>Ga0189290_100003_pt1 | contig 1157238 bp, 1051 predicted proteins | sample UW140minimetaG_FD_130318 | JGI IMG/M metagenome (GOLD analysis project Ga0189290, IMG submission 130318) | Marine microbial communities from the Costa Rica Dome - UW140 mini metaG | ecosystem: Environmental > Aquatic > Marine > Oceanic > Photic zone | place: Costa Rica: the Eastern Pacific... | reverse complement strand
TCTGTCGACCCTGCGGGGTCATTTGGACAAGGCAGACAGCAGACCCGTGTGCGGGAGGCCCCTAACCCCTGCTCTTGAATACATATCCGGTTTAACCGGTCTCCCGCATGCCTCTCACTCCAGCGCGAAAGCGCGTGGAGGTATTAGCGCTTCCCCCTCCACCCATTCGGGGCACCTCCCCCTAGAGGGGGAGGAAAAAGAGCGCGCTCTCCCGACGCCAACGGCGTCGCAAGCGCGACTGCGCGTCGGGCGGTCAGCCCGCCCCATCGGAGGCGTGAGCAAAGCGAATTGCCGTGAGATCAAATAACCACGTCGCAAGCGCGACTGCGCGTCGGGCGGTCAGCCCGCCCCATCGGAGGCGTGAGCAAAGCGAATTGCCGTGAGATCAAATAACCACGTCGCAAGCGCGACCGCGCGCCGGGCGGTCAGCCCGCCCCATCGGAGCCGCGAGCGCAGCGAGTTGGCGTGAGATCAAACAACCATGAGATCAAATAACCCCTACCCCGCCTGGCGCTTTTCCTTTTTGCGCTCGTGTTCCTTGAGGAAGATCTTGCGGATGCGGATGCTCTCGGGTGTCACCTCGACCAGTTCATCATCGTCGATGAACTCCAGCGCGTATTCCAGCGTGACCTTGATCGGCGGGGTCAGGACGATGTTCTCGTCGGTGCCCGATGCACGCATATTGGTCAGCTTCTTGCCCTTGGTCGGATTGACGATCATGTCTTCCTCGCGCGCATTCACGCCGATCAACATGCCTTCATAGATATCCACGCCATGGCCCAGGAAGAGCTTGCCGCGTTCCTGCAGGTTGAAGAGCGCAAAGCCCAGCACCTTGCCATCAACCATGGAGACCATGGCACCGTTATGGCGCTGGCCGATGACGCCATCGGTTTTCGGCGCGTAGTGGTCGAAGGTGTGGAACATCAGGCCCGTGCCCGAGGTCAGGGTCAGGAATTCGGAGCGGAAACCGATCAGGCCCCGCGTCGGGATGACATAGTCGATCCGCACACGTCCGTGCCCGTCCGGCACCATGTTCTTCAGCTCGGCCTTGCGGGTACCGAGTTTCTCCATGACACCGCCCTGGTGTTCCTCTTCCATGTCGATGGTGAGGCTCTCATAGGGCTCGCAGATCTCGCCATCGATCTCTTTCAGGACCACGCGCGGACGACCGACCGCCAGCTCGTATCCCTCGCGACGCATGGTCTCGATGAGGATGGACAGGTGCAGCTCGCCGCGACCGGATACCGTGAACTTGTCCGGATCGTCCTGCTGCTCGACCTTCAGCGCCACATTGTGGATCAGCTCGCGCTCGAGACGGTCCTTGATATTGCGGCTGGTGACGTATTTGCCCTCGCGCCCGGCAAACGGGCTGTCATTGACCTGGAAGGTCATGGAGAGCGTCGGCTCGTCGACAGAAAGCGGCGGCAGGGCCTCGACATGCTCAGGATCACACACCGTGTCGGAGATCTTGAGGTCCTCGATGCCGGTGAAGGTGATGATATCGCCGGCCTGCGCCTCATCACGTTCAACCCGCTCCAGCCCGTGGAAACCGAACACCTGCAGGACACGGCCCTTTACCTCACGGCCATCCGGCTTGGCGACGACCACCGGCTGGTTCTTGCCAACCTTGCCGCGGTGCACACGGCCGATGCCGATCACGCCGGTGAAGGAGGAATAATCCAGCGCGGAAACCTGCAGCTGCAGCGGACCGTCGAGGTCCAGATCCGGCTTGGGCGTGTGTTTGGTGATCATCTCGAACAGCGGTGTCATATCGGTGCCGATCTCACCGGCCTCGTTGGCGGCCCAGCCCTGCAGGGCAGACGCATAGACGACCGGGAAATCGAGTTGTTCTTCGTTGGCGCCAAGGCGGTCAAACAGGTCGAAGGTCTGATCGACAACCCAGTCCGGACGCGCGGACGGGCGGTCGGCCTTGTTGATGACGACGATCGGCTTGAGACCGCGGGCCAGGGCTTTCTTGGTCACGAAGGAGGTCTGCGGCATCGGACCATCGACCGCGTCGACCAGCAGCAGAACACCGTCGACCATGGACAGGACGCGTTCGACCTCGCCACCGAAATCGGCGTGTCCGGGCGTATCCACGATATTGATCGACCAGTCGCCCCAGGTCACCGCCGTGTTCTTGGCCAGGATGGTGATGCCACGCTCTTTTTCCAGATCATTGGAATCCATGACGCGATCCGGCGTCGCCGCGCGCTCATCAAGCGTACCGGACTGTTTGAGCAGCTGGTCAACGAGCGTGGTCTTGCCGTGGTCGACGTGGGCGACAATGGCAATATTGCGGAGCTTTTCGAGAGAGGCGCTCATGGGCGTATTCCTGCGTTAGAAGGCGCGCCCTCTTACGCCGCAACAGGTGCGCTGGCCAGTACTTATTCCGTACGCGGTGCGGGAGGCTGCTCGCGGAGCGGACGCAGTCCGGGCAGATGCCCAGTTGCAACACTCCCCAACAGGCTCAAAAGCCCGAACAGAACCAGGAAGATCGCGAACGAGCGCAGGCGTGCCGCATCGACGATGTCGGAGACCGGCGATCGAACGATCAGGGTCCAATTCGCATAGGGAATGGGAAGAAAAGCGAACACCGAGTCTTGCACGCGCGCCATATGGAATTCCCGGGCCATGGCGTGTTCTGGTGCGAGTGTCTCGGGATTGAACTCCCGCGCTCCGGGACCAATATCGCTGTTGCGTGCGATGACATGGCCCTGCGCATTCAGCACCCAGACCGCCCCTCCGACCGGCACGTCAGAGGTCGCGGCGGCGAGAATGTCACTCACTTCAAAGGAACTCCCGAACGCCCCGACCAGTACATCGCCCTGCCAGACGGGGGTCCGACAGGCCATGGCCGAGCGCTCGCCGCCCTCTGACGAGATGAAGAATGACAGGCGCGTACACTGAAGTTCGCGCTGTGGATTGGTGTCTGCCCCAAACAGGATCGGGTCCTCGTCAGCGCGCAGGTTGAAATCCGCCGGTGCGGTATGCCGATAAAAGCTGAGCTTGTCCTCGCGGAACGGGGCGTACATGACCATGCGCCGATCCGGCGTGAAATAGTATAGCGAGGAACCGGGCGTTACGTATCGGGGACCGATCCGTCGGACCGCTTCGAAACCGGACGTGAACCAGAATTCCTGCTCCGCACTCATGGCGTCGGCATCGCCAATAAAGGCGCCGACGCCCAGCACCTGCTGACCGTCCTCCATCTCGAACCCGTCGAACAGGGCATCAATGGACCGACGCGTCCCGTCGCCGAACCGCGGGAACAGCGCGCCATAGCGAGCGCTCGAAGCATCTGTTGGACCGGTGTAAAGGCGCTGGCGGAAGCTGTCGACGGCCTCGGCATTCATCGACGCGACGGTCTGGAACATCGTGACGGGGGCCGTGTTGAGCGCCTCGGCATGCTGGGTCAGGGCAGCGCGTCTCTCGGCCATGGGCGCGCGAAGGCTGGTGGTATGAAACACCACCGCCGCCAATGCAGCCAGCGCAGCAGCCATTGCGAGAATGGTGCCCAATTTCACCGATTTCAGATGCAAACCAACATCCCTCCGGTGTCGGTCTTCGCACAAAAAAACTAATTTTCCCTGAGGACGTTTCGTTACGCCACCAGACGGCTGTTAGGCGAGGTCGAACCGGTCCTTGAGTTCCTGCAAGGTTTCGGAAAAGGCAATCTCGGTATCGTCGCCCAGCAGCTTGCGCGCTTCAGAGGAGATCTCCTCGACCGGAGGCAGAAGTCGCGAGTAGAGCGCCTGTCCCGGCCCGGTCAGGAAGAGATGGCTGACCCGGCCATCGGCTTGCGAGGCCTCGCGGCGCACCAGGCCCGCTTCCAGCAAGGCCTTGGTCGCCCGGCTGACAATACCCTTGTCCATCGGCGTCATCTGTACGACTTCGACCGCGGTGCGACCGGGTTTTTCGGCGATCGCGGCGAGAACGCGCCATTGCGACAGGTTCAGATCCGCCTGGTCTTTCACGATCGCCGCCGTCCGGCGCGAGATGATGTCGGCCAGCACCACGATCTGGTACGGCCAGTAGGTATCAAGGCGCAGGGCCCGGGGCGAAGTGGTCAGTGTCTGGGTCATGACACCATTTTAGTTGTTTTTACAACTTGACGCAATAACAACAAAAAATATATATTGCAGTCAGACAGGGCAACAGCGCCCCTATTCCACTCAAGATAAATGAGGTTTGGCATGGCCGATCTGTTCGAAAACCCGATTGGGCTTTGTGGTTTTGAATTCGTCGAATTCGCAGCTCAGGAACGCGGCATCATCGAGCCGATCTTCGAGGCGATGGGTTTCACCCACATCGCCAATCACCGCTCCAAGGATGTTGAGCTGTGGCGCCAGGGCGATATCAACTTCATCATCAATTACGAGCCGGAAACCCAGGCCGCCTTCTTCGCCAAGGAACACGGACCGTCTGCCTGTGGCATGGCGTTCCGCGTGAAGAACGCAGCTGAAGCCTATGAAGAATGCCTTGATCGTGGTGCCGAGCCGGTCCTGACCGAAGCGGGCATTTCCGAGCTGGTCATCCCGGCCATCAAGGGCATTGGCGGCGCGTCCATCTACCTGGTCGACCGCTTCGGTCCGGAAAACTCCATCTACGACATCGATTTCGAATACCTCGAAGGTGTCGACCGCAATCCCAAGGGCTGCGGTTTCAATGTCATCGATCACCTGACGCACAATGTCTACAAGGGTCGCATGGACTATTGGGCGGAGTATTACGAGAGCCTCTTCAACTTCCGTGAGATCCGCTATTTTGACATCAAGGGTGAGTACACCGCCCTCCTGTCCCGCGCGATGACGGCTCCGGACGGGCTGATCCGTATCCCGCTGAACGAGGAAAAGTCGGAAAAAGTCGGCCAGATCGAGGAGTATCTGCGCGAGTACAAGGGTGAAGGCATCCAGCACATCGCCTTCTCCTGTGACAATCTCATCGAATGCTGGGACCGCCTGGAAAAGGCCGGCACCAAATTCATGACCGCACCGCCGGAAACCTATTACGACATGCTGGAAGAGCGCCTGCCCGGCCATGGCGAGCCGACCGAGGAATTCCGCAAGCGCGGCATCCTGCTCGACGGCACGACCGAGGGCGGCAGCCCGCGCCTGCTGCTGCAGATCTTCTCTGAAAAGGCCATCGGTCCGATCTTCTTCGAGTTCATCCAGCGCAAGGAAGACGAAGGTTTCGGCGAAGGCAATTTCAAGGCCTTGTTCGAAAGCATCGAGCGCGACCAGATCAATCGCGGCATACTGAACACCGAAAACGCTTAAGGGAGAGGTCGATGACCGTCGAGCTGAAGCGCATTCACCACGTCGCCTATCGCTGCAAGGACGCGAAGGAAACCGTCGAGTTCTACAAGCGGGTGATGAACATGGATCTGGTCCTGGCAATTGCCGAGGACGAGGTGCCGTCCACGAAGGCGCCGGATCCCTACATGCACATCTTCCTGGATGCCGGCATGGGCAATGTCCTGGCCTTTTTCGAACTGCCCAACTCGCCGGAGATGGGCCGCGACGAACAAACGCCGCAGTGGGTCCAGCACATCGCCTTCGAGGTCGAGGACCTGGACAAGCTCAATGAAGCCAAGGCGCATGTCGAGGCGGAAGGCCTGGACGTGCTCGGCCCGGTCAATCACGGCGTCTTCAAGTCGATCTACTTCTTCGACCCGAACGGTCACCGCCTGGAACTGGCCGCCAATACCGGCACGCCGGACCAGATGAAGCAGCTCAACGAAGTTGCGCCATTGATGATTGAAGAATGGAGCCAGACCAAGCGCGCCCCTCGGCACGCCGCCTGGCTGCACGAACAGGACTGATCTTCCCTCTTCTGTTTGTGTCCTCCCCACCATGAAACGCCCCGGCCGCACCCGGGGCGTTTTTCATTGGCGATTGAACCGCCAGGCAGAGCCCGCCAATATGCGCGACATGTGGAAGAGCATCCTCCTATACGCCCTCGCCCTGATGCTGGCCGTGTTTGCGCTGGAATGGCTGGAATTCCAGTATCTGGCGCGCCGTTGGGGGCTGGAGATCTTTGCCGGCATCCTGGCCATGGGGTTTTGCGGCCTCGGCATCTGGGTGGGCCTGCGGCTGACACCGGTGGCCCGGCCGGATCGCTTCAAGCGCAATGACGCTGCGCTGAAGTCGTTGGGCATTTCCGATCGTGAATATGATGTTCTGGTCCAGCTTGCAGCGGGCGCCTCGAACAAGGAGATCGCCCGCACGCTCGGCATCTCTCCCAACACCATCAAGACCCACCTCGCCCGCCTGTTCGAGAAGCTGGATGTCAGCCGCCGCATGCAGGCCGTGGACAAGGCCAGGCAACTCGACATCCTGCCGTCATGACCTGCTCTTTTCGGGTGATTTTGTCCCAATCACCCATCTGGGCGATAGGAAAACCGGCCTGGAACTGCTCGCTTCAGGACTTCGATTACGAGGGAGCGCCCGGGCTCGGGCTGATACACACATGACCCGTTTCATTCTCATCTACGGATCCGTTGCCGGTCTGGTCGTCGCTGGCCTGATGGTGGGCGGAATGGCCATATCCAATGCCAATGGCAGCGCCGGATCGCAGGTCTTCGGCTATCTGTCGATGCTTGTCGCGATGTCCATCATCTTCGTCGCCGTCAAGCGCTATCGCGATACCAAGCTGGGCGGCGTCATCAAGTTCTGGCCTGCCTTCGGAATGGGCGCAGGAATCGCCCTCCTGGCCTCGCTCTTCTACGTGTTCGCCTGGGAGATCTATTTCAACTCCACCGGCGGGGCCTGGGTTGAGGTTTATGTCGAACAGATCCGCACGCAATACGCCGAACAGGGACGCTCCGCCGAGGAAATCGACGCCTATCTGGCAGAAACCCAGAGCATGATGGAGCTGTATCGGAACTGGTGGTTCCGCATGCCGATCACCCTGACCGAGATCCTGCCAGTCGGCCTGCTCGTCGGCCTGATCAGCGCGGCCATCCTGCGCAATCCGGGCGTCCTGCCGCGCCGCGTCTGAATTTCGGGGCCCCTGCGCCCCCATTTCCCTGTCGCCTTGTCGTTGAAATTGCCTATCATGCCACTCAACCAACAGGGGATAGTCGGGGCGCACATGATCCTCACCAATATCACCAGGGCCCTGCGCGAGCAGAACTGGCTCGCGGTCGCAATCGAATTCGTCATTGTCATTCTGGGTGTCGTGGTGGGTTTCCAGGTCACGGCCTGGAATGCCGCGCGCCAGGACCGCGCGCTCGAACACACCTATCTTGTCCGACTGGCCAGCGAATTCGAAGCCGTTCAGGAGGAGCTCGAGGATCAACAAGACGATCTGACCGAGGCCCGCGAACAGGCCCTGCGTTTCATCGCAGCACTGGATGCGGGGGATGCGGATGCCATGCAGGCGGACGCCTTTGCCCTGATCTCGATCACCCGCGTCTCTGAAGTCCAGATTCAGTCTGCAGCGTTGATTGAACTCATATCGAGCGGACGACTGGGGCTGATCCGTAACGCCGACCTGCGGGCCGCCCTGGCGCGCCTTCCCCTGACCGAAGCGGACGCGCACGCCGTGTTTGATCAGTTCAAGGCTCAGCAGGTCGATATTATCGACGAGTTGAGGCCCTATGTCCGTGTCCAGACCGAAGCCTTCAACGTCACCGATGTGGCGCTGCAGGATCCGGCCATCATGAATGCCACTGAACTCGGCAATACGCTGTCCTATTCCGTTTATGTGAACAATGCCGCGCGGCTCTATCTCGCCGTATTGCGGTCGAATGTCAGCGAGGTGCAAGGTCTGCTGGCCGCCGAGCTCGGCGCCGAGAGTGACACCCCATGATCCTGTCCCGCCTCACCCATGCCATCCGCGAGCAGAACTGGGCCGCGGTGATCATCGAATTCGTCATCGTCCTGTCCGGCGTGGTCATTGGCTTTCAGTTCACCGCTTGGAACGAGGCCCGCCAGGATGCCGACCGTGAGGCGTTGATCATCTCGCGCCTGCTGGCTGACTTCACGGTGATCGAGGAGGACGTCACCGGCGTCATCACCGACCTGGAGCGACGCGCAGAGGCCGCGTCCGGCTTCATAGAGATGATCCGTGACGAGAATGTCGAGGTGGCCAGCGACGCCTTTCGCCAGGGCCTGGGCAATACCATCGGCACCCCGGTGCCGGCCGGACGATCGGCCACCTATGTCGACCTGCTGGAAAGTGGCGACATGCAGCTGATCCGGTCCGAGGAGCTTCGCCGCGCCCTGATCGAGTTCGATGAACAGGTGCGTCGCCACGAGATGGCCTATGAAACCCTGGCAACATTGGTGATCGACAATACCGGCGTGCTCCTTGACTACCAGTCGCTGCTCCGTGCCGTCGGATCGGAGCCCGGCATCTATGCCGGAGCGATCGAGGCCACACGACGCTCACCGGAACTAATCACCAGCGCCCAGATGATGCAGAATGTCAGTCAGGTGAACCTCGCCTGGCACCGGGGACGCCAGACAACGGCACAGGCGGTCCTGCAGGCGCTGGAGGACGAAGCCGACTAGACCAGCCGCGCCTGCGGCCCGTCGCCGGGCTCGATCAGCCACTCGCCTTCGGTGCGCACATTGCCGACCGACTTGTTGGCCTCGCGCATCTGCATACTGTCATCGGGCAGGCCTTTGAGGATGGGTTCGATCTCGTCATTGGCGGCGTCCGGGTTCATCCACAGATCATACTGGTCCGGCCGCAGGATGACCGGCATGCGGGTATGGATGTTCGCCATTTCCTTGTTGGGCGCCGTGGTCAGGATGGTGAAGCTCTGCAGCGTTTCACCCTCGATCTCCGCCTCGTCCCACAGACCCGCAAAACCGAACCAGTCCTGGTCCTTCACCGTGATCCACCAGGGCTGTTTCGCCCCCTTTTTGCCGGTCCATTCGTAAAAGCCGATGGCCGGCACAATGCATCGACGCTTTTTGAAAGGCTCCCGAAAACTCGCCGTTGTCGCCGCGGTTTCCGACTTGGCATTGAAGGTCGAGAACTTCATTTCGCCGAGCGGTTTCTGCCAGAAAAACGGCACCAGCCCCCAGCGCGCCATGACAGCCTCGGTATGATCCTCGGCATAACGGATGATCGGCGCAGACTGGGTCGGGGCCACATTCCAGCGCGGCTGCATGTTCAAAGCCGCCTGCTGGAGCTTGAACATCTCCTGCAGGATCCACCATTCCAGCTTGCCAAGCGCATAACGACCACACATGGGGGCAGGTTAGCGGGTTTTTGGGGTGGAGGGGATTGTTAAGTTCAGGGTGGGGCTGGAGGAAGCGTGTTCGGCTTTTGGGGCCATGCCCAGACATGGAAAATGTCTCTGTCCCAATTGCTTCGGAGGAAACCTGCCAAGTTATGGCCTGGCCGCTCTCACCTTTGCCTCACAGTCGGCTAAGGCGGCCATCGTTGTTCCAATCGTTGTAGTCAATTTCGTGGATACATTCATACACATCTGTGCCCCAGTTCCTCTGCGTCTGAATAAACACAGGACGTAGTATTTGGCGGTCGTTGCCAAGATAACCCAAAACATCCACAACTTCGCCATCCAACGCCTGGACGCAAATGAAAGACAATCGATCAATGTCTAGGACGTGAAAGGCTCCAAGACCACGCTCGCTGGTGATTTCCACGTTTCCACTGGACCCAACACTTAATCGTCCCTCGAAGAAGAACGGCGCGCCGACCATCGCATCATATTTTTCGGCGTCATCCAGTACGGTTGTCCCGATCCCCCCGGGCTGAATATCGCTAGGCGAAATCCAGTCGCATGCGGAAAGAATCACAAACGTGCAGCTACACAAAACAAGCCGACTAATCACAGTCTCTCCTCCGTCCACTGAGAAGCATGATATCTCCATTCTCGTCTGTTCCATAATCCGCGTCGACACCCACACGGCTTGCGAGATTATCTACATTTGGGACAGACAAATCCCCCCTCGCCGTCATCCCACGGTGGCCGCAAAGCGGACATCCGGGGGATCTCGACTATCCTGTCGACAGGCGAGCTGAGGTCACCCGGACTTCTACAAAGTTCTGGCCGGGTGATGACGGTTGGTTTTTGGGACGGGGGAGTTCATCCTCGCCCTTGATGGGCGAGGGGGACCATTGCGGAGCAATGGTGGAGTGGGTGCGCGCCGTTAGGCGCCTCGTAAGTCGGCCCTTCGGGCCGCACCCTATCCGCCCGCTTCGCGGGCACCTTTCCCATCAAGGGAAAGGATAAATGCGAAGGCGTTCCCCCTCACCGCCAGATTCAACGCTTGACACACATAAACATATCTTTATACGTAATCACGCGCCGATTTGATGTTCAGCTTGCGGGCGCGGAAGAAGTACGGCTAAAGCGGAACGGATGTGGTGCTCTCCATCCCCCCGGAAGTGCGCCATGATCCGTATCGGTCGGCGCACACTTCTTCCCGTTCGCGGGGAAGTAAGATGACTGCCACCGCCACACTCGATCCAAATCTCGAAACCGAACTGGACATCGACTGTATCGATCTGGAAGCCGGCTTTATGGCCGATACCGGAGAGGAACTTTGTGTGGGTGGCCGCATCATGGGCGCGGCAGATACGCCGGTTGTCGTGGTGCTGGGCGGAATTTCCGCTGATCGCCACGTCGCTGACAGCGCGTGCGGGGCTGGTTGGTGGAGAGATTTCACCGGCGGCAATGGCCCGCTGGATCCGAGCGGATGCCGTATCCTGTCGATCGATTTTGTTGCGGACGCCTCGGCTCATTTCCCGAGCACCCGCGACCAGGCTGCAGCCATCCTCGCCCTCGCCGATGCGGCGGGCGTGGATCGGCTCAGCGTGATCGGATCGTCCTATGGAGGCATGGTCGCCCTGGCCCTCGCCTCCATCGCCCCCGCTCGCATCGAAAAAGCCCTGGTCATCTCGGCCGCGCACAAACCCTCGGCCATGGCCCGCGCCTGGCGGTCCATCCAGCGCGAGACCGTCGAGCTGGCGATCCGGCATGGTGACGGCAAGGCCGGTCTGGACCTGGCGCGCCGCCTGGCCATGACGACCTATCGCACGCCGGACGAGATCGAGGACCGTTTCTTCGAGCCGGCTCCGGACAGCCGCGATGCCAACGGGATCGAGGCCTATCTGGAATGCCGAGGCGCAGACTTTACAACGCGTATGAGCCCGGAACGTTTCCTGGCGCTTTCGCACTCCATGGACGGACATGAGGTCGATCTGTCGACCATCGCATGCGAGGTAACCTATGTCGCCGTGCGCGAGGATCGCCTGGTGCCGATCGAACAGATCAGGTCTGCCGCCGATCAGACACCCAAGGCCCGCTTTCTCGAGCTTTCCAGCTATTACGGGCATGACGCGTTTCTCAAAGAGGTCGACGCGATTTCCGGTATCATCGGCACATTCACCGGTGCGGACAGATGAGCGGTGAACGCACACGTGCCATCCGCGCTGGCCTGAACAGCGACAAGACCTGGAATGCGGTCATCCCGCCGGTCTCGCTGTCCACCGCCTATCGCCGCGAGGAGGCCGGGGTCAAACCGGCCTATGACTATGCCCGCACCGGCAATCCGGGCCGCGATACGCTGGCCCAGGCCATTGGCGAACTGGAGGGCGCGCAGGGCACGGTCGTCGCCGCCTCCGGCATGGCCGCGCTCGATCTCCTCCTGCATGACCTGCCCTTTGGCGCCCGCGTCATCTGCAGCCATGACGCCTATGGCGGCACCCGGCGCCTGCTGGATGCCCGCGCTAATGGTGGCCGCCTGGTCCCGGTCTATGTGGACACGGCAGATCTGGACGCCGTCGAAACAGCCCTGGCGGAACCGGCAGCGCTGGTTCTGGTCGAGACCCCGTCCAATCCGCGTCTGCGCATTTCCGATATCCGGGCGATCAGCGCCCTGGCCCGCAAGGCCGGCGCCGAGACCGCTGTCGACAACACGGTTCTCTCGCCCATCCTGCAACGACCGATCGAGCTGGGCGCGGACTATTCCGTGCAATCGATCACCAAGATCATCAATGGCCATTCCGACATGGTCGGCGGTGCTGTGTCCTGCCGCTCTGCCGAGCGCGCCGAACGGCTGGCCTGGTGGGCGAATTGCGTGGGTGTTGGCGGTGGCGCCTTTGACGCCTATCTGGCCCTGCGCGGCCTGCGCACCCTGCCGGTCCGCGCGCGCGAACAGGGCAAGAGCGCCGCGCGCATTGCGCAATGGCTGGATGCGGACAGCCGGGTCGCACGGGTCGACTATCCCGGCCTGGAAAGCCATCCCGGTCACGCGCTGGCGAAAACCCAGCAATCCGGCTTCGGCCAACTGATCTCAATCGAACTCGCCACGGGTGTTGCAGACGAGACCGTCAACCGTCTCGCCCTGTTTTCCCTGGCGCAGAGTCTCGGGGGCGTGGAAAGCCTGGTGAATATCCCCGCCAAGATGACCCATGCCTCCATGTCCCCCGAGGCACGTCTTGAAGCCGATGTACCGGATCACCTGATCCGTCTGTCCATCGGGCTGGAGGACGCGGATGATCTGATCGCTGACATCGACCAGGCGCTCGGACGCTGACTTCACAGGACACTTTCGCTTAATCGCCCAGACGCTTATACCTTGGCCATACAGCCATCAGGGGGCGTCATGTCGCGCAGCAGCGAATGGATTGAAGCGTTTCGGGGACGCAAGCTCGTCGTCTTCGGCGATGTCATGCTGGATCGCTATACCTTTGGCGACTCGACACGCATCTCGCCGGAAGCCCCGGCGCCTGTCTTCAAGGCCGAACGTGTGGACGCCATGATTGGCGGCGCGGGCAATGTCGCGCGCAATATCGTCTCGCTGGGCGGGCAGGCCGTCCTGATCGGTGCTATCGGTGCGGACGCCGCCGGCCGGGAAATGCAGGCGGCAATCGAGGCCGAGGACGGGCTGAGCGCGGCCCTGGCCATCAATGTAGACATGCGCACGGCGGTGAAAAACCGCTATGTCGCCAAGAACCAGCAAATGCTGCGCGTCGACGAAGAAGATGTCGGCGACCAGCCGGACAGTGTCGTCACAGACATGATGTCCAGCCTGGCCACCGCCCTGGACGGCGCCAGCGCCCTGGTCATCTCCGATTATGCCAAGGGCGTGCTGACCGAGGACGCGATTGCCCGGGCCTGTGCGCTCGCGAAAGACCGCAACCTGCCGGTCGTTGTCGACCCCAAGGCGCGTGACCTGTCACGTTATCGCGGCGCCACAGTCGTTACGCCAAACGCCAAGGAAACCGAGGAAGCCACCGGCCAGTCCTGTGTCAGCGATGCCGGCGCGGAGGCCGCAGCCCGCGCCATCGCCCAACAGGTGGGCTGTCCGATGGTCGTCGTGACCCGGGGACCGCAGGGCATGACCGTCCGCAATGCCGATGACGGCATCACCCATCTGCCCACTGCGGCGCAGGAAGTCTTCGATGTCTCCGGTGCCGGTGACACGGTTGTCGCAGCGCTGGCGCTGGGACTGGGGTCCGGGCTTGCGGTCGAGGACGCCGCGGAACTGGCCAATCGCGCCGCTGGCGTGGTGGTCGCCAAGGTGGGCACCGCGACTGTTTCCGCCGCCGAGCTGCATATCGCCATGCATGGTACAGGCCCCGACGGTCGTCTCACGGTGTCACTGGACGGCGCTGTGGCCGCGACCCGCGCCTGGCAGGCCCAGGGCCAGTCGGTGGTGTTCACCAATGGCTGTTTCGACCTGCTGCACCCCGGCCATGTCAGCCTGCTCGGCTTTGCGCGGGAACAGGGTGACAAGCTGATCGTCGCCATCAATTCCGACGCCTCGGTTAAACGCCTCAAGGGCCCTTCGCGCCCGGTCCAGGACGAGAACAGTCGCGCCCTGGTCATGGAAGCCCTGCGCTTTGTCGACCTGGTGGTGATCTTCGACGAGGACACGCCGCTGGAAGCCATCACCGCCATCCAGCCGGACGTGCTGGTCAAGGGCGCTGACTACAAGCCCGGCGAAGTGGTCGGCGGTGATGTCGTGACAAGCCGTGGCGGACGCATCGCGCTTGCCCCGCTGGTCGACGGCCAGAGCACGACCGCTGCGATCGTCCGCGCCAACGGACCCGAGAATGTCTGAGCCTTTCCTGGTGATGCTGGATCGTGACGGCACGATCAATGTGGACAAGCATTACCTGGCAGATCCGGCAGGGCTGGACCTCCTGCCCGGCGCCGTGGACGGCCTGGTCAAACTGCGCGATGCCGGGGCCGTCCTGTGCATCGTCACCAATCAATCTGGCATCGGCCGCGGCTATTTCGATCGCGCGACAGCGGACAGCATCAATGATGCCCTGGTAGAAATGCTCAAGCCGCATGGGATTACCTTCGCGCATATCGCACTTTGCCCGCATGCGCCGGATGAGGTGTGCGACTGCCGCAAACCCGCACCCGGCATGGCGCTGGAGTGCGCACAGGCGACAGGCCTGGCACTGGCGGAGAGCTGGGTCATCGGTGACAAGGCCAGCGATGTCGGACTGGCGAACAATACCGGCGGTCGCGGCATTCTCATTTCGGACAAAACCGATATACAGGCCGGACAGGTCTTCACCGCACCATCGCTCAGCGAGGCTGCGGACTACATTCTTCAAGCAAGGGCAAGCTAGCCATGTTCATCGTCACCGGCGGGGCCGGATTTATCGGCTCCAATATCGTTGCTCACCTGTGTGAACAGGGCAAGGACGTCGCCATCATCGACGAGCTGGGTGATGAAGCGAAGTGGAAGAATATCGCCAAACACGTGCTGGAAGACGTCATCCATCCCGACCAGACCTTCGAGGCGCTGGAACGTCATGGTGACCGCGTCGAGGCGATCATCCACATGGGCGCGATCTCGGCGACGACCGAACGCGATGCCGATCTGATCGCCCGCACCAATTTCACCCTGTCCCGGGACCTCTGGGACTGGTGCTGCAAGCATGACGTGCCCTTCGTCTATGCCTCGTCCGCTGCGACCTATGGCGATGGTGATGAGGGTTTTAATGATGATGATGACGCCGCCTCGATGGCAAAGCTGCGCCCGCTCAACGCCTATGGCTGGAGCAAGTGGCAGTTTGATTGCTGGGCGCGCAACCAGGTCGACAAGGGCCGCGCCACCCCGCCGCGCTGGGCCGGATTGAAATTCTTCAACGTCTATGGCCCCAACGAGATGCACAAGGGCTCCATGCGCTCGGTCGCCATCCAGGTCTTCGAACAGGTGATGGAGACCGGCAAGATGCGCCTGTTTGCCTCCGACCACCCTGATTACGAGGACGGCGGCCAGCTACGCGATTTTGTCTGGGTCGAGGATTGCGCCCGCACGGCCATCTGGTGCGCTACCGAGATGGAAGAGAGTGGCATCTACAATGTCGGCTCCGGCAAGGCGCGCAGTTTCAAGGATCTGGCCATCGCGGTCTTCGAAGCCATGGGCCGCGAACCGGCGCTCGAATATTTCGACATGCCGGACAAGCTGAAAGGCCAGTACCAGTATTTCACCGAGGCCCGCATGAGCCGCCTCGTGGCGGCCGGCTGCCCAGTCAACGCCACCCCGCTGGAAGAAGGCGTCCGCCGCTATGTCCAGGACTACCTGGCGACGAACGACCCGTATCGCTGATTTGTATTTTCCCCCTTAAGGGGGAAGTGGCCCGAAGGGCCGAAGGCGGCCTAACCCATATAGGCGGCCCGCCAAGATTACCACTTCTAATTGCGCATTGGACGCGATACACTATTCTGGATCTGACCATTTCCCGGAGCCTTCGGAGCGACCACGTCCATGGGGTATTCGATCAGCTCACGCGAGATCAAAAAACGTCTGCGAAAGGATGGATGGACGAAGACTTCGCAGAACGGAGATCATGAGAATTACCGCAAGCCCGGCTGCCCCCTAATCATAACGATAACGCATCCTCGGCGGGATTTTCCGGTCGGTACATTGCGCAATATCTGGAAAGCGGCCGGCTGGGACTGGCCGCCCCGATAAACTTCATCTTGCAGCAAGAATTCGTGTGTATATATTACACACGAAAGGATGTCGTATGAAACAGTATCTGGCGCTTGTCCATAAGGACCCGGAGAGTGACTATGGCGTCTCCTTCCCGGACGTACCCGGCTGCTTCACCGCAGGCACAACGCTCGAAGATGCCATGGCCATGGGCGCCAAGGCCTTGCGCTTCCATCTTGATGAACTCCTGGATTCCGGGCAGGCCGTGCCGGAAGCCCGCCCGTTCGACAACATCATCGCGAGCTATGAGCCCCCGGAAGACCTGGAAAATGCGACCTTCGCCTTGATTGCGCCCGCCCCCAGGATGGGCAAGACGGTTCGCATCAATCTGTCGATCGATGAGTTCGCCTTGAAACGCATCGACGCCAAGGCTCGTCAGGCGGGCATGAACCGGTCCCAATTCCTGAAAGAAGCGGCTCTGTCCGTGTCACTGTGACCCCTGGGTCATCCCGTCCGCACACGCCCGACGGCATCAGCCCAGCCCGCGCGTGCGGTGTCCCGCACGCCAACGTCCGCGCCCGGCTTGAACGACGCATCGACGGACCAACCCTCGCGGCCGGCTTCCAGGCTGGCGATCAGGCCGGATTGCAATCCGGCGAGGAAGGCCGCGCCCCAGGCGGTGGTTTCGGTATTGGTGGGCCGGACGACATCCACCCCCGTCAGATCGGACATGCGCTGTAACAGGCCGTCATTGCGAACCATGCCGCCGTCCACACGCAGCTCGGTCACCTCGACCCCGTCTGCCTTCATTGCGTCCAGCAGGTCACAGGTCTGGTGCACGGTTGAATCAAGCGCAGCGGCCGCAATTTCCGGGCGGCCGGCACCGCGTGTCAGGCCGGTAATTGCAGCCCGCGCATCAGGATCCCAGTAGGGTGCGCCCAAACCGGTGAAGGCCGGGACCAGGAAAACACCGCTTTGCGGATCGGCCTCGCGGGCCAGTGCCTCGACTTCGGACGCCCGCGAGATAATCCCCAGCCCGTCACGCAGCCACTGAATGGTTGAACCGGCCGACAGGACCGACCCCTCGAGCGCGTAAACCGGCTTGCCGCCCAGCGAATAGGCGATGGTCGTCAGCAGCATGTTGGAGGAATAGACCGGCTTGTCGCCGGTATTGACGAGCATGAAAGCGCCGGTGCCATAGGTAGACTTCATCTCGCCCGGGCGGAAACAGGCCTGGCCGACCGTGGCCGATTGCTGATCGCCCGCCACGCCCTGGATCGGCAGGGACCGGCCGAAATGGCTCTCGTCGACCTCACCGAATTCGGCTGCACAATCACAGACGTCCGGCAACAGGGCCGCGGGGACCTTGAACAGCTCAAGCAGGTCGGCATCCCACGCACCGGACACGATATTGTACAGGGAGGTGCGGCTGGCATTGGTCGCATCGGTCTTGTGCGCCACACCACCGGTCAGCTTCCAGATAAGCCAGGTATCAATAGTACCAAAGGCCAACTCGCCCGCCTCGGCCCGGGCCCGGGCGCCGTCAACATGGTCCAGTATCCAGGCGATCTTGCTGGCCGAGAAATACGGGTCGAGGACGAGGCCCGTGCGTTCGCGCACCCGGTCTTCCTCGCCCCCCTCGCGCAGGGCTGCACAGGTCTCGGCGGTCCGGCGATCCTGCCAGACAATGGCATTGTGGATGGGGGCTCCGCTGGCCCGGTCCCATACAACAGTTGTCTCGCGCTGATTGGTGATACCTACCGTCCCGACTTTCCAGCCTTTCTTCTCGGCCGCGCGCATGGCATCGCGGGACGTAGAGAGGACCGTCGCCCAGATCACTTCAGGATCGTGCTCGACCCAGCCCGGATGCGGATAGATCTGCGCGAACTCGGCCTGGGCCAGGGCGATGACCTCACCATCGGGTGAGAACACGATGGCGCGGGAACTCGTCGTGCCCTGGTCAATGGCCAGGATCGCCTTGCGTTTGCGATTGAACATGCTCTCTCCCCCGGAAAATCTGTCGACTGTGACTATAGCCATGACGGACAAAGAGAAAACGCGCTAAGTTCAGAAAACCAATCAAGGAGCGATCATGGCCGAGACCGGTTTCACCCAAGCAGTCCTGGACAGCCCGAGCGGGGCGAAGCTGGCGATCTATACCCGCAGCGCCGACATTCCGGCCCGCGGCATCGTGCACATCAATCACGGTCTCGCCGAGTGTGCGAGCCGCTATGCACCCTTTGCCGACTATCTCGCCAGTCGCGGATATCACACCATCGCGCAGGATCATCGTGGCCATGGGCACACCACGGCGGAGGATGGCGGTGCGCGCCGGTTCGCCGACAAGGATGGCTGGAACAAGCTGATGGCCGATGTGAAGGCCGTCGAGGACCATGCCAAGTCACTCTGGCCGGACCTGCCCCTGGTGGTCTTTGGTCATTCCATGGGCGCCGTCATCACCACCAATCATGTCATGCGGGAACCGGACTCCGTGGCTGCTGCCGCGATCTGGAATGGCAATATGGCCATTGGTGGCATGAAGGCTGTGATGCGCCTGATCCTCTTCTTTGAAGCCCTGGTGGGCGGGCCGAACACGCCCAGCCTGACCATCGACAAGATGACGTTCAACGGCTGGAGCAAACGCTTCCCGGACCACAAGCAGATGCCCGACTCGACCTCGGTCTGGCTGTCGCGCGATCTCGAACAGGTGCGCCTGTATGACGAGAATCCGATCTGTGGCTGGCCGTCCTCGGTCTCGCTCTGGCGCGACTTCTTGTCCGGCGTGGCCTTCGCGGAGGACAATGCCAATTTCGCGAACATCGCCAAGGACAAACCCTTCCACCTGATCGGCGGATCCAAGGACCCGGCGACCAATAACGGCAAGACTGTCCGGCATCTCTACAAGCGCCTGAAAAAGGCCGGTTTCAAGGATGTCGAGTTCCAGATCCTCAAAGGGTTCCGGCACGAGACGCTGAACGAGATCGGTCGTGAACAGCAGATGGAATTGTTTGCCGACTGGCTGGACAAGGTCACCGGCTGATCCATGCAACCCGTCGACGTCGCCATCATCGGAGCCGGCGCTGCCGGACTTTTCTGCGCGATCGAGGCGGGCAAGCGCGGTCGCTCCGTCGCTGTCATAGAGCACAGCAAGGCCCCGGCCGAGAAGATCCGGATATCGGGCGGCGGGCGGTGTAATTTCACCAACCTGCATGCCGAGCCCTCGAACTATCTGTCGGACAACCCGCACTTCGCGAAGTCAGCGCTCAAGCGCTACACCCAGTATGACTTCATCGACTGGGTCGATGGCCATGGCATCGCCTGGCATGAAAAAACCCTGGGCCAGTTGTTCTGCGATGTGTCTGCCAAGCTGATCATCGAAGCCCTCGTGGGCGAGCTCAATACGGCCGGCGGCCAGCTGCACCTGAACACGGCAGTGAGCACGGTGGCGCGCGAGGGCGACGGGTTTCGACTGACCCTGAATGACGGAACAGGTCTGAGTTGCCAGTCACTGGTAATCGCCACGGGCGGCAAGTCCATCCCCAAGATGGGCGCAACCGGCTTTGCCTATGACATCGCTCGGCAATTCGGCCTGGGCGTTACCGAGACACGCCCGGCCCTGGTACCGCTGACCTTTTCCGGTGAGCGCCTCGATCAGTTCAAATCCCTGGCCGGTGTTGCCTGCGACACACGCATCGGCAATGCCCGCAAGAGTTTCAACGAGGCCATGCTGTTCACCCATCGCGGTCTAAGCGGTCCGGCCATCCTGCAAATCTCATCCTATTGGCGCGAGGGCGAGGACATTCACGTCCACCTGCGACCGGAGCTCGACTGGTTTGCCGAACTGGATGCGTTCAAGGCGGCGCATGGCGGACAGGGGCTTGGCAAGGCGCTGGGCCAGCATCTTCCAGACCGCCTGGCCCAGGCGCTCAACGCAGAGATTGATGCGCCGGGGAAGATGGCCGAAACCTCGAGCAAACGCCTGCGCGAGATCGCTGACACCCTGTCCGGCTGGGCGCTGACCCCGTCCGGATCGGAAGGCTATCGCACGGCCGAGGTGACCCTTGGCGGCGTCAACACGCATGACCTGGACAGCAAGACCATGAGCGCCCGGTCGCACGGCAATCTCTATTTCATCGGCGAAGCTGTCGATGTGACAGGCTGGCTCGGCGGATACAATTTCCAGTGGGCCTGGTCATCCGGCTGGGTGGCCGGTCAGTGCGCCTGATCCGCACACCTTGCATATTCTGATACCGCAATGCGCAAATAATCGTCGCCAAGCCAGATTGGCGGGGGTATGAACACTGTTAACTTCAGACAATTCCCCCCGCCCCGGGGCCGTGTTTCAGTACAGGCCGCACACTGATGAACCGCTCTCACCTCACTGCAATCAGCATCCTTGTCATCGTCATTCTCGTTTTCACCATCGGTACGTTGATGGCCAGCGATGAAGACGCACCGACGACAAACGCCGACACTCGACCGGACCTGTTCGAGGTCGTCATTCGCCAGGTCAATGCCCAGCCGCGACCGGCCATTCTGGGCTTGCGCGGCCGGACGGAGGCGTTTCGTGAAGTTCTGGTCCGTGCCGAAACCGGCGGACGTGTTGTCGAAACGCCCGCAGTTGAAGGGGAATTGATCGCGGCCGGCGATATCATGTGCCGCCTGGACGTGGATGCCCGTGCCGCCGCCCTTGACCAGGCACAGGCCGATCTGCGCTCGCGCCAGCTGGAATATGATGCGGCGGTCGAACTCTCCAACCGCGGACACCGGTCCACAAACCAGGTCGCGGCAATGGAAGCCGCGCGTGACGCGGCGCGCGCCCGCCTCGAGGCGGCACGCCAGGAGATGGACAATATTATCATCCGGGCGCCCTTTGACGGGTTTTTCGACGGCCGCACTGCGGAAATCGGTGACTATCTGCGCCCGGGCGATGCTTGCGGCGCGATCGTCCAGCTCGATCCAATCCTGGTCGTCGCGGAAGTCGCCGAACGTGATGTCGCGGGTCTGAGCGCCGGCATGCCCGCCCATGCCGAGCTGGTTACGGGCGAGGCCATCGAGGCCCAGGTCCGCTTTGTCGAACGTCGGGCCGACCCGGCAACCCGCACCTTCCGTGTCGAGGTCGAGGCGCCCAATCCGGACGGCTTGCTGCGTTCGGGCGTGACAGCCGACATCGATATCCCTCTGGCAGCCCAGCCGGCCCACCGTGTTCCGACCTCCATCCTTGCCCTCAATTCTGACGGCGAGCTGGGGGTCCGCATTGTCGAGAACAATGACACCGTTCGTTTCGTTCCGGTTGTCCTGCTCAGCGATGATGGCGAGGAGGTCTGGGTTGCCGGATTGCCCGAGCCGGCCAATGTCATCGTGCTGGGACAGGAATTTGTCGCCGAAGGCACGCGGGTCAGAACGCGCCGCGAGAACTAGGAGGCATCACCGATGACGGGAATAGTCGATTTTGCCATCAACCGGTCCAGGATGATCCTGGCCATTTTCGTGTGCGCCCTGCTCGCAGGCCTGTTGTCATTCCTGACCCTGCCGCGCGAAGCGGACCCGGACATCCCCTTCCCGTTCGTGATCATCACCGTGCCGCTGGCGGGCATCTCGCCGGAGGATGCCGAGCGCCTGATCGTTCGTCCGACCGAGACCGAGCTGCGCTCGCTCGACAATATGGAAGAGCTCGACAGTGTCGGTGCCCTGGGTGCCGGCGTCCTGTTTGCCGAGTTTGATGTGCCTTTCAACGCCGACCAGGCCGTACTCGACGTACGTGAAGCCGTGGACATGGCCCGCCGGGAATATCCGGAGGAAGCGCGCGAACCGGTCATCCAGGAGTTCAACTCGGCCCTCGCGCCGACCATCGCAGTCCAGGTCTATGGCGAGGCACCGGAACGCACCATTTACCGCATCGCCCGCGATCTCGAGGAAGAGCTGGAAACCCTGCCGGAAATCCTGCAGGTCGACATCCAGGGCATTCGGGATGAATTGCTGGAGATCGTCGTCGACCCGGCGCTGCTGGAAACCTATGGCGTCACCTATGGCCAGTTGTTCAATGCGGTGCAGTCCAACAACCAGCTGATTGCCGCCGGCTCTCTGGACAGTGGCGAGGCGCGGTTCCAGGTCAAGGTTCCCGGCCTGTTCGAAAATGCCGATGACGCACTCAACCTGCCGATCACGAGTTCGGGTGATGCGGTGGTCACGCTGCAGGACGTCGCCACGGTGCGCCGGACCTTCAAGGATGCCGACAGCTTCTCCCGCTATAACGGCCAGACCGCATTCACGCTGCAGGTGGTGCGCCGCTCCGGCGAGAACATCATGGACACGTCCGAACGGGTCCGTGAGCTGACAGCGCAGATCGCCGAAAGCTGGCCGTCCACGGTGCGCTATGATTTCAGTCTCGACCTCTCCACCTATGTCCGTGACAGCCTGAACTCGCTGACCAGCTCCATCATGCTGGCCATTCTCCTGGTGCTTATCGTGGTGGTGGCTGCACTGGGCCTGCGCTCGGCCCTGCTGGTCGGCCTCGCCATTCCGTCGAGCTTTCTCTTCTCCTTCCTGTTGCTGGATGTCTACGGGCTGACCATCAACATGATGGTCATGTTCGCGATGGTGCTGGCCGTCGGACTGCTGGTCGATGGCGCGATCGTGGTGGTGGAATATGCCGACCGCAAGCTGGCCGAAGGTGAGACCCGCATCGAGGCCTACCGACAGGCCGGCAAGCGCATGTTCTGGCCGATCATCTCCTCGACGGCGACTACGCTGGCGGCATTCCTGCCCTTCCTGTTCTGGGATTCCATCCCGGGCCAGTTCATGGCCTTCCTGCCCCTGACCCTGATCTTTGTCTTGTCAGCAGCCCTGGTGATGGCGCTCATCTTCCTGCCCACGCTTGGTTCCGTGCTCGGTCGCAAGGGCGGTGAAGTCGACAAGGACAGCGCGCTGGCTCACCTCAATGCGCAAGAAGGCGGACAACCTACCGAGCTGCCTGGCCTGACCGGCCTGTATGCACGCATGATCTCGGCCCTGGCCAAGCGTCCGGGCGCGGTTGCGCTGGGCACGGTCGCGGTCGTGTTCAGCGTCATTTTCGCTTTTGGTGCCCAGTCGAACGGCGCCTTCGGTGGTCCCAAGCGCACCGAATTCTTCATCGATGCCGAGCCGGAGCAGGTCTATGTCTTTGTTCGCGCCCGCGGCAATCTCTCGCCTGAGGAACAGTATGAGCTGGCCCTGCAGGCTGAACAGCGCATTGGCGGAATTGAAGGCATCAAGGGCTATTACACGGTGGCCGGTGAGCCGCCGGGGGCCTCGCCCTTCGACGGAACGGGCGGTGCGCCGGCTGATACGATCGCGCGCATTTTTGTTGAGTTCTATCCCTTTGGACAACGTCCCAATGGGCGCTTGATAGAAAGCAATATCCGCGACGCCCTGGTCGACCTGCCCGGTGTGATCATCGAGGTCCGGCGCTTCCAGCAGGGCCCGCCCGTGGGCAAGGATGTCCAGGTCCAGCTGCGCTCCGACGACGCCGAGGCCCTGGTTGCGGCCACCCAGCTGGTGCGCGGCTATATCGACCAGTTCGAGGGCCTGACCGATATCGAGGACACGCTGCCCCTGCCCGGCGTCGAATGGCGCCTGGATGTGGACCGCGAGGAGGCGGGACGTTTCGGTGCGGACGTCGCCCAGGTCGGCGCCGCGGTCCAGCTGGTGACAACCGGCACGCTGGTCGGGCGCTATCGTCCTGATGATGCCGATGAGGAAGTGGATATCCGGGTTCGTTTCCCGGCCGATGATCGCGATATCAGCCGGCTGGACGATCTGCGTGTCAACACGGTTGCCGGTGCGGTCCCGATCTCCAATTTCGTCACCCGTGAAGCCCGGCCGCGCGTCGACAGCATCAGCCGCCGCGATGGCAAACGCTATTTCGTCGTGCGCGCCAATGCCGCCGAGGGGTATGCCGGAAATCTCCTGCTCGCCGATGTGCAGGACTGGGTCAATGCACGCGTCGCGGACGGCACCATTCCGCCGCAGGTCGAGGTCAGCTATCTCGGTGCTGACGAGGAAAACGCCGAAGCCGGAGCCTTCTTTGCCGGCGCGATGATGGCTTCGCTGTTCATGATGGCAGTGATCCTGCTCTGGCAGTTCAACAATTTCTGGCATGTCCTGCTGACGCTGCAGGCTGTGGTCCTGTCCGTGGTTGGTGTGTTCCTGGGAGTCTTCCTGACCTTCCCCTATATCTCCGTCCTGTTCCTGGGCACAGGCATCGTGACGCTGGCCGGGATTGTCGTGAACAACAATATCGTCCTGATCGACACCTTCCAGCGCCTGCGTGGACTGGGCATGAGTGTCGATGAAGCCATCGTCCGGACAGCGGCCCAGCGCCTGCGTCCGGTGATGCTGACAACGATCACGACAATTTTCGGTCTGCTGCCGATGGTCTTCCAGATCAATGCCGACTTCGCCCATGCGCGACTGCTGGTCGGCGGCCCGGCCAGTGAATGGTGGGTTCAGCTGTCTTCCGCGGTCGTCTGGGGGCTGGGTTTCTCCACCCTGCTGACGCTGGTACTGACGCCGGTGATGCTGGGTGTGCCCTCTCGCCTGGGCAAGTGGCGTCAAAAGATGGTGTCAGCCATTCTGGGATGGCTGGGCATCCGCAAAGCTCCCGCAGAATAATCGCAGAACAAACAAGGACTGATCCATGAGCCATATCGACCCGACACGCGAGGCCTTCCAGATCTTCAAGGACCTGGACCGTTCTGCGCCGATCCAGATGCTCAACCTGATCCGCCTGCGCGACAAGGCCGTCTATCCGGATGGCCGTGACTGTACCGGCGCCGAGGCCTATGCGAATTACGGGAAATTCTCCGGACCGATCTTTCAGCGTGTTGGTGGCCGCATCCTCTGGCGCGGGGAGCCCAAGGTCACGCTGATCGGCCCGGCCGACGAGGCTTGGGACCTTTCCTTCATTGCCACCTATCCGACCGCGGGTGCCTTCCTGGAGATGGTCACCGATCCGGTTTACCAGAGCGAAGCCGTGCCGCACCGCCAGGCCGCCGTCCTGGACAGTCGCCTGTTGCGTCATCACGTGCTGGAAGGCGCAAACGTCTTCGGCTAGTCGCGATAGATACGGATCAGCTGGCCGTTATCACTGTCGGTGATAGCCAGCAGGCTGCCATCCGACGCCATGCGAATATCACGGAAGCGGGCTTGGAACGCGCTTAGCAGGACCGTCTGGTCGACGACCTGCCCGTCCTCCAGATCGACCCAGCGGATATGTCCGCTGGCGATCGGAGCCTCACCCGGAATCAGAGCCGCCACGAACAGGTCACCGCGCCATTCGGGAAACATCTCCCCGGAATAAAAGGCCATGCCCGCCGGCGCCAGCGAGGGCGTCCAGTGAACCAGCGGATCTGTCATGCCCGGATAGGTCTCGAAGGGTGTGACCAGCGCCCCGGTATAGTCGATGCCATAGGAGGTGATCGGCCAGCCATAATTGCGGCCCTCGACCAGACGATTGATTTCATCGCCGCCCTGCGGTCCGTGCTCGTGGGCGTACACCGCCCCGCTCTGCGGATCGATGACGACCGCCTGCGGATTGCGGTGACCTATCGTGAAAACGCCCGGCGCGGCATTGTCGAAACTCGATGGAAGTGGCTGCCCGTCGGCATCGAGATGCACAAAGCTGCCATAGTGGTTCGCTGGATCCTGCGCCTGTTCGCGCAGGTCGAAACCATCGCCCAGTCCCAGCAGAATTGTCCCGTCCGTCATGAAGGCCAGGCGCGCGCCATAATGAACATCGGTGCTGCGGCGCGTGGATGTAAACAGGGTCTCCAGGTCCACCAGTGCCCCGTCTTCAAAGCGGGCACGACCGAGTGCCAGAACATTGTCACGCGGCGCCCCCTCGGACCAGGTCAGATAAACCAGCTGATTGGTCTGATAATCCGGATGGGCAACGATATCGAGCAAGCCGCCCTGGCCGCCATAAAGCACTGACGGGGCGCCACTCACCGGGTCAGGCTGCAACTGGCCCTGATGATACCAGCGCAAGGCGCCGGGCTTTTCGGTGATCAGGAATTCGCCGGCAGACAGCTCGGCAATGGCCCAGGGATAGTCCAGCCCCTCGGCCAGAATCTCGGTCTCAAAATCAGGCGTCTCGCTGCCGGCCGCCTGAAGCGTCAGCGCCAGAATTGAACTGATGACAAACATGATCCCTCACAGTCCCGGTCGAACGCCTCAAGCTTAGCCGGATTTGCGAAGCTTGGAAGTCATCTCTCGCTGATCGAGGGTCTGGAAAATCGTCGCGATCATCTGCTCGCGCTCAACCGGTTTGGCGATAAGCCCGTCCATCTGGATCTGGGCCAGCCGGACATCTGTCAGGGACATCACATCCGCAGTCATCGCCAGGATCGGGATATCGGCATGGCGACCGGCGCTGGCGCGGATACGTGCCGTGGCCTGTTCACCGTCCATGACAGGCATATGCATGTCCATCAAGACGAGGTCAAAACGGTCATCCGCCTCAAGGATCTCGACCGCTTGTGCCCCGTTTTCCGCCTCGACGATCTCCACCCCTGCCGTCGCCAGCAGGTTTTTGGCGACAATGCGATTGGTCGCGACGTCATCCACGAGCAGGATGCGCAAATCCTGATGCGCATCTGCGGCATCGACAGCGGGGCGATCGGCATCCTGCGGCGCCTCTTCGACTCCGGCCTGACAGGTCACGGTGAAAGTGAGGTAGAAATTCGAGCCTTCGCCCTCACGGCTTTCCGCCCGAATATCACCGCCCATCATCTGTGCAAGTGTCCGGGAAATGGTCAGCCCAAGCCCGGTGCCACCAAACCGTCGTGTGGTATCCGCCTCGCCCTGTTCGAAGGGCTTGAACAGGCGCCCCTGCGTCTCTTCAGACATGCCGATCCCGGTATCGTGCACACTCAGCTCGATCAGGCGTGTGTCCGGCGCCTCGCCCGGCCGCATGCGCGCCCTCAATGTCACCCTTCCCTCGGAGGTGAATTTGAGCGCGTTGGACATGAGATTGTTCAGACACTGACGCACCCGCACCGGATCGAATTCCAGCTGGTCAGGGATGTCTGCATCAATGTCCAACTCAAACTTGAGCTTCTTTTCCCTCAAGCTCGGCTTCCACAACCGCGCAACGCTGTGCAGGGCCGCTGGCAGATCAGCCTGGGTCGGCGCGATATCCAGTTTTCCGGCCTCGATCTTGGTCAGGTCCAGAATGTCGTTGAGGATGGTGTTCAGCATGCGACCACTGTCTAGCATGGTCGCAACCATCTCACGTGTCTCGACATCGAGCGGCCGGTCCTGCACGGCCTGCGCCATGCCGAGAATACCATTCAGGGGGGTCCGGATTTCATGGCTCATATTGGCCAGGAAGTTGGATTTTTGCTCACTCGACTTCTGCAACTCGACCAGCAATCGCGAATGCTCTGCCAGATAGCGACTGGTCACCCAATAGGCGGCAAAGATCGCGAAGGTGAAGAGGAAGACCTTACCGTAAAGCTGGGCCGCTGGCACGGCCAGTTCCGCCGCAGACGGGAAGTAGAGCAGCTTCACCACCAGTGCCACGGCATAAAGCACCAACACGCCCGTGGCCGCCAGGGCGCCGCGCGTGCCCAGATAGATCCCGGACGCAACCTGGATCATGATCAGGACCGGGATGCCCGAATTCTGGATTCCGTTCGATGCCAGGGACGAATAGATAAACAGGGTAAGGGCGAGGCCGATGACATAGAGGGCATGCCAGGGTCGAAGACTGCGCCAGCGCTGCATGACTGGACTGGCCGCCAGGCCGGTCAGCAGGAACACATTCAGCACCTGCTCAACAAATCCGAGATATCCCGAGATGCTCATATAGCCGGTGACGGTCGCCCCCAACAGCGCAACAAGCGGGCCGACCGCGGCCCGTGACCGATGCCCCGCCAGCGCCCTGGCGTCCGACACCTGAGCAAAATCTGTCTTTTTCTCAGCCACCAGTCTTGAGCCTTGAAACCCTCTCTCACCCTTCACACTGACACAAACACGTTAAGAATACGCGTATTCAGGCGCAATGGATCGGTTTCAGCTTGACGCGAGCGGTCGGCTTTGGCTTCGTTTGTCCCACAAGGGGGAAATATGATCAGAGTGATCCTGTCCTATTTTCTGGCTTTGACCGTTGGCGCGGTCATCGTCAGCATCGCCAACACACATATTGTGCTGGAGGGCCTGGTCGGTGCTGGGGCTGATATTCCCACCCATGTGCGCGTTGACGCCATTGGCCGGGATCTGGTCGGATTTGGCCCGACCCTCTTCATCCTGCTGGCGATCGGATTTGCCATCGCCTTCCCGATTGCTGGCTGGCTGGCCCGCTTGCTGGGCGATGGGTGGCGACGCATCGGCTTTGCGCTAGCTGGCGCAGCGGCCGTGTTCACCCTGATCAACGCCATCACCGTTTACTATGGCGCAGTGCTGGAATCGACGATCACGCCGGTGGCGTCAGGCCGCGATGTGACTGGATTACTGGTCCTTTCCATCGGTGGAGCAGCGGCCGGGCTGCTGTTCGCATTCCTCAAACCCGCGCGGACGGTAGAACACGGTTAGCGAAGGCGGGAAAATTCCCCTAAAATCTGTCTCAAATCCTGCCCCGCAGGAGCAACTCCCCTTAAGTCGGGCCTGCTAGCAATGCTCTCCAGAGACGTGGAGGGCGAGCATGACACTAAGGCAAACAGTCCGGTCGGACCTCCGGCAGATCGTCAAGGGTGGCGCGACCAGCCGCATTCTCGACCTGCATTCAATCGCCGAGGCCTATGGCGGGCACGACGACTATCTGGCGCGCCCCTTTTTCCACCACCCTCGCCTGAACCGGTGTTTCATCGTCAAGCACACCGTCCGCGCCCATGAGCGCCCCTATGTCATGTCCAACCAGCCCGTGGTGACCAAGATCCTGATCCCCCTGGCGCAGGAAGACCTGTCCCTGGGAGGTCACGCGGTTTTTGTCGAGGAAGTGGGCTTTGCCAACAAGATCCGGTCCGAGTTCGATTGCCCTGATGATCCCCACCTCATCGACCTGGACATTCTGAGATTGCGCGAACTGGCAGCCCTGCCCTCCTTTGACCCATTCCTGTTGAGCGAACGCTATCGCAATCACGCACGCCCGGTATCAGACCTCTATTTCAACATCTCGGAGAGCGAGAGCCAGCGCATGGAGGTCGCCGTGGCCAGCGAGGTCATTTCGGTGATCTCCCTCGCTTTCGGTTCTACGCAATCTGACCGGGACGATATCCGTGCCAGCAATTTTGCCCGCCAGCTTCTGTCCAATCGCGATGATGGTCGCCTGGACGCATTGCGGAATTCGCTCAGCATGACCGCGATGGAATTCAAGACCGGGATATTCGGCTGGAAAGGCATTCTCTATTATCGCTGGTGCATGTCCCAGACGCTGCACGCGCTGAAGAGCTTCCTCTATGAGTTGAAAGAAGTCTCCATTGTTGGCGCGACCCCGCACGAACAAACAGAGCTGGAGCATATCCGGCGCAAGATCATCTCGGAGACCCGCGCACGCTGGGCCAGCCTCTCCGGCGTCATGAAGGAGTATGAGGAGGTCTTTGAACGTTTTTGTCAGGGCCAGGACGCCAGCGGCTTCAGGACCTTCCTGCTGCGCGCTCCCAGCCTGTTCTTTGATATCGGCAGCGACCTTTCCGTGGTCAGTCACATCCCCGGGTATTGGCGTTTCTGGGCCAATCAGAACAAGAAGGGCTATCTTCACGCGCGGGAGGCCATGCCCCTGTTCGCCAGTTTCATCTCCAGCGTGACACGGGACAACCTGTCCGGTGACCCGGCCGAGATCATGCATCGCTCGACGTCAAACATCCCCCGCCCCGAAGTCTTCGTCCCTCCGGCTGCCTGAGCGTCCCAACGCTCTCATCAGCCCAATCAGCGGCTGCGCTCATAACATATCAAGGGTCGTAATCGGGGCGTTATCGCTCTGGTGAGATTTTTGTGATTTTTGTGACACCGGGCAATTGTGGGGCGCGGGACTTGGGCAAGTCGACAGCCAGCGCAAATCTGAAACGGATCGTTCAGGGCGGGACCAGTTTTCGCATCCTCGACCTGTACTCGATCCACCGCCGTTTTCGTCACAAGAGCGATCACGGCAATCTGCCCTTCTTCTACAATCGTCGGCTCAACACGGCCTTCCTGATCAAGCATACCGCGCGCAAGCATGAGCGCCCTTACCTGGTCACGGACAATCCCGTCGTCACCAAGGTGATTGTGCCGGTAACCACCTCGGATCTCGCCATGGGTGGGCATTCCTTCTTTGTGGAAGAACGCGGGTTTGAGCCCAAGCTGCGCGAATTTATCGGCCAGGACTCAAACGAGCTGGCCTACTCCCACGACCTGGAGCGCCTGCGCGACCTGGCCGCCCTGCCCTCTTTCGACCCATTCCTGCTGAGCAACCGCTTTCGCGATCACGACAGCCCGGTCGCAGACCTCTATTTCAACATTTCCGACCAGGATCTGGAGAAGATGGAAGGGTATGTGGCCGACCAGGTCGCTGACATGGTCAATCTGGCCTTCAATACGGTTGATGTCTCGCTGGATGATGATGGTGCGCGCCAGCGCGCCATCCGCTTTGCCCGCTATATCCTCGCCGGGGAGGAGGATGAGCGTTTCGATCAGTTGCAGCACGCGCTGGATCTCGACGAGGCCAAGTACCGCGCCGCGATCTTCGGCTGGAAAGGCATTCTGTATTATCGCTGGCGCATCTCGGACGAAAAGGATGCCCTGCGTCGCTTCCTGATCGCGATCAATGATCTGGTCGTCACCGGCATGACCCAGTCCGAACGCTTCATGATCGATGAAATCCGACGCGATATTATCTCGGAAACCCGCAAACGCTGGCGATCACTGCAAACCATCATGGCCGAGTATGAAACCGAATATGGACGGTTTGCCACCGGTGGCGATCCGCGAGCAATCCGTCACATCCTGCTGAAGGCACCTGAATTCTTTGCCGAGCTTGGGCATGATCTTTCCGCGGTCTCCCATGTCACAACCTACTGGGATTATTGGTGCGGGCGGCGCGAGGAAGAAACCATGCCGGCCCGCGACGCTATGGATATCTTTCCAGGCTTCCTGCGCAGCCTGACCCGCGATCGCGGCCCGGATGAAGCCAACGCCCAATCGGCCTGACTGCCGTGGCGGCACAAAGTGTTGAAAGCGGGGTGACGGGCCGCGTCGACCCACGTATTTCAGGATCATGGCCCCACCGCTTCTCACCCTCCAGGACATCCATCTAACGTTCGGCGTCACCCCGCTGCTCGACGGTGCCGAGTTGAGCGTCGAGGAGAATGCGCGCCTGTGCCTGGTCGGGCGCAACGGATCGGGAAAATCGACTCTCATGAAAGTGGCAGCCGGACTGGTGGAAGCCGATACGGGGTCCCGGTTTATCCAGCCTGGAGTCACGGTGCGATATCTGGAGCAGGAGCCCGATCTCAGCGCCTTTGCCTCGATCAAGGACTATGTCCTCGACGGGCTGGCGCCGGCGGATTCCGAATATCGTGCCCTGTATCTGCTGGAACATCTTGGCCTGACGGGCGATGAAGACCCCGCATCCGTATCCGGCGGCGAGGCGCGCCGGGCGGCCCTGGCACGGGCGCTCGCACCCGAGCCGGACATTCTGATGCTGGACGAGCCGACCAACCATCTCGACCTGCCGGCGATTGAGTGGCTCGAAGACGAGCTGAAATCCATCCGCGCCGCCCTCGTCCTGATCAGTCACGACCGCCGTTTCCTGAGCAATCTTTCGCGCGCCACCGTGTGGCTTGATCGCGGACAGACACGCCTGTTGAACAAGGGGTTCGAGAGTTTCGAAGCCTGGCGAGACGAGACGCTGGAGGCTGAACAGCTCGAGCTTCACAAGCTCGACCGCAAGATCGTCCGCGAGGAACACTGGCTTCGCTATGGCGTTACCGCGCGTCGCAAGCGCAATGTCCGCCGCCTGTCCGAACTGCATGACCTGCGCAAACAGCGTGCAGAGCATCGCGGGCCAACCGGAACCGCGAAAATGGAAGCGTCCACCGCCCAGGAAGCCAGCAAGCTGATCGCCGACGCACGCGGCCTCAGCAAACAATATGGCGACCAGCGCCTGGTCGATGACTTCTCCATGCGCGTGACCCGGGGCGCTCGGATCGGCCTGGTCGGCCCCAATGGCGCGGGCAAGACCACCCTGCTCAAGATGCTGGTGGGCGAGCTGGAGCCGGACAGCGGCAATGTGAAGCTGGCCCAGAATCTGGAATTCGCCAGTCTTGACCAGCGCCGCTCCGCGCTGAAGGCGGACTGGACCGTCGCTGAAACCCTGACCGAGGGCAGCGGCGACATGGTGGAGGTCAATGGCCAGCGCAAGCATGTCATGGCCTATATGAAAGACTTCCTGTTCGCACCGGAGCAGGCCAATACGCCGATCGAAGTGCTCTCTGGCGGAGAACGGGCGCGCTTGCTGCTGGCGCGCGCGCTGGCCCTGCCATCCAACGTGCTGATCCTCGACGAACCAACCAACGACCTCGACCTGGAAACCCTGGACCTGTTGCAGGACCTGATCGCCAATTATGCCGGCACCGTCTTTCTGGTCTCCCACGATCGCGATTTCATCGACCGCACCTGCACCAGTGTTCTGATGTCGGAAGGACGGGGGAAATGGGTGGAGTATGCCGGTGGCTATTCCGACATGCTCGCCCAACGCGGCGCCGGTGTCGCCAAGAAGAATGCCCCACGCAAACCAGCCGGGTCAGGCGACAAGCCCGCTGCCAAGCCGCAGCAGGCCGCACCGGAACGCAAGCGCATGGCGAACAAGGACCGCTATGAGCTCAAGCACCTGCCTGAACAGATTGAGGCGCTGGAGACACGGATTGCTGCGTTGGAACAGGAATTGGCCAGTCCGGCTCTGGCGCAGGACCCGGCGCGTATGACCGAGGTCTCCGAAACGCTAGGCAAGGCCATGCAGGAGCGCTCTGACAAGGAAGACCGCTGGCTTGAGCTGGAAGCCCTGCGCGAGGAGTTGGAAGGCTAGGCTGGGGATGCCGGCCAGCAGCGCTCCGGCTGGGAGCGCCGCTGGACGAACCTGTCCGGTCTATCTCAGACGGTTGGAGTTTGCCGGGCCCAGCAGGACGGCGTTCAACAGCAACAGGTCGAGACCTTCAAGATAGGCGCGCGTGGTTGGTGACTGGGTGAAGGCAATCACATGACCGCGTCCCATGCGCCGCGTGACGACGAAGGGTTTCAGCGCCAGTTGCTCGGCATATTCAGCCCACAGGTAACCGCCCTGCAGCAATTCCTCCGGTGTTCCGAAGCGCATGGCCGTGGTGGCATCATCCAAGGCCACGGGCGCGTAGATATCCGAGCCGGTCACCAGCGCATAAGCCCCGTTCTCGTAGCCCGCAGACATCCAGCTGTCCGTATTGGCTGTAACGGAAACCAGGGCACCGGGCGAGGAATCCGGCATGGCGCCATGAACTGCTTCGGCAATCAGTCGCTCGGCTTGGCTGTTCAAGATACTGCCGTCTGTGACCCCTGAAGACGATCCTTCACTGTCTCTTGGAGTGCCCACAGCCCGTTCACGCTGCATGGGAAGGAAGCCGTTATCGCTGTCTGACAACCAGCGCGTCGCCGTTCCCAGTCCGACCAGGACACCACCCTGGGACACATAGCTCTGCAAGGCAGAGCGCGCTCCAGACAACATGCTCGTATATCCTGGGAAACCCTGATCCGGCATGATAATCACATCAAACCGATCGAGATCTGCCCGCCCGATGGTCGACGGCCGGATAATCGTCACCGGGAGATTATACCGGCGCTCCAGCACGTAGCGGGTCGCCCCCGTCTCTGTCGCACCGGTCCCCTGTCCCCAGAGCAACGCGATGCGCGGCGCAATCACGGGCGAGAAGTTGGACGATCCCGGATTGGGCCCTTCATCCACCCAGCTGGTGTCCATCGCATGCACTTCCGCGCCGCTTTCGCGGGCATGGCGGGTGATCAGGAAATCCAGTTCGGCACCATTATCCCGCCGTGGCACCACAACCGACCCTGTCGGATAGGTCTCGTTGCCAATGCGGAATGGCAGGGAAGTCGTACGCATGCTCACGCCGTCACGGGCGAGCGCGGCAACCAGGTGTGCCTGGCCCGCATCATCCCACGGAATGGCATAGCCCCATGCCGCATCCATATCCGGCAGATCGGCCTGCGGTGTGCCGTCGGCACTGACGATGCTACCGGCCGTTCCCGGCGCGCGGCGGCACTGTACGGCGCGCACATTGCTCATCAGGGGCAGCGCCCAGGCCGTCACATCGTAGAGCTGGGCATTCAGGCCTGCTTCCCGCCGACGTTCCTGTTCATCAACGAAATCCGTCGGAAGGTCTGTCGTCGGTTCCAGCAGCGTTCGCGCCAGACGCCCCGCGGGTTGATCATACCGGACCACATAGGCGCCTTCTTCAAAGCTGGCACCACACAGGGACTGACGCCCTTCCAGGCGTTCGACGGTGATGCCCTGATAGGCCAGCTGTCGGGCGAGACGGTCGGCATTCCAGGAATTGGTCGACGCATCAAACACAGCCGCGGCATTGCCATTGGCCTGACGCCCACCGCTGGCCCGGAAATCGGTATACTCACCCAGCAGCTGAACGCGGTTTCGAGCAGCGGCCTCGATAGTAGAGAGACTGGTGACGAAATTGCGATCCACCCCATCGCCATAAGTCAGTATGGAGCCATCCGGTCGGCGCCAGGACAGGCCGCGCGCCGATCCCTGCTCATAGGTCATGGACACGGCGCCGTGCAGGGTCGGCCACATATCGCCATAACCCGGATAGAAGGCGTCATAGACCTCACGGGTGAAGTAGTGATAGCCCAGCTCGTCGAAATAGCCGACATGATTGCGGCCGATCAGCTCCTGGGTGCGCCGTTGGTTATCCTCGATATTCGGATTGAACGGCTCTGCCGATGGCGCGAAGAAATACGTCGAGTCACCGCTCATCTCATGGGAATCGACAACAACCTGAGGCCACCAGACCTGCATCTCGCGGACCTTGCCGCGAGTCTCAGGCTGGGTCAGGGCAAACCAGTCGCGGTTCAGGTCGAAGAGATAGTGGTTATACCGACCTCTCGGCCACGGCTGATCATGCTCAACGGCATAGCGATCCGGACTCGGTTCAAGCCCGCGCGCGGATTCGAACGAGTTGACAAAACGGGCACGCCCATCGGGGTTCTGCGTCGGGTCGATGATGATCAGGGCATTGTCGAAGATCGTCTCGACGGTTTCATCCCCTTCGGCGGCGAGCAGGTGATAGGCGGTTCTCAAGCCGGCTCCGGTCGGAGAAATTTCGTCTCCATGCACGCCATAGGACAGCCAGACAACAATCGGCATTTCTGCGATCAGACGGTCTCGTTCTGCGGCTGTCAGATCGCCCGGATTGGCCAGGGCCGCCATGCCTTCGCGCACGCGGTCCAGATCGGCCATGCGTTCCGGCGAACCGATCACGGCATACACCAGCTCGCGACCTTCCCAGCTGGTCGCATAGGAGAAGACCTCGACCCGCTCCGGTGCGGCCGCTTCCAGGGCTCGGATATAGGCAATCGCCTGCTCCGGCCGCGTGACCTCGCCGCCAAAATCGTGCCCGGCAAAACTCTCGAGGGTCGGAATGGTGTCGTCATAGCGCACATTGAAGGGCGCTGACTGGCTCATGGCTGGCGCTGTCGACAAGAACAGGGCCGCGCTGAAAGCTGCAAGTGACCGGATCATATTCCTCCCCAGGATGTTGCTGCGCAAAGACTTAGACGGAATCCTTGTAAACTCAAATCACCGCTTACGGCGTGACAATCTCGAAAGCCGGCTCGGGCTGTTCCAGCAGCGAGAAGAAGCGCAGCAAGGCGGCGCGGTCTCCGCTGACACGGAAGTCGCTGGACGTGATCATATCCATCAACCCGGCCTCTTGCTGGATCAAGCGAAGCCAGAAGTCTCGCGTCAGATTCACCGTCGCATCGGCCCCGTCCTGGGCGCTACGCTCATAGTGACGCATCACGCCGTTGGAGACCTCGATCACGAATGTCTGGCCCGTATCTTCGAACAGGAAGTTCAGCACCACCTCGAATTCACCCGCATCCACGGCGTTCAGGCGGGTCGCCATAGCGGTAAAGAACATGTCCAGGGGAATGGATTCCAGAATATTGCCGGCCGCCCGGGTGACGTCCCGCGCCTCGACACCGTGACGCAACTCATACGCCCCTGTCAGATAAACATCGCGCCAGGGCCCGGACTCCGCCTGATAGCCCAATTGCTCATAACTCCGCGCCAGCCATTCGCGCGCAGCCTCGCTGGAGGGGTGAGCAAAAACGGCATGCTGGGCAAGCTCGGAAGACCAGCGATACTCCCCGGCCGCGAACGCTGTCTGGACAGCCTCCAGCACAGCATCCAATCCGCCCATCGCGGCGACATAGCGCTGGGCCGCTTCCACCCTGGGCAATGGATTGAGGTGCGCCGGAACGCCATCATACCAGCCGAAATAGCGCTGATAGACGGCGCGGGAATTATGCCTCAGCGTCCCGTAATAACCGCGGATGGCGAAACGGCTTTCCAACGCCTCGGGCAGCTCGATCTGTTCGGCGATTTCATCCGGCCGCAAGCCTGATGCGGCCAGCCTCAGCGTTTGGTCATGGATGTATTTGTAGATGTCGCGCTGGCCTTCCAGATAGTCGCGCACCTCGGCATTTCCCCAGACCGGCCAGTGATGGCTGTTGAAGACCACGTCCGTGCGGTCGCCAAACCGCGTCAAGGCATTGTCGATCGCACCGGACCAGGCCAGCGCGTCGCGGACCTGCGCACCGCGCAGGGTATAAAGATTGTGCAGGGTTCGCGAGACGATCTCGGCGCCGCACCAGGCCTGGTAGTCTGGAAAGAATACGGTGAGCTCTGCCGGGGCCTCGGTGTGCGGCGCGTACTGAAACTCCATGCGGACACCGCCAAACTCCAGGGTCTGTCCACTCTGATAGATCACATGGCTCGGCGCCGCGATCGTGTGCGTGCCAATAGCCGGGTGCTGCCCAAGACCAGACCCGACATGACCGCGTGGCGAGCGGGGCAGCGGCATGCCGTACATGTATCCGGACCGTCGCCCCATCACGACACCCGCGACAACGTTTTCACTGACCGCCTCGGCCAGAAAATGGGCTGGCGCAATCAGGCTGACCTCTCCGCGGGCGATCGCGTCCAGGTCCACGACACCGGCCAGTCCGCCAAAATGATCGATATGACTGTGGGTCAGGATAATCGCCGCGATCGGACGCTCACCGAGCGTTTCATTGACCAGCTGCATCGCCGCCTCTGCCGTCTCGACAGCCGTCAGTGGGTCGATGATGATGCGCCCCTCAGGCCCGTCGATGATCGACATGTTGGACAGGTCATATCCGCGGACCTGGTAGACACCTTCGGCGACCTCGAACAGGCCATGAATGGCGTTCAGCCGGGACTGGCGCCAGAGACTGGGATTGCTGGTTGCCGGAGCCGGCCCATCCAGAAACGCATAATCCTGTGTCCGCCAGATGACCTGTCCATCTTCGCCACGAATATCCAGCGCGTCCCGCTGAGCCAACAGACCGCGCATCGCGAGTTGGAAGTCCTCGTCATTCTCCATGAATTCCGAGGACATGACGGAGGCATTCCTGGACTGCGTGGTCGGGGTGGCCGCGCGAAAGCCGCGATCATCGACTTCTGCTTCCACATCATACGGCATCTCTGTGGGCGCCACCGGTTCTCCGCAGGCTGCAAGCCAGGCGCACAGGGCACCGACCAATATTGATTTGGACCAACCGTTTGTTCTCTTCAACGGATCTCTCCCCCGCTATTTCGGTTCAGGTTACGCGCTCTCGCTTGTTGGGCAAGCTATCCTGGCCTAATGATGAAAACTCCAAACGAGACGGGGACGAGATGGCGGCGGACATTGACTGGCAGGCCTGTTGGGAAAGGCTGGAGGTAGACGCCCCGGACGCCCGAGCAGCATTGGTGGAGACGTGCGAGCTGTTCCGGGTGCCTGCGGGTGAGCCCATCATTTCGCAAGACGCCCTGGATGACAGCGTCTACTTGCTGTTGAGCGGTCAATTGCGCGTCGGTGTGCTCGCCCGGTCCGGTCAGGATGTCTGGGTCAGCCATCTCGAAGCGGGAGCCCTGTTTGGCGAAATGGCGGTTTTAACCGGCCAGCCAAGGACAACGGAAATCACCGCCAGCCGGGACAGTATTGTCGCCCGGTATACCGGAGGCGATTTTCTGGCTCTCATGTCGAAACATGGAGACATCGGCGTGGCGTTATCACGCATGCTGGCAGCCCGGATGCACGCGACGACGCGGCGCATGTTCGAACTGTCGGCACTTTCGACCACAGGTCGGATCTACGCGGAATTGCTGCGCATATCGCGGCCGACCAGCCAGGGCGACACCCGGATTATCCAACCGGTGCCCTCCTTCACCGAAATCGGCGACCGGGTGGCCGCCGCACGGGAAACGGTCTCCCGCACCGTCAAGCGGTTGGCAGATCGCGGCTTGATCGAGCGCCATGATGACCGGATCGAACTGATCGATCCGGAACAGCTAAGCCGTCTCGAGGATACCATGTGAACTGCGAAAGGCGCGCGCGACCAGTGAGTCAGGCGCGACCTTGCGCAAGGTATAAAGGCGCACCGGCGGCAATTGCGGATCCACGCGCTTGACCCCGACCGGTTCACAGCGGAATTCGCCCGATTGTTCCATCGCCAGCACCGCCGCGAATGTTTCACTGGCAAACACGGTGCCGGGCATCGCAGCGCTCTCGATCCGCGCGGCCAGTGATACCTGGGCACCAAACAGGCTGTCGCGGTCCATCAACGGATCCCGCCCCTTGTGTGCAGGCCCGAAATGCAGGCCGATCCGCAGATCCAGGTTCGTTGGCAGATCAAGAGACGTCCGATCAATCCCCTTGAACCGCCGCATCAGCCGGGATGCCGCCTCCGCTGCCGCCTTGGGGCTGGAATAGGCGAGGAACATGCCATCGCCCCAGCTGTCCATATAGTCGACCGGGGTCTGGCGTGCCGTCTCCGCGAGCGGCCCCAGAACCGAGCCGACGAAGTGCGGTACAACATCCTCGGCGATCTGGGATGACCCGACGATGTCCGCAAACAGCATCGCCCGCATCGCCGGTTTATAGGCCCGAGCCTCCGCCTCCAGCGGCGGCTGCGGATTGTTGCCAGCATGATTGCGACGGATGCCAAGCACGTGCTGTTCCAGGCCGGCCGACGCCCAAACCGCATGGTCACGGGCCGTTCCATAATCGCGCCGCGGATCGGTCTCATCCAGCAAGAGAACTTGCATGGGGTCGGTGGCCAGCATTTCCGCACGCAGCCGCGCGAGCCCCATGGCGGTTGAACTGGCCAGATTGATCGATGCGCCTGACAAAAGCACCCGGTCCGTGCTGGCCTCGATCACATCATCCGCCGCTTCAAGGCAGCGTTCACACCGCCGCACCCAGTCGCCACCGAACGGACGCACTGAAGCCTGGACAAAGACACGGACCGGAACAGGCAAGACGATGGTCAGGGGCGCCTCTCGACGCAAGATTGCCTCGGCGAACAGGATATCCGCCCCGGCGGCCAGCGCCCCAAATCCCGCTCCAGCACGGTGTTCATCCAGCAAGGCATCAATACGCGCGGGCAAATCAGCAGTGTCAAAGCGATCGGATTTCAGGTCTGACAGCTCGGAAAAGATGTGGCCGGCATAGTGGAAGGGGCGTGGCAGTTCCGGCAAGGGCAAGGCCTGACGCCCGATACCCATGGCAGACCCGACCAGAGCCAATTGACGACGGCTTACGGCATGCGCTCCGTAATTGTCCGGATCCTCGGCCAATGCCGCGTTGAGAGCGATCTGGGCGGCGCGCAGATCACCGAGCAGAAGATGGGCCTCGGCTGTCGAGGCCAGCTGGTAATAGCGAGCCTCGGGGCTGCCTCCTTGCAGCGCGCTGGCCGACAGGACCCGGCGAGCATAGGCACGGGCGCGAGCGCCATCGCCGCTGAGCGCCATCATGCTGGCCGCATTGATACCGCTGTAGCTCCCCCCGGTCGCCTCGAAAATTGCGGCATAACGTTCAGCGGACTGACGGGCGAGCGGTTGAAAATTCTCTGCGACAGCCTCAAACGCCTGGGCCTTGATGAGCCGCGCGTCCAGCGCCATCAAGTCCTCATCAAGCTGAGCCTGGTGTAGTCCGTAATCCCGGAACTCCTGCCGGGCCCGCTCGATCGCTCCGCTCCGCAGAAGGCAGATCACCGCAGCATGCTTGATACGCGCATCGTCCGGATTGTCCTGGAGAGACCGCAAACAGAGTTCATGCGCTCTCACCAGGTTTCCGCTGCGGATCTCGGCGTCGACTTCGCTGTTCAAGCGTTCCCCCCTGGGGCGATGGCGGGCCGATACTGCTCCGGGCTAGAAATCAGGACGGACCGACATCCACCTCGATTTCCGGATCAATGATCAACCGCGTGACTTGCTGACCGGCATTCTGGGACGCCTCGATGTAGAGCGCAAACGCATGTTTGATCTTCTTCTTCACCTCGGCCACCCCGATCTGGAATGTATAGGGTTTCGAACTCTGGCCATGCAGGTCCAGCCACTCCAGGCCACAGAACTGGGTTTCCGCCCCTTCTGTCTTGAACTTGATCCGCGCATCTTCAAATCCCCAGCCTGGAACGTGAACATGGAAAACCATGCGAGCCGGCCCCACAACATGCTGGTCGAACGGGCAATTCATGACACCGGAACAGGGTGCCCACATGCCCGCCAATGCGGCGGTCAACGCCATGCGCAGAGTCGCGCTGTCAGAACCGGAGAATTCATCCGCCGTTTCATTGAAGACGATCAGGATCTGCGAAATCTGGGTGTCATCAAAGGCTGGCAGCCCCCAATCGCTTCCATTGACGACGACAAATCCATCGCTGCCCTGGGCGATCAGACTGAGATAGGTCAATTCGGGTTCGAAATTGCACGCCTCGTCCAGCCCTGCCTGGATCTGGCTCCCATCAAATGATTGCTTGTCGATCATGATATCCCCCTTCTACTGACACAGGATGACTACTCTGCCGGTTCCAGTATCGAAACCAGGCTTTGCGCGTGCGCCAATTGCGCACTCAGGAACAGATGGTCATACCCGGCGGGTCTCGCCTCATGCGCTGCCAGAGCACCTGATAGCCAGGCATCGGATGTTTCCGGCTGCCCGGTTGAACGATTGAGCTCCACCAGAAAATTGGTCACCAGCAGGGTGTAGATATAGTCCTGTACGGTCGCTGTCCCGGCGCTCCGGGCTGCCGCAAATTGCCCGAGCAACTCCTCGGCTTCAGACCGCGCCGCGTCGGTTTCACCCAGCGCCGCCAGCAAACGCATCTGGCTCGATCGCACAGAGACCCGTGCGTCCGCAATCACTTCGGTTCCAGCCGCTTGCCAGGATTCATGGCTCATCAGTCGCGACAGGGTGATCATGGCGGCGCGCGCTTCCGGGACGTCCTGGTTGAACAGGTGGGCGTCGACGAGCAGAGAGAGGGTGCGCACGGCATTCATCCGCCAGTTCAGACGATCGGGCTCGTGATTGACCATGGCCTGGGCTTCCAGAGCCGCCGGGATGAGGAAGACCAACGCATTGTCGACCGAGTCTGATGATGGCGGCGCCTCGGCATACAGATGCAATCGCGCGACATTGGCCTCTGCCACCATGGCATCGCGCCGAATGCGCCAATCATCCTGGAAATTCTCAGCGCCATTGAGCAATTCGATCTGCTCCAGCAGGTGCATGATCGCCCCGTCCGCGTCCATCGCGCGTTCCTGCACCCGCGCCAGCCAGCTATAGGCGCCGGCGAGGTTGTCGCGCTGCACATCTGTTGGATATTGCTGGAAGGCCTGTTCAAAATGATCGCGGGCAAACGCGAAAGCGGCGCGGGCCTCGTCCAGATTGCCGCGACGCAAATGCACAATGCCGGAATTGTTGCGCGCATGGCCGGCCTCATTCAGCCATTCCAGGTTCTGGTCATCCACCTCGACCAGCGCCTCGGCCAGAGCGCGATATTCGTCGAACCGGTCACTGGCCAGTTCCAGCTCACCCGCCTGCAAGGCGAAATAGCCGAGCCAGAAGCTGGACTGGGAATGCTCATACATGCGTGCCGGTTCGCTGGGATCGCGCTCCAGGATCACCCGTGTCGCTTCATAGGCCGATGTCGAGTAGCTGCGGGCAGCCTCCAGATCGCCCTGGGCCAGCTCGATTTCCGCCAGCAGGTGGCGCGCACGAGAGCTGCGCCCCAGCGAGTCCGCGGTCATTTCGCGTGAAGGCTGAGCGGAATAGTACTCGATGACTTTTTCGCCGACGGCATCCAGCACATCAAGGCGACCGACAGGCTGGAGTTGTTGTTTCAGATCGGTAAGCATGAATTCTATCAAATCCTCTGCTTCAGCTTTGCGGCGCTCTGCCTCTGACCGGGCAGACATCGCAAGCAGTGAAAGAGAGGTCATGATTAACGCAAGAGCTGAGGTAACAGCCGTGACCGCCGTCACGCGGCGCTGTCGTCTTTGAAGATCGCGCTGCAGGATCTGGTCCAGCGGAAGCCCCAGAAGACCCGCCACCAGCTTGACGACGCCCAGACGCTTGCCGTCCTTGCCCGGTCGGAAATCTGCCCCGGCAGGCTCGTCAAATCCACCGTCAGGGCGCTCCCGCAAGAGCGCGGGCGGGTAACAATTCTCCGCTCCCTCTTCCGCGCCGGGCTCGCCACGCACAATCGCAGCCAGGACGGGGCGGTTCGGATACAGCTCCCGGAACACCTCGATTTCACGATTCACCCATTTTGACCGCGCAGAGTCCGGCGAACACAGGACGATCAACGCGCGTGAAGCGGACAATGCGGCCTGGACCACGGCAGACAGGTCATCCGCCGCGGGCAGATCATCGCGATCACGGAAAACACGTCCGATACGACTGGGAACAGTGCCCCCCTTGCGGGTGAGGTGCTTGGGGACCCGATAGGACTCCAACTGCCGGTGAAGCCAGCGGGCGAACCGGTCATCGGCATGACTATAGCTGATGAATGCAGCAAATTCAGTCGTTTCAGTCATGGACGCCCCCAAAATTGTCGGAGGCTAGTCTCCTTCACACGCAATGCGTGCGCAAGCAGAAGCTGGATCTGGCATGTTGAAACCGGGAAATAGGGCGGAGCGCGATGCGTTGATCAGACGCTTGGGCAATATCGCACTCCGCCAAGCATGCGTCGGGATGTTTTGGGGCCATCCCGGTCGGCAGCTGGGCCAACATATCCAGCTTCCCGGCTGGTTCGCGTGACCCAGGTCACGCCAGGACAGATTTATGTCGCTGAAAGGTGTGCGAGTTCAATTGTCACACCGCCCAGTCCTGCCCGCGTGTACAGGCGGACGGGCAAGAAGTAGCGACCGCCCTCGATCGGCGCGAGCCAGATGCGCAGAGGCTGGCTCAACTCCCGTTCGCTGGGATAGTCCTCCGGATCATAGCCGGCGACGGGTTCATACCAGATGTCACATAGCACGGCGTCGCCGCGCCAGCCGCCGGTTCGGACGCGATCCATGCCCCGGCTCTCCAGACGCAGATTATAGCGCGCCTTGCCGTCAAAAACGGGCAGCACACCGGAACAACCCCGCCCCGCACCCTGCGTCAGCTGATCTGACAGCGCCACGAAAGCCGACATCGGATCAATGGCTCCGGTCCTGTCGCGCTCTGATGCGGGGGGCACGCCCCAGGACCCGAAAGGAGGCTCGACATGCGAGCTGGCCACGCCTGCGGGGAAGCTGACTTCCACAGAGCGCACCTTGCGCCCCGTGCGTTCGACATGCGCATAGCGGCTGGGTGTGATGCCGCTGGCCGCCAGGACACCATCGACCTCTGCATTGATGTCGAAGTCGGTAAACAAGGCCGCCAGTCCAGCGGCCTCTATCCGTGTCGTGGCCGAATAGGCTTGTCCACTCAGATTGGCCTGGAACGTGATGTCCCCGACGGGGAAGATCAGGACCCGGCTTGAATATCGGGCCGAGAGCGTCAGCTCACCCGGCTGTGGCAGGGCCGCCCGCACGGCCTCTTCATCCGCTGTCACCGAGGGTGATCCAATAGCAAAGAACACGAAACCCACCGCTGCCAACTGAGCGAGACAAACCCGGATACGACGAAATCGGAACGGAAAATCCATGGCAGGATCATGTCACATCGGGCTTTGCCGTCCAATGCAGATAGCGCTAACATGCCGTCATGAAAACGCTCATCGAAAACGATCTGATCTGGGGGGCCTGGCGGGCCCGCCATAGCGACATGACACGCGAACCGGACGGGTTCGCCCGATTGCTGGCGCTCTGCCTGGAGCTCGAGATCAACTGGATCGACCATGCGGATATCTACGATGACGGTGCGGTGGAAGACCTGCACGGCAGGGCCATCCAGCACCTCTCGGCGGCGCAGCGCCAAGGCTTGCGCGTGATCACCAAATGCGGCGTTCGCTTCCCCAGTCCGGGCCAGCCGGGCGTGCGCACCGTGCACTATCGCTCCGATGCCGCCTATCTACACCAGCAGGCCGACGCCTCGCTGCAACGCCTCGGGGTCGATCAGATCGATCTCTACCTGTTGCACCGACCGGACTATCTCATGCAGGCCGAGGAAACGGCCCGGGCGCTGGAAGACTTGCACACCTCCGGCAAGATTGCCGCCTATGGTGTTTCCAATTTTTCCATTCACCAGTTCGAACGCCTGCGCGCCTCAACCGAACTGCCGATGGCGGCGCATCAGATTGAAATTTCGGTGGGCGAGACCTCGGCGCTGGATGATGGCCGGCTGGACCAGGCCGCCCGGCTGGACATACCGCTGCTGGCGTGGTCACCGCTGGCTGGTGGCCGATTGTTCGGCGACGACGATCGCTTCCAGCCCCTGCGCGAGCGTCTTGGACAGGTCTCGCAGGAGATGGGCGCAGATGGCATTGACGAGATCGCCCTCGCCTGGCTCAAGAGCCTGCCCGCGCGCATTCAGCCCATTCTGGGGACGATGCAGCCTGACCGTCTGCGCAGACAGGTCATGGCCTATCGCGCTCTCAACCTGGATCGGCAGGACTGGTATGCCATCCTGGAAGCCGAGCGGGGCACACCGGTGCCCTAGCCAAGCGGCTCAGGCTTTCAGTGATGCGGCGAAACGGGCATTGGCCTCGATCTGATCCCAGTCGCCTGCCTCGATCATCGCTGCATTGGCAATCCATGACCCACCGACACAAGCCACATTGGACGTCGCCAGATAATCCGCCGCGCGCTCACGCGTGATGGATCCTGTCGGACAGAACCGGATATCAGGCAGCGGACCCTTGAGGGATTTCAGGTAATCCAGGCCGCCCGCCTGCTCGGCGGGGAAAAATTTCATCGCCTCGAAACCGGCGGCGGACGCGGACATGGCTTCGCTCGCTGTCGCCACGCCGGGCAAGGCCGGAACCCCGGCCTTCAACATCGCCGCACCCAGATCATCGGTCAGGCCGGGCGACACCAGGAAATGCGCCCCCGCATCCACCGAACGCGTGACATCGTCCGCGGTGCGCAGGGTGCCCATGCCCACGATCAACTCCGGCTGTGCAGCCTGCATGCGCTGCATGACCTCGATTGCGGCGTCCGTACGCAGGGTCATTTCGACGACGCGCAGGCCACCCCGTGCCAACGCGCCCGCCAGCGGCTCTGCATCATCGGCATTCTTGACGGCCAGAACCGGAATTACGCTGGCTGCTGTGAGCAGCTCATCCATGGAAATCGCCATCACAGGCCTCCAGCTTCTGCCAGCGCAGCCGCGCCGAGCAGCGCCGCCTTGTCGGACAGGATCAAATTGACAGGAATATTCGCAACATAATGGGTCATCGGACCGCGCCGCTGGAAACGCGCCTCGAAGGCTGTCTGGGGCACCAGCTCGCGAATACGCGGCAGGATACCGCCACCGAGATAAATACCGCCACGGGCACCGGCAATGACGGCGACATCCCCGGCATAGGCACCCAGGACAGCACAGAAGAGCTCGACCACACGACGCGACATCGAGGACGCGTTTTCCAGGGCCTCAGCGGTGATGTCCTCCGGCCGATGTCCGGGCCAGGTTTCGCCCGAAATCTGGCAAAGTGCGCGATGAATATTGACCAGGCCACGGCCGGAGAGCAGGCGTTCCCAGGACACGAACCCGTATTCGTCCGCGATGAAGCGGCCCACGGCGATCTCTTCATCCGTGCGCGGGGCAAAGCCGGCGTGACCGCCCTCGGTCGCGACCACGCTGACCCCACCCGTCCGCGGGATCACCAGACCCAGGCCCAGCCCGGTTCCCGGCCCCAGAACAGCGCACGGTGCGCCATCAATGGCATTGCCTGCATGCAGGCCCATCAGATTTTCCGTCGCACTCAGCGGCGCGCCGCGCGCCTGTGCGGCGAAGTCATTGACGGGCAACAACTGTTCGAGCTTCAGGTCCTCGGCGAGGTCTTTGGGACAGAAACGCCAGGTCGAATTGGTCAGCTTGACCTTGCCGTCCGAAACCGGCCCGGCCACGGCAAAACACGCGCGCGAAGGATGCCCGCCCGAACAACTCTCGAGAAAGGCATGTGCCGCATCGCGCAGATGCTCGAAATCCTCATTCTTCAGGCGCCGGGTTTCCTCCAGCTCGAATCCCGAACGCACGGATCCCGACACCATCGCAAAACGCGCATTGGTCCCGCCGATATCGGCGACAAGATAACGGTCAGTCGCACTCATGATCAGGCTATCACCGGCTCTTGGATCGTGTTCTCACCCAATCCGGGAATGGAGATGGCGCCCGCTTCCGCCGCACTGGCAACCGCGCGGAAACCGGTGAAGAGCTCGCGCCCCATCCCCAGCGTCACCGTCGCGTCCAGCTGAGCAAGTTCACGGGATTCAAATCCGTCTGCGACCAGTTCGAGGGTGCCGCGTTCGGCATCCAGCGTGATCATGTCACCCGTCTGGACGCGCGCCAGAGGGCCGCCGAGCGCAGCCTCCGGGCTGACATGAATGGCCGCCGGGACCTTGCCAGACGCGCCGGACATACGTCCGTCGGTCACCAGCGCAACCTTGAAGCCCCGGTCCTGTAGCGACCCCAGCGCCGGCGTCAGCTTGTGCAGTTCCGGCATGCCGTTTGCCCGCGGCCCCTGGAAACGCAGGATGGCGACAAAATCGCGCTCAAGTTCGCCCGCCTTGAAAGCGGCCATCAGATCGTCCTGGCTCTCAAACACCACGGCAGGAGCCTCGACGACGCGATTTTCCGGCTTCACGGCCGAGACCTTGATGACGGAGCGCCCGAGATTGCCGTCCAGCACACGCAGGCCACCATCGGCAGAGAAGGGTTCGGCGACAGGACGAACGATATCCAGATTGGCGCTCTCCCGGGTCCCCTCGGACCAGGCCAGGGCGCCGTCATTGTCGTAAGGCTCGCGCATATAGTGTTCCAGACCGTCTCCGGCGACCGTCTTCACATCGCCATGCAGGAGGCCTGCATCGAGCAGCTCGCGGATCACAAGCGCCAGCCCCCCGGCAGCGTGGAAATGGTTCACATCAGCAGGACCGTTCGGATAGACGCGGCACAGGAGCGGTGTAACCGCAGCCAGCTCGTCGAAATCCTGCCAGTTGATGGCGATACCGGCAGCCCGGGCGATCGCGATCAGGTGAATGGTGTGATTGGTCGATCCGCCCGTCGCGTGAAGACCGACAATCGCATTGACGATTGCTCGCTCGTCGACCACGTGGGCGATCGGCGTGAAGTCCTCGCCCTGGTGAACCAGCTCGAGGGCCCGTTTGGCGGCCGCACGGGTCAACTTGTCCCGCAGCGGGTCGGTCGGATTGATGAAAGCCGAGCCCGGCACGTGCAGGCCCATGATTTCCATCAACATCTGATTGGAATTGGCCGTCCCGTAGAAGGTGCAGGTGCCCGGCGAGTGGTAACTCTTGCTTTCCGCGTCCAGCAGCGCCTCACGCCCGACCTTGCCTTCGGCATAGAGCTGGCGCACGCGCGCTTTTTCCGGGTTCGGAAGACCCGAGCGCATCGGTCCGGCGGGGACGAAGATCGCGGGCAGATGGCCAAAGCGGAGCGCGCCCATCATCAGCCCGGGCACGATCTTGTCACACACGCCCAGGAACAGGGCAGCGTCGAACATGTTGTGGGACAGGCCGACCGCGGTTGCCATCGCGATCACATCGCGACTGAACAGGGACAGCTCCATACCGTCCTGGCCCTGGGTGACGCCGTCACACATGGCTGGAACCCCGCCGGCGACCTGGGCTACAGCGCCATGCTGGCGCAGCTCGTCACGGATGATGTCCGGATAGGTCTCGAAGGGCTGATGGGCCGACAACATGTCGTTATAGGCCGTGATAATGCCGATATTGGCGCTGCCACCATCCTTCAGGGCGCGCTTGTCTGCGCCACCACAGGCGGCAAATCCATGGGCCAGGTTTCCGCAGGAGAGCACGTCGCGATTGCGGCCCTCGCCAATCGCGCGATCCATTTGATCCAGATAGGCCCGGCGCGTGGCCCGGGAGCGTTCGCGGACCCGCTCGCTGACGCGGTGAAGAGTATCATTGAGAGACATGGTGTTCCTCTTCGCTTTAGCTGGCCCAGTGAATGGACATGGGCACACTGTCGTCCTGCAGCAATGACCGGATGGGCATTTCATCGATATCGGAGCCGGCCAGAGCCGCCTCAAGCGTTGTGCGTTTGGCGGCGCCGCCGAGCATCAGGTAGATCGCGCCGGACTGAACGATGGGGCGGCGGGTCAGAGTGATCCGGTCGAGATGGTCGCCGGTGACCTCCGACCGTTCGGCCCGAACCGCAGCCAGCAACGCGCGGTCCGACGAGAGACAGTTGGACAAACCGGTTGCATGCGGGAACCAGCTCGCGGTGTGACCGTCATTGCCCATGCCCAGCACCGTGACATCCAGCGGCAGGGGCAGGTCCGTCAGGCGGCTTTCCGCCTCTGCCAGCCCGTCGGCGGGCTTTGCACCCGCAGCCTTCAGGCCCAGAAATCGGGCACAGGCGGCCTTGTTCTGCAGCAAAGTCTGGCGAACAAAATCCTCGTTGGATCCCGGCTGCCCCGGCTCAACCCAACGCTCGTCGACGAGGACGACAGTGACCTTGTCCCAGTCGAGCTCCGCGTGGGACAGGCGCTGATACAAGGGCTTGGGCGTAGACCCGCCGGACACGGCGAAGGACGCTGCGCCACGCGCCTTGATAGCCGCTGCCAGGCGCGCCTCGATGTCTGCAGCCAGCGTGTCCGCCATCGCGTCAACCGATGCATGGCTGGTCATGTTCAGATCAAGCACTGAAGGCATCAAACCACTCCCGATTTTCCGTGGCCAGCAGCAGCGCCGATTGTGTCGGCCCGTCCGTACCGGCCGGATAGCCATAGAGTTTGGACTGGCCATCATCCCAGGCCTGAATAATGCCATCAACCCAGCGCCAGGCTGCCTCGACTTCATCGCGGCGCATGAACAAACCCAGATTACCGCGCACGACCGCCATCAAGAGGCGCTCATAGGCATCGGGATAATCCTTCTCGAAATGCTCGGCATAACTCAGATTTAGCGGCACATAGCGCAGGCGCAGTCCACCCGGCCCCGGATCCTTGGTGGTCAGCATCAGCTTGACGCCCTCATCGGGCTGCAGACGGATCACCAACCGGTTGGGATGGGCGCCGGCATTGCTGGCTCCAACTACATCATGCGGCACGTCCTTGAACTGGACGATGATCTCGCTGCGCCGCGCCGCCATTCGCTTGCCCGTCCGCATGTAGATCGGCACTCCGGCCCAGCGCCAATTGTCGATATGGGCACGGATCGCGACGAAGGTCTCGGTCTGGCTGTCATGGCCGACCTCGTCGGCGTAACCCTCGACACCCTCGCCATCGACGGCACCGGCCTGATACTGACCGCGCACCACATCGCGCGTGACCGAGCTCTCATCCACCGTGCGCAAGGCCCTGAGCACCTTCATCTTCTCGGTTCGCACCGCATCGGCATCCAGAGAGGACGGTGCCTCCATGGCGACAAGGCAGGCCAGCTGGAGCAAATGGTTCTGGACCATGTCACGCAGCGCGCCCGAACGGTCATAATAACTGGCGCGCTGGCCAGCCCCGAGGGATTCCGCGACGGTGATCTGCACGTGGTCGATGCCATTGGCATTCCACATCGGCTCGAACAGGAAATTGGCGAAGCGGAGAATGAGCAGGTTTTGCACCGTCTCCTTGCCGAGATAGTGGTCGATCCGGAAGATCGAGTTTTCCGGAAAGACTTCGCCAACACTGTCATTGATCTCGCGCGCCGTATGGAAATTGGACCCGATGGGCTTTTCCAGCACGATGCGGGCATTCGGCGTATTGAGCTTGTGCTTGCCGATGGCCCTGCACACCGGCCCATACAAGGAAGGCGGAAGCGCAAGATAGAAGAGGCGGATCTTGTCCTCGCGATCATCCAGGGCATTGGAGAGATCGCTCCACCCCTCACCCGCGCCTGTAGCATCAACGGCCACATACGTGACGTGAGCCAGAAATTCCCGCCATCTCTGGTGACGGTTTTCAGAGGAGCCCGCGTTCAGAACGTGAGTTGCCGCCAGCTCCCAGTATTTTTCCGTGGGCATGTCTTCGCGGGACGCCGCAACAATACGGGAATCGGAAGGAATTTGACCGTCGCACCAGCGATGAAAAAGCGCAGGGATGAGCTTGCGCAATGCAAGATCACCGGTTGCCCCAAACACAACGATATCAAAGGGTTCTACTGGTACAAGCTCAGCCATAAAGATATGCCTCTTTATCAGTCAGAGCGTATATAGCACGAATGTTAGGGCTAACACATATTCAAGATCAGTGCTTCGGATAGTTGTATGAAAAACCGATCTTTATACCTTGCAACCACATTCTTCCGACGGAGGGCCTGAGAACTTGCTTGGCCTCGCAGCAACGACAATCGACGACCTGGACATCCTACCGCAATTCGTAAGCCATCACCTGGAATCCGGCATCGACAGGATTGCGTTCTGGGATATGGAATCGAAGGACGGAACGACGGAATGGATTCAGGACCATGCTGGCACATTCCCAATCACGCTGCTGCGCTCCGACGCAAACCAGAATTTCGCCTCCGCCAAACGTCGTGAACACCTCGAAGCGTTTCTGACAGACCAGGAACATTGTGGGTGGGTTATCCATTCCGACGTTGACGAGTTCTGGTATTCACCCACCAAGCGCCTCAGCGACGTATTGGAGCGAATTAGCGGACAAGATACACCGACACTCTCCTGCGAGCGAGTGAACCGAATTGCGCCGGCCAGCGCTCGGATAAGTGACGCCGACCCAGACCTCTTCGCCTACCGGTTCAGAGTAGATCGACCGCTACCCGGATATTTTGACGCCTATGCAGAAGACCCCGGTGTGGACTGGGCGCTTTGCCGTGTTCAGCCAAAGGCCATCCATCATCGCATCCGCAAATCCTCGATAGCGATGGGTGGGCATCCCTCGCAGATGACCTCTAAGCCCTTTGGGGTCGAGAAAAACCAGATAAGCATAGACCACTTTCCGTTCAGGTCCTGGCCGCGTTTTCTGATGAAGGTAGAACACATCATGGATTTCATTCGCCAAAACGAGCTCGGACCGAAGCTCGCATTCCACTGGCAAGTCTGGGCAAAGGCCTATCAGTCAGGTGAACTCGAGGCCGTTTACAAGTCCGCATTCCCGACGGAGGAAAACCTGTCCGACCTGATCAACAGTCGCATCGTTACCGAGGTTACGAGCGGCCCTTTTTCTCGGTAGCGGGGGCACCGGCATACAGACAACCCGGTTTTGATGGGCCCCGCAACACAGATAGTGCTGCCAAACGTGCATCGCGTGAAAGCGTCTGCTTTTCATCCACAACAGCACCGGCGCCAACGAATGAGCGGTCTTCAAGGACTGCCCCTCCCAGCAAACTGACATTTGGGCCGGTGCGCGCATAGCGCCCTAGTCTCACCCCTTCTCCGACGCAAGATCCAGCCTCGATCAAGACACCGTCGCTAATCTCGCATTCCGGCTGAACGCGGACAAATGCGCCGAGGTACACCCCGTTACCGATACGAGCGCTTGCAGCGACGGACGCGGCCGGGTGTATCGCGGTCGAAACAATGCGACCCGAAGCGCGTATGCGTTCCTGGAAACTTTCCCGAGCGATATTGTCACCAATGCCAACAACCCACTCACAGTCGCCATGCGCAATACGACTCGCATCGTCGATTAACTGTGTACCCCCGAGCACCGGCACGCCCATGACCAGATCGCCCGTGGCATGCTCATCGTCCAGAAATCCCAACACCGGTCTCGAAGTTTGGGAGTAGATATCCAGGAGATTTCTCCCCTGTCGGCCCGCACCCACGATTATGACAGGAAGCGGCACCGTTATACGCCCGCCATCAACAATGCTTCAACAACCCGACCGGTATCAGCCGGCGCTTGATCGACAGACATCGGCAGCCCGAGAAGGGTATCGCAAAGATGTTCTGTGTGCTTCAAGCGCGCGCTCATGCAGCCCGCGGCACTGGGCTGGCGATGGATACCGCCCTCGTACCAGCGCAAAGACCCGATGCCTGACAGACGGAGCATTTCGGCGATATGATCAAGATCTGCAGCGCTGTCGGTCTTCAGCAGCGCGTACACTCTCGACACATCCGGCGAGAATACGAACCGCTCACGGTCGAGACCGCGGCGCGCTATCGAATCGAGGTAGTCACCCCTCACCTTGTCTAGCCGCTCAAATGTCTCTTTGGCTGAGGCGATTGAGGCCAACCCCACCGCACACGTGTACTCACTCGGCTTACCGTTGATGTTCGCACCAAAACTCACCCGAGAACCCGCAAATCCGTGGTTGAGCGCAGCGCGAACCCGGCGCCCCTCCTCTGCTGTGCGGGCGACGACGACCCCCAACTCCCCCGCAGGAATTGCTTTGGTAGCGTGCATGCTGAAACACGTGGTTGGAGCATCTCGAAGGCTCACCGGAGTAACCTGATCAAGACTAGCCGCGGCATCAACGATGACCGGTTTCCCGCATTCATGTTCCAATCTGGACAAGGCGGACCAATCTACACACCGCCCGTAAGGCGCAACCACCAAAGCGGCCTCGGAATCATCCTCGCGCAGCGCCGCCCTGAGATCCGACACATTGATCACCCAGGTCTCAGGATCAACGTCAAGAAATCTAGGAGACCGTGCGAGTACCTTAATTGCAGATGCAGAGGCCACAAAGCCCATCGCGCTCGTTACGATCGAACGTGGCTCTGATAGCTCCGGGTTCAGTCTCACCAACATCGCACCGAGCAATGCCATGGACCCGGAAGTCGACAGAACAATCCGCTCGACATCAACGGCCAAATACGTCGCGAGAGCATTCTCCAGCTCCCGCGACAAGCCACCCCTGTTGGTATAGTAGCGTGCCGCGTCAATGCGCTCCAGATAGGGCACCAGATCAGAAGCCACCGGTAGCCTTGGCCGCATCACCGGAATTTCAATCATGACAACTCCTCTGAAAGGCTACCCAAAACGAAAACGAGCGGCGCTATGAGCACCGCTCGTCTCTTTACCCTGCTCGAAACGCCTAGTTCCGTTCGGACTCAAGAGCCTCGATCCGCTCGTTCAGCTGAGCGATATAGATGTGTGCCGTCTCCAACTCATTGAGCATCCGGCCAACTTTGTCTGACAGGTTAATCGGCTCATTCTCAATCGTCGGCCCGACGTTCGGGAGGTAGCCCGCAGACCACATGCGCTCTGCATGCTCGGAGATTGGCATGAGATCATAATCTTCGTCGAACACGAAGTCACAACCGCCACCGCAGGTGCCGCCGGCCGTCGTAATTGCGCCTGTAAGGACCATGTTTCCGGAGGTATCGATCGTCATGACGTTCGCATTACCCACCCGGTCGCGTAGCAGGAATCCGCCACCGGTGCTCATTCCGAGATCCCATTCCGGACCAGCGTTCTGCGCCGTGTTGTCGAACCGGATACGAGGGGCATTCGCGAGCTCCAGCAACAAAAGCGCTTTCGACGCGGTATTCGTATCCTCGATTGTCAGTGTTGGGTCAAAACTGCTGGTTGTTTCACGAACATGCAGCTGTCCATCCGGGCTGCTCGTACCCATGCCGACATTACCGCTACTGGCGATATCGATGGAGCTCTCCGGAGCGCCGGGACGGATGCGGAAGGACAGGCGGCTGCCATTGGTCACGTCGCGGATAAAGAAATTCGCTTCGTTGGCCGCAACATCGAATGTCTGCGGGGTGAAACCGTTGGAACCATCCTGTTCAAGGCGGAGGGTCGGCGTGTTGCCGGAGCGCACATGCGCTTCAACGACCGGCGTGGACGTGCCAATACCAACATCCCCGGAACTGTCGACATACAGCGAGTTGGCCGGGGCACCCGCTTCAACGCGGAACGGTATACGACCGGCAGTGGAATCCTCGATCGCGAAATAGTTCGCGCCGCCATTGCCCGAGTCGTTCGCGATGAGACGCCAGTCATTGCTCGGGAAGCTCGCAGTGGTACTGGTATCGTCGAAGTGGACACGAACATTGTTTTCTTTGATCCGCAAAGTGTCGAAGCCGAAACTCTCTCCGTTCACACAATCCAGGCCAACGCAAGCGCTGCCCTGGACGATCAGGTCATCGATGATAACCTGATCGGCGGTTGCCGGCGCGTTGATCGAAAAAGCGAGCCCAGCGACAATGGCCAGCTGGCTTACGAAGGATTTTGCGTTCTTCATTTCATTCCCCCCAGGGCTGTTTATTCGGTTTCAGACGCGTTCGCGTCAGCAATTACGATTTGGCCGTTGAGCATACGGAACGTGCCCTGCTGGCTGGTTCCAACGAAACCCGGCTGTTGTGTGCCGGAACGTCCGTGCTGACCGACCCGCGGCGTGCTGGCTCGACGCTCACGAACGCTGGTCGAGGCCGTGATTTCATAGCTATAGACACCGTCCGGCAGCGAGCCGTAATCGGTCAGGCGCAAGGACGGCGCCACGCGGCGCGAAAAGACTTCGGCAAGATAGCCGTCCGGCCCGGTGACACGCATGCTGAAATTGGACATCCCTCCGGTGGTGGAGCGATCAACACTCACACGCGTCCCCGAGAGCTCCACCTGGATCTCGGCTGGCCCGGCCGGATTAACGAACTGGGGCTGGCCTGTCCCCGCGGAAGCAGGAGCGGAAATTCCGAGCAGCGCGACACCCGCCAACGCCAGCACCTGTTTATGAAAACTCATGGCTCTCTCCCCGAACCAAGCCAAAAGGCAAACGCAGTTGGACAAGCTATACACGAATAAATACCTGCTCACACCCCCAGAAGCGAGATTTTCGAAGATAATTCCGAAGCGCTTAATCCAGTGTGTTTCGTGCAATCTGCAACCGAAGGGCGCCATTCATTCGGAAAGCTCGGCCTGAGCGGCGGCCAGGCTTTCTGGCGTCATTCGACCGGCCACAAGATCGCGGAGGGACAAGGCAGTTTCGACACCGCGCTCATGTGCCTTGCTGAACCAGAAATAGGACTGTCGATAGCTTTGTGGCACCGCCTGCCCGTTTGCGTAGAGCAATCCCAGGCTGAATGCCGCACTACCGAGACCACGCTCTGCAGCCTGCTCAAATCGTAGGAGGGCCAGGTCCGCGTCAGGACGAACGCCCAGACCAAACAAATAGCGGAATGCGGTACGATACAGCGCAACCGGCTCGCCTGCCCTGGCCGCTCTCTCCTCGGCTGGGTCAAGTGCCATATCCCACGCCGGTTCCAGCAAACGCTCATCGAAAGGGAATCCGACCTGTGCGAGGACGACAGCCAAGCTCGGCGATTCGATCTGTCGGGCCATTGCAAGCAGTTCAGCCGCACGCTCCTCATCCACAGCGACACCAAAACCATTCTCATAAAGAACGGACAGATTGCGCAACCCAGCGGGCAAATTGGCTTCAGCTGCCTGGCTAAAATAGGTGAAGGCCTGAGCGTAATCACGCTCCAGATCCTCCCCGCGAGACCACATCAGCCCGAGATTATTCGCGGCCCGCGCATCACCGGCTTCAGCGGCCTGGCGGAAAAGATCAGCGGCACGCACCGGATCCCGATCCATGCCCTCGCCTTGCAAGGCGAGGACACCGAGACTTGTCCACGCGCCGACATGATCTTGCGCCGCCGCGCGCTCGTACCAAGAGATCGCTTCCGGCAAACGTTCCGGCTGGAACGCCTCCAGGGCAGATGCCGCGTGATACTGGTGCTGCGGATCACCCTGATGTGCGGCTGCAAGCAGCCAGATGATGGCATCTGCGGCGCCAGCTGCACCCCGCATGGCGAGAATCTGCGTTCCAAGGGCATCCTGCCCGGCTGCGAGCCCGGCATCGGCCGCGCGCTGGTAGAATGACAGGGCCAGGCTGTCATTGCGCAGCACGTGCACACCATCGCGATAGAGATCGCCGAGCCAAACACTCGCCTGTGCATCTCCAGACGCTGCCGCGACCTGCAAGCGTTCCAGCACGCTGGCCACTTGCCCCGCAGCCAGGTCCTGCTCGATACGACCAAGATCCGTTTGCGCGATCGTCGGCTGTGTCACCAGCGCGAAACACAGGGCCAGGGCAGCGAGCTCAGTCTTCACGTCGGCGCTCCTCAAGCCAGACAGCCGCACGCTCCTGCGCAGCTTCTATCTGTGCAGGAGACAGGAATTGCTCAACGGTGTTGCGCTGGGCGGCGGCGCCCTCCTGGCCACCGGCCGCCGCCAGATTGGCCCAGAAATGGGCCTCTTCGAAACTCTGCTCGAATCCATCACCTGATGCGTATTTTTCAGCGACCCACAATTGGGCCGACGCGATCCCGGCCTGCGCGGCATCCACGTAATAGCGGCGCGCTCGCGCCATGTTCTGGGGCAGAGCTGTTCCCGCTTCATACAAGACGGCGAGCGCGGCAGCCGCGTCCATCACTCCCGCGTCAGCACGTTGCTCAAGCCATGTGATAGCGTCGACATTTCCATTTTCGGCGGAGGCGGTGACCCAGCGTACACCTTCCGCGTCATTGCGCGCCTGAGCCTGACCGGACACGATCAGCCCGCCCAGCCGTATATCCACACCGGGCGCACCTTCATCGACCGCGTTCAGATACCAACGCAAGGCTTCCGGAAGATTCATCTCAGTGCCGCGACCGGTTTCATACATCAGTCCGACTGCGGCCTGAGCTCGCACCAGCCCGCCCTCGGCCGCCGCGAGATACCAGCGAAATGCGGCCTCCGGATCTGGCGACACGCCGATGCCACGCGTGTACACGTAACCCAGATTGGTTTGCGCGCGGACATCGCCCGCTTCGGCAGCCGCGAGCAGCAATTCCAGCGCACGCTGAGCATCTGCATCAACACCCGTTCCCGTAAGATAATATGATCCCAGGACCGCCTGAGCTCCGGCATCACCCAGCTCCGCGGCGCGTGTGTAGAATGGGATTTCCGCCTCCGGAGACCCAGCAGCGTTCGCTTGCTCAAGGTAGATAGCGATCAAGGCCACATCGGCGCCGGTGTGGCGATTGCCGTGCGCCAACTCGAAATAGTGCAACGATTGTTGCGGGTCCGCAGCGGCACCAAGGCCATCGCGATACATGCCGCCGAGGCGGAACTGAGCAGTTGAGTCTCCCTCATCCGCCAGCTCGGTCAGGATTTCGACGACACGGGGGTAATCGGTTCGGGCGAAGGCCGCCTCGGCATCCGCCATGGTGTAGGCGGTTCCTGCCGGTTCGCGAGCAAACACCGCCCAGCCCAGAACGCCCAGGACCACAACACCGGCCAGGCTCGCCGCTAGCAAAACAACCCTATTCATCACTACCCCCGTCATCGGCAACTGGTCGCCGTGCAATCTCATAGGCATGCCCCGCCTCAAACGGGCCATCAAGCCGGTCAGATCCGCCATCCGGCCAATCAATCCTCACAGTCTCCAAGGTGTCGCCGCTTGGCACGCCAAACACAAGGGATGGATCATCAAAAGACATGAACCCACCGCCCAGCTGCAATTCGCGGACATGCTCGACGCCCGACGCATAAAGCGCCGTCACGCGCGCGCCAATACCGGACCGATTACCGACCCGGTCATCAAAGCTGAACCGCACCGCGCCATTGCCCTGCCGGTTGTTCCGGAACAGGACCGGCGGGCCATTCACGGGAACTGTCAGGATATCCAGGTCCCCGTCACCGTCGATATCGGTGGTGGTGGCTGCCGCCGTCATCAGGAAATCTGTCAGGCCGCTGGCCTCTGTCACTTCCTCGAATCCGCCCGCGCCGGTATTGCGCAGGAAGATATTGGACGGGGTCACCTCATTCGGGACCCAGGTGCCATTCACGATATAAACATCGAGCAATCCGTCGAGATCGAAATCGGCGACAGACACGTCCCAGGTCCAGCCCCCGATTTCCAGACGCATCGCCTCGGCCCGCTCATCGAAACCGCCATCGACATTCTGCTGCAGGAGAACGTTCCGGGTCAGGATCTGGCGTACCGCGGCATCCTGCTCCGCGAGGGTCATCGCGCGGGCCGGCAGGAAATGGATTTCACAGAAGGATCGGATTCGGGGCTGGCTGGCCGGGATCAGCTCGCAATTGGCAGGATTGTTGGCCTGGATCGCCAGGTCCTTGATCATCATGCCCCGGCATTCATCGACATGATCTCCGGAGAGTTCGGCACACCGGCGCGCATTGCCCGGATCGAGGCTGTTTCCAGCCCGGTACCACTGCTTGATATCAATATTCTGCTGACAGACTTCGCGGTCCTCGGCACGCTCGATCTCGCGACAGTAATCGCCGATCGGCTGCATGCGCAGGCGCGATGATATGCCCGAGGCGCGCCCGGCAATCTGGCCGGCATAGATATCAAGACGGCCGTCCGCATTGAGGTCGGCCGAATTCAGCGACATCGTCGTCGTCGTCGTCATCGGCACCCTGCCATCCTGGTGCGTGACGGCCTGGAGCCCCCCTGCGGCATCATTGAAGTAGAAATAGTCTGGCACTTCAAAGTCATTGCCAACCAGTAGGTCTTGCCAACCATCCTGGTTGACGTCCGAGAACAGGATCGACAGCGTTTCGCCCGGAATGCCCGGAAGGTCCGCGAAACGGCGTCCGCTGAGCTGTCCGGCATCATTGAAGATGACCCGGTTGCGGGATTCCTCGCCGGGTATCCGCCGATACCAGCCGGCCGCCCAGTTGCCCGTCGCCAGATCAAGATAACCATCCCGGTCCAGGTCTCCGAAACTGACGGCCAGGGCCAGAATGGCATCCCCGCGGTTTTCGACCCGGCGCATCGCGGCTGGGTTCAGCTGCCCGCCCTCATTGGGGATGACGTACATCCCCTGCCGGTAGGTCGTGATGAACAGGTCAAGCCAACCGGAATTGTCGATATCCACCAGCACCGCATTGAAGATCGGTAGCTCTGCGATGCGCCCTGCCAGCGGCGCCAGACGTTCGAACCGGCCGGCCCCATCATTGGCGTAGATGTAGAGCCCCTGGCGGGTCGAGGCGTAGACGAGATCAACATCTCCATCGCCATCAATATCGCCGCTGGAAACGGAACGCCCTTCCCAGAACGGAGGCCACATATCGCCAAAGGAGAATTCCAGCGGGTGATCAATGCCGGAACGCCACGCCTCCTCACGCGTGAACAAGCTGTCCGCGGCTGCCGATGGCGGATTCAACGGTGTAGAGGACACGGTGAGCTGTGTCGGGACTGTCGAGGATGTCGACGGCAGAGTCGGTTCTGCCGGGCCCTGCTCCGGCCGCGCGTGCTGGGACGGATCCGTCGCGGGTGCCGGCGGTTCACGCGTCAGCATTTCCAGCGCCTGCCGGGTTTGGTGCCGGTGATACAGTTCTGCCCCGCCGCCTGCCAGCGCACCCAGTACGATGACCATCGCACCCAGCATGCCGGCGGCACGCCAGCCGACCGAACCGGCAACAATCATGAAGGAATAGATCGAAAAACTGCCCAGTGTGAACACCAGGGTCATGACAAAGCCATGCCCCACGCCGGCATTCATGAGCACCCCGGACACGACCACATCGAACCCGATCGGTACCGGCAGAAAGGTCCCGGCGATTGCGGTCGCGAGGATAGCCAGCGGGCCTGCCTCACTGTTGGTGAGAAGGTCCGGCGGCAGCAGATTGGCGACCAGCGCGCCGAGCACGCCGGCCAGGATCATCAGCGGCATCGTCGTGCGCAGGATGAACCAGAGATTCCGGCCAAAATCACGCACGAAATCGATGACACCGTCCTGCGGCCGAACCACCAGCGGGTCGGCGTCATCCAGGCCAGGCGCCGCCGGCGCTTCCGATCCATCACTGATCGTGCGCAGGAGTTTCTCAGGCGGCAGGAACCGGCAGATCAGCGGCACGCCGACCAGGATGACCAGCAGGCTCAGGACGACCTTGGTCAGGAAGATGTAGAAGGGCAGCAGCGACAGGGCCATCGTCACCACGACGACATTCAGCGTCGGCGATGCGATCATTGCCGACAGTGTCGCTTCGGCGCGCGACCCGCCCTGGTAGAGCCCCTTGGCGATCGGCGCAGCGCAATTCACGCAGACCCCGAGCGGAGCCCCGAGGAACATGCCGTAGAGGGAATTGGCAAAGGGACCGCGGAAGCTGCGCCGCCGCAGATAGCCGAGGAAGGTCAGAAAAGCCGCGCCCATCAGCAGGCCGAACGTCATGCCCTTCTTGTTGGTATCGATCCAGTTGACTGCCGAAACCGTGACCCGGGACGAAAAATCAGCGTTCGGATCAACCGGGATCACGGCTTCGAAGCTGAGCGGGTCTTCCAGCACCAGCGCACCGCCCATCATCGCCTTCTCGTCCAGCGAGGGATAGCGCGACCCGGTCCAGAACAGGACCGCCAGTGCGAGCACCACGACCAGGGACAGTGCCAGGCGCACGCGCGAGGCCGATATCCAGTGTGTTCCGGCCTGCGGGGTCATGAGCGAGCCTCGTCCCAGTTCGAACACGGCACGGAGGAAACCGCCTCGCTCGCCAGCGCCAGCCATTGATAGGGAACACGCGTATCCTGTCCGAACACCACGACACCCTCCACCGTGTGGGCCGGTGCATCGTCCCCGATAAAACTGGCGCGCAGGGCGATACGCAGACCATCCGCCCGGGCCGTGAAATCGGCGAGAATGTCTGTTTGCTCGGGACGCGGCGTGCTGCCGAACGCTGTCAGCGACGGGGTCAGGCAGTCGAGCAGGCCGGGCGACATGCCCAGGACTCCCGACAACTCTGCAACCGAGTTGAACGGTCGGTTGGCCGCAGCGGCCGGAGCGTCGTCAGGATAGTCACCGCGCTCGGCGCCTTGGGCGCGGCGGCGGTCGTCATTATCGCGCCAGTCGAGAATGCGATGCGCCAGCCTCTGGGCCTGCGCCGGGGGTTCGCCGACGCGAACAAGCAAGCGTGTCAGAGCCTCTTCGTCCGCCATGTTGATGTCCAGCACGGCGCCACGGGGATCGCGGTCGACCCTGACCCGGCGTCCCTGCACCGCATATTCCCGCGGAAACTCCCATGCGGTGACCCGACCGCCTGTTGCGACATCATAGGCGGCAAGCTCAAGAGCTGAACGCAAAACCGTATCCGTGGCGACGCGGTCACGGACGGCGCCGGTCAGCCGCAACTGGTTCTGTGCGAGCGTGACGATCCCAGCCGTCAGCACGGCGACCAGAACCGCGGCCCACAGAACGAACAGGATCGCGGATCCATTTTCGCTGTTAAGGGAGCGGGTCATGTCAGATCAATCAAACAGGCCGGGTTGACGACTTTCCAGGGCATCGAGTTCGCGGCGGACATGGGTCAGTGCGTTGGCCACGTCCTCATCCGTTTCGATGATCCGGGGCGTCAGAAAGATCACCAGTTCGCTGCGCTCCGAGGCGATGCTGCGGTCCTTGAAGACATTGCCGACCCCCGGGATCTGGCTCAGGAACGGAATACCCGCCTCATTGTCGGAGTGTGACTCGCGGATCAAGCCGCCCAGGGCGATCGTGTTCTCGCTGCGAACTGCGACAGTGCTGGTGAATTGAAGCTTCTGGATTGTCGGGCTGTCGATGCCGGAGGTTGTCGTTGGCCGGACGCTCGAAACTTCCTGGTTGACCTCCAGGACCACAACACCGGAGGCGTTGATCCGCGGCGTCACTTCCAGAATGACCCCCGTCTCGCGCAGCTCGATGGAGGATACGATCGGCGCATTGGCATCCGCGACGGACGACGCCTGCTGCGTCACGATCGGCACTTCATCACCGACCTGGAGATTGGCGGTCTGGTTGTTCTGGACCATGATCGACGGCGCTGACAGCACGGTCACGTCGGTGATCGAATTCAGGGCGCTGAGCGTCGCGTTCAGATCGGTTCCGGTAAAGGCGTAGTTGAACCCCGGAAAGACCGGGTTCGCCGTCCCGTTGGTGTCATCGGTAAAGGAGATATTCGAAATCCCGTCACCGGACTGGGTCTCGAAAAACCAGCGCACGCCGAAATTCAGGCCATCAACGAGCCGTACCTCGGCAATGGTCGCCTCGATGAGCACCTGCGGCGGCATGACATCCATGCGCTGCAGAAGGTCCAGGATTTCGCGATACTCCTGGTCGGTCGCGCGGATGATCAGCGCATTGTTGAGCTGGTCCGGAATGATCGCCAGGCGGCCTTCGGTTTCGCTGGCGGTTTCGGCATCGCTGGCGCCTCGCTGGCCATTGCCACCGGCACCCTGGAAAACGCCGCCATCACCGGCCTGGCCGCCGGCAAAGGCCGCAGTGATCTGTGCAGCCAGCGTCGCAGCCGGCGCATTGCGAGCCGTGTAATAGCGCAACCGGCGCTCATCCCCGCCGGACGGCGTGTCAAAACGCTCAACCAGCTGGCGCACACGGTCAAACTGGGACTGGTCGCGGGTGGTCACGAACAACAGGTTCGGGCGTGGCAGGGCAATTGTGCGAACCGCATTGGTGCTGATACCCAGGCCTGCGAGGACGGCGTCGACCTCTGACTTGGCCGCTTCGGCACTGGCGAAATCGAGCGAGAACATGCCGAAAACGCGATCAGTCAGGAAGGGGCGGTCAAACGTGCGGACGGCGTCTTCCGCCGCGCTCACTTCATGCGCAGGTCCGGCGAGGACCAGAACCCCGGCGTCGTCATCGGGAAGTGCCTGAACACGCGTGGAGAGGAAAAGGTCGATCAGGTTGATGATGGCCGACGGGTCAGTATGCGTCACCGGAACAACCCGTCCGCCAAGGCCTATCTGGGCACCGCGCAGGCTGAGTTCGGGGCTGGCCGAATTGAGGGTCGTCAGCAGGAAACCGCCCTCACGCTGCAGCAGGGCATAACCGGACTCGGCCAGCACGGTCTCCAGCGCCATCAGGGCGCTGCGAACCGAGGTCGGTTCGCCGGATGTCAGCGTGATGTTACCCTGGACGCCGGCCGTGACCATGACCGTCTCGCCCAGCGCCTCCTCGACAACGGCGCGCACGGTATCGACGATGGGCGAGTCCACGAAAGACAGGCGCATGGTTCGCTGATCAAGATCGGACCGGGACCCGCTGCGCCAGGAACGACCATCGGCTGAGTCAAAATAGACCAGCCGGTCGGCCGCTTGTTCGGAGGTGTCTTGCTGCCGGGTCGATGGGTCGTAGGCCACGGGATCAGAGGGTTGTTCCGGCGTGGCCGTACGCTGTGCAGGCACGCTGGCAGCCGGGCTCACAGAGGGTGCCGCCTCGCTGCGCCGATCGAACGGCATGGTGGTGAAACACCCTGAAAGGATAACACTCGCCCACACGACCAAAGCCGTGCGGGTCAACCGATTACGCAACACCATATCTCCCCTCCCGTCTGGCGGCACCATAACGGCGATATGCCTGTGAAACCAGTGATTTTCGCTATCGGAACGGCAATTGTAACGTGACCGCTCCGGCCTCGCTTTCAAATCGGGCCTGGCCATCATTCAACGCGGTCAGGGTGTAACCTGCGATCTGGTCACCCACCTCCAGCGAAACGACCTGCCCCTGCCCCGAGATCAGGATGATATTGCGCCCATCCGTCTCGATAGAGCCGATCACCTCAAAGCCGTCCAGCACGGAACGCGTTGGCGCGGCTTGCTGCGGGCGCCGAACCCCGGGCTCAACCAGCGTTGCAAAGCCAGCCACCTCGTCGGCGGCCACCGGTACCGGTTGCCAGTAACGTGTGCGCTCGACTGGATCGGACGCCGGGTCGGGCCGGAGGAAGCTGGCCAGTCCGGCAGCCAGGACCAACGCGGTCAACATCAGTGCGGGCACATGTTGTTTCAACATCAGCCACCACTCCTGTCACGCAGCGACACCAGGCTTACCCGGGCCCGGACCTGCACCTGTCCATCACTCAGCGCGAGCAGGACAAAATCATCGATGCGCACGGCTGAGGCTTGCCAGTCCCGCAACACATCGAACGCCGCATCGCGCGGGGCCATGAAGGTGATGTTACTGATGAAGGACTGGGCGTCTGCGCCGAGCACCTGGAGTTGCGGGGGCTGGATGACAATCGAATGTGCCTGGGCCGCAAGCAATCGCGCCTCGAGATCCGTGAGAACGCCCGCCATCAAGTCGCGTGCCGCATCGAGGTCCGATGCGACCCTCAACTCTTCGCCGGTTATCCTGCCCTGCCGGGCAAGGTCACTGTTCCGGCTCGTTTGCGCAGCAAGGGCCGCGCGCAATTGCTCTGTCTCCGCACGAACCGATGCGATTTCGCCGCGGGCGTCCAGAACGCGAACCGAAAGCCCGCCGAGAGGCAGCAAGACACCAGCCAGTATCGTGAGCGCCACGCCCCAGGCCACGACTGATTGCGAGAGTCCGAAGGGAAGCCTATTCATCCAGCCCGTCCCCGGGTCTTACCCGATCACGATAAAGTTCACCGTCTGACGTGGTGCCGACAATTTCAATCTCGGACGCGTTTGCCAAGCGAACCTGCTGAACAGTGCGCAGGCCATTACTTGCCAAGGCACTGTCCCCCAGCGCACGTAAAACCGCGTTGACGCGCAGCTGTGACGCCGGCGCCTCCGTTAGCGTTTGCAGCGATTGGCCAAGTGCGCGCTCTTGCCGGAGATCTGCAATCATCAGGGCCTGCTCCGTTCGGAGTGCCTGTGCTGTCGCCTCCAGTCTTTCCGCCCACGCCCAAGCCGAGAAATAGCTAGCCGCGATGATGATAACCGCCACAACTAGGCCACTGGCGAAGCGTTGCTCGGCACCATTGGCCTCATACAGGAGCCGGGGCCGCCCAGCTGCGTCGATCTCACCGACGATCCGACTCTCAGACGTTTCGCCGAAGTGTGATCGCGCGCGCTCCAGATCATTCCGGCGAACAATAGCGATCTCCACCTCCTGGACGTTTGCATCACCATCCCCCGTTGGCTCGAATGCAAAACACGCCTCTTCAGGGTGGATGGGCGACAACTCGGTCAATTGCAAACGCACGGCATCGCGCCCTCGCCGCAGAACCTGCCGGCTCAATGTGACGGTGCGGCGAAACTGGAGGCTGGCCGGCAAGACGACGGTGTCGACCACTGGCTTGTCTGGCACGACCGCCGCTCGTGGATCACCCAACCAGCTCTCAACTGAGCCGGACACGCTCCGGACGTTCAACATCGTATCAAGCTGACAGATCCGTGATGGGGCGTGCGCCCCAAGGCTGCGCACCGAACTGGGCAATGCCGGCTTCACTCCCGCGACCACCCAACGCTTGAATGCCGCCAAGCGTGTGATCAGATAGTGAAGGACTAACGAGCCTGACACGTCCTACTGCTCCATGCAGATACCGGCGTCTCGCTCGAGAGGGCAATCGAATGCCCCCTGACCCTCAACCAGTGCTTCAATACGCCAGATTTGCCCGTTTTCTTCTTGAATTTCAACAGATACCAGGAGCGGCGCCCAGTCTGCCTCCCACTCGGCATGCCACGTCGGGAACCCGTTCTCGGTTGTTCGCCCGAAATAGGAAAACCGTATACGCGCAACATCCTCGAGCAGACGGACACGTTCTCCGCCACCGGCTTGCGCCGCCAAGGGCTCCAGCGATAATTCCAAACTCGCCCCGTCAGAGCGCAATGCGGCCCGTGCCGGGGCCGCTCGCCCCTGCGGGTGGGTCAGGACCGCAAACCCGGCGGGGTCGCCGCGAAACCGCCGTTCCGTATCGGCGTTGGGCGGTCGATAGGAATATCGCAACGTGTCGCGCATGACTTCGCTGAACAGGGCCCGGCCTTCCAGCCCCTGGACGCTCTCACGAATACCTTTGTCAGCCTCGATGATCGTGCGTACCGACAACAGCAAGCCGGCGCTCAGGCTGGCCAGAACCACGATCGCGATCAGCGCCTCTGTGAGGGTGAAACCTTGCTCCCGCTGCACAGCCTACTCCACCGCGAGCCGACCGGCTTCAAGATAGACAAGCTGCACATCTATTTGAGGGTGGTCAGGATGCGAGATGCGGGCCGATGTCAAAACAGCGCCTGTGACCGGGTCCACTGGACGATCGACCGGACGGATCTCGATCCGCCAGTCCGGATAGAGCTGCACTGTCGAGGACAGATCCACGCCCGCCCGCAACCGGTCAGCAATGTTCTGAGCCTCGATGATCGCCGCCTGCAATTGCGCTGATTGACGGCCCGCCCGCAAGCTCTGTGTGACCCCGGCCATGGCTGTTACGGTAACGGCCGCGGCGATCGCGCCCGCGACCAGCACTTCCGTCAGCACATATCCGCGCTCGTGTTTATCGCTCATCCCGTGCCTCTCGAGACAGCGTGACCCGGCCGGTTATCGCTTCCTGCCGGATCTGGTAGCGAAAATCGTCGGAGACGATCAGCAGATCCATTTCCGGCCAGGCGAGCCGACCGGCGGGCAGGAAAATACGGGTTTGCGCTGCGTCTCCAATCGCGGCGTCAGCGTGCCAACTGACACTGACCCCGTCGGGCCACGCCGATTGCACACCGAGTTCCGGGATCGCATAGCCTGACGAATCCAGGAGCAAGTGTGCATCCTGCCCGCTGCGCCGGACATACAGCCGCGCAGCCCGCAAATCATCTTCGATCTCCGCGACTGTCTGACGGATTTCACGCTCGGGAAATGCGTTCACGAACAGGATCGCCGTGAAACTCGTCATCACCGCGAAAATGCTCAGCACCACAAGGAGCTCGAACAGCGAAAAACCGGCGTCGCGCGCCTGGCGGTCAGCTGCGGGAGAGGTCCTGGTCATCTGCATCCCCGCCAATCTCGCCATCACTGCCCAGGGTCTGGATGGTGAAACGGTCGGTCGCCTCGTCAAAACTGTAGATATAGGGCCGTCCCCAGGGGTCAGTCAGCCCGTCTGCATCGCCAAAATATGGGCCGCGCCAGGGTCCCGCCTCGTCCGGCGCCTCAACGAGCGCAACAAGGCCCTCGTCCAGCTCGGGATACCGGCCCATATCGAGATAGAAGAGTTCGAGCGACGTCGCGATGGAAGCCATTTGCGCTTCCGCGACATCGACCTTGGAACGCCCCAGATAGCCGATCACCCGCGGCGCGACGAAAGTGGCCAGCAGCGCGATGATCGCCAGCACCACGAGCATTTCGAACAGGGTCAAACCAGCCTCCCGGCCTTGGTTTGACCGATATTCTCCCCCGCAATTCATCATCTTAATACACCGCTTCATTCAGGCTCAGAATGCCGACCATCACCGAGACAATAACACCGCAGACGACGAGCCCCAACAACGCGATCATCGTGGGTCCGATGATCTCCAGCAGCCGCATACTCACCCGGCTGTAGGACTTCTGAGACAAGCTTGCCGCGCGTGTGAGCATCGCGCCAAGCTGGCCGCTCTTCTCCCCCATTTGCGCAAGATGCAGGACCTCGTCGTCAAACAGACCCGTCGTCGCCAGGGCTTCGGACAGTCCATGCCCCGATTTGAGCAACACAGATGCGCGTTCCAGCTGCGCCCGCACATCATCACTCTCGAGCCCCTCCCGGGCAATCTGTTCGGCGCGTGCCACCGGAGCACCGGAGCTGACAAGGAAACCGAGCGCTCCGAGATATTTGTCAGCCAGGAGCTGGCGGCTGATTGGCCCGATGACCGGCAAGGCCCGGATAACCTGCCCGACCCGCTCGCCATTGACCTCTACCGCCGCCTTGAGCGCCATCAACAAGAGGATGGCGGCGGGCGGGATCCAGATGCCATAGCTGCGGACGAACGCCCCCGCATCCAGAACGAATTGCGTCGAGGCGGGGGCCTGCGAGCCCCCATCATCGAAAATCCCCTCGAAAATGGGCAAGACGAACCAGGCCAGGAAGGCCAGGGTCAGGACAATCATGACGGAGACCAGGGCGGGATAAGCCATCTGGCCGGACAATTCCTGCTGCAAAGCGTTTTCGCGTTCAATCTTGTCAGCGTATTGCAACATGACCCCGGCCAATGCGCCGCTTTCCTCGCCAGCACGCACGAGACCGATCAGCAATCGTGGCAGGTCGGCCGGATCCTGCGCCAGCGCATCGGCCAGGCTTTCTCCGCCCATCAACCGGCTGGCCAGCCGCTCCAGGAAAGCCTTGAGGCGTCGGCGCCGCTGACTCCTGGCGAGGGACTGGACCGCGTCCACAAGCGGAATGCCAGCCTCGAGCAGATCAGCCAGTCCACGACTGAACAGCTCCATCTCCTGGCGACTGAGACGCGACGTCCCCGGCGAAAACAGCGACAGACTGGCGCTGACCGGACGAATTTCGACAGGCCGAGCTCCCATCTGGCGAACAAGGCGAGAGATTTCTGCTTCCGTCCGCGCGCGCAGTTCGCCTTTCAACGTCTCGCCCTGAGGCGTCTCGGCGACATAGCGCCAGGTCCGTGAAGCGTTTGGGTGATCTGCCGTCATGATCAGCGCAGGGATCCCAGAGCCCGTTGCACCTCATCCGGCGAAGTCAGCCCTGCGTCCAGCTTGATCGCAGCGTCATCCGCCATGGTCTGATAGTCGCGCGTAGCCAGATGATCGCGCAGATCCTGTACAGTCCCGCCGGCCCGGATATTCCTGCGCACTTCATCGTCGACCAGAAACGCCTCAGCAAGCGCAAGCCGACCGCGATATCCACTGCCCTGGCACTGCTCGCACCCGGCACCGGCACAAGCAGGACAGTGTCGACGGACGAGGCGTTGGCCAAACACCGCCACCAGGGTTGAGGCGAGCAGATAGTCTTCGACCCCCATATCAATCAGTCGCAAAACGGCGGACGGGGCGTCATTTGTGTGCAGGGTAGACAGGACAAGATGGCCTGTCATCGCCGCCTGAACAGCCGTCCGTGCCGTTTCCGCATCGCGGATTTCACCGACCATCACCACATCCGGGTCATGGCGGAGAAAGGAGCGCAGTGCGCTCGCAAATGTGACGCCTATCGCGGCATTGGTCTGGGACTGGGCGATCCCCGGCAAGCGATACTCGATCGGATCCTCGATCGTGAGAATCTTGCGTTCGCCGTCGGCGAGACGTCTCAGGAATGAATAGAGCGATGTCGTCTTGCCGCTGCCCGTTGGCCCCGTCACCAGGATCAGGCCGTGCGGACGACTGAGCGCCTGCTCCGCCACATCGGTGACATGTTCCGGATATCCCAGTTGCGAAAGCTCCTGGAGACTTGCGGCCGGGTCGAGCAAACGAATAACCACGCCTTCGCCAAACTGTCCGGGAACAACGGAAATGCGAAGATCGACGGATCGTCCGGCGACTGGCAGGCTGAAACGCCCATCCTGGGGACGACGACGCTCAGCAATATCCAACTCGGCCAGCACCTTGATCCGCGACACCAGCGCAAGCGCCTGCGCGGTCGAGATGCTGCGCTCTGTTCGCATGGTGCCGTCGATGCGCAGCCGAATTTCCGCATCGCGCTGGCCGGGTTCGATGTGGATGTCGGACGCGCGCGCATCAACGGCGGTAGAGATGAGCAGATTGACCAGGCGCACGGTCGGTGCCGCGCTGGCCAGGTCCCGCAGGCGCGCCGCATCGGCAGAGACGTCCAGCTCGGTCGTATCCGCTGTATCGGCATCTTCCGCCAGATGATCTTCAGCCAGGCGATTGAATTCGGAAATCGTCACAACAACCGGGCGAACGGTCTGACGCAGGGCAAACTCAACCCCTGCGATCGCATCCGCATTGCGCGGATCGACGACCGCACACACAACATTGCTGCCCTCCAGCCGCAAGGGCAGCACGCGCTCCTGACGGAGAAACTCTGCGTTCATCAGCGCACGAAATCCAGCCAACTCGGTCGCGTCGGGTAGCAGGCTGTCTTCAGCCAGCGGCACGCCGGCCTCGGTCGCCAGGGCTTCCGCCAGCGCGGTTTCCGACATCAGCCCAAGCTGGGCCAGGATCTGGTCCAGCGGCTCACCGGTCTGCTGCACCAGTTCGAGCGCGTGTGCGGCATCTGCCGGAGACAGGGCACCCTGTTCCTGAAAGGCCTGGAGTCTGGAGACGTGAATGCTCATCCGGTGAGTTTATTCCAAGCCGGTGCGGGTGCCTAGACAAGAAGAAAGCCGCTTCCACATGGGAAGCGGCTTCCAACACTCTGAAAGTGTTTCAGGATTAGTCCATGCTGAGAGGCAGGCGGACACGTATCATGCCCATATTCGCCTCGAACTGGCTTTCACCAATACCCTGGACACCGACTTCTGCGGACAGCACACCGCCATTGGCGAATTGCGCGTTCACACCGAAGCGAGCATCGGCACGGATATCGCCGATCGCCTGGAGCACGCCATTGGTGTTGATCACCTCAGCATCCTCATAGTCCCAGATCGCATTGACACGAACGAAGGGCTCGACGAAGCCTCCCTCGCCACGATCGAAGCGGTAGGCGAATTCAGGACCAAAATTGGCACGACCAATCGTGATTTCCTGAGACGGGATGTAGATGCCGAGGCTGTCGGTATAGGCCGCCTGCTCTTCCGTGAAGTACGCCACGCCGAGCTCCGGCGTTACACGCCATCCATCCGCATGGAAATCACCGGTCAGGTTGGCTTCAACGAGCCAGCGCTCGGTCTCGAAGTCATCCCAATACGTTCCGATCGGATTGACTTCGTTCTCGGAACGACCCCAGGCACCACGCGCATCAAAGATCAAGTTTTCGGCCAGGCGCGCAACCATGTACGGGCCTGCCAACCAACCATCACCTTCAACGCGGCTGCGCCATTCACCAGTCACGGTCTCAGCACTGTCGAACTGAACGAGCGCACCCAGCAGCAGATTTTCTGACTGCAAGAAGTCCGCACCGATCGTGTACATGCCGAAATCGGATTCCGCATCGAGACCCGCTCGATTGTCCGTGACGCTCGCATAGCTGGCCTCGAACCAGACATCCAGCGACCCCATGCCGGTTGAATTGCGCACACCCAGCATGTCGTCCGCATTCGACGGACCCCGATCATCCCGGGCAGCCATGCGCATGGCGTTCAGGCTGGTCGAGAAGTTCGCGCGGAAACCCATCTCCGTCATATTGGCCGAGAAATGGTTCTGGGTCGCAACACCGTTGCCCTCGCGCATGCGGCGCGAAAGGTTCGGAGAGTTGGTCAGGATTTGGTCCGCACGAGCTGCCATGAAGCTGCGGATCGCAGACTGGGTGATCTCCCGGATGTACTCCTCGTCACGCACATTGGCGAAGGTACAGGTGATCGTCTCTTCAGGGTCCAGATCAATGCTGGCGGTTCCATTGGCCAGATCGAAGATGGAGCCATTATCGTCATCACCGGTACAGGTGATGGCGCTGAGGCGCCAACCTTCCGACGCGGCCTGCGTGATGTCATAGCTGCCACGCAGAACCTCTTCAGCGGTGACCGAAGCGGTGCCGTTGACCGTCGTCAGGGTGACGCCGTCGAAAGCGGCCAGGTCCGACGCATAGCTGAACACACCCTCACCCGCGATATCCGGGAAGGTCGTGGACACAAGGGTCAACGTGCCTTCACGAGGCTCGAGCGTGATGGTCACCGGAATGGTGATCGCGTTCAGAGTATTGGCACGAGCTAGGCCGTCCTTCTGCGGAGCCGCCGCGGTTTCCGTTATCGTGATCGTGGCGTTGTACGTGCCCGGATCGAGATCCAGTACCGCCGAGGTGAAGCTGACCGTGAACGTCAGGCTGCCGGAAGCCGGAATGGAACCAGACGTCGGATCGATCGTCAGCCAGGGTGCATCGGTAGAGGCCTCGAAGAAGAAGGCCGTACCGCCCGTATTGGTCAGGTCGAACGTGGTCGTCTGAGCCGTCGGGTCATCGGTTGCGGAAGCCAGAGTGATTTCCACGTTCGGAATATCATCTTCATCCACTTCCGGATCGGCGATCAGCTCAAACGTACACGTCACAGCGTCCGTCGGGGACAGCGTGACATCGAGTGTACCCGCAGACGCGTCCGTGACCGTGCTTCCACCGACACAGCTGATACCGTCGAGCGAGAAACCATCTTCAGCCGTGAAGGCGACGGAATAGCTGCCCTCTGCAAGTTCATCGAACAACTCGCTGCCAGACTGGCCGCTCGTCGCGACTATGAAGCTGCCCAGATCTCCGGTGAAGTCGAAATCACCATCGACAAGACCATCAATCGTTGCCGCGATGGTTATGCTGCCACGACGTTGTTCAACCGAGAACAGGTCCGCTGTCGTGCTGTCGGTCATGGCGTTTCCGAGAAGGTCGGCAACACCGGACACCGTGACATCCACGTCGGCGAAATTGGCTTCCGAATCCAACACCGTATAGGTGGCGGTATAGGTCATGTCTCCATTGGAGAACGCACCTGACTGGAAGGAGAGCGCCGCGCTGGCATCAGGTGTGAAGCCAAGCGTCGGATTGCTCGCCGTGTCGATTGCCTCAGAGAAGTCGACCGTTACGGTGAAGGCATTTCCGATGTCGTCACTGCGAACATCGGCGTCGGAAACGACCACACTATCAACCGTCGGCGCAGTTTCATCGTTTTCGATGGAGAACTGCGTCGCCGCCGTATTGGTGTTTCCAGCCGTATCCTGAGCGACACCCGCTGCCACATCCACAGTCACCGTACCACTTGCCGCCGGCGTGATGTCCGCCGTGTACGTCGTGCCGGACCCTGCGAAGTTGGACGCCGCGCCATTGCCTACCGTGATGTCAGCCAGGACAAATCCCGTGACGCTTTCATCGAAGGTGAAGGTGACGGGGAACACGCCCGCGACCGGGTCACTTGCCGAGCTGGAAATCACAACTGTCGGGGCCGTCTCGTCATTCTCGATCGAGAATTGCGTCGCCGCCGTGTTGTTATTGCCAGCCCCATCCTGAGCAACACCCGCTGCCACATCCACGGTCACCGTTCCATCGGCAGCCGGGGTGATGTCGGCGGTATAGCTCGCACCGGAACCCGCAAAATTGGATGCCGCACCATTGCCTACCGTGATGTCAGCCAGCGCGAAGCCGGAGACAGTTTCGTCGAAGGTGAAGCTGACGGAGAACGCACCGGAAACCGGATCGCTGGCCGTGCTGGAGATCACAACTGTCGGAGCCGTCTCATCATTCTCGATCGAGAACTGGGTCGCCGCCGTATTGTCGTTGCCCGCGCCATCCTGAGCGACACCCGCTGCCACATCCACGGTCACCGATCCATCGGCAGCCGGGGTGATATCAGCAGTATAGCTCGCACCGGAACCCGCAAAATTGGACGCTGCACCATTCCCCACCGTGATGTCACCCAGGGCAAAGCCGGAGACAGTTTCGTCGAAGGTGAAGCTGACGGAGAACGCGCCCGAAACCGGATCGCTGGCCGTGCTGGAGATCACAACGCCCGGCGCCGTCTCGTCATTTTCGATCGAGAACTGGGTCGCCGCCGTATTGTCGTTGCCTGCGCCATCCTGAGCCACAGCTGCCGCGACATCCACGGTCACCGTGCCATCGGCAGCCGGGGTGATATCGGCGGTGAAGGTCGTGTTGTCAGACGTCGCCAGATTGGACGCTGCACCATTGCCCACCGTGATGTCTCCAACGACAAAGCCGGACACCGCTTCCGAGAAGGTCACCGTCACCGAGAAGGCGCCAGAGACCGGATCAGATGCACCCGACGTAATGGCGACTGTCGGCGCCGTCTCGTCATTCTCCAGGGAGAACTGGGTCGCCGCGGTGTTGTCATTGCCGGCATCGTCCTGAGCCACGCCCGCCGCAACATCCAAGGTCACCGAACCGTCAGCCGCCGGGGTGATATCAACCGTGAAGGTCGTATTGTCTGACGTCGCCAGATTGGACGCTGCACCATTGCCTACCGTGATGTCACCAACGACAAAGCCGGACACGGCTTCAGAAAAGGTCACCGTCACGGAGAAAGCTCCAGAGACCGGTTCAGATGCACCAGACGTAATGGCAACCGTTGGCGCCGTCTCGTCATTCTCCAGGGAGAACTGGGTCGCCGCCGTATTGTCGTTGCCCGCGCCATCCTGAGCCACGGCTGCCGCAACATCCACCGTCACCGTACCATCGGCCGCCGGGGTGATATCAGCGGTGAAGACCGTGTTGTCAGAGGTCGCCAGATTGGACGCAGAACCGTTACCGACCGTGATGTCACCAACGACAAAGCCGGACACGGCTTCAGAAAAGGTCACCGTCACGGAGAAAGCTCCAGAGACCGGATCAGATGCACCCGACGTAATGGCGACTGTCGGCGCCGTCACGTCATTCTCCAGGGAAAACTGGGCCGCCGCGGTGTTATCATTGCCCGCTGCATCCTGCGCAACCGAAGCAGCGACATCCACCGTCACAGATCCATCAGCCGCCGGCGTGATATCGGCGGTGAAGGTCGTGTTGTCAGACGTCGCCAGATTGGACGCTGCACCATTGCCCACCGTGATGTCACCAACGACAAAGCCGGACACAGCTTCAGAGAAGGTCACCGTCACGGAGAAAGCTCCAGAGACCGGATCAGATGCACCCGACGTAATGGCGACTGTCGGCGCCGTCTCGTCATTCTCGATCGTGAACCGGGTCGCGGCGACGTTGTCATTGCCCGCAACATCCTGCGCCGAGGCTGCCGCAACATCGATGGTTACGGTTCCATCAGCGGCCGGCGTGATCGTCGCGGTGTAGACACTGGCGCTGACCGACACGAAGTTCGACAGCGCGGCATTGCCAAGTGTGACATCGCCGCTCGCAAAGCCGGTGACATCCTCGTCAAAGGTGAATGTGGCCGTGAATGCGCCCGAAACCGGATCGCTGGAGCCGGTCGTGATGGTCAGGGTCGGCGGTACGGTGTCATTGATGACCACGATGGAATTGTTGTTGCTCCCCGACACGGTCGTGTTGACCAGGGCATTGCCTGCAACATCGTTGATCGTCGGGCTGGCAGCGAGCGCGAGCGTAACCGTCGCATTGAGATCCGCCATGTCGCCGCCGGCGAGCGAGATCTCGAACGTGTTGTTGTCGACCGAGCTGACGGTTGGCGTCGCCGTCGTTCCCGTCACCACGAAATCAGCGCTGTTCAGGGTGCTGAGATCGAGATCCTCGCTGAAGTCCACCTGCCAGGAAACAACGTCGGCATCCGTCGGGGACACCACGCCGAAGAAGAGGTCGACCGACGTCACCGTCGGCGGCGTCTCGTCGTTCTCGATGGAGAACTGGGTCGCAGCCGTATTGTCATTGCCCGCAGCATCCTGCGCTACGGACGCCGCCACATCGACCGTTACCGTGCCGTCAGCGGCTGGCGTGATCGTGGCCGAATAGCTGGCACCGGATCCGGACAGGCCGGAGGCTGCACCATTGCCGACGGTAATGTCGCCGACCGCAAATCCGGTCACACTTTCCGAGAAGGTGAAGGTCGCCGTAAACGCTCCGGACACCGGATCGGAGGCCGTCGAAGAAATGGTCACCGTCGGTGCCGTCTCGTCATTCTCGATCGTGAACTGGGTCGCGGCGACGTTGTCATTGCCTCCGGCATCAGCGGCGACACCGCCGGCAACATCTAGCGTGACTGTTCCGTCGGCAGACGGCGTAACCGTCGCTGTGTATGTCGTTCCGGAGCCGGAGAATGCGGACAGCGCCGCATTGCTGGTCGTCACATCACCGACAACGAAGCCGGTCACGCTTTCCGAGAAAGTAAAGGTCGCTGTGAACGCACCGGACACCGGATCGACGGCGCCATTGCTGATCACGACCGTCGGAGCGGTCGTATCGTGCGTCGCAGTATTCTGGACCTGCCCACCGAGATTGGAGTCGGCATCGGTCAAGGTCACCGTGACCGTGAGCGTTCCATCGCCCAGGCCGGACACATCAACACCGGAGACCTGGAATTCACTTGGCGAACCGGCAGCCGGGATCGGGATGGTTCCGCTGCCCACAACATCCGTTCCACCGCCACTGGAGGAGATGGTGTAGTTGTACGTCGCGCCGATTTCCGGGTCATCGATCGTGAAGCTGGCCGAGGTATTGGAGGCAGGGCCGTAGACGCTGGCATCGAAGGCCAAGCTGTATCCGGTCGGCGCTTCGTTATCGACCCCGAAGCCCTGGATACCGAAGGTATAGGGGTCTTCATCAGCGTCCGTGCTTCCAACAGTGACCGTGGCGGTCTGCGCGCCAGAGGTGCTCGGATCAAACTCGATAACAAAGGAAGAGGTGCCGGCCGCAGCAATAGGTCCTGTTGGCTGGGTGGTAACCGTAAACGCGCTTGAACCCGAAAGCGTCACAGGCGTGGCATCCAGCCCCAGATCGGAACTACCGGTGTTCTGAATGACAAAGGTCGCGCTGCCTGACGCGGCGGAGACGTTCACATTTCCAAAATCGGTGCCATCCGCGGCGGTGGGAGACGCGACGCCGTCATTGATATCCAATGCCTGCGTCGCATCCGTAATATTGATTTCCGGCGCGACGACACCAGAGCCCGAAACCGCAAACGTATAAGGGTTTTCATCAGCGTCATTGGTCGCAAACGACAGCGTGTCCGAGGCATCGCCCGCACCAGTCGGATCGAAGGTGACATCGAACGTGGTCGAAGCGCCGGCCGTAACCGGGCTGGACGGCTGACTGGTGACTGAAAAATCAGTCCCGGTCGCGAACGTCACCGTACCAATGGTCAAATCGGTCGTGCCATCATTGCGGATAGTGAATGTGCGAATAGCCGTACCGCCGGCCACATCGGCCGTGCCGATGAACGTGCCGTCACCGGCACCCGGCACGGAATCGCCATTGGCAATTTCAACGCCCAGGCCGAGCGCTGTGGCTTCCGGCGCGGCGGCCGCAATGGCCACGGTGAAATTGTTCGACGCAGTATTGTCTGCACCATCGCCATTCTGGGCGCCGGCGGCATCATACTGGATCTCGGCCGTGCCAATACCGGTCGGCGTGAACTCGACCGTATAGTTTGCGGCGTCCGTCGGCGTAATACCGGCCAGGGTGACACCGGTCAGGGTGAAATCACTGACATCAACACCCGTCACGTCTTCATTGAAGATCAGATCGACGTTAAAGTTGGACGCGACAGAAAGCGGGCCGGAGGGACCTTCGATACGCGAGTTCGGCGCGGGCACGTCAATGTCGAGCGTGTCGGTAGCCGCGGCGATCGTCACCGCACCCACGTCGGAACGCGTCGCGGCGAGGGTCGAGGTCGTGTTGATGTAATCGCCAGCCGTTGCGCCACCCGGCACGTCCACCGTGACGGTGAAGGTACAGCTTTCATCCTGGCCGAGATTACCGCCGGTCAGGGTCAAAAGGCTGGTACCGCTCAGGCTGGAGCCCGTACCGCAAACATCCGTCTGCGTGCCGCTGGACGACACCAGACCGCTCAGGGTCGCATCCAGATCATCGGTAAAGCTCAAACCGGTGGTGGTGAAGCTGCCGGCCGCGTTGATGGTGAATTCCAGCGTCACCTGGTCGCCCGGGCCCGCCGGGTCATTGGTGAACTCCTTGGTGAAGTCGATCGTGCCCGTGCCTTCCGCACCGGCGACTTCGAAATTGGACACGGCCGGATCAACAACGACGGCACCGGTGGTCGCGAGCGACACGCTCAGCGAGCTGGTGGAAACCGGATAGATGCCACCGGCGGCACCGACCGGGGCCGTGACCGGCACCTCGATGACACAGCTTTGACCGGCCAGCACGCTGCCGCCGGTGTAGATCAGGAAGGTCGTCCCAGAGATGGTACCGCCACAGGTATCCGAGGACACCGGGCCGCTGGCCGCCAGGCCCGTCAGGCTTGCTTGCAGGTTCTCGGTGAAGAAGGTGATGGTCAGATCTTCAGCCGAGGTGTTGTTGATCGTGAAACGATGGGTCGCTGTGCCACCGGGCGCGACCGGGTCACCGATGAAATCCGATGTAAACAGAACCTGATCTGCCGGATCAACGGGCGGCGATGCGTCGTAGGCAACGGAATACAGGTTAGAGATGACATTATCATTGCCAGCATTATCGGTCACCGTGGTCGCCGGAAGCTGAACCGCAATCGGCGTGCCGCCGGTCGGCGTCACCTCGACCTGGGCGCTGAAAATCGCGCCACCGCCATCGCCGCCATCGCCGCTGGCGAGGGCGACCGTTGCGTTGGTCACGACGAGGTCGCTGACATCAAAGCCAGTGACCTGCTCCGGCTGCAGCGACACGGCATCCGTGAAGCCAAGACTGACATTGAAGGGCGCACTGACCGGACCACCCGGACCCGTGATCGCCGGGGTCGGCGCACCGGTGTCAGCAGACACGATGACATCCACATCAGGAATGGCCAGCGAGAACGGGGTCGCCGCGCCGTCCGGGTCGGCAATACCGGTCAGGTCAGAGTGGGTAATCGAATAGGTGCCGGCCGCAGTCGACAGGGGAACCTCGAAATTGAAGCTGATAAAGCAGGACACGAAGGTCCCGAGATCAGCACCAAGACCGGTAAAACCGAGTGTTCCGCTACCAGTGCCGGCAGCGACGCCATCTTCATCACAACCGACGAAGAGCGTGCCGGCCTGCACTGCTGCAAGGGGGATTGCAGAGTCGAGGAAGACCGTGAACTCGCCATTGGAGAAGTCCATCGCACTGTTCGAGACGATTTGATACGACACCCGGACCGTTTCACCCGGCCGGATGTCTGCGACGAACGGGCTCGGGGACGGTGATTCCTGCGCGGACACGCTGACGATGGTCGGTGCCTGCGCCTGGGCGCCGCTGGCCATCGCCATTGCCCCTGCACCGGCCAGTGCGAATGAACGCATCACCTTGCCGGTAGAGTTAACGACAGCCTTGAATTGATCGAGCGACAGCATGGTCTATTCCCCCCATAGGCGAAGCGCGCTCACATCGCATATCACGTCCGCGAATCAGCGGATTAGCCGTAATGCAAAGCGATAGAACGCGTTTCTCGCGAGTCCCCCTCTTAGGAACGCGATCACACCCTATACTAGCGAAATTCACCGCAAAAGAGGTTTCGTGACCGAAACGAGTATTTTTTCCGAAAACTCAATTTGCCCGCAGCTTTAGGGCGAAAATTCCGCGCCTGCGAAGTTGGGCCTTTCGCGGTCGGGCGAAATCGGCATGCTCTGGCGCGAGACGACAACCGGGAGGATGAGAGATGAAAACGCGCGCTACCGTCGCCTTCGAGGCCGGAAAACCGCTGGAAGTGGTCGAGGTTGATCTGGAAGGCCCCAAGGCCGGCGAAGTCCTCGTCGAGATCAAGGCCACCGGCATCTGTCATACCGATGAGTTCACCCTCTCCGGCGCTGACCCGGAAGGCGCTTTTCCCGCTATTTTGGGCCATGAGGGCGCCGGCGTGGTGGTGGAAACCGGGCCCGGCGTCACCTCGCTCGCCCCCGGCGATCATGTCATCCCGCTCTACACGCCGGAATGTCGCTAGTGCGATTACTGCCTGCACCCCAAGACCAATCTGTGCCAGTCGATCCGCTCGACCCAGGGCCAGGGCGTGATGCCGGACGGCACCTCGCGCTTCTCCTACAAGGGCGAGAAAATCCTGCACTATATGGGCACTTCGACCTTCTCGAACTACACCGTTCTGCCCGAGATCGCACTGGCGAAAGTGCGCAAGGACGCCCCCTTCGACAAGATCTGCTATATCGGCTGCGGCGTCACCACAGGCCTCGGCGCGGTGATGTTCACCGCCAAGGTGGAGCCGAACTCCACCGCGGTCGTGTTCGGCCTCGGCGGTATTGGTCTCAATGTCATTCAGGGCCTCAAGCTTGTCGGCGCCCGCCAGATCGTCGGCGTCGACACCAATCCGGCGAAGGAGGCGATGGCACGCCAGTTCGGCATGACCGATTTCGTCAATCCCAAGGACATCAAGGGTGATCTCGTCGACCACCTCGTCGAGCTCACCGGCGGCGGCGCGGACTATTCCTTTGAATGCATCGGCAATGTCGAGGTCATGCGTGCCGCCCTGGAATGCGCCCACAAGGGCTGGGGCGAAAGCGTCATCATCGGCGTTGCACCGGCCGGCGCGGAAATCCAGACCCGCCCCTTCCAGCTGGTCACCGGCCGCGTCTGGCGCGGCTCGGCCTTTGGCGGCGCAAGAGGCCGGACCGACGTGCCCAAGATCGTCGACATGTACATGGAAGGCCGGGTCAATATCGACGACCTGATCACCCACAAGCTCAAGCTGGAAGACATCAACAAGGGTTTCGACCTGATGCATGCCGGCGAAAGCATCCGCAGCGTGGTGGAGTTTTGATGCAATCTCGTTCAATTGCACTGGCTGTTCTCATCGTGCTGGTCGTCGCGGGCTACGGGTATCGGGACCGGCTATTTTGGACCGTCGCGGCAGTTTGGATGTGGGTAGATCCTGGCCCACCAGCTCCACCGCTTATCGAGGCGAACAGGCTCGGGTTTGGCTCTGAGGACATCACAGCGTTCCTTGAACGCCGCTTTCCACCCGGCACCCCCACCGACCTGCTTTCCTCCTATCTGTCGAGACAAGGTTTCGTGGTCGAGGCCGATAGCGCGAGATACCACTGGAGCGACCTCGTGTGCACGTACATAATTTCAGTTCGCTGGGAAGCCGTAGACGGATCCGCCGAAAGCATCGCGGCCTTCTATGACAATGCTTGTCTATAGCCTCTCCCTTTACCGCAAGATTGATATCATACCGATATCATGAAATGATATCGGTATGATATCAGGAGTCTCCCCAATGGGTCAGGTGATCATTCGCAATCTCGATGACAGCGTGCTGGCTGACCTCAAGCGTCTCGCAAAAAGAGATGGCGTATCGCTCGAGCAGTTTCTGCGCGATCTTCTCGCCGCCAAGGCGCGCGAGGAGAAAGAGGCATTCTTTGAATTCGCAAAGGGGATGCGAGAGCGATCGCGTCCCTCTGACCTCGACCCGACCGACCTCATTCGCGAGGATCGTGACCGGTGAAGCGTGTTATTCTGGACGCCAGCGTCGCCACCAAACTCTTCCTGACAGTTCCGGGAAGCGATTTGGCTTGGCGAGCGGCCAGGCAGTATCACTTCGTTGCGCCTGCCCTTGTTCTCACGGAAACCGCGAATGCACTTTGGAAATATGTAAAACGGGGCGATACAACGGCTGAAGACGCGACAGGGGCCGTAACTCACTTGGCTGAGATAACAGAAATCCATGACAACCCAATGCTGGTTGAACGTGCCCTGTCTCTGGCCTGCAAACTCAGTCATCCAGTTTATGACTGCACCTATCTGGCCCTGGCCGAAGCTGAGAAACTGGCCTTGCTCAGCGCCGACAAGCGCTTGTTGGCCCTGGCCCAGGAACATATCTGGCCGGACGTCATCTCGCTCAATTCCCTGACCAGCGGCAATGCCTCATGATCCTCTATGTCGACGCAGATGCCTGCCCCGTCAAAGACGAGGTGATCCGGGTCGGTGAACGACACCGCTCCGAAATCCTGCTGGTCTGTGATGGCGGGTTGATGCGACCGCGTTCGCCCTGGGCGAAACTGGTGATTGTCGAGGGCAAGCTGGACGCTGCCGATGACTGGATCGCCGAACGGATCGGCCCGGGCGATATTTGTGTAACCGCCGACATCCCGCTGGCCGATCGCTGCCTCAAGGCGGGCGCTCGCGCCATCGATCCGCGCGGCAAGGCCTTCACACCGGATACGATCGGTTCGGCTGTCGCCACGCGCAATCTGATGACCGACCTGCGCGAGACCGGCGTCATCACCTCCGGCGCCAAACCCTTTTCCCAAAAGGACCGCTCGGCCTTTCTCAACGGGCTGGAAGCGCTCATCCAGCAGGTCAAACGCGGACGATAGACATGACCCTGAAACCCGTATCTTCCTGGACTTCCTTTGGCGGCGAGCTGGCCGTTTTCGACCATGACAGCGCCGTGTGTGGCTGTGAGATGCGCTTTGCCGTGTTCACGCCTCCGCAAGCCAAGGACGGGCCGGTGCCGGTGCTCTGGTATCTGTCCGGGCTGACTTGCAACTGGTCAAACGTGATGGAGAAATCCGGCCTGCAGCGTGTTGCCGCCGAGCTGGGACTGATGGTCATCGCCCCGGACACCAGCCCACGCGGGGCAGATGTGCCCGATGATGACGGCTATGATCTGGGCCAGGGCGCAGGCTTCTACCTGTCCGCCACCCAGGCGCCCTGGTCGCAGCACTTCCACATGGATCGCTATATAATCGAAGAACTCAGTGCACTGATTAGAAAAAGCTTTGCTGCGGACATGAACCGCCAGGGCATTACCGGTCACTCCATGGGCGGCCATGGCGCCCTGACGCTTCACCTGAAAAACCCCAGTCAATTCCGGTCTGTATCGGCTTTTTCACCCATTGTCGCGCCGATGGATGTGCCCTGGAGTCAAAAAGCGTTTGCCACCTATCTAGGCGACCGGAAATCAGACTGGGAAAAACACGATTCTTGCACCTTGGTGCGCAAACAACCGAGCCGCGAGCACATCCTCGTCGACCAGGGGCTGGGCGATCAGTTTCTCGACCAGCAACTGCGCCCCGACCTGTTCGAAACCGCCTGCGCGGAAGCGGGACAGGGTCTCACCCTGCGGCGCCATGAGGGGTATGATCATTCATACTATTTCATCGCCAGCTTCATCGAGGACCATTTGCGTCACCACGCCGCTGCATTGAATTCGCTGTGAGCCGCAGCCCGTCGTCGCGCGCGCGAGCATTACAGCCCGCGAGCACGATTTTTGCGCCGTTTTCGCAACAGGGCGCACAACACGCACAATTTTTTCCTTTTCGGGGTTGCAATCGAAACTCACTCCGGTAACTGTGCAGCGCAGCAAAGACAGGAACCGGTTCTCATGAACCCGAGCACGAACACCATTCAGGCCATTGCCGTCGCCGCCCAGCCGGGCGTGCGGACGCTTGGTCTCGTGCTTATTCTTGTGGTGCTTATTACCGCCCAGATAACGGGAGCGGCGACGACGCCTGCCATCTAGCGAAGCAAGACTAGGCAGACACGAAAAACCCCGCTCCCACAAGGAGCGGGGTTTTTCGTGCTGGCCGCACAGGACACACGATGAACCAGCATACGCCCAAATCCTCTGACACGATCACCAAGGGTCCCGCCCGTGCCCCGGCGCGCGCCATGCTGCGCGCCACCGGGATGACGGACGAGGATTTCGCCAAGCCGATGATCGGTGTGATCAATACCTGGAGCACGATCACGCCCTGCAACATGCACCTGGACAAGCTGGCGGATGCCGCACGTGAAGGGGTTCGCGAAGCCGGCGGCTTTCCGGTCGACTTCAACACGGTCGTGGTGTCCGACGGGATCACCATGGGCACGGAGGGCATGCGCGCCTCGCTGATCTCTCGCGAGGTGGTCACCGACAGCATCGAGCTGGCCGTGCGCGGACACAGCCTCGACGGCATCATCATCCTGGCGGGTTGCGACAAGACCATCCCGGCCGCCGCCATGGCCCTGGTCCGCGCGGACATCCCCGGCTGCATCCTCTATGGCGGTACGATCATGCCCGGTCGCAAGGGCGACCAGGAGCTGTCCATCCAGGATGTTTTCGAGGCTGTCGGAGCCCATGCCTGCGGCTCAATCGACGACGCCGAGCTGGAAGCGGTCGAGAAAGCGGCCTGCCCGGGCGAAGGCGCCTGCGGTGGCCAGTTCACAGCCAACACGATGGCGATGATGCTGAGCTTCCTGGGGCTCTCGCCAATGGGCCTCAATGACATTCCCGCCCCTCACCCCGACAAGCCAGATGCAGCGCGCAAGTGCGGCGTCCGGGCCGTCGAGCTGGTCGAAGCTGCGGTCAATCCGCGCCGCTTCATCACCCCCGAGTCGCTGCGCAATGCCGCGATCGCGGCTTCGGCCAGCGGAGGATCCACCAATGCCGTCCTGCACCTGGCGGCCATCGCCGCAGAGGCAGGCGTCCCCTTCTCGATCAATACATTTGACGCGGTTTCGGCCGAGGCACCGGTCATCACCGATCTGAAACCGGGCGGGCGTTTTCTGGCCCACCACATGTTCCTGGCCGGAGGCACCCGCCTGTTCGGCCAACGCCTGATGCAGGCCGGGCGCATCGCCGACACCCCGACCGTCAGCGGCGCAAGCCTGTACGAAGAGTTTTCGAAGGCCGAGGAAAGCCCCAACCAGCGCGTCATCCTCAGCGTCGAGAACCCGGTCAAACCCGATGGCGGCTTCCGCGTACTCTATGGCGATATCGCTCCGGAGGGCGCGGTTCTAAAACTCAGCGGTCATTCCCGCACGGCTTTCGATGGCATTGCCCGCGTTTTCGAGTGCGAGGATGATGCATTCGCCGCTGTTGAAGCCAATCAGATCAAGGCCGGTGATGTCGTCATCATCCGCTGCGAAGGCCCCCAGGGTGGCCCCGGCATGCGCGAAATGCTTGCCGTCACGGCGGCGCTGGTCGGCCAGGGTCTCAGCGAAGACGTCGCCCTGATCACCGATGGCCGTTTCTCCGGTGCCTCGAAAGGCTTCGTTATCGGCCATGTCAGTCCGGAAGCTACCGCCGGTGGCGCCATCGGCCTGTTGATGGATGGCGACCGCATCCGCATCGATGTCGGCGCCCGTCGGATCGATACGGATGCCGATCTGTCGGCGCGTCGCCGCACCATGACCACACCTCAGCCCAATCGCATGGGGGGCGTGTTCGACAAGTACGCGCACCTCGTCAGCTCCGCGTCCCGGGGCGCGGTAACCGGCCCGCCCCCTGCCCAGCCAAAGACATCCAACATGACACATCGCGAACAGGAGGTTTTCGCATGACCCGCCCAACCCAGGCTCCTCGCCGGAGCGATTTCGAGATCGACACGACGGACTTCAAGTCACAGACGGTGGCGATCATTGGCTATGGCAGCCAGGGACGCGCCCACGCCATGAACCTCAAGGACAGCGGCTGCACGGTCGTGGTCGGGGTTCGTGCCGGCGGCCAGGGCGCGACCCGCGCTGCAGCCGACGGACTGGAAACGGCTGAGCCCGCCGATGCGGCCCGTCAGGCGGACATCGTCATGATCCTGACGCCTGACATGTCGCACGAGGAAGTCTTCCGCGAACAGGTCGCGCCCAATCTCGAGCCCGGCAACGCCGTGATGTTCGCGCACGGTTTCTCGGTCCATTTCGGACGTGTGCAACCGGCCGCGAACGTCGACGTCATGCTGGTGGCACCCAAGGGGCCGGGCGATCTCGTTCGCCGTGAATACGAACGCGGACGCGGCGTGCCCTGCCTGTTCGCGGTGCACCAGGACGCGACCGGTACGGCCCGCGAGCGCGCACTCGCCTACACCTCCTGCATTGGTGGTGCAAATTCCGGCGTCATCGAGACTTCGTTCGCCGAGGAAACCGAGACCGATCTGTTCGGCGAACAGGCGGTCCTGTGTGGCGGTGCAACCGAGCTGGTCCTGGCCGGTTACGAGACCCTGACCGAGGCCGGGTATCAGCCTGAAGTCGCTTATTTCGAATGCCTGCACGAGCTCAAGCTGATCGTCGACCTGCTCTATGAGGGCGGGCTCGGGAAGATGCACGAATTCATCTCCGAGACCGCGATCTACGGCGATCTGCGCTCGGGTCCACGGGTGATCAATGACGAGACCCGCGCCCGCATGCGCGAAGTCCTCAAGGACATCCAGGACGGCACATTTGCCCGCGACTGGATCACCGAGAACCAGGCCGGAAAACCGCAATATGCGGCACTCCTGCGCAAGGACCTCGAACACCCGATCGAGAAGACCGGTGCGCAATTGCGCGCTGACATGCCCTGGCTGCAGCCAGGCGCCAACGCTCACTAACCCGTCAGGCCAGGAGAACTGATCCATGACCGCCCTGCCCGCAGCCGAACTGGACGCGCATTCCCGCCCTCTGATGACGGGTGCCCAAGCCGTGGTGCGGACGCTCGAGGACCTCGGCGTGCGCCGTATCTTCGGCTATCCGGGTGGGGCGATCATGCCCGTATATGACGCGCTGGTCGGCTCGAAACTGGAACACATCCTGGTGCGCCATGAACAGGCGGCGAGCTTTGCCGCCGACGCGCAGGCGCGCCTGACCGGCAAGGCCGGCGTTTGCCTGGCGACCTCCGGTCCCGGCGCGACCAATCTGCTGACCGGAATCGCCAATGCCTACATGGACAGCGTGCCCATGGTCATCCTGACCGGACAGGTTCCCTCAAGCCTGATGGGCACAGACGCCTTCCAGGAAGTCGACGTGTTCGGGATGAGCCTGCCGGTCGTCAAACACTCCATGATCGTGCGTCGTGCCGAGGACATTCCGGACACCATCCGCGAGGCCTTCGAAATCGCCGAGGAAGGTCGACCCGGCCCGGTCCTCGTCGATCTGCCCAAGGATACGCTGCAGGCGAGCATGGCATTCGACAGCGCCGAAGCCGACGCGGCACCGACCGTGACACGCGCAGACGCTGACAGCATCGAAGCGGCGACGAGCCTGATCCAGGCGGCCCGCCGCCCGGTCCTGTACATGGGCGGTGGTATTGCCCTGGGCGAGGCGGTCGACGCTGTCCGTGACTTCATGGCCCGGACCGGCATTCCCACGGTGGCGACACTGAAAGCCATCGGCTGCGCCCACCCGGACGCCCAGAATTATCTCGGCATGCTGGGCATGCATGGCACCCGCGCCGCCAATCTGGCCGTGCAGGAAAGCGATGTCCTGATTTGCTGTGGTGCCCGGTTTGATGACCGGGCCACAGGCAAGCCCGACCAGTTCGCCCCGAATGCCAAGATCGTCCACATGGACCTGGACCACGCCGAAATCGGCAAGCTGCGCGGCGTCGACGTCGCCATTCGCGGTGACCTGCGCGATGCGTTGATGCGACTGGACACGGGATATCTGGCAATCGACAGCTGGCGCACCCTGTGCCGCAACCAAAGGCAGGAATTCGCGTTCAGCTATGACGCGCCCGGTTCCGGCATCTACGCGCCTGGCCTGTTGAAGGAATTGTCCGAGACCGCTGGCGATGACTTCATCGCCGCCTGTGATGTTGGCCAGCACCAGATGTGGGTCGCCCAGCACTGCCGCTTCGCGCGTCCGGAAAATCACCTGACCAGCGCTGGCCTGGGCGCGATGGGTTATGGCCTGCCCGCTGGCATCGGAGCCGCACTGGAACGCCCGGACAACAAGGTCGTCACCATCACCGGCGACGGCTCGATCATGATGAATATCCAGGAGCTGGCGACCGCGCGCCGTTATGGCGTGCCGATCCGCATCCTGCTGCTGGACAATGCCTCGCTGGGCCTGGTGCGCCAGTGGCAGGAATTATTCTTCGACCAGAATTTCTCCGAGATCGATCTCTACGACAATCCGGACTTTGCCGAGGTTGCCCGGTCCTTCGGCGTCGAAGCTTTCACCATTCACAGTCGCGACGAGGTGCCCGGCGCCATCGAGCGACTGCTCAACGCCACCGGACCGATCCTGGCGCACTGCCTGATCGACCCGCGCGAAAACGTCTGGCCGCTCGTACCGCCAGGCAAATCCAATACCGAAATGATGGAGGACTGACCCATGCACAATATTCGAATTCAACTGGCCGAGCGTGAGGGCGCACTGGTGCGCCTTCTCAGCAATATTGAGCGCCGTGGTTTCATTATCGAGAGCCTGGACAAGACCGCCGCACAAGACGGCGTGACCGATATCGCTGCACGCATCACGCCGCGCGGCGAGCGCTCGCTGGACGTCCTGACCCGCCAGCTGTCCCGTCTCTTCGACGTCATGGACGTCCACACCCCCATGCCGGCCCACATGGCCAGCCATGCCCTGCCTCCAGGAGAGCCGTCATGTCGACAACCCTAGTAACCCACCAGGCCGTCGAAGATCACGTCCGGATCTTCGACACCACACTGCGCGATGGAGAACAGGCGCCAGGCTTCTCCATGACACCCACGCAAAAGGTTGAACTGGCGCAGCTTCTCGCTGCCATGCGCGTCGATGTGATCGAGGCCGGCTTTGCCGCTGCCTCTCCCGGCGACGCCGCGGCGGTCAAGGACATCGCCCGGGAGGTTGAGGGACCGACCTTGTGCTCGTTGTCCCGTGCCTTCATCGGGGATATTGATGCGGCGGCCGAGGCCCTGTCGCCCGCTCGCCGCAAACGCATCCATATTTTCCTGGCCACCAGTCCGATCCACCGTGAAGCCAAGCTGCGCATGTCGAGGCTGGAAGTGCTCAAGGCGATCGAGACATCCCTGAGCCACGCTTCGGAGTGTTTCGACGAGGTGGAGTTTTCCGCCGAGGATGCGCTGCGCACCGAGGACGACTTCCTGACGGAAGCGATGGCGTGCGCGGCCGCCTTTGGCGCCGACGTGCTGAATGTGCCCGACACGGTCGGCGTCAGCGAGCCCGGCGAGATCCGCCGCGTGTTCGAACGCCTGATGCGTGAGGTCGAACGGCCGGAACACGTGATCTTCTCAGCCCATTGCCACAATGACCTCGGACTGGCGGTGTCCAACAGCCTGGCTGCGGTCCAGGCCGGTGCCCGGCAGGTCGAATGCGCCATCAACGGCATCGGCGAACGCGCGGGCAATTGCTCGCTGGAAGAGCTGGTCATGGCCCTCAATGTCCGTCCGGACATTTTCCCGGTCGCCTCTCGCGTGGATACCACCCAGTTATGGCCAGCGAGCCAGAAGCTGATGCGCCTGACCGGCGCCCCGGTGGCGCCGAACAAGGCCATTGTCGGCAAGAATGCCTTTGCCCACGAGGCCGGCATTCACCAGCACGGCATGATCGCCGATCGCCGCACCTATGAAATCATGACCCCGGAAAGCGTTGGCGCGCCGGGCTCGGAACTGGTGCTGGGCAAGCACTCCGGCAAACACGCGCTGAACCAGCGCCTCGCCCAGCTGGGATATCAGCCGGATCCGGAACGCCTGAACGAGGTGTTTCGCGAATTCAAGCGCCTAGCAGATGCGCATGGCGAAGTGACCGACGCCGATCTGGTCAGCCTGATGGAAGGCTACAGCGAAAGCGGGTCAGCCTGGCAGGTCATGCGGACCGAGCTGCGCACCACCGCAGGGCCCCGGCCCAAGCAGTTCGCCCGGGTTGAGCTGTCGCATCCTGATCGCGGACGGGTCTCCGATATCGCCTCGGGCGAGGGTCCGGTCGCGGCGGCTTTCGCGGCCGTCCAGCGCATCACCGGTCGCACGGCCGATATTGTCGCGCTGGAGACCAAGATGCTGCGCTCCCAGACCGGCCGCGAATTTGTCGCCGAGATCGAGGTGGACCTGGAAGGCCAGCGTGTCCGTGGCCGGGCGCGAGGACCGGATGTGGTCACGGCTGCCATCGACTCCCTGCTCTTTGCCTTCGAGCGCCAGCCGGCGCCGCAAACCCAACACCAAGCAGCGCAAACCGCTGTCATGTAAGGATTTATCATGTCTATCCAGGAAACTGACTTCATCTGGCGCAATGGCGAGTTGATCGACTGGCACGATGCGCAAACCCATATCCTGAGCCACGCCCTGCACTATGGCACCTCTGTTTTCGAGGGCATACGCGCTTACAAGACACCGCAGGGTCCGCAGATCTTCCGGTTGCAGGACCATGTCCGGCGCCTGTTCGATTCTGCCAAAGTCTATCGCATGCCCCTGCCCTACACGCAGGAAGAGCTGGAGGAAGCCTGCCGCCATGTTGTGCGTTCGAACCGGCTCAATGACGCCTATCTGCGTCCGGTCGCCTTTTTTGGCTATGGCGGGATCGGTGTCATGCCGGGCAAGGCCGCCAAGGTTGATGTTGCCATCGCCGCCTTCCCCTGGGGCGCCTATCTGGGCGAGGAAGCCCTGTCCAAGGGCGTGGATTGCTGCATCTCCAGCTGGAGCCGGGCAGCCCCCAACACTATCCCGACCGGCGCCAAGGCGGGCGGCAACTACCTGTCCTCTGTCCTGATCAGCCAGGAAGCGCATGATCGCGGTTTCGACGAAGGCATCGGGCTGGATGTCAACGGTCTCGTCTCCGAAGGCGCGGGCGAGAATATCTTTGTCGTCTCCGACGGTGTCATCCGCACGCCCCCGACCTCGTCCTCCATCCTCTCCGGCCTGACCCGCGATGCGGTCATCAAGCTGGCCGAGGCCGACGGGTTCGATGTGCGCGAACAGACACTGTCACGCGAAAGCCTCTATGTCGCCGACGAGATCTTCTTCACAGGTACGGCGGCCGAGATCACCCCGGTTCGCTCGGTCGACGGGCATGTTGTTCGCTGTGGCGGCCGCGGGCCGGTTGCCGAACTGATGCAGAAGCGCTTCTTCGGCCTGTTCAGCGGCGAGACGGAAGACCGCTGGAACTGGCTGACCCCGGTGCATGATGACGCCATGGAGGTTCAGCATGTCGCCTAGAAGCCTCTTCGATAAGATCTGGGACGCGCATATCGTGCGGGCCGAGACACCGGACACGCCGGCGACGATGTATGTCGACCTGCACCTGGTGCATGAGGTGACCTCTCCGCAGGCCTTTGCCGAGCTGGAGGACCGTGGCCTCAAGGTGCGTCGACCCGATCGCACTCTCGCGACGATCGACCATTCCACCCCGACCCTGCCGTTCAAGGCCGGCACGCCACCGCCCTATACCACCGATGCAGCGGCAGCACAGGTGGAAACCCTGTACGCCAACACCGCCCGTCATGGCATCGAACTGAATGGCTGGGAAAGTGAACACCGGGGCGTCGTGCACGTCATCGGTCCGGAACTGGGTGCGACCCAGCCGGGCATGACCATCGTCTGCGGCGATAGTCACACCGCGACGCATGGTGCGTTCGGCGCACTTGCCTTCGGCATCGGCACGACCGAGGTGGGCCATGTGCTGGCGACGCAATGCCTGTTGCAGCGCAAGCCCAAATCCATGCGTGTCCACGTCACCGGACGTCCAGGCCCCAACACCTCGGCCAAGGACATCATCCTCGCAGTGATCGCGAAAATCGGCGTCGACGGCGGAACCGGTCACGTTCTCGAATACTGCGGCGATGCCATCAATGCACTGGACATGGAGGGGCGCATGACCCTCTGCAACATGTCCATCGAGGCCGGCGCTCGCGCCGGTCTGGTGGCGCCGGACGAAAAGACCTTCGCCTTCCTGAAGGGCCGCAAACGCGCGCCGCAGGGGGCGGAATGGGACGAGGCCGTCGCCAAGTGGCGTGACCTGTTCACGGATGAAGGCGCGCATTTCGACAGGGAGGTCGTCGTTGATGTCGAGGGGTTACGCCCAATGATCACCTGGGGCACGGCGCCGGATACCGGCATAGCGCTCGACGATGTCGTCCCGGCCCATCGCAATGAAAGCGACCGGAAAGCGGCGGACTATATGGGTGTTGCGGCCGGAGAGAGTGTCTCGGGCCAGAAGGTCAATCGCGTCTTTATCGGCTCGTGTACCAATTCGCGCATTTCTGACCTTCGTGCCGCTGCAAACGTGATGCGCGGGCGGTCTGTCTCGCCCGGGGTCACCGCACTGGTCGTGCCAGGCTCGGTGTGGGTGAAGGCCCAGGCCGAGGATGAAGGCCTGGACAAGGTGTTCAAGGCGGCCGGTGCCGAATGGCGCGAAGCCGGCTGCTCGATGTGTATCGCCATGAATGGTGACAAGGGGGCACCGGGCGAGCTCATCGTCTCGACATCCAACCGCAATTTCGAGGGCCGGCAAGGCCCGGGCGTACGCACAATGCTGGCCAGTCCGGCGGTCGCGGCAGCATCGGCTGTCACCGGCCGTGTCACCGATCCGGCCAAACTCAAGGAGGCGGAATATGCCTGAGACATTTCCGATCAACAGCCGGACTTTCAACCTGACCGGCGAGAACATCGATACGGACCAGATCATTCCGGCCCGTTTCCTGACCACAACCTCGCGCACGGGTCTGGGGCGCTTCGCCTTTCATGACTGGCGGTTTGACGGATCTGGCTCGCCCCGCGCGCGCTCGCCGCTGAGCGGGTTTGACCCCACACGCGCATCCGTCCTCGTGGCCGGACGCAATTTCGGCTGTGGCTCCTCGCGCGAACACGCGCCCTGGGCATTGCTGGATTATGGCTTCCGCGCCGTGATTTCCTGCGAGATCGCCGACATCTTCCGCTCCAACGCGGCACGCAACGGCCTGTTGCCGATCGTCGCGCCGGAGACGGCTCACCAATGGCTGCTGGACAATCCGGGCGCCAAGGTCGAGATCGATCTGGAAGCAACCCGTGTGACCATTGCCGGCGGGCCGGGGTTCGATTTCGACATCGAACCCTTCGCCCGGCACTGCCTGCTCAGTGGCAATGACCCGATGGGCTATCTGCTCGACCAGGCAGACGAGATCCGCCAATTCGAGGAGGCTGCGGCATGAGCTGGAATATCGTACTTCTACCCGGTGACGGCATCGGTCCGGAAGTGACCCGCGTCGCCCGCGCCGCGCTGGAACAGGCCGCGCTGCAGACCGGGATCAAGCTGAACTTCACCAGCCATGATTTTGGTGGTGCTTCGATTGATGCCCATGGCGAGCCCCTGACCGAGGACACGCTGAAGGCCTGTCAGGCTGCCGACGCCGTCTTCCTCGGCGCTGTCGGTGGTCCCAAATGGGATGACGCGCCGGAACGCCCTGAGGCCGGGCTTCTTGCCTTGCGCAAGGGACTCGGCGTGTTCGCCAATCTGCGTCCGACGAGTGTGCATCCGGCGCTTTCCGACCGCTCGCCCCTGCGTCAGGAACTGGTCGAAGGTGCGGACATGCTGATTGTGCGGGAGCTGACCGGAGGCATTTATTTCGGTGAGCGCGAGGTCAGCGAAAACTCCGCCAGCGACAAGTGCACCTATAGCCGCGAGGAGATCGAGCGTGTCGCTCGGGTGGCATTTGAACAGGCGCGCCTGCGGCGGGGCAAGCTGACCTCGGTCGACAAGGCGAATGTGCTCTCAACCAGCAAGCTCTGGCGGTCTGTCGTGAGTGAGCTGGGTGCGCGGGATTATCCTGATGTTGCGCTGGATCACATGTATGTCGATGCAGCGGCCATGCATGTGTTGCGCGCGCCGCGCGATTTTGACGTGGTGCTGACCGAAAACATGTTCGGTGACATCCTCTCGGACGAAGCCTCGATGCTGCCCGGATCGATCGGACTTCTGGGCTCGGCTTCGCTGGGCACAAACCGTCCAGGCCTGTTCGAACCGATACACGGATCTGCACCGGACATTGCGGGTGAGGACAAGGCCAATCCGTTCGGCGCCATTGAAAGCGCCGCACAATTGCTCGAGGCCGGTCTCGGCGAGAGCGAGGCCGCGGCCCTCATCCGGCGCGCGGTGGATCGCATGCATGCCAACCGCGAATGGACCGGTGATCTCGGCGGAGATTTCACCTGTTCCGGGCTGGGCATGCGCCTCATTGAACAGATGGAAGCGCATGACAACACGCGCCAGCCGGTGCTGGCGGCTAGCTGAGCCCCGCCAGCACCTGCTTGTCGGTCAGGAGGAAGTGGTGACGCCCCCTGTCACCACTTCCTTCAACCGGGGGCAGAACCATGAAATAGCAAAGCTCTTCTCAACCGACACCAGCTGTCCTAAGCATGGAAGCAGGGGGGCTTTGCCATGGCTTTTGATGCGCAAATGCGACTGATCGCGGACGATCCGGAACGGGTTGCGCTAATCGGTGCGCAGTCAGGCGAACACCTCAGCAAGGGTGATCTGGCTCGCTGTATCGAGCAGTTTGCCCTCCGGCTCGACGCCGGCCGCGGGATCGTACTGATCCGGACCGACAATTCGATCAACGCGGTTATCGCCTATCTGGCCAGCCTCCACGCACAATGCCCCGCCCTGCTGGTGGGCGCGGGCGCCGAGGTGCAGAAACACCAGCTGCTCGCGCAAATCCCGGTCCTGTATGTTTACGAGCCCCATCTTGACCATCTGGACGTCCTCCCGCAGCACCGCGATGCAGATCTTCACCCGGACCTGGCGCTGCTATTGTCGACCTCCGGCTCCACCGGAGAGCAAAAACTCGTCCGCCTGTCCCATACCAATTTACTCAGTAATGCCGAGGCGATCTGCACGTATCTGGAGCTCACCCGGCAGGACCGCGCACCCACTGGCTTGCCGATGGCCTATTCCTTCGGCCTCTCGATCATCAACTCGCATCTACACGCCGGCGCCAGCCTACTGGTGACAGACAAGTCCCTGATCGACGAGGATTTTTGGGGAGATATCCGGCGCCATCAGTGCACCAGCTTTTCCGGTGTTCCCGAGCAGTTCAAACTTCTGGAAAAAACCGGCCTCTTTCCCCGCGACCTGCCAAGCCTGCGATATGTGACGCAGGCGGGCGGTCGACTGCCCGCGGACCAGGTCGCGGAATTGGCGCGCCGTGGCCAGAGCGAAGGCTGGAATTTCTTTGTCATGTACGGCCAGACCGAGGCGGCGCCGCGCATGGCCTATCTTCCTCCGTCCGAGGCCATTTCCAATCCCGGCAGTATCGGCCGCGCCATTCCCGGTGGCCGATTGGAACTGATCGACACGCACGGAGAGAAGGTGACAACCGTCGGCACTCAGGGGGAGCTCGTCTATAGCGGCGACAATGTCATGATGGGCTATGCCCGCAATGTCGGCGACCTGGCACGCGGGCAGGAGGTCGAGCGCCTGTTCACCGGCGACCTGGCCAGCCGGGATGATAATGGCCTCTACACGCTGCATGGACGCACAGCACGATTCCTGAAGATCACCGGCAAACGCATCAGCCTGGATGCGGTTGAGCAAAGGCTGCATGCCCTGGGTGCGGAGGGGCTCGCAGTGGGCCAGGACGAATGCCTTGGCCTGGTCCTGTGCAGTCCACAGGACCCGTCGGCGATCGCACGTCAGCTCGTTGAAGAATTAGGCATTCCGGCCAGTCGCTTGCAGACCGTCCGCATCGATAAGCTACCGCTCAAGTCCAATGGCAAGCCGGACTATGGTGCGGCCATGGCACTGATCCCGCCTGCCTCTGAACTGCCAGTCCCCAATCCGACGGCAAAGGGGTCCGTTCAAGATCAAGTTCTCGCAGCCTTCGAGGCGCAATTCCCCGGCGAAGACATCCAGCCGGAAACAACGTTTGAATCGCTTGAAGCCTCATCGATTGAATTTGTGGACCTGGAACTCCGCCTCAGTGCAATCCTGCCCGCCCTGCCAAAGGACTGGCACAGGCAAGGCATTGCCCAACTGGCCGCAAGCACACAGCGCCAGGAGGCTCCGGCAGGGCAACGTTTCTATGACCCGGTCTCGCTGCGATCACTCGGCATCATGCTGGTCGTGCTGCTGCACGTTGTCGGGGATACGCCGGACGTCGGCCTGCAGCTGTCGCGGGATACGGCCCTGTTCGGGCTGTCCGCCATGATCCGCTACCTGACCATGCCGCTTTACACCCTGCTGGCCGGTCTGGCCTTCGCGCAGCTGGGCCGCGGTGCGATGGTGCCTGCCCGCTTCCTGAGCCATCTGGCAACAACCGTGGTCCTTCCCGCACTGATCGCGATGGTCGCCTTTGCTGTCATTTCGACCCTGATGGGTAGCCGGTTCGGCATCTACAGCCTTGAAGATGTGGTGACCAACCTGGTCATGCCCTACGCTCACTTCTGGTACATCAACGCCTTCATCCTGCTCTCGGGGGGCGCCTATCTTCTCTATCGCGGCCTTGCGGAGCACGCGATCTGGGTCGCCACCGCAATCGGCGCAGCGGTGCTGATCCTGCCGGTCGGTCTGTCCGAGGATATCTGGGCGGTCAATCGCACACTCGGCATTCTGCCCTTCTTCGTTCTCGGCCTGATGCTGGTTCGCTTTGAAGCCGCGATCTCACAGTGGAAATGGCCGCTCCTTGGATTGGCCTTGATAACCGTGGTCGCGCTCTACCCGCTGGCCTATGTGGATATGTTGCAGACCGGGAACCGGGCCGATTTCAGAACGTGGGACGGCTTCCTGCTCAGTCTCGCGGTCATCGTGATCGCGTTGCACGCCTCCCGCCTCCTTGGACCCATCCGCCCACTGGCGGCGTCTTCCTTCACAATCTATCTCTGGCATGTGTTTGGAACGTCCGCGTCACGACGAGCGTTAGAAGCCATGGAGATCTGGCATCCGCTGCCACATCTGCTCCTGGGCACGAGTGTGGGACTGGTCGCCCCAATCCTGCTCTACCTGATTTTGCAGCGCTTACCGTATGGCTACATCGTGCTGGGTCAGAGACGGCGACACTAGTCATTTTCCGCTCTGTCACCGCATCGTCACATCTTCGGACTATCGAACACCCGGCGGCATGTATTCACGCGCTGACGGACAAGGTCAGAGCGGTGCCATATTCACGACTCGCAATATGTGGCGTCACTTTATTGTCGTCCCGGAGATTGATCATGATGAGTGTTCGACTTTGCTTCGTCGCACTGTGGCTGGCGACAGCAGGTACGGCGGCAGAAGCCCAGGGGCGGGATCAGATCCGCATTGTCGGGTCATCGACGGTCTTTCCGTTCTCGACAGCCGTTGCTGAATCTTTCGGCGCAAAGACCGAATACTCAACCCCGGTTGTGGAATCGACCGGTTCCGGAGGCGGCCTCCGCCTGTTTTGCGGCGGGATCGGTTCCGAGCACCCTGACATCACCAATGCCTCTCGCCGGATGATGGCATCAGAGTACGAGCTTTGTCAGAATAATGGTGTGCGCGAGATCACCGAAGTCCGGATCGGCTTTGACGGCATCGTTCTCGGGGCTGCGGATAACGGTCTTCCGGCGATGGAACTCACCATGACCCAGCTCTGGCTGGCCCTGGCTGCCGAAGTCCCGGTCGACGACAGCTGCACAAGCTTTACGCCTAATCCCAACACACGCTGGTCCGACATTGACCCGTCCCTGCCACGCCAGCGCATCGAGGTGTTCGGCCCGCCGCCCACTTCAGGTACACGAGATGCCTTTGTCGAGCTGGGCATGCAGGTTGGCGCCCGCGGCCTGGACTGTATGGCGGCGCTGCACGAGAGCGATGCGGACCAGTTCGAGGAAGTCGCCAGTCGCATTCGCGAAGACGGTATGTGGATCGATGCCGGGGAGAATGACAACACGATCGTCCAGACCCTGATCAACACGCCTACCGCGTTCGGCGTCTTCGGTTTTTCCTTCCTGGACCAGAATTCCGACCGCCTGGTCGGCACATTGATCGATGGTGTGGCGCCAGAATTCGACGCCATCGCCGATGGCGAATACCCGATCTCCCGTTCCTTGTTCTTCTATGTAAAGAACCAGCATTCCTCCATGGTTCCCGGACTGGCGTCCTATGTTGCGGAGTTCACCTCCGAAGACGCGTGGGGTGAGTTCGGATATCTCACTGATCGGGGGCTTATCCCGCTGCCCGACGCGCTGCGCGACGAAATGGGGCGTCGCGCCCGCTTTCTCAGTCCGATGACGGAGGTGCCGGGCTAACACCTGGTGCGGTTTAATTGTGTGTTGGGGCGAAGCGGGACGTAGTGTTCAATGACGGTCGGTCCGCGCCTGGTTGGTTGACTGGCCAAGGCTCTTCTCGTATCCGGCGACGACACTCGTTGACGCCGATCCGCTAACCCGCTGGGACAGTTTTCATGTCGATCAATGCAATCCTGGCGCTGACCTTGCTGGTCCTGATTGCAGGCGGTTTTTATGTCGGGCGCTCCCGCGCCATGACCGCCAGTCGGGGACAGATCGCGAACCTGCACTCACTACCCAATTACTACGGGTATTTTGTCGCCACCTGGACCGGGTTGCCGGCCATCATCGTCTTGTTGATGAATGCTTTTTTCGGCCAGCAACTGGCTGACAGGCTGACGACTGCCCAATTGACCTCTGCCGCGCGCGACATGGTGTCCGCGTATACGGTGCAGCTCGAGGACGATGCGAGCTATCAGGCCTTGCTCGCAGCTGCTGCACAGCAACGATCGGTCGCGGACCAGTTGCGCAGCGACATCAACACGTTGCGCCGTGCACGCGGCGAGGCGCGCGATCCGGCGCGTCTGGATACGCTGCGCCAGGACCGGCTGGACCGCGTCAACCTGCTGACGGCGACCGAAACCTCGCTGGAGAACCGGCGCCAGCAGATCGCATCCGAGCTGCTCGCTACGGCCGATGCCGAAACGTCGGACACGGCGCGCCAGTCGCAGGCCGGATTCATCCTCGCCACCGCATCTGCAAGTGAAGCCGAGCTGTTCGCGACAGACATGCGCCGGATCGCCGACGGGGACCTGCCAAGCCGCGATACACCCGTCCTCCACTCCGCAGCGCAGCTGCTCGTACAGACGGAAAACGGGATGATGCGCATCCTCTCCGTGATTGTGCTCGCCCTGGCCCTGGGTGGTTTCCTGATGGCCCGTCAGAATGTGGGCTCCGAATTCCGCGCCCGGAACAATGTGGAATACCTGATCAATACTGGGCTTTTCCTATGTTCGGTGATCGCCATCCTGACCACGGTCGGCATCGTAGCGTCGCTGATGTTCGAGAGCGTACGCTTCTTCTCTGAGGTACCGTTGCAGGAATTCCTCTTCGGCCTGCAATGGAGTCCACAAATCGCCATTCGTGCCGACCAGGTCGGTCAGTCCGGGGCGTTCGGAGCCGTCCCGCTGTTCGCGGGAACTGCACTGATTACGCTCATCGCCATGGTGGTCGCCATTCCGATCGGCCTGTTCGCCGCCATTTACCTGTCCGAATATGCAGGTCCGCGCTTCCGCCAGATCGCCAAGCCGGCACTGGAAATCCTCGCGGGCATCCCCACCGTCGTTTATGGCTTCTTCGCCCTGCTGACCGTTGGGCCCTTCATTCGTGGCCTGTTCGGCGCGCTGGGATTTGAAGATGTCGTGACCCAGAGCGCGCTTTCAGCGGGCCTGGTCATGGGCGTGATGATCATTCCGTTCATCTCCTCGCTCTCCGATGACGTCATCAACTCCGTACCGCAATCCCTGCGTGACGGCTCTTACGCCATGGGCGCCACCCAGTCGGAAACCATCCGCCAGGTTGTCCTTCCCGCAGCTCTGCCGGGCATTGTGGGCGCTGTTCTCCTGGCCGTCAGCCGTGCAGTCGGTGAAACCATGATCGTCGTCATGGCAGCAGGCCAGGGTGCCAATCTGACGGCCAATCCGCTGGAAGCGGTCACCACCATCACCGTGCAGATCGTGATGCTGCTGACCGGTGACCAGGAGTTCAATAGCGTCAAGACACTGTCGGCCTTCGCCCTGGGTCTTGTGCTGTTCATCATCACCCTGATCATGAACATCATCGCGCTTCGTGTGGTCCAGAAGTATCGAGAGAAATATGACTGACATCTCGACCCGAACCACCCAGCAGAGCGCTGTCGAGGCGCGCCTGGCACGGCGCTATCGCTCCGAGGCCCGCTTCCGGGCGGCCGGTCTGGGTGCGATCTTCATCGCCGTGACCATCCTGGTCATTCTGGTGGGATCGATCGGACACCAGAGTTTGCCCGCCTATACGGTGAACGAGCTGCGGCTGAACGTCGAGCTGTCGGAGGACCTTGTCGATCCACTCGGCGATGCGAGCGAAGACTCGATCCGCGCCGGCAGTTTCACGCGGGTGCTGCAAAACGCCATGCGGGAAGAGTTTCCCGATGTGAGCAATCGCCGCGAGCTGCGCGAACTGTTCCAGTTGTTCAATTCACTCAATGCACCACAACTGATGAATGAGGTGCTGGAAGACCCCAACCTGATCGGCCAGCAACATGCCTTCCGTATGCCCCTGGCCGATGACCTGGATCTCTACCTCAAGGGCAGGCTGGTTGAAGAAACGTCGGCACGCTTCAACACACCGCTCGATATCACGAGCGACGGACGCGGTGTGCTGTTGCGGGCCCAGGACCCGGTTTTTACAGACCGGCTGTCCAGCCTGCGCATCACAATCGAGAACGACATCACGGCGGAACAAGCGGCGCGGGACCGGCTGGTCGAACAACAAGCCTTGGCGCAGGACGAGGAAGCCGAGGATCTGGGCGTACAGGTTTCGTTCGCCGACCGCCGGATCAGCGCGCTACAGGCCCAGCTGGACGGCGATGAGCTCACGCTGAGAGACGACATGCCCAGCCTCATCGTCGAAAGTCGGGGCGGCTTCTACAAGCTCACCACCGTGTCTATCGACGGTCTTGCCGCACGCGCCGAACAGGTTGTGCCGCCTGTGACCGACGCGAACCCGGATCGGGGCGGCTGGGTCCTGCGCATTGTGGAAACACCGGAAGCGCGCGGGCGCGCCTCTGACAATCAGTTAATCTGGACACGAGCGCTGGTGGAGCGAAACATCATCCGCACAACGTTCAACGGGTACTTCTTCAACAATGCGGACAGTCGCGAACCGGAGCTGGCCGGGGTGCGCGGCGCCCTGTTCGGCTCCATACTGACCTTGATCATCACCGTCATCCTGTCGGTGCCGGTCGGTGTGTCCGCGGCCATATATCTGGAAGAATTCGCGCCCAAAAACCCCATCACCGACATGATCGAGGTGAACATCAACAACCTGGCCGCCGTACCGTCCATCGTGTTCGGCATTCTGGGGCTGTCAGTGTTCATCACCCTCTTCGGACTGCCGCGCAGCGCACCGCTGACGGCCGGCGTTGTGCTCTCCCTGATGACCTTGCCGACGATCATCATCGCGACCCGTGCGGCGCTCAAGGCTGTGCCGCCCTCAATCCGCCAGGCTGCCATGGGCGTTGGTGCTTCATCCACGCAGACCGTTTTCCATCACGTTCTGCCGCTGGCTGCTCCAGGTCTCCTGACCGGCGCCATCATCGGCATTTCCCGGGCGCTGGGTGAAACCGCCCCACTGCTGATGATTGGTATGGTCGCGTTCATCGCGGATGTGCCCAGCCTCTCGCTGGAGGGCATGACCGAGCCGGCAACCGTTCTGCCCGTAGAGGTCTTCCTCTGGTATGACGCCGCTGAGCGCGCCTTCCAACCGCGTGCTGCGGCAGCGATCATGGTTCTGCTATTCCTCATCATCAGCTTCAATGCCCTGGCGATTTATCTGCGCCACAAGTTTGAACGTCGCTGGTAGGCTCCGGCCGCCCACAAAACGAAGAGACACTCATGTCGAGTATCACAAAAACCAAGCTCAAGGTCCGCGACGTCAACGTCTTCTATGGCGAGAAACAGGCGTTGAAAAACGTCAATATTGATATCGCCGACGGCAGTGTGACCTCATTCATCGGCCCGTCGGGCTGTGGCAAATCCACTTTCCTGCGCTGTCTGAACCGCATGAATGACACGATCGATGAAGCCCGGGTGACCGGCTCGATCATCATGGACGAGGAAGAGATCAATGACCGCCGCCTAGACCCGGTGGTCCTGCGCGCCCGCGTCGGCATGGTGTTCCAGAAACCCAACCCGTTTCCCAAGTCCATCTTTGACAATGTCGCCTATGGACCGCGCATTCATGGCCTGGCGAGCACCCGCGAAGAGCTGGAAGAGATCGTCGAAAACAGCCTGGTCAAGGCCGGGCTCTGGAACGAGGTTTCCGACCGTCTGGACGATCCCGGAACCAGCCTGTCCGGCGGCCAGCAACAGCGCCTGGTCATCGCCCGTGCGATCGCCGTGAACCCGGAAGTCATCCTGATGGACGAGCCCTGCTCAGCGCTGGACCCGATCGCTACCGCGCGCATCGAGGAACTGATCGACGAGCTGCGCGAGAATTATTGCATCATCATTGTCACCCACTCGATGCAACAGGCCGCCCGCGTGTCACAGCAGACGGCCTTCTTTCACCTGGGAGAGCTGGTCGAGGTGGGTCCGACGGAAACCATCTTCACCAATCCGCGCGACCAGCGTACCCAGGACTACATCATGGGACGTTTCGGCTAGGGCTTGATGAACATGTTGGCCGCGTAGCTCGCATCGAGCATGGCGTCGACATCCGCATCCAGCGTCTCCGGACGCGCCGCGCCGGGATAGGCTGCGCTGACGCTCTCCAGTGCTGCGCGCAGGGCCGCACCGAATTCAGGCTGTTCACGCTCGATATCGGCCAGGTGACGCGCAGCGATGTCCGCGGCAGAGCGTTCGAACCCGTACCCATCGAGATAGGCTTCCGTGGCACTCGGTTCCGCCACCGCGAACCGGTATTGCAGGGCCGCGCGATAAATCATCCCGGCCAGGACTTCGGCATAGACCAGAGCCTCGGATTGCCCGCTGGCCGAAGCGAATGTCTCCGCCGTATTGATCGCTTCAAGAACCGACGTCACTGCCGCGCGGATTTCTCCATCGGAGCGCCCGTCAAACGGCGCAGCCGAAGCATCGGTCATCTGATCCAGGAAGTTTTCCGCCCCCAGGTCGACAACGACCTCTTCCAGGTCCACGTAGATTTCAGAGATCGGGTGAGCGAACATTTCCGCACCGGCAGCACGGTCTCCCATTTCCAGCGCGTCTATACCCGCCAGGTAATGGGCGCGGATGACTTCCAGTGCACCGAGATAGATGACCGGATCCTGGCGCGCACGATCCGGATCGATGCCGAATTCACCACCGCCGCCGGACTCGCCTTCACCTTCACCCTCGCCTTCGCCTTCACCTTCTCCGGCATGGCTGGACAGGGCGGTGGTGTCGTCCATCGGCTGGCCGTGTTCGGAGCCGTCTTCGCCCATCTCGCCGCTACAGGCCGCGAGCCCTCCCATCAGTGCCATGGCGCCAACCTGGCTCCACAGCTTGGACGTACGCTTGATCCCCATCCCCAGTCCTTTCACTGATCGACGTCGTGAACTCATCTGCTACAAATTCATATCGGCTCGCCGTGAAACTGACAATTATTCTCAGGAATTTATATGCTGCTGCAGTTGGAAAAGGTCTGCTCGGACACCGAGATCGAGAGTCTCAGAGATATCATCCTGCGCCAGGACAGCTTCCAGGACGGCAAGGCCACCGCCGGCTGGGCGGCTCGCGAGGTCAAGGAGAACGAGCAATTGGCCGGCGGCGCAGAGATGGACACGGTGAGGACAATCACCCGCAAGGCGCTTCAGGCCCATCCGCTCTACACCGCCTTTGCCCAGCCCAAGGCGATCACGCGGATGCTGGTTTCGCGATACCGCGAAGGCATGGCCTACGGCACACATGTCGACGATGCCATTATGGGGGGGCGCCGCACGGACCTGTCCTTCACCCTCTTCCTGGCCGAACCGGACAGCTATCAGGGCGGGGAGCTGGTTGTCGAGGATATGGGCGGGGAGAGCGCCATCAAGCTGGGTGCTGGCAACGCCGTGATTTACCCGACCGGCGCACTGCATCGCGTCAACCCGGTGACATCCGGCGAACGCCTGGCCGTGGTCGGCTGGATACGCAGCCTGGTCCGGCGCGCCGACCAACGCGAAATCCTGTTCGACCTGGACATCACCAGCCGCGCCCTGTTCGAAAAGGACGGGAAAACGGCGCTGTATGACCGGCTGGCCAAGACCCGGTCCAACCTGCTGCGCATGTGGGCAGAGGACTAGTCGAATTCACGCCGCCAGCGCAGCGAGACCGACGCATCCGTGTCATCGCTGATGCGTGACAACAGGCTGAGGTCCGGTGTCAGTGACCATTCCACGCGCGTGGTTGCAACCGCGGACAGGCCCGAGGTTTCAATCTCCAGATAGACATCATCACTGATCTGGTGACCGCCGGTGACGGCAATCGTGCCATCCGCATTCGAGGTGATACGCAAACGATCCACGCCCGCCCGGTCCCGCAGTTCGTTGATCAGGTTGAACATGGAATAACCCGACAGCTGGGCAGCGATCTGCGCCGTCTCGAAGGCCGAAAGGTCCGACGCATCCCGACCGAACAGCAGCCGGGACAGGATTTCGTCCTGCGGCAGTTCCGGCGTGCTGGCCAGGGTCAGTTGCGGGGCATCCACCGGGCCGGCGACCTGCGCCTCCACGGTCAGGTCCGCGCGTTCATGTTTCGCGGCCAGCTGCACGCGGGCATTTTCGATGTCGCCGTCGAGGCGGATCTCGCCACTGGTCAGGTCGAAGGGTCTGGACAACAGATATGCCTCGCCATCCTTCAGGTTTGCCGTGCCGCTGACCGTCGGGCGCGACAGCCGTCCTCCCACGGTCAGGTCGACACTCCACTCGCTGTCAAATCCGGTGCCGGCGACGCGAATTCCATCTTCGGCCGTCACCCGGTAGTCGAGCGCGACTTCAGGCCCGACATACGAGCTGCGCGCCCGCCCGTCGGGCAGGTTGATTTCGGTCACCGCGAGGTTGGGAATGGTCTCTGCAGATGTCCCGCGCGGACTGACCCGCAATTCCTCGATGGTCGATTGGCCGGACACCTGCCAGCCCTCATCTGTCGAGGTCAGACGGGTCTGCCCACTCAACACCATGTCCAGTTCCGGCAGCGACAACAGGCGCATGTTTGTCAGGTCCAGTTCGGCACCGCCCTGATATCCGCCCTGTGAGCCCAGCTGGAACGCGCCCGTCCCGGTCGCGCGTCCACGTCCGCCATCAGTCATGCTGACAACCGGGACATTGAGGGCATCACCGCTGAATTCCGCCTCGATCCGGACGTCCTGAAAACTGGCTCCGTAAGTCCCCGAGAGAACCTGGCCATCGGTGAGCGTGGCTAGGCCGTTGACGCGCGGTGCATCAAGCTGGCCGTCCAGTACAAGGTCTGCCGCCAGCTCACCGGAGAGCTTCACCGTGGGCGGCAACAGCAATTCGGCCACCGGGGCGATCTGTCCCTGGGCGCGCACCACGCCATTCAACGCTCCGCGTTCTTCCTCGGCGAGCCAGTACAGATCCAGCGCCTCACCGGTAATCGTGGTCTCGATGCGATTATAGCCATCCACCTGCAAGACGGTGCGGGCCTGCAGCACCGGCGCGTTGGCGTCATACCGCGCTGTCAGGTCCGCGATCTCGATCTCACCACCTCCTTGCCAGTGGTCCGCGCCGCGTTCGAACCGGAGCTGGGCTGATATCAATCCGGTCAGATCGGGTACCGCGCGCATATAGCCCAGCAGGTCGGCGGGAATATTGCGGGCCGTGAACTGCGCCGCGTCCGCTGCGAGGTCAAACGCCAGTTCGCCGGCTCCCAGCTGCAGCAAGCCGCGCGTTTCTGCCGGGCTGAAGGCGAAGGGTACGGGGTCGACCGAGCGGATTTCAGTCTGTCCCCAGTGTCCCGACAGGTTGAGTTGCCCCCGCACGCCATCCTCGCCCAGCGAGACATGACCGGGCAGGGCAAACCGGAAATCGGCGCCCAGCGCCCCCGCCAGCGAACCCTCAAGTTCGATTTGGTCGGGTCGCCCTGACAGGCGCAGACCCGAGGTCGCCAGACTGCCGCCCGGGATCAGTCGCGATGGCAGGCTGACATCGCCCTCGACCTGTCCCTCCATCAGGCGCGAGAGCGGGGCATCATAGTGCAGCGAGGCCTCGAAATTTCCGGCCTCCACTGCGCTCAGGGTGACGGCCAGCCTCTCGTTTTCCAGCGCCAGCTGCCCGGTCCCGACAACATCACCCCAACGCGCCTCGCTGATATCCAGCTGAGTGAGTGTGCTTGAATGCGCGATTGCCCCGGACAGGTCCAGACCCTGGCCCGAAACGGCGCCGCGAAGCCCCCAGAGAGCAGAGACTTCACCCGCCCCCGTGCGCGAGGACTGGATGGCGAATTCGGGATTTTCCAGGACAAGACCCGACAACTCGACCTCGGCGGCGGCCAGACCAGCATCCAGGCGCAGGACCTGCCCGGACAAGGTGGCCCTCGCATTGATCGCCAAACCTCCCTGCCCGCTCACCGGGCCTTCCAGAGCCGCAAGATCGACCGCGCCGGACACATCCAATTGCCAGTCTGAGGCCGTATCAGCCTGACCGCCCAGATCCAGCTCCAGGGCGGAAGACGCAATCGTGCCACTGGACAGGGTCCAGCGCTTATCGTCTCGCTCCAGGCTAAGCCGGGCGGTCAGACCATCCAGCAATCCATAGCTTTGCGCGGGCCAGGTCAGCGCCTCGCCGCCAAGCACGACGTCGAGCGAATTCGCCGTGGTCGAGACCAGGTCGACGACCAGCGGTCCGGCCAGCTCCGGATGCAGACGTCCGGCCTCGGCAATTTCCAGCCGGGCCGTCAGATCGGCCGCGTCTTCACCCGGATCAAGCCGGCCTTGCGCCGTGAGCGCCAGGGCATCGGCGTCAAGACGCAAACGATCGATCTCCACCCCGGAAGATGACAGGGATAGGGCCGAGTTAAGCTCGACCCGCGATCCGGTCAGCACGGCCAGTCGGGCGTCGGCCATCGCCACACCCTCGGCCCGCAAATCCAGCTCCACGTGCCAACCCTCCGACGCGTTGCGGATCTCGACCGGCCCCTGCACCCAAGCCGCCGTGTGACCGTCATACCCCAGCCCGGCGAGGCTGAGCGCACCGCGAAAACCGGGCTCTGCGCCCATCTCGACCTGCCCTTGCAGGCTCGCTGTCTGGAATCTGATCGTGTCAGGCAGCAGGGCGGAGATCGCGGCATAATCCATATTTGCCTGCGTGTCCCAGACCGCACCATCACGCGTGATCCGCACCGCTGCACCGCCCGCGGTCAGCTCGGCTGCCTCCAGCACCAGCCCGTCCAGCTGGCCACGGGCTTCCAGTTCAACCTGGCCCAGCATCTGGCCCGCCGCTTCGCCCAGCACGGCCCACTCGCCCAGATTCATCACCGCGCTCGACGTCCACTGCCCTTCTACCCAGTCCAGCTGGCCACGAGCCATGTCAGCGCCATTGGCCAGTACGCTGAACTGGCCGTCGCCCCGGGCGATATCCCCATCCAGCTCGGCCAGCACACTGACCGAACGGGATTGCAGGCGCAGCAGATGCGTGATCGGGCTGTCTGGGCCACTATCAATGCGAATGACCGCCCGCAAATCCGCCGCCTCACGGCGAATATTCAGGTCGATCCGGTCCTCATTCTGGTCCAGACCCTGGCTCGCCAGACTGAGCTGCTGCACGCTGCCATTGGCCAGCACCGCCTCGCCACGGGCATGATAGCGCCCGGCCGGCCCCGCCACGCCCGGAGCGATGGAAAGATCCTCAATGCTCAGATTGCGGATCACCAGCTCAGGCAGACCGGCGCCGCCACCGGTGCCCGCGTCACGCCGGCGCCCCAGCTGCGGACGCCGCAAGAGCTGCACCCGCCGGGCGGACACATTCTCAATGACAAGCGGACGCAGCAACGCGCTCAGACTGTCCCAGTCACCGCGCACCCCGTCCACGACCAGCCACGGACCGTCCGCATCACTCAGCGTGAGCTGATCAATGGTAAAATTGGCCAGAACATTGCCCTGGATGCCTTCGACCTCGAGCTGTCCGAGCGATCCGAGCTGGCGACCATCCAGCACCTGGGCGACGAGCGCGCGGCCCGGCGCCAGCGTCAACAACAGGGCACTGAGAAGGCCCGCAGCAATCAGACCGCCCAGTCCGAACAGCCCCCATCGCAGCCCGTGCTTCCGGAGAAAAGCGAGTACGCGCGGCATCATCAGAAGGCCTGGCCAATGCTGAAATACAGATGCACAGGCGTTTCGCCATCGCGGCGATCGACCGGTGTCGCGAGGTCAATTCGAATGGGCGCGAAGTCGAGATAGTATCGCGCGCCGATGCCAAAGGCGACGCGCATGTCGTCCACTGCAGGCAGCAGGTCATCCCCGGCCGCGCCCGCCTCGACAAAGACCACACCGCCCCAGCGCGAGGTGTCACGCCAGCGCAGTTCCAGCCCCGCTTCAGCAACCGACAACCCGCCCGAGGGCAGGTCATCCGCGGTGCGGGGCCCCAGGGCCTGGTAGTCAAAGCCGCGCACAGATCCACCGCCGCCGGCGTAGAAGCGCTGATCCGCCGGGATATCGTCGAGCGGTGCCCCGATCAGCGAGCCGAAACGTGCCCGCGCTGCCACGACCCAGCTCTCGCTGGCCTGCCAATAGCCGCTGCCACTGGTCTCCAGGCGCAGATACTGGCCATTGGTGTCACCAAAACTGGCCGTGGGCACCAGCTCGCCGCGCAGGCGATAGCCGCTTGTGGGTTCCAGCGGATCATCACGGACATCCAGCGTCAGCCCGAGACCGGCTTCAACCGAGATCGCATCGCTGATGCCCTGCGAACTGGTCACGCGCGAATAGTCCAGCTCCGCACCGATGGCGTATTGCAATTGCGCGCGCAAAGCGCGGTTGAGGCTGAAACCCGCCGTGAATTCCTGCTGGTCAAACGCATCGGTTTCCTCCGATTGCAGACCGGCTGACAGCTGCAGGGTCTGCCCATAGCGCCGCCAGTGCGGGAAGCTCAGCGTCCCCTGCACCCCCTGGCTCAAGGTCTGCAACTGGGCCTGCACGCTCAGCAATTGATCCTCGCCCAGCAGGTTTCTGCGGTTGAGCGATGCGGTCGCACCGCCGCCATCACTGGTGGAATAGCTCAGCGCGATCTCGGCCACGTGGCGCGGCGCATGCTACAGGGTGATGCGCACATCCCGCTCGCCCGGCTCGGCGCCATCTTCCAGGCTCAACCGCGCACTCGACACGCTCTCAAGGCTGATCAACCGCGTGCGATAGGCCTGCAGGGCACTGCGCTGCAGATCGCTGCCCGGCTGCAGGGTGGAGAGGCTGAGAATGAAGTCTTCATTCCATTCGCGCCCCTCCAGCCGGATCGTCCCGAGCCGGGCGCGCATGCCGGGGCGATAACGCAGTATGATATCGACGCGCTGGCGGGCGTGATCCACCGTGATCTGTCGATCGGCAAGCGTCGCGTCCGGCCAGCCCGCTTCCTGCAGCGCCGCCAGTCCGGCCCGTTCAGCGGCCAGAAGGGCATCGGCGTCATAATCGTGCCCGCTCGCCAGACGGAGTGTCTCGCGCACATGATCGGCCGCCTCCGGATCGTTCCCGGCATCGACCTGGACGTCACCCAACTGGAAGCGGGCGCCCGGCTCGACACGCAATTGCGCAGACTGGCCCTCGCCCAGAGCCGGGATGATCTCCGCCGCGAAATACCCCTGAGATCGCAAATACCGACGCGCCCGGTCCGCCGCCATGCGGGCTTTCTGCCAGGGCGTCGTACTGGCATCGACCTCGACGCTGATGGCCCGGCGCAGCCCGTCATCCAGGGTGGCATCCTCGACACAGCAAATCGCCGCCAGCGGCTGCGCGGCGGATGCGGTGGCGGACAGGCTTGCCAGCAGGCCGGCAAGGACAAGGAGGTGCAGACGTTTCAACGTAGCAGGGCCTTCAACGAGCCTATGGCTCAGCTAGAGGGGCGTATACGCCGCAGAATGCGCCGGAATCATGACCAGGACAGCATATACCGCGGCGCGGTCAGATGAGAATTTGTTTAGGAAAAGTGGCGCACCAGGGAGGATCAAGTTCAAACCCCGCAGCCTTGAGCGCGTTCCATGCGAGCATCGACCCCAACACCAAAGTTGGCAACAGGCTCGGGTCGAGCGGAGCGGGAACAATGAGAGAAATGGCGCACCGGGGAGGATTCGAACCCCCGACCCCCAGATTCGTAGTCTGGTGCTCTATCCAGCTGAGCTACCGGTGCAGGCCGTGTCTTCAGGGCAAGCCCCCGAAGAGGCGCGGAACCTAGCTTCGAGCCATGGACTTGGCAAGGGGGCTTTCGCGCAAAAAACAGTGCAAGTGCAGCCCGCCTCTCACCAAGCGCGTTCAGGCCTTGCTGGCCTCGAAAACACCGCGCGCAACCGCGCGTGCCAGACAGTCCGCCGCCAGGCTGCCGAGACGGGTCAGGGTGAAGTCGGCTTTCTCGCCGAGCGCCTTGCGACCGGTGGACAGGGCAAAGACGACATCTCCGTCGAACGGGGTGTGTACGGGGCGAATGGCCCGGGCGAAACCGTCCTGGGCCATGATGGCGAGACGCTGGGCCTGACCGGGCGTCAGATCCGCATCCGTGGCGATACAGGCGATGGTCGTATTCTCCCGCGCGGCGGGGTTGATCTTGGCCTCGCCCCAATCCTCCGGCTCCGCTGACCAGTCAGCCGGAGGCCGCTGACCGCCAAACTCGCCATCAATCTCCCAGGGCCAGGCCCAGAACGCATCCGTCCCCGGCATCATCACCGAGCCGAAGGCGTTGACGCCGACAATGGCCCCGATCGTAAAGCCGTCATCACTGACAATGCTGGCAGAACCGATACCGCCCGGGCGCTGGCCCGCCATGGCGCCAAACCCGGCACCGGCCCGGCCGAGCTCAACCTCGGTCGAGACATTTGCCAGCGCCTGCTGGCCCAGTGCGCGATAGGGCGGGTCTTCGCCCCAGGCCTTGTCGCCGCCATTGGCCAGGTCATAGAGAATGGCACCGGGAACCACCGGCGATTTGGGCACGCCGGGCAGGTCTACCAGGCCAAAACCCTGACCACGCGCGCCGAGCGCCGCTGCGACACCGTCCATGGCGGCCAGCCCATAGGACGACCCGCCGGACAGGACGACCGCGTCGACCGCATCGACCAGGGTGTGCGCCGCCAGCGCGTCGGTCTCCCGCGTCCCGGGTCCGCCGCCGCGCACATCCACCGCACAGACTGCGCGTTCATCCGGCAGGATCACGGTCACACCGGTCCTGACCCGCTCATCCGCAGAATGCCCGACCTTTATCCCCGCAACGTCGGTAATGGTGTTGTTTTTCCCTAGCATTGCCATCAAAGGCCTCTTAACTGTTTGACACCGGCTCCGGACGGGTCGGCGAGTAGAGGACAAATTCCATGAAGCGCTTTTTGCTGTCCACCGCGATTTTCTCCCTGGCCGGTTTGCTGGCCGCCTGTGGATCAAGCGAGACGCCACGGGAAGCGGCCGAACTGAGTGGTCCGGCCATGGTGTCGGCAGCCAATCCGCACGCCGTGGAAGCAGGCCTTGAGGCCCTGCGTGCCGGGGGCGATGCCATTGATGCGGCGATCGCTGTGCAAACCGTGCTCGGTCTTGTCGAACCGCAAAGCTCCGGTCTCGGTGGCGGCGCCTTCATCATGTATTTCGACGCCCAGAGCGGCGATGTGACGGTTTATGACGGCCGCGAGATGGCGCCGGCCTCTGCGGGGCCCGACCTGTTTCTTGACGCGAATGGCGAGCCGCTTGGCTTTTTCCAAGCGGTTTTCTCCGGGCGCTCGATCGGGTCGCCGGGCGCGATCCCGGCGCTGGCGAGAGCGCATGAGGATCATGGCGCCCTGGACTGGGCCGCCGGTTTCACGCACGCGGAACGCCTCGCCAGCGAGGGTTTTGAAGTCTCGCCGCGCCTGAACACCCTGATCGGTCGTTACGGCCAGCGCACGCCACTGGACGAATGGGAGGCTACACGCGCCTATTTCTACACCGAGGCTGGTGAGCCATTGCCAGTGGGCCATCTGCTGCAAAACCCGGACTATGCGGCGACGGTTCGCGCCCTCGCTGAAAACCCGCGCGCCCTGCATGAAGGGCCGATCGCCGAGGCGATTGTCGCGGCTGTGCAGTCCGAACCCCTGCCCGGCGCGCTGACACTGGACGACCTAGCGGCCTATGAGCCGTTGGTGCGCAGTCCGATCTGTCGTCCCTATCGCCAGTACACCATCTGTGGCGCACCGCCGCCGGCATCAGGTGGTGTGACCGTCAACGAGATCATGGGCCTCTTGGAAGGATATGACATGTCCGCCACCGGGCCGGACACGCTGGAAGGCTGGCGCCGTTTCATCGAGGCCAGTCGCCTCGCCTACGCCGACCGCGATGCCTATGTTGCCGATGCGGACTTTGTCACGGTTCCCGTCGAGGGCCTGTTGGCTGACGACTACATCACGGCCCGCGCCGCACTGATGGACCGCGAGACGGCCATCGAGACATCGACGCCGGGCACCCCGGCCGGCATTGAGGGCCCCGGAGCTGATGCCACGCCCGATGCGCCGGGCACCAGTCATTTTGTTGTTGTCGACAGCGATGGCGATGTCGTCTCGATGACCACCACGGTTGAGGGCGGGTTTGGCAGCCATCGCATGGCCGGCGGTTTCCTGCTCAACAACCAGCTGACCGACTTTTCCCGCACGCCGGTGGACGCGGAAGGCCGGTTGATCCCCAACGCGCCGGACGGCGGCAAGCGCCCGCGCTCGTCCATGTCGCCTACCATCGTGTTCGATGAAAACGGGGAGTTCGTCCTGGCCACCGGTTCGCCCGGTGGCTCTTCCATCATCGCCTATACGGCCAAGACGTTGGTGGCGATGTTGGACTGGGGCCTGACCCCGCAGGAAGCGATTGAATTGCCCAATATCGTCGCGCGCGGCGATGTTGTGCGCATCGAGAACGGCATGGATATCGAAATCCTCGCCGGGCTACAGGAGCTGGGCTTCGCGCTGGACGCCAATCGCGGCGAGAATTCCGGCATCCATATCGTGCGGCGGCTGGAAGACGGCACGCTGATCGGTGGAGCAGATCCGCGCCGGGAAGGCGTTGTGGGTGAGCCCTAGGCTACGGGGCCGGGGTCGCTGGCAGCGGCAGCATTACCGCAAACACTGTCCCGTTCTCGTCACTCTTGATGAGGACGAGGTCACCGCCATGCGCCCGGGCGAGTTCGCGGGCAATCGCCAGGCCCAGACCTGACCCGCCCTTGCGGGTGGAACCGGTAAACGCCTTGAACAGGTTGTCGCGAGCCTTGGCCGGCAGGCCGGGACCTGAATCGCATACCCGGAACTGCGCGCATTTCTCGTCGACCTCCACGGTGACGGAGAGACGCTTCTCACTCTCGGCCGCATTCATCGCCTGAATGGCATTGCGGAACAGGTTGAAGAAGATGCGATGTGCCTGGTCCGGGTCGACATCGAGGCGCAAGGTCCGGTCGATATCGATCTGCCACTCCACATCTCCATCGGCGAGACGGGCATTGTCGAAGGCATCCTCGATCAGCTCGGCCATGACAATGCTGGTCCGCGCCGCCGGGACTTCCTCGGCACGACCGAATTCCAGCGTCGCCTCGCACAGGCGGATACCGCGATCCACGGACCTGACCAGGCGATCAGCCATCTTGCGGATGCGCTCGTCTTCTTCCATGGCCAGTCGGTCGGTGACCAGCTGGGCGCTGGTCAGGACATTGCGCAGGTCGTGATTGATCTTGGCCACGGCCTCTCCCAGCGCAGCCAGACGCTCGCGCTGGTGCAGGGCCTGGCGCACCTCGTCCTGCATGCGGGCCAGCTCCTGTTCAGCTCGGGCGATCTCGTTGGACCCGGCAGAGGGCTGTATGCTGCGCGAGACGTCTTCTGGTGCCGCGCGGAAGCGAACCATCGCCCCGGCCAGCCGGCGCATCGGCCGCACGAACAGGAAGAACATGGCCAGATAGATCACCAGGCCCACGCCGAGCGCGATCAGAATGGAGCCCGTCAGCAATTGTCGCGAAAAGGCGGTTAGTGCCTGTTTCAGGGGCTCTTCGGACAGGATGACGTCGATGACCTCATTGGGTCGACCGTCCGGTTCGGCGCGAATCCGCAACATGCGGCCCTCGGGTGCGTAGAGCACATCGATGGTCTCGCGGATATGGTCCCACCAGCTGGCTTCGCGCAGGTCGCTCATCACCATCTCGGCATTGATCGGGCCACCATAAAGGATGAGCTCATTGATGCCGTTACGCACGCGGGAGACGGCGACAGCCCCTGCGCCATCGAGCAATTCCTCTACCGTGCGCTCGCCCAGCGCCCCGGAGTCCTCGGCCACATCTGCAGCGAGTGCGGCCAGATGCGCGGCCTCGGCGCGGTCTTCCATCCATTGCAAGCGATAGGCCGCAGCGGCCGGGAAATAGACCAGCACCAGGGCGACAATCGCCAGGGCCACGATCAGCGCGAGCAATTGGCCCGGCAAGTTGAGATGGCTGGTCCGGAACAGCCTGCCCCCCGCGTCGAGTAAACGACGCAACAGATCGCGTCTGCGCGGGGACGATGGCGGTTCAGATTGCATGTATCGGTTCAGGCTTTGCCGCACACTAGAATGATTTGCCCGGCAGGAAACTCTATCGCCGCGTGTTTTGCCAGCGCTGTCGCAAAAAGGGGAATAGCGCCAGGATCAGAGCCATCGCCAGAACGACCAGGAAGCTGGGCCGTGCCAGATCGCTCCAGCCCGGCGTCAGGCCCGCATCGACCAATTCCCCCAGACCTGCACCCAGATTGGCGTAGAGTATGGTGGGGGCGATCGCCCCGATCGCCGTACCCAGCACATAGGATTTCAGGCGTGCGCCCAGCAGGGCCGCCGCGACATTGATCAGAAAGAAGGGCGTCGGCGTCATCCGTAACAGGATCATGTAGGTGAAGTCATTACGCCGGAAACCGTCAGCAAAGCGCGCAATCCGACCCCGGAAGCGATCATGAAAACCGTCTCCGGCGATATAGCGCGCGACGAGGAAAATATTCATCGCCCCGATCGTCACCCCGAACAGGGAGACGGGAATCGCCACTGCCGCGCCGAGCAGATAACCCGCCCCGATTGTAAACCAGAGCGCCCCCGGCAGGGAGACCGACACCATGACCATATAGAAGATGGCATATCCCAGGGCGGCAAGCAGCGGATGGTCTTCGACCCAGTTATTAAGCCCTTCGCGGTTGTCCTGAAGCAGCTGCGCCAACCCCTGCGGCGTGACGCCATTGAACAGGGCGGCCAGCAATAACAGGAGGATCACAAGCAGAATTGCGCCCCGCGGCCAAAGGCCCTGCGCAAGCTTGATTCCCATATCTTTGAGACGCATTGTCCGGCACCCGACGCAGATGGCTGTATTTCTCCTGCCATCGCATGCGTCTTTTGCGGCGTCTAGACTTGACGTGCCCTCTACCCACGCGTATTAGCCGCCGCTCTGATTTTCTACGCGATGGAGCGCCACCGTGAAACGCACATTCCAACCGTCCAAGCTCGTCCGCAAGCGCCGGCACGGTTTCCGTGCGCGCATGGCCACGAAGTCCGGCCGCCAGATTCTGGCTCGCTGTCGGACCAAGGGCCGTAAGCGCCTGTCTGCCTAAGCACGATGAGCGCGACGCCATCGGCCGTTAAGCGGCTGAAAAAGCGGCGCGAATTCTTGTACGTTGCCAAAGGCGAAAAAGCCGTCCGCGCCGGTGTGGTCATTCAGGCCCGCCGTCGGGACGGCTCTTTACATTGTGGCGTAGGGTTTACCGCCACCAAGAAAGTCGGCAATGCCGTTATCCGCAATCGCGCCAAAAGGCGTTTGAGGGAGACGGCCCGGCTGCTACTCCCCCTCCACGGACAGCCCGGCTTTGACTATGTATTCATCGCACGTGCGACCACGCCCGATCGGGACTGGTCCAAACTGGTCGATGATGTAGAAACAGCGCTGAAGCGTCTCGCCAAGAGCGGGACCGCTGGCAAGACGAACGAAAAAGCCTGAGGGGCTGAAGTATTATGGGCGACGACAATCGCAATTTCCTGGTCGCAACGGGTCTGATCCTGGCCATCCTGATGGTCTTCCAGGTCTTCTTCTTTGGTCCGCAGCAGGCCGAGCGCCGCGCCGAGCTGGATGCCCAGCGCGAAGCCGAACTGGCCCTGCAGGCCGAGGCGGCCTCCGACCTGCCGCCGGGTGCGACCGGCGACCTGGCGCCCGTTGACCGCCTGATTGACCGGGACGAGGCCCTTGGCAGTGTCGAGCGCATTACCATCAACGCCCCGTCGGTGACCGGCTCCATCTCGCTGGATGGCGTTCTGTTCGATGACCTGCAATTGCGCAATCACACCGTCGCCGTGGACAGCGATGCGCTGATCTCCCTGCTCAATCCGGTTGGGACCTCAGGCGCCTTCTATGCCCGCGACAGCTGGCTGTCTCGCACGCCGGGCTTTGCCGATCTTCCGGTGCATGACTCGCGCTGGACCCTGCGCAGCGGCAGCGAGCTGACCCCGGAAACGCCGGTCGTTCTGAGCTACGAGACCGAGAGTGGCCTGGAAATCCAGCGCACCATCGAGATCAACGACAACTACCTCTTCACGATCACGGACCGCGTCAACAATACGACCAGTGACGAAGTCGAGCTCCAGCGCTACGGCCTGGTGCGCCAGCAAGGCGTTCCGGAAGACCTGGAGCCGAACATGGCGGTCTTCGAGGGCGCTATCGCCGTGGTTGATGGCGAGATGCACCGTGAGAAATATTCCAATCTCGAAGATGGTCGCGAGATGGACGAGAGCGGCCAGGGCGGCTGGGTCGGCATCACGACGCGCTACTGGATTGCCGCTGCGATCCCGAGCCTGGACAGCAATTTCACCGCCAATTTCCGCACGATCGAGCGCAATGGCGTGCCGACATTTGACGCGACCTACCGCGAACGCGCGCAGATCCTCGCCCCGGGCGCAAGCCTGACCTCTACCTCCTATATTTTCGCAGGCGCCAAGGAACTGGACGTGCTGCACTATGTCGAGGACGAGGTAGGTGTGGTTGGATTTGACCGGGCGTATAACTGGGGCTGGCTGTGGTTCCTGGTGCGTCCCTTCGTCTGGCTGCTGCACATGCTCGAAGGCGTCACCGGTCATTTCGGCCTGGCCATCCTGGCGCTGACCCTGCTGATCAAGCTGGTCATGTTCCCGCTGGCCAACCGCGCCTATGCCTCCATGGCAAAAATGAAGCTCGTGCAGCCGAAAATGCAGGAGATCCGCGAGCGTTATGCCGCGGACCAGCAGAAGCAGCAGCAGGCGCTGATGGAGCTTTACCGCAAGGAGAAGATCAATCCGCTGGCCGGCTGTCTGCCGATCCTGCCGCAGATCCCGATCTTCTTCGCGCTCTACCAGACCCTGTTCAACGCGCTGGAAATGCGGCATGCGCCTTTCTTTGGCTGGATCCAGGACATGTCCGCACGCGATCCGCTGATGATCGGCAATCTGTTCGGGCTTCTACCCTATGACCCGCTGTCCATTCCGATCCTCGGCTTTGTCCTGGGCCTGGGTGCATGGCCGATCATCATGGGTCTGACCATGGCTGCTCAGCAGGCGCTGAACCCGCCGCCGCCGGACCCGATGCAGGCCAAGATCTTTGCCTTCCTGCCCATCGTCTTCACCTTCATTCTGGCGCCGTTCGCCGCCGGTCTGGTGATCTACTGGGCCTGGAACAACTTCCTGTCCGTCGTCCAGCAGTACATCATCATGCGCCGCCACGGGAACGAGACCCAGCTGGACAAGCTGATTGCTCGCCTGATGGGCAAGGCGAAAGAAGAGGGCTGACCTTGTCGGCTGAAGATGAACTCGACCTCGCGGCCGGCCGGAAACTCTTCGGCCGGCCGACGACGTTTGTCATGGGCGCCGTCAGCCTGGGCCAGCTGCCTGAGCCCGACCGCATCGAGATCGCCTTTGCGGGTCGTTCCAATGTCGGCAAGTCCTCGCTGATCAATGCACTGACCAATCAGAAGGGTCTCGCCCGAGCCTCCGGCGAACCGGGCCGAACGCGCGAGCTCAACTTCTTCAATATCGAAGAGAGCAATGTCCGTATCGTCGACCTGCCGGGCTATGGCTATGCCAAGGCGCCCAAGGATGTCGTCGACAAATGGACCCGCCTGACCCGCGACTTCCTGCGTGGCCGGGTCAATCTGAAGCGCGTCTATCTGCTCATCGACAGTCGCCACGGCCTTAAAAAAGTCGATCTTGCCATCATGGATGTGTTTGACGAAGCCGCCGTGAGCTACCAGATCGTGCTGACCAAGACCGACAAGATCAAACCGCCCGCAGTCAAACGCGTGACCCAGGAAACCCTGGATGCCGTTCTGAAACGTCCGGCCGCCTTCCCGCGCGTGCTGGCCACATCAAGCTCGAAGAAAGATGGGCTGGATATGATGCGGGCTGAAATCGCAGAACTGTCCCGCATCGGATAATCCGGATGAAGCCTTCCTCGTTTTTCAGTGTTGTCTGCCTGGCCCTGCTGGCTGCCCTGGCGACGTTCGAACGCGCCGAAGCAGCCGAATTGTGCAACGAGACCAGCTATGTCGTTCAGGTGGCAACCGGCTGGCCGGTCGAAGGCGGCGTCTCCATCCAGGGCTGGCAGCGGGTACGCCCGGGCGAGTGTGTCGCGTCAGCCCAGGAAGTCAGCCTGGAGAGCGATACCCCGATCTTCTATTACGCCAAGACCAGCTCTGCCTATCTCGGTGGTGTGCGCGAATGGCGCGGTGGCGTGCCCCTGTGTGTCGACGAGGCAGACTTTGACGTCGTGGCCAATACACGTTGCGCCGCACTGGGCCTTGCATCTCGCGACTTCATGATCCGCGAGGGCGATAATCGCGCGCGCACCGTGCTGGTCGAACCGGACAACTTCACGCGACGTGCCGAGACGGCAGGCATTCAGCGCCTGCTGGAATCGGCCGGCTATGCAATTTCCTCGGTCGATGGCTATGAAGGTCGCGGCACACGCCGGGCCGTCAGCGCCTTTCTCTCGGACCGTAATCTGGGCAGCCGCCCGGCTGCCTCACGCCTGATTGATGAACTCGAAGCCTATGCCCTGGAACGCAACGCAACGTCCGGCGTGACCGTCTGCAACCAAACCATTGGCGATATCTCTGCCGTGATTGGCCACCGGGTCGAGGAAGTCTGGCAATCGCGCGGCTGGTGGCGCCTGCACTCCGGTGAATGCGCGCGCATGCTCGCCTCACACCTGGAAACCGGCAACGCCTATTTCTACGCCGAACGCATCAATACCGGGGAACGCACCCCGATCCTGGAGGGCACCCAGCCCTTCTGCCTCGCACCGGCACGGTTTGTGGCTGAAGGCCGTGAAAACTGTGAACAGCGCGGGTATGGCGAAGCGCTCTTCCGTGCCGTTCCCGAGCCTGAAAATGGCGGCGTGCGCGTCAACATCACCGATGATGATTTCGGAGGCATCCGGCGTGACCCATGACCAACCCGATCTGACGCATATCAGTCACTGGGTCTTTGACCTCGACAACACCCTCTACCCCTCCGATGCCGCTGTCATGTCGCAAGTCGACCGGCGGATGACGGAATACGTCGCGCGCCTGCTGGACCTGCCGCATGACAAGGCCCGCGAGGTCCAGAAGACCTATTGGCGCGACTATGGGACCACCCTGAACGGGCTGATGTCCAACCACACCGTCGACATGCATGAATTCCTCGATTTCGTGCACGATATCGATGCCTCGGTGATCACGCCGGATCCGCAACTCGCAGCGCGCATCAAGGCGCTGCCCGGCAAGCGCCTGGTCTATACCAACGGCTCGGTCGGCCATGCCGAGAACATCATGGCGCGCCTGGGTATTGCCGACCTGTTTGACGACATCTTCGACGTAGCGGCGTCTGGATTTGTGCCCAAACCGCATCGCGAGGGCTTCGACCTCTTCACCAGTCGCTATGCCCTGCCCGTTCCGGAAAGCATCATGTTCGAGGACAGTGTGCGCAATCTGAAGACGGCGCACGATATGGGCTTTACGACCGTGCTCGTTCGGGCCAAGGAAGGCCCGCGCGACGAGGAAAGCGCCGCACCGGATGAACATCCGGACCATGTCCACTATGCCGTCGACTGCCTGAGAACCTTCCTGGGCGAGATCCGGACGGCACAAAGCAAGACCGAGTAAGCCATGAGCACCGAGCTGCAGACCATTATCGACCAGGCCTGGGATGATCGCGACAGCGTCTCGACAGAGACGACCGGCGAGATCCGGGATGCGGTTGAAACCGCGATCGACCTTCTCGACAGCGGCAAGGGCCGCGTGGCGTCGAAGCAAGGCAATGGCGACTGGGTCGTGCATCAATGGCTCAAGAAGGCCGTGCTTCTCGGCTTCCGCCTCAACCCGATGGGTCTGGTGGATGGCGGCGTCGCGGCCGGAAAGTGGTGGGACAAGGTCCCGTCCAAGTTTGAAGGCTGGGGCGAGGAAGAGTTCAAGGCGGCCGGCTTCCGTGCCGTTCCGCCCTGTGCCGTGCGCCGGGGTTCCTTCATCTCACCGGGCGCGGTTCTGATGCCGTCCTATGTCAATCTCGGCGCCTATGTCGATGAGGGCACGATGGTCGACACCTGGGCCACGGTCGGCTCCTGTGCACAGATCGGCAAGCGGGTTCACATCTCCGGCGGTGTTGGCATTGGCGGTGTTCTGGAACCGCTGCAGGCCGGTCCTGTCATCATCGAGGATGATGTCTTCATCGGTGCCCGTTCCGAGGTCGCCGAAGGTGTCATCGTGCGCGAGGGTGCAGTGATCTCGATGGGTGTCTTCCTGGGTCAGTCGACCAAGATCGTCGATCGTGAAACCGGCGAGATCACCCGCGGTGAGGTTCCGGCCTACTCCGTCGTCGTGCCGGGCACGCTGCCTGATCCCAAGGGCGGCCCGTCCCTGGCCTGTGCGGTTATCGTCAAGCGCGTGGACGCTCAGACGCGGTCAAAGACCTCGATCAACGACCTTCTGCGCTAAGCCAGGCCTCGACACCTTTCGCAGCGGCCAGTCCCGTCGCGAAGGTGGCCTGCAGCAGATAGCCCCCCGTCGGCGCATCCCAGTCCAGCATCTCCCCGGCGACAAATGTCCCGGGGATCGCTTTCAGCATCAGCTGATCATCAACCCCGGAGCGGGCAATACCACCTGCCGAAGAGATGGCGCGGTCAAGGCCGCGCTGGGCTGTCACGTCTAGCGGGATGGATTTGATGTGGGTCGCCAGGGCCAGCGGGTCACGCGCCACCTCGCCTGCCTCACGCACCAACGCCGCGGCCTGAGGTGCCAGTCCCAGTGTCTTGCGCAGAACGGTCGACAAGGACTGGCCCTTGCGCACCCGCGCCAGTTTCGCGGCCAGCTGTTCGATAGTCAGGTTGGGACGCAGATCGAGCCGCAGCTCGCAGCGCCCCGCCGCGAGTGCACGACGGATCGGATCGGACAAGGCATAGACCGCTCCGCCTTCCAGGCCGTACGCCGCAATCATGGCTTCCCCGGCCACTCGCTCCTCACCACAACTCAGGGCAATCGTCTTCAGGGGCTCGCCGGAAAAACGCTCGCGAACGACATCGCTCCAGCCGATCTCGACACCGCAATTGGATGCCTGGAACGGTACAAGTTCCACGCCTTTGTCCTGCAACACCCCGGTCCAGCTGGCGTCGGACCCCAGTCGCGGCCAACTCGCTCCGCCCAGCGCCAGGATGACCGCATCACACTGAATCTGAACACTTTCACCGACATCGTTTTGGACGCGCAATGATTGCCCATCCCATCCTGTCCAGCGGGTGCGAAAATGGAATTCAACGCCCAGCTCATCCAGCCGTTGACGCCAGGCGCGCAACAGCGGCGAGGCCTTCATCGCTTTCGGGAAAATCCGGCCGCTCGATCCGACAAATGTCTCCGCGCCCAGCCCGTCCGCCCAGGCCCTCAGGTCTGATGGTGTGAACGCATCAAGATACGGCCCCAGCCAGCCCGAAGCGTCACGATAGCGTCGCCGGAATGGCTCATCGGCTTCGGAATGTGTGAGGTTCAGCCCGCCACGCCCCGCCATAAGGAATTTGCGTCCCAGTGTGGGCATGCGCTCAAACACCGATACAGCAAAGCCTTTTGCACCGAGATATTCGGCAGCAAACAGCCCGGCAGGGCCGCCTCCGATAATGGCTATACGGGCAGGAGATGACATGTGGTCTGTCTAAGCGTGCCCGTGCAGTTTTCAAAGCCCTGCGCTGATGCGCCGCTATCGAAGCGAGCTCGAATCTGATCGAATATGCCCTCAGACCAAAAGGGGCGTGCCATGAGCGATGAAATGACCAAGGAAAAACCAGCTGCAGCCGATCCGACGGCACCGTACGGTTCTGCCAACAACCCGTCAGAGCATGACGTCCTGAACCGGTTGGGCAAGGACGAGCCTTATTTCATCATTCGTGGTGGTGACCCGCTGTCGGACGCGCTGGTCGAGCTGCACGCCTATATCGGCGCTGGCCAGAGCGGTGCCGCGCACGACACCCTGGAACGCATCCTCGCGCTAACCGGCCAGAACCCGCCGCGCCCGGTTGGCTCGCCGAAATACCGCGAGACCTTCAAGATCTCCGTTTCCATGGAACGTTTTCGGGAAACGCACGGTCGCTCGCACTAAAAGTCTGAATTCAAGCTAGCTCTTTGCTGCGGAAGATTTATCTTCCCGAATGATGACACTTGATCCCGTATCCCTCGCCCAGCGACTGATCCAGCGCCCGTCGATCACACCCGTCGATGCGGGGGCCCTGGACGTCATGCAGGACGCGCTCGAACAACTCGGCTTTACCTGTCGGCGTTACCGGTTCGAGGATGTCGACAATCTCTACGCCCGCCTTGGCAAAGCGGAACCCTGTTTCATGTTCGCCGGTCACACCGATGTTGTGCCGCCTGGCGACGAGGCGGCGTGGAGCAAGCCTCCCTTCGATGCCGAGACCGAAGACGGTGTTCTGTGGGGGCGCGGCGCTGCCGACATGAAAGGTGCGCTGGCTGCGATGGTCGCGGCTACATCACGTTATCTTGCGGATAATCAGCTGCCCGGCTCCATCGCCTATCTCATCACCGGCGATGAAGAGGGCACGGCCATCAATGGCACGAAGAAAGTCCTCGAAGCCCTGGCCGAGGAAGGCGAGTGCTTTGACCATTGCCTGGTCGGCGAGCCGACCAATCCCCACCAGCTGGGCGAAACCATCAAGTCCGGTCGTCGCGGCAGTCTCAACTGCACCCTGATCTCTCGCGGACGACAGGGGCATGTAGCCTATCCCGAGCGGGCCGAGAACCCGATCCCGCCACTCCTAGCCGTGCTAGACAAATTGCTGGCACGCACGCTGGACGAGGGACTTCACCCCTTCCAGCCATCCAATCTGGAAGTCACGACGATCGATGTGGGCAATCCCACAACCAATGTAATCCCGGCCGAGGCGCGGGCGAATTTCAACATTCGTTTCAATATCAAGCACACTGGCGATGAACTCAGCCGCTGGATCCGCGACGAGGTTGCCCTGGTCGACCTCGACTTTGAGGGTTCAATCGAGCCGAACATCCATGTCACGGGCGAGGCCTTCCTGACCCCGGCCGGCGCGTTCACGACGCTGCTGCAGGACAGTGTCGAGGCCGAACTGGGACGCCGCCCCTCGCTGACGACCGGTGGCGGCACGTCGGACGCCCGCTTTATCCAGCTGTATGGCCCCGTGGCCGAGTTCGGTCTTGTCGGCGCAACAATGCACCAGGTCGACGAGCGCGTTCCTGTTAGCGATATTGAAAGCCTGACCCGTATCTATACGCGCATTCTTGACCGCTATTTTTCGGAACCACCTGAATGATCCGACTGATTGCCGAGGCTTATCTCGCTCTCGATGGAGCGCTGAAGGCGCTGACGTTCAAACCCGGCTGGGAAGCCGAGTTCGATGTCAGCATGACCGGCTTCTGGCATTCCTTCCTGGCCATCATTCCCGCCTCGCTCTGCCTGGCAATCATCTATGTCGGCGCGGCGCATGCCGGTTCACCGCCACCGCTGGGCGCATTGATCACGATCTTCGCGGTATCCTGGGTGCTGTTCCCCGGTGCGGCAGCGATCGTCTCGGTCGTGCTGGGCGTGAAGGACCGGTTTGTGCCCTGGGTGATCCTGCACAACTGGACGGTGATCTGGCTGTGGATGTTCCTGGCTGGCATGTCGCTACTGCGTACGTCCGGACTGGCGGGCCAGGATCTCTATGAATTCGTGATGTTCCTGTACATCTACCTGCGCTTCCTGGTGCACTGGCGTGTGGCCTATGTCAGCCTCGGCGTACCCACGATCACCTCGGCTCTCGGTGCAGCCGTGCCGCTGGTAATGAGCTATATCGCGCAGGTCCTCGTCTATCAGGCGCTCGTGCCCGCTTCCGGCGGATAGTCCACAGCCGTCAGATACAATCCGTCCGGCGGCGCCACCGGACCGCAGCGACTGCGATCTGCGGCATCGAGTGCCGCCTTGAAATCCTGTGGCGACCACTTGCCAAACCCCACCTCGACCAGCGAGCCGGTGATGGAGCGGACCTGGCGATGCAGGAAGGATCGCGCCTCGATGGTCAGCTGGACCTCTTCGCCATAGCGCGCGACGGCCACCTTATCGATGGATTTGACCGGGCTCTCCGCCTGGCACTGGGCATCCCGGAATGTTGTGAAATCATGCGTCCCGACCAGGAATTGCGCCGCCTCGTGCATGGCTGCTGCATCCAGAGCGCGCGGCACGCGCCAGACCTGTCCGCGGTCCAGCGTCAAGGGCACCCGACGATCGATGATGCGGTAGAGATAGTGGCGTTGCGTCGCGGAAAACCGGGCATGAAAATCATCGCTGACCCGCTCGGCTTCCAGCACCGCGACAGGATTGGGCTTGAGGTGATAGTTGAGCGCATCGCGCACCTTGTCCTCCGCCAGATCCTTGGTCAGGTCGATGTGAGCGACCTGCCCCAGCGCGTGCACACCACTATCGGTGCGGCCAGCGCCCTGGACAGTGACAGCGGACTGATCAAGCTTTTCGGCAGCCTTCTCCAGCTCTTCCTGGACCGAGGGCGCATTGTCCTGGCGCTGCCAGCCGGCAAAAGGCGCGCCATCATATTCAATTGTCAGCTTGTAGCGCGGCATCAGCCCAGCACCGTGCCAGCCGGAATGGATGTGCCGCGCAGGAAGTCCTCGGCCATCATCGCCCCCTTGCCTTCGCGCTGCAGCTTGACCAGGCGAACCGCGCCCTCGCCGCAGGCAATGGTCAGCGTGTCGTCCAGCGCCGTCCCCGGCTCGCCGGCCCCCTCAACCGCCATCGCCATCAACACCTTCACGCGCACCGGCCCCTTGTCGCCCGGCAGCTGGAACCAGGCGCCGGGAAAGGGCGACAGCCCGCGAATGTGATTGGCAAGCTCGGCGGCGCTGCGTGACCAGTCAATGCGGGCCTCTTCCGACGAGATCTTGTGCGCATAGGTTACGCCGTCATCCGTCTGTGGCACGGCCTCAAGCGAGCCGCGTTCGAGCGCCGACAGGGTGCGCGGCCACATCAACGCCCCGGCTTCCATCAAGCGGTCGTGCAGGCTTGCCGCTGTATCATCGGGCTTGATGGGGACCAGCTCGGACAACAGGATCGGGCCGGTATCCAGACCCGCTTCCATCTGCTGAATCTGTACACCCGTTGTCGCATCACCGGCCATGATGGCGCGCTGGATCGGGGCGGCGCCGCGCCAGCGCGGCAGCAGCGAGGCATGCAGGTTCAAACAGCCATATTGCGGCGCATCCAGAGCCGATTGCGGCAGGATCTGGCCATAGGCCACCACGGCGGCCACATCGACGTCGAGGGCCTGGAATTGCTCGATGACCTGTGGGTCCTTGAAACTGGCAGGAGTCTCGACCGGAATGCCGAGGATTTCGGCAAGCTGGTGGACCGGCGTTTTCTGCTCGGATTGTCCCCGGCCGCGACGGCGGGGCGGCTGCGTGTAGACGCGCACGATTTCGTGCCCGGAGGCGGCGATTTCAGCGAGGGAGCGCGCGGCAAAGTCCGGCGTCCCCATGAAGGCGATACGAAGTGTCATGACGCGGCTTAGAGCGCGCAAACCGGGCTGTCGTCAAGCCTAGTCGGTCGCCGCTTCGCTACCCCAGGCCGGTGGCGGGGTTTCCACCTCCTGCGTCAGATCGAAAGTCACCTCGAAATGCCGATTGGGACGGTTGAGCTCATAGGTGAAGCTGTCCCCGGTGACCTCGATCGACCAGACATTGTCCATCGAGGCGAGATAGCCCTGTTCCTCGAACATTTCCCGGGAGAAGTCGTCGACCGGGAAATCCGCCCGCAGGCCGGTGGGCTTGTCCGCTGTCTCACCGCCATACATGGACAACGCATCCGGCTCACCGTCCTCGTGACGATGATCGTGCTTGAACCGAAGCCCATGCTCGAGCTGGGTAATGATGAAGGTGCGACTGTGATCCTCACCGACATGGAACGGCGCGCGCACCTCGGACGGTGAACAATCCCGGAAGTGAATGACCAGCCGCTCCGACGCCCAGTCTGCGTCGCGCGGATCATTGCTGGTGATCTCACCCGCAAATGACTTGCCACACAGCGCATTCATGCGCGCGATCAACTCCGCTCCCGGCGGGGTTTCAGCAGAACAGGATACAAGCATGCCTACCGCACACAGTGCGCCCAAGCCGCGATAATTCAGCATTTTTGTCCTCCCAAGCCTGCTTACACTGACGTCAAACGGGCAAAGGTCAACTTACAGCTTCACTCTGCCCCGGTTGGAATAAATGCATTTCCTGAAGGGCGGATGGTCGAGGTCCCGCAAAACGCTATCTGAGTGTGCAGGACAGGACGAAGATATGAGTGTTGCGGACCTGGCTTTCAAATCACGACCCATTGATCGTGTGCATCGTGGTATTCCCACCTCGGACGGGGCGGGCGTCAAGCTGACCCGGATGCTGGGACATCAGGACCTGATGCAGCTCGACCCCTTTCTGATGCTGGACTATTTCAGCTCGGACAATGCCAATGACTATATCGCCGGTTTTCCCGAACACCCGCACCGGGGGTTTGAGACGGTCACCATCATGATCGAAGGCAGGATGCGCCACGGTGACAACAAGGGGCATTCCGGTGTCATTGAAAACGGTGGCATCCAGTGGATGACTGCGGGTCGCGGCATCGTGCATTCCGAGATCCCCGAACAGACTGATGGACGCATGTGGGGCTTCCAGCTTTGGGTCAACCTCCCCAGCCATCTGAAGATGACGGATCCGGGCTATCAGGAGTTTTCCCGCGACGAGGTCCCGGTTGATCAGCGTGAGGGTGCCCGCGTACGTGTTCTTGCTGGAAGCCTCTCCAACGGCATGCAGGGACCGGCCTGCAGCGCCGCCATCGAGCCCTTGTTGCTGGATATTACCCTGGAAGCGGGGGCCAGCCTGACCGAAGCCGTTCCCGCAGACCTGAACGCCTTTATCGCCGTCTATCGCGGCCAGGTCGACGCTGGCGGAACGACCGTCAGGACACCGGCCCTGTCCGTGCTTGGCACCGGTGACCAGCTGGATTTGAAAGCCGGGCCGGAAGGCGCCAGCCTTTTGCTGGTGGCCGGCAAGCCGATTGGCGAGCCGGTGGCACGCTATGGCCCCTTCGTCATGAACACCCAGGCCGAACTGCAGCAGGCGGTGATCGATTTCCAGGCTGGCCGCTTCTAGCGCCCCCACAATAATTCAGGAGAGACGTGATGGGCTTGCTCGTAGACGGCAAATGGCAGGACAAGTGGTATGACACCAAGGCGTCCAAGGGGCGCTTTGTCAGGTCAGAGGCGCAATTGCGCAACTGGATCACCGTTGACGGTGCGCCGGGACCCAGCGGTCGCGGGGGATTCAAGGCAGAGCCGGGGCGCTATCACCTGTATATCTCCTATGCCTGCCCCTGGGCGCACCGGACGATGATCTATCGCGCTCTGAAAGGACTGGAAGACATGATCTCGGTTTCCGTTGTGCACTGGTACATGGCCGAGAAAGGCTGGACCTTTGCCGAGGACAAGGATGCGATCGTCGGCGATGACCTGTTCGCCAAGGATTTCATGTATGAGGTCTATCTACAGTCCGAACCCGACTATTCTGGACGTGTGACGGTACCGGTTCTCTGGGACAGGCACACCAACCGTATCGTCTCCAATGAGAGCTCGGAAATCATCCGCATGTTCAACTCTGCCTTCGACGAGGTGGGGGCCAAGCCAGGCGATTATTATCCGGACGCCAGGCGCGCCGAGATCGACCGGGTGAATGACCGTATCTATGCCACGCTCAACAATGGCGTTTATCGCTCGGGATTTGCGACGACCCAGGACGCCTACGAGGAAGCCGTACTGCCCCTCTTCGATACGCTGGACTGGATGGAGGACATCCTGTCTCGCCAGCGCTATCTGACCGGCGATACGCCGACCGAAGCCGACTGGCGCGCACTGCCGACCTTGCTACGCTTCGACATGGTCTATTTCGGGCATTTCAAATGCAATCTGCGCCGGATCTCGGACTACCCGAACCTGTGGGGCTACACCCGTGACCTTTTCCAGACGCCCGGTATCGCGGCGACATTCAATCCGGAGCATGCAAAGGCGCACTATTACGCCAGCCACGACACCATCAATCCGACGCGTATCGTGCCGGCCGGACCGGTGATCGATTTTCTGGAACCCCATGAGCGGGGCTAGGATCAGGCCGCGTCGCGACCTTTTTCTTTCTCGAACTTCTTGACCTTCTGAACTGCGCGCTGGCGTTTCAGACGAGACAGGTAGTCGATGAAGAGCACACCTTCGAGATGATCCATCTCGTGCTGGATGCATGTCGCGAACATACCTTCGGCGATTTCTTCTACTTCATTGCCGTCATAATCGAGATAGGTCAGCTTGATCTTCTCCGGGCGCTCGATGGTCTCGTAATAGCCCGGCACAGAGAGGCAGCCCTCGTCATACGGGCGCTTGTCTTCTGACGGATCAGAGAGCACCGGATTGACGAAAAATTTGGGTTCGGCCTTTTCCTCGGGACCTGACAGGTCCATCACGATGACCCGCTTGGGCACTCCGACCTGGATCGCGGCCAGACCAATGCCGTCGGCCTCGTACATGGTTTCCAGCATGTCATCCATGAGCGCACGAAGGGCGCCATCCACCTGTTCAACAGGTTGGGAAATCTCTTTGAGAATCGGATTCGGAACGGTCAGAATTTCACGTATAGCCATGAGCTTGTAGATAATCCTGCAAGCTTAATCGATCAAGAAGGCTGTCCTATTCCGCCGCATCTGGTGCAGCCAGGGCGCGCGGATTTTCCTCCACCTGCTTCGGCGGCTCGATGGTCTTCTGGGCATTGCCGTTAAGCTCGGCGAGTTTGCGACCGGAAACCAGAACCCGGCTTTCCAGGGAGGAGACGGCCTTGTTGTAATTGGACGTGGCAGACCGAAGCCCGCTTCCAACCCGGTCAAGATGACCGCTGAACGTGCTCAAGCGTTCATACAGCTCTGCACCGAGCACGGAGATCTTCTCGGCATTGTCTTCCAGCTGCTGCTGGCGCCAGCCATAGGACACGGCCTTGGCCAAAGCCAGGAGCGTGGCTGGCGTCGTGATGATCACCCCGGCTTTGACGGCCTCGTCAAAGAGGTTGGGATCCTCGTCAATCGCGGCCGAGTAAAAACTCTCCCCGGGGATGAACAGGGCGACGAAGTCGATCGCGCCTTCAACAGCAGATGCATAGTCCTTCTTGGCCAGCTGCTTCACATGGGTGCGGACCTGTTGAGCGTGGCGCCCCAGGGCCTCCTTGCGACCGGCCTCATCGACCGCATCAACGGCATCGAGATAAGCCGTCAGCGCGACCTTGCTGTCGATCACGAAACGGCCACCGCCTGGCAAACGAACAACAAAATCGGGGCGCAGTGCCTCTCCCTCGGCCGAGCGCGTCTGGTGCTGGCTTTCGTAATCAATGCCCTTGGTCAGCCCTGCCAGCTCAAGAATATTCTCCACCGTACGCTCACCCCACTGCCCGCGCGTCGTCGAAGAGCGTTGCAGGGCATTGACGAGTTTCGCGGTTTCACCTTGTTGTCGGTTGAGCCCCTCGGACAGGTGCTGGATCTGCTGGGCAAGGCCTGTCTTGTCGCTGAGGCGCTGCTTTTCGACCTGCTCGACATGATCGCGCAGCGCCTTGAGATTCTCTCCGACCGGATTGACCAGGCTCTTGAACTCGAGAACGGCCTTTTCCTGTTGCGCGCCAAGATTGGCACGTGCGGTTTCAGTGAGTTTCTTCTGACTGGTTTCCAGCACCTCAGTCGCCAGGGCCTGGAATTTGGCCTGAACCTCCGCGCCCATTTTTGCCAGCGCCTGTTTTTCCCGCTCCAGGCCCGCTTCGCGCTCGTCCATCTGCGCTTTTAGCGCCGCCAGCTCCTGGGCCTTGGCTTGTCCATTGGTGCGTTCCGCCTGCAGATCCGCGCGCAGGTTTTCCAACTGCTTCAGCTCGGCGTTTGTTGCCGCAAGTCGGGTTTCCAGCTCGCCGAGATTGCTCCGGGCCTGATCCAGTTCGCCATCGCGCTCAGCCAGATCCGCTTCAGCGCGCGCCAGCTGTTTCTGCGCGTTGGCGCGGGCCAGAAACAGCCCGATTGTCGCGCTGAAAAAAACAGCCAGCGCCATGCCCAGTCCAAGAAGCAGCGGATCCATTCTCAACTCCCGAATCGCAGTGGATACAGCCTACCACGCCCGCTCTGACAAAACCTGTCATCCCAGTGAAAACGCTTGCGCCTGAACAGGTCTGCGCGGAAGGTATCTGGACAAGCCAATGAGTGCGAGGTTCCGGATGCGGCCGCAGGCCTTCTACAAATCGGTGTTTCATCAGCTGGTACACGATTTCAACCCCCGCAGCATTCTCGATGTGGGCTGCGGCTCGGGCCGCTGGGTGCGGGAATTGCGGGCACAGGACATCAACGCCACCGGGATCGACACATCGCCCTACGCCCATGCCACCAACCCGTTTGTGAAGACCGGCCGCGCGAGCGAATTGCCGGTTGAGGATCAGTCATTCGATCTGGTCTGCAGTGAATTCAGTGCGCATCATTTCCGTGATCTGGCCGGTCACCTGCGCGAGGCCTGTCGGGTCGCCACACGTGGCATCGCCATTCTGGACCCATGGTATGATGACACCATTCCGTCCCAGCGATCGGCCCGGGCGCTGGATGAATGGATGAAGACGATCGACCGCGCGGCGGGCGAAAGCCATCATGACTGCTACAGCGCACAGGATTTCCTCGCTGCCATGCCCGATGATATCGCGTTCACGCCGCAATTCATCCACCTGCTCAAACCAGACCCGATCCCGGAGGAGAAGCTGGACGAGATGATCGATCATCATCGCAAGAAGGCGCAGTCCGACGAGGCTCAGGCGGCCCTGCCAGCAGTGCTGGAACAGATCGATCGTGACGGCATCAGCCAGGATGGCGCCATTATTTTTATCGCGCGCTTCTGATCCGCAAATTTCGGCCTCCGACTTGCATTTCGCCTGGCAGGTGAATTGGGAGCTCGCCCGTGCGCGTCGAAAACGTATCAATCAAGGACATCACTCCGCAGCAAATCGTTCAGTGGAATGCCTGGGCGGCCCCGAATGGCACGCTGCTCAGCCCTTATTTCCGCTTCGAATTTGCCGAGATCGTCGCCTGGGCTCGGGACGATGTTCGTGTGGGCGTTGTGCGCGACGGCGATGATGTCCTCGCCTATTTCCCCCATCACATGCCCAAGGACGGAATTGCCCGCCCCATCGGCGCACCCATGAGCGATTATCAGGGCGTGATTGCAGGCGATTATTCCCGATTGTCGCTCGATCTGATTGCCAAGGCTGCAGGGTGTTCAGCGCTGGTTTATGACAACTGGTACTGCCCTCTGGGAGGCCATCCAGCCGGCCTGCGCGAACGTGACGGCTCGGTCATGGCAGATCTGAGCCAGGGCGCCGAGCGCTATTTCGAGAACCGCAAGGCGGCCTTCAAGGACCATTTCAAGAAATCCGCGCGCCGACAACGCGCCGCAGAACGTGATTTCGGTCCGGTTCGGGTCGAACTGGGCGACGCGTCGGGCGAGGCCTTCTCCGCGCTCGTGAACTGGAAGCGCAAACAGTACCGCGAAACCGGCAAGCTGGATGTCATGGGCATTCCATGGGTGCGTCGTGTCCTCGACAATCTGCGCCGACGGGAGGGCCAGGAATTTTCCGGCCTCACCGCATCCCTGTGGTTCGGAGACCGCCTGGCCGCGGTCGAGTTCGGCCTGGTGGCCGGCGATATCTATCACTCCTGGTTCCCGGCCTATGATCCGGAGCTGGCGAAATACTCACCAGGTCTGTTGCTGCTTCATGGCCTGTTCGAACAGGCCCAAGACCGCGGCCTTTCCCGCATTGATCTCGGCCGCGGCGGCGCCCATTACAAAAAATACTACGCGTCCTACGAAGTGCCGCTGGACACGGGCCGCTTCCTGCGTCCAGGCTTGGCGGCCCTCGGCATACGGGGCTGGGAAGTCGCTGAAGGCGCCGCATCGGTCCTACCGGACCGGATCGCGCAGATCCCGTGCCGCGCGCGTCGGCGCTGGGCGCAGATCAGCGCCTTCGAACCTCAGTTCATGTCCCGGGTGAATTCTTTCGCCAGCGCCTTCAGTCTTTAGTCGCAGCCGCTCTTTTCAGCTCCCCCACTCCGGCTTATCTAGGTAATGGAATGCAAGGAGCTCCACATGCGCATCGTCACCGGTATCGCCCTCTTCGCCGCCCTCTCGGCCCCGGCCATCGCCCAGCCTGTTCTGGTCGAGTCAGAGGAAGCGGATTTCGCCATCGTCGAAATCGCCAGCGGGCTTGAATTTCCATGGTCGATCGCTCCACTGGCTTCGGGAGACCTCCTGGTGTCCGAGCGCGAGGGCTATCTCAGTCATGTCGATGTCGAATCCGGGGAGATCACGCGCATCGCAGGCTTGCCCGATGATGTTTTCGTTGGCGGACAGGGCGGCATGCTTGGCCTCGCCATCCACCCGGACTTCGATGAGAACCGGCTGGTCTACTTTGCCTATTCCAAGGGTGACGGACGCGCCAATCACACCAGTCTTGCGCGTGGTCGACTGTCGGAAGACCTCACCCGTCTGGATGATGTGGAGAACCTGTTCGACGTGAATTTCGAAAAACGTCGCGGCTATCACTTCGGGGGACGTGTGCAATTCCTCGCGGACCGCTCAGTCCTGCTGACCACGGGCGATGGCGGTTCGCACCAGAACGAGGCCCAGAACCTGGAAAACCACCTCGGTACGGTCGTGCGCATCAATGATGATGGCAGCGTTCCCTTCGACAACCCGTTCGCGACGACGGCGGCGGCCCAGCCAGAGATCTATTCCTACGGACACCGCAACATCCAGGGCATCGCGCTGCACCCGACCACGGGACGTGTCTGGACACATGAACACGGGCCGCGCGGCGGTGATGAGATCAACATTATTCGCCCCGGCGACAATTATGGCTGGCCGGTTGTGACCTATGGCATCAACTATAATGGCTCGGTGATCTCCGAAGAGACGGAAGGGCCCGGACTGACCAGCCCCATCTGGCAGTGGACGCCGTCTCTGGCGCCCTCCGGCATGGCGTTCTATTCCGGTGAGCACTTCCCGCAGTGGGAAGGCGATCTGCTGGTCGGCACCCTCGCGGGATCCATGCTGCTGCGTTACGAAGTCGACGAAAATTCGGTTCTGAGCGAGGAGCGCATGCTGACCGAATATGGCCAGCGTCTGCGTGACGTTGTCGTCGCCCCGGATGGCTATGTCTACCTGGCGGTGGATGACCTGGATGGCCGCATCCTGCGACTGGAGCCGGTGGTCAACTAGCCCCGGAAATCGAACAGCTTTCGACCGGTCGCAATGTTGCGAAGCATATAGACGGCCGGCGTGTCCAGCGCCGCGACCGAAACCTTCACCAGGATCTGGCCGAGGACGATACTGCCCACGGCCGCCCATGGCATGGTGCCCCCGAAGGCGACACTGACAAAGACGACGGAATTGGCGATCTGGGACACCATGGTCGAGATGTTGTTTCTCAACCAGAGCCGGTTCTTGCCCGCTTCCCGCGTCTTGAGGTGATGGAAAATGAACACGTCGATCAGCGCGCTGAGTGCGAAAGCTATGACCCCGGCGAGATTGATGCGCATCGAGGCACTGAGAACACTTTCAAAAGCGGCATCGCGTTCCGGCGTCCAGCTCCCGGCGATGCCGATGAAAGGAAACAGATCCTCCCCAGCCAAGGCGTAACCAATCAGGGCGAACATCACGAAGCGCACGACCAGACCGGCATAGACCGTCATCAGCGCATAGGAGCGGCCCCAGACTTCCGAGATCACGTCGGTGGCCAGATAGGTCAGCCCGAACGCGATCGAGCCCGCCGGGACCAGGACAATGAGGGGGCCGAACGCAAAGCTCTGGATCTTGACCGCGGTGATCGCTGCAAGCACCAGCGAGACCATGAACAGACCGATACACAGGAACAGGACAAAGTCTCTGCGATTGACGGGGACATCCCTCGTCACGGCCGGATCGAGTGGTTGCTTCAAGCGGAATTTCTTTCAGCACCGATAGATTGCCATCGAGCTTATCGTGAAACGCATAGGATTATTCAGACAGAGGACCGGCTCTTGAAAGCAGCGGCCAGGGTGCCGTCATCCAGATAATCCAGCTCACCGCCCACCGGAACACCGCGTGCCAGCGATGTCACCTGTACACCGGCAGCTTCCAGACGGTCGGCAAGATAGTGGGCCGTCGTCTGGCCATCGACAGTCGCGTTGAGCGCGAGCACGATCTCGGTGACCTCGCTGCGCTCGGCGCGTTCAATCAGCTTGGCGATGTTGAGGTCTTCTGGCCGAACCCCATCGAGCGCAGAGAGCACACCGCCCAGCACATGATAACGCCCCTTGAACGCTCCGGCACGCTCCAGGGCCCAGAGATCACCCACAGTTTCCACGACACAGATCGCATTCTCCGCCCGATTGGGTGCGGAACACACCGCGCATGGATCGGAAACGTCCATGTTTCCACATTCGCTACAGGCAGAAATCTTGTCGGCCGCATCCGCCAGGGCGTCGGCTAGCGGTCGCATCAAGGCGTCACGGCGCCCCAGCAGGTGCAAGGCCGCGCGACGGGCTGAGCGCGGGCCCAGCCCGGGCATTTTCGACAGCAGAGTAATGAGACGCTCGATTTCGGGACCGGCAGAAGCAGTACGCATCAGGTCTTCCTAGAAGGGCAATGACATGCCAGGCGGCAGCTGAAGCCCCGAGGTGGCGTCCTGCATCAGTTCTTTCTGCTTGTCCTCGGCCTTGCGGCGCGCCTCGTTATGCGCGGCCAGGATCAGGTCCTCGAGGATTTCCGGCTCGGACGGATCGATCATCGCCGGGTCGATACGCAGCGCCTTCATGTCGCCCTTGGCGGTTAGCGTCACCGCCACCATGCCACCTCCCGACTCACCCGTGACCTGGGCCTCGTCCAGCGCGGCCTGGGCTTCCGCCATCTTCTCTTGCATGGCCTGAGCCTGTTTCATCAGTCCCATCAGGTCTTTCACGCTCGGTTCTCCGTGCTTTGCATCTGACCGGCATCCTCGCCGGATTCGTCGGGTTTCGGATCCCGGATTTTCACCAGCTCTGCACCCGGGAACAAATCCTTCGCCTCGACCACAGCGGGATCGCGATGAGCCGCGTCGACACGCTCCTGCTTGAGGCGCTTCTTGCGTTCCGACCAGGTTTCTCCGCCCTGCTGTGCTGGATCGGCGAGAACCGCCCACCGGTCCCCGGTCCATTCCAGAAGCCGCTTGGCCAGGCGTTGGGCGAGATCAGGTGGAGCATCCTCGAGCGGCTGGAATGTGAAGGCGCAGGGCTGAACCGCGACCGGCCGCACAAAACGCTCGACATCAGATTGCAGACCGATATCCCGCTTGGCCTGCAACAAGGCGATCAAGCCCTCGAAATCATGCGGCCCATTGCTGTTCGCCGGTCCGGTATCCGGCGTTGAGGGCGCCGGTGCCGGCGCTGCGACGGGCGGTGCCGTTCTTGCGACCGGTTGCGGTGGCGCCGGCCTCGCCTCAGGCTTTCCCGGCGCCTCCGGCGGCACCGTGGCAGGCGACGTCGACGCCAGCAATCGCGCGGCATCCTCCGGTGGGGGCAGCATGGCGGCAGCGATCAGTCGCAACAGCGTCATCTCGGCAGCAGAAAGGGCATCGGGCGCCTGGCGAATATCATCCAGCGCCGTCAGCAGAATGCGCCAATAACGGGTCAGCTGGCCCAGCGTCATGCGTTCGGACAGATTGGCCAGGCGTTCAATCGTCTCGGCGGCCTCGCCCAGGTCCGCGGACTTGCCAACGGCCTTCACCCGAGAAAGCGAGTGCACATAGTCCAGCAGATCGCGCGTGATGACGATCGGGTCGCCGCCGGCGTCATAGAGAGACGCCAACTCGGCGAGCGCATCGGAGGTTCGACCGCTCAGCGCATGTTCCAGTAGATCCAGAACCCGCGCCCGATCCGCAAGGCCCAGCATGTTGCGGACATCCTCTGCACCGACGGGCGCATTCTGGTCGCCGCCTTGAACAATAGCCTGGTCCAGCAGGGACAAGGCATCACGGACCGACCCCTCGGCCGCTCGCGCGATCAGAGAGAGGCCATCGCGTGCCACCGACGCGCTCTCCAGACCGCAGATTCGCTCGAGATGATCGGTGAGGACCTCGCGATCAATCCGCTTGAGATCGAACCGCTGGCAGCGCGACAGCACCGTCACTGGCACCTTGCGGATCTCGGTCGTCGCGAAGATGAACTTGGCGTGTGAGGGCGGCTCCTCCAGCGTCTTCAGCAAGGCATTGAAGGCCGAGGTCGACAGCATGTGGACCTCGTCAATGATGTAGACCTTGTAGCGGCCAGACACCGGCGCATACCGCACACCTTCCAGGATCTCGCGGATATCGCCGACACCCGTGCGGGAGGCGGCGTCCATTTCCATCACATCGACATGGGCGGAGCGCGCAATGGCGTCGCAATGCACGCCGCGCTGCTTGAGCGCCATGTGAGGGGCGTCGATCTCGGCCGTCGCATAGTTCAGGGCCCGTGCGATCAGGCGTGCCGTGGTGGTCTTGCCCACCCCGCGCACGCCGGTCAGCATATAGGCATGAGCGATCCGACCCGCCGCAAACGCATTGGTCAGCGTACGAACCATGGCCTCCTGGCCAATCAGATCCTCGAATGTGTCGGGCCGGTATTTCCGCGCCAGCACCTGATAGCTGGCATCAGCCTCTGCCTCGGGCAGGTCAAGACCCGGCATGAGCGCTTCCTCCGCCGCTCCGGCGTCGTCATTCTGGAGCAGCGTATCGTCCATGCGATCTCTTCGGCTGGAGGAACGAATTAGAGGTGGAAGACCGGACAGCGACCCGAACGGAAACTCGTTACGGCTGCTTCCTTCCGGACCTGACCGGGTTGGCGAGGCGCTCGTCCACCGCCGATCTTCCACTCCCTATATCGCGCGCCAGCGTAGAGATCGCAAGTACCAGCATCACTGTTGCCGCAGCCTTTTGCCTTCGCTCCTGGCCGCAGCGCCCCGCAGGAAAGCGGCGTGGTCATCGAGCACCTCCACCAATCCGCTCTCATCGCCGGATGCCAAGAGCATTTCACGCCAATAGGCGAGAACATGAATTTGCGTGTCCAGCCAGTCCCGAACAGCGAGTTCAGCGCCATTTGTGTCTGGGAGACCGGCGTTCGCGCTTGATTGAATAAGGGCCATAAATCACCTCCGCACCCACTTTGTTGCGAGTCATTCTCAAATGCAACACGTAAGCGCAAAGAAAGGTGGAAAATCACGCCGCCTCCCCCCACATTGCGCCCAAGCGAGGAGAACACATGAACGACCGATCCCTTCTGGCCGGTGCCGCCGACATGGTCTTTGCCGGCTCACCACTCGACCGTTGTGAAGTCCTCCGACGAGATCCGGGCTCCCTCGCGGCCGCCGCCCAGCAGGCAAATGCCCGTGTCCTTCATCTCTGCAAGGGTGATCCGGAGGTCGATGAAAACGGGCTGATCTGGCATGCCATCGACCCGTCCAGCCCCGAACACTCCGAGATGATCTTCCTGGGCAAGCTGGACGGCCACCCCCTGTTCGCCCGTTCCTCTGGCCCGAGCGAACAGCACATTCCGGCGCGCGCCGCCGCGATGCAAATGCCTCACCGGGACGCCGCCATCTATGGACAGGCCAAGTCATTTCTGGACTGGCATTATCGCCATCCTCACTGCGCGCGGTGTGGCGGTCGTACAGAAATGGCGGCCGGTGGCGCGAAACGGATTTGCAGCGCTTGCGGGGCCGAGCATTTCCCCCGGGTGGACCCTGTGGTGATCATGTTGGCCCAGCATGAAGACAAGGTATTGCTTGGCCGGCAGGCCAGCTGGCCGCCAGGCGTCTGGTCCGCCCTGGCGGGTTTTGTCGAACCCGCAGAAACACTGGAGGAAGCCTGCGCGCGGGAACTCCAGGAAGAAGCCGGGGTGTCCGTCGATATCGCGGCGACCCGCTATATTTTCTGCCAACCCTGGCCCTTCCCCTCCTCTATCATGGTCGGCCTGGTCGCGCCTGCCTTGAGCGATGAACTGTCGGTGGATACCCAGGAGCTGGAAGCGGCCCGCTGGTTCAGCCGCGATGACGTGTGCGCCATGCTGGCGGGCACACACCCCCACGCAGCCCTGCCGCCATCGATCGCAATCGCTCGCCGCCTTGCCGAACTCTGGGCCGAGGACAGGATATAGCGCCATAAAAACGGGGGTCGGCGAACCGACCCCCGGCAGTTGGAGAGAGAACGGTCTAGTCTGCGTGTTGCAGAATCGGCTTTGACCACTTCATCACCTCGAACGCGTCATCAATCTTCGTTTCCGCGATGTGGTTGGTGTAATTGGACAACGTCTTGAGGGTCACACCCGTGACGACATCGAGGATATTGGCCTTGGTGAAGCCAGCCTCCATGAACATCTCAACGTCGGTGTTCTCGACAAGACCGCGCTGGCGCACGACCGCGATGGTGAACCGTCGAAGGGCTTCGAGCCGGACATCATCCTCGATTTCACGGCCCTCGCGAAGGGCCAGCAGGACCTCCCGGTCCAGGCCCACACTCAAAGCCACCGTAGAGTGCGCAGCCATGCAATAGCTGCAATTGTCCTCGAAGCTGGTCGCCAACAGTACGATCTGCTGCTCGACCGGTGTCAGGCTGGTCTGGCCATAGATTGATGACAGCGTGGTATAGGCTTCAAGCGCGGATGGGGATGCCGCCAGCTCGCCCATGAGATTGGGGATGAAGCCATATTTCGACTTGACCGAACGCAAGGAAGACTTGGCTTCAGCCGGCGCGTTAGTTTCGTCGAAGATCGTGAATTTAGTCATGTGTTTCGCCCTTTCCTGTGTCTGCAAGCGGATAATCCGCCTGAAAGAGGCGCTCATCGGCGCAAGGGCTCAGCGGTTGCCGCGTCGGCAGGGCGATCAGCCGTTGCCGAACTCTACGGCAACTCACTCAGGCTACGCTACAACGGGTCAGATTGGCTGGAGGGGAGCTCAACTTGTACCGAGACGCAACCATAATACATCGACCTCCAGCCACCGAGTCCCGCCAGACTTGAAAAACAAAACCGGAGCTCCCGCATGAGGGGAACTCCGGCTGTCCAACACGCCTGGAATAGTCCGGGTGTTGTCTCAGATGCTAGCCACCAAAGCGGCGCACATAGGTCAGACCCAGCACGTTCGCGCTGTCGTCATAGTCAATATAGGTGTAGTCGAAGCGCACGGCATTGCGATCATCGAAATCAAACTCTGCACCCACGCCAGCGGCAAGTGCGCCATCATCACCCTGGGCATTGTATCCGGCCAGGTTCGCCTCGACTTCGGAGTGGTAATAGCCCAGACGGCCAAACAGATTGAAGCCGTCAGTGCCGGTACGGGCCACTGCGAAGGCTCCAACACCATAGTTGAACTCGACGTTCACCGGGGTATTGGCAAAGGTGACAGTGTCATCATCAACGCCGAAATTCAGCTGACCTTCCAGACCGAAATTATCGTTGAAGAAATAACTGCCCCGCAGCACGACCGTATCGAAGTCTGCTGTGTCGAAATCGAAACGCTCATAACCACCGGATAAGTTGAATTCCTGGGCCGAGACGGAGGTGGAAAGGGCCATCAGCGCAGCGCTGGCAGCAAGAAGTGTACGCAACATTTAAGTACTCGCCTGTGTAAGAAAGTCCCTCGCTCTTACCCGGCGAAACTGCCCCCGAAACCACTGACAAGCAACGCTTTTTCGGTTCATCTGCATTACGTTTCTGCGAGGTAGATGAGCCCGGGATGAACGCGTTCACCCGACAGGCGAAATCTGGCACAAAAAGAAAAAGCGGCCCCGGTCGGGACCGCTTTTCCATCAGCCATTAGGTCCGGCCTAGCCGCCGAAACGACGGACGTAGGAGAGGCCGTAGAAGTTGGCACTGTCTTCGTAATCCGCCCAGGTGTAGTCAAAACGCACACCATTGCGATCATCGAAGAAGAATTCGGCACCGACGCCCGCTGCGAACGCACCGTCATCTTCGGAAACCGTGATGCCGGCCGCATCGGCTTCCAGCTCGGCGTGCACATAACCGAGACGACCAAACAGGTTCAGGCCCTCATTTGTGTAGAGGTTCGCAAAGGCGAACGCGCCAACGCCATAGTCAAGGCTGACATCCGCCGTCACAACACCGAGATCGACAGATTCGTCATTGATGCCGAAATTCAGCTGACCTTCAGCACCGAAGCGCTCGTTGAACATGTAACGGCCACGCAGAACGACAGTGTCGAATTCAACACCGTCAAAATCAGCGCGGTCGTAACCGCCAGAGAAAGTGAAATCCTGCGCCTGGGAAACGGACGCGAAGGAGAGCGCAGCCAGAGAGGCTGCCACGATTGAACGTACCATTGGTAATTACCCGTTATCTAGAATCTATTCCGGCGGCTGGGGAGTTTTGCCGCCGAACACCCGGCATTTAGGAAGTGTCGAATATCGACACAAGAGCCTCGATCAGTGATTTCTGCAGCGGCCTTCACAAGCCTGTGAGCGCCCCGGCAGAAGGGGCGCGGCTACATAACGCATGCAGTTGAACGCGCTAGCCTGTTGCTTCCCCGCTCAGTGCATGTCAAACACGGGCAAATTTCAGCTGTCTAATCAATTGGGGGCGTCCATGGGCGATCTCTTCTGGAACAAGGTTGCGGGCGTACTGATCGGCGGTGTGCTGGTCGTTCTCGTGATCAAGGAACTTGGCCACATTCTCGTACCGTCGCATGCCATCGAGCTCGACGAAGCTCACACGGCCTACCCGGTCGACTGGGCGGCCGTAAGTGGCGAAGGCGGCGGCGAAGTTGTCGTCGAGGAGACCGGACCGGTCGATTACGGCGTCCTGCTGGCCGCGGCTGACCTGTCCAACGGCGAACGCCAGTTCCGCCGTTGCGCATCCTGCCACTCGGTTGACGAAGGCGGCGCCACGCTGCAGGGCCCGAACCTCTGGGATATCGTTGGTCGTGCGATCGGCGCCGATGCAGGTTTCGGCTATTCCGGTGCGCTGCCGGCTGGCGAGTGGAGCTATGAGGCCCTCGACCAGTTCATCGAGAACCCGCGTGCCTACGCGCCGGGAACCGCGATGAACTTCAACGGCCTGTCCAGCGAATCCTCTCGCATCAACCTGATCGCCTATCTGCGTGAGCAGTCAGGCAATCCGCAGCCGCTGCCGGCACCGCTGGCTGCTGAAGCACCTGTTGAGGAGGCTCCTGCAGAGGAAGCCCCGATGGAGGACGCTCCGGCGACTGACGAGGGTGGTGAGGAGTAAGCCTCAACGGTCCACAGGAACAAAAAAGCCCCGCTGGCGACAGCGGGGTTTTTTCTTGCGCCAGACTAGGCGGGTGGACGGACGATAGTCCGCACAGGATTCTCCGCTTCCCGGATACGCGCTACCGCCTCCGAAAAGGGCTCCAGTGTCACATCCATGGTGAACGCATTGGCGTGCAGAAGATGTTCGCTGTCGGTCATGATCCCGACATGCCCGGGCCAGAAGACGATATCGCCGCGCTCGCGTTCCGGCTGGGTCGAAACCTCTGCCCACAACGCCTTGAGCGCAGCTTCCTGCTGGTCGGCATCACGCGGCACATCGATACCGGCAGCCGCCAGCGCCATCTGGACCAAGCCAGAACAATCCAGTCCCAGACTTTCCTTGCCGCCCCAGAGATAGGGAGCGCCGAGATGGGCTTCCGCCACGGCGACGAAATCCCCGGCAAACTCGCTGAGCGGCGCGGTGTGATGGGTCGTAATCCAGCCGGCTCCGCGCGCCTCGACAAACTTGCCCTCGACCTCCCCTGCCAGGAACCGCGCATTCAGGTTCAACAGGGCCAGTGGCGGTTTCTTGAAATCCGGTTCGGGAAATAGATAGGTTCGCAAGGCCGTGATCTTGTGATCGGCCTTGAAGGTTTCACCACTCAGCGCGCTCGCCTCGACCCAGCCAACACATCCATCCGCACGGGAAAACCCCCAGCACCAGCCATCGCGCTCCTCGAGGACCGCAAACTCCTCTCCATAGAGCACCTGATCGTCCATGCCGGCGCTGGCGGACGCATCGCGGCGAATGGCAGCAGAGGGGGCGACACAGCGGCGATCCACCGGATCGACGTAACGATCCGCAGTCACCTTTCCTTTCAGGAAGCTTGCAGCGATGTCGGCTCGGGCAGGCGTAAGGCGGCGATCCATTTCAGACACTTGACGCTTTCCTCTGCATGGCTGGCGACATTCTCGCCGTAATCGTACAGGAAGACCGCGCCTTTGACAGTCCGGTGGACAGAGACATCACGCTTGTCCGTTCGGTCGCGCTTGCGGCGAATAAAACCATGACTCTCCAACACATCCAGTGCGCGCGTAACCGCCGGCTTGGGAAGATCCAACCGGGTGGATAGATCACGGATGGAATCCGCCTCTGAACGCATGAAGACCGAAAGCAGGACAGCAAACTGGCGGGACGACAGATCCACATCGCCAGCCCGGACAACCTCCGAACTCACGCGATGCAACATCTCCAGCGATATCATGGCCGCCGAAGCCATGCGCCTTCTCCCGTGAACAACCCTGTTCGTTGGGATCAGTCTACGAAACGGTCCTTGAGCATTTGGTAAACGGCGCGGGGCGCCTGGATCTCGCCGCCCTTCGGGCGCCCGGGGCGCGGCTTGGGATTCCAGGCAAAGATATCGAAGTGCACCCACTTGGTGGTGTCGACAAAATTGCGCAGGAAGAGTGCGGCTGTGATGGAGCCTGCAAACCCGCTCCCGTCGGAGTTCACCAGGTCCGAAATCTCGCCATCAAGATAGCGGTCATAACCGTTCCAGAGCGGCATGCGCCAGAGCGGGTCGTCAACCTGCTGGCCGGCCTTCGCAAGTCCGGCTGCAACCTCGTCATCATCCGTGTAGAAGGGCATGACTTCCGGGCCCAGCGCCACGCGGGCCGCCCCGGTCAGGGTCGCGAAATCGATGACCAGCTCGGGCTGGTCCTCGCAGGCTCGCGTCAGTGCGTCCCCAAGTACAAGGCGCCCCTCGGCGTCCGTATTGTCGATCTCGACCTTCAGGCCCTTGCGTGATGACAGCACGTCGCCGGGACGGAAGGCACCGGCGGAGACCGCGTTTTCAACCGCCGGAATCAGCAGATGCAGGCGCACCGGCAGGTCCGTCGCCATGATCATGTGGGCCAGCCCCATGGCGTTGGCCCCACCGCCCATATCCTTCTTCATCAGTCGCATGTATTGCGCGGCCTTGAGATCGAGACCGCCACTGTCGAAACAGACGCCTTTGCCAATTACAGCCAGCCTGGGATGATCCGGATTGCCCCATTCCAGCTCGAGCAGGCGCGGTGCCTCACCAGCCGCGCGACCAACCGCATGGATCATCGGGTAATTCTCAGTGACCAGCGCCTCACCTTCAGTGACACGAACATCGGCATCAAATTGCCCGGCCAGATCACGGAAGGCCTGCTCCAGCCCGACCGGTCCCATGTCCTGGGCTGGCGTATTGACGAGATTGCGGGTCAGTTCGGCGGCATCGGCGATCGCGCAGACCGTTTCCGCGTCTGCCGCAGCGGGCAGAACGAGATGGGCAGGCTCGCGATCCGCCGGCTTGTATCGGGTGAACGTGTAAGCCCCCATGCACCAGGCCACCGCAGCAAGCTCCGCGTCCCAGCCGTCCGGCAGGTTTTCGATCCGCCAGTCACCTTCAGGCAGGGCAAGCGCCGCCGCGCCAAGCGCGAATTCACTTTTGCCATCGCCAATGCCGAACAGGGCGGACACCTCTCCTTCGGGCAACATGACGATCTCGCCCGGCTTGCCCTTGAAGCGTTCAGCGACCGCGTGCGCCTTCAGGGCCTCGACCACACCATCGCGTTCCGCCTTGCTCACAAGGCGCAGGACACGGGCATTTTCAGATTCGGGTGAGATGGCTGGCATGACGTCCTTCCGGTCGAGAATTCGAAACAAGTTAACCCATTCTTGACCGGCGCGCGGCAAGTTCAAGCTGGACACTCAGCTAAAGGTGAGATGATGCGCGCCGCACTCGTGACATGCCTCGTATCTGCAACAGCCCTCGCGGGGTGTGCAACCACGACCGCACCGACCGAGCAGGAACAGGCCTTGCGGGCCGAACTGGACGCGACGTCCATCGTGCCGGCGACACGCGCTGAACGCGATGCTGTCCGTAGTCAGGACCTGCTCACCCAGGCGGCGTTCTGGGCGGAAGCCTATGAGCTCAACCCGTCCGATCGGGAAGCCTCCCTGGAACTGGCTCGTGTGCTGCGCCGTATCGGCAACCCGGCCCGATCTGCGGAAGTCTCCCGACAAGCCCTGGCGCTCTATCCCGATGACGGCGAATTGCTCTATGTCTACGGCACGGCGATGGCCGCGAATGGACGTGGTGCTGCGGCCATCGAACCGCTGACCCGCGCCAGCCAGTCCAACCCGACAGACTGGCGGACCCTCAACGCACTCGGCGTTGCGCTGGAACAAGCCGGGCAAAGTGAACGCGCGCAATCAACCCTGCGCGAAGCCATGCGATTTGCGCCGGGCGAACCTTCCGTCATATCGAACCTGGCCATGTCCTACGCCCTGTCTGGTGAACCCGGTACGGCCGAACGCCTGCTGCGCGAAGCCATGATCCGCCCGGGCGCGGACTCGACGATCCGCCAGAACCTGGCACTTGTCATGGCCTTGCAGGGCCGCTTCGAGGAAGCCGAGGAAATGGCCCGCGTTGATGTCACGCCGGAAATGGCGGAGGCGAACATGGCCTATATCCGCGCCATGCTGACCAGCCAGCGTCGCTATGATGCTGTCGCCGGAAACTAGCCGCGCATCCGCATCGGCTGGAGCAAGCCGAGCGCGTTCATCCAGAACAGAGTGGAGATGGCGATCAGATTGACCGTCATGCCGAAATAGCCGTTGAGCTCGGCACCAAGAAACGAATTGCCGACCAGCATCAGCCAGTCGGTCAAGGACGCTAGAAATACCCCGTATAGGCGTACAGCGCCCATCTGGCCTTGCGTAGCAGATAGTAGAATGCCACGGCAATAAAGGCGACCGCGACGAAGAAGACCACTTCCTGGGCCAGGGAGAGGCTGGCGACATATCCGTAGGCGTCGAAAGACAGCCAATCGCTCGGCCAGGTTCCGGTCCGTACGAGCAGCTCTAGCAAGGCCCATCGCCCGTAGGTAAAGGCGTTATACCCGACCAGTAGCAGCGCTACCCAATACAGATTTGTCTCGAGGTGTTTGCATGCGACGTCCGCTCCAAGCCTCGCTCGCACCTGACGTAGCGCTCTGGCGGCTACAATCCAGCTGAACCCGAGTGTTGGACTAGCCTTCCATGGCTGGAGGGGGCGGGGGCGGCGGCGCCGCAGCTTTGGCCTCGGGGTCGACTTTCTTCAGCGGAAAATCCTTTCGCAGGATCGGGTCGACCAGGGTGTGGTCGAACCTGAAGTCCTCGACCAGGTCCCGCAGAGCCGGCGGCGCCTTGCGATCCTTGGACGCTTCACTGGTCCGATACAAGGCGTACAGGCGGAGATAGTTCTTGTCGTCCTTGGACAGGGACGTGTCATCCAGGCGGCTGCAAACCGCCACGAACTTGTTGACGGAACTACGCATGCGTCCGGCGAGCAAGTCGACCATGGCGCCGGCCAGACCGACCTTCCAGCCGACATCCGCGAAGTGGGTCTTGGGCGCTTCGGACAGCGCTTTGCGAGCCGCATCGACATCGTCATGATTGATAGCGGTCATCGCTTCGGCGACGGCCAGATGAGCCGCCTCAATCGCTTCGCGACGCTTTTCCGCTGAATTGCGGCCCGAGAACATGGGCTGTGTCCACTTCTGTAACATGACGCAGACTATTCAAATAGCGCGCCAAATCAATTTCGTCACAGACTATTGAAGCGGATGATGGCAGGTCCGAGAATAACCACGAACAGTACAGGCAGGAAAAACACGATCATCGGCACCGTGAGCTTGGCTGGAAGCGATGCGGCTTTCTTCTCAGCTGCCGCGAGACGCATATCCCGGTTTTCTTTGGCCATGACGCGCAAGGCCTGTCCCAGCGGCGTACCATATCGCTCTGCCTGGATCAGCGAGGTACAGACCGCTTTGACGCCGGGGTGGTTGGTGCGTTTCGCCAGATTCTCATAGGCGATACGACGGTCCTGCAGATAAGCCAGCTCGGCAGTCGTCAGCGACAACTCCTCGGCCAGTTCGACCGATTGTGTGCCGATCTCGGTCGAGACCTTGTGGAATGCCGCTTCCACAGACATGCCGGATTCGACACAGATCAGAAGCAGGTCTAGTGAATCGGGAAACGCACCCATGATCGATTGCTGACGCTTGGCCGCCAGGTTCGAAAGATAGAGGTTGGGGGCGTAATAGCCGAGCATGCCAAAGCCCAGCGCAAAACAGTATCGCGTGATCGTCGGCAGGCCGAAATCATTGACCATGAAGAGATAGAAGAGCGCACCGCCGAGCATCACGAAAGGTGCAGTCAGGCGGAAGAAGTAGAAGGTCACCGTCGGGCGATTGCCGCGCAGGCCGGCCTGGGCCAGCTTGGCCTGCAGCTCGGGATCCTCGAAGGCCTTTTGCAGGTTCAGTGAGTCCACCACCTTGCGCATGAGGCCCTTGGCCTCCTCGCCGCGAATAGACCGGCTCTCATGCTTGGCCCGCGCGTCAGCTTCAAGCTGTTCACGGTTCTTGCGGCGCAGCTCCTCGCGGCGGTGCTGCACACCCTTGATGCGCTTGTCGAGCTTGTCCCCGCTGAACATCGGTGAAGTCAGGGTGACGATCGTGGCGAAGACGAGCAGGCCGGAGACCACCGTCAGCAGCATTTGCGGATCAGTCAGGAAGTCCCGGATTTCTACGAAGCCGATGCCGAACATGTCCCACCTAGATCTTGAAGTTGATCATGCCGCGCATGACCATGATGCCCATGAACATCCAGGTGGCCCCACCCAGCAGCATCAACTGACCGGTCGGGTGGACGAACATGAGATTCATGTAGGAGGGCGTTGTCGCATAGACGATCCCCAGAACGCCTGGCGGCAGGGAACCGATGATCGCGGCAGAGGATTTCGCCTCGGAAGACAGGGCGCTGATCTTTTCGCGCATCAACTTGCGCGAACGCAGCACGATAGACAGATTGCCCAGTGTCTCCGCTAGGTTACCGCCGGTCTTCTGCTGGATGATCAGGACAGTCCGGAAAAAATTCAGCTCGGCCAGGGGCATGCGCTCACACATGCGGTTGAGGTTCTCTTCCAGCGAGACCCCCATGGCGATGCCGTCACAGAGCTGTTTGAACTCGGAGCCAACCGGGTCGGGCGACTCATTGGCGATAATCTTGAGACATTCATTGAGCGGCAGACCCGATTTCACGCCGCGCACAATTACATCAAGCGAGTTGGCAAATTCCTGGGTGAACTTCTTCTGGCGGCTTCCACGCAGGAAACCCAGCCACCAGCGTGGCAGACCAAGACCGCCGACAATCGTTGCGCCGCCGACAACCAGCAGGCTCTGGCCGGTGAAAAAGGCAATGGCTGCCACGACCAGCGCCGAAACAAGCGATCCGATCCAGAAGGCGGTCGGCGAAAATTCCATCCCGGCTTGCTGAATACGTGATTTCAGCGAGATGCTCTTGGCGCGCTGATCCTTCTGTTTCTGTTCGATATCCTTGAGCGAGTCAGAGATCTGCTTGCGGCGCTGTGCCGCCTGGTCCTGTGGACCGTTTCCGCGTTTGGTGCGCGCAGCCGAGGCACCGCCGACCGCGCGGGTAACGCGCTGCTTGCTCTGGGCATCGCCCATGGCTCCGACAGCGACCCAGCCGACACCGCCAACAGCCACAAAGGCCGCCGCTGCGGCGAGGATGAAGAGAAGGTCTCCGTTCATGCCTAGGCCTCCGATGCGTCGAGTGCGTGGGCGAGCTCGCGCTCCAGGCCGAAATAGCGAGCGCGGTCCCAGAATTTCGGACGAGCAATACCCGTCGACTGGTGCTGGCCGAGGATCTTGCCATCGCCATCCTCGCCCTTCATCTCGTAGACGAAGAGGTCCTGGGTGATGATGACATCGCCCTCCAGGCCAACCACTTCCGTGACATGGGTGATCTTGCGCGAGCCATCACGCAGGCGGGCGGCCTGGATGATCACGTCGATCGAGCCGACGATCATCTCGCGGATCGTCTTGGCCGGCAGGTTGTAGCCACCCATCGTGATCATGGATTCAATACGGCTGAGGGCCTCGCGCGGCGAGTTGGCGTGCAGCGTGCCCATCGAGCCATCGTGACCCGTGTTCATGGCCTGCAGCAGGTCAAACGCCTCGGGACCACGCACCTCACCCACGATGATCCGTTCAGGACGCATACGCAGGCAGTTCTTGACCAGGTCACGCATGGTGACCATGCCGGTCCCTTCAAGGTTCGGCGGACGGGTCTCCAGGCGAACAACATGCGGCTGTTGCAGCTGCAGCTCCGCAGCGTCCTCACAGGTGATGACGCGCTCATCCTCCTCGATATAGCCGGTCATGCAGTTCAACAGCGTCGTCTTGCCGGAACCGGTACCGCCAGAGATCAGTACGTTACAGCGGCTTGCACCAATCACGCCCAGCACTTTCGCACCGTCCGGCGTGATGGAGTTGAAGTCGACCAGATTGTTCATGGTCAGCTTGTCTTTTTTGAACTTACGAATGGTCAGCGTGGGACCATCCAGCGCCAGCGGCGGAGCGATGACGTTGACACGCGAACCGTCGGCGAGACGGGCGTCACAAATCGGCGAGCTCTCATCAACGCGGCGGCCGACCTGGCTCACAATGCGCTGACAGATATTCATCAGCTGGCCATTGTCGCGGAAGCGGATATTGGTTTTCTCGACCTTTCCGTTGACCTCGATGAAGACGCTGTCGGCGCCATTGACCATGATGTCCGCGATATCATCGCGGGCCAGCAGGGGCTCTAGCGGGCCATAGCCCAGAACGTCGTTACAAATGTCCTGGAGCAGTTGTTCCTGCTCTGCGATCGACATCGCAACATTCTTGATCGAGATGATCTCGGTGACGATGTCGCGGATCTCTTCTGCCGCCGTGTCCTGGTCCAGGCGGGCCAATTGACCCAGATCAATCGTATCGATCAGCGCGTTGAAGATCGTTGTCTTGATCGCATAATATTCTTCAGAACGGCCGCCATTGTCGGCAGGTTTCTTCGGGACCGCCTTCGGCTTGGGTGCCGGTTTGGGAGCCACCTTCTTTTCCACCTGTTCCATAGGACGACCGGAACCCGCCTCCGGCTGGGGGCGGGCTTCAGGCGCGGGTGCCTGTGTGGTCGGTGCCTTGCGGGCGGGTGCTGCTGGAGGTCCTCCGGCACGTTTGCCGAACATGGCGTGTTAGCCTCCGAATAGTTTGTACAGGAATGAGGTCTTGCGCGGCGGCGGTGGCGTACGACCGGTCACCAGAGAGGCGAGATGGCCGAAGCCGTCCGCTGCCTTGGACTTGGGATCCAGCTCGTGGATCATCTGGCCATTGTTGGCAGCCTTTCCAAAAAGCTGGGGTTCGAACGGCAGAACCAGAACCGGTGGCGTGCCAAGGGCGTCGGCGAAATCCTTGAGCGGAATTTCCGGGCGTTTGGCCATGCCAGCCATGTTGACCACGACTTTCGGCGGCTCGTCATTCGGACGTGCACCGGTCACCAGGTCAAACAGGTTCTTGGCATTGCGCAGGGATGCCAGATCCGGCGTGACCGTCAGAACAACTTCATCCGATGACAACAGGGTCTGCTTGACCCAGGGCAGCCAGACGTGCGGCAGATCAAGGGCCACGAAGGGCGCCTGGCGACGAACCTTCTCCAGCACATTCTCGTAGTCCTGGGGCGCGAACTCCCAATCCCGGTCGAGGGTTGCGGGGGCAGAAAACAGGCTGAGGCGGTCCGTACAACGCACCAGAAGACGGTCCAGAAGCGCATCATCCAGGCGCTCCGGCTCGCTGAGCGCGTCCCCCAGCGTCTGCGTCGGATCCTGGTTGAAATCGAGGCCAGCGGTTCCCCAGGACAGGTCCATATCCATCAGGACGGCATCCTGCGCCAGATTCTCGGTCAGAGCCCAGGCACAATTATGCGCGATGGTCGAGGAACCAACGCCGCCCTTGGAGCCGATAAAGGCAACGGTCTTGCCCGCGAACGGCTGGTCCGGATCGAGAAACAGCTCGGAGATCGTGCGGATCAGGTGCAGCGGCGTCATCGGCGGCACCAGATACTCGCTCACCCCGCGCTTGATCAGCTCGCGGTAAAGAACGATGTCATTGGTCGCGCCAACAATCACCACCTTGGTGTCCGGATCACAGACACCGGCCAGCTCTTCCAGCTGATCGAACAGGCCACGCCCGCGCATACCGGTCTCGATGATCAGCAGGTTGGGCGTGGTCTCGTCGTGATAACGCTCGATCGCGGCCGGAAGCCCACCCATCTGTACATCAACATGAGCCTTCGACAGGCGGCGGTCCTCCGAAGCGACCGATACCAGTGCACCGGTTTCAGAGCGCTCACAGAATGCGCCGATCGTGATACGCGGAACGGGCTGGTCCGGGACATCACTGTCGATCTCGCCATACAGGGACTCGCCCATTGGCGCGGTTTCCAGCTCCGACTGAAGCTCGGCAAAAAGCGGATTATCGACCGCCTCATCACCCATCGGTGCGGAATCCGCGTCCGTTTCCTCGTCCACGAGGAAGGGATCGTCATCATCCAGCTCGACGGCGCTGGCCCCGAAGCGATGCCCGGTATCAATGTCGGCCTCCTCAGGCAGGTCGTCAAAGGCGGCTTCGCCCAACATCATCCGTTCGACGTCAGAAGCATCCAGAAACGGATCGTCTTCATCGTAGAAGTCTTCTTTCAGGACACGATTGTCAGCCATGTTTCGCTCCTTTCGCCCCCTTAGTTTCCGACCTGCGAGACAGCGCCACTTTCATAGTCGCTGCGTTCGCTTGCCGTGGATTGTCCGGCCCGATAGCGATCGAGCACCGTCTGGCGGCGCTCGCCATCCGCCGCTTCCATGGTTCTCGGTGCGATGAGATCGCGCGGATCGGCGATCGTCGCAGCGAGGTTCGCTGCCATGAAACAGCCAAAGCGGTCGGACCGCTGGTTGTCGATTTCCATCGACAGATTGTTCCAGCCCCGGCAATCCGGTGCGACGGCTTCGAATTGCGTGAAGGAAAAGACCAGTGCGCCGTTCCCGGCCCCTTGCGCATCGTAGGCTCCACCGCGGATCTGACGCCAATCCAGACCGGCCGCGTAGAGATAATTGCGCGCCTCGGCTATGGCATGCATGGCGGCCTGTTGATTGGCGGCGCCTTGCGGGTAGGAAATCACCAGTGGTCCATGGCCACGGGCCTTGTACTGGTCTGCGATCATTTCCAGCTGGCCTTGTTGTGCCCAGGTCAGCCCGTTATCGCGCGGATCCACCACAAACTCGCTGCGGAAGGTCTCGGCGCGTGCCGTGGCTTGCGGCAGATCAAGATCCGTCGCGGTTGTTGCACAACCTGCCAGTCCGGCGCTGACCACCAGGGCCATCAGCGAGGCTTTGAAAATCTTCTGCGACACCATCACCAACTCCACTAGTCGAACAAGAACCCGATCGGACCACTCCAACCCCGGTCACCCGTGTCTGATCCCGGGACCGAATAGGCCCGGTTCAGGCGACCAAACAGCAGCGTCTCGGCTTCTGAGGCTGTCTGGAAACCATCGGCTGGAGTTTGCAGATCGTTCGGATTGGCCGGGTCCACCAGATAGGGTGTGACCAGAACAACCAGTTCGGTTTCTTCATTCTCGAAATCGCGGGAGCGGAAGAGCGCTCCCAGGACCGGCAGATTCTGGACACCCGGGACACCATCCAGATTCTGGCGCGTTTCCTCTTGAATCAGGCCGGCCAGGACCAGGCTGCCACCCGAAGGCAGTTCCACCGTTGTTTCGGCACGATTGACGCTCAGCGCCGGAATGGTCAGGCCCTCGAGAACTCCGATCACCTCGCCATTGTCATCAACGACATTGCCTTCATTGAAGTTCAGCGCGCCCTGGGTTGTCAGCTCCGACACCTCTGTCGAGATCCGCATGGAGATGCGTCCCTCTGACAGGACAACAGGGGTAAAGCCCAGGCCAACACCAAAGGACTTGTATTCGATGATGATATTGCCATCGCGGTCACGACCGACCGGAACCGGGAATTCACCACCGGCCAGGAAGTTCGCGCTCTCGCCGGTAATCGCCACCAGGTTCGGCTCGGCCAGCGTCCGCACCAGGCCGACGCGCTCCATGGCCTGCAGCAGACCGGACACATTGTTCACGCCATTGCCCGGATCACCATTCACCCAGTCGAAGGCTGTCTGGGCGCCACGCAGGAACCGCCCGGCCAGGGAAAACTCGTGATCCGTCGCTACGCGAACGTCGAACTCGCCACTCGTCGCACCGGCAGAGAGGTTGATGCCCAGCTGGCGGACAATCGTGCGCTCCATCTCCACGATGCGCACTTTCAGCATGACCTGCTCACGCGCTTCGATTTCCAGCATGGAGAGGATGTGTTCGGGATCCTCGACCCAGCGCTGCGCGATCTGCATCGCGGTATCCGCCGCCATCGCATTGGGAACGGAGCCGGACAGAACGATGTGATCATTCATGGCTTCGACCGAGACGCGTGCATCGGGAAGAAAGCGGTCCATGGATTCCTGCAAGGGCGCGAGATCGCGCTCTACCCGCAGGTCCAGATCCAGGATCAGCTGGCCATTGGCATCGAAAAAGAAAGCGTTGGTCTGGCCAATGCCCATACCCATCAGATAGGCACGGCGCGGAGTCCGGACGACAGCGTCGACAACTTCCGGGTTGGTCACCAGCACATCGGCCACATCCACAGGCAGGTGTACGACCGCAGCCTTGTTCAGAGGCAGGTCGAGATCTTCCGAAACCGGGCCTTCACCCGGCTCGCGGATGTAAACCTGCATGGTGTTTCCGCGTTCAGTGCCGGCGGGCTGAGCCATCGCCGGTGCAACACTGGCAACGGTCAGGAATGAGAGGATGAGTGCACGCAACATGGTTTCAACCTCACTCATCGCCGGCCAGGGCCAGGGTCTGCGCCCGCCCGTATCGGATCAACGTCACCCGGCGCACACTGTCATCGTCATTCGAGACCGGCGCTGCGGCCAGGCTGTCGCCACTGGACACCAGAGACGGGCCGGTTGTCGTGTCTTCCAGGGCGCGCAGGATCAGGGTGACTTCACCCTGGGCAACCGCGAGTGAAACCTCGCGCGCCTGGGCTGCCGTGAGCTCCAGCGTTGCGGTCTCACCGACCACCGTGCCTTCGCCCTCTTCGTCCGCATAGGTCTGGTCAATGGCCAGAACACGGGCATTCTCGACGATCGTGCGCGCGACATATTCCCGACGGCGGGTTTCCTCGTTTTCCTGCTGGAAAGAGACAATCACGTCGACGCGGTCATTGGGCAGGATAAAACCACCCGCGCCTGTTTCTGCCGATGTGGGCACGGCAACAGCGCGCATGCCCGGCCCGAGCACGGCAGACATGAAGCCCGCATCGCCCTGTTGAACCAGGCGACGGCCCGTCACCGGTTCACCCTGGCGAATGGCTGAGCGAACGACGGCACCGGCGAACTCCGAGGCGTCCTGGCCACGGTTTTCAACGATGTAACCGGGGGAGACGGCTTCTTCCGGCCAGGACTGCCAGTAGAAATCGCTGGCACTGACACGTTCACCGACATTGATATCACGACGGGCAGCGAGAATTCGGGTTGCCGGGCGTTGCTCGACCTGAGCCACCTGCGGCTCGTCCGTGGTCATGGCCTGACGCACAAAAAACGCGACAGCGATGGCTGCTACAGCCGCTGCTGCCAGAATGCCTATACGAAGCGCGTTCATGGAACTCCAAACCTCTCGACGCACGAATACGATTGCGAGGAGACGCTGAATTCCTCAAAGTGACGTTAATACTAAAGTGCGAATGCGCTCTAAAATGCGATTTTCGTATAACTCGTCAAAAAGTTGATAGTAGATCGACGCGCGGCAGCAGGATCAGGCCGGCGATCGCAATCGCGATCCCATAGGGAACCGGGGCACCCTGGGCGAGCGCAGTTCCGGGCGTGTGCCTGGCCAATGCAGGGATCGCTGGTAACAGGTGGCGCAAGGCGATCAGGACCAGGACCAGCCCCCCGCCAGCCAGAGCGGTGTAAAACAGAAAATGATAGCCAAGCGGCCATCCGAACATGAAGGACGCGGCCGCAAACATCTTGGCGTCGCCACCGCCCCACCAACCGGCCGCAAAAATGGCCATACCAAGCACCAGCGCCACGATGCCCGTGGCCAGATGCAGACCGAAAACGCCCCATCCGGGAAAATTGACGACGATGGCGAGCACGAAGGGCAGCAAAAGTGCTCCGCTCAGCCAGTTGGGAATCTTGTACCGCCAGGCGTCACTGACGGCGCCCGCGATCAAAAGACCGGCAAATACAAGTGAAATAAACTGAGTAATCATTTTGTCCCCGACTGGCGTGTCTGGACGGAGACTGCACGGCAAGACTTAATCTTCCGTTGGCGCAAACGAAAAGAGCCGCTCCGAAGGGAGCGGCTCGTTCCGTGTACGCTAAGTGCGTCTAACTTAGAGCGCGTCAGCGACCGTCTGCATATTGCCGGATACGCCAGCGCCCAGAGCGGTTACAGCGCCGATAATGACGACTGCAATGAGGGCTGCGATCAGGCCGTACTCGATAGCCGTTGCACCAGATTCATCTTTGAAAAAGCGAGAAACGAATTTCATTTTTATTACTCCCGTTAAGGTACCTCACCATCAGGAGCCGATCCGTCCCGACCCCTCCTGAACGATGCCCACTAAACACGGGAACAATTTCGATTTAGTAAAAACACGTACTTAACAAAATCTATACACACAACAACGCGGCTTATAGTTAACAAACACAAAACGAATTCTTTAAAGACTATAAACAAACAAAACAGCCCTGTTTATGAAAGATTTACGCGCGCGAGGGACACTATCGGCCAGACTTCGATCATCATGAGATTGGAAACCGCCATGATCCGCCCGTTCGCAATCGCCTTAACTCTGGCCTGCACATCGCTCAGCCCGGCCATGGCCGATGAAGTGATACTGGCGGCGGAACATGCCGAGGTGATCCGCCTGCCGGGTACGGCCAGCGCCGTTGTCGTCGGCAATCCGTCCATCGCTGATGCCCTGGTTCATGACGGCCGCACCCTTATCCTGACGGGACGCCTTCAGGGCCGCACCAATGTCATCGCCATTGACCGGATCGGTCGCGTGATTTTCGAGACCGACATCGTGGTGAGCAATCACAACGACAATCAGGTCGCCATGTTCCGCGGACCAAACCGCTTTACGCTGTCATGCGGGGATGTCTGTGACGAAATCCCTCGCGTCGGCGACGATACCGCACGCACGGATGCGCTGGGAGATCAGCAACTCGACCGCCTCGCCACGGCCAATGCCGCGCTCGGGGAAGACGACGCCGGGAACTAGGCTCATGTTCATGCGGGTTCGTAACAGCGTGAAGGCCAGCCTGCGGCGCGGCCTGTGCAATGAGGATGGCGCGACGGCGGTGGAATTCGCCATGATCGCAGCACCGTTTTTCTTCCTGCTGTTCGCGATGCTGGAAGTTGCCGCGGTGTTTTTCACCGGCACAGTGCTTGAAAATGCGGTTCTGGAGACCGCTCGCCAGATCCGTACCGGCCAGGCACAGACGGGCGGCACGACCCGCGAAACCTTCATGGACGAAATCTGCGACCGCATCGCCGTTATTGGCAATTGCGACCGTCTGTCTTTGGACGTGCAAGTGTTCGAAGATTTCGGAGACGTGGACCAATCCAGCCCGGTGAGGGAAGACGGCTCGCTGGACACCGCCGGTTTTGGCTGGGATCCAGGCGATGCAGGCGACATCGTCCTCGTTCGCGTCTTCTATCGCTGGTCCTTGATGACACCGTCCTTTGGAATCGGAATGTCCAACATGGAGAATAATCAGCGCCTGATTACCTCCGCGACCGTGTTCAGAAACGAGCCGTTCGATGATTGATCCTTTTTCTCGCCTCCTGCAGCGCTTCCGGCGCGATGATCGCGGTATTTCCGCGGTAGAGTTCGCCATCATCGCCCCGTTGATGCTGATCATCTATCTGGGGTCTGTTGAGGTGTCCCTGGCCCTGTCGATCGACCGCAAGATCACCAGCACCGCCAGCGCAATCGCTGACCTCGTTGCCCAGGACGATGTCATCACCGACGACGAGATCGTTGACATTCTCAATGCAGGTAATGCCATCATCGTGCCCTTCGATGCTGGTCCGCTGCAATTGCGGGTCAGCAGTCTGCTGATGGATGGCGATGGCGATGTCGAGGTCCAGTGGAGTGACGCCTCGGGCATGGCGCCTTTGGCCGAAGGTAGCTCGATCAGCACGCCGGATGGTGTTTTGCAGACCAACCGCGCGGTCATCATGGTCGAAGTCGAATACCGCTACCACACCCTGTTCTCGCAACTGGGCATGAGCCATTTCGATATCAGCGAGATTTTCTATCTGCGCCCGCGCCGCTCGATCGTCGTATCGCGACCCTAGGCCAGCGCCTGCTGCAAACGCCGGTGCAAGGCCTCGTCACCACCGATGCTCACGGCGCCGACACGCTCAACCGGCACCACCCCCATCAGGGCATTGGTGATGAAAACGGCGTCTGCACGCTCCAGCTCTGACAGATCCGCCGTGACTTCCTCGATCTCGAACGTATCGAGCAGATGCGCGCGTGAGGTTCCAGGCAGGGCCGCACATGCCAGCGAGGGCGTTTTCAACTGCCCGCCGGCAGACCAGATCAGACTGGCGCAATCTGCACAGGAGACACGCCCCCTGGCATCCAGCATCAACCCCATGTCGAAACCCTGCGCCCGTGCGGCCTGACGCGCCATGACATTGTCGACATAGCTGAGCGACTTGTGTTGCACCGTCATTGATGAGGCTTCCCGGCGAATATCAACAACGCCGAGCGAGAGCCGCTCCGGTGCGGGTGTCAGCGGACTGGCATCCAGCAAGATGACAGGGGCAACCGGGTCGGGGCGCAGCAGGCCGCGCGCGCCCTCGCCCACACTCACGGACAGTCGCAGGGCCAGGCGGTCCGTGCCTGCCCGCTGTGTCAGCAAGGGCAGGGCCGGCCCGAGATCAAATGTCTCGAAACTTAAACCGAAGGCCCGGCAACTGCGGGTCAGCCGGGCGAGATGCCGGTCCAGACGACGCACCCTCCCCTCGACACAGGCCATGGTTTCGAACAGTCCGTCACCGAGCAAAAAGCCCCGGTCCGCAGGTGACAGTCCGCGGACCTCCCTCCATTCACCTGTTTTCCAGATCAGCATTCGCTCGCCCCCAACGCGGCTTTCAGCGCAGAGGCCTTGGCCAGCGTTTCTTCGTACTCCGCAACCGGGTCACTGTCGGCAACGATACCGCCGCCACTGCGGATTTCCGCCTGCCAGCCCGTCTCCCCACGCGTAAGAGACGCCGTTCGGATCATGACATTCAAGTCCATATCCCCATCCGGCGTCATCCAGCCGAGGGCCCCGCAATAAGGACCGCGCGCCTCCCCTTCGAGCTCGGCAATGATTTCCATGGCCCGCACCTTAGGCGCTCCGGTGATCGAGCCAGGCGGAAAGCTGGCCCGCAATAGATCGATAAGATCGCAATCGTCACGCAGCCGGCCGGTCACATCCGAGACCAGGTGATGGACATTGGCAAAGCTCTCCACCTCACACAGCCGGGGCACCTCAACCGATCCGGCCTGGCAGACCCGCGAGAGGTCATTGCGCATCAGATCCACAATCATCAGGTTTTCCGCTCGGTCCTTGTGCGAGGCGAGCAGGTCCGTGCGCATCTCCCGGTCCTGCGTTGAATCTGCCATGCGCGGCCGCGTGCCCTTGATGGGGCGGCTCTCCACCAGCCCGCTCTTGACCGAGAGAAAACGCTCCGGCGAGTTGGTCAGGATGACATCATCCTCTGCGAGACGCAGATAGGCGGCATGAGGGGCCGGGCTGGCCGCACACAGACGCTCGAATACTGCATAGGGCGTATCTCCCGCCGGCAGATCGACATTGAAACGCTGAGACAGGTTGACCTGGAAGACATCCCCGGCATGAACGTAATCACGCGCCCGACGCGCAGCCGCGAGATAATTCTCCCGCTGCCAGTGCGCCTTCCAGGTCGCACGCTGAGCCGGTTCAGGGCGCAAGCCATACGGTCGCCCCAGCGTGTCCACGAGGTCTTCCACCAAGCTGTCATCAGTGCCGTAGACACGGATTTCCGAGCTCGCGCGGTCCAATTCGGCCCAGACGGGATAGTGCGCCATCGCGATCGCAGGCCAGGCGGACGTGAATTGCGGAAGACGCTCGAAGGCGCCGGCGAGGTCATAGCCCAGCAATCCGGCCCACAAGCCGCTGCCCCGGGCTCGAAACCGTTCGCCAAACCGCTCATAGTCAGCCGCATCGGACCCGATGAGGACCTCATCCGGGCGGGCAAAGATCCGCGCCCGTCCGCTCTGGCCATCATGCAGGAGCAGCGCCTGGGTCTCGGATTCGAAACCGGAAAATGCCGAAAGCGGATCACACCAGGGCAAGACCCGGGCAAGCTTCGGCGAACTCTCTGCAGGCATGGTCGGCGTCACCGCTCCAGCCAACGCTCGCGCAGAGCGTCCCGCTCGGCATCGGTAATGCTCAGCGTCTCGCGCAGATAGCGATCAACATCGCCGATCGTCGCGAAGGCCTCGTCAAGCAGGGCACCATCGACACCCAGAAACGTCCGAAGCGCCGCCTCATCGATATCCTTGCCCAGCTGATCCTGCATCCTCGCCTGCACTTTCGGCACCAAAGTGTCGTAATCGACCGCGGTATTGGTCAGCTCGTAATCGACACGCGCTGTGTCGTAATCGACGCCCAGTTCGTGCAAGACCAAGGCACAGAATATACCCGTACGATCCTTGCCCGCAGCGCAGTGCACCAGGAACCCGCTGTCCGCCTCGCCCGAGGCCAGCGCTTTGAACGCCTCACGAAAGACAACCTGGTTGCCCTCCTCCATCGGGATACGGCGATAGGCCGACAGCATGTAGCCTTTCACAGCCTGCGCGGAGAGATCACCCTTGCGCATGAATTGGAGATGCGGCGGCTCGGCATGATCATCATGATCTGAATCAATCACCCGCAAAGCCAGCGCAGCGTCCCAGTTAGACGGCTCCAGCTTGCGTTCGCGAGGCCGACGCAGATCCGCCACCACGGCAATTCCCAGGGATTTGAAAAAGTCCCGGTCCGCCTCGGACGAGCGTGAAAAATGTCCCGAACGGTACAATCCGGTCCGGACACGAGCGCCATCCAGACCTTCATAGTCATGGAAATGACGAAAGTTATGCACGCCTTCAAGCGGAGTTACGCGAGTCATGGTCTGGACCTAGTCGACGGGTTGATCCGGGGCAAGAGCGACTGCCCGATTACGCTATTCTGTCACGAACACGCGGCAAAACCGACTGGTAATTGGCTATCAGCGACCGTTCCTGCGCGACCAGCTCCACAAAGGCGAGGCGCATGAAGGACAGCTTGCCCGTGATATCGTGTTCCTCGAAACTCTCTTCGTTGAAGAAGAAAGTCTCGGCAATCATTTGCCAGGTGGTCTCCGTGCCCAGCTCCTGCACGGAGTACAGACGCGCGACATCTGCCATCAGGTCAAAGTCCAGCTGGTCAAGGGCCCCGGTCTGACCCGCATAGGTCCAGGCCACATCGGAGAGAATGGGCGGGCTGATCCCCTGCGGCAGGGACGGCATCACGGTTTCCAGCAAGCCACCCCGCGACGGCAGATTCCCGCTGCGAACCTGTTCTTCCAGTTCTCCCAGCGCCTCGGCGATGGTCGCGTGATACTCCGCCGCCTGTTCCAGCGCCTGCAGATTGGTGTCCAGCTCTTCAACGATGCGTTCAAGAGCAAGCTGGGCGGCCTGATCCTCATGCCGCGCCTCTCGCCATTCATTGACGATGAAGCCCAGCACGACCGCGAACACGATCAAGACAGCTTCGAGGGCTGCCCGCGGCAGCCAGGAGGGCATGTAGAGCTTCATGACACTAGCGGAATGGCGGCTCGTCGAAACTGCGCAACTTGCGCGAATGCAACGCCGAGGCCTCGTCGCGCTTGAGGATCTCGATGGTCTCGATGCCCGCTGCCAGGTGCTCGCTGACGGAGCGCTGGTAGAAGAGATTGGCCGCACCCGGCAGTTTCAGCTCGCCGTGCAGGGGCTTGTCAGACACACACAGCAAGGTTCCATAGGGCACACGCATGCGCAGGCCATTGGCCGCGATCGTCGCACTTTCCATGTCCACGGCAATCGCGCGGGACTGGTTGATGCGGCGGGCCTGGGCGGCGTAGCGCAATTCCCAGTTCCGGTCCGCATAGGTCGCTACGGTTCCTGTCCGCAGACGGGATTTGAGATCTTCCTTGCTGTCTCCGCTGACACTCGCGACAGCGTTTTCCAAAGCGATCTGGATCTCCGCGATCGGCGGGATCGGCACCTCGACCGGAATGTCCTCGTCCAGCACCGCGTCATAACGCAGATAGGCGTGCGCCAGCACATAATCGCCGAGGCGCTGCGAGTGGCGCAGGCCACCACAGTGACCGATCATCAGCCAGCATTGCGGGCGCAGGACAGCCAGGTGGTCGGTGATATTCTTGGCGTTGGACGGACCGACACCGATATTGACCAGCGTGATACCGCGTCCACCCGGTGCTTTCAGGTGGTAGGCCGGCATCTGGAAACGCCGCCAGGGCGCGCCTTCCACCACGGCGTGGGCATTGGGCGTATTGGCATCCACCGTCACATTGCCGGCCGCCGAGAAGCTCTCATAGTGATTGTCTTCCTTGAGCTGGCGAATGGCCCAGCTGGTGAAGGCATCCACATAGCGGTGGTAATTGGTAAAGAGGATGAATTGCTGAACATCCTCATACGGCGTACCGGTGTAGTGGCGCAGGCGCTGCAGCGAATAATCGACCCGCGGCGCATCAAACAGGCTTAGCGGGCGGACCTCGCCCGGTGCGCTTGGCTTGAGACCATTGGGGCGATCATCATCAATCTTGGACAGGTCCGCATACGGGAAGTGACGCACCAGGTCGGCCGGGCTGGCGGCATTCATGTCCAGGTCGTCGGCACCATCAAGGACATAGGAGAACGGGATCTCCGTCGTCGACGGGCCAACCTCGATGGTGATTTCATAGCCATCATTGAGCAGTTCGAGCTGTTCGATCAGATAGTCACGGAACAGCGCCGGATTGGTGATCGTGCTCTCGTAAACGCCCGGATCGGTGAACTTGCCAAAAGCGCGGCTGACCGGAGGCGGCGGGCCGTCCGGCAGATAGCTGACGCGAAGGGCCGGATAAACAAAAGCCCCGGCAGCGCGATCATCGGCGCTTGGCGGGGCTCCTCCCTCCAGGAATATCTTCAGTGCCGTTCGAAGACGGTCGACAGACGCCTGATAGAGCGCATTGAGCTGATCTACGGCGTCCTGGGGTGTGGTCGCAGTTTTAAACTCTGTCATCGCGCACCTCATGCACGAAATCGCAGCGAGGGTAAATGGGAGATTGCGCCAACGATCTCATTTTCCTGCCGACTTGGCATCTCGGCCCAATACGCCCAATCTGCGCGCAAACGGGAGTCGATTAAATGAGCCAGAGTTTCAGAGATCGGGTCGAGATCTCGATCGAGAACCACATCGCCCACGTCGAGATGATCCGCGAGGACAAGCTGAACGCGCTGGACAGTGACATGTTCGACGCCCTGATCGAGGCGGCCGACTGGCTGGGCGCACGGACCGATGTCCGGGTGGCGATTCTCTCCGGCCGCGGAAGGATGTTCTGTGCCGGTCTCGACTTCATGAGCTTTGCCGCGATGGCCGGCGATGAAGCCGACCAGGCACTGTCTCTGGAAGAGCGGACTCACGGGTTTTGCAACACGCCGCAATTCGCCGCTTACGCGTGGCACGAATTGCCGGTGCCCGTGATTGCTGCCATTCGCGGTGGCGCGCTGGGCGGAGGGCTACAGGTCGCGCTCGGTGCGGATATGCGTATCGCCACAGGGGATTCGAAAATCGCCATCGCGGAAACCCAATGGGGTCTGGTCCCGGACATGTCCGGTTTCGCACTCGCCCGCCGGTTGTTGCGCGATGATGTCCTGCGGCAGCTGACCTATACAGCGCAACGCATTGATGGAAGCCGGGCCTGTGCCCTGGGACTGGTCACGGAAACCGCCGACGATCCGCTTGAACGCGCTTTTGAAATCGCCCGCCAGATCGCGGCGCGCAGCCCGTCTGCCATTCGCGGGTCCAAGCGCCTGATCAATGGGCTGGACGACCAGTCATCCAGCGAAATCCTGCTGGCGGAGTCGCGTGAGCAACAGGCTGTTATCGGCAAGCCACACCAGGTCGAGGCCGTGATGGCCAATCTTGAAAAGAGAGAGCCGGTTTTTGATTGATCGCGCACGTTGATTGCGCCCTGCCCGAAAAAACATGCCGCCATGCGCAAATGTGTGTTGGCGTGATCTCCTGCGGCCTGTATTGACGCCGCTCCCCGATTTTGGCGGGAGAAAGGAGATTACCATGCCCAATTCAAGCAACTGGATCGTTCTCAAATTCGGTGGAACGAGCGTCAAATCCCTCTCTGACTGGCAGGTCATCTCCAAACGGATCAAGAAACTCCGCAAGGCGAAGAAACGGGTGCTTGTCGTTCACTCCGCTATTCGCGGGGTATCCGACGCGCTGGAAGACCTGGTCCGCACCGCCCGTGACGGCGATGGCAGCGAGGCGCTGGCCTTTATCAAGGCGCGCCATATCGAGCTGGCCGATGAGCTGGACCTTAATGGCGAAGCGCTGTTGGCGACCAATTTTGACGAGCTGGACCGGCTCAGCGCCGGCCTGGCCCTGACGGGCGATGCCAGCCCGCGCCTGCACGCGCGCATAATGTGCCAGGGCGAGTTGATGGCCACGACGCTGGGCGCCGCCTGGCTCAACCAGACAGGTCGCGATTGTGAGTGGCTCGACGCCCGCGCCGCCCTGACCGCTCGCCCGGCCGGCGGCATCAGCGGCTATGTGGACGCCGATTGTGATCACGCGCCCGACAAGACCCTGCAAAAGCGGTTCGACAGTGATGTCGTTCTGACCCAGGGCTTTATCGCCGGGCGCGAGGATGGCGATACTGCCCTGCTCGGGCGCGGCGGCTCGGATACGTCAGCAGCCTATTTCGCGGCCAAGCTGCAGGCCGAACGTCTGGAAATCTGGACTGATGTGCCCGGCTTCTTCTCGGCCGATCCGCGACTGACGGGCTCCGCCCGCCAGATCAAGGCGCTGAGTTATGACGAGGCCCAGGAAATCGCCTCCATGGGCGCTTCGGTCCTGCACCCGCGCGCCATCGCCCCGGTCCGCAATGCCGGTATCGAGATGGAGATCCGCTGCACGCACAAACGCAAGATGCCGGGCACGGTCATCAGCGCCACCCCGTCAGAAGACGCGCCGCGCCTGAAAGCCGTCTCGGTCAAGAATGGCGTTCGCCTGATCACGCTGGATACCAGCGGCATGTGGCGAGCGTCCGGCTTCCTGGCCAGGGCGTTCGAGCCCTTTGCGCGGCATGGCGTATCGATCGACCTGGTCTCGACATCGGAAACCAGCGTCACCGTCTCGCTGGATGATGACCCGTCCCTGACGCCAGCCGTTCTGACGGCGCTGGAGGCCGACCTCGCCGAGATCGCCCGTGTCTCGGTGCTGGAAGACTGCGCGGCCGTCAGCCTGGTTGGACGCGGCGTGCGCGCCCTGCTGGCCCAGCTGGCCCCGGCGATGGAGGCGTTCGCACATTATCCGGTGCGCCTGATCTCCCAGGCCGCCAATGATCTCAACTTCACCGTTGTGGTCGATGGCGACCAAGGCAGGCCGCTCTGCCGCAAGCTGCACGACCAGCTGATCCAGCCCAAGCCGCTTGACGAGACCTTCGGCCCCAGCTGGGCAGAGCTGGACGCGGACAAGGCTGCGAAAGCCGATGCGCCAGCCGTCTGGTGGCGCAATAAACGCAATGCCCTGCTCGAGGCCTGCCCCGAGAATGATGCGGTCTATGTCTATGACCGCGATACGGTTCGCGAGCGCTGCGAGGCGATTGCCGGATTGAAGAATCTCGATCGCGGCTTCTACGCGATGAAGGCCAATGGCCATGCCGACATCATCCGCACTGCGGTTGAGGCGGGTCTGGGCATTGAGTGTGTCTCAATCAACGAGGTCGAGGCGGCACGCGCGGCGGCGCCCGCACTGACGCCGGATCGCATTCTCTTCACGCCGAACTTCGCCCCGCGCGAGGAATATGCCGCCGCGCTGGAAATGGGCATTCACCTGACCCTGGACGGTCTGCATCCACTGCGGCACTGGCCAGAGCTGTTCAAGAACGCCGAGATTACCCTGCGCATCAATCCCCAGCGCCCGGAAGGCCATCACAAACACGTGCGCACCGCCGGTCCGGAAGCCAAGTTCGGCCTGCACCGTGACGAATTGCCGGAAGCCATCGAGCTGGCCCGGGCAGCGGGCGCGAAGATCACCGGTCTGCACGTGCATTCCGGCTCTGGAATCTCCGATCCGGAACACTGGCGGCGTGTCGGCATTTTCCTGACCGAAACGGCACAGGACCTGCCCGACGTGAAAGTGCTGGATCTGGGTGGCGGACTGGGTGTCGACGAAGCCTCAGGCCCGCGTCGCATCAACACAGACCAGCTGGACATCATGCTGGGCGAGCTGAAAACAGCCTATCCCGGTTACGAATTCTGGCTTGAACCGGGTCGTTATATCAGCGCCGAGGCCGGGGTGTTGCTGGCCCGGGTGACCCAGGTCAAGCAAACACCCGATGCGTGTTTTGTCGGCATCAATACCGGCATGAACTCGCTGATCCGCCCGGCGCTCTACGGTGCCCGCCACGAGATCGTCAATCTCACGCGCCTCAAGGAGGATGCGGACATGGTCGCCGATATTGTCGGGCCGATCTGTGAAAGCGCTGACCGGCTGGGCGCCCAGCGCCTACTGCCAGAGACGCGAGAGGGCGATGTCATCCTGATCGGCAATGGCGGCGCCTATGGCCGCGTCATGGCCTCGCGCTACAACATGCGTGAACCTGCCGGCGAGGTGGTGATCTAGCCCAGACAGCGGATATCGGGGCGGACCGGGATGGTTCGCCCCGATATCCCCCTCGCCTGTCCTGGCAGAGCGGTGTAAGCCGCGCGCATGTCTGCTGATCCCCTCACCCAATCGCCGCCCGAAGCGATTAGTCACGGCTCGATTTTCAAGCGGTTCTGGCCGCAGATTTCCGGCACGTTTGCGCTGTTGACGGTCGAGAATGTGCTCGGGGTCGCTGAACCACTCGTGCTGGGCATCGCCATCAACCGGCTGGTGGAACAGGACTGGACAGGCCTCGCCTGGCTGGCCGCGCTGGAACTCACGTTCATCATCGTGGGCATTGTCCGGCGCATGTATGACACCCGTGTCTATACCCGCATCTACGCCAGGGTCGGCTCTGACCTGGTTGCGCGGGAACAGGCCAAGGGCTCGCCGATCACCCAGGTCAATGCGCGCGCGGACCTGATCAAGGAAGTCGTCGATTTCTTCGAACAGATCCTGCCGCTGTCCCTGACCGCCGGTTTCACCCTGATCGGCTCGCTGGTGATGATCGCCTTTCTGGATTTCCGCGTCTTCGTGGTCGCCACCGTGGCGACCGTGCTGACCGGTCTTGTTTTCTGGATCGCCAGCAAGCGCATCCACACCCTCAACAAGGCGCTCAACAACCAGTATGAACGCCAGATCGAGGTGTTCGAGCGCATGCGCGCGTCCAGCCGCAACCGCCACTTCCGGCGGCTGGCCATGTGGCAGGTGCGCCTGTCCGATCTGGAAAGCCTCAATTTCGGCCTGACCTATCTCTTCCTGATCGCCGCCATGCTGTTTGGTATTTATGACGCAGTCACACGCCTGGATGCTCCGATCGGGACAGTGTTTGCTCTGATGACCTATCTCTTCCAGTTCGTGCAAAGCGTTGTGGCCCTGCCGATCACCTACCAGCAAGGCATCCGCACATCGGAGATCACCCAGCGGGTCTCGGACTAGGCATTCCACCACCCGGCAAATCAGCCCATCCTCTGCCGGAGCAGTTCGGAGGGTGCGATGAAGATTGTCACGACGATCCTGGCGCTGACCGTGTCCGTGATCGCGATTGGCGGGGCCGGGACGATTTACCTGGATTATCTGGATGCGAGGAGTTTCGAGCGGATGCGCGAGGCGTGTGCCCCCGGAACGGTGATTTCCTATCAACGCGAGAGGCTTGGCGCCATGATCACGGTCAATTGCGAGCATGACCTTCCGCGCACCACGCAATAAAATGGGCGACCCAGCTCGCTTCTCTCCTCCCCGAAAGTAGATAGCTGGATCGCCCGCAACTCAACGCCGAAGCGGAGTTGATCAGTCTGCCAGAGCTTCTTCGCTCTTCTTGGCTTTCATTTGGTCAAACATGGACCAGACGCCGTCATTACCATGCCAGTCGCCCTGTGTCGCGCCTTTTGAGTATTCAGTGGCACGAGCCTCGAAGAAATTGGCGTGTTCGACACCATTGAGGATCTCGGTGAGCCACGGAAGCGGGTGTTCCTTGACGCCATAGATGGGCGGGAGTTTGAGCTGGCCGAGGCGCCAGTCGGCGATATAGCGGATGTATTGCTTGATATCGTCCGGCGTCATGCCCTCGACATCGCCCATTTCGAAGGCGAGATCGATGAACTTGTCTTCCATGCGCACGACCGTCTTGCAGCACTTGACAATGTCGTCCTTGACCTCTTGCGTCAGCGCGCCGGTCTCTTCGGCAAAGGCGTGGAAGAGCTTGATCATGCCCTCGCAGTGCAGGCTTTCATCGCGGATCGACCAGGTGACGATCTGGCCCATGCCCTTCATCTTGTTGAAGCGCGGGAAGTTCATCAGCATGGCGAAGGAAGCAAACAGCTGCAGGCCCTCGGTAAAAGCGCCGAACATGGCCACGGTACGCAGGATGTCGGCTTCGCTCTCAACACCGAATTCCTGCATGTAATTGTGTTTGTCCGCCATGGCCTCGTATTCCATGAAAGCGGAGAATTCGCTGTCCGGCATGCCGATGGTTTCCAGCAGCAGCGCATAGGCAGCGATGTGGATCGTCTCCATGTTGGAGAAGGAGGACAGCATCATCTTCACTTCCGTCGGACGGAAGACGCGGCTGTAGCGCTCCATGTAGTTGTCGTTCACCTCGACATCGGACTGGGTGAAGAAACGGAAGATCTGCGTCAGCAGATTGCGTTCCTGGTCATTGAGCTTGGTTGCCCAGTCCTTGCAGTCCTCGCCGAGCGGAACTTCTTCCGGCATCCAGTGGACCTGTTGCTGCTTTTTCCAGAAGTCATAAGCCCACGGATAACGGAAAGGCTTGTAGGAATGGCTCGTCGTAAGAAGGCCCGGCAGTTCGGTCGCATCAGTCATGGGAACACCCTCGGTCGGAATCAAAGCGGCTCAGCCACTCAATATCTATATATTGTGGTAAACGCGGGGTTCACGTCTAGCCCTAGTGTGCGCTGGGTGCGGTTTTCCACAGACTGCTCCACAGAAATCGACGTCTAATCAACCTGTGTGACGCGTAGTTCAGACTGTGCACGCAAGACCCCCGCCCGCTTGACATGGGTCAGCGAGCGGAAATTGCGAACATCCTCTCGCGGATCCTCGGACAGGACAATCAGGTCGGCCACGAAACCGGCTTCGATCTGCCCGAACTCGTCCTCCGCGCCCATCGCGACCGCCCCGCCTCGGGTGGACATCTCGATTACGGCCTGCGGGCTAAGCCCGGCCGCCTGCATCATCTCCATCTCGCGATAGATTGACGGGCCATGCAGGGTCATCGGATTGCCGGCATCAGTAGCCGTAGCGATCCGGCCACCCGCCTCAAAGACCGCCATCAGGTTTTGCTGCATCAGGGCGATTTCGGCGCCATTGCCCTCCAGGCTGCGATAGGCCCAGGCCGGTGAAATCAGGTCGGACGGCATACGTTCCGGCGTGTTGATGCGCGCCCGGATCGCGTCATCCACACAGCCATTGGGATCATCGATCGGCACGGGCGCGGCGAAGGCCACACTGGCCAGGGCCCCGCCCCAATTCGGTCCCGCCTGTAGCGTGGGTACGTAGACCGCGTCATTGCCGGTCAGCAGGTCGAGGAATTCCTGGTCGACCGGCTGGTCCGACACGGAATGCACCAGCATCTCGGCACCGGCCCGCAGCGCCATCTTCGCTTCTCGCAGGGAGGTGGCGTGAACAATCATTGGCAGATCCGCCGCTTCCGCTGCCGCAGCGATTTCCATCAGCAGCCCATCGAGCCGGTCGCGATCATCCGGACGCGGGGCGAGATACCAGACCTTCACCGCCTGCGCTCCGATCGATTCGAGATAACGGACCTGCTCGCGAACACCCGCAACACCCTCCATCGGCAGGAAGAGCGGCTGGTCAGCAGCGCCTTCGCCGAGGAAAAACCGGTTGCGGGCACTGGCATGGGTAATCAACGGGCCCTCCGCGCGCACATGCGCTCGATCGGAACGGTCGGTATCGGTGGCGTGATCACTGGTCACGGTCCAGGCCTGCCCGCCGACATCGTATACGGCTGTGATGCCCGTACACAGATAGGCGGCATGCCAGCGATCCGGATTGGCACGCAGGGCCGCTGCGGTTTCCGGATAAGGGTAGACATCGGGCGCCTGCATGCCGTCCGGCCGACCATCCAGCCAGCCGGTCTGGGCGAAATGCACATGCGCATCCACAAGTCCCGGGGTGATGTAGTGACCGTCCAGGTCAATAATTTCGGCATCCTCCGGGAAGCTGCAGGCTTCCGGCTCGCCAACACATCCAATCCGGCCATCCCGGACTATGATACTGGCGCTTTCAATCCAGTAATCACCATTGATGACGGTCGCCCCGGTCAGCACGACCGCATCCGTGGCATCAGATTGGGCCAGGACAGGCGGGGTGATGCCCAACGCAAGAACAGCCAGCAGCGAACGTTTCATGACATCCCCTCAAGGCCGATTACGTGTGATTGTAGGCCGCCAGACGTGGCGGGACAGGTCTACCAGCGCCAGTTGACCGTGACAGCGCCGAATTCCTCGGCTTCTTCGAACGCGGTCACACCGGCCACATGCTGGTATTCGCGGCGCACATAGGCGACCGACAGGTCGGCATCGCCAAAACGCACGGCCACACCCGCCTGGGCATCACCGATGACCTCGCGGCGCGTCAACGCCATGGCACTGTCGAAATTCGTGCCTTCGACCGGGTTGTAGAGCAGCGCTCGGCGATCAGCGCCGGCATACATGTACCAGCGCGGCTCGCCCTCGAGACGATTGCCAAGATGCTGACCGATCCGCAGTTCCGCGCCCGCACCTGCGGCCGTGCCATCATTGCCCACGCTGACACCGGCACGCGGGACCAGGCTGACATCCAGCTCATCGGCGCCGCCATAGGAATCGAAGGAGTGCTGATATGCCACGGCAACCGTGGTGTGATCACGCTCAGGGTCCAGAACCAGCGGGGAATGCGTATCCGCCGTCACCGCGAACAGGTCATAGGCGATGTCCTGCGTGTCATCGTCCAGAACTGCGACCTGCAGCTCGCCAGCCGGACCCAGATCAATGGTGGCTGCGCCGTCCAGTGTCGACGCTGCAAAGGCGTTTTGTCCGCTGATATTGCTGTCCAGCGACAGCGCGGTACGGGCAACATTGGCAGCAGATGCGGAGAGCGGCCGAATATCGCCTTCTGCCTCGAGATTGGCTTGAATCATCGCAGAAGAGCTCGCCCACTCATTCGCCCCGCCCGGCGTCATAAGGACATATGACGTTCCGGCGAGTGCAATGAGCGTTGCCAAAGTCAGCTCTGACTTTCGTCCCATACGCATCTTCTTCTCTCCCGCCCTTTATGTGGCAAATGACGAGTCTTGATGCACGTCTATTCGCCTCAGGCGGGAAAAGGTTAACGCGATTTCATCGGAGCTGTCCACAAAGAGAAAGGCCCGGATTAAAAAAAATTCCGGGCCTTCAACTTCAAGACTGCGATGCCGTTACTGGCAAGCGAGGCATTCCTCGTAATCGGTTGGCGCCGCATCCGCCATGGATTGCTCGGCCTCGGACTTGTTCTCGGATCCGGCATAAGCCGCACGCTGTACGGACTTGGAGCGGCAGTAATAGAGCGACTTGATGCCCTTCTCCCATGCCGACCAGTGCAGCATGTGCAGGTCCCACTTATCGATATCGCCCGGCAGGAAGATATTCAGGGACTGGGACTGGCAGACGAAGGGCGTGCGGTCCGCCGCGTGCTCGATGACCCAGCGCTGGTCGATTTCAAAGGCCGTACGGAACAGCGCCTTTTCATGTTCATCCAGCTCATCAATGTGCTGAACCGAGCCCTCATGTTCGAGGATCGTCGCCCACACGCCCGGCGTGTTCAGGCCCTTGGCTTCAAGCACGGCCTCGAGCTGCGGGTTCTTCACGGTCGTGGAGCCGGACAGCGTCTTGTGGGTGTAGACATTGGCCGGGATCGGCTCGATGCCCGCGGAAACCCCACCACAGATAATGGAGATCGACGCCGTCGGTGCGATGGCCAGCTTGTGTGAAAAGCGTGCGTTAACACCGCTGGAAGCGGCATCCGGGCACGCACCGCGCTCATCAGCCAACTTGACCGAGGCCGCGTCCGCCTGCTGACGGATATGCTTGAACAGCTTCATGTTCCAGGATTTGGCCATGGCGCTTTCGAACGGCGCGTTCATCTGCTGCAGGAAGGTGTGCATGCCCATCAGGCCGAGACCGACAGACCGTTCCTGGATTGCGGAATAGACGGCACGATCCATCTCTTCCGGCGCGCGCTGGATGAAATCTTCCAGAACATTGTCGAGGAAGCGGAAAATATCCTCGATAAAGTCCGGGTCATCCTTCCACTCCAGATACTTGGCTGCATTGAGCGAAGACAGGCAGCAAACGGCCGTGCGCTCTTCGCCATTCTGGTCATAGCCGGTCGGCAGCATGATTTCTGCGCACAGGTTGGACTGGCGCACCTTCAGGCCCAGCTTGCGCTGGTGAGCCGGCATCGCGTTGTTCACCGTATCGGAGAAGATGATGTAGGGCTCACCGGTCTGCAGACGCAGCTCGAGGATCTTCTGCCACAGCTTGCGAGCATTGATCGTCTTCACGACCTCACCCGATTTCGGGGACTTCAGCTCGAACTCGCCATCTTCGCGAACCGCTTCCATGAACGCGTCCGAGATGTTCAGACCATGGTGGAGGTTTAGAGATTTGCGGTTGAAGTCGCCCGACGGCTTGCGGATTTCCAGGAACTCTTCGATTTCCGGGTGGTGAACGTCGAGATACACCGCTGCGGAACCCCGGCGAAGGGAGCCCTGGGAGATTGCCAGGGTCAGACTGTCCATCACGCGGATGAAGGGAATGATGCCGGAGGTCTGGCCGACTTCGCCAATCTTCTCGCCGATGGAACGAACATCACCCCAATAGGTGCCGATACCGCCGCCATTGGACGCCAGCCACACATTCTCGGTCCAGGTGCCGACAATATCGTCCAGGCTGTCACCGACAGAGTTCAGGAAGCAGGAGATCGGCAGGCCACGATCCGCGCCGCCATTCGAAAGAACAGGCGTCGCCGGCATGAACCAGAGATTGGAGATGTAGTCATAAAGACGCTGGGCGTGCTCGGGATTGTCGGCATAGGCCGTCGCGACGCGTGCAAACATGTCCTGATAGGACTCACCCGGGAGCAGGTAACGGTCTTCCAGCGTTTTCTTGCCGAAATCCGTCAGCAATGCGTCACGTGACCGGTCCACCTTGACGCTTTCAACCACACGCAGGTGGGAGCCGTCATTGGCCTTCGGTTTGCCACGACGAGAGGATGCCCGGTCTGCCGGTTCGACATCAAGAATACGATTGGTGGCCGAATCCAAAGGTGTCATGTCTGTTTTGCTCCCCAAGCCCAGAGTCAAAAATGTCCTGTTCGCGCAAATAAGCTTGCGCGGCGTACAAACCCGAATAGGTCGAAAAAATCTGTATAGTGTGTCGCTGTGACCAGCTGACCCAACATATAGTGGCTCAGTGAAAATGGGCGGTCAACGGCAAGAACAGTCTTTGAGCGGATTTTTTGGTTAACAAGTTCTAAACCGCAGCCACACCCTGTCACACCCCGTTAAGGGGCGTGACAGGCCTGTGTAACAAGGGTTAAGCGGCGTTAACCGAGCCTCACGACAGGTTAAGAAGTTCCGGATCGCCACCCTGAGCGGAGATGTTGATCGTCACCGTTTTTTCACCGGCAAACCGGTGCAGATAGTGCGGGCCACCGGCCTTGGGACCCGTGCCAGACAAGCCCTCTCCGCCAAATGGCTGCACCCCGACCACAGCCCCGATCATGTTGCGATTCACGTAGACATTGCCCGCGGGAACGATCGACTGAATTTGCCTGTGGAAAGACTCCAGACGCGAGTGAATCCCCAAAGTCAGCCCGTAACCCTTGGCTGCAAGCTCGGCTGCAATCGCGGGGAGGTCCTTGCGCTTGTAGCGGTAGACGTGCAGCACCGGACCAAAGACTTCACGCTCAAGCAGATCCAGGGACGGCAGCTCGACAAGCGCAGGACCGAAGAAACTGCCGTGCTCGCCCGCCAGACCCGTCTCAAGCTGTTTGATGACGGTCGCTTCGCGGGTCATACGCTCCATGTGTGATTCGAGAATGCCCAAAGCTTCTGCGTCGATCACCGGACCAACATCGGTAGTGATGTCGGAGGGGTCACCGATTCCCAGCTCATCCATCGCGCCGCACAGCGCTTCGACAAATTCGTCTGCAGTATCTTCAGGCAGGAAGATGATTCGCAGAGCCGAGCAGCGCTGACCTGCCGACCCAAAGGCCGACATGATAGCATCGTCGACAACCTGTTCCTTGAGCGCGGTCGTATCCACGAACATCCCATTCAGCCCACCGGTCTCGGCAATCAGCGGCGCAATCGCCGTATCCCGGGCCGCCAGGGAACGATTGATCAGACGGGCGACTTCGGTCGACCCGGTGAAGGCAACACCGGCCGTACGATTATCCCGCGTCAGGGCAGCACCGACCGTTTCTCCCGTCCCTGGCAGCAGCTGCAGCACGTCTGCCGGCAAGCCCGCCTCCTGGAAGAGTTTCACAGCTTCACATGCGATGACCGGTGTCTGCTCTGCCGGCTTGGCCAGGACCGTATTTCCCGCGGCCAGCGCCGCCGCCACCTGGCCCGCGAAGATTGCCAGCGGGAAATTCCAGGGACTGATACAGACGAAGACGCCGCGCCCCTGCAGCCCGAGATGATTCGTTTCACCCGCCGGCCCCGGTAGACGGTCGGCACCAGCGAACTCGCGTTCTGCCTGGGCGCCGTAATACCGGCAGAAATCGATCGCCTCGCGCACCTCGGCAATGCCATCCGGGATATTCTTGCCCGCCTCGCGCGACATCAGCGCGATCAGCCGGTCCATATTCTGTTCCATGATGTCGGCCATGGCGCGCAGGATAGCTCCGCGTTTCTCGCCACCAGCCGCATTCCAGGACGGGAAGGCAGCGGCCGCGGAACGGAAGGCCGTATCGACATCTGCTTCGCTGGCCTTGACGACATTGCCGACATGCTGGCTGCGATCGACCGGACTCATCAAGGCCTCCGGCTCACCGGTCACCAGGCGGCCGCCGATCAGGGGCCCGGCGCTCAGAGGCAATTGCGCATCAAGCTCGGCCATGGCGTGAGCCAGGCGTTCCTGCACCGCGCGCTGGCTGATATCCACGCCAACCGAATTCGGCCGCTCATCGCCATACAGATCGTCAGGCATCGGGATCTGCGGATGGCGGTCCAGGCCGTCCGCTTTCTCGAACGGACCACGCGCGACATCTTCGACGGGAACGGCGTCATCCAGGAAGGAATGCACGAAAGATGTATTGGCCCCGTTTTCAAGCAAGCGCCGCACGAGATAAGGCAACAAGTCCTCATGGCTGCCGACAGGGGCATAAACCCGAACCGTGCGTTCGCCATGGGCCTCCTGCGACGCGGCATAGAGCGGTTCGCCCATGCCATGCAGACGCTGGAATTCATATTCATCGACGCCGGCCTGGTGGGCCAGTTCGCGCACAGACGCCAGAGTATGCGCATTGTGAGTGGCAAACTGGGCGTAGATTTCCCTGGGCGCTGCCAGCATGCGTTTGGCACACACAAGATAATGAAGATCGGTCGCGGTCTTGGTGGTCCAGACCGGGAAATCCGGCCACCCCATCTGGTGACCGAACTTGATCTCGGTGTCCCAGTAAGCGCCCTTCACCAGACGCACCAGGAAACGACGACCACTCTGCTTCGCCAGTTCGACGAGACCGTCAATGACTGCGCCGGCTCGCTTCTGATACGCCTGCACCGCCAGGCCCAACCCGTTCCAGCCGCGCAGGGACGGGTCCCGGGCCAGCCGGTCGAGGATTTTCAGCGAGATGATCAGACGGTCGGATTCCTCGGCATCAATGCAAAAGCCGATATCGTGTGCTTTCGCGGCGCGGGCCTGTTCGAGCACCATTGGATAGAGCTCGTCCATGACACGCTCTTCCTTGATCGCCAGATAGCTGGCGTTCAGAGCCGACAACTTGACCGAGACCCCGTGTACTTTCTCGATCGGACCGTCGCCACGCGCAGCACCCACCGCCTCGATCGCATCGAGATAGCGCTGGTGATAGCGCTGGGCATCGGCAGCGGTCCGCGCGCCCTCGCCCAGCATGTCGAAGGAACCGATATCCTTGTGCTTGCCGGCTCGCTTGAGTGCAGCTGAAATCGTCCGGCCGAGAACAAACTGTTCGCCCATGATGCGCATGGCCTGCATGGTCGCGGCGCGAATGACCGGCTCACCGGCTCGTGCTGTCAACTGTTTCAGGTAAACGCCGGGATTCTTGCGCGCCTCCGGTTCCACATCGATGATCTTGCCTGTCAGCATCAGGCCGAGCGTGGACGCATTCACGAGCCAGTTTTCCGACTTGCCGGCGTGCTCGCCCCATTCACCCGTCGAGATCTTTTCCGCGATCAGCTTGTCGGCGGTGGCCCCGTCGGGCACGCGCAACAGCGCCTCGGCCAGGCACATCAGCGCCAGCCCTTCCTTGTTGGACAGGCCGAATTCCTGGAGGAAGGACTCCATCAATCCGCGGGCCCGCGTGGATGCCCGTGCCCGCTTGACCAGGTCAATCGCGTCATCGCGCACCTTGTCGCGCGTCTGGTCGCTAAAACCGATCTGCTCGATTAGCGTCTTTACCAACTCGCTCTCATTGGCGAATTTCAAACGGTCAATCTCATCCCAATCAATGGAATTGCGGGCTTGGACATTCATGGCGCAAACCTTCAGTTGGATCCAAAATTCGCGGCGGAGATTGCTCCCGCAAACGCCACTCCGCAAGCCTAGTGTGCTGTTGCACTTCGCGATTGTGCACGAATGCGCTAAGACGCATGCAGATAGTAAGGATTTTCACCGCCGGGGGCGGCTGAGAAGCAGAGGAAACTGATGAGCAAAACCGCTGACCTCGCGAACAATATCGTCACGACCAACGGCCCGGACGCGGAAGACAGCAATGAGCGCCCACAGCGCATCATGCTGGTAACCGACGCCTGGGAGCCGCAAATGAACGGCGTTGTTCGCACGCTGTCTCGCACCGTCGCCGAGCTTCGCGATATGGGCCGCGAAGTCGAAGTGATCCATCCAGGTCTGGGCTACAAGACCATGCCCTTGCCCACCTACCCGGAGATCCAGCTGGCCATGGGCGCACGCAAGGATATTGTCCGCCGCTTCACCGAGTTTGAGCCGGAAGCCATCCATATCGCGACGGAAGGCCCACTTGGCCTTGCGGCGCGCCGCATCTGTGTGAAGTGGAAACTGCCCTTCACGACCAGCTATCACACCAAATTCCCTGAATATGTGAACGCGCGTTTCGGTTTCATTCCGCTCTCTGCGGGTTATGCCTTCATGCGCTGGTTCCACAATGCCGGCGGCCGCATGATGGTGACGACGCCGTCCATGCGCGATGACCTGACCAAGCGCGGCTTCAACAATCTGACGCCCTGGGCACGTGGCGTGGACATCGAGCTGTTCAATCCGGCCAAGCGCATGATGAACGGCGAAGACGTCTTCGCCGGCCTGGAGCGCCCGATCTGGGTCAATGTCGGTCGTGTTGCGGTTGAAAAGAACATCGAGACCTTCCTGGAAACCGATCTGCCAGGGACCAAGGTCATTGTCGGTGACGGCCCGCAACTGGAAGAACTGAAGGCGAAATATCCCGACGCAGTCTTCACCGGTCCGAAATTCGGTGACGAGCTTGCCCGCCACTTCGCCGATGCGGATGTCTTTGTCTTCCCGAGCTGGACCGATACATTCGGTCTGGTGAACCTGGAAGCCATGGCCTGTGGCACACCGGTTGCGGCCTTCCCCGCCCACGGCCCCAAGGACATCATTCCGGGTTCCGGTGGTGGTTTCATCAATGAAGACCTGCGTCAGGCCTGTATGGACTGTCTGGAGATCGACCGCGCCGCCCCGCGCGCGCACGCGGAGAAACACTCCTGGACACAGTGTGCGATGGACTTCCTGGACAATCTCAAACCGCATCCCAAGCCTGAACGCCGTCGTTTCTGGCGCCGGCTGCGACGCCAGAAGTCGATCGATAGCTAGGCACGATCAATTTGTTCAAATGAAAACAGGCCGGAGATGCTCCGGCCTGTTTTTTTAGTGGCGGGGACGAGCAGCCTGTCAGACGAGACGCTTGCGCAACATTTGCGACATGACATCGATCAGGCTGACCGCGATGACGATCACCAGGACGATGGCTGCTGTACGCTGGTAATCAAACGCGCGGACGGCTTCGAACAGGATTTGGCCGATACCGCCTGCGCCGATCAGACCAAGTACGGTTGCCGACCGGGCATTGGATTCGAAACGGTAGAGGCCGAAGGATGTCCACAAGGGAGCAACCTGGGGAATGATCGCCCAGATCACCTCGTGTAATGGCCGCGCACCGGTCGCGCGAATTCCCTCGACCGGCCCGTCATCAATCGCCTCGACGGCTTCGGAAAACAGTTTGGCCAGAACGCCCGTCGTATGTACGGCCAGCGCCATCACACCAGCCAGAGGTCCCAGTCCGACCGCCGCGATGAAAACCAGGGCGATGATCAACTCGTTGATGGACCGGAAGACATCCATCAGGCGCCGTACAGGTTGCACGATCCAGACCGGAGCCACATTGCGCGCACTGAGCAGACCAAACGGGATCGCCGCGATAACCGAGATGAACGTGCCCCAGATCGCGATCTGCACCGTCACGATCATTTGCGGCATGGCCTCGGAAATCCCGGCAGACAATTCTGACCAGTAATCCGCGCGGGAGGTCGCATCCATGATATCGGTCGGGAAGAAGCCGGCGAGAAACTCACCCATATCCCCGGCGTTTTCCACCAGCAGGTAGGCGCGGTCCATGTCTGCCGATCCGAAGCTCCAGACCAGGACAACCACGATACCGACGGCAATCCCGACATTCGCCAGACGTTCGGCGAGCGGTGTGCGGGGACCGGGTCCGCGCGGTGCTGTGGCATAGAGCAGGACCGTCAGCAAAAGGCCCGTACCCAAGAGTGCTGCCACCGCCTGACCTGATACAATCGGGGCTGAAGCCTCCTCGGACGCAGTGCCGCCGTCATCGGTGAGCGCGTTGACGTCATCCGACAGACTGACCAGTCCGGAATTGCCGGCCTCGACCTGCGCGAGGCGCTCTTCAAGTTCCGCAATCCGCGTCGCCCGTTCCTCCTCGGTCAGATCGGGATCCTGGCGCGTTTCGGTCAGATCCCGCACGATTTCCAGCTGAACGATCGGATCAAGATGAGCGTTCGACGAGGGCAGGAAGGTTCCAAAAATCAGCGGCGTCAGCACGTCACGCGCGGCCTGCACCTCTTCCGGTGTCCCCATGCGTCCGTAATTCATGAAGAAGTATTGCAGGCGCCGCTTCGCCTCTTCATCCAGATCTGCGCGCCAGACAATCGGGTCGGTCTGGATCATCGGTGAGCGCCAGATCTCGCGCAGTTGCGCATAGATGTCCGGACGCGAGCGTTGCAGCACGATCATGTTGACGGTGTTGTTTGTCGCCACATCCACCAGCTCATTGGCGACTGCCAGCGCATTGGCCTCGTGGCTTGCATTGCGCACAGAACCAAAACACTCGGCCGGATCGATCCCGCGCGGAGCAAAGATGAAGGCGGACGGCACCAGGAAACCACTGGTGGAATTGGGGTCACCGAGGCCGAAATCGATTGAACCATCACAGGTCAGGATATCGTCCAGCGACTGGATCGGGCTGTCGACGGGAACAAGCAGGATCGAGTGATATCCCTCGCCACCATCCGGATAGGTGGCCTTGGCAAACACCTCACCACCAGCCAGGCGCACCGCCTGCAGGCCGGAGAAATTCGAGAACCAGCCGACCTGCACGCTGTCATAGCGCATGGCCTGGATCATGCCGGCATAGTCGGAGGCATAGAAGGGTTGGACATCATATCCCGTCCACTCCGACATCGCCGCGATAAAGGGCCGCCAGTTGGTTTCCCGCGTATTGGTCGATTCGGTCGTGATGATTCCGAAATTGATGGTCCGTCGCTCGCTCTCGGTCGATGACGGGGTGTCCTGTTCAGACGGCGTTTCGCCAACACAGCTGCTGAGCAACAAGGCGACGAGAACAAGCAGGGGGGCCAGGATGGACTGGATCCGCATCATGCTTCCTCCTCGGCGCCATAAAACGCGGCTTCATATTCGCTGCCGTAGATTTCGATCAGCTTGTCCTGCGTCAGCGCATCCCGCGGGCCGTCATAGACGATCTGGCCAGCATTCAGGGCGATGATGCGGTCGCAATATTCCCGGGCATAGCCGATCTGGTGCAGCGTCACGACGACGCTCAGCCCGTCCCGCTCATTGAGCTCGGCCAGCAACTCCATCACCTTGCGCGCAGACACCGGGTCCAGCGAGGCGATCGGTTCGTCGGCGAAGAGCATTTCAGCGCCCTGGACCAGGGCGCGCGCGATCGCGCCCCGCTGCTGCTGTCCGCCGGACAGGTTGGACGCCCGCCGACCCGCAAACTCACTCATCCCCACCCGCTCCAGCGCATCCATGGCTTTCTGCTTGGTGGAATCGGGAAACAGTCCCAGCGCGCCACGCCAAAGTGACATCTGACCCAGCGCGCCCAGCAGGACATTGCGAAACAGGGTCAGCCGCCCGACCAGATTGAATTGCTGGAAGATGAAGCCCAGTGGTGCCCGATACGCGCGCACGGCGGACGCCAACCGCCCACGCTCCTGCATCTTGCGGCCCAGCACATGCACGGGCCCGGAATTTCGATCCGCCACCTGTAATCCAGCCGCCACGCGCAACAGTGTCGACTTGCCAGACCCCGATGGTCCGATCAGCGCGACCATCTCGCCCGGTTCGATTGTCAAAGACACATCGTCGAGCGCACGCGTCTCGCCGAAGGTCATCCGCAGATTTTCCGCCTTGAGGGCCGCTTCCCGGTCCGGCATCCAATCCTCCCCCTACATCACACTTGAATTCTGGCGTATGCCTATGATGTTTCGATGACAAGGTCTTTCTATGCTGGTCACCCTTCTCAGCGCTGTCCTGTTGGTGAGCCTGGCCGTGCTGGCGCATACCGATGCCCGCACATTCCGGCTGCCAGATGCTCTGACACTGCCACTGATTCCCGCGGGGCTGATCAGCAATATCCTTATATTTGACCAGCTGTGGCCGGCATTGATCGGCGCGGCTCTGGGTTATCTGGGGCTTGTCGCTCTCGAGCTCGGCTATCGGCGATTGCGGGGCAGAGACGGCCTGGGTCGGGGCGATGCAAAACTGCTCGCGGCAGGTGGTGCCTGGTGTGGAGCCCCGGCTCTGCCCTTCATTCTTCTGGTCGCCAGCCTTGGCGCACTGCTCTTCACCCTCACCATGGCCGCGATTCGTCGGAAGTTGCCCGGTGCCACAACGCGTCTGGCTTTCGGCCCCTGGCTGGCTTTCGGGATCGTGCTGGTCTGGCTGATACGGGCCTATTGGCCCGATGCGTCGCTGATTTTCTAGCGACAGGCGTAGTGGCCGATCAGCGGCACCACCAGGCGCTGGCCATTGGGCTGCTCCACGCGCATGACCACACGTTCGATCCGCTGGCCGGTTGGTAGGCTTTCGCCGACACGTCCCGCGATCTCGATATCAAGATTGCGGTCCGGATCGACAAAACTGCGCCGATAGCCATCGCCGGAGACATAGAGCGAGTCCCGCCGCGGCATGTAGAAGCCCTGTGCACCGCCATTGATGAAAATCTGGGCATAGCCGCGGGTTTCGTTCTCGAACGCGAGGAAGCGGTGATCCGGGTCGGCACTCCAGAAGAATGTGCCGCACTCACCCGCATCCAGGGTCTGCGGCGTCAGCTCTTTCGCAGCCACAGCGGGCGCGGTCTCCTCGGCGGGGCGCGCACCGCCCAGCGAGGGCACCGGCAGCGTGCCGCCCGTCGTGGTGCACGCGGACAGCAGAACGGCCAGAACGGCGCTCGACAGGATCTGGACGTTATTGGACGACAAAGGTGTCACTCCCCTGATACCGCCAAATATCGCCGCTTCTCGTCATACCGGCAAGCGCCAGCGCATCGGCAAGTTCGGGTCGCCCGGTGCGAAGCTCCAGATCCCAGGTGTAGGTGGTCTGGTCCATCTGGACAGAGCCGGTGAGCTCCAGATCCGTTCCGGCGCCATCCAAGGTGATCACGAGTCGGCCGTCATCGCAGGAGAGCACGCCCAACAGCGCGGGCCCCTCGAAGCCGTAAGTCGAGGCAAATTGAACCAGGGCCGTGGTCTGAACCCGCCCCTGCACAAACTCGCAACGCCCGTCGCGAAGCGACAGCGCGGTGATATCCATGTCGATCATCTGTGATCGATCCAGTCCGGGAAAACTGCGAAGGCCCAGCCGATCAATCGAGACCAACAGGTCCATATCGCTCACCTGGACCGTGCTGCCGCCGATCGACACATGGCCACGACCCCGTGCGCTGTCATCCGACACGCGCCAACGAGCGGCGAGCCGCCCCGCCAGAAGCGGTAGCGGATCCGCAGCCATCTCGATCTCGCGGATCGGCACACCTGCCATACGCATGCCATAGACACGACCATCCCAGACACTGCCGTAGACATCCTGGTAGCCAAAAGCACTGGCGCCGCCGGCCATCATCATGACCGCCTTGAGCGGAAGCAGAATGATCAGCCAGACGAGGACCAGTCCGGCGAAAAGTCCCAATCGCGCAAGCATCACGAACCACCTCCACGACGCAGGACGACGGACGCCTGTGTCATGCCTGTTTCGTGCCGGTCCAGTGTCGAAGACGCCACGCGGATACCGTAGCGCTCTTCGAGATTGACCAGCCAGCGCATCACCGCAGCGGTATCCGCACGCTCGACCGTCACGGCCAGGCTGCCATCATCACCGGGGATCATGCGCGCAATCGCAATGCCCTCGCCCAGGGCCAGCGAACCGACGATCGAGCGAATGGATTGCTGTGACCCGGCCTGAACCTGGGACCCGGCCCGCAAGTCGCGAACGGTCGCCACGTCCTGCTGAATTGACCGGTAGAGCCGCATGGAAGCGGCATAGTCGGTCTGCGCACGGGCGTGGAAGGATTGCAGCGGCTGGATCACGGCGACACTCAGCGGCAGGACACACAGCAGACCGCCCATCACGGCATAGAGGATCTGTTCGCGCGGCGTGCGATCGCTCCAATAGGATTGCAGCATCTGAAGAACCGGGTTCATCGCGCCCTCACCACAAATTCGCCCTGCAGGCCGGTTTCACTCTCGCGCACGCCGCCATCTTCCAGCTCCAGACCCATTTGCTGGGCCCGGCTGGTCAGGGCATCAAAATCCGCGAACTCGGTGAACAGCGCCGAGACACGCAATTCGTCTCGTGTCTGGTCGTAACGCAGCGAGTCAATGCGCACACGCTCGTCTTCAGCAACCAGCTCGGTCAATGCCGCGCTGAGCTGGAGGAAGATGGAGCTGTCACCACCGCCCAGATCGCGTAATTCATTGCGTAACAGGCGATCGACTTCCGCCGGGATGGTTGCGCGCGTGAACTGCGGGTTCAGGAAGCGATATTCGGCGATGGCGGCATCATCGAAACGGTCCGCCTGATATTGGAAATAAAAGGCCTCGCCGAGCAACAGCCCGCAATACCCCACCAGGAGACCCGACGCCAGGACGGCACTGGTGCGCAGGGGGCGCAAAATATCTGACCAGTCAAAGCTGGATCTCCAGCGCTCGCCGAACAGCGCAGGCAGTCCGCGCAACATCGCATCCGGAAGTCCGGCAGCGAGCCGGTCGGCCTCACCGATCGCACGGTTGTGAAAACGCTCCCCCATCAGACCGAGGCTTGGGGAGACCGAGACCTGTCCCTCGCCGCTCGCCTGGACCAGGCTGGCAGCGATGTGGGGAAAGATGCCAGGTGGGACAGCGCCGCCGATCGACGCCAGGTCCGAGCCCACATCATCAGCATACCAGAACAGGACGTCACCGCGCCGGTCGACCAGGCTGAGCGCAGCATCCGGATCGGCCAGGGCCTGGGCATCCGGCAGGATGTGGACGGGACGAATGAGGGCCTCGGACAGACGCGCCATCACCGCCTCGGCATAGGTCTTGTCGACCGCATAGATCCAGCGCTTGCCACGGTCGTCGCGCGGACCAATCACAACTTCGGTTTCGTCCAGGCTGGAGGCCAGCTCGTCCTCGATCATGAAGGGAGCCGCCTGGCGCGCTTCGGCCTCACTGCGCGCTGGCAGCTCGATCCTGCTGGCATGAATGCGCTCGGCTGGCAGCAGGACGAGGGTCCGCTCGACATCCGCGTCGGTCACAGCCGCCAGCACAGCGTCAGCCGCAAACGTTCCGCTGTCGCTGCGTTGATGGCTCTCGCGATCCAAGACGGACCACAGGCCGCTGCCATCCGGATGGATCAGGAAGACAAGGTCCTGGCTCATGAAAAACTTCCGTATCGTTGGGTAAGGCGACGAACTCCGCCTCGCCACTCGACCAATTCGCTCAACGTGAAGCGCGCACCGGCATAAAGCACGTCCACCTCGATCTGGAAATACTTACTCGTCCGACTGATCGCCTGGCGATGCTCCGTAGCGACCTCTACTGTTTCGAACACTTCCAGCCCCCAGAACAGGTCCATCGTTGCAAACCCGTCCGGCGGACGCTGGATCAGGATACCGTCGGCGGTGGTTCGCGAGATTTGCCCCTCGAACATGGCCACCAGCAAGGGCGCCTCGTCGAACTGGAGCGTGTTGATGTTCAGTGGGATATTCTCGACCACCGGATGGGCACAGACGAAGGGCTCGATCTGGCCATAGACAAGCGCAGTCATGCTGGCCAGGGCCAGCATCTCCTCGGGCTCGGCCAGCAGCGTATTCCCGGTCCGGTAGCCGCGACCTGCACCGATATAGGTATCATCCTCGGCCCCGCTGAGCACCGGTCGCTGATCGCTGTCCAGCCAATCGGTAAGCTCTGCCGCGATGCTGGCCGACTGCTGCACCGGCAGGCCGATGGCCTGAAGCAGGGCTTCGAACCGGCGGCGCTGTTGTGGATTGGCGATCAGCAGGCCATTGGCTTCGGCCGTGACCAGGCTGTTGAGGTTGAAACAATTGCTGGCATCACGCACCCGGCCGACCAGTTGTCCGTCCGTGATCGGGAAGATGCGCGGCCCGGTCAGCCAGTCGGCATCGGGGCGCAGCGTGTCATCGGGAGCCTGCATGGCTCGCTCGATTGAGATTTCGGCGAATTCGCGGGCGCCCAGCGCGTACCAGTAGGCCTGGTCACGAACCTCCAGATTGGCAGACCGCCGCATCGAGAAACGCAGATCCGTCACCAGCGACATGGCCAGCGCGCTCATCACCGCAACCAGCAACAGGGCGCTGACGAGCGAGGCACCGCGTTCGGAGATATCAAAGCGAAAGCGTTTCACAGGCGCGCCTCCGCAGTCAGGACCAGAAACTCTAGATCACCCCATTGCTGGCTGCTCAGTCGAAGCCGAACCGCACGCGGCAGGCTGGCGCCTTCCTGTCCGGGACGCGTCGCCAGCCGGGATTGCCAGTTGGCACCGACCAGGAAACCCAGCTCCAGGTCGTCGGCGCCGTCGATCACCACCTGTTCCGCCCACCGGGTGAGCGGCGAGGCGTCAGGGTGGTCGGAAACCCGGCGGATCAGCTGATCGTCCCTGAGGAGATACTGCACATGGACCAGCGAGCTGCGCGCCCGGATCAATCCAGGATTGGAGCGACCACGTCGCGTCATCGACAGTATGACATCATCACCATCCTCGGCGAACCGGTCATCAAGGCCGTTCACGTCACCCGCGAACAGGGCTGGGCGCGTCGTCCCGTCCTGCGCCCGCGAAGCGCGTTGCACGGCCTGGCCGATATCCTCGCGCAGCAGGATCCGGGCGCGGTCCAGCGCATTGATGCGTGCCAGCGCCTCGTCATTGACGTCCTGTGCGGTGATTGTCGTCGACAGCAAGGTTACGGAGATGACGCCGACCACGGCAAACACCGCCGTCGCCACGAGAATTTCGATCAGGGAGAAGCCGGCCTCGGCGTGCGTCGTGCTCATGCGCCGCTCCGTCGCCGAAAGGTTTCAATCCTGGCCAGCGTCCTGTCTTCACTGTCCGGGTGGATGGTGACCACATAGTGCAGCAGGTCCGCGTCGGTCGTAGGATTGATCGCCAGGCGCCAGTCATAGTCCACGCCAGCCAGCGCATAGGCTCCCGAGCGATTGCCACGGTCGACCGAGATCAGCAGCTGTTCATTGAGGATGTTCTCTGCCGCCAGCATGGCGAGCGAGCGCTCCTCCAGCGCGGCCGTATTCCGGGTCATTGTCTGCAGCATCTGCACGACCGCAATACCGGCCAAGGCCAGCACGGCGAGTGCCGCCATCATCTCGATCAGCGAGAAGCCGGATTGATGTCCTGACGCCGCACGCATGGCTTACTCAATCACCTCCCAGCCTGTCCGGGCATCGCCCGTCCAGGCCAGCTCGAGCACGGTGTCGGCACTTTCAAGACGCAGGCGAAAGGGCTCGGTCATCCCCGCTGGATCGAACCAGAAGGCGGGGATAATGACCGCCTCTTCGCCCTCGTCCTGGACAATCGCGGCGAGGATGGCGTCATCCACCAGCAAGCGGGAGCCAGGCGTCAGCTCATGGCCAGCCAGCGCATCATTGTCACGGACCGGCCACCAGCGTCGGTCGACGTAGCGATAAAAGCTGTAGCGTGCGCCGAACTCCTCGACCACGACGCCCACGGGATGGCCGGTACTGATCGCATCCTGCTCGGCAAAGATCAGGCGCGCGAGCAGACGGTCTGCCTCGTCATCCATCGGGTCCGAGCCCGGCTGGATCGACAACACAACCGCCGTCGCGACGACGCCAATAATCGCCACCGCCACCAGCGTCTCGATCAGGGAGACGCCCGCTTCGCTATGGGCAGGCCCGGACATCACCCCTGCCAGTTACCGATATCCGCGTCATTGTCTTCGCCGCCCTCGCGCCCGTCAGCGCCGAGCGAATAGATGTCGAACACGCCATTCTCACCGGGATAGACATACTGGTACGGATTGCCCCAGGGGTCGTTCGGGAGGCGGCGGATATAGCCCCCTTCGCGATAATTGTCGGCATCCCGCGGGGCGTTGACCAGGGCATCGAGGCCTTCCTCGACCGTCGGATACCGCCGCATGTCGAGACGATAGGCATCCAGCGCCTGCTCCAGCGTGGCGATGTCAGCGCGTGCTTTCTGGATTGACGCCTGTTCGCCGAGCGGCAGGACATTCAACACAACGATCGTGCCAAGAAGCCCGATGATGAAGACCGAAATCATGATCTCAGTGAGGGAGAAACCGGCTTCATCATCAGCCGCATTGTCTTCAACCTGTATCTCGTTCGGATTTCGCATTTGCGCCTCCTTAGCCAAGCGCCATGGTGTTTATCTGAAGAATGGGGAGCATAATCGACAGGACGATGGTGACGACGACTACGCCGAGCACTAGGATGATCCCCGGCTCCAGAAGATTCAGCCCGACCGAAATCGTGCGGTCGACATCCTGGTCCAGCTGGTCCGCACTGCGCCGGAACATCTCGCCCAGCGCGCCGGAGCGCTCGCCCGCGGCGATCATGAACAGGGACAGGGTGGGGAACCAGCCGCGATTGCGCATCGAATCCGAAAGCCCGCGTCCGCTCTCTACATCCTGGATGACTTTGCCCAGCTCGTCCTTGAACGCCAGGTTTCCGGCCGCACGGCGCGCGGCACGCAGCGCATCCGGCAACACACTGCCCGACTCGATGAGAATGCTCATCGTGCGGCAAAAACGGGCGCTTTCCGCCTGTTTGAGAAAGGACCCCAGAGCCGGGATGCGCGCCAGAAAGGCGTCAAAGAACCGTCGCACCGGCTCCTGTCTCAGCAAGACCAGGCTCGCCACCACCACCGCAATCATGCCGACCAGCAGGAAGGGCCACCCGACCTGGAGAAACTCGGAAATCGCGATCATGGCCTGTGTCAGGCCGGGCAGGTCCATGCCCATGCCCACGAATTGCTCGGCGATGCGGGGCACGATGAAAGTCATCAGCAAGGTGACGACACCCAGGGCCACCGTGGTCAGGACCGCCGGATAAATCATGGCGCCGGTCACCCGGCTGCGCACGGCCTCGTCCTTTTCAAGATAATCGGCGAGACGAGCGAGCACTTCACCCAGCCCGCCGGTATTCTCCCCCGCGGCGACCATGGCCCGGTAGACCGCCGGAAAGGACTTGGGAAAGCCTTCCATCGCCGTGGAGAGTTTTTCACCCTCTGTCACCCTGGCGCGGACCGCGGTCAGAATGCGCTTTGCGTGGTGCTTGCTGCCCTGTTGTGCGATCAGGCCAAGCGTCTCGGCGATCGGCATGCCCGCACCGATCAGGCTGGCCATCTGCCGGGTGATCAGCATCAGCTCGCGATTGGAGAGGTTGGAGGGACCAAGCGCAAACCCGGCCGCGCGGTCAGTCCCGGAATTCGCCCGGCGTTCGGCGCGCTGATCGGCATGACGGATCGTCAACGGCGCCATGGAGCGGCCACGCAGCTCGCGCCGTGCCGCCACTTCGCTGTCCGCGGTGATCAGGCCCTTGGATTTCTTGCCCTTGGCATCCAGCGCTTCGTATTCAAACGCCGGCATGACGATCTCCATCCTCGCGACAGACGCGCAGGACTTCGGACAGGCTGGTCGCGCCACTCACGACAAGTTCGACGCCGTTTTCAAACAGGGTCTTGCGGACATCGAAGGCGTGTCCGGCCATATCGGCCTCACGCGCATCATCATGGATCAGGCGGCGCAGTGCATCATCGACCACGACAAGTTCGTAGATACCGGTACGGCCGTCATAACCGGTCTGTTTGCAGTGCGGGCAGCCCACGGGTCGATAGAGCTTGGTATCCGTGTTCGCCGGCAGGCCGAGCAGCTCGAGTTCCGAGGGATCTGGGTCATAATCCTCGCGGCAATGCGTACACAGGCGACGCACCAGTCGCTGGGCGACGATACCCGTCAGCGTGCTGGCCAGCAGGTAGGATTCCACCCCCATATCCTTGAGACGCGCAATGGCCGCGACGGCGGAATTGGTGTGTACGGTCGACAGGACAAGGTGGCCGGTCAGGCTGGCCTGTACGGCAATCTGCGCGGTCTCCACATCGCGGATCTCGCCCACCATGACCACATCCGGGTCCTGGCGGAGAATGGCCCGCAGCCCCGCCGCGAACGTCATCCCGACCTTGGCATTGACCTGGGTCTGCCCAATGCCGTCGATGGCATATTCGACCGGGTCCTCGACCGTGAGGATATTGCGGCTGGCATCGTTGAGAAGGTTGAGACCGGCATAAAGCGTGGTCGTCTTGCCCGCCCCGGTGGGTCCGGTCACCAGGATGATGCCGTTGGGCTGGGCCAGGGATTTGCGGAAATCCGCCAGCATCTCTGCCGGCATGCCCAGATCGTCCAGCCCGTAGCGGGCCTGGGAATTGTCCAACAGGCGCAGAACCACGCGCTCGCCATAACGGGCTGGCAGTGTGGACACACGCACATCAACGGCCTTGCCCCCCAGCGTGATGGTCAGGCGACCATCCTGGGGAATGCGTTTCTCGGCAATATCCAGACGCGCCATGACCTTGATGCGCGATACCAGTGGACTGACCAGTTTCGGCGAAACCGCCACCGCTTCCTGCAACACACCATCGATGCGGTAGCGGATCGAGACGCGGTCCTCGAAGGGCTCGACATGCACATCGGAGGCATTGGTCCGCACCGCTTCCGCGATCATGCCGTTGATCAGGCGGATAATCGGGGCATCGGAGGCGCTGTCCAGAAGGTCTTCGGTTTTCGGGATCTCGTCGACAAGGCGCGACAGGCTTTCATCGCCCTCCTCGTCTTCCAGCTCGTCCGCGCCGATACTGTCGAAGGCATAGATGTCCGACAGGGCCTTGTCATAGGCCTGGGCTTCACATTCGCTGACCGGATAGGAGCGGCCGAGCACACGGCAGAGTTCAAGCAGAGCGCGTTTGTCGGCACCGGCACGCACCAGAAAGCTGCCGCCATTTTCCGGTTGGAAGGCGACGCCCTTCTGGCGCGCAAAACTGTAGGTGATCGGGGTGCGTTCCCCGCCTGCCTCAGCGATGCCCTCTGCCGGCTCAGTCGTCATTCGCTGCCTCTGCCGCCGGAAGGTCGACCATCAGCATGTTCATGATCTCTTCCAGGCTGCTGCTATTACTCTCGCTGGTCACACGCTGCTGTCCCGCAATGTAGTCATAGCGGTTTTCCGTGAGCGCCTGCATGTCCGCCTCGCTGCGAATGATCGTCGGGCGAATGAAGACCATCAGATTGGTCCGGCGTGTGGTGTCACTCTCCGAGCGAAACAGACGGCCAACGCCGGGCACGCGGGACAGCCCGGGGACGCCGTTGACTGTGCTCTGGTCGTCCTGCTCGATCAGACCGCCCAGAACGATAATCTCGCCATTGTCGGCCAGCACCGTTGTCTGGATGGTGCGCTTGTTGGTGATCAGATCACTGGATCCGGTCGTGACGGCGCCGGCAACACTGGACACTTCCTGCTCGATATACAGTCGCACCGTGTCACCTTCGGTGATTTGCGGACGCACCGTCAGTTTGACACCGACTTCCTCGCGCTCAACGGTGCGGAACGGATTGGAATTATCGGCACTCAGCACTTCGCCAGTGGTGATCGGGATTTCCTGTCCGGAGTGGAAAGAGGCTTCCTCATTGTCCATCGCCAGGATGGACGGGGTCGAGAGCAGATTGCTGTCGACGTCGTTTTCGACGGCGTTCAGGACGAGGCCGAACAAGGTCCCGTCGGAGTTCTGACCTCCGAAACCCAGCGCGGTTCCCCGCACACCCAGCAATGACGCCAGGGCCGCATCACGCAGGGTATCGGTGCTGGTATCGGAACTATCGCCCGTCCCCGCCAGCGCACCCGTCAGGGCCAGCAGGTCCGGCGTGTTGGAATTGAACCGCGTCATTGCCAGCGGCGAGTCGCTGTTATTGCCACCTGCCAGCAACATCTGAACGCCCAGCTCTTCAGCGATTGTGTCGGAGATTTCGACGACAATGCCTTCCACCAGAACCTGGGGGCGACGGATATCGAGCTGGGAGACGACCAGTTCCAGCTCGCGCTGCACGTCCGGCGCAGCATTGATCACCATCGAATTGGTCGGTGCGTGATAGGATACGGAGGGACGTCGTCCCGTGCTTTCCGCATCGCTCAGCGTCTCGACAACCTGTTCCAGGATCGGCAGCAGGTCCTCGCCGTCTGCATGGTTGAGATAGATGACACGGAAGCTCTGGTTCGACTGGCTGACGCTGTCGACCTGGCGCACGAGGCGGGCCATCTCTGCTACGGAATTGGCATTGCCGCGCAGGAGCACGGTGTTGGACGCCGGGATGGAGGCGACGGTGACGTTGAACACCATATCATCCTCGGACGCCCGGTTGCGGTCACGCACGGTCTCGATGATGCGGACCATCTCGGCCGCGGACACATTCTGAAGCTCGACCATCTCGAATACGGACGTATCACGGTCCAGATCAGCAATGACCTGGCGGATGCGATTCATGTTTTCCGCATAGTCAACGATGACCAGCGCATTGCCGGATTCCGTTGCATTGATCGACCCCTGGGGATTGATGATCGGACGCAGCACGTTAAGCGCGTCGCGCGTACCGACATGGTTCAGGCGGACGACGCGGGTCACATACTGATCGCCGCGCAGGTTCTGGTTGACCGGGCTGGTGCTGCGCGCACCCGTCTGGTCCGGCACGATCTGATAGGCACCCGATGCGGTCGGCACGACAGTGTAGCCGTGTACCCGCATGGTCGACAAAAAGACCTGGAAATACTGATCTGCCGTCAGCGGGGTCTGCGAGGTGATCGTCACCCGACCGCGCACATTGGGGTCAACGATGAACATGTTGCCCGTGACGGAAGAGACGTCGTCAATCACCGCCTGGATCTCGGCCTGGTTGAAATTGACCACATGCTCCTGCGCGTAAGCCGTAAATGCAGGCGTGGCTGCAGACAGCACCAGGGCACTGACCAAGGCTCGTGTAACAAGTTTAAACATCAGGGCAATTCCACCGTGAGAGTTAAGGCGATACCGGATCTGACCACGCCGATTTGCACGCCATCGCTACCGCGCAACCGGTTGAACAAATCCTCGATTTGGTCGGCATCCGCCACCGGCTGGCCGGCGACGTCCACCAGAATGTCATTCATGCGCAGACCGACCGATTCCAGCAGCGACCGGTTTCCCGCGACAAAGGCATAGCCGACAATTGTGTTGTCGATATAACGCGGCTCAACCTGGAACAGACCGTTGATATCGATGCGCTGCCCCGGGCGACCGCGGGCATTGGCGATCTGCCGCGGTGTATAAGTGGTACGCACCTCCGGCTCGCTCTCCGTCGGCGCTGGCGCGACAGCAGTGCTGGCGGCCTCGCGGGCCGCAGCCTCACGGATATACAGCGACTCGATGATGCCGCGGCGGGAAATCAGGACGTAGTCGGGATGCACTTCGCTCAGCTCGACGCCGTCAGTGATTTCCTCACCGACACTGACGAAGGACTGGCCGGCAGACGCGACCTGGATCAGGGCCCGGCCGGATTGCGGGTCCTGGCCCATGCGGATACCGCGCAAAACCAGATTGAGCTGGGTCTCGGGCACTTCCGCGACCTGGACAACAACACCCTCGGCGCGCCGTCGGTCGGCGAACAACTGGGAAAAATCTGCGCTCTCGAGGTCGAATTCAAGCGCGGCGGTGCGGCCATCGCGATTGCGCGGATCTGTCTGATCCTGAGCGAAATCGCCAGCGCTGGCCCCGAACGCAATCAACAGGATGAAACGGGCAAGAATATAGGCCAGACCGGCAAACAGCACGACCTCCAGGAACGCGGCGGCACGCTGAGGCACCTGTCCGGTTCTGCGGTTTGCGCTGTTGATCGACAGGATCTGGTTCAAAATCACTACCTGCATCTGGCCGCGCCCGCAAAGGCCCTGCCCAAACGAAATATGGGACACGTTGCGGAAGTACCCGAAATGTCGGACCCCCGTCAAACGTCTCCCAGCTGCAAGTTACCCTGCAATTAATACCGGGGCGGGCCAAGGCCCGCCCCGATTTATTCTCTTACCACTGGCGAGAGATCGAGAGGCTGAAGGACGTACCTACGTCATAGGTATCGACCGGCAGCTCGACCGTGTCGTCAGACTGGGTCGCTTCATAGTCGTCGCCGAGGATGTTGCGGACAGAGAAACCGAAGTCCCAGTCAGCATCGGCAACGGTGACGGTGCGGCTGTAAACCAGGTCAAGCGAGGACGGGACCTGCTCGACGATTTCCGGCAGATTGTCGGAGAGGTTTGCAACAGCACGCGTACGCTCACCCGTATAGTTGTACAGGAGTGCACCGCGTGCGCGGCCGTCATTGGTTTCGAAACCGACCTGGAAGTTGAACAGGTGCTCGGACTGACCCTGCAGCGCACGACCGTCTTCGATGAAGCCGGCAGCGTTGAGAGACAGGGCCTGCGGCTGGCCGAAGGCACCCTGGGCAACAATCACATTACCTTCGGCGGAAACTTCCGACTGTATGTAGGTGTAATTGGTTTTGAAGAACCATTCGCGGTCCGCAAACATCGCACCCTGGAAGCGGTTGGAGAGGTCGAAAGTCTTCTCGAATTCGAACTCTGCACCCGTGAGCGTGGCTTCCGGAGCGTTGATGAAGGAGGTGTTCAGACCATCACCGATCGGGATGATGAATTCCTCGATCGGGTTTTCCATGATCTTGTGGAACGCACCGACGGTGAAGAACTGATCACGACCGAAATAGTATTCCAGGCGCGCATCGAAGCTTTCGATCTCAGTGTTCACGAGGAACGGGTTACCCTGGAAACGCTGGTCGGTATCGGTGTTGAAGAATTCTGCAAACGCCAGCTCGCGGAATTGCGGGCGGGCAATCGACTGGGAGTAACCGGTCCGCAGCTGGATATTGTCAGCAAACGTCCAGGTCAGGGTCACAGCCGGCAGGGCATATTCTTCAGCGATCGGAGCCGTATCAACACCATTCGGCACGCCCGGAGGGAATGCGAAAGTATCAACGGACTGCGTGCCGTCTTCGAAGCGGACGCCAACGGCGGCGCGGACGAAGTCGTTCAGCGCGATGTCGGTACCAACATAGTAGGCTTCCACATCAAGCTCGCCCCGATACGCTTCTGGGAAGGTCAGACCACCGGTCTCGACCAGACGGACACGCTCGTCGACGATGTTCTGCTCGGCAAAGATATAGTCGATGCGAGAGAACAAGAGGTCAGCCGGGATACCGACAGAACCCTGCTCGAAGGAGAAGCGACGTGTGAAGGCTTCACGCTCACGAGACGTGTTGGAGTAACCCGCCTTGAATTCGGCATCGAGACCAAACACGGTCGCCGGGAGAGAGAAGTCGATGCCGTAATCAGACGTCGTGTCTTCAATTTCCGAGAAACGCGTGAAGTTGTCGTTGATGTCGCCTTCATAGCGGTAAGCGCCACGTGCGTCGTCAAACTGGTAGTTCACGAAGCGCTGATACGGAGCGTCGCGGGTCGCGGTCGCTTCGGAGATGCGCCAGTCAACAGCCAGGTCATTCAGCTCAGCAAAAACGTGCTCACCACGCAGCTGGTTGAAGATAACCTGACGCTCGAACCACTCGGTGTAGTCGCCACGGACAACAGCGGAGGAACCAGCGTTGAACTGCTCTTCCGTACGACCTTCTTTGGAGCTCGAACGCAGAACCATGCTCAGCAGGTTGATTTCGTGGTCGTTGTACCAATCCACGCCAACGGAAACCATCGCAGATACGTCGATCTGGTTTTCGGTGGACATGAAGTTGTTGATGCCTTCGCCGAGCGGAGCCAGACCGGAACGGTCAGCCGTGACCGGGCCGTTCTCGTATTCCAGGCCGTTCGAGCCGATTGCACCCTTACCACGCTGACCTTCACGGGTTTCCCACTCGTTGGAGTAGGAGAATGCACCCAGCAGGCCGAGGGAGAAGGTGTCGAAGTCGAAACGGTCGCCAGCAGACAGGTCGAAGGAACCATTGGCATCCGTATCAACATTCTGGAGAACCCAAAGTTCGGAGTTCACCAGGGAGCGGCCGATCGCCTGCTGCTGTTCAGCCGGCAGGTTGTTACCAACGCGCGTGGTGTTGAAGACAGCTGCCAGTTCAGCCGGGATGTCACGCAGGCCGTCGTCATAACCCAGCCAGTCCGTGTCGGAACCCGCATAGGTCAGACCACGATTACCGGTGGTGACCGTGTCAAAGCTGCCGCCAACAGAGACGGACAGGAAGCCTTCGTTCGGCAGAGTTGCCGTTTCGATACCGATGACACCACCGCCGAACTCGCCCGGGAATTCCGGGGAGAAGGTTTTCTGAACCAGGACATTCGACAGAATGTTGGTCGGGAAGATGTCAAGCGGAGCAGCGCGACGGAACGGCTCCGGAGACGGCATCGGAGAGCCGTTCAGAAGCGTGTTCGAGTAACGCTCGTTGAGACCGCGAACTACCGCAAAGCGGCCGCCCGTGGTGGAGATACCCGTGATACGGACCAGAGCACCAGCCAGGTCAGAGTCACCTGTAGTCGCCAGATCATCAAGGGACAGGACAGCAGAGACCTCGGAGGTCACGCGGCGGTCATCAGGAATGTACTGATAACGAACCGTGATCTGATCGTCGATCGGCGCGTCCTGCGCGAGAGCTGCGAAGGGAACCAGAGTCGTGGACGCCAGCAACGCAGCCGAAAGTGCAATTCGATTGGTTTTCATCTTAATCACCATGTGACTGCATTAAACAAAGCATTCCCGGCCGGTCGAGACCGGCCGGGATCATGCGGTTGCGTTACTGGGTACGAACGTAGGTCCAGCCCTGGAACCAGGTGTCGTTGGCATCTTCGACAGCACCAGCGTACTGGGCGTCTTCGAACCAAGCGTCGATGGCGTTGATGTCAGTTGCAACAACAGCCTGCTCTTCCGCACCCGGAACCACACCGGTGTTACCCGGGATGAAGGCGAAACCAGACATCGTGCTGCCGTCCGTGTCGGATACGTTGTTGACCATCGTGTTCAGGATGAAGTCTTCAACGTCGACCAGGTCGTCAGCGCCATCGTCTTTGAAGTTCGTCGGGCAAGAGAAGTAGATCGACTGGAAGATGATGTCTTCGTCAGCCGGACGAGCGTTGGCAAGGGTGATGCCGTCGAACGTCGCGTCATTGTCGATGTCCAGGCATTCCTCGCCCATGTCGACAACGATGCCGTTGTAGAACTCACCGGCGGAACCAGCGCGGAGCAGGATACCGTCGTCGGATTCTGCAGCGCCACGCTCACCAATGATGGTGAAGTTGGAGATGCGCGGGTTGGAACGCGGCGTCAGGTCGTTGTTCGAAGAACGGTTGTCGAACTCGAAGCCCTGGTCAGCGTCGTCACCAGACTGGGCAACGATCACGTACTGAGCGCGGCCAACCCAACCATCGGTGTAGTCGAAGCTGTCGTCGGCATTGCCGGTCAGGACAACGTGGCGAACGTCAACAGCGCCACCGAACATCTCGATGCCATCGTCGGCGTTGTTGTGGACCTGGATGTAATCAACATTGGTCTCGGAACCGATACCCTGGAAGGCGATGCCGTTCAGCTCGTCTTCGTTGTTGATCAGGAAGCCAGCATAACGAACCTGGGTGAAGAAGATGTCGCCGGTGTCGTCGGTCGGCGTTGCGCCACCGAAGAGACCGGAAGAACCTTCACCGGACTTTTCACAATCCGTCGTACCACCGGTTGCCGTACCATCGATACAGGCGTTGATCGGCGCGCGACCGTTGAGGACGAGACCGCCCCACTGACCACGATCATTGGCGCCAACCGTACCTTCGACGTCAGAGCGCGCAGTCATGATGACCGGAGCGGCAGACGTACCGTTGGAGAAGATCTGGGAACCACGTGCGACGACGATGTAGTCAGAACCAGCCGTACCGAAGATGGTGACACCCGGGTCGATCGTCAGGCTTGCTTCGATGCCGGACGGCAGCGGGGAAGCCGGATCAGCGCCACGGTCAACACCGACGAAGACCGGACCAACCAGCTCGTAGATGGAGCCGCGGGTCAGGCGAACGTCAGAGGTGATGTTGCCGGTGATCTGACAAACACGCTGGCCGCCGATCGTCTCAGCAGATTCCGTCGTGCCAGTCGGGCAGCCCGGGTCTTCGAACAGGTCGAAGGTCCAGCCAGCGGCCCAGTTGGACGCGTTGGTGTCTGTACCGGAGAAAGCACCCGCGTAGGTCGTTGCGTCAAACCAAGCGTCGATTGCATTGACGTCGGTTGCGACAACAGCCAGCTCCTGCGGGCCCGGCAGAACACCAGACATGGAGTTGGAAGACGCGTCGACATTGTTGATCATGGTGTTGGTGACAAAGTCAGCAACATCAACCAGATCGTCAGCGCCATCGTCCTTGAAGTTGGTCGGGCAGTTGAAGAAGACAGACTGGATGATGATGTCTTCGTCAGCCGGGCGGCCATTGGCACCGGTGATGCCGTCGAACGTCGCGTCATTGTCGATGTCCAGGCATTCCTCGCCCATGTCGACAACGATACCGTTGTAGAGCTCGGCAGCGGTACCGGCGCGCAGCAGGATACCGTCATCGGATTCTGCAGCGTTGCGCTCACCGATGATGGTGAAGTTTGCGATGCGCGGGTTGGAACGCGGCGTCAGGTCGTTGTTCGAAGAACGGTTGTCGAACTCGAAGCCCTGGTCAGCATCGTCGCCAGACTGGCGAACAAGAACGTACTGGGCGCGGCCAATCCAGCCATCGGTGTAGTCGAAGCTGTCGTCAGCATTGCCCGTCAGGACAACATTGCGAACGTCAACCGTACCACCGAACATCTCGATGCCGTCATCAGCGTTGTTGTGAACCTGGATGTGGTGAACGTCCGTGCCAGAACCAACGCCCTGGAAGGCGATGCCGTTCAGCTCGTCTTCATTGTTGATCAGGAAGCCAGCATAGCGAACCTGAACATAACGCAGCCAACCGCTGTCGTCCGCCGGGTTGTCGCCACCGAAGAGACCGGAAGAACCTTCACCGGACTTTTCACAATCGGCGGAACCACCAGCAGCCGTACCATCGATACACGCGTTGATCGGAGCGAAACCGTTGATGATCAGGCCGCCCCACTGGCCGCGATCGTTTTCGCCAACCGTGCCTTCAACGTCCTGGCGGGACGTCATGACGATCGGTGCAGCAGACGTACCGTTGGCTTCGATGCGAGAACCGCGAGCCACAACGATGTAGTCAGAACCAGCGGAACCGAAAAGCGTCGCGCCTGCGCCGATTTCCAGAGTGACCTGAGCACCACCGTCGGAACCGACAAAGGTCGGGCCGGTGACGAGGACGCCGGCATTCTGGGCAATGGCCGTGTCCTGCGTGATATTGCCGGTGATCTCACAGGCGTTGATGGTGACGTCACCATTGACGACCGTTGCTTCGCGGACAGAGCCCGTACCGCAACCGCCGGCCGGGACCAGATCGATCGTGGTCTGGTTACCACCGCCACCGGTGCCGCCACCGCCGCCCGGAGGCGTACCAATGTTCGTGCCGCCCGGAGACGAGATAGACGTATCAGCACACGCCGCGAAGAATGCGCAAGAAGTGGAGACAAGCAGAAGCTTGCGGAAGTTTTGTTTCACCGACATTGAAGACCCCAAAAAGAGACAAAACCAATAAATGTGACGCTCCCGTCGGAGGAGCCCCACGTCTTGGGGCGGCGATAAACATCAGCTTTGTAACGCTTGAATGACAGTTCGATTTTGAATTCGTGTCACGCTGGATCTGAGGCCGTTGCGCATCAAAGGGTGGCACATCGATTCACCATTGAGCCCCCTGCTATAGCAGGGAAAATTTCCCGGGTTGCAGATTCACAACAAGCTCAAATAATCACCTTTGAAATTTTTGTGACAATCCGGAATATCGAGATTTTTGACCTTTCAAAAACCGACTCGCCATTGGGGAGCGAAATAGAGAATCTCGCTTTATTGATCCGTACACAAATATATCGGATCTGTGACACCGACAGGCTGAGCCGTCACCCGCATTCGACAGGGTTGAATGAGCGGGAACATGCCGTCGTCGCACCGCCTCACACCGGGCCGAACCCTGAAAATCAACCAGTTATCTCGCGATATCGATTTTCTGGCTTTACATCCCGAAAATTTGGCTTTAACAGCGCGCAACCCGGCGGAGGCGACGATGCCGGATTGGGTTAACTGCCAACAGGGGGTCACGTGAATTGTCCACGTACCATACGCCCCTGGACCTGGTCCGCTCACGGCACCTAGAAAACCCGGTCGTTGTACGACGCCCGGAATGTCTGGCCCGAGCTAGCCGCTGGTTCCAGGAGAATTTTCCAGGCGACGTCCTGTACGCCGTAAAAGCCAACCCGAGCGATTGGGTGATCGATGGCTTGTACGAGACAGGGACGCGCTTTTTCGAAGTTGCATCGCTTCCGGAGATCGAGCTTGTGGCTCGTCGCTGTCCGGATGCGCGCATGGCCTACATGCACCCGATCAAGAGCAGGCTTTCCATTCGCAAGGCCTATTTTGACTACGGCGTGCGCATCTTCGCACTCGATACCCATGACGAGCTGAGAAAGATCCTTGAGGAAACGGACCACGCAGAGGACCTGACCCTCGTTGTGCGCATGGCCGTGGCCAGTGATTTCGCGCTCTTCTCTCTGGCCGGCAAGTTCGGCGTGGCGCACTCGGATGGACCGGATCTGATCCGCGCCACCCGGGAACATGCCCGCGAACTCGGCGTCAGCTTCCACATCGGCAGCCAGTGCATGGAGCCGATTGCCTACCGGGCCGCCATGCTCGAAGCCTCGCGGCTGATCGTTCAGGCCGGCGCCACCGTGGACATCGTCGATGTCGGCGGTGGGTTCCCCTGCATCTATCCGGGCATGGAACCGCCGCACATGCAGCGCTTCGTGGATGCCATTGCGCATGCCTTCGAGGACATGCTCGTGCTCGAGAACGCCCAGCTCTGGTGCGAACCGGGCCGTGCCCTCGTTGCCGAAGCGGAATCCGTTGTGGTGCGGGTCGACCTGCGCAAGGACAAGGCGTTGTATATCAATGACGGGTCCTATGGCTGCCTGTTTGATGCGGCCCATGCGGACTGGAAATTCCCGATGCGCCTGCTGCGCGCAAGCGGCATTTCCAGTGCCACCCAGGATGATTTCACCCTGTTCGGCCCGACTTGCGATTCCATCGACACCCTGCCGGGGCCCAATCTCCTGCCCGAAGACGTGCGCGAAGGCGATTACGTCGAAATCGGCATGATCGGCGCCTATGGCGCCGCCCTGGCAACACAATTCAACGGCTTTGGCTCCTATGAATACGCCGAAGTCGAGGACGCTCCCTTTGCCACCATGTTTGGCACATCTGTTTCTGGTTCTGCGCAAAGCGCATTCATCGAAAAGGATCTGGCTCGATGAACATGATTTCCACGATCGACATCCCGCGTGAAACGGCTGAGGAAGCCGCAGATCACTTCATCATGGTTGACGGCAAGGAAGTGGCCGGCCGTCACCTGATCATCGATCTGATCGACGCCTATGAGCTGAATAATGATGCAGTCATTCGTCAGGCCATGCATGACTGTGTGAAAGAATGTGGCGCCACGCTGCTGCACATCCACACCCACGTCTTCGAGCCCAATGGCGGAATTTCCGGCGTCGCGGTTCTGGCGGAAAGCCATATCTCCGTCCACACCTGGCCGGAGCGGAACTATGCCGCGTTCGATGTCTTCATGTGTGGCGATGCACAGCCGCGCAAGGCCGTCGCCATTCTCAAGGCTGCTTTCAATGCAGCAGAGGCACGCGTGACCGAAGTGCTGCGGGGCGAAGGCGCATGATCCCGAAATACTGCTTCAAGGATGATGAGGGCCAGCTCTGGTTCAAGGAAAGCCTGACACCGTCGGTCGGCAACAGCCTGCGTGTAGATGAGCTGATCTATGCCGAGGATTCCGATCTTCAGCACCTGATCCTCTTTGACAATGAGACCCACGGCCGGGTTCTGGCGATCGATGGCCTGGTCCAGGTCTCGATGTCGGACGAGTTCATCTATCACGAAATGGTCACGCACGTGCCGCTGCTGGCGCACGGCTCGGCCAAATCCGTGCTGATCGTGGGCGGTGGCGATGGTGGTGCCATGCGCGAAATCCAGCGCCATCCGGGCGTTGAACGCATCGTTCTGGCCGAGATCGATGAAGACGTCATCACCTTCTCCCGCAAGTGGCTGCCCGAAGTATCCAAGGGCTCCTTCGATGACAGCCGCGTGGAGATCAAGATTGTCGACGGTGTCGATTACATGAAGACAGGCGACGAATTGTTCGACCTGATCATCATCGACAGCTCCGACCCGGTCGGCCCGAGCGCCGTGCTGTTCACCGAGGAATTCTACGCGTCCTGCCACAAGCGGCTGGCCGAAGGCGGCATCCTGATCACCCAGTCCGGTCTGGCCTCTGTGCATTACGACGTCGTCGAGAACACCTCCGAGTATTTCTCCCGCATCTTCAAGCACCATGGCTTTTACGCCATCACCGTCCCGACATTTTCCGGCGGCGTGATGACGCTGGGCTTCGCCACGGATGACGAAAGCCGCATCGCCCCGGCCGCAGGGGTGATAGAAGAGCGTTTTGCAGCACTGGACATCGATACGCGCTATTACAGCCCGGCGGTTCATCGCGGTGCCTTCGCCCTGCCGCGCTCGCTGGAAGCACTGCTAAAACGCTGATGTAAATGCGACCATCCATGCGTTATCGCATGGATGATTTGCGCGTCGATTATAAAATTGTGCGTGACCTTATCCAGTTCCGGCGATATGCGGGCGTTGGAACAGGACACCTACAATGATCGAACTCTTCACCACCGCTTTCGTGACATTCTTCGTCGCCATCGACCCGCCGGGCGTCGCACCGATTTTCGGCGCCTTGACCAATGGTTCGTCGGCAGCCCACCGTAGGGCCATGGCCATCAAGTCCGTCGTCATCGCCACGGGCGTATTGCTGGGCTTTGCGCTGATCGGCGGGTGGCTGTTGGGCGCACTTCACATCAGCCTGGACGCCTTCCGTGCTGCGGGCGGCGTATTGCTGTTCATGATGGCGCTGGACATGATCTTCGAGAAGCGTACCGAGCGACGCGAGGAACGTGCGGAGAAACTGTCTGAAGAAGACGATACCATCCCGGGCACGCACGAAGATATCTCCGTCTTCCCGATGGCGATCCCGATGCTTGCTGGGCCCGGCTCGATCGCCACCATGATGCTGCTGATGTCTGACCCGCAGAACACCGGCCTGTTGAGCAAGGCCGTTATTCTGGGCAGTGCTGGCATCAATCTGCTGCTGTGTCTCGTGATCTTCCTGGCTATCGGCCCGATCATGCGGTTTATCGGCGACAGCATCGCAGCGATGATCACGCGTATTCTGGGCGTGATCCTCGCCGCGCTGGCTGCGCAGTTCATCTTTGATGGTATTCGCGGCGGCCTGCTCGAGGGCGGCGCGCATATCGCGGTTTCAGCACTGTCCTAGTCAGCCCCATCCGTGCGGGAGAGCTGCATCGAGAAATTCTGGATGCACTCACCGCCGGTCGGGCACCAGGCGCCTGTTTCGATCCAGAGGCCATCTACATGGGAGGCCTCATACTCAACACGGCCGTAACCGCCCATCACCAGCTGCCAGGCAAACCCGTTTTCGGTTACCTCCAGAGGTACGGTCTGGGATTGGCCCGTCATATTCACTGCCTGCATCGTGTTGCCGGTTTCCGTTCGGGTGACAAAACCCGCTGCGTCATGGATGACCCGGCCTTGCGCCGTGCCAACACCATGGATCTGCAAGACATGGCCATCGGCTGCCGAGCGGACACTTTCCTCAACCGTGAACGTGCGCCGCTGGCCATCACGGCCGATGGTCCAGCCCTCGCCTTGCCACTCCCCCTGCATCCAGGCCAGAGCCTCCGTCGGCCGGTCAGCGCTGTCGGTCTGTGCCAGACTGGCCGGAGCCCCCAGGCCCACACCCAGACATGCAGTAGCGACAATGAAAGCCAAACTCCTGAAATTATTCCGGTCCATGTTTTTCTCCTTGATTGAACCCTGATTCAGAACATGAACTTTTATTTATAAAGTTCTTTTTTATGAGGGAATAAGGAGTCGTTCATCCCCGTGTGCGATAGTCACAAGGCTGAGGGAAGGCACTAACTGAGCGGGGATTAGGAGGACTGGATGGTCGTTCGATTCGCAATCTTGCTCGCCGCAGCGGCACTGGCCGCAACGGGTTTCACGGCATCAGCCCTGGCACTTTCGCAAGGTCAGACCGACCAGGCCATTGCCTTTGCGTGGCCCTCGATTGCTGTCGCCATCCTGCTGGCGATCTCGCTTCCCGGAAACTCGATCTTCTCCCGCTCGACCGATCAGGCCGGCTTGAAATAATCCGCGTAAAGGTCCGTTCGGCGATCCCGGAAAAAGCCCCAGGCCGCACGATCCTGTTCGACATCCGCGCGATTGAATTGCCACACGCGGACCCCTTCTTCTTCTCGATCCATATCGGCCTGCACCTCACCGGTGTGATCACAGATGAACGATGTACCGTAGAAACGCTGCCCGTCCTCGGTCCCGACCCTGTTGGCGGCCGCGACCGGAATGACGTTTGAAACCGCGTGCCCCTGCATGGCGCGCCGCCAGCGCGCAGAGGTCTCGAGATTGGCGTCCTGCGGCTCCGAGCCGATTGCAGTCGGATACAGCAGAAGTTCCGCCCCCTGCAGGGTCATCACGCGCGCGGCCTCCGGGAACCATTGATCCCAGCAAATGCCGACACCGACACGCCCATGCTTGGTTGCCCAGACCTTGAAACCGGTATCGCCGGGCCGGAAATAAAACTTCTCCTGATAGCCGGGACCATCGGGGATGTGGCTCTTGCGATAGGTGCCCAGCACGCTGCCGTCGGCGTCCAGCATCACCACGGAATTGAAGTAATGCGGCCCGTCCTTCTCGAATATGGAGACCGGGATGACCACGCCCAACTCCTTCGCCAGCGGCGCCAACGCAGTCACGCAGGGATGGGCGTCAGCCGGCCAGGCCTGCGCGAAGACCGCCTCGTCCTGTGTCTTGCAGAAATACGGCCCCTGGAAGAGCTCCGGCGGGAGGACGAGCTGCGCCCCTTGCGCGGCAGCGGCCCGCGTCAAGCGTTCGACAGTCGCGATATTCTGCTCGAGATCTTCACCAAAAGCCGCCTGAATTACGGCGACGGAAATAGAAGCGCCCAATGCCTAGTCCTCATCAAACCGGTCCAGCCAGCGGCTGCCGTCACTCTGGCCCGTCCGCAGATCCATGACTGCCGGCCATAGCCACCAGGCCGGCCGATTGTCGGAGTTCCACAGCGCCACGAAAGCGAAGCCGGTCTCCGGCTCCATGACAATCTGCGCGCCATACCCCGATAGATAGCCAGAGTGAAGCACCAAAGTGCGGTCTCCCCAGTCATAAATGCGCCAGCCAAGGCCGTACCAGGTATCAGAGACACGGTCTGACAATTCACCGAGCCGCCGCGTTTCTCGACGCGTTTCGGTCAGCCGTGCGTGGGCACGGTCGCGCACCGCTTCGGAAAGGCCCGGGCGAGACCCCAGATGCGCCTGGGCCCAGGCGATCATGTCCATCAGCGACAGGTTCACCCCAGCCGCAGACGGCACGTTGTCATAATGGGTTTGCGGACTGCCCGCGCGATTGCCGACGCGCCGCCATCCACGATGCGGCGCCGCCCAGCTTGCTTCGCCCTGGAGCGCGCCAGATCCGATACTTGCCGAGGGCAGGCCTACCCGCTCGAACAGACTGGTATCGACCAGGCTGTCATAGGACTGGCCGGTCGCACGCTCCATGATCTCCTCGACAGAGGCGAAGGCGACATTCTGATAGGTATAACAGCTGCCGACCGGGCAGATCAGATCCACCCCTGCGAGCCGATCGCGCACATCGTCAATATCGCGACCCGCTTCCAGGATGTTGTCATAGGCATTGGGCGGCAGTCCGGTGCGGTGACTGAGAACTTCCTCAATCGTTGGCGCCCGAGCACCCTGCAGATTCATCACGCTGTCGGGAACCGGATCGCCGAGATTCACCTGCCCCTCTGCCTCAAGCAAGGCCATCAGGGTGCCTGTAAACGTCTTGGAGACCGAGGCTGCCCGGAACATGGTCTCCGGCGTCACCGATTGACCACTCCCCGCAGACGCCTCGCCGTGGGTATAGATCAGGACGGGTTCGCCATTCTCGATGATGGCAGCCGCCAGGCCGACAACACGATTGTCTGCCACTGCGCGCGCAAACTGCGCCTCGACCTGCTCAAGATAGTCAAAGCTTGTCGTTGCCGCGTCGTCTGCGACAACGGTCGGCACAAAACTCATGGATGCGACAAGCGCTATGCCTGCTCGAAACACTCCGGACCTCCCGGGACGTGACACGTCACGCAATGAAACGCCCCCCCGCCGGTTAGAATAGCGTCAGATCTGGAACCGACAATCCTTTGATTGCGAAACAGGCCCCGCAAGATGCGCAGCGCCACCGCCTCACTCTGTGTCCCGTAGGTGGGCACAACGATATTTCGCGGCCCGATCACCCAGTTCATATAACTGGCCGGCAGCAGTTCGCCATCCTCATCCTCGAACCGGCCGGGGCCAGGAATGACGTGCACCCGAAGTTTGCGCCCGCGGGCATCCGCCATGCTCTGTAATTGTCGCAGGATCGCAGGAAACACCCGTGCCTGTTCATCGTCAGCGCCGAACGGCATCTGGCACACGACGACACCGGGCCGGACAAAGCGGACGATATTGTCGATATGGCCGTCAGTATGGTCCGCGATCATGCCCTCGTCGATCCACAGGACTTTCTCGACGCCCAGCGCCGCCTTCAGCCGGTCTTCGACCTGGCGTTCGCTGAGCCCGGGATTGCGGTTGGAATTGAGCAGGCACTGGCGTGTGGTCAGAACCGTGCCCTCGCCGTCGAATTCCAGCGCACCGCCCTCGCCCGTCAGATCAACATGGATGTGTCGTGCATCAGCCAGATCGGCGATCTTGGCGCCGACCTCCTGGTCGCCGGGATAAAGGTATTTGCCGCCCCAGCCATTATGGCGAAACCGAACGGCTTGAAGCTCGCCATTGCGACGCAGGAAGACCGGTCCGGTGTCACGCGTCCACACATCGCCGTAGGGGTGGCGGATAATCTCTGCACGAGGCCCCAACGTCGTCCGCGCAGAGGCCTCCGCCTCTGCATTGGAGACGAGCACGGTCAAAGCCAGCTTTCGACCGTTCAAAGCAGGCTCTACCACGCGGTTGAGAAACGCGGCGTATTCCGGCCAGACCTCTTCCAGCGCGGCGGGCCAATAGTCTCTCGCTGCCGGCCAGCATGTGAACAGGCGGTCCTGGGGCGCAGTTTCGTGAGGCAGATACGTCATGGCGGCGGCATCTATCACGCTCCGCTGCAAGAGACGAGCGCCAAAAGAAGAAGGGCGACCCGAGGGCCGCCCTTCCACAATTCCGCTTGGTTGCGATTTCTTAGAACTCGTAACGCAGACCGACGCGAACCTGGTAGACAGATGCAGCCTGGTTCTCGAAGAACAGCTCGCTGCCGTCTGCTTCCGTTTCCATGAAACGGTACAGGTAGGTACAGGTCGTGGTGACACCACAGACTTCTTCACCGCGAGCGCCGCGCAGTTCGTTACCGAACTCGTCAACGAGGCGGGCACGAACCGTGGTTTCACCACCGAACCTCGGACCGTTGACGCGCTGGCCCCAGTCATCATTGAGCAGGTTCATGAAGTTGAAGATGTCGAGCGTCAGCTTGAAGTTATTGTCACCAACGAAACGCTCTGCAGCACCGATGCCCGGCAGTTCCTGCTCGAGGCTGAAGTCCCAACGCTGGGTCCACGGACCGTTGTCGCTGAGGACCGGCATGATGGAACCGGCGAAGCCTTCAAGGTTACGGGCCTGAACGAACTGGAACAGTTCGTCGTGGGCAGCCGTCGACGCGAAGTCAACAATCGGATCGTCGAAACCGGTACCGGCAGAGTTGATCAGCGGGATGTAGAGCGGATCATTGTTGCCGTACGGGAATTCGCCGTCAGAAGCGACACCGAACAGGTGACGGAAGCTACGCATGCCGTAACCGAACGGACGACCGGACTGGATCGTACCGAAGAGAGAGACGTTCGTCGTCAGATCGCCGATGAAGTCACGCTCATAGCTCAGGAAGATGTTGAAGGAGTGCTCGATCTCATTGGTAGAGGTGTGAGCAACATCTGCCTGACGATCCGGGCCCAGATTGCCGCGGAAGTTGGAGATGGCACGAGAAGAGGTGTACGGGGACACGTCTTCAGCGCTCGTGTTGGTGTAGGACATGTCGAAGCTGAAGCCATTGTCATAGCGCTTGGCCAGGGCAATGGAGAAGATGTCCGCAGAACCTTCGTCGGTATTCGTCAGAAGGATCGGAGCAGATTCTTCCAGCTCGTTCATGTTCGGGTAGATCACACGACCATCAGGTGCAACACCAACGAACTCCTGCAGGTCAGCACGCTGCCAACCGAGGTTCACGAAGTGCAGCTGGTTGTGAGCTTCCGAGTGAACGTACTGAGCGGTCACACGGTAGTCATCACCCAGACCCCAGCGGTCGAGGTTCAGGTTGTACTCACCAACGAGAGCGAAGCGCCACTGGCCCGGGATCTCGAAGTCCGGTCCGAAGACACCGAAAGCCGGAACAAAACGACCGTTTGCGTTAGCAGCAGCGTCAGAAATTTGCGTCAGAGCGGCAGCCGGAATGGTGTTGCCCTGGATACCTGCAAACGGATCGATGGATCCACGGAAGGTCAGCGGAACGAAGCTGTTGGCCAGGAAGACTGCCGGAGAACCGCCAGAGAACAGGCCAGCACCACCGCGAACGGTCAGGCGGTCATTGACAGACCAGTTGAAGCCAACGCGCGGCAGGATGATGTCAACACCGTCGAGATTGTCACGACCGGAGATGCCGTACAGCTCCTGGAAGGTGCGGCGGTCGCCGTTTTCCAGGATCGTGTCCAGACGTTCCGGAGCCAGATCGTCCTGCGAGATGCGCTCGTAGCGAAGGCCGTAGTTGAGCTCGAAAGTCGGCGAGATCGCCCAGGTGTCTTCTGCGAAGAAGGACCACAGCTCGTAGGAATAGTTCGTGATGCCGTCCGCAACATTGCCGGAAGCCGGCAGATCAACGAAGAAATCAGAAGCGAGCTGGTCGGCGTAGTCAGTGATGCTGTCGAAGACTGCAACACCTGCAGAACCCGGAACGAAGACGTTCTGGACAGAATAGTCTTCATAACGCATGCCGAAGGTGAAGTTGTGGTCACCCCAGACATAGTCACCCTGTGCGTACAGCGTGAACAGCTCGTCATCGATGGCGTTCGCTTGGTCGAAACGGTCCGGGCCAAGGAAAACGCTGACCGGAGAAGAACCAACCAGAGCCGCGCCGTCGAGACCGTTCGCAGCGAACCACGGATCGGCACCGTCGATGTCACGGATGTTGAAGCTCATGAAGTCAGAGCCAGACGGGCCACCAGCCTGTCCGAGCGGCGTACGACGCTGTTGCGTCTCTTTCTGGCCGATACGGATCAGGGTGGAAAAGTTGTCCGTCCAATCAGAGATGAACTCTGCAGAGATCTGGTCGGTAGAGATCGTCTCGCTGCGGGTCGCAGACGGGAAATCAAAGGAACCGGTGCTCGCCAGCTGAGCCTCTTCGAGGGTCATGTAGGTGAAGGTCGCACGGTGGTCGTCGTTGATGTTCCAGTCGAACTTCGTCAGCAGGCGCTCGGTCGTCTCAGCGTCGCTGGACAGGGTCTTTTCACCCGGGTCGAAGCTGTAGACGGACTGCGTCAGATCACGGATGGCGTCGAACAGCGCAATGTCCGTGTCACCCAGGTTCGGGTTCTGCGGTGCGTTACGCTCGAATTCAGAGTAGTTCACGAAGAAGAACAGGCGGTCTTCGATGATCGGACCACCGACGTTCACGGAGATTTCTTCTTCTTCGAAGTTACCAACGTCGTAATCGCGACCGAAGGCACGGTCACCAACCAGGTCGCTTTCGGAACGGTAGTAGCCGAGGACACCGTCAAACTCGTTGGAACCGGAACGCGTGACAACGTTGATGGAACCACCCTGGAAGCCGTTGTTCAGGACAGAGAAGTCAGCAACCGTAACGGAGACAGACTCGATCGCGTCCAGGTCAACCGGCGGGCGCTGGGACGGGAAGACACCGTCAGAGTTGATGCCGAACTGCTCGCCGATTTCGATACCGTCGAGGTTCAGGGCGTTGAAGTTGGTGCCCACGCCGGCGATGTTCAGCTCGCCATTGCCGTTGGAGTTAACCAGCGGGTCACGGGCCAGGATGTCCGTGAAGTCGCGGTTGACGGTCGGCTGGGTCGCCAGGTCAGCAGCAGAGAATACAGAACCAACGCCGGTGTCGAGCGTCAGGGTATCGAGGCGCTCACCACGAACGGTGATGACCTCGGTAGAACCACCAGAAGCTAGTGCAACACGCAGCGGAGCCTGGGAGCCGATCGCCAGCGTGATGTTTTCCAGAACAGCCGGCTCATAGCCTTCAGCCTGGATGATGACACGGTAAGGACCACCAACGCGCAGGTTCGTCGCGCTGAATGCGCCGTTGGCGCTGGACGTGACCGTCGTCGTGGACGCGGTCGGCAGGTGAACGATCGTCACGGACGCGTTCGACAGGGAAGCGCCGGCTTCAGACGTCACAGAACCACGAAGCGTGGACGTCGTCTGCTGCGCGTAAACCGCAGCCGGAGCAGCAGCCAGCAGAGCAATAGATGCAGCGCTGAAAGCTAGTTTTTTAGAGAAAGACATTAGGCATGACCCCCAATAGATCGACCAAAGAGAGGGCACACGCCCTCTATAACGAAGCAGGCGCCTCGTACGCTGGACTTTCAAAGAATCCAAGACGTGGGAATGAAGCTTTTATGACCTCGACAAGGGTGTCACAAACGCGTCACATTTCGAATTTCTCCAAAACTTACAATATGTGCGATTAACCATACAGCTTACACAACATGTTGTGGGTTTCGCGCGAGATGCGATTTTAATGTAACAGTTTTATGAAAGTAGACTTCGCGGCGAAACCGCCTAGGCTGCGGCGAAAATGATACACTCTTAGTCGAGCCCGGTCCGATTATGTCGTCTCACACATCGAATCTGCCAGAATCGCGCTGGTCTCAATATGCCGTGGCTCTCATCGCCCTGGCGGCCATCCTGCGATTAATCGCCCTGGCGCTCAACCCACTTGAGCTGTATGCGGACGAAACCCAGTACTGGGTCTGGTCGCGCGATTTCGACTGGGGCTACTTCTCGAAACCACCTGTTATTGCGTGGGTAATTGCGATCAGCACTGCAGTGTTTGGCGACACGGATTTCGCCGTTCGTCTGCCTGCCCCCCTGCTGAATATCGCCACTGCCAGCTTCATCTTTCTGACGGCGCGGCGCCTGTGGGATGCACGGACAGGCTTCTGGGCCGTGCTGGTCTTTGTCACCATGCCCGCTGTGTGGGTCTCGAATGCCGTGATCTCGACCGATACGCCTATGCTGGTGGCGTGGTCTGCAGCGCTTTACTGCCTGGTCAGCCTGCGCCAGGGCGGCGGCTGGGCGTTTTCGGTGGGTATGGGCGCAGCCATCGGTCTCGGCTTCATGTCAAAATACGCAATGATCTATTTCGCCATCGGGACTGGCCTTGCGGTCCTGTTCGATCATGCGACCCGGCAGGCCTTACTGTCCGCCAGGGGGGCGCTGGTTGTCGCCTTGGCATTAGCACTGTGGATGCCGAACCTGTTGTGGAATGCGGCCAATGATTTCGCCACTGTCACACATACGGCCGCGAACGCGAATTGGGGTGGCACCCTCTTTCATTTTGACGAGCTGGCCGACTTCCTGTCCGCCCAGCTTGGCGTTTTCGGTCCGGCGCTGTTCGTCATCCTGATCGCGATCAGTTTTCGGACACTGCGACAGCGCAATGCCGACCATGCGGACGCGCTGTTCCTGCTCGTTTTCACCCTGCCTCCGCTGCTGACTGTCTCGTTCCAGGCCTTCATTTCGCGGGCCCACGCGAACTGGGCGGTGTCGGCCTATGTCGCCGCCACATTGCTGGTCACCTTCTTCCTGCTGCAAGGGCCGCGCTGGCGACGCATTGTGCTTTATGCCTCCATCGCTCTGCACACCCTGCTCGGCGCCTTCGCGATCGGTGTGGCGACAAGCCCTTCCTTCACCGAAGCTGTGGGTATGAGCAATTCCACCAAGCGGATCCGCGCCTGGCAGGAGACCGCCGACGCGATTACGCAATACGGCATAGCGCGCGACTACACAGCTATAGCTTTCGACAACCGCAACATCTTTCACCAGATGCAACGTTATGGCGGCGCGATGGAGCGTCCGCTGGCCATGTGGTTACGCTATTCGGGTCCGGTCAATCACGCGGAACAGGAGTGGCCGCTGGCCGAGCAGTTCGACGGCGAAATCCTGATCGTGTCCGAGCGCCCGCGCGAAGTTCCCAAGATGCAGGAAGACTTCGCCAACTTTGAACACGTCGCGGACATCACCATCCCGCTCGACGGCAACAAGACGCGCGAATTCACCCTGTGGCGAGCCTCGGGCCACCAGCGTGTGGAGCGCGATCTCGCCTATGAGGAACGCTGGACGACCATCGACGCCGCGCGGGAAGATCGCTAGCGACAGGGTTCCGGCAGCCCCAGGGCCAGACACAAATTCTGCATCGCCTGGACAGCAGCCCCCTTGAGCAAATTGTCGAGGGCGGAAACGATTACGGCGCGACGGCCGCCATCGGCCAGCTGGAAGCCGCCCAGCACAACACCGGGGCGGCTCGCCCCGTCGGCGACTTCAGGAATTCCGTCCATCAGCTCGATCAGCGCTTCTCCGGAGTAATAGCGCTCGAAGGCGCTGCGCAGCGCATCCGCACTCATGGCCTCTCGGAAGTCCAGGTGCACCGTGGCGACGATGCCGCGGAAGAAGGCCGCGACATGCGGAGTAAAGCGCACCTCCACACCGAGATGTCGGCTCATCTCGCGCTCATGGATATGCCCGGCAAGCGCGTAGGGCATCAGATTGTCGCGCAGTGCATCGAGATCATTCTTGCGGGAGGGCGTCGTGCCTGCACCGGAATACCCCGACACGCCGAAGACATGTGCAGCGCCGGTCACGCGGTCGCGCACAGGGGCGATCGCCATCTGCCCGGCCGTCGCGTAACAACCCGGATTGGAGATCCGGCGGGCGCCGCGAAGTGCTTCGCGGCCATACACTTCCGGCATGCCGTAGACCCACTGGTCATCAAAGCGGTAATCAGCGGACAGATCGACGATTACCGGGCTCGGCTCAGCCGCGTCGAGCGCGGCGACAAAACCCGCCGCTGCACCGTTCGGCAGGGCCAGGATGACGGCATCGACGTCCCGCCCGGCAATATCGGCGGGCGCCAGGGCCTCGAACATCACGCCGCCACCCACTTCCGGTGCCATTTCGGCGACAGGCTTGCCTGCAAATTCGCGCGAACTCGCAAACGCCAGCTCCATGTCCGGGCGAGCGGCAATCAAACGCAACAGCTCGCGGCCGGTATGACCCCGCGCCCCGACGAGACCGATCCGTGCCGTCATGACGACGCCTCCAGTGTGGCCGGCAAGGCAAACGCGGCCTGCAGGACCGGCTGAAGCGCGTCCATCGAGCGCTCGCCGCGCCAGAACACGGTCCAGTCATCCTGGCGTACGGCACCCGAGCACTGGTCAAAATAGAATCCGTTGACGGGATTGTCGGTGCGCGAACGCCAGACAAGGTCCGGCGCATAATCGATCAGGCGCTGCCATACGGCACGGCCGAGCCCCTCGCCCCGCGCCTCGTCCAGCACCGCAAACTTGTCGAGATAGATGCTCCCGGCCAGACGTGTCGTCAGCGCGGCCGCTCGGTAGTTTTCCGTGACCAGGGCGTGATCGAGCTGCAAGCCGTCCCAATACCCAGGAACTGTCGGTCGACCGAAGGCCCGGGCGACCAGCCCATCCAGCCGCTCCAGGTCCAGCTCAGCCTTGCTTTCCAGCGCGAATATGCGCTCGCCGCGACGCACCAGCGTGCCTGCGCCGGCATGGGTGAACAGCTCGCTGGCGAGGGCTTTCGGTTTGGTGATGGAAACCGAGCTCGACAGCGGCAGGGTTTCCAGCAGGCGCTTGATCTCGTCGATCTTCAGCTGCATCCCGCCAGACACCCAGTCGGCCGCGACGATCTCTTCGTAATCCGTGGCCAGGTTGATCGAGGAAATGATCTCGCCGGCAGCATCGAGAAGCCCGCCAGTACCCGTCAGGAAAACAACCTTGTAAGGCTGCAGGGCCTGGACCAGCGCGCGCACGGCGCTGTCGGCATTGACATTGACCAGCTTGCCATCCGGCGTCTCTCCCAGACAGGCCAGGATCGGGGCTTGTCCGGCCCGGGCTGCGGCAGCAACAAGATCGAGCCGGATCTGGGTCGGCTCACCGACACGACCCAGCGTGTCCTCGTCGATCAGTTCGGCCTCGAAGACACCCGTGGGAATGGCGGCCGCCTGGCCACCGGCTGCGCGGACACCATCGACAATCGCCAGATTGGCCTTGGTCAGCGTTTCGCGGATCACCGGCACCGCGGTCTCGCGCGTGACGCGCAGCCCATCCACACGCTCGGTGGCAATCCCGGCATCGGCCAGGGCCTCGTCCAGCTGCGGACCGCCGCCGTGCACGACGATTGGCGACAAGCCCACCGACTGCAGGAAGGCCAGCGAGCCGGAAAGCGCTTCCAGATCATCCAGGATGACGGCGCCGCCGACCTTGATGACCGCGAAACGTTCCTGGTCGAGACCAGAGAACCGGCTGAGATATTCGCGGATCTCCTTGCCATCGCGCATGTGGGACAGCAATTGCACGATCGTCTGGCGGACTTCGGAGAAGTTTTCGCTCATCACGACCCTCCCTGGGTGGCCAGGCTTTCCATGACCGCCTTTTGCACATGCAGGCGGTTACCGGCCTCCTCGATACCGAGGAAGGCCGGGCTGTCGACGACGGCATCGGCAATTTTGATATTGCGGCGCATCGGCAGGCAGTGACTGACCACACCGTTATTGGTCAGGGCCATTTTCTCCGGCGTGATCATGAAGTCTGCGCCCTTGGCCCGGAATGGTGCCTCATCGCCCCAGTTGCCATAGAAAGGCAGCGCGCCCCAGCTCTTGGCATAAACGACATCGGCGCCGGAATAGGCGGCCTCGACATCCGTGGTCAGCGTCAGGCTGGTGCCGGCATCGCTGACAAACGTCTCCGCCGCCGACATGTAACGCTCATCAAGGCGATAGACCTCGTCCGGCACAAGCATGCGGACATTCATGCCGAACTTCGACGCGATCAGCAGGGCGGAATTCGCCACAGCCGTGTTGAGCGGCTTGGGGTGAGGCACCCAGGTCAGCAGGAATTCCTTGCCCTCGACGGAGCCCAAACGTTCCTGCAGCGCCAGCATCAAGGCCAGCTCCTGGCACGGGTGAACGATCGTCTCCATATTGATGACCGGCACCGTGGAGTGCTTGGCAAAGGCAGAGATCATCGGATCTTCACGCTCGCTCTTCCAGTCCTTGAAATCGGGGAAACAACGGATGGCGATCAGGTCGACATAGCTCGACAGCACCCGCGCGGCTTCACGGACATGCTCTTCCTCAGAGCCATCCATGATGGTCCCGTCGGAAAACTCCAGCGGCCAGGTCGCACCCTTGGCATCGAGAACGATCGCATGCCCGCCCATCTGGTGGGCGCCAATATCAAAGCTTGATCGTGTTCGCAGCGACGGATTGAAGAAGAGAAGCGCGATGGATTTCCCCTCGAGCGATCGGCTGACCGTGCCGGACTTGAAGGCGGCTGCTCGGTCGAGCAGGCCCTGCAGTTCGGAACGGGACCAATCAGCTGTCGTCAGGAAGTGGCGCATTATCTTGCCTTTTCGCGCTTGCAATAAAATCAGCTAACCGCCTTAGGGGGCCAGTCTGAACATGTCCAGACCCTGAACGTTGACGGGCTGACATAGCGGCATTGCCGGGAGGAGTGGAAATCGGCCGCCGGATGTGGAACAAGCCGAAAGCGAAGGAGATCTCCATGTCCGTTCTTGCTGTCATTCCCGCCCGTTACGGCTCGACCCGTTTCCCGGGCAAACCCCTCGCCAAGATCGCCGGCCAGATGATGGTCGAACGCGTCTGGCGCATTGCCGCGGCGGCCGAAGGGGTCGATCGCGTCGTGGTGGCCACGGATGACCCGCGCATCATGGATGCCGTTGCTGCGGCGGGTGGCGAAGCGGTGATGACAGACGAAAACTGCCGCAACGGGACAGAGCGCGCACTGGACGCGCTGAAACGGCTCGAAAGCGATGCGGAGATCATCATCAATGTTCAGGGCGACGCACCCCTGATCCCGCCATGGGTGATCGGCGATGTCGCAACTACTCTGCGGGACCATCCGGATATGCCGATGGCCACGCCCGCTGTCGCCCTGCCGCCGGACACCGAAACCCGCATGCGCGCGGACAAGGCCAAGGGCTCGGCCAGTGGCACGACAGTGGTCTTCGACAAGACCCTGCGTGCCCTGTATTTCTCCAAGAATGTTATCCCGTTCCGGCGCAAGCCGGAGACCGGAGCCCCGGTCTACCAGCATATCGGCCTTTACGGATATCGCCGCGAGACGCTGCAACAGCTGGTCGATCTCGAGCCGACCGAGCTTGAAATGACGGAAAGCCTGGAGCAGCTGCGCGCACTGGAAAACGGCATCCCGATCCAGGTGGTGCTGACCGATTACCGTGGCCGCTCGGCCTGGTCCGTTGACAGCCCCGAGGACGCCGAACGCGTCGAGGATATCATCCGGCGAGAAGGAGAGCTGGTCTGATGAGCAAGATCCTGCTGGCCCGTCACGGCAATACTTTCGGTCCCGGCGACAAGATTGTCTGGGTCGGCGCCAAGGAAGATCTGCCCCTCGTGGAGAAGGGCGAGCATCAGGCCACAGCTCTGGGCGACGCCCTGCGCGAAGCCGGCCTGACACCTGCTCATATTATCTGTGGACCGCTCAAACGGACCCGACGTGCGGCCGAGCTCGTCGCCGAGCTGACAGGTTTTGACGGGGAAATTCAGATCGACCAGCGCCTGCGTGAAATCGACTATGGCTCGTGGGGTGGCAAGACCGCCGAGGAGCTCGACTCAGAATTTGGCGCCGAGGCCCGCGAGGAATGGGACCTTCACCACCGTCGCCCGGTGGGCGCTGACTGGTCGCCCAGCGAAGGGGTGCTGCGCACCCAGGCACTGGCCTCCATGGCAGGCGCGGCAGAGCGGGACGGCTTGACCGTCTTGATCACTTCCAACGGCATCCTGCGCTACATGTACAATGCGCTGTCAGGACCTGACGCGGACGTGAAGGTCAAGACAGGCAATATGTGTGCGGTAGATATCGAGGGCGAGACCGGGACCCGCCTGTTCTGGAACCAGAAGCCGGACGCAGACCTTCTTCGCTCGACGTTCACCTAGGCCGCCGACCAGGCTAGTCGCCGGCCAGCGCGTGTGAACGCGGCGACCATCCAGAGCGATCCAGCCAGCGGCCGGCGCGCACCACGCCTTCAACGCTTCGGAAATTCTCGGTGCCCTCGAGCGGATTACGCGCCAGCACCACCAGGTCGGCGCGGTATCCTGCCGCCACCAGACCGCGATCAGAATCCAGCCCCAGCGCGCGGGCGCCATTGCGTGTCGCAGCGACCAGGACCTCGTGGGGCGTTAGTCCCGCGGCGTTCTGCAAAAGCTCCAGCTCATCGAAAAAAGCGGGATAGACCGCATCGGCAGCGGCAACACCGTCCGTGCCAACCGTCAGTCCAACTCCAGCGGCGTGCGCGGCCCGCGTGATGCCAGATGCGTAAGCCAGTGGACATCTCATCCGTGGCGGATTGCTGGGATCCGCTTCCCTGCGCCGGTCGGCCTCGGCGTAGAGACGCAGATTCGGATCGATCATCGTGCCTTGCAGGCGCATGGCCTCGAACAGATCGGCATAACCGGAAAAATCATCACCAAAGACGGAAAAATCAGGATCCGGGCGCGCTGGATAAGCCTGCGGCTTGAGCGGGGAAATATGCGAAACCAGCATGCACACATGGCTGACCACATCCACGCCTGCCGCGACGGCATCTGCGGGCAAGGCGGGCGCAATCGTGCCATGCGACCAAACCAGCATGTTCTGACGCTCCGCCTCGACACCGATCCGCATCACGTCTTCGGCGGGAAGATTGGCGTAGATCTTGATGCCAGTCGCACCGGTTCCCCGGGATAATGCCACGGCCTGGACGATATCGGTATTCGGGGCGATGGCCTGCATCCAGGGCACCGCGCCGGCCTGCTCTCCCGCTGCAGACGCCTGGGTTCTGGGGTCATCAAAAAAGCTGGGCCCACCCATCAGGGCAGAAAAATGCAAATCCGGCCCGACAAGCTGCCCGGTCAGCAAACGACGTCTGAGATCGGAGAGATAGCGTGTGTCGCCCGCCATATCGCGTACGGTGGTCACGCCTGACATCACGTAGCGATCAAGCATGGCCTCGGCCCAGTCGGGATCGGGATAGGTGGCCAGGTGCGCGTGTGTCTCGACCAGACCGGGCACGACATAGCGACCGGACAGGTCCAACACCCGGGCCGCGGGATATTCCTCAGGCTGAATTTCGCTGTCAGGCACAACGGCCTGGATGCGTCCATCGATCACGAGGATGCTCATGCCCGGGCGCGCTTGGGGTGCAGCAGCATCGATGATGCTGACATGCTGCAACAGCAGCGTATCAGCTTGTTCGACGGGTTGCTCTTGCGTGCACGCGGCCAGCTGAACCGCTGACAACGTGACGGACACCCATTTGATCAAGTCGTGCATGCTGTCCCTCCCCGTTTACCGAAGGAATAGCCGGACTTGTCGGAACTGGCCACTTTCCACGCGCCTGGCTCGGAGATCAGACCGCGCATAAAGAAGGCCGCCACCGAAACGGCAGCGGCCTTCGTTCAGGTCTGGAGATGGCCTAGCGCAAAGCGCGATAGACACCATCAATCACATCTTCCAGCGCACTCAGGCGGCTGGCCGACTGGCTTCCACGCTCAGCGCGCGGCAGATCGCGGGACAGACGGCGCAGGTCCGATGCCAGGGACCGGTTTTCCTCGCCGGCATCCAGCGTCGTGACGGCCTGCTGCAGGGCCTCTGACAGGCTGGCGGCCGCGTCCGCTGACAGGACATCGTCACGAACGAGCTGGTCGACATAAGCCAGTCCCACGACCGGGTGTTCTGGCCAGCTAACCTGGAATTGCTGCTGCGGATTGAAGACTTCACCCTGATTGGCAAGGCCGGCGGCAGCGATCTCGTTATCGGTCAGGAACTCGCTGGCCGACAGCGCGAACACGTCGAGGCCGCGCGCGATCTCGGTGGCGTAGATACGACCATCATACCAGTAAGAGGACCAGTACCCGCCGCTGATCATCACATCGGGGTCAATCGGACCGCGGTCGAAATAGGCAATTTCGAACGGGTTGTCGGAGTCGGTGAAATCGATGACGGAGATGCCGCCCTGATACCAGGACTGGACGAAGATATCGCGTCCCGGCACAGGAATGACCGAGCCGTTGTGCGCTACGCAGTTTTCCTCTTCGGTCTGGGCCGAGGGAATTTTGAAATAGCTGGCAAATTCCAGGCGACCATCTTCAATGTCGAAGATCGCATTGGCGCCCCAGTCACTCGGGTCCTGGGCACGGCAACGCGGTCGCCCACCACCGCCCCATTCATCGGTAAAGAGGACCTTGGTACCGTCATTGTTGAAGGTCGCGGAGTGCCAGTAGGCAAAGCCGCGATCCACGACAGCATCAATACGCTGCGGCGCGCGCGGATCGGTGATGTCGAGGATGATACCGTTGCCCGAGCAGGCACCGGCGGCCAGGTTCAGCGACGGGAAAACCGTGATGTCGTGGCACTGGTCGGTTCGGCGTGTGGACTGGGTGCCATCACCATGGTCACCGCCCGCCCACAGGCCGGCGATACGTCCGGTTTCATCATCCGCGAAGACCCGGGGGCTGTCGACAATGCGCGAAGCGGCCGGATTGGCGACCGGGATCTCGATAACATCGATGCTGAAAAGGGCGGTTTCGTCATCCCCCGGCAAACCCGCAACACATCCTGCCAATTCCTCTTCGGAGCGGATGGAGCTGGTTCCGGAATTGTAGACGATGATGGTCTCGTCATCCGCAGAGACCACGGAGTGCGTGTGAGAACCCCGGCAGGTCTGGACCAGGCCAACCTGGCGCGGAGCAACCGGATCGGTGATGTCGAAGATACGGACACCACGGAAACGGTCTTCACTAACATCTTCCAGAACGCCCTGGCGTCCACAATCGACACGACCACGGGTGTCCTGCACAGACATGATCATCAGATTGCCGACAATCGAGACATCGCCCTGCCCACCCGGACAGACGATGGAGCTCAGCAGCCGCGGCTCGTCACCCGTGATGTCATACATGTTGATGCCATGATAATTGCCGGCAGCCATCAGGTCTCCGGCAAAGGCCATGTCAGTGTTCGAGAAGCTCAGGAATGGCGCGCGATCGCCGAAGCGGCGCTCGATATCCTCGTCGGTGGCATCGGACGGGATTTCCGGCGGCAGGCCGGCAGGATTCTCTGCGTCGAAGAAGCCGGTCGGCTTGGGCAGGGTGGCAAGATGCACCAGGTTGGAAATCGCTTCCTCGGCATCCCGGAAACCGGCGGCCAGGCCATTGCGCGGATCTTCGGAAAGACCGGACAACAGCGTGTTCATGCGGCGGATCTCGGCACGCTGCTCACCACGCACATCATTGACGAAGTCGAACAGGACCGGATCATAGGCAGAACCGCGCTGGGACAGGAGGTGATCCACCATGTCCACGGCGCCCTCGTGGTGCGCGATCATCAATTCCAGGAACAGGGCGTCGAAGGCGGTACCGCTGGCTGCTTCCAGAGCCGCCATCTGGGCCGGTGTCGCCATGCCGGACATGTTGTGGTGATCGCCATGGTGCATGGCGTGCGGATCATTGGCCGGATCAGGTGCCATCTCGCTGCGTTCACGCAGCCAGGATTGCATGAAGGCGATCTCGTCTTCCTGCGAAATATCGATACGGCTGGCGATATCCCCCAGTGACTCATTGCTCGTGCGGTCACCGACCAGCGCCGCCATCTGGACGGCCTGGAAATGGTGCAGGATCATGCCCTGCATGAAACGCACATCATCGTCTGAATAACGATTGGCCGCGATCTGTACGGCTTCCTCAGCACTCAGCTGGCGGTTCGCCTCACCCGGCGCGCCCGGCTGAACAATCGGTGCATCCTGGGCGAAACCCGCGCCTGCAACCAGACAAATGGCAGCTGAACCCGCGAGTAATTTTGCCTTCCAGGCCATGAACATCCTCCCTCGATTTCACTCGCGAAAAAATTAGCCCGGATCGCGCTGCGGGCAAGCAGAATCGGTGCGTGCGCTGTCGTCAGGACAAACGCCGCTCAAAACGCGCCGCCCCATCGCGCTGGATCAATCAACCCGACCCAGGAAATCCTCGATCGCGGACCAGGCTTCCGGTTCCGTCATGAAGGGCGCGTGCCCGACATCAGGAACCTCCGCATAGGCCATGTCCGGCTTGCGCGCGCGCATCGCCTCGACCGTGGCTTGGGTCAACAGGTCGGTGATACCGCCCCGAACAACAAGGACAGGAATATCCTTGAAAGGTGCCCAGAAGGGCCACAGATCCGGCAGATCGCCGCCTTCATCGAACTGATCAATAATGGCCTGGTCATAGGCCAGGTCATATCCGCCCGGCACCTCGACCCAGATTTTCTGCGCAAACCAGTCCCAGAATGCGCGGTCCCCCTTGCGCCTGGGGAAGGCCTCGAGATTGGACGCAATCGTGCGCTCGATCGCTTCGTCCCAAGTTTTCACGGCGCCGCGGGCGGATACATTCGACTGGATCCGCTCGATCCCTTCGGGAGCGATCTCGACCCCAATGTCATTGATCACCGCCGCTGCCAGCCGCCCCGGCGCCAGTGTGGGCGTGATAAGCGACATCAACCCACCCATGGATGTGCCCACATACACCGCCTGCTCGATGCCGAGATGGTCGAGCAGGGCGACCATATCCATCGTGTAGGTGGGGGGCTGATAACGCTCTGGCTGAGGATCCCAGCCAGACTTGCCTCGACCACGCTGTGAGGCGACGATCACCCGCCGTCCCAGCGCCGCGATCTGTGGCGCCAGCTCCGCGAAATCATTGACGTTGCGCGTCAGCCCATGCAGGCACAGAACCGGCAGCCCTCGCTCTTCACCCACCGCTGGATAGTCCCGAAAATGGATCTTCGGCCCATCGGCGGTCGTGAAGAAATCGTCTGTGAATGCACTGCCCGACATTACGCCTCGCTTTCCCAGTCATTGTCGAGATGCTTTGAGGCCATCAACAATAGGACTGCTGCGACCAGGTAGAAAACAACGCCACACAGGATCGAATAGCGCAGTGATTCTTCACCAAACCGAGATGCCAAGCCATCAGACATTGCTCCGAGTAGCAGATCTCCCAAACCAATGCCGATCAGATTGTTGATCAGCAGGAAAATCGCCGAGGCCGTCGCGCGCATGTTCGAGGGTACAATGTGCTGGAACGCGGAAAGAACCGGGCCGAGCCATGCCAGGGACAGGGCCGTCGGGATAATCATGACAAAGAAAATCAGCATCAACGAGTTTGATACCATGCCGAGGATGAGAAATGGCGCTACAGCCAGGAAGGCGAATGCCGGTACGCGAGCGTAGTTGGCGCGTGACTTAGAACCCATCCCGTCCGCGAGGGCTCCTCCCATCCAGATGCCGATCAGACCGCCGACGAAAACGACAAATCCGTAGAAATAGGCTGCATAGAGCAACGCTGGCGCACCTTGCGGGACCAGAAAGGCTGGAGCCCAGGAGAAAAACTCCGGCAACGCGTCACCAAAGGAACGCACCAGGAAAGCGGGGATCCATGCAAACAGGCCATACCCCATCATTGACGAACAGGCTGCGCCGACCGAGAGGAACCAGAAACTCTTCTTCTTCATCAAAGTCGAGAGAACCGGGCCGAAGCCGACCGGTTTGGGCTGAACCCCCTTGTCAAACTGGCCACGTTTCGGCTCTTGCGTAGTCAGTAGGAAAATTGGGGCAAGTAACAAGCCTAGACCACCCACAATCAGGAAAGCTGTACGCCAGTCCATCAGCGTCGCGATCACGCCACCAAAAATAATGCCGACCGCACTGCCGATCGGAATACCAAAGGAATACACGGCCAGCGCTCGGGCGCGCTGTTCAGGAGGAAAGTAATCCGAGACGATCGAATAGGCTGGAGCAACGCCACCAGCTTCACCAACGCCTACACCCATCCGCGCGAAGAAGAGCTGGACCGGGGTCGCGATCATTCCGCATACCATGGTCATGAGTGACCAGACCGACAAGGCAGCTGTCATGATGCGAACGCGACTGTATCGATCGGCCATCCAAGCAATCGGCACGCCCAGCGTGGAATACAAAAGCGCAAATGACAGGCCACGCATGGCTGCCATCATCGTGTCGGAAACCTGTAGCTCCTCCTGGATCGGAACCGCTAGAATTCCGATGATCTGGCGATCGATGAAATTGAATGTGTAAACAACGATCAGCATAAACAGCACGTAGGCGCGATATCCGCTGCTGATTTTCGGTTCCGTATCGGTCGATCCGGACGTGGTTTCTTCAGACATGAATTCTCCCCTCGGGTGTATCGCCGACTTTGCCGTGTCGATACGATCAGGGCGCAAACATGAATGACCATTCAGGTTTGGTCAAATGGCAAATGCTCCAGCACGGCGCCACACGGTGCTTGCGTCCCGGGCCTGCGAATGCAGGATGTGCGGCAGATTGGCTGTAATGGCCTTAATCGCCAAGGGGAACATATGATGAAACATGCGATTTACGCTTTTGCCGCGAGTGCTTTATGCCTTGCGGCCTGCTCTCAGGCTGGCATGGAGGGTGCCGCCGAAGAAGAAACCACCACATCGCTGACCAGTTCGGACATCACCGAAGCCGATCTGCGCCACCGCATTGCCACGCTGGCGAGCGATGAGTTCGAAGGCCGCGCGCCGGCAACCACTGCCGGCATTGCCGCTAGCCAGTGGATCGCCGACGAGATGCAACGCATCGGCCTGGAACCGGGCAATGGAGACAGCTATTTCCAGCCGGTTTCCCTGCTGGAAGTCACCCTGGACACGGCCAACAGTTCTTTTGACATCGCCCATAATGGCGAAAGCCTCGGCTTCACCATGCCGGAAGACGTGGTCTACTGGACCAAGCGTGCCGACGATGAAGTTGCAATTGAAGACACGGAACTGGTGTTCGTGGGCTATGGCGTTGTCGCGCCCGAATACGGCTGGAATGACTATGAGGGCATCGACGCACGCGGCAAGACCGTCGTCATGCTGGTAAATGATCCCGGCTATGGAGACCCCGAGACCGGCCTCTTCAACGGCAATGCGATGACCTATTACGGTCGCTGGACCTATAAATACGAGGAAGCCGCACGCCAGGGCGCGGATGGCGTCATCGTCATTCACCAGACCGCTCCGGCGTCCTATGGCTGGAATGTCGTTTCAGGCTCCTGGACCGGTTCGCAGCTGGACCTCGCACGTGAACCGGGCGAGGGCACATTCGCCGGAGTCGAGAGCTGGATCACCGAAGACGCAGCGCGCCAATTGTTCGAGCTGTCGGGTCTCGACTTTGACGCCCTCACCGCCGCAGCAGCCCAGCCGGGTTTCGAAGCCGTTGAAATGACCGGCCTGACGGCGTCGGGAACGCTGCGCAATTCCACCCGTACGATGGACAGCCGCAATGTCGCGGGCGTCGTCCGCGGCACGGAGCGTCCGGACGAGTTTGTCATCTACACTGCGCACTGGGACCATCTGGGCACCCGTTTCGGTGTCGGCGAGGACGGTATTTTCAATGGTGCCGTCGATAACGCCACGGGTACGGCGGCGATCCTGGAAATTGGTGAAACCTTCGCGGCCAACCCGCCGGAGCGCTCGGTGATGTTCCTGGCCGTGACCGCCGAGGAATCCGGCCTGCTGGGCTCTGCCTATTACGGTGTGAACCCGATCGAGCCGCTGTCGCAAACAGTCGGTGGCATCAATATCGACGCCATTTTGCCCATGGGTCGCTCCCGCGATGTCGTCGTGGTCGGTCACGGTGCGTCCGAGCTGGAAGATATCCTGACCGAGGAGGCAGCAGCCCAGGACCGCTACATCGTGCCGGACCCGAACCCGGAGGCCGGCTATTTCTACCGCTCCGACCACATCTCCCTCGCCAAGCAGGGTGTCCCGATGCTGTATGCGGACGGTGGATTTGACTTGCGTGACGGCGACACTGAAGCCGGCGAGGCCTTTGGCGCCGACTATCGTGCCAATCGCTACCACGCTCCCGGCGACGAGTATTCGGCGGACTGGAATATGGAAGGCATGGTCGAGGACGCGCAGCTCTTCTACAATGTCGGCAATCGCCTCGCGAACTCCGATGACTGGCCGAACTGGTATGAAGGCAACGAGTTCCGGGCCCTTCGCGACGCTCAGCGGGGCGAGTAGCGCCCAGATATTTGCCCGGGCAAAAGCCCGAACGAAAGCAATGAAAAAGGCGGCTCAACGAGCCGCCTTTTTTTGCAAACCATGATGTTGTTCGCCGGATGCACCGCGGCCGGTGCAATCAGAATGTCTTGCGGGTCACAAACCGCTCACCATGACGTTCTTCCAGACGCCGTGCATAGGCCGCCTCATCGATGACAGCGCCGGAATGCACGCAATAAACTGTGCGCGCTTCGGAAATCCGCGGCCAGTGGATGAAATCACACAGCACGTTTTTCATGCCGGACGCGACATTGATCTCGACGGAGCCCAGACTCTGGGCAAAGGCCAGATTGTTCTGAAACATGCCGTGGTCACGCAAGTGGTCCATCGCCGCAGTAAAATCGTCCCCCAGGTATTGGGACGCCTGGCGGCCTTCGATTTCTTCACGCGTGACCCCGAACAAATCCACAGCGCCGCGCGATACGGCCTTGAGCATGCCCAGCGAGTCCGTGACGAACTCAACGGCCGGGTTCAGGGTCACCAGATCCATCCACGTCGGTGCCGGGGCCAAGACGAAGGCATCCTGTACCAGCTCGGCCATGCGACGTTTAACGCGCTCCGGCGGGTCTGACTCGCCGTTCTCCCAGCGCGAAATCATGGCTTGCGTCACACCCAGATCGGCCGCGAGGGCAGCCTGTTTGAGGCGTTTTGACATCCGGAAATTCCGAATGATCGACGGCCAGTTCACCTTTCCGGATGCAACAGGCAGATTTAGATCTTGTGCCAAGGTTCCCCCCGCAGGCCCTAAGCTATGGGCGTTGTACGAATCTGGCTTCCAAACTCAGTCCGCAGGGCCTCGAACTCTTCCTCGCTGACTTGCGCGCCGGTGAACACCCATCGTGGCTTGAGGTCTTCACCCCGCCGCCACCAGTTCATCGAATGCACAAACAGCGTTTCACCCTTCCGGGCCCCATCGCAGAGTACATACTTGTCCACACTTTCAACGGTTTCTATGCGTTCGTCAAAGAATCCGATTGATTTCAGTCGCAAAAAGATCTCGGGCGGCCCCTCGGCAAAGCTTTGGGCCAGCGCCCGACCTTCGCACGCGGTGCGATCCAGGCCGGTTTCCCGGATCATCCCGACGCTTGCGGTTTCGAGAATGCCTTCACAGGAGACAACAGCCGCAATTGCGGGCATCTCCGCGATGTATTCGCGCCATCCAACCATGGGCGCTGACAAGGCTTCCGGTGCGACGAGCTGCAGGATGCGCTCCTGCATCTGCTTTCCCGGCTCGACCAGGTCTGCCTCCCATCGCGACACCATCGCCTGCGTGACGCCCAGATCGTCGGCCAAGGCCATCTGCTTCATATTGTTGGTAAAACGGTATTGCTTGAGAACTTCGCCCCAGCTCAGATTGTCCGGTTTAGTCGACCGGTTCATATCTGACGTCATCCGTTCAAAGTGCCTTTCGCACAACCAATTGACCGCCAAGGCGCTCGCGCACCTCGCGATATACGCCTTCGCTCACCACGGCAGCAGACATCATGCAAAGAACGCGCGGCCCCGGCATCAACACCGGCTTGTGCAGCCCGTGCAGATAGACCTGTTTCCACTCCCCCGATGCGTGGCGGAACTCGAGCGATTCCGCGCTTTCAGCACTGGCAACCCGGCCTTCGAAAAACCCTGTTCGCATAAAGCTGTCAAACAGGTCGAGGATTTCGCCGCGGAACAGATGACGCAAAAACCGCCCGGACAACTCGTCCTGTTCCATGCCAAAAAGGCGCGCCAGCCCGCGTGATGCTACTGCAAACCGACCCGTTACATCCGCAACACAGATCAGGGCCGGGTTCTGGGCGATGCGCTCTTCCCAGACATCTCGTGAGATTGTTGCGCTCTCGGCCCAGTACAGATCAAACAGCAATTCCTGGATACGTGGACTGGGGCGTGCATCACCGGCTTCCCAGCGGGAGACCATGGTTTGGGTCACGGCAAGCCTGTCAGCCAACTGCCCCTGGTTGAGACCGGTCGAATGCCGGTAGTGTCGGATCACCGATGGCCAGTGAAGCTCCGGTAAATCCTGCGCTATCTCAATTGCTGACATGCAACTCTTCCGCCCTTTGAAGAATGCAGCACCCGTTAGGGTTATAATTTATAACGCGGTTCGCCAATTCAGGGAAGATGATTTCTTCTTTGCACTGATTTGATTGGAAGAACAGGCCATTTTTGAAACTTCTGTGAAATAGCTGCAGTCACGGCGTTCTTTGATTGATCCCGAACCAACAAATGTCCATCTTCCCGGCCAATTGTAAATCCGTGTGAGAGCATATCATGGGCGATCTGAGTTTACTGGTCTGGACCTTTTCAATCATCGGGTTCCTACTCGCTGCGTATTCCATCGTCGCCAATGACGCGATCCAGACGCTGGGCACCTTCCTCAGCTCCAATGACAAGCGACCCTGGTGGGTGCTCTGGCTCTATGCCTGCTCGATCATTGTTGCGGTCATGGTCTACGGATATTTCGCGCTCAACCAGGATATCGCCTTCGGCCGATTGAACACCCTGCCCTATCCGGAGAACGGGGTGCAGTGGTATCACGCCGTCCCGCCGATCTTCCTGCTCCTGCTGACGCGGTTCGGCATTCCGGTGTCCACGACCTTCCTGGTCCTGACCATCTTTGCCCTGACCGGCGGGGCCAGCACTGATGGGGTCCTGCCCCGCATGCTGCTCAAGTCCGGCATGGGCTATGTCGTCGCGCTCGGCGCTGCCTTCGTCGTCTATCTCGCCGTCTCGCGCTTCTTCGAGCGCTGGATCGCCGACACCAAGGATCAGCAGCATTCACCGATCTGGTACGTGCTGCAATGGTGTTCCACCGCCTTCCTGTGGTCCCAGTGGCTGATGCAGGATCTGGCGAATATCTTTGTCTTCCTCCCACGCACCACCGAGCTTGTCCCCGCACTGGACAATGCCGGAAATCCGATCATCGAGAATGGCGTTGCGGTCATGGAGACCCAGGTCCAGTTCTCGCCGATGCTGCTGATCTTCGCGACGCTGGTCATGCTGGTCCTGCACGCCATCATCTTCCGTGCTCGCGGTGGTGAAATCCAGAAAATCGTCCTGTCCAAGACCAATACGACTGACGTTCGCGCCGCGACGCTTGTCGACTTCATCTACGGCCTCATCCTGTTCTATTTCAAGGAACTCAACGATGTGCCGATGTCCACGACCTGGGTCTTCCTGGGCATGCTGGCCGGTCGCGAAATCGCCATTGCCTATATCGGCGGTCTGCGCGGCAAGCTGGAAGCACTCTGGGACGTTGTAAGCGACATCTTCCGTGCGTTCATCGGCCTGGTCATCAGCGTTGTGCTGGCGATCTTCCTGCCAGCGATCGCCCAGGGTCAGCTCGGCGCTGTCCTGTCCAACTTCCCGGGCTATCTGGCGGGCATCCTCGGCCTAGGCTGACGCCTGCGTAAACAAAACGGTTTCAAAAGGCGCGACGAACGCTAAACTCCCCGGAACGAAGAATAATTTCCGGGGAGAGCTGCGTGCCGCACGAAATCGATGTGGTTGCGAAGATCTGCGCACATCACAATCACGATCCCGCTGCATTGCTGGAAATCCTGCACGACACGCAGGAAGAGTTTGGCTGTGTCAGCGACGACGCCGCGCGCACGATCGCCGAACGCCTCAACATTTCCCGCGCCGACGTCCACGGCGTGCGCAGTTTTTACGGTGACTTCAGCCGCCAGCCTGACAAGCCGAAACTCAAACTCTGCCGCGCCGAAGCTTGTCAGGCTGTCGGCAGTGAAGAGCTGGCCCGCCGTCTCTCTGACAAGGGCATCGCCAGCGAAACAATCTATTGCCTGGGCAATTGCGCGCTGGGACCCGCAGCGATGATCGGTGAACGCCTAATCGGTCGAGCCAGCGTCGAGCTGCTGGAAGCGGAGCTGGCTGATGACTGATACGCCCCGCCTCTATCTCTCCCGCGATGCTGCTGCGCTCTCCGTCGGTGCGGGTGCTGTCGCTGCCGCCCTGCCCCGGGATCAGCTGGTACGGACCGGATCGCGCGGCATGCTCTGGCTGGAACCGCTGCTGGAAGTCGAAACTGCGCAGGGCCGGATCGGTTTTGGTCCGCTTTCCGTGCTGGATGCTAAACGCCTCGCCGATGCGGGCTTCCCGCAGGATGATGCAACTTGCCTCGGCAAGGTCGAGGACCTGCCCTGGATGAAAGTCCAGCGCCGCGTGATCTTTGAACGTTGCGGCCTTATCGATCCGCTGGACCTTGATGCCTTTGAAGCCTCAGGAGGGCTGGACGGCCTGCGGTCCGCACTCGGCAAGACACCATCGGACATCGTCGAGACTGTGACCCGCTCCGGACTGCGCGGACGTGGCGGCGCGGGCTTCCCGGCGGGCATAAAGTGGAAAACGGCGTCCGAAGCAGTCGCTGACCAGAAATACATCTGCTGCAACGCGGATGAGGGCGATAGTGGCACCTTCGCCGACCGCATGCTGATGGAGGGGGACCCGGGCCAGCTCATTGCGGGCATGATCATAGCCGGCCTCGCCGTGGGTGCCACAAAGGGCTTCATCTATTGCCGCTCGGAATATCCGCACGCCATTGCAACGCTCAAGGCGGCGATCAGCGCCTGGGAAGCACGTGGCTGGCTGGGCTCGGATATTCTCGGCTCCGGCAAGGCGTTTGAACTCCAGCTTCGGCGCGGCGCCGGCTCCTATGTCTGTGGCGAGGAGAGCGCCATGCTGGAGAGCCTGGAGGGCAAGCGCGGCCAGGTCCGGGTCAAGCCACCCATCCCGGCCATTTCCGGCCTGTTCGGCAAGCCGTCCATCGTCAACAATGTCCTGACCCTGGCCAGCGTGCCCTGGATCCTGGCGCATGGCGGCGAGGCCTATGCCGAGATCGGGCATGAACGCTCTCGCGGCACCCAGGCCTACCAACTCGCGGGCAATATTCGCCGGGGCGGCATGCTGGAAGCGGATTTCGGCATTTCCCTGCGTGAACTGATCGAGGATTTTGGCGGTGGCACGCTGAGCGGCCGCCCGCTGAAAGCCGTCCAGGTTGGCGGCCCCCTGGGCGCCTACATCCCGGCCGACGATCTCGACCTGCCGATGGACTACGAAGCCTTCGCCGCTGCAGGCGCGATGCTGGGCCATGGCGGCATCGTCGTCTTCGACAACACGGTCGACATGGCCAAACAGGCTGAATTCGCGATGGAATTCTGTGCCGAGGAAAGCTGTGGCAAGTGCACGCCCTGCCGCATCGGTTCGATCCGCGGCGCCGAAACACTCGGCAAGATCCGCGAAGGCGAGAATGTCGAGGCCAATCTCGAACTGGTGGAAGAGCTGTGCACCGTCATGACGGACGGGTCGCTGTGCGCCATGGGCGGACTGACACCGATGCCGGTGATGAGCGCGCTTCGCCATTTCCGTGAGGATTTCACCGCCTCCAGACCAAAACTTGAAGACGGGGTATACTGAGACGATGGGAAGCCGACGCGATAATGATTTCGGCACGCCGGCCCGCACGAGCGAGACCCGCGTCAGCCTGGAAATTGACGGCCAGACAGTCACCGTACCGGAAGGCACATCCATCATGCGCGCTGCCTCGGAGGTGGATGCGCGCATCCCCAAACTCTGCGCCACCGACCGGCTCGAGGCGTTCGGCTCCTGCCGCATGTGCCTGGTCGAGATCGAGGGCCGCAAGGGAACGCCTGCCTCCTGTACGACCCCGGTCGCCGAGGGCATGAAGGTCCAGACCCAGACACCTCGCCTGGAGGCCCTGCGCCGGGGTGTGATGGAACTCTACATTTCCGACCACCCGCTCGACTGCCTGACCTGTTCCGCCAATGGCGATTGTGAACTCCAGGACACCGCCGGCGAAGTGGGCCTGCGCGAAGTCCGTTACGGTTTCGAGGGCGAGAACCACCTCGATGAAGGCGTCGACGCGTCCAACCCCTATTTCCAGTTTGATGGATCGAAATGCATAGTCTGCTCGCGCTGTGTCCGCGCCTGTGACGAGATTCAGGGCACGCTGGCCCTGACGATTGACGGACGCGGTTTCGAGTCCAAGGTTTCCGCCGGGCTCGATGAGGGTTTCTTCGACAGTGAATGCGTCTCCTGCGGCGCCTGTGTCCAGGCCTGTCCGACTGCCACGCTTATGGAGAAAAGCGTCGTGGAGCACGGCCAACCACGCCGGGAAGTCGCCACGACCTGTGCCTATTGTGGTGTTGGCTGTTCCTTCATCGCAGAATTGCAGGGTGATGAAGTCGTCCGCATGACGCCGGACACGTCCGGGGGCGCCAATGAGGGCCATTCCTGCGTGAAAGGCCGGTTTGCCTGGGGTTATGCCAGCCATCCTGACCGGGTGATGTCGCCCATGATCCGCGAGGATATCAGCCAGCCCTGGCGCGAGGTCAGCTGGGACGAAGCCATCGGCTTTGCCGCAGATCGCTTCAAGGCCATCCAGTCCGAGCACGGCCGCAGCGCGATCGGTGCTGTCACCTCCTCACGCTGCACCAATGAAGAAGTTTACGTGGTCCAGAAAATGGTCCGAGCGGCCTTTGGCAATAATAATGTCGACACCTGCGCCCGGGTCTGTCACTCGCCGACCGGTTATGGCCTGAAGACGACATTCGGCACCTCGGCCGGAACCCAGAATTTCAAATCCGTGGAACAGGCCGATGTGATCCTGGTCATCGGCGCCAATCCCACCGATGCCCACCCGGTCTTTGCCTCGCGCATGAAACAGCGCCTGCGGGCCGGAGCCCGCCTGATCGTGGCGGATCCGCGGGCGACCGACCTCGTGCGCTCCCCGCACATCCAGGCTGACCATCATCTGCAACTGCGACCAGGCACGAATGTTGCCATCATCAACGCCCTGGCCCACGTCATCGTCACCGAGGACCTGGTCAACAGGGCGTTTGTTGCCGAACGTTGCGAGACTGAGAGCTTTGACCGCTGGGCAGCCTTCATCGCGCAGGAACAGAACAGCCCGGAAGCTGTTGAGGCAGTCAGCGGTGTGCCCGCAGAAACGATCCGCCAGGCCGCCCGCCTTTATGCGACGGGTGGCAATGGGGCGATCTATTACGGGCTGGGTGTCACCGAACACTCGCAGGGTTCGTCCATGGTGATGGGCATGGCAAACTTGGCCATGGCGACCGGTAATATTGGTCGTGAAGGTGTGGGCGTGAACCCGCTTCGCGGTCAGAACAATGTCCAGGGCTCCTGCGATATGGGGTCGTTCCCGCACGAATTTCCCGGCTATCGCCACGTGTCCGATGTGGAGACCCGCACCCTGTTCGAGGCCAGCTGGGGCCAGTCACTGAGCGACGAGCCGGGCCTGCGCATTCCGAACATGTTTTCCGCAGCGCTGGACGGCAGCTTCAAGGGCATGTTCATCCAGGGAGAGGACCTCGCCCAGTCCGATCCGGACACCCAGAATGTCATCGCGGCGCTGCGGTCGATGGATTGTGTCGTGGTGCAGGACCTATTCCTCAACGAAACGGCCGCCTTTGCCCATGTCTTCCTGCCGGGCACCTCGTTCCTTGAAAAGGACGGCACCTTCATCAATGCCGAGCGGCGCATCAATCGCGTGCGCCCGGCCTTTGCGGAAAAACAGGGCCTGTCGGAATGGGAGACCGTCTGCCGGCTGGCGGAAGCCCTTGGCTATCCCATGCGCTACGCAGCGGCCTCGGAGATCATGGATGAGATTGCAGCGCTGACACCGACCTTTGCCGGCGTGAGCTTTGACCGCCTCGACCGCGGGGGATCGGTACAATGGCCGTGCAATGATGCCGCGCCCAACGGCACACCGACCATGCATGTCGACGGCTTTGTGCGCGGCAAGGGCCAGTTCATGCTGACCCAGTTCATCCCGACGGAGGAACGCACCTCCCGCGCCTTCCCGCTCTTGCTGACCACCGGCCGCATCCTCAGCCAGTACAATGTCGGCGCCCAGACCCGCCGGACCGAGAATTCTCGCTGGCATGACGAGGATGTGCTCGAGGTCCACCCATCTGATGCTGATGCGCGCGGGCTTGCGCACGGTGACATGGTCTCGCTGTCCAGCCGCAAGGGCGCCATTACCGTTCGGGCCGTATTGTCCGAGCGGCTGCCGCCGGGCGTGGTCTATACAACCTTCCACCATCCGGAATCCGGGGCCAATGTCGTCACCACCGAACTGTCGGACTGGGCGACCAATTGCCCCGAATACAAGGTCACGGCTGTACAGGTCGCGCCATCCAACATGCCATCGGACTGGCAGGCCGAGCGCAGTCGTCGCCGGGCCCGGATCGATATCGTCCCCGCTGCGGAGTGACCGGATTGAAACTGCCGCAGCCCTCGCTCGATGTCGCCATTGCCTCTGCCGACACACAGGGCATGCAATGGTCTATCGCCACGGAACACCCGGTCGAGATTGGCTTCAACGGCCAGGCCTGGGCGGTCATGATGGCCAGCCCCAGCGATCTGGAAGACCTCGCCTATGGCCTCGCGCTGTCAGAAGGCGTGCTTCGCCCTGGCACCCAACCGGTCGCGATCAACATCGCGACCTTCCCGGAAGGCTCGACGGTGGACGTCCGGATCGCCGATGACCGGATCGCGCGTGACCGCCTGAAACGGCGCAGCCTGGACGGTCACAGCGGCTGCGGGCTGTGTGGTATCGAAAGCCTGGCTGAACTACACCCGCCAAGGACCGCCCGGAACGCGGCACACCGAATTGCCGATGATGCCGTGGAAGCGGCCTTCGCCGCACTGGGTCGGCATCAGCCCCTGAACCAGCGAACCCATAGCGTTCACGCTGCAGCCTGGTGTGCTCCGACCGGCGAGATCGAGTTTGTACGCGAGGATGTTGGCCGGCATAACGCACTGGACAAGCTCATTGGCTTGCTCGCCACGGCGGGCAAGCTGCAGGCGGATGGCTTTATCCTGATGTCCAGCCGCTGCAGTTTCGAACTGGTCTATAAATGCGCGGTCACCCGGGCCTCGGCCCTGGCTACGCTGTCGGCGCCAACATCTCTGGCGCTGGACCTGGCCAGGCTCATCAATCTTGAAATTCTGACGCGTGGCCCCGGCGGGCATGTCGTCCGGCTGGGGGAGTGACGCGCATGGATCGTCAACGCCTGATCGCCATGGCCAACCAGATCGCGGCCTTTTTCGAACCCTATTCCGAGGCGGAAGCCATCGATGGGGTCGAACAACACATCCGAAGCTTCTGGGAGCCGCGCATGCGAGAGCAATTACAAGCCGTGCTCGCCGAGCACCCGGACCGCTTGCGGCCCGTCGTCCGCAAGGCGGCGCACCGGCTGGCCTGACCTATGACCTCACGGGGGAGAGAGACCTTGAACAGCGATATCGATATTGCCCGCGCAGCCGACATGCTGCCCATCACGGACGTCGCCGAGAAACTCGGCATTCCAGCCACGGCTCTGGCCCAGTACGGCGACGACAAGGCCAAGCTCACGGCGGACTATATCAAGTCTCTCCAGGGGGATGAGGATGGCAATCTGATCCTGGTGACGGCGGTCAACCCGACCCCGGCCGGTGAAGGTAAGACAACCACGACAGTGGGCCTCGGCGATGCGCTCAACCGCATTGGCAAGCGCGCCACCATCTGTATCCGCGAACCCTCGCTGGGACCATGTTTCGGCATGAAGGGCGGCGCTGCGGGCGGTGGCCATGCCCAGGTCGTGCCGATGGAAGACATCAACCTCCACTTCACCGGCGATTTCCACGCGATCACGTCTGCTCACAACCTGCTCTCGGCAATGATCGACAACCATATCTACTGGGGCAACAGCCTGGAGATCGATCAGCGCCGCGTGGTCTGGCGCCGTGTTCTGGACATGAATGACCGCGCGCTGCGCGAGATTGTCGGCTCGCTGGGTGGCGTCGCCAACGGCTTCCCCGGCCAGTCTGGCTTCGACATCACTGTTGCCTCGGAAATCATGGCCATTCTCTGCCTGTCCGAGGACCTGGAGGACCTGCAGAGACGCCTCGGCAATATCATTATCGGCTATCGGCGCGACAAAAGCGCAGTCACCTGCCGCGACATCAAGGCGGACGGCGCCATGACGGTCCTGCTGAAAACCGCCATGCAGCCCAATCTGGTGCAGACCCTGGAAAACAATCCAGCCTTCATCCATGGCGGCCCGTTCGCCAATATTGCCCATGGCTGCAACTCGGTGATTGCCACCAAGACAGCCCTGAAACTCGCCGATTATGTGGTCACCGAGGCTGGCTTTGGCGCCGACCTGGGCGCCGAGAAATTCTTCGATATCAAGTGTCGCAAGGCGGGGCTTTCGCCCAAGGCCGTTGTCATCGTCGCCACCATCCGGGCCCTCAAGTCCAATGGCGGTGTCGCCAAGGCCGACCTCAACTCAGAAAACCTGGAGGCCTTGAAAAAGGGCTGTGCCAATCTCGGCCGCCATATCGAGAATGTGCGCAAATACGGCGTACCTGCTGTCGTCGCGATCAATCACTTCTCCTCCGACACGGATGCCGAAGTCGCCCTGGTGGAAGAATACGCTGCTTCAATGGGCAGCGAGGCCATCCTTTGCCGCCACTGGGCTGACGGTTCGGCCGGCACGGAGAACCTGGCCAAGCGTGTGGTCGAGATCATTGATGGCGGCATCGCTCAATTTGCCCCGATCTATGGCGATGAGCTGAGCCTGTTCGAAAAGATCGAGCGTGTTGCCAAGACGATTTACCGAGCGGACGAAGTCCTGGCCGACAAGAAAATCCGCGACCAGCTGCGCGAGTGGGAGGATGCCGGCTTCGGTCATCTGCCGGTCTGCATGGCCAAGACCCAGTACAGTTTTTCTACCGATCCCAACCTGCGCGGCGCGCCAAGCAAGCATTCCGTCCCGGTCCGGGAGGTCCGCCTGTCGGCTGGGGCTGGCTTTGTCGTTGTCATCTGCGGGACCATCATGACCATGCCGGGCCTGCCCCGACAGCCCGCCGCCGAACAGATCGGCCTGGACGAGGACGGCCAGGTCGTCGGTCTCTTCTGAGGCGAATTCCGATATCGAAATTCAAGTCAATGAAATAATCTGGGTATTCATATTCTATGAGTGCCCGGATTTTTTGTACGGTCGTAAGACTTCATTCCTTTTAGAAACGAGCGTTTGAAGTCGAATAATGGATTGGGCCCGGACCGTACGGTCGCTTAGACAAAGACTGCGCCTGAAACAGGGTGCTTTCGCGCAGATGATTGGCACCAGCCAGACCACGGTCTCTCGTATCGAAGGGGGGCTTGCCGACCCAACTCCCGAAATCATTGCGGCGCTGGAGAAACTGCGCAAGAACCCCGCCATTCGCAGCACGTTCGACGACTTTGTCGCCTCGATCGAGCACAGCCCTTACCACTGCCTCCTGCTGGATACAGATAACGAGACCCTGCCGATCGAGACGATGAGCGAACCGATGCGTGCGCGCATCGGCGATACGCGTGCTCTGGCCAATGTCCGTTCGGGCGAGGAGGTCACTCAGCACATTACTGCACTGATTGATCGCGGCTTCTCCAACGGGCGTATCGAGAGTGCGGTGGGAAGTTGGAAGGATGCTGGCAACCCGCCACAATTCTGGCAGGTAGTTTACTCACCCATGCGCGATGGGATCGGCTCCTGGTACGTCTATGCCACGCTGACACAGATCAGCGAGGCCGAGTATGAGGCCCATCGTGGCGAACACGATGGCGGCCTCATCATCACCAGCTACACACCCGACTAGCGGTAACGGGCCTGGAGTTTGGCCAGCGCCTCGCTGCCCGGGCAAAGCACGTCCTGGGAAATCGCATTGAGTGGCTTGGCCGGCAGGCTGTTGGCCGCATGCATATCCCCCATATCCTCGTTGAGATAGAGCAGGCCCGTGCGGATTTCGCCGGTGTCTGACGGCGTCATCAGCGTTTCGATCGCCTGGGCGCGGTCGCGCGGATCGAAATCGCTTTCGGTCTGGCGCAGGCGCAGCACGCCCCCGTCATGCAGGGTCACGCTCAACAGGCCATCCGCATCCGGCGCACCGGTGATCTCGTCAGCCTGGGCGACAAAATCCGTGTGCACCAGCGGATGGTAGTATTTGTAGGTATGCGCATAGCTCTTGGTCGAGCCGGCGTGGTCATTGAACGTCACACAAGGCGAGATCACATCGATCAGCGCAAAACCCTTGTGCATCAGGCCGGCCTTGATCAGCGGGACCAGCTGGGTCTTGTCGCCGGAAAAGCCGCGGGCCACGAAGCCTGCGCCCAGGGTCAGGGCCTGGATGCACGGATCGATCGGGGTCTGCTCGTTGGCGATTCCCTTCTTGGACTTGGTGCCGATATCCGCGGACGCCGAGAACTGGCCTTTGGTCAGACCGTAAACGCCGTTGTTTTCGATCATGTAGAGCATGTTGAGATTGCGGCGGATGGCGTGGGCAAACTGGCCAAACCCGATTGACAGCGAGTCACCATCACCGGAGATGCCGATATAGTGCAGATCACCGTTCACGGCATTGGCGCCGGTCGCTACGGACGGCATGCGCCCGTGCACCGTATTGATGCCGTGCGACTGGCCCATGAAATAGGCCGTTGTCTTGGACGAACAGCCAATGCCGGAGACCTTGGCCGCACTTTCCGGCGCGAGGTCGAGCTCCCAGAAGGCCTGGACCAGTGCAGCGGTCACGGAGTCGTGGCCACAGCCTGCACAGAGGGTCGACATCACGCCCTCATAATTGCGGATGGTCAGCCCCAGCTTGTTGGTCGGCAGGTGTTTGGAGATTTTCGGTTTCGGCATCGAGGTCATGACTACGCCTCCTCCGTCTCGCAATGCGCCGTGATGGCGTCGTAGATGAATTTCGGATTGGCCGGCATGCCCGCATAATCAAGGATCGGAACCAGCTTGGTCTTGTCGACCGTGGTTTCGTTGATCAACAGGGTGCGCAACTGGGCGTCCCGGTTCTGTTCGACGACAAAGATCTCGTCATGGGCATCCATGAAGGCCTCGATCTCGGAATTGAACGGGAAGCCGCGAACCCGCAGGTAATTCAAGGACAGATCGGCCGCATTGAACCGGTCCAGGGCCTCGCGTACGGCACCGTCACAGCCACCGATCGAGATGATGGCCCGGCGGGTCGGCTTGCCACATTCCACGATCACCGGGCCCGGCACGGCGTCGGCCGCGCTCTCCCACTTGCGGGTCAGACGATCGACCACTTCCTTGTACTCATCGCTGTCCTCGGTATAGCCGCCCTTCCAGTTATGGCCGGACCCCCGAGTGAAATAGGCGCCCTTGGGGTGAACGCCCGGAATGGTGCGATAGGGAATATGATCGCCATCGCGATCCTCGTAACGATAGTATTTGTCCATCGCCTCGAGATCCTCGGCGCTCAGCACCTTGCCGCGATCCGGGACATAGCTGTCATCCCAGTCCAGCTCCTCGACCATCCAGTCATTCATGCCGATATCGAGATCGGTCATGAAGAAGACCGGCGCCTGGAAACGTTCGGCCAGATCAAAAGACAGGACTGACATCTCGAAACACTCGCGCGGATCGGCCGGGTAGACACAGATGTGCTTGGTGTCACCATGGCTGGCATAGGCAGCCAGCGTCAGATCACACTGCTGGGTCCGGGTCGGCAAACCGGTTGACGGGCCAGCCCGCTGCACGTCGAACAACACCACCGGGACCTCGCCGTAATAGGCAAAGCCGATGAATTCGCTCATCAGCGAGATACCCGGGCCGGAGGTCGGCGTGAAAGCCCGCGCCCCGTTCCAGCCCGCGCCAATGGCCATGCCGATCGAGGCCAGCTCGTCCTCGGCCTGGATGATGCAGAAATTCTTCTCGCCGGTTTCCGGATCAACGCGGAACTTCTCGCAGAAGGCCTTGAAACCATCCATCAGCGAGGTCGACGGCGTGATCGGATACCAGGCCCCGAACGTCGCGCCGGCATAGACAGCACCCAGACCGGCTGCAGTATTGCCGTCGATCATGATGTGACCCGCCGTCTTGTCCATCGGCTCAACACGCAGGTTCAGCGGCTCGGCATGTTTTTCGCGAATATAATCGAGACCCAGCTGGATCGCTTTCATATTGGCTTCGATCAGGTGCGCCTTGGTGCCGAACATTTCCTCGACCAGGCCGCGGATGACCTCGACATCGATACCGGTCAGCGCAGCAACCGCACCGACATAGGCCATATTCTTCATCAGCACGCGGGTGCGCGCATTGTCGAACTCGGCATTGCACATGCGCGCCAGGGGCACGCCGATCGCAGTGATATCCTCACGCGCGTGCATTTCGGGCCGGGGCCAGGTGTCGTCATAGAGCAGCACGCCGCCGGGCGAGACCTCGGCCAGGTCCTGGTCATAGGTCTCCGCGTTCATGGCGACCATGAACTCCGTCGTGCCGGCTCGGGACTTGTAGCCATCCTTGGTCAGGCGGATCTCATACCAGGTGGGCAGGCCCTGGATGTTGGACGGGAACAGGTTCTTGCCCACTACAGGCACGCCCATGCGGAAAATGGCTTTCATCAGAAGGCCATTGGCAGAGGCGGAGCCGGTCCCGTTCACATTGGCGATCTTCAGAACGAAGTCGTTGACCCGCACGTCGGGCTGGATCTTGGCTACAGCATTCATTCTGCGGCAACTCCTTCGGCTTCCTCGATGGCATGAGGAATGAAAATATCAGCGTCCTGCATGTCCCAGGCAGAGGTGGGGCAGCGCTCGGCGCACAAACCACAGTGAAGGCAAAGGTCCTCGTCCTTCACCATGACCCGGCCGGTATCCTTGAGCGGTTCGGACACGTAAACAGCCTGTTCGGCATTGTTCGCCGGCACGCGCAGGGTCTGGCGCAGATCCGCCTCTTCCGCGACCGGGACGATCGACAGGCAATCGACAGGACAGATATCGAGACACGCATCGCACTCCTTGCAGAGCGGGGCATCGAATACCGTCTGAACATCACAGTTCAAACAGCGCTGCACCTCGGTGATGATCTGTTCGTCCGTAAAGCCGACCTCGACTTCCTTGCGACGATCCGCCAAGCGCTGTTTCAGCTCGACCAGCGGCATTTCACGGCGGTCAGAAGCGTCAAAAGAGTTGGAGTACATCCACTCATTCACGCCCATCTTCGCAGACGTGAGATTGAGTCCGCGCGGCATGCGCTCGGCAACATTCTCGCCCTGGCAATGCTTGTGGATGGAGATCGCGGCCTGGTGGCCATGCTCGACGGCCCAGATGATGTTCTTGGGCCCGAAGGCGCTGTCGCCACCAAAGAATACGCCTTTGACGGTGGACTCATGGGTCGTCTCGTCAACGATCGGCACGCCCCACTTGTCGAACTCGATACCGGCATCGCGCTCGATCCACGGGAAGGCGTTTTCCTGTCCGATAGCCAAGATGACATCGTCACACGGGATGATCTTGGAACCGGCAATCTTGGTATCCGTGATGCGTCCGTTTTCGTCGAGTTGATATTCCATCAGCTCGAATTCCATTCCGGTCAGCTTGCCATTCTCGATGACAAAACGTTTCGGCGAATGATTGACCAGGATTTCGACATTCTCGTCCTCGGCGTCTTCCAGCTCCCACGGAGACGCCTTGAAGAATTCGCGCGGCTTGCGGGCCATGACCTTCACATCATCCGCGCCCAGGCGCAGCGAAGTCCGGCAACAGTCCATCGCGGTATTGCCGACACCGATAATCAGAACCTTCTTGCCGATCGCCTTGGTGTGCTCGAACGCAACATTCTCCAGCCATTCGATACCGATATGGATATTGGCGGCCGCCTCGTCGCGACCCTCGATCTTGAGGTCCTTGCCCTTGGGTGCACCCGAGCCGATGAAGACCGCGTCATAGCCTTCATCAAGCAGGCTTTTCAGGCTTTCAACGCGATGGTTGAGCTTGATCTCGACACCCATGTTCTCGATATAGCCAATCTCCTCGTCCAGCACCTCTTCCGGCAGGCGGAAGGCGGGGATATTGGAAATCATCAGACCACCCGGGCGGTGCATGGCCTCAAACACCGTGCACTCATAACCCAGCGGGGCGAGATCATTGGCCACCGTCAGCGAGGCCGGGCCGGCCCCCACCAGGGCGATCTTCTTGCCATTGGTGGTTTCCGGCTTCTGTGGCAGCAGGTGCGAGACCTCGTCGCGATGGTCTGCAGCAACACGCTTGAGACGACAGATGGCGACCGGTTCCTCCTCGACCCGTCCGCGACGGCAGGCCGGCTCGCAAGGGCGGTCGCAAACGCGTCCCAGAATGCCCGGAAAGACATTGGAGCGGCGATTGGCCAGGTAGGCTTCGGTGAATTTGCCCTGGGCGATCAGCCGGATGTATTCCGGCACGGGCGTGTGTGCGGGACAGGCCCACTGACAGTCCACGACTTTATGGAAATAGTCTGGATCCTTCACATCGGTCGGCTTCAAGATCCTCTCCCCCGGCGCTGAGACATCAGCCAAAAAGCTGATTGCGTATCCATTCGAGAGGCATACTCACAACCAGCCCCCCCGTCGGGTCAAGGGGATTTCACCGGGCAACCAAAGTTTAGTTTGCGCTTGCGAGGCGGTCGCAACGCGCCGGGATGCGATGTGATCGTTAACAGCTCAGCCAGGCTCCTGGCGCAGATAGAGGCCTCCGCCAATCAGGATCATCGCCAGCATGACGACACCACCGCCCGCAAAGATCATGTCAGACGCCTTGTTGAGTGTGTTCTCACGTCCCGCAAATGAGAAGAGGAGGAAACTCAGAGGGAAGGCGAGATAACCGAACAGGACCAGGCGGCCACCGAGATCACTCATCCGGGCGCGCAATTTCATCGCGACGGCCAGAAACAAGAGGAAGCCAACGCCGGTCAGCAGGGAGAAAACGGGTTCGAGCAGTTCTTTCATGACAATCTCTTGATCCGGCGATGACATTAGCGCGAGCCGACCGGACCTGCCTTCCCCTGATCGGAGGAGAGGCGCTGTGCCCCAAGCCTCCGCGTCACAAATCCCGTGGCCTGGGCCGCCGCTCTGGTCGGCATTCGTGAGCCTTGCTCACAATCGTGAAAGCTCACATGCACTTGATTAAACCGCGCGTTTGCGTGTCGAAGAGTGAGGTTTTTCTTCCGGTTAGCTGATTTGAATGTGATCTCGATCGCGCCCCCTTCTTGGGCCGCGCACCAAGCGCCATACCGAAAGAGGGATCGACATGAACAACCAAATCTCCACCGCCCTGCTGATCGCCATCGGCACATTCGGCATCTCCTCCACCAGCTTTGCGCAGGACGGCGTCTACGTCTCCGGCGGGCTCAACAACAAGACGATCGAACAGGGCCTGACCCGAAACACAGGCAGTAATGGCCCGACTACGGGACCGGCCGACGGCCCCAGCCTCAGCTCCAGCGATCGCGATACCGGTGCCGGCGTCTTCCTGGGCCTGGGTTACAAATGGGAGCTGGACAACGACTATTTCACCGCCATCGAGATTTTCTATGCCGATGAAACGGCGGAGACGACGAACATCAACAATGTGCTGATCTCCAATGTCGAACTGGACAGCTCCTACGGCATCGATTTCCGCACCGGCCTGAACGTCACCGACCGCTTCGGCGTCTATGGCCTGATCGGTGCCACGAACTACCGGTTCGACAGCAATCTCGCCTACACTTTCGCTCCGCCGACGGATTTTGTTGAACAGGACGAATGGGCCCTGGTCTACGGTGCCGGCGCCGAGATTACGCTGACCGACCGCATTACCGGCTTCGGTGAATATCGCATCAGCACGGATGTCGAATTCGATACCCCGCGCGACAAGGGCGGTATCGTCAGCGACAATGAGCTGGATTTCGGCGGCCTGCGCACGGGCATCCGCTACCGGTTCTAGTGAGTGGTGAGCCCGGTCGCATCCGCGGTCGGGCGCCCCACCCTAAAGCTCGTCCAGCGAGTGTTCATGGTCATGGGCCTCGGCGACGAGCCAGTCGATAAAACGCTGCGCATGCAGGTCCAGAGGCCGGTTGCGAGCGGTGACAATGTGATAAGCAGAACGCAGCGGAACCGTACCATCCGCGAACAGGGCGACCAGTCGCCCCGCCGCCAGGTCATTCTGAGCCAGGGCCCGTTTGGCCAGCGCGACCCCGCGACCGGCAACGGCCGCATCAATGACCAGCGCGGACTGGTTGAACCGGACCCCGCCTTCCGCTCGCCCGCCCCTCACGCCGCGCGCCCGAAACCATGAGGCCCAGTCCGCGCCATCCACATCACTCTCCGGAGAGGCATCATGCAGCAGCGTCTGCCGCACCAGATCGGCTGGTGTCCGGATCGCCGAACCATCACCCAGCAATTGCGGCGAACAGACGGGCAGGACTTCCTCGGTCAGCAATCGCTGTTCACTGAGACTGGCATCGCCCCCCGGCCCATAGCGGATGCCCAGATCCGCCGCGCCGCCGGACAGATCGACCCGCTCGCGGTCGGCCGAAATCCACACTTCGATATCCGGATAGAGTTCCTGGAAACGAAACAGCCTCGGCGCCAGCCATTTTCCGGCAAAGGATGGCGCAACAGAGACGGTCAGACTGCGTCGCTGGGTGGGACTCCTCATGGCCCGCACAGTGTCGGACAGACGCGCAAACGCTTCGCTGGCCAGTTCCGCCCCCGCCAACCCGGCCTCGGTCAGCACCATGACGCGCCCCTGGCGCTCAAACAGCGCCTGGCCGATATGATCCTCCAGCAAACGAATCTGCTGGCTGATGGCCCCCGGTGTCACCGCGAGCTCTTCCGCAGCCTTGGAGAAACTCTGCAGGCGGGCGGCGACTTCAAACGCGCGCAGGGCGTTAAGCGGAGGGAGGCGATCAGTCGACATCACCCCCATATAGTTTTTCTAATCTGAAAAGCCAATATTCTTCGTTTGAATTCGCTATAAGCAATAGAAATATTGATCCGGTCGCGCCACGAAAGCGCAGGATCGGATAGTAAGATGCGTACATTTCCAGCTTCCATGCCCTTGGAGCGAAAAACGGTGATCGTCTCGGGCTTTGGCCTTATGGCGGAGCCGAAAGTGCGCCTTTTCAAGGCTTCCCCATGCCGATTGAAGTGGTTCATCGGCGATGCCACAGATCCTGTTCCCTCGGATATCGCCCAATACGCCGAGATCATCCGCCGTGAGCCGACACGGAAGGACTTTCGTGGCGCGGCATTGGTTTTCATCGCCGGCGGCGAGGATGAAGCGATTGAGCGTCAGGCCGATGCGGCTCGCAAGGCCGGTGCCCAGGTCAATATCGTCGACAGCCCTGCCGCGTCCGACTTTCAAACGCCTGCGATCGTGGATCGCGACGGCATCGTCATTTCCATCGCCTCGGGCGGCGCCGCGCCGGTTCTCTCGGTTGATTTGCGTGCCGCCATCGAGCAACTCATTCCCGCGCGTGTCGGCGTCATCGCCGATCTGGCGCGTGAACTACGATCGACGGTCAAAACCGTCTTTGAACGGTTTGATGATCGCCGCGCCTATTGGGAACGCGCCCTGCGCGGCAAGGCCCGCGACCTGGCGCTGGCCGGTGACAAGTCCGGCGCGCGCCGTGAAATGTTGCGCCAGCTCAATGCCCCTGCGCCGGAGCGCGCGGGTATTGTCCACCTGGTCGGGGCTGGCCCGGGCAATCCGGAATTGCTGACGCTGAAAGCAGCACGCCTGCTGCGTGAAGCCGATGTGATCGTTCATGACCGGCTGGTCAGTGAAGAGGTACTGGATCTGGCCCGCCGCGATGCTGCGCGCATCGATGTCGGCAAGAAACAGGGCCACCATCCGATCCCGCAGGAGCGTATCGAGGACATTCTCATTCGCGAGGCCCGCAAGGGGCAGCGCGTTGTCCGCCTCAAGGGGGGCGACCCCTTTGTCTTTGGTCGTGGTGGCGAAGAGCTTGAAACCGTGCGCGCCGCAGGGATTGATGTCGAGGTGACCCCCGGAATTTCCGCAGCCGTCGCGTGCGCCGCATCCGCGGGCATTCCGCTGACCCACCGCGATCACGCCCAGAGCGTGACCTTTGCCTCCGGTGTGGTCAAACAGGACGGCCCCGACGCCGACTACCGCATGCTTGCCGCGCCCAATACGACCGGCGTTTTCTATATGGGCGTAGGCGCCTCGGCCCAGATCGAGAGCAAGCTTCTGCTGGCCGGACGCGATCCGTCCACGCCGATCGCCATCGTAGAGAACGGCACCCACGCCAATGAGCGCCGCCTGACCGGCACGCTGGGCGACCTCTCTGCCCTGGTCCAGCGCGAAACCGTCACCGGGCCGTCCATCATTTTTGTCGGCGAAACCGCCGCCTTCGCCAATCGCGTAGCCCAACCTGCGCTGGAGTACTCCGCATGAAAGTCATCACCGCAAACCGCCTGACCGATGGTCGCGTGATTTACCGCACATCCGACGGACAGTGGTCCCCCCATCTGGCCGAGGCGCAACCGCTGGAAAACGCAGCCGCGGAAAACGCGCTCGCCATCGCCGAGGGCGAATTCGGCATCGCCGTTGGCCCTTATCTGATCGATTATACCGAAGGCGAGCCCGGCGGCCAGAAATGGCGCCGCGAAGGCATCCGCCTGGCCGGTCCGACGGCCGGCACGACGCGCACGCTGGGAGCGGCCTGATGTATCGTTATGACGAGTTCGATGCCCGGCTGGTGCGCGAACGCATCGCTGAGTTTCGCGACCAGGTCGAGCGCCGTATCGACGGCCGCCTGACCGAGGATCAGTTCAAGCCGCTGCGCCTGATGAATGGTGTCTATCTGCAGCTGCACGCCTACATGCTGCGCGTGGCCATCCCGTATGGCGCCCTTCGCGCGGAACAGATGCGCATGCTGGCGACGATCTCGGAAAAATATGATCGTGGCTACGGGCATTTCACTACGCGCCAGAACATCCAGTTTAACTGGCCGTCCCTGGTTGATATCCCGGATATTCTTGAAGAGCTGGCCGCGGTCGAGATGCATGCCATCCAGACCTCCGGCAATTGTATCCGCAATGTCACCGCAGACCCGTTTGCCGGTGCAGCCGCGGACGAGCTGGAAGACAGCCGCCCCTGGGCCGAGATTATTCGCCAGTGGTCGACCCTGCACCCGGAATTCACCTTCCTGCCGCGCAAGTTCAAGATTGCGATCAATGGCGCCGCCGAGGATCGGGCAGGCATTCGTGTACATGATATCGGCCTGCAGATCGTCGAGAATGAAGCCGGCGCGCGCGGGTTTGAAGTCTGGGTCGGTGGTGGTCAGGGCCGTACGCCGCGACTGGCACGCCTGGCCAAGGATTTTGTCGAACCGCGTGACCTGCTGAGCTATCTGACCGCCATCCTGCGCGTCTACAACCAGCACGGCCGCCGCGACAATCTCTACAAGGCCCGGATCAAGATCCTGGTCGATGCGCTGGGCGTAGAGGCTTTCGCCGCCGAAGTGGATGAGGAATGGTCCTATATCCGTGGGGGCGAGCTGCGCCTGCCCGAGAGCGAGATCCTGCGCATTCGCAGCTTCTTCTCGTCGCCGTCGATCACCGATGTGTCGCCGGTTCCCGAAGCCGGCCCCGCCGCTTTCCGCCACTGGCTCAAGCACAATCGCCGCGACCACCAGACCGCTGGCCTGTCCAGTGTTGTCATCTCCCTCAAGCCCATCGGGGGCACCCCGGGTGACGCCACAGCTGGCCAGATGCAGACCGTCGCCGACCTCACAGAGCGCTATGGCTTTGATGAAGTGCGCGTGACACCGGACCAGAACCTGGTCCTGCCGCATGTACGCAATGAAGACCTGTTCGCGGTGTGGACCGCCCTGGTTGATGCCAAGCTGGCAACCGCCAATGCTGGCCTGGCGACGGATATCGTGGCCTGCCCGGGCCTGGACTACTGCAACCTCGCCAATGCCCGCTCCATCCCGGTCTCCCAGGCCATCTCCAGCACGCTGGAGGCCGAGGGCCTGTCCGAGGCGGCTGGCGAGGTGACGATCAAGATTTCCGGCTGCATCAATGCCTGTGGTCACCACCATGTTGCGGCGATTGGTGTTCTCGGCGTCGATAAACGCGGCGAGGAATTCTACCAGATCACCCTGGGCGGTGCCTTTGGCGCCGATGCCTCGATCGGCGAGATCGTCGGCAAGGGCTTGGCCGCGGAAGACGTACCGGGCGCCATCGCCCGCATCCTCAAATCCTATCTCGCCCAACGCCAGGGCGATGAACGTTTCATCGACACGCTGCGCCGCCTGGGGAGCGACGCTTTCAAGGAGGCTATCTATGCTGACCTCGCAGCTTGATCACCAGACCCGCACCCTCACCGACGCCCAGCTGGCGGCCGGGGGCGGCGATATCGTCACCCTGAATGGCGCGGACCACTGGCGCGATGTTCAAGACCGTATCGAAGGCGCGATCCAGGTCGATATCGAATTCGACAGTTTCAAGGATGGCCGCGGCTTCACCCTGGCCAGCCAGCTGCGCCAGCGTCTGGGTTATGCCGGTCGCCTGCGCGCAACCGGTGACATCATCCCGGACCAGGCCGGCTTTCTCAAACGTGTGGGCTTTGACGCCATCGCCCCCAATCGCGGCGATCTGGCGGCGGACTGGGCAAAGGCGGAAGCGCAATTCTCCCTGGCCTATCAACCGGCCAATGATCGCTCGGCGACGATTGTCAGCCTGCGCGAGCGTGCGGGCGCCGACCTGACCCAGCTCAATGCGAAATACCGCGAGCAAGACGCGCTGGAGGTCCTGCGCGACGCGATTGAAAACACCTGGAAGGGTCGCATTGCGATCCTGTCCTCCTTTGGCGCCGAAGCCGCGATCGGTCTGCATCTGGTCTCACGCGTGGCGCCGGATACCCCGGTCCTTTTCCTCGATACCGGCCGTCTGTTTGCCCAGACAGAGCAGTACCAGCGAGAGCTGACCGACAGGCTCGGCCTGACCAATGTGCGCGTCATCCGCCCCAGCGAAATCGAAATTTCGGCAGAAGATGCCGACGGCAAGCTGTGGAGCCGCAATGCTGATGCCTGCTGCGATCTGCGCAAGGTGCGCCCGCTTGATGGTGTCCTCGGCGAGTACGATGCCCTGATTACCGGTCGCAAACGCTTTCATGGCGGTGACCGTCTCAGCCTGCCGCTGGTCGAGCGCATCAATGGCCGCATCCGCGTCAATCCGCTGTCCAACTGGTCAGCCGAAGAGATCGACGCCTATTTCAAACGCTACGATTTGCCGCGACATCCGCTGAGGGAAATGGGGTATGCGTCCATTGGCTGCTGGACCTGTACCGCACCGGCCAGTGATGGCGATGTCCGCTCCGGTCGCTGGTCCGGCCAGGACAAGTCGGAATGTGGCATTCACCGCCCGAGCCCGCTAGAAGCTCCGGTAGCAGCAGAATAAAGACGAAAGGGCACGCCTCGTGTCTTCACAACATGTTCTGGACCTGATCGGCAATACGCCGCTGATCAGGCTCGACGGGCCGTCGGAAGCGACGGGCTGCGAAATTCTCGGCAAGGCCGAATTCCTCAATCCGGGCGGTTCGGTCAAGGACCGCGCCGCGCTCAATATCGTGCGTGAAGCCAAGGCCGCAGGCACGCTGCGCCCGGGCGGATCCATCGTGGAAGGCACGGCCGGCAATACCGGCATCGGCCTCGCCCTGGTCGGCGGCGCGTTGGGCTACGACGTCACCATCGTCATGCCGCGCACCCAGTCGGAAGAGAAAAAGAACACGGTCCGCTCCTTTGGCGCACGCCTGATCGAGGTTGATGCCGCACCGTTTTCGAGCCCGAACCATTTTGTACATTTCTCCAAGCGCCTTGCCGAAGAGCTCAATGAAAGCAATCCGGCCGGAGCGATCTGGGCCAACCAGTTCGACAATCTGGCCAATCGCCGGGCCCACGAGAAAACCACTGCACCGGAGATCTGGGAACAGACCCAAGGCCAGATTGATGGCTTTATCTGTGCGGCAGGTACCGGAGGCACGATTGCCGGTGTCGCCGCGGGTCTGCGAACTTTCAGCAAGGACGTGAAGATCGGTGTGGCCGATCCGGCCGGTGCAGCGCTCTACAGCTATTACACGACCGGCGAACTGAAGGGGGAAGGCTCCTCCATCACCGAAGGCATTGGTGTCGGCCGCATTACCGGCAATCTGGAAGGTCTCGAGGTCGACAATATCTACCGCATCGAAGACGCGGAAATGCTGCCCATCCTCTATGATCTGATCAAGCGGGAAGGTCTGTCACTGGGCGGATCCGCCGGTGTGAACATCGCCGGCGCGATGCGCCTGGCACGCGAACTGGGGCCGGGCAAAACCATCGTCACCATGCTGTGTGATGCCGGTGCGCGTTATGCCGGCAAACTGTTCAATCCTGAATTCCTTATGAGCCGGGGCTTGCCCGTTCCCTCGTGGACCATTACGGAAGCATCACCGGAAGACGTTTGAGAACTATTCTCACAAATCGAGTAACTAGAAATGAATGTCATGACCCCTGAGCCTGCGCGCGACAAAAACAAGGTTTCTGCCAAACCGGGCCCCTACACGATTGAGACCGTTCTCTCGGTCAAACACTATACGGACCGCCTCTTCCATTTCCGCATCACCCGTCCCGCGGCCTTCCGCTTCCGGTCTGGTGAATTCATCATGATCGGCCTGCCGAAAGAAGACGGCAAACCTCTGCTGCGCGCCTATTCGGTCGCCAGCCCGTTCTGGGATGAAGCGCTTGATTTTTATTCGATCAAGGTTCCCGATGGTCCGCTGACCTCCCGCCTCCAGCACATCCAGGAAGGCGATGAAATCCTGCTTGGCAAGAAGCCCGTCGGCACGCTGGTGCTCGACGCTCTGAAACCGGGCAAGCGTCTCTACATGGTGTCGACCGGCACGGGCATCGCGCCCTTCGCCAGCCTGATCCGCGACCCGGAGACCTATGAAAAATTCGACGAGGTCATCCTCACCCATACCTGCCGCGAGCTGGCGGAACTCAAATACGGTGAAGAGCTGGTCGCCGCGACCAAGGAAGACGAGCTGATCGGCGAAATGGCACGCGAGAAACTCGTGCACTTCACTTCGGTCACCCGTGATGACGGCCCGGTCAAAGGTCGCGTCACCGACATGATCAATTCCGGCGAGCTGTTCGACCATCTAGGCGTTCCGGCCTTCGACCCGGCGGTAGATCGGGTGATGATCTGCGGATCCGAGGGCTTGCTCAAGGACACCCGCCAGATCTGTCTGGACCGGGGTTTTGTCGAAGGCTCCAACGCCGCACCGGCAGATTTCGTGGTCGAGAAGGCTTTCGTCGCGACGGACTGATGTAGTCCTCCAACCACGTCATCCCTGCGCAGGATAAGGCTGAGCTTCGCCCCAAAGCGCGTTTCTCAACAAGTGTCATCCCGGACGGATAGCCGGGCCTGACCCGGCTGGAGATCCGGGACCCATGGCGCGGGCGTATAGGTCCCGGCTCTACGCCCCGCTTTCGCGGGGCCTCCTGCCGGGATGACAAGATTTGAGAATTCTGTCCGGCATCGTTCTATTCGTCCCCTGATCGCCTCGCCTCATCGCTGGGCAAGTCGATCAAGTTGATCCCCAAAATTTTGACCACAAACCATCCGAACACCGTAGCTATTGCCAGATACCTTCTGGTGTGAGGCTCAAGTACGTCTATCCCGGCCAGCACCATTGCCGTCAAAACCAAAAACGGCGCAAAAGCGATCAGAATTATTCTTCGCTTCTGTTTGACGGTCATAGTCGCTATTCCCCCTTCGAAACGGCTCTGGCAGTGCACCTATCGAAACAGATAAGCTCGCTAATGACGACAATCGTCTTCAGCCTCCAAAACACTGTAACTGGAGGCAGCACAGGTCCACCTTTTTATTGAGTTTTGGATCGACCGGGTCGACGAGATATCCGTCACTTGTGGCATAAGGCCTAGTTGCTGTCGCTCGAGCGCACGTGCCGCCCCCATTTGCCCAGATCGAAGCGCGAATAACTTAATCGTGCACCCCATTGGTCCGAGCGCCGAGCAGCGCTAGCTTTCCCCCAAACAGATTCGGGGGACTTCATGCGCATTCTCATCGCAATCCTGGCGGCTACCTTCGCCTTTACCGGCCGCGGCGCGGCCGAGCCGATCAGCTTTTTCCAGGTCGAGGGCGTTGAATACGACGACACAATCACCGTGCCGGAGGACGTGCTGGGCTTCGGCGTTGGCGAACATCCGGTCCGCCATGACCTGATGGTGCGCTATCTCACCGAGATCGCCGGACAGTCCGACCGCATCCATGTCGAGACGATCGGCTATTCGCACGAACGCCGACCGATCCAGTTCTTTGTCGTCACATCACCGGACAACCATGCCCGTATCGACGAGATCCGCGAGGCGCACCTCGCCCAGCTCGACCCGGGTGCCCAGCCCGGTGACGGACCCACGATCATCTGGATGAATTACGGCGTGCATGGTGCGGAGTCTGCCGGCATGGATGCCGCTATCCCGCTGCTTTATCACTATGCGGCCGCGCAAGGTGAGGAGATCGAACAGACCCTGAATGGTGCGGTCATCCTGATCACGGCGATCTTCAATCCGGACGGGCACGCGCGTCGCGTCAATCATGTCGAGACCTTCGGGGCCACGACCCGCGTCACCAATCCGGAACACGAACAGCACAATCTGTGGACGGAGGCGAGGACCAATCACTACTGGTTCGACCTCAACCGCCAGTGGCTGCTGCAAACCCAGCCGGAAAGTATCGCCTGGATGGAGCAGTGGCATCGCTGGAAGCCGCAGGTCTCCGCCGATTTTCACGAGATGGGTACGGAAAGCACATTCTATTTCCACCCGGGTGAGCCGCTGCGTCGTAACCCCCTCATCCCCGAGCGGGCGCGTGAACTGACGCAGGGCATTGCCACCCACCATATCGACTTCCTCGACGGTGAAGGCCGCCTCTATACGACCGAGGAAGGTTTCGACAATTTCTATGTTGGCAAGGGTTCCACCTATCCGCAGGTCAATGGTTCGCTGGGTATCCTGTTCGAGATTGGTGCGGCCCGCGGCGGCCTGATCGAGGCGGATCGCGGCATTGTCAGCCATGCCGACAATGTGCGGACGCATTTCCGTACCTCGCTGACGACCGTTTCCGGTTCCCTCGCTCAACGCGATGATATCGCCGCCTATCAGCGCCAGTTCTTTGCGGACAGTCTTGCGGCGGCGCGCGAGGACGACGTACGCGGCTATGTCTTCTCGGCGGAGGGTGACCCTGCCCGCCTGAACATGTTCGTCGACCTGATGAACCGACACGATATTGATGTGTACGAAGCCGGTCGTGAGATTGTGGCTGACGGGCGCACCTATGCGCCGGGCGAGGCCTATGTCATCCCGGTCGAACAAGCCCAGTACACCATGCTCCGCGCGGCATTCGATCAGCCGACCGAGTTCGAGGAAAATATCTTCTATGATGTTTCCGGCTGGACCTTGCCACTGGCCTATGACCTCGAATTCGCGCCTCTCAACACGATGAATGCCGGCATGCTGGGTGAGCCCGTGATGGCGGGCCCGCTGGCCCAGCCCGCCCCGCCGGAGTCCAGCTATGGCTATATTCTGCGCTGGTCGGATTATTACGCGCCGCGCTCTCTTTACCGCCTGCTGGATGAGGATCTGCGTGTTCGCGTCGCAACCCAGGTCACGACGATCAATACGCATGAAGGCCTGGTCGAGTTTGGACCGGGTACCGTTTTCGTGCCCTTCCAGGGCCAGGACGCCAGCCGCGAACACATCCACCAGCTGGTCAGCTCGATCGCCGAGGAAGACGGCGTCGCGGTGTATTCCGCAGCGTCCGGCTCCACACCCGACAACACGCCTGACCTGGGCGATGGCGCCGGCTTCCGCGCTGTCGACCGGCCCGAGGTTCTTGTGCTCTTCGAGGACGGGATTTCGCGCTATGACACCGGAGAAGTCTGGCACCAGCTCGATCATCGCATGCACATGCCTGTCACCCTGCGCCGCAAGAGCGATCTGGGAGGCATTGACTGGTCCCGCTACACCCATCTGATCATCGTCGGCGGCAATGCCGATCTGGGCAGCGCCCGGGAGCGTGTCGAACAGTGGGTGCGCGAAGAAGGCGGCACGATCATCGCCATGCGCTCCTCTGCCCGTCGCGTTCAGCGCGACTTCCTGATGGGCGACGGCGCACGCGCTAGCGTGTCAGGCAATGATCGCAATGCCGCGCCGGACCGTCGCGATTATTCGCGCATGGTAACGGATGATGCGGAACACGTGATCGGCGGCGCGATTTTTGAGGGCGATCTCGATGTCTCTCACCCGATCGGGTTTGGCTATTCGGACCGTTTCATTCCCCTGCATCGCAACACCACGCTGACGCTCGAGCGTCCGACGCGGGATCCGTTCGCTGTCGTGGTGGAATATGCGGACGACCCGCTGCTGGCCGGTTACGCCTCGCAACGGCGCCAGGACGAGATTGGCGGCACCCCCGCCGTGATCGCCCAGCGCCTTGGGCGCGGCAGCGTGATCCTGTTCGCGGACAATCCGACTTTCCGAGCGACGTTCCGCGGCACCGAACGCATGTTCATGAATGCCGTATTCTTCTCGGGTCTGATCAATCGCTCGTTCGGGGACTATTGACGTCCCCAAAACGACGGTTTTGCATGTGCGTGGCGGATCATCACCCGTCCCAGTTCAGGAGCCTTCCATGTCCGTACATCGGATAGTCTATGTGTCGATGGCGGCGCCCGATATCGATCAGGCGACCCTGGACGCCATCCTGGAGACGGCGCGCACCAAGAACAAATCGCGCGGGATCACCGGCTTCCTGTTAATGCTCGATGGCCATTTCATGCAATTGCTGGAGGGACCGCCGGAGGCCGTACAACTGGCTTATCAGGAAATCTGCGCCGACTCGCGTCACAGCAATCCGGTGATCGTCCTGCAGACCGAGGGCAAGCATCGATGCTTCCCGGAATGGCGCATGGGCTGTCACATCGCCCAGGCCGAAGAGCGCCGCAATACATGGTCGGACGGCAGCGCCAGCAGGGTTGCCGGCGTTTTGCCCGGCAGTGTCACTGCTGATGTCCGTTCGCTCTTTCTGGGCTTCAGGGGAACTCCCGGAGTGGAAATCGGCGTCCAATAGGCCCGGATTAACCAAGCGCTAAGGGTTTCGCCGCTCTCTCGCCCTATTCCCTTGGCACTACGCTCGGGTGTCCTGTTTCGGAGAGTTTCATGCGTCGCGCCCTGACTGCCCTTGCCGCCATCAGCCTCCTGGCCCTGCCCGTGCTGGCCCAGGATCCCGAATATGGCCAGCCCAGCGAATATTCGGAACCGATCGACACCTATTCCCAGGATGAAGTCGTCGACGCGGTCGCTGACTTCTTTGGCGTTACGGCCGAGGCTGCTGCAAGTGTTCTGGAACGTGTCTTTTCCGACCTCGGACGTCCGGTCGGCTATGTCGCCGGTGAAGAAGTGGCAGGCGCTGTCGGCGTAGGGCTGCGTTACGGCGAAGGCTATCTCACCCTGAAGTCCGGCGAACGCGAAAAAGTCTACTGGCGCGGTCCATCCATCGGCTGGGATGCCGGCGGCAATGCCAGCCGCGTGTTTGTCCTGGTCTATAACCTGGATGATGTGGACCGCCTCTATCAGCGCTTCCCTGGCGTTGAGGGCTCGGCCTATTTCATCGCGGGACTGGGCGTGAACTATCAGCGCGCAGACGAGATCACGCTCGCCCCGATCCGTTCAGGTGTCGGCCTGCGCGCGGGTGCGAATGTTGGCTATCTGGCCTATTCGCGCAACCGCCGCTGGCTGCCGTTCTAAGCATGCAGATCCGGCCCTTTGAAGACGACGACACTGACGGCGTTCGGCATTTGCTGGACGCCGCCTTTGATGGCGTTGAAGAAAGCCGCATCGTGCGTGCCTTGCGGGCAGCCGATGCCGATGTGCTGGAACTGGTGGCGGTCGATCATGGCCGGGTCGTTGGCGAGATCATGTTTTCACCTGTGACCGGTCAGACAGCCGCCGGGACAGAGATCTACGGCATCGGGCTGGGCCCGGTCGCCGTCGCCGAAGATGTGCGCCAGCGCGGCATCGCCAGCGCTCTGATCGAACATGGCCTGACTTATTTACGACAACTCGGCGTGCCCTTCTGCGTCCTGCTTGGCGAACCGGGCTTCTACAAACGCTTCGGATTTGAACCGGCACGCGCCAGTCATTGGTTCTGGGAGGCTGACCCGGACGCAAAATATGGCGACGCTTTCCAACTGCTCAGCCTGTCTGACAGCCCGCTGGACGTTTCCAATGTCACGATTTCCTACCACGCAGCCTTGGCACCCGAGAGCGATTAGGTAACGCGGAAAAAGGGGACTGTACCGCAGCGTTTCCCCTTCGTCCTGGCCACACAAAATGCGATACTTCCTGCAAGATGTGTTGGTTGAAAGTGGGAAATGATCATGGCGAACGGACTTATTCTCCTCGCGGGTATTGGCTTGCTGATCCTGCTGGTCCTGGCGCGGCAGATCCCCTTGCAATTGCTGGCACGCATTGTCGCTCCCGTCTTTCGCCCAGTCATGCGCATCTTCAGGATCAAACCCAGTGGCAATGCCTCGGCGGGGACGGTGAAGGCCGCGCATAGCGGGACCAGCGCGTGGGCAGCCCTGTCACGCGCCTCGCGCCCCCAGACCGAGACTGAACGCGCACTGGGAGAGACCTTCGCACACGAAGACAAGCACATCACCCGGCACGGCGTTTTGTTCAACTGGCTGAGCGTCGTCGTCGGCTATATCCAGGTCCCCAACGAGCTGAGCGATGAAGTCGCCGAGCGTTATCATTCAGAAGGTACCCGATTTCTCAATGGACGCGTGCCGATCTCGGCGGACTGCCAGAATTTGTACGAGGACGAGGAAGGCGCAATCATCGCCCGCAACTTTCCGGAAGATGCCGGCTGCCTGTACCTGCTCAATCGCATGCGCAAGGAAATCAACGGCAATGTCCGCAAGCTGACGGTGATTTTCTCGGCGATCATCTCCTCCATCCTGATCATCAACCTGATCTATAATGACGGCGCGGCGCTGGGTCTCGCGACGTTGATGGGGTTGAGCGAGGGCCTGAGCTTCGGCCCGCTCAGCATGGATATCGAGGATATCAACCGCGCGGGCTTTGCAGCCCTGACCACGCTGGGCGGGGCCTTTGCGATGTGGATTGCCTATTATGTCGAGTACGCGCCCTATCAGCGCAATAATTTCCGCGAACTCTCGAACTTCATCACGCGCTATTTGGCACGGCTGAACGACCATTTCCGCACGGCAGAGGGCCAGGCCAAATCCGTGACAGTCGGGCAGGAGAAAGATGCCGCGGAATTCTCGAAACAGGCGCGCAAATGGCATACGACGGTCTTGTGGATCGCCTGGCGCATCTTCTTCATCGAGAGCTTTGTTCGCGGAGTCATGTTCCAGATCCTGCGCAATTCCGGGTATTATCTGGTGATGGTGCCGGCCCTCTTCCTGGTCGTGCTGGCGGGTGTGAACAGCCTGTTTGCCGACAGCCTGGCCTTCGATCTGTGGACACGGATCGCTGATCTGGGCCTGGTCTTCGGCTTTCTCTTCGTGGCGCTGATCGGGGTCTATGTGATCTTCCTGCGTCATTCGATGACGAGCATTGATGAAATCAACCAGGATGAGTGGATCGGTTTTGACAGCCTGCTGCTGGACAATGTTCTGGGCGAAATGGTGGGTAAATACGCCGAAGATGTCGGCTATTGGAAAAACCGGATCGGCGGCAGTTTCTAGACACTGACCGGCAGATATAAAAACGGGGCCCTGTGAGGCCCTGTTCTCGTTCAGCATATTCCGTCTGCATCAGTCACCCGTGCTGGGCTGGCCATTGCCCGCCGAAAACGGACCGTAATAGCTGTCCGGCGCGTCTTCGCGGCGGCGCTCGCCGACATAGTCGCCATAGTGACCGCGCTCCCGCTCATCGCGGGCATGATGCCCACGATAATGCGCCGGCATGCAATCACCGCAAGACTGGGCGACTTCCGCACGAACATCCGCCATGCGTTCTGCCAGCTGGTGGAAACGGACCTGGCTGTCAGACCACTGCCCCTGGATCCGATTACAATCACTCTCCGTGTAATCATTCTGGATCATGCACTGATTATAGGCGCGGCACGTCTGCACGACCGCGTCATAAGACCCGTCCAGTTCCGCCTCGAACTGCGAGATCAGATAGATGACATCGGCAACGGCCGGCTCGTGATTATTGTAAGCACTGGGCGATCGCGGACTTTGGTCCGGGCGGCCTTCCGGCAGGGTCACGCCACCGATTTCCGGTCCTTGCATGATCCCCAGACCCCGACGCATCTCGCGGACACCGGTCAGATAGATATTGCGATCCTGTTCATAGGAGGTCGCGGAACAAATGCTGCGCGCCTCAAGGTCGGTATCAACCGCCGGAACGATACCCGCGTGGAACATGTGTTCATGCGAGCCGGCGTGCTGGCAGCCCGCCAGTGCGAGCAGGGCAAGTCCAAGTCCGAGTTTCTTCATCTTTCCACTCCCTCCGGGCTCCCGATCAGGGCGCCGGGTCCTCTTCAGCAGCGGCGGCACGTTCCGCAACCGCTGTCAGATAACATCCAGGCTGAATGGCCCGGTAGGCTGCATCAGCTTCGGCCTCATCCAGACGGGCCTGCCAGGCTTCCCAGAACGGATCGCGGGCCTGTGCAGCCTCGCTGCCCAGGCGAGCCGCAATATTGTCCCAGCGCGTCACCGCATCCTGACGGAAGCCTTCATTGTCCCGGATAAAGCGGGCACGGCCATGTTCGAGCTCGGCCGCCCGACGCAGATAGCTGTCCGCGCGTTCCGGGCTCTCCACCACGCCACACATGCGATAGCTGCCCTGGATCGTGCCCGTTCCATAGATCAGGGCCAGATTGAAATTCGCTTCCGGATGACCGCGGGTCGCGGCGATCTCAAGCCATTCGATCGCCATATCGACATTCAGCTCTACGCCAAGGCCGGTGGCGAACATGATACCGAGCAAATTCTGGGCACCCGGGTCGCGCGCAGTGATCGCGGCATGACAGATCAGGTCGACCGTCTCGCGCGGATTGAGTGCACCGGTCTGGTCAAAACCCATATCCGCCTGGAAGTCGCGAACCGCGCGGCGCGTGTTCGGACCATAGGACCCGTCGACCTCGTCGGCATAATATCCCAGCGCCGCGAGAGATTGCTGGCGCAGCTGAAGGTCAATGATACCGCCACCCTCGACTTCGCCGAGACGGTGGCCACGGGAAATACGCTCAAGGCTCTCATAGGTCGTGCGGCAGGCCTGGGCGAGCGTGGCAGCCTGCATGCGCTGCTGCGCCACAAGTGAAGCCTGGGCGCCACGATAGGCCCCGATTTCCAAGGAACGATCCCAGGCGCGGCGAGCAAAATCGAGTTGTCCGATCGACTGATAGGCATCACCGATCCGCAGCCAGCAACGGGCCAGATCGGCATCGGTGACCGGGCCTTCATAATCATTGCAGATGTCGTCGCCCGGCGTCGGGTAATATTCGTCATAGGTGCCGCGACGACCCGTTGAACTTCCCGGACGGCGAGATGATCCGGTAATGGCGCGTGTGCCGGAGACGCTGTCAGAGACCGGCAGGTCCTCGTCATCATTCGCATTGCCAGGGCGCTCAGAGAGATTCGGCGGCGGGTCGGGAACCGGCTGCGCGCTTGAAGCTGCAGGATTCACCGACTGGGCGTTCGGTAGCGCGGCGGTCGCAGGGATCAGTCCACTGTCATTCTGCACAGGATAAATGACGGGGTCGCTCGTCTGTTGCGGCAGGGCTTCAGCGATCTCGCAGGCGTTGTTGGCACAGAAGCCGGCGCGATAGCTGCGCATGTGCGTGAAGCCGAGCAGCACGACGAGGCCGATCAGTACAAGCACCGTTGCAGCCGCTTGCGCGAGAAAGGCAGTCCACCGCTCCAGCATTCCCATACTCCCCCCGAAACTACTTACGGATGCATAGCGATTCGCACCGTAATGCCCCCATATCGCTCAGGTCTTTGATCGAGCCCTGGCAATCGAGAGCGTAACGCTTCATTAACCATATTAGCGGGGCTGACACAGACAGGCCATACGCGGGGGACGATTTTTCGTAAAAAAATGATCAACTCTCAGAGGAATAGACAGCATTCCCCAATGGGTTGAATTCACACGCGATCATTCTCGCTGGACGATAGTGCGACACGCTCGAAGCAGAGCTCGGGCCAGAGTCGGGATTGTTCATCGCACTTGGCATTCCACCCATCCGCGCCAGACAAGTCGGGCGCAGGCCGGACATACAGGCTCAGCAAGTCTTCAAAACCGAAGGGTGCGTGCAAGGCCGGCCGCCCCGATTTGTCGAGATACAGGCCGATGGCATGCGTACGCGACGCAAAATGCTCGACGGCCTGGAACGAGGACGACAATGCCTGCCGTTGCGTCCCGAATGCCGCGTTGAACCAGATATGGACCCGTGCCTGGTTACAGGCCTCGACGATGATGTGGCTCTGCGCGAACGCTCGGCCGATCTCGGCCTGGACCTGTGCCTCCCGGGCTGCGGACAGATCCGTCGGATCGAAATAGGCAAGGTCGTAATCATTCACACCATAATCCGGCGCCCGACCCGTTAACGCATTCCAGACCGCCTTGTAGACCGAGCCGGCCATCAGGAAGGGCTGAGGCAGGGCGCGGACGCGCGCATCCTGAAGAATGGCGAGATGGTGCGGATTGGCCAGGACAGCATCCAGAACGAACCGGGACTGCACGTCCCGGTTCGCCTCTCGGGTCTCGCCCAGGTCGACGACCATGCCGGACTAGCTGCGCAGGCTGCCGCCCGTGGCACCGGTCACCTTGGAGACGATCTTGCCAGCGACAGCCTCGATTTCCTCGTCCGTCAGCGTCTTCTCGCGCGGCTGCAGCGTCACTTCCAGCGCCAGGGAAACCTGGCCTTCCGGAACACCCTTGCCCTCATAGACATCGAAGACAGAGACACCCGTGATCAGCTGTTTGTCCGCGCCCTTGGCCGCACGGATCGCTGCATCGGCTGCAACGCCCTTGTCGACCAGGAAGGCGAAGTCGCGACGCACCGGCGTCAGATCCGCCTTGTCCAACTGGGTGCGGGCTTTCAGGCCGGAAGCCTTTTTCGGCATCGGGATATTGTCCAGAACGATCTCGAACGCGAGAACCCGACCGTCAATATCCAGCGCCTTGAGTACGCGCGGATGGATTTCACCGAACTCGGCCATGACGTTTTTCGGCCCCAGGCGCATGACACCGGACCGGCCCGGATGCCACCACTCGCGCGCCTCGGCCACGGTCTGCAGCGAGGTGACCGGTGCGCCGGCGGCTTCCAGCGCGGCCATGACATCGGCTTTGACGTCGAACACATCGGGCTCACGCTGTCCGGTCCAGTGACGGTCTGCCTGTACCGGCATGACGCCGGTTGCGACAAGGCGCTGGCCGTCAGGCGCGTCAGACAGATAGATCGGGCCGACCTCGAACAGGGCTGCACCGGCCTGGCCGCGATCCGCATTGGCCTGCATGGCCGTCAGCAGGTGGATCAGCGCCGTCGGACGCATCACGTCCAGCTCTGATGAAATCGGATTGTCCAGCGCCAGGCCTTCGCCATGACCGCCAAACAGCGCCGCCTGGGAGGTCTCACAGAAGGACCACGTCACGGCCTCGCTGTAACCCCGGCTGGCCAGGGCACGACGGGCATAACGCGCGCGCAATTGCATCGGCGTGGCCGGCGCTTCGCGGCGGCCCGGCAGGCGCGGTAAGGACAAGGCTTCGAGATTGTCGAAACCGTGGATCCGGGCGACTTCCTCGACCAGGTCGGCTTTCTGCGAACAATCCAGACGCCAGCTGGGCACACCCACGCTCAGCACATCGCCCTCACCAACAGGTTCGAAACCGAGCGTTTCCAGGATGCGGATGATTTCCTCGCGCGGAAGCTCCAGTCCGGTCAGTCGCTTGACCTCGGTGATCGGGAATTCGATGTCCGCCGGCTTGGCCGGGACCGTCCCGACAACGCTGACGTCAGAAGCTTCACCGCCGCAGATATCCAGGATCAGGCGGGTCGCATATTCGATGCCGTCACGGCAGGAGGCCGGGTCTACACCGCGCTCGTAACGATACTTGGCATCACTATCGATACCGGTGGTCTTGGCGGTGGCGCGGGTGATCAGCGGATCGAACCAGGCACATTCGATGAACACATCGGTGGTGTCGCTTTCGCAACCGGAATACGTGCCACCCATGACGCCACCAAAACCCAGCGCGCGCGCTTCGTCCGCGATCACACACATCGTGTCTGCCGGGACGTATTCCTTGTTGTCCAGCGCCTCGAACGTGTCGGCCTCGCCTGCACCCTTGCGGGCATGAATGGCGCCGGTCAGCTTGCTGGCATCATAGACGTGCAGCGGCCGGCAACGGTCATAGGAGATCAGGTTGGTGATGTCGGCCAGGGCGTTGATGGGGCGAAGACCGATGGAGGTCAGCGCCTTTTTCAGCCAGTCCGGGCTCTCCACATTCTTCACGCCCCGCACAACGCGGCCCATGAAGACCGGGCAGGCTTCCGGCCAGTCCAGCTTGATCTCGACCGGGCACGGGAAAGAGCCCTCGATCTCGTTGACCGGAACATCCTTCAGCGTACCGATACCGGTCGCGGCCAGATCACGGGCAATGCCGCGCACGCCCAGCCAGTCGGGACGGTTCGGGGTAACTTCAAAATCGATGACCGGATCGTCCTGGCCCAGGGCGACGACAGCCGGGGTTCCAACTTCCCACTCGCCGTCCAGGTCGATAATGCCGTCATGGTCCTCGCCGAGTTCCAGCTCCTTGGCGGAACACATCATGCCGTGGCTTTCCACACCGCGGATCTTGCGCGGCTTCTTGTCCAGCGCAAAGTCGAGACCGGGGATATAAGTCCCCAGCGGTGCGTAGACGGCATACATACCGGCACGGGCATTGGGCGCACCACACACGATCTGTTTCTCGCCATCCCTGGTGTCGACCGTGCACACACGCAGCTTGTCCGCATCGGGATGTTTCACCGCGTCCTTGACGTAGCAGACCGTAAACTCACCAAACTTCTCGGCCGGATTGTCGATATCCTCGATCTCCAGACCAGCCATGGTCATGGCATCAGCGATCTCGGCCAGAGATGCGTCGGTCTCGAGGTGATATTTCAGCCAGGAAAGAGGGAATTTCATAATCGGCTCCCGCCGTCACTTAGAGGTTGGATTCAGGATCCGCAGCCGGGCACTGCGGCACCGCTTGCGGTCGGATTTCGGTCCGGTCGTTGTCAACGAGCCAGCATCGGCCATAGACCGAGCAGTAACAGATCTCGATCTCGACCTCCCAGAGCTCGCTCCGGAATTGTCGCATCAGTACGGGGTCGGTACCCTCACGGGGCCAGGTCATCTGGGAGAGGACGGCTTCCTCGCCGGGCGCGAGAATCTCCCCGCGCAAGGCGCCTGTCCACATTCCGGGGACTTCCAGCCCGTCGGGCACGCTGCGGCCCAGCTGCTCCCAATTGTCCAGCTCGACACCCGCCAGCGAGGCCGAGACATGTTCGACAATTGCCGGTCCAATTCCGTCATTCTTGACGTCGAACAGCATGACATAGCCATCGGCCTGGGTGGCAAATTGCGCCTGGACCTGCACCGCCGGCCAGACATCGGAATGTTGTTGTGCTCGCATCACGCGAGCCTGGTCCCAGGCCACAAAGAGCGCAATCACGCTGACGACAATTGCCGAGGTCGCCGTAATGGTCTGATGATGTTTGCGAATAAAGCCGATCATCGCTCGGCCTCCTCGTCGAACGGGGCATCGCCGAGCGCCTCGAACAGGTCGGGACCTGCGCTTTCGCACCGGCGCACGGGCTCCGCTGCCGCGCCACCCGCCGGAGACGAAATCCAGCAGCGTTCGAAGACCGAGCAATAGCAGATCGTCAGGTCCCAGTTATCCCATTCCGACGCGACGCTGCGCAGGACATCCGGGTCGACACTACCCTGGGCCCATGACATCCGGATCGGCGTCACATCCTCGCCCGGCGCCAGGGCGCGGCCGACAAGCGCCGACCAGGACAGGTCGTAATCTCCGGGCAAATCGTCCAGAAGATCGGTGAGATCGGTCTGCTGAACGCCATCCCGGGTCAGGCTGATATCCCGGATCAGCGCCGGGCCAACACCATTGTTGGCAAGCCGGACGCCGATCGAGATGTGTTCCGTCGTCGAATTCACGAAGCCATCGACCTGCACGACTGGAAAGGCGGCGCCATGCTGCTGTGCCCGCATCACCCGCGACTGGTCCCACGCGACATGGAGCGCGATCATCGAGACCAGGATCGCGGCGGCAGACGTCAACGCCTGATGGTTTTGATTCAACCAACGAAGCATGAGAGGCGCCCTAGCTCAGACCCGTTGCAAGGTTGGCCTGGAGCAGCGGGCTGAAGCCGTAATGGGCCAGCCAGCGCTTGTCGGAGTTGAAGAAGTCACGCAGATCCGGCGCGCCGTATTTCAGCATCGCCAGGCGATCCACGCCCATGCCGAAGGCAAAGCCCTGGTATTCGTCCGGATCGAGACCGCAATTGCGGATCACGTTCGGGTGGACCATGCCGCAGCCCAGGATCTCCATCCATTTATCGCCCTGGCCGACCTTCACGGCCTGGCCAACCCGCTCATACTTCACATCCATCTCTGCAGACGGCTCGGTGAAGGGGAAGTGGTGCGGACGGAATTGCGCCTCGACCTTGTCGGTCTCGAAAAAGGCGGCGATGAAATCCAGCAGGACACCCTTGAGGTGGCCCATATGGGTGCCCTTGTCGATGACCAGGCCTTCGACCTGGTGGAACATCGGCGTATGGGTCTGGTCCCAGTCACAGCGATAGACGCGACCCGGCGCGATAATGCGGATCGGCGGCTTTTGCTCGAGCATGGTGCGGATCTGGACCGGCGAGGTGTGCGTGCGCAAAACCTTGCGATTGCCGTCGGCATCCGGCTGCATGAAGAAGGTGTCCTGGGTGTCGCGGGCCGGGTGACCTTCCGGGAAGTTCAGCGCAGTGAAATTATGGAAATCGTCCTCGACATCGGGACCTTCCGCCACGGCAAAACCCATATCGGCAAAGATCACGGCCAGCTCTTCCATCACCTGGGTGATCGGGTGCAGCGAGCCCTGCGGCTGCGGACGCACCGGCAGGGAGATATCCACCGTCTCGCTGGCCAGGGCCGAATCAAGCGCCGCATTTTCCAGCGTGTCCTTGCGCGCCGTGATGGCGTCATTGAGCCGGGTCTTCAGGCCATTGAGGGCCGGGCCCATGACCTGGCGCTCTTCCGGGCTCATCTTGCCCAGCTCGCGCATCATCAGGCTCACCGAACCCTTCTTGCCGAGCGCGGAAACGCGGATTTCATCGAGGCCCGCCTCATTACCGGCAGCTTCGATCTGGGAGAGGACATCGCGTTCAAGCGTGTCGAGATTGGACGTGTCTGTCATGCTGTGACCCTTACCTGTCCTGCAGGGTTTAACCGCTGATTTTTCAGGTGTCGACCGGGAGGCGCGGTCATTCTCTCGTCTGGCGGCTTCGCCGCCGCACCCACTCCCCCGCTTCGCGGGACCTCGCCCATCAAGGGCGAGGAAGAATTCTCCTTTCCCTTGATGGGAAAGGTGGGCCGCAGCGCAGCTGCGGGTCGGATAGGGTGCGGCGCCAAGGGCGCCAAAGAAAAGGCCCGCGGGCGGTGCGCCTGCGGGCCTGTTCCGGAATTCTTTTCAGCCGGGATTAGCCCAGCGCAGCGCGCGCCTGGTCGACCAGGGCCTTGAACGCTTCCGGCTCGCGGATGGCGATGTCGGAGAGGACCTTGCGGTCAACTTCGATGCCAGCCTTGGACAGGCCGTTCATGAAGACCGAATAGGTCATGCCGTGCAGACGGGCGCCGGCATTGATGCGCTGGATCCACAGGCTGCGGAAGTTGCGCTTCTTGGCGCGGCGGTCACGGTAAGCGTACTGACCTGCCTTCTCCACTGCCTGAACAGCCGTGCGGAACTGCTTGCGGCGTGCGCCGTAATAGCCCTTGGCTTTCTTGATAACTTTCTTGTGGCGGGATGCGGTCGCCGGTCCGGATGTAACTCGAGACATATCTGTGTGCTCCTAACTCGGTGCCAGCGGCCTAGAGGCCGTTCGGGATGTACTTTTTGACGATCCGTGCGTCCTGGGCAGACAGGGTCGTCTGGCCGCGCTTGTTACGGATCTGCTTGGGGGTACGCTTGATCATGCCGTGGCGCTTGCCAGCTTGTCCGGCCTTGACCTTGCCCGTGGCGGTGAGCTTGAAGCGCTTTTTCGCGCCGCTCTTGGTCTTCATCTTCGACATTTACATCTCCTTTTCAGGACCGGTTTGAGCCGGTCCGTTCGATGGGTTCAACGCACGGGCATGTCGATCGGGCCCAATACGCCATTTCTCAAAGAGCGGGCGTTATACGCGGATATTCAGTGATTGCAAGCGCGGATGGGAGTCTAGCTCCCTGATTGCGCACCCTCATCGCACAGGCCGCAATCGCGTGCATGCACATGGCCGCGGCGACGGCGCTGATTATAGTTCAGCGCGTGGGCGATCGCGACGACGCTGACCCCGGCGAGCGTCAACACACTTTCGACCAGCTCGCTGAACATGTGGGAGGCGCCCAGCGCCATCAGGGAAAGGCCCAGAATACCGGCAGCCAGCAGCCGCCAGCTGCCGTCCGAGATCTTTACCCCCCAGCCCAGCGCGATGATCGAGACAGGGGCAGCAATGGCCAGCAAGACCAGGTGCCACTCGTGGGCCAGGCCAAGGCTTTCGGCTACACCCGGTGCGAGCAGGGGCGCGGCAACAGCGGCGGCCGGGAAGACGAGGCAGTGCACAACGCAAACCAGGGACAGGGCGATTCCGCCAATATCGAGATGATTGTTGGGCATGCCGTCCCGGACTCCGCACTCGCAAGGGGGTGACGCTATAGTATAACGCCTCATCGATGCCAACCATTCCGGCACCTGCAGGCATAAAAAAGGAGCGGCCACCGCAGTAGCCGCCCCCAATTCTCAGGTCGCCGATCTGTGATCAGTCGCGGAGCTCGTCAAAGCCGATTTCCGAAATCTGCAATTCGGCCTGGAAGGAATCATCCTCGAGATAGGTGCCCACCCAGATGTCGTAGACACCACTTTCCGGATTATCGAAGGCAACCCCCGGATTGAAGCCGATCTCGTCATCATTGCAGACCCACTCACCGCTCGGCGTATTGATCACCAGCGTCGGGTCGCCGCCGGCATAGGCGGAAATGAAGAGCGGCAGCTCACCGGCCGTATAGGTCAGTTCATAATCAGGCGCTGCAGAGACATAGCCCCGGCAGGATCGGTCCGCGCCGGATGCGGCTTCAACCGGGCCACCCGCCAGCAACTCCAGACGATGCGGATCCGGCATGAAACCGGCCTCCAGCTCGACCGAGCCGTAATTGGCGTCCAGGCTGTAATCGAGTGTCTGATCCATGCCGTATTCATCGCCGAACGCCAGTTCGGAGATATGCAGGGTCGCCGGCAGCGGATCGCGCTCTGAATAGGTGCCGACCCAGATCGCATAGCGACCGGATTGCGGTTCGTCGAAATGCAGACCCGGATTGAGATCACCGGCGCCGTCATCATCACAATACCAGGTACCGTCAGGGCCCATCACCGACATGGTGATATCGCTCTCTGACGTGGCCGACAGGTACAAGTCGAGCGCGCCTGCGGTGTAGTCGAGATTATAGTCCGGTGCCCGGCTGGCATGGCCGCGGCAGTTCTGCCCCAGCGCGTCATAGACATCCTGGTCACCGCCCGCGAAGACGGAAACATTGTGCGGGTCCGGCGCAAAACCGGCCGTCAGTCGCGTGCCGCCATAATTCGGCTCGGCCATCGGATCGAGTTGCGGCGGGCCGGAAGTGTCACCGCGAAAGCCCAGCTCGGAGACGAACAGCGTGGCATCGAGACCGAGGCCGCCGCCATAACGACCGGCCCATACGGCATAGCGGCCCGATTGCGGGTCGCGGATACGAATGCCCGGATTGAGTTCGCCGGCACTGTCATCATCACAATACCATTCGCCATTCGGCCCGGAGAGCGCCAGCGTGGTGTCGAAATCCGCTTCCATCGAGACAAACAGGTCAAAATCGGAGCTGGCATCATAATCGATCCACACATCCGGAGCCTGGGTGATCGAGCCGTAACACATGCCGTCCGTTGCGCGGGACCCGTCGATATCGCCGCCGGCCTGCACGGTCATTGTCCGCGGGTCATCGGCAAAGCCGGCGCGCAGGTTCAAACTGCCTGCCAGGGGTCGCATATTGCGATCCGCCGGACGTGAAAAACGGTTGGTGGTGTTGAAACCGATTTCGGAGATGTGCAGCTCGCCCGGCATGAATCCTTCGCCATAGCCCAGCGATCCGACCCAGATATCATACTCGCCTGAAATCGGGTCCTCGATCGCCACACCCGGGTTCAGACCATGGCCAATCGCGTCGTCATTACAATGGAAACTGCCATCAGGCGCACGCACGACCATGATTCCGTCGGCATCCGAACCGGCAGCAAAGAAGAGCGAGAAGGCCCCGGCCTCGTAGTCCAGAGAATAGCTCGGCTGGTGGGTGATATAGCCATAACATTGCGGGGCGAGGTTCTCCGCCGGGATCGCGCCGCCGGCCTGGATGTCGATCGAGTGCGGATCATCGGCAAAGCCGGCTTCAAGTCGGGCCGAACCATAGGCCGGCGCGGCATTCCAGTCCTGCGCCATGGCGGCGCTGGACATTCCCATCATTACCGTGGTGGCAAGGACCCAGTGACGTAACTTCATATGCTCATCTCCCCTGATAGAGCGACATGGATTACCGGGCGATCTCTGAAACCTTGAGAACCGCCGGCGCTTGTGTATTGGCCGCATAACTGCCCACCCAGATCAGGTAGCTGCCGGAATGCGGCCGATTGAACTCGATGCGAGGATTGGTGCCGTGGCCGCTGTCATCATCGCAGTGCCAGACATTGTCCGGCCCAAGTATGACAAGCGTGGCATCAATGCCGGAAAAGGCGCTGAAAATCAGCGGGAATGAACCGGCATTGTAATAGATCTCGATGCTGGGCTCGTCGGTAATATTGCCCGGACAGGAACTGCGAACAGCCCGGCCGGAATGCACCGGCCCTCCGGCGACGAGATCGAACTCATACGGGTCTGGGGTGAATCCGGCGGAGAGGTAGACACCGCCCCACAAGGGTGCACGCTCCGCGTCCTGTGCAATGCCAGGCGCGCTACAGACGATCGAGGCCAAGGCCAACGATGTCAGGCGTGCAATCATGAATCCCCCTAGGACACCGATCTGAACATGCTTCATACCCGTGTGCAATCATCACACACGTGTCAGCAAGGTGAATTCTTGTCGCAGGGCACTGAATTCACCCTGAACATGAACGCCCTCAAAGGGGCCATATTCGGTCAGGAAATGGGCGTGTTTAAGGGTGGGAGGCCTTATTCGGCCTCGCCCATGGCCCGCAGGACCGTCAGGGAATTGTCGACATGCGGATACGGGTTTCCGTCGGCATAGTGATAGGCAATCGTGGAATCCTGGTCGATCACATAGGTGATCCGCCCCGTCCAGCTTCCGCCCGGGCGCAGGCGTGCGTCGTAATCACCGATCATCTCATCACTGACCGCGAACACCGGGAATGCATCCGCACAGTGCTGGGTCGAGAATTCGGACAGCCGGTCCACATTGCCCGCGGTCAGGCCGATGACCTGGGCGCCAAGCGCTTCGAACTGCTCGATATTCTCTGCAAAATTGGCCGCCTGGGCTTCACAGCCGGAGGTAAAGGCCGCTGGGAAAAAGAAGGCAACGACCGGGCCATTTGCCAGCGCTTCAGACAGGGTGAAGGACTGGGCCTCGCCCGCCTGGAATCCTTCAACGGTGAAATCCGGAGCCGCATCGCCTGCCTCAAGATCTGCCAGAGCGGCAGATGCGGTCAGAACAGCAGCGGCGGAAGCAATCAGAAAACGGCGCATGGAAATCCCCTTGTATGCGAGCTGCAAACAATGTGGCTCAGGCCGGGGAAAAGGCAAGGGAAAGGAGGATTGCAGACCCAGCCTATTTATCCCGGGCTTGCTCAGGCGCATCACCGCCCCTCCGGGCTCCTCCGCTTGCGGGGGAGGCCGCGAGCGCGAACTTATCCCCACTCCTCAGGCCTCAGGCATACTCTCCCGTGATCCATGTCGTGGGAGGCGAGAGCTCAGTCTTTTCGGGCGTGGATGTACGGGGAGCCTCTGTCGACCCTGCGGGGTCATCAGGACATGGCAGACAGTAGCCCCGTGTGCGGGAGGCCCCCAACCCCTGCTCTTGAATACATATCCGGTTTGACCGGTCTCCCGCATGCCTCTCACTCCAGCGCGAAAGCGCGTGGAGGTATTAGCGCTTCCCCCCTCCACCCCCCTGGAGGGGGAGGAAAAAGAGCGCGCTCCCCCGACGCCAACGGCGTCGCAAGCGCGACCGCGCGCCGGCCGGCCAGGCCGCTCTATCGGAGGCGTGAGCGAAGCGAATTGCCGTGAGATAAAACTAGTTATCGTCCATCTTCAGGGCAGCGATGAAGGCTTCCTGAGGAATGTCGACCTTGCCGAACTGGCGCATCTTCTTCTTACCGGCCTTCTGCTTGTCCAGCAGCTTGCGCTTTCGGGTGGCGTCACCACCGTAACACTTGGCCGTCACGTCCTTGCGCATGGCCGCGAGGGTTTCGCGGGCAATGATGCGTCCGCCCAGGGCCGCCTGGATCGGGATCTTGAACATGTGGCGCGGGATCAAGTCCTTGAGCTTTTCGCACATGGACCGGCCACGGGCCTCGGCGCGGGCGCGGTGCACGACCATCGACAGCGCATCCACCGGCTCGTCATTGACCAGGATGGACATCTTCACCAGCTCGCCGACACGATCATCGATCCACTGATAGTCAAAGGACGCATAACCCTTGGTGACCGATTTCAGGCGATCATAGAAATCAAAAACGACCTCGTTGAGCGGCAGCTCATAGATCAGCATGGCGCGATTGCCGGCATAGGTCAGCTCGATCTGGATACCGCGGCGGTCCTGGCACAGCTTCAGAACGCCGCCCAGATATTCGTCCGGCACCAGGATGGTCGCCTTGATCCACGGCTCGGCAATCGTGTCGACTTTCACCGGATCGGGCATGTCCGCCGGATTGTGCAGATCGATCTCGGTGCCGTCCGTCATGGTCAGCTTGTAGACCACGGACGGGGCGGTGGTGATCAGCTCGATATCGTATTCGCGCTCGAGGCGTTCGCGGATCACTTCCAGGTGCAACAGGCCCAGGAAACCACAGCGGAAACCAAAGCCCAGCGCCGCCGATGTTTCCATCTCATAGGAGAAGGAGGCGTCATTTAGAGCCAGTTTCTCGATGGCATCGCGCAAGTCTTCGAACTCGGCGCTGTCGACCGGGAAAAGACCACAGAAAACCACCGGCTGGGCCGGCTTGTATCCCGTCAGCGCCTGTTCGGTCGGGCGCTTGTCATCGGTGACCGTGTCACCCACGCGCGCATCGCGAACCTGTTTGATCGACGCGTTCAGGAAGCCGATCTCGCCCGGATAGAGCGCATCGAAATTCTCTTTTTTCGGGCGGAAGACACCGACGCCATCCACCGGATAGGCCGCGCCGGTACCCATCAGGCGAACGCGCATGCCCTTTTTCAGCGTGCCCTCAACGACCCGCACCAGGCAGATCACGCCCAGATACGGGTCATACCAGCTGTCCACCAGCATCGCCTTGAGCGGGGCATTTGGATCACCCGTTTCCGGCGCCGGCAGGCGTGTCACCACCGCTTCGAGGACCTGGTCAATATTCAGCCCCGTCTTGGCAGAAATCTCGACAGCCTCGGAAGCATCCAGGCCGATCACGTCCTCGATCTGGTCCTTGATGCGCTCCGGCTCGGCAGCCGGCAGGTCGATCTTGTTGAGCACCGGGACGATCTCGTGATCGACCTCGATGGCCTGATAGACATTGGCCAGGGTCTGGGCCTCGACACCCTGGGAGGCGTCAACGACCAGCAACGAGCCTTCGCAGGCGGCCAGTGAGCGGTTCACCTCATAGGCAAAATCCACGTGGCCGGGCGTGTCGATCAGGTTGAGCGTATAGGTCTGCCCGTCCTTGGCGGTATAATCCAGGCGCACGGTCTGCGCCTTGATCGTGATGCCGCGCTCACGCTCGAGCTCCATATTGTCGAGCACCTGTTCCTTCATCTCGCGATCACTCAGTCCACCCGTGAACTGGATCAGGCGGTCAGCCAGGGTCGACTTGCCGTGGTCGATGTGGGCCACGATCGAAAAATTGCGGATAAGGGACGGATCTCTGCTCATGAGGCGCGAAGTAGCACTCACGAGGCCTTTGGCCAAGCACAAGGCGCTGTTGGTCATTCGCAGCCAGGCAAACAGGCCTTTGTGCAGACGCAAATCGCGGTGCCTGAGGCAGAGCGTCGCGGGCCATTACGCCGCATGGGTCCACGCCGCATGCAGGCCTAATCTGCGCTTGTGGGGCACAGGAGACACGCGTGAATCACAAACACCGCAAGACCTTGCACGCTCTTTTCGCGCATCCCGAACCGGCCAATCTGGCACCGGCGGATGTTGAACACGTGCTCAGCGATCTGGGCGCGGAATTGCACGAGCGCAGTGGCGCCAAGTTTTCAGTCACGCTCAATGGGCATACGGTGAATTTCCATCACGCCCAACACAGCCTGCCCAAGGACGAGGTCCGTTCCGTCCGCAAATTCCTCGAGACAGCCGGTGTCGATCCCGCTCGGGATTACCCGCTCTAGGGTCAGACCAGATTGCCCTTGCCAATAGCGGCGCGCTCTTCCCGGCGCGCCGTTTTCCTTTGTGGTTTCGGGCTTTACTCGATGAAGATGAGGATGTTCCGATTCAGCGCTTGACTCTTTTTTCTCAAATGAGAACATAAAGAGAACATCGATTATGGATTGGAACATGCGATCTGCGTCTTCACGCCGAAAAGGGCGGCCGCAGCTGGACCAGCTGCGCGCCAAAATCCGGGACATTGCACCCGGTGCCCTGCCTGCCCTGCCCACCCCACCGGGTGTTCAGGGACAGGCTTCGGGAGAGGTGCGCGAGCTGCTCGATCTGCAAGCGGGACTGCACGAGGTCTGTCCACAGGACTATCTCGACACGCCTTCAGCACTGGCAGTGCAGACCGGTTTTTTCTCCCAGGCCCTGCGTCGTCAGGACCGTGCCTGCCCCATCGTCTGGGTGCGGCGCACGGGCGGACGCAGCCAGGATTTTGGCCAGCCCTATCCATTGGCGCTGAGGCAATGGGGTCTGGCTCCGGATCGCATTCTCCTGGTCGAGGCCAGCGAGACTGTCGACACGCTCTGGGCCATGGAAGAGGCCCTCAATGCCGGGGCCTGGCTGATGGGCGAGATCGGGTCGGAGCACCGCTATGACCTGACCGCATCGAAACGATTGCACATGGCCGCACAGGCACACGGGGCATTGGCCCTGATCCTGCGGTCACACGACCGGGTCCAGCCCAGCGCGGCACTGACCCGGTGGCGAATATCCGCCCGGCCCTCACCGGCTGAGGCCTGGCGGGGGGCGACAGGTTTGCCCGGCATGGGAGCTCCATGTTTCCGGGCACAATTGGAACGGGCTCGGGGCGGCCCGCCGAGAAGCTTTGATATCGAGTGGAAACATGCGGCGTTTCATGTCCTTGAGCCTGCCCCGCTGGCCAACAGACCGGCGACAGACCTCCCCCCTGCACCAGCGCAGCGTCAGATCGCCTGACACCCCTTATGCGCTGGTACACACCACCACAGGCGGCGAACGCCTTTACGCACTCAATGCAGCGGCCAGCGCGGCCGGGTTGAGGCGTGGGCAAGCCGTCGCCGACGCCAAATCCCTGGAACCGGGCCTGCAGGTGGAAAGCGCCTCCCCGGCGTTGGACAAACGCCTCCTGCAAGCCCTGGCCCGGGCCTGTGGCCGCTGGTCCCCCTGGACGGCCCCGGACCCGGGCCTGCCCGGTGAAGACGGAATCGTACTCGACATCACCGGCTGCGCCCGCCTGTTTGGCGGCGAGGAAAAACTGGTCACCGCTACGCTCGAAGCCGTTCGGGAACAGGGTTACGTCGTCCACGCGGCGGCGGCCCCGACCCTCGGCCTGGCCTGGGGGCTGGCCCGTTATGCGGCCCGCCAGGAGAGCTCCGGTTTCATCATCACCGACACCGTCAGTGAACCGCTCAACGCCCTGCCGGTCGAGGCCCTGCGCATCGGCCCGGTGGCCGAACAGCTCCGGCGTTTCGGCCTGAAACGGGTCGGAGATCTGGCCGGCTTGCCGCGAGCAAGCCTGGCCCGGCGTTTCGGGCGCGAGCTGGTCGCCCGCCTCGACCAGGCTCGCGGGCTCGACGAGGAAGTCCTCAACCCTCTGCAACCCCGAACGCATTATCGCGCCCGCCTGCGCTTCCCCGAGGCCCTGCTCCTGCTCGACAGTATCAAACAGACCGTGCGCGAAACCGCCAATACGCTGTGCGAACAACTCGACGCCCATGGCCAGGGCCTGCGCCGGGCGGAACTCAACCTCTACCGAGTGGACGGGAAAGTCCTGCTGGTCAGCCTGGGCACGGCGGCCCCGGCCCGCGACCCGGCGCATATCACCCGTCTGTTCAGTGAAAAGCTCGACCGGGCCGAGATCGATATCGGCTTTGGCATTGATGTGGTGGAATTGCGGGCCAGCGAGACGGCGCCGCTCAATACGCACCAGTCCGGCCTTCTCGACCGCGATGACATGGCGCCGGACACAATGGCACGCCTGACCGACCGCCTCGTCGTGCGCCTGGGGGATGACAAGGTTCGGCGCGCCGCCCGGCGGGAAAGCCATATTCCGGAACGCGCGGCGGGGTGGCGCCGGAACAGTGGCGGCGGCACGGCACTCGCCGTGCGCGACAGTGCGCCTGCGCCACCGCTTGTGGCCCCACAGGCTGAAATCGATCCGGATCGCCCCCTGCTCATCCTCGCCCGCCCGGAACCGGCCCAGGCCGTGGCCGAAATCCCTGACGGTCCGCCGCGCAGTTTCATCTGGCGCCGCGTCCGCCACCTTGTCCACCGCGCCGAGGGGCCGGAACGCCTGGCCCCGGAATGGTGGCGCGATCAGCTCTCTCCGCGTTCGCGCGATTACTTCCGTGTTGAAACCCGCGAAGGCCGCCGTTTCTGGCTCTACCGCGAAGGCCTGTTCGGGCTGGAAACCACCACACCGGAATGGTTCGTCCACGGAGCGTCGTGATGCCTGACGCTGCCGAAATCCTGGCCTGCACCAACTTCACCTTCCTGACCGGAGCCTCGCATGCCGAGGAAATGGTCGCCCAGGCCGCCGCCCTGGGGCTCAGCGCCATTGGCATTGCTGACCGCAACAGTTTCGCCGGTATTGTGCGGGCCCATCTGGCCGCGCGGGAGGCCGGCATCAAGCTCCTCGTCGGCGTGCGCCTGGTCACCGTGTGCGGGTTTGAAGCCGTCGCCTATCCGCGTGACCGCGAGGCCTATGGGCGTCTGACCCACATGCTGACCGATGCCAATTTCCGCTCGGTGAAGGGGCAGTGTGACCTCTGGCTGGACGATATTGTCCGTGTCTCCGATGGCCAGGTCCTGCTGATCATCCCTCCGCGCGAAGCCGATCTGGACTGGCAAGCGAAAACCACCACCGTCCTCGCCGCTCTCCAGGACCGCGCCGCCCTGGCCCTGACCCGGTGGTTTGACGGGCAGGATGGCCGGCGCCTGTTTGAGCTGACAAGCCTCGCCCGCGACTGGGACATCCCCACCATCGCGACAACGGATGCCCGCTTTCATGCCCCCGGCCGCAAACCCCTGGCCGACGTCGTTACCTGTATCCGCGAACACCTTCCCATCCGGCGGGCCGGCTTTCACCTGGCGGCCAATGCAGAACGCCATCTCAAACCACCGCACGAACTCTACCGGATTTTCCAGGGACATGAAGACGCTGTCGCCCGCAGCCTGGCCCTGGCCGAGGAGATCAATTTTTCGCTCGATGAGCTGGTCTATCAATATCCCGAAGAGGTGATTGGCGCCGGCGAAACTCCCATGCAGACGCTTCGGCGGTTGACCCGGGACGGGATGGAAATGCGCTACCCGGCCGGGCCGCCGACGCGGATTGCCGACGCCGTCCGACAGGAACTCTCCCTGATCGAACAGCTCGATTACGCACCCTATTTCCTCACGGTTTACGACATTGTCCGCTTTGCGCGCAGCCAGGGCATTCTATGCCAGGGACGCGGTTCGGCTGCCAATTCCGCCGTCTGCTACATTATCGGCATTACCGAGGTCGATCCGGCGCGCATTGACCTGCTTTTCGAACGCTTTGTCTCGGCCGAACGGGGTGAACCGCCCGATATCGATGTCGATTTCGAGCACGAGCGGCGCGAAGAGGTCATTCAATACGTCTATGAAAAATACGGTCGGCGCCGGGCCGCCATGACGGCGACCGTGAATTGTTATCGCCCGCGCGGCGCCATTCGCGAAGTGGGCAAGGTCTTCGGCCTGTCCGGTGATATCATCTCGGCCCTCTCCAAGACCCTATGGGGCTGGCACAGCGATGACCTCACCGATGAGCGCATTCGCGACGAGCTGGGGCTCGACCCCAATGCTGACGAGATCCGCCAGACCCTGCGCTATGCGCGCGAGCTCATGGGCTTTCCGCGCCACCTCTCCCAGCATCCCGGCGGGTTTGTCATGACCCAGGGGCGGCTGGACGAGATCGTGCCCCTGCACAATGCGGCCATGCCCGACCGCACGGTGCTGGAATGGGACAAGGAGGATATCGACGCCCTGGGCCTGATGAAAGTGGATGTGCTGGGACTGGGCATGCTGACCTGCGTCGCCCGCGCCATGGACATGATCCGCACGGTCTATAAACGCCCCATGCAGGTCAGCGACATCCCGCCGGAAGATGCAGCAGTCTATGACATGATCTGCAAGGCGGACACGGTTGGCGTCTTCCAGATCGAGAGCCGCGCCCAGATGACCATGCTGCCGCGGCTCAAACCCCGCAATTTCTACGATCTGGTGATCGAGGTCGCCATTGTCCGCCCCGGCCCTATCCAGGGCGATATGGTCCACCCCTATCTCCGCCGCCGCGACGGGCTGGAAGCCGTCGAATTCCCCTCGGACGAGCTGGAACAGGTGCTGGGCAAGACCCTGGGCGTCCCACTCTTCCAGGAACAGGCCATGCGCATCGCCATCGTGGCCGCGGGCTTCACACCCGCCGAATCCGACAAGCTCCGCCGCTCCATGGCCGCCTTCCGGCGGTCCGGGACAATCCACGAAATGGGCCGCAAACTGGTCGCCGGCATGATCGCCAACGGGTATGAGGCGGATTTCGCCGAGCGCTGCTTCAAGCAACTGGAAGGTTTTGGAGAATATGGCTTTCCGGAAAGCCATGCCGCCAGCTTCGCCCTCATTGTCTATGTCTCGTGCTGGCTGAAGCGGTATTTCCCCGACGTCTTCCTGGCCGCGCTTCTCAACGCCCAGCCCATGGGGTTTTACGCCCCGGCCCAACTGGTGCGGGATGCCCGCGAACACGGGGTTGAGGTGCGCCCTCCCGACATCAATCACTCTGACTGGGACTGTACGCTGGAAGCCTGCGACCCACCCTCGCATCATCGCCGCCTGCCCTTTGCCTTGCCGACGGAAGAGGGTGGCGGGCGCTTCGCCGTCCGCCTGGGCCTGCGGCAGATCAAGGGGTTGAAGGAACCCATGGCCGCACGTCTTGTCGCGGCACGCCAGGACGGTGGCCGGTTTGACAGTGTCGCCGACCTGACACGCCGGGCGCGGCTTGATCGTGGCACGATCGACCGGCTGGCCCAGGCCGATGCCTTCGGCTCCCTGGCTCTCGATCGCCGCAAGGCCAGCTGGTCCGCGCTGGCCCAGGCCGGAAAACCCCTGCCCCTGTTCGAACAGGCGGATGATTATGGCACCGAAAACCCGGTGCACCTGCCCCAGCTCTCTCTCGGCGAGAATGTCGCCCGGGACTATTCAAGCCTGCGCCTCTCCCTGAAAGCCCACCCGGTCAGCTTCTTCCGCAGGGAGTTCGAGGACAAGGCCTTCCTGCGCGCCGAACAACTCGCTGACATGCGCGATGGCAGCTGGGTCAGCATCGCCGGCCTGGTCCTGGTGCGCCAGCGTCCGGGCTCGGCCAGCGGGGTCATCTTCGCCACGCTGGAAGACGAGACGGGTGTTGCCAACGTCATTGTCTGGCCCAAGACATTTGAACGCCATCGCAAAACCGTCATGGCCGCCAAGCTGATGACCGTGACCGGGCGTTTGCAGAAGGAAGGCCAGGTGATCCATCTCGTTTCGCACAGGCTCGAGGACCAGAGCTGGCGGCTCGCGGCCCTGGCCGAAGGTGGCGAGTTTGCCGAAAGCCTGGCCCATGCCGACGAAATCAACCGCCCGCAGGCCGACCCCCGGACCGTTGCGCTTTATCGACGGGTCATGCGGGGCGAGCGCCTGGAGGACATTCTTCCCAAGAGCCGGGATTTTCACTAGTGGGCACACGTCTCACACCATTAAATCCAGCCGCTCATTTCGGGCCAACCCGAAATCAACTGTCTGAATCATGACACTTTTCTGAAACCTTCGTGAAAAAAACACGGAAAGCTCGCGACATTTAGGTTGTCTTAAAACTCCAGACGCGAAATGCGTACAACATAAACGTGTGACTCCCCCAAGCACGAGACAAGTCATGTTTACATTCCTGAACCGGTTCAAGATTTCTACCCGGATCGTTTGCCTTGGCGTCATCGCTGTGACGGCCATCATAGGTCTGAGCGGGTTGATGTTCTGGAACATCAATACCACCAAGCGCGCTGTCGCCATCGAACAGGGCTATGCCGATGTCGCGAGCCTCGCACAGGACCTGCAAGTCAGCGCACTGAGATTGCGGCGCGCCGAAAGCAATTTCCTGTTGAACCGGGACATGAACAATATCGACGAATTCCAACAGGAAATGCAAACCATCCAGGCGTTGATCATCAGCGCGCGGATGCTTGAAGAGGCTGAGGAAATCAGCAGCCAATTGGCCCAGGCAGAAGTCCTGGTCAATTCCTATCACCGCGCATTTGACGACATGGTCGCGACACGAGAGCGCATGGGCCTCACCGCGGATGAAGGTCTGGAAGGAGAGCTGCGCAGCGCCGTCCACGCCGTGGAAACGCGCCTCGCGGAGTACGGCGATGACGAGCTGACCGTGAAGATGCTGATGATGCGCCGGCACGAAAAAGATTTCATGATGCGCGTCCAGGAACGTTACATCACGCGTTTGAACACACGCGTGCAGGAATTCTTCGATATCTGGGACTCACGCGGCTATCCGGCCGATGTAAGCCAGGAAGTCAGCAATCTGATGCGCGCCTATCAATCCGGCTTCCTGAACTGGACAAGCGCCCGTCTGGAGCTGGAAACCAATATCGCGACCCTCGCCAGCCGCTATGCCCGTCTGGCACCACAGTTTGATGGACTGACCGAGACGGCCCGCGCCGGCCGGGCCCAGGCCCTCGAACACCTGGAAACGGAAACACGCAACGCCCAGGCGCTGGCATTGACGCTTGTGCTCCTTGTCGGCGCGCTGGTTGGTGGTCTGAGCTGGGCGATCGGCACCTCGATCACGAGCCCGGTCAATGAAGTCACCGAATTGATGGCCGACATCGCGGCGGGCCGGGATGTCGTCATCAGCGGACAGACGCGCCGGGACGAGATCGGCGCCATGGCCCGGACGCTGGGTGTCTTCCAGCAAGGTCTGCTCGAAGCGGCAGTCCTGCGCGCTAAACAGGCCGAGACGGAGCAACAGAAACGGGCGGAACAACGCAAGCAGCGCAATGCCCTGGCCAATACATTCGACGAAGCCGTGGGTGAGATTGTCCGCCGCCAGTCCGACGCTGCGGAGGCATTGGCTGCAACCGCGCATACACTGCAAACCTCCGCACAGCAGGCCAGTGGCCACACGTCCAGCGTCGCTCATTCTGCTGAACAGACCTCGTCGAACGCGCAGGCCGTTTCCGCCGCGACGGAAGAACTTGCCAGCAGTGCCTCGGAAATTCGCCGCCAGGTCAATGCATCCTCGGACGCCGCCCGCGCCGCATCAGATGATATGAGTTCTGCACGCCAGCGGATCTCTGAACTGGACGAAGCTGTTGGCCAGATCGGTGAAGTCGTCAGCCTCATCCAGGATGTGGCCGCGCAGACCAATCTGCTGGCCTTGAATGCAACCATCGAGGCCGCCCGCGCCGGCGAGGCCGGCAAGGGGTTCGCAGTCGTGGCGTCGGAGGTTAAATCACTCGCGGCACAAACCGACCAGGCGACAGAAACCATCCGCGGTCATATCGACGCCATCCGCCAGCGCACAAATGCCACGACCGATGCCATTTCCGGCATGGCAGACGCGCTCGAGGGATTGTCCAACGGTGCAAATGAAGTCGGGCGCGCGGTCACAGAACAGGGCTCGGCAACCGGCGAGATTTCCTCTCATATTGCCGAAGCGGCCGGAAGCGCCCAGGAAGTTTCCGACTCGATGAAAAACCTCACAACAACCATCGGTGAAACGACCCATTCGGCGGGCCAGGTCTTTGAAAGCGCGCAGATGCTCAATGATCAGGCGACAGCCCTGCGCGACGAAGTCGCACGCTTTATCCGCACGATCCGCGAAAGCGACGCGGATGATCAGGCGGCCTGATCATCCCTGTCTGAAGACGCCTTTTTCGGGAACCAGGGAATGAAGCCGGGCGTGCGCTGGATATAGTCGAGATATCCAGGACGAGACCGTTTGAGGTTTTTCTCGAGCAGGGCCGCTCCGGACCATTTCACCAGGGTGAAGGTCAGGAAGGCCGGACCGATCGCGGTCCAGTAGCCTGCACCGCCGTCAATCGTGACCAGCCAGATCCCCCAGAATACGCAAGCATCGCCGAAATAGTTTGGATGCCGGGTATATCGCCAGAGCCCCTTGTCCATGACCTGGCCTTCATTGGCCGGATCCGCCTTGAATTTTGAAAGCTGCCAGTCGCCGACGGTCTCGAACACAAAGCCCAGGGCGAACAGGCCGAGACCGATCATGGCCAGCGCACCCAGTGCCGCTTCCGGCGCCGCCATGGCATGCTGGATGGGCAATGAAACCAGCCACAGCAGGATGCCCTGCATCACGAATACATAGATCAGCACAAACAGGTGCACATTGATTTTCGCGCGGGCCTTGATCGCTTCATAACGCTTGTCAGCGCCTTCCCGCAGCCAGCGTGTGAACAGGTGCAGACCCAGACGGCCACCCCAGAGCAGCGTCATCCAGAAGACCGGTTGCTGCAGGGCGGTGCCGGCGAACACGCCGGCGGAAACCGCCATGATGATGAAACCGATCGGCCAGATGGAGTCGATATAGGAAGGGTCATCGCGCACGATGGAGATCGGCCACAGGGCCACCATGACCGCCAGCATGACACCCAGATTGCTCAGGTAAAACAGATAGTCCACGGAAGGTCCTTCCCCGTTGCAGCCTCCCAGACATAGAGCGCTTGGGCCGGAATGACCAATATTCGCAGCGCGGTGTGATCACTGCAAACGCCCAAATCGTTAACCGGCCCCGCTATTGCAAAGGTTTTGTTAATCCTGTTCCATTGTCCAGCAATGGGTCGTTTAGTCGTCAGTCCGGAGTCCGCGATGTCTGCCAATCCCCTCACAAACCGCGAAAACGAAGCGATGCGTGTGATCTGGGACAAGGGCAGTGTTTCGGTCAATGAACTGGCCGTGGCGACGCGGCAGGGTGCCAGCCAGACGCTGAACACGCTGCGTTCTCTGGTCCGCAAGGGCGCCGTCGACCGCCGCCAACAGGGACGCCAGATCACCTATCGCCCGCTGCTCAACCGCTCGACCGCCCAGACACATGCCCTGGGTCGACTGCTCAATGGCGAAAGCCCGGCCGGTGGCACCGGTGTCGTTGTTCTGCGGGAATGTGATGTCGACCCGCAGGACTGGGCCGACCTCCAGGCCGAGATTGAAGCGCGCCGCGCCAAGCGCGCGCAGGGCTAGTCCTCCAGAAACGCCCGCACGACGTCCAGGCTCTCTGACGGGGCTTCTTCGTGCACGACATGGCCCAGGCCGGAGAGAACCTCCAGCTGCGCCGACGGCATGGCCTCGACAAATCGCGGACCGTGATCGGCCGGGATCATGCGGTCGAGCTCACCCCACAGGATCAGCGTGTCGGCCTCGACCCGGGCCAGGTTCGCTTCCGGGGCAGGCAGAGTGAAAACTTCGAGGCGCTCGACCAAGGCCTGGCCCACGCCAGGCTGGCGCATCAGGGCGTGAACGCGGGAAGGCAAGTCAGGCGGCATGCGGGTGGGGTCACCAAACAGGCCGGTGGACGCGGCACCGATCATCGCTTCCGGAGCGGATGTCATGAAGAAGGCCACAGGTGCCGGCACCGCGACGGGTTCCTCGGTCACGCCATTGATGGAGAAACCACCCGGCGCCAACAGGACCAGCCTGGAGACACGCTCCGGCTGCTCGGCCGCCAGACGCCAGGACACCAGCCCGCCCAGCGAGTTACCGACCAGGGTGACATCATCCAGCGCGAGGGCATCCAGCAATGCTGCCGTCAGCGCCACGGTCTCGTCCACCGAATAGCGCTGCAGTGGGTCCGGCCCGGTCAGGGCGTGGCCCGGCAAATCAAAGCGCACCACGCGATAGTCTGCGGCCAGGGCGTCGGCCCAGGCGTCAAAGCTTTCCAGGGAATAGGAGAAACCGTGGATGAGCACGATGACCGGGCCATCCGCCAGGCCTTGCTCGCGGACCCGGAACGTCATGCCATCGGCATCCACCCAGCTGTCGTTTTCACTCCAATAGGGCGATGAAGGAATGGGTCGTTCCGAGGCCGGGCGCAGGTCCGCTGCCGGTTCAGGCTTGAAGAGCATCCAGCCCACCACCGCCAGCACAATGCCCACCAGGGCCAGGATCCACTTCATCATCGCTCACTCTCCCGAACTCACAAAAGAGAACGGCGGGCCAGGCCCGCCGTCCAACCTCCAGCCTAGTAGCGCCAGGCCACGGTCGCCGTGACCGTGCGCGGCGGGCCGTAATAACCGATGAGCGTGCCTTCAAGGCCAAGCTCAGGTGCCAACGTGTCATTATTGACGAAGTCATAGCCGGACACCCGGTATTCCTCGTCGGTCAGGTTACGACCATGCAGGCCGAACTGCCACTGGCCATCGCCGGATTCCCATACAGCGGACGCATTCCACAGCGTGTAGGCATCCTGGTCGAGTTCCGGGAACGGGAATTCGAACTGGCTGCTGTCACCGCGATGGCTGATCGTGTTGATGACGCTCAGATCGCCATCTGCCACCGGCGCGACATAGGTCAACGTGAAGGATGCGGTGATATCCGGGGTGTTCTGGATGACGACATCATCGGAGACATCCACACCGAAGGCGTTGATGAACTCGTCGTATTCGCCGTCCAGGAGGCCGACAGCCCATCCCAGGGTCAGCATGTCACCGCCGGTCATGACATCGGCGCCGATATCCAGCATGCCCTCATACTCCAGACCACGGATCGTGGCGGCACCGGCATTGGTGGTGACACCGGTAAAGGTGTCATTGACGCCGTCATTGTCGGTATCGATGCCCACCGAACCAGGCACCTGGATGTCGGTATAGTCCATGTGGAAAGCGGCCAGGCTGTGACGATAGCCATTGCCCTCGAACTTCCAGCCAATCTCGTAGCTGTCCACCGTTTCCGGTTCAAACGACATGAACTGGTAGATCTCGCTGGAGGTCACATTGCCGTCCTGGTCGAAATCCGGAGCGCCGGTCGTCTGCGCGCGCGGGTCGAAGCCGCCGCCTTTGAAGCCCTGGCTGAAGGTGAAGTAGAAATTATTGGCCGCATCCGGCTGATACGCCAGCGACACGGTCGGGGAGAAATCCGACCAGCTATTGGTTCCGCTGAAGTCAGAGGTGGTGGCGATCGGGAAACCGCTGCCGCCAAAGAATTCGGAGAAACCACCCAGATACGTCCGACGCAGGACGCGCGAGGTGCGCTCGTCATCGGTGTAACGGCCACCGAGGGTCAGGCTCAGCTCGTCGCTGATATCATAGGTGAAGTTCGCGAATACCGACCAGGTTTCCGTCTCGACCTGACCAAAGGTCTGCGCGTTGAGGCCCGCCAGAAGATTGTCCAGCAGAACATCGAAGACCGTCAGGGCATCTGCGTCGAGATAGTAGAAGCCCATCATGCCGTTAAGGCGATCACCGGAATAGATAAGCTGGAACTCTTCTGAGAACTGCTCGTTCTCGTAGATCGCCGGAACATCCAGGTCACCACTCGGCAGATTATCGAAATCGATCGGCGTGACCGAACGATCCTCACGATCGGCCAGGATGTTGCGAACAGTCCAGTTGTCGCTGAGCTCGAATTCCGCCGTCAGGGCCAGGCCCTCGGACGTGACTTCCTGATCAACAACATCGAGACCGGCACGCGTGTCATGGACGTTGGACAGCACCGGCGCACCGGACAGGGCGCCCGGGATCAGGCGGTGGCCACCGCGCGGGTTGGACGTGTCCTCGATATTGTCATAGGCAAGGCGGAAGAAGATCCGGTCCGTCGGCTCCCACTCTGCGGAAACGCGATAGCCAAAAATGGCCTTGTTATAGTTGTCGATACCCAAGTTCAGGTTTTCACCAAAACCGTCACGCTCGAGATTGGCGACCGTCGCCCCGACGCGGAAGCTATCGCTCAGCGGTACGGAACCGGAGACGATCTGGTCCAGCTGGCCGTAATTGCCGACATTCAGGCGAACGTCCAGCGACGGATCTTCAGTGTCGAGACGGCGCGTGACGTATTTGACGGCACCACCGATGGTGTTGCGACCGTAGAGTGTACCCTGCGGCCCGCGCAGGACTTCGACGCGCTCGACATCGATGAGGTCAAGAACGGCGCCCTGCGGACGGTTGAGATAGACGTCATCAACATAGATGCCCACGCCGGCCTCAAAGCCTGCGACGGGATCCTGCTGACCCACACCGCGAATAAAGGCCGACAGGGTGGAGCTGGTGCCACGCGACACTTCCAGCGTCACGTTCGGAGACACATCGGCGATCGCGATAATGTCGACAGCACCGGTGCGTTCCAGCTCCTCGCCGCTGACAGCGGATACGGACAGCGGAACGTCCTGCAGGCTCTCTTCACGACGGCGGGCCGTGACGGTGATGATTTCCGCGCTGGCACCGGTGTCCTGGGCCAGGGCCGGTGCAGTGACCGCAAGGCCACCCACCATGGTGCTCGCCATCAACAGCGAGCGTGTAAGTTTAGTCGACAGTTTCATGGAGTACTCCCCTCATAATTACGATCCGCGTCGCCGCCCGACTGCACCCGGAGGGCGAACGCGATAACTGCTTCCGAGAACTCTTCCGGTTCTTCCAGATGCGGTGCATGACCCGAATGCGGAAAGCCCTTCCGCTCTGCATTGGGCAAAGAATCAACGAGATACCGGCTCGTTTCCGGTCCGTAGGCGTCACTGCGCTCGCCATAGGCCACCAGGGTCGGCAGCTTCACGGCAGGCAGGTCCGCCCGAAAGTCTTCCCGCACCATCGCGCTCCACAGCGCCGCCATGGATTGCGGTTCACGGGACTGGATCTCTTCGCAAATGCGCGAGACCAGTTCCGGGTCACGGATCGCGCGATCCCTTGAAAGCATTTTCGGCGTGAAAGCTTCGGCATAGGCTGGCCAGTCGCGATGCATGGCCCGCATGGCCCGCGCACTCGCAGCCGCATCCAGACCGTTGGCCATCCCCAGCTCCCACCCAACACTGTTGAGCACGCGCGGGGTCATGTCCTCGACGACATGTCCTGCAAGGCGGTCCGAACCAAACTCAAGATAATGGCGCCAGGTCACAAGCGCGCCCATCGACCAGCCCAGGACGACCGCATTGTGCAGGTCGAGCTGTTCCAACAATTCAGCCAGATCAGCTGCAAGCGTCCCGATTTCCAGCGGGAGGTCACCGGCGGGCGTCAGGCCGTGGGCGCGCAAGTCCGGACGGATCACGCGAAACCGCGAAGAAAGATGCAATACGAGGGAGTCGAAATACTCTGCCGTGACCGCCCAGCCATGCACAAGGACGACAGGATCACCGGCACCCTCGTCGAGAAAGGACATCATAGTCCCGTCCCTCAGACGAAGGCTGGAGCGGCGGCCGGTTTCATCCGGCTGGTGGGCCCGAGCATCGAGCACTGTGGCTTTTCTCCCCTCGCGCATCGTGACGGCGCGAATTGTGTCATATTGATTTAACGTCAATCTTGTGAAAACTGAATCATATGTCAACTTCTGAAAATACGACCCTGAGCTCCAAGAGCCCGAAAACCGCCCGGGGACAACGGACTCGGAACAAGCTTCTCGAAGCGGCCGAGCTGGCCTTCGGCGAAGATGGATTCCATGCGACTTCGATCGGCGACATAACCCGTCGGGCCAGCGTCGCGCTGGGCACATTCTATGTCTATTTCGACTCAAAAGATGAGATATTCCGAGCACTTGTAGCCCATATGGGACATATGGTGCGGGCCTGGATTGCGGAGCGCGTCGATGGGGCGACAGACCGGATTGATGCCGAGCGAAAAGGCCTGATCGCCTACATCGAATTCGCCCGCGCCCATCAAAATCTCTACCGCATCATCGAGGAATCACAATTCGTCGCGCCTGATGCATACAAGGCACACTATCAGCGCTTCGCCGAGGGATATAAGCGCAATCTGGGTGAGGCCGCTGAACGCGGCGAGATCTCGTCCGGCGATGTTTCCACCCGTGCCTGGGCACTCATCGGAATGAGTGTTTTCCTCGGCCTGCGGTTTGGCATCTGGGGCACAGAACGTCCCGCCGAGGAGATTGCGGATGCCGCGATCGCCATGATCGCAGAGGGTATTCGCCCGTGACGACCACGCTTGCCGATAACCCGGTCCTGACCCGGCTTGACGGTGATTGCCTGACGCTGACGCTCAACCGTCCGCATCGTGGCAATGCCCTGACCCCAGCATTGCTGGACGGCATTTGCCGGGCCCTGGACACGCATCGGCAAGCCGGAACGATTGTCTTGACCGGAACCGGTTCGGCCTTTTCCTGTGGTGGCGACATTCGTGAATTCTATGACCGCTCGAAGGAGCGGGGTGAGTTGCTCAGCTTCGCCCGCAATATCGTCGGAACGCTCAACGAGACACTTCTCAGGATTGTCGACCAGAATGCCCTTCTCGTTTGCGCGCTCAACGGACCCATCACGGGTGGGTCGATCGGCCTGATGCTGGCCTGCGACCATGTCATCGCCAGTAAAACCGCCTTTGCCCAGCCCTATTATGCGCGCATGGGCTTTGCCCCGGACGGTGGCTGGACAGCAATGATGCCGGGCCGCGCCGGCCTTGGTTTCACGCGCAACTGGCTCAGCCTAGACAAGCGCCTTGATGCCCGGGAGATGGGTCACAAAGGCATTGTCGATGATGTTTGCGCACCCGGTGCGCTGGCAGAACATGTCGAGCGTACCATTCAGCAAAATGCCGGCCTTGATCGGGCCAGCATTCATTCCGCACGGCTGCTCGCCCTGGGCGGGCGCGCGCGACTGGCCAGCGCGCTCGACCGCGAGCTCGAGGCCTTCCTTGACCTGATCGACCGCGAAGAAACCGTGCAGCGCATGCACGACTTCCTGAACCCTCAAACCCTTCCGAGCCGGGAGACCTAGATGTTTTTCTTGCCCGACATCACTCGCCAACGCGCCAAGCTGACGCCGGATGCGACAGCCTTTCACGTCATCGAGACCGGAGAGGAAATCACTTATCACCTGCTGGAATCGCGGTCGGCCCGGGCAGCAAGTTGGTTGGCCGAACAAGGCATCACAGCCGGGGACCGCGTGTCTGTTTTGTGCCGGAACCGCGTGGAGTTTTTCGAACTCCTGTTTGCGTGCGGAAAGCTGGGCGCAATCCTCGTTCCCCTCAACTGGCGTATGCCCGGCAAGGAGCTCACCGTCCTTATCGACGATAGCAAACCCAAGCTATTGCTGACCGGTACCGAGGATGCCGAGGCAGCGGCTGAGGCCGGTGAATTGACCGGTCTCGAACCGCTTCACATTGACAGCGACTACTGTGCGGGACGAGATCGCTGCGACCCTCATCCGGGTCGCGATACCTGGCCGGGGGACGAGCCCTGGTATCTGATCTACACCTCAGGCACCACGGGGCGCCCGAAGGGCGTGATCCAGACCTATCAGATGGCCCTGGTGAACTATATCAATATCGGCCAGGCCATCGGTCTGCGCCCCGGCGACGCGACCTTGAACTTCCTGCCGCTCTTCCATACCGCCGGCATCAACCTGCACACCCTGCCCGTCCTGATGAGCGGGGGCCTTGTGCATGTCCTGCCAGGGTTCGAACCCGGCCCCATGCTCAAGCTGATCGACCAGGGCACGCTGGATGTCTTCATCGGTGTCCCGGCCTGTTATCGCGGCCTCGCCCTGCACGAGGATTTCGAGAAAACTGATCTCACACGCCTTCGACACTGGTCTTGTGGCGGCGCCCCGCTGGCGGATGTGCTGGTGGAAACCTTCGCGCGGCATGGAGCCACGGTCTGTAATGGCTTCGGCATGACAGAGACCGGCCCCACCGCCTTTCTGGTTGATGCGGAAAATGCCCTCGACAAGATCGGCTCAGTCGGTCGCGCCCAGCAAATGGTGGAAGCGCGCATTGCGGGCCCTGACAACACACCTCTCGCGGCGGGCGAGACCGGTGAAATCCAGTTCCGCGGCCCCGGCCTGACACCGGGATACTGGCAGCGACCGGATGAAACCGAGAAGCTGTTCACCGAGGATGGCTGGCTCAGGAGCGGTGATCTGGGACGGTTCGACGAAGATGGCTACTGCTTCATCGCCGGTCGGATCAAGGAGATGTACATTTCCGGTGGCGAAAACGTCTATCCGGCCGAGGTCGAGAATATTCTTGACGAACACCCAGCCGTCCAGGAAAGCGCCGTCGCTGGTGTAGAGGATGAAAAATGGGGTGAAGTGGGCTGTGCGCACATCATTCTGCGCGCCAATCAATCTGCCAGCGAGGATGAGCTGCGCGCCTGGTGCCGAGAGCGTCTGGCCGCCTTTAAGGTGCCCAAATATTTCCGCTTCACCCATGATCTCCCGAGGACCGCTGCCGGTAAGGTACAAAAACATCTGCTTCCGACACCGGAGACGACGCCATGAGCCGGGTCGTCCGCGATCTCTCTTTCACCCAGGCTGACTTCGACGCCTTTGCCCGCCTGTCCGGCGACGACAACCCGATCCATGTGGATCCGGAATTCTCGTCGCGCACGCGATTTGGCAAGACGGTGGCGCATGGCGCCCTGCTGTGTTCCGTGCTGAGAGGCCTGATCGAGGAACTGGCCCCAGGCGCCCGCCAACTCCGGCAGTCGACCATGTATCCAGCACCGTCTCCAGCCGGGACGCCGCTTCGTTTCGAAGCCGAAACGGTCAGTCAAACCCCTGAAACAATGACGATCTCCCTCAAGGTCACGCGTCTGGATGATCGTGAGACGACGTGTGTCGGAGAAACGGAGATCGCACGATGAGTTCAGCCTTGAGGATCGGCCAGGCCGTGGAGACACGGCGTGTTTTTGCCAGCACGGACGGGGATGATCTGACCCGCCTGTCCGGTGCGCCCGCCTCCCCGCACGCCGTGCCGGAAGCGCTGATCAACGCCATGTTCTCCTATCTTCTGGGGGTCGACCTGCCCGGCCAGGGCACAAATTACCTGAAGCAGGAAACCGAATTTGTGAGCGATGCAGCCTTTGGTGAGCCACTTTGTGCACGCGTCGAGATCACCCGCCTGCGTCCTGACAAACATCTGGTCGACCTGGAGACCACCTGCCGCGCAGAAGACGGCCGCCTGATTGCTTGCGGGCGCGCACTGGTGCTCGCACGTGACGTCGCTGGTGCATGGGACTGAGCATTGCCCGCTGCGACGGGCTGTGAAAACAATCCGTCATGGAACAGATGACTGCGCCTCTGCCGGCGCCTGAACAAGACATACTGATCATTGGTGGCGGACATAACGGGCTCGTATGCGCCGCCTATCTTGCCGCGGCCGGGTTGAGCGTAACGGTCCTGGAAGCTCGCGACGTGGTCGGCGGAGCTGCCGTTACCGAGGAGTTCCACCCCGGCTTTCGCAACTCGGTTGCAAGTTACACGGTCTCCCTCCTGAATCCGAAAGTGATCAACGATCTCGAACTGGCCCGTCATGGCCTTCAGGTCGTTGAGCGCAGGATTGGCAATTTCCTCCCCCTGGAGGACGGATACCTGCTCGCCGGCGATGGGCTGACAAAAGCAGAAACGGCGAAATTCTCGCAGCGCGATGCGGACCGCCTGGACGAATTCAACAATCGCCTCGAGGCGATCGCAGACGTGCTGCGCGACCTCGTCCTGGAAACTCCACCCAACCTGCCCGAAGGCGGTTTGTTCAGAGCCCTGCCGGAGATGCTCCGCGCTCTCGACGTCGGCGGCAAGCTCAACAAGCTCGATCTGACCGCAAAACGCGACCTGCTGGACCTGTTCTCCAAATCAGCAGGCGACTGGCTGGATGGATGGTTTGAAAGCGCACCCATCAAGGCCTTGCTGGGCTTTGATGGCGTGGTTGGCAATTACGCCAGCCCCTATACGCCAGGCAGTGCCTATGTCCTGCTGCACCATGTGTTCGGCGAGGTAAATGGCAAGAAAGGCGCCTGGGGGCATGCCATCGGCGGCATGGGCGCCATCACCCAGGCCATGGCCCGCTGCTGTGAGGAACGTGGCGTCAACATTGTGACCGGCGCTAGGGTCGAAGACGTCCTGGTCCGCAACGGATATGCCGCCGGCGCCCGTACCGCGGACGGGCAGGTTTTCACCGCCAGACACGTCGTTTCCAACCTTAATCCAAGCCTGCTGTTCAATCAGCTGATCGCGGCTCGTGAACTGCCCGAAGACTTCCGCGACCGCATGCAGCGCTACCGCAATGGTTCGGGCACGTTCCGCATGAATGTTGCGCTGTCGGAATTGCCCAGCTTCACCTGCCTGCCGGGCGATGGCGATCATCTGACCGCCGGGATCATCATCGCGCCCACCCTTCAATACATGGAAGAGGCCTATTTCGATGCCCGCCGCTCGGGATGGTCGAAAGACCCCATCGTCGAGATGCTCATCCCCTCAACGCTCGATGACAGCCTCGCACCGGCCGGGCAGCATGTGGCCAGCCTCTTCTGCCAGCATGTCGCGCCGGACTTGCCGGACGGGGCATCGTGGGATGATCATCGCGAAGAGGTCGCTGACCTGATGATCGAGACGGTCGACAAATGGGCGCCCGGCTTCAAGGCATCCGTGCTGGGTCGCCAGATCCACAGCCCGCTGGACCTCGAGCGCAAGTTCGGACTGATCGGCGGCGATATCTTCCACGGTGCGCTCAGCCTCGACCAGCTCTTCTCGGCCCGGCCGGTATTGGGGCATGGTGACTACAGAACGCCGATCAAGGCGCTCTATCAATGTGGGTCCGGCACCCATCCGGGCGGCGGCGTCACCGGCGCGCCGGGCCACAATGCGGCGCGTGAAATCCTGCGGGACCTTCGCCGGGGCTAGAGCCGACATAGGCTTTGCACCTCCGACCAGCCAACAAAAAGACCCGCCGGCCATCGCCAGCGGGTCGGTATTCTTCGCAGACGCCAAGCCCGCCTATTTCTGGGCGCGTTCGATCGATTCCTGGATCAGCTGGCGTGCCTTCTCGGCGTTATCCCAGCCCTGCACCTTCACCCACTTGTTCGGCTCGAGATCCTTGTAGTGCTCGAAGAAATGGCCGATGCGCGCGATCAGTGTCTTCTGGACATCGGTGTAGTCCTGGATGTCGTCATACATGGACGAGATCTTCTGGTGCGGCACAGCGAGAATTTTCTCGTCCAGCCCACTCTCATCTTCCATCAGCAGCACACCGACCGGACGGGCGCGCACGACGCACCCTGGAACCAGCGTGGTCTGACCCAGAACCATGACATCGATCGGATCGCCGTCATCGGACAGGGTATGCGGCATGAAGCCGTAATTGCTCGGATAGCGCATCGGCGTGTGCAGGAAGCGATCGACAAAAACCGTCCCGCTATCCTTGTCCATCTCGTATTTGACCGGCTGACCGCCGACCGGGACCTCGATGATGACATTGATGTCTTCAGGCGGATTGATACCAGCGGAGATTTTGTCGATGCGCATTTTCTTTTTCCCAGCAGAGAAGCGATTTTCCTGTCCTCTTACGCCTATCGCAGCAAACCGCCAATGGGTTCGCTGCGGCGCAATATGAAGTTTCAGCATCAGGCCGATCGGGCGTCTGTCTCTTTCCCGCTCTCGATTGCTTCGCGGGCTACCACTTCCTGACCCCGCAAATGTACCCAGTGGGCGCGCTCACCGGACCAGTTGGACAGGATCCGGGCTGCAACGCGGGACCCGGTCAGGTCGAGATGGGTCTCTATCAGGCGGCGACAGCGACGCTCGGCTTCAGCATTCAGCGGCAGCTCCACGACAGTTTCTCGATTGAGTCGGGATTCCAGTCGCTTGTTCGGGTCATAGACGAACACGTCACCGCCGGTCATGCCGGCAGCAAAATTATCTCCGACAGGTCCAAGGATCACGGCTGCTCCGCCGGTCATGTACTCACACCCATTGGTTCCACAGCCCTCGACCACGGTCTCGGCGCCTGAATTGCGGACGGCAAACCGCTGACCGGCCTTGCCTGCCGCAAACAATCGCCCGGACGTCGCGCCATAAAGACAGGTATTGCCGATAATGACGTCATGCGCGCCACGGTCCTCGAACGGGCGAATAACAATCTCGCCGCCGGACAGGCCCTTGCCCACATAATCATTCGCGTCGCCGGAAAGACTGATACGCAGCCCCTTGGCCGCGAACGCTCCCAAAGACTGTCCGGCAGACCCCTGAAGTTTCAGTGTCAGCTTGCCGCCGTCCAGACCCTCGGGGCCAAAGGTTCGCACAATACGCGAGGACGTCTTTGTTCCAACGGCCCGGTCCGTATTCTTGACCACGTAATCGAGTTGCATCTTTTCGCCGCGATCAAAGACGGGCTGGGCATCTTCAATGATCTGCTCGTCAAGGCTGGGGGCAACCGCATTGCGTTGTTTGCGGGAGGAGCGAGCGGGGCGATCTGCGGCATCGGCGCGGATCATGATCGCGCTGAGATCGAGATCATCCAGCGCCTCCGATCCGCGAGACACCTGGTCGAGCAGATCGGACCGGCCAATGACATCCTCCAGCGATTGAGCGCCCAGGCCAGACAGGATTTCGCGCACATCCTCCGCGAGATAGGTCATCAGGTTGACGACATGGTCCGGCGCACCACCAAAGCGCGCCCGCAAATCATCATCCTGGGTGCAGACCCCGACCGGACAGGTGTTGGAATGACACTGACGCACCATCAGACAACCCAGAGCCAGAAGCGCAGCCGTACCGATACCGAATTCCTCGGCTCCCAGCATGGCAGCGATGACAATGTCACGGCCAGTTCGGATACCACCATCCGCGCGCAGGGTTACACGATCACGCAGGCCGTTGAGCGACAGCATCTGGTGGGCTTCCGCCAGCCCCAGCTCCAGCGGACCGCCGGCGAATTTGACAGAGGACAGGGCAGCAGCCCCTGTTCCGCCGATGGAGCCGGAAATATTGATGATATCCGCATTGGCCTTGGCGACCCCGGCAGCCACAGCGCCTACGCCCGAGGACGCGACCAGCTTTACCCCGACCCGGGCTTCCGGATTGATCTGCTTGAGATCATAGATCAGCTGGGCCAGGTCCTCGATGGAATAGATATCGTGGTGTGGCGGCGGCGAAATCAGCGAAACGCCCGGGGTCGACAATCGCATGCGGGCAATGAAGTCGGTCACCTTGAACCCCGGCAGCTGACCACCTTCGCCGGGCTTGGCCCCCTGGGCGACCTTGATCTCGATTTCACGGCACTGGTTGAGATATTCCGCCGTCACACCGAAGCGACCGGAGGCTACCTGTTTGACCGCCGAATTCATGTTGTCGCCATTGGGCAGGGCGACATAACGCGCGGGGTCTTCGCCACCCTCGCCGGAGACTGACTTGGCGCCGATCCGGTTCATCGCCACGTTGAGCGCTGCATGGGCCTCGGGCGACAACGCACCCAGGGACATGCCCGGCGTCACAAAGCGCTGGCGGATCCCATTGACGGACTCAACCTGTTCCAGACCGATCTCCGGCCCGACAGGGCGCATGTCCAGCAGGTCGCGCAATTGCGTTGGACCTTCACTCGCCAGCGCCTCGCGATACGCGCCCCAGGCCTCGCGATCCTCATAGCGAACAGCTTTTTGCAGGGCGGAAATGGCCTGCGCGGAGAGGGCGTGGCGCTCGCCGCTGGAGCGGCGTGTATAGAATCCGCCGACCGCCAGCGCCTCCTGTTTTTGCCATGCGCGAGTGTGCAGATCCACGGCAATCGCCTCGAGGCCGGGCAGGCCGATACCCGAGATCCGGCTGACAACGCCAGGCAGATAGGCCTCAACCAGGGCACGCGAAAGCCCCAGAACCTCGAAATTGCAGCCGCCGCGATAGGAGGAGATGATCGAGATGCCCATCTTGGACAGGATTTTCAGCAAGGCACCATCCAGAGCGTCCTTGAGATGCCGTGCCCGTTCGCAGGCCCAGTCATCCCCACCCACCGCTGGGCGGTCTGCCGTCACCGTGTTGAATGCCAGATAGGGATTGACCGTCGTCGCACCGAGGCCAATGAGCACCGCCGCATAATGCCCGTCAAAACACTCCGCAGTGCGCACATTGATCGAGCAGGCATTGCGCAACCCCTGCTTGGTCAGATGCGCATGCACAGCACCCGCAACCAAGATCATGGGCAGAGGCAGGCGCGCCTCATCCTGGGCCATGTCAGACAGGACAAGATGGCCGGCGCCGCCACGAATGGCCTCGCTGGCCTGTTCCATGACCGAAGTCAGGGCATCGCGCATGGCCTGCCCGTCGCCCGCCGCGTCTTCCGCCGCGAACGTGCAGTCAATCTCGTGCACTGTCCGCCCAAGATGCGCGCGCAAACGATCAAAGGCGCCATTGGTCAGGATCGGACTGTCCAGCACCATCACGTTATACTGACGCTCGCCGAAACCCAGAATATTGCCAAGATTGCGGAACCGCGTTTTCAGCCCCATGACCCGGCCTTCCCGCAAGGGGTCGATCGGCGGATTGGTGACCTGTGAAAAGGTTTGTCGGAAGAAATGGCTGAGCGGGCGATAGCGGTCCGACAACACGGCGAGTGCCGTATCATCGCCCATGGACCCCACAGCCTCCTTGCCCGCCTTGGCCATTTCCTTGAGCACAAGCTCAATGGACTCGAATGAAAAACCTGCTGCGGCCTGGCGCGTCCGGCGCTCGTCCGCATCAAACATTTCCGGTTCGGGGCCCGGACCAACGACGGGTTCGATATCCTCAACGCTCTCCAGCCATCGCTCATAGGGGCCAGACTTGGCCAGCTCGTCGAGGATTTCCGGTTCCCGATAGAAGCGGCCTTCTTCCAGATCCAGTGCAATCAAGCGACCCGGCGTCACCGAACCACGCTCAGCAATTCTTTCGGCCTCAACAGGCGCCATACCCGTTTCCGACCCTACGATCAAAAGGCCATCATGGGTCAGTGAGTACCGCATCGGCCGAAGGCCATTGCGATCGAGCCCGGCAATGGCCCAGCGACCATCGAAGGCCGCGATCGCCGCTGGCCCGTCCCACGGCTCCATCACGGCGTTACAATAGCCGTACAATGCCTGCCAGCGCTCCGGCATCACGTCCGTGCGTTTCGACCAGGCTTCCGGGATCAGGAGCGTCTTGGCCATCGGGGCCGTGCGCCCCGCACGGACCAGCACCTCGAAGGTCTGGTCCAGTGCCGCAGAATCCGACGCGCCGGGCTGGATCACCGGCAGCACATCTGCCGTCTCGGACAAGAAGGCCTTCTCGGCGATGTGGCGCTCGTGCGAACGCATCCAGTTGGTATTGCCGCGGATCGTATTGATCTCGCCATTATGGGCCAGCATGCGGAAGGGCTGAGCCAGGCGCCATTCGGGGAAGGTGTTGGTCGAATACCGCTGGTGGAAAATTGCGAAGGGCGACACAAAGTCCGGGTGCTTGAGATCCAGGTAGAAGGCGTCGATATCCTGAGCCCGGAACAAGCCCTTGTAGATGATGTCCTTGGGCGAGAGCGAGCAGACATAAAGCTCCCGCAGGTTTTCCTCGCGGGCACGGCGTTCGATGCGACGACGAATGAGATAAAGGCAGCGCGACAGGGTTTCAGGATGGCGGCTTGCCGGATCACGGAACAAGACCTGCTCGATCTCGGGCAATGTCGCCCGCGCTTTTTCACCCAGCACCGAGGTATCGATCGGAGGCTGTCTCCAACCATAGAAGGCGAGCCCTTCGCGCAGGATCTCGGCTTCGATAATCGCGCGGGCCCGTTCACGGGCGGCGAAATCCGTGCGCGGCAGGAAGATCATGCCTACGATCACATCACCCGCCTCCGGTTCGTGTCCCGTGCGCGCAACCTCGTTCTTGAAGAATTCCTGGGGGACACCGACACGAAGGCCGGCACCATCTCCGGTCAGCCCGTCAGCATCCACCGCCCCGCGGTGCCAGACCGCTTTCAGGGCCGCAATGCCAAGCTCGACGATCTCGCGACGTGGCTTACCGTTAACGTCAGCGATAAGGCCGACACCGCAAGCGTCTTTTTCATGTTCGGGATGATGAAGTCCGGCGTCCTGCAGGACACGCAATTGATCCTGGATAGCTTGGGTCATTCTGCAGCTCCCAGAACGGCGTAGCGATTGTCCAGATAGGCCTGGATCGATTGGGCAGCATCCAGCCCGTCCTTGATGGCCCAGACCACAAGGGACGCGCCGCGATAGATATCACCGGCGACAAAAACACCCTCCAGGCTGGTCATTCGGGTATCGCGATCGGCTGCGACATTACCCCAGCGGTCGCGCGCAAGATCAGCATTGGCAAACGCCTTGGGAAGGTCTTCCGCTTCAAAGCCAAGCGCTGCGATGACGAGATCCGCACCCAGGTCAAAGACATCGCCGTTTACGGGTTCCGGCGAACGTCGCCCGGACGCATCCGGCGCGCCCAGGCGCATGCGCTGGACCCGGACCGTCTGGCTGCCGTCTTCATGGTCATTGATCGCAAGCGGGTTGGCCAGCCATTCAAACTGGACGCCCTCTTCCTCTGCATTACGAACCTCTCGCGCAGAGCCAGGCATATTGGCCTTGTCGCGCCGGTAGAGGCAGGTCACGGACTCGGCACCCTGGCGGATCGCCGTGCGCACACAATCCATCGCGGTATCGCCACCCCCGACGACCACGACACGCTTGCCGTTGGCATCCAGGTGCCGGCTCGTGTCAGCGGCGTCGCCCAGATCATCGCGATTGGACCGCGTCAGGTAATCAAGCGCAGGGATGATTTGCTCGCCGGAGCCGGGACAGGTCAACTGTCGCGCCGCGTAAACGCCGGTCGCAATCAGAATGGCACTATGGCGCGCACGCAGCTCTGCAAAGGACAGGTCCTTGCCGATCTCGCAACCCAGTTCGAACGTAATCCCGCCGTCCTCAAGTCGTTTCAGGCGCCGCTCGACAACGCTTTTCTCCAGCTTGAAGCCCGGAATGCCATACATCAGCAGGCCGCCTGCCCGGTCATTGCGTTCATAGACCGTCACATCATGGCCGGCCTCTCTCAGGCGCTCGGCAGCCGCCAAGCCCGCAGGGCCCGAACCGATCACGCCTACGCTGGTACCGGTGGACGGTCCGGGTTGCACAGGCTCGACCCAGCCTTCCTGCCAGGCGGTATCGGTGATGAACTTCTCGATACTGCCGATCGTAACCGCGCCGTGGCCGGACTGTTCGATGACGCAGCTACCCTCGCAGAGCCGGTCCTGGGGACAGATGCGGCCACAGATCTCCGGCATGGTGGAGGTAGCCGAGGAGGCCAGATAGGCATCATGAAGACGGTCATTGCCGGCCAGCATCAGCCAGTCTGGAATGTTGTTGCCCAAAGGACAACCAGACTGACAGAAGGGCACGCCGCATTGCGAACACCGGGACGCCTGCCCCGTCGCGGCGCCCGACGGCCAGTCCGCATAGATTTCCTGGAAATCCTGCTTCCTGTCCTGGGCGTCGCGCGCAGCGGGAAATTTCTGATCCAGGTTTACAAATCGCAGCAAGGTACCGGCCTCAAGGTTTCGAAAGTTCCGCAGCGCAGCATAAATCTCGCACATGCACAAGATTGACGCTGTCACATTTTGTGGCGCATTCTTTCGTGGTAGCGATAACTTATATACAAATATGGCAAATTTTCTTGAACTTGACCTATAGGTTAGAATGTTCATCCACCAACACGCTCACACCGCTATGCAATATCTTTGGGCGACTCCCGCGAACCTTAACGGAAACGGCCAGGGATGCGGTCGTATTGAACCGGCCGGAGCGGTGCGCTAGGTCTTTTGCATACAAACGACCGCAGAATACAAAAATCAGGTTCCTCCTTGCCCAGATCACCCCAACGCTTTTCCGACCCGATCCAGAAGACCAGCGTCGTCGACACCCTCGCCACAAAGCTGCGCGAACGTATTCTCAGGAATGAGCTGCGTGCGGGTGAACCTCTGCGGCAGGAAGCGCTCGCCGAGGCGTACGGGGTCAGCCGGATGCCCATTCGCGAGGCGTTCAGACAGCTCGAGGCTGAGGGTCTCGTGGAATTCCATCCGCATCGCGGAGCTGTTGTCAGCGCCATGTCGATTGAAGAGGCCGAGGAATTATTCGACCTGCGCCTGCTGATCGAAACGGATCTGATCGCCCGCGCAATCGAGAATGCCAGCGATGCGGACCGGGCGACAGCGCGTGCGGCCTTCGAGGCCGTGCAACATGCCTATTCAACCGGTGATGAGGAACGCTGGGGCGCTCTGAACTGGGAGTTCCACAAATCGCTCTACACGGCGTCCAACCGTCCGCGCTCACTGAGCCTGCTGGACGGTTTGAATGCCAATATCGATCGTTATGTCCGATTGCAGCTTTCGCTGGAGAATTCCGCCCCGGACCGCGCAAATACCGAGCACAAGCAATTGCTCGAAGCCTTCGTGGGCGGCGACGGCGCGACGGCAAAGAGCATTCTGCAGATGCATATTCGCGATGCCCGCACCTCGCTCCTAAAGGCACTTTGCGAGCGCCAGGATATGGCCGTCGACTGATCAGGCCACGACGAAACCGTGTTTATAGGGGTCGCGATCATCGACGAAGATCGTGTTGACGCCCGTCTGGACAGCCCAGCCCTGAACACTCGGCATGATGGCCGATTTCGAGCCGACCCGGGTTTCGCTTTCCACCCGCCCCTTGAAGCTCGAGCCGATAAGGCTCTCGTGCACAAAGTCCTCGCCGACCTTCAGACGCCCGCGCGCGGCGAGCTGGGCCATGCGCGCGCTGGTCCCCGTACCACAGGGTGACCGGTCAATCGCCCGCTCGCCATAGAAGACAGCATTGCGTGCGTGCGCCCCGTCGGATTTCGCGGCATCGGCCCACAGGATATGGTGGAAACCACTGATGTCAGGGCGCTCGGCATGCTCACAGCGCAGTTGCGCATTGGCAGCGGCCCGGACTTGCAGACTTCTGGACAGCAGCCAATCGACACCCACCTCATCAAGTCCGGGATAGTTTTTCTGCGGCTCCACGATCACATAGAAGTTTCCGCCATAGGCGATATCGACCACCAGCTCGCCCAGACCTTCAACGTGCAGGCTGACATCTGCCTGGTCGAGATAGCTGGCCACATTGAAAATGCGGACGCCCGCCACATGCTCACCGTCCCATTCGATCTCGGCTCGGACGAGGCCCGCCGGCGCGTCCAGCACCACCCGATTGCGATCCTTCGGTGTGATATAGCCATTTTCCAGCGCCATGGTGATCGTGCCGATCGTTCCGTGCCCGCACATGGGCAGACAACCGGATGTCTCGACAAAGATGATGGACGCATCCGCCTCGTCACTGATGGGCGGATACAGGATCGATCCGGACATCATGTCATGGCCCCGAGGCTCGAACATGAGCGCGGTTCGGATCCAGTCATGATTGGCCTGGAAGTCCAGCCGGCGCTCGGCCATGGTCGCCCCCTCGAGAGCTGGAACAGCACCGGTGATCACACGAACAGGATTGCCGCAAGTGTGCCCGTCCAGGCAGAGAAACGTGTGGCGCATGGATGAGCCCCGCGGGTCTGACTATTGAGCCGGGATGGCATCACGCTGGATGACGGGCCGTGTATCACGGGCGTCTTCCACCATTTTGACGACCTGGGCCCGACGCTCACCGGTCAGCTCCATACGCGGCATGCGCACCCGTTCGGACCCACGCCCCATGACGGCTTCGGCAAGCTTGATGGACTGGACCAGGTCATGCTCGGCATCGAGATGAAGCAACGGCATGAACCACCGATAGATCTCTCGTGCCCGAGCCAGGTCTCCGGCCTCGAATGCATCCCACAATGCGATGGATTCCTGGGGGAAGGCATTGGTTAGCCCAGAGACCCACCCTTCAGCGCCCAGAAGGAGTTCTTCCAGCGCCACATCGTCCAGTCCGGCGAAGACGGTATAGCGTTCGCCACACGCATTGATGATGTCGGTAATACGTCTCGGATCGGGCGCTGACTCCTTGATGGCCGCGAGGTTGGAAACATCGGACAGGCGCCGCAGCGTCTCGATCGAGATCGACACGCGATAAGCGGGCGGGTTGTTGTACAGCATGATGGGTAAGCGCGTCGCGGCGGCCACACGCCTGACATGCTCCTCCAGTTCGGCTTCGGACGGCACATAGACCATGGCCGGCAACAGCATCAGTCCGTCCGCACCCATGCGTTCGGCCGCTTCCGCGTAATCGGCTGCCAGTTCGGTCGTTAGTTCCGATACGCCCGTGATCACAGGGACACGCCCCGCCACGACCTCGACGATAGCGGCAAGCACCTCGCGCTTCTCCTCGGCACGCAGGGAGTTGTTCTCCCCGACAGTCCCCATCGCGATAATGCCGTGCACACCGTCTCGCACAAGATTATCGACGACCCGCTTGGTCGCCTCAAAATCAATCGAACGGTCCTCCGCGAATTGCGTGGTTGCCGCGGGAAATACGCCTCGCCAGCCGATCTTCTGCATCTGCGTGCCCTTCTTCAAACTCTGCCGGAATCGAACATGATTTCTCCTACTACAGAAATTGGATCCAATATACAGTTTTTTTCAGCTAACCGCTTTGTGTGATGACACCGACCGGCGAGAACGATAGCGTTCGCGCCAAGAGGGGAGATCAATATGTCCAAGAATTTCACGAGCCTGGCGGCTGTCCTTGTGATGGCAGCGAGCTCTGCAAGCTACGCGCAGGAAAGCATTTCCGAAGCCGTGGAAGGCCTGACTTCACACCAGGGTTTCCTGACCAGCCATGTCGACAGCTCGGATGGACGTGTCCTGATCGAGCTCGCCCCGCAGGATGATGGCTCGCTCGGCCGCATGATCTACACCGCGCGCCTCACCTCGGGCCTAGGCTCCAACCCGGTCGGCCTGGACCGTGGCCTGGGATCGAGCTCCGAGATCTTGCGGTTCACCCGGGTCAATGACCAGGTCTTCGCGGAATTCGAGAACACCGGCTATGTCGCCCTGGGCGCGGAACCAGAAGAAGCGGATGCCACGCGTCAATCCTTCGCCCGCTCAGTTGTCTGGCAAACGGATATCCTTGCGCAAACCGACGATCGGGTGCTGATCGATATTTCCGGCTTCCTGGAACGCGACCAGGTCGGCACGACGACAACCCTCTCGCGGTCGGGTCAGGGGTCGTTTTCTGTGGATGCTGGCCGCAGCGCCCCGTTGACCGACAGTGTTCTTGTCTTCCCAGAGAATGTCGAAATCGATGCGCTCTTGACCCTGCAGTCTTCCTCGCCAGGCTCCGAAGTGCGCGCAGTCGCGCCGTCGCCAAATTCTGTGACGCTCACCGTGCACCACTCCTTTGTGGCGCTTCCCGATGCTGGCTACACGCCGCGTATGGCGGATGACCGGGCCGGCAGCATCATCACAAGCGTCTATGACATGGCCGCCCCGCTCGACGAGCCGGTGCGTCGCTCCTTTGCCCTGCGCCATCGTCTGGAAAGGCTGGACCCGGCACAGCCCTCCGGACCGGTCGTTGAACCCATCGTCTATTATGTCGATCGCGGCGCTCCGGCGGTTATCCGCGATGCTTTGATCGAAGGTGGAAACTGGTGGGGCCAGGCATTCGAAGCGGCCGGTTTCCAGGACGCCTACCGCGTCGAGCTCCTGCCTGAGGGCGCGCACCCGGCAGATGTGCGCTACAACATGATCCAATGGGTGCATCGCCAGACCCGGGGCTGGTCCTATGGCGGGTCGGTCATTGATCCGCGCACGGGCGAGATCATCAAGGGACATGTGATCCTGGGCAGCCAGCGTGTCCGCCAGGACCGGATGATTTTCGAGGGATTGCTGGGCGTGGATGGCACCGGCAGTGGCGCTGCAGACGATCCCATGGAGCTGGCACTGGCGCGCATCCGCCAACTGTCTGCCCACGAGATCGGCCACACAATTGGCCTGGCACACAACTTCGCCGCCAGCATCAATAATCGCGCCTCAGTGATGGATTATCCCGCCCCCTGGGTCCGCATGAATGCGGGCGCGGTCGACGTCTCAGACGCCTATGACACCGATATCGGCGAGTGGGATATCACGGCCGTATCCTGGCTGTACGGACAGGCCGAGACTGCCGAGGCGGAAGCAGAGTTGATCGAAGGCGTGCTCGACGACGCCCGTGACGAGGGTCAGCTCTACATCACAGACCTGCACGCGCGCGGCACCAACGCTGCACACCCGCTCGCCAATCTCTGGGACAATGGCGCTGACCCGGTCGCGGAATTGCGCGAGGTCATGGCCGTCCGCAACACGGCCCTCGCCAATTTCGGCCAGCATGTGATGGCCGCGGATCAACCCCTCAGTGCGCTGCGCGGCGTCTTCCCGCCCATCTATCTGTATCACCGTTACCAGGCCGAGGCCGCGGCAAAGACCCTGGGCGGCGTCTACTTCTCCTACGAGACCAATGCCGGTGGTGCATCCGGTCTTGAACCCGCGCCCGCCAGCGATCAGCGCGATGCCCTCGCCGCCCTGCTGCAAACGCTCGATCCGGAATTCCTTGATATCCGTGACGAGACCCTGGCGCTGCTATCCCCCGCCCCGTTCGCAGATTACGACGCGGCAGCGACCCGGGAGTTGTTCAATTCATCGCTGTACCCGGCCTTCAGTCGACGCGATGCAGCGGCGGCGGCAAGCCGCATCACCCTTGCGGCAACCCTGTCCTCCGGACGCGTGTCGCGCATGGCCGACCAGGTCTCACGCGACGAAAACCAGCTGGGCCCCGACGAACTCTTCTCCACCGTCGAGGCGGCGATTTTCAGCGCCCCTAGGGGTGAAGCCGGTCGCCTGTCTCCCATCCGGGAAGCGGTTCAGACCGAATATGTCGACCAGCTGCTGCGCCTTGCCAGCGCGGATAATCCGGTCGTGGCGGCCCTGGCGTCTGCACGCCTGTCCGGCCTCGAGCGCTATTTGTCTCGAGGCTCGAACGCCCATCGCAACTGGCTCGGCCAACGCATCGAAAATGGCATGTCCCGACTGGGTGATGGCAATGACCCCGCCAATAGCGACACGGCGATCCCGCCGGGCAGCCCGATCGGGGCGGATACGTGCTGGCATTGCGACAGTGCCGCGCTGGTCTACGGCTCTCGTTGATCCCCGGCCTTCTCTCTCGGCCCGCTGGGCCGAGAGAGAATGAAGGCCGCCGATGCGCTGAGCACGACCGCCTGGGTCAGGAGAATTTGCCACCCCAGCCCCATGAACCAGCTGAGCCCGAGCGCCAAGACCATGACGATCAACGCCATGATCTTGGAGCCACGGTCGATGGCACCATGATCTCTCCAGTTCCGGATCAGCGGTCCGAATTGCCGGTGGTTCAGGAGCCAATTATGCAAACGCCTGGAGCTGCGGGCAAAACCATAGGCGGCGAGCAGCAGGAAGGGTGTGGTCGGGAGCAGGGGCAAGACCGCGCCTGCGATGGCCAGACCGGTCATCAGCAAACCGAAGATCAGCCATAGAGCGCGACGGATCATTCATTTGTCTCCTGCGGCAGATTCGCCAGGAAGAAGCGGATCGCGTTTTCACCCATGATGCTGGCAACCTCGTCACGGGTCAGACCCAAACGCAGTAGTTCGTGGGTCAGGACTGACAGCTCGGCGCCATCAAACGATGCGGTGATGGTGCCATCATAGTCCGATCCCAGCGCTACATGATCGATACCGACAAGCTCCACCGCCGCAAGAAGGGCGCGGGCCACACCCGCCGGGCTGTCATCACAGGTCACGTCCGCCCAGAATCCGATCCCGATCAGACCGCCCTCTGCCGCGATGGTCTGCATCAGCTCGTCGGGCAGGTTCCGTCGCGTCTGGCAATGCCCGTAAATGCCGGTGTGAGAGACGATGACCGGTTTGTCCGAGAGCGCCAGCACGTCTCGTACGACCTGGTGCGAGGAATGCGCCACGTCGATCACCATGCCCATCTCCACGGCCTGCAACACCACCTGTTCGCCAAAGGGCGTCAGACCATGTCCGCCAAGGCCGTGCAGGGACCCACCCAGTTCATTATCGAAGAAATGGTGCAGCCCGAGAACGCGATAGCCTTCATCATAAAGGCCCTGCAAATGCTCGATTTGCCCCTCCAGGGAGTGTGCACCTTCGGTCGCCAGAAGCGCCACCATGGGGCCATCCGGATCATCCAGTGCGCGCTCCAGATCGGTGGCATTGCGCCCGATCACCAGGCGATCACCGGTCCCCTCCAGCCTCTGCAGGCGGCGGGCATGAAATCGTGCTCGGGCGTATAGAGACGTCCAGGTATCCACGGGCCAGCGCTGCACCATCGCCAGCGCGGTGATATTATCGCTGTCTGCTGTATTGCTGTCATAGTTCTGGCCGGCGGGGGTCTTGGTCACGCTGGCAAAAACCTGCAGGCGAACATTGCTGTGCGTCAGGCGCGGAATATCGGTATGGCCGCGATTGTTCCAGCGCCGCGGATCGCGCATCCACAACAACATGTCGGAGTGGAGATCCGCGACGCGGAGCTCGGCGTGCAATTGCGCCGCGTCTTCCGAGATCTGGTAGGGCGCGTGCGGACGCACAACATTCATGTCATTGTCGATATATGCCGGCAAAATCCTGAAAACGCCGATCAGTACTGCCGCCATAACCACGACCAGGATCGTCAGAAGTGTGCGCATATTGTCCTCCGCTGGGGACAGAGTGCAGGGGTTCGGCGCACAAAAAAAGAGGCTGCCCGGATCAGGCAGCCTCCCCAATGTCCGTCGTGCGGAACTCTACTCGCTGTAGAGCTCGGAAATCGACAGGGTCGCTTCTGCATTCCCACCCGCGGAATAGGAGCCGATCCAGATGTCATACGTGCCAGACATCGGATTGTGGAAGCTGATGGCCGGATTGAGGCCGGCATTGCCGCCGTCATCATTGCAGTGCCAGTTGCCATTTGGATCATTGATCAAAAGCGTGGTGTCCGAATTGGACGCAGCCGAGATGATCAGCGGCAGGCTGCCCGCACTGAAGCTCAGTTCAAAATCCGGTGCCGCTGCGACATAGCCGCGACAGCCTGACTGCGTATCGGAGGCCGCGAAGGGGCCACCGGAAATGACATCGATGCGGTACGGGTCCGGTTGGAAACCGCTCGTCAGGCTGGCAGATCCGAACAAGGACGGCAGGGTATAATCCGGTCCAGTCGCTTGCGGGGCATCCACGTGAGGCGCCACAATTCCGACCTCGGAAATGGACAGGGTCGAATTGGCATACTCGTCACGAGAATATGATCCGACCCAGATATCATAACGACCGGAGAGCGGATTATCGAAGCGGAGCAGCGGGTTGAGGCCCTCGCCACCATCGTCATTACAGAACCAGTTGCCGTTCGGATCATTGACGACAAGCGTCGTATCGCTGCCTGAATCCACACCAATCGTCAGATCGAATGTCGAGCCCGCGCTGTAGGACACGGAATAGTCGGGCGCGTTGGCAATCCAGCCGCGACAGCTTGAGCCCAAATTCGAGGCGGAAATCGTACCACCGGATATGATCTGCGCCGTGTGAGGGTCCGGTGCATAACCGGCCTGCAGCGAGACGCTGCCCGCCGTGGCGGGTTGTGAATAGTCCTGGGCGTAGGCGGCGCTTCCCAGAGCGACAACACTCGCCGAGATCGCAAGAGCAAATTTCATCAGGGTCCCATTTTCTCCCAATGCGAGGCACACCGTGCCTCGCTTTCCCTAGATGGGGGATATTAGGGGAGGGATGGCCTGAACCCTAGCTGAATGTTCGATCTAGTCGCGAGGTTCCTCGTCGATCTCCCATCCCAGAGCCGCGGTCATGAGGTGAAAAATCGTGTTTTGCTCCATCGAACCGCTGAAATAATGGGAGCGGGCGCCGGTCGCATACAAGGCCACATCAGCCCCGGAATGCGTCTCGGACGGCATACGCACAGCCGCCTCCTGGCGGTAATTGGTATCCGTAACCTCTTCCTCGGTCAGAGCGTCGCCATCCTGATCTCGCGTATTGGGACCATTGGCATAGCCGATCGTGGTGTAAGGGCGACCACCGGCGTCAAAGGACAGGCTGGTTGAGCCGTCTTCATTCGCCTCGCGCACCAGCCCCAGAATAGGATTGCCGCGCGCCGGATAGCCGGAAATGGTCATGGTGTGACCGTGGTCAGCAGTGACAACAATCAGCGTATCGTCCAGGTCAACAATGTCGACGGCGGTGGCGATCGCGTCGGCAAAGGCCTGCATGTCGGTAAAGGCACGATACGCATTCGTTCCGTGGTGGGCATGATCGACGCGCCCGGCTTCAACGACCAGCACGTATCCATCCTCGTCCTGCGCCAGTCGACGAAGAGCGAACGACGTCAGCTCGGCCAGCGACGGTTCGTCAGCTGCATCGCGATCCGCCTCGAAGGACAGATGACTTCCCGTGAAGAGGCCGAGAACAGGGGCATCCGAGGCGACATCCAGAGCATGGAATTCATCGGCCGTGGTCAGAGAGACCCCTCCACGATCGCTCCATTCCTGCATCAGATTGCGACCGTCACCGCGACGTCCGCCTTCGCTGTCTGGCAGAAAGGCCTGGCGCCCCCCACCCAGCACGACCTCGATGCCATCGCCATGATCGAAAGACAGCAATTGCGCTGCGATATCCTCACAGCCTGCCTCAACTGCCTCCGGCGGCAGCGCGGCATCGACTTCCCAGGATCGGGAAACGGAGTGCGCATAGGTCGAAGCCGGGGTCGCATGGGTGATGCGCGCCGAGGAAATAATGCCCGTGGCCAGGCCACGGTTTTCCGCCAGTTCAATCAGGGTTTCAGGCGGTGTCGCCGTGCCGTTGCACACATCCAGATACTGGTCTGCCAGCACGCTGATGGCTCCGTTGCGCGTTTTGTAGCCGGTGACCATGGCCGAGGCCGTGTTGGCGGAATCGGGGACCTGGGCGTCCGTACTGTAGGTGCGGACCAGTGCCGCATCGGGAAAATGCTCAAAGCTGAGCAGGTTCTCGACATCATCCGTGCCGGCACCATTCTGCTGGCCGTCGAAAATACGCGCAGCGGTGATTGTTGGCACGCTCATCCCGTCTGCCACAAAGAGAATGACATTGCGCGCTTGCTGGGGACGTATCCGTCGCTCGATGCGTGCCCGTGCCTCTGCCTGTGCGCGAGCCCAGGTTTCATCATCAATCGGCTGACGGGTATCGACGGATTGGGCAGAGCAAGCTGACGACAAGACTGCCAGAGCGACAGAAGCCGCATGTAATGAGAGACGCACCGAATTACCTCCACAATTCTGTACCGGCCCGCCTAGCCGAGCGGGCTCGAGGAATCCAGTGAAGTGTTGGAGACGAAGGGATCAGTTCTGCAGCAGGATCGTCGCTTCAACCAGATTTCCCCGCCCTAAATAGGTCAGGCTGGAGAAAGACAAATCTCTCGCCATGGCAATACCACGCCCACGATAGCCCTCTGACGGGAAGTCACTTTCGGCATAACTGTCGAACTCGAACCCGTCACCATCATCCTGGATCGTGATGGAGATCATCCGCTCACCACGTTGGAAAGTCACCAGAACAACTCGCCCCGCATAATCCGGGCTGGCCAGTCGGCGCTCCACCTCGTCGCGCCATTTGCCCTCGATGATCAACTGCTGTTTCTCGTCAGCAGTGATTTCCAGATTGCCATGCTCAACCGCATTGATCAGCAATTCCTGCAGTCCAATCGCGACCAGGTCAGAGTTGGGACAAGCCAATGCCAGCATGGTGGCAAGGTTCCGGGCCTCGTCGAGGCTGGAAAGCACGAACTGGCCGTGATTGATGGTACCGACCGCGGATTGTCGGCTGGCCACGTCACGTCGCAGGCTCGCTACCTGGCTGCGATACTCGCTGGCCGCGAGATAGACGGATTTCAAGACCTGGGCGTCGACATCCGCCGGCAGGACAAAATCGGCACGCCCCGGCGATGCATCAACGGAAATCAGGATTGTCTGGATAATCGCGTCCGTCTGTGCCTTGGCCGCCGCCAGGATGTCCGCATGCGCATCATCCACGATTACGATGCCGATCTGCTCGAAATCCGGATCTTCGTCATGAGCGATGGTCGCGTCGAGATCGTCACCGAGCACATCAGGAATAAGGCGCGCCAGACGTGCGTCCTTGAAGCGGGCCCACACCTTGCCGCTGCCGGACGTCGCAAGCTCTGCCAGCATCACTTCACCTCCAACCGCAAGATGGTCAGATCATCAGGCATGGAGTCGGGGAAGTGGCCCAGGATGCTGCGCACCAGCGCATCGGCAAATCCCGCCGCCTCCCGCTGTTCCAAGCCGGTTCGGATATGCCCGACGAGATCGCCGACCTCAAGCGACTGGGTCGGATCATCAAAGTCCTCGTAGAGTGCGTCACTGTAGAGACAGAGCTGATCGCAGGGTTGCAACTGGATACTGCGGGTCTCGTATTCGGCGCTCGGCAAACAGCCCATGATCACGCCGCTGCCGTCCAGCTCGATGGCCTCGTCACCCCGGATCAGCACAGGCGTGGGAGCACCGGCCCCGGCATAGGTCAGGGTGCGGTCGCGCCGGTCGAATATCCCGTAAAAGCCGGTCGAGAAATGTTCCACGGGCAGCATGCGGTAAAGATCATTGGACACCTGGGCCAGCCAGGCCGCCGGATCCTTGCGCAGCTTCTTGTAGGAGTTGACCAGCATGTGCAGGCGGAAGGCATTGATCGCGGCGGTAACCCCGTGGCCCGACAAGTCGAACATCAACAGGCCGAAGCGGTCCTCGTCGACTTCGAACGCCTCCCACAGATCGCCACCGAGCTTGTGTGATGCCCGATAGAAGGCCTCCACCTCAGCCCCGCGCGGCGCGGTCAGCTCGGCCAGTTCTTCCGGCGTCTTCAAAAGTGACATCTGCATGGATTCAGCCGCGTGAAGCTCTTCCTCCATGCGATGCTGATAACGCTGCAAACGGTCGATCATTCGGCGACGTTCGATGTGCAGTCTGAGGCGCGAAACCAGCTCCGCCGCATTAATCGGCTTCGAAACCAGGTCACTGGCACCTTCATCGAAGGCCCGCACCCGCTGATTGCCTTCCTGGACCCCGGACTGGATCAGTATCGGCACATCGCTTTTGAACGTGTTGCGGATTTCGTGGCAAACTTCGAACCCGTCCATCCTTGGCATGACGATATCGAGCACGACGACATCCGGCTCGTTGTCTCGAAAGCGCTCGAGCGCGTCCAGACCATCAACGGCGTAGTCCAGATTGGTGAAACCAGCCGCCTTGAGCACACTACCGATGAGCATGCGCGAAGACCGTAGGTCATCAACGATCAAGACACGGGCGTCATTCGCCTGGATTGGCGCAGACGCATCGCCTGCGACCGGCTTGGGATTGGCGCTCATCACAGCCCTTTATGAGATCGGGATAATCTGATCGACCTTGGACAGTTCAATCACCTTGGAGACATGGCCGGTCACACCCGTCAGGTTCAGTTTCTTGGATTCCTTGACGGCCTTGTCATTGGCCAGGAGCAACATGCCGATACCCGCGGAATCGATCATTTTTGTCTGCCTCAGATCCAGTGTGATCTCACTCTCCTCGCCCTTGGCGATGAGATTGACGATCGACTTGAAACGCTCGTGATCATCGAATGTCAGTACACCGGAAATCTTTACACGAAGCGTGTCTCCGGAATGATCAGCGGTATATTCCATGCCTTCCCCCTAGAAGAGTTCGATGTCGAGATCATCATCGCCGGGCGGCGATGCGTTGGTCACCTGGTCCACCAGACCGAAACGCTGGCCGAATTCGCGGCGCACGTCCGAAAGCGTGATGGAATCAAGAATATTCTGTTTCAGCGTATCACACCCGGCATCATCAGCCAGAAGGTCGGGATGGTTTTCAAGGAAGCTGGAGACCTCCTCAAAGGCCTTCACGACCGCATCCGTCCGCTGTTTCATCCGATCCTGGAATTGCATCGCCATGACGACTTCACGGATCTCGTCGGCGATTTTGCGTGAGGCCTCCGTCGAATGACCCAGTACGCCCTGGATTTCATCATTGCGCTCAACCACCGCATTCAACAGAAGCTCCAGGTGCTCCTTGGCGTCGATCTGCTGGGTCAGGTCCATCGCGCCAATTTCGCTGAGTTCTTCATACTCGGTGCGGATCGAGGAGATGACCTCCTTGATCGAGCGCGTGACGATGGCCGTACTGCCGCGCATCCTCTCTGAAAGCGCATCAATACGCTTGGACAAAGTGTGCATTTCCGTCGAAACGACCTGGAAACCGGCTCCGGCATCGCCGGCCCGGCCCGCTTCGATCTGGGCATTCAGCGAGAGCAGGCGGGTCTGGCGGTTGATGGCCTCGATCTCGGTGATACAGCTCTGTAGCTCGTCGATTTCCTCAAGGATCTCGTCGAGGGAATAGATCAGCGACACGCCCTGTTTGGAGAGGACCAGAATACGCTCGGTAACCTCTTCCAGGGATTCCTCTAGAATCCGCGGCAGGGCGACAAGGTCGACCTCGCCACCATCATACTCGACCGAGGATATCTGCTCGACCAGATCGGACAGGCGGTCGGTCTGGTCGGTGGAGGCATCGGTAAGGCTGGTGAAAAGCGCACTCAGACGATGGGCCTGAGCCTCCACGTCGGTGGTTGTCTCGTTCAATACAAGATTGGCGGACTCAATCGTGCTCAGCAGAAGACGCGCAACCGGGGTTTTGGGCTCCCGGCCATCCTCTGGTCCTGTATCGAAGTTAACATCCTGTCCCATAACGTGAACTCGTCCTGCTCGGTGCGCCCAATCGCACCAGGTTAAATACGCAATACGTCGCCACCCTCGGATACGATCCGTAGTATGGCTGATGGAATATTATCTTCCGGTAACTGCCGCTCGACCGCACCCGCGTCGAAAGCCGCCTTTGGCATGCCATAGACAAGGCTCGTTGCCTCGTCCTGGCCCAGCGTGCGACAGCCCGTGTCGCGCATCGCCTTGAGCCCGTCCGCACCGTCCTTGCCCATGCCGGTGAGGATAACGCCAATTGCCTGCGCACCGCAGGCCTTGGCGACAGATTTGAAAAGCACGTCCACGGAGGGTTTGTGACCACTGACCGGCGCCTCATCAGTCAGCTGGCAGACATAGTCAGCGCCAGAGCGCCGCACTTCCAGATGGCGGTCGCCCGGAGCGATCCACACCGACCCGGGACGAATACGCCGTCCATGGTCGGCTTCCTCAACATTGACAGCACAGGACTTGTTGATGCGTTCAGCGAATTGCTTGGTAAAGGCGGCCGGCATGTGCTGGGCAATGACAATACCCGGTGCGTTTGGCGGCATGGCACCCAGGATCCGGCCCAGCGTTTCCACACCGCCTGTCGAGGCTCCCATGGCCACGATCGCCTCGGTCGTGTCGAACTGGACCGGCGCGGCAGCCTTGACCTCGACCTTTCGGGCATGCGCGCGAACCTTGGACACGGCGGCGGCCCGCACCTTGTCAATCAGCTCGTCGGCCAGCAGCGGCATATTCTTTTCCAGATCGATTGTCGGCTTGCCGATAAAATCGATCGCACCCAGCTCCAGCGCTTTCAGAGTGATGTCCGCGCCTTTCTGCGTCAGCGACGACACCATCACGACCGGGGTTGGGCGCAGGGTCATGATCTTGTTCAGGAAGGAGATGCCATCCATTTTTGGCATCTCGACATCCAGTGTGATCACATCAGGATTGAGTTCCTTGATCATTTCGCGCGCCGCGAACGGGTTCGAGGCCGCGCCCACGACCTCGATATGCGGCGAACGCTTGAGCATGGACGGGATCAACATCCGCATCAGCGCACTGTCATCAACCACCAATGTGCGTATCTTGCGCGCCATCAAATCCTCTAGAAAAGCTCGATATCGACCGGCTTCTTGCGAAGCGGCGGAGCTTTGTGCATCGAGGACTCGACCTCGGTAACTTCACCCAGAGCAGACGAGCTCAGGAATTTGCGCCAGACCTTGCCGCTTTCCGGGTCGAACATGATCCGGCGGCCGCGGTCTCCGCCCAGGTCCCAGGCCAGCACGTTCAGCCCTTCAGCCTCTGCATAGCGACGGGCAAAATCGGCGTTCTGATCGCCGACCCCACGCATGCGCTGCATGACGTTTCCGCCTCCGAAGAACTTGACCTGCAAGCGACGCTTGTCAGCGCCGGCCTTGAGCAACTCGTTGACAAGGCTCTCCATGGCGTGATTGCCGTAGCGCATGGCCAGGCTGGCTCCGCCCCAGACCCCTGCATCATCATGCGGCAGCATGAAATGATTCATCCCGCCCAGCCCCATGACCGGATCCCAGATGCACGCCGAGACACACGAGCCCAGCACAGTCGAAATGAGCTCGCTTCCATCGGCATTTTTGGTGACGTGGTAGCCCCCGGGCAGCACTTTCACGACCCACTTGTCGGCAGATTTGTCGTGATATCGCGTTGATCCGGGAACATCGCGCTTCAGTGCAGCGGATTGCCTAGGCATCGTGGACACCTCCACGGAAGGCGTAGATCGTGCGCCCCACCGGTGACATGTCGACCTTGCCCCCCAACAAGCTTTCCGAATGACCGAGAAACAGGCAGGCGTCGGGCTTCAGCTGGGCCGCAAAGCGCTCGATCAGACGCTGTTTCGACGGGCCGTCGAAATAGATGGTGACATTGCGGCAGAAAATGGCGTCGAACTTGGTTTTGATGGGCCAGGACGCGTGCAAATTCAGGCGATTGAATACCATGTGTGACTTCAGCGCGGCAGACATCACAAAACGGTCGACACCCTCCCGGCGATGACGCTGACAATAGGATCTGTACGCTTTGGGAATGCCGCTGATCGCCGAGGCGGGATAGCTACCCTCCCGGCAATGCTGGAGCACATTGGTATCAATATCGGTTGCGAGGATTTTCCATTTCCAACCGGGATCACCCTTCAGGGCCGCATCCAGTGTCATCGCCAGGGTGTAGGGCTCTTCCCCGGTTGAACTACCGGCAGACCAGATCTTCAGCGTCTTCTCGCCGGTACTGGCCGCTCGCGTCTTCCAGTAGGGCACCAGGACATCCTTGATGTAGTCGAAATGGTGCGGCTCCCGAAAGAAATTGGTGTGATTGGTCGTCAGCGCATTGATCAGGTGATTGCGTTCGCCGTCACCGTCCGGTCCGTTCAGCCGCGCGAGATAGGCCGTGAAGTCATGCAGCCCCAATTGTCGCAAACGCCGCGCCAGACGCGAATAGACAAGCTCCTTCTTGTGATCACCGATCACAATGCCGGCGTGGTCGTAGATCGCATCGGCGATGACGCGGAAATCCGCGTCACGCATTGCGAACTCACGCTCACCTTCGGCACGTCTGGAGGAGGCTGTCGCCATCGTGTCTACTCGTCCTGCAACATGACCGTCCGATTAGAATTCGGACCAGTCGTCCTCGTCGTCCGCAACGCTTTCCGCGAGCGCAGCCTGCAGACCGCGCGCGCCGGCGCCACCGCCAGCCGCAACCGCCTGCGGTCGCGCTGCGGGTGCAGACTGTGCCTCGAAACCACCTGTGTCCTGACCTGCGTTGAAGAAGCTCATGCGCTGACGCATGCGGCTGGCCTGGTCATTCATGGTCTTGGCAGCTGCAGCATTCTCTTCCACGAGGGCGGAGTTCTGCTGCGTCATCTCATCCATCTGGGTGACGGCAGTGTTGATCTCGTCAGCACCGGTCGCCTGTTCGCGGGATGCGGCAGAGATCTCGGCGACGATATCAGCCACCTTCTTGATGCTGTCGACGATCTCGGTGAGCGCTTCGCCGGTCTCATTCACCAGTTCGACACCACCCTGGACTTGCTCAGTCGAGTCGACGATGAGGTCCTTGATATCCTTTGCGGCCTGGGCGGACCGCTGAGCCAGGGAGCGAACCTCCGAAGCAACCACCGCGAAGCCCCGACCGGCATCGCCGGCGCGGGCGGCTTCGACCGCCGCATTCAGTGCCAGGAGGTTGGTCTGGAAAGCGATCTCGTCGATGACGCCAATGATATCGGAAATGCGACGCGAGGAGTCCTCGATCTTGCCCATCGCATCAACGGCGTTGGAGACAACATTGCCACCCTTCTCGGCGCTGTCACGCGCAGTGACCGCCAGCTGGCTGGCCTGCGTGGAGTTGTCGGCGTTCTGCTTGATGGTCGAAGCCATTTCTTCCATCGAAGCCGCTGTCTCTTCCAGATTGGCCGCCTGTTGCTCGGTCCGCTGGGACAGATCGGAGGCACCGGTAGAGATCTGCTCGGCGCCCGAGGAAACTTCCTCGGAAGCCATGGAGATCGCCTTGACGGTCTCCTGAAGCGTCGAAGCCATGGAGTTGGCATTCTCTTTCAACTCGCCATAGACGCCTTGATAGTCTTGGTTGATCCGCTGGGTCAGATCGCCCTGTGAAAGCGACCCCAGCATGGTACCGAATGACTGGAGCACCCCGTCCACTGTCGAGGACAAGCTGTTGACGCCCTCGGACAACGCCCTCAGGAAGCCTTCCTTGCCTTCCAGCGGCAGGGTCTTGGTGAAATCACCCGCGGAAACAGCGGAAACCACTTCGGCAATTTCGGCTTCAACCGCCTTTTCAGCCGTCTCGTCCTTCCACTCAACGACGGTTCCGGCGCGTTGACCGTCAGCGTCGATGACCGGGCTGGCAATGAGATGGAAGCTGCGTCCACCCACCTTGATATCGGTCTCATAGGCACTGGTCAGGCGCGCAAGCATGCCGCGCTGGTGAGCCGGGTTCTTGTGGAACACGTCAATATTCTGACCCAGGAGATTACTACTGTCGAAGTTTGGAAGATCCTTGCGGAGATCGCTTTCGGCCGTCTTCATCATCTCGGCCTGGGAGGCGTTCATGTAGACGATGTTGAGGTCCGCATCAGCGACCATGACATTGGTCGACGTGTTGTCGAGCGCCGACTTGATGCGGGCATTCTCTGCCGCTTCCTGGGCTGCGGCCTTCTCGGCAGCAACCCGCTCGGTCCGGTCATCCCACTCGACCACAATGCCCTGGCGATTTCCGTCGGCATCCATCACCGGCGTGGCAATCAAGCCAAAGATACGTCCAGCCACCGTGATCTCGGTGCGATGCGGAGCCGTGAGGCGCTCGAGCATCTGGCGCTGGTGGGCCGGGTTTTTATGGAAGACATCAATATTCTTGCCGACCAGCTCGTCTGCATTGAAATTGCGCAGCTCGGTCCGAAGCGCGTCCTCGTTGGACTTCATCATCTCGTGCTGAGAATGGTTCATGTAGACGATGTTGAAGTCACTGTCGGCCACCATGACATTGGTGGTCGTGCTGTCGAGCGCGGCTCGGATGCGGGACATCTCCTGCATGCGCGCTGACGAGGTCAGATCGGTGGCGTATTTCACGACCTTGTACGGCTTGCCGTCGGCATTGAAGATCGGATTGTAGGACGCCTGGATGATGATTTGCTTGCCGCCGCGTCCGACACGCTCGTACTCACCACTGTCAAACTCACCACGACCGAGCTTCGCCCAGAAATCCTTGTACTCCGCGCTTCCAGCATAGTCGGCATCCACGAACATGGAATGGTGACGACCCCGGATTTCCTCGACCGAATAGCCGACGGTTGCGCAGAAATTCTCATTCGCCGTGATGATCGTGCCATCGAGTTCAAACTCGATGACGGCCTGTGACTTGCTGATTGCTTCGATCTGGCTGGACATGTCCGCGTTGCGGATTTTCTGCTCGGTAACGTCGGTCGCGAACTTCACCACTTTGTAGGGCCGCCCGTTTTCATCCAGGACCGGGTTGTAGGACGCCTGGATCCAGATTTCGCGACCGCCCTTGGCGAGGCGCTTGAACTCGCCGGTCTCGAACTCGCCGCGACGCAGTTTGTCCCAGAACGCCCGGTATTCCGGGCTGGCAGCGTATTCAGGTTCGGCGAACATGGAATGGTGCCGGCCCTGGATTTCACCCAGCGAATATCCCATCGCCGCACAGAAATTCTCGTTCGCCGTCAGGATGGTGCCGTCCAGCTCGAACTCGATGATCGCCTGTACGCGATCAAGCGCGTCGACCTTGGCCCGGATCTCCGAAGCTGAGGCACCACCGGACGACGCATCGCCGCGGAAATAATTGTAAGCCCCGAAAATTGCGGCAAGCGGGACACCGGCGAGTAACGCGGTGATCGGCCCCGCGCCGGCCGCGGTCCACGCGACCGCAGCAAAGGCCGCTGCCGCACCACCGAAAATCGCGGCGGAGCTCATCAGCTGATTGCGGCGACCAGCGTCGCCGGAGGAGCGGCTATTGGAAGTATTGTAAGCATAAGTCATGGCAGTGAGTCCTCTGGTCGCTTTCACTGAACGGGAGTGTCTTCGGATTGAGATTGGTCAAGGATTTCAGCGCTCAAGAGACGCTCGAGATCCAGCATCGCGACCATTTGATCTTCATCGGTCAGGAAACCCGAGAAAACGCGTGCGTCTTCGCGAGAATTGGTCTCCGGAACCGGTTGGATCTTGTCGTCGGCGACGTCGAGAATGTCGGAAACGGCATCGACCAGCAGTCCCACCTGCCGGTCCGCGATCGCCACGATCACGATGACGTGGCGCTGGGTTGTTTCCGTCAACCCCCCTCCAAGTCGGCACTGCAAATCAATGATCGGCAACACCGCTCCGCGCAAATTAAGCACTCCGCGGACGTGCTCGGGCTGGTTAGGAAGGCTTGTCACTTCCGTCCACCCCTTGATTTCCCTGACAGACATGATGTTCACCGCATATTGTTCGGCACCTGCGGTAAAACTCACATACTGTTTCTGGCCTGGCGCGGTCTCCCGCGCGTTGGCTATGGCCTCCGTTGTGGCCAGTACGGCTTCCTCAGCTGTCATGCGCTTTGCCCTCCTGAGGCGACGCGATTGGTGTCAGATGGTGATTTCGTTTGCAGGCCGGCATCTGCGCGCGGCACATCCATGGTTGCCAGGCCGTCGATATCGAGGATCAACCGCACGCGGCCATCCCCGAGAATAGCGGTGCCGGCAACGCCGGAAATGCTGCGGTAGTTGGCTTCCAGGCTTTTGATGACGACTTGTTGCTGGCCCAGCAATTCATCGACAACCAGGCCGATACGACGACCAAATTCGGTTTCGACAATTACGGCGAGCTTGCGCAGAGGTTCCGGCTGGCCGGACCGGTCAATGCTCATTGCGCCACAAACATCGATCAGCCGAATGGTTTCCCCGCGGATGGACATCACCGAACCACCATCGGGCAATTGGCGGATCGCGCTTGGGTCCGGGCATACGGTTTCAACGATCGTGGACAAGGGAACGACAAAGCGTTCACCGGCCACCGAGATCAGCATGCCGTCCAGCACGGCCAGGGTCAGTGGCAGCGCCAAGGTAAAGGTCGAGCCCTTGCCCTCATCGGATTCAACGGTGACGCGACCGCCCAGCTTCTGGATGTTGCGGCGGACGACGTCCATCCCGACGCCACGTCCGGAGACATCGGAGATTTCAGAGGCCGTGGAAAAGCCCGGCATGAAGATCAGGGCCTCGATCTCTTCCTTGCTGAGTTCCGCGCTCTCGTCGATCAACCCATTGTCGATGGCTTTCTGGCGTACTTTCTTCAGGCTCAGCCCGCGGCCATCATCGGCAACCCGAATGAGAATTCGTCCATTGCGGTGCTCGGCAGAAAGCTTGACCACACCTTGTTCCGGCTTGCCGGACTCTGCGCGTTCAGCCGGCGTTTCCAGACCGTGATCCATGCAGTTGCGGATCATGTGAGTCAGCGGATCGCTGAGCTCTTCAATAATCGTCTTGTCGACTTCAGTGGCCTCGCCCTCGAGTTCCAGACGCACATTCTTCTCGAGCTTCTTGGAGAGGTCGCGGACAACGCGGGGGAAGCGGCTGAACAAGGCTTTCAGCGGCTGCATGCGCACAGCCATGACGCCTTCCTGGAGCTGGCGCGTGCGCATCGTCAGATCTTCCAGCGCCTGCAACTGGTTGACGTGGCGGATGTCGACCAGCTCGGACAGGCTGTCCAGGGCCATGGCTTGTGCGATGACCAACTCGCCAACCATGTCCACAAGTCGGTCAATCCGCTCCAGATCAACCCGGATCGAGGTGCTCTGGGTCGCCGCTGCGACCGTCTTGGCGTCCGCAGCTGGAGCGTTTCCGGGGACGATAGCGGGCTCGATTTCTGCGGCTTGAGACTCGACAGGAGCGCTGTCAGCCTCGTCAACACCGGCGTCGAGGACAGAAATCTCGAGGTCACAATCGCCGTCGACGAATTCGAAGACCTCGCGCACGCTGTCCTCGGTAATTCCCTCGCCGCGCAGCTCGATGGACCAGGCCAGATAGCCCTCCAGCGGATCGAGTTTGATGAGATCGGGAAGCGCTTGAAGGTCCGTCGATACCGTCATTTCGCCCAGGCTTGCGAGCGCATGCAGAAGGAGCTGGGGTTCGTTGGCGGTCTCGTACATGGCCCGGTGGGGGCGGAATTTGATGGAGAAACCTGACGCTGCGACAGCCGCAATTTCTGCGGCATCGTCACCGCCACCTTGCGTCTGGGGCGCGCCGGTCTTGTTGCGCAAAATCTCGAGAATATCGTCTTCCAGCGCCGCCTCGGCCTCGACGCCCGCGCGCGCCGCATTGACCAGGTCCTGCAGGATATCGCCCGCCTGGACAACAAGGTCGAGATCGCCTTCGACAAGCTGTAACTGGCCGCCACGCACCAGGTCCATGTAGTTCTCGAACTCATGGCAATAGGTCGCAAGGCGCTGGAATTTGAACGCGCCGGCACCGGCCTTGATCGAGTGAACCGTACGGAAGATGTCATCGAGGACTTCCGCATCATTCGCGCCCGCGACCAATGTCACAGCGACTTCCTCAAAGCGCTGCAACAGCTCGTCACATTCCTCGAAGAAAGTTTGCTTGAATTGTTCGAGCTCGTTCACTCGTCGTCTCCAGTTAAAGGGTTAGCGGCAAACGCGACGCACAACATTCACCAGCTGATCCGGATCGAACGGCTTGACGATCCAGCCCGTGGCGCCGGCGGCCTTGCCCGCTTCCTTCTTGCTCTGATCTGCTTCTGTCGTGAGGATCAGGATCGGCGTTGCGCGGAATTTCGGGTTTTCGCGGAGTTTGCCGACCAGGGTGATGCCGTCCATGCGCGGCATGTTCACGTCCGAAATCACCAGGTCATAATCGCCGGTCGTGGAGGCCTCCATGGCGGCCACACCATCTTCAGCCTCGACAACATCGAAGCCTTCACGCTTGAGCGTGAACGCAACCATGTCTCGCATGGTCTTGGAATCATCGACGGCTAGAACGCGTTTACTCATGGCTTCCCCTCCAGGTGGCAAGTTCATCGTCCAATCCCATCAGCGCCATCGCTTCTTGGATCGCTGCACTGGGCTCGGTCATCTTGAATTCGTGATTGCGTGACGCCTGGTCCCGCGCGGCGCTCATCAGGATCTGGATCGCCGGCGTATCGATTAACCCCACGCCACTTCCATCAATGACCAGGTCTGAATCGCGCCCGCGGCGCTCAAGCAGATCCGCGAGCAACGCCTCAGCCGCTGGCACGTCCAGCCGGGTCGGGAGTTCCAGATGATTAGCCGGGGCGTCGGTCATCAGGCAGCAGCCTCCAGGCGATCGACCGAAACTGCGAAGACGGCGCCGAGATGATCGACTTCGCTTGTGTCGCCGGCTTCCAAGGCCGCTGCGAGCGCGCCCAATTGCTTGAGGCCGATGTTCACAGCAGCGCCTTTCAACGCGTGGGCGGTCTGGCGCGCGGCTTCACTGTCCTGGCTGGCGTGCGCAGCCTCATAAGCTGAGTAGAGAGAACGCAGATCTTCGACAAATTGGACCTTCATGGCCGCAAAAGCGTCCTTGCCCACCGCCGAGACCAGGGTGTTGACCACTTCAGGGTCCATCTCGGGAGCATTGCGCCAATCAGACATCAGAGCCTCGTTAGAATCGTAACAACCAGGAAAATCACGCATAAGGTGTTGTGCGGACAGAACACACACCATGGTTAATTCAGGCGATTCTTCTAACCAAACCCTAATGAAGCTGGGGGATTACGCTCATCACGCGAAACCCATTTAAACACATTATTTCAGTTACTTAGGCGGTGTTCGGGCGGAATGAACATATTCCAAAACCCTTGAACAACGGACTTAAACCTTTGTTTTTTCGCCATAAAGTTGCACTGAAAAACCAGGCGCCCTGAGGCCACCTTAAGCCTTGATTGTAATATTATATTACGGACGACCGCTTTTCAGTCGATCAGATCGACTTACTTCACCGGCGGAGCCGTGGATCCACGCACGATCAGTTCGCAAGGGATCAGGCGGGTATCTGGCTCGGCCGTCTCATCACCTTTCTCCAGCATACGCGTGAGCATATCGATGGACGCAGCCGCCATTTCAGCGATGGGCTGACGGACGGTGGTCAATTGCGGCCACAACGTCGTCGCGGTCTGTGTATCGTCAAAACCGGCAATGGAGAGATCCCCCGGAACATCCAGGCCCAACCTGTTTGCCACCGCCACCACTGCGGCAGCCATGTCATCATTGGAGGCAAAAATAGCCGTCGGCCGGTCATCCGCACTCAACAGGCTTTCCGCCGCCACAAGTCCAGACCGATAGGTGTAGCGTCCGGGCTGAACCCAGTTTTCCCGGATCTCGACATTTGCCTGTTCAAGCGCCGCTCGGTACCCAGCTTCCCGCTGACGGCTTGAACCATGTTCAGGGTCACCCTGGATGAAGCCAATGCGTGTATGTCCCAGCTCAAGCAGATACTTCGTCATCCGCTGGGCGGCTTCACGATCATCCGTGATCACGCTGGGCACGGCGTCGCGATCATGCTCCGGCGCAATGCGGATATATGGAATTTGCATCTCTTCGAGCGCCGTCCGGACCGAGCGGAAATCGCTGACGGGAGGGGGAAGAATAACCCCGTCAAAATTCGAGGTCCGCAGCACTGCATCGATCGTCTTGGCCCAGTGGGAGTCCGTTGAGCCACTGTCTTCGATCGCCAGATGATAACCCGCCTGACGGCAGCGGTTCATCATGCCGATCAGCAACTCGCTCACATAGCCCGGATTCGGGTTGTTGTAGAGAAGGCCCAGAAAGAAGCTGCGCGCCTTGGCCAGGCTGCGCGCGGAAATATTGGGGCGGTAATCGAGCGCCTTCATCGCGTCGAGAACCCGCTCGCGGGTCTCGTCACGCACACGGGACTCACCGTTCAGGACCCGCGAAACTGTCATCGCGGATACGCCCGCCCGCTCCGCAACATCCTTGATCGTCGCGCCGCTTTGTTTATTGGCCCTGGTCCGCAAACCTGTCCCCTCGAATGCTATCGCTAACGCTGGATAACATACGTGCGGTCAAGTTTCGAGAAAACTGCAGCAATCTGGCGATCTACAACCCGGTGAAGACCTGGAACAGCTTCAAGATCGGGTTGTCATAGCGGAGTTTGCCGCGGGTCAACGCAAGGCAGATGCACTCGCCCTGCTCATCAATGCGAATATCATGCTCGTGTTCTTCACACGCATATTCGACATCACCGGGGCAGAATTGCTGATCCCCATCCCAGAAACTGCCCTTGAGAACCAGGGTGAGCTCAGAGCCATTGTGACCGTGATGAGGAATGGCCACACCCGGCTGCGCTTTCAGCAACCAGAGCTTCTCGCCCTCATCTCCCGTCCACAGCATCGCCTTTTTCAGGCCGGGTCCCAGGAACTCCCACCGGACGCTCTTTCCGCGCCGCTGCAGGAATTGGGCAAGCGCCTCGGGAACGAAATCCTCTTGCGGCGGCTCGGTCGACAGCGGAACCACGGCCTCTTCATCTGCCATTGCCAGAAGGTCTTGCGCACTGAAAGGCAGAGCTTCGTTGGCGGGCGCCATCATCAAGATCGCCGCACCGATATTCTCTAACTCGTTCACACGTTCCCGAGCGCCCTCGGACAGCTCGACATGCGAGGCCATCAGGACGTCTTCACCTTCGCTTTTCATCGTGCCAGCCGCGTAGTCCATGTACCACGCATCTTCCAGCATCTCGCCGCGCCGGGTCATTCTCTTTCTCCAAGTACTTCGCGAAGCTTGTTCATCGCGAGCCGTATTCTTGATTTTACCGTTCCAAGGGGGAGTGACAGCCGGTCAGCGACGCTGGCGTGTGACAAACCCTCGGTGAAAGCAAGCTCCAGCACCAAACGTTGTTCGTCTGGAAGGACTGACAAGGCCTCGCTTACAGTTTCTACATCCTCACTGCGCGAAACCAGGTCATCCGGCTGGGGCTCAGCCGCCGGTTTCAGGTAAGGGTCATGCTCGTCGAGCCGGCTGGATCTCGCGGCCTTGCGGAAATGATCAATGTGCAGATTTCGCGCGATCGTGAAGATCCAAGTCGAGGCCGCGGCCTTGGACGCGTCGAATTTCTCCGCCCTGCGCCATACCGTGAGCATGGCCTCCTGGGTAACATCATCTGCCAGTGCCGGCGACACATTCCGTCGGCGCAGAAAGGCTTTCACCTTTGGCGCGAAATGATCAAACACAAGCGCAAAGGCTTGGCGGTCCCGGTGACAAGCGATCCGGTCGATCAGTTGAACGAGCTGTGTATTCGTCAATTGCGCACTCGACATCGCAGCCTTAGCGACTGCCCCGCCCTCCAGGCCACGCGAAGAGACGCCCGATCGCCCCCCGCTTTGCGTATCCAGTGCAACGTACATAGAGTTGGTTACGTCACCAAGCGCAGATTGGATCACACATTTTTTTTGGTGATCCAAGTTCTCCCCTTCGACGTAAACCCCACTAGCAATGCGGGGATTACTCATGGCGTCCGAACACCAAACAAAAATTGCCGTCATCGGTTCCGGAATTTCCGGCCTCTCCGCGGCCTGGCACTTGTCCCGGACACACGACGTCGATCTCTACGAGAACGCGGACCGCCTCGGCGGGCACGCCCATACGCGCACTGTGGACGTTGCGGGCCAGTCCGTCGACGTCGACACCGGATTTATCGTCTTCAACCCGCGCAACTACCCCAATTTCACCGCACTTCTGGACCATCTGGGCGTCGAGTCCGCGCCGAGCGACATGTCATTTGCGGCCTCACTGGACAGCGGTGGGTTCGAGTATTCCTCCAACCCGGCAGGACTGTTCGCCCAGAAGCGCAACCTGCTGCGACCGCGCATGTGGCAGATGCTGCTGGACCTGCTTCGGCTGTATCGGCGGGCCGAGGACCAGGGCTTGCTCGAAGATACGCGAACCCTGGACGAATTCCTGCGCGATGAGGGCTATTCGACAAGTTTCCGCGAGGACCACATCCTGCCCATGTGTGCCGCGATATGGTCGTCCCCGTCCGATCAGATGCGGCATTACCCCGCCCGCACCTTCTTCCGCTTCTTCAACAATCATGGCCTTTTGCAGCTGACCGAGCGCCCCGCCTGGCGCACCATCCGAGGCGGCAGCCATAATTATGTACAGGCCCTGCACGGTGCCTTCCGCGGCAAGACCCACTTGTCCACCCCGGTTCTGGCCGTCGAACGTTCGGCGATCGGGGTTGAACTCCAGCTGTCGGACGGCACCCGACCGCGTTACGACGAGGTGGTTTTCGCCACGCACAGCGATCAGGCCCTCAAACTCCTGAACAATCCGAGCCGCCAGGAATCCGATATCCTTGACCGCATCCGCTATCGCCCCAATACGGCGGTTCTGCACACCGATACGCGCTTGATGCCGAAAAAGCGCCAGGCCTGGGCCAGCTGGAACTATCTGCAATCCCGCGCCGGTGAAGACGGTCAGTCGGACATCAGCCTGACCTATTGGATGAATGCCCTTCAGCCCCTGCCAACATCACAGCCTGTCCTGGTGACGCTGAACCCTCAGCAAGAGATCCGGGAAGATGCGATCCTCGCTGTGGATGAGTATGACCACCCGCTGTTTGACCAGGCTGCTGTCCAGGCGCAGGAGGATCTGGTTCAGATCCAGGGCGAAGGTGGCACCTGGTATGCCGGCGCCTGGATGGGGTCCGGTTTCCACGAGGACGGGCTGCAGGCCGGCCTGGCCGTCGCCGAAGCCATCGGGGCGCCTGTGCGCAGCTGGGGCCTGGACGGGGCGACAGACCGCATTGCATGGCCTGACCACCTGACACATCGCGCTGACCGTCGCCCCGCCGTGGCCGCGGAATGAGACCGCTTCCTGCCTCCCTCTGCGACGGCATAGTCGGGCACACCCGGCATGGCCCCAAACGCCATAGCCTGCGCTATTCCATGCTGTCCGTCCTTATCGATTTCGAGGCCGCGGCCCAAGATCGCGGACATGGCCTGCTTTGGGCTGTCGATGCGCCCGCGCTGATCTCGGTTCAGACCCGTGACTATGGCAGCGGCCGGGGGGCGTTGCGTGACTGGGTTCAGGACCGGCTTTCCGCCGCAGGTCTGGACGCCGAAATTGGCAGGATTGAACTGCTGACCGCGCCGCGGGTGTTGGGCATCAAATTCAACCCGCTTTCCGTCTTTTTCGCCTTCGGGACCAATGACAAGCTTGTCGGTCTGGTGTTCGAAGTCTCGAATTTTCACGGTGGTCGCCAGGCCTATGCTTTCCCGGTCAGCGATGATGCCGGACCGGATTATCGGCTATCCTGTCCGAAATCCTTCTTTGTCAGCCCGTTCAACGCACCGGACGAAGGCGAATATCACTTCCGTCTGCGGCGAGACCAGCAGCGCCTTTGCCTGAGCATCCAGCTCTACAGAGGGGGCGAGCGCATATTGTCCGCCGTCCATTCGGCACACCTCAACCGGCTGAATCCGAAAAATCTGCGCGGCGCTCTGCTGCGTCATCCCTTAAACACGATCAAGATTGTCGGCGGCATCCTGATCGAGGCCTTGCGCCTCGGTCTCAAGGGCCTGCCGCTGCACGCCCCGCGCCGGGGCACTGTCGACACGCGCCCAAGGAGTGCCTGATGGACCTGTCCAATTCCCGCCTGAACGCCCTGTCTGCCGAAGCGGATGCCGGTTCGATTGATCGCCTGGCCGCGCGGTGGATCCGCAAGGCCCTCTCACAAGCGGAGGATCTCAATCTCCTCGTCGAACTCCCCAGCGGATATCGCTTCATGGCGGCGCGGCGCTCCACATCCCCGTTGATCGAATGGCGCCTCAACAGCTGGAACGCCCTGCTTCGTGTCGCGGTCAGCGGACCGCTGGGATTTGCCGAGGGCTATATCAATGACGAGTGGGAAAGCGACAGTCTTTCAGCCCTGATGACCAAGCTAGCCGGCGCGCTGGACCAGACCAGCCTGGCCCAGGCCAAGGCAGGACCGAGCCGCCTGCTCGCACGCCTTCGTCACCTCCGTAACGCCAATTCCCGGCGTGGCAGTCGACGCAATATTTCCTTCCACTACGATCTCGGCAATGCCTTCTACAGTGAGTGGCTGGACCCAAGCATGACCTATTCCTCTGCCTTGTTTGAGGAATTCGATGAAGACCTGCAGCAAGCCCAGGACCGCAAATACCGACGCATCTGTGAGCAACTCCAGCTCAAGCCGGGCCAGCATGTGCTTGAAATCGGATGCGGCTGGGGCGGGTTCGCTGAAGTGGCCGCGCGTGATTTCGGCTGCCGGGTCACCGGTGTCACCCTGTCACAGGAACAGCTCGATTTTGCACGGGATCGCATGCACCGGCTCGGACTCGACGACCAGGTCGATCTGCGCCTTCAGGATTATCGCGACATCGAGGAGAGCTTTGATGCGGTTGCCTCGATCGAGATGTTCGAAGCTGTCGGCGCCGAGCACTGGGATACCTATTTCGACAAGCTCGACCAGGTCATGAAACCCGGTGCCCGCGCGTCATTGCAGGTCATCACCATTCGCGATCGTGATTTCGATGGTTATCTCAAATCGGTGGATTTCATTCAAAAATACGTCTTCCCCGGCGGCATGCTGCCCACCAATAACCACCTGCACGAGCTGGGCGAAAAATACGCCCTCAAGCCGATCAACACACATCTGTTCGGTCGCAGTTACGCCGAGACCCTCCGGCGTTGGCACGACAGCTATACAGAGGCACGTCCGCGCATCGAACCGATGGGCTTTGACCACCGGTTCGACCGGATCTGGCGCTTCTACCTCGCCTATTGTGAAGCCGGTTTCGATACGGACCGCATCGATGTGGGCCAGTTCACCTTCGTCAAACCGGACTGAACCGAGGACGGCGTTCTCATAACAAATGACCAGCCGGACCACCGGCGTGTCAGCGGACAATTGACGCAATGACAGAGTCTTTACGACTTTGTGTCAGCCTGGGTCTTCGAGAAGTACCGGGTAGACTATGCGTAATCCTCTGGAACGACGCCTTGGGCTGTACATCAGCTCGGCCGCACTGATTTCCTTGATCGCGTCGATTTTGACGATCTATTTCTTCGTAGGGGCGCTCAATCGCAATGCGCTCGAAACGGATCAAAGGCTGTTGGCCTCGGGCATCCAGGCCGCCGCGATCCGCAATGAGGATTGGGCCACCGACTACGGGTGGTGGCAGGAACTGGTCTATATTTTCGAAGCCGGCGACACGGCCCTGCTCGCGGAATCCATGGCGAGCCCGTTCGAGGATCATGGGGCCTTTGATTTCGTCGTACTGACCCAGGAAAATGTCGGCCAGACCTATTCCTGGCACCGCGAATCCGGCGCGAAAGTGCTCACCGAGCTTTTGAGCGAAACCATGCTTGCAGATGTCCGCGCGGACCTGCTCGAGGCCCAGGGCGAACGCGAGTGGCGCGCGACCCATATGGCAGAGCTTGGCGGGCACCTCTATCTGATGTCCGCGACGGCAATCGGCGAACATGAGGACCGCGCCACCCTCGACATCGCAACCGTACCGCTGATCATCATCGGCACCCGCATGGACAAGTATTTCTTCGACGCGCTGGAAACGAATTACCTGATCGAGAATATCAGCGTCCTGCCAGCCGGGACCGCCAGCGTGGAAGGCGCTGTGCCGCTTTTGGACGGCTCCGGACATGTCGTCGGTGAGTTGGTCTGGCGCCCGTCCCAGCCTGGCATTCAATCCCTGCGCTTCGCATTGATTCCTCTGATGGCCTATGTCGCGCTCTTCTTGGTCGCGTTCCAATTCCTTCGGCTGCATGTACGGCGCCTGGGCCGCCGAGCTGCCAATAACGAGCGACGCGCTCGCCTCGCGGCCAGACGGGACAGCCTGTCTGGTCTCGCCAATCGTCAGGGTTTCAATGATTTCATTGAAAGTTCCGCGGCTGAGGACGCCGCGAGCAGGGGGCAGGCGGCGATCATCTATATCGATCTTAATGGCTTCAAGGCCGTCAACGATAAGGCCGGTCACCATGCCGGAGATGCAGTCATCCGGGCGGTGGCGCAACGATTCCGCGCTGTTATTCCGTCAGACGTCCTGCTCGCCCGGATCGGAGGCGATGAATTCGCGTGTGTCATGATCGGTGAGGAAGCCGCCAACGCGGCGCTCAACATCGCCCGCAGGCTGTCCGCCAGCCTGGAGAACCCCGTCGAACATGATGGCCGAGTTTATGATATCGGCGGCGCCATCGGGATCAGCTGGTCAACCGAACAAACACCAAAGAGTTTCGACAAGCTGGTCGAGGAGGCCGATCTGGCGATGTATCGCGCCAAGGCCGAACAACTGGATCAGCCGCTGACCTATGACAACAGCCTGGGTCTTGAACATGATCACCGGCGCAATCTGGAAGCGGCGATCGAAGAGGGCCTGGCGAGGAACGAGTTCTACGTCGCCTACCAGCCGATCATGGATGCCAACACCAACCAGGTGGTTTCTGTTGAAGCGCTTCTGCGCTGGGAGAATGAGGAACGTGGCGCAGTGCCTCCGGATGTCTTCATTCCGATCGCCGAGCGCTCGAAATTGATCCAGAAACTGGGTGATTTTGTCATTGATACGGTTTGCCAGGATTTCGACGAAACCACGCCGCATACGGTGTCGATCAACCTGTCACCCTCCCAGCTCAATGCCGCCAATATCTGCCATCACTATGTCGACAAGCTGATGGATGCCGGGCTCAAGCCGAACCAGATCGAGATCGAGCTGACCGAAGCGGTGCTGGTTGAGGATTTCGAACGCGCTCGGGAACGTCTGGTGTCTTTCTCCGAAGCCGGCTTCAAGCTCAATCTGGATGATTTTGGTACCGGTTTCGCAGGCATGGGCTACCTGCACCAGATCCCGTTCGACAAGATCAAGATCGACAAGAGCTTCGTGCGGTCGATCGGCAAGGGAGACGGGTCCAACAAAATGCTCCAGGCGATGTCCTTGCTGGGCGATGCGCTCAAGAAAGACCTGGTCGCCGAGGGCGTGGAAACCGAGAGCCAGGCCTCGATGCTTAAACTCCTTGGCTTCCGCTTCATGCAGGGCTGGAATTTTGGTCGGCCGATGACGATCAACGCCCTGCGCCAGCATCTGGACAACCACCGCCGCGCCGCGTGACCGGAACAAGCGCGGCAAATTGAAGCTGCGCGCAAAGGGCACATTTATATTGGGGTCGCAAAACGAATAGCGTGCGCCTGAACTGCTCAGGAATGCGCCGATATGACCCCTCGTTTTCTGCCAAAATACGCACTTGAGACTGTGCCGCGCTACACGTCCTACCCGCCTGCGACGGGCTTCGGCGAGGTCAACGGGGAGAGCCTGTGGGCAGACTGGATGCGCGCCCTGCCCGCCACACCCAAGGTGTCGCTCTATCTCCACATCCCGTTCTGCAAGACGATGTGCTGGTATTGCGGCTGCAACACGACCATTCCCAACAAGTCGGAGCGTATCGAGCGTTATCTGGACGCACTGAAAGACGAGGTCCGCCATCGGGCCGCGTCGCTGCCGGCAGATGCACAGATCCACCATATCCATTTCGGAGGCGGTTCACCGGACATGCTGAGCCCGGACCAGTTCAGCGACCTCATGCAGGAGATCCGCGATGCCTTCCCCCTGGCAACCGACGCCGAGATTGCCGCCGAGCTTGACCCGCGCGGGGCAACCCGGGCACTGGCGACGCGATTGGGCGAGCTGAGCTTCAATCGCGCCAGCCTGGGAGTCCAGGACCTGTCCGACGAGGTTCAAAAACTCATCCACCGCATCCAGCCGCTGAGTGTTGTCCGCCAGGCCGTCCAGAATTTGCGCGAGGCGGGCATCACCGCGATCAATACCGACATCATGTATGGCCTGCCGGCCCAGACGGTCGACCGTGTCGAGATGACGGCGCATGCGGTCGCAGAGCTGTCGCCCGACCGCATTGCCGTGTTCGGATATGCGCACGTGCCGTGGTTCAAGAAACACCAGAAAGCCATTCCGGAAGATCGCCTGCCCGGTGCACAGGAGCGCTTCGAACAGATGCTCGCGGCCTCGTCAGTGCTGGAAAGCCATGGTTATCAGCCCGTGGGCTTCGACCATTTCGCCAAGCCCGGCGACTCAATGGCGATACGCACCCGTGAAGGCCGGTTATGCCGGAACTTCCAGGGCTATACGGATGATGATTACGACGTTCTGATGGGGCTGGGCGCCTCCTCGATCAGCGAGGCCCCTGGCGGCTATCTGCAAAACCAACCCGATCCCGCCCGCTACGCGGAAAGCCGCGAAACGGGTCTTACCAGCTACGTGCGTGGCCTTCAGCGCGGCAGCGAAGAGCGCAGGATCGCCGCGCGCATCGAACGCTTGATGTGTGACTTCGAACTGCCGCTTGAGCCGGGCTTCGACCACGAGAGTGTGGCGGACATGCAGGCCGACGGCCTGGTCATTGTCGAACGTGATCGCCTGGTCATACCCCGGCACGCGCGGCCCTATGTCCGAAATCTTGCCGCGCGCATCGACCCGAACTTCATCGTCCGGGACCAACAGCACAGCCGCGCGATCTGATCTGCAGTCGCGTTTTCCATTCTGGTCAATCTGTGCTAAGGCCCGCGCCCTGCCCGCGGGCAGACCCAAGAATGCTGCGATGGGCTAGACGCAGCCAGGGGCGCCAGACGCGCCGGATCGGATTGACCAGACAATGACCCATACCGCGAATATCGTGCCCTCACTGGCGCGCGCGCTCGAGATCAAGGGCTATGAAGAGCTCACTGAAGTTCAGAGCGCTGTGCTGACAGATGAAGCGGCCGGCCGGGACATGCTGGTCTCTGCCCAGACGGGTTCGGGCAAGACGGTCGCCTTTGGCCTTGCCATGGCGCCGCAACTCCTTGACGGCAAGGACCAGTTTGATTTCGCCGGTTCGCCACTGGCTCTGGTGATCGCCCCGACGCGTGAGCTGGCCCTGCAGGTCCAGCGCGAACTGCAATGGCTGTACGGCGAAGCCAAGGCCCGCATCGCTTCCTGTGTCGGCGGCATGGATCCGCGTTCGGAACGCAAGGCGCTGGAGCGCGGCTGTCACATCGTCGTGGGAACGCCGGGCCGTCTGCGCGACCATATCGAGCGCGGCGCCCTGGACCTGTCCGACGCCCGTGCGGTTGTCCTCGACGAAGCCGATGAGATGCTCGATTTCGGCTTCGAGGAAGACCTGGAATTCATCCTCAACCAGTCTCCCGATGGCCGCCGGACCCTGCTTTTCTCGGCCACCGTCCCGCACGGCATCGCCCGTCTTGCCAAGAAGTACCAGAACGACGCCATGCGTCTGGAAACCGCTGGCGAGAAGGAACAACACGGTGACATTTCCTATCAGGTAATGACGGTACAGGCGCCCGATCGCGAGAACGCCATCGTCAACATCCTGCGCTTCAACGACGCCCAGCGTGCCATCGTTTTCTGCGCGACACGCGAAGGTGTCAGCCGTCTGGCCAGCAAGCTGGGCAATCGCGGATTTTCCGCTGTCGCCCTGTCTGGTGAGCTGAGCCAGAAAGAGCGCAGCCACGCCCTTCAGGCCATGCGTGACGGCCGGGCGCGGGTGTGTATCGCCACCGATGTTGCCGCGCGGGGCATCGACCTGCCGGGCCTGGAATTGGTGATCCACGCCGATCTGCCGACCAATGCCGAAACCCTGAAACACCGCTCCGGTCGCACCGGACGCGCGGGCAACAAAGGCATTTGCGCCCTGATCGTACCGTACAGCCGGACCGGTCGCGCACGCGCCCTGCTGCGCAATGGCGGCATCGAAGCCGACTGGATCGCACCGCCGAGTGCCGAGGCCATCCTGGAAAAGGATCGCTCACGTATCCTGGCGGATGCCGCCCTGACCGACGAGGTCGAGCCTGAACTGCTCGAGGATGCCAAACAGCTGCTCGAGAGCTTCGGCGCCGAACAGATCGCTGCCGCCTTCATCCGCTCGCAGATGAAGGGCATGCCGGCTCCCGAAGAACTGATGGCCGCGCCGCAGCCCAAGACCAAGTCCGAACGCGACAACTTCCAGCACGGCGGCTGGTTCAAGCTGAACACCGGTCGCAAGCATGGCGCGGAACCGCGCTGGCTGTTGCCGCTGGTCTGCCGCGCCGGTGATGTCACCAAGCGCGAAATCGGCTCGATCCGTATTCGTGAGGAAGACAGCTGGGTCGAGATTTCCGCCAAGGGTCTGGACCAGTTCAAGGCTGGCCTGGAGGCCTCTGGCGGCGGCGAAAAGAACGTCCGCATTGTGCAGACCGATGAAGAGCCTCCGGCGCGCGAGAAGCGCCCCTTCCAGGAGCGCCCGCGCCGGGACCATGATGGCGAGGGGGAGCGCGGAGAGCGTCGCGAACGCCCCTTCCGCGACAAGCGCGACCGGCCGGACCGCGATGACCGCCGACGCGACAATCGCGACCGCAAGGACTGGAATGACCGTCCGCGCCAGGATCGCGACCACGACCGTCATGACGACAAGCCGCGCAAACCGCGTCCACCCAAGCATGAGCGTCCGCATGCAGATGACCGCGGCGACCGCCGCCCGGCTGACCAGGATGTATCCCTCGACGATCTTCTGGGCGACCAGGACAGCCGACCGGCCTGGAAGGACCGCCAGGACCGCAAGCCGCGCCGGGACGCGCGCCCGACGGATGGCAAGAAACGCGATTTCAAGCGCCGTGACGACCGGGATCAGGGATCAGAGCGTCGCTCTGATGGGCCAAAGCGCGATCTGAAAGACCCACGCACGCCCAAGGGCAAGAAGTCATTTGGCGCCAAGGGCGGCTCCAAGGGACCAACCGGCGGCTTCAAGAAGAAACGCGATTTCCGTGACGGCGCTCCCGGACCGGAAGACCGGCCGCGTCGACGTTCGACCGGTGGACCGGGCAAGCCGGGTCCGAAGGGCGGCCCCAAGGGTGCCAGCCTCCGCAAGGCCCCACGCAAGCCGCGTAGCTAGTGCGTCAAGAGGAGCCGGTTATGCCGGTTCCTGTCCCGCCTCTTCAGCCAGCCACTCTCCGACCTGCCACAGGCGATCCTGGCCGAAACACATGCGATCTCCCACGCGGAAGCTGGGCACGCCCCAGTGACCGCCGGCAAAGAGGTCCTGGCGATTGGTCTCAACCACTTCGCGCCAATCCTGGGTCGCGATGACCGCTTCGGCGTGTTTCCAGTCGATGCCCGCGCGCTTGCAGATCTTGTAGAGCCCGGCTGGCGTTGCTGGATCAATTCCCTCCGCCCACACACCACGCATATAGCTGTTCAGGAAAGCCTCGCCGCGGCCCGCCTCGATTTCATCCACCAGGATTGAAAGCCCGTTTTCTACGCCCTTGCCGACCGGATCGCAGATCTTGCCAAATTCAAGTCCGAACCGGTCGGATTCCCGCGCGCAGTCACGCACGATATAAAAGCGTTTTTCCCGCGGCACCGGCAGGGATCGCATGACCATTGGCAAAACCGGCCGCAAGGTGATCTCGGCTCCCCAGCGCCGCGCCATGTCAAACACCCGCATCAGCACGATATAGCTGTAGGGGCTGCGCAGAGAGAAGAACATCTCAAAGGAACCGCCAACCTGTTGCTCCGACTCGGCCGGCGGTTCGAACAGGGCTTCGCCCGGCAGGGCGCCAAGGCGGCGCTCCAGGTGGACCAGCCGGTCAATGCCCCAATACCATTCGCCCTCAAACCAGATCGTCCCCGACGCGTAGTGCCCCAGCTTCCTGCGCAAGGAAGCACCCGCCTCGGCATCGCCCTCGATGGGTGTAGAGACACCCTCAACGCTGGCGAGCCCATGCAGCTTGGCCAGCGCCTCCGCATCTCTGGCTGACCAGTCTGCCAACAGCTGCGGCTCGGGCGCCGCGGACTTTTCCGGGGCCCCGACACGATGGCGGATCGTCATCAGGCCATAACGCGTTTCAAGCTTTGGCAGCGCCTGGACGAGAAGTTCCGAATAGGGCTCGCCCGGCTCCAGAAAGGCGTGCAGGGTCGGTGGATTCCCAGTGACCTTTCGCTTTGCCAGATGCGCAAGGCGAAAGGTGTTGCGAAGGGTGGAGCTGACGAGGATTTGTGGAAACACGGTTTTCAGGTTCATGCGATTGCGCGGTCCTCTGCAAAGCCTGGAACGTGAAACAATGTCTCACCTGGCCGGATCAAGTGTCCGGACATCGTGATTGCCTCCCCGTTTTTGTGCTGAACACCGTAGGCCGGGTAAACAGTGTTTGCCAAGCGATGCGCAATTGATCCAAATTCCCCCAGAAGGAATGTTTTGAGGGCTTCATGACCAAGATCAATATGGGCGATCCGCTCACCCTGCCCTGCGGCGCCACCCTGCCGAACCGTCTGTGCAAATCCGCGATGACGGAAGGCCTGGCTGATGATCACAATCGCGCCACCGACAAACACGCCCGGCTGTACCAGGCCTGGGCGGAAGGCGGGCTGGGCCTCTCTGTCACCGGCAATGTCATGGTCGACAAGCGCTATCTCGAACGCGCCGCGAATATCGTCATCGACGGCGAACAGTCCGACGAACAGATGCAAGGTCTCAGCAAGATGGCCGAGGCCGGCCGCGCCGGTGGCGGCCATATCTGGATGCAGATCTCCCATGCCGGCCGCCAGTCACCCAAGGCTATCGCCACCGAGCCGGTCGCTCCGTCCGCGATCGGGGAAGTGGCCTTGCCGGGCGGCCTGTTTGCAAAACCCCGGGCACTGACGGTGGACGAAATCCAGAATGTGATCGCGCGCTTCGCCCATACGGCGACCGTCGCCAAGCTGACCGGATTTACCGGGGTGCAGATCCATTCCGCGCACGGCTATCTGTTGTCGGAATTCCTCAACCCGCTGATCAATCAACGCGAGGATGAATGGGGCGGTTCGCTGGAAAACCGGGCCCGCCTGTTGCTGGAGATCATTGCCGCCGTCCGCGCAGCGGTCGGATCGGACTATCCGATCGGGGTAAAACTCAACTCCTCTGACTTCCAGAAGGGCGGCTTTGCGCTGGATGAATGCATCAGCGTTGTCGGCATGCTGGAACAGGCTGGCGTAGACCTGGTCGAAATTTCCGGCGGCAATTACGAACAGCCCGCCCTGCTTGGCATTGAAGGCCTGGAACCGGTCTACAAGGACGAGACGGCGGTGAAGGCGTCAACGCGCGCCCGCGAAGCCTACTTCCTCAACTACGCGACCGCGATCCGCGAGAACTGTAATGTCCCGCTGATGGTCACCGGTGGCTTCCGCTCCCGCGAGGCCATGCTGGCGGCCCTCAATGACGACGACATCCAGATCATCGGCCTGGCGCGACCGCTCTGCGTTGATACGGACCTGCCGGAGCGTCTGATCGAAGGGTCACTCGACCGGCTGACACCCTGGGAAGACTCGCTGGCGCTGGGCCCGGGCTTTTTCGGGCCGCAGAGCTCGAATCCCACGCTGCGGGCCATGAACGGCTTTGCCAACATGGCCTTCTTCTACCGCAATATCCTGCGCCTCGGCGAAGGGCGCCCGACCAAACGCAAGATGAATCTGTTGTTTGCGTTCATCAAACACCAGATGACCGACGCGCAGGACGCGAAGAACCTCAAGCGCTAGGCGCGCGGCGTGAAACGGCGGATGGAGCCGGAATAACTCACCACCGGGCGGTCATCGGAACAGATCATCCCGCGCACGAATATGGTGGACTTGCCCATACGGGTGACCTCGCCTCGGCTGGTCACCAGCTCGCCTTCGCGTGCGCCGTCGAGGAATTCGGAATTGAACGTCATTGTGACACCCATACTCCCGTCCTCGAAAGCATCCCAGGCGATGGAGAACAGCATGAAGTCGGCAAAGCTCATCAGACAGCCGCCATGCACGACGCCGCCGGCATTCATGTGTTTGCGCTCGGCGCGAAACGCTCCGAGCGGGCCATCATCATCGACGGTTCGGTAAAACGGGCCGACATGGCTCTCGAACGGTTCTTGCGGCCAGTACTGCCAGCCCTTGAACTCACCCTCGCTCTGGATCTGTGGCGTCACGCTCAGCCCTTCCTGTCTTCACGCCAGCGGATCAGGCCTTCCTGGGTCGCCGAGGCGATCAGCTTGCCATCCCGCGTGAACAGGTGACCGCGGTTGAAACCGCGCGACCCGCCTGACCACGGGCTGTCGCAAGCATAGAGCAGCCAGTCATCCATGCGCACATCATCATGGAACCACAGCGCATGATCGAGGCTTGCCGTCTGCATTTGCGGCATCAACCAGTTCACGCCGTGCGGCTTCATGCTGGTACCCAGCAGTGTCATATCCGAGGCATAGGCCAGAATGGCGCGGTGCATGATCGGGTCATCACCGACCGGACCTGACGTGCGGATCCAGGTCTGGCGCAGACCGTTGCGAACCTCGTTTTCCGGGTCCAGCCAGCTTTCAACCGGGCGCAGCTCGATGGCACGCGGCCGGGTCATGAAGTCTACGAAGGCCTTGGGAAAACGATCCCGATAGCGCTCGGCGATTTGCGCTTCCGTCTCCAGCTCTTCCGGTGGCGGCACATCGGGCATCTCGGCCTGGTGCTCGAGACCCTTTTCCTGCCGCTGGAAGGAGGCCGTCATGTTCAGGATCGGTTTGCCGCGCTGGATGGCGATCACCCGGCGGTTGGAAAAACTGCCACCGTCATAGTCGCGCTCGACGCGGAAGATGATCGGCAGTTTCTCGTCGCCCGGCCGCATGAAATAGGCGTGCAGCGAATGGGCGACACGGTCCTCGTCCACCGAACCGACCGCAGACATCAGCGCCTGGGCGATCACCTGACCGCCAAACACCCGGCCCTGACCGCCCGGATTGCGCTTGCCGCGATACAGGTCGGTATCGATTTCCTCGACCGTCAACAGGTCAACCAGCGCGCCGGGCGCCTCTTCCTGCGTCGGGCGTCTTTCTTCTGTCTCTTGCATTTTTTCGGACCAGCCGTCAGTGTTTGTTTTTTGCCATTTTGGGTGCGCCTGCAAAAAAAGCCAGCCCGTACCTGCAATCCTCTGTTCAGGTGTTGTCTGGCAAACAACCCTCAGTATTCTGTCGCTGATTTTGATTGGGGGATTTTCATGAAACGCCTTGCTCTCGCCGCAGCAGCAATCGCAACCGCCCTGGCGGGTTGCGCCACCACAGTAACCACCGAGAACGTCTACAGCTTCTCCGACCTGCAACTTTGCCGTATCCAGGCCAATCCGGGCAGCCGCGAGGTCGAGGAAACCAGCCTGGTCAATGCCGAGCTGGGTCGGCGGGAAACCGACTGTCCGGCCGTGTTTGACGAAGAGCGCCGCCGGGTCGAGGAAATACGCCGTCGCCAGGAAGAGGAACGCCGGATCGCCGAAGAAGAACAGCGTATCTTCACGGAACGCCAGATCGACCGCATCGCCATGGCGCAAGCCGCCTGGGAACGACCGGGATCATGGCGCAACCGGGAAATCCCGCGCAATGTCAGCGGTGTCGACCTCAATGCGTGCCTGCGTGATGACAGCACGGGCGAAGCGTACCCGGCCGATATCGAACCCATCATGGGTGATGCGCTGAACGTCGCGCTGCGCACCCATGAATTCAGTGCCTATCGACAATATGCCGTCGTCTTCCTGCGCAGCGGTGAGCTGATGGTTCTGCAGATGCAGAACGCTTTCCACCAGAACGAACTGCCCCGCGGCTACACGGCGGGTACGGATGAACAGGGACTGACCTGGGATGTGAAGGATTATCGCGGCATGCGCTGCTGATCCTGTGAAGGGGCAGGCCCGGCTTGCCCCTTGCACTTTGTGACGGTCATGCTATCCGCCCCGCAACACAGCGGGAGATCCTCATGTCAGACAAGATCATCGTCACCGGCGCCCTGGGCATTCTGGGCCAGGCCGTCGTCGCTCACCTGGTCAAGACCGGCGCCACCGTCACCGCGATCGATCTGGCGGCAGATAACGGCTCCAGTGCGGCCCAGCACGTCATCGGCGGTGTCGACCTGACTGATGAGGCGGCGGTCCAGACCGCCTTCGCCGCTGCGAAGGAAAAGATGGAGGGCCTGACCGGCATCGCCAATATCGCCGGCGGTTTCATCTGGCAGACGGTGGCTGACGGCGAGACCGACGGTTTCGACAAGATGTTCCGCATCAATCTGAAAACCGCCGCGATTGCGTCTCGGACGGCATTTTCCCTGTTTGAGGGCGAAGCGGCCATCGTCAATATCGGCGCTTCTGCGGTGAAAGCCCCGGGGCTGGGCATGGCAGCCTACACGGCGTCCAAGGCTGGTGTGCACGCACTCACCGAAAGCCTGGCGGAGGAAGGCGCGAGCGCCGGCGTGCGCGTCAACGCAGTCCTGCCGACCATCCTCGACACCCCGACCAACCGCGCGGACATGCCGGACGCGGATACGTCCAGCTGGGTGAAGCCGGACGCGGCGGCAGAGGTGATTGGTTTTCTTCTGTCCGGCAGCAGCCGCGCCATCACCGGCGCGTTGGTCCCGGTCAATCGCGGCGGTTAGGGCTTTTAACCACCGAAACACTTGTCATCCCCGCCGAATGCCCCGCGAAAGCGGGGCGTAGAGCGGGGACCCACGGCGCGACAGGTCCCGGATCTACAGCCGGGTCAGGCCCGGCTATCCGTCCGGGATGACAAGGATTACAAGGCTTTTTCCCCTGCAGGGGAAAAACTACGCCGCTGCCAGCCTCATCGCGATCAACCCGCCGACCAGCACGACCGACAGTGCGATCCGGCGTTTGCCGAAACCTTCCTTGAGCACGACGGCGGCCAGGATTGCGCCGATCACGACCGAGGTTTCGCGCAAGGCGGACATCGGTCCCACGGCGGCATTGGCGTAGGCAAACAGAGCGAACCCGTAACTTGCCAGGCCAAAGATCGAGGCTATGGCGCCGGACTTGAGCTCCTGGCGCATCAGTCCCGGCAAGTCACACCCGCGACGTATGAGGGCGGTCAGCAGGATCGGGATCGCCGTCACCACCGCAAACCAGGCCAGATAGACAAAGGGACTGCTTGCCGCCCGCGCGCCTGACGCGTCATTGACGGAATAGAGCGCTGTCATGCCAGCGGCGAGGAAAGCAAATCCGATCGCCTGAACCTTGGGGCGACCACCCTTCTCCGGCCAGCCAAACCCCAGCACGGCCAGCGAGGCCACGACCAGGCCGGCAACCTCCCAGATCGACAAAACCTCGCCCAGCACCAGAAAGGCCACGAGCCCCGCCAGCAGCGGCGCGCCGCCGCGCATGATCGGATAGACCAGCCCCATATCGCCGTGTTCGAACGCACGGATCATCGCCATCTGGAAGGCCCAATGCAGGGCCGCGCCCAGCAACAGGAAGCGCCAGACGCTCCACTCCGGGACGGGATTGCTCAGCAGGATGGGCAGGACATAGACCGCGCCGATCGACATCATCGTGGCGCGAAAGACCAGGCGGTCACCCGCCTGTTTGGTCAGCAGCCCCATGAAGGCATGCAGGCTCGCCGAGCACAGCATGGCCAGGCTGGCGAGCGGGAGGGCTTCGAGCAAGCCCTACGCCTCCAGGCCCGCAATGGCGCGGGCAAAACCCAGCGCGCTGAACGGCTGGAGATCCTCTTCGCCTTCACCGATCCCGATATAGTGGATCGGTAGCTGGAATTTCTCGGCTACCTGGACCAGGGCACCGCCCTTGGCCGTGCCGTCCAGCTTGGTCATGATCACGCCGGTCACGTCAGAGGCTTCCAGGAAGGCTTCAGCCTGTGACACCGCGTTGGAGCCGACCGTGCCATCAAGCACCAAAAGCACCTCGTGTGGTGCGTCGGGGATTTTCTTGCGAATGACGCGAATGATCTTGCGGAGCTCTTCCATCAGCTCGGACTTGTTCTGCAGGCGTCCGGCCGTGTCGATCAGCACCACGTCATGACCGCCGCGCTCGGCTTCTTCGAGCGCATCAAAGGCCAGACCCGCTGCATCTGCACCGATATCACGCTTGACGACCGGTGCCTTGGCCCGCTCGCCCCAGACAGAGACCTGTTCGATCGCGGCCGCACGGAAAGTGTCCCCGGCAGCCAGCACCGGATTGCGCCCCTCGCGCTTGAGTTTGACCGCGATCTTGCCGAGCGTCGTCGTCTTGCCGGAGCCGTTGACGCCCACGAACAGCACTACGCGCGGCGCACTCCCGGAAAGGTCGAGGGGTTTTTCCAGCGGTTCCAGCGTTTCCGCGACCACGGAGGCGAGCACTTCACGCACTTCCTCGTCGCTGACTTCCTTGTCGAAACGGTCCTTGGCCAGGCGTTCGGTCACGCGCATCGCGGCAGCGGCGCCGAGATCCGCCGCGATGAGCGTGTCTTCCAGCTCCTCGATCGCCTCATTGTCCAGCTTGCGCTTGGTGAAGATCGCAGTGACGGACTCGCCCAGCTTGGACGAGGTGCGTTTCAGACCCGCAGCCAGTCGGGAAAAGAAGCCCGGCTTTTTCTCACTCATTCGACGAGATTCCCCTGCAATTCACGCCCGTCATGGCCTGAAACCTCGATATTCACAAGCGCGCCGGGCCGCGGCGCCGTGTCCGAGGAATAACGAATGGCGGCAAAGTTTCCGGCGCGGGCAAATCCCGGCTTTTCGACCAGCGCCGCATCAACCCGCCCGATCATGCTGTCGAGATGCCGATTCAGGACGTCATCAGCCTTGGCGCGCAGTCGCGCAGCGCGCGCCTTGATCACGGCCCGGTCCAGCTGCGGCATGCGTGCGGCCGGCGTGCCCGGTCGCGGCGAAAACGGGAACACGTGCAGATAGGCCAGCTGGCACTCGTCCACGAGTTTGAGCGAGTTCTCGAACATCGCTTCGGTCTCAGTCGGGAAACCGGCGATAAGATCCGCACCGAAAGCGATCTCCGGTCGCGCCTCTTTCAGGCGCGTGCACAGGGCGATCGCATCATCGCGCAGGTGACGACGCTTCATGCGCTTGAGGATCATGTCGTCGCCGGCCTGGAGGGACAGGTGAAGGTAGGGCGCAACTCGCGCTTCGCCTGTAATGGCCTCGAACAGGGATTCGTCGATCTCGATCGCATCGATGGAAGAAAGGCGCAGGCGCGGCAGGTCCGGCACCTGTTTCAGGATCGCCTGGACCAGACGCCCCAGCTGCGGCGTTCCCGGCAGGTCGCCGCCCCAGGAGGTGAGGTCCACGCCCGTCAGCACGACCTCGCTATGCCCCTTGTCGACAAGGGTCTTGATCTGGTCGACCACTTCACCCGCCGGCACGGAACGCGAATTGCCGCGGCCGAAGGGGATGATGCAGAAGGTGCAGCGGTGATCACAGCCATTCTGGACCTGGACATAGGCCCGGGCGCGGCCTTCCATGCCCTCGACCAGGTGACCGGCGGTCTCGCGCACGCTCATGATGTCATTGACGCGCACCTTCTCGGTGCCGCCCAGCAAGAGGTCCGGCTGGAAAGTTTCCGCCTTCAGCTTCTCGTCATTGCCGACAACGCGGTCGACTTCCGACATCTCCGCGAACATGTCCGGATCAACCTGGGCCGCGCAGCCGGTGACAATGATTTTCGCGTCCGGATTCTCCCGGCGGGCGCGGCGGATCTGCTGACGCGCCTGGCGCACGGCTTCATTGGTCACCGCGCAGGTATTGACCAGGATGGCGTTGGACAGCCCTGCATCCTGCGCATGCTTGCGCATGACTTCGCTCTCCCAGCCATTGAGGCGGCAGCCGAATGTCATGATGTCCAGACCCGGCCGGGCCTCGGGGGCCCGCTCGGAGGGCCGGTCCGCGCCCGAGGCGGCAGGATTGTCGTCGTGATCGCTCATTGGGCTTGGATAAGGGGAAGCGACCGGGGAAAGTCAAGCGGTGTGGTGCGCGTGCAACGCTGAGGGGAAAATGGCACCTCCTTGTTCCTTGAAACACGAATATTGCTCGAACGCCCCCGAAGCTTGTGGCAATTTGGAATCATTCCAACAAAAACGCCTCCGGGGAGAGACAAAATGAAACAGTCTGGAGTACTCGCTTCAACTGCATTGGCCACGGTGCTTGCCGCATCACTAGCCGTTCCGGCCTTTGCGCAGGATCCGGAAATCATCGTCGTAACGGCGACCAAGCGCGAGCAATCGCTGCAGGAAGTTCCGTTCTCGATCAATGCCCAGACCGCGGAAGACATTCGCACGACCGGCGCCGGTTCCATCGAGGACATCGCCCGCAATGTTGCGGGTCTGAACATCCAGAACCTCGGCCCCGGCCAGAGCCAGGTCTCGATCCGCGGCGTCTCGGCCGGCCAGATCGTGCGCGACCAGCCGGGCGTCAAGGAACAGGTCGGCGTCTATCTCGACGAATCCGTCATCTCGCTGTCGCTGTTCACTCCGGATTTCGACCTCTATGACCTGAACCGCGTCGAAACCCTGCGTGGCCCGCAAGGGACGCTCTTTGGTTCCGGGTCGATTGGCGGCACCATTCGCTACATCACCAACCAGCCCCAGATCGGCGAGTATGAAGCGGAAGCGGAATTCGAGCTCAACAGCGTTGCAGACGGTGAAATGGGCGGCCACCTCAAAGGCATGGTCAACTTCCCGCTGGGCGACAATGCTGCCCTGCGCATCGCGGGTTACCACACCGACTATGCCGGCTTCATCGATGCCCTTGGCGAAGGCGGCTCGCGCACCGAGGACGTCAATGGCGGCAATCGCACAGGTATCCGTGCAGCCCTCGCAGTGGATCTGAGCGACAATATTCGTGTCACTCCGCGATTTGTGTACCAGGAGATCGAGGCCGATGGCTTCAATCGGCAGGAACGCTTCAACCTGTTCGCCAACCCGTTCACCACAACCCGCCCGGCCATCAGCATGGGCGAGCGTGAACAATATCTACTGCTGCGCGAGGGTTTCGAGGACGAGACCATGCTGGCCGACATGACGGTTGAAGTTGATTTCGACGGCTTTGCCCTGACCTCGGTCACCAGCTTCATGGACCGCGCCATTCTCGTCAGCCGTGACGCTTCGGCACTGACCGGCTCGGTCTCGGTTGATCTGGGCTATCCGGACGCAGCCGTGCTGATCCCGTCCAACCTGCGCGATACGACGGATCTGCGTCAGTTCACACAGGAAATCCGCCTGGCATCGACCACTGATGGCGCATTCGACTGGATCGTTGGCGGTTTCTTCTCCGACGTCGAGCGCAACTACAAACAGCGCTTGCCCACAGCTGGCTATGACGCCGTTACTGATACGGTCCTGGGCGCTGGCACCTCGGCCGCGGTCGCCAATGGCTTCCCGGCAGACAGCCCCTACAGTGCCGATCTGGACTATAATATCGACCAGTTCGCGATCTTCGGTGAAGCCACCTGGCACGCCTCAGAGCGCACCCGCTTCACCTTTGGTGGCCGCTGGTATGACTTCGAGGAAAACCGCACGATTTCCCAGGGCGGCCTGTTCTCCTCCGGCTTCTCCAATGTGGAAGACTCCACGGCTTCGGATGGCGTCAACACGCGCTTCATCCTCAGCCATGATCTGAACGACACGTTCACCTTCAACGCCCAGGCGGCCCAGGGCTTCCGTCTCGGCGGCGTCAACGATCCGCTGAACTCCACCCTGTGTACGCCAGAGGATGAGGCGATCTTCGGCGGCTTCCAGGATTATGACGACGAGACGTCCTGGAATTATGAAGCGGGCATCAAGGGGCAGGCCAATGGCTGGACCCTGAACGCAGCCGTCTTCCACAATGACATTGAAAACCTGCAGGTGACGCTGGATGCGGGCTCTTGCTCCTCGCGCGTCAGCTTCAATGTCGAGGAAGCCCATACGACCGGTGTCGAATTCGAATTCTCCAACCAGCTGACGGACAACCTGTTCGTCTCCTTCGCGGGCACCGTGCTGGAAGCCGAGTTCGACTCAACCGTCGTGGATGGCACCAATGCCGTTCTCGCGGGCATCCGCAGCGGAAACCGCCTGGCCTCCACTCCGGAAGTCATGTTCTCCCTCAGCGGTGTCTACACGTTTGACGCGTCCTGGGCGGGCAATAATGCGGAAGGCTTCCTGACCGCGTCCTACCAGCATGTCGGCAGCCAGTACACGCAGCCGAGTGACCAGGAAGCGGGTGCAGGTAACTTCTCCTCCGGCCTGCCATTCGGCGGTGCCACGGGTGCGGAAACCACCTCCATCGATCTGGAACTCGACCCGTACAGCATCGGCTATCTGTCCGGTGGCATCGACTGGGGCAATACCCAGCTGACCGTCTTCGTCGACAATGTGATGGACGAGAATGCGAACCTGTCCTTTGACCGCGAACGCGGTGGCCGGGCGCGTCTCTCTTTCCGCACGAACCAGCCGCGCACCATCGGCGTGACGCTGCGTCGTCAGTACTAATAGACACACCCGACTAATGATTAAGGGCGGCCCTCCGGCCGCCCTTTTTTCTGTGCTGGATTGTCAAAAACGGCGTTACTCCGCAGCGGCCGCTTCCTGTTCATCGATCCAGTTGCGCATTTTCGCTTCCAGGGCCGAGAGTGGCATGGCGCCGTCTTCCAGGAGGGTGTCGTGGAAATCGCGTATGTCGAACTCAGCGCCCAGGCGTTCTTCGGCTTCCGTGCGCAGGTCCCGCATCAGGAGCTCGCCGGTCTTGTAGGCCAAGGCCTGGCCGGGCCAGGCGATATAGCGCAGCACCTCGGTCCGCACATTGTGCGGGGCCAGGGCCGAATTCTCGAGCAGACAGGCTTCCGCCTCTTCCCGCGTCCAGCCCATGTAATGCATGCCGGTGTCGACCACGAGACGACAGGCCCGCCACATCTCATAGGTCAAACGGCCGAAATTCTCGTACGGCGTGCGGTAAAGCCCCATGTCGATCGCGAGATTCTCGGTGTACAGCCCCCACCCCTCACCGAAAGCAGTGATGTAGGAATTGCGCCGGAAGTCCGGGACATTTTCAAGCTCCTGCGCAATAGCGATCTGGTGGTGATGCCCCGGCACGGCTTCGTGCACGCTCAGCGCCGGCAGGACATAGAGCGGCCGCTGGGCGAGGTTATAGGTGTTGACCATGTAACCTCCGGCAACCCCGGTATCGATATTGCCCGGCCAATAGCGGCCCGTCGTATAGGTCGGCGCCATGGTGGCCGGCACAGCGCGTACGCCATAGGGAAGGCGCGGCAGATTGCCGAAGAAACGCGGCATCGCGTCATCCGCCCGCTTTGAAATCCAGGCCGCATGCATCAGCAATTCTTCTTCGGTCTCGGCATAGAATTGCGGGTCCGTGCGCAGGAATTCGAGGAACTGCGCAAACGTGCCTTCAAACCCGGTCTCCGCGATGACCTCTTCCATCTCTGCACGAATGCGCGCCACTTCAGACAGGCCCCGCTGGTGCACCTCCTCCGGCGAGGTATCAAGGGTCGTGTGATAGCGCACCAGGGACTGATAGTATTCGCGGCCGCCCGGCACCTCGGAAATGCCGATACCGTCGCGCGACCCCGGCATGTATTCCTCGTTGAAGAAATCGAGCACTCGCTGGTAGGCCGGGACTGCATGCCCGCGGATAGCCGCCAGGGTCTCGGCCCGGAGACGTTCGCGATCGGCCTCATCCATGGCGGGCGGCAAATTGTCGATCGGCATGATCAAAATGCCTTCCAGCACGCCGTCCTCCAGCAGGCCCTCCAACTGGGAGATCGCCCCTTGGGCGATAATACGCGGCTGGGTGAAGCCGTCACCGAGCCCCTGTCGCATCCATTCGAGGTTCTGCTCGAAATATCCGTCAATGGCCTCAACCCGACGGACCCAGGCTTCGCCCTCTTCCACCGTGCGCGGACGTGTCGAGGATGCCGAATAAGAAGGCGTGAAGAAGAAGCCGCTGTCCGAAAGGAACGGAATGCGGCTGGTGTCATACTGTGCAAGCTCAACGGAGAATCGCAACAGATAGTCCAGAACAGCGTGACTGACCTGTTCCGACGCTGTTAGTGCGCTGGCATCAATCGCCTCGAGACGTTCAAGGAAAGCGATATTCGCGGCATTATTTTCGGCCTGCACATCGGCGGAGATATCTTCCCACGAGGCAAGGGCCTCCAGATCTCCATCCTGACCGCGGCGATAGTTCGAATTCGCTTCCTGGTGAGATTCATAATCCGTGATCAGCTGGGCAAAGGCCAGACTGGCTTCGCTGGCATTTTCAGTCGGCGCTTCAGCAGCCGGGCTGCTGGTTTCTGCCGTGTCGCTGGCGATATCACTGGTGGCCGGCGTGTCAGCGGACGGCGAACAGGCCGCCAGGGCCAACGCCATGACCGCGCTACCCGTCATCCAGAATTTTGTGCTGATCATCTCACCCCTCCATTGGATCCAATTCGCCGCAGACTTGCGCGAACCGGACCCAAAGGGCAAGGGCGATGTGATTACCGGCCGGCCAGAACGCGTCTGCAGGCCTGCCAATCCACGTCATCGGCGACGATGATCTGTTGCAGCGGGAAGGTCTCGCCATTGCTCGGCAGATAGCCGATTTCGCGAATTTCACCCTCATGCTCGACCCGGAAAACGCTTTCCTGGCTGGCATCGCCATAGGCACCGCCCACACGCTCGATCAGGTGCATGCCCGGCAGGAAGCCCGCGCGTTCTGCATTGGTCCCGGGCTCAACCGCTTCGAGGGGACGGCGACCATCCTCAAGCGGATCGCCCCATGTCAGCCCGTATTCAAAGACCGGTTGATCCAGGGTCACAACCTCGCCACAAGCGCCAAACGCGTCAGCCGGGATATCCACCAGATTGCCCTGATTGATATAGCGCTCGACCTCTGCGCTCAGATCGATACCCGCAACCGCCTGTACCGCGGGCAGGAAAGCCTGGGGGGCAGTGACGCCGTCTTCGACATTCAGCATGTGCTGGAAAACATCATCCAGATCGCGTTGTCCCTGCGTGGCCTCGCGGATGAGCGCCTCGGCCCGGGCGGCAAACATCATTCCACGCAGATAAGGCAGGCGCTGATAGTCCCGCTCGGCCCAGAAGCCCGTGGTGATGGCGGAATTGGGCTGGTCGTTGACCGGCGAGGTCCAGTATTCCTGCAAGGCACCATTCCAGGAGGCAATAGACTCCTCCGCGGTCCACAGGCCGCCATTGACGCCGACACGTTGGGTCAGGAACTCCGTAAAGCCTTCAGAGAGCCAGTATTCAGACGGTTGTTCATCGCCATCAATCAGCCCGCCGAGGCGCAAGGGCATCCATGTATGCGTGTGCTCGTGCGTCAGGATCTCGGTGAGCATGGACGGATCCAGATTGCGCGTGGCGAAGAAGGCGAAACTGTCTCCCAGATTGGTTCCACCCAGGCTCTGCCAGTTCTCCGGCGCATCGACCGGCATGATCGAGACAAAATACGGTTCCGCAGGCGTGTTCCAATAGGCATGACTGGCTGCAACCACACGCGCAACTTCGTCCGCGAACGCCTGCTCGCTCATCGGCCAGCCCTCGCCGCGAATGCCGGTGCGGATGGCAACGCCGTCCAGTTCTGATGTGAGAACCTGATAATCCCCGGCAACCAGGACGCTGGACATGATGTCATCCATCGTCGAAACGCCATGATCCATGTCACTGGCCAGGGTCCAGCCTTCCGGCGCCTGCAGATCCATGGTGACCGCCTTGTCCGACCCGAGGTCCGGCTCGGCGATCCAGGTATTGCCGATCAGGTGAAGAAAACCCGGCTGCAGGATGGGGCGATAATTGCTTTGCTCGGCATTGGGCACACCCTGCCAGTCCTGCACAAGCTGATAACGTACAGTCAACGCGGCACCGGGCGCGTGGGTCAGCACGCGCACACGGGCGTCATCGCCCTGCGAGACATCTGCGCCCTCGACCACCAGCGACTCGATGCCGTTCCACAATTCAGACTCGCCGCCCCAGTTGTCGGGTAGATACAGGTCCGTGGACCCGTCTGTTTCGCCATCGAAACGAAGTTCCACCGTGACCACCGGACGCGTATCCGCACCTTCTTCGATCGACAATTGATAGTGAACTTGCGGCGCCGTTTGCAGCGCCATAACCAGAGCAGCCGCGCTGCTCGCCATCATCAAGGACATTTTTGTTCGGTTCCCTCAGCCTGAGCCACACGCCACAGGAGTATTGGTCCGAACATTACGAAATCACGGCCTATTTCCGAACCCTGTGTAATCCGAGGCGTTTGGTCACGATCTCATCCACCTTGCGCGCGGGCAGCATGCGCGGCAGCGACCAGTTCATGAAGCGCTGCGGAACGATGGCATAGCGGAAGCGCGGTTTGGCATCAGTGAAGGCGCGAAAGACGCGGTCGGCGATCTTGGATGGCGGGAAGCCTTCAGGGCCTGACTTGGACATGTAATTGCGCAAGCGCACCAGCGCGTCATAGAAGATCGAGTTTTCATAAGCCGAGACATCCACCTCGTCGGATTTGGCCCAGATCGGCGTCGCCACCGCACCGGGGCCGATTACCACAACCTGGATCCCGAACACATTGAGTTCGCGACGCAGGGATTTCGAGATCCCCTCCAGTGCATGTTTCGAGGCGGCGTAGGGCGCGAGGAAGGGCGCCCCCATTTCCCCGGCCATGGAGGACATCATGACGATCCGTCCCGGCTCACCCTTCAGGTCCAGGTCTGCGCCGAGCAACGGCCCGAAAGCCTGCGTCACGCGAACCTGTCCGGTGACGTTAATGGCCATCTGGCGCTCGAAATCCTCGATCGGCAGCTCCAGCAACGGACCTGCCACCGCCACGCCGGCATTATTGACCAGACCGTTGAGCGTGCGTCCGTTCAGCGCCTCGCGAACCTTGGCGGCGGCCGCATCGATCGCCGCCTGGTCCGTCACATCCATCATCAGAGGCGTGACCTTGTCACCAAAGGCGTCCGTCAGACGCTTGGCATCCTCATCCTTGCGAACGGCCGCGAACACCTGCCAGCCCTTGCCAGTCAGTTTTTCCACGCAGGCATAGCCGATCCCGGTCGAAGCTCCGGTGACGACGGCGGTTTTTGGCTGTTTGGACATGGCGTTCTCCCTTTGCGGGCAAGCTAGTGTGTTTCCGGGCGAAAGCTATAGCGCTCTAGTCTTCGACAATGCCAGAGCGTTTGGCGATCATGCGATCAATCCATTTTTCCGGCAGGAGCTTGGGCAGGGTCCAGTTGGCGAAGCGCTGAGGCACAACCGCATAACGCAAGCGCGGCGCGGCCTCGGTCAGGGCCTTGTAAATCCGGTCCGCAATCACCTCCGGCTCCAGCCCGTTGGCCCCAATATGGCTGAGATAATCCCGAAATCCGACCATCGGCTTGTAGAGTGGGGAGTTGTGATAGGGCGTGGCGTCTACCTCCTGGGCCTTTTCCCAGATCGGCGTGCGCACCGGCCCCGGCCCGATCAAGACCACATCGATCCCGTAGTGCTGAAGCTCGATCCGCAGGGACTTGGACAATCCTTCAACGGCGTGTTTCGACGCCACATAGGGCGCCATGAAGGGCGCACCGAGCTGGCCGGCCACCGAGGACAGCATGATGATCCGGCCCGGCTTTCCCTGGCGCTCAGGATCCATGCCCAGCAATCCGCCAAAGGCCTGGGTCACCCGCATCACACCGATGACATTGACCTCCATCTGTCGCTGGAAGTCAGAAATCGGGATCTCCATGCCCGGCCCGCCGAGCGCAATCCCGGCATTATTGACCAGCCCCGCAAGACGCTGCTCGCCCAGGGCTGCCGTGACCGTGCGCGCTGTCTCGGCCACCGACGCCTCATCGGTGACATCCATGATCAGCGCCGTGACGCTGTCACCAAAGGCGGCGCTGACATCATCCGCCTCGGCCTGGTCGAGCACGGTCGCAAACACATGCCAGCCTTCGTTCACCAACCGCGCCGTGGTGGCACGGCCGATGCCACTGACGGCTCCGGTGATAACGGCGGCAGGTATCTGGTTGTGCATATTCCCTCTCCCTACCCACCAGCCTAGCGTGCTTTCATATCTATGCCACAGGTATGATCGACGGGGAGGCGGGATTGGATTGGTATGTGCTCTGGGATTTCAATAGCAAACCTCCCCTGCACTTGTGGACCGCGGCAGTCCCGGTCTTGCTCGTCGCAGTCGGGATCGTGGTGAGAACCTTAATGCGTGCCGTCTATGAAGACGCGTTTCGGTTCATCGGGGACATTTTCATGCTCGGCGCGTTCGCACTCGCCGTGGCGTTCGGCTTCGCTTCTGTCCATATCGTACGCGAATATTTCCAATACCGATCACTGTATCAATTGGAAGAATTCGAGGTCGTTGAAGGCGAGATTTCGAGGCATCAATTCGCGATGGACGGCAAAAACCCAAGTAATACCACGGGCCGGTACGTGCCTGAAAGCTTCACGGTCGGGGACGTCTCGTTTTCCTTCCACCCGCGTGTCATTGAATGCCACTGTTTCCGAAACGCTGGCTGGGAGATCAGCCTGAATGATGGCGACTATGTCCGCATCGCGCACATCGACGGCAACATCCTCCGCCTTGAGCGCCGCCGCTAACCGCTGCGACCCATTCGCAACAAAATGAGCGTTTTGCTAATTCTGTCGGTATGTTGTCAGCGGCTTGCTGCGCTTGCGTTGACCCTGACATAAAGCGGCCTATTGTGCGCCTCAGACCCCCCTTAAACCGCAACGGGGCTTTGCGGTTACGTAAGCGGAACACTGAAGAAAGGCTGCCACATGTCTTCCGACTGGTCCGATCCGAGACCCATGTCGCCACACCTGCAGGTCTGGCGCTGGCATGCGACCATGGCGTCGTCCATCCTCCACCGCGCAACCGGTATCGCCAATTATGTTGGTGCTGTCGCGATTGCCATCTGGTTCATCCTGCTGGCGCTCGGCGCCGAGGGCGCTGTCTCTTTCCTGTTCGAGGGCTGGATGGCCTGGGTGACGCGCTTTGGTCTGATCGCCCTGACCTATTCGGTCAGCTATCACTGGCTCAATGGCCTGCGTCACCTGTTCTGGGATATCGGCAAGGGTTTTGATCCTAAAGGGTCGAACCGCCGCTCTGTCATGATCCTGCTCGGTGCTGTCATCCCGACCGCGCTGCTGTGGCTCAACCTGGGGAATTGATGATGTCTGATTATCGCACCCCGACTTCGAAAGTGCGCGGCCTTGGCGCTTCCGGCCACGGTGCCGGACACTGGATCGCCCACCGCGTCTCATCCGTCGCCATGTTCCTGCTGGCGCCGGTCTTCGTATGGATGCTGGCCATGTCCGGCGCTCCGGACGCTGCAGCGACCCGCGAATTCCTCGCCTCGCCCGTCGGCGCCATTGTCACCCTGCTGACGCTGACTGCGGCTTTCTACCACATGCGTATGGGTATGCAGGTGGTGATCGAGGACTACATCCACAAAGCTGGCATGAAAATCACCCTGCTGATCGGCAATACGCTGCTGACGGCGGGACTGTGGCTCGCCACGGTTTTCTGCCTCGTCAAGATTGCGCTGTAACGGACAACACACATGGCCGAATACAACTGGATTGATCACACCTATGACGTCGTGGTCGTTGGCGCTGGCGGCTCTGGCCTGCGCGCCGCTCTCGGTGCTTCCCAGGCCGGTCTGAAGACCGCCTGTATCACCAAGGTTTTCCCGACCCGCTCCCACACGGTCGCAGCCCAGGGCGGCATTTCCGCCTCGCTCGGCAATATGGGTGAGGATGACTGGCGCTGGCACATGTACGACACCGTAAAGGGTTCGGACTGGCTGGGTGACCAGGACTCCATCGAATATCTCTGCCGTAACGCGCCAGACGCGGTCTACGAGCTGGAGCACTGGGGTGTGCCCTTCTCGCGCACCGAGGACGGCAAGATCTATCAGCGTGCCTTTGGCGGCATGACGCGCAATTTCGGCGAAGGCCCGGTCCAGCGGACCTGTGCAGCGGCAGACCGGACCGGTCACGCCATCCTGCACACGCTGTACGGCCAGTCCGTGCGCAATGAGACGGAATTCTTCATCGAGTATTTCGCCCTCGACCTGATCATGGACGATGACGGTGTCTGCCGCGGCATCACCGCCTGGAAGCTGGACGATGGGACGCTGCACCGTTTTCGCGCCCAGAAAGTGATCCTTGCGACCGGTGGTTATGGCCGTGCCTATTTCTCCGCGACCTCGGCACACACCTGTACGGGTGATGGCAATGCCATGGTCCTTCGCGCTGGCCTGCCCCTGCAGGACATGGAGTTCGTGCAATTCCACCCGACCGGCATTTACGGCGCCGGCGTCCTCATCACCGAGGGGGCCCGCGGTGAAGGCGGCTATCTGACCAATTCCAATGGTGAGCGCTTCATGGAGCGTTATGCCCCGTCCGCGAAAGACCTCGCCTCCCGCGATGTCGTCTCACGCTCGATGACGGTGGAGATCCGCGAAGGTCGCGGTGTGGGCGCCAATGGCGATCACATCCACCTGCACCTGGATCACCTTGACCCGGCCATCCTGGCCGAGCGCCTGCCGGGCATCTCGGAAAGCGCCAAGGTCTTTGCCGGCGTTGATGTGACCAAGGCACCGATCCCGGTCCTGCCGACGGTTCACTACAATATGGGCGGCATCCCGACCAATTATCACGGCGAGGTTCTGACCAAGAAGGGCGACGACCCGGATGCGGTCGTTCCGGGCCTGATGGCTGTCGGTGAAGCCGCCTGTGTCTCTGTCCATGGTGCCAACCGCCTGGGCTCCAACTCGCTGATCGACCTCGTGGTCTTCGGTCGTGCCGCAGGCCTGCGGGTCGGTGAGACCGTGACACCGGGCGCGACCCAGCCGGAATTCAAGGCTTCTGAAGGCCAGAACACGCTGGATCGCCTCGACCGCTTCCGTAACGCCAAGGGCTCAACCCCGACGGCGAAGATCCGCCTGGAAATGCAGCGCTCCATGCAGACCAATTGTGCCGTCTTCCGCACCGGCGAAGTCCTCAATGAGGGCGTCGAGGCAATGAAGAGCGTCTATTCCGGCATGCCGGACATTGGCATCAATGACCGCAGCATGGTCTGGAACACCGATCTGATGGAAACGCTCGAGCTGGACAATCTGGTCAGCCAGGCCGCCGTCACCGTCAATGGTGCGGCCAACCGTGAAGAAAGCCGCGGCGCGCACGCCCGCGAGGACTTCCCGGATCGCAATGATGATGAGTGGATGAAACACACGCTCGCCTGGTGTGACGAGAACGGCAAGGTCTCTATCGACTACCGCCCGGTCCACACCTACACGATGTCCAACGACATCGCCTATATCGAGCCCAAGGCTCGGGTTTACTAGGGATGTCGCTGAGCGCTTTAAAGATGACCAAATCTCAAAATACTGAGATGCAGTGCGCTTTGGAGCGGGCACAATCCTTCCTTGAGCAGCGCAACCCATTGCATGTGCAAACCTGTGGCATGCCAAGTAGGACGCAGGTGTTGTTTCCAGGTTGGTCGGTAGTGGTCCAATCAGGAAATGATGCACATCTGGATAAGCGCGGTCTTCATTGGGCCTTAAGTGGCTACTTTTCGGGCGACGACGTGACTCGCGAGAAGAGTGAAGCTGTCCGAGTCGAGACCAAGCTATCTATCCGGAAACATCATCCGGATGCTCGTGGGACCGAAGCCGATATTAAAACCTACGTTTGGGAGCTAGTTAGATACTTCGACACGTCGCTCTCGTTCGAAACCGCCGAAGTTTCTGAAGCCCTAAACAATTTCCAGAATGACCTTTGTCGCGCGCGAGCATTGCTCGGAGACAAAAGTGCCGCGGCCAGCACCACTATGTCCGGCTACAAGATTTAGACCGAGGATGATCACCATGGTTCAGCTCACACTTCCCAAGGGTTCCCAGCCCAAGAAAGGCAAGTCCTGGCCCAAGCCGGACGGCGCCAAGAACACCCGTACCTTCCGTGTCTATCGCTATGATCCGGAGAGCGAACAGGGTCCGACCTGGGATACCTACAAGGTCAACATGGATGATTGCGGACCGATGGTTCTCGACGCCCTGTTGTGGATCAAGAACAATGTCGACTCGACGCTGGCCTTCCGCCGCTCCTGTCGCGAGGGCGTGTGTGGATCCTGCTCGATGAATATCGGCGGCCGCAACACCATCGCCTGCACCTCCGGCATCGAGGACTATAACGGCACGATCACTGTCTCGCCGTTGCCGCACCAGCCGGTGGTTCGCGACCTGGTTCCGGATCTGACGCAATTCTACGCCCAGCACGCTGCGGTAAAGCCGTATCTCAAAACCGATACGCCGGCGCCGGAGAAGGAGTGGCAACAATCCCCCGAGGATCGTGAAAAGCTGGACGGTCTTTACGAGTGCATCATGTGCGCCTCGTGCTCGACCTCCTGCCCGTCCTATTGGTGGAATGGCGACAAATACATGGGGCCGGCCGCTCTGCTGCAGGCCTATCGCTGGCTCGCGGACAGCCGCGACGAAGCCACCGGCGAGCGCCTGGACGATCTCAATGACCCGTTCAAGCTCTATCGCTGTCACACCATCATGAACTGCGCCCAGGTCTGCCCGAAGGGTCTCAACCCGGCAGAGGCGATCGGCGAGATCAAGCAGATGATGGTCGAGCGGGAAAGCTAGGCCTCTTCGCATTCCCTGATCAGAAAACCCCGCTGTGTCTGCTGCGGGGTTTTTGCTGAGTGCCCTTTATTCCCAGGCGATACGCTCACAGATATCGCGGAGCATCAGTGTCAGCTCCGCATCGGTACCGCCGTGCTCCGCGACATCGACAGGCTTGGCAAAGTCCAGCCGATACTTCGCGCCCTTCTTGCCCATAAGACCGTGGAAGATGGTCATGTCCTTGAGCTCCTCGTTTATCTGGGCGAGCAGGTAATAGAGGAAGGGCATGCGTTGGCGAACGGCGAGAGGGATAATCGGGGCCTTGAACTTGCGCGCCATGCTGACGGCCGTCGGGTGCCAGACCTTGTCCTTGAGCCGCCGCTCTTTCCAGTTCCACTCGGACATGCGTCCCGACGGAAAGATCACCACGCATTTGCCCGCCTTGAACTCGGCGAATGAACGCTTGAGCAATTCGCGTGACTGGGAGCGGTTTCGCTCATTGTCACGCCACTCCACCGGAATGATGCGCTCTTCCAGCCCGTGACAGACCTTGAGGGCATCGCGATTGGCGAAATAGACAGCATCCGGTCGCCGGGCCCTGATCGCGTCCCAGAGCGCCAACCCATCTGCAATCCCGCCGGGGTGATTGGCGACGATCACACATGCCCCCTCCTCGGGAATGTGCTCGAGCCCCGTCACATCCGTGTCCAGCGCGAGGAATTGGGACATCCAGTCCAGGCATTGCGTGCCGGTCAGCCCGGCAATTTGATCCGCCATCCACACCGCACGCCGGTATCCAAGCATGGGATAGCCCACCGCCTTGATCATCGGCCAGAACGGCGTGTGGATCAGTTTCGGTGCGCGGTCCTCGATCAGCTCATCTACGATATGCTGGTCGGAAAGAGTGACGGAATCAGTGGTTTCCATGCGTTGAAGAAACTCCCAGCACCGATTTCGCGCAAGCGAGAAATGCGCAATGGGCCTCAAAGGTTAACGCCCTGTTTACGAACTGGCCCGCCGCTTGCGTGGAAACAGGCAGGATTAACCGAGTGTTCACCATCGGGACGAGCCATGACCAAGACGCATAACCTGCCCGCCGGAAGCTTAAGAAAACTTCCAACGCGCCGTGAAAACGTCCGCGACGACCTGGTTGCGGATTATGTCGGACTGCTGACCAACAGTTCCACGCGGGTCATGCAATTGGGACAAAGCTGGATCGCCGCCGAGTGCGAGCGCCGCGGGGCCCGGCTCGAGACCACAGACAATCGGGCATCCACTGAGTTGGACCTGCTGGTGCTGGGCGAGGGTCTTGGTTTCTCGCTGATGGCCGAACATTGGAGTAGCGCAAGCGCGCGCCTGAAAATCGGCGGCGTCCTGTTGATCGCAGCCTCCTCGCACGGTGCCGCAGCCCGGTTGGCTGACACGCTTTTCATTGACCCCAACTGGGCCTTTGAAGACATGATCGGTGGGGAAGTTGCGGTTTTCCGCCGTATCCGCAAGTCGAAACAAGCAACCGAAACGCCTGCGGTCGCAACCCGCCCTGCAGAGCCGTCAAAGCCGCAACCAACCGGACTGATGGCCGGCGTCATGCGGACCTTGTTCAAGGACCGCTCTGCCCCGCTGAACCGGACGCGCTAGACGCCATTGCGCGTTGTCGCAAAACTTTCACGCAAATCCAATCGAACGGTCATGCTTTCACCGTAACAGGCGGGCATGACTAACCGCTTGAGTATATCCGGTTTCTCGGCGCTATCGCACCCGGTTCGACTGGCCCTGTTCCAGACGCTGTGCCAGCGCGCGCCCGACACCGTTTCGGCAGGCGAGCTCGCAAGCGGGTTTGACATTCCTCCTTCGACGATGACCGGTCATCTCCAGGCCCTTGAACGCGCCGGCTTGATCCGCGCGCAGCGTCGCTCACGCTTCATGCTCTATTCTCTGGATCACGAAGGAACCCGCCAGTTCCTCAAATTCCTGATCCAGGATTGCTGTGGCGACCAGCCCCAACTGGTACAGGGCATTGTGGGTGCTGCCGAGAGCGCACTCCAGGAGGCCTCATGACATCGCGTCCTCTCTCGGTGCTGATCCTGTGCACCGGCAATTCTGCGCGCTCAATCCTCGCCGAAGCCTTGCTGAACAAAATCGGAGGCGAACGCTTTCTCGCACTGTCCGCCGGCTCGCAGCCCAAGGGCGAGGTGCACCCTGCTGCGCTGGAGCTGCTGGCAGAGCGGGGTTTCGAGACCGGACATTTCCGCTCCAAGAGCTGGGACGAGTTCGACGACAACAGTTTCGGTGGGCAGCTCGATTTCATTTTCACGGTCTGTGACAGCGCCGCAGCCGAAACCTGCCCCGTCTGGCGTGGCCACCCCATGACCGTGCACTGGGGCATTCCCGACCCGGCTGCGGTTGAAACGCCCGGCCCGCAACAGCGCAGGGCTTTCGAAATCGCGTTTGATCAGCTTAAACAGCGTATCGAGGCCTTCGTGGCGATCGACAATCTCGATCCGCAACGCGACGGGCTCAAGGCCGAGCTCCAGGCGATCGGCCGCCTCTAGGGGACGTTGTTGAGATGTTTGCGCGTGCACTTGCCGAAACCATCGGGACATTCTTCCTGCTCGTGGCCGTCATTGGCAGCGGCATCATGGCCGAGAGCCTGACGAATGATACCGCCCTTGCCCTGCTTGCGAATGCCATCGTGACCGGGGCCGCCCTCGTGGTGCTGATCACGACACTGGGGCCCGTCTCGGGTGCACATTTCAACCCCGCGGTCTCGATCGTCATGTTCCTGCGCGGCGCTTTGAAGCCGGCCGAGCTGGTCCTGTTCATCGCCTGCCAGGTTCTGGCAGGCCTTGTCGCAGTCATGGCGACGCATTTCATGTTCGAACAGAGCCTGATCCAGATCTCGACGACGTCTCGGACAGGTTTGGCGCAATACGGATCGGAATTCCTGGCGACATTTGGCCTGGTCTTCTTCATCCTGCTGGGCATCCGTCACAATGCCGGTGCCGTGCCCTGGATTGTCGGCCTCTACATTACCGGGGCGTACTGGTTCACGTCGTCAACCAGCTTTGCCAACCCGGCTGTCACCATTGCGCGCAGCTTCACGGACACGTTTTCCGGCATCAATCCGAGCCATATGCCGATGTTCATCATCATGCAGCTGCTCGGGGCCGTCGCCGCCTGGCTGATCGCCAAACCGCTGACCCGCTAGTCGATTTCGGTCCCTATACCCGGAAACTGACCACCATTACCGCGACCGCCCCCCGGACCGCGACCACCTCCGCGTCCACCGCGACCCTGACCGCGCTGGCCACCGACATTGCGCACGCGACGTTCCTGGACCAATCGCGAACATTCCGGCGTCAACGGGTGCGCCTGCAAGGGTTCGAGGGCGAAGCGGGTCGCCTCCGCCTGAACATGTTCACGGACATCCCGGCTGACGGCCGCTTCGAGTTGCGCCTCTAGCGCATCCGGGATGCGGTCAATGCCATAGGCGCGATCGCGGGTATTTCGAGTGTAAACGCTGGCCCAGAACATCCCGCGCTCTACGGCCTCGGCTGACCCGACCGTCCAGTAAGCCTGGACCAGTTCGGCCTGGGCCGCGCCCCATCCTGCAGCCGCCGCGCTCTCGAGACGCTCGAAGCCTTCGGTGCGATGTTCAGGGCGAAGGATGGCGGGGGTGGCGGGGTTATCGGCCAACTGCAACAGGCTGTAGCCGGCGAGGTATTGCGCGATTTCATAGCCATGACCCTGATCAGCGACACAACGCAGGATCGGCAGGGCGGCCTCGTAGCGCCCTTCATCCACAAGACGGGCAGCGAGGGTGAAACCACTCGCCGGGCCAGCCGAGCCCTGGCCAGGCCCGCCCCCCGTGCGCTCGGCGCGACGCTGATCGGGTCCGGGCGTTGAGCAAGCAGCCACGACAAGAAGGCTGGCGATGACTGAGAATTGTCGCAACACGTGAGTCTCCAGAACCAAGCCCCGGAGTACAACGTAGCGACACGCGTTTTCCGTCGCGCAAAAAAGAACACCCGGCCGAAGGGCCGGGTGTTCCTCAAAGCGTTTTTCGTTCGATTAGAACGGGACGCTGACGCCAACAGAGACGCCCGTGCGGTCGATCACTTCGCGACCCTCTTCGGTGAAGGCACCGAGGCTGAGGGTTGCGCCCGTTTCGAACTCACGTTCGATGCTGACAGAGATCTCGTACCAGACCTCATCAACGTCGATCGACTCAATCGTGCCGAAGCTGACATTCGGCGCGCCCTGGAACGAGGCGGAATAGGCTTCCGATTCAGCACCAAAGTCAGACGCCACACCGAGATAGAGCACCGGACGCAGGCCGGCGATATTCGTCTCGGCGCTGAAATGCGCGCCCATGCGAGCGATCAGGCTGTCCGAAGAACGGGCATCGATATTGGCACCCGGGATCGCCTGTGCAGTCGTCGCATCGTAATCGAACTCGGTCGATACGAGGCTGGCCGTCGGCACGATCTGGTAGGCCGCACCGGCATCGGTCAGACGATAGTCAGCAACCACGCCAAAGCTGGTGGCGTCGGCCTCGAGATCAGAGGCGACAACGGCAGACATGCCGCCCATCACGACCGTGCGCTGCGCGTCCGTTTCGCTGCTTGCAAAGCTGTAGAAGCCGGAGACACCAAAACGCTCGGTCTGATAACCGCCGAAGAGGCTGAACTGCGTCGTCGAGGTTTCGCTGGAGATCGAGTTGAGGATGCTCGGGCTGTCCATGTCCGTGCTGGCCATACCAATAGCCGCACCCACGGACCAACCGGAGTCGAACGTGGCTTCAAGACCGAACAGCGAGAACTCGCCATCCAGATCCGTGGAGCCCGTGCCGAAGGTCAGGTCAACATCACCGCTGACATAACCCACTTCACCGAAGGCGCGCAGACCCGGCTGGGACGCTTCCATGTCACCGCCATGATTGTGGCGGAACAGCATCTTGGCGCCGGAAGCTGCCAGCGGGCTGGCAACACCGTCAGCCTGCAATTCTGCAGACTGGACAGCAACTGCGATCTCGGCTGCGCTGGAACCACCGCTATTGCGAATCTGGCCCATCAGGGCTGCATTCAGCGTATCGGCGTGCGAGCGCAGAGAGCGGTCGAACATCACGGATTCGAACGGCGTCAGTGACGTCAGAGCATCCGCAAGATCATCACCGGACAACAGGTCCAGCGGACCGAAGATATCGGCCAGTGCGGCGTAGTCGGTGTCACGTGCATTATCCAGGGCATTGCCGAGGCTGGCCTGGAACAGGTTGGTATAGGTCGTCTGGGTCGAGAACGATTCCGCCGTCAGCTCCAGTGTCGCCTGACCACCTGCCAGCGTCACGACCGGACGCAGAACACCCGGAAGATCAGACACAGACGCGAATGATCCGCCATAAGCACCCGAGAAAGTCGCGAAGACGAAGCTGTCACCGTAACGCGGCATGTAGCCCGCGATCGGAGAGACCATCAGCATACCGTCAAGAGAGGTATCACCATTGATCGTGATCGTGTCTGACGTGCCGTTCGGGCCGAAATCGATCCACAGCGATCCGGCGGCCGTCTGGGTGTAGTCACCCGTCAGCGTGAATTCACCGATCGTACCGATACGACCCGGCGCAACACCACCTGCCACATTCCAGAGGTTCATGGTGTTGAGCTCACCCGTGCCCGACAGGATGCCGGAGGTCAGCAAATATTCACGCGCATTCACCAGGCCATCGATATAGACAGCACCCGCGGTGTGGTTGAAGGCGATCAGGGTGTTGAAGGTAAAGCCGTCCTGGACGTTCAGAGTGGCTTCTGTGTTGTTGATCGTGAACTGGTCGATCTCGACATTCATATCAACTGTGGTCGTACCCGCATTGTTCAGCGCCACATCGTAGAAGCGCGCCGTGATGCCGGAAGCCGGACCGGTCCAGGTGCCGTAAGCACCCCAGTCATTGTTCGGAACCCAGCCAACCGGAAGTGCGCCCAGCGCATTGCCCGGGGTGGCGGAGCTGGCAACGGAACCCGTATTCTCCGCCTGAACCGGAAGACCCAGACCGTCCTGGACCTGGACATCGCCTTTCGAGATGGCGCTGGCGACTGCGTCCTGGACCTGGAAATGGCCCTTGTTGTCGACGGCCGTCAGATCGACCGTGCCACGGTCATTGCTGTCAGCAACGAATTCCGGATCGGCCGGTGCAGGTGCCGGCGCATAGGCGTCCGGGCGGGTGGTGACGTCTTCGCCGAGAATGTCACCCCAGCGGTCGTCCTGCGTGGTCAGCGCGTCCTCGATGGTCGCCGGAGCATCGGCAAGCGTGCCATTGACCAGGTTTCCATCGCCATCGACGATGAAATAATTCGGGTCGAGCATCTGGGACCAGCGGCTCGCATCCGACCAATTGCCATCGCCAGCTGCCGCCGTCGCGTAGACATACGGATTATTTTCAATGATCCAGTTTTGGTAGAGGTAGAGCGGGTTGTAATAGCTCAGATCACCGTAACCACCGAACGGGCTGGTGAAGCCCCAGCCACCGGACAGCACGCCTGCGACGAGCTGACGGCCTTCGATTTCCACGAACAGACCGGAACCGGAGTCACCGCCGGCCGTGCCCGACTCAAGGTCACGTGCACCGCCACCGAACCAGTTGATATTGTCCGTGCCCACGAAGCCCGTGGCGCCATCCCAGGTGAACAAGCCTGTATTGGGTGCACCGCCCAGGGCGGACGAACAGATGTAATCGGACGGACCGAGAATCTGGACCGTTCCGCGCGAGCAATCGTTTTCGTCGCGGTTCGGACGGTCAAAGTCGATGTGGTAGAGGATTTGACCGGCAGACGGGCCAAAGACGCCCAGCACTTCCGACGCGGCAACCTGGAAGGTCGCACCGAGGAAGTCGGCCTGCGAGAACAGGCCATCCAGCATGTTGTTGCCGACGCGGCGCTGCCAGTCCAGACCACCATTATCGCCAGTCGAACCCGTGCCGGTCGTGCCGTAGCCGACCATGTTGACTTCGGTCGTCTCGGTGATGGGCGAGAACAGAAGACCATAGGTGGGCAGACCGATAACCGGCGTATCGAGCGTGGCCATCGCCACGTCGCCGCCCGGGAAGTCGAAAACAGGCGCGTCGAACGGCGTCTGTACCTGCAGGACGTTATAGACGTTGGCGTCTACATTGGTTGCGCGATCAATGGAGAAAAACCAGTCGAGCAGCTCCGTGCGGGTCGAGACGTTAAAGCCCCAGGCCATGCCAGCACCGCCAAAAGCCGCGCCGTAATCAGCATTGGCGAAGCTGTCCGAGCAGTGTGCTGCGTAAATCACGGTGCGCGCATTGATCAACTGACCGGTACAAACAAAACCCGGATCAACCAGCATCATGCCTACACCGGACCACACGTTGGCGGTGTCGACATTATCGTCCGGGCTGATTTCATCACGGCCGGGCAGCGCATGAGCTGCGCTTGCTGCCATGGCCAGGATCGCGGCGGATGCTGTAACATTGAGTGCGCGCTTGAATGCACGCCCGAAATTCTTTTGAGACATGGATCTCCCCCTTGTAAGAACCGGTGTTGGACGAAGTCTTAGTCCATTTCGCAGTCGCTGTAGAACTGATTTTTCAAATGCCGCAACTGGAAATTGATGCATATCGATAGTGCCAAGAACGTAGCACTGCGGCTCATTCGTCAACCCTCGCGGGCGGTTTGTCACACATCTCCTCGCAAACCGTTGTCCCAAAGCAACGGTCCGTCGGTGAGACGGCATGACAAGCTTGCAAGCTGCCGCTCCACCGCCTCGACACAGACTGCCAGCCGTATTAAGGGAGCCGCAAAGATCTTGCCCGATCTGGGCACGTATTAGAACTATCAGGGGAGAGACGCGCATGAGCCGCGAGATTCATCACTTCGTGAACGGCAAATCCCATACCGGCAATTCCGGTCGTTATGGCGATGTCTTCAATCCCAGCACTGGCGAGGTGCAGGCCCGCGTCCAGCTGGCGACGACCGACGAGGTTGCCAATGCCGTCGAAGGCGCCAAGAAAGGCCAGGCCGTCTGGGCCGCGATGAACCCGCAGCGTCGTGCCCGCGTCCTGATGAAATACAAAATGCTCGTTGAGGCCGAGATGGACAGCCTTGCGGAACTGCTGTCCTCCGAGCACGGCAAGGTCATCGCCGACGCCAAGGGCGATCTGATCCGCGGGCTTGAAGTCATCGAGTTCGCCATGGGCGTCCCGCACCTGCTGAAGGGCGAATATACCGAGAGCGCCGGCACCGGAATCGACGTCTATTCCATGCGCCAGCCGCTCGGCGTCGTCGCTGGCATCTCGCCGTTCAACTTCCCGGCCATGATCCCGATGTGGTTCATGGGCATGGCGCTGTCCACCGGCAACGCCCTCGTGCTCAAGCCGTCGGAGAAGGACCCGTCCGTTCCCGTCCGTCTCGCCGAGCTGTGGATGGAAGCGGGCCTGCCGGAAGGCGTGCTGCAGATCGTCCATGGCGACAAGGAAGCCGTCGACGCCCTCCTGCACCATGACGACATCAAGGCTGTCAGCTTTGTCGGCTCGTCCAACATCGCCCAGTACATAGCTGCAACCTGTGCTGCCAATGGCAAGCGCTTCCAGGCCATGGGCGGCGCCAAGAACCACGGCATCATCATGCCGGACGCGGACATGGACCAGGTGGTCAAGGACTTCCTCGGCGCGGCTTACGGGTCTGCCGGCGAGCGCTGCATGGCGCTGCCGGTCGCGGTTCCGGTTGGCAAGGATACGGCGGATGAGTTCGTCGCTCGCATGAAAGAGGAAGCGCAGAAGCTGAGCGTCGGCGTTTCCAACGATCCGGACGCCCATTACGGACCGGTTGTCAGCGCCGCTCACAAGGCCAGCATCGAGAACTGGATTGGCAAGGGTGTCGAGGAAGGCGCAGATCTGCTGCTCGACGGTCGTGGTTTCTCCCTGCAGGGCCACGAGAAGGGCTTTTTCATCGGCCCGAGCCTGTTCGATAACGTCACCACCGAAATGACCTCCTATCAGGAAGAGATCTTCGGACCGGTTCTGCAGGTGGTTCGCGCCAATGATCTGGAAGAAGCTGCGGCCCTGCCCAGCCAGCACCAGTACGGCAATGGCGTCGCCATCTTCACCCGCAACGGCCTGGCGGCGCGCGAATTTGCCGCCAAGGTCAATGTCGGCATGGTTGGCATCAATGTGCCGATCCCGGTCCCGGTGGCCTACCACTCCTTTGGTGGCTGGAAGCGATCGGCCTTCACCGACACCAACCAGTACGGCACCGATGGCATCCGTTTCTTCACCAAGATCAAGACGGTGACCCAGCGCTGGCCGTCCGGCGAGATTGGCGACCAGGCCTTCGTCATCCCGACGATGCAGTAGGCACCACCAAGAAAGCCGCTCCTAGTGAGCGGCTTTTTTTCTGTCCGATTGTGGTGTGCGATCCGCTGGCTCGGTGGCAATTCTCAGCCAGTCCAGAGCCGCTTCCCGCGCCTTGAAGACCTCGACCCGGATATCGAGCTCAGGCACCAGTGACCAGACGCGCTCAAAATGCGCCTCTGACCATCCCAGCGGCGGCAGGAAGGCAATCGGCAGGGAACGCTCAAGCGCAAAGATGAAATTCTCGACGATTTCAGCTGAATAGGCAGGAGTGCTGGTGATCTCGGTGTCACGTATATCGACAAGAATACCGATCGCGTTCGCGGCGACCACATGCTCGCGAACTGTCTCGTGTGCCCAGCCGGTCTCCTGACGACTGAGAACACCCCAGCAGATCATGGAGACAAAAAGACCATCCTCGAGAAGTTCGACCTTCACCGGCATACGCATCACCACACACGATTTTTCTTGTTATTCACCCACTCGGGATGATGCAGACGTATCGCAAGCGCCCCGCTGCGGCCAGTATTTGAAAATTCGATTCACCTACCAGAGCAAGCAGATCCGGCTAGCTGCACTTCTTTCGCGAGCGCGCAATCGTGGCCAGCAACCAGTCAGGCCCTGCCACTTCCCCGGTGCGTTGCCCGGGCTGATCTACAAGCAGGATACCTGTCTCGGCATCATGCTTCCGCAAGGCAATCATCGACTCTTGGCCACCTGGGAGACCCAGTCGAAAGCGTCTTCAGGGGTCGGGAAAACACCCACCGGTGTGCCGTTGTTAAAGCCCGTCAGTTCCAGCAGCATCGACTGGTCCGGCGTAACCGCACCATTGATGACATAGGCGGTCGGAACATGTGTGCCGATCTTGTCGAAATACTGGGCAATCAGGTCGATCCAGGCATCCATTGGTATGTCGACCGTATCTGCACGGGTGTCGATTACCACGCCGCGCGGACTGTTGGCCCGCACAGCGTCACGGGTATCATCAATGGCTCTGTCGACCTCGGCGGGACCCACATCCCCGCTTCCGGTTTGCAGCACAATCCGGGGCTCTGGCAGATAGCTGACGGCAATAGGCATACAATCTCCGCGAGAACGAACGCTCGCCCTACAATAATTGCAAGAACTTCGCGTTCAAGGCGCTTGCAGAGAAAACCGGCTTTCGCCAGTTTGAAACCGGGAGGACCAGATGGCTGCATATGATTTCAGAACGGTACCGCACATTCATGTCGGCCGTGGAGCCACCGCTCAGCTGAGCCGCGTGTGCGCGTCACTCATCGGCAATGCCAGGCGCATCTTTCTGGTAACCGATGCCGGCGTCCGGAAGCTGGGCCTGATCGATGCCGCTGTTAAAAGCCTCGAAGCTGCCGGGCTGGACGTTCACATCTTTGATCAGGTCGTCGCCGACCCACCCAAGGATGTGGTGTTGATGGCCGAGGACCAGGCACGGGCCTTTGGCGCAGAAATTGTGATCGGACTGGGCGGCGGCAGCTCGATGGACACAGCCAAGCTGATCGCCCTGCTCCTGGGCTCGGATCAGGCCCTGGAAGATATGTACGGCGTCAACAATGCTACCGGCCCGCGTCTGCCACTTGTGCTCATCCCCACCACCGCAGGAACCGGCTCCGAGGTCACGCCAATCTCGGTGATCACCATCGGTGAAAGCACGAAAATGGGCGTGAACGCACCGCCTCTCTATGCGGACATCGCCGTCCTGGACGCCGAGCTGACGCTGGGCTTGCCGCGCGCCGTAACAGCAGCCACCGGCATCGATGCGATGGTGCACGCCATCGAAGGCTACACGTCCAGGGTCGAGAAAAATCCGATCTCGGACAGCCTCGCCCTGGCGGGATTGAGGAAGCTGCACGGTGCGATCGAACGCGCCTGCCTGGACGGTGACGATGTCCAGGCTCGAGAGGACATGCTGACCGGCGCACTGTTGGCGGGTCAGGCCTTCGCCAATGCGCCTGTGGGTGCGGTACATGCGCTCGCCTATCCGCTCGGTGGCGTATTCCACATCCCGCACGGCCTCTCCAACTCCCTGATGCTCCCCCCGGTGCTGCGCTACAACGCCGAGGCTGCTGAGCCTCTCTACGCGGAACTCGCCAGCCATCTTGGCCTGCACGCCTCCACGGACGGGCTGGTCGAAGAAATGGAGCGCATCGCGGATGTCGTCGGAATTGAAACCCGCCTGTCCCAGCTCGGGATCAGCCATAATGATCTGCCGCGTCTGGCCGAGGAGGCGATGGACGTGAAACGCCTGCTGGTCAACAATCCGCGAGACATGACCCTGGATGCCGCGCTGGCGTGCTACGAGGCCGTACTGTGATGGAAAAGCGACTTCGAGAGGATTATCGCCACTGGCTCGTTCAACCAACACGCTGGGCCGATAATGATATCTACGGCCACGTCAACAACGCCGCCTATTACGGGTTTTTCGACACGGTTGTGAATTGCTTCCTGATCGAACAGGCCGGACTGGATATCCATGCCGGCTCGGTCATTGGCCTGGTTGTCGAGACGGGCTGCAACTATTTCGCGCCTCTCGCCTACCCCCAGGCGATCGAGAGCGGCTTGCGCGTTGCGCGTATCGGGTCTTCTTCCGTGCAATACGAACTCGGTCTGTTCGCCGAGGGCGAAAGCGAACCGGCAGCACAAGGCCGTTTCGTGCATGTCTATGTCGACCGGCAGAGCCGCCGCCCTGTTCCACTGCCAGCCCCCATGCGCTCTGCCCTGGAGACGATCCATGCGTGAGATCCGGCGCCCGGGACTGCTGGCCGGCATTTGCCTGCTCGCGCTGTCACTAATCGTTTTTGCAGTTTTCCGGCACTGGCCCGGTTGAAGCGCATCTGTGTGATTGACCTGTACCCCAGACAGCGGCATGAGGCCTGACATGGCAACGCCTCTTGAACAATGGAAAGCCCGGGTCGCAGCCGGAGAGCTTTCTCCCGACCCTGCCCAGGAACATGCGGCGGAAATCCTGACCATGCTGAGCGTCCAGCTCGCCAACTGGAAATCCGGACGCAAACCGCTGTTCGGGCGCGCTCAAGCGGCTCCGCGTGGCCTGTATCTCTGGGGAGGCGTAGGCCGCGGCAAATCGATGCTGATGGACCTGTTCTTCAAGGATGCGCCTGTCGAGAAAAAGCGCCGCGTCCACTTTCACGAATTCATGCTGGATGTGCACGCCCGCATCGCCGAATGGCGCAAGCTGAAGCCAGGCCAGCGCAGGCGTCGCTCGGAATTTGTCAAATCGGCAGGCGATGATCCGATCCCACCGGTTGCGCGCGCCCTGGTACGGGACGCAAAACTGCTTTGCTTCGATGAATTCCAGGTCACCGATATCGCCGATGCGATGATCCTGGGGCGCCTGTTCGAAGCCATGTTCGATGAAGGCATCGTGGTCGTCTCGACGTCGAACCGGCATCCGAACACGCTGTACAAGGACGGGATCAACCGGCAGCTTTTCCTGCCTTTCATCGCCTTCCTCCAACAGCGTCTGGATGTGCACGAGATTGGCGGCGATACAGACCACCGCCTGCGCCAGCTCGAAGCCGCACCCGTTTATTATTGCCCGCTTGATGCAGAGGCAGATCTGGCCATGGATGACGCCTGGGACCGCCTGACCCAGGGCGCCGCCCCGCAATCCTGTCAGATTGATGTCAACGGCCGGACACTCAAGGTCCAGCGTGAAGCGGCCGGCGTTGCCCGCTTCACCTTCGAGGAATTGTGTGCCCAGCCGCTCGGACCCGCGGACTATCTGGCCATAGCCTCGCGCTTCCACACCGTCCTGCTCGACCGAACGCCACGTCTCAGCCCGGACAAGCGCAATGAAGCCAAGCGCTTTGTCACGCTCATCGACGCCCTCTACGAAGCCCGCACGAAGCTGGTCATGAGCGCCGATGCCGAGCCCGAAGACCTGTACCCGGCCGGCGATGGCGCGTTCGAGTTCGAACGCACCGCCTCGCGACTGATCGAAATGCGCACGCACGACTATCTGGCGGCGGAGCGTCAGATCACTGAACAAACCTAGTCACAGCCACACGCGGAGCCCTTTATGTCTCGCTCTATTGGTCTTGATGAAACCCTGACCGCCTATGTCCGCAACGCCAATCGGCAAGAGCACCCGGCACTCGCCGCCTGCCGGGAATTCACCGCGAATATGGGCCAGATCGCCCGCATGCAGATTTCTCCGGAACAGGGCGCGTTCCTGCAGCTTTGCGCGCGCATGGTGAATGCAAGAACAGTGGTCGAGATCGGCGTGTTTACCGGCTATTCCTCGCTGGCCACCCTGCTGGTCATGCAGGAGTTGCACGGCGATGCTGCCCGGCTTTATGCCTGTGACATCAATGCGGATTATTTCCGTCAGTCCAAACGCTTCTGGGACCAGGCGGGCGTGACGGATCTGATCGAAATGCGCCAGGGAGACGCCGTGGAAACGGTTCACGCGCTGGTCGAGGACATTCCCGGCGAGGCCGACATGATGTTCATCGACGCCGACAAGGCCAATTACGACACATATTACGAGGCAGGCCTACAGCTCCTTCGCCCGGGCGGGCTGATGCTGCTGGACAATGTGTTGTGGTCCGGGGATGTCGCGGATGCACGCAAACGCGAAGGGGATCGCGACACCCGCGCGCTCTATGAAATTGCCGAGAAAATCCGGGATGATAGCCGCGTCGACATGGCCTTTACGGCGATCGGCGACGGTATTCTCATGGCCATCAAGCGCTGACGAGGCGACCTTCCAGAAGGTCGCGGCGGGCCCGCAACCCGTCCGCCAGGAAGTTGAACAGGCTCCGGATCCGCGGCGATGTCAGTAGATCCTTGTGCGTGAGCACCCAGACATCCCGACTCGGCCAGGTCTGGTCCGGAATGATGCGCGCCAGATCCGGCTGTGTGTCCGCCAGCGGGCAAGGCAGTATCGCCATGCCCAGACCACGGCGCACCAAGGCGACCTGGCCCTCCATGCTTTCGGTCTTCCAGATGCGTGAATGCACAGGCAATCCCCGCTCTCGCGCCCACGCCTCAAGCTCGCCCGGCTCGCCCCAGCCAATCCATGGCAGGTCCATGGCCTGGTCAACGAGGTCTTTGCGCGCATAGAGCGTCATATGATACGTGCCGGCGCGCCGCCCGATCAGGTGATCCGGCGGCGTATTGGAACCCCGCACAGCAATGTCGGCTTCGCGCTTGGTCAGATTGGCCTCGGTCATCGAGATGTCGATATCGAGGTGCACTTCCGGATGAACCTCGTGGTACTCTGCCAGGATCTCGCCGAGAAAGCCGCTGAGCATATAGGGCGGAACCGTCAGGCGAACCTCGCCTTCAAGTTCCTCTCCACCCCCAACCAGCCGGCGCTCCAGGGAATGCACGTCGGTTTCGACCTTGCGGGCCGTGTCCAGCATCTGCTCGCCGGCCGGGGTCAGGATCAATCCGGTCGGCAATCGCTCGAACAGCCGGTGTCCGAGACGTTTCTCAAACGATGCAATACGCCGTGATATCGTGCTCTGATCCAGGCCCAGATCAGCTGAAGCTGCCTGAGTGGATCCTGCTTCCGCGGTGACGAGGAAGGTTTGAAGGTCTCTCCAGTCCATGGGCGCACCCTACCCGATGCCTCAGCGCATAACCACCCTGATTACTTGCCGATTGCAGATGCGTATTTGCATGCACACAGTGCGGCTCATCAAGCAGGAGACATGGTGATGACCACAGAATTATGGATGCTCATGGCCGGAGTCGGCATCCTCGCCGCAGGTATCGTTTCACAGGGTATAGCCGGGCTCATCGCCTTCGGGCCCCTGCGCCAGGCGGGCGCCCGCGACGAGCCCCGCGAACCCGACAAGCTGATGGGGCGCACGACCCGGGCTGTACAGAACCAGATCGAAAGTCTGGCCCTGTTCACACCCATCGTCCTGATCGCACACGTGCTGGATGCGAATACCGCCACTTCCGCGCTCGGCGCGACGATCTATGCAACCTCCCGCGCGATCTACATGCCGGTCTATTGGCTGGGTGTGCCCTTCGTGCGCACGCTCCTGTTCACCGGCGGCCTGGTGGGCACAGTAATGGTGGCCTTGCCGATTTTCTCGTCCTGAAGCTCTTGAGGATTTGCACGCCCCGGTCCAAAAGACCGGGCATGCAAACGCGCTTGGTCTTTTCTCATCAGCCGGGTTTTCCGAGCCCGGAGACCCTGGCGGACTTTGTTCGCCAGGGCGCACGCGGCGGCCTGACCAATCGTGATGCAGCCCTGTTTGCCAATGCCATGGAGCGAGGTGCTCTGATTGCCGTCCTGGACAGCGCCGACCAGCTCATCGCGATGGCCGGGATCCTGCCACTGCTGGATGACGAATTCGAACTGGGCGGCGCCCTCGTCCGCGCCGACATGACCGGATTCGGACTGCAAAAATACATGGTCCAGGCACGACTTGCCGTGTTCGAGGCGCGCCAGATCGCGGCCTGGAGCGATCTGTATACCGGCGCAGCACACGCCGAATACGGCGCCGGCTCGCGCAAGGCGCTGGCCCAGGCCGGTTTTGTCCCGATTGCCTATGAAGCGGGCCCGCGGGAGCTTCGGGAGGAGTGCGCGACCTGCACAAAACCCGTCCCGGACGGCAAGACCTGTTGTTACCAGTTTTTCCAGGCGCCGCAGGACGGGCTGCCGATTACCTATACGCCGGGGTCCATCAGCATCCGCAATAGTCGGGATGACCGGGTCATGGAACTCGACCTGCCACCGATCGACTAGGTGTCGATCGTCACGTCGAAAGCCACCTCTTGGCCGTCGGGACCGTAGAATTTTCCAATGGTGAAGGCCTCGGCGCTCGGCCCGTTCCGGTCGAGCTGCTCCAGCCTCGTTCGTGCTTCCGCCAGATCGGGCTGGTGACCGGCCGGAACCCACCACAATACAAGATGGTGGCTCTCCATCGCCGCGAACCATTCCTTGCGCCGGTTCATCACCCGGGCATGGATGGTTTTGTTGACGAAGGTCAGGAGGCTATCAAGATCCTCCCAGACACTCAGATTGACCAGCAGTCGCGGATCATCGAACGCCTTGATATCCATCGTGCCAACGCCGCTGTCGTCGACCAGTCGCCAGACATAGCCCGGCATGCGTTCCGCCATCTGGTTCACCGGCTCGATCATGTCGACGAAACCCTTGAAACGCGGGTCGTCATTTTCATAGCGCGCGCGGGCTATGTTGAGCTCGGCAAGGTGGTATTCGCTCGACATCCATCTCTCCTCCGGTTCGTCCACCATGTGGGATACAGAGCCCCTCTGCACAATGGCGGGGTCGATGGCGGGACCACGCGACGTCATGTGCACTTGCAGCATGGTGAAAGCGGCGCTAGACCGCGCACAGAATAATTTCACTACGTGATCCATCCGCTCAAGGAGTCTCCTCAATGGCCCGTAACAAGATCGCCCTTATTGGTTCTGGCATGATCGGCGGCACGCTCGCCCACATCGCAGCGCGCGAAGAACTCGGCGACGTTGTTCTGTTCGACATCGCGGAAGGCATTGCCAAGGGCAAGGCGCTCGACATCGCAGAAGCCAGCCCGGTCTTCGGCAAGGACAGCAAGCTGGCTGGTGCAGATGACTATGCGGCCATTGCCGGCGCCGATGTCTGCATCGTCACCGCTGGTGTTCCGCGCAAGCCGGGCATGAGCCGCGACGACCTGCTCGGCATCAACCTGAAAGTCATGAAGGCTGTTGGCGAAGGCATTGCCAAGCATGCTCCGGACGCCTTCGTGATCTGCATCACCAACCCGCTCGACGCCATGGTCTGGGCGCTGCGCGAATTTTCCGGCCTGCCGCACAACAAGGTCGTCGGCATGGCTGGCGTCCTGGACAGCGCGCGTTTCCGTCACTTCCTGGCTGACGAGTTCGACGCTTCCGTCGAAGACGTCACGGCTTTTGTCATGGGCGGCCACGGCGATACCATGGTTCCGCTGCTGCGCTATTCCACCGTCGCCGGCATTCCGGTTCCGGACCTGATCGAAATGGGTTGGTCCACGCAAGAGAAAATGGACGCCATCGTTGACCGCACCCGCAAGGGCGGTGGAGAGATTGTCGCCCTGCTGGGCAATGGCTCTGCCTATTACGCGCCGGCGGAAAGCGCCATTGAGATGGCTGTCTCCTACCTGCGTGACAAGAAGCGCATCCTGCCGTGTGCCGCGCACCTGACCGGCCAGTTCGGCCAGGACGACCTCTATGTCGGTGTCCCGGTGGTGATCGGCAAGGACGGCGTCGAGAAGGTCGTCGAGATTTCCCTCAACGCCGACGAGCAGGCCATGTTCGATCACTCGGTCGACGCGGTTAAGGGCCTGGTTGAAGCGTGCAAGGGCCTTGAGCCAAGCCTCGGCTAAACCAAAATGAAGTGCCCAAACAGAAAAGCCGCTCATCGAGGGATGGGCGGCTTTTTATTTCCCTGCACAAATAGAAATTTGCGAAACCGCCTCTCATCGCGTCCGGCACACATAATAGCTGCAACCCGCTGAGGGGCCACAGAAATAGACACAAAATTAAGCACCGGCGAAAACAGCGCCTGCTTCAGATCCGATCTTCTGTTAATATGATAAAACTGAGACGGATAGCGGGAACACATTAGACACGTCGAATGTCCGGGGGCGGAGAAATAAAATCACTCAGCACGCACGTTGAAGTGACGCTGACCGGGGATATTGATCCCCGTCGATTGCTGATGCTTGCCCGCCATATCAACCAGCACGACAGCTGGGACGCTCGGCAATCCCTGATGATCGATGCCAGCGAATGCGACTTTCACCGTTCGCTTTGCGATCTCGATATTCCTGGAGGGGAGTTCGGGTCAGAAGCCCTCGACGCGCCTCGAACCGTGTGGATCTGCAAGTCTGATCACTGCAGTATTGCCGCCCAAACGCTTGAAATGCTGCTCAGCCGCTCGGGCGGTTCTCGCATCAGCTTTGCTCCGAACAAACATGCGGGGCGCGCTGTTTTTGTGGAACCGTTGGACGCCTGAAGACTTGGTCTAAAGTCCGCCGACGAGGCCGGCATTGAGCCGCATCAACTCGTAACTCACCGTCAGATTGAACGTATGCCAGGCGAACACCGGCCAGAAAAGGTAGCCGGCTGCGCGCGAGCATCGCCCCACAATGCCGGTCACAAACAGCAGGTAAACCCAGCTTCCCAACTGGGCGAGGAAGCCCAGCGAGACGTCACGGAGACCGAAGAAGAACAGCATGTGCCCCACGAGGGCGGCCAAGGCACCGGCGATCAGCAGCGAACACAGCATGCGCAACCCGTCGCGGCCACTGCGCTGACAGAGCCACAAGGCAATCGCCATAGGCGGGATCATCAGGACATCGATAAGGACAGAAAGATTGATGCCCAGCGTCCAGTCCGGTGCGTCCAGGTCCGCAGCCCAATCGCCACCGCCCGTGGACTGAACCCAGCCCGCCAGACCACCAGCCAGACCAGCTGCTGCGATCAGATAGATCAAAAACCGTAGCACTCCGGGACGGTTTGCTTCGTCCATGGTGTGTACAACCCCACTTACTTACCCCTGCGCCTGCCCAAGCAAGACACGCGCCACAGGGGCTACCCCAATGCCCTCAATTCGTATTCAATCGTCTCCCGGTTCGACTGCGCCACTCATAAAGCATAAGCGGCGACAGCACGTCCCAATCTCCAATACCTGCGCAAGGAAATCTAGGCCACTATGGACCATCCTCAAATCGAGACCGACCGCCTGCTGCTCCGCCACCCCGAGGAACGGGATTTCGAACCCCTCGCAGAGATGATGCAGGATGAAGAAGTTGCGCGCTTTATCGGTGGCGTGCAGGAACCGGCGATCACCTGGCGCGCGTTCTGCAGCCTGCTCGGCCACTGGCAATTGCGCGGCTATGGCTTCTTCTCCGTCATCGACAAGTCCAGCGGAGAATGGCTGGGGCGGATCGGCCCGTGGTATCCTCACCAGTGGCCACAGCCAGAGGTCGGCTGGACCATCAAACGCGCCGCCTGGGGCAAGGGTTACGCACCGGAGGCAGCCGCGGCCTGTCTGGATTTCGTGTTCGACACACTGGGCTGGGACAGCGTCATTCACCTGATCGATGAAAAGAACACCCCAAGCCAGACAGTTGCACGCAAGCTGGGCTCACAGGATTCAGGGCGCGAAGTCGAGGTTCCCGGCTTCGGGATCAGCGTCAATGTGTGGGGTCAATCCGCCGACGAATGGCGGAACAATCGCTCGTCCCGGCGCTGATCAGGCGCCGGCCGGTGGATCATCCCGCAGCCATCCCGTGATCTGGAAACGTCCCGCACCTGCGAAAGGTGAGACCGGGCTGACCGCGTGAATCTTGCGTCCGTCGAAAATCGACAACACGTTGAACCGTGGCACAAAGGCCTGGCTGACATCCTGGTTCTCGTCGAGGAACATCAACAGACCGCCCCAGTCGGTCTGCCACCCTTTGGTAAAGCCAAAGGTCAGGGCCGCGCGACGTTCATTATCCATCCCCTTGTCCACGTGCCGGGTCAGGAAATGACCGCGCGCATACAGGGTCGCCTGGACATCTGCCTTGGTGATGCCCGGCACGCCGATAACCTGACCGCCGAATTCCAGGAATTCGGGTGAATTCAGGAACTCGGTCAATCGGTGGATGGGATGGCCGGCATCCCATTGTTCGACATAGGCGCGGATCATCGGATAGGACGAATACAGAAAGCCGATATTGCGCTGGGCCCGCTGCATCACGCCCTGGATCTTCTCGCGAATACCATCGGCACCCAGATCATCAATCTGTGCCTGGGTCAGGCTTTCCACCTGTCCATCACCCACGTCCGTGCTGGGGAAAACCAGCCTCCAATTCATGGTCTTGGACAAGATTTCATGGATCGCTTCGGCCGTATCCGGCTCGAAAATGTCCGGAATGCGGACCAAGGGATCGCGTTCATAGGCCTCTGCGTAAGCCTGGACATCGATATTTGGATTGAGCTTCAGCTCCATCTGACCCTCCCCAAGGACAGGCATTGCTTTGCGGACAGTCTTTCCTGTGCGCGCGGGTGAGGCAAGGACCCTGACGCAGTCAACGCGCGCCTGCGACGTGAAGCCCCATTTAAATTGCGGAATTTGCGGTCCACATTTGGGAAAAGCGGAGGAGAAAACCATGAAACTGCGTCGTGTGATTTCTGTTCTCAGTGGCAGCGAAGAAGATACCCCGCTCCTCAACTCGTCCTATTCCCTGTGTGCCGATTATGGCGCACGCCTGGACTCGCTGTTTGTCCGTCGCAATGCCGCCTCCGGCGGAGACTTTCTGGGGGATGCCTTCTCGACCTATGGCATGGAGGCGGTGCTGGAAGCCCTGGATGACGCATCGGTGATGGCCGCACGCAAGGCCCGCGCGAGTTATGAAGCACTGGCAGATGATGCCGAACGTGATCGCCTGGGCCGATTCATCGAATTCATCGGATTGCCACGCAGCGCGATGAGCCAGGAAGGTCGGTTGTGCGATCTGCTGATCATGCCCAAACCCTCTCGCCAGGACTTGCGCAACAAGCTCAATTCGATCGAGACCGCCGCGTTTGAGTCCGGTCGACCGGTCCTTGTCTTGCCGCTTGATGGCCAGGCCAGCGAGCGCTTCAACGATATCGTCATTGCCTGGGATGGTTCACTCGAAGCCATGCACGCCGTCGTCGGCTCGATGCCGTTTCTGCAGGACGCCGAACACGTGACCATCACCCATGCCGGCACGGACAGCGAGGCCGCCAACCAGCTGGCGGACCTGTCCGACTATCTCGAACTGCACGGCATCAAATCCGCGACCCGATCTGTTGAGCTGTCAGGGAGAAGCAACGCCCGGGCGTTGATTGAAAGCTCGGACCAGAATGGTGCCGACCTGTTGGTCATGGGCGGCTTCGGAGCCCCTGGCTGGCAGCGATCCCTCGGCCGTGACGAGACCACCTGCCTGATCAAGGACGTTCCCTTCGCCATTCTGCTGGCACACTAGAGGGGTCCGCTTCCCTTCTCAGTACCAGCCAGCGTCTCGCAGTCTGGGCGCGAATGTCCGGCTGACCGGTGCGGTGATGCTGTTCTTGAGCGTGAGCAGGGCACGCCCCTGGCCACGCTCAACCTTGAGAACGGCATCCTTGGCAACCCACCAGGAACGATGGGTTTGCTCTCCCGCCGCGTCCGGCAGAGCCGCGATTGCGTCCCGCAATCGCATGAGGATGAGCGCATCTCCCGCCTCGCAATGCACACGCAGATAATGGTCTTCAGACTCCAGGGCGAGGATTGGTGAGCTGCGCAAGCCTGGCGGCAATTGATCGAGAAGCGCCGGTGATGCGACTGCGGCATCGGTCTTCTTGTCCTGCTGTTCGCCGTGACGGCTGGTGAGCCAGCCAATCACACTCACACCAATGGAAATCACCCACACAAATCCGAAGACGACCGGGATTGCCTGTAGCGGGAAACCCGGCCCCCAGGCGCTCTGTACAAGTAAAACGCCAATCGTCACGGGCACGCTGACAGACAGCGACAGGCACAAGAGGTAGGCCCAGACCGGAATATCGGGTGCCCAGCGCGCGACAATCGGCTGGATCACGGCTGCAGACCCCCACCCCACAGCCATCAATCCGGTCCAGTAGATATAGCGCAGCCATATCGGCAGCCGGTCAGTGTCATAGGGAGCCAGGACGGTCATGAACGCACCAATTGCGATGACCGAGATGACCTCTGAACGATATTTCTGCAGCCAGTTCATGTGCCACTCGCGATACGTGAAACGACATCTAGCGCGTTTCACGAAGCGAGGCAGCCCCTTCGCGCAATTGCGCTCGCGGCGCGCCGAAACTTGCGGCACTCCGATCCCAGATCCCGGCGGATCACCATAAGAGATTGGAGTAAGACAATGAAAAACATCACCACTGCCCTGTTCGCTCTTGGCCTGTTCACCGCCCCGAACAGTACGGCTCTTGCCGATGATACCGAGCTGGTCCTGACCGTGTCATCCATCAATGACCATCAGGGCACCCTCATGGTCGCCGTATTCGACAACGAGGCTGACTGGAATGGTGGATCGCCGGTTGCCGGCGCTCGCATCGATGTCACCAGCGACACCGCATCAGCGTCTCTGGGACTGCTGCCGCAGGGCGAGTACGCCATCCGCCTGTTCCACGACGTCAACGGCAATGGCGAGCTGGACACCAATATGATGGGCATCCCCAGCGAACCCTTCGCCTTCTCCAATAACGCACGCGGCAGTTTCGGTCCGGCGTCGTGGGCGGACGCCGCCTTCGAACTGTCGGCAGAGTCTGGCGCCCACGCCGTGCGCCTGGACTAGGAGGCCTGCTGATGTCCCCCAATCGTCGCGACACGCTGAAACTCATGATGGCTGGCTCCTGCATGGCGGGTGTGAGCTCGCCCCTCTTCGCCCAGTCAATCGACCCGGTTTATGCCGCCTACGAAGCCGCCAGCGCCCACGACCCCTGGACCTTGATCACCCGGGACGCGCCCGCAGAGGGTTTTGACAGCGCGGCGCGTCGCCTGCACGGATCGCTGCCTGACGGCCTCCGCGGCACCCTGTTTCGCAATGGCCCGGGACGCTTCAGCCGACAGGAGTGGCGCTATCGCCACTGGTTCGATGGCGATGGGTTCATCCAGTCCTGGACCATTGGGGACGAGGGCGTTCGACATCGTGGCCGCTTTGTCCAGACAGACAAATGGCGCAATGAAGAGGCTGCGGGCCGCTTCCTGGTACCGGCGCTGGGGTCTGTGCCTCCCAATCCCGGCGGGCTGACTGGTCCTGACGACATGAATGTCGCCAACACGTCGGTGATGATGCTGGGCGATGAGCTTCTGGCCTTGTGGGAAGGTGGCTCTGCCTGGTCGCTCGACCCGGACACGCTCGCCAGCAATGGTGCCCGCCGTTGGGGCCAGGGCCTGGACGGCGTCCCCTTCTCGGCTCACCCCAAACGCGAACCAGGAACCGGCATTGTCTGGAATTTCGGCCAGGACGCGATGAATGACCGCATCATTCTCTGGAAGATCTCTCCCGAAGGCGAATTGCTTCAGGCCGGACTGGTGCCCGGAATTCCGGGCGGCATGATCCATGATTTCGTCATCACAGAACGCTCACTCGTCTTCCTGGTCGGCAGTTTTCGCTTCGACCAGATGCGCCTGCCCTTCATCGACAGCTTCAGCTTCCGCCCGGACGTGCCGATGATTGCCATCGCCATCGACAAGAACGACTGGACGCAAAAACGGGTCTGGGAAATGGAGCCGGGCTTCCTCTTTCACTTCGGCGGCGCCTGGGAAGATGCGGACGGCACTATTCGCCTCGACGCCGCGCTGTCACAGGATGCCCGTTTCGCCGATGGCGGCGCCTATGCGGTCATGCGCGGCGAACCGGTCGCGGAAAGCGACAGCCAGACCCGCCATAGCCTGGTCACGCTACGAAATGGTCGCGCCCCGGACGTTCAGGTGTTCAGCACTGACTTCGCCGAATTCCCGCAGGTCGACATGCGCTTCACCGGGCGTCAACGCAACCGGACCTGGACGATCGCCTGGCGCCCCGAGCAGATCCGCAGCGCGACGCGCATCGAGAGCCGGGACCTGCACACCGGCCAACTCGACAGTTTCGACCATGGCGACGGCATTTATGTCGAGGAGCCTCTCTTCATCCCGGCGCCGGGCAGCCGCAATGAAGGTGAGGGGTGGATCATCCATACCGCACTGAACACGCATGAGCGGCGCACGGAGCTGCATGCGTTCAATGCGCTCAAACTGTCCGATGGTCCGGTTGTGTCCTGGCAACTCGACCACGCCGCACCGTTTGGCTTCCACGGCTGCTGGCGCCAGGCTTAGGGAGTTCTCAACATGGATCTTCACGTCTTCCTCGCCGCGCCCCTGGTGATCCAGGTTCATGCGCTCGCAGCCCTGTCTGCTCTGGTCATCGGCGTGGTGCAGTTCGTGGGCCCCAAGGGCAGCCTGCCCCACCGGACGCTGGGCACCGCCTTTGTCTTGCTGATGGTGGTGACGGCCACAACGGCCATCTTCATCCGCCAAATCAATGATGGCAGTTTTTCTCCAATCCATCTGTTCGTACCTTTGACCTTTGCCGGTCTGTACGGGCTGGTCCGCCACGCCCGGGCGGGGCGCGGAGGCAAACACGGAAAGGACGCAAAGGGGCTTCTGTTCGGCGCTTTGCTCATCCCCGGCATCCTGGCCTTCATTCCCGGTCGCTTGATGTGGGCCGTGATCGCCGGTTGATCTCATCCCCCGGAGGTTGCAAGTTTCAGGCAATCGCCCGGGGGATTTCATGACGCGTTTTCTTTGCCTGCTCGCTCTTTTGTGCACATCGGCTGCCGCACACGCCCAGGCCCCGCGGGATGTGTTGCTGAACATCTGCAATGACACCCGCTTCACAGTCGCGTCGGCAGCGGCCTACCGCACCTCTCCACAGTCGGGACAGACCTTGCGCGCCTGGTTCCTCATCCAGCCCGGCGAGTGCCTGAATGGCGCCCTGAACGGCGTGGCCGGAGAAACCCTCGACCTGCACGTTATGTCAGGGAGTTTCCGGTGGCCGGCAGCAGATGGCGACAGCGCATTCTGTGTTCCGGCAGCGGGTGGGCTGCAGTACGCGTCCTTCCCACCCTGCGGGGGCGGGCAGGAAGCCCGGGATTTTCGCACCCAGAGGATTGAACGCTCCAATCGGCGCGGATCAGGGGGCCGCTATCTCGGCCGGGTGTCGTGGCGCATTTCCTGTAGTGACCTCAGCGCCCAGGACGCTGCACTGTGCCTGCAAGCCCCGCGGGATGAACGTGGTCTCGCCCAGCTCGCTCGCACACTCGAAGTCTGCAACACCGGGGGCCGAAGTGTTCAGGTCCTGGCCCTGATCCCGCGCCCGGACGACACCTATGAGACTGGTGAACCTCACGCTCTGCCCGCCGGAACCTGCGCGCCGATCTATCGGGGTTTCCCGCCGGGCAGCCAGGTCTTAGCGGCCGCGACTCTCACGCAGAGACGGGGTGGTTTTGAACCCTTGTGCTGGTTCACCGACGGCAATGCGGTGATCAACTCGACAGATGGAAGCTGCCCGGAAAATGCACAGCCGCTTGCGGCCCAACTGGCGGCCTACGGTCCCTTCACCGACAGCTATACAGTCTATTTCGAAGCCTATTGAAGGCATTTACTGTCCACGATTTAAGTAGGCAGGTCAGTACCGCCCGCTATGCTTCCCCCGAGTGCGGCATCATATGGGGGAAGTCCATGTTCAGAAGTCTTCTGTCCGCCTGTGCGGCATTCATCTGGCTCTCATCAGCTCACGCGCAAGAGGTCGACTATCTCGACCGTATCGACCGGAAACGCCTGGCCAGTGGTGAGATTGATCTTGGCTTGTTTCTCAACGGCCAACGCGATGGTTTCTTCCATCTTGGCCGGCAGCTTGACGGCGATGACATCCACGCCTTTGACCGCTCAATGCTGGCGTCGCAGGAAATCTACGAGACAATGGATGTGCGGCTTGCGGCAAACGATCTGAGCCCGCGCTCTGCTGACATACGCTTCCATGCCGGCCTCGATATTTTCGAGTTCGACGTAGACTTCGAACCGAATTCGGCCAGCAATACGATCACGGCCACCCGGCCTCTTGGCGAGGACAGCACCCAGACGCTGAGCGCACCGCTGCCGGACGGGACACTGGCGCGCGTGGCCGCCTTCATCCTGCCGGCGACCACGCGCCTGGAGGTCGGCGAGAGCATGCGCTTTGACTGGTATGCGCCGCTCTCACACGGCGTGGCCCAAATCACCCTGTCCGCTGTCGAACGCGTCGAGATTGAGACCCCGGCAGGGCCCTTCACGACCACGCGCATCGAATTGCGCGGCGGCGCACCGGAAAACGATATCTTCGTGGACACGGAAAGCGGTGATATCGTGCGTATCGACGTGCTTGGCTAGGACATGTCCTTTCTGAAGCTTGCTGACGACTAGCGTCCAACATCTACCTGTCATAGAAACGCTCTAAGCCCGGTCGTGAACACAGGGAGAATTTCATGCGCGCCTATCTGATTGCAGCATCCACACTTGCCGTTGCTGCCTGCCAACAAGACCAACACGTTGCGCCGACCAATGTTGTCGATGCCTTGGCCCCGTATTACGCGCAGCTGGATGTCGAACGACCCCAAGCGCCAGTCGGGGCTGGCGAACCGACAGCGGACGCGGTGCTGGAAACCGTGTTCTTCGGCTCTTGCCATCGCGGCGACCGCCCGCTGGGCATTCTTGATACGATCTCCGCTCAGCAGGGCGACCTGTTCATCTATACGGGCGACAACGTCTATGGCGATGCCTATTCGTGGGATGCCACCCTGCCGGAATTACGCGAAGCCTACGCAACGCTCGCGGCCGCTGAGCCCTTCCAGAATCTGCGCCAGTCCACCCCGATGCTCGCGACGTGGGATGACCACGATTACGGAATGAATGATTTTGGTCGCGAATTTCCGTTCAAGGGCTTTGCCGAAGAGCTGTTTCTGGAATTCTGGGGCGTTTCTGATGATGATGAGCGCCGCGCTCGACCTGGGATCTACACCAGTCGGACCTATGGTCCGGACGGACAGCGTGTACAGGTGATCCTGCTGGACACGCGTTACTTCCGCGGCGCCCTGGCCCGGACACCTGAACGCAACGCGGTGGGCATGGAGCGCTACGTTCCGACGGAGGACACCCGGGTATCCATGCTGGGTGAAGACCAGTGGGCCTGGCTTGCCGAGGTTTTGCAGGAACCCGCAGACCTGCGCCTGGTCATCTCATCAATCCAGGTCCTTGCCGACGGTCATGGCTGGGAGGCCTGGCGCACCATGCCGCACGAACGACAGCGGTTCTATGACACGATTACCGAGTCTGGCGCTGAAGGCGTGGTATTGGTGTCCGGCGATCGGCATTCCGCTGGTCTCTATGTGCGTGAAGACGTGATCGATTATCCGTTGTACGAGATCACATCATCTGCCCTGAACATGTCCTATCGCGACGAGAATAATGAGCCCGGCCCCAACCGGATCGGCGATATGTACGCGCCCGCCAATTTTGGCGCCATCTCGGTCGACTGGGACCGTCGGAGCCTGTCCCTGGAAATCCGTGATGATGCAGGGCAGACCGTGCGCCAGCAGAGCGTCGAACTGGACGACCTCACGCGCAACTGACGCGAGCTGACATTCGATAACGCGATGGTGACGCAGCGTCGGGGGGACGTTACTGGAATTTCATCTTCTGCACAGCGTAATAGATCGGTGTCAGGTCGGGCTCTCCTGTCCCCCCGCTCGACCTCTCAACAAGGAGACACTGAGAGATGAAAACCGAAACCAAACTCGCTGCCGTCGCGTCGACCGCCCTGGCCCTCTCCCTCGCATCGGCGGCTGCCCATGCAGCCACCACGTCTGCCGAGGAAATGGAACAGTGCTACGGCGTTTCACTGGCCGGTGAAAACGACTGTGCTGCGGGTCCGGGCACGTCCTGCGCGGGCACCTCGACCGTCGATTATCAGGGCAATGCCTGGACCTATGTCCCGGAAGGCACCTGCGAAAGCATCCAGACCCCGTACGGCACAGGCTCCCTCGAGCCGGTTGAACGTCCGTAACGTGTCTCAGCCCTGGCGCGTATCCCCCATCGCGCCAGGGTCCCTGCTTGATGCGAAGACTCCCCGACACCGCTGGACTGGGCCTCAAGCCCGAGCATTTCAGGCAAGCCCTGGACTGCGCCGAGGACGGTATCTGGTTTGAAGTGCATCCTGAAAACTACATGGCCGAAGGCGGCCCCCGTTTGCAGTGGTTGGACGCATTTGCGGAACGCTACCCGCTTTCCCTGCACGGCGCTGGCCTGTCCCTGGGTGGCCTTGAGCCGCCGGACCGCGAACACCTGAAGCGCTGGAAACAGCTGATCACGCGTTACCGGCCTGCCGCGATTTCCGAACACCTCGCCTGGACGAGCCATCAGGGCACGCACTTCAACGACCTGCTGCCCGTGCCGGCAACCCAGGCGGCCCTTGATCGCTTTGTTGAGCATGTGACAATCATGCAGGACACGCTGGATCGGCAGGTCCTGATTGAAAACCCGTCAGTTTACGTGGCCCTGAAGTCGGACATGACCGAAATCGACTTCCTGCGAGAAACCGTTGCCAGAACCGGATGCGGCTTGTTGCTGGACGTCAATAATGTCCATGTCAGCTGCCACAATCTGGGGCTCGATCCAATCACCTATCTTGATGCAGTTCCCCATGACGCAGTGGGCGAAATTCATATTGCCGGCCATGAAGAAGACGCTGCCCTGGGGGGCGAACTGCTGATCGACACCCATGGCGCGCCGATCGTCGAGACGGTCTGGTCATTGCTCGATTATGCCCTGGCGCTGACCGGGCCCCGACCTGTTCTGATCGAACGTGATACCAATATTCCCGCCTTTGAAGATTTGCTCGGCGATCGACGGCGCGCGCAGACCTATATTGATGCTGCGCCAGCCCGGAGGGCCGCTCATGTCTGCTGAATTCAACCAGGCGTTCGCAGACACGCTTCTGGGACGCGACGATCAGGATTTACTGGCGCACCTCGCCAACCCTGATCACGCCCGGCGTCTCAACGTCTATCGCAACAATGTGACCCGAGCCGCCATCGAGGCATTGCGGGCGGCCTACCCGGCCGTGAACCGGATCGCCGGCGCCAACTTCTTTTCACCCATGGCGCGGCAATACTGGCTCGACCATCCGCCATCCAGCGCGTCCCTGACGCTGTATGGGCACGACTTCGCGGGTCATGTGGCCCGGTACGATCCGGCACGTGCCCTGCCCTATCTTCCTGCAATTGCCAAACTCGACCGGGCCTGGCTGGAAGCGCATCATTCAGCAAATGATCCGGTCCTGACTGCGACCGACATCGCTAGCTTCGCACCTGAAAGCCTGCCGTCCCTCGCCCCGGGCCTGTCCGCCAGTGTTCGTCTGGTCCAGCTGGATGTTGCCGTGCACGCCGTCTGGCAGGCCAATCGCCAGGCCGAACCCGGCCCGCAGCCGCGGATCGAGCCTGGCCCTCAATCGGTCCTGGTCTGGCGCCGCCAGGGCGTTGTGCAATCCATGCCGCTTACGCCACAGCATTTCGCCTTTCTGGACCAGCTCGCACGCGGAGCCTCTTTGCAGGCCGCGATCGAAGCAGCCACCATCCCAGATCCCGCCGGCATTGATCCGGCGCAGTTTTTCTCCCACGGTCTCAGCCACGGCGTATTTGCCGCGAGCCGCTGAGAAGAAAGCCACATCATGTCTTCATTCCTTGTCCGGGCTCACGGCTTTTATGTCAGCGTTTTCAACGCGGTTGAAAAAACCCTGGGAGGCGACCTGCTGGCCCTGCTGGCGCGCTTCACCCTGGCCGGAGTGTTCTGGCGCTCGCTCCTGACCAAGGTCGAAACGGTCAAGCTTTTCAAATACACCGAGTACATCAATGACTTCCCGGTCGAACGCGCGCATGTCCGCCTGCCCGCCTTCCCCCTCGAGATCCGCCCCGCCACCTATCATCAGTTCAACGGGGATTTTGCCTTGCCGCTCCTGTCGGGCGAGCTCGCAGCGCTGCTGGCGACACTGGGAGAATTCATCCTGCCGCTCTTGCTGGTGTTTGGCGTTTTGACCCGTTTCGCCGCTGCCGGACTGCTGGTGATGACGCTGGTCATCCAGATTTTCGTATATCCCGAAGCCTGGTGGGGCACACATGCCCTGTGGGCCGTGATGTGTCTCTATCTCATGTCCAAAGGGCCGGGACGCCTGTCTTTCGACCACATGCTGGGAAATAGATTCGCCTCATAGGCTTAAGCGGTTGCGCCTCACCGCCTGAGGCGCCATTTTGCTCTCTACGGATGGGGATCCGGGGGGTAATGATGAACAAGGTCTCGGTCGTGAAGACCCAGATTGCAAGCAAACCTGAGCGTTTCATGCCGGACTGGGTTCTGGGACTGATCGTCCGCCTGTCCGTTGTTCCGGGTCTGTGGAGCTGGGGTCGCGCCAATGCCGGTGATGACTGGCTGGACGTGTCTCCGGAGATCATCTCCGCTGTTGGATACTGGCAGATCCCGCTGCTTCCGGACGCCCTGATCGCCCAGATCGCGGTCTGGGGGGCACACCTGGCAGCCTTGACCCTTTTGCTCGGATTTCTCAGCCGGATTGTCGGTTTCGTTCTGGTGCTCGCCGGCGGGGTTTACATCTTCTGGGTCGCACCGGACGCCTGGCAGTCCGCAATCGTGTTCGAGGCGGTCGCCTTCTATCTCTTTGCCCGCGGCAGCGGCGCACTCTCGATCGACGGTGCCCTGGCGGCCACTGCTCGCTAGACAGCGACCAGCGACAGCGCAATCGCGTTTGCGAATTACTGTTTCTCAACCAATGCGGTTAAAGGCTATGAGTTAGCCCCTCGCGCAAGGTCAGGAGAGCGTCGGCCGCATGTCGCCCGATCTCAAACAGAAACTCAAAAAGGCCCTCGCCGGCAAATCTGCCGTCGAAATGGGTCAATTCCAGTTTGTGAACCTGGACGAAATCCGCTCACAGGCCGGAGACGAGTGGCCGGAAATCCGCGACAAGACCTATGAAGTTTCCGGTCACTTCATCGAGAAACGCCTGGCCGATGACGATGTCATCATCCGCTGCCAGGGCGGGTTCCTTATCATTTTCTCGCAAATGGGTGGCATCGAGGCCGAAGCTCATGTCGAGGAAATCAACGATGAGCTGAACGAGTTTTTCCTCGGAAAGGACTGGCTGGAAAAACTGCGCTCCGAAGCCGAAGCGCGGCGGGTTCCGACCGATGAATTCCTGAGCATTGTCGCACGCACACAGGCCGAGGACAGCGTGGAAACGCGCCAGGACCGCCCCGAACCGGAGCAGGCCAAGGAAGCGGCCGAGAAAGCCGCGGCCGGCTGGGAAAAGAAATCTGATGCTGCGGAAGGGCCCAAGGGCCCCAAGGGCGGGCGCTGGGAGAAAACGACCCATGCCAGCCCCCGGTCCGATGATGAAGGCGTGCTGGACTGGCCCGAGGAGGCCTATGAAGCCAAAGCCTGGGATGACATCATTTTCCAGCCCGTCTGGGACAGTCGGAACAATGCCGTCCTTCACCATGTCTGCCAGGTTCGCCGCCAGGTCGGGGATCGCAGCGTCTATGGGCGCGATACTCTGATGGGCCTTGATGACGCCGCACCGCTGCGCGCTCTTGATCGCGAAGTGGCCCTGGCCGCCCAACGGGGTTTTCAGACGGTATTCTCGCAGGGTGGGAAGTGCGGGATCACCATCCCTGTGCACTACGAAACCCTGTCCGCCGTCTCGCACCGCATGGAGTATTTCTCAATCCTGCAGGCTGTGCCCAAACCGATCCGGAAATATTTCCAGATCCGTGTGGAATCGGTGCCCTCCGGCGCGCCTGTGACACAGATGCAGGAAGTCTTTCGGTCCATGCAGCATTTCGGGTCCGACATCCTGGCCGAGATCGGATACACGACGAAATGGGATCTGGCGCGGTTCGAAGGGTGCGGCATCAGCGTTTTTGGCGCGGCCTTGCCACAAACCCTGAGCATTCGGGAACCGGGCGATGAAACCGTAATGGGCTTTATGCAACTCGTCTCCCAGGCCAAGACGCTGCAGGGCGAAGCTTTCCTGAAAAATATGGGCAATCCGGACCTGTTGAATGCTGCCATTTCGACCGGGGTCCGATTGTTCTCAGGCCCGGTCATCGCGGCAGACGAACGCACGCCCCAACCCGCCCGCGCACTCGATTTCGCTGGGATCGCCAATCGTTTGCGCAATTCTGATCCCGATCCCGACATCTATGAATTCGACTGATCACATATCTTTTGAACCCTCACAGTGCTTGCCGTTGCGCTGTGGGCAACCAGTGTTATAAGGCGAACTCCACCTGGATTTCCTCCGCTGATTCCTCCCGCGAGGCCCATTACATGAATATCCACGAGCATCAGGCTAAAGCTGTCCTGAAATCCTTCGGCGCGCCCGTCGCAGAAGGCGTTGCCATTTTCTCTGCAGACGACGCAGCCGCCGCTGCGGATCAACTTCCCGGCCCGCTCTGGGTGGTGAAGTCCCAGATCCATGCCGGCGGTCGCGGCAAGGGCAAGTTCAAGGAACTTGGTCCCGACGCCAAGGGCGGTGTCCGCCTCGCCTTTTCCAAGGACGAGGTCATTTCCCACGCCAGGGAAATGCTGGGCAATACGCTGGTCACGCACCAGACCGGCCCGGACGGCAAACAGGTCAACCGCCTCTACATCGAAGACGGCGCTGACATCGAGACCGAGCTCTATTGCTCGCTGCTCGTCAATCGCGAAACCGGCCGCGTTTCCTTTGTCGTCTCCACCGAGGGCGGCATGGACATCGAGGCTGTCGCCGAAGAAACCCCGGAAAAGATCCACACGATCGATATCGATCCGGAAACCGGCGTAACCCCGGCAGATGCGGCCAAGATCGCCGACGCTTTCGAGCTGTCCGGCACCGCACGCGACGACATGCTGTCGCTGGCCGGCATCCTCTACAAGGCCTTCACCGAGAAGGACATGGCGCTTTTGGAAGTGAACCCGTTGATCGTCATGAAAGACGGCCATATGCGTGTTCTCGACGCCAAGGTCTCCTTCGACGGCAATGCCCTCTTCCGCCATGACGACATCATGGAGCTGCGCGACGAGACCGAGGAAGACGCCAAGGAAATCGAAGCGTCCAAATACGACCTCGCCTATGTCGCGCTGGACGGCAATATCGGCTGTATGGTCAATGGCGCTGGCCTGGCCATGGCGACGATGGACATCATCAAGCTGTACGGTGCCGAGCCGGCCAACTTCCTCGATGTGGGTGGTGGCGCGACCAAGGAAAAGGTCACCGCAGCCTTCAAGATCATCACCGCTGACGAGAACGTCAAAGGCATTCTGGTCAATATCTTCGGCGGCATCATGCGCTGTGACATCATCGCCGAAGGCGTGGTTGCCGCGGTGAAAGAGGTCGGCCTCCAGGTCCCGCTGGTGGTGCGTCTGGAAGGCACCAATGTCCAGCTGGGGAAGGACATCATCAATAATTCCGGCCTCAACGTGATCGCTGCTGACGATCTCGACGATGCTGCCCAGAAGATTGTCGCCGCTGTGAAGGGGGCTGAATAATGTCTGTGATCGTCAATAAAGACACCAAGATCATCGTTCAGGGCCTGACCGGTAAAACCGGCACCTTCCACACGGAACAGGCACTTGAGTATTACGGCACCAAGATGGTCGCCGGCGTACACCCGAAAAAGGGCGGCACGACCTGGTCCTCTGGGCTGGAAAGCTCGGCTGAGCTGCCGATCTATGCCTCTGTCGGTGAAGCCAAGGAAGCCACTGGCGCAACAGCGTCCGTGATCTATGTCCCGCCGGCTGGCGCAGGCGCGGCCATCATCGAAGCCATCGAGGCAGAGATCCCGTTCATCTCCTGCATCACCGAAGGCATTCCGGTGATGGACATGGTCAAGGTCAAGGCCAAGTTGGACAAGTCCAACTCCATGCTGCTGGGTCCGAACTGCCCGGGCATCCTGACGCCGGAAGAGTGCAAGATTGGCATCATGCCGGGCTCCATCTTCAAGAAGGGCTCTGTTGGCGTGGTCTCGCGCTCCGGCACGTTGACCTATGAAGCGGTTTACCAGACCTCCCAGGTTGGCCTGGGCCAGACCACAGCGGTCGGCATCGGTGGTGACCCGGTCAAGGGTACGGAATTCATCGACGTGCTGGAGAAATTCCTCGCCGATGACGAGACCAAGTCCATCATCATGATTGGTGAAATCGGTGGTTCCGCCGAGGAAGATGCTGCGCAATTCCTGGCCGATGAAGCCAAGAAGGGCCGCTCCAAGCCGACCGTCGGCTTCATCGCCGGCCGCACGGCGCCTCCGGGCCGCACTATGGGCCATGCCGGCGCCATCGTCTCCGGCGGCAAGGGCGGCGCAGAAGACAAGATCGCAGCCATGGAAGCCGCGGGCATCCGCGTCTCCCCGTCTCCGGCACGCCTCGGCGTCACGCTGGAAGACCTGCTCAAGGGCTAGCGATTTCCCCTGAAGGGGAGGAACGAAACAGAAAGCCGCGCTCGGTCTTCCGGGCGCGGCTTTTAGTTTGGTGCCGGACCAAACCGATTCATACCGGCCTGACCCGGTGCGGTGATCACGTCGCGATACCAGGCACGTTTGTGCCGCGCAAAAACAAATCCTTCGTACATGGCGACCGTGGCCAGTCCGCAAAACAAACCCACGGCCGCCCGCATCAGGCTGGGAACCCCTGCAGCGAGCTCATCCATGACAAAATCCAATCCGAGCATCAGCCCAATCGCGGCCGCAATTGCTAGAGGGCGCCCGATCCAGAACACCACCGGGACAAGCACGTAACCACCGCTTTGTCCAAGATCATGCAACCGCCGGATCTGCCACATCAAAGAAGCGTAGGGCCCGAGCATGTAGAAAAACAAGGCCGCCAGAACCACAGCCCACTTGAACGGCTCTGCTGCGCTGCCAAAACCGGATATGTCTACCAAACCGAAGAATTCGGACACGGCAAGCACCAGGAACAAAACAAACCCTGCCGCTGTCATCCAGGCCGTGGTGTTGACATAGATCGCCGTCGACGCTGTCAAATCCGTGATACCGAGCACCTTGCGGCCCGCCACGTCGAGCGGCGCCGTTCTGCCGAACGGCGTCAGAGCATACTGGCTCAACTTCGGATTAAAGGCGTGCGGGAAGATCATCTAAGAAGCCTATCGCTCGCTCAGCGTGTGGTCCACATGGCTATGCGTCATCTGATTGCCGAAAGCTCGACCCCACCACCAACATCAACTGTCACCTTCTTGTCAGCAGACCGGCGCGTATCCCTTCTGTTTGTTGCAAAAGGGGCATATCTCCTTTTTTAACCATATGGGCTTACGCCCACTCCAGACACACTCCTGACTCAGGTCTTCCCCCCAATGTCTGACAACAATCGATCTTCCGAAAACCAGGCTTTCCTGGACACGTCATTCCTGCAGGGCGCCAACGCCCTCTATCTCGAACAGATGGCTGCCGCCTATTCCAAGGACCCGTTCTCGGTCCCCGAAAGCTGGCGCAATTTCTTCGCGGCCATGGGCGATGCGCCCGCCGAGACTGCACATGCAGCCACCGGCCCGGCGTGGAAACGCTCCGACTGGCCGCGCCAGGCCAATGGCGAGATGGTCAGCGCGCTGGGCGATATCGGCCCGGACGAGGCGGCCATGGTCGACAAGGTCGCCGCCCATGTCGAGAAAACCAAGCCGCAGGCCGCGCCGGCAGACGTTCGCGCCGCTACCCAGGCCTCGATCCGCGCCATCATGATGATCCGCGCCTATCGCATGCGCGGTCACCTGGCCGCTGACATGGATCCGCTGGGCCTGACCGATTTTGGCCCGCAGCCGGAACTGGACCCGGCCACCTATGGCTTTGCCGGCGCCGCACTGGACGAGGACGTCTTCATCGATGGCTATCTGGGCCTGGAAACGGCCACACCGCGCCAGATGCTGGATATCCTCAAGCGCACCTATTGCGGACCGGTGGGCGTGGAGTTCATGCACATCTCCAATCCGCAGGAGAAAGCCTGGCTGCAGGAGCGCTTTGAAGGGCCGGACAAGGACATTTCCTTCACCGCTGAAGGCAAGAAGGCGATCCTATCCAAGCTGATCGAGACCGAGCGTTTCGAGCAATTCCTGCACAAGCGCTATCCGGGCACCAAGCGATTTGGAGCCGACGGTGCCGAAGCCATGGTTCCGGCGCTGGAACAGGTGATCAAGCGCGGTGGCGCGATGGGTGTCGAGGACATCATCATCGGCATGCCGCACCGCGGCCGTCTGAACATTCTCGCTGCCGTGATGGGCAAGCCCTATCACCAGATCTTCCATGAGTTCCAGGGGGGCAATACCCAGGGCGAGGACGAGTTCGGTTCCGGCGATGTGAAATATCACCTGGGCGCCTCTTCCGACCGCGAATTTGATGGCAATACCGTTCACCTGTCGCTGACCGCCAATCCGTCGCACCTGGAAGCCGTCGATCCGGTTGTCCTGGGCAAGGCGCGCGCCAAGCAGGAAGAGAATTGCCGCAAGGAACCGGGCACACCGCGCATGAATGTGCTGCCGCTGTTGCTGCATGGTGACGCGGCCTTTGCTGGCCAGGGCATCGTGACCGAATGTCTGGGCCTGTCCGGACTGCGCGGACACAAGACGGGCGGCGCCATCCACTTCATCGTCAACAACCAGATCGGTTTCACGACCGATCCCAAGGACAGTCGCTCCAGCCCCTATCCGTCCGATGTGGCGCTGATGGTGCAGGCGCCGATTTTCCACGTGAACGGGGACGATCCGGAAGCCGTGGTCCACGCGACCAAGATCGCCACGGAATATCGCCAGCTGTTCGGCAAGGACGTGGTCATCGACATGATCTGTTATCGCCGCTACGGCCACAACGAGGGCGATGACCCTACGTTTACCCAGCCGATCATGTACCGGATCATCAAGGACCTGCCGCCGGTCAAGAAGAAGTACCAGGACCGCCTCATCGCCGAGGGCACCATCAGCGCTGCGGAAGCAGAGGCGATGGAAAACGAGTTCGACACCTTCCTCGACAGGGAATTCGAGGCCGGCAAGGAATTTGAACCCAAGAGCGCGGACTGGCTGGATGGTCGCTGGTCGGGCCTGGGCCTGCCGGAAGGTGATGACCGCCGCGGCGAGACCAGTGCCACGACCGAGAGCCTCACCGCCGTTGGCATGGCCATGACCGAGATCCCGGACGGCGTGAATATCCACCGCACGCTCAAGCGCGTCATCGATAATCGTCGCAAGATGATCGAGACCGGCAAGGGGATTGACTGGGCCACGGCCGAGCACCTCGCTTTTGGCACGCTTGTCACCGAGGGCTTCCCGGTGCGCCTGTCGGGCCAGGATTGTGGTCGCGGGACGTTCTCGCAGCGCCACTCCCACATCATCGATCAGCAGACCGAAGAGCGCTACACGCCGCTCAACCATCTGTCGGACGATCAAAAGAAGTATGAAGTCATCGACTCCATGCTGTCCGAAGAAGCCGTGCTCGGTTTCGAGTATGGCTACTCGCTGTCTGCTCCGAACACGCTGACCATGTGGGAGGCACAATTTGGTGACTTCACCAATGGCGCCCAGGTGATCATCGACCAGTTCATTTCCTCCGGTGAGCGCAAATGGCTGCGCATGTCCGGCCTGGTGATGCTGTTGCCGCATGGCTATGAGGGCCAGGGACCGGAACACTCCTCCGCGCGCCCGGAGCGCTTCCTGCAGCTGTGTGCCGAAGACAATATGCAGGTCGCGAACTGTTCGACCCCGGCCAATTACTTCCACATCCTGCGTCGTCAGATTCACCGCAATTTCCGCAAGCCGCTCGTCATCATGACGCCGAAGAGCCTGCTGCGTCACAAGCGCTGCGTCTCTTCGCTCAAGGCCATGGGGCCGGGCTCCACCTTCCACCGCGTGCTGTGGGATGATGCGGATCCGGTGAAGAAGAACCAGGGCGAAATCTCGCACACCGAGATGACGCTGAAGCCGGATGACCAGATCCGCCGCGTCGTCCTGTGTACGGGCAAGGTCTATTACGACCTGCTCGAGCGCCGCGAGGAAAAGGGCGTCGACGACGTCTACATCCTGCGCACCGAACAGCTCTACCCGTTCCCGTTCAGGGCGCTGCTGGAGGAGATGGCGCGTTTCCCGAACGCGGAAGTCGTCTGGTGCCAGGAAGAGCCGCGCAATATGGGCTACTGGACCTTCATGGAGCCGAATATCGAATTCGTGCTGACCAAGGTCGCGGGCGAGACCAAGCGCCCATCCTATGTCGGCCGTCCGCCGACCGCATCAACCGCCACCGGCATCGCCTCCAAACACAAAGAACAGCAAGACGCGCTCGTCGAAGAAGCGCTGTCCTAACGCCCGAAGATCAACAGGAAAGATATACTCATGACCGACATCATCGTTCCCGTACTCGGTGAGTCCGTAAGCGAAGCCACCGTTGGCGGCTGGATGGTCAAGGCTGGCGACAGCGTCTCCAAGGATGACGTTCTGGTCGAGCTTGAAACCGACAAGGTTGCCGTGGAAGTCCGCGCCGAAGCAGACGGCGTCATCACGGCCATTGTGGCCGAGGAAGGCGACACGGTCGAGATCGGCGCCAAGCTGGCAGAGATGGGCGGCGCTGGCGCCGCTGCAGCGGAGGCTCCGGCCGAGGAAGCTGCAGCACCTGCGGCTGCCGAAACTGCACCGGCAGCAACCGCATCGGGCGCCACCACGGACGCAACCGTTCCGCAAATGGGCGAGAGTGTAACGGAAGGCACGATCGGCAGCTGGCTGGTCGCGGTGGGAGATACAGTCGAGGTCGACCAGGCGCTGGTTGAAATCGAGACCGACAAGGTCGCCGTCGAAGTTCCGTCTCCGGTCGCCGGCACAGTCACCGAGCTGCTGGTCGGTGAGGGTGACAGCGTTGCTCCGGGTGACGCGGTCGCACGCATTTCCGAAGGGGCTGGCGCCGCGGCGCCCGCTTCTGCACCCGCCGCGGCATCGCCGGACACGGCGTCGGCCTCGACGGGGGGTATCGCCATGCCATCTGCCGCGCGCATTATCGAAGAGAATAACCTGGATGCGAGCGCCATCGCCGGCACTGGCAAGGATGGCCGCATCACCAAGGCAGATGCCAAAGCGGCTGCCGACGCGCCTGCTCCTGTCGCGGCCAAGTCCACGGCAGCACCGGCGGCATTGCCGGTGACAAGCGCCCCGACCCCGTCTGCCGCTCCTGCCGCTCCGCGTGAAACCGGTCCGCGCGAGGAACGTGTCCGCATGACACGTCTGCGCCAGACGATCGCCAAGCGCCTGAAGGATGCACAGAATTCCGCAGCGATCCTGACGACTTACAACGAAGCCGACATGTCCGCGATCATGAAGGCACGCAAGGCACACCAGGAAGCTTTCGTCGCCAAGCACGGTGTGAAGCTCGGTTTCATGTCCTTCTTCGTGAAGGCCTGCGTCAACGCGCTGAAGGAAATCCCGGCCGTCAATGCCGAGATCGATGGCACGGACATCATCTACAAGAACTATTATGACATGGGCGTTGCCGTTGGCACGGACCGTGGCCTCGTGGTTCCAGTGGTGCGCGATGCCGACCAGATGTCACTCGCAGACATCGAGAAGGAGATTATCTCCCTCGGCAAGAAGGCCCGCGACGGCAAGCTGACCATCGAGGACATGCAGGGCGCCACATTCACCCTGTCCAATGGCGGCGTCTATGGATCCCTAATGTCCATGCCAATCCTCAATGCGCCGCAATCGGGCATCCTGGGCATGCACAAGATCCAGGAACGTCCGGTCGCTGAAAACGGCCAGGTTGTCATCAAGCCGATGATGTATCTCGCCCTGTCCTATGATCACCGCATCGTTGATGGCAAGGAAGCCGTGACCTTCCTCGTCCGGGTCAAGGAAAACCTCGAAGACCCGCAGCGCATGCTGTTTGATCTCTAGCGCTCGCGCACAGGGATGCCTGAGCTCGGCCAGCCTGCGCTGGCCGAGACCGTCAGCGCCCCTCGAGAGAACGGCGTTCAAGACGGCGGCGCCTTTTACCTGGTGCTCACTACTTTGGCGAAATCTCGCTAACGGCTTTGTATCGACCTCTAAATATGTTTATGCTGGCCTCATGGTCGTGCTCGGTAAGACCCTGACTCTACGCTGGTTCATGCTTCTCGCAATCGCGGGTTGGGCATCCGTGCAAGCAACGTCTGCCATTACGATTTTTCTCGTAATGTTAGGACAGGGCACAACCATCGGGCTGGACCCGAACAGGATCGTCGTCCTGACCGCCCTGCACACCTGGGAAATCGCCGCCGCCTATATCAATGCCGCAGCCTACTGGGCCGCTGTCATCGGTCTCTATCTGCGTCGCAAATGGGCCTTCTATGCGTATGGCGTTGCCGTCTTCGTGGATCTCGCTGTGTGGCTCTCCTATTCGGCCGACCCGTCCTATGACCAGATTGCCGGAGGGCAGAATGTCTGGCTCGATTGGCTGGTCAATATCGCCCTTCTGTCGGGCATTCTGGGCTTCATCTTCCTGCACGGTCGCAAACCGCAGCGCTGGTAGCGCAATCCCGCCTTGCACAGCTGGGACATATTGGCCCTTACCTTGTCTTCATATCCCGGGCATATAGGGGGCTGGTCTTTCCTTCCCCAATCATGAGGCAAACATGTCGGATAGCTTTGATGTCGTCATCATCGGTGGTGGCCCCGGCGGATATAATTGCGCCATTCGCGCTGGGCAGCTGGGCCTCAAGGTGGCCTGTGTTGAAATGCGCGGCACCCTGGGTGGCACCTGCCTCAATGTCGGCTGCATCCCGTCCAAGGCCCTCCTGCATGCATCTGAACTGTATGAGGCGGCCAATACCGAGTTTGCCAAGATGGGGATCAAGACCTCTGGCGTGGAGGTCGACCTTCCGACCATGCTGTCCCAGAAGGACGAGGCCGTCGACGGACTGACAAAAGGCGTAGAATTCCTCTTCAAGAAGAATGGCGTCGAATACATCAAGGGCAAGGGGCGTATTGCCGGCACTGGCCAGGTCGATGTCGACCTTGCAGACGGCGGCAGCCAGTCGCTCAGCGCCAAACATATCGTCATCGCCACCGGCTCCGAGGTGACCCCGCTTCCGGGTGTCGACATCGATGAAAAACGCGTTGTGTCATCCACTGGCGCGCTCTCTCTCGAAAAAATCCCGGGCAAGCTCATCCTCATCGGCGCCGGCGTGATCGGCCTCGAGCTCGGCTCGGTCTGGCGACGGCTGGGCGCTGAAGTCACCGTGGTGGAGTATCTCGACCGTATCCTTCCTGGAATGGATAGCGAGCTGGCCAAAACCGCTCAGCGCACGCTCAAGAAACAGGGCATGGACTTCAAGCTTGGCACCAAGGTCACCGGTATCGACAACTCTGATCCGGATACGCTGAAAGTTTCCATCGAGCCCGCCGCAGGTGGCGATGCTGAAACGATCGAGGCTGACACCGTGCTCGTTTGCATCGGCCGCCGTCCCTACACTGAGGGGCTGGGGCTGGAAAGCGTTGGCATCGAACCCGATGCCCGCGGCTTCATCTCCAACAGCCACTTCCAGACGTCAGCGGAAAATGTCTGGGTCATTGGTGATTGCACGCATGGTCCCATGCTTGCCCACAAGGCCGAGGATGAAGGCGTGGCCTGCGCCGAGCGCATCGCCGGCAAGGCTGGGCATGTCAATTACGGCGTTATTCCCGGCGTGGTCTATACCGCGCCCGAGATTGCATCCGTCGGGCTGACAGAGGACGAACTCAAGGAGAGCGGCCGGAAATACAAAAAGGGAAAATTCCCCTTTCAGGCGAATTCCCGCGCGCGCACCAATCACACGACAGACGGCTTCGTGAAGATCCTGGCAGACGCCGAGACGGATGAAATTCTCGGCGCCCACATGATCGGGGCAAATGTCGGCGAGATGATCGGCGAAGTTTGTGTGGCCATGGAGTTCCGGGCTGCGTCTGAAGATCTGGCGCGAACCTGTCATCCGCATCCCACTTTGACTGAGGCCGTACGCCAGGCCGCCATGGGTGTCGAAGGCTGGACGATGCAGGCCTAGGGTCGTCCACAAAGCCTGCCGGTGGCGTCCTGTGTTCACAGGCAAAATCGAGAAAATTCGATTGTGACACGAAATTGAGCGGACAAGCCGCGCCGGATCGGGCATATAGCTTATCCGGTGAGTGCCCGACGCGGGCACCCTCGGCTTTGGGGGGCCACAGGACCGGTATTATGACGCTCGAGATTGCATCTTCACGCCTGCGACTGATCGCACTCGATGCCGACCTGGCACGCTTGCAGCTCGAAGACCGCCTGGCCTTTTTCAAGGTCCTGGGCGTCGAGATTGAGCCGAGCTGGCCGCCGGAACTTATGGACAAGAATGCGCTGCACTGGGCGGCTGATCGCCTCGCGGCAGAACCGGACAAGCTGGGCTGGCATGCGTGGGTCTACGTCTCACCGGTGCTCAACCGACTGGTTGGCTGTGGGGGCTATAAGGGACCTCCGGACGCTGAGGGTCGCGTTGAGATTGGCTATTCAATGCTCCAATCCTATCGCGAACAAGGCTTGGCGACTGAGGGCGTACTGGCGTTACTGGAATGGGCCTACGGCCATGAAACGGTGAAATCTGTTTCTGCCGTGACGCGCGCTGACCGTGACGCCTCGCACCGCGTGCTGGAAAAAGCCGGCTTCCAGTTTTTGCGCTCACGATTTGACGCGTCTGAAGATTGCGATGTCGTCGAGTGGGAACACCACCCCGCCAAGGAAGCAGCTGCCTGATCTACTCGCCTAGCAGGGTCCGGATGTGATCGAGATAGGCCTGCCAGGCCTTGCGCCCGGCTGGAGTCAAAGAGGCGCGGGTATGGGGCTTGCGATCCACGAATTGCTTCTCGATCCCAACATAGCCCGCATCCTCCAGCTTCCTCAGGTGGACTGACAGATTGCCGTCACTCGCGCCGGTCTTGTCCTTCAGCTCATTGAAACTGGCGCTCTCCACAGAGGAGAGGTAGGCCATCAGGCCCAGTCTCAATTTGCCGTGGATGACCTCATCCAGGCCGGATGCGTCGAACTCGTCTGCCATTCTTAGCTCTCTGCTGCGGGTTCAACGCGCAACAAAAGCACACCCGGCACGACCGCGACCAGCAGAACACTCACCACACAGAACAGGTATAATTCTGCCGTTCCGATGAAGCTGGTTCCAATCGCGCACAAGATCCAGCTCACCCAGGCCATCACACGCATCCAGCGCGGCCCGCCAAGTGCGGCGACTGTGGTGAAGGCCACGCCATAGGATGCCAGCGAGAAGAGCGGGATCGTATCGAACAGCGTCTGCTCGATGCGCCCCAGCGAGAAGGCGGCGACCAGACCCAGCGTATAGGCGACAATCGAGATGAACATCGCGTGCCAGACGGCTCGATCGCCGCGATTGGCTGCCGAGCCCGCACCGGGCTTCACCTTCATGCCCTTGCGCAAGACACCCGATCCGATCGTTCCGACAACCCCGAAAGCCAGCCAGACAAGGCCGACCTGTTCAATGGGCATGCCCGCACGCCCGGTCAGGATGAACCAGTGTCCCAGCAAAGCCAGCGAGGCGAGGCTTCCCCACCAGACAAAGAAGCGCCCGGACAAGATCGGCGCCCGCTCTCCCGCTTCTGCCATCTCACGCAAATAGGACAGGTCGGCATCACTGCTCATAGCATCACTCCAAGTACTTTATACTTTAAAGTAGCGTGCCGCAGTGAGACTGTCAAACATGAAATCACCGACTATGCGCAGATCCGGGTTCAGCCCTGACCGCGTGGATGGGCCTTGTCGTAGAGCTTGAGCAGGTTGTCGGTCTCGACCTCGGCATAGACCTGGGTCGTGGACAGGCTGGCATGGCCCAGCAATTCCTGGATCGCGCGGAGGTCGCCGCCATGTGCCAGAAGGTGCGTGGCAAAAGCGTGGCGAAGCGCATGCGGTGTCGCGCTTGGCGCGAGCCCCAGCGCCAGGCGCATCTCCTCCACCAGCTTCTGGACCGGTCGCGGCCCCAGCGCGCCACCGCGAATACCCCTGAACAACGCAGCCTCCGGTGCAAGGTCGAAAGGTGCGAGCGCGACGTATTTCTCGACGGCTGCGGCGACATTGGGCAGCACGGGAACCAGCCGTGTCTTCCCCCCCTTGCCCGTGACCCGCAATGCGTCGCCCAATACCCGGTCTCGACCGGTCAGAGACAACGCTTCAGAGATCCGCAGCCCGCACCCGTACAGCAGCAGCAACACCGCCACATCCCGCGCAGCCACCCAGTCGGGCACATCACGCTCACCCACCTGTTCCATCAAGTCGCGCGCGGCGGCCTCGCTAACAGGCTTGGGCTTGGAGCGCGGGACCTTGGGCAGCTCGACCAGCAGAAGCGCAGAATTCGAGACGCCCCAGCGGCGCTCCAGATAGGTGTAGAAGGATCGCAGGGCGGACATTTCCCGGGCCAGCGACCGGGCGGCCAGGCCCGTCTTGCGCCGCGCCGCCATGTAGGCACGGAAGTCACGCGCGCCGACCTCGCCCAGCGTCCGCACAGATACCGCCTCACCGAGATGCCCGGCGAGGAAGCCCAGAAAGCCGGAAATATCGCGTTGATAGGCATCCACCGTTTTCAGGCTCAGCCGACGCTCGCCCGTGAGATGCTGAAGAAAGGCCTGTAGCGCGTCGCCCGCGCTCGTTTTCAGCGCTGATGCATCCATTGCACGATCAGTCGCTCGGTCACACGGGCGAGGAAGTTGAGCAGCTCCGTCCCCTGCCCGAACTGGAACAGGTGCGGATCCCGCGCTGCCAGCGCGAACAGGCCATCATGGCCGTGGAAGTCCAGGCGGACGATAGCCTGTGACCGCATGCGCGCACCTTGCTGGCCGTAGATTTCATGCGCCCGCTCTGCATCTACCGGCCCGAGCAATTCAACCCGTTCGCCCATGACACCCGACACCATGCCCTCGGACGCGCCCAGAATGGACTCCGCCGACTTGAGGGGCGCATGCCCCTCCATCAGCACGCGGCAGACATCAACGCCCAACGCGCCTGTCAGGCGGCTAGAGATTTTCCGATCCAGTCCCGCAAGGCTGTCCACTTCAAGCAGGCCCAGCACAGCCGCATGGATCTGCGACTGGATTGCCAGATTGGCCCGGGCCGTCTCGACGATGCCCTCGTTCAGCGCCTTGTACTGACGCAACTCGCCGACCAGCTTCTCACGCGCCGCCGTGCCGATATCAATAATCCCGTCTTCGGAAGGCGCCTCGGTCAGTCGCGCAAAGAGCTCGGCATCCTCGCGGACAAAATCCGGATTGCGCATCAGGAACTCCCGGATCATCTCGATATCGAGCTGGCCGGACCGGGTTTCGTCAGTGGTCGTGGACATAGGCTTTGCCTCTTCTGGCGCTGACGGGCAATTTGAGGGCCCGTACAAACCGAATCATTTCTGACATTCTGCCCTGTGACCGAGCCGAAAGTGAAATCGCAAAGCCGAGCCGCGGTACTTTTTCCGATGCCGCTGCCGGAGGCGTTTGACTATTGGGTGCCCGATGGCCTGGAGCTCCACCCGGGTGATCACGTCATCGCCCCGCTGGGTCAGCGCCGCGCCCACGGCGTGGTCTGGGCCATAAAGGATGGCCCCGGCGAACGGGAACTCAAATCGGTGGAAAGCCGCATGGATGGCGCGCCCATCCCCGAGGGCACACGCAACCTCGTCGACTGGGCCGCGAAATACCTGGTCCAACCGCCCGGCATACTCCTGCGTTCGGTCCTGCGCAGCCAGGACGCACTGAAACCCTCGCCGACCGAGACACTCTATGTCCGCGGTGATGCGGAGCCTCCGCGCATGACCGCTGCGCGGGAAAAAGTCCTCGATGCCGTGGACAGTCTGACAGAGGCCAGCGCCGCCGATATCGCCCGCGAGGCCGGGGTGAGCTCGGGTGTTGTAAAGGGCCTGGCCGAGACCGGGGCGCTGCAATCGATCACCAAGCTGGTGGATCCTCCCTTCGCCAAGCCGGATCCAGAGCTGGAAGGGTTGCCGCTGACACAGCTCCAGGCCGAGGCGGCCGGTGTTCTTAGACGCCTGGTCAAGACCGGCGGTTTCCAGTCTGCCCTGCTGGACGGTGTCACCGGTTCGGGCAAGACGGAGGTTTATTTCGAGGCCATCGCCGAGATCCTGCGTCAGGACGAGCGGGCCCAGATCCTGATCATGCTGCCGGAGATCGCGCTGACCGAGGCCGTGCTCAGCCGGTTCGAGAAACGCTTCGGCGCCCAGCCGGCCCTCTGGCATTCCGGTGCCGGGCCGAAGAACCGCCGCCGCGCCTGGCGCGAAATCGCGGAAGGTCGCGCCCGTATCGTTGTCGGCGCGCGATCCGCGCTGTTCCTGCCCTTCCCCAATCTCAAGATGATCATCGTCGACGAGGAACACGACCCGACCTACAAACAGGGTGAGGGCCTGCACTACCAGGCGCGCGATCTCGCCGTGGTCCGGGCCAAGCTGGAAGGTGCCAATGTCATCCTGGCTTCGGCGACGCCGTCGCTGGAGAGCCTGACCAATGCCCAGGCCGGGCGATATGTGCATGTGCGCCTGCCGGCCCGTCCCGGTGCGGCCATTCTGCCGGCGGTCGATACGATCGATCTTCGCGAGACCCCGGCCGAGGATGGCCGCTGGCTCTCACCGCCGCTGATCGAGGCCATGCGCGACACGCTGGAGCGCGGCGAACAGAGCCTGCTCTATCTCAACCGCCGCGGTTACGCGCCGCTGGTCCTGTGCCGCAAGTGCGGACACCGCATGGTTTCGCCGGACACCCAGTCCTATCTGGTCGAACACCGTTATACCGGCCGCCTGGTCTGTCACGTCACCGGCTTTTCCATGCCCAAACCCAAGCTGTGCCCCAACTGCAAGGCCGAGGACAGCCTGACCTCGGTCGGGCCGGGCGTGGAACGGGTCGCCGAGGAAGCGCGCCATCTTTTCCCCGAAGCCCGGGTCGAGATCTATTCCTCGGACAGCTCCTCCGGTGCCGACATTGTCGAGCGCATGGAAAACAGCGAGATCGATATCCTGGTCGGCACCCAGATTGCCGCCAAGGGCCATAACTTCCGCAACCTGACCCTGGTCGGCGTGATCGACGCGGATCTGGGCCTGGCCGGCGGTGATCCACGTGCAGGCGAGCGCACCTATCAGACCCTGGCCCAGGTGGCGGGCCGGGCCGGTCGCGCCGAACGCCCGGGACGCGCTCTCCTGCAAACCCACCAGCCCGAACACGAAGCCATCCAGGCCCTCGTAGCCGGAGACCGGGACGCCTTCCTGGAAACAGAGATCATGGCGCGTGAAATGCTGGGCCTGCCACCGTTCGGGCGCATGGCCTCGATCAGGTTCATGGCCATGAACCCCAAGGCGGTCGAGGACGCGGCGGCCAATTTCGCTGCCGCGGCGCCGGTCACTGATGGTGTGGAAATCTGGGGGCCGGCCGAACCCCCGCTCGCCATCGTGCGCGGCTGGCATCGCCGGCGCGTCCTCGTGCGCGCCGACAAGACCATCGACATGTCCGCCTATGTCCGCGCCTGGCGCAAACGCGTAAAAACCCCGCCCTCGGTGCGGGTCTCCGTGGATATCGACCCGTATAGTTTTGTCTAGGACGCTCGCCGAAGCTTCAGCGAAGGCCAGACCGAGATCTTCGGATGACATCACACGCACAGCACGTTAGGAGTGCACAAAGACCCTACAACCGGAACGACTATTCATGATCGAATTCCTCACCTCGCCCGCCGTCTGGATGTCCCTGCTGACGCTGACCTTCCTGGAAGTCGTGCTGGGTGTGGACAATGTGGTCTTTGTTTCGGTTGCCTCCCAGCGCCTGCCCGAGGAAAAACAGGCCAAGGGCCGCGATATCGGCATCTGGTCGGGTGCGGCGATGCGCATCCTCTTGCTTTTTGCCCTGGTCTGGCTGACCGGGCTGACCCACGCCACACTCTTCACCCTGCCGGAGATGTTTGCCGGCCTGGCGGATCCGGAGCATCCCGAAGTGCTGATGGATATCACGCTGGAGGATGTGATCCTGTTTGGCGGCGGCCTCTTCCTGTTGTGGAAGGGCACCGAGGAAATCCACGACACGATCGAGGGTGAGCATCACGGCGCCGGCGGCGGCAAGGTCTCTTCCATGTTCATCGTGGTCGCCCAGATGACCGCCATCAACATGGTCTTCTCGCTGGACAGTGTGCTGACCGCCGTGGGCATGACGCGCGATCTGGGCGGTGATGGCGCGGAAGGCATCCGCCTCGCCGTTATGGTCCTGGCCGTGGTCATCTCGACCATCATCATGGTCGCCTCGGCCAAGTCGGTCGCCGGCTTCCTGGAGAAATACGCCACCGCGAAAATGCTGGCCCTGTGTTTCATCCTGCTGGTCGGCATGGCCCTGGTCGCCGACGGTCTCGGCTTCCACATCCCGCGCGGCTATCTCTACTTCGCCATCGCCTTCTCCCTCTTCGTGGAGACGCTGAACATCCTGGCCCGTAACAAGCGCGAGGCGGACAAGGCAGCGGAGGAGTGAATGGGTCAATCTAACCTCGATTTACCTGAATGGTTTCAAGAGACCTTGGCTGCGCTCCCGGCCGGGGAGACAATTTCAACACCTGAAGGCGAGATACGACCGCGAGACGGCGAAGCCGTCACACATCACGGGCACCATCGGGTATATTGGCTTCGGACGTTGAGCGGACGATGCGCCCCCGTTCCGGATGCGGCGACTTGCGTTCACGCCTCGACTGGCGTCGAAGGGTTTGCCAGCGGTTTTAGAACCGGGGTCTTATATTGGAATCAGCCTGGCAAGCTTAAAAATCCCGGCACTCTTAGAATTTCTGAGAAAGCCGCTGTATTCGAAGAATGCTCGGCAGAGGAAGAGTATCCAGTGCCGGACTCACCGCACCTTCTGCGACAACTCTATCATAGCCCTAAGTTTCGAAGCTTGGTGGCAGACATAAACTTTGCACACGTCGCCTACGGCAACCTGCTCAACAACTTTGTCCATGATGAACATTATCTCGGTGGAGCTGGCGCAATGATCGACGCTGGAGATTTGATAGCCAAGACGCGAAATGTCGGTGAAAATCCACGTGCTTGGGAATACGGGAGTTTCGAGAGCTCCTTCAAAGCAACATCTGAAGAGCGAGCAGCACTAGAGGAAGAATTCTTTACCCTCATTCGCGAACTTGGGTGGAGACCAGTCGACCATCGGGATGTGGAGCGTATTCGCGCCGACATAGCAGCCTTCGAGGACGCGCGCGTCGGCGCAAGCTCAAGCGCCTAAATGAAATATATTTGAATGCTCTTCGGCGTCAACGCGGCGACTACTCTCCCACAAAATACCCCAGCAACCCCGTGCTCTTTTCCAGATCCTCGCGGTCTTCCAGCTGGTCGGGATTGAAGCTCCAGAGTCCGGCCACACGCAGGTGATCATCCTCGGCCGGGGTCAGGTCCTGCATCTCTTCCGGTTCACGTCCGGTGAGGTCGCCAAAGCCCAGTTCGATCTCTTCCGGCGTGGTCTTTCCGAAATTGTCGAGGAAACCGTCGCCCTGGCCCACATAGGTGAGGCCGCGGGTCAGCTTGCCGTCGCGGGCGCGATACCAGGCGATATAGCCTGCACCGGGAAAGCCGCCGAAATACTGGGCTTCGCCGAAGTTTGCGGAGAGCTGCTCCAACACCTCTTCCACCTCGACAACCGACAATTCGTCGACCGGGCCGAGATGCCGGGTCGTGACCGCGACCCAGCCATCAATCGCCGGCGTCACAAACGCCGCCGGATTGATCGCCAGCTTGCCAAAACCCGCCGCGCTCATCTCCTGCGTCATCTTGAGGCCCGAGGCCCAGTTGCAGGCCTGGACATCTTCCAGACCCAACGCATCGACCACGGTCTGCGGATCATCCGCGCGCACGGCGAGCCAGTTGGACCGGCGCCCGAACTTCGCGGGCCGGTCAGGGCGATCCGACACCGGGTGCGCCAGGCGCACGAATTGCGGCGCGGTATTTTCACCCGCGCCCTGCGCACCCCCAAACAATCGCGCCAGAAATTCCACCAGCATGTCGGATCCCTTCTCGAACTGGCGGCAGCATGCATGTCTGGAGGGGAAGGTCCAGCGGGTGGTGGACACAGAGAGTGGGGTTAAATCACTCACCCGCCGTCATCCCACGGCGGCTGCGAAGCAGACATCCGGGGGACCTCAGCCATCCTGTCGACAGGCGAGCTGAGGTCACCCGGACAAGCCGGGTGATGACGGTTAAAGATATGGCCAGGTCCTATCTGACCTCACCCTCCGTCATCCCTGCGAAGGCAGGGACCCAGTTCGTAAGGCTGGGTCCTGCTCCAGAAGGCGCCCTTATCTGAAACACCTTCGCTCGACGAACTGGGCCCCGATCTTCATCGGGGTGACGGTGAGTTTGAGCGGCGGTTATTCGCCGAGGAAACAGGCGGAGGGTTCCGGACGAGGAAGAGGTTCTTCGAAAATGGGGAGATAAAGGGCCTGAACCTCCTCGCCCGTCAGGCTGGCCTCCAGCTGATCACGCAGACCACATGCGTGTTGGGCCACCGCGTCATTGCCAGACAAGGAGGCTGCGACACACTGAAAATGATACCAGTCGTGATCATTGGCGAGATACCGATCCTCAGGACGCTCAAACGCCGCTGGCAAATCCTCGCCGATCGGCAAGGCATCCGCGATTGCGACGGCCTCATCGCAGCGGTCCAGCTGCCCGAGAAGCGCAAGCGTCAATCTCAACGCCCGAAGATTCTCGCCCCCGGAATAGACTGTGGGATCGGAAAGTCGCTCGATGTCGCGATCAACAATCGGGCGCCAGTATGTCAAGGCGGCTTCGAGCCGGGTATTGTCATTAAGCGCCGTTCCAAGATCAGCGTTTATCGCGGCGTGATGCTCCGTCAGGTCAAATCGTCCAGACACAAACGGTTCCTGAGCATACAGCTCCCCAAGCATGATCACGGCCTCCTCGGGCCGCCCGTCGGCAACCAGCGCTTCGACAACCATTTCAGCGATCGAGAGACGCATGCCGGCCCAGTTGGGGATCTTCTGACTATCGATAACCTGATGGGTTGCGTTTTCACGGTCAATGTGAGGTAACGCCCTGTCCCAGAACGGGTGCGCTGCAACACGCTCGGCAAACTCTCGCGATGAGAGGGTCTCCAGAGCTTCGCGGCCCAAGCGGAGGACGAGCGCGGGATCATCCTTCCGCGAGGCCGACCAGATGGCGGCGTGCCATGCTTCTGCATTGTCACTTTCCGGTCCAAACGTAAATGCTATGTCCTCGGATCGCGCGATCTGCAGCCAGCCTGAGAGCGCCTCGGCATCTCGGCCCGAGAAATTCAGGTAAGTCAGCCATTGTTCCTGAATGCGCGGCCCCGTCCGGTGATAGGGAGAGGGCAAACGGCGCGCGATAGACAAGCATTGATGCGCCCGATCCAGACGGTCGGAACCTCCCTTGAACGCATATTGAATCCCGTTCAACTCGCCCTGCTCCCGAGCACATTGCATGCCCCACTGTGCGGCAAAATCGACGGGATGCAGCTGTATCGCGATGCCCAACGGTCCGTCCTGCATGCGTTTTGGCACAAAATACGCGCCCACCAGCCAGACCAGCAAAAGGACCAGAAATCCGCGGAACAAGAGCTTCATGACTTCCCCCAACGCAACTCCTGCGCACGCTAGCAGCTGGCGCACGTGATGTCTGTGGTGAAAACGGCGGGCGCTGTCCCTCCTCGCCCTTGACGGGCGAGGTGCCCCGCAGGGGCGGAGTAGGAGCGCGCTGAAGGCGCAGCCAACAATCTCTTCTCGGCCCCTTCGGGCCGCACCCTATCCGCCCACTTCGTGGGCACCTTTCCCATCAAGGGAAAGGATGGTGCATCTCCTCCCGCCACCCCTCTGTCAGCAATCTCAGCAGCTCGGCATTCTCCCGGCAGGCGAGGCGCGCTAGTGTTTGGCGACTCAGACGAGGGGAAGCGGAATGGCCATCACGAAACCGGTCGACGAGAACAGTCATGTCTATCTGATCGACGGGTCAGGCTATATCTTCCGCGCCTATCACGCCCTGCCGCCGCTGACCCGGTCGGACGGTACGCCGGTGGGGGCTGTGCAGGGCTTTTGCAACATGTTGTGGAAGCTGCTGGAGGACCTCAAGGGTGAGGACCAGCCCTCGCACCTGGCGGTGATCTTTGACCATTCCGGCAGGTCCTTCCGCAATGACATGTACCCGCAATACAAGGCCCACCGCCCGCCGGCGCCGGAGGATCTGGTGCCGCAATTCTCCATCATCCGCGATGCGACGCGCGCCTTTGGCACGCCCTCGATCGAGAAGGAAGGCTTTGAGGCGGATGACCTGATCGCGACCTATGCCCGCCAGGCCGAGGCCAAGGGCGCGGACGTCACCATCGTCTCCTCGGACAAGGACCTGATGCAGCTGGTCTCGGACAAGGTCACCATGTTCGACGCCATGAAAAACAAGCGCATCCAGGCCCCCGAAGTGCACGAGAAGTTCGGCGTCGGTCCGGACAAGGTGATCGATATCCAGTCGCTGGCCGGCGACAGCGTCGACAATGTGCCGGGCGTCCCCGGGATCGGTGTGAAGACCGCGGCCCTGTTGATCAATGAATATGGTGACCTCGACACGCTGCTCGCCCGGGCCGAGGAGATCAAGCAGAAGGGCCGCCGCGAGAAACTGCTCAATCATGCCGATGATGCGCGCATTTCCCGTGACCTGGTGACGCTGAAGGTCGACACTCCCATCGATACGCCGCTGGAAGAGTTCGGCATGTCCGACCCGGATCCGGAAACCCTGGTCGGCTTCCTCAAGGGCATGGAATTCCGCACATTCACTCGCAAGGTCGAGGAAGCGCTGGGTGGACCAGTCGCCGACGAGACCGGTGACGCCACCGCACCGATTGACCGCTCCAAATATGAGTGCGTGACCACGATGGCCGATCTGGAACGCTGGATCGCGCGCTGTGAAGAGGTGGGCATTGTCGCGGTGGATTGCGAAACGGACGCGCTCTCGGCCACCGCCTCCGGCCTGGTCGGTGTCAGCCTGGCCACTGCGCCGGGCGAGGCCTGTTACATCCCGCTCGCCCATGTCGACCCGCAGGGCTCTGGCGACATGTTCGACACCGGCGCTGCGCCGGAACAGATCGACATGCAGGCCGCCCTCGATGTGCTGCGGCCGATGCTGGAAAACCCGGCCATCCTGAAAGTCGGCCAGAACTTCAAATATGATCTCGCCGTCTTTGGTCGATATGACATCACGGTCGCGCCCTATGACGACACGATGCTGATCTCCTATGTCATGGCCGCGGGGCTGGAAAAACATGGCATGGACGCCATGGCCGAGCGCCATCTGGGCCATACCTGCCTGTCCTTCAAGGATGTCTGCGGCACCGGCAAATCCCAGATCTCGTTCGACAAGGTTGCCCTCGACAAGGCCACGGAATACGCGGCGGAAGACGCCGATGTGACCCTGCGCCTGTGGGAGATCCTGAAACCGGCCATGGTCGCCAAGAAAAAGGCCACCGTCTACGAAACGCTGGAACGGCCCATGCCGCAGGTGCTGTCCGACATGGAACGCGCCGGCATCAAGGTCGACCCGGACCAGCTGCACCGCCTCTCCTCCGACTTCGCCCAGAAAATGATGGCCGCCGAGGCCACCGCCCACGAAGCGGCAGGCCGCGAATTCAATCTCGGCTCGCCCAAACAGATTGGCGAGATCCTGTTCGGCGAAATGGGCTTGCCGGGAGGCAAGAAGACCAAGACCGGGGCCTGGTCCACCGATGCCGCCGTGCTCGACAGCCTGGCCGCCGAGGGGCATGCCCTGCCGGTCGCGCTGCTGGAATACCGCCAGTTCCAGAAGCTCAAATCCACCTATGCCGACGCGCTGATCTCGCACATCAATCCGCTGACCAAGCGGGTGCACGGCTCCTTCTCGCTGGCCTCGACCACGACAGGACGCCTGTCCTCAACCGATCCGAACCTGCAGAACATCCCGATCCGGACCGAGGAAGGCCGCAAGATCCGCGAAGTCTTCATCGCCGAGCCGGGCAATGTCCTTGTTGCCGCCGACTATTCCCAGGTCGAGCTGCGCCTGCTCGCGCATATCGCCGGTGTGGATGCCCTGAAAGACGCCTTCCGGAATGGTGTCGACATCCACGCCATGACGGCATCGGAAGTCTTCAACACGCCCATCGAGGGCATGGACCCGATGGTCCGCCGCAAGGCCAAGGCGATCAATTTCGGTGTCATCTATGGCATTTCCGCCTTCGGCCTGGCCAACCAGATCGATGTCTCGCGTGAGGAGGCCAAGGCCTTCATCGATGCCTATTTCGAGAAATTCCCGGGCATTGCCGACTATATGGAGCGCATGAAAACCGAGGCCAAGGAAACCGGCTATGTCGAGACGATCTTCGGCCGCCGCGCCCATTTCCCGTCCATCCGCGACAAGAATCCCAACATGCGCATGTTCGCCGAACGCCAGGCCATCAACGCCCCGATCCAGGGATCGGCTGCCGACGTGATCCGCCGCGCCATGATCAGGATGCCGGACGCCATCAACCGGGCCAATCTGGACGCCCGCATGCTGTTGCAGGTGCATGACGAACTGGTCTTTGAAGTCCCGGAAAACCAGGCCGATGACCTCATCGCCCTGACCAAAAAAGTGATGTCCGAAGCCTGCCGCCCGGCGCTGGAACTTTCCGTCCCGCTGGAGGTCGACGCCAAGGCCGGCGCGACCTGGGGTGAGGCGCACTGATGCTGCTGGCGCTGGCACTTCTGGCTCAAGCTGGTGATCTGCCGGAATGTCCGGAGCCACTCTTGTGGATCGATCCGCACATTCCCACTCCTTCATCTAGTGACGCAGTACGCCGATGGCCGGACGAGATTGTGGTGGTGAATGTCGTGCTCTCAATAGTGGATGGCGGCGTTAAAGAAGTTTCCGTTCCGGAACCTTCCCAACTGCAACACCCCATTCACTTGCGAGCGACAATCCGAACGGCGGAACGCCTGCGCTTCGACACATCTGCCTCGACACAATGCAGCCTTGAATTCCGATTAGACTTTCCGGCGTTGAAACAAGAAATTTTGGGGAGCGAGTATTGATTGGCCTGATCGTAGCTTTATCCTACTCACTCGCGTTGGATGCAGGCCTCCAAAGTTGCCGCGTTCAACTTCCTCAGCCTGTCGAGCAATCGCGGCCAGAGCTGGTTTGCAGCTACGCTCGATGCCCGGAATTGCCAACCGAGATTGCGGCCCGCTGGGACATCAACCTCGCGGGTGAGGCTGAGAACATTGAGGCATCTGGTGGGGACGAATTGCTCCATCGGGCAGTTCATCGGGCTTTGCAGGGCTGGCGCTGGAATCCGGAGCAAGCTTGTCGCGGCGCATCCCACGATTTTGCCCTGGATTGGGATAGCTAGAGCTGCTCCGCCACCCTGATGACGATCAGGGCCCAGTTCGTCGGGCGGGAAGGTTCATGCGAAAGCGCTTTCTGGACCCGGACCCAGCCTTGTGAACTGGGTCCCTGCCTTCGCAGGGATGACGAAGGTTAGGGCGCAATGTGTTTATCCTTTCCCTTGATGGGAAAGGTGCCTGCGGAGCGGGTGGATAGGGTGCGGCCCGACAGGGCCCACTAAAGAAGCGCCTACAGCGCACGCCCACACCACCATTGTTGCACAATGGTCCCCCTCGCCCATCAAGGGCGAGGATGATGTTTCAACTCACACAGCTCTGACAGGCAGCAATCGCCTCGATCAATTGCGAACATAGTGTGAGCTTGCATTGCTCAGATGGAAGGTCACAGCCTCGGTTTCGCCGTGAGCGTTGCGATGAAATTCCAACTCGGCGATGCCCATGGTCAGGCCGAAGCCCTCGATCCAAAACCGGTTCGGCGTCATCGGCACGAGCAAAATCCCACCATCGTCACCCTCGAAGGTCATGAGCAGTCGGCCTTCTTCGGCCTTGACCTCAATGCCCAGATCAAAGAAGCGCCGGGTCATCTGGCGTCGGAACGCGTAGGGAAACTCTGAATCGACGCGATAGGATCCCTCAAAGCTGGCGAGATCTTCCTCGGCGAGCGTGGTCTCGGGAAGACGGATGGGCTGATTGGCCTGCCAGCCCATTGTGTCGGCTACAGCATTGCGAATCTCGGGGATAAGCTCATTGCCGCTGCGGCTATTGGTGAGAATGACAAGACCATCGCCGGATGCGCCATGCCCTTCAATCCAGGCATGATAAGAATCATTGGCACCGCCATGATGGAAAATGAAGTCATGGCCACGCGCCTCGATGCGAGGCCCCAGACCGTGTTCGCTCGGCGAGACCGGTGTCATCATATCGCGGGCGACGTCACGTGGCAGGAAGCCCCCCTCGCTTTTATAGCTGTTGAGCAATGCCGCGACCAAGGCAGCAAGATCGCTCGCGCTGGTCCACAAACCGGAGGCGGCGCGTTCGGGCATTGCCTGGTAACCACGCGGTAGTGCGACGGGCTCACCGGATCGATTGTGAGCCATGGCAATATTGCCATGCTGAGGTGGCAGCGGGTTCGTGAAGCGACTTCGCGTCATGCCGAGAGGCGCCAGCAGGCGTGTTTCGGCGATAGTGTCGAAATCTGCAGACGCGTCTGTATCGTCAATGATTTGCTGGGCGAGCGTGTAACCACCGCCGGAGTATTTATAGGCCGTGCCGGGTTGGAACAGCAGCTCAAGCGGGTCGTTTATTGCCGGACTTTGCCCGTTCAATGTATCGATCGCCGAGGGCAGGTCCGCACCCGGCTGAAAATCCCGAAAGCCATGCATGTTGAACCCGGCCGTGTGTGACAGTATAGCCCGCAGCGTTATGCGCTCTTCGTCGTAGTCCGGGTGGTCCGGCAGGGTCCAGCTCGTCAACTGGGAGGCAACCGGTGCATCAAGGTCCAGCACCCCGTCATTTGAGAGCGCAAGCACCAAGCTCGCCGTAGCGACCTTACTGACCGACCCGACAGAAAAGACTGTGTCGGCATCAACAGGATCATCGCCGCCAGCCTGGCGGACACCAAATCCCGAAGCAAAAACAACTTCACCATCATCGATTATCGCGACCGCCACGCCGGGCACTTGATATCGCGCCATCTGGTCTTCGAGAGAATAGCGGGGTTCCTCGTCACCGACCCAAACACGCGGCCGAAGCCAGTCAACGAAATCTTCGGGTGCTGGCTGCGCAAAGGCTGTTCCGGACAGGACGACAAGAAGCGATGCGGCGCTCAGGCAGGCGCGTGTCCCCGCGCGGACAATTGAACTGGACAAGATGGAACATCCTTTTCGGTGGCAAATGACGCTTGGCATAACGCTTCAGCTTGCCCAGTGTAAATACACGTTGGGAAAGTAACAACTTAACGTGTCGCATTGCTGACGGTTTGAGCAGCAATAGAGCGTCAATTGCCACACCAGCTCGCCAATCCCTCTGCCCGTTCTGGGGAGGTCGCATGTGGTTAGCGGCCGAATGGCGGACATCACTTCAACACCCCTTGATTGCAGGCCGCTGTCTTGGCAGGGTCGCTTGCATATAAATATGCACACAGACACGGTTCGTGATGGCCAGTTCTCCCCCCGCTGCCTTCATCCATTTTGGACTTGGAAAATGCGCCTCGACATTCCTTCAGAATGTCTGGTCGCTGGACCCGCAATATACTGCGGTAGACGTGTCCCAGGCTGCTGACGGCATTCGCAAACTCGCCGAGCGCGACCAGATCAATACACTGCCGCCGTTCAAACTCGCCGTGAAACCCAAGCCCGGAACCCGCATGGCGGTCTATTCGGAAGGCCTGACCTAGGGCTATCTGCGCCGCCCGGAATTGCAGAGCCGCCTGCCGCGTATGCACGAATTGTCAGCACAAATCATGGGGCGGTCCGGGACGGCTCGCATTGCCCTGTTTGTTGTTCGCGATCCGCTGGCCTGGATCCGTTCGGTTCACGAACAGACGATCAAGGAAGGGCGCAGCGAGAACGGGACAGCGTTTCTGCAACTGCACCGAAACCTGATTGAAAGCCTGCTCGACCTGAAACGTATAATCGCGCTCTTTCGGTCTGAATTCGACAAGGTGGTGGTGCTCAACTCCGACGATTTACGTGAAAATCCGGATCGGTTCTGGAGTGAATACGAGACTCAGCTGGACGCGCCGCGCCCATCCAGCTCAATCATCGACAAGGTCTCCAAGGATGAACACTTGTCCAACGCATCGCTGAAGGATCGCCTGAGTTATCTCGCTGCGTTCAATTGCACATTCAGCCTGTTAAACGAGGCCTGTGCAGGGCTGTCGGATGTGCCTGGCTTTGTCGACAGCGAACGAAGGCGCCTGATCCCGAAATTCGCCGACACCTCGCGCTGGGCCACACGCCGGATCGCGGAGTATGCAGACATCGACAAGCTGGAGCGCCTTGGCGAACTGATGGGATACCCGCTGGAGCCGGACTTCCAGCACCTTCCGCTGGACGCAGACCTGATCCGTTTCATCGAGACCCGCTTCTGCGACGCTCTTGCGGAACTGCCAAGCTTTCCAGCAGAACGTGTCGCACAATACCGCCTGTCGCTGGAAACCGCAGACAAGGTCTAGAGCGCGGCACACTCGAATTGCCGGCGGTGTGTGTCGGCGTCGTCGATCGCAACACCACCGGAGAGCACACGGCGCAGCAAGACCAGACCGGAGGATGTCGGCGCAAGCACGCGTTCGTCATGCTCTGCAAAACCGGGATCTGTATGCGTGTGAGCCGGGGTCGGTCCATGCAGGATCAACCGCGCCGCCGCGCCACCGAAATCGCGATTGTTGAAGGCCGCGAAATTATTTGTGCGAGCATCGAAGAAGCTCACAGAGACATAACCTGCCTCCTCCAGCGCCGGCAGGGTGATCGCGACCGGGCCGTTGCCAACATCATACATGCAGCCGGAATAGATGATGTCCGGGCTGGGCCGAACGACAGTACGCGCCGTCTCGTCAATGGGCGGGAAATGTCCGGCAAGATTGGGCTCGCCGCCCAGCGTCTCGAACCGCTCCATCGCCTTGCCCATGATGAAGCCCGGCAGGATGCCCATCATTGCCTGGAAACCCAGCACAAGCCCCACGAGACCGGCGCCCAGCGGGATCAGGATCTGTCTCATGACGCACCCCCACAGGCCAGGCGCTCGACGACGGGCAGGACCGTGCGCGACGGATCATCGACAATGGCATCCGCCGGGTTGTAGAGCCGCAGAGTGAGATTGAAATCCCCTGCATTTTCAGGACTTAACCAGTGACCGATCGCCGGTCGTTGCGACACCGAAACGACAAATCCGGCCTCACCGTCACTGATATCATCGGCCGACACCGAATAGGCGCCGGGCCCGCCCACGGGCAGGAAATCATCCTCGGCATACAGCGTCAGGCTCCACCAGCGAGCATCAGGCCGGTCAGTGAAGAGAATTCGATAGTCACAAGCTGAATCCAGCGAGCGACCCTCGCTGTCGGCATCGGCCGAGAAATAGATCGTCTCCGACCGGTTCAGCGCCAGCAGACCGCGACGCGCGACAACAGCGCGGACAATATCCGGCGCGTCCGGCGATCCGATGTGGATATTGGTCCGCCACGGCCCGACACTCACGCCACCAAAATCAGCCGGCCCGAACACCAGGAACACAGCCCCCGCAGCGCCCAGCACCAGACCGCCCACGCCAGCAAGAAGAGATCGTATAATCATGCGCGGAGTGTAGGCGGGGGCTCGGCCCCGGGGAAGAGGCGCTTGAGCCGACTGACCGTGCATCGGTACAGACCTTCCCGAAGCACCCCGCCGGGCTTAGCGCTCCGAGCTGATGATCAGCTGGCTGTTGGCGCGATCGAAGATGATGCGGCGGTCTTCGAACATGGGCAGGCCCATGAACATCGCCGGGGTGTCGCCATGACCGAGAATTCGGAAGACCGGGCTATCCATATAGGTGACATGAACATCGTCGAGCCGCAGATTTCCCATGCCCAGATCGATATCGCTGATAATCGGCGCGCGAACCTGTTCACCCGAAAAACCACGCAGGCGGCGGGTCTCGTCGAACTCATCGTCCTCGCTATAGCCAAGCGCCTCGAAGCTCGGGGCATTGATCACATGGTGAGCGGCGCCCAGATCGAGAATGGCGTGCGCTTCAACCCCGCTGATGCTCACCGGGAAGGTCGCAAATCCGACTTCGTTGAGCTCGTAGTCAGCGCGGCTCCAGCCCGTCGTAACGGCCGAGAAATCCGCGTCTGAGTCGTAGAGGACAAAGCGGTTGTCGGCGAAATCGAACTCCACGCCATAGGCGTTGAGCAGGTCCGCACCGAGCATGCCATAGGTCCGGAAACGCGCCAGGCCACGGGAAAGACCGGCCGGCCCCTCAACGACACGCACATCGCTGACACTGGCCTCGTCGACGCGCAATTCCTCGAGATTGTAGAAATAGCTCTCCTGCGGACCGGAAGCGCCCTGCACCGTCACACTGTCCGACGGCTCAAGGTCCAGCTCTTCGATCAGGCTGTCGAACACAACACTGGTCTGCGCACCGGTGTCCACGACAAAGGCGTAAGGCCCCTGCCCATTGACCTCGACATCGATAATGATGTGGCCGCTGCGACCGAACCGGATGTCTTCTTCAGCCAGAACCAGCGGCTCGCTCGCCAGAACGGACGTGGCGCTCAACACCGCCGCAATGCCCAACCCAAACATTCTACACCTCCATAATGGTCACGACATCTGTCGCATGCCCGGGCGGTCAGTGCATCTGAAGGTGCAGTCATGGTGATGTCAGACTGAGTTAATCCAACAGACAGAAAACCCGGCCGCCATCGGGCAGCCGGGTTCCAGAATTCTCTTCGCGTGAGGGTGCTTTAAGCGTCCACCTCGGCATCGAGCGCGTTCTCGGTGATGAAGTCGCGGCGCGGCTCCACCACATCACCCATCAGTTTCGAGAACAGCTCGTCAGCCGTATCGGCATGGGTCACGGAGACCTGCAGCAGGGAACGCGCATCTGCGTCCAGCGTGGTCTCGCGCAGCTGATCCGGGTTCATCTCGCCCAGACCCTTGTAGCGCTGGATCTTCATACCCTTGGCACCGGCGGTGACCACGGCATCGATCAGCTGGGTCGGGCTGGTGATGTCCACCGAGCCGGATTTCGGCTGATAAAGCGCGCGGCCTTCATAGTCCGAGGCGATGGCAATCCCGCGCTCGCTGAGACGGCGGGCATCCGGCGTCTCTCGCAGGTGGGCGTCCAGCACGACTGTCTCGGTAACACCGCGCACATCGCGCGAGAAGACCAGCGCATGTTCGTCATTGAGATGACCGGACCAGTTGTCCTCGCCCTCGTCCGCATAGCGGTTGAGGCGAACAACCGTATCTTCGACAGACGCCGCGCTCGGCTCATCAACCAGGGCGCCAGCCAGAGCCGCCGCTTCGAGCGCAAATGCCGGAGCACGGGCCTTCAGACGCTCGGTCGACAGCTTGACCAGGCGCGCCGCTTCCACGCGTTCGGCCAGGTCTGCCCCCATAATGACTTCGCCATTTGCCAGGGTCAGGCGCGCATCATTGACGCCTTCCTCGACCAGATAGGCGTCCATTTCCGGCTGGTCCTTCACATAACGCTCGGACCGTCCCTTCATCACCTTGTAGAGCGGTGGCTGGGCAATATAGAGATGCCCGCGCTCGATCAGCTCCGGCATCTGCCGGTAGAAGAAGGTCAGCAGGAGTGTACGGATGTGGGCGCCGTCGACATCGGCATCGGTCATGATGATGACCTTGTGATACCGCAGCTTGTCGTAATCGATCTGGTCGCGACCGATACCCGTGCCCAGTGCCGTGATCAGCGTGCCGACCTGTTCCGAGGACAGCATCTTGTCGAAGCGCGCGCGCTCGACATTGAGGATCTTGCCTCGCAGCGGCAGCACGGCCTGGTTCTCGCGATGACGGCCCTGCTTTGCAGAACCACCAGCTGAGTCACCCTCCACGATGAAGAGTTCGGACTTGGCCGGATCCTTCTCCTGGCAGTCTGCCAGCTTGCCCGGCAGCGAGGTGATATCCAGCGCCGACTTGCGGCGGGTCAGTTCACGCGCCTTGCGTGCGGCCTCACGGGCGGCAGCCGCCTCGATGATCTTGCCGACGATCTGCTTGGCTTCGTTGGGGTGCTCTTCGAACCATTCCGACAGCGCCTCGCCGACAATGCCTTCCACGGCGGGACGCACTTCGGAGGAGACCAGCTTGTCCTTGGTCTGCGAGGAGAATTTCGGGTCCGGAACCTTGGCTGAGAGCACACAAGTCAGGCCTTCACGCGCATCATCGCCGGAGATCGCCACCTTCGCCTTGGCCGCCAGACCCGAGGAGTTGGCGTAGGAGTTGATGATCCGCGTCAGCGCGGCACGGAAACCGGCCAGGTGCGTACCCCCATCACGCTGCGGGATGTTGTTGGTGAAGCAGAGAACATTCTCGTGATAGCTGTCATTCCACTCCAGCGCGGCTTCGACAGTCACACCCTCGCGTTCGCCCTGGATCAGGACCGGCGGCGTGAAGATCGGCGTCTTGTTGCGATCGAGATGGCTGACAAAAGCGGCCACGCCGCCCTCATAGACCATGGTCTCCTCGAACGGCTCGGCTTCGCGCTCATCCTTCAGCACGATGGTCACGCCGGAGTTCAGGAAGGCCAGCTCGCGCAGGCGATGCTGCAGCGTCTCGCGGGAGAACTCGATCATCGAGAACGTGTCCGAGGACGGGAAGAAGCGCACTTCCGTGCCCTTTTCGCCTTCGGCATCGCCGATCACTTTGAGGTCTTCCTCGGCCTCACCGCGGCGGAAACGCATGTAATGCTTCCGGCCGTTGCGCCAGATGGTCAGGTCCATCCAGTCGGACAGGGCATTCACCACGGAGACGCCCACACCGTGCAGACCACCGGAGACCTTGTAGGAATTCTGGTCGAACTTACCACCGGCATGCAGCTGGGTCATGATGACCTGGGCCGCGGAAACACCCTCTTCCGGGTGGATATCGGTCGGGATGCCCCGCCCGTCATCGCGCACGCTGGCCGAGCCATCCGCGTGCAGCTTTACCGTCACGGCCGTACAATGGCCGGCCAGGGCTTCGTCGATCGCATTGTCGACGACCTCGTAGACCATGTGGTGGAGACCGGATCCGTCATCGGTATCGCCGATATACATGCCCGGACGTTTGCGGACGGCGTCGAGGCCCTTGAGGACCTTGATGCTGTCTGCGCCATATTCGTGATTCGCCTGTTCAGTCATAGGGTTTTGTACCCCGTTCGCTTGAGTCTGGCTACTCGCGCGCACACGCCCGCGCGTACGCGCGCGTGAGTCGCATCTCCAATCCGCCGGACGGTCTCGCATTGCCGCTTGTTAAGTTGTCCGTGGAAATGTTCGCCGATATTACGTTTCGTACGATTTAGGAGTACAGTATGAAACAGACACTGCTGGCCACCATCGCTACCCTTGGATCGTCCGGAACCTCGATTGCGGAGGAAACCCGGATCGTCCTGCCGATGTCCCTGGGCACGGGCAGGCCGGTGATTTCGGCGATGATTGACGACCACGGCCCCTACACCTTCACCATCGATACCGGAACCAGCCAATACGGCATGGGCAGCCTCAATCCCGCCATCACCGAAACACTCGGTCGCGATCCCGACAACTTTGTCCGGGTCAGCAGCGGCCCCGGCTCTACCCCCGTCGAAGCGCCCCTGTTCGAGATCGACAGTCTTGTCGCCGGCGGTCAGGACTTTGGCAGCGTGTCCCTGATGAGTTTCGGCGCCGGTCCGGCGGCCCGGATGACCACAGACGGGTTGATCGGCCCGTCTGCCTTTGCCAGCCATGTCACCGAGTTCGATTATGCCCGCGGTGAGTTCCGGATCCTGGACACCCCCAGTGTGGAGCCGGAGCGCTGGATCGCTTTCACTGATCGCGCGCCCATGCTGTTCACGACGATCGAAGTCGGCGGCATCGAGATGCCCACCGTCATCGATACCGGTGCCCCGGGTGCGCTGAGCGTGCCTCAGCGTTATGAAGACCAGCTGGAAACGGACGGGCCAGCCGAGCGTGTCGGGCAGGTGGAGCTGATCGGCCGCATCATGGATATCCGCCGGGCCCCAATGGAGTTTATGCTGGAGGTCAGTGACGCGGACTTTCCGCTGGAATCCATTCGATTCAACCCGTTTAGATACGCCAATATCGGGTCTGGCGCGCTGCGCGGCACAACCCTGATCATCGACTGGCCAAACGAACGCTGGGCGATCATCGGCGAGAGTACGCCGCACTATTTTCAGCCCTGACGGGCATCAACCGCTTGCCTTTCATCGCGGCGGCCGCTATCCCCCGCCGCGATGAAAAAACTGAATATGTTGATGGGAGCGACCGTCGCTCTCAATCTCGCCACGACCGCACCGGTCCTGGCGAGCCGCTCCGAACCCGGTTCGGATGATTGCCAGAACAGCGCTGCCCTGACGGCTGACGAAGCCCGGGTCTGCACCAATTTCCACAACATGGTCGAAGATGCCCGCCGCCTCGATGCCGATGCGGTGCTGGATCATTTCTGGGCGAACGGTTTCACTGCCGCCCTCGCCGGAGAGCTGATCCGGGACTTCCCGGGCTGGGCCGACGGTTATCGGTCCCTTCTGGCCACGACGCAAAGCCTCGAACGTGTCGATTTTCCGGACGTGGTTGTGCAAACCATCGCACCGGACACGATCTTGCTCCTGAACACCTACGACCAGCTTATCGTCATGCAGGCTCAGGACGTTATTGAAGCCACTGGGTATGGCACCCAGGTCTGGGTTCGCCGCGAGGGCGAGTGGCGTATCATTCACATCGCTGGCGAGTAAGCCCTAGCGCAGGAGAAGGATGACGGCGATCGCCGTCATCACCAGCCCGGTCACGATATCCGTGCCTTTGCGGACGGCGGGCGTTTGCATCCAGTCGCGCGCCTTGTGTGCTCCGATGATGTAGACGGCCGCGGCCGGGATCGCCAACACAATCATGATGGCAACCATCGCCGCATAGCTCCACGCCGTGATGGCTTCAATTGGCACGAACGCAGGGACCAGCGTCAGATAGAAAACGATGGGCTTCGGGTTTGAGAGCGGCATCGCCACGCCCGCGACATAGGTCGCCGCCCAGCCGCGCTTGGACCCGCTCGGGAAGACCGGTTTGGGCCGAGCGCCCGTATAGGCGCTCCAGAACGCCTTGAACGCCATATAGCCCAGATATCCGGCTCCAATGAGCTTGGCGACCAACCAGAATGCACCCAGCTGATCTGCGACCGCAGCCAAGCCCGTCACCGCCAGCGTGAACCAGAAGATATCTCCTGTGAGGATGCCCACGCCATACATGGCCGCGTGCCAGGGGCCGGCATCCAGGGTGCGCGCGATCATGGCCGCAATCCCGGGGCCTGGCGTCAGGAACAGAACGACGAGCGCGCCGGCAAACATAAGCAGGTTTTCAGGACTCATCAGTCGGTTTCCAGGACCAGATATCCATAAGCGAAATCAGCCACTGCGCGCACGAAGGCTGCGTCGCTGATGGTCATGCGAGACGCGACCCCTTCAGCGCCATAGAGGCCGCGCTCCGCCAGGGCGGTGTTGAAGTGGTACGCCATCATCTGACCCGCCTCGACGGGATCTCGTTTGACCTCGTCGGAAAAGGCCTCGACCAGGGATTGGTAGCCCCGCGCGCCCGCATCAAGCAGATCATCCCATTCATCACCGATCAGGTCGGGCCGCAATCGGGAATACAGATGCGCCGCCGCGATGATATGTTTTTGCTCCTGCATGAAGGCCCAGGATTTCTCCGCGATCTGATGCAGCACATCGCGCAAGCCGTTTGTCGGATCCACCTCGATGCCACCGGCTTCACCGTGCAATTCATCCAGGCGCGACCGATAGATCTCGAACAGCACCGGGATGAATGCATCCTTGTTCTCGAAGCGGCGATATACCGTCCCGACAGCCAGTCCGGCCTCCTTGGCGATCTCGGCCACGGTGATGTTTTCGAACGTCTTTTTGCGCAGGCAACGCTCCAGCGACGCCACCAGCTTGTCACGGGTGGCGCGCGATCGCGATTGCAGGGCCGGGCGGGCGCCTTGACTCACGGATATCTCCCTCGTATATGTGAATGCGAATTCGCATTCACATATTAGTGTCGCACGACTGGATCACGCCAGCAAGGCGCTCAACAGAAAGGTAATGAGATGAACACGGTTTTCACCTGGATTTCGCAGGAACCGGCGCTGACCGCCGGTCTGGCGGCGATTGCCATCCTCTTCATGCACAACTGGGCGACGGAGGGTCGCGACAAGGCCCGCATCCAGAACGGCGAGGCGGGCGCACGCCTGGGCGTCTACAACAAGGTTCTCATCCACCTGTGGGCATTGACCGCGGTGACGGTCGCGATGTGGTTGTTGTCCGGGCGCGATCTGGACATGCTGGGCCTTGGCATGGGCGTCGAGGGATGGCGCAGCTGGGTTGCGTGGGGCCTGACCGCCCTGGGCGCCGCCTATTTTATTTACACGGTCGTCTCCGCCGCAGCGTCCAGCAAGACGCGGGCGACCATTCGTGCCCAGATCGGCGAGGCGGGAGAGCTCGACCTCATTCGCCCGGAAACCCCGGCCGAATTCAAACGCTTCAACTGGGTGGCGCTGACCGCCGGCATTACCGAGGAGGTTATTTTCCGTGGCTTCCTGATCGGTGTGCTGAGCCTCATCATGCCGCTGCCGGTCGCAGCCGTGATTGCCATCGCAATCTTTGTTGTCGGACATGCCTATCAGGGCATGGCGGGCATGCTGCGGATCCTGCCCATCTCCATCGGCCTGACTGTCATCTTCCTGCTCAGCGGGTCTCTCTGGCCCTGCATCATCCTGCATGCCCTGACTGATCTTGTCGGTGGTGCCGTCTTCCAGATCCTGCACAAGACTCAGGAGGCCGACCAGGCCGAGGCCGTACCGGCCTGATCAGGCAGAGCTCACCAGGCCCGGTGCGATCTCGAAATACTGGGCCTGGTGTGCAAAGGGTTCGAACAGCACGCGTTCAACCCCTGTCAGCCAAGCCTGGCTGCCTGTTGCCAGGATTTCCTGGCTCAGCCCCTCCCGCCGGGCCGCGTCCAGATGGGCGCAAGCTTCATCAAACAATAGCAGAGGGACAAGCCCGGCCTGGCGCGACAGGACCCGGGCCTGGGCCAGGGTCAGCGTCAGGATCAGGGCCTTCTGTTCCCCCGTTGAACAATCACCAGCCGGCTGTTCCTTCTCACGATGAGAAGCAAGCAATTCAGTCCGGTGCGGACCGGGGGTCAGCGTGCGGCCAGCGGCTCCGTCCCGGGCGCGGCCATGGCGCAAGGCGGCGGCGAAACGATCCTCGACCTCACCGATTTTCAGCCCCTCGGCCAGATCGCTCTCCACCGCACCGTCCAGCGACAGGTCGGCCTTGGGAAACACGCCCTCCGGACGCACATCGATCTCGGCCTGCAGGCGGATCAACGCGTCGAGGCGGGCTGCGGCCATCGCGACTCCATGGCCGGCCATTTCCATTTCAAGCGCCTTGAGCCAGCTATCATCCGGCTGACCATCATCCAGAAGTTTCTGGCGGCGAGAGCGGAGTTTCTCATAGGCGTTGGCCGCCTCGCCCAGAGCAGGATCGGCAGCGTAGACCAGTCGATCGAAGAATTTCAGACGATCAGCCCTTGGGCCCGCAAACAACCGGTCCTGGGCGGGTGTGAGCCAGATCATCGGCATCATCCGCGCCAGCTCGTTGATGGTCGCCGGCTGCCCCTCGAGCCGGCACTCGCGTCGAGCCCCCTCGCGGGCTCCAACCCCCAGTCGATAGACATCTCCGCGCGTTTCCAGCTCGGCATGTACGCCCCAAACCGGCGCCACCTGCCCGCCGGCCTTGCGCGCGACCTGGTCCGCGCCTGCGGATCTGAGGCCCTTGCCAGGCACGAAGAAGGAGACCGCTTCAAGTAGGTTGGTCTTGCCCGATCCATTAGCGCCATAGAGCGCCAGGGGTCGACGATCCAGCTCCAGGTCCAGGCGCTCATAGGAGCGATAATCGGTGAGGCGCAAACGACGAACCGCCGCAGGCGGAACCTGCGGCGGTTGTGCATTCATCTCGGAACTATCCGTCGTCACACGCGCAGCGGCATCAGCACGTAGAGCGCATCTGCGTCACCGCTATCTGTCACCAGGGCTGGCGATGCGCTGTCTGCGAAGTGGAACAGGGCTTCATCGCCCTCGATCTGCGATGCCACGTCGAGCATGTAACGCGCATTGAAGCCGATGGCGAAACCTTCATCCTTGTAGGACACCGCCAACTCTTCTTCCGCCTGGCCACTTTCCGGGTTGTTCACCGCCAGGGTCAGCGAGTCCTCACCCAGGGAGAGTTTGACGGAACGCGATTTCTCAACAGAGATCGTCGCGACACGATCAACCGCTTCTGCGAACCGCTTGTTCTCAACCGACATGGTCCGGGTATTGCCGCGCGGAATAACGCGCTCATAGTCCGGGAAGGCACCATCGATCAGCTTTGATGTCAGCGTGGCATTGCCGAGCTTGAAGCGGATCTTGCCCTCGGACACCGAGACCTCGACCTCATCATCGGCATCTTCCAGCAGACGACGGACCTCTTGTACGGTCTTGCGCGGGACAATCACGCCCGGCATGCCATCAGCGCCCTCCGGCAAATCGATCTCGGACAGGGCGAGACGCACACCATCCGTCGCCACGGCCCGCAGCGTCTTGCGGCCATCCGTGTCCGCCGCATGCAGGTGAATACCGTTGAGATAATAGCGTGTCTCTTCGGTCGAGATCGCAAACCGGGTCTTGTCGATCAGGCGGGCGAGATCAGAACCGGAAACCGTAAACCTGTGCTCAAGCGCTTCCGAGGGCATGACGGGGAAGTCGCCTGGCGGCAGGGACGGCAGCGAGAAATTGGACCGGCCCGCCTTCAGGGAAATGCGCGGATCACCGCCGCTCATCTCCAATGTCACATCGGCACCATCAGGCAGTTTGCGCGCAATATCGTACAAGGTGTGCGCAGGCGCTGTGAACAGGCCTTCGCCATCACTCGTCGCCTCGGTCACTTCCAGGATTTCAATATCGAGATCGGTCGCGGCGAAACTCACGCCATCCGGGCCCGCAGAAATCAGAACATTGGACAGGATCGGGATCGTGTTTCGCTTTTCGACCACGGCCTGCACGTGACCCAGTGCTTTAAGGAGCGCGCCTCGCTCGATTGTCAGCTTCATGTCTCGTTCCGCTATCAGCGTCAGTTAGGCAGTGTCGCAAATCAAATCAGCAACACCGAATAAGGTGGGGGGGAAGAGGATACATGAAAAAGCGCAACCGCAAGAACTTTCTCCAGCGGTGCGCAAAATTTTCGTGTCAGATGCCGCGCAGGGTACGCGTCAACGCATCAACGTCCTGCGCGATCGGGTCACCGACTTCCAGCATGGACGTCACTTTGTTCACCGCGTGGATCACGGTGGAATGATCGCGACCGCCAAACCGGCGCCCGATATCGGGCAGCGAGCGGGTGGTCAGTGTCTTCGACAGATACATGGCGACATGACGCGGGCGCACCACGGACTGGGTCCGACGCTTGGAGCAGATGTCTGCTGCGGTGACACCGAAATGATTGGCCACGGCTTTCTGGATCTCATCCACGGTCAGACGCTTCTCGGAGGTCAGGGACAGATCCCGCAACGCGCTGGTCACGGCATCCATCGTGACCGGCAGCCCCAGCAAGGCGGTCCGGCAGATGACATTGTTCAGCACGCCTTCAAGCTCACGTGCGCTGGATGTGATACGCGCCGCCAGGAAATCACGAACGGCCTCCGGAACATTCAGCGCCGGATAATGACACTTCGCCTGGGCAATCTTGCAGTCCAGGATCTGACGACGCAGGTCAAGGTCCGGCTTGGACAGCGGACAGGACAGGCCGCCAATCAGCAGGGAACGCAGACGATTATCGCTCATCGGCAGATCTGACGGCGGTTTGTGAGACGCCAGAACAACCTGCTTGTTCTCAGCGATCAGCGCCGCGATCGTGTGCAGGAACTCATCTTCGGTCTTTGGTTTTCCGGCGATGAAATGCACATCATCAATCAGCAGATAATCCACATTGCGGATCGTCTCCTTGAACTTGATGGTATCGCGTTCCTTCATGGCGGTGACAAAACCGGACAGAAATTCCTCGGCTGTCAGGTACAGCGCCTTGCGTCCGGGCATGTTCTGCTGAACCGCGGCCGACACGGCGTGCATCAGGTGCGTCTTGCCAACACCGTAATCGCCGTAGAAGAAAACCGGATTGAAGGGCGGGCTGGACGCCGACACCATCGTACGGGCAGCGGCAGCCGCAACTTCATTGGCCGGACCCACACGGAAGGTATCGAAAGTGAAGCGCGGCTCGGCCTCATTGGCGCCGCCAACTCCCTTTTCAGAGGATTTCTGCACCGGCTCCGCGACCACCGGTTGAGTTTCCGTCTGCCCATCCGCCAGGATCTGGATCTCGGTGAATTCGGGATCGAGTTCGGCCCAAAGTCCGCGGATTCGTGCACCCGCATGGTCTTCCACCCAGTCCCGATTGAATGTGCTCGGAGCGAGCACGATGATCGATCCAGACTGTGAACGACGAACACGCAAACGCGCGATTTCCTGGGAATAAAGAGCGTCCCCAAACTCGTCTCTTAGTGTTGCCCGAACCTTACGCCAAACAGTAGAAATTGCATCTGCTTCCAGGGTCTCAAACACGACCGGTCCAGCATCAGCAACGGCAATATTATTCAACGCCATCTTTAGTCACACTTCTCGCGTATCCTGCGTCGAGGCAGGCGTTAGGTGTTTGTTATATATGGCTTAATCCCCCCCACCCAGTTGTCGCATATAGCACACTGGCACCGGAGTTTCTCCGCTTGGGAATGGTCGCCCTCAGATGTCCCAAGGTTACGCCTCGGGAGTTTTCGGTCAACTTCATTTCGCTCCTGATTCAGGAGATTCTTCGCTTGACACGGGAAATCCGTGATCGGACTGAAGCTTGGGCACTGCGACGGATTTTCAGACACGCCGAGAGTCGAAAAACGCCAGTAAATCAACCCCCAAATCCCCGCCGAATGGAGTCATTTTCTGCCAGATCCGGACCTCCGTACGCAGACAAATATTTTTATTTTTGGCATACGTTGTCAGGGCGCTAATTTTATATGATCGCTTTTCGCACGCGCAAAAAAATACGCCCGGGACGCGAGTCCCGGGCGTATTGGAATTTGCGACCTCAGAAGAGGCTTAGGCAGTCATCGACTTCACACGAGCTGCGAGGCGCGAAACCTTGCGAGAGCCGGTGTTCTTGTGAAAGACGCCTTTGCCAACGGCACGCATCATTTCAGACTCAGCGCTGACCAGAGCGGTCTTGGCTGCTGCCTGATCGCCAGAAGCAATCGCCAGCTCCACCTTTTTAACAAAGGTACGAACGCGAGAGCGACGTGCCTTGTTGACGGCGGTGCGGCGCGCAATTTTGCGAACCATCTTCTTGGCCGAGGATGTGTTGGCCATGGATAAACCTCATAATACGGCCGAGCCCGTCTGGCCCGGCAAAATCCGTGAGCGGCGGCTAATAGGCCCTAGAGCCGCCGCCGTCAACCGTTTGAACCGCTGTTTTGCCTAGCGGTGCTTGAAATGTGCAGCTCGCTTCTCAGCAAACGCCGCCATGCCCTCACTCTGGTCTTCCAGTGCGAACTGCGACTGGAACACGCGACGCTCGAACCGGATACCTTCTGTCAGGCCCATTTCGTAGGAGCGATTGATGGTTTCCTTGGTCATCATCGCGATCGGCAGGGACTTGGACGCGATCGTCTCAGCCGCCTCCATCGCGACGTCCAGGAGATCGTCTGCAGGCACGATGCGGGACACCAGGCCTGCACGCTCCGCCTCTTCAGCGTCCATCATGCGTCCGGTCAGGCACATGTCCATCGCCTTGGCCTTGCCGATGGCGCGCGGCAGGCGTTGCGTACCGCCGGCGCCTGGCATGACACCGAGATTGATTTCCGGCTGGCCGAACTTCGCAGCCTCGGATGCAATGATGAAGTCGCACATCATCGCGATCTCGCAACCACCACCGAGCGCGTAACCGGAAACTGCTGCAATAATCGGCTTGCGGAAGCGAGCAACGGATTCCCAGGTCTCGGCAAACGGGTCGTGCGCATACAGACCGGCGAAATCGCGCGATTGAAGTTCCTTGATGTCGGCACCGGCAGCGAAGGCCTTCTTGGACCCGGTCAGGATCACGCAGCCGATTTCAGCGTCGCGCTCGAACTCACCAAGGGCAGCGGTCAGCTCGGTGGTCAGCTCGTCGCACAGGGCATTGAGCGCCTCCGGGCGATCGAGCGTGATAACGCCGACGCGGCCTTCGGTCTTAACTTGGATCGTCTTGTATGCCATTGCGGCACTCCATCTGACGGCGCGCCCCCAGGGCGCAGAGAAAACCGCGCCGCTATAGCGCAGTGAACTTGCGGGGTCGATACACAATGATCCGAAAGAGTCAGCTTTAATACTCCCGGCGCACGTCGCTAGCGCTGGCATCGCCCGCAGTAGAAGGTGGATCGCCCGGATTGGACAATCCGTCGAATTTCCCCGTCACACCCCTCTGTCACGCACGCTGCACCCTCCCGCCCATAGGCGCGGAAGCTGTGCTGGAAATAGCCCAGCGCCCCGTCGGCGGACGCAAAGTCTCGCAGGGTCGAACCGCCGGCATTGATGGCATCTATAATGACCTGGCGGATCGCGGCCGTCAGACGTTCAGCCCGCTCCCCCTTGATGGTCCGGGCCTCGCGCCGCGGGCTGATACGCGAACGGTGCAGGGCCTCGCAGACATATATATTGCCCAGACCGGCAATGATGGCCTGGTCGAGCAGGGCCGCCTTGATCGGGGTCCGCCGACCCTCCAGAGCCGATATCAAATAGGGTGCCGAGAAATCATTGGCGTTCGGTTCCGGGCCGAGATCCTTGAGGAAACTGACCTCATTCTCCAGCGCCGTCTCGAACAGGACCATGAAACCAAAACGCCTTGGATCATTGTAACGGACCGTCACGCCGCCCTCGATCTCGAACACACAATGATCATGTGCCGCATTGGCGGGTGCTGCATGCACGAAATCACCGGGCTGCTGGTGATCCTCATCCGCCTCGATGGAGAAACGCCCCGTCATGCCCAGATGAACGAGCAGGGTCTGCGCATTGTCGAACCGGACCAGCAGGTATTTCGCGCGCCGGTCCAGCCGCTGCACCCGTGCGCCTTCAAGAACTGCCGCCATCTGCGCCGGGAAAGGAAATCGCAGATCCGGCCGATTGAGGATGACGCGCTCGATCCTGCGCCCGGTCATGGCCGGCTCGAGGCCGCGACGGACGGTTTCGACTTCAGGAAGCTCAGGCATGCACATTCCTCCAGGTCCGGCGTGCGGCGATTGGTGACAGCAGCTTCGCTAGCGCTTGCGCCGCTCTTGGCTTATTTATCGCGCCATGACCCAGACGCAATCCGACGACAAAGTCTCTTTTGGTTTCAAGGATGTCGATCGCGAAGACAAGGCCGGCCTTGTCCGCGGCGTGTTCGACAAGTCCGCGCGCCGCTATGATCTGATGAATGACCTTATGTCTGTGGGCGTCCACCGCGCCTGGAAAGACATGGTCATGACCCGCGCCAACCCCCAGCCCGGCGAGATCCATCTCGATGTGGCCGGCGGCACGGGCGATCTGGCGCGCAGCTTCCTGACCAAGGCCGACCGGGCCGGGAAACGTCGCGGATCGCAACACCCCGCCACCGCGATTGTACTGGATATCAACGAACAGATGCTGCGTGCCGGTGTGAAACGTGGTGTCTCGGACGAACACGCCGGACGTATCGACTGGGTCACCGGGAACGCAGAATGCCTGCCGCTGCCCGACCGCCATGTCGATTGTGTCACCATTTCCACCGGCATCCGCAATGTGACCAACCGCGATGCGGCCCTGAAGGAAATGCGGCGCGTGTTGAAACCTGGTGGCCGCTTCCTTTGCCTGGAATTCACACGCCCCACCAGCCGGGCCTGGGAAAAGGTCTATGACGCCTGGTCTTTCAATGTGATGCCTGAACTGGGCGCCCTCGTCGCCAAGGATCGCGAGAGCTATCAATATCTGGTGGAATCCATCCGGCGCTTTCCGGACCAGGAGACCTTCAAGGCTGAAATCGAGGCGGCCGGCTTCCGCGAAGTCAGCTACACCAATTTCTCCGGCGGCATAGCCGCTCTGCACGTCGGTTGGCGCTAGATCCGTGCGGATCAGGGTCCCGCGACTTCACGCCACTCTCGCCAACAGCACTCCAGAGCTCTAAACCTCGCGCCATGATCTCGTCTCTCATGTCATTCCTGCGCCTGATCCGCGCTGTATTCGTGCTGGCGCGCCATGACGCTGTCCTGCCGCAGGAATACCAGTCCATGCACCCGCCACTGGCCCGCGTGCTGGGCCGGGTATCGCGCCTCTTCGCCATTCGCGATCGCGCGGACAATCCGGGGGAACGCCTGGCGCGCGCGCTGGAGAAGCTGGGCCCCTCCTATGTGAAGTTCGGCCAGGTCCTGGCGACCCGTGGCGATCTGATCGGCGAACGTTTTGCCCGCGGGCTGGCGCGTCTTCAGGACAAGATGCCCGCCTTTGACGAGGACGAGGCCCGGGCCGTGATCAACCGCGAACTGGGCGCGCCTGTCGACGAGATTTTCGAAGACTTCGGCACGGCTGTGGCCGCGGCCTCTATCGCCCAGGTCCACAAGGCCAGGCTGGCCGATGGTCGCTGGGTTGCGGTGAAGATCGTACGCCCCGGCATTGCCGACCGGATCGCCAAGGACATCCGCACCCTGTCACTGGGGGCTGCGCTGGCCGAGCGGTTCGCCCCCGCCAGCAAACGCCTGGAGCCAAAGCTCTTTGTCGAGACGGTTGCGCGCTCCCTGCAGCTGGAAACCGATTTGCGGCTGGAAGCCGCAGCCGGGTCGGAATTGTCAGAAGCCGCGAGCGCCGTCGCGCATTACCGTATCCCGTCTGTTGAATGGCCGCTGTCGACCAAGGGCGTGCTGACGACCCAGTGGATCGACGGCGTCGCGCTGAGCAATGGGGACGCCCTCCGCGACAGCGGGATTGATCGCAAGGCCCTCGCCACCACGCTGACGCGGGCCTTCCTGGGAACGGCGCTGCATCGCGGCGTATTCCACGCGGACATGCATGCCGGCAATCTCTTCGCCAGCGATGACGGCACGCTGTGGGCAGTGGATTTCGGGATCATGGGCCGGATCGGTCGCGCCGAACGGCGCTTCCTCGCGCTGATCCTGCACGGCTTCCTGACCCGAAACTACAAGGCAGCAGCCGAGGCCCATTTCGCGGCCGGCTATGTGCCGGCCCGGCATTCCGTAGATGATTTTGCCAGCGCCCTGCGTGCTGTCGGCGAACCGATCTTCGGCAAGAATGCCGATGAAGTGCCGATGTCGCGCGTGCTGTTGCAGCTGTTCGAGATCACCGACCTGTTCGACATGCGCCTGCGCCCCGAGCTCGTCATGCTGCAGAAGACCATGGTCCAGTGCGAAGGCGTCGCCCGCTCGCTGGACCCGCAACATGACATGTGGGGCGCATCGGCCCCTGTGGTCGAGGAATGGATGAAACGCGAGCTGGGCCCGGAAGGTCGCGCCCGTGATTTCGCCGAGGATGTGGGCCGTCTCTACGACGCCGCGCGGAAACTGCCGGACGCGGTCGAGGACTGGGCCGAGGTCGGCCGCATGCTCAAGGCTGGCGAGCTGAAACTGGGCGGTGGGCCGCGCCTGCGCCCATGGGCCCTGCGCCTGGCCTGGCTGACGGCCGCAGCGGCGGCCGGAGCCGCCGCCATGGCTATGCTTGGCTAGACCGCGTGCAGCGCCAGTACGAAGCGAACCCACATCACGGCCAGGATCAGGAATCCGATCCGATGCGTCAGGAAACGCAAAGCCATGTTGTTGATGGTGACGTGTACCAGCGTGTGCGCAAACCGGCTCCCGACAAAGGCCCAGGCCAGCGTAACCTGAAGACTGTCGATCGTATCGGGGGTGACAGCCTGGAACAGGACCAGGGCATAAAACAGGACCGGAAGCTCGAACAGATTGGCGAGATTGCGCCCCCAATTGCCCAGCCAGTCCGGCGGAGGCGTACCCGTTTTGGTCAATGAGTACTCATCGCTCAACTCGCCCTTGGATTTCGCGATAACGCCGAAAACCGTCAGCATCAGATAAACAAAAAGTGTCAGCAGTGCGAGCGACGACGCTGCCAGGATCATGTGTAACATTGGGCCCTCCCCAGGCTTGATGGCGCTCAGGCTAGTCATTTCGTCCTGCTTGTCGAGGACTTCAGGGCTTGGGGTTACGGCGTTGACCCGCTAGGTAAAGGGCAGAAGACGGAAAGGGCCGGACGTGACAGACAAACGCGTTCTCTTGATCATCGGCGGCGGTATCGCTGCCTACAAGTCCTTGGAATTGATCCGCGAACTCTCGCGCCGGTCGATTGCCTCGCGCTGCATCCTGACCAAGGCGGGGGCGGAATTCGTGACGCCGTTGAGCGTCTCTGCCCTGTCCGGCGACAAGGTCTATGGCGAACTTTTCGACCTCACCGACGAGGCCGAGATGGGCCATATCGAGCTGTCTCGCTCTGCAGACCTGGTCGTCGTATCTCCGGCCACAGCTGATTTGATGGCCAAGGCGGCCAACGGTCTCGCCAATGACCTGGCGTCGACCACCTTGCTGGCCACCGACAAGCCGGTCCTGATGGCCCCGGCGATGAATGTGCGCATGTGGGAGCACAAGGCGACCCAGCGCAATCTGGCCACGCTCAAGGGTGACGGTGTTCATTTTGTCGGACCGGACGAGGGCGATATGGCCTGTGGCGAATTCGGCCCGGGCCGACTGGCGGAACCGCCTGTGATTGCTGACGCCATCGAGGCGCTATTGAATGACTAATCCGCTCGCTGGTCGATGCATCGTCATCACGGCCGGGCCGACGCTGGAAGCGATCGACCCGGTCCGCTTCATCTCCAATCGCTCATCAGGCAAGCAGGGTTACGCCATCGCGGAAGCCTGCGCGGCACTGGGCGCCGATGTCGTACTCGTGTCAGGCCCGACAGCGCTGAACGATCCGGCCGGCGTCGAAACCATCCGCATTGAAAGCGCCCGCGACATGCTCGCCGCCGTGGAAGGGGCGCTGCCCGCCGATGTCTTTATCGCGGTCGCAGCCGTTGCCGACTGGCGCCCTGCCGAAGCGCACGACAAGAAGATCAAGGGCAATAAGGGCGAAATGGCCGCCCTGCCGCTGGTCGAGAACCCGGACATCCTGAAAACCATCAGCCAGCGCACCGAGGCCCGACCCGGCCTTGTCATCGGCTTTGCCGCTGAAACTCATGATGTCGAGGATCACGCGCGCCAGAAACTGGCCGGCAAGGGCTGTGACTGGATCGTCGCCAATGATGTTTCCGGCGATGTGATGGGCGGTGATGAAAATGCTGTCGCGATTGTCTCGCGCGACGTTGTCTGGCGATCGCAGCGAACGAGCAAATCCGAGATTGCGCGCCTGATCGCCGGGCGCATCGCCGACGCCGTCGAGGAAACCTGCTGATCAGGACTGGCCAGGCGGCTCGAAACTGTCTTTGCTGCCACAAATTTTGGGGGACCGCCATGAACACTGTCGATGTTCGCATCAAGCCACTGGAAAACTATGAGGGCCTGGAACTACCGGCCTATGAGACCGCCCAGTCGGCCGGAATGGACCTGCGTGCAGCCGTGAGCGAGGACGTCACCATTCCCCCGGGCGAATGGCGGCTGATCCCGGTGGGCATCGCCATCGCCCTGCCGGCCGGGTTCGAAGCCCAGGTCCGACCGCGTTCCGGCCTGGCGGCGAAACACGGCATTTCCTGCGTGAATACGCCCGGCACGATCGACGCGGATTATCGCGGCGAGATCAAGGTCAATCTGATCAATCACGGCAAGGTCGATTTCACGGTCAAGCGAGGCGACCGCATCGCCCAGATGATCGTCGCCCCGGTCACCCAGGCCGTCTGGCAGGTCGCGGACACGCTTGATGAAACCGAGCGCGGCAGCGGCGGTTTCGGATCGACCGGCGTATAACCCGTCAGGCACACATAGTCAGGAGCCCCCATGATCAAGACAGAAGGCCGCGGCCGCATCTATTCGAGCATTGCCGACACGATCGGTGACACACCGCTGGTCGAGATGCCCAAGCTGGCTGCCACCCACGGCGCCAAGGCCCGCATCCTGGCCAAGCTGGAATTCTTCAACCCGCTGGCCAGCGTCAAGGACCGGATCGGCGTCGCCATGATCGACGCGCTCGAGGCGGCCGGGAAGCTTGGTCCAGACTCAGTCATGATCGAGCCGACCTCGGGCAATACCGGGATCGGCCTGGCCTTTGTGGCAGCGGCACGCGGCCATCGCCTGATCCTGACCATGCCGGAAAGCATGTCGATTGAACGCCGCAAACTGCTGACCTATCTGGGCGCGGAACTGGTCCTGACCGAAGCCGCGAAGGGTATGAAGGGCGCCATTGCCAAGGCCACCGAGCTGCTGGACAGCACGCCCGGCGCGGTCATGCCCAGCCAGTTCGCCAACCCCGCCAATCCGGAAATCCACCGCAACACCACCGCGCTTGAGATCTGGAACGACACGGGCGGTGAGGCTGATGTTCTCATTTCCGGCGTTGGCACAGGCGGTACACTGACGGGCATCGCCTCTGTCCTCAAGGATAAGAAGCCGGGCTTCCACGTCGTCGCGGTCGAGCCGACCGACAGCCCGGTCCTGTCCGGTGGCGAGCCGGGCCCGCACAAGATCCAGGGGATCGGCGCCGGTTTTGTACCGGACATTCTGGACACGGACCTGATCGATGAAACCGTCCAGGTTTCCAATGAGCAGGCGTTTGCAATGGCGCGTGAAGCCGCACGCCTCGAAGGCGTACCCGGCGGCATCTCCTCGGGTGCAGCCCTGACCGCCGCCCTCGACGTCGCCAAGCGCGATGACATGGCCGGCAAAACTGTTGTGGTCATTCTCGCCAGCTGCGCCGAGCGCTATCTCTCCACGGCGCTGTTCGAGGACTAGGGGCGCCTGCCCAGCGATCGCGGGGGGACATACCCCCGCAGCATCCCCATAGCCAACACCACGCAGGGGCTGTTTCATCCCGCCTGACACAATTTGATTGCAGGCGGGAGATTTCATGCGTCACGGTATTTTTGCTCAATCTTTGGGTCGCGCAGTCGCGGCCAGCGCAGCCCTGCTGCTGGGCTCGGCCGCCCTGGCACAAACGCCCAATGACACCGCCTTGGCAGAACTGGCCGAGACGACGCAGGACGGCTGGGACGTGCCTGCGGTCGGCCTGATGCAGATGCGCGACGGACAGGTCCGTATCGGCGTTTACGGTCTGCGCGAGACCGGAGAGGATGTCCCGGTCACCCCGGATGACATGTGGCACATCGGCTCCAATACAAAATCCATGACCGCGACCCTTGTGGCGCGGCTGGCCGAACGCGGGCTCGTATCCTGGGACGACACAATCGGAAACCTGCTCGGCGCCCACATCGCGACGATCGATCCGGGATATCACGATGTCACCTTTCGACACTTGCTGAGCCACCACTCCGGAGCGCCGGCCAATATCGGCATGTTCCACATGATGCGCTTCAAGGTGGAGGGCGTGGACGGGCGCCCCATGCCCGAGCAACGGCTCGATTTTGCCGGTCACATCCTGGGCAGCGCGCCAGAATCGGAACCCGGCACCGAGTTTGTGTATTCCAATGCCGGCTATGTGATTGCAGGCGCCATGCTGGAACAGGCGCTGGGCGAGCCGTGGGAAGTGCTGATCGAACGCGAGGTCATGACGCCGCTGGGCATTGACGAGTTCGGCTTTGGTGCCCCGGGCTCGCAGGACCAGATCGACCAGCCACGCGGACATCGCGACGGTCTCCTGGGCAATCTTGTCGCCATGGCAGGCCCCGATGCCGACAATCCGCCCGTGCTGGGCCCGGCGGGCACGATGCACATGTCACTGCCGGACTATGCGCTCTACCTACAGGCCCATATGGATGGTGGTCGCGGGGTCGAGACGGATTTCCTGAGCCAGGCCAGCTGGGACATCCTGCATGACGCGCCGTTCGAAGCCGGCTATTCGATGGGCTGGGGCCTGGGCACGGATGAATTGCAGCATTCCGGCTCCAACACGATGTGGATCATGCACACGGTCATTGTGCCCGAACAGCAGATCGGTGCGGTCATCGTCATGAACCGCGCCCGCACAGACCATGCCGGTCCGCTCTTCCGGCAGGTCGTCAGCATGGACTGAGCGCTAGCCGAGACTCATCGGGGCAGCGTCACAGAAGCTTCTGACATCGAAAATCCGAGGGTCGGAGATGATATCCCCGGGATTGAGCGGCCGGGAAAGCTCCAGACCTTCCAGGGATCGCGCCCGTGACAGGGCGACATAGGCCTGGCCGTGGGCGAACAGGCGACGCGCAAGGTCAAGATAGACATTGTCCAGGGTCAGGCCCTGGGCCTTGTGGATGGTCATCGCCCAGGCGAGGCGTAGCGGATACTGGGTGAAACTGCCGGCCGTCGTCTTGGTCAGCGCCTGCGCCGCCGCGTCAAAGGCATAGGCATTGCGTTCCCATTTCTGCGGCTCGATGGCGAAGGTGTTATCGCCGATGCGCACCCGCACCGCCTTGTCGTCAAATCCCTCGACTTCCCCCAGCGTGCCATTGACCCAACGCCCCTGGGGATCGTTGCGGGTCAGCATGACGCGCGCCCCGATCTTGAGCACCAGCGGATCCTCGACCGGGAAGAGACGGGGATCGAACTGGCCCTCGACCTTGCCCTCATAGGTGCGTTCCGGTGTCGCCAGCCCCTGGATACGCGCCTGGTTGATGCGAAAGGCGGCTTCATTGGTCGAGGTCAGCACCACATGGCTGAGACTGGCTTCCAGGCCCGAGCGTCCCGTCACCCGGTCATTGAGGTCGGCGGCCTCATCCGAGGTCAGATCCCCGTCACGCACGGCGTTGAGGATGTTGATGAAATACTCGTCGGTCTGGCGAAAAACCTGTTCCAGCTCGACCAGGGTAAAACCGGCATCGCGGAAGGGCGGCGGGTGAAAGAAAAACGGCCCGCCATGCTTGGCTTCCAGATACTCCGCCTCGGCGCCCTGGATGACCGGCGGCAATTGCGCCAGATCGCCGACCAGGATCACCTGCACCCCACCAAATGGCTCGTCCCGCTCCCGGTTGAGGCGCAGCGACTTGTCGATCGCCCACATCATGTCCGAACGCACCATGGAGATCTCGTCGATGACCAGGGTTTCCAGTGCCTGCACCACCCGGCGGTGGCGCACCTTGCGTATATCGCGCGCCTCGATCAGGCGCGGCGGGAAGTGGAAGAAGGAATGGATGGTCTGGCCACCCGCCTGCATCGCGGCGACACCCGTCGGTGCCAGCACAGCCGCCCGATTGCCGGCCCGCCGCAGGAATTCCCGCATCAAGGTGGTCTTGCCGGTTCCAGCCCGGCCGGTCAGGAACACATTCGGTCTTTGCTCGAACAGATAGTCCAGCAGGCGGGACTGATGCTCGGAGAGCTGGGGAGCAGGCAAGGCAGACATGCCCTGCAAACTGCGCGGGTTCGGTCGAACTTGGAAGAGACCATTGCGGCACATCGCGTGGATAGGGGACAACTTATCCACATCACTCCGGCCTGCCCCATCATATGTCGTATCCGGATCGGGGAGGCGTCGGCCGCGCAATCGGCGATCCGGGTGGGTGGCGATCAATCGATCACCGGCGAAGACAGATGGCAGGCCCCCGGCCAGAAGCCCATCCCAGTCGACCTGCTGCCCGCGGAACACCACAGGTACCGCGTCTTTCATCTGCAACACGTCCGGTGTTCCGCATCCTCCCCACCTCTCCAGCGTCAGTGACGCGTGGAGCGCCCGGCGCTTGATCTCGGGCGCAATCTTCGCCACCTGTGTTGCCATGAGCATCGATGTGGAACGATATGCCCGCCACCTGGTCCTGCGCGAGATTGGCGGACCGGGACAACAGGCCTTGTCACGGGCGCATGTCGCCATTGTCGGCGCGGGCGGGCTGGGATCGCCCGCTGCGCTCTATCTGGCAGCCGCCGGCGTTGGCGCGCTGACCCTCATCGACCCGGACCATGTCAGCCTGTCCAACCTTCAGCGCCAGGTCCTGTTCCGCACGGATGATATCGACCAGCCCAAGGTCAGCCGGGCCGCCCATCACCTGCAGGCGCTCAATCCCGAGCTTCGTGTGACCACGCATGCGGTCGGGCTGGAGGCCTCGAATGCGCAGAGCCTTCTGTCAGGGTGCGATCTGGTTCTGGACGGATGCGACAATTTCCCGACCCGGTTTGCCGTAGACCAGGCCAGCCGCTCGCTGGGCATTCCCCTGGTCTCGGGCGCCGTCGGGCGCTGGGAGGGTCAGCTCAGCCTCTTCAACCGCACGCCCGACTCGCCCTGTTATCGCTGCTGGGTGCCACAGACCCCGCCAGACGCCGAGACCTGTGCCGCAGTCGGCATTGTCGGCGCGCTGACAGGGGTCATTGGTTCGCTGATGGCGCTGGAAGCGATCAAGCTGATCTGCGAGACCGGCGACACCCTGGACGGCCGCATCATGCTGTTCGACGGACTGACCATGCAAAGCCGGATCCTGCGCCTGACAAAGGACCCGGCCTGCGCAGCCTGCAGGCGCTAGCGCTTTGCGGTCAGCTGGAGGCCGGCGCCGATGGCAACGCCGGGCAGGATGCCGAACAAGAGACCTAGCAACATGTTCTGGGTGGTCAGGGAGATGATCATCCAGAGGAGCAGGCCAATCCCTGCGCCCGCGGCAAAACCGAGAGGTTTGGGCATGCCGGCTTTTTTCGGGGATTCGGGGGTGCGGTCTGTCTCGGTCATGAGATCGACCCTAAGCCCCCAAACCTCTCAGGACCCTGTTTAGCCCTTTAAATTCCTGACAGGAATCTGACGCATCGGTTATCGCGAAATGGCGTCATTATAGAGCGTTTCGACCATCCGCTCGGTGGTGATGAAACGCCAATTCCATTCATCGTGGTAATCCGCCAGCGGCTCGGCCGCCCGGACGGCATCCAGATCTGCGCCACCCTCCACCAGGGAGCGTACCCGGAACGAGGTCTCCCGCAGCATGTCGATAGACCGCATCAGGTCTGCGCGGGTCGACATCGGACCATGCCCCGGAATGATCTGGGTATCGTCGGACACCATGTCATGCGCGGCCTGCATGGCAGCGATAAAGCCATCGACCGTTCCACCACCGCTGAGATCGATGAAAGGGAACATGCCCGAGAAGAAGATATCGCCCATGTGCAGGATATCGGCTTCGCGGAAATAGACGATGGCATCGCCATCCGTGTGGGCGTCCGGCAGGTGCGTGACCTCAACCGTTTGTCCATTCATGTGGAAGCTGAGATCATCGCCAAAGGTCAGGATCGGCAAGGTCGCCGGACGCGCCCAGACCGGTGAGGTCGCCTCCAGGCGGGAGCGGATATTGTGGTGCGCAGCGATCACCGAACCCTGTTCCGCAAAATGGGCGTTACCGCCGACATGGTCGCCGTGATAGTGCGTATTGACGATGAAACGCGGCGCCTCCACACCTGCGATTTCAACGACTGCACCTTCGATCAGCTCTCCGGTATTGGGCAGTTGATCGTCGATCAGAACCGCCCCGTCCGGGCCGACCAGCAAGCCGAGATTTCCGGCAACCCCGGTCGACAACATGTAGATACCGTCGCCGAGCTCGGTCGTTTCGACCGTGATCTCATTGTCCTGCGCGTAGACATCCGTACCGCCGACACTTGCTGCTGCAAACGCGGCGGCGACGCCTGTAATCGCCAAACGAAAACCCATGTTCCCCTCCGTTAGTCTGCCGCTCCATCGTCGGCATCCACATCGGATATAGGGTCATCATCGGAATTTGCACCATCACCATCGTGTGAATCTGCTTCCTGGCCCAGCGCGATCGCCCATACAACGGCCATGCCTGCACCCAGTGCAACGCCGATGGCAACATTGCCAAGAGCAGACCCAAGGGCAATTCCGGTACCCATACCCAGCGCGATACCCACGCCCCAATTCGGTTTGCGTTTTGCCATTTCAATCCTCCGGTTCAGCGCGGAATTTACCGGGCGTTCACCCTGTTCGGGCAGAGGGAATGGATCAGGGAGATTACCATGTACCGTCTGTTCGTCAGCCTTGCCGTTTTGGCCCTCAGCGCGACCGCGCACGCCCAGACACGCGAACACGACACGCCATCCGGCCAACCGGTGCCACGTTATGTCAGCCTGAAATTCGATGTCGCCAACGGGCGCTCCGGCCCGTCGCAGGCGCATCCGATTGCCTGGCGCTATCTGCGGGCCGGCCTGCCCATGGAAATCATTGCCGAGACCCAGGACTGGCGCCGCGTGCGCGACCCGGAAGGCGAGGTCACCTGGATGCACCGGACCATTCTGTCTGGCCGTCGCTCCGTCTTCACCCTGGAAGAGACCGAGCTACGCGCCCGCGCCGAGGAAGATGCTCCGCTGGAAGCGATCGCGGAAGCCGGGGTCGTGCTGTCCCTGGAACGCTGCCGCTCGGGCTGGTGCCGCGTCGAGGGACAGGGTTATCGGGGCTGGGCCGATGCCAGCCATCTCTGGGGCGTCTATGGCGGGGAGCGTGGCGACACGAATGCTGCAGATGCTCACGGCATCCCCAACTTGAGCGCTACTCTCACGCGTGATACCGCTCTGCGCTAAGTCCCCGGTTCGTTCCGTGACCGGGCCCCATTTCCCAGCCCGGTGAGCGCGCCTGCCGCTCCCTCGTGGCGCAACTGAATGGCTACATGACTGAACGCCAAAGCTCCTTCAGCTACGAAGACCTGATCGCCTCCTCTGACGGCCGCATGTGGGGCGAGGGTCGCTCCAAGCTTCCGGCGCCGCCAATGCTGATGATGGACCGCATCACAACGATCAATGATGACGGTGGCGAGCATGGCAAGGGCTATATCGAGGCGGAACTCGACATCAAGAAAGACCTCTGGTTCTTCGATTGCCACTTCAAGGGCGATCCGGTGATGCCGGGCTGCCTGGGCCTCGACGCCATGTGGCAGCTGACCGGCTTTTTCCTGTGCTGGGGTGGTAGCCCTGGCCTGGGTCGCGCCCTAGGTGTGGGGGAGGTCAAATTTACTGGCCAGATCACGCCGGAGACCAAGCTGGTAAAATATGTGATCCATTTCAAACGCGTCATCCGCCGCAAGCTGATCATGGCCATCTCCGATGGTCATGTCGAAGCGGACGGAAAGATTATCTACACTGCCAAGGACATGCGCGTCGGTCTGTTCCAGCCCGGCGAAATGGCCTGATCGAGGAGTTGGACTATGCGTCGTGTCGTAATCACGGGTCTGGGCGTTATCTCGCCCATTGGTAACAACGCTGCCGAAGTCACGCAGTCCCTCAAGGACGGCAAGAGCGGCATCGGTCGCATGGAGAGCTTCGCCGAACACGGCTTCAAGTGCCAGGTCGGCGGCAAGCCGTCGATCGATCCGGCCGAGCACGTCGACAAGCGCGTCTATCGCTTCATGTCGGAAGGCGCTGGCTGGAACTACATGGCCATGGAACAGGCCATCGAGGATGCCGGCCTGCCGGAGGGCGATATCTCGCACGAGCGCACCGGCATTATCATGGGCTCTGGCGGCCCGTCCGCCGGTACCATCGTCAGCGCCGCTGACGTGACCCGCGACAAAGGCCCGCGCCGGATCGGGCCGTTTGCGGTTCCCAAGGCGATGAGCTCGACAGCGTCGGCCACCCTGGCGACGCCGTTCAAGATCCTGGGCGTGAACTATTCCATCACCTCTGCCTGCACCACCTCGCTGCACTGTATTGGCGCCGCTGCCGAGCAGATCCAGTGGGGCAAGCAGGACGTCATGTTCGCGGGCGGTTGCGAGGAGATCCACTGGGCCCTCTCCAACCTGTTCGACGCGATGGGCGCCATGTCCACGAAATACAATGACACGCCGACCGAAGCCTCGCGCGCCTTCGACAAGGACCGTGACGGTTTTGTCGGTGGTGCAGGCGCCGGCGTCGTCATCCTCGAGGAATATGAGCGCGCCAAGAAGCGCGGCGCACCGATCTATGCAGAGATCACCGGTTATGGCGCCACCTCCGACGGCTACGACATGGTCGCCCCGTCCGGTGAAGGCGCTGTGCGCTCGATGAAACTGGCGATGGATACCGTCACCGGCCCGATCGACTATCTCAACCCGCATGCCACGGCGACGCCTGTTGGCGACATCAAGGAGATGGAAGCGGTCAAGGAAGTCTTCGGCGACAATGCGCCAATGATCTCGGGCACCAAGTCGATGACGGGTCACTCGTTGGGCGCTGCCGGCGTTCACGAGGCGATCTACACGCTGTTGATGATGAAGAACGGCTTTGTCGCTCCGTCCATCAATGTCTTCGACATGGACCCGGACATTGCCGCGCTGAACCTGCCGATCGTCACAGAGGCGCGCGATGCAGACCTCAAGACGACGATGTCGAATTCCTTCGGCTTTGGCGGCACGAACGGCACGGTCGTCTTCCAGAAAGTCTAATCCTGCACGAATTTCAAAAAGGGGAATCCCATGGCGGATACCGTTTTTCCAACTGGTGAATTGATGAAGGGCAAGCGCGGGCTTGTCATGGGCGTTGCCAACAAGAACTCGATCGCCTGGGGCATTGCCCAGCAGCTCGCTGCACAGGGCGCCGAGCTGGCCTTCTCCTATCAGGACGAAGCCCTGGAGCGTCGCGTTCGCCCGTTGGTCGAAAGCCTGCCGGGCAATCCGACCATGGTTCAGGCCGACGTCACCGACGACGCCTCCATGGATGCCTGCTTCAATACCATCAAGGACCAGTGGGGCACGATGGACTTCCTCGTTCACGCCATCGCATTTGCGGGCAAGGACGAGCTGGTCGGCTCCTTCACCGAGAACACCTCTCGCGAAGGCTGGCGCCGTGCGATGGAAATCTCTGCCTTCTCCTTTGTCGACGCCGGCAAGCGGGCCTCGCACCTGATGCCGAATGGCGGTTCCATGGTCACGCTGACCTATCTCGGCGCTGAACGTGTCGTTCCGTCCTACAATGTCATGGGTGTCGCCAAGGCAGCGCTGGAAGCGTCCACGCGCTATATGGCCCGCGACCTCGGCCCGAGCGGTATCCGCGTCAACGCCCTGTCGGCTGGCCCGATGCGCACCCTGGCCATGGCTGGCATCTCCGGCGGCAAGTCGCTGATGAAGACCGGTCGTGAGTGGTCGATGATGAAGGAAGACACCAAGATGGAAGGCGTCGCCGGCGCCGCGCTCTACCTGCTGTCCGATCTCGGTCATTCCTGCACCGGTGAAACCCTGCACGTCGACGCAGGTTTCCACGCCGTAGCGGTGCCGAGCATGGACGACGACGAGTAGGTCTGGTTTAGGATGACATCTGGCCCCCGCCCCAGATCGACCGCGTTTTGGCGCATGTGGGCACTAGCTATTATCGGAAGCGCGCCAATCCTGTTGGCGCGCTTCATCGTTGGCGCAACGCCAGAAAGCACCGCTCTTGCTGTCGGGCTAATTGCGTGGGCCGGGGTTTTCGGGGTTCTCGCCCTGCAAGTTCGATGCGAAGCCTGTGGGAGCCAGGTCTTGAGGCCTCACGCGACTACAGAGAAAACCAGCGTGGCTCGAAACTTCATCTCGCCCTCTGCGCTGATTGCATGGCGTGAATGCCCGAATTGCGGGGTTCGCCGCACGTAAAAACCCGCCGGATTGCTCCGGCGGGTTTTTTTGTCTTCCAGCTCGGACAGGCCTATTCGGCCTCGTCCTCACCCATCGGGTTTTCTTCCGGCTTCACCCAGCGGTCGAGCCAGTCGATGCTTTCCGCCAGCACGTGCAGCACGCTCTCGCGGGAGCGATAGCCGTGGCTTTCATAGGGCAGCATGACCAGGCGGGCGGTACCGGCATTGCCCTTCACAGCCGCGAACATGCGTTCGGACTGCATCGGGAAAGTGCCGGAATTATTGTCCATCTGGCCGTGGATCATCAGCATCGGCTCGTTGATATCATCCGCATGCATGAAGGGGCTGAGCTCGAAATAGGTCTCCGGCGCAGCCCAGAAGGTCCGGCGCTCGGCCTGGAAGCCGAACGGGGTCAGGGTGCGGTTATAGGCGCCGGAACGCGCGATACCGGCGCGGAAGATATCCGATGCAGCCAGCAGGTGCGCGGTCATGAAGGCGCCATAGGAGTGACCGGCAATGGCCAGGCGCTCGCCATCACCAAAGCCCATATCGACCGTCACATCACGCGCGGCCTCGGCCGAGAGGACCAGCTGGTGGATGAAGCTGTCATTCACCGTTTCCGGGTCATCGCCGACGATCGGCATGGTCGCGTTTTCCAGCAGCGCATAGCCCTGTGTGACCATGAAACGCGGGCTGGTACCGGCCACACGCGTGAACTCGTACGGCGAACCGGAAACCTGGCCCGCCGTTGAGGCGTCATTGTATTCCAGCGGATATCCCCAGACGAGTACGGGAAGGGTGTCGCCCTCCTCGTAATCCGCCGGCAGGTAGAGCGTGGCAGAGAGCGGTACGCCGTCCTCGCGCTCATAGGTGATCAGCTGGCGGGAAATATCATTGAGCTGCGGGTGCGGATTTTCGAAATCGGTGATCTGTTCGACTTCACCATCGCGGTGCCAGCGCACATTCTCCGGCGTGACCGGATCTTCCCAGGACGTCAGGAAGGAGGACCCATCCGCCTCGATCGCACCGATGACTTCCTCATAATTCTCACCGGTATTGCGCCACAGCTCCTCGAACTCGAACGTCTCGACACTCATCCGGCGCAGGAAGGGACGATCCCCCTCAGGCGTGGCGCCGTCACCGGCATAAAGGATATGCCCGTCATGCACGTCGACGACCGTACGACCGAATTCATTGCGTGTGGTCAGTGGCGTACCCGGATTGGCGTACTGGTCCTGCAGGCTGCGCTCTTCGGCAAGGCGGGGCTCGGCACCGCCCTCGTCAAAATCGACCAGCCAGCGGCGAACGACGCGAGTATCGCGATCGTATTCAACAGCAAAGCCCGTCTCGCCCATATCGGTGAACTGGGTGCCGTAATACCGGTCCTCGGTCCGGAAAACCTCACGCGCCTCATCGGTGAACGGGGCATCGAGGGCCCAGACACTGTCACGCTGCTCGGCTTCGGAGCGCGGATCACCACCATCCAGGGCCTCGGCCCAGGTCAGCTGGGCCGGATGGCTGTCCTGCCATTCCACACTGCGGCGACCGGTGATCACGCCTCCGATCGGGGTGTTGTCGGCAATCGGCTGTTCGGCGATCTGGGCCACCAGGCGACCGCGCGTGTCGATCACCGTCGTCCGATCAGCAAACCGCGACCACGGCACCTGGAAGGAGAAGGGCTGGGTCATCTCGCCAACCAGGATGTAATCGCCGTTCGGCGAGGGATCGGCCATGTAGTAGAGGCCCGGCTCCCCGACGAGACGCGGGCGGCCGCCATCCGCATCCACCAGCGCCAGCTGCGACGTGGCCAGCCACGCAAACAGGTCGGCGTCCGGCTGGTCCTGCAGCAGGTCCTGATAGGTCCGCACCGGTGCCTCATAGCCCGAAGCTTCCTGGGTCACAGGCCCGACGGGGACGCGCGGACGCTCAGGCATCGCAGCGCGATCCGGGTCGACCATGTTGACCAGGAGGCGTTCGCCATCCGGCATCCAGCGGAAGGGGGTGAAGACGGCATTGAGGCCTTCATCGACAATCTCGCGCGCGCGGCCGCGGCGGACATCGAGCACCCACAGTGAGATCTGGTCATTGCGGGTGATCGCGAAAGCAACCTTCGACCCGTCAGGCGACCAGCTGATATTGGAAATGCCGGAATCATCCGGCAGGCGCACATCACGTACCTCCTGGCTGTCGAGGTCCATGATGGACAAGCCGATCACCGAACGCGGGCCATGGCGCCCATTGGTCGCCGCATCCAGACGCATTCCGGCCAGACGCTCCATCGGACGCGCCATTTCCGAAACCGGCGGCAGAGCCTCGCGATGCATCAGCAAGATCGTGTCACGCGCCGGGGACAGCGAGGTGAACGGCGCCGGCGCCGCATCGACAATATCGACGATCTCCTGCGGCGGCAGACGGTATGGGTCCTGGGCAAACGCCTGACCCATCACCATAAATCCGGCGATCGGAGCCATGACGGCCCCGATCAGAAAACGTGTCTTGAACATGAAGCTCTCCCCAAACTGATTTGGGCTAGAGGCTAGTGGTTTTCAGCCAGAGGTCGAGAGCTGATGGATTGCATTTTGGTAAGTTTCAGCCCCATCACCGGACGCAGGAAGGGAATACGGCGCACGATCTCGAAACCGATGGCACATCCACCAGCGGTGACAGCCACCAGCAGGGCAAACTCCACCCACACATTCAGGCCCAGCCCTGACAGGGCGTAACCGGCGACGACAGTGATGGTCTGGTGAAGGATGTAATAGGGAAAGACGGCCTCCGTCAGATAGCGGCGAACCGGGCCGTCACCCGTCAGGAAGATCCGCGCCAGCCCGACCAGGCTGAGAATGATCGTCCAGGAGAAGACGATGCGACCCATGCGGGCCGTCCACAGCCAGACCTGGCTCTCCGCCGCCATCTCCCAGTTCTGATAGGACGCGAAGAGGAACACGCCCAGCACCACGGTTACGGAGCCCGCGATCGGCGAAATACGGTCGATGCCACGCCACAGGCCGTCATTCTTTGCCAGGACATAACCCAAAAGGATCATGGTCAGCGACTGGGCATGATTGGCCCAGTCATTGACGAGGTCATGGGTGGTCGGAAAATCCGGCACCAGGGTGAAACGAATGACCAGGAGCGGGACCAGCGGCAGCAGGATCAACAGCATCGCGGCGAGGCCACTGCGCGCTGTCATCTGACCCAAGGCGGCCATGGCCGGACTGTCCGCGATCCAACGCAGAAGCGGGAAGAGTGGCGCGAGCAGCAGGGAATAGACAAACAGATAGACCACATACCAAAGATGGTTCCAGGTCGGTGTATGGACCGACCAGGGTCCATCCCACTCAAAGGCATAGCCCCGATAAAAATCGACCAGGCCAGGGGCGATCTCGCCAGCCGAACGCAGCTCGACATAGGTTTGTGGAGCCACCACGACATACATGCCGAACAGGATCACCGGGAACAGGCGCCAGCTCCGGTCAGCTGCGAAACGGGCACTGCCCAGCTTGTCCGACAGGAAACGGATCGCGACCCCGGAGACCAGAAACAGCAAGGGAAGGCGCCAGGGGCTGGAGAGCCACATCAACGGTTCCATCGCGTCATTGGCGCCAAGGCTCTTGGCGTGCCAGCCCTCCGTGTTGAAGAACATGCCGATGTGGTAAAAAATCAGCAATCCGAACGCGATGATCCTCAGCCAGTCGAGATCATATCGCCGCGTGAATTGAGCATTGGGATTGGCGCCGGACATTGTTTCCTCCTGGTCAGCCCTCTACCCGTTCCTGATCGGCTTTCTTGTCACCATCTTACAGCGGCAAGGGCCCAGAAGTGGCTCGCAGGGGCCAATGGCAGCCGGTTGGGGACAAATGGCGGCCAGCAGGGATAAGCGGCGACGCCCCGCTTGCAACCGGCCATGGCTTGGGCATGATCACGCCATGGAGAACCGCGAATACCAGCTGGAACAGGATGCAGAACGCCGATTGAGTCGGGTCGCTATCCTCGTCGTATTCTCGCTGACCTTGGTCATGATGTCCGTCAACGCGTCGTCCTTGTTGATGGAGGCGGCTCGCGATGGCCGCGAGATCAACCCGCTCTTTCCCTGGCTGAGCGAAGGCACGAGCGCCTTTTATATTCTTGTATTGTTTTTCGTCCTGCTGAAGGTGGAGCGGCGTTTCCCGATCGAACCGGGACACTGGCGCCAGAACCTCGCCATCCACGCCGGCATTGCCGTGGTCTGGTCCATCGTCCACGTGCTGGCGATGGGCCTCACGCGTGACGCAATCTATCCGCTCCTTCTGGACTGGGACTATCGCTTCTTTTCCTATCCGGGGCCGGTCGAGGTTTTCCTCTACGAATTCCGCAAGGACCTGGTCACCTATACGCTCCAGCTGATGACCTTGACGGCGCTGCGAACCATTGAGTGGCATCGCATGGAGGCGGCAGCCGCGCGTCGGGATGCCCGGGAAAGCCAGCGCCTGACGCTGAAGTGTGGCGGTCGGGTCATGCACCTCGAAGCCGAAGGATTCCGGCTTGCCAAGGCCGCTGGGAATTATGTCGAGGTCGAATTCCTCACCGGCACACACCTTGCGCGTATTACGCTATCAGAACTGCAAAAACAGCTAACCGAAGCCCGCATCGACGCTGTGCGCTGTCATCGTTCCTGGCTGGTCAACAAAGCGCTGGTGACAGAAATCCGGCCGACCGGCGAGGGGGATGTCAGCATCCACCTGGATAACGGCCAGACAATACCCGGCAGCCGCCGATATCGCGGCCAGCTCGACCGCGCATAGTTTAATTCCACCTCCTTGTTGCGTGGCAAATCCAGAACTGTGATATGCTACTATTGTAGCCGGGCAGTGCGGAGGGGGTCCGTCCTTGGCCCAGTAAGGACAGGAATAGAGATGAAGAAAATGATGTTGGTAGCGGGTGCAAGCATGCTTGCACTCAGCCTGACCTCGGGTGCCGCCTTGGCGTCCGATCCCGAAACCGATGAGCGTATTGCAGACCTGGAAGCGCGCATCGCGCAGCTGGAAGAAACCAATCGCCGTCTGCTGGAGTTCCTGGAAGCGGGTCAGTCCGCGCCGGTCCAGAGCTCCACACCACACCACCAGCCGTCGCACGCGCCGGCTGAAACCCCGGCTCCACAGCACCATGCAGCCCACCAGGCCGCGCATCACGCAGCGCATCATGGTGAGGATGCAACGGGCGGATATGTCGGTCTGAGCTCGGAATACAGCTATCGCATGCTGGATCACGCCGAAGGCGTGAACACGCGTCAGCTGGCTATTCTTCAGGCGATGCAGGATGGTGAGTTGAATAATCGCGTGACGCTGGGCGGCGGGCTGACGGTCCTGGCCAACTACCAGCGCTCGAACTCCGATACCAAGTTTGGCTGGCTGATGCGTCACCCGACCTCGGCGAACCAGATTGGTGAGGAAGTGTCCGAGTTTGTCGTGCATTCAGCCTCGCTGCAAACAACAGCGCGCCTCAGCGACAACATGACCGGCTATATCGAGCTGCTGTACAATCCGGAACAGAGCTTCGGCTCAGGCACGATTACGGATCTGAACCGCAACCAGGTGCAGGTGCGCAAGGCCTTTGTCCTGTTTGGTGATCTCGACGAGACACCCTGGTATGCAGCCATCGGCAAGATGGACACGCCTTTCGGCCTGCAGGACACGGTGAACCCGTTCACCAACTCGACCAATTGGCACTCCTTCGCCGGCCTCGCCTATGGCGGAATGGTTGGATACTACAATAACGGTTTCCACGTCCGGGCCATGGGCATCCAGGGCGGCGCCCAGTTCCGCGCAGCCAACACGCCGGTTCAGGGTACGAATGTTCCGTCCCGCGTGAACAACTTCGCGATCGACGCCAACTACACCGCAGAATTGTCCGGCGACAGCACGCTGATGGTCGGTGCCAGCTATCAGCATGGCTCGCCCTATTGTCAGGACTTCCCGGTCTTCCACTTCAACCCATGTGCGGACAACAACCCGGCCTACTCCATCTACGGTCGTCTTGTTGCCGGCAATTTCACCCTGCTGGGTGAATACGCCGCCACGACTGATGTCTGGCCGGGCTCGCGCAACCCGAATGCCCCGCTGGACGTTTTCGACGCGGTCGAGACCCAGTCCTTTGGTCTGGGCGGTCGGTATGACATGGATATCGGTGCGGAAAGCCCGCTGGCCGTCTCGTTCGAGTTCAGCCGCTTCATCGCAGGCGACGAAGGCGCACCGTGGGAAGACCAGGACCAGTGGGTCGGTGGCCTCTCCTATTTCGTGACGCCATCGGTGAACCTGTTCGGTGAAATCATTCACACCGAAGGCTGGGTTCCGCTCAACTTCCTGTCCGGCGGCACGCCGGGCCTGCCGATCAACACGACATGGTCGGAAGCGGATGCGGAGACCAATGTGATCACGCTGGGTGTCCAGGCCGCTTTCTAGGCCCGTCAGCCCCACAAACAGACCCCGCCGGAGTCATCCGGCGGAGTTTTTTGTTGGAGACCGGACAAGAAAAACCCCGCCAGCGCGAGCCGGCGGGGTTTCTTGTTTGGTCAGCTTGAAGCGGCTTACGCCTCTTCGGAAGCGTCCTCGTCCTTGGTGATCTCTTCGCCGGATTCCTGGTCGACGATCTTCATGGACAGGCGAACCTTGCCACGGTCATCAAAGCCGAGAAGCTTGACGAAGACTTCGTCACCTTCGGCGACGACGTCGGACGGGTGCTTCACGCGCTCATTCTTCATCTGGGAGACGTGCACGAGGCCGTCTTTCGGACCGAAGAAGTTCACGAAGGCACCAAAGTCCATGACCTTGACGACCTTGCCCTTGTAGATCTGGCCTTCTTCCGGCTCAGCCGTCAGACCGTGGATCCAGTCGCGGGCGGCCTTGATCGAAGCTGCATCGGCAGATGCGATCTTGATCACGCCGTCATCATTGATGTCGACCTTGGCACCGGTGGTTTCAACGATCTCACGGATCACCTTGCCGCCGGAACCGATCACGTCACGGATCTTGTCGGTCGGGATCTGCATGGTCTCGATACGCGGTGCGAACTCGCCGAGTTCCTCACGCGCGGTGTCGAGCGCCTTGGCCATCTCGTCAAGGATGTGCATGCGCCCACCCTTGGCCTGATCCAGGGCCGTTTCCATGATGTCCTTGGTGATACCGGCGATCTTGATGTCCATCTGCAGCGAGGTGACACCTTCAGACGTACCGGCAACCTTGAAGTCCATGTCGCCGAGGTGATCTTCATCACCCAGAATGTCGGACAGGACAGCAACGCCATCCGGATCCTTGATCAGGCCCATGGCGATACCGGAAACCGGACGCGTGATCGGAACACCCGCATCCATCATGGCCAGGGATGCACCACACACAGTCGCCATGGAGGACGAACCGTTGGACTCGGTGATCTCGGACACGAGACGGATGGTGTACGGGAAGTCTTCACCGGTCGGGATGACCGCACGAACCGCGCGCCATGCGAGCTTGCCGTGACCGATTTCACGACGGCCCGGAGCCAGGCGGAAGGAGGTCTCGCCGACAGAGTAGGGCGGGAAGTTGTAGTGGAGCATGAAGCGCTCCTTGTACGTTCCCGTCAGATCGTCGATGAACTGCTCGTCATCGCCCGTACCCAGGGTCGCAACGACCATGGCCTGGGTTTCACCACGCGTGAACAGGGCAGAACCGTGCGTACGCGGCAGGATACCGGCTTCAGAGACGATGGAGCGAACCTGGTCGAGGGAACGACCGTCGATACGCTTGCCGGTCTTGATGATGCCACCGCGAACAACGGAAGCTTCAACAGACTTGAGCACGTCCTTGAGAACGGTCTCTTCGATACCGTCCGGGTTTTCCTCGGTCTGCAGCAGGGCTGCGACAGCCTTTTCCTTCGCTTCGCCAACCGCAGCGTAACGCTCGGTCTTCTCAACGATGGTGTAGGCCTTGGCGATGTCGTCGCCGACGAGCTCGCGAACCTTGGCTTCTTCGGCGGAATGATCTTCCGGCTCGTAGTCCCACGGCTCCTTGGCGGCTTTTTCAGCCAGGCGGATGATGGCGTCGAGCACAGGCTGGAAAGCCTCGTGACCGGCAACAACCGCGCCAAGCATGACTTCCTCGGAGAGCTCTTTCGCTTCCGATTCAACCATCATCACGGCATCAGCCGTACCGGCAACAACGAGGTCGAGATCGCTCTCGGCCATCTGGTCTACAGCCGGGTTAATGACGTACTCGCCATCGATATAGCCAACGCGCGCTGCACCGATCGGGCCCATGAAGGGCAGACCGGACAGGCACAGAGCCGCAGATGCGCCAACCATGCCGACAACATCCGGGTCATTTTCCATGTCGTGGGACAGAACCGTGATCATGACCTGGACTTCGTTCTTGAAGCCTTTCACGAACAGCGGGCGGATCGGACGGTCGATGAGACGAGACGTCAGGGTCTCTTTCTCGGTCGGGCGACCTTCGCGTTTAAAAAAGCCACCAGGAATCTTACCGGCGGCGAAGTATTTCTCTTGGTAATTGACGGTCAGCGGGAAGAAATCTGCTCCCGGCTTGACCTGTTTGACGCCAACGGCGGTAGCGAGAACCGTGGTCTCGCCATAGGTCACCATGACCGCACCGTCTGCCTGTCGGGCGACCCGCCCGGTTTCGATGGTGAGTGGGCGACCCGCCCACTCAATCGTTTCTTTTTGGATATCGAACATATCGTCTTTCGTACGGATAATGTCGCGGATTAGCGGCGCAGACCGAGTTTCTCGATGATTGCCTTGTAACGCGCTTCGTCTTTCTTCTTCAGATAGTCGAGAAGGCGACGGCGCTGAGAGACCATTTTAAGAAGGCCGCGACGGGAGTGGTTGTCCTTCTTGTGGGTCTTGAAGTGTTCCGTGAGGTTGGAAATGCGCTCGGACAGGATAGCAACCTGTACTTCCGGCGAGCCGGTATCACCATTGCCACGGGCGTGTTCAGAAATAAGAGCAGTTTTGCGCTCAGCTTCAATCGACATCGGATTCTCCTAAAAGTCGTGTGGCCCTATGGGGCCAGATTAAAAACGCGCGAGGGCTGGAACTGCCCGGCCTTCGCATCGCCCAGTGCCACTGCGATCCCGTTGTTCTCGGCGAGAACCAGGAAGGTGCAATCCTTGCCCGCAATCGACAGCGGGCGTCGTTGCTCCTTCAGGTCTTGCGCGATACGCGGGAGCAGGACGATTGAGCGTCCTTGCTTCAGTTGGAAAGTCTCGTCGTCGGTCACGGCCAGCGCCGGGATGTCGTCCAGCGCGGTCTGAACCGGGAGCAAAGCTTCCGAAGCGGCGCCCTTATGGGCCATTTCTTCCAGTTCGTCCAGCTTTATGGACTCCTCCTCCGAGAAGGATCCCACCTCGGTGCGACGCAGTTCAATGATGTGGCCTTCCGTGCCCAGGGCGTGACCCAGGTCGCGGGCCAGAGAGCGCACATAAGCCCCCTTGCCACACCGCATCTCGAAAACCGCGACATCCGCGCTTCGAACCTCGATAAGCTTCAGGGATTCAATGTAAATCGGTCGCGGCTCCAATTCGACCGTTTCGCCATCACGGGCCAGGTCGTAGGCCCGCTCACCATCCACCTTGATCGCGGAGTAGGCCGGCGGCACCTGTTCGATATCGCCAATGAACTGGTCCAGCACGGATTCGATATGCGCGGGCTCCGGACGGGCCTCGGAGGTCGCAACCACCTTGCCCTCTGCGTCCAGCGTATCCGTGCGCTCACCCCAGCGGACCGCAAACCGGTAAGCCTTCTCGCCCTCCATCGCGAACGGAACGGTCTTTGTCGCCTCGCCCAGTGCGATCGGCAAAATGCCCGTCGCCAGCGGATCCAGCGTTCCGGCATGTCCGGCCTTGTTCGCATTGAACAGGCGACGCACGGCGGAAACCGCCTGCGTCGAGGTCATGTCATAGGGTTTGTCCAGGATGACCCAGCCGTGGATCGGCAGGCCCTTTTTGCGTCGCGCCATGAGTATACCTTTTCTCATCCCGGGGATCGGACCCGGCCAAGCAAGTCGCGCTGTGTATTGGATCGGGCGCCGGTCCGCAAGCCGCCGCTCCGCTCATCGTTTAAAAGCACCCGCCCGTGGAAACCGGCTTGTTCTCTCAAAGCCCACCAGACTAGGTGTTGGAGGCAAGGAGACCTGTATGATTCGCACTTCGCTGTTCGCCGTGCTGATGGTGCTGACCCCGATGACTGCCGCAGCGCAGGACGCCGGTATCAGCGCTCGACTGCGCGCCTATTTCGAGCCCCTGGCCGAGACGCGGGATTTTTCCGGCGTGATTGCCGTGCGCCAGGGCGAAGATCTGATCAGCTATGAGCGTTTTGGCTATGCGGACTGGGAAACCGGTGCACAATTCACACCCCAAACCGCCTTCCCGGTCGGCTCGGTTACCAAAAGCCTGACCGCAGGCTTGATCCTGCAGATGAGCCGCGAGGGACAACTCGATCTGGATGCCCCGGTTCGTCAGTATATTCCCGAGCTTGACACGGGCTTCACCGCAACCGTCGCGGACGTCTTGTTTCATCGCGCGGGACTTCCCCGCGATTTCCCGGAAGGTACACTCAGCGACACACGGTCCGCCGAGGTGATCCAGTGGCTCAACACCGGGCTGGAATTCCAGCCCGGGCCGCATGCGGAGGCCTATTCCAATATTGGCTACAGCCTGCTTGCCATCCTGGCTGAACGCGCTGGCCAGGGACGCTTCGAGACACTGGTCACGCTGCAGGTTCTGGTTCCGCTGGGCATGACGGACTCTCGGCTCTCGAGAACGCCCCGCCCGCTCGATCTGACCGGATATGCACCGGGTCCGGCACCACTTGATCTGCGCCCGCCGATGCAGGCCGATCCAGGCTTTGGCGCCAGCGGGCTGGTCACCACCGTCGATGATTTGATGCGTCTTGCGCGCGCTGTTGCCTCACGCGAGCTGGACCTGTTTCAGGATGATGGCAGCCTGGTCGGCAGTTTTTCGGTTCGCACTTTGAACGGCTCGGTCATCTACACCATCCAGGGCAGTGTCCCCGGCTTTTCAGGCGGCGTATCCATTCTCCCGGAACAGGATCTGACCATCGCCTATGCGACCAATGTCGAGTCCTATTCCAACTGGGGAATTCGCGATGTCCTGCACCGCCTGGTCCTCGGTCAGCCGGTCCCGCCCGCCCCCGTTCGCCAGCCCACCTATCCGTTGGCAGACGCGCATCGCGGCCTGATTGGCCGCTATCAGGAGACCGCGTTTGGGCCAGCTGAAATCTCGCAGACTGAAGACGGTCTGGAATTGACCCTGCTGGAACCGGGTTGGCGCTTTTATCTCACCCCCCAGCTGGAGGGTGCGGTGCTGTGGCGGACCTTCAATGTTCACCTGGCACCCGTCCGCGATGAAGCCGGTCAACTGACAGAGCTGACCGCGACCCGGACCATGTTGGGTCAGGACCCGGAAATCTCGACCTGGCAACGCGATAGATCGCCCGCCTCGCCGGTCGCACCGGTCAATCAGTAATCAGGCGTCGTCCGGGTCGTCCCGCAAATCCTGGGTGACTTCCGGCCGCGACAACAGGGCATCGACCTCGCTGGCCGTGTCGAAACTGTTGTCGGCGTGGAAATGCAGCTCCGGCGTGAACTTCATATCGATCTGGCGTCCCAGGCGGCCACGCAGGAAGCCGGCCGTCTTGTTCAGGGCCGTCGCCAACGCCTTGGCGTCTCCCTGTCCCAGCGGTGCGACATAGACCTTGGCAGAGCGCAGATCCGGGCTTGGACGAACTTCGGTCACCGAGATCAGGACAGATTCCAGCGCCGGATCCCGCAGGCCCTCCCGGGCAAGGATGTCGACCAGGGCATGACGGATCAGCTCCCCCGCACGCAATTGTCGCTGGGAAGGACCTTTGGAATTGTCGAAGCGTTTAGCCATTTCAGAAGCGCCTTTGTGCAAGGCGCGGGGGTTTACGCCTCTCGGCGCCAACTTGCAAGTCACGCCTGGAGATTATCCCTCCACAGACAGGATTCATCACTCTTCCGGCGAGGGGTTCTGGTCAGGACGGTCACGGATTGCCTAGGGGGTCGGTTCACGCCTTGAAACAGGAGCTCACCATGGACCTCATCACTTTTGCCAGCCTGTCCGTCATCCTGGTCGCCCAGGAGGCGCCGGATTCACGGCCCTCGGAGGCCGAGACAGTCGCTCGCGACTATATGGCGGCCTATGCGGAGATGGACCTTGATCGTATGGAGCGCTTCCTGGCGGAAGACGCGGTGTTTACCGATCGCACCGCACTGGGCGAAGATGTGGGTCCGGACGGGCTGATGTATGAAAGCCGTGACGCCGCGATGGGCATGCTTCGCGAATTTGTCGCCCAGTATCAACCCATCGAACTCGGCTTCGCCTGGGACACGATCTATGAGAGCAATGGGCGGGTGGTCTTCATGGGCCATGTCAATGCGCTCTACCCGACCCAGGACGCCGCGCAGAATTATCGCTGGCGCGCGGAACAGGTCACCGTCATCACGGTTCGCGACGGGCAGGTAATTCGCCACCAGGACTTCGCGAACTACGCAAATCCGCAGCGCGGATTGGTCCCAGCGAACTAGGGCGAACCAGCCAAGTCACTGCAATTTCGGCCCAATTTCATCCCATTCATCCCTCGGAATCGCCATCTCGTCCCTTCGTGGGGGTCGCGCACTTCCCTCACCGCCCTTGCCGATGGAAAACAGTTCCAACGCGATGGCGAGGGGCTGACGCGCACACTGATCGAGTGACGAGTTCGATGTTGAATCTGCTGACACTGACGACCGCAGTGCTCGCAAATGCGGGCCTCGCCGCTGACCAGCCTGCTGGCAGTATCGAGATCGCACAGGCGTATATCGCTGCGTATGAAGGGCAGGACTTCGAGGCCATGCGAGAATTCATGGCCGACGATGTCGTCTTCACCGACCCGACCTCATTCGATCTTGCCTTCGTCCGGGAGCCCATTCACTGGACGGGAGCCGATGAGATCCTGGCCGGAGTTTCGGCCTGGAATGTAGCACGGGGCGAACACCACCTTGATCGCGTCTACGAAGCGGCCGGCCGTGTTGTGTTCGACGCCAACATGGACGTGTTCTACGCGACCTCGGAGGGAGAACGTGGTTTTCGCTACCCGATCATCACCATCGTGACGGTGGAGAACGGACTCGTGACCGAACACCGTGACTATACGGGCTTCAACGATATGGCTCCAATTCTAGATGCGGAGACAAATCAATGACCCGATCGCTCACCCTCGCCGTCGCAGCACTGGTGTTTTCCGGTGCCAGCCATGCCCAGGAACCGGCCGAGATCGCCCGCGCCTATTTCGACGCCTATTCGAGCATGAATATTGAGCGCATGGAGTCCCTGCTGGCCGAGGACGCAGTGTTCTCGGACCGCGGCAGTTTCGACGTCCCGGGCGGGCCCTACCACTACGAAGGGCGTGAAGCGATTATCGCGGCGCTGACCCAGTTCCAGGACCAGTGGGGTCTTTACGCCCTGAACTATGAGCTGAGCCTTGAACATGAAGCGTCCGGCCAGGCCGTCTATGGCGGCCAGATCGAGGCACGCTGGCGCATGCAGGACGGTCGCGACCGGGTCTGGCGCGGTGACATCGTGACCACGGTCCGTGTTCGCGATGGTGAAGTTATCGAGCATCTCGACCTGCCGGACTATGGCGGCGGAGAGATGAGCATTGAAGAGGTTACTGAGCCTGCGCCAGCAGCTCAGTAATGGATCGAGGGCCTGTGACGCCTTTTTTCAGCCCGAGCACTCCTGGCTGATCAGGTCTTCGATCCAATGATCTTCTGCGGAATATCCCCCTCGAGTCGACATCCCTCTCGAGTTTAACGCAGAAGCACAAAAAAGGGCGGCCCCGCGGGCCGCCCTCCCTTGTTTCCAGAACAGGTTCGAGACCTATTCCTCCAGCTTGCGAGCCACCTCGATCACGTCGAAACACTCGATCTGGTCGCCTTTCTGGATATCGTCATAATTCTCGAACGCCATGCCGCATTCCGTACCGGCCCGCACTTCCGGCACTTCGTCCTTGAAGCGCTTGAGCGTCTTGAGATGGCCTTCGTGGATGACAGTGTCGTCGCGCAGCAGGCGAACACCACAGCCGCGCTTGACCACGCCTTCGGTGACACGACAACCGCCGACCTTGCCGACCTTGGTGATGTTGAAGACTTCCAGGATCTCGGCGTAACCGATGAACTCCTCGCGCTTCTCCGGTGCCAGCATGCCTTCCATCGTGCCGCGAACATCGTCGATCACGTCATAGATGACAGAGTAGTAGCGGATCTCCACGCCTTCCTGCTCGGCCAGATCCCGCGCCTGCTTGTTCGCACGAACATTGAAAGCGAAGATCGGAGAACCAGAAGACTTGGCGAGCAGCACATCGCTCTCATTCACACCGCCCGGGGCAGAGTGGATGACACGCGCACGAACCTCGTCATTGCCGATTTTCTCGAGCGACTGCTTGATCGCCTCGGCCGAGCCCTGCACGTCTGCCTTAACCAGCAGCGGCATTTCCTGGACCTGGTCCTGCTTGAGGCGGGCCATCATCTGCTCGAGCGATGCCGTGGCACCGCCAGCAACAACACCGGCACCATCACGCGCCTTGCGCTGACGATACTCCGCCAGCTCGCGCGCGCGGGCCTCGTTCTCGACCACAGCGAAGACTTCACCCGGCTCCGGAGCACCGTCAAGGCCGAGAATCTCGGCCGGAACCGACGGTCCAGCGTCAGACAATTGCTGGCCACGCTCGTTGACGAGCGCACGCACACGGCCCCACTGGGTGCCGGCAACAACAATGTCACCGCGCTTCAGCGTACCGCGACGCACCAGAACCGTGGCGACCGGGCCGCGGCCTTTGTCGACCTGGCTCTCAATGACCACGCCTTCCGCAGCCCGTTCCGGGTTGGCTTTCAGGTCGAGCATTTCAGCCTGCAGCGTGATCGCCTCGGTCAGCTCTTCCAGACCCGTGCGCTTGAGCGCGGAGACCGGAACAGACATCGTCTCACCGGACATGGCTTCCACGATCACTTCATGTTGCAGGAGGTCCGTCAGGACGCGGTTCGGGTCACTGTCCGGCTTGTCACACTTGTTGACCGCAACGATCATCGGCGTGCCCGCAGCCTTGGCGTGATTGATGGCTTCCACGGTCTGCGGCATGACGGAGTCATCGGCAGCCACCACCAGGATCACCAGGTCGGTCGCCATCGCACCACGCGAACGCATGGCGGAGAAGGCGGCGTGGCCCGGGGTATCCAGGAAGGTGATCTTGTCACCGGATGCCAGCTGGACCTGATAGGCACCAATATGCTGGGTGATGCCGCCAGCCTCGCCCGACACAACGTCGGTCGAGCGCAGGGCATCCAGCAAGGAGGTCTTGCCGTGGTCAACGTGACCCATGACAGCCACAACCGGCGGACGGCTGGCCTTGCTGTCTTCGGGATCATCATCGGCGATGAAGCCTTCCTCGACATCAGCCTCGGAAACACGCTTCACGATGTGACCGAATTCCTCGACCACCAGCTCGGCGGTGTCGGCATCCAGGATATCGTTCTGACGCACCATCTGACCCTGCTTCATGAGCAGTTTGATCACGTCGACGGAACGCTCGGCCATACGGTTGGCGAGATCGGCAACGCTGATCGCCTCCGGTACGATGACTTCGCGTTCGATCTTCTCGCGGCCGGTACCCGGATCAAGGCGTCGCTGCTTCTCGCGTTCGCGCGCACGACGCACGGACGCAAGAGAGCGCTGACGCTCTTCATCACCATCCAGAATGTTCTGGATCGTCAGCTTGCCGCGACGACGATTGTCACTCTTGTTGCGCTGAGGCTGTTGCTTGTTGGCAGCACCCGGCCCGGCGGCACCCGCGCCACCCTTGCGCTTGACGCGACCACCCATGGCTTCCAGCGCGGATTCCTGGGCGGCACGATCCGGAGTTGCCGGCGCTTCCGGCTTCTTGCGAGCCGGCGCATCCTTCTTCGCAGGCGCCGACTTGCGTCGGCTATCATCTTCCTGTGCACGACGGGCTTCTTCAGCCTTCATCGCAGCTTCGGCTTCAGCCGCACGGCGCGCTTCCTCTTCGCGCTGCTTGGCCTCTTCCGCTTCACGCGCCTGGCGCTCACGCTGCTCTTCCAGAGCCTTGCGCTCTTCCGCAGCACGGCGGGAACGATCTTCCTCGTCCTGCTTCTTCTTGGCTTCCCGCTCAGCCGCCTCGGCACGGGCGCGCTGGATAGCACGCTGGCGTGCAACCAGCTCTTCCTCGGACAGGCCGAGTTGGCGCGCTTTCGCGGCGAGTGAGGTGTCGGACTTGCCCTTGCCGGCAGCCGGCTTGCCCTGCGGCGCTGCCGCATCCTTGCCAGCCGGAGCGACACGCTTGCGTTTCTTTTCTACAACGACCGCCTTGGACCGGCCGCGCGCAAAGCTCTGCTGCACGGTGCCCGATCCTGGACGTTTCAGAGAAAGCGGCCGGCGGCCTGAGTTGTTGTCGTCTGTGTCGCTCATACGAGCCTTCCAATCGGCTTTTGTTCTACGGACATTCCCGGTAGCCGAAGGCCGGGAAGCCGCATTGATCCTACTCGAGCCCGGAGCAGAGGGCCGCTAAACTAGCGGCCTTCCCACCGGATTCAACCTTTCTTACCGGGTCTCCGCGTCCTGGACCCACGGGCCGTCCAGGGAACGAAATCCCGACAATTTCCGCGCGATCTCCGAAAAACTGTCCGCATGGACACCTTTCGGAAGCACGCCATGAACAACTGGACCGCGACCGGTCGCCAGTCCGAGCTCCTCGGCTGAGAAACAGCCGAGGACCGGAACCTCGTCCCACATCGAGTGCGCCAGGCCGTCGAGCTTGCGTCGTCCGTCGGACGCGCCATCGCTCGCCTCGATCCGCCAGACCGGTTCATTCGCCTGCAGCGAAATGCGAACCGCGTCGGACCCCAGGGCCAGATTGCCGGCCCGCCGGGCCAAGCCCAGCAGATTCAGCAATCGCGCGCTCAAGAGCTGTTCGAACTGGTCCGCCAGGTCTTCCGGTGCGTGCACCGCCTTGCCTGCCGATCTGTTGAACAAACCCTTCTTGCGGGCCAGGTCGACCATGTCCCGGCTGGGCGAGATCCACATCCCGCGCCCGGGCAATTTGGCGCTGACATCCGGAACCAGCGTATCATCCGGTGCCACAGCAATCCGGAGCAGCTGCGTCTCGTCCAGGGTTTCACCCGTCACGAGACATTTCTTTTCCCGACGCGCCATTCGGCCGACCTCCGTCTAGTCCAGTTACTCCTCCTCTTGCTCGGCCAGGGGCTCATTGAAATCGAGGCCAAGGGCCTCGGCTTCAGCTTCCAGAGCCTCCAGGTCCATCTCAGAGATATCGAGCTCACCCGCCGGGGCGTCCTCGACAACTTCTTCCTCGACTTCACGAACCGGCAGATCCTCTTCCGAGATCCAGCCCGCAACGACACGCGCCCGCATGATCATCATCTCGGCATCATCGGCAGACAGGTTATAGTCTTCCAGAATGCCCGGCTCGCGAACGCGCTCGCCATTCTTGGTTTCAAACCAGCCGCGCAGATCATCTGTCACCAGACCGGCGAGGTCCTCGACTGTCTTGACGTCGTTCTCACCGAACTTGACCGCCATGCCCAGATCCACACCCTCGATCTCGAGCACGCCGTCTTCGACACCCAGCTCCTTGCGCTTGGCGTCCTGTTCGGCAGCCAGGCGTTCGAGATAATCACGGGCACGGGCCTGGATTTCGACAGCGGTGTCGTCATCAAAGCCTTCGATAACGGCGATCTCGCCGAGTTCGACATAGGCGATCTCTTCAACGTCGGAGAAGCCTTCTGTCGCCAGGAGTTGGGCGATGACCTCGTCAACATCAAGAGCCTCGGTGAACAGCTTGGTGCGTTCCGCGAACTCTTTCTGACGACGCTCGGATTCTTCCTCCTCGGTCAGAATGTCGATAGACCAGCCGGTGAGCTGGGACGCCAGGCGGACATTCTGGCCACGACGACCAATCGCGAGGGACAGCTGCTCGTCCGGAACGACAACCTCGATACGCTGGTCTTCCTCATCGAGGACGACCTTGGCGACTTCCGCCGGCTGCAGGGCATTGACGATGAAGTTCGCCGGCTCTTCAGACCACGGGATAATGTCGATTTTCTCGCCAGCCAGTTCGGAAACCACGGCCTGGACACGTGAACCGCGCATACCCACACAGGCACCGACCGGATCGATGGAGCCGTCATTGGAAATCACGGCAATCTTGGCACGGCTGCCCGGGTCACGGGCCACGGACGGAATCTCGATAATGCCTTCGTAGACTTCCGGGACTTCCTGGGCGAACAGCGCCGCCATGAAGTCCGGATGCGCACGGGACAGGAAGATCTGCGGACCGCGCACTTCTTCGCGTACATCATAGATGTAGGCACGCACACGCTCATTGTTCTGCAGGTTTTCACGCGGGATACCATCCGCGCGGCGGATAATACCTTCGGCGCGACCCAGGTCGACGATCACATTGCCGTACTCAACACGCTTGACGATACCGTTGACGATTTCGCCCACGCGATCCTTGTATTCCTCGAACTGGCGCTGGCGCTCGGCTTCACGCACTTTCTGCGTGATCACCTGCTTGGCCGTCTGTGACGCAACGCGGCCAAATTCGATCGGCGGCAGTTCGTCAGAGAACACGGTTCCGATCTCGGCCGCCGCCTCGATCTTCTGCGCCTCTGCGAGCGTCAGCTCCTGGTTCTCGTTCTCGACCTCTTCGACAACCGTCATGTTCCGTGTCAGCGACAGCTCACCGGTCTTGTTGTCGATCTTGGCGCGAATGTCGTTTTCAGCGCCGTAGCGTGAACGCGCAGCCTTCTGGATGGCTTCCTCGATCGCTTCGATCACGATCGACTCGTCGATATTCTTCTCCGCGGCCAGGGCCCGGGCAATATGGAGAAGCTCCAGACGGTTGTGGCTGACACCAATGCTCATCGGATGATCTCCGTGATGGTCCGCTGCGACATTATTCGTCTCCTTCATTCGGCGCCGTCTCTTCCTTGGCGCGCGCTTTCAAGTCCGCCTCGATCAAGGCGTCCGTCAAAACCAGTTTGGCCTCCGCGATCCAGTCGAACGGGATCAGCGCGGTGTGTTCCTCGCCCTCCATATCCAGGAGGACGTCAGTCTCTTCGACGCCGGCGAGCATGCCGCGAAAACGCTTGCGACCCTCGGCCAGGCGATCCAGCTCGATCTTCACCTCATAACCTTCCCAGCGCGCAAAATGGCGCAGGTCGGTCAGCGGGCGGTCGATACCGGGCGAGGAGATTTCCAGGTCATACTCACCGGAAACCGGATCCTCGACTTCAAACACATCGGAGAGGGCGCGCGAGAGGCGCGCGCAATCGTCAACATCGACACCCTTGCCGTCGAGACGATCCGTCATGATCTGCAGGCGCGGGCGCTTGCCGCTCATCACACGTACGCGAACCACTTCCAGACCAAGCTCCTCGGCGAGGGGTTCGGACAGGTCCAGGATCCGGGCATCTTGTGGCGTCTTGGTCTTCAAAACAGCTCCGCAGAAACAAAAAAGAGCGGCCGCGTCCGCGACCGCTCGATTGCATCATCCAATGCGATCGAACATTTGATGGCCGCTATATACGCCTGTCGGGCAAGGATGGCAAGCGCCGATCTAGGCCCGGACCCAGTCCATGAATACAGGCGCGCAATCACCGAGGTTTTTGGACTCATAGCGGGTCTGGATGTGATCCGGGGGCGGCACCCGCCAATCATCTGCGACGCTGGCCTGCCAGATGAAGCGTGCATCCTGCTCGAACTCGATCATGCAATGATCGGCATAGGACTTCACATCCGTCGCGATCCGCAGCTTGCCGCCCGGTTTGAGGATGCGGGCAAAGTCATCCCGCGTCGTTGGCTGCACAAATCGCCGCTTGGCATGCCGTTTCTTGTGCCAGGGATCCGGGAAGAGCAGGAAGATCCGATCGAGGCTTTCAGCCTTGAAACGCGGCAGGACATCCCGCGCATCACCACGGTGCAGGCAGAGATTCTCCAGCCCCAATTCCTCGCGATAGGTCAGCGCCTTGGCCACCCCGTTCAGAAAGGGCTCGATGCCGATATAGCCCGTCTGCGGATGTCGTTCCGCCTGACCCGCCAGATGCTCACCGCCGCCGAAGCCGATCTCCAGTACATGCGAACCCATGCCGGGCAGCAATTGCGCAGCATCAATCTCACCGGCGGCCGGCAGGTCAATGCCGGGCAGGACGTTGTCTACCAGACCCTGCTGGCGCGCGGACAAGGGTTTCCCCTGCGCACGGCCAAAGAGCCGAAATTCCGGTCGATCTGTTTCCTGTTTCGTCATGCCGGGGCGTTTAGCGGCTTTTCAGCCGCAAATCACCCCTTCAGCGTGCCATCTCTTCTTCGCTGGCCAGCGTGCGCACCAATTCCAGCACACGGCGACGGACCTTGGCGTCCTTGATGCGGGAAAAACTCTCCGCCAGGGACACACCGTCCGAGCTCTGGATAAAGTCATAGACAATGGGGGTCTGGTCATTCTCGGCCATCATTCCCATTGATTCCTGGTCATTGAGACCCTCGAAGAAGAACTGGACCGGCACTTCCAGAACGCGGGACAAGCGGTAGAGTCGACTTGCGCCCACGCGGTTCGCACCGCGCTCGTATTTCTGGACTTGCTGGAAGGTCACTCCGAGTTCATCGCCAAGTTTTTCCTGGCTCATCCGGAGCAATTGCCTGCGGAGACGAATTCTGGAACCGACATGGACGTCTACGGGGTTTGGACCCCGAGGGCTGACTTTTTCAATCGTGTCACCCTGCAACATGCGTCTCACCTCTCTTTCGGACTGCGAGCACAACCCATGCTTTGCAGTATAGCAGAGTTCAGGTCAGAGCTGCGAGGATTTTTGTTTTTTTATAAAACGCAATTTCTGCAAAACCAGCCCGGCGATTACACTTAAGATCATGAACAAAAACAATAAATCGCCATACAAAGCATAAGGTGTCGGCTCAAGTGCTCGCGGCAATGTGACATCGAACGCGCCCTCTTGGTCTGGCGACACCATGACGGGCATGCGCCCGAGCGGGTCAACAACACCGGAAAAGCCGCGCGAGGCCGATCGCACCAGCGGAATACCTGCCTCGATGCTGCGATAACGCGATTGCACCAGATGCTGGCGCGGTCCGCTGGTATCGCCAAACCAGGCATCATTGGACAGGTTGAAGAACCATTCCGGCCGCTGCGATGTGGACTGCCAGAAATGCGGGAAGATCGCCTCGTAACAGATCAGCGGCATCATCGGCGGCACACCGGGAATATCTGCCACGATGGCTCGGGGTCCGGGCGTGAATTGCAGACGCGCAAACTCATCGAAACCGATCGCCGAGATCAGCCAGGCCAGCGGGATGGTTTCGCCGAAGGGCACCAGAAGCACCTTGTCATACAAGGCGTCGACATGCAGCGAACCCTGCTCAAAACGCACAGCTGACAAGGCGTTGTGATAGACGATCTCGTCACCGGCGCGCGCCCGGCGGTTGATCCCCGCAATCAATGCAGGGCCATCATTCAGCGCGGCCCCAAGACGTGAGAGGGTCTGCCCGTCCTCCAGCATGTAGATGGGCAAGGCGCCTTCGGGCCACAGGACGTGGGTGACGTCCTCCAGGCCTGGCTGGTTTGTCAGCGCCATATAACGGTCACGGGCAAGGTCCGCGCCACCATCGCCCCATTTCTCAGCCTGGGTAATATTGGAATGCGCAATGCGGAACCGCACGCCTTCCACATCCGGCACCGTGGTGCCCATCAGGCGCAGGCCACCCGCAAAAAAGAGGATGCACAGCAATGCAAACCCCGACAGGGCGGGCAAAAGCCGGCGCGGCGCGAGATTTTTGGTCGCCGCAACCGCCGGAGCTGCGAACATCAACAGCGTCAGGAAGCTGAGCCCGTAAACCCCCAGCCAGGATGCAGCCTGGCTGACGGCGCCACCCGCTGGCCAGGTATAGGCGGGCAGGTTCCAGGGCAATCCGCTGAACACATGACCGCGCAGCCATTCCGTGAGCGCGAACAGCGCCGCAAATGTGAGGACACGCCACTCGGTATTCTGGGCAAAGCGCGCATAAAGGGCGCCCGCCATTCCCCAGAACGCCGCAAGGAGCGCCGCGAACAGCGGCAGGGCGATCGGTACCAGCGCCGCGAATTCAGGACCTCGATTGATGAAGGCAAACCCGACCCAATAGGTTCCGGCCAGGAAGTATCCCATGCCAAACACAAAACCGGAGAAGAACCCACCTCGCAGGGGTTTGGGCCCGCGCCTCACACCGTCCAGCCGCCATAACAGAGCGGACAGGCTGACAATCCAGATCGGCCAGACATGATAGGGTGCCATGGCCAGTGCCGCAGCGGCGCCCACGATGAACATCAGGACCAGGCCTCGCCATCCCGCAAGATGACGAAGTCGCGCGCGCCAGTTCCAGGGCTGAAATCGGCGATCGATCTGCAAGCTTATTCCGCAGGTTTTCCGGCTCGCGCCGCGCGGACACGCATCCGCCGGATGCGGCGCTGATCGGCTTCAAGCACTTCAAATTCATAGCCGGTCGCGTGCCGGATCACCTCGCCGCGCTCGGGAATACGCCCCGCGATGGTGAAGACCAGACCGCCAAGGCTGTCGACATCATCATCCTCGTCTTCGGCCGCGATTTCCTCGCCCACGACGCGTTCGAATTCATCGATTTCGGCACGTGCGTCCACATCCCAGACGCCTGGCGCGCGCACGCGGATCAGCGGTGCGTCATCCTCGTCATGCTCGTCCTCGATCTCGCCCACGATCGGCTCGATCAAATCCTCAAGCGTGACCAGACCATCGGTTCCGCCATATTCATCCACCACCAGGGCCATGTGCATGCGACGTGCCTGCATGCGACGCAACAGGTCGCCAGCCTTCATCGAGGGCGGTGCGTAAAGCAGCGGGCGACGAATTTCAGCCAGGACTTCCCGGGACGCCCAGCCTTCGGCTCGGCCCCCATCCTCGGATGGAGTGAGATGGGCAACGACGTCCTTGATGTGAACCACGCCAATCGGATCATCCAGCGTCTCACGATAGACGGGCAGGCGGGAATGGGAGGCCGCGGAAAACGCTTCCGCCAGTTCGCCCAGCGGTGTGGTGACTTCAACACCGATAATATCGGCGCGCGGGACCATTACATCCGCAACCCGCAATTCTTCCAGCGCGTCGGGCTTGATCACATAGGATTGGGAGGATTTCGCCTTGTCGTCCGCAGCAGTGTCGGAGCCGTTGAAAATGGAGCGGAGCCAGGATGTGTCTGATCCGCCCGGACTGGAGCCGTCACTCATTCTAATGTGCCCTCATGGGTCGTTTCGTCGAGCGCATAAGGATCTGCGATCCCCAGACGCGCCAGCGCCCGTCGCTCAATGCCTTCCATTTCGTCTGCTTCCGCATCAGTCAGGTGATCATACCCTTGCAGATGCAAAAATCCATGCACTATCAGGTGACTGAGGTGATTTTCCACGCTGATGCCCTTGGCCAGCGCCTCCTGCTCGACCACACCCCAGGCCAGGGCGATATCGCCCAGCTGGTTTTCCGAGCCTTCCACAGCGGGAAAGGACAACACATTGGTCGGGCCCGACTTGCCCCGGAAACGCGCATTCAGCTCGGCGACCGGCGCATCACCCGTCAGCAGGACGGCGACCACGCCGGGATGGCCGTCACCAATCTCGGCCAGGGCCGCATCGAGACATGACTGCACCTGCCGGGTCTTGCCCTTCAGAGCGTCCCAACTGTCATCCTCGACGATGACATCGACTGCGTTCATGAGTTTTCGCGCGGTGACTTGGCCGCATCCTCTTCATAGGCCGCCACAATGCGGGCGACGAGGTCATGGCGCACGACGTCATTGCGGTCAAAGGTGATCGTGGCCACACCCTTGGTCCTGGCCAGGATGGACAGGGCGTGCGGCAAGCCGGAGGGATCGCGCGGGTGCAAGTCGCACTGGCTGGGATCGCCCGTCACCGCCATGCGGGAGCCTTCACCCAGACGGGTCAGCACCATCTGCATCTGCGCTCGTGAGGTGTTCTGGGCCTCGTCAACGACGATAAAGGCCCGATTGAGCGTTCGGCCGCGCATGAAAGCGATCGGTGCCACCTCGATACGGCCATCCTCGCGCATCTTCTCAAGCTGGCTGCGCCCCAGCGTATCGGCCAGCGCATCCCAGACCGGCAGCAGATAGGGATCGACCTTTTCGGTCAGATCGCCCGGCAGGAAACCCAGCTTTTCACCGGCCTCGACGGCCGGGCGCGTGATAATCAGCTTCTCGACCTTGCGCTGGACCAGCAACGAGGCGCCATAGGCCACGGCCAGCAGCGTCTTGCCGGTTCCGGCGGGACCGACGCCGAAAATCAGGTCATAGGCCTTCTCGTTCTTGAGCGCGCGCACATAGGTGCGCTGGCCTTCAGTGCGGGCAATCAGGCTGGAACCGCGCGGGACGCGGATGACGCCATCATCCTCGGCTCCACTTTCCTCGTCGTCACGCGTGCGCAAGGCAGCGCGAACGGCAGCCTCGTCACAGGTCAGACCGTGTTCCAGACTCGCATAGAGGCGTTTGAGCACACGCTTGGCTTCGTCGCGGGCCTCGGCAGTGTCGCCACTGATGACGATCTGGCCGGCGCCCGGCGCACTGAGCCGTACATCCAACTCTTCCTCGATCAGGATGAGAAAGCGGTCACCCGGACCGGCAATCGCACGGACGCGGTCCTTGTCATCCAGATGCAGGGTTTCCGAGGCCTGGCGGCGGGGCCGGGCTGCACGTTTACGAGACGTCGGTTGGCTGCTCACGCGGCGCTTTGCTCCGAGGTTACAAGAATGCCGGAGAGAGCATTGCGGCTGGCGCCCTCGATCCGGACATTTCCGATCTTGCCGATCATATCAGCTGGCGCCTCGACATGCACGGCCTGAAGATAGGGGCTGCGACCATGCAGCTGGCCGCCCAGGCGACCGGGGCGCTCGAACAGGACCGGCAGGGTCTGTCCGATCTGGCTTTCGTTGAAAGCGACCTGCTGTTCGTTCAACAGCGCCTGCAGCGCCAGGAGGCGCTCGGTCTTCACCTCTTCAGCGACCTGGTTGAACATCGCCGCACCCGGCGTGCCCGGACGTTTGGAGTATTTGAACGAGAAGCAGGAGGCGTAGTTCACATCGCGCACCAGCTGCATCGTTGCCTCGAAATCCTTGTCCGTCTCCCCCGGGAAGCCGACAATCATGTCGCCGGAGATCGCGATGTCAGGACGCGCCGTCCGCAGACGCTCGATGATCGCCAGGTATTCTTCCGCCGTGTGCTGGCGGTTCATGGCCTTGAGGATCTTGTCCGACCCGGCCTGTACCGGCAGGTGGAAGTACGGCATCAGCTTGGGCGTGTCGGCAAAGGCATTGATGAGATCATCATCCATGTCACGCGGATGGCTGGTGGTAAAACGAATGCGTTCGATACCACCGATCAGTGCCAGGTGACGCACCAGCTGGCCCAGCCCCCACGGGCCGTCGGCCTCGCTGCCCGCCGGCGCCTCGCCGTGGAAGGCGTTGACGTTCTGGCCCAGCAGGGTGACTTCGCGCACACCCTTGGCCGCCAGCGCGCGGACTTCGGCAACGATCTGGTCGACCGGACGCGACCACTCGGCGCCGCGCGTGTAGGGCACCACACAGAAGGTGCAGAACTTGTCGCAACCCTCCTGCACGGTGACAAAGGCGGTGTAGCCATCAACTTGGCGATCATTGCCCAGCCGGTCGAACTTGTCCTCGACCTCGAATTCCGTGTCCAGCGCCTCGCCGCGCGCGCGATGCGTCTTGGCGATCAGCTCGGGAAGCTTTTGATAGGTCTGCGGACCGACGACCAGGTCCACGACCGGGGCGCGTTTCATGATCTCGGCGCCTTCCGCCTGGGCCACACAGCCAGCCACAGCGATGGTCATACCACCCTCATCGGCCTTGGCTTCTTTCAGCGGACGCAGGCGACCGAGCTCGGAATACACCTTTTCTGCCGCCTTCTCACGAATGTGACAGGTGTTCAGGATCACAAGATCAGCGCCATCGGGCTCCTGGGCCGGCTCATAGCCGAGCGGGTGCAGAACGTCCTTCATCCTCTCGGAATCATAGACATTCATCTGGCAGCCATAGGTCTTGATAAACAGGCGTTTACGCGCGTCGCTCATTCGAACTCGTCAATCCAACAGCCTTCGACCCTGTGCCGAAGAGGCGGGGGTTATGCTTGAAAACCCCTTGCAGAGCAAGAGGAGAGCCTATTCCGCCTCGCGCGGGGCGACGGGAGAGGGCTCACTCTCGGGCGTCGTCTCATTGGCACGGCCATCATCCTTGCGGCGGGCCCGCAAGGCGATCACGAGGGCCAGGCCCGTCAGTGCAGAGGCGAGAATAAAGGGTGCACCCGGAAATTCGACGGGGGCGCCTTCACCAGAAAAGCCTGCGAAAATCCGCGACATGACCAGTGGGCCTATAACCATGGACAGGCTCTGCAGGCTGGTCATAGCGCCCTGCAACTCGCCCTGGGCATTCGGCGGAACGATACGGGACATCACCCCTTGCAGCGCAGGTTGGCCGATACCGCCGATCGCTCCGGCGATGATCACCGGATAGACCATCCATCCCTCGGTGATGAAGCCATAGGCGGCGTAGCCGATAATCCCCAGCAGCAGCGACATGGTTATCGCGCGCCATTCACCCAGTTTGGGCACCAAGACACGCGTCAACCCGCCCTGAACGAGGGCCGCGGTAATGCCAACCACCATCAGCGAAAATCCGATATCCCCGGCATCCCAACCAAACCGATACGCGGTGTAATACGACCAGATGGCAGGGAATACAGCGTGACCGAGCAGCATCAGCGCGACCGCGAAAACCAGGCTGAACACTGCAGGATATTTGCGGATCTGAATGAGAGCACCGAACGGGTTGGCCCGCTTCCAGTCAAACTTGCGTCGGTTTTCCGGCGCCAGCGTCTCAGGCAGGACAATCAGGCCGTAAACCAGGTTGAGGCCGGCCAGGACCGCGGCAGCAAAGAAAGGTGCACGCGGACCGTAGAGATCGCCGAGAATCCCCCCGACCGCTGGTCCGATGATAAATCCGAGCCCGAAGGCAGCCCCGATCATGCCGAAACGCCCAGCCCGTTTCTCGGGAGGCGTGATATCGGCGATGTAGGCATTGGCCGTGGAATAGCTGGCGCCGAAAATTCCTGCCAGCAGACGACCGACGACAAGCATCCAGAAGAAGGGCGCAAATCCCATGATCGCGTAGTCGATCGTGAATCCGGCCAATGCCGCGAGCAGAACCGGCTTGCGTCCGAAACGGTCAGAGAGGGCACCAATGATTGGAGCAAAGATGAACTGTGTCAGCGCATAGGTCATCATCAACCAGGCACCAAGCACCGCTGCGTCATCCGCACCGAGTCCGGTCAGCTCGTTGATGAGCTCCGGCATCACCGGAATGATCAGACCGAAGCCGATCATGTCGATCAGCACGGTGATGAAGATGAAGGTGATGGCGTGCTTGCCGGATTGGCGCGCGGACATCTCGTCCCCCTGACTACTCGCGCCTAGTCCTCAGCGCTGGAGAGGGGTACGCCGTAAAGCTCGAGGCGGTGATCGACAAGCTTGTAACCCAGCTTGCGGGCGATCGCTTCCTGCAGCCGTTCGATCTCGTCATTCACAAATTCCACGACTTCACCGGACTTTAGGTCGATCAGGTGGTCATGGTGATCGTCCCCGACCTCCTCATAACGCGACCTTCCGTCGCGGAAGTCGTGACGCTCGATGATACCGGCTTCCTCGAACAGGCGAACTGTGCGGTAGACCGTGGCGAGGGAAATGCGCGGGTCCTCGGCTGAAGCGCGGCGATGCAGCTCCTCGGCGTCCGGGTGATCATGGGACACCGACAATACGCGCGCGATTACACGGCGCTGCTCCGTCATACGGAGGCCTTTTTCGATACAGATTTTCTCGATGCGGTCGGGCATGTTGATTCCCCCGGTTGGATTAGGGAGTGATATTCGCTCACGCCCCTGTTTGTCCACGCTCTAACAGCGTTTTTCGGTAGATAAGCGCATCATCCCGGCCGCTGTAATAACGCGGTCGACGCCCGATCTCCAAGTATCCGGCTCGGGTATAGAGGGCCTGGGCCGGGTCATTGTGCTGGTTGACCTCGAGAAACACCGAGATGACGCCCCGCGTGCAAACGTCTTGTTCCGCGCGCGCCAGGACCGAAAAACCGAGCCCCTGGCCCCGGAAGTCCGGATCAACGCCGATGGTCAGGATTTCCGCCTCGTCAGCGGCGATACGCACCAGGACAAGCGCGAGGTGGCGCGCGTCCTGCTGGATCGCAAACGCGAGCGTCGAGGGCATGGAGAGAAGGGAGGCGAACTCGCTGGCTGGCCAGGGCTGGTCGAAACATTTGGCGTGTAGCGCAGCCATGCGCTCGGCACTCTGAGCGGTCACCTCTTCGGCGATCACGGGGCCACACCGCCGGGCAGTTTGGCGTCGGGCGGGCGCACATAGAAAGGCGTTGGCGGGCTTTGCTCCGCACCGGCCTGCTCTGCAAGGTCCAGAAGGGCGACCAGGTCGAGCTTGCCATTATCGGCAATCGCCTGCCCCTCGCTTGCCACCAGACCGGCGCCTCCGCCGGCCAGGGCGAGCCCGGCCACGCGGGCCGAAGCGTCCGCGATGGACAGCCGCTGCGCCGCGTCGGGTCCGTCACGCCAGATCTGGACGACGACCTCGCCGCGCTTGGCATCATGCACCGTTGCCAGCGGTCGCGTCCCGGTCAGGGCATGGGCGATCACAGCGAGATTGGAGATGCCATAGGCCTTTGCCCCACTCGACAGGGCCAGCCCCCGGGCGAATGCGACACCGACACGTGTCCCGGCAAAACCACCCGGACCAATGGTCACGCCGATGCGCTCGAGTGCGCGCGGCTCGATGCCAGCCTGTTTCAAGGCATCCTGGGCCATCGGCGCCAGCCGTTCGGCATGGCCGCGCCCGATGGTCTCGCTCAGGACAATGTCCGGCTGACCCTCAACGCGCAGCGCCACAGAGCATTCCGCTCCGGTCGTATCAAAAACCAGGATGGCCATGGGGGCGGTTTAGAGGAATTCGGCGCGGGCGTCGCCTGCCTACTCCACCGCCTCGACGGACTGGATCTCCGGAATGTAGTGCTGCAGCAGGTTCTGGATGCCGGATTTCAGCGTCATCGTCGAAGACGGACAACCGGAACAGGCGCCCCGCATTTTCAGGCGCACAATGCCACTGTCCGCCAGGTAGGAATGGAAGAGAATATCGCCGCCATCCTGCGCCACGGCCGGACGCACGCGGGTGTCGATCAGCTCGATGATCTCCTTGACCACTTCAGAGCTTTCCCCGTCATACACCGCATGGCCACTTTCATCTTCGGCATCGCCGAGGATCGGGCGGCCAGACTGCAGACCATCCATGATCGCACCGAGGAGGAAGGGCTTGATGTGATCCCATTCCACTGCCTCGCTCTTGGTGATGGCGATGAAATCAGCGCCCAGGAACACGCCGGTCACACCTTCGATCAGGAACAGGTCGGACGCGAACGGCGATACGGCAGCGTCTTCCTCGCTCTCGAATTCCCGGGAACCGTTCGGCGAGATCTCGCGCCCCGGCAGGAATTTCATCGTGTTCGGATTGGGTGTGGCTTCAGTCTGGATGAACATGGCGGGTCTCCTTGGCCATCACTTGGCGACAATGGTCGAAAACTTCAACCACAAGAGCTGTAGGGGCTCAGGTGAGCGCGTCGATCTCCTTACACGGCATATCGCCGGGAACCACGGTCACGGGCACATTGCGTTCGGAGAACAGCCCCTTGCCACGCGCCAGAGCGGACACCAGCGGACCGGGCCCCTCGCTCGACCGGCTGGCGCCAAGGATCAGCAGGGAGATCTCCGGGTCTTCGCACAGGAGCTCTGACAATACCTGGGAGCGCTCTCCCTCCCGCAGTAACAGCTCCGGGCGCTCCCCTGTCACGGCCTCGACATCCTCGGCCATGGATTCCAGCAAGGTCTCTGCCGCAGCCTCGGATTCACGCTTGGCAGTCTCCGCCACGCCGATCCAGTGGTTGAAGTCGGACGGCTCGTACGCGGCCAGTACGGTGACCTTGGCCCCCGTCTTCACAGCACGACGCGCAGCAAAGTAAAGCGCAGTGCGCGCCTCCGGGCTTTCATCCGCCACGACCAGGAATTTGCGTGTTCGATTTGGCATGCCGCGCGACTGTGGCGAGTTTCACGCGACTCGTCCAGTAATTGCTGCTAAGGGCGAATAAAGGAGAGGTTTCAATGAGCTCTGTTCGTCATCCGGATCGGCGCAATCTGGGCACCAAGCCCACATTTACCTGGCTGGAAGAGGGGGCTCTGGTGCAGACCCTTGAGGACGGTAGTCCTGTGCATCATTTTGCGCTGGAAGACATTCGCCATGTGCGCTTGGCCGCGGAGATGGCCGGTCAGACCTCACAGGTCGTGCTACGCGTCACCAATTCGGCAGGCGATGAAATGGTGTTCGGCTCGATGACCTTTGTCTCGCCCGGCGTGTTTCGTGGCGAATACGAGACCTTTCGGGCCTTGCTGACTGGTCTGCACGAGGCGCTGCTTCCCTATCGCGAGCAAGTGGAATTCGTCGAAGGCCAGTCCATGGCCTTCATGATCACCATGTTTGTATTGGGTGGACTGATCACGCTGATGGGCGCGGTCTTTTTCGTGGTGCTCTTCCTGATGCAGGAAAATGCCTATGGCCTGTTCCTGATACCGGTCACACTGATGGGCGGCGGACTGATGCGCATGTTCTGGCCTCGCGGACCGCAGCCCTATGACCCGGAAAAATACCGGCCCGAGAACCAGTTCGACAAAGCTGCCAGCCCGGACACGCCCGGCGAAGCGTGACTAGTATTCGCTCGGCATGCCCGGCGGCATGTTGCGCACCTCGAAGGTCACCGGAACTTCGCCCGCACGCTCGAAGACCAGCGTGCCCGCGGCTTGCTCACCCTCGACGACCGTCGCGAGGCCGAACACCATCAGGTGCCGTCCGCGCGGCGTAAACACCAGCGGCCCCTCGTTATTGACCTCTTGCGCACCGATCGGACGCATCTGCATCAGGCCGTCGGCGCTCATCGTGTGGCCGTGCAGCTCGACCCGTTCCGCACCATCTATGCGTGCGCTGAGCAGGCGGTCGACCGAGCCCTCGCTCAGACGAATGGTGAAATAGGCAGCGGTGACGTCGCGGCCACCCGGATGCGGGCGCATCCAGGCCGCACGCACATCAATGACCGGCATCACGCCGTCATCGACGAGCGGCTGCAAGGCGGCCGTATCGCCAGCCTCGGCGTGGTGCATGTTCCCATGCTCCATGCCGGCATGCTCTTCGGTTTCAGAAGCGGCACCGCAAGCGGCGACAGACAGACCAGCCAGAGCGACCAGCAATACAGACGTCTTGGACATTTTATCCCCAGAACCCGATGATTTCCTTGGCTTCCGTAACCACGGGTGCGGCCACGGCATTGGCGCGTTCGGCACCTGCAGCGAGGATGCGGTCAATCTCGGTCTTGTCCTCGACCAGACGACGATATTCGTCAGAGATCGGGGCGAGATATTCCACGGCCACATCGGCCAGGGCCGGCTTGAAAGCGCCAAATCCCTGACCACCGAACTCGGCCAGGATATCGGCCTTGGTCTTGCCCGTCAGTGCGGCATAAATGCCGACCAGGTTGGAAGCTTCCGGGCGATCGGCCAGGCCCGCCTCTTCCGACGGAAGCGGCTCGGGATCGGTCTTTGCCTTCTTGATCTTGCGGGCGATCTTGTCGGCATCATCGTCCAGATTGATGCGCGAATTGTCCGAGACGTCGGACTTGGACATTTTCGCAGCGCCATCGCGCAGCGACATGACCCGCGCACCGGGCCCCTGGATCACCGGTTCGGTGATCGGGAAGATCGCTTCACCATCGCCGTAATCGCGATTGAAACGGGCGGCGATGTCACGGCACAGCTCCAGGTGCTGTTTCTGGTCCTCGCCAACGGGAACATGGGTCGCCTTGTAGACCAGGATATCCGCAGCCTGCAGGACCGGATAGGTAAACAGGCCCACCGAAGCGCGCTCCTTGTCCTTGCCGGCCTTGTCCTTGAACTGGGTCATGCGCTCGAGCCAGCCCAGGCGCGCGACGCAATTGAAGATCCAGGCCAGCTCGGCATGGGCGGGCACGGCGGACTGCGCAAAGATGGCGCTCTTGGACGGGTCCACGCCGGAAGCGATGTAGGCGGCAGCAGCAGAGCGCACGGCGTCCGGAAGGGTCGCCGGGTCATGCGGCATAGTGATCGCGTGAAGATCCACCACGCAATAGAAGCAATCCCAATTGCCATCCTCCTGCAAAGACACCCAGTTCTTCAGCGCGCCCAGATAGTTACCCAGGTGAAGAGAGCCTGTCGGCTGCATGCCGGACAGCACGCGCTGCGGGCCGGTGTAATCGGTCGGAGTATCACTCATCGAAATGCCTCGTTTGGACGGAGGGAAACAGGAGCGGCGGTCTTAGCCTTGCCAGCGCCGCGCCTCAAGCGTGTTTGTCCTTACTGGCGCTTGAGCGAGCCCAAGACCTCTGACGGACGCAAGGCCCCGATCGCCAGTGCGATCAGCCCGTATATCCCGGCACAAACTCCGGTCACGATCACAAGTGCCAGCAGGCGGACATCCAGGAAGAGGGCGGTGATCTGGTCCGCCCAGATTTCCGCGCAGGCGACAAAAACCCCCATGCCAGCGGCCGCGATCACAATCCGGGGCAGCCGGTTGCGCAATCGCGCATCCAGTTCCAGCCCACCACTCTTGCGCAGCGCGATCATCAAAAGGATCGCATTGATCCAGCCCGCCAGGCTGGTGGCAGCAGCAAGACCGACATGTCCAAAATCCGGGTAGTAGGACTTGATCGCAATGAACAGGGCGATACCGGCGACAACATTGACCAGCATGGAAATAGCGGCAAAGCGCATGGGTGTCTTGGTGTCCTCCCGCGCGAAAAAGCCCGGGGCGAACACCTTTATGAGAACAAAGGCGGGCAAGCCAACCGCGAAAGCCTGGACGGCAAGCGCGGTGCCCGTGACATCCATCGCATCGAACTCGCCGCGCTGGAACAGCCCCGATACAAGGAAGTTGGGCATCACCAGCATCGCCACCGCCGCAGGCAAGGTCAGCGCCATGGATATCTCGAGCGCCCGGTTCATGGCGTTGGCCGCACCTTGATTATCATCCGCACGCAGGCGTTTGGACAAGGCCGGCAGGAGTGCCACACCCATGGCAATGCCGATCACACCGAGCGGCAGCTGATACAGCCGATCCGCATAATAGAGCAGGGCGACCGCGCCATCCTGGAAGGATGCAATCTGCTGGCTGACGATGATATTGATCTGGGTCACGCCCGCGGCGATCGCGCCCGGCACACCGAGCACGATCAGACGGCGAACGCCCGGGGTTATCCGCGGGCGGATGAGCGAGAGTTTCACACCGATCCGGCGACATCCCACGAACAGGAACAGCGCCTGCAACAGGCCGGAAATCGTCACCCCGATACAGAGATAAAGGCCGAAACGTTCTGCGTTTTCCACCTCGACCGGCTCGTTGGTCAAGGCGTCGGACAAGCTGATCCCGGCGTCCCGAATCGCGTAAGCGAGAATACTGATGAGGACGATATTGAGCAGGATCGGGGCCGCTGCAGCAGCGATGAAACGATCGTGAGAATTGAGCACCCCGCCCATCATCGCCGTCACCGACATCAACAGGATGTAGGGCATGGTGATCTGCGTGAACAGTATGGCGAGGTTCAGGCGCAGACCGTCTTCATCAATCGCAAATCCCGGCGCGATCACATACATCAGCCAGGGCATGGCGATGATGCTGACAACGACGAACAGGCTCAGGGCCATGATCATCACGGACAGGATTTCACGCAATAACTGACGCGCCTTGTCCTCGCCCTCGCCCTCCAGCGTCCGGGCATAGAGCGGGACAAAGGCTGCATTGAACGCGCCTTCAGCAAACAGGCGACGGAACAGGTTCGGGAAACGCAGGGCGACAAAGAAAGCCTCGGCCACAGGACCTGTGCCCAGGACTGCCGCGATCAGGATGTCGCGAGCAAAACCGAGAATCCGGCTGGCCATGGTGAACAGGCCAACAACAGCAGATGAACGCAACAGCCGCATGGTCTAGCGCAACAAGCTGGCGGGTGCGCGCGCGATACCGCGCTGGGCCGCCTGCTCCTCGAGCTGAGCCTCGCCTTCGCTCAACACGTTCATCAATGCTTCTCCCACCTCTTTTTTCAGGCCCTCATCGGTCAGCTGGGCCCCGTCTCGCGTCACGTAGAACACATCCGTCGCCCGTTCGCCATAACCGTCAATCCTGGCAGAATGAAGAGACAGACCCTGCTTGGCGATCGCGTCAGACAAGTCCGCGAGCAAGCCCGGACGGTCCCGCCCAGAGGCCTCGATCACCGTTGCCACATCGGACAGATCGTTTGAAAAACTGAGATATGGCGTGACCTGGAACGCAGCGTCCGAGCGCTTCAGGCGCCTCTCACGCGAGCGCTCGACCGGCAATGTTCCAGCCGCCACACACTGCAGATACCCCACCAATGCGTCCATCAGGTAAGGATCATCGAAACCGAAGGGCTGGTTGGCCGCATTCTGGATGTAGAAGATATCCAGCACCTTGCCCGAGCGTGTGGTGTTGATCATCGCGCCGACGATATCGGCACCTCGCTGGGCCAGCGCCGCTACGAGATCGGCAAACAGCCCGTCGCGGTCCTCGGCCCAGATCATCACTTCTGTCGCCATTCGGCGGCGGTCCACACGAATGGCCGCGGCCGCTTCGCCGTCCTCGCGCTGCATGGCCTGCCGGGCGAAGGCCGCGTGTCGGAAACGGTCTTCCTCGGTCGAGGTCACCCAGTAGGTGTCATCCAGCTCCTGTCGCCACAGCTTTGCGAAGTCCGGATGAATGCGCGCAAGACGATCACACACGCGGCTGCGACCGGCCTCGGCCTTCTCGTTCAGGGCCTCGCGCGCAAGCTCGACCGCATCGCCGGAGCGCTGCAGGACCGGCTCCACTGCCGCGTAAAGATCCCGCATAAGCTGGGCTTTCCAGCCATTCCAGACGCCGGGCCCGACAGAACGAATGTCAACAACTGTCAGGATGGTCAAAAGACGTAAACGCTCAACACTACCAACGGCTTGGGCAAAATCGGCAATGGTCCGCGGGTCGCCGATATCGCGACGCTGAGCGGTGTCGCTCATCAACAGATGGTTTTCGATCAACCAGGCGACGAGCTCGCTTTCATCACTGTCCAGACCCAGACGTTCGCAAGCAGTCAGCGCACGCGCCGCACCTTCAATGCACTGGTCACCATTGCCCTTGCCGGTATCGTGCAACAGGACGGCGAGATGCAATGCGCGGCGGTTCTTGATCTCGCGAATGATGCCGGTCGACAGCGGGTGCTCATCCACATGCAGGCCCTGTTCGATTTCCCGCAAAAGCCCCAGCGCCTGTAACGTATGCTCATCGACCGTATAGCGATGGTACATGTTGAACTGGGTCCGGGCGACGATATCGCCGTACTCCGGAATATATCGCCCCAGCAGGCCGGCTTCGGTCATCAGGCGCAACACCGCCATCGGGGCGGCCGAGTCGAGCAGGACCGCAAAGAATGCCCGCGCGACGCGCGGGTCGCGCCGATAGTTCTCATCGACGTGATAGAGCGTCCGGCCGATCCGGGCGAAGGCCTCGGGGTGCAGATCGAACTGGCGCGATGCGGCGACATGGAAGAATTGCATCAGCTTGACCGGATCGTCGGCAATCTGGGTCGGCGTCGCAAAGTCCAGTCGACCGTCACGCACGATGAAGTCGCCGGTATCCGCGCTGTCCGTGGACAACATGTTCGGCAGGAAGCGGGCCATGTTGCGCGGCTTCGCCTTGCGGGAGTCCGCTTCCAGCTTGGAACAGACCAGCCGGGTCAGCGACCCCACATGCATGGCGGTGAAGAAATAGCGACGCATGAAACGCTCGACGCCGCTCTCCGTCTCGGTGTCCTCGAACCCCATGCGCTTGGCGATTTCCGGCTGCAGCTCGAAACTCAGCCGCTCATCCTTGCCACCGGATAGCTGGTGCAGATGAAACCGTACCGTCCACAGGAAGTCATCGGCGGCGACATAACGCTCGACATCCTCGACCGACAGCAGGCGGTCACTGACCCAGCGTTCGAACGCATCCGCGCCGTACAGAAAAATCGCCAGCCAGCGCATCAGCTGCAGATCGCGCAATCCGCCTTTGCCGGCTTTCAGGTGCGGCTCAACCGTATAGCGTGAGCGACCGGCCTTCTCGATCCGCGCATCACGTTCGCGCAGCTTGGCCTCGACAAAGGCGATCTCGTCACCGGAGACAACCTCGCTGCGGAACCGTTTTGCCAGCTTGCTCGCCCGTCCCGAACTTCCCGCCAGATGCCGTAATGATAACAGGGCTGTACGCTCGGACGCGTCTTCGCGCGCCAGGTCCAGCGTTTCATCGATGGTTCGGCAGGCGCCGCCGCCGACATCGATTTTCAGATCCCAAAGCGCGTAGAGGACGCGTTGCAAGAACGCATCCGTCTTCTCATCCGCCTGGTCAGGCTTGATAAGCAGGAGGTCCACATCGGAATACGGCGCCAGCTCGCCGGCTCCGAACCCGCCCTGGGCACAGAATGCGACCCCGCGCGACCCGGTCGGGTCATCCGCCCTGAGCGAGTCGAACAGGGCGCTCAGGCACACCGACACACCATCGGACAGCGCATGGGCGGCGGCCGCACCGCCGTGATCGCCTGCCAGCAATGAGCTTGAGGTCCGTTGAAACGAGTCCAGCGCACTGCGAAGCGTCGCCAAGCCGGCCTTGCGGGCCGAGGGCGATTCCCAACCATCGCGAGCCACGGCCGAAGCCAGCCGGGCGCGCAGTTTCAGGGATTCCAGAGAGGCAGGAAGGAGCGTCGCTGTCATGACATCTGTTGTAGAACCGGGCGCGCGCGCCGTCACCTGTCTTTGGCGAGTTGCTTGAGCGCATAGACCAGATCCAGGGCCTCACGCGGCGTCAGGCTGTCCGGATCGACCTCGGCCAAGCGTTCATCGACTGGAGATGGACCTGCCGGCTCGACCAACTCAACGGCGGCGAAGAGTGGCAGATCGGCCAGCGCGGCAGCTGGGGCACCTTCCGCCTCCAGCCGGTCCAGAATGGTCTGGGCGCGCTTGATGGCCAGTTTGGGAAGTCCGGCCCGACGTGCGACCTCGATACCGTAGGAGCGATCCGCGGCCCCCGGCCCGACCTCGTGCAGGAAGACCAGCTCGCCTTTCCATTCACGGGCCTTCAGCGAGCAATTGCCCGCCGCGTCCAGCTCGTCGGCGAGGCGCGTCAGCTCGTGATAATGCGTGGCGAACAGCGCCCGACAGCCATTGATCCCGTGCAGGTGTTCTGCAGCCGACCAAGCGATGGAAAGACCGTCAAAGGTCGCCGTTCCCCGGCCGATCTCGTCGAGAATGACGAAACTGCGCTCGGTTGCCTGGTTGAGAATGGCCGCCGTCTCGATCATCTCCGCCATGAAGGTGGACCGACCACGCGCCAGATCATCTGCCGCGCCCACACGTGAATACAGCCGGTCGGCGATGCCGATGCGCGCCTTGCGCGCCGGTACGAAACAGCCGGCCTGGGCCAGCATCAGGATCAGCGCATTCTGCCGGAGATAGGTGGATTTACCCGCCATGTTCGGTCCGGTCACCAACATCAGGCGCGGGCCTTCTCCGCCCTCGCCATCGAGCTGACAGTCATTGGGCGTGAAGCGGCCCTCGCCGGTGCGCGCCAGGGATTGTTCGACGACCGGGTGACGGCCGCCCTCGACCGTGAACACAGTGCCCGTCTCGATGTCCGGGCGGCAGGCCGCAGTATCGTTTGCCCACTCTGCCAGGGCCGCAGCGACATCAATCTCCGCCAACGCCCGCGCGCTTTCACGGATCACCGGCCCCAGCGCTTCGACCCGGTCCCGCAGCGCGTTGAACACCTCCAGCTCCATCGCCAGCGATCGCTCGCCGGCGCTGGCGATCCTGGCTTCCAGCTCGGCCAGCTCGGTTGTGGTGAACCGCACCGCATTGGCCATGGTCTGGCGGTGGATGTAGAGCTCCTCACCCATCAGGGCATCGGCGTTCTTGGCCGTCACCTCGATGAAATAGCCCAGCACATTGTTGTGCTTGACCTTCAGCGTGGTAACCCCGGTTGCCTCGGCATAGGTCTGCTGGAGACCCGCCACGATGCGGCGGCTCTCTTCACGCAGGCCGCGCGTCTCATCCAGCTCCGGGCGCCAGCCCTCGGCGACAAACCCGCCATCACGCGCCAGCAGGGGCGGTTCGTCGCGGATCGCGCGCTCCAGGTCCTCCACCAGTCGGGACAGCTCCACCTTGTCGGACAGGACAAGGGCCGTCACATAGGCGGACACTTCAGCGGGCATTTGCACCAGCGGATCGCCGGTGAGCCGCGCTGCCAGTGCTTCACCCTCGGCGAGGGTCGCCGACAGCGCCTTGAGATCGCGCGGGCCACCCCGGCCCAGCAACAGCCGCGAGAGGGCCCGTTCGGCATCACCGGCAGCCTTGAGCCGGTCGCGCACATCACGGCGCAAATTTTCCTGAGCGAGGAAGAAACTCACCGCATCCAGACGGGCCTCGATCAGCGCGGCATCGGTCAGCGGTCGCGCCAGGCGTTCGGCCAGGCAGCGCGCGCCCGGCGCCGTGACAGTTTCATCGATGGCATCCAGCAGTGAGCCCGCGCGGGATCCTGACAATGTCCTGTCAATCTCGAGCGAGGCACGGGTCGCTGGATCAACCGCAAGAACACTGCCCTGCTTGCCCTGGCGCGGAGGCGCCAGCTTGGCTGGAGCACCCGCCTGTGACAGCGCCAGATAGTCCAGCAAGGCCCCCAGTGCGGACAGCTCAGCCTTGGAGAAGTCGCCAAATCCGTCGAGGTCCTGGACGCCGAACTGGGCCTTCAGCTGACGCTGGGCCGAACCGGTATCGTATTTCGCCCGCGGCAAGGGCGTCACCGTGGCCCGGGAAGCAATCTCGATGGTTTCGGAATACCGGCCTTCCTCGACCAGCAATTCTGCCGGCGCCATCGCCGCGATCTCGGCCGGGATGTTCGCGGCTTCCACAGCTGACACGACAAACTCGCCGGTTGAGACCTCGGCCCAGGCAATCGCCGCCTCGCCACTGCCCGTTCGCGCCAGGGCTGCAATGCGGTTGGACCGGCGCGGGTCGAGCAAGCTGTCCTCGGTCAAGGTGCCCGGCGTGACGACCCGCGTGATATCCCGCCGCACAACGGCTTTTGAACCGCGGGCCTTGGCGGCCTTGGGGTCTTCCATCTGCTCGCCGACAGCGACCTTGAACCCGGCCTTGATCAGGCGCGCCAGATACGCCTCGGCCGTCGCCGCCGGGACGCCGCACATCGGGATTGGCTCGCCCTGGTGTTCACCGCGCTTGGTCAGGGCGATGTCCAGGGCGGCCGCAGCACGCACGGCATCGTCGAAGAACAGCTCGTAGAAATCACCCATCCGATAGAAGAGCAGGGCGTCCGCCGGGGCCTGGGCGCGCAATTCCAGGAACTGCACCATCATCGGCGTCGCGCCCTCTGCAGAAGGGAATGTCCGGTCTGTCGGAACGGGTATTGTCGTCAGTGCATTCATTGCGGCAGACACTTGCGAGGTTTCGGCTTGCGCGCAAGGGTGCGAAGCGGCTAGAGCGGCTATAGCAGTGGGAAAACCCCCGATCATCAAGGACATCGCCATGAATGACAGAACCAGCCCGGTTGAAGACGAAGAGGCCCTGGCCTTTCACCGTGAACCTGTCCCCGGCAAGCTGGCTCTGCAGCCAACCAAGCCCATGGCGACCCAGCGCGATCTGTCCCTAGCCTACAGTCCCGGTGTTGCCGTGCCGGTCAAGGCGATCGCGGAGAACCCGGACGCTGTCTACGACTACACCTCCAAGGGCAATATGGTGGCCGTGATCTCCAACGGAACCGCCATTCTGGGCCTGGGCAATCTGGGCGCCATGGCCTCCAAGCCGGTGATGGAAGGCAAGGCCGTCCTGTTCAAGCGCTTTGCCGATCTCGACGCCATCGATATCGAGGTCGAGGAAGAGGATGCCGACGCCTTCATCGAATGCGTCAAGCGCTTCGGCAACACGTTTGGCGGCATTAATCTGGAAGACATCAAGGCGCCGGAAAGCTTCATCGTCGAACAGCGCCTGCGCGAACTGCTCGATGTCCCGGTCTTCCACGATGACCAGCACGGAACCGCCATCATTTCCGCCGCCGGCATGATCAATGCCTGCCAGATCACCGGTCGCCGCATGGAAGACCTCAAAGTAGTGGTCAACGGCGCCGGTGCCGCCGGCATCGCCGTTCTGGAACTGATCAAGGCGATGGGCGTGAAGCCCGACAATGCGCTGCTGTGTGACAGCAAGGGCGTCATCCATACCGGTCGCGAAAACCTCAACCAGTGGAAGGCCGCCCATGCCGTGGAAACGGACAAGCGCACCCTGGCCGAAGCCCTGGACGGTGCAGACTGTTTCCTCGGCCTGTCGGTCGCCGGCGCCCTGACCCAGGACATGGTCGCCTCGATGGCCGACCAACCCATTATTTTCGCCATGGCCAATCCGGATCCGGAAATCCTGCCGGAAGATGTGCGCGCCGTGCGTGACGACGCCATCGTCGCCACGGGCCGGTCCGACTATCCCAACCAGGTCAATAACGTTCTCGGCTTCCCCTACATCTTCCGCGGTGCGCTGGACGTGCGGGCCCGGACCATCAATGAAGAGATGAAGATCGCCGCCGCCCAGGCGCTCGCCGCCCTGGCCAAGGAAGACGTGCCCGACGAGGTCGCCGCCGCCTATCACGGTGCCCGGCCGAGTTTCGGCAAGGACTACGTGATCCCGTCACCCTTTGATCCGCGCCTCATCTCCTATGTCCCGCCCTATGTGGCCCAGGCCGCCATGGACACCGGCGTCGCGCGCAAGCCGATCCCGGACATGAGCGCCTATCGCGCCTCGCTGGCCCGCCGCCTCGACCCGACCGCCTCCTTCCTGCAGCGCATCCAGGGTGCCGTGATGGGACATGGTCGCCGCATCGTCTTTGCCGAGGGTGAGGAACCGGCCGTCATCCGGGCCGCCTATGCTTTCCAGAACCAGGAGCTGGGCAAGGCCGTACTCGTCGGCCGGGAAGAGATCTGCCGCGCCAATATGCGCCTGGTCGGGGTGCCGGAAGATGCCATCGAGATCGTCAATGCGCGCCTTTCCGACCGCAATGCCGACTATGCCGAATTCCTCTACAACCGCGTGCAGCGCAAGGGTTATCTGCGCCGCGATGTCCAGCGCATGGTCAATAATGACCGCAACGTCTTCTCGGCCTGTATGGTCAAGCTGGGCGATGCGGACGGCATGGTGACGGGTACGACCCGCGCCTATGACGCCGCCCTGCGCGATGTCCAGCTGGTGCTGGACCCGGCCGAAGGCCAGCGGGTGATGGGCATGTCCATTGCCCTGGCCAAGGAACGCACACTGTTCATCGCCGACACCAATGTTACGGAATTCCCCGACAGCGAGGCGCTGGCCGATATCGCTACGGAAGCCGCCGAGGCGGCCGAGGCCTTCGGCTTCACCCCGCGCGTGGCCTTCCTGTCCTATTCCACCTTTGGCAACCCGGCCGGCCAGCGCTCGGAGAAGCTCCAGCGTGCGGTCGAGATCCTGGACGAACGCGGCGTGGAATTCGAATACGAGGGCGAGATGAATGTCGATGTCGCCTTGGACAAGTCACACCGCTTCCTCTACCCGTTCTCGCGCCTGAAAGGCCCGGCCAATGTGCTGGTGATGCCGGCCATCCACTCCGCCTCGATCGCCACCAAGCTTTTGCGCGCGGGCGGTGGAGCGACGGTGCTCGGGCCGATGTTGCTGGGCTTTGAACGCCCGGTCCAGATTGCCCGCCTGGGCGCCTCGGTCAGCGAGATTACCCACCTGGCCACCCTGGCCGCCTACGACCCGGACGCCCACGAAGTCGAGGAGGCCGCCGGGGAGTAGTTACTCCTCGACGGTCTTTCGTTCTTCGAACTTGTGCTCACCTCGCGCGGCAGCCGGTCCCTTGAGAATGACCAAAGCCAGCAACAGGCCGGCGGGTATCGTCCAGGCAGCAGTAAGGATGAAGAACCAGACCCACTCTACCTGGTCGGCCAGAACGCCTGAGAAGCCGGCCATGAATTTGGGCAAGAGGGCGTAAAACGAACTCAATAATGCGTACTGCGTTGCCGCGTTCTCGGGATCGACGAGGCTGGACAGGTAAGCGATGAAAACCGTCGTGACAAAACCACCGGCGACATTGTCTCCGATGATCGCAATCGTCAGTCTTCCGAGGTCCTCGGGCCCTGCTGTTGCGGCCAACCATGCATAGCCACCATTAGTGATCAGGGTGATCACCAAACCAATCACCAGCGCGCGCATCATGCCGAAACGAATCGCGGCGACACCGCCCAGAAACAGCCCAAACATGGTGGAGGCGAGTCCGGGTCCGGCCTGGATTCCACCCACCGCGTCGCGTGCAAATCCCAGATCGGAGTACAGGGGAGCGGCCATCACGCCCATGGTGAAATCCGAAATTCGATAGAGCGTCACAAGCAACAGAACCGGGACAATCCAGAGCCCCAACCGACCGATAAACTGCTTGAATGGCTCGACGACGGCGAGGACGACTTTCTGCGGAAAGCTCCCCTCGAGCTCACGCTTCTTTTCCCCGGCGGCCGGCTCTTTCATGAAGAAGACGAGCACCGCGGACAGCGCCATCGCCCCAGCCATGGCGAGGAAAGACCAGTTCCAGTCTGCCCATTCGGAAATCGCCAGGCCAAGCCCTGATGTCATGTAGGCGACGCGATATCCAAACGAATAGGCCGCCGCCATGTTCGCCTGCATGTCATTGGGCGCACTCTCGATCCGCCAGGCATCAATGGCCACATCGAGGGTTGCGCTGGAATAGGCCAGAAGCATTGCGGCAACAGCGACCGGCAGCAGGCCTTGCGAGGGGTCGGTCTGAGAGATGATCACAAGCGCAATCACCGTGCCGGTTATTGCAGTCACGATCCACGACCGGCGCTGCCCGAGAAGTGTCGCCAAGCCCGGGATCTGTACCCGGTCAATGACCGGCGCCCACAGGAATTTCAGGGTGTAGGAGAGCGTCACCCAGTAGAAAAACCCGATCGTCGACCGGTCTATTCCCGCATCCCGAAGCCAGTAGGACAGCTTCTGGAACACCATGTAGAGCGGCAATCCCGAGGCGAAGCCCAGGATGAGCATGGACAACATGACGGGTGTAAAATAGGAGCGCGCGGTTTCCAGCCAGGTATGCCCCGGCGCGGTGCGAACGTCAGACATGGGTTCTCCTCTGCCCCCCGAAGGACTTAACCCAAACTGGACCGTTTTTCCTTGTTGCACAAGCGCTTGAGGGTCTCGCCGAGGATTACGGGGTCGACAGGTTTGGTCAGGAATTCATCCATGCCGGCCTGCAGACAGACCTCGCGGTCGGCCTCTGTGGAATTGGCGGTCAGGGCGATCAGCGGGATGGCCCAGCCATTGGCCCGGGCCATGCGCGCGAGTTCCGGACCATCCATGCCCGGCATGCGCTGATCCAGCAGCGCAGCATCAAAGACCTGTTGCTCCAGCGCCTGCAGCGCCGCCGTGCCACTTTCCACCACTTCGACCTCGGCGCCGAGGCGCTCGAGTGTCTTGCGGGCGATCAGGGCGTTGACCGGGTCGTCTTCGGCGACCAGCACGCGCAGCCGGTCCAGTGCGACCAGTTCAGGCGCGTCGAGGGTCGGGCGGACCGGTTCAGGCCGTCCGGTGATCTGGGCGACCAGGGTCGCGCGACGGACCGGTTTGACAAACCAGCCATCGATGGCATCGGGCAGGCCCTCCGCGATCTGCGCTTTTTCGGTCGGCGTCACCAGGACCCAGGAATGCACGGCGCTGGCCTCGACCACCCGGTCGAACCAGGCCCAGTCGATCAGCAATTCCCGGCCCGAAGCGGCGGCCAGCCGGTCGGGATTGTCGATGGCGAAACAATGCCCGCCCAGGGCCTCGATCTGCTCCACCAGGATGGCCCGCATGGTCGGGTCGGCCACGGCAACCGCCAGCTCGCGCCCCCGGAAGGGCTGGTCGTTGGCACAACGCTCGACTGGCAATTCAAAGGTAATCCAGAAACGCGAGCCCTCGCCCAGTTCGCTCTCCAGGCCCATCGCGGACCCCATGGCCTCGACCAGGCGCCGCACCATGGCCAGACCCAGGCCGGCTCCGTCTTCATTGCCGTCGCGCTCTGCCGCACCGCGCTCGAATTCCTCGAACAGGGCGGACTGGTCGGCCTCGGAAATACCGGGACCCGTGTCGCTCACGGCAATCGACAGGCGCGGCTTGCCGTCCGGTCCGGGCGCGTTGGCGATATCCAGACGGACACCGCCCTGCTCGGTGAATTTCACGGCATTGCCGATCAGGTTGAACAGGATCTGTTTCAGACGCGCCGCATCGCCGGTAATCATCTCCGGCGCATCACGTGTAAAGACAGCGCCTATTTCCAGACCCTTCTCGTGGGCCTTGGGGGCGGCCAGCTCGATGATCTCGCGGACCAGCTCGGCAATATTCACGCTTTCCGGGCGCAGGTTCAGCTTGCCGGCCTCCAGGCGCGACAGATCGAGAATGTCGTCAATCATGTCCAGCGCATGCTCGGCCGAGGCCGAGAGTGAGCGCACATAATCGGCCTGGTCAGGCTGAAGGGGCGTGGCTTCCAGCAGGCGCGCCACGCCCAGCGCTCCGGCCAGCGGCGTGCGCAATTCATGCGTCACAGCCGCAAAGAACATGTTCTTGGCGCGCTGGGAGGCTTCCAGATTGTCGTGGTGTTCGCGCCGCGCCGTGATATCGCGGCCCACGGAGATCACGCCAATGCCGCCATCCATCTGGCGCTCGTCCCACTCGATCCACAGGGGACCGGTGCGCGTACGCATCAGCATTTCATACCGACGCGAGCCGTCTTCCTTGAGCGGCGGAGCAACGGAAAACCAGCGCCCCACCCAGTCGCCGGCATCGCCGCCGAACGCCTCGAGGAAGGGCCGGTTCACGTGCAGCACACGACCGTTCGCGCCGCGCATCAGCACCAGCTCGCCCATCGAGTCAAAGGCGGTCATCAGGAATGTGGTCAGCCCGGTCTCCATGCCGGATTTCGGGCGAGAGAACGGGGACCGTCCGGACGTGTCGGAAGGCGGTTTTGTCATGACCCTACTGACCTAACCCGCGACGGGTTAACGAAGCGTCGTCAGGGCGCCGGTTTCAAGCACTCGAGATCAGAACGAGGACGGCGGCATTTCGATCAGCGCAGAACCGATGCCACCCTCGGTGTCAGCACCTCCGACATCGCATAGCCTTCTGAGACTATTTAATACTTCCCCGCGAGGGGGTAACGGACGACCACTCAACAAAGCTATTCGGTCGGGAGGCAAAGCGCCACGGCCGGCATTTCGCCCGCCACCATGGGCTCTCGGACCACCACAGAAGTCACCTTTTCTTGCCCAGCTCGACCGAACGAGTCGACCTCGATTGAAACGTAAAATCCGTAATAGTCGGCGAGACATGCTCTGATGCCCGCTTCGTTCAGGAGAGGAAATGGATATCTCTCATTCGGCACCGGGCCAGAGAGATCCTCGTTTGCCCCTCTCAAAACAAAAGTGCCCATCTCGCTATCCAGAAACCCAAAAGTCACAACTGTTGCCCCCCGCAACTCATCACGCATCGCAGGACTGAAGAATTCGGAAGGCGCAAGGTGAGCTGGAGCACCTCTATCCATAAAGCCACAGGCTACCACAAAGCTCGCCAAAGTGGCGACGCCCACAATTTTCAATTTACCCACGGCGACCTCCATCAGAACGGCGACGCCGTGGCAGTCGGCGCGTGACCGGTTATCGAAAACGGCCCCGGACTAAAGTACTCTATCAATTTTCGACGCCGCTACGGGCGCGAATGCAGCACAGACAAAAAGATAATCATAACGCCCGCCGACAGGCCAGGGCCTCGGCGATGTGGACCCGGCGCACGGCCTCGCAGCCGTCCAGGTCAGCCACTGTGCGCGCCACGCGCAGCACCCGGTGATAGCTGCGCGCGGTCAGCCCCTGCATGGCCGCCGCCTGGTTCAAAAGCTCCTGCCCGCCTCGATCGGGCTCGGCGACATGGTCCAGCCGGTCCGTTGGTAATTGAGCGTTGAGAAAACCGCGCTCGAGCTGGGCGTTGCGTGCGGCGAGCACACGCGCAGCCGCCTCCGTCGTGCCTTCCTTGGGTGCAGGCAGGGCCAGGTCCGCCGGAGTGACCGGCGGGACGGTGATCTGCAGGTCGATGCGGTCGAGCATGGGGCCGGAGATCCGGGCCTGGTAGTCGATCGCGCAGCGCGGCCCGCGCTTGCAGGCGACGCCGTCTTGGCCACCGCCGCCACAGCGACACGGGTTCATCGCCGCAATCAACTGGAAGCGTGCCGGGTAGTTCACATGGGCATTGGCCCGCGCGACTGTGATTGAGCCGGTTTCCAGGGGCTGGCGCAGACTGTCGAGCACTTGTGGATGGAATTCCGGCAATTCATCGAGGAAGAGCACGCCGCGATGCGCGAGCGATGCTTCGCCGGGCCTGGCCTTTGTCCCACCGCCGACCATCGCCGCCATGGACGCCGAGTGGTGGGGCGACCGGAAAGGGCGGTGACGGGTCAGGCTGCCGCGCTCTATCAGCCCGGCAACAGAATGGATCATGGACACGTCCAGCAATTCGTCTGCGGCGAGCGGCGGCAAGAGACCGGGCAATCGCTCGGCCATCATCGACTTGCCCGACCCCGGCGGGCCAACCATTAGCAGGTTATGTCCGCCGGCCGCGGCGATCTCGAGTGCTCGTTTGGCGCTTTCCTGGCCCTTGACCTGGCGCAGGTCCGGCTGGTCGGCCGCGTCCAGCAATTCCCCCGGCACCGGCCGCGCCAGCAATTGGGTGCCCTTGAAGTGATTGATCAGCTGGATGATCGTCGCCGGTGCGAGAATGGCCAGATCACCGCCCGCCCAGGCCGCTTCCGGTCCGCTCGCCTCCGGACAGATCAGGGCGCGACCGGCGCTGCTCGCTGCCATGGCCGCAGGCAGGGCGCCTGGCGTCGGATTGATACTGGCATCGACCCCGAGCTCTCCGAAGGCGAGATGTTCTTCCGCCATCTCCTTGGGGACAACGCCCAGTTCGGCCAGGATGGCGATGGCAATGGGCAGGTCGAAATGCGAGCCCTCCTTGGGCCGGTCCGCCGGGGCCAGGTTCACGATCAGGCGGCGTGATGGCATGGACAGGCCGAGCGCTGAAAACGCGGCCCGCACCCGCTCGCGACTTTCGGCTACGGTCTTGTCACCGAGACCGACAACAGAGAAGACCGGCTGAGCGCCACCAGCCAGCTGGACCTGGACATCCACCAGCCGGGCCTCTGCCCCTTCGAACGCGACTGTAAAGGTTCTGGACGCCATGCCTCTCCTCCAGCCCTGCCGAGCAGAAGGAGTGCATCACAACCTGACATTGCACGTCAAGCGTGTTTTATATCAGTGAGACACTTTTTGAGCGACAACGTCCCAGAAGCGGGCGCAGGTATCGATCCCGGAAAAGCGCTTGAGCTCCTGAACGCCGGTCGGGGAAGTGACATTGATCTCGGTCAGCTTGCCGCCAATGACATCAATGCCCACGAGCACGAGGCCGCGCTCTTTCAGCATCGGGCCGATGGCTGCACAGATACGCAGATCGTGTTCATCCAGGTCGGATTGCTCGGCAACGCCGCCCACATGCATGTTCGAGCGGGTTTCGCCCTTCTGGGGCACGCGATTGATCGCACCAACCGGCTCGCCATCGATCAGCAGCACGCGCTTGTCCCCGGCCGAGACGGCGGGAAGAAAGGCCTGCGTCACCACGGGCTCGCGCGACTGGGCAAAGAACATTTCCAGCAGCGAGGCCAGATTGCCATCGCCGGGCTTGAGCCGGAACACGCCGGCGCCGCCATTGCCGTAGAGCGGCTTGATAATGATATCCTGATACTGCTCGCGGAAGGCGCGAATGGCCGTCTCGTCGCGACTGATCAGGGTCGGCGGGATCAGCTCGGGATAGTCCAGAGGAATGATCTTTTCGGGGCTGGAGCGCACACAGGCCGGGTCATTGAGGACCAGGGTCCGGCCCTTGAGGCCTTCAAGGATGTGCGCAGCCGTCTGGTAGGCCATGTCGAAGGGCGGGTCCTGACGCATCAGGATGACATCGACATCCTCGGCCAGGTCGAGTTCGACCTCCTCACCCAGATCAGCATGTTCACCCTGGACATGTTTGACCGTGACCGGCCGGGCCCGGGCGATGATCTGACCTTCGCGCCAGGACAGGTGATCCGGCTGGTAGACCCACAGCGTCATGCCCCGGGCCTGCGCCTCTTCCATCAGTGCGAAGGTCGTGTCGGCATCGACATCAACCGTTTCAATCGGGTCCATCTGGACCGCTACACGCAGGCTCATCAATTGCTCTCCGGTCCGCCGAGAAGTTCCGGCTCGGAGTTAGGAGCGATCGCGTCCGGATCAAGACCCGGATTGGGTTCTCCCGCACAGGCCGCAGCCCGGCGCTCGCCGCGAGCCGGCAGGCTGGTGGGCACGCCGGCGACCTGCACAAAGCTGATCACATCCGTCACGCCATCGACCAGGGCGGCATGGGAGCTGGCGCGCTCGAGCTCGGCCTGGGACCGCGCCAGGCCGAGCAGGTAGACCGTGTTGCCATAGGCCTCGACATTGAAATTGACGCTGCGGATATTGCGGTCGGAAAGCAGTCGGGCACGGACACGCTGGGTAATCCAGGCATCGCGCGTGCGATCGCGGAAACCAGCGGCTTCACCTACCTGGATCTCGTTGGCTACAGCGCGGACGGCCACAGAAGACCAGGTCAGGCATTCCGCCATCTGCTTGTCATCCTCACGCGGGACCGTGCCCGTCAGCAGGGCAATACCCTCGGTCACCTCGACATCCACGCCTTCCAGCGCAAATCCCTGGGACCGCAACATGGCGGACTTGATGGACAGGGACGCATTGGCGTCATCCAGCTCTCGACCGATCGAGCGCTCGGGCTGAATGGTGGAACAGGCCGCAAGCAGCGATGTGGCCAGAATGAGCGTGCTGAACAGGCTTCGGCGAAGGCTCATGGGAGGTCTCTCCTGTCGATCTAGGGCGCCCCGAATCACATCAATACACCAGCCATACGCAAGCATCACCTAATAGGATGGAAACATCCGCTACCACCGCCGACAGATCACAGCAGATCCCGCGCGATCGCCTCCTCCGGCAACCAGGCGGCGCGTTCGTGTACAGGCCAGCGCCAGGGCGCGACGAGCACCAGGTCATAGCGCATCGCGAGAAGATGCAGGCTGGGGCGCCCGGATCGCCAGATCGCGGCCGCCCGGGTCAGGCGCCGGCTCTGATGAATGCTCAGCGCGTTGCGGGCCTGGTCGACCGTGGAGCGGGCCTTGACCTCGACAAAAGCCAGCACATCGCCGCGCTGGACCACCAGGTCGATCTCGCCAGCGGCCGTGCGCGCCCGGTGGGCATGGATGCGGTACCCTTTAAGAACCAGCATCAACACGGCGAGATACTCGGCCCATCGACCGAACGCCTCCGCCTGTTGACGCCGACGGGTCACCGGCCGGCTTCCTTCAGGGCGAGCGCACGCGCGTAAACATCCCGTCTTGGCCAGCCAGACTGCTCGGCGACCAGGGCTGAAGCCTCCTTGATGCGCATCTCGCTCAGCGCAATCGAAAGCGCCGTGTCGATCCGGTCCTGGTCCCAGCCATCCTCGCTGGGTGGCCCGACCACAATCACGACCTCGCCGCGTGGCGCACCGGTTTGAGCGAAGTCTGTTGCGAGCTCGGACAGGCGGCCCCGGCGGGCTTCCTCATGCAGCTTGGTCAGCTCCCGACAAACCGCAGCCGGGCGGTCGCCGAACACCTTGGCCGCACTCGCGAGGCAATCGGGCACCCGTGAAGCGCCCTCATAGAAGACCAGCGTCGATCGCGCCGTGGCAAAGCCCTGCATCCAGCTCTCCCGCGCCGCTGCCTTGGGCGGCGGGAAACCGGCGAAGGTGAAACTGTCCGTCGGCAGGCCAGCGACACACAGGGCAGACAGAACCGCCGAGGCTCCGGGGATGGCCGTCACCTCATACCCGGCCGCAATCACCTCGCGCGCCAGCTTGAACCCCGGATCGGAAATCAGCGGCGTACCGGCGTCGGACACAAGGGCGATGCGTGCACCGTCCTCCAGGTGCTGCAAAACCAACGGCCTTATCTTCTCCCCGTTATGGTCATGATATGACTGAAGTTTGGCGTCAATTTCATACGCATCGAGCAAGCGGCGGGTCACCCGCGTATCCTCGGCGAGCACGAGATCGGCCCCGGCCAGCACGTCCAGCGCGCGCAGGGTGATGTCACGCAGATTGCCGATCGGCGTCGAAACCACATAAAGCCCGGGCTCAAATGCTTGCCCGCTCGGGCCAGTCCGGCTAGCTTCGGGCTGTAATTTCCGGGGTGATCCAGTCATGTTCTCAGATATCGTTTCGCGAGTCCTCGACGCAGGCCTGCGCCTGCCATCAGTCGCACGTCCAGGCTCGCTGATCCTGACCGCATCACTGACGCTTGCTGCCTGCGGTACTACATCCACCCCGCCTCCGCCACCCGTGATCATCGATCAGCCCCCGGTTCAAGAGCCCGTGGTCGAGCCTGACCCGGAGCCGGTCGAGGAAGTCGAGGCGCTGACCGGGCTCATCCCGCCGCATATGGCGGACCGGGACCTGGCCCGCGTTGCCATCCTGCTGCCCTTCTCTGCCGAAAATGGCGGCGCCCGCGCCGAAGCCATTCGCCTGCTGCGCGCTGCAGAACTGGCCCTGTTCGAACGCGCCGGCGGTAATCTGGCGCTGATCCCGAAGGACACGCGCGGCACCGCTGATGGCGCCCGCGAGGCGACCCGGGCTGCGATCGAAGATGGTGCGGACATCATCATCGGTCCGCTCTTCGCCCCTGCGGTCCGGTCTGCGGGCGAAGTGGCCCGCCGGGCCGACATTCCGGTCGTTGCCTTCTCCACGGATACGACAATCGCCGGAGATGGTGTTTACCTGCTGAGCTTCCCGCCGGAGATCGAAGTCGAGCGCATCGTCGAATATGCTGCACGCCAGGGCGTGTGGAAATACGCCTATCTCGGCTCGCAGAACCGGTATGGCATGGCTGTCTACAACGCCCTGCAGAACTCTGCGACCGACACCATGGGGCAGGTCTCCGCCGAGGCTTTCTATACCGGTGATGTGGAAGCCATGGCGCGCGCCTCCGCACGCCTCGCAGAGGGCGTCTTCCCGCCACTGACACCGGAACAGGCCAACGAGCTGCGCCGGCGCCGCTGGATCCCCGATCCGGAGGCCGCCTTCCAGGCCGTCATCCTGCCCGAGGGTGGCACGCGGCTGCGCGCGCTGGGGCCGCTGCTGATTTCGCAGCGGGTCGACCCGCTTGTCGTCCGCTTCCTGGGCACCGGTCTGTGGAATGACGAGGACCTGCTGCGCGAGCCGGCACTGAATGGTGGCTGGTTCGCCGGCCCGGACCTGGACATGCGTGAACGCTTCGACGCCAGCTATGAGGAAACCTATGGCAGCGAGCCGTCTCGCATCGCCAGCCTGGCCTATGACGCCATGGCGCTGGCGGCGCACCTGGACGGCGGAGAGCTGGGCTTCAGTCGTGAAGCGCTGGAAGACCCGCAGGGCTTCCAGGGTGCCGACGGCCTGTTCCGCTTCGGTGAAAGCGGTGTGATCGAACGTGGCCTGGCGATTTACGAGGTCCGCTCCCGCGGCTTCCGCGAAATCGAGCCTGCCCCGCTCAGCTTTGACCAGCCGCGTGTTGATCCGCTGCTGATCGAACAGCTGCAGCGCGAACGTTATGCCCGCGAAGTCGAGGCGGCCATCGAGCTGGGCCTGCCATTGCCGCCGGACCCCTTCCTCGAGGTTGAGGATGAAACAGAAGCGCCGGACCTGCGTATCGTGATCGGTGATGAAGATCTCGGCCTGATCGAGGAAGAACCGGCCGAGGAACGCATCGATTACACCCTCTTCCGCCTGGAAATGCCGGAAGACTATCCGCGTCCGGGCGATGAAGAGATCTTCTACGATGAAGACGGCAATCCGGTGGATGCCGATGGAAACCCGATCGAGATTGATGAAGACGTCGAAGGCTGATCGCCCAGCCTAGGGGATCAGGGCCATCGAAACGCCGTCACCGAGAAGCTGACCCTCGCGGGTCAGTTTCAATCGGGTTTGGTCGCGCTCGACATACCCCAGCTCGACCATGCGACGGCATTCCGCTTCATCAATTCCCAGCCCGGTGAAATCAGCGACCTGCGCCAGGTCCAACCCCGCTGCGAGACGCATGCCCATAAGCACGCGCTCAGTGCGTTCATCATCAGCGCTCAGCGTCTCGAGCGATCGCACACCCCAGCCCGTGGTGGCGACCTGGTCAATATAATCGCCGGGACGACGCGCTGCCTCCGTGGCAATGCGGCCCGATTGGCTATGGGCGCCCAGACGCCCATGCGCGCCCGGGCCGATGCCAACCCAGTCACCCCCCTCCCAGTACAGCCGGTTATGGGTGGATTGCGCCGCTTCATTGCGCGCGTGATTGGAGATCTCATATCGCTGGAACCCGGCCTGGCCGAGCACCTCATCCGTGGCGGAGTAGAAGTCTGCCGCATCATCCGGTTCCAGGGCCAGCCGGTCACCGCGTTCAGCACGTTTGCCGAAGGCCGTGCCGCTTTCAATGGTCAGCTGGTAGGGCGACACATGTCCGACACCGAGTTCGACAGCCTGGCGCAGCTCGCCTTGCCAGTGCTCAAGCGATTGGCCGTGCCAGGCATAAATCAGGTCCAGCGAAACCTGCTCCACGGCGCGCTGAGCAAGCTCAACAGCGGCGACAGCCTCTGCGGCGGAATGGTCTCGTCCCAGGCGTTCCAGCGCCAGGGAATCGAAACTTTGCACGCCCACAGACAGCCGATTAATTCCAACTGATGCATAATCAACAAACACCGGACCGTCATTCGGGTTCGCTTCGAGCCCAATTTCGGGATTATCAACAAAACCCCAGACGTTCTCAGCGGTGTCGATCAAGCACTGCAGCGCGGCCACGGACAGCAAGGAGGGCGTCCCGCCGCCAAAATGCAGGCTGGTCAATCGACGCGCGCCGGTCCGCTCACGCCATCCGCGCATATCGTCCAGGATCGCCTCCAGCAGCGCATTCTCAGCCCCCTTGGGCCGGTAGACGTTGAAATCACAATAGGGACAGATGCGCGCGCAATAGGGCCAATGGATATAAAGGCCGAGCGCGCGAGAGAGGCTCACGCTTCAAACTCCGCAGCGATCATGGCTTCGAGAGCGCGGCCGCGATGGCTCATCGACTTCTTCTCGTCCGAACTCATTTGCGCAAATGTCCGGTCATGTCCGAGCGGCTGGAAAATCGCATCATAGCCAAAACCGCCTTCGCCACGCGGGGGCCAGACGATCTCGCCTTCGACCTCGCCGCGATACACCCGCGTGTCCTCTCCCGGTGCTGAAACGGCAATGACGCAGACAAAGCGTGCAGTCCGGTTTGACGCCTGCCGCGCTTCCAGCGCGTCGTGGACGCGCGCCATCGCACGATTGAAGTCTCGGGGTTCACCGGCCCAGCGCGCTGAATAAATCCCCGGATCGCCGTCCAGCGCATCGACGGAAAGTCCTGAATCATCTGCCAGACAAATCAGCTGGGTAGCGGCACAGGCGGCCTCGGATTTGAGCGCTGCATTGCCTTCAAAAGTGGATTCTGTCTCCTCCGGCTCGACAAGGTTAATGTCTGCAGCGGACTTCAGATCGAGCCCCCGCACCGCCAGAATATCACCTAACTCTTTGATTTTACCTTTGTTATGGCTCGCCAACACCCAGGTATCGAGGTTCTGTTTCTGCTTCATTACAACGACCTTCATATCGCATTTCGAAAAATTCATATCGAAAAACGATATTTTTTGCTTGCGTCCGTCAATCTTATCATTTATCGATAAACAACAAGGACGGGAGACACTGTCCTGAAAACACGAATGACAACGGTAATTGGTCAGATGCAAGTGAAAGGAAACACAAAGATGGTCAGGCCCGAAAATTCTCGCAGTCGCACTGTAGCCGCTGCTCTCATCAATCTGGTGCTGCTGGTAACGGTTGCTGCAGGTACGTTCTACGCTATCGCTCCGGTGGTTGCATGATTTCGCAAAGCCGATAAGATTGGCCCAGCGGCCAACAGAAGACCGCAGGCCAATCTTCATCGATGAGTAGGAAGGGAAGGGAATGAAAGCACTAGGACGCGGATCTCTGGCTTCGGCCTTGAAGATCGTGCTCGATGTAGCGTGGTATTTATCCTGGGCCGCCCTGGTCCTGGCCTCGCTATTTCTCGTCGCGGCCGGCGCTGCATTCATCATGAACTTCCTGGGCTATCGGCCGATCGGATTCATGTCCGAAGTGGTCACGGCTCTTCAGGAACACGGGGTCGTTTTCCCACTCCTGATCGCTGAAATCGTAGCCCTCATGGTTGTCGTCGACCGGCTTCGCCGGATCTTCGCAACCCTGGTCAGCGGGGACCCGTTTGTCCCTGAAAATGCTGGCCACCTTCAGGTGATCGCGATTGCGATTGCCGCCTACCAGATCCTGCGCCATCTCACGCAGGGGGCAGTCGCGATGCTGCTGACGCTGATGGATCGACCGGTTGAGGGCGGTATCCACCTGGCGGTCGCACCCGACGTCAATCTGGGCGCATGGTTCGCAGTGGCAGCACTGCTTGTATTCGCGGAAGTGTTCCGTGAAGGCGCGCGGATGCGCCAAGAACAAAAATATACGATTTAGGGAGGCGCCGCTCATGCCAATTCGCGTCACTCTCGATCGAATGCTCCTCGAGCGCCGCATGTCGCTGACTGAACTGTGCGACCGTGTCGGCATCACCATGGCCAACCTGTCCATCCTCAAGACGGGCAAGGCCAAGGCAGTCCGCTTCTCGACCCTGGAAGCGCTGTGCAAGGAGTTGGGTTGTCAGCCGGGGGACTTGTTGTCCTTCGACGAAGACGAGGATGACGACGCAGCCGACTAGGCGCGAGGTCCTCGAACACAGAATTCATTCGCCGGTGTGTGAATGATGCAGATGGCGGGAGTGGGCCTGCGCGGTACGCCCCTTCCCAAGAGCCCGGGCAGGCCATTTCCAGCCCCCCAGCGCACTCCCGCCATCTGTCTTTTCCCTCATTCGGGATTATTTTTCCAGTGCAGCGCGCTGAATTTCCGACAATTCCGCGACACCGCCCTTGGCCAGGCTGAACAGTTCGAGGAAGTCGGCTTCCGCCATCGGACGGTCCTCGGCCGTTGCCTGGACTTCAACGATGCCACCATCCGACGTCAGCACGAAATTGGCGTCCGCCTCGGCGGAACTGTCTTCTTCGTATTCCAGGTCGAGACGCGTTTCGCCGTCAATCACACCACAGGAAATCGCCGCCAGCTGGCCGTAGACCGGGTCGCTTTTCAGCACGCCTTCCTCGATCAGATAGGCCGTCGCCATTTTCAGCGCGACCCAGGCACCGGTGATGGCCGCGGTCCGTGTGCCACCATCCGCCTGGATGACATCGCAATCGACCGTGATCTGGCGCTCGCCCAAGGCCTGCAGATCAATGACCGCCCGCAAGGAACGACCGATCAGGCGCTGGATTTCCTGGGTACGACCGCTCTGCTTGCCGGACGTGGCTTCACGGCGCATGCGTGAATGCGTGGAGCGCGGCAGCATGCCGTATTCCGCTGTCACCCAACCCTTGTTGGAACCGCGCATCCACGGCGGCACATTGCCCTCGACACTGGCTGTGCACAGGACGTGCGTATTGCCGAACTTGGCCAGGCAGGAGCCCTCGGCATAACGCGTCACATTGGTTTCCAGGGTGACTTCGCGCATTTGGTCGCGCACACGTCCATCAGGTCTCATCGATATCTCCAGAGTGTTGTTGGGGAGCTGGTAGCGGGGAACGACAGGGCCGGCAAGCCTCCGGCAGGCTATTGATCTGTGCAGGCGGTTCGGATTTTCTGACGCGATGGAAGCTTCGAGCGATATTAAAACCAATCCGGAAACATCGGGCTTTGAGTTTACGCTGCGGTCCAATTGCGGCCTGTCACTAATCGAGACCGAGTTGATCGACTCCGTCATGGAAGACGGGCGGCAATCAGGCTATTTCTCGGTGAATGTCTCAACTCGGCATTTCGGCGATGAAACCCTGTTCGACTTGGATTCAGAAACCGTTGAGTTTCGTTTGAGCGGTATTGTGCTAGATCTCGACCGCATCAAAGAGATGAAAGACGCGCTGACCCAGCCTGCCATCTCCGAAATCTCTGAACAGTTCAGACTTGGGGTTCCCCCGGGACCGAAATTCGAGTTGGCCATATCCAAGAATCCTGACGCGCCCGCAAATCCCGAAAAGGCGCGACTCAGCCTGCTGCTTGAAAAGGCTGGCAACACTCGGTTCGAGACCAGCTTTGTTATCGACCCCTCCTGCGTATCCTTTCGCCGGCGATAATCACGCCAATTGAAGATCGCGGCGGTTTTGCCTAAGTCATCTGTATGACGATGACCGGATCACCCTCTCCCCTGGCCTCGCTCGACGAGCGCATGCGCATGATCTTTCGCGAGATCGTGGAGAGCTATCTGACCACGGGTGAGCCGGTGGGCTCACGCACCCTGTCCCAGACCGGCCGGGTGACGCTGTCGCCCGCCTCCATCCGCAATACAATGGCCGACCTCGCCCAGCTGGGCTTGCTGTCTGCCCCGCACCAGAGCGCCGGACGCATGCCCACGCATATGGGCCTGCGCCTGTTTGTTGATGGCTTGCTCCAGGTCGGGGAACTCTCCAACCAGGAGCGACGAAACATCGAGGGCCAGGTCATGGGCTCGGCCCAGTCGGTCGAGGATGTGCTTTCGGAGGCCTCCTCCATGCTGTCGGGCCTTGCTGGCGGCGCCGGACTTGTGGTCACACCGAAACAGGAAGCGCCGCTGCGTCATATCGAATTTGTGCCGCTGTCGAATGTCGAGACGCTCGCCGTGCTCGTCTTTGCCGATGGCACGGTCGAGAACAGGCTGATGCCGACACCCACCGGAACCTTGCCCGCAACGCTGATCGAGGCTGGCAATTACCTGTCCGCGCGCCTGAAAGGTCGCACGCTGGATGAAGCCCGAACAGCCATCGCCGAGGAGCTGGCCCAGCAACAGACCGCGCTCGATGAAGCCGCGAAATCCCTGGTCACACGCGGCCTGGCGGAATGGGGCGGCAGTGGCGAGGACCGCGCCCTGATCGTTCGCGGCCAGGCGCGCCTGCTGGAAAATGTCCAGGCCAGCGAGGACCTGGAACGCATCCGTCTGTTGTTTGACGATCTGGAACGCAAGCAGGAACTGATCGCCTTGATGGACAAGGCCAGGGATGCCGAGGGCGTTCGCCTGTTCATCGGCGCCGAAAATCCGCTTTTCAGCCTGTCGGGTTCCAGTGTGATCGTTGCTCCCTATATGAATAGCGAACAGCAGATTGTCGGCGCGTTAGGTGTAATTGGCCCCACGCGTTTGAACTATGCCCGTGTTATCCCCCTCGTCGACTATACCGCCCGAGTGGTCGGACAGATCCTCGACGGGAACCGAAAGTAAAAGAGACCACACGAAGATGAGTGACGAAAACAACAACATCTCCGATGAGGAACAGGCCCCGGAAGCTGCTGCCGAAGAGGCTGTTGCCGCCGAGGAAACGACCGAAGACGGCAAGTCCGTGGAGCAGCTGGAAGCCGAGCTGGATGATCTGCGAGACCGCCTTTTGCGCGCCGTCGCCGAGGAACAGAACACCCGCCGTCGCGCGGAACGGGAAAAGTCCGATACGCGGGAATACGCGATCACCAGCTTTGCCCGTGACATGCTGGACGTGGCCGACAACCTCAACCGTGCCGTCAGCGCTGTTGATGACAGCGTGCTGGATGGCGCGTCCGACGCGTTCAAGAACCTCATCGAGGGCGTGGCCATGACCGAACGGGCCCTGCTGTCCAAGATGGAAGGCCACGGCATCAAGAAAGTCGACCCCGCACCAGGCGAAGCCTTTGACCCGAATATCCACCAGGCCGTGGCCCAGATCCCGTCGGATCAGCCCAATGGCACGATCGCCTCGGTCATGCAGATCGGCTACACGATCGGCAAGCGGACCCTGCGTGCGGCCATGGTGGCGGTTTCGGCCGGCGCACCAGCTGGTAGCGGCGACACCCCGCCCGCCGGTGGCAGCGTGGATGTGAAAGCCTAGTCCTCACGCCGCCTCAAAAATTCGCCAGATCCATCGAGAAGCGCTCGCCAAATGGCGGGCGCTTTTGCATGATGTGCCCGTTCAATTGGGGCTGTAGGTATGATGGGTCTTCCGCAATGGGCGATGGATGTGATGAACATCCTCACCCAGCTTTTCATTCTCGCTGTCGGTATTGGCGTTGCGATCGCCATCCTGATGTATGCACGCGACACCACGCAGACGGCCGATGCCGTGCGCCGCAACTATCCGGTGGTCGGCCGGTTCCGGGGTCTGTTCACCACGCTGGGGGAATTCTTTCGCCAGTATTTCTTTGCCATGGACCGCGAGGAATTGCCGTTCAACCGTGCCGAGCGCGACTGGGTCTACCGGTCCTCGCGGGGCAAGGGCGGGACCACCCCCTTCGGCTCGACCAAACCACTGACCCCCGTTGGCACCGCCATTTTCGTCAATTGCCCCTTCCCGGTTCTCGATGATGATGGCGCCGCCACCAATCCCTTGCGGATCGGGCCCTTTGCCCGCGAACCCTATGATGCGCCGAGCTTCTTCAACATCTCGGGCATGAGTTATGGCGCCCTGTCCAAGCCGGCTGTAAGGGCGCTCTCGCGCGGCGCGGCCAAGGCGGGCGTCTGGTACAATACGGGAGAGGGCGGCATGTCGCCCATGCACCTGGAAGGCGGATGCGACATCGTCTTCCAGATCGGCACCGCCAAGTATGGCGTGCGCGATGAACAGGGCAATCTCTCTGACGACAAGCTGCGTGAAGTCGCCGCCACGCCCCAGGTCAAGATGTTCGAACTCAAGCTCTCGCAAGGCGCCAAGCCGGGCAAGGGCGGTATCCTGCCCGCCGAGAAGGTGAACAAGGAGGTCGCCAAGATCCGTGGCATTCCAGTGGGCAAGGCCTCCATTTCACCCAACAGGCATCCTGAAATCGACAGTGTCGAGGAGCTTCTGGACATGATTGCCCGCATTCGCGACGTGTCGGGCCTGCCGGTCGGTATCAAGTTTGTTGTCGGCGCCTATGGCTGGCTGGACGAGCTGGCGGTTGCCATCAAGGCCCGCGGCGAGGAAAGCGCACCGGACTTCATTACCGTGGATAGCGGCGATGGCGGAACGGGTGCAGCCCCGATGGCGCTGATGGACAATGTCGGCCTGCCGATCCGGGAAAGCCTGCCCATGATCACAGAGATTCTGCGACGCCACGGCCTGCGCGAACGCATCCGCGTGATTGCCTCGGGCAAGCTGATCATTCCCGGTGCCGTCGCCTGGGCGCTCGCCTCGGGCGCCGATTTCGTTCAGTGCGCACGGGGCTTCATGTTCTCGCTCGGCTGTATCCAGGCGCTGAAATGTCATGAGAACACCTGTCCGACCGGCGTTACCACGCACAAGAAAAGCCTGCAGCGCGGACTGGTGGTCAAGGACAAGGCTGATCGCGTCGCGGATTATGCAAAGACTGTCGTCAAACATGTCGAGATGATCGCGCATTCCTGCGGGGTCTCGGAGCCACGCGGCCTCAAGCGCAAGCATGTCAGGATTGTTCAGGAGCACGGCCGCTCCGTGCCGATGACCGATATGCGCTTCATGCCGGTGATGGACGAACTTGACGACAAGGACCTGCCCGAGCAGCACTAGGGGCATGACGCCGCTTTTCCTGCTCCAGCTTGTTCACACCCTCGTCTTTGCCGTCTGCATTGCGACGCTGGGGCCATTAGGCTGGTATGCCCTGAGCGGCCAGGGCCAGACACTGGCCCTGTGGGCGCTGCTGCCGCCGATCGGTATTTTCGTCGGGCTCCAGCTCAATGGTGGACGCTGTATCCTGCAAACCCTGGCCCGCCGCTGGTCCGGTGTCGCCGAGGATGATCCGCGCTGGGTACGCGACATCCTCTTCCTGCCCGAAAGCTGGGCGGTTCGTGTGGTGAAGATCATGTTGCCGGTCTTTGTCGTGACGGTCGGGGCGGCTGGGGTGCGCCTCGGCATTCAATCAATGGGCCTGGCCTAGGCCGGAATCGTCACCCGGCGCATCGTCAGATTGATGCGCCCGCCACCTGGGAAGTCTTCTTCGCGGAGCAGTGTCGAGGTGCCCGGATAGATCCGGTCCACACCGTGATAACAGCGGCGTGCATCACCGCCCAGCACGACCACATCGCCGGAGGAGAGGACCATGGACGCCGTCTTGCCGCCTCGCTTCGGGCCGCCGAGGCGGAAACGCGCCTTGTCCCCCAGCGAGATCGACACCACGGCGGCATCCGTTGCCTCCTCGTCCCAGTCGACATGCATGCCCATCTTGCTGGTCGGCGCATACCAGTTGACCAGACAGGCTTCCGGCGGGGCCGGATAATTCGCCACCTCCTGCCACAGGCTCAGAAGCTTTTGCGGCAATGAAGGCCAGGCTGCTCCGGTTTCCGGATGTGACGGCTCATAGCGATATCCCTTCTCCTTGTCGGTCACCCAGCCCAGCGGACCGAAATTGGTCATCAGCACGGACAGGGGTTGCCCGGTTCGCGGCATGGCCGGGCGCCAGAAAGGTGCGCTGGCACGCGCATCCAGGACCGCCTGGATGAGCGCGGCCTGGTCGTCCCGGCCGAAATATTCAGGCAGGTAGCGAAATCCGGCGGGCATGGAGAAAGCCTGGCTCATCCCGAAGATATAGGCCGCCACTCCCGCTTTGGTCAGCCCGCTTCCTGCGATCGGCTGGCCCGGCGCATCTCATATGACTGCACAGCATTGAAATTGATTCTGTCACAAGGCTTGCGCTCTCAGTCTGCACTACCTAAATCGCCTATCAACGGCAGGGGTATTCCCCGCCAATCTTGAACCACTGACCGGTGTCGGCATCACCGGTAGCTAACAGACGATCCCCGCGGGGGCTGTCATACGTGGCGTCTGGCGCTTCGCTCGAAGGTCAGGCCCGGCCGGGGCAGTTCCGCCGAGAATACGGAGAGACAATATGAGTAAGGTCATCGGCATCGACCTTGGTACCACCAATTCCTGTGTCGCAGTGATGGAGGGCGGTCAGCCCAAAGTCATCGAGAACTCCGAAGGTATGCGCACGACGCCGTCCTTCGTGGCCTTCGCCGAAGACGGCGAACGCCTGATCGGTCAGCCGGCCCGTCGCCAGGCTGTCACCAACCCGGAACAAACCTTCTTCGCCATCAAGCGCCTGATCGGCCGCAACATGGACGACCCGACGGTCCAGAAAGACGCCGGCATGGTGCCTTACAAGATCGTCCCGTCCGACAATAATGCGGCATGGGTCCAGGGTCGCGACAAGAAATACGCACCGTCCGAAATCTCCGCCTTCATCCTGCAGAAGATGAAAGAGACCGCTGAAAGCTATCTCGGCCAGGGTGTCGACCAGGCTGTCATCACGGTTCCGGCTTATTTCGACGACGCCCAGCGTCAGGCCACCAAGGACGCCGGCAAGATTGCCGGTCTGGAAGTGCTCCGCATCATCAACGAGCCGACCGCAGCGGCGCTGGCCTATGGCCTGGAAAAGAATGACGGCAAGACGATTGCTGTCTTCGACCTCGGCGGCGGTACGTTCGACGTCTCTGTCCTGGAAATCGGCGATGGTGTCTTTGAAGTGAAGGCCACCAATGGCGACACCTTCCTGGGTGGTGAAGACTTTGACCTGCGTATCGTTGAATACCTCGCGGACGAGTTCAAAAAAGAAAACGGCATTGACCTGAAGGCCGACAAGCTGGCCCTTCAGCGCCTCAAGGAAGAAGCAGAGAAAGCCAAGAAAGAGCTGTCTTCTGCCACCTCCTATGAAGTGAACCTGCCCTTCATCACCGCGGACGCATCCGGCCCGAAACACCTCAACATCAAGCTCTCCCGCGCCAAGCTGGAAGCCCTGGTCGAGGATCTGGTCAAGCGTACCCTCGAGCCGTGCAAGAAAGCCCTGAAAGATGCCGGCCTGTCCGCATCTGACATTGACGACGTGGTCCTGGTCGGCGGCATGACCCGCATGCCGAAAGTCCAGGAAGCCGTGAAGTCCTTCTTTGGCAAGGACCCGCACAAGGGTGTGAACCCGGACGAGGTGGTTGCCATGGGTGCCGCCATCCAGGCTGGCGTCCTGCAGGGTGACGTGAAAGACGTCCTGCTGCTCGACGTGACCCCGCTGTCGCTGGGCATCGAGACGCTGGGTGGTGTCTTCACCCGCCTGATCGAGCGCAACACGACCATCCCGACCAAGAAATCCCAGGTCTTCTCCACGGCCGATGACAATCAGAACGCCGTGACCATCCGCGTCGCCCAGGGTGAGCGCGAGATGGCTGCAGACAACAAGGAACTGGGTCAGTTCAACCTGGAAGGCATTCCGCCGGCGCCGCGTGGCGTTCCGCAGATCGAGGTCACCTTCGACATCGACGCCAACGGTATCGTCAACGTGTCCGCCAAGGACAAGGCGACCGGCAAGGAACAGGCGATCCGCATCCAGGCTTCCGGTGGTCTGTCCGACACGGATATCGACCAGATGGTCAAGGACGCCGAGGCCAATGCCGAGGCGGACAAGAAACAGCGTGAACTGGTCGAGGCCCATAACGGCGCCGAAGCCATGATCCACCAGACCGAGAAACAGCTCGAGGAGTTTGGTGACAAGGTTCCGGCAGCCGACAAGGACGCCATTGAAACCGCGCTGAACGAGCTGAAAGAGGTCAAGGATGGCGAGGATCTCGAAGCCATCCAGCAGAAGACCCAGGCCCTGGTACAGGCCGCCATGAAGCTTGGCGAAGCCATGTATGCGGCCCAACAGGCGGAAGCCGGCTCTGAAGAGGGCGGTGCCGAGGCCTCTGGCGATGATGATGTTGTCGACGCGGAATTCTCCGAAGTTGACGACGACGCCAAAAAAGACGCTTAAGGTCTGATCAAGCCGGCCGGGTGTAAGCCCGGCCGGTCAGGCTTTTTGGGGGCGGTCATGCGCGAACTCGACCCGGTATCCTCGCCCTATGGGGCGTTTTCTCTTTCTCCTTCGGAGGAATGGTTGCGACGTGCGGCCATGAAACTGCCGGGCGACCGCCTGCGTCGTGCGGCGGAGAGCGTGGTTCGGCGCATCCTCATGTCCGGTGGCCGTGACATCGCGGATGTCGAGGTCTTTCCCGGTCAGCACGCGCGAGTCCACATGCGCGATAATCGCTGTGAGAAACGCGCCTTCGTCGGCTCGAAAACCTGGGACAGTGGTGAGCGCGCCGCCATTCGCGATGCCATCCGCAATATTCCTCGCGATCGGGAGCTGGTATTCTTGGATGCCGGTGCCAATGCCGGTCTCTACACGCTCTCAGTGCTGGCCGATGCGCGCAAGTTTGATCGCCCGGTCCGGGTGGTCGCGGTCGAGCCGGACGAGGAAAACCGCAGACGCTTGAATTTCAATCTTCAGGCATCACATGCAGAGCATGTTCACGTCGCTCCGTTCGCGCTGGGCGCGGAGGAAAAGCTGATCAGCCTGATCCAGGATGATCGCAATCGCGGCGAGGTCCGCATCAATGACACGGATGAAGACGGGACCATCCCGATGAAACCCCTGTCGATGGTGCTGGAAGAGGCTGGTGTCGACCATGTCGACATCATGAAAATGGATATCGAAGGTTTCGAGGAGCCTGTGCTCTCAGCCTTCTTCAAGATGTGGCCGCGTGAAAAATGGCCACGAACAGTATTGCTTGAGACGCTGCATGCAGGCGCTGCCATCACTGATGGCGCGCCGGGCCTGTGTCTCGAACAGGGTTACGAAGTGGCCCAGCAGATGCGGCAGAACGCAGTGCTGGTGCTGCCGGACGGTGAAACGACATGAGCAAGCGCGATTTCTACGAAATCCTCGGTGTCTCCAAGGGTGTGGACGAAAAGGAGCTGAAAAGCGCCTACCGCAAACTTGCGATGAAATATCACCCGGATCGCAATCCGGGCGATGAAGCAGCCGAGGCCAGTTTCAAGGAAGTCGGCGAGGCCTATGCCATCCTGTCCGATCCGGACAAGCGCGCTGCCTATGACCGCATGGGTCACGCCGCCTTTGAACAGGGTGGCATGGGTGGCGGCGGTCAGGGACCGTTTGGCGGTGGCGCCGGAGCGGCAGAATTCGCCGATATCTTCGAACAGGTCTTCGGCATGGGCGGAATGGGTGGCCGCCGTGGCGGTCGGTCCAACGGACCAGCGCGTGGCGCGGATTTGCGCTTTGATCTGGAAGTCTCGCTGGAGGACGCCTTCAACGGCAAGGAAGCTGAAATCGAGGTTCCGACCGCGATGGAGTGCGAGCGATGTGACGGCGAGGGTAATGAGCCAGGCACACCGATCGAAACCTGCCCGACCTGTAATGGTGCCGGCCGGATCCGTCGCAGCCAGGGCTTCTTCACCATGGAGCAGACCTGTCCGCAATGCGGTGGTCGCGGCAAGTATGTTGTCACGCCATGTCAGGAGTGCGACGGCGTTGGTCGAGTGCGCAAGAACCGGACCTTGTCCGTCTCCATTCCGGCCGGTGTCGAGGATGGCACGCGCATCCGCCTGGCGGGTGAAGGTGAAGCCGGCGGACGCGGTGGCCCGCGCGGCGACCTCTACATCTTCATCTCTGTTCGCCCGCACGAGATTTTCGAGCGCGACGGGCCAAACCTGTATTGCCGCGCCCCGTCCTCCATGGTCCAGGCCGCTCTAGGATGCTCCATCCAGGTGCCGACGATTGAAGGCGGCAAGGCCGAGATGAAGATCCCGGAAGGTGCCCAGACCGGACGCCGCATGCGGCTGCGAGGCAAGGGCATGCCCCGCCTGCGCGGTGGCAATCGTGGCGACATGATCGTCGAGCTGTTTGTGGAAACCCCGCGCAATCTGTGCGATCGCCAGAAGGAATTGCTGAAGGAATTCTGCGACCTCTCCGGCGATAACTGCAATCCCGACAGCGCGGGCTTCTTCAACCGGGTCAAACAGTTCTGGGACGACGTCACCACAGATGACGGCCGCCCCAGCGCGTAAAATTGCTCCGTGACATCGGGGCGCGGCTCGGACTAGGTTCGCGTCGATGTCTGAAACACACACCAAACCTCATCCGGAACGCTTTACGCCGATAGAGAGCCTGCTCTACCGGCACTCTCCACTGGGGTTCTGGGGCACGACGATTGCGGTTTTTCTGGTCTCTTTCGGCAGCTTTCTGCTGATCTGTCACATCACTCAGCGCCCACCCATCTATGAGATCGCCGCCGATGGTTCCATCACATTTCCCAATGTAGTCTGGATCGGGTTTGTGCTCTCCATGATCCTGACAACGGCGCTCGCTCTCAGCGAGAACGGAATCCAGTTATGGAAGGCGGTTGAAGAAGATTTCGTACTGACACTGAATGCCGATGGTGAACCCGCGGCGCGGGCCTTTGCGGCCGGCGTACCGACCAGCTGGCGCGGACGGTATCTCGGGTTTTTCTTTGCAGGTGCCGCGGCCGGGCTGGGATTCAACGTCTTCATGATCATGGTCAATGTCGGAACATTCGGGCTCTACATTCAGTCGGTCGGCCTGTGGTTCCTTGTCTTTGCCCCGATCCTCTACGGGCTGGGTGTGCGGGCTGGCGTTGATGTCGCCCGTGAAAGCGGCGAGCTGAAGCGCATTGTCCGTGATTATCTGGTCGTTGACCTCTACCACCTCGACCGACTGCATGTGCTGGGACGGATCGGACTGCGCGCCGCCTTGTCCTGGCTGTTGATGGCCGCCGTTCTCTTGCTGTTTGTGGTCGATCCGACCCAGATGGTTGTCGGCATTATCGCGGTGATGATCGCCATTGCCGGCGGGCTGATTGTCTTCACCAGCGCCGTGCGACCGGCTCACGACCAGATCCGAGCTGCCAAGGCGGCAGAACTGGACCGAATCCACGACCGTATGGCGCAATTGCGTGAACCGGCACTGGCCGGCGATGTGGAAGCGGCCTCGGCCCTCGCCGGTCTGACGGATTATGAAATCTGGATTGAACAACGTCCCGAATGGCCCTTATCTCCCACGGTTGCCCAGCGTTTCGCGCTCTATATCCTGATCCCTGTCCTACCGATCATTGCCTCTTACCTCTTTGAAAAGGCTGCTGATCTTCTTCTGCTTGGAGGCAGCTGATGACCCGTCCGATCCGTATCGCCATTCTCGGTCCTACCGGACGCCTTGGACGGGCGATCACCTCTGCCATCCTGGACAGTTCCGATTTCCAGCTCGTCGGTGCGATGGTTCGCTCCGAGTCCCGGTTTGCCGGCCATGATATCGGCGAAATTCTGGAACGCCGTCCGATCGGTGTCGCCGCCGAGACCCACCTTGAAGAGGCCGTGGAGAAGGCTGATCTGGTCATCGACTCCAGCCTGCCCACCACCACCATTGCCGCAGCCCAGCGTCTTGCATCGCTCGGAGGTCCGGCCCTGGTGACCGGCGTCACCGGAATGACCACACAGCAGGAAGAAATGCTGGGTGCTGCGGCGCAGCGCATCCCCGTCCTGCACGCCAGCAATTTTTCGCTGGGTGTTGCCGTGGCTGAAGCCCTTGTCGCCCAGGCGGCCGCTCTGCCGGCACGCGACTGGGATATCGAGATCACAGAAACCCACCACAAGATGAAAGCGGATGCGCCGTCCGGAACGGCTGTCATGCTCGGCCGGGCGGCTGCAAAGAAGCGAGGCATCTTCCTCGAAGAAGCTGCAGTCTGGAGCCGGGAGGGCTCGATGGGGCCGCGGGAGACCGGCACGATCGGTTTCGCCTCGTCCCGTGGCGGCTCCATTGTCGGTGAACACTCTGTCCGCTTTATCGCTGAGCTCGAGGAAATCACCATTTCGCACCGCGCTTTCGACCGGCGCATTTTTGCCAATGGTGCGCTGGAAGCGGCCCGATGGGTGTTCGCGGATGGAGCGGGCCGTCAGCCCGGCCTCTACACCATGCAGAACGTCGTTGCGGGCTAGCCACCCGCTCGCCGGGGTATCGCCGAATGATGGGCACAAGGTCCGGGCCGCCACACTGATAACCCTGTCAACCTCCCGACATCAATGCCAGCGCTTGCTGTCTTTCGGGAATACCGACATACTCCCGCCATTCCTAGAAAGTCAGGAGACGTCATGAGGCGCGCCGAACGTTTGATCCGAATTGTCCAGGCCCTGCGGGAAGCGGCTCCGGGCGCGGTTACAGCACAGGATATGGGCGAGAAATTCGAGGTTTCGGAGCGCACGATTTACCGCGATATCGCCCATCTGATAACGTCCGGGGCCCCCATCGATGGTGAAGCCGGCGTTGGATATGTGCTGCGGCCCGGATTCGACCTGCCGCCGATGACGTTCAGTTTTGAACAGCTTGATGCCCTGGCGCTTGGTGCCCGCTTTGTCCGCGCAACCGGGGACAAGGATCTCGCCTCGGCCGCTTCGGAAGCGCTTTCCAAGATCGAACACGCCCTTCCTGACACACACCGCCAGCGCCTGCGCTCGGCCCCCCTGTTCGCGATGATGCTGGACGAGACCGTACGCCCGGAGGCTTTTGCGCCGGTCCGCAACGCCATCGCCGATCGCCGCAAGCTGCGCATCCGCTATACCGCCCTGTCCGAACAGGACACGACCCGGATTGTCCGGCCCCTGGCGCTCACCTGTTTCGGTCGCGTCTGGCTGCTCACCGCCTGGTGTGAAATGCGTGATGATTTCAGGCATTTCCGCGCTGACCGCATCGAACGCCTGACCGTGCTTGCCGAGTCCTTCGAGGATGAACCCGGAAAAACCTTCGAGGACATGAAGGCCCGGGACGCCCACGCATCCGACGCCGCCTAGGTCGGCGCCACGCGCCGTTCTGGCCCGCGGCCGCCCTACCAGCTGCCGGTATTATCCATGGACATCCAGGGCTCTTCCGGCGCGAGTTTTTCACCGCGCTGGAGGAGCTCGACGGAAATCCCGTCCGGCGAACGCACAAAGGCCATGTGACCATCGCGCGGCGGACGGTTGATCGTGTAGCCCATGGCATCGAGATGGGCGCAGATTTCGTAGATATTCTCGACACGATAGGCGAGATGCCCGAAATTCCGGCCGCCGCCATACTCCTCCGGGTCCCAGTTATGGGTCAGCTCCACACAGGGCATGCCATCGGGCACCTTGCCGGAACCCGGCTCGAAACCCGCGCGCGCGATATCCTCATCCGTCGCCAGGAAAATCAGGGTGAAACGCCCCGGCTCGCTGTCATAACGCGAGCATTCCTTCAGACCCAGCCCGTCCCGGTAGAAACGCAGGCTGGCATCAACATCCGTCACGCGGACCATGGTGTGGAGGTATTGCATCAGGTCTGATCCTTGTTGGTATCGGTGGCCAACGGTCGCACTTTCTTGGCCCAGGCCGGGCGTTTGCGGGGGATGACCACATCATCCAGGGGTTCACCACGGGCGCGAGCCAGGGCAGCATTGAACGGTTCCGGGCGCCGGGCATGGTGCAGGCGCGCCATGACAAAGGCGACGCCAGCCCAGCTGAAACACATTCCGAAGAACATGTAGAACATCCACGGGTAATAACCGACATCATACCAGGGACCGCCATCCAGCCCGAGCACGATAATGGGCCAGAGCATCATCAGGGCCACTCCGATGACAGGTGTTGTCAGCAGGGCGACAAGCAAGGTCCCGCACGCATAAAGCGCCCAGCGCGGCTCATGTCCGGAGACATAGATTTTCAGGAAGGTTTCTCGATCCACGCCCTTGACGGTCCTGGTTCGGGAGCGCGATCGCTCTTCCCATTCGTCCACGGCATCGGTGCTGAGTTCACGTCGACGGTGAAACCAGTATCCAAACAGGATGATCGAGGCAGCAAGGACCGAGACGGCCGCGTAAACATAAGTCGCGTACATGGGGCATATATCTAGCGTCTCGCGGCCTCGTAGGCGAGCATTGCGCGCTTGCGTTCCACACCCCAGTGATAACCGGTCAGTTTCCCATTGCCTGCCAGTACGCGGTGACACGGGATCAGCCAGGAGACCGGATTGGCACCGACAGCTGCGCCAACGGCCCGCGACGCCTTGGCCGTACAGACAATCTCCGCAATCGCCTTGTAGCTGGTCGTGGCTCCGGGCGGGATGGTCAGCAGAGCTCGCCAGACCTGCCGCTGCCAGGGTGTACCGTAGAGTGCGAGCGGGATGCTTTCCTCACCACCGGGAACAAAAATGCGCTCAGCCCATTCCCGCGCCAGCCCGTCATCACGTTCATAGCTGGCCGCGGGATAGCGCGCCTGCAGATCCGCAAAACCCTGGGCAATATCAGGATCGGCAAAGGCCAGGGCCGACAGGCCCCTTGGGGCAATCAGCAAGATCGCCTCGCCAAAGGGCGACGGCGCCACACCCCAGCGAAAGCTCAGACCCTGTCCGCGTCGCTTGGCATCCCCGGGCGTGACGGCCTCATGTGCAATGAACAGGTCATGCAGGCGCCCCGGTCCCGAGAGCCCTGCCTCAAAACTCGCATCGAGCATGCAGGCCCCGTCATCGAGCGCTTCGCGCGCTGCGCCGTGCGCCAGCGCCCCCACATATTTCTTCGGACTGACGCCGACCCAGCGCTGGAAAACGCGCTGGAAATGGTGCGGCGACAGGCCGGCGCGGGCGGCCAATGTGTCCAGGTCGGGATGATCGCGCCAGTTCTCGCCTATGAAATCGAGCACTTCAGTGATGCGCGGATAATCGCGGCTGGCTTCGTCGAGGGTGTAGATTTGTGCAGTCATGGGCCCAGACTAACGCCCCTAGTGCACGGCTCCACCCGGATCTTGCGCCGGACCTGTATTTCTTGCGCGCATGATTGCATCAGCAAGGGCGTCCGCGAAATCGCCGCGTTCCTCCGGGCTGAGGAATGAGGCCAGCACCAGTGCCTTGCCGTGTGCGCGCAGGGCGACCTGGCTGTGGTGTTCCTTGGGATTGATCAGATCCAGCTTCACCCAGGCCGTGGGCAGTCGGAAGCGACGCATATGCCCTGTGGGGTGACGCCGGACCACCTCGATATCGCGGGCATCCACACGCACCCATTCGCGCGCCTTGCCGTCACGATAGGAAATCCGGAATGCGACCCAGACCAGTATCGCATCCAGACCAAAAAACGGCATGACGGGCCAGGCCCCGATGGTGATGAATAACATGCCGGCCGTGAAGGAAATCAAGCCGATTGCTATCATCAGCGCCAGAAAGGCCGGATTGCGCAGCGACCGGTTGGGCGCGAGTTCAGCATCCATGAAAACAGGACCGTGATAACGTTCAACGGTCGCGGCTTCTGCAGGCCAGGTTTCCACGATGGATCTCATGCTTCCTAATCTAGGGCGTGAGGCCGGGCTGGCCAATGCGCAACAAACGGGATGACAGCCGTGACGGGCTCTGCTTGTTTGCCGCCATGACCAGCAAGACCGCAAAACCTCGCAAGAAGACCAAGCGTGCACCGCGCGGCCTCAATCGCGAACAGGCGCTCGACTTGTTTGCCCGCCTGGCCCAGGATCGCCCTGACCCCAAGACCGAGCTCAACTACACCAACCCCTACACGCTGGTCGTGGCTGTGGCCCTGTCAGCCCAGGCCACCGATGTGGGAGTCAACAAGGCGACCGAGAAACTTTTCGAAGAGGCGGACACGCCGGAGAAGATGCTGGCCCTGGGCGAGGACCATGTCCGCGACCGCATCAAGACCATCGGCCTGTTCCGCAACAAGGCCAAGAATGTCATCGCGCTGTCGAAAATGCTGATCGAGGACTTTGGTGGCGAGGTGCCGGCGGATCGCGACAACCTGGTCAAACTGCCGGGCGTGGGTCGCAAGACGGCCAATGTCGTGCTGAACGAAGCCTTCGGACAGCCGACGATCGCCGTGGACACGCATATTTTCCGGGTGTCCAACCGCACCAAGCTGGCGCCGGGCAAGAATCCGGATGAGGTTGAAGCACGGCTCGAGAAAATCACGCCGGACGAATTCAAGCTGGGCGCCCACCACTGGCTGATCCTGCACGGACGCTATCTCTGCAAGGCGCGTAAGCCGGAATGCTGGCGCTGCCCCATCGAGGATATCTGCCAGTTCAAGGAAAAGACGCCGACCCCGACCTAGCTCGGTCACGCCGCTATCGTCGGCACGCCCTTGCTGTTCCTCGGGTCTAGCCCGCGGCGAGCGCCTTGAGTGCCGCCGCGAAATTCGGGCCAAATTGCGGGCCCTGTTCCGGGTAGAGATAGGGCTCAATCAATTCGAGCTCGATCAATACGAGCTGACCGTCCAGGCCTCGCAGCATGTCGACACGGGCATAGAGCAGATCGCCCGTCACCGAATCCAGCACCGACCGGGCCAGTGCAAGCTCGTCTTCGCTGGGCGTGTGGATGGTTTCCGATCCGCCATATTCCGACTGGACACGATAATCGCCAGCCGCAGGCCGCTTCAGTGCGCAATGAGAGAAACGGCGGTTGAAGAAGAGGAATGCATATTCCCCCTCCTGAGAAACAGAAGGCAGGAAAGGCTGGATCATGCACTCTGCCGGTGGCAGGTCTCCAACGTCGGGAAGCGCGTCCCCCTTGCGGATCCGCGCCTGGCGCCACGCGCCTGCGCCAAGGACGGGCTTCACCACGATATCATCACAGGCCAGTGTCTCGAATGCGGCCTCGATCGTTGTGTCGTCTGCCCGATCCGCCCAGACCGTCGGGATCATGGGAGCTCCACGCTCGGCAAGATCCTTCAGATAGGTCTTGCGCTTGTTCCAGCGCACGGTTTCCAGCGGGTTGAGCAGCTTGCTCTCTGCATGGCATCGGGCAAGGAAGTCCCCGAAGGCCTCCGGCTTTTCCATGTAATCCCAACACGTGCCAATGACGATCGCATCATAATATCGCGGTTCGAAGTCCGGGCTGTCCCAGATCCGTGCCTCCAGCTGGATACCCGCAGCCCGACACGCCGGCTCCAGCGCATTGAATTCGAGATCATGCTCCCAGTGATCCTTGCGCGCATCCGGGCTGGACTTGAACATGCAACTGGCGGTGAGAAAGGCGACGCGCATCGGCTGACCTCTATTGGATCCAAAAACAGGAGCTCCCTACGCCCTCCCTGTCATGCCCGCAAGGCTTGCCCTCAAGCCAGGCTGCGATTAACCCTGCCTGCAATCTTTCAACTGCGCCCAGCGCCAACTTCCGGAACTTCCCAATGTCCCAGTCCAGGTATGATGTCCTCGCGGTCGGCAACGCCATTGTCGATGTCCTCTCACCAGCCACCGACGCCTTCCTGGAAAGCCAGGGCATTCCCAAGGGCGCGATGAACCTGATCGATGAGGAACGCGCGACCAGCCTGTATGCGGACATGCAGCCCGGCAAGGAAGCCTCGGGTGGCTCTGCCGCAAATACCGTTGCGGGCATTGCGTCGATGGGTGGCAAGGCCGCGTATATCGGCAAGGTCGCAGACGATCAGCTGGGTGAGATCTTCACGCACGATATCCGGGCCATCGGGGTGGATTTTGATACACCGCCGCTCAAGAACGGGCCGGCCACTGCGCGCTGCCTGATCAATGTGACACCGGATGCCCAGCGCTCCATGTCCACCTTCCTCGGTGCCGCGGCCCTGGTCACTGAAGAGGATGTCGCTGCCGATGCAGACAAGCTGCGCGCGTCGTCCATCATCTACCTGGAAGGGTATCTGTTTGATCGCGAGGAAGCCAAGCGAGGCTATGTCCATGCCGCAGAGCTGGCGGCAGCGGCGGGCAAACGCACGGCCCTGACCCTGTCAGACCTGTTCTGTGTCGACCGCCACCGCGCGGCCTTCCGTCACCTCGTCGCGAACCATATCGACATCTTGCTGGCAAATGAGGCGGAAATCACGGCCCTTTACGAGACCGAGGACTTCGATGAAGCGGTGCGCCTGGTTGGCCGCGATGTTGGCGTCGCAGCCATCACCCGCAGCGAAAAGGGTGCCGTCATCGTGCGCGGTGACGAGGTCGTTTCGGTGGCTGCCGCACCGGTTTCCCAATTGGTCGACACGACGGGAGCGGGCGATCTGTTTGCAGCGGGCTTCCTGTTAGGACTTGCGCGCGATTTGAGCCTCGAAGACGCAGGGAAAATGGGTGTGATCTGTGCCGCAGAGATTATTTCTCACTTCGGTGCGCGTCCCGAGACCGATCTGAAATCTCTAATTGAGGCAGGCGGAATAGATCTGGAGTAAACAAGATCTAAACGCGATTTCTCGAATTTATCGAAAAAAATCAGGGCTATTAACCACACCTCAAATGGTTTTTGCCATTTTACCCCCAGATAAACGGGCCGATTAGAAAATCAGCCCTGATAATTGGTGGAGTAAACACGGTCCCATGACCGTGCTGTGGGGTTAAAATGGCGCCCATCCGCAAAGCGGTGTCGAGAGTCATGCGTTCGCTTGTGATGAAGTTCACACTTCTCACGGGTGCACTGATTTTCGCGATGACGTTCATGCTGATGACGTTGGAAAGCGTGTCTGCGCAACGCGAGACACGCAATCTGCTGATCGATCGAAATATTGCTTCGCTAAGCTCTGCTGCCAGCCGCCTGGCAGACAGTTTCAGCTCACGCGATGTCGAGTTTGTTGGCGCGTTCCTGACGGAATTGCGCGACAATATGGGCGCCGATGAGATCTACGCCCTGAACAATCGCCGCGAACTATTTGTTGAGGCCCTGGCCGATCCGGGTACGGCGGGATCCATCCGCGCGTCCGCAATTGCTGTCGCCTCGCTGGGCGCGGGTGATATCCGCCATGAGCTGAATGGTACAACGCTGCAGCTGGCGGTTCCGGCCTATACGAGCCAGCGCCGTCTGTCCGGCGTGATCTACGCCCAACTCGAACTGACCGAGCTGGTGGCCTCCCGCAATGCCATGATCAAGCGCCAGGCGCTGCTGGCCATGTTTGCGCTCGGTGTGTTCCTGCCCCTGGCCGCGTTGCTGGTCGGCCGGGCCCTGCGTCCGATCCAGACACTGACCGAGGCGGCGCGTCATGCGTCCTCCAAGACGCTGGACACCCGCATCCGCATCAATACCGGCGACGAGCTGGAAGTGCTCGCCAATGCCTTCAACCGGATGTTCGCGCGACTGGACGGCAATCTGAAGCGGATCCACCGCCTAGCCTATGTCGACATGGTCACCGAACTTCCCAACCGGGAACGTTTCCGCAAGGAGACCGAGCGGGTGGCGCGCAAGGCGCTGGAAGAAGATTTGAGCGGCGCGGTTCTGTTTGTCGATCTCGATCGGTTCAAACGGGTCAATGACAGCCTGGGAATTGGCGAGGGCGACCGGATCCTTGAAATGGTCGGCCGTCGCCTGACGGAAGTTGTGCGGGGCTGTGATCTCGCTGCGGGTCGGACTGATGACCCCTCCATGGTCGCACGCCTCGGGGGTGACGAGTTCACGGCCCTTTTGCCGACCATCAGCGACAGTGCCGATGCAGCCCGCGTCGCCAACAAGCTGGTCGATGCCATCCGCCTGCCCTTCGAAATCAGTGGTCACCAGGTCTTCCTGGGCGCCAGTATCGGTGTTGCCGTGTTCCCGCAGGACGGTGCGGATCCGGAGACGCTGATGCGTCATGCCGACCTCGCCATGGCGCATGCCAAGCGGGCCGGCGGGTCTGCAGCCCAGTTCTTCGAGCCGACGATGAACCAGTCTGCGTTCGAACGCCTGGTGCTGGAAAACGAGCTGCGCGATGCCGTGCAAAAGGATGAGCTGGTTGTCTTCTATCAGCCCAAGGTGCTGATGAAGGACGGTTCCATCGCCGGCGCAGAAGCCCTGGTGCGCTGGCAGCATCCGACTGCCGGGCTTCTCTCGCCGGGTGCGTTCATCGAAGCCGCTGAGGAGTGTGGTCTCATTGCCGAAATCGGTGACTGGGTGCTGCGCAGAGCGTGTAACCAGGCCGCCAGCTGGCGCGCTGCCGGCCTCGAGATCCCGGTTGCGGTGAATGTCTCGGCCATGCAGTTCGACCGCGAAGGCTTTTCTCAAAGCGTGATCGAGGCCCTGGAAGACGCCAATCTTCCACCGCATCTGCTCGAGCTGGAATTGACGGAATCCGTCGCCATGGAAAATCCGGAGCGCGTGATCGAACAGGTCCAGCCGCTGCGCGACAAGGGTGTGAATTTCGCCATTGATGACTTCGGTACGGGACACTCCTCCCTCGCCTATCTGACACGCATGCCGTTCGACGTTTTCAAGATCGATATGAGCTTCGTGCGGAACATGACGACAGATCCGCACTCGCGCATCGTGGTTGAGACCATCCTGGCGATGGCGAAATCACTGAAGCTGGAAACGGTGGCGGAAGGCGTGGAAACGCCGGAACAGATGGCCATGCTCAAGGCCCAGGGTGCGACCCTGGCCCAAGGTTTCCTGTTCGGCCGTCCGATGCCCTATGACCAGTTCATCGAGCACGCGGAAGAAGCCAGTGTCCCGCGCGCTGTCGGCGAATAAGCACCGGTAATCCGGCTTCATCATGGACCCGGGGGTTGATCCGGAAGGCCGGATTGGCCAAATGCTTGGTTTCACGTGAAACGGAGCTGCTCCATGACCCAGGATTACGCGGACGCCTCGAAATGGCGCGGAACCACCATTTGCGCCGTGCGCAAGAATGGCCGCCTCGTCATCGGCGGAGACGGTCAGGTCTCCATCGGGCCCACGGTCATGAAGGGCAATGCCCGCAAAGTGCGGCGTCTCGCAGGGGGTCGCGTGGTCACCGGGTTTGCCGGCGCGACAGCCGATGCCTTCGCCCTGTTCGAACGGCTTGAGGCCAAGCTGGAACAGCATCCATCCCAGCTCGCACGCGCATGCGTGGAACTCGCCAAGGACTGGCGCACCGATCGCTATATGCGCCGCCTGGAGGCCATGCTGATTGTTGCCGACGCCGAAGCGACCTTCCTGCTCACCGGTGCCGGCGATGTGTTCGAACCGGAAGATGGTGTTATCGCTGTCGGTTCCGGCGGGAATTTCGCCCTGTCCGCGGCCCGTGCCTTGATGGATTACGAAGATGATCCGGAGGTCATCGTACGCAAGGCGATGGAAATTGCCGCACGGATCTGCGTCTACACCAATGACAACCTGATCATCGAGACCATCGAGGCCAGCTGACCGCGTCGCACACAGAAATCCAGGCTGTTGTTTCGATCGCCCGGCCGGCGCGTTGTCAGGCCGTCGCGAACACCTGGGATTCATCCCGAAAGCTCTTGAACTCCAGGGTGTTGCCCGCCGGGTCCCGAACGAAGAATGTGCCCTGCTCTCCCGCCTGCCCTTCGAAGCGGACATAGGGTTCGATGACGAACGGCGTTCCTGCTGCGCGAAACCGTTCGGCCAGGGCCTCCCAGTCTTCCCAGTCCAGGATCAGTCCGAAATGGCGCACAGGCACGTGTTTGCCATCGACCTGCCCGGTCTGGGCCGGCGCACATTCCTCCGGTGCCAGATGAGCAACCACCTGATGACCGAACATATTGAAATCAATCCAGTTATTCGACGATCGCCCCTCCGGACAACGCAATAGTTCACCGTAGAAGCGTCGCGCTGCCTCGAGATCATCTACCGGAAAGGCCAGGTGGAATCGGGGTCGGGACATGGTGGATCTCACATCAGGGCTGGTTTTGGCTCTCTGCTCTGATTACATCCTTTGCTGACTTCAACAAATGGCCTGCCTCATGACAGACTTCTCACCCCGCGAAATCGTATCCGAACTCGACCGGCATATCGTCGGTCAGGCCGAAGCCAAGAAGGCCGTTGCCATTGCCCTTCGCAATCGCTGGCGCCGGCGGCAGCTGGACACGGACCTCGCGGAGGAAGTGACACCAAAGAACATTCTGATGATCGGACCGACCGGCGTCGGCAAGACCGAGATTTCCCGGCGCCTGGCCAAGCTGGCCCAGGCCCCCTTCATCAAGATCGAGGCCACCAAGTTTACCGAAGTGGGCTATGTCGGTCGGGATGTGGACCAGATCGCAAGGGATCTGGTGGAGATTGCCATCAGCCTGGTGCGCGAGAAGAAACGCGAGGAAGTCAAAGCCCAGGCCCACGCCGCAGCGGAGAACCGCGTACTGGAGGCCCTGGTCGGGCCCTCTGCGAGCGAATCCACCCGCGAGAGCTTCCGAAAGCGGTTGCGTTCCGGCGAGCTCGACGACAAGGATGTCGAGATCAAGATCTCCGAACAGAGCTCGCCCATGCAGATGCTGGATATTCCCGGCATGCCAGGCGGTGGTGGCGCCGGCGTGCTCAATCTCGGTGACATCCTCGGCAAGGGTTTCGGACAGCAGACCAAGACCGTGCGGATGAAGGTCAAGGACGCCTATGAGCCGTTGATCAACGAGGAAGCCGACAAGCTGATTGATGACGCCCAGATCACCACCGAGGCCATCAAGCTGGCCGAAAATGAAGGCATCGTCTTCCTCGACGAGATCGACAAGATCGCAGCCCGCTCTGACGCTCGCGGCGGCGATGTCAGCCGCGAAGGTGTCCAGCGCGACCTGCTTCCGCTGATCGAGGGAACAACCGTGTCCACCAAGCATGGCGCGGTGAAGACCGACCACATCCTGTTCATTGCGTCCGGCGCATTCCATGTCGCCAAGCCCTCAGACATGCTGCCTGAACTCCAGGGCCGCCTGCCGATCCGGGTCGAGCTCTCCGCCCTGACCAAGGAAGACTTCCGGCGCATTCTGACCGAGCCTGAGGCCAGCCTGATCCGCCAGTACACGGCCCTGCTGGAGACAGAAGGCGTGACCATCACCTTCTCCGAGGACGCCATCGACGCCATTGCTGAGCTCGCGGCAAACGTGAACTCCACCGTTGAGAATATCGGCGCCCGTCGTCTTCAGACCATTATGGAAAAGCTGGTGGAGGAGATTTCCTTCACGGCGTCCGACCGCTCGGGCGAGACCATCGAGATCAATGCCGACTATGTCCGCACGCAGGTCGGGGAATTGGCCAAGAATGCGGACCTGTCCAAGTTTATCTTGTAGGCGCCTTGCCGGGCGGCCTGACCCGCAGTGTCACATAGAACGCCCCGGCACCGCCATGTCGGGTATGGGCTGCCGAGTATCCTGACACCCACTGACTCAGGTTCTGGTTTCCCAACCATTCCGGCAGCTTACGCCTCAGAACACCGGGCTTTTCGGGATATTCCCAAGGCTCGTTTTCACGCTCTCGCTGGGACAGGCCCTTGCCCGTGATCACCAGGACATTGCGGTAACCCTCATGCCAGGCCATGCGCAGGAAATGAGTCAGTGTCGACAGAGCCTGGTCCTGGGTCAGACCGTGCAGGTCAATCCGCGCATCTAGATCCAGCTTGCCGCGCCTGTGGCGCTTCTCTGCACTGCGGTCAACCGGAACTGGCGCGTGGTGGTGCGGCGGATGCGGATGACCAGACAGCCGGGCCGGCCGTTTCGGCGCCGGCTTTTTCCCGGTTTTGACAGGCTCGGCAGCGGGCCGGGGGTCATCTTCCTCCAGCGCGCGCGCCTTGCTCTCGTCCATTGGCTTTACGGACTGCGCAATCTTGCGCCATTCCGCCTTTTCGCCCGGGCTGAGTGTGCGTTTGCGGAACATGGTCGTTCCTATGCCGGCGGAGTCGCATCAATGATGCGCTGGGCAACAGCAGTCGGCAGCAGGACGTACCAGCTGGCCTGCGCGCGGGTCGTCCCGGCCCGCCGCTCTGCATCAGAGCCCCACCCCCAGAAAAAATCACCGCGTATGGGGCCATTGATCGCGCCACCGGAATCCTGGGCAACCACCAGGCCAGACCAGGTATCCAATTCAGGCAGATCAGCTGTCAGCCAGATGGGAACACCATGCGCATGCTGCGAGGTATCCACCGCGATTGAGGCCATGGGCGTCAGCGGTAGACCGGCCGATCCCGCAGGCCCGAGATCCGGATCGGTCAGGGGCTGGGTCTGGAAGAAGACATAACGCGGATTGACGGCAAACAGCTCTGCCGTCGCTTCGGGCCCGTTCGCATTGAGCCAACGCTCAATCCCCTGCTTCGACGCGGCGTGGCGCTCGAGTTCTCCCCGACGGATCAATTCGCGACCGATGGAGCGATAGGGCAGACCATTATGCGCGGCAAAGGCGGCACGTTCCTGGTGACCATCCGGGTAAACCAGGCGGCCGGAGCCCTGGATCTGCAGGAAAAAGACATCAATCGGGCGGCCCCAGGCGATCACATCACCGCGGTCCTGACGCTCGATCTCATCCCGATCGCGATAGAAGACCAGCTCGCCACCCTCGACCCGGCCCACAAGGCGACGCCCGGCGAGGGTCTCGTCAAATCGCCCGAGATCCACCGTTACAAGATCATCGGGGCGACGACGCAGCGGTTGCGAAAATTCGCTATCGGCGCGCTCTCGCACCTCGACAAAGGGTTCGTAATACCCGGTCAGCAAGCCGGTATCGGCAGGTTCGACCGTCTCGTCTTCGGCGATCGCGGTGATGCGGACAGGCTGAAAGGCCGCTTCAAGTGCTGCACGCCGGGAGGCCGCATCAGACCCGGCCAGCATGGCGGCGGCACAGGCGGCGCGCCAGTCGCCGACCGTTCCCGCCCATTCGGCCCGGGGGTTGAGCGGCCGGTCATCGGCCCAGCCCTGCCATCGCTCGCAGGAGCGCAGAAACGCGGAAATACCATCCAGAGGGTCGGCCGATTGCCAGTCGCGAAGCGCGTCCCAATGTGCGGGGATCAATTGAAGCTGGTCTGGGAGAACGAGCTCAGGTTGAACAGTCTCGTCTACCGGTTCCTCAACCGGTTCGGGCTGCTGGCAGGCCGCCAGGAAAACGAGGCTGGAAAGAAGCCCGGACTTAAGCCACCGAGACACTGCACAACTCCCAATTGGGATCCGAACTCGTGGTCTTGCGCTCGAACGTCCAGTATTCGACGGTCTTGGCCAGATTGGCGAGGTCACCGGAAACGCGGTTTCCGTCTTTGTCCAGCGTTTCCGTGGCGATTTCCGCTTCAAAACGGACCTTGACCCGCGCCGTTCCCGATCTGTGTTCGGCCTCGGTGATGTCGGCCGACTTGATGCGATCAATCTCCGACTTCACGGTCTCGCCCCGGCTCTCCCGGTCGTTAATCGCCCGTTCGTAACGGTCGAACACGGCGGAGGCCAGAAGTCCCGACAAACGATCCCGGTCACCGGCTGCAAAGGCCTCGACAATCATCCGATACGCTGCCTTGGCGCCCTCAACAAACTCGTTCGGATCAAAACGGGAGTCCGCTGCGGCAATGGCCTCCAGGCCCGCCGCCGCAGGACCTTCAAAGGCCGGGCGCAGATTGGGCTGGGCAGGGCCGCGGTCCAGGCCGGCCGGGTTACGATTGTCCGATGTCGGGGCTTCCATATGGCCTTCATGCCGTCCCAGCACGGTGAACAGCTTGAAGCCGAAGAAGACGGCTATTCCGCCAAAGATTAGAATGGTGAGAACGTCGATCATTCTTTCAGGGCCCTGACTGGCTGTGAAATTGGCTCCAGATACCAATACTAGAACATTCTGGCGTTTCGTCAGCTAGTTCAATATCAGGCGTACAGCTTGCCGCTGTTCTGCTCGCATGCTAACCGGCCCGCTTCGTGTATTTGGCCCGTGGGCCAATTGATCAACGCTGACCCGCCAGGGGAATATTATGGCCGACGCTCCGACCACGCCTGCTGAAGGCGAAATGCCGAAAGTTCCGTCGCTTCGCATTCTGACCCAGTTCATCAAAGACCTGTCTTTCGAGAACCCGTCTTTCACGGAAGCCACTCGCAGTCAGAAGCCGCCGAACATCGACCTCGGTATTGACGTCCAGGCCCGGACGCTGTCTCCGGACACCTATGAAGTCACGCTGAACTTTTCGGCGCGCGCTGTCGCGGAAGACGAAGCTGTCGTGTTCATCGCCGAGCTGGCCTATGCCGGCGTTTTCCAGATGGCAAACATCTCGGACGCAGATCGCGAGCCTTTCCTGCTGATCGAATGCCCGCGCATGATCTTCCCGTTCGCTCGCCGCATCCTGGCTGATGTCACGCGCGATGGTGGTTTCCCGCCGCTGATGCTGGATCCGGTCGATTTCGCGAACCTGTATCGCGCTCAGCTGGCCAAGCGCGCAGCTGCAGCCCAGGGCGCCGAGACCAACGGCAATGGCGACCCGGCCGCTGCCAACTAACTGACAGACTGAAGCTGTTTCCAGAGCGCGCCTTCGCCCATCTCGTCAATAAAGGCGCTATGGGCGGCGCGCTCTGTGTCGTTGACGCGTGATTCAAGCGGGCGTTGACGTTGGGGGCGGCTTGGAAATTCGACCTTTCCACCCTTTGACTTAGCCTGCCCGGACAGATCCAGCGCGCGCGTCCGCCCGCCCGTTAGCTCCAGATAGACTTCTGCCAGCAGCAGGGAGTCGATCAAGGCTCCGTGTTTTTCGCGGATTTCCAGCGAGATATCGAAACGCTTGCAGAGAGCGTCGAGAGAGACGTAACTGCCCGGGAACATGGCCCGCGCAATGCGGGCCGTGTCCTTGAACCGGTCCTCGGGATAGGGGTCTCGGCCCAGCCGCTCCATTTCCATATTGATGAAGCCGCGGTCGAACGGCGCGTTGTGCGCCACCATGACGGCATCACCGACAAAATCGGCGAACTCCTGTGCAACCTCGGCAAAGACTGGCTTGTCGGCCAGGAACTCATCCGTCAGGCCGGTGATATCGACCACTTCCTGCGGCGTGGATCGCTGTGGGTTGATATAGGCGTGAAAGGTTTTTCCGGTCGGGATGCAATCAATGACCTCGACACAGCCCAGCTCGGTGATGCGGTCCCCGGTATTGGGGTCGAGGCCTGTGGTCTCGGTATCGAATACTATTTCCCGCATCAGCCCTTTTCGCCCCGTGTCTTGTGCTGCCGGATATCGGCCAGGATATCGCGCACTTGTTCGCGGGCGGATTCAAGCCCCTGGGAGGTCTCAACCGCATAGTCGGCGCGCTTCAGCTTTTCCGATTCCGGCATTTGTCTGGCAAGTATCAAATCCAGCTTTTCTTCAGTCATGCCGGGTCTTTCGAGCACTCGCGCACGGCGCACAGTGTCAGGAGTATGGCACACGACCACGACATCAACAGCCGCTTCACCTCCTGTTTCAAAAAGAAGCGGGATATCGAACAGGACAATATCGATTTCCTGTTCCCGGGCTGCAGCCACAAAGGCGGCGCGGGCGGCTTCCACCAGCGGATGCACAATCGCTTCGAGCTTGCCGAAACCGACTGGGTCCTCGCGGAGCACCGCGGACAGTTTGCCCCGATCGATCGCGCCATCGCTCAACACATCACCAAAGGCCTTGCTGACCGGCCCGATTGCAGCGCCACCCTTTGCGTAGAGTTCATGCACAGCGGCATCAGAGTCGAACACCGCAACACCTTGCTCAGCGAACAGTGCAGCTGTCGCTGATTTCCCCATTCCGATCGATCCTGTCAGGCCAATGCGGATCATTCATGGGACTCCAGGGCTTGTACCAATAGCGATCGGATATCGGCCTGCTCCGGTGCGGCGCAGCCAAAGAAGGCCTGGAAACTTGGCTTGCCCTGTTCAATCAACATGCCCAACCCGTCGATACCAAGCAGGCCGCGGGCGCGCGCATCGGCCAGAAACCGCGTTTCCAGCGGCGTGTAGACCGTATCAACCGCGACCAGATCTTCCCCTGCTTGCGACCAGTCCATTTCCAGAGGAATCTGGCCCTTGAGACCGAGAGACGTTGCATTGACGACGATATCGACTTCGCCAAGCAGACGGCTGCGATCATCCCAGGACAAGATCTCTGAATTGGGGGCCAGGTCCCGGGCAATCTCCCGGGCTTTGCCCAGGCTCCGATTGGCAATCGCGACATCGCTGGCGCCTGCGTCCAAAAGCCCATAGGTGACTGCACGAGATGCGCCACCCGCGCCAAGAACCAGGACGGACCGACCTGCCGGTTCAACGCCTGCCTTCCTTAAAGATGAAATGAATCCATAAGCATCGGTATTGTCGGCATGGATTTCACCATCGACTGATGTCAACAGGTTGGCAGCACCGATTTTATCCGCAGCGTCCGAGATCCGGTTGGCGATCATCAAGGCGTCGGTCTTGTGCGGCAAAGTTACATTCAGCCCTTTCAGCCCGGCGCGAAACAAGGCCGATACGACGGGCGCGAACATGTGAGGGGTCGCGATATAGGGGGTGTAGATGGCATTGATCCCTGCCGACTCAATCCAAGCGGACATCATCAAGGGCGACAATGAATGTGCGATGGGTTGACCGATTACGCCGGCCGTGAGGGCTGCTCCGGTCGGTCTCATGTCTCGATAACTCCCAGTTCACGCAGCGCCGTCAAGAACGGCAATAAGGGCAAGCCGAGGATGGCGTAATAATCGCCTTCCACTTTTTCGAACAATTGAGCGCCCAAACCTTCATAGGCATAAGCTCCAACACTTGCAGTCAGCGCGTCTCCCGCCTTGCCGAGATAGGCGTCGAGAAAGCCCTCGGAAAATTCGCGGACGTGAATGGTCGAGGTTTGCGACCAACTCCACACCTCATTGCCGTTACGATGAAGCGATAGACCGGAATGGAGATAGTGTGGACGGCCCCGCATCTTGATGAGACGGTCGCGCGCCAGTGATGCATCCGGCAGTTTGTCGAGCAACTCGCCGTCCAGTTCCATGGTCTGGTCAGCACCCAAAACGAAGACGTCGGGCATCTGGTTGGAAACGTCCGATGATTTCGCCCGGCCCAATAGCAATGCCATTTCCCTGGGTGACAACGCGCTGTTGGTGCGTTTGAGTTCCGCTTCGTCAACACTGGACTTGTTGATCGTGAAAGGCACCTGCGCCTGTTCGAGCACCAATCGGCGGATCTGACTGCCGGAGGCCAGGACCAGTTGTTCAGGCATCTCGTGCTCTTTTCTCGTTGAGGAGGTTGATAATTTTCGCAGCGGTCTCTTCGATGGAACGGCGGGTCACATCAATCGATGGCCAGCCGTGTTTTGCGTATAGCCGTTTAGCGTGCAGGACTTCCTCGCGGACCGAAAAATCATCGATGTAGTCCGTATCCCGACCCTCATTGAGGCTGAGCAGGCGGTTGCGGCGAATTTGAACAATTCGCTCCGGCGAAGCCGTCAAGCCAACGATCAAGGGGTTTTTCAGACTGGCAAGGTCGGTCGGCAGCGGCGCAGATTGCACCAGGGGAATGTTTGCAGCCCGATAACCGCGGTGCGCCAGATAGATACTGGTCGGCGTTTTCGAGGTCCGGCTCACGCCCAGTAGTACAATGTCCGCGGCCTCGAAATTATCGCCCTGGCCGTCATCATGCGCCATCGTGTAATTCATCGCCTCGATGCGATTGTAATACTGAGCATCCAGGGATCGCTGGGCGCCGGCGCGGCTGGCGATCGGGCGGGCGAGATAAGAGCTCAACGTCGCCAGCATGGGATCGAGAACGGCGATAGCCGGCACGCCGATTTCCATACAGCGGGTTTCCAGCTCCCGGCGTAGATCCGGATTGACGATCGTGTACATGACCACGCCCGGATAACCGGCGATTTCCTCAAGCACCCGGTCGAGCTGGCGCGAGGATCGGACGAGGGCATAGAGGTGCTCGAGCGGATTGGTGTTCTCGAACTGCGCGACAGAGGCCCGCATCACTTCCATCAGGGTTTCGCCGGTTGAATCGGAAACCATGTGGATATGAAAACAGGTATCAATCTGGGGTCGTTCGGTGTCAGTCATCACGCGCTCGGTCTGTTAACGACTTGTTAATAACTTCCGCTGTTGTCCTCAATCACCCGATCGACGATTTTCGGCTGTGGGTAATACTCGGTCATACCCCGATAATTTCACATATTTGTCCACAGCTCGCCTGTGTGTTGATAAGCCTGTGAGTGATTTTTCCGGGGATAATCATCCAACAGGATTATACCTCTTTTTTCAACAGGGCCAAATTCAATAAATATATGAATTATCTTACTTTCCCAGCTTATCAAGACAATGGTTTCCAGCTGAGAAATCGGGTTATCCAGTGGTAATATAGCCCGTTGGTATGCGGATAAATCAGATACCCACGAAACCCACGGCACAACAACAACGACTCCTTTAAATCAATTTATAAGGGGAAGTGAAAACGACGCATTGAACCTGTGGACGGAGCGTCCTAAAGCACTCGGTATGACCGATGCTGTTTCGAAACCGATCCTCAATGTCCTGAAAGGTGAGACGCTCTCACCGCCTCCGATCTGGATGATGCGCCAGGCAGGCCGTTATCTGGCGGAATACCGGGAAGTGCGCTCCCGGGCCAAGGACTTCATTGATTTCTGCTTCTCCCCGGATCTTGCGTCCGAGGTGACACTTCAACCGATCCGCCGGTTTGGCTTTGATGCAGCGATCATGTTCGCGGACATCCTTTTGATCCCGATTGCCCTGGGCCGCCGGGTCTGGTTCGTGACAGGCGAAGGACCCAAGCTGGACCCGTTCGACGTCGCCAATTTCCAGGAGCTGGCTGACAAGCGTGATGATAGCGTGCTTGCATCAATCGGAGAGACCTTGCGTTTGACCAAGGCGGAACTGCCTGCAGAAACGACACTGATTGGCTTCGCAGGCGCGCCCTGGACGGTTGCTACCTACATGGTTGAGGGCGGAGGCTCGAAAGACCGGTTCAAGACCCGGGTCGCTGCTTATGACCAGGCCGAGGCGTTCGATGCGATGATGGATATCATTGCCGATGCGACCGCAGACTATCTGGTCATGCAGGCCCATGCCGGTGCGGAAGTCCTGAAGATATTCGACAGCTGGGCTGAAGGTCTTCCGGAACCGCTGTTTGATCGGGTCATCATCCGGCCGACCAAGCGCATTGTGGATCGCATTCGCGCGCAGGGCGTTGATCTGCCGATTATCGGTTTTCCTCGCGGCGCGGGTACGCTGTATCCCAAATACGCTCTCGAGACAGGTGTTACGGCGCTGGCACTCGACACGGCTGTTGATCCCAAGTGGATGGATGAGAATTTGCCGGCGGGCTTGCCGGTTCAGGGACATCTTGATCCGGCGGTTCTGCGCACCGGTGGCGCGGTCCTGAAGGCCGAGGTGGATCGTCTGGTGGACGCCTGGTCTGGGCGACCCCATATTTTCAATCTGGGCCACGGGATCACGCCTGACGTGCCGGTTGCCCATGTTGAACAATTGATCCGGTCGGTACGCGACCGCTAACCGGCAGGCGAATATAATGAAGCTAGCGATTGCGGCCTTTAATCTCGGAGGACCGGACAAGCCGGAAGCCGTGCGTCCCTTCCTGCGCAACCTGTTCCGGGATCCGGCCATTATCCAGGCGCCCGGTCCGATCCGTGAAATGCTGGCCTGGCTGATTTCGACGACACGGGCCAAGTCGGCGCGCGAGAACTACGCCAAGATGGGGGGTGGATCTCCTCTTGTGCCGGAAACCCAGAAACAGCTCGATGCGCTGGAGGCCGAATTGCGGTCCCGCCATGCCGATCTCGAGGTCAAGATCTGGCCGGCCATGCGCTATTGGCATCCCTTCACCGAGGATACGGCCAAGGAAATCGAGGCCTGGCAGCCGGACCGGGTCATCCTGTTGCCCCTCTATCCGCAATTCTCGACGACAACGACGGCCTCCTCGCTCGATGCCTGGGCCTCGTCAACCTCCCTGGAGGCGGAGACGATCTGTTGTTATCCGACAGAAGATGCATTCATCGACGCGCATGTCGCGCTGTTGCGGGAAACGCTGTCTAACGTTGGTGACCTGTCCAACACCCGCGTGCTGTTTTCTGCGCACGGCCTGCCCAAGAAAATTGTCGATCAAGGTGATCCCTATCAATGGCAGGTCGAGCAGACGGTGGCCGCAGTGGTCGAGAAAATGCCGGAGATCACCGATCACGAGATCTGTTATCAAAGCCGCGTGGGTCCGCTGGAATGGATTGGGCCGTCCACCGATGATGCCATCGAGCGCGCGGGCAAGGCCTGCAAGAACATTGTCCTGACGCCGATCGCCTTTGTCTCCGAGCATATCGAGACGCTTGTCGAACTGGACGAGGAATATGCCGAGCTTGCATCCGAGCACGGTGTCCCCATATATCTGCGTGTACCGGCTCTGGGAACTCAGCCTGCGTTTATCAAATCGCTGGCCGACATGGTCGATACGCGTCTCAACCAGTCTTACGGCTTGGCGCCGGACACGCGGTCTCGTATATGTCCGCGCGGGTTCGGCAAATGCCGATGTGCGATTTCGGGAAGTCAGGAGGCATGATCCTTGCGGCGTATGACTGGCTGAGAGCCCTGCATATCCTGGCGGTGATCGCCTGGATGGCAGGTCTGCTCTATCTGCCGCGCCTCTATGTCTATCACGCACAAGCCGAAGCCGGTGGCGAGTTTGACCAGACTGCCCGCCTGCAGGAACGCCGGCTGCTCAAGCTGATCATGAACCCGGCCATGATCGCGACCTGGATCTTTGGTTTGCTTCTGGTGTGGTCAAATGCCGAGCGCGCGGGCGGTTGGGAGATTTTTCTCGACTGGGCCTGGATCGCAAAATTTGTGCTTATCTCAGCGATGACGGGCATCCACCACGTGTTCGCTGACCGGTTCAAGAAGTTCGAATCTGGCACAAATGACTGGGAGCATAAGCGCTATCGCATCCTGAACGAGATCCCGTTTGTGCTCGCCATCCTGATCGTGCTGATCGCCGTCGTCGCGTTGAAATGACATAAGCACAACCGGGCAATGCTTGACCGAGCAGTCAAGGCGTGGCAAGCAGAATTGGACTCTATTTGAGACCTCTCTTTCATTGACAGATTGGGCATCTATCCGAGATGCCAGTGTCAATTTCTGACCAATTCGGGTGTTTAGGCGTTTCCGGCACCCTTCTTGCTTCGATTGAACCAACTCCGACCGGAGCTGGCCTCGACTTTCCCTGTGAAGATCCATCATGACCGAAGAAACCGCTCTGCCTGAATCCCTTGCTGGCCTGGAACGCATGACGCTCCAGGATCTGAAGGAAAAGAAGCCGACCGAGCTGCTCGAATTTGCCGAGGCGCTTGAGATCGAGAACGCATCATCCCTGCGAAAACAGGGCATGATGTTCGCGATCCTCAAGGCGCTGGCGGAGTGTGGCGTGGAGATCCATGGCGGCGGCGTTCTGGAAGTTCTACAGGACGGCTTTGGTTTCCTTCGCTCTCCGGAATCGAACTATCTCGCCGGACCGGACGATATCTATGTCTCACCGACCCAGATCCGGAAATTCGGTCTGCGCACGGGCGACACGGTGGTGGGCGAGATCCGCAGCCCGCGTGACGGCGAACGATATTTCGCCCTTCTCAAAGTCAGCTCGATCAATTTCGAGGAACCGGAACGCGCGCGTCACAAGGTTCATTTCGACAATCTGACGCCGCTTTATCCCGACAGCCGCTTTGTCATGGAAACGCTCGATCCGACGGTCAAGGATCGCTCGGGCCGGGTTATTGATATCGTGGCTCCGCTGGGCAAGGGCCAACGTGGCTTGATCGTGGCGCCGCCGCGTACAGGTAAAACCGTCCTGCTCCAGAACATCGCGCACGCGATCGAAAGCAATCATCCGGAAAGCTATCTCATGGTGCTGCTCATTGATGAGCGCCCGGAGGAAGTCACCGACATGCAGCGCACGGTTAAGGGCGAGGTGATTTCCTCGACCTTTGATGAACCGGCGACGCGCCACGTCCAGGTGGCCGAAATGGTGATCGAGAAAGCCAAGCGTCTGGTGGAGCATGGCCGTGATGTGGTCATCCTGCTGGACTCCATTACGCGCCTTGGCCGTGCCTACAACACTGTCGTGCCCAGCTCGGGCAAGGTCCTGACCGGTGGTGTGGACGCCAATGCGCTGCAGCGGCCGAAACGCTTCTTCGGCGCCGCCCGCAATATCGAGAATGGTGGTTCTCTGACCATAATCGCGACGGCGCTGATCGAAACCGGCTCCAAGATGGATGAAGTCATCTTCGAGGAATTCAAGGGTACGGGTAACTCCGAAGTCGTGCTCGATCGCAAGGTGGCTGACAAGCGCGTCTTCCCGGCGATCGATATTCTCAAGTCCGGCACGCGTAAGGAAGAACTCCTGGTCGATCGCAACCACCTGCAGAAGATGTACATCCTGCGCCGCATCCTCAACCCGATGGGTGCCCAGGACGCGATCGAATTCTTGCTCGACAAACTTCGTCAGACGAAGACCAATGACGAGTTCTTCGACTCCATGAACACCTGATCATTCCCTGAAATGACGTCTAAAAGAGCCGCATGATGGCCATGCGGCTTTTTTTGCTTCTGTATTCGGCCAGGATTGGGTTTGCTGTCCCCAGAAAACACAAAGGGGAGACACATGGTCGATACTACAGGCAAGGAACTCATTCTGCATCATGCGCCGCGCACGCGGTCTATTCGCTGTCGCTGGCTGCTGGAAGAGATGGGCGTCGCCTACACCCTGAAACAGGCGCCGTATCGCGCCTCGCCAGAAGAAACCGCGGCGTATCTCGACCTGCACCCGCTGGCCAAGATCCCGGCGCTGGAACACGGCGACACGACTATGTTCGAGAGCGTGGCGATCATGCAATACATCCTCGCGACATTCGGGCCGAGCGAGCTCGAGGTCCGTCCCGGCGAAAAAGACTATGGTCGTTTCCTGCAGTGGCTGCATTTCGGCGAGGGTGGCATGACGCTGCCGGTGACCATGTTGCTCGCTCACACAGCGCTGTTGCCGGAAGAGCATCGCAATCCCGGTATCGCGGCGTGGGCGAAGTCAGAGACGGACAAGCACCTCGCTGCACTGGAGCATAGCGGTATCGCCAATGACAGCTATCTGGTGGCGGATCGTCTCACGGCGGCGGACATCTCGGTGGGCTATATGCTCTACCTGCTCAAGATCATCCGTCAGTTTGGCGATGCTCCGGACAGCGTGAAAGCCTATTTCCGCCGTCTCACCGAGCACGAAGGCTGGAAAACCGCCAGCGCTGACTAGTCCACGATCCGTCCGGAGAGCGCGCGATGCGCATCGTCCATATAGCGGTCTGACACTGGAATGCGGCTGCCATTGCTCAGCTGGACTTCCCGGATCTTCTCGCCCCGGGCCTTCGCGCCCATCACCTGGTTTGGATTGACAATGTGGGAGCGGTGAACCCGCACAAAGCCGGAGTCAGACAGTTTTTCCGACAATCCGGCCATGGTTGCGCGGTGCAGGACCTCGCGTCCCTCCATCAGCAGGGCGATGTAATTGCCCTGGGCTGTTGCGCCCTGGATGTCCTTGACCGGGATAAATTCCACTCCGGTTGTCGAGCGAACGGCAATCGCAGGCTCTCTTTTCTGGGTTGTTGGCGCATTTTCGGGGCGAGGCCGCATTTGGCGACCGGCCAGATAGGTGAAAAAGAGCAGCAGACCATCCCACAGCCAATATCGGACCTGCCAGGTACTCATGAGCTGTAACGGGTTGGTATTACTCAGATATCCGAAAACAACAGCATTGAAGACGCCTGAAATCGGGAGCGCTATGGCAGTAGCTGTCAGGGCTGTTACAAGACTTGGCAAGAGCGCCTTGTTCACATCTCTTGCCCCGTAGAGATACACCATGGGCATCATGAACAGCCAGGGCAGAAACCCGAGCGCCCAATTGGACAGGAAGTAGGAATAGGGCTGCTCTGAACCGGCCCTGTGAGCATCGATATAATGCGACACAGAGAACAGAAAAATCAATATAACCCAAATACTTACCGTCGTCACGATCAGGGGTTTATCCGCCCGGATCCGAGGCAGGTGGGGAATAAGTGTTGAGTCAAAAACCGCCACGATACGTCCCTTCAGATCGTTCCCGTACCTGGCCCGAGCCCAGATAGCTTAGCACAATAGTGGACAGCGCAAGAGCTTCACGCCAGATGCTTGCGCAGAAATTCCACGGTGCGGGTATTTGCCATAGCAGCGGATGCTTCGTCGAAATGCAGCCCTTCGGTTCGGGCGAATGCGTGCTCCATGCCGGCATAATCATGCAAGACGATCGTGTCGTGGTCGTCGAAAGCGGCGTGGATCCTTGCCTGGGCATCCGGAGGTACGAACTGGTCGCGTTCGGCGATGTGAAGCATCAGTGGGCGGTCGAGGTCTTTCGCCTCATCCAGGGAATTCTCAATGCCGACCCCGTAATAGCCAACGCTGGCATCTGCAGATGTCCGACATGCGGTCAGGAAGGCGAGATACCCACCCAGACAATAGCCGATCGCGCCCACTCTGCCGTCGCATTCGGGGCGTTCCCGCAGCGCCTCGATTGCCTGGGCGATATCGCCCATACCGGCATCCACGTCGTAATCGCCATACAGTTTGAAAGCCTGTTGAAGCTCAGCCTCGCTTTTATCGGTAATCTGAATACCCGGCTGGATACGCCAGAAGAGGTCGGGGCAGAATGTGACAAATCCGGCCTGGGCGAATTGATCGCAGATGCCGCGCATTACTGCATTGACGCCGAAGATTTCCTGCAAAACGACCAAGCCAGGGCCGTGGCCAGAGGGCGGAAGGGACAGATAGGCTTTGAACTCTGGCGTGCTGTTGTCGATCACGACATCTTGACCCGGCATGCGACCCTCCTTTTGATGGTACTCAAGGCAACGTCTTCGAGGTGGTCATGAAGGTCAATATCAATATCGAATGCTCACCCCAAGAAGCGCGAGCTTTTCTGGGTCTGCCGGATGTCACGCATCTTAATGAACGATTGACGGAAGAGATGGTGCGGCGCATGGAGGCCAATCTTGAGTCCATGGAGCCTGAGGCACTGATGCGACAGTGGACCACTTTTGGTGGCCAGATGACTGATCAATTCATGTCCTTTATGCGCCAGACCGGCATGGACCCGAATACAAAGTAGGCCCCTCGTGAAAACGACTATCTATGCCCTTTCCACGCCGCCCGGACGATCCGGTGTGGCGGTGATCCGCTTGTCCGGAGATCGTGTGGGTCTGGTCCTGGACAAGCTGACCCGGGGCCAGCGCCCGCCGCCGCGCTTGGCCAGTGTCAGGCGCCTGTCGAACGAGGCCGGCGAGATTTTCGACGAGGCGCTGGTTCTCTATTTTCAGAAGCCGGCGAGTTTCACGGGCGAAGACGTCGCAGAACTCCAGGTCCATGGCGGTCCCGCCGTGATCGAGGCGGCGCTGGATACTCTGGACGCACTGGGTTGCCTTGTTGCCGAGCCGGGCGAATTTACCCGGCGCGCTTTCGAGAATGGTCGCCTCGACCTGACCGAGGCCGAGGGGCTGGCGGATCTCATTGATGCGGAGACAGAGGCGCAGCGGCGCCAGGCCCTGTCGCAAATGTCGGGCGCACTGAAAGAGCTCTATGAGGGGTGGCGCAGCACCTTGATCAACGTGCTGGCCTCGATCGAGGGAGAAATCGATTTCCCGGACGAGGAAGATGTCCCGGATGCGTTGTCGCACCGGGCCCACCTGCCCTTGACCGAATTGATCGCATCCATGGGTGAACATCTTGACGATGATCGACGGGGAGAGCGGATCCGGACCGGATTTTCAGTCGCCCTGATAGGCGCACCCAATGCCGGTAAATCCTCCTTGCTGAACCGCCTGGCGAGACGGGATGCCGCCATCGTCACTGATATTCCCGGCACGACGCGGGACATTGTCGAGGTGCGTCTGGTGATGGCAGGTTTTCCAGTCGTAATTTCAGATACGGCCGGACTTCGCGAGGCGGTGGATGCCGTTGAGGCCGAGGGCGTTCGTCGCGCTCTGGATCGGGCTGTCGAGGCCGATCTTCGTATTGGGGTAGCCGACGCCCGGTCCGAAGAGGAGTTGCTGGATTTGCAGCAGCGGTTGAAGGATGGAGACTTGTTGGTTCTCAACAAGATGGATCTCGTCGACAAAACCGCTCGGGATGATGAGGCCTACGGGTTGAGCGCCAAGTCCGGTGACGGAGTGTCTGAACTGGAAGCGCGGATCGAGGAAATTGTGGTGGACCGACTGTCTGCGCGGGAGATGCCTGCGATCAGTCGGACCCGGCATCGCAAATCAGTGGAAGAGGCCGTGGATGCCCTGATCCGGGCGCGGTTGAAACTTGCACAGGCGCCTGAACTGGCTGGCGAGGATGTGCGGCTGGCGGTTCGCGCAACCGAGGCCCTGACCGGTCGTGTGGATGTGGAAGACATCCTCGACCGGGTGTTCTCGCAATTCTGCATCGGGAAATAAGACCTCGCCAAGGATGTTTCACGTGAAACACTGAGGCCCTGCTCGACTCCCTGCGACGGAAGCATTATGTAGTGCGCCCTTTTCAAGACTGACGGAACAGGTTGCGCGACCATGAGCTCGTGGGATGTGATCATAATCGGTGGTGGGCACGCAGGGTGCGAGGCCGCGGCGGCCTCTGCGCGGGCCGGTGCACGGACGCTCTTGCTCACCCACAAGCTCGAAACAATTGGCGAAATGTCGTGCAACCCGGCGATCGGCGGTCTCGGCAAAGGGCATCTGGTGCGAGAGATTGATGCGCTCGACGGGATTATGGGCCGGATCGCGGATGCTTCGGGTATCCAGTTCCGGCTGCTCAATCGCTCCAAGGGCCCGGCTGTGCGAGGCCCGCGGACCCAATCCGATCGCAAGCTCTATCGCGAAGCCATGCAGGCAGAGCTTCGGTCGACCCCGAACCTGGATATTCGAGCGGCAGCGGTAGAAGACCTGGTCATCGAGAACGGTATCGTTATCGGGGTCATTGATGGTGAGGGCGTTTCCTATCAGGCGCCAAGCGTCGTGCTGACCACGGGCACATTCCTGAAAGGTCTGATCCATATCGGCGAGAAACGCATTCCTGCTGGCCGTGTCGATGAAGCGCCAGCGATCGGGCTCAGCGACCGGCTTTACGCGCTGGATCTGGAAATGGGTCGTCTGAAGACCGGGACGCCGGCTCGCCTGAAGCAGTCGTCCATCGACTGGGATAAGCTCGAACAACAGCCAGCCGATGCCGACCCGGTGGCATTTTCCTTTCTGACGGATGAAATCACGGTTCCGCAGATCACATGTGCGGTCACGCGAACCACGGAAGAGACCCACGCAATCATCGCAGCGAATATCAACAAGTCGGCGGTTTACAGTGGAGCCATCGCCGGTCGTGGGCCGCGATATTGCCCCTCGATCGAAGACAAGGTGCACCGCTTTGCGGACCGGACCAATCACCAGATTTTCCTTGAGCCGGAAGGTCTCGATGATGACACGGTGTATCCGAACGGTATCTCGTCCTCTTTGCCCGAAGACGTCCAGGATGCGTTCTTGCGGACCATTCCTGGGCTCTCGAATGTCGAGGTGATCCGATACGGCTATGCGATCGAGTATGATTATGTCGATCCGCGCGAGCTCGACGAGACCCTGCAGGTGCGCAAGGCGCCCGGGCTCTGGCTGGCGGGTCAGATCAATGGCACAACCGGTTACGAGGAAGCTGCGGCACAGGGCCTGATGGCCGGTTTGAATGCAGCCTTCGCGGCGACCGGCCGGGACCGTTTCATTCTCTCCCGCTCCGAGGCCTATATCGGCGTGATGATCGATGATCTGATCACCCGCGGTGTGTCCGAGCCCTATCGCATGTTCACGTCACGGGCCGAGTACCGTCTCACCTTGCGATCGGACAATGCGGATCAGCGGCTGACCCGGATCGCGATTGATCGAGGCTTCGCAAGCGAGGACCGCCGGTTGGCGTTCGAGGGCAAGATGGTGGCGCTGGAGGATGCGCGTGCCCTGGCAAAATCCTGTCTGCTCTCCCCGCCGGAAGCGAAGAAACACGGTCTCGCAGTAAACCAGGACGGCAAGCGTCGGGATGTCTTTGATCTGCTCGCCTATCCTGAGATCAACTGGAATGATCTGGTGGCGATCTGGCCGCAGCTCGGCGCGCTGGACAAGGCAATCCGTGAGCAGATCGAGATTGATGCCCTGTATGCGGGGTATCTCGATCGACAGCAGGCGGACATCACTGCGTTCCGGCGTGATGAGGCCGTGAAGATACCAGAAGCCTTTGACTATGATCTTGTGGGCGGTCTGTCGAATGAGGCGAAGGAGAAGCTGAAGGCTTCGAGGCCGTCTACACTGGGTCAGGCAGCGCGGGTTGAGGGTGTGACCCCGGGCGCTCTCACAGCCGTTCTGGCGCATATCAAACGCCAGCAGAAGGCAGCAAGCGCATGACGTCGGATGAGTTTGCAGAAATCACCGGTGTTTCACGTGAAACACTGGAGGGGTTCGAGACCTGGCAACGCCTTCTCGAAGAGACCAACGCCCATACGAACCTCGTCGGCCGGTCGACTTTGGCGGACTTCTGGGAGCGCCACGCGCTCGATAGCTATCAGTTGTGGGACCATGTTCCGGAGGGCGCACGACAGTTTGCAGATCTGGGCGCTGGCGCCGGGTTTCCGGGTTTGGCCCTGGCACTGGGTCTCAAGGATCGAGGCGTGGATGGGCAGGTCTTTATGGTCGATTCCGTCGGCAAGAAAGTCGCCTTTCTCAACAAGGTTATTCAAGCCACCGGTGTGCCGGCAGAGGCCAGATCGATTCGCGTTGAGTCGCTGGATCCGCACACTTGCGTTGATGTGGTGACGGCCCGGGCCTTTGCACCACTTCATAAATTATTGGGATACGCCCATCCGCTGTTGAAAAACGGGGCTGTAGGGCTGTTTTTCAAGGGCCGCCGCTATGAGGAAGAATTGACCGAGGCGCGGAAAAACTGGACATTCGAATCCGAAGTCATACCCAGTCGTACCAGCGATGGGGTGATCCTCCGGATAGAAGAGGTCAAGCGTGTCCGATAATCACGCGCGCAACAGCGCCCCAAGAGTGATTTCCATCGCCAACCAGAAGGGTGGCGTTGGAAAGACAACCACCGCCATTAATCTGGGTACAGCCCTCGCCGCCATCAAGCAGCGAGTGGTGATCATCGACCTTGATCCACAGGGAAATGCGTCGACGGGCCTGGGTGTTCCGCCTGCTGACAGGCAGGTGACAGCCTTCGATATTCTGGTCGGTGATGAACCGCTGCAATCCGCGCTGACAAAGACCGTGGTTCCGGGCCTTCAGATCGTGCCGTCAGATGTGTTGTTGTCCGGGGCAGAGCTGGAGCTGGCCAATGATAACCGCCGGTCATACCGGCTGAAGCGCGCGATCGAGGCCTATGTGGCTGATGCGAGCCGTGAAGGCATTGACTACATCCTGATCGATTGTCCGCCGTCGCTGAATGTCCTGACTGTGAATGCGCTGACGGCGTCCGATGCGATCCTGGTGCCGCTTCAGTGCGAGTTCTTCGCGCTGGAAGGCCTCACACAATTGCTCAAGACCGTTGAGCGTGTGCGCGGTCACCTCAACGCCAAGCTGGATATCCAGGGTCTGGTGCTGACCATGTATGACAGCCGCAATAATCTGTCGGCCGAAGTGGCAGCAGATGTCCGCGAGCATTTTGGCGAGAAAGTCTACAAGACGGTGATCCCTCGCAATGTGCGGGTCTCCGAGGCCCCGTCTATGGGCAAGCCGGTTCTGCTTTATGATCTCAGCTGCGCCGGGTCCAAGGCCTATGTGGCCCTCGCCAAGGAAGTCGTTCGACAGGAACGCAAACGCAAATCCGAACAGGAAAGTGAAATCGCATGAGTCCCTCCGAAAAGAACAAACGTCTCGGCCGCGGCTTGTCGGCCCTGCTCGGAGAGACCCAGGAAGAGGGTTTCGAAAGTAGCGAAACGGGTACGACCGGGTCAGACCGCCCGCGCGGGGTCACCGAGATTTCGATTGACCTGATCCAGCCCAATCCGGACCAGCCCCGCAAGACCATGGTTGAGGCGGAACTGGCTGCACTCGCGGAATCGATCGCGGAAAAGGGTGTCGTACAGCCCATTCTCGTGCGCCCGATCGAGGGCGGCACGCGTTATGAAATCGTAGCAGGCGAACGCCGCTGGCGCGCCGCGCAACGGGCGCGGTTGCATGAAATTCCAGCACTTGTTCGAGAGCTGACGGATCGTGAAACACTCGAGATCGGCATTGTCGAGAACGTCCAGCGCGCCGATCTCAACCCGATCGAGGAGGCGCAATCCTATCGCCAGCTTATCGACCGCTTTGGTCATACCCAGGAGGATGTCGCCCAGGCCGTGGCCAAGAGCCGCTCGCACATCGCGAACATGATGCGCTTGCTCAACCTTCCTGACGGTATTCAGAGTTTTGTCGCGGAGGGGCAGCTCTCGGCCGGCCATGCCCGCGCGATTGCGACGGCGCCCAATGCGGAACAGCTCGCTGAGGAGATCATCGCCAAGGGACTGTCCGTGCGCGAAGCGGAGCGCCTGGCTAAGGGTGTGACCGCTCCGGAGAAAAAATCAGCCGGAAAGTCCAGCGGCGACGCCGGAGAGAAGGATGCAGACACGCGCGCCCTTGAAGCCGACATCGCGTCTCGCCTCGGGCTATCGGTTGATATCCGTCATGGCGCCAAGGGCGGAGAAATCCGGGTACACTACCAGACATTGGAACAACTCGACGATGTGTGCCGTCGGTTGAGTAACGGGTCGGTTTAGCGTCGCGCTCTCGCGGCGCCACGGGCCAATCGAAGGACCAGATCCCCGGTCAGCGCCTCTGAGGGGCTTCCAGATCGCTTGATTTGCCGCTCTAAATCAAAGGCCAACTCCCGCGCGGCGTCGAGACGACGTCGCTGCCAGAATCCCATTTGTCTTTTAAATTGAGCAGCTTGTGGCCCAAATCGCGGCGCTCCTGACCGGGCGATCGCGCCATCATTTCCGCCGTTGGCGTGAGCGATTCCAAATTGATCCAAACGACGTTGAATTGCTCTCAGTATCGCAACCGCACTCACGCCTGCGCCCATGGCACGCGCATAACTTGAATCGAGCTTGGCCAGGTCGCCATCAAACAGCGGGCCAAGAATGGCATCAAGGGCGCTGTCTCCATGATCGGCCGCGACGGCTTCGACATCATCCAGGCTGACCACGTCTTCGCCCGGCGCGCGTTGGTCACGAAGCCCCTTGTACAAAATCAGCTTGTCGATCTCGTTTCGCGCCATCGCCCTGTCGCCCTCGAGCTTGGGCAACCAGTTCGCTCGAGCATCGGGATCGAGAGACAGTCCCTCGGATCGGAGCATCTCATCGGCAAGATCACCGAGTGATTGAGAGTTGTCGGCATAACAGGCGATGGTCGCCGCTTTTTTGGCCGGCTCGAAAGCCTTGCGTAGTTTGCCGCGCGGCGTCAGGTCTCCTGACTCGACCACCAATCGCGCTTCGAAGGCCTGGCCGGCTTCGATCTGCGCGAGAACATCCAGAACAGGACCACTGCCTGTTTCCCCGCTCAGTCGCACCCGCACGAGACGCGCTCCCCCTGTCAGGGACATCGCAGCCATGGCATCTGCCAGCGACGCCGGATCCGCTTTCAGGTCATCTTCTGTAAGCTGGGTCAGTGCAAAAGGATCGTCGGGATCCTCAAGCAGGTTTTTCGCCAGGCCCGTGGCGCGTTCATGGGCCAGCCCACGGTCGGGGCCAAAGACCAGAAAGGCCGTCAGGGAAGGATCAGGTCGAGCAACCTGACGATCGGCATCGCGCGGTGCGATCTTTACCAAAGCTCGCCATTCCTTGCCGCGCGGGCGAGTTGCATCGTGATCCGGTCTGCGGCGTCCTGGGCAGCACGTTCCTCCGCATCCAGCTGGGCGGTCTGGGAGGCATAGGCTGCACTGGAGGCATTGTAGGATGTTTCCGCGGTCACGCTGCCGGAGAAGAGGACATCGCCGCTGCGGTCATCAACAAGCTGGTAATCCACACTCAGACGGATGGCAAACCGGCGCGCAATGGCGTCTGCGCCAATGCCGAGCTGCGTCGCGCGCAATTCGGTTTCGGTCCTCAGCGTGCGGCCATCCCCTGCACGTCTTGAGCCCATGGCATCAAGCAGCGCCTCTTGAAGCATGAAGTCCACACGTTCTTCGCCGGTCTCGACCTGGACATTCTCCAGCCCGCGTGCCGCGCTCCCATTGCCATACATCGGTGTGAAGCCACACGAGGCCAGGCCCAGTGAAAGGCCTGCGATCAGGAGTGTCGAAAAACGGCGAACAGACATGACTTCTACCCAGCGACGATGTTGACGATGCGGTCAGGTACAACGATGACTTTTCGTACCGTAAGCCCTTCCAGGCTGCGCGCCACCCCTTCATTGGCCAATGCCGCGCTTTTTACCGTTTCCTGATCGCTGCCACGGGCGATTTCGAGCTCGCCGCGCTTTTTGCCATTGATCTGGATCGGCATCATCACGCTGTTCTCGACCAGCAGTGCGGGATCAGCCTCTGGCCAGGCCGCATCGATGACCAGGCCCTCACCTCCAAGGCGCGCCCAGCACTCTTCAGCCAGGTGCGGAATGAAAGGTGCGATGAGGCGCGCCAGGATGCCCAGGCTCTCGGCGCGTGCGGCCAGTGAAGCGTCATCATCTGCGGTGCATTTGCGCAGGGAGTTTACCAGATCGTGGATCTGCGCGACGGCCGAGTTGAAGCGGAAGCCTTCAATCGCATCGGTGACCGCGGCGGCAGCCTTGTGTGCGGCTTTGCGCGCATCCAGGGCCGGCCCCTCGGCCGCAGCTCCAACACTGAGTGGGCCTGGCGCACTTTCCGGCAAGGCGTCGACGGTCGTCCACAAACGCTGGATGAAGCGCCAGACACCTTCAACACCGCTATCCGTGTATTCGACGTCCCGCTCGGGCGGTGAGTCAGACAGCACAAACCAGCGCGCAGCATCGGCCCCGAAGTCCGCGATAAATGCGTCGAGATCGACGACATTCTTCTTGGATTTCGACATTTTTTCGATGGCGCCGACGCTGACCTTGCCGCCGCCTTCGATCTCGACATAGGCATCGCCCTTGCGCTCAACCTCTTCCGGCAACAGCCAGCGGCCATCTTCGGACTTATAGGTCTCGTGCGTCACCATACCCTGCGTGAACAGGCCGGCGAAAGGCTCGCCGGTCGGCAAATTCATCATGCCGGCATTGTTCAGAGCGCGCGAGAAGAAGCGTGCATAGAGCAAGTGCAGGATGGCGTGCTCGATGCCACCGACATACTGGTCGACCGGCATCCAGTAGTTTGCATCATCGGCGACAAACGGGTCGGAGTCTGACCACGGCGATGTGAAACGCAGGAAGTACCAAGACGAGCAAACAAAAGTGTCCAGCGTATCGGTCTCGCGACGCGCCTCTCCACCACACTTCGGACATGTGGTGTGTTTCCAGGTCGGATGGCGTTCAAGCGGGTTGCTGGGATGGTCGAAGGTGACATCCTTCGGCAATTCCACCGGCAGCTGGTCATCCGGCACCGGCAGGGTCCCACACGTGTCACAATGGATGACCGGGATCGGACACCCCCAGTAACGCTGTCGGGAAACCAGCCAGTCACGCAGGCGGTAGCTTGTCGCGCCCTTGCCCAGCTCAAGCTTTTCCAATTCCTCGATGGCGCGCTCGATCGCATCCACCGTGCTCAACCCGTCGAGGAATTTGGAGTTATAGATCGTGCCCGGGCCGGTATAGGCCTCGTCCGTGATGGTGTGCGAGGCGGCGTCGGTGTTGGGCGGCAGAACCACCGGATTGACCGCCAGCTCGTACTTGTTGGCGAAATCCAGGTCGCGCTGGTCACCGGCCGGCGAGCCAAAAATCGCACCCGTGCCGTAAGTCGAAAGCACGAAATTCGCGGTCCAGACCGGCAATTCCCAATCCGGATCAAACGGATGGCGGACGGTGATACCCAGATCGACACCCTTTTTCGGGGCTTTCTCGATCTCTTCTTCCGATGTGCCCATACGTTCGCACTCATGGCGGAAACGATCGAGCTCCGGATTGTCCTCGGCCAGTTTCTTGACGATCGGATGATCGGGCGCCAGCGCCAGGAAGCTGGCACCGAACAGTGTATCGGGGCGTGTCGTGAAGACGTCGATGGTCTTGCCAAACTCTTCGGCCAGATCGTCATCGCTCAGCGGGAAACAGACTTCCGCACCTCGCGACCGACCGATCCAGTTGGACTGCATCGTGCGGACCTTGTCCGGCCATCGCTCCAGCTCGTCCAGACCGTCAGTCAGGACGTCGGCATAATCGGTGATCTTGAAGAACCACTGGTCCAGCTCGCGCTGGACAACCAGAGCGCCCGAGCGCCAGCCACGGCCATCGATGACCTGTTCATTGGCCAGTACTGTCTGGTCGACCGGGTCCCAGTTCACCTTGGCGGTTTTGCGATAAACCAGATCGCGTTCGAACAGTTTCAGGAAAATCGCCTGTTGATGCCGATAATAGGACGGGTCACACGTGGCAAATTCCCGGGACCAGTCGAGCGCCAGGCCGAGCCGCTGTAGCTGGCCGCGCATGGCGTCGATATTGTCATAGGTCCAGTCACCGGGATGAACACCCCGATCCCGCGCTGCATTCTCGGCAGGCAGTCCAAACGCATCCCATCCCATCGGGTGAAGGACATTGTATCCACGAGCGCGTTTATAGCGGGCAACCACATCGCCCATCGCATAGTTTCGGGAGTGCCCGACATGGATGCGCCCCGACGGATAGGGGAACATCTCAAGCACATAGTATTTCGGAGCGTCACCCGCTTCCGCGGCGGATTTCGCCCGAAAGGAGTCACGCTCCGCCCATGCCGATTGCCACTTGGGTTCGGCTTCGCTCGGATTGTATCGGCTCATGTGATGTGACGCGGCGAGTGCCGCGCTCCCGATGGACCGGGTTTAGTCTTCCAGTTGCGAAATTCGCAGCTGGCGCGCCCGTGTCAGAATGGAATTTTCGATTTCATAGGCGGTTTCCGTGCTGGCTTCAGCATCGATCCAGCCGCCATTCTCTTCGCGGACCTGGCGGAAGACGTTAACTGCCAGGGCGTCAGCACGCAGGCGCGTGTCGAGAATGTAGACGGTGAGCTTGAAGCGCTCGGTCGTCATATCGGGATTGGCATACCAGTCCGTGATGATGACACCGCCAAACGGGTCAACTTCAGCCAGCGGCATGAAGCTGATCGTGTCCAGGCTGGCACGCCACAGATAGCCATTCACGCCAATGCCTTCGACTGACACCTCATTGCCACCGCCCAGCGGGTTGGGCAGCGAAGGCAGGCGGAAGCCAGAGGAACCCTCTGAAGATGCTGAATCATTATTGCCAAGCGTAGAGCAGGCAGGAAGAACAAGCACCGAGGCGGCGAGAACGGCACCGAGAATCCGACGGTCAAACATCAGCCGCGACTCCTTCAAACAAGACGGCGAAAACACAGAGTTGCAATGGGAAACAAAGATTTCCCACAATTTCAAGCTTTGTATAACACGCCATTTGCCATAGGCCAGCGTTGAAAGGCACCCAGCGCGACCGTGGCAAATCTATCACAGACCATCAAGAACCAGATCCTTTGCGATATCACCTACTTGACCCAGGCGGCGTGCTCATCTCCCTTAAGGTGCGACGTCCGGGGGGACGGGGCCGATCGGCGGGGCCGTGAGTATGTTAAGGACATCTAGCGCGTACACTTTCGCAGCTGTGTCCATGATGCTCACGGCTCCGCCGACTTTTTCTCAGGACAATTCAGGATTTGATGCCGAAACGCGCTGGCAGTTCGATGCGGGCGCGGTGGTCGTGCTGGGCGAGGACGACCAGGCCGAGCTGCTGGGCGATTTTGAGGCGCGTCTGGATTGGGAAGCCATCACATCTGAAGGCCGTCGCTGGGGCTTTGTGCTGGCGGGGCGGGTCGAACGCGATCCGAGCCGTACGGGCTGGGGCGGTCGTGTTGGCCAGTGCCCGGCGGGTCAGGCCGACTGCGCTGATGATGGCTCGGGCAATGCGCTACGTGGCGTCACCTCTGGATTGCAGGCCGGCGCAGACGAGAGTTTCGATGATTTTCGTGGCGCCCTCACCCTGGCCTATGGATTTGCCCATTTTGGTTATGGCGAGGTCCGGTTGGGCTATGGCGATGGCGCGGCCCGGCTCGACGCTGTAGCACCGCCGACCAGCTTCCGCCTGTCTCGGGCAGATAATGGGCGGGTCGACCTGACGGGATTGTCCGCGAGCCGAACCTTCAACTATGCCTCCGGACAGTCTCCCAAGCTCGTTTTCCGCTCAATTGCTCTGGGTCAGACCCGGACCATTGGCAGCTTCCGTGGCAGCCTGTCCTACACGCCGACCGCCGACGGTTGCGGCGTTGATGTTTGCGATTACCAGGACGGGCCCATCGGGGTTAGCGTTCCGCAGATCGAGGATGTTCTCGAACTGGGCGGGCTGTATGAGATTCAGCGTGGCGAGACTGATGTATCGTTTTCAATCGGTTACGCGACCGGCTCGGCCGAGCCCGCAGGTCCTGCACTGACGGATTTACAGGTTCTCGACGCAGGCCTGCGGTTTGACCGGAACGGCTGGTCCGGCGGTGTGCGGTGGCTGCACAGCAATAATGCGACGGACGGGGACTACGAAGCGCTGTCTGCCTCCCTGGCGCGCGAGCAGGGCGACTGGCTCTATGCCCTTGAGTGGGCGGGCTTCAGCGACAATACCGTCCATGCAGATGGCCAGACGCTGCAGCTAGGCGCTTCAAAACTGATTGGAGATCATTGGCTTGCGGGGCTTGGCCTACAATATGGCGAGCGCGATGAAGCCCGTGTCACACCCGCCGGTCGACGCGCTGAAACGGTCGATTCAACGACATTTTTCATCGAACTCGGTTGGCGATATTGACAAATCGGCAACACGAAATCGGAATCTGCCGTGCTTGCATCAGAAACTACTTGGGGGAATGTCCTTGCTGACGTTATGTTGGCCGGGTGAGGGAGCAATCCATGTCCATCGGGAATGTCACATCGCGGTTACGCATGACTGCAGCCGGCGCGTTTGCGCTGGCCGTTTGTGTATGTGCGCCCGCTTTGGCCCAGGACACGGCGAGCGATACCTCAGTTCAGTCCGACACGCCTTGGTATGAGTCCTTCTCTCTCAACCAGGATGCGGGCCTGCCGCTGGCGCTGGAAGAAATTCCGACCATCGACTGGTCCGTGAATGACCGTCTCGGCATCACGCTGGGTATTCGCGAAGATCTGGGTCGCCCCACGGATGTTGATGATTTCAGCGCGGGCGTGACCTATGACCTTAACGGTCGTATCCGTTTCGGCGGTCAGTTCCGTTTCACGACGCCGACCGACGAGCTGTTCATGATGGACGAGACGGACGAGCCAGAGCCGGAAATCAAGTTCGAGTCATCGGTTCGCTTCTGATCCCGTCAACCATTGCTATGCCCGCCAACCCTCGGTCAGCCAGACGCGCGAGGGTTTTTTTGTGCACGCCGCCCAGCGCGTGAATGCTCAGGTCCACGCGACGGGCCATGAGCGCCACGCGCCGCGGTCCCATCGGGCGCGTGGCGCTGGCGCTGCGAGATGCGAAGACGGGCGAGAGAAAAGCCGCATCTATTCCGGCCGACCTGGCCCGGGTCAGGGCTGCGTGTGAGTGCGCGGCAGAGGTGAAGATCTCGGTCGCGCCGCGTGCCCGGGCGGAATGGGCCCGGGCCAGCATCCGCTCTGGCCAGTGAACACCGTCCGCGCCGACCGCGCGCGCAAGGGCAAGGTCCGAGGACACCAGGAACACGATCTGTCGACGGCGACAGAGCGCGGCGAGGCCCTGAGCGACTTCAAGCCGGTCCCTGGCGCCAAAATGCCGATAGATGAAGCCGCAGTGCGGAGGCGTTGCCTCGAGAAGCGCACGCATATCGGCATGGCGGGCCGGGTCAGTCATCACCCAGAGCTGAGGTAGACCGTCCTGGTCGAAACCGAAGAGGCGCTGCGCAGATATTGCCAAGCGGCTGCCCAGGGCATAAGGCGGGCGTATGAGCATCGCTGAAGACATCTCCCAGAACCGGACAGCAATCCTGAACCGTATCGACGAGGCAGCGCAAGCCGCCGGGCGGTCCGATGACAGGCCAACCCTGGTTGCCGTGTCCAAACGCCAGGACGCTACACGTATTGATGCCGCTCTCGCCGCGGGACAGCGCGTGTTCGGCGAGAACCGTGTTCAGGAAGCGCAAAATCACTGGCAAGAGCGTCGCGAGGATGTTCCCGATCTCGAGCTCCGCCTGATTGGGCCGCTGCAGACCAACAAGGCCGCGGATGCGGTGGCTTTGTTTGATGTCATCGAGACTGTCGATCGTGAGAAGCTGGCCCGCAAACTGGCCGATGAAATGGCACGGCAGCAACGCTCGCTTCGTTTGTATATCCAGATCAACACGGGCGAAGAGACGCAGAAATCCGGCGTGCTCCCGGCGGATCTGCCGGCTTTCCTCAATCTCTGTCGGAGCGAGCTTGGTCTACAGATTGAAGGCCTGATGTGCATTCCGCCGGTCGAGGAGCCGGCCGGTCTGCATTTCGCGCTACTGGCCAAGCTGGCGCGCGAAAACGGGCTGAACCGGCTGTCCATGGGCATGAGTTCTGATTATGAGATTGCGGTCCAGCTCGGGGCGAGTTCGGTTCGTGTCGGCACGGCCCTGTTCGGCGCCCGCGACTAGCCGATCACGATGTGATCGCCGGGTTCAACGCGGCTGAGAAAGCGTCTCACATCCTCATTGGCCAGGGCAACGCAGCCCTCTGTTGGCTGGTAATCTCCGCGCTTGCAATGCAGGAAGATGGCGGATCCGGCGTGCGGCTGTGGTGGATCATCATTATGACCCAGGATGACGACAATGTCGTAGAGCTCATCCTCTCGCCACATGGCCTCGTGCGACGCGGCAAACGGCCGTCTGACGGGACAGTTATAGGCGCTGTCGCCCGGTGCATCACACCAGCCATCATCCTCCCGAAGCGCCCGTAATGGCAGCACGGTCTGGGGAGCGGCACCGCGATCCGCCCTATAAAGGACACGCCGTATCAGATAGCGGCCTGTCGGTGTGCCTCCATCGCCCTCCCGCTTGTCCAGGGCAGCGATGACTCCGGACCGACCTAACGCGGCCCTCACATGAATGTCGGGACCCGTGATCCATCCGTCAGTTGAAACTTTCCAATCCATGTCCACATAGCTAGCGCAGATTGAAGCCTTTCGCGAGCCTCGGGTGACGGGATATTTGATCACACAGATCAGGAACTTACTTCAGGTGTGGTGAAGGGCTTCAGACGGTAGGCGGCAGCGGAATACAAGGTCAGAATATTTGCCTTGTTCCGCGAAATGGGCATGATCAAAACATGAGCGCACAAAAAACAATCCTGATTATTGACGATGATGACGACCTGCGTGAGGCACTGATTGATCAGTTTGCCCTGCACGAAGAGTTTCGCACCATCGAAGCGGATACGGCTGGCGGTGGTATCAACCGGTCCAAGGAAGAGCGCGCAGATCTCATCCTTCTGGATGTGGAACTGCCCGACATGGATGGACGCGAGGCGTGCCGCCTGATGCGCAAGAACGGTGTCAGCGCACCCATCGTCATGTTGACGGGGCAGGATACCGATGCGGACCAGATCCTTGGTCTTGAATCCGGTGCCAATGACTATGTCACCAAGCCGTTCAAATTCTCCGTTCTGCTCGCCCGCGTTCGCGCGCATCTGCGCTCGCACGAGCAGAGTGAGGATGCCGTCTTCCAGATCGGCCCCTACGAGTTCCGTCCGGCCATGAAGCTTCTGGTCACCGAGGATGAGCGCAAGGTCCGTCTCACCGAGAAAGAGACCAATATCCTCAAATACCTCTACCGTGCCGGCGGCAAGCCCGTTCCGCGCGACGAACTTCTGCACGAGGTCTGGGGCTATAATCCGGCAGTCACGACCCACACGCTGGAAACGCACATTTATCGCCTGCGCCAGAAAATCGAACCGGACACGTCTCATGCGCGTCTGCTGGTGACGGAGAGCGGCGGCTACCGCCTGTCCAGCTAGTCTCAGCCCTCGATTTTCAAGGTCACAGGCGCATGGTCGGATGGTTTTTCATAACCACGCAGATCTTCCCACACCTTGAAGCCGTCGCGTCCCGCGGCGGTGGCTTGCGCCGTCACGCTGGGGGCTGTCCAGATATGGTCGAGGCGGCGTCCACGGTTGGCCTTGCGCCAGTCCCGGGCCCGATAGCTCCACCAGGTATAGACTTTCTCGTCCATCGGAATGAGTTCGCGTGCAATATCCGCGAATTCACCGGCCTGCCGGATGCGTTCCAGCGCATCGGTCTCGACGGGCGTGTGGGAGACCACTTTCAGCAATTGTTTGTGTGACCACACATCGTGTTCATAAGGCGCGATATTGAAGTCGCCGACGAGCACCAGCGGCGCATTCTCGGCGCGGCGTTCCCGGAAATAGGTTTCCAGCCGAGCAAGGAACTCCATCTTGTGGGCAAAACGCGGATTGGTTTCCGGATCAGGCTCGTCGCCGCCCGCCGGGATATAGAAATTGTGCAGCTCGACGCCTTCGACCATGACACGCTGGTGACGCGCTTCCTCGCGCGGGCACAGGCCTTCATCACCAATATCTTCCAGCGGAAATTTTGAGGCTATGGCGACACCATGCATGCCTTTCTGGCCGCGGACATGGAAATGCGAGAAGCCCATTTCGCGGAAAGCCTCTTCCGGGAATTCATGGTTCTGGCACTTGATCTCCTGCAGGCACAGGACATCCGGATCGGCCTGACTTACCCACTCCGCGACCAGGGGTGCGCGAAGGCGGACTGAATTGATATTCCAGGTGGCAAGGGTAAATCCGGTCATGTTCTTTCCTGATCGGCCAATCGTAGCGCTTGGACAAAATCCTGCAGCAGTTTGGGGTCCAGCGCATCTTCCTGACGCAGGCTGGAGCACAGATCAACGCCATGCGGCTGAACCCTGCTGACAGCGTCCTGGACATTGGCGGCGTTCAATCCGCCCGCCAGCATGACCGGTCTGTCGGTTGCGGCGACAAAGCGGGCGGAGATCGACCAGTCGTGCACATCGCCCGTGCCGCCCAGGGTTTCGACAGGGCCACCCGGCTTTCCACTATCCAGCAGGAAGGCGTCAACATGCGGCTCATAGGCGTTGATCTTTTCAAGCGCCCTTTCGCCTTCGACATGGATGACCTGGATCAGCTTGAGATCCGGGCGTTTCGCGCGGAGTGTCTGTAGCTGAGCCGGGTCGACATGGCGCACGATCTGGAGCTGTTTCACGCCGGTTTCCTCGGCTGCAGCTTCCAGGGTGCGAGCCGTTGTTTCACTGGTTAGCAGCCAGGGTTCGACGGCGTCCGACAAATCCGACGCGATCAGCCGGGCCTGCGCATAGGTAATGGTGCCCGGGCCGGATGGCATGGGGCCGACAAGGCCGAGAATGTCAGCGCCGGCAGAGGCGGCGAGATGGGCCTCGGCCACGCTTTTAATGCAGCAGATCTTGAGGCGTGTACGAGCCGGCATGATCAAAGGATATTATAGGTGTTCCCGGCAAGCCCGACAGGCCAGCGACCTCGGGCGAACAGGCGCCAGCGTGCCAGGAAAGGATGCGGATCATCCTCGCCATCTGCTTCAGCCAGCACAACAAGTGCTGCACCGTTGGCGGCCTGCGCAAGCGCACCTGCAGCGGCGTGCACGAGCTCGATATCGGTGACATCGGAGATCGCGGCCGCGTCCTCGACGGCATCGCGTGCCGTATCCCCGGTTTGCTGGGCGATCAGTGCCAGGGCTGCCGAAACGGCCTGTTCGTCCAGACGTTCGAGGGCCTCGGCAACCAGGGAGGTGCGCAGCATCTCTTCTGCCTCCCAGCTGATCGGGTCCCGGTCCAGGGTTTCTGCGGCGATGGCGGCATCGTCCCAGTCAGAAAGCAGCGCCGGCTCGGCTTCCGGAAAACCCAGCCCGTCCAGATAATATCGCGACAGGGCCTGTTCGCGCGCGTCCAGTGGTTCGCCCAAACGGGAGAACCAGGTATTGGCGTTCAGGCTGTCAGCAAACGCTTTTACCCGATAGAGCAGCGGAATCTCTTCCAGCAGGCGCGGGACGTCAGGCGTTTCAGGTTCGTCGTCGAAAAACATGATGTCTATCTAACGCGAGAATACGTCAGCGCAACAGCTGGCGACGGTGAGTAAAAATGAAAGCGCCCGGTCTCGAGGGGGGAGGAGACCGGGCGCTAATGCCATGCGCCTGTTAAGTGTCCAGCGCAGCGCCGGGAGGGGATCTAACCGACGCAACTGAGAGGGACGGATCCGCAAGCGGGGGGACGACGCTGATCCATAACGTCCATCAGTCAGCGTAACAATAACGCCACAGCTTCAGTCTTTCTGCAAATAAAAAATGAGAAAGAAATTGCCTGTGGCAAAAAAGCATCAACGTTATCGGCGTCCCCGACGCGAATCGCGCGGGTTTTCGGGCTCGGGAATGACGAAGAGCCGAGGGCTTAGATTAACGCCAAGCTCATGATCTTGAATGATAACCCGGGTCATCTCCCCCAGGGCATCGGTCACAAACCACTCACGAAGAATGTATGACGGTTCTTCAAAAACGAATTGCACCGAACCCTGCATTTCATCATTCGGGTCCTGAAGAGTGACGTAAATGAAGCCGAGCTCACGGACGACATCGATGACCTCGGCATCAGCGGCGAGATCGATTTCGTCGGCCAGCAACCAATAGAGTGGTGTCGCGCGGATCGGCGCCCGATCAATGGTCTCCAGCGCCGAGTCCTCGATGGCCACCGTAGTGCCATCAGCGATTACGGTGATCGGGCTGGGGTCATCATACTCGAACCGCAAACGTCCCGGGCGGTCCATGGACAATAATCCCTGGATCGGAGCGCCATTGGGTGAGATCTGCAGAAAGCGCGCCCGCATGGTATCAATCGAGTTGAGATACGCATTGATACCGGCCAGGGCGGCGTCCGCATCAAACGTGTCCGCTGCGGCGGTCTCCGCCGGAGCCGCAATCGGTTCCGGATCAGGTTGAGCGGGGTCAACGGCCTGCAGGAACAGGCTGGACAGAAACATCGTGATCATGCCGACAAGCTGGACCGGGATTGCGGCGCGAGCAAGACCAGCCCGTTCATTTTCACGGCAGTTTAATCAGCAGGAGAGGTATAGCTAATCTCGTGCAGGGAGAGTTGGGACTCCCGCCAGTGCGGAGAGAATACAAAGCGTCCATCAGGCGTTCCACCGCTGGAATTGAGCATGATCTCTTCGTCGTCAAACCCGTCGAGCAGCGTCACACCCTGGGTTTCATTCCAGTGTAGCAAACGGCCGCGCAGATCGCTCAGGATCAGTCCGCCGCGCCCATCTGTCACCACACCGTCCAGCGATCCCACGCCTTCCAGCAAGACTTCGAAGGCCAGACTGACAGGGTCGACCCGCACCAGATTGCCGATGCCACTCGAGCAGACGACATAGATCTGGCCATCGACAAATTCGATCCCGTTGGCGCCTGTGAAAGCGTCACCGGCAGCGACCTGGCTCCATTGCCCGGATTGATAGCGGTAAATGGCTCCGCCACCCGTATCAGTGGCCCAGAGCGCGCTGGTATCATCAAGGGCAAGGTCGTTGAGAAGTTCTGCCGATTCCGGGGCTTCGATCCGCTCGAGTTCGGCTCCGGTCCGGCGATCCAGAACGACAACACGTTCACCCCGGTCACTAAAAAAGACCCGATCCGCGGAGCTGACAATGCCAAGCGGTCCATCAAACCCGCTGGCCCAGAATTTCTGGAATTCACCCGTGATCAGGTGCAGGCGGGAAAGATAGCCGCCCTGTTCGGTGCCCTACGGACCCTGATTGCCAATGATCGCCCAGTCGCTGTCCAACGGGACGTGAACCGCCTCCGGACGCTCCACATTATCGGAGCGCCAGACTTCCCGGGCTGAGGGTTGGGCGAATGCGGGGGTCGCCAGGACCAGTGTCAGAAGAGTACCAAATACGAGTTTCATCACTACCTCACCATGCCGCGTGGAAACACAAGCAGGCGCCGTCGCGGGGTTCTATTCAACTCCGCGTCAGAGTGATGACAGTTTGGTTAGACGGGCTCACCCATCGCCATGTTCGGGCAGGTAGATTTCCCGTCGACCCGCATGGTCGCCCGGGCCGATCATACCCTCTTCTTCCATGCGCTCGATCAGCGTGGCCGCCCGGTTGTAGCCGATCTGCAGGCGGCGCTGGATATAGCTGGTCGAGGCCTTGCGGTCCTTGGCAACCAGGGCAACGGCCTGATCGAACAAGGCATCGCCGCTGCCTTCTCCCTCCATGCCCGGGATGCCATCTTCGTCATCATCTCCGCCGGCGGTGATCGCATCCAGATACTCCGGTGCGGCCTGTTTCTTGAGGAAGCTGGCAATATCCTCGACCTCGCGGTCCGAGACGAAGGGGCCGTGCAGGCGGCGCAGGCGGCCACCCGAAGCCATGTAGAGCAGGTCACCCATGCCCAGCAGCTGTTCTGCGCCCTGTTCACCCAGAATGGTACGGCTGTCGATCTTCGATGTGACCGAATAGGAGATACGGGTCGGGAAGTTGGCCTTGATCGTGCCGGTGATGACGTCCACGGAGGGGCGCTGGGTCGCGGTGACCAGGTGAATGCCGGCGGCACGGGCCATCTGTGCCAGGCGCTGGACGGCGGCCTCGATTTCCTTGCCGGCGACCATCATCAGATCTGCCATCTCGTCGATGACGACGACGATGTAGGGCATTTTTTCGGCTTCAATGGTTTCGGTTTCGAAGACCGGTTCGCCGGTTTCCTTGTCGTAACCCGTTTGCACAGTACGCGAGAGTTCTTCACCCTTGTCCAGTGCTTCGCTGACGCGCTCATTGAAGCCGGAAACATTGCGTACGCCGATCTTGGACATGCGCAGATAGCGGCTTTCCATCTCGCGCACCGCCCATTTCAGGGCCACGACCGCTTTCTTGGGATCTGTGACGACCGGGGTCAGCAAGTGCGGGATGCCGTCATAGACGGAGAGTTCCAGCATTTTCGGGTCGATCATGATCATGCGGCATTCTTCCGGCGGCAGCCGGTAGAGCAGCGACAGGATCATGGCATTGATACCGACCGACTTGCCTGAGCCGGTCGTACCCGCGATCAACAGGTGTGGCATGCGGGCCAGGTCGGCAACGAAGGGTTCGCCGCCAATGGTCTCTCCCAGTGCCATGGGAAGCTCGGCCTTGGCATCCTCGAACGCCTTGGCGTTGAGCAGGGCGCGCAGGAACACGGTTTCGCGCTGGGCGTTCGGCAGTTCGATACCGATCGCATTGCGCCCCGGCACCACGGCGACACGAGCAGCCGTGGTGCTCATGGAGCGCGCAATGTCGTCGGCCAGATTGATCACGCGAGAGGATTTGACCCCCGGGGCCGGTTCGAACTCGTACAGGGTGACCACCGGGCCGGGGCGCACCTGAACAATCTCGCCCTTCACGCCGAAGTCAGACAGCACGCCCTGCAAGAGCTCTGCATTCTGCCGCAAGGCCGCTTCGTCGACTGCGTCATTTCGTACGGCGGGCTTGGCCAGCAGGTCCAGTCGCGGCAGCTTGAACCCCTTGGTCTTCGCAAATGGCAGGGCGCCCTGCGCCTCACGCGCATCGCGTCCGGAGGCCTTGGCCTTCTTGGATGCAGCCACCTTTACAGTGGAAGCGATGCCACTGGAGCCCGGCGTTTCAATATCGTCGATGTCCGGTTCGTTGTCCGCCTTTGCCGCAGCGCGCATCGCCTTGCGCAGGGGCGGGTCCTCGCGGGCAGGCTCGCGGCGCTCTACCGTCGGTTCTGTATCATCGCTGCCCCCGAACAAACGTCCGATCGATGGACCAATTCCCCGCAGCGCATCGATCCACACACGCAGGGTTGCCCAGGCCAGGCTGGCGACATCGGCAGCGGACGCGATATCGCCCGAGCGCAGGCCAAAGGTCATGAACACACCCAGCAGTGCAATCAGGAAACCGACACCCGCCGCGATGAGATCCGCGGATGGGAGATCGAGTGCACGCGGTCCCTGGGCGATGAATCCCGCAAGCAAATCACCCATGGATCCGCCCAGACCGGTTGGAAACGGCCAGGTCGCGGGGATGGGCAGCGCGCTGAGGCACATGCCCAGGCCGACGGTGCCGATACTGGCAAAGAACCAGCGAGATGGTGCCATGGAGTGCGGGCGATGCTGCGGCATGCGCCAGATCAGAATGCCGCCCCACAGGATCCAGGCGATTGCGGGGAAGCCTGCGGACCAGCCGAACAGCTGCAGGGCGAGGTCCGCGAGACCGGCGCCGACACTGCCCATGACATTGCGGACGTCATTGGCCGAGGCGACATTCCAGCTGGGATCCAGCGGGTTGTAACTGAGCAGCGAGACCAGCAGAAACAGTCCCGAGACGAGCATGATCGTGCCGAAAATCACATCGCGAGCACGCAATCGCCAGAGCGGCGGTTGTTTGGCGGCGGGACCGTCAGTTTTCTGGGTACGCTTGGACATACCGATCATTTAGCCCTGTAAGGGTTCCCGGGGGGTTAACAGAAGATAAAGCAGGGCGCGGCGCTGTGTCCGCTTTTCTCGGACGCCAATCCGCCTATGCTCCGCTCCATGACGCAGGAATATTTCTTTGAAGGTGATGTGGTCATTGTCGGCGGTGGTCTGGCCGGTCTGACCCTGGCCCTGGCGATGGATCAGGCGGGCCTGACGGTTGCCGTCGTGGATGCGCTGCCGGTCGAGGACCGGCTGGCGCCGGAGTTCGACGGGCGATCCTCGGCGCTGGCCTATACATCCTGGCGCATGTTCGAGGCACTCGGCGTCGCTGAACATCTTCACCCCCACGCGCAACGCATTGAACATATTCTGGTCTGTGATGGCCGGCCCTATGGCGGCACCAAGCCTGGTGGTCCGGGGCGTCACACACTGCATTTCGACCGACGCGAAATCAGCGAAGGACCCGATGGCGAACCCCTGGGCTGGATGGCCGAGAACCGGCATACCCGGCACGCTCTGGCCAAGGTGCTCAAGAACCGTGACCGGATTGTGGCCATTGCCCCGGCCAAGGTCGTCAATCACGAGATTTTCGGCGATCGTGGCGAGGTTACTCTGGACGATGGCCGCAAACTGTCGGCGTCCTTGATCGTCGGTTGTGATGGCAAGTTCTCGCGTCGCAAGGCCCAGAGCGGTATTCGCTCCTATGGCTGGAATTACGGGCAGAATGGCGTCGTGGCGACCGTCGAGCATGAGGAGCCGCACAAGGGCGTGGCATACGAGTATTTCATGCCGTCCGGGCCCTTTGCCATCTTGCCACTTCCTGACAATCGTGCCTCTCTGGTCTGGACCGAAAGTGACAAGGCGGCCGCCGCGCTCAAGGCGGCATCCGACGAGGTGTTCCAGTATGAGCTGGAGAACCGTTTTGGCGATTTCCTGGGCAAGGTCCGCCCGGTCGGGCCGCGTTGGGTCTATCCGCTGGGGCTGCGGTACTCAGAGCAATTCTGCCAGCCGCGCCTGGCCTTTGTCGGTGACGCGGCGCGCGGCATCCATCCGATTGCGGGCCAGGGCTTCAATCTCGGGATACGCGATGCAGCGGCATTGGCCGAGGTTTGTGCCGAAGCCAAACGCACCGGCCATGATATCGGCGCGGTGACGACGTTGCGCCGATACGAGGACTGGAGAAAATTCGACAGTTCCACCCTGGCGCTCGGCACGGACCTGTTCACGCGCCTGTTTTCCAACGATATCGAACCCATCCGGCATATTCGCGGTCTGGGCCTGTCCATTGTCAACGCGATCCCACCTGCGCGTCGTTTCTTCATGCGTCAGGCCGGTGGCGAGACGGGCGACCCGCCTCGCCTGCTGAAGGGCGAGAAGCTCACCGCCGCCTAGAACGGGTTGAGGGTATAGCCCTCAGCCTGCAGCACCGCATGTGCGGTCATGGCCGAAAGCGCCATGTCGACGCCCGGTAACAACGACTCAGTCTCGACGTCGTAATAGGCTGCACTCTGGCCGCAGACATAGATGCGAACACCATGTTCGACCAATTGCGCGATCAGGGCTGCATTGGCGTTTTCAGCGCCGTCGTGGCGGGCAGCATACGTCGCTGCATCCGCGACGTCGTGGACGCCGGCACCATGCACCACCAGGGCAAGATGCATGTTCTCTGCAGGGATTCCGGCGCGCGCGTGCATGTTGAGGAAGCGCGCCGCACTGACCAGGTGACGGTTCAGCTCGCCCGCCTCGGCTTCGGCTGCGAAATCGAAACTGTGACGAAACACGAAACCGTCCGGTATGGACATCTCGACATCAATTTCGGCATTGGGGCCGAAATCGGCGATCAACGGACCGGTTGTGAAATCATCAGGTCCGGCAGTTGTCAGCAGCAATGCCGTGAAAAGAGATGTAAGCATGGGCGTCCCCTGTCAGCTAGCGGGACGCCTCTCCCAGAGCGTAGAGATAATCCCAGGTGAACAGACCACTATCATGTCCGTCATCGAAGATCAGCCGAACGGCGTAGCGACCGACCGGCTCCGCACCGGTGACAAGGACATTTTCCTTGCCGGTCACTGTCACTTTCTGGTCCGGGGAATGGCCCTGCACTTCCGCGCTCGGGCTTTCGACACGCAATGTTTCGAACGGGATTGAGAATTCCGCTTCATTGTCAAAGCGTGCAACAAGGGCCTTGTCGGACTTGCTGAAACGAAGTTCTGTGGGCCATGGACGCATGATCAATCCTCGAGCTGACGCGCTTCATCCGGCAGCATGATCGGGATCCCGTCGCGGATCGGGTAGGCGAGGCCCGCGCTCTTCGAGACCAGTTCCTGGGCGTCCTTGTCATAGCTCAGCGTGCTGCGGGTGACCGGACAGACCAGGATCTCAAGCAGTTTCGGGTCGACAACGTGTTGCGGTGTATCGCTCATCTGAAACTCCTATGCGAACAGGATGGAAGAGAGGCGCCGGCGACCGTCACGTGTGACTTCGCTCATCGGACCTTCGGCCTCGAACACCTTGAGCAGGAGGGTGCGGGCCGCCTGGTCACTCCATTCACGATCCAGCGCGGTAATGGCGATCAGCTGATCGACGGCACCCGACGGATCACTGGCCGCGATAAAGGCTTCGGCGAGATCAAAACGCGCCTGCAAATCTGTCGGGTCAGCGGATACTTTCTGGCGCAATGCGGCGGTTTCCGCGTCGTCCGAGGGTACGCCCGACGCCAGATCAATGGCGGACTGGGCGCCTTCATAGGCCGGATGGGACCGGTCGGCTTCGGCGACCTGGTCCAGAATCTGACGGGCTTTTTCAAGATCTCCGCTCTGGATCCACACACGCGCGAGCCCGGCGAGGGCAGGAACGTGTTTGGGGTCATTCTGCAGAACCGCAGCGAAGGCCTGCGACGCCGACTGAAGGTCATTGGCCTGCAAGGCCTGCATACCCTGCTCGACATAGGCCTGCAGCTCTTCCGGGCTGGGGCCATTGCCGGAAATGCGGCGAATGAAATCGCGGATCTGGCTTTCCGGGAGGGCGCCCATGAACCCATCGACAGGCTGGCCATTCTTGAACGCGAACACAGCCGGAATGGACTGGACACGAAGCTGCTGGGCAATGCCGGGGTTCTCGTCGATATTGATCTTCACGAGCTTCACGGCACCCTCGGCCTCGCGGACAACGTGCTCGATCATCGGGCCAAGCTGTCGGCACGGGCCGCACCAAGGTGCCCAGAAATCAACGAGGACCGGGACCTCCTTGGACGGCTCGACAACATCCGCCATGAAATTCTGGTCGGTGGAGTCCTTGACGAGATCGTCTGCGCCAGCGGTATTCGGATCGTTCAGCGTGGTCATGGGTCAGCCTTGTCTGTTTCGGGTTCTAAGTGGCGTCAAAGCGGTTCGAGTGCAAGTTCTCAAACTGTCTCGGGCGGGTCCTGATCGAGTGTGGAGAAATCGAACACGGTCGGCTCACGACCGGTGGCCCGCACGAATTTGAGCAGATCCTGGCTGGCAATCGCCGTGGTGGCGTCATTCAGGAGCGGGTGGAAGTTGATGATGTCGTGTTCGAAAATGGCCTTGTCCAGCACCATGCGAACCCGACCCTCAACGTCGTTGATCAGCGCAAAAGCCGTGACCGACCCGGGGCGAACGCCCAGGGTTTCGAGCAACAGGTCTTCCTTGCCAAAGGACAGGCGTTGCAGGCCCAGATGCCGGTGGAGCTTGTTGATGCGGATCACCGTCTCGCCCAGGGCCGAGACCAGTACGATCTGGCCTTTCTTGTCCTTGAGGAAGAGGTTCTTGGTGTGTCCGCCGGGCATTGAGGCCTTGATGTGCTGGCCTTCCTCGACGGTAAAAATGGGCGCGTGATCCACGGTTGAATGGGAAATCTCGTGGCTGTCAAAGAAGTCGAACAGGTCTTGGCGGCTCTTGTGCATCTGGCTGTTGAAGCCTGCTTGCGCGGGCAATTCAAGGTCGCTGCATCAGAACCGCTTGAAGGACTTGCATTCCTTTTCTGTTTGCGCGATATACCCCGCTCCCCAGCGGGGCCACGGCCTTGCAAACATTGAGCGGGCGTAGCTCAGGGGTAGAGCGTCACCTTGCCAAGGTGAATGTCGTGAGTTCGAATCTCATCGCCCGCTCCATTCTCTTCTCTCAGAGTTTCCGGAAAATTCTCTTCAGCATGTCATTGCTGCGGATTGGCTTTCGTTCGCGCTCTATGGCCTTGGCGTAAAGGGTGCCGTGCAGGAGCTCCATCGAGCTGTAACTCGTATCGCGCTGGGTCGAATTTTCGCTGGTCTTGCGCATGTCGCTCTCCTGATTCCGGGTCTAACCGGTATCAGGATGCGCACTGGGTGCGACCGCGTTGGGGCTGTCAGAGGGAATTTCAGAGGCAGAAAAAAAGCCGAACGGAGGCAAACCCGTTCGGCTTCAATTCATCTTGCGGTGACTGTCGCTATTCCGAAAGGGAGCGCAGCAGGTCGATCACGCGGCGGCGGACCGTCTGATCCTTGATCCCGGAGAAGGCCGAGGCCAGGGCCAGGCCATCCGGGCTGGCGATGAAGTCATAGAGCGTATCGGAGTCTTCGCCCTTGAGCTCCGAGCTGCCGCTCTCGTCCAGGCCTTCAAAGAAATAGGCAACCGGCACTTCCATGACCTTGGCCACGTGGAAAAGACGGCTGGCGCCGATCCGGTTGGTGCCGCGCTCGTATTTCTGGACCTGCTGGAATGTGACCCCCAGTTTCTCGCCGAGCTCAGACTGGCTCATGTCCAGGAGACTGCGGCGCAAACGCAGTCGCGCACCTACATGCTGGTCAATACTCGTCGGGCCTCTCGCACTCATTATGTCCTCATTTCTGTGTTCTTATGACTTCAGTGTCGCAAATTCGCATGAATGACAAAATTCACCGCGGAACCATGAGTTGTTCTTACGATCGAATGTTTCAACGATCCAGTGACTGATCTGTATTGTTCGATCAACTCTTTGAGTATCCGGGTGGTATTTAGGCCAGACCTGAACATCTTTCCGAAAACTACAAATCCAGTCCGACAAGATTTTCGAGATACAGCGCCATTCGATCAATGGGCGCGACCGCAATACCGTCTCCATGCATCATTGTTTCGAAGAACAACGAACGGATGGCGGCGTGAAAGTTTTAGATTATGTGTGCGCCCGTGGGTTTGACCCTTCGGGCCCACAACTCAAGGTCCGGGTTGTATAGCTGTGTCTGGGAAAATCGCAGATTGAGCGACGCTCATCCGCTGTGCACCGCAGATCGGGTATTATTAAATTCTCAAAGCGCTTTCAGCATCGAACCGACCGGATCAGGGGTAATGGGGCAGTCTGGGCCGCCCCGAATTTTCGTATCTCGCCTCTGGAGCCTTGGGCGGTCATTGGCTAGAAGAGGCGCCATCAGCAATAGGGCCTCTGAACATGTCGGGACTGGTGATGGCATTGGCGGCTGCGAGCTTGATGACAGGCGCGCAGGCAGATGTTGAATTCGATTTCGAGACGCGCTGGCGATATGCCTTCCTGGACGACCAGTTCCGGGCCGGGGGGTCGGATCAGGCCCTGTCGGGACGAACACTCGTGGGTGTACGCCTCAACGCCGGGGCCTGGACACTGGGCGGCGAGCTGATTGACAGCCGGGTCTATCAGGATGATGGCGGCTCCACCCTCACCACAAGCATGGTGAACACCGCTGATATTTTGCAGGCCTATGCCAGCTGGCAGGGTGTTTCGGATAGCGTGCAGACCGATATCCAGCTGGGACGGTTTACGCTGAATGTGGGCAGCCGACGCTTCATGGCACGCAACGGTTTTCGCAATACGATCAATGCGTTCACCGGAGCCAATATTCGCCGGGCGGCCGAGGACTGGCGTTTTACAGCCTTCCTGGTCTCGCCCGTACGCCGCTTTCCCAATGAACGCCGCGCCCTGGAACGCAATGAACATGACTGGGATGAAGAAAACTTCGACCAGACTTTTCTGGGCCTTCATTTCCAGCACGCGCTCGCTGCGCCGCGGACCCGCTATGAAGCTTTCCTGTTCGCGCTGGATGAGACCGACAGTTCCGAACTGGCGACAGCCGACCGTCAATTGCTAACACTGGGTGGGCGCTATTATCGCGCTCCGGCAGCCGGGGAGTGGGACTTCGATATCGAAGGCGCGGTTCAGTGGGGCGAGCGATCGGAAACGCGCGCCGAGCCCTCTCCCGCCCGCGATGTCTTTGCCGCAACCGGTCATGCGGAGCTTGGTTATACGTTTGCTTCGCCGTGGTCTCCGCGTGTTTCAGCCGAGATTGAGTATGCCTCCGGTGATGATGATATCAGTGACGCCGACTGGGGCCGCTATGATCTGCTGTATGGATTGCGCCGCCGGGATTTCGGCCAGACCGGCATCCACGGGCCCTTGCGTCGCGAGAACATCATTGCACCCGGTGTTCGACTGACCTTGCGCCGAGATGCGGCTCTTGACCTTCGGGTCCTCTACAAGGCGGGCTGGCTCGCATCTGAAACGGATGTCTGGACAGACGGGCGTTTGCGCGATGTGACCGGGCAGTCAGGCCGTTTTGTCGGCCACCACCTCGACACGCGCCTTCGCTATTGGGTGGTCCGGGATCGTCTGCAGCTGGAGGTCGGGGGTGCGGTTTTCGAGCGGGGTGGTTTTGCCAATGATGCGCCTGGTGCGCCGGATGCCACGACCAGCGTGTTCGGCTATTCGATGGTGACGCTGCGCTACTAGCGTGGACCGCTGCCGGCTGTTTCGCCGAGCCCTCACAAACCTGTGAAAGCAATTGGGGTGTAAATCGCCCGGCCTGCCCCCATATGGGGATCAGCGACGGTTTAAGCGCCCGCCGCTCCTGGAAAGCGAGGGTCACGATATGGCGCGTTTTATCTCTGTTGCGATCGCGGGTTTGATTTTGACGGCATCAATCGCAGCTGCCTCTTGGAATCAGACAAACGGTCTCTACATAAGTTGACGTAACACGGTTTCGGGCACTTCCCCCAGAGTCCGGAACTGTTGAGACGATCAGGCCTCTAACGTGCGTCCCCCCAGCCTGCCGATTGAGGTCTGAAGGCGCCGCCGGGTTCCCCTGTCCCTACTCGGCGGTGCCGTCGTCTCCCTCTCCCAGAAAAAACCGACTGGTCAGGCTCGCAGACGATTTAGGTTCGCGGACGATGCGTGACCGCTAACATGCCGTCGCTCCTGCATTTTCCGAATTCCGGTTTGCAGCAAGCACGGTCGGTTTGGCTTGCGCGTCGCGCAAACAGGTCTAGGCTCCGATCAAAATATACAAGCCAGGGAGATCTGCACCATGGGGGCGGTCGTCGGAGTAGCGCACGCCTATACGCGCGCCGAGTTCATGGAGGCCGCGCGCACGCGCTGGCAGGAGGCATTCGGACAGGAATGCGGTGACCTCGGAAACTCCTTCTTTTCTCAGATATTTGATGATGCCTTGTCGGAAGATCTCGAGCGGGTTTCCGCCGATGATCTTGCCAAGATGAGCCTGGATTTCTGGTGTTTCGGGACAGAGCGTCCGGGCGACGAAATCCAGATCAGGATGCGCCCTGCGACGCGTGCCGACGGCTCGGAAATGCCTCGCTCCATCCTGGAAATCATTGGCCGGGACCGACCGTTCATTGTCGATTCCGTGATGGCTGAGATCGGTGCCCAGGGGCATGACATCATCGCCATGTTCCACCCCATTGTGCAGGCGCGTCGGGGTGCCAAGGGTGAACGCGTCCTGGAAGGCGGCCGGATCCTGCCGGAATCCATGATCCAGGTGCATTTGCCGCCGCTTGATGAACTCTCCCAGCAAACCCTGATCGATGGCGTCACCGGGACGCTCGATGATGTCCGTGTCGCGGTCGAGGACTGGGCGGATATGCGGGCCCAGATGGACGAGGCGATCGCGCATCTGGAAGCGGCCAAGAGCCACGCCTCTCCGGAGGAGATGGCTGAAGCGCTTGAATTCCTGAGGTGGATCCGCGACGACCATTTCGCTTTCCTGGGCTGTCGTGTCTATGACTTCGATGTCGAGAATGATGGCTCCATGGCCAATCGCGTGCCCTCCGTGCGCGCGGATACCGGCCGTGGTGTTCTGCGCGATCCGGATCGTCACGTCCTGCGCAAGGGCTCCGAGCCGGCGGTGCTGACGCCTGCGATCGAGACCTTCCTGCGCGAGCCCACCCCGATCATTGTCGCCAAGGCGAACATGAAAAGTCGTGTGCACCGTCGGGTCTACATGGATTACATCGGCGTGAAGCGCTATCGCGAGGACGGTGCCGTCATCGGCGAGGCTCGTTTTGTCGGCCTGTTCACGGCGGAAGCCTATGACCAGAGCGCCAGTGATGTGCCGCTGATCCGCCGCAAGGTTCGCCGCGTTCTCGAGCGCGCGGGCAAGACGCCGGGCACGCACAACGCCAAGAAGCTGCGCAATACCGTTGAGAATTATCCCCGCGACGAGCTGTTCCAGACGGATGAAAATGACCTGCTCGAAATCAGCCTGGGTATTCTCCACCTGAATGACCGGCCGCGGACCAAGCTGTTCATCCGCCGCGACCAGTTCGACCGTTTCGTTTCGGCCCTGCTCTATGTCCCGCGGGACCGGTACAATTCAAAGGTCCGTGAGCAGGCGGGTGAGTTGATCCGCGATGCCTTTGGCGGCCGGTTGTCGGCCTATTATCCGCAATTCGGCGACAGCCCGCTGGCGCGTGTCCACTACATTATCGGCCTCAACCCGTTTGATCATCCGGAACCGGATGTGGACGAGCTCGAGCGGCGCGTGGCCCTCCTGGCCCGCACCTGGGAAGATGATTTCGAGACCCATGTCCGCCGCACGGCGACCGACAAGGTCCGTCTGCGCATGCCTGCCTATGAGGGAGCCTTCAAGGCCGGCTATCGCGAACTGTACGACCCTGAAGAGGCGCTCAAGGACGTCATCAAGATCGAGTCCCTCGATGACCCGCAGCAAGTGGCGGTTCGGGTCTACACCGAACCGGATGACGCAGATAACGAATTGCGGCTCAAGATCTATCGTATCCAGAAGCCGGTTTCATTGTCGCGCGTGATGCCGGTGCTCGAAAATCTTGGCCTGGTCGTCGTTCAGGAAACCGGATTTCCGGTCGACCGCCGCGCTGCAGAAGGGCAGTCGCTCGATCGCGCCTATGTGCATGATTTCGAAATGAAATCAGATGCACTTCGGGGACGTTCCCTGGAAGAAATCGCCGAGCAGCTCGAAGACGCATTACTGGCGATGGCCGAGGGCCGTGCCGAGGATGATGGCTTCAACCGCCTGATCGTCGAAATCGGTGTGAACTGGCGCGAAGCCGCCTTCCTGCGCACCTGTGCCCGCTACCGTCAGCAGACGGGTCTGGATCCGTCACAGAGCATCCAGGAAGAAGCGCTGGCCGCCAATCCTGACATCGCCAAGGGCCTGCTGGAACTGGCGCGCGTAAAGTTCGATCCGGACTTTGACGGCGACATGAAAGCGCGCGGAGATGCGGTCTGGGAGGTCTCCAAATCGCTCCGGGAACAGCTCGATGCCGTTGCCAGCCTGGACCATGACCGTGCCTTGCGCCGGATTTTCCACCTGATCGAAGCCACGCTGCGCACGAATTTCTTCCAGCGTGATGCCGAGGGTGAACCCAAGCCTCGCATTTCGATCAAGATTGCCAGCGAATTGCTGGAAGAGCTGCCGCTTCCCAAACCTTATCGCGAGATTTTCGTGTGGGCGCCGGACGTTGAAGGCGTTCACCTGCGTTTCGGTCCCGTCGCGCGCGGCGGCCTGCGCTGGTCGGACCGGCGCGATGATTTCCGTACCGAGGTGCTTGGGCTGGTGAAGGCGCAGCAGGTCAAGAATGCGGTGATCGTCCCGGTCGGCTCGAAGGGTGGTTTTTACCCGAAAACCCTGCCCCGTAACGGTTCACGTGACGAAGTCTTCGAAGCGGGACGTGAGGCCTACAAGACCTTCATCCGTGGGCTGCTCGATATCACCGACAACATCGTTGAAGACGCAGTGGTCCGCCCGGATCGCTCCGTGTGCTGGGATGATGAAGACCCCTATCTCGTCGTGGCTGCCGACAAGGGCACGGCGACGTTCTCGGATACGGCCAACGGCATGGCCGAGAACGAGTTCGACTTCTGGCTGGGCGATGCCTTCGCTTCGGGCGGTTCGGCCGGTTACGATCACAAGAAGATGGGCATCACGGCGCGCGGCGCCTGGGAATCCGTCAAGCGTCACTTCCGCGAACTGGGCAAGGATATCCAGAACGAACCCTTCACCGTCGTCGGTGTGGGCGACATGTCCGGTGACGTGTTCGGTAATGGCATGCTGCTCTCCAAGCAGATCAAGCTGATCGCCGCCTTCGATCACCGCGACATCTTCATCGACCCGGATCCACAGGATCCCGAAAAACTCTGGGAAGAGCGCGATCGTCTCTTCAAGCTCGGTCGCTCCTCCTGGCAGGATTACGATACGAGCCTGATTTCCCAGGGCGGTGGTATTTTCCCGCGCAGCTCCAAGACGATCACCCTGACCCCCGAGATCAAGGCCCTCACCGGCATCAGCGAGGATGCGGTCAGCCCGACAGAGCTGATCCAGGCTCTGCTCAAGAGCGAAGCTGAACTTCTGTGGTTCGGTGGCATCGGCACCTATGTCAAAGCCACGCACGAGCAGCATTGGGAAGTAGGCGACAAGGCCAATGACAGTCTGCGCATCAATGCGGACGAGGTCGGTGCCAAGGTTATCGGCGAGGGCGCCAATCTGGGCTTCACCCAGTCAGCGCGTATCGAGTTCAGCCGCCATGGTGGCCGGGCCAATGCCGATTTCGTTGACAATTCGGCCGGCGTCGACAGCTCTGACCATGAGGTGAATATCAAGATCCTGTTGCGCCCGGTTGTCCGGGGGGGCGACATGGATCGTGATGCGCGTGATGATCTGCTTGAATCCATGACGGATGACGTTGCGGATCACGTGCTCCAGCACAATTACGACCAGACCCTGGCGCTGACCATGGCAGAGAAGACAGCCGTTGCTGATCTCGATGCCCATGAGCGGTTCATGACGCGCCTGGAAGAACTCGGTCAGCTTGACCGTGAAGTCGAATTCCTGCCCCCAGCGGACGGAATCCAGACGCTCAAGGGCCGTGGTGAAGGTCTGACCCGCCCGGAACTGGCTGTTCTGATCTCCTATGCCAAGATCACATTGTTTGATCAGCTGGTGGCCTCGGATGTGCCCGATGACCCGCATTTCCGGTCCATGTTGATCAACTATTTCCCGGATCAGCTGCACAAATTCTCTGACGGCATGGATGCTCACCGCCTGAAGCGGGAGATCATCTCCACCATCCTCGCTAACGAGATGATCAATCTGGGTGGGCCGACCTTTATTCACCGCGCGATCGACAGTACCGCAGCAACGGTTCCGGCGATCGCCCGCGCGTTCGAGGCTGGCCGCCAGGTCTTCGGTTACGCCGAGCTGACCGACCAGATCAACGCTCTGGACAATGTCGCGCCAGCGACTGTCCAGCTTCAGCTGCACGAGGAAATCATCCGCCTGCTTCGTCGGCAGACATATTGGCTGGTGCGGCGTAATCGACACCGGTCTGATACCAAGGCTGAAGCGATCCGCGATGTGATCGATACCTATCAGCCGGGCGTTCAGCAGCTCCGCTCCATGGTCCACTTGATCATTTCTGATCATGAACGCCAGGGTTTCGAGGCGCGCAGGAATGCCTTCGTCAAGGCCGGCGCTCCGGAAGAGCTGGCGCGGGCCGTTGCGGAATTGCGGCCCCTGACCTCGTCGACTGATGTTATCGATATGGCGATCAACAGCGATTGGCCGCTCGCACCGACGGCCTTTCTCTATCATGCCATGGGTGCACGCTTCCGCTTCGACCGGTTGCGCGGCCTGGGTCATGAAGTGGTGTCCGACCAGCACTGGGACCGCCTCGCTGTCCGCCGCCTGATGGAAGATTTCTACGCCAGCCAACAGGCCATGACGGCCTCTGCCATGCGCTTTGCATTGCAGGCTGGTGGGTCTCTGGCCCAGGGCGTCGAAGAGCCGAGCCGTGAATGGGCCGAGAGCCTTGTCGAGGCCTGGATTACCGTCAATGAGGAAGAAGCGGGTCGCGTTGACAGTGTGCAGCGTCAGCTCGATGCCTCCGGTGCCTGGACCCTGTCCAAACTGGCGATTGCATCGACACAATTGGGAGAGATGGCCGGCGTAGCCCAGCCCTAGTCAAAGCGACTAGGACGGGTTTTCTCCAAACCTCTCATCCAGTAACTCCACGACACGCCGCTGCGCCCGCGCAGCGGCGTTCTCGTTGTAGACAATGCGTGGATCGAGTGGCGGGGCATTGGGCTCGTCAAAGGCGTGTGTCTGATCTGCATAGGTCTCGAAACTGACGTGTGGCCCGCTACGCGTCAGGCGATGCGCGCAGCGGTTTGCTGGTGCGATAACATCGTCTTCTGCGAGTATGGCGTGCAGCGGGATGTGTGCAGGCAGGTTACGGCCGTCGGTCAGGGCCGGGAAACCGCAATAGGGATACATCGCCAGCGCGAGTTGAACCCCGCTCAGCCCGACCGGGGCGCCACGAAGCGCGGCAGGCGCCCGGCCTTCGCCAGCCAGGCTCAAGGCGTCCAGGATTGTCCAGCCTCCGTGAGACCAGCCCAGCAGGGCAAGGTGACCCTCGTCTATGCCCGGATGATTTCTAGCGATCTCCAGCCCGGCATGAATGTCCGCCGCGCGTTCCTGTCCCAACAGGCGAAGTGCCATGCAGACCTGGCTCATACTGCCCAGGCGACCGATCCCGCGCGCTTCGTTGGAATTGATGATCAGGGCGGCATATCCTGCGTCCACGATGGCGTCGGCATAAATGTCCTGGACTTGCCTGCGACCTCCGCAGCCATGCAGGAGCAAAACGCCAGGAACCGGGCCGGTGACATTGTCGGGCAAACGGATCTCGGTATGAGGCTGGATCAGCGCGATCTGTTGATCGAGAGATCGTTTCGGCACTGCCAGACCGCTCAAACTGACCGCGAAAGCGAGCAGCAGAACGGCCAGCAACAGGGCCAGTCCGGCGAGTGCGTAGAATAGAGTCTTGCGCAAAAACATACCGGGACACTGGTGGCAGCGTCCCGGCGGGTCAATGTTTAGTTGATTCACAGGCGAACCCGTGGCGGGCTCGGTGAGCAGCCTAGTGGCGGAAATGGCGCATGCCGGTGAACACCATGGCAATGCCCGCTTCATCAGCAGCTGCGATCACCTCATCATCGCGAATGGACCCGCCCGGCTGGATCACGGCGGTGGCACCCGCCTCGACCGCAGCTTTCAGTCCGTCGGCAAACGGGAAGAAGGCGTCCGACGCGCACACCGAGCCGATGGTGCGGGATTGATCCCAACCGTTCTCGGCAGCCGTCGCCTCGGCCTTGCGGACAGCGAGGCGTGCAGCTTCCAGACGGCTGGTCTGACCCATGCCAACGCCGGCCGTCACACAGTTGTTTGTGTAGACGATGGCATTGGACTTCACGTGTTTGACGACTTTCCAGGCGAACATCAGGTCGGCCAGTTCGGCTTCGCTTGGCGCGCGCTGGGTGACAACTTTCAGCTCTTCCGGCGTGATCATGCCGATATCGCGTTCCTGGACCAGAAGCCCACCGGCGACAGTCTTCGTCATCCAGCCAGATTGTTTCGTATCGGCCATGCCACCGGTCAGGAGAACGCGCAGATTGGCCTTGGCAGACAGGACGGACAGCGCATCCTCGTCCGCATCCGGTGCGATGATCACCTCGGTGAAAATCTTGACCAGCGCGGAAGCTGTTTGGGCGTCCAGCGTGCGGTTCATGGCGACGATCCCGCCGAAGGCCGAGATCGGGTCTGCCGCAAACGCGCTTTCATAAGCGCCGACAAGCGTGTCGTTCACTGCGACACCACAGGGGTTGGCGTGCTTGACGATGACAACGGCAGCCTTGTCCGCCGGATCAAACTCGCTCGCGAGCTCGAAGGCCGCGTCGGCATCGGCCAGATTGTTATAGCTCAGGGTCTTGCCCTGCACCTGGCGACCGGTTGCGATGCCGTGACGATTTTCGGGCGTCGCGTAGAAGGCGGCGCGCTGGTGCGGATTCTCGCCATAGCGCAGTGACTGGGTCAGCTCGCCTCCAAAGGCGCGGAAATCGGGAGCGCCCTCGCCCAGCTGGTCAGCGAACCATCCGGAAATGGCCGCGTCATAGGCTGCGGTGCGAGCGTAGGCCTTGGCGGCCAGACGTGTCCGCAGATCCAGTGTGACCGAGCCTTCATTGCTCTCCATCTGCTCCAGAACCTGGTCGACATCCTTGCCGTCCACGCAGACAGAGACCCAGGCGTGGTTCTTGGCCGCGGCGCGGATCATGGCCGGACCACCAATATCGATATTCTCGACACAATCGTCCGAGCTGGCACCGCGTGCGACAGTGGCCTCGAACGGATAGAGGTTGACGTACAGAAGGTCGATTTGCGGGATGCCGTGCTCGCCCATCGAATTGCGGTCATCATGGTTGTCACGACGCCCCAGCAGGCCGCCATGCACACGCGGGTGCAGGGTTTTCAGGCGCCCATCCATCATCTCCGGGAATTCGGTGACTTCGGAGACATCCTTGGCGTTGATACCTGCTTCGTTGAGCGCGCGCAGCGTGCCCCCGGTGGACAGGATTTCCACGCCGGCATCCGCCAGGCGCTTGCCGCGCTCGATCAGCCCGTCCTTGTCGGAAACAGAAATCAGAGCTCGACGAACGGGTACGAGGTCCATAGCGGTCATGAAACCGGCTCCTTGGGTCTGTCAGAATTTGGCTGCGGGTTAGCACGCCTTGTCCTACCGGGAAAGCGCGCTTTCTTTGGACGGCTCCTGGACGGGCTGCAGCTGGGCGATTTCAGTCAATGCGGCCTGCATGTGTTCGAGATCATTCCGGCGGGCGCTGTCCAGCAGAGCCTCCAGCAATTGCGTTGTCTTATCTCTCGGCATGCGCGCGCCATTGATGGACCGAATGCTCTCGATCGATGTCGAACGGGCCTCTTCGAAGCTGTAGATCAGGCTTTCATGGCGTTTTTCGCCAGGGCGCAGGCCGATCACATTGATGGCGCCTGGCGCGTCTGGATCAAGCCCGCGAAGTCGCAACAATTGACGGGCGAGCCGAAGAATGGAGACGGGTTCGCCCATGTCAAAAACATAGAGGGCGCCGTTGAGGTCCTTGTTCGCTGCCGTCAGGGAGGCCGCGGAGAGGACCAGGCCAGAGGCCTCGCTGACTGTCATGAAATACCGTGTCGCCTCAGGGTCGGTCACGGTGACGGACTGGCCGGTTTCGATCTGGTGTTCAAACAACGGCACAACAGATCCGCTGGAGCCCAGCACATTGCCAAAACGAACGACACAAATACGCAGGCTGTTATCGCTTTCTGCTTCTGCCTGCGCCAGCAGCTCGGCCGCGCGCTTGGTGGTCCCCATGATATTGCCGGGTTCGACCGCCTTGTCGGTCGAGATCAGGGCGAAAACTTCGACGCCATGCGTTTTGGCCGTTTCTATCGCGACGGAGGTGCCCAGCACATTGGTGCGGACCGTCTCGCCGGGATTGAGTTCGCTCATCGGGACGTGTTTCAGCGCCGCGGCATGCAGCACAACATGCGGTTTTTCCTCAGAAAACACCGTGTCGATGCGTTTGGGATCGCGAACATCGGCCAGAACGGCGCGCCAGCTCACCTCGGACTGGCGGCGACGCATCTCCATGTCAATTTCATAGAGATTGGCTTCCGAGGCATCGAGCAGGATCAGTTTTTCCGGTGAAAGCTGGGCCGCCAGGCGTACGAGTTCTGAGCCGATCGTCCCCCCTGCACCGGTCACGAGAACACGTTTGCCCTCGATCATCTCACGCGCTGGCTCGAGATCCGGAGTGCGAGGCGGGCGGTTGAGAAGGTCCGCGGTTTCAACCGGAGAGAATGCGCCGGGACCTTTCCCGGGCCGGGCGCGTGAGAGTTTGGCACCCGTCGCCGCGGCAATCCGGATCAGCGCGTTGACTGTCTCGATGTGGATTCTCTCACCGGCGAGAACGAGGCGAGGCGGCAGAGGCTCGACCGCAGCCAGGCGATTGATGGCGGCGGGAAGCGCATCGAGTTCGCCGATCACCTGGATACCGCGAATGGCGCGGCCGTCGAGCGGTGCGTCCAGCACGACCAGTCCCTTTGCCCGGAAGGGCGCAGAACCATTGCGGCGCGCAAGGTCCCGCAGCGCATTGTCCAGATCGGCTTCCGCGCCGATGAAAATCGCTGCCGGTTTCTTTCGGTCCTCGAAGCGAAAGGCGGCCTGCAGCCCGCCGGTCCGCCAGGCCGCTACGATCATGCGCGCGCCAATCAGAAGGCCGATGAGGATCGGAATTTCAATGAGAATGCTGGTGCGTGGAAACCCGTCCAGGCGGTTGAGCAGGAAGAGCGCCGGCAGGAAGATAAGGTTTGCGAGCCCCACCGCACGAACAATCCGGGCCGCATCATTCAGGGCGGTATAGCGCCAGACGCCCTTGTGCAGGGATTGCAGGGGAAACACGATCGCACAGGCAAGGGTGAATACCGCAACGGACCGCAATGCCACACCGGCTTCCGCTGGCGTATCATGGTAATAATAGCGGATCGTCACCGCCAGCCACATCGAAACTGCCGCTGCCAACAGGTCGTACGCTGAGACGGCGAGCACCGGACTCCAGAACGGTCTCCTGTCGGGACGCGACTTATGTGGACGCGGCATACTCACTCGATTCCCCCTACAGCGCCGCCAATTCGGCCGAGGCGCTGGAAAGCCCACCGGACACGGTTCGGAGGGCGGTCTCCCGCTCCGAATGGTTCGGCATCCCCATGTATTACTATCTGAGTGGCTCTTTGGGGAGGGGCGCCTGCTGCAAGATAGACAGAACGTTCCAGGGCGATGGGTCCACCATCGGTGCGAAAGCGCCATCCATCGCCATTGGGCTGCACAAGCAGTGCGCTCATATTATCGCGAGACAAAGAGGCTTTGACACTCGGGTGCAAGTGGAACCGGATCGCGAAAGGCCAGCGTACCTCAATGTCTTCGGGTGGGCCGTCAGTGACGGGCCGGAAGAGCGCGTCCTCGCCCCGCAGGTCGCCGCCATCTGCCGCCAGAAAAATGCGCCGCCGATGTGAAAGACCGTAACGCTCGCGATACCCTTCCTGGCTTCCCTCCAGCCAGATGCCCATCTCACCTTCATTGCGGCGGGCAGAGACTTGGCCGGCCGGAGCGACAAGGCGAGCGCCCAAGAGGTCCCGTTTCCATCCACCGGACAGTATCTTCGAGGACGAAACCTCACCCAGGACAAGCGTCGAGTGGGCGGCTGTCGCGCGCACGGCTTCTCGCCAGTCAGAGGTCTGGGCATCGTGCCAGCCGCAATTCACGACGAGGCGGCCCCCGGGGGTGCAGAACTCGATGGCCAGCGCACTGGCATGGGCTTCCGTGCTCAACGCGCCGCGCGGGGCATCACCGACGTCGAACAGCACTGTGGCGCCGCCGGCCTCGGTGCGATGATAGCCGGAATGGGGCGCAAAGCCGAAAGGCTTTATAGGTTCATCCGCGCGGGTCAGCGTGCCCTCAACCGCAGCCTTGTCGAATTCACCGCCCCCGTGAAACCCGGCAAGACCACCATCGGCCATCTGGAAGAACCGCACCATCGGTCGCAGGCGATTGATCGCCCGAGAAATTTCTGTGGGCACCGGGATATTCGCCATTTCCGCGATATCCACCAGGCCCTGTAAATCAATCAGGGCTTCCGTCGTCGCCTGGGGCGCACGGGAGACATGGCCACCATCAGGCAGGATTTGACGCGTGACTTCGCTGGCCAGTGCGGCGAGGCCGGCGCGTTGCAGATTGGCTTGCCGGGGGAGGCAGAGGCCGGTTGCGGTCACCGCGATCGTTGCCCGCAACCGAACACGACCATCCTCGGCAAGTGGCAGGGTTTTGAGCAAGTGCCGGGCCTGGCGGACGAGTAAACTGCGTCGCCGGGCAATCGCGTCATCCGGTTCACCGGTCTCGCCCAGCAGGTCTTCGCCCGAGCGCAGCCAGTTCAGGATGCGCGACGACATGACAGGGGATGACCAGACAAAACTGTTCCAGCGGCCATGGCGCTCGATCCATGTGTCGACCAGTCGCCGGGCCTCGGTCTTTCCGTCATGTGCGGGAGCGACGATGACATCACGCAGCCAGCCATGCTCGTGCAATTGCTCGGCGAATGCCCTGCTGGGGGTCAGCATGTCCCAGATATCGGTCCCGTCGCGCGCGATCAGCTGGTCACCGGCGAGCGAGAAACGGCCATCGCAGATGGCATCGCCCTGGGCGCCGTCGGGCTGATAGGGGTCGTCCAGTGCATAGTCGATCGTACCCTGGGCGTTGCTGCCAGAGTGCATCAGGGATGCAAGCCCCATCGCGTGAAGGCTCGACGAGCTTTCACGGCGCAAGCCAAGCCAGGCTGCGCGAACAAACTCCATGGGACCGATGGAGTGAGCCATGAACTAGCCCCGCAGCGCCTGGATATTGTCCTGATACTGTGAAGGGCCACCGCGGAAGACGGCAGATCCAGCGACCAGCGCGTGAGCGCCGGCAGAACGGCATTGTTCCGCCGTCTGCGGATTTACGCCGCCATCCACCTCAATCAGGGTGGCCAGTCCGCGCGCATCAATCCGCTTGCGCAAGGCTTCGATCTTGGTCAGCTGGCTGGATATGAAGCTCTGGCCGCCAAAACCCGGATTCACACTCATGATCAGGACCAGGTCGAGTTCCTCGAGCACATAGTCGATCACCTCAAGCGGTGTAGACGGATTGAGCGCGGCGCCGGCTTTCTTGCCAAGCCCCTTGATCGTCTGGACCGTGCGGTGAAAGTGCGGGCCAGCTTCCGGATGCGCCGTGATCAGGTCTGCGCCTGCATCTGCGAAGGCCTGCAGGTAAAGATCGACCGGCGAGATCATCAGGTGGACGTCGAAGGGTTTGTCCGAATGCGGTCGCAGGGCTTTCACAACACCCGGGCCAATGGTCAGATTGGGTACAAAATGACCGTCCATCACATCGATGTGGATCCAGTCGGCGCCCGCATCGTCGATGGCGCGAACCTCCTCGCCGAGTTTTGCGAAATCAGCGGAGAGGATGGAGGGGGAAATTATGGTGTCTTGAAACATGATGACCCGATAACAGTGGCGTTTCAGGGGTGCAAGCAGTCGTCACCGCAAAGGGTGAACTGCGAGATATCATCCTGATTTTCTGAAGCGTGCAATGAAGAAGCCGTCCATCGAGCCGACATCATTCCACAAGGCCGGTGTGAGGCGCAGCTCGCCACGTTTGGTCAGGGCATTTTCCAGACCCGGAATTTCATCGGGCGAGATGGGGTCGAGCTGCAGCGTCTTGATGTTTTTCTGGATGTCGCCGGAAAGGAACTCACCCTCTTCGACCTGAAGAGAGCAGGTGCAGACCACCAGCTGACCGCCCGGTTTGATCATCTTGGCGGCGGCGCGTGCCAGCTCTCGCTGGATCTTGCCGAATTTTCGGGGATCTCCGGCATCCTTGATCCAATTGCTTTCCGGGTGACGCCGGAACGTGCCGGTCGCCGAACATGGCGCGTCCAGCAAGACGCCGTCCACCTGTTCCCGTGGTTTCCATTTCCGGCCATCACCGCTGTGGATCTCGGCCTCCAGCCCGGTGCGCTGGAGATTGGCGCGGACCCGTTTCAGTCGTGGGTCCGAACTGTCAACGGCCTGGACCTGATAGCCAGCTGCAGCCAGTTGCAGGGTCTTGCCGCCCGGAGCGGCACACATATCGATCACGCTGGAACCGGCGGGCAGTTTCAACAGCTGGGCGGGGATCGCCGCGGCGGCATCCTGGGCCCACCAGGCGCCTTCATCATAGCCCGGCAGGGCCGTCACATCGCCAATCTTGTCGAGCCGCAGGCTGCCTGTGGGCAGGACCCGGGCACCCAGCTCTTCGGCCCAGTGCTCCCGGCGCGCGGGGTCCTTGACGGTCAGGTCCAGCGGGGGCGTTTCCAATCCGGCCAGGATCATCCGGTTCATGACGGCCGGGCCAAAATTCTTGCGCCAGCTTGTGCGCAGCCATTCGGGCAGATTGTCCTGCGGCGGCAACATTTTGGCCTTCTGTCGACCGGTGCGATCAACATTGCGCAAGACTGCATTGATCATGCCCTTGAGCTTGCGGGTTTCCGGGCGTTGTTCCGCCAGCTTGACCGCAGATGATACGACGGCATGAGGGGGAATATCCATCCACAGGATCTGGGTTGCTCCGGTGATCAACAGCGCGCGGGCATAGGGCGCCGTCTCTTCAAGAGGCTTGGTGAGGAAGACGGACAGCACCGCATGGGTCTGCCCGAGGCGCCGGAAACTGGTTGCAAGGATGTAGCGGGCAAAAGCCCGGTCGCGAGCCTCCAGCGCCCTGTGCGCCGGCAGGGTTTCCAGGGCATGTTCCAGCGTACGTCCCTGACTCAGGACGCGGATATAGGCCTCGGCGGCACACTGGCGGGGAGCAGTTCCATCATTCATGACGCGGAGCTAGCACGCTCCATGCCGCGGGTCTAACCCCAAGGGCCGCGCTGCCCCCACGGGCCAGAGGCCGAGCTTGCCGCAGCGCCGCTCATTTGTCTGAGCTTGTGGATCCGGTTGGCTGTGTCGGGATGCGTGGAAAACAGATTGTCCATGCGCTGGCCGTTGAGCGGATTAATGATGAACATGTGCGCTGTGGCCGGATTCCGTTCGGCGGCGGGATTGATGGTGCGACGTGCGCTGCGCTCGATCTTCTCGAGGGCCGAGGCAAGCGCCATCGGATTACCGTGGATCTCGGCGCCAACACGGTCGGCCTCGTATTCGCGTGCCCGGCTGATGGCGGACTGCACCAACATGGCGGCCATCGGCGCAAAGATCATCAAGGCCAGCGAACCGATCAGGCCTGCACGATTATTGCCTCCAAAAAACAGCGCGAAATTCGCCAGCATGCTGATCGCACCGGCCAGGGTTGCGGTCACGGTCATGGTCAGCGTGTCGCGGTTTTTCACATGGGCGAGCTCGTGGGCCATCACCCCCTGGACTTCTTCGCGATTGAGGCGAGCGAGCAGGCCGGTCGTTGCAGCCACGGCAGCGTGGCTCGGATCCCGGCCGGTTGCGAAGGCGTTGGGTTGATCCTCATTGATCACATACACCCGCGGTGCCGGCAGATTGGCCTTTTGCGCCAGCCGCTGAACATCCTCTGCGTATTGGCGAAAATGCGCATTGCTGTCGCCGGGACGGATTTCCTGGGCACCATGCATACGCAGCACCATGTTTGCGGAATTCCACCACGCGAACAGGTTCATGCCGGCGGCAACGACGAGGGCGATCATGGCACCGGCAGCACCCCCCAGCATGTATCCGATACCCATGAACAGGGCCGTCATGCCGGCGAGCAGGAAGAAAGTGCGAAGTGTATTGGCGGTCATGTGTCTCTGGCTTTACTTGAACTGGGGTGGTTTCGCATTACTAGTTGGTCTTTATAAGGCCGTTCAACAAGAGGGGATTCGTGTGACATCCGTCCCTGAAAATGCTGCTCCCGGAAAAGAGCTGAGTCCGGCGGCCCGCCGGGCGCTTGAGGAAGCTGCTGAGCGCCGCAAGGCGGAGGCGGCCCAACCCATGGAAAAAGAGCTCTCTGGTCCCAAGGGCCCCGAGCCGACGCGATTTGGCGACTGGGAGCGCAAGGGGATCATCAGTGACTTCTGATGGCGTGTGTGCCCGCGCGGAGCTGTCCATCGACAGGGCCCGCGAGTTCATCACCATGCGCTGGCGGGAACCCGTCAATACCCGGTCTTTCTTCGCCGCTCTGGATCAGCTCGTACAGCTTCCCGGCTGGACTCAGCGCTTTGGCCGCCTGGTGGTTTACGAGCGGGCCGCCAGCATGGACCAGCTCGACTATGACTCTGCGCAGGAAGTCTTCGATCACACGCTGCACTGGCATGCCAAACATCACCAGGGCCACTCCATCCGCGCGGCCAATGTGATAAGGCGCGGCTCGCTGGAGCCAATGCTGCGGCTTTGGGAGCAGCTGACCAGCAAGGTCGATTTCCTGCAGGTCGATGTCTTCCGCACCGAAGCAGAGGCCATCGACTGGTTGACGGCACCGGATTATCTGGCGCGAACTCGCTGATCGACTCGCGTGAGGAGAGAGCCGTCTTTACCCTCGAGATGGTCAGGCTAGGCTGGGCTTATGGTTAACTTGCTGCCAGCGCTGATCCTCACGATCGTGGTCATGTCTCCGGATGAAGGAGATAATTCCCAGCCTCGGGAAGCGGTGACATTGCCGCCCGGCTTCTTCCAGGGTGAACTGGTGGGCGGGGTGGAGCAGCGCCGTCTGTTGCCGTATCAGCTCGCACCCGCCCAGCGGGTGGTCATTATCCGGTCGCGCCACTCATCTCGGCGACAATCTCGCGCGCTGCCTGAGCCGGGTTATCCGCACCATGAATGGGTCGGCCCACAACCAGATGTGTTGCGCCATCCGCCAGCGCGCTCGCAGGAGTAGCCACGCGTTTTTGATCGCCGATATCGGCACCGGCGGGCCGGATACCGGGGGTGACGATCAGAAAATCACCACCAAATCGCTGTCGGATCTCACCGGCTTCCTGGGCGCTGGCGACCACGCCATCAATGCCGGCTTCCAAGGCCTGTTCGACCCGTCGGAAGACCAGGTCGCGCGCCTTGTAGGCATATCCCATCTCGTCCAGCATCGCGTCGTCATAACAGGTCATTACCGTGACCCCGAGGATCTTCAGCTCGCTGTCATCCCGACCGGCTGCGGCTGCACGCATCACTGCCGGCTCGGCGTGGACCGTCAACAAATCACACCCGGCACCGGTTATCGAGCGGGTCGCTTTTTCGACGGTCGCCGGGATGTCATGCAGCTTGTAGTCAAGAAAGACCTGCTTGCCGGCCGCTTTCAGGGACGCGGCCAGTTGCATCCCACCTATGGGCAGTAATTGCAGGCCAATCTTGTAAAAACTGACGGCGTCTCCCAGCGTGTCGATGACAGACTGGGCATCCTGGATGGTCGGCTTGTCCAGCGCGACGATCAAACGAGAGTCATGATTTGGCATGACCCGGCTTCTAGCCGTGATCGCCGTCCAGAAGCAAGCGCAAACCCAGCCCGCCAAAGGCCGTTGCGGCCAGGCCGTTCAGGGTGCGGCGCCAGGTTTTTGAGCCCACCAGTTTTTCCTGGGCTTTTCCCGCCAGGATGGCGACCACTGTCAGCACGATGGTGCCCAGAGCGAAGAAAATGCCACCCAGGGTCAGCATTTGCAGCCAGACCGGACCAATCTCCGGATTGGTGAATTGCGGCAGAAGGGCCAGGAAGAAGAGGCCGATTTTCGGGTTGAGCAGATTGGTCAGAAGGCCCTGCCTGAAGGCGCGACCGGCATCATCGCCCGCCTTGGCAACCGGCAGGGCATCGATTTTTCGTACGGTCTGAATGGCCAGCCAGATCAGATAGCCCGCGCCCGCATACTTGATCACGGTCAGCGCCTGTTCTGAAGCGGCGACAATGGCCGCAAGTCCGGCAGCGGCGGCGATTGTCCAGACTGCGCCGCCCGCAATAATTCCGGCGACGGCTGCTAGACCTGCCCGGCTTCCGCGAGACGCGCTCGTAGCCAGCGTGAACGCCATGTCCGGTCCGGGAGTCAGCGCCAAGGCGATCGCAGCGGCGAGAAAGAGCGGGAGGATGTCGATCGACAGCACGGTCAGCTTTCCTGGGCGGCGGTATCGGCGAGTTTCTCTGCGGCGCGGAATTTCGCCTGGTTCCGATCCATCATCCACATGGCCATGTGGGTCGGCAGGACCTGGAACAGGCCGGTCATGAACTTGTACCAGAGTCCGGGCACGCAGATCGGATCATTGCGTTGAACCGCGTTGTATCCGGCTTCAGCGACCTGTTCCGCGGTCAGCCACCAGAAAGACGGCATTTTTGAAACCATCGAGCGTGTTCCGTTGACGTCGTGGAATTCCGAATAGGTGAAGCCCGGGCAGAGCGCGGAGGCGTGGATGCCATACGCCTTGCCTTCAAAGTGCAGGGACTGGCTGAATTTGATCAGCGCGGATTTGACTGCGGAATAAAGGGTGTGACCCCGGCTGCCCGGCGACAGGCCGGCGACGGATGCCACATTGAGGATGCGCCCGAAGCCTCGCTCCTGCATGCCCGGCATGACGCGATGGACCAGCTCGCAATAACTGGTGAACATCAGCTGGATGAAGTCTGACTGCTGTTTCCAGGTTGTCTGGGTATAGGTGCCGGGAAGTCCGAAACCGGCATTATTGACGAGCGCATCGATATCTCGCTCTGCCGCGGCGACCGCGTTGACGATGGTTTCCGGCCCGCTGGGGTCCGCCAGGTCGGCGGTTATGATCAATGTGTCGATGCCGAACTGTTTTTCGAGCTCTTCGGCCAGCGCGCGCAGCTTGTCCTCTCGCCGGGCTGTCAGGGCCACATCCCATCCATTCGCGGCATATTCCCGGGCCAGGGCTTTTCCGATGCCAGAAGAGGCTCCGGTGATCAGGGCAAGGCGGCGGCTCATATCTCTCTCCCGTATTGTCTACGGGATTAAGTGGGGAGAGCCGCCGCGCTTGTCTAGTTTCTTATTGGCAAGCCTGGTTGATCAACGCGCGCAATTCCTCCTCGATGGCCTCCAGGGCGACCGGTGAGATGGCGTGTGGTGCGCTGGTATAGCCTGCTGGTAGTCCGCTGGACTCCTGTTGCAGCAGGTGGTTGTGGCCTGCAAGCGTACGCAGGCGCGTCGGCTGATCGATGCGCGCCGCGCTGACGCGGGCACTCATATTGTCCGCCAGGACTTGCAGGTCGGAGCCTCCGAAAATGGCGCTCACGGGACCGTCATAGGCTTGCATCGCGGAAGCCGGATCAAGATCCAGCGCGTTCTGGGCGTAGGTCTGACCCCAGATCATGGCCTGTTGCTGAGCGATTTGCTGAGGCAAGCCGGCCTCGACAAGCCCGGCTTCAATGGCCGGACCCGCCTCGCCGACCGGGGATTCGCGCATGGCGATCATGACCACGTCCTGGACGGCACGCTGCGCGGCCACATCGGCGTCGCCGCCTCCGCTGGCCCGCACGAGGGCCTCGCCCTGCTCGATCAGCGTTTCAGCCATCGAGGCATGCATCCCGGCGAGGCTCAGGATGAAGTCAGGCTGGCTCCGGGAAGCAGCCAGGAAGGCGAGTGAACCGCCTTCGGAATGACCGACATAGCCGACGCATTGCCCCTGGGTGGACGGGTGAGAGCGTAACGCGTCGAGTGCCGCGCCCATGTCGTCTGCGATGTCCTGGGGGTGGTGTGGGATCACCGCGTCACTACCCCCGACACCGCGATCATCAAGGCGTAGACTGGCGAAACCGGCGTCCGCCAGATGCGCGGCGAGCGTTGCGAAAACACGATGCTCACCAACCGTCATATCGCGATCCTGCGGGCCGGACCCGCTGATGATGACAACTGCGGGGAATGGGCCATCACCCTCCGGCAGGCGCAGGGCGCCGGCGAGTGTGACATCACCATTGCTGACACTGAACTCCTGGTCGCGGTCGTCGGATATCGCGGCGGGTTCCGGGTCCGTGTCTGGTGCCAGTGCGCTCATGTCCAGCTCAAAGACCTGGCCGGCCTGGTGGAACTCACCGTCCAGTGTGCCACCGGGCAGAAGCTCTGCTTCATAGCGCGCTCCGGCGGCTGAGAGGTCGACAATGACGCGGTCGTTTTCCACGGTCACGCGGGTGGCGGGAACGCGCGCATTGCCCTGGTCAACGGAGACAAGCTCCCCGCTCCAGCTGCCATCCGTTTCTTCCAGGATGATCTCGATGCGCAACTGGGCCTGTCCGAGGTCGAGTTCGCCGCCCCAATGACCTTCAAACTGCGGATTTGTGTTCGTTGCCAGCAGGGCCGCCACGGCCAAGGCAGAGATGGATGTCACGATATTCTCCTGTGATCTGCTTGAAACCAGTATTTAGGAAAAAAACAAATTAGGCAATATCCAAAATTTCTGTTAGAACTGATTCATGGCCGATGTATTCAAGGCGCTGGCCCATCCGGTCCGGCGTCAGGTTCTCAGGGATTTGCGAGATGGTCCTTGCGCTGCGGGTGAGCTCGCGGCGCGGTTTCCCGTGTCGAAACCGACCATGTCCGGACATTTCAACATCCTGAAGGATGCCGGTCTGATCCTGGCCGAACGCCATGGCACCACCATTCGATATCGCTTGAACGTCTCGGTCGCGGATGAAGCAATCGGCTGGCTCATGGAACTGGTCGCCAAGGATGAACCCGAAGCCAGCGAAGGAGAGACAGAATGATCCGCAAGGGACTTTTGATGTCCGCCCCGTTTCTGATCGCGATCTGGGCGATGTCGGTTTACGGCTGGCTGCATGTGGAGCCGGATGCCCAGCTGCCGGTGCACTGGGGGATCGACGGGCAACCCAATCGATATGGTTCCGTCTTTGAGGCCTTGTTCGTCATGCCGCTCGTCTTTACCGGCGTGGTCGTTCTGATGGCTGTGCTGCCCCTGATAGACCCCCGCGGGAGCAATCTGCGACGCTCCTCTCCCGCTTATCTGGTCACGTGGATCGGCGCGCTCGCTCTGCTGAGCGCCGTCCATGTCGCCGTGGTGCTGGCGGCGACAGGGCAATTGGAGAACGCCGGGGTGGATATCATGCCCCAACTGGTCGCCGGCGGGGTCAGCATCCTGTTGATGGCGATCGGCAATATGCTTGGCAAGGCGCGTCCCAACTGGTTTTTCGGCATCCGGACACCGTGGACGCTTTCCTCTGACCTCGCCTGGGACAAGACCCACAGGGTTACCGGCCGGCTCATGGTCGTCGGCGGTCTCGCCATGCTGGCCGCCGCCGTCCTGCTGCCGCCTAGGTTTGCGTTTGCGATCCTGCTGATCGGCTCTCTGGTGCCGACCTTTTTCGGCATCGTCTATTCGTATTTCGTCTGGAAATCGGACCCGTCGCGCGAGACACATTCTTCCACCGACAAAGACGAATAGCCGGTTTGTCTGCTAAATCTTGCCGGGCGTGCTTGCGATAGCAGCGCGAGAGCGCTAGCGAATGGGCAATCAGTAAAGGAAACGCCCATGTCCGCCTCGCGTCCGATCAAGAAAGTCGTCCTCGCCTATTCCGGTGGCCTTGATACTTCGGTCATTCTGAAATGGCTGCAGGACAAGTATGACGCCGAAGTGGTGACCTTCACCGCCGATCTCGGTCAGGGTGAAGAACTGGAGCCCGCGCGCCAGAAGGCCGAGGCCGCCGGCGTGTCCGAAATCTATATTGAAGACCTGCGGGAAGAATTTGTTCGCGACTACGTTTATCCGATGGTCCGCGCGAATGCGGTTTATGAAGGTCTTTACCTGCTAGGAACCTCGATCGCGCGCCCGCTGATCTCCAAACGGCTGGTTGATATCGCTCACGCCACCGGTGCGGATGCCGTCGCTCATGGCGCGACGGGCAAGGGTAATGACCAGGTCCGCTTCGAGCTGGGTGTTTATGCGCTCGACCCCGACCTCAAGGTGATTGCGCCGTGGCGGGAATGGGAGCTGACCTCGCGCACGAAACTCATCGAATACGCCGAGGCGAACGGTATTGAGGTCCCGACTGACAAGCGCGGCGAGGCACCGTTCTCGGTTGACGCCAATCTCTGGCACACGTCCTCCGAAGGTAAAATGCTGGAAGATCCGTCCGAGGAAGCATTCGAGATCGTCTATCAGCGCACCGGTCGTCCGGAAGACGCACCCGATGAAGCGGAATACGTCACCATCGGTTTCGAGCGCGGTGATGCGGTGTCCCTGAACGGCGAGGCGCTGTCCCCTGCAACCATCCTGACCCGCCTCAACGAGCTCGGTCGCGTGCACGGGATCGGTCGCCTCGACCTGGTAGAGAACCGCTTTGTCGGTATGAAATCCCGCGGCATTTATGAGACGCCGGGCGGCACCATCCTGATGTCTGCACATCGCGGGATCGAGCAGATCACGATGGACCGGGGTGCGGCGCATCTCAAGGACGAGCTGATGCCGCGTTATGCCAAGCTTCTCTACGAGGGTTTCTGGTTCTCTCCGGAGCGCGAAATGCTGCAGGCTGCGATCGATGCGAGCCAGGAATTTGTAAGCGGCGAAGTTCGCCTGAAATTGTTCAAGGGCCGCGCTGACGTAGTTGGAAGAAGCTCTGAGAACTCCCTGTATTCGCTCGAGCATGTCACCTTCGAAGAAGATGATGTCTATGATCAGAAGGATGCTGAAGGCTTTATCCGCCTGAACGCGCTGCGCCTGCAACTCTTGGCCAAGCGCAAGCGTAAGCTCGGCGTAAACAACTGAATTCCCTATACATATACAGTGCAAATTTGATCAATCGCTGAAAGTCGACCGATCTTTCTCAGGTCATGAAAAATTCATTCGACCTATCAGTGCTTTACATCGAGCGCATTGGTCGCAAACCTGATTTGGGATGCTTGGATTGATTAAGCCTGTGTTTACGCTGCTCAGCCAGTGTGCGCGGGCCATTGGGGGCACCCTAAAGGGTAGGCGATGATCTTGGACTCTGTGCTCGTGACGAGCGTCCTAGATTTGTTTTATATTGCTGTGACAATCATCGCGATTGTCTCGCTGGTTCGTTACGCCCAGAATTCACGCGCCGGAAACATTGGCTTCGAAATCCGGTTGCTGTGCGCAGGTCTGGCGATCTGGACCGTGTTCCACGCGATCGACTTCATCTGGTTGGTGATTGGGCCGGCCTTCTCCTCGCCGGAATCCGTTGCCGCATTCTCGGAACGCATGCATTCCGATTATCGCCTGTTTACGGATCTCGCAGCGACGGGCTTGCTTGTGGTCGGGTTCCTGCGCCTGCTCGCGCGTTTTCGTGCGCTGTACAGTGACATGGAACGTGATGCGGCCGATCTCGCCGACGAGCTGGGGAGCAATCGCGAAAACGAGGACCAATTGCTCGCGTCAGAGCAGACGCAACGGGCAATCGCCGAGTCCAAGACCGATTTTCTGGTTTCGATCAGCCATGAACTCAGAACGCCCCTCAACGGCATCATCGGGCTCGGAAACTTGCTGGCCAACACCGAGCTCACCAAGGAACAGGCCAAATTGTTGTCGACCCTTGAACAGTCGGCCCAGGCCATGCTGACGCGGGTCAGTGATGTCCTTGATCTGGCTCGTCTTCAAAGTGGGCAGACCGACTTGCGCAGCGTCGCCTTCCACCCCTGCGATCTCGCGACCAGCGTCCAGGCCCTGTTCACACCCTTTGCGAACAAGAAGGGATTGAGCTTCGAAACTGCATGTCTGGACAATGCTGACCGCCCCGTGATCAGCGATCATCTCCTGATCAAACAGGCCCTTACAAATATAGTTTCCAACGCGATCAAGTACACACCGACGGGTCATGTGAAGATTGAAACGCGTGTCCGGTCCGCTGGCTCTGAACGCCTCTGGCTGGAGTATGTCGTGGAAGACACCGGTGTCGGGATGGATGACGAGCTGCTTGAATTACTGGCTGATCCGGACAAGCCGGTCAGTGAGGCCGAGATCGGTGTGGGGCTGGCGATATGCTGGCGGGTGGCCAAACTGCTCGAAGGCCATATCGATGTTGAGGCGAAGCCGGAAGGCGGGATGCGTGTTTGCCTGGCACTTCAGGTCCAAAGAGAACCGAAGCCTGAAGACGATCACGATAGCTAAACCTCTTTATTAAAATGAAAATCCTGTTTGTTTGCACCGGCAATATATGTCGTTCGCCGCTCGCGGACGGATATGCGCGTTACCTTGTGGAGCGGGCTGGAAAAGACTGGCTCATCGACTCGGTGGGAACCGGTGGCTGGCATGTGGGCGAAGCGCCTGATGCCCGAGCTCAGAAAGTGGCTCGACGGCGCGGCTATCCGATTTCCGACCTGCGTGGCCGGCAGCTTTCGTCTGACGACTTCCGGGCCTTTGATCATCTGGTTGCGCTCGACAGCAGTCATCTGGATTTTCTCCACCGCCATGCGCCAGACAATGCTTCAGCCCGGATCAGCTTGTTATCCGACTGGTGTGACGGGGGTCCCGTCGACATTGAAGACCCCTATTACGAGGATGATGCTGCCTTTGATCGGGCTGCTGACGAGATCGAGGCCTGCGTTACAGAGCTTGTCCGTCAGCTCGCGGCGGGATGAGGCCATCATCGCGGTGAAAGGATCGATGCCTCGCGGATCGAAATCCCTCTAGCCCAGCGGGTAATCCGCAATGGGTTTGTAGATATTGGCTTCGCCGTGCCTGGGGTGGCTTTTGTACAAAGAGAAATACTGGGCCATCAGCGTGCCGGAGCGATAGTCCAGCGTACGCTCGACAAAGCGGCGCAGCTTCTCCTCGGGCGTGTGATGCAGATAGGCCAGGGTGACGTGGGGTTTGAAGTGACGGGGGTCCGCTTTCAGACCCGTGCGACGCGCGGCCTTCTCGCAGGCCAGGTTAAGAGCGCTCAATGGCTCAGGGGCGGTCACACCCATCCACAAGGTATGGGGCTCGGCCTTGCCGAACCAGTTGGCGATACCCAGCTCGAATGTGAACTGGGGCAGGATGATGGAGGATAATTCGCCATCCAGGTCTTCGAGCTGGCGGTCTTCAACATCTCCGAAAAACCGCAGGGTGATGTGGAAATTCTCGAGCGGCCGCCAACGCGCGCCGGGCACGCCCTTTTGCAAGCGTTTCAGCTCCCGGGCGGTGTCGGGTGGTATGGGCAGGGCAGCAAACAGGCGAAGCGACATGGACGCTGCACTAGGCGATACCCACATTCATGGCAATGTTTTTCAAGCCAGCAAGGCCAATAGGGGGACGCGAAACCCGTCCGTCCCTCCTTGCCATTTGCGTTCAAACCGACAATATTCAACGCAAAGCGCTGTGAGCGCCTTCAGCTAATGTGAGACGTAAACAATGAACGATTTTTCCCGCACTTATGGCAGTGCACCGTCGATGGACATGTCGGTCGATGCCGGCCTCCGCAGCTTTATGCTCGGCGTGTACAACAAGATGGGTCTGGGCCTGATTGTCTCGGCTCTTATCGCTTACAGCGTTGGCACATTCGCACCGCTGACCCAGCTCGTTTTCGGTACGCCGCTCTTCTACGTCGTGCAGTGGGGGCCGATTGTTCTGTTGCTGGGCAGCAACTTCCTCATGCGCAACCCCTCGCCGGCGGCGTCCGGCTTCCTGTACTGGGCAGTGGTTTCCCTGATCGGCGCCTCGCTCAGCTTCTGGGTAATTCTGGCGACGAGTGGTCAGTCCGTTGATACGCTCCGAGGTTCGCTGAGCGTTGACTGGGGAACGATCGCGCAGGCCTTCTTCATTACGTCCAGTGCTTTCCTTGCTCTGTCCGTGTTTGGCTACACGACCAAGCGTAACCTCATGCCAATGGGAACGTTCCTCTTCATGGCGATCTGGGGTGCGCTCGCCTTGGGCATCATGAATGCCTTTTTCTTCCAGTCCGGCATGCTGGAACTCGCACTGCAATTCGGCGTGCTGCTGCTGATGGCAGGCCTGACGGCGTTTCAGACTCAGGCTCTGAAGGTTACCTATCACGAGATTGCTGGCGACACGCGCTCCATGGCGGTCATGACCAATTTCGGTGCGTTGAATCTCTACCTCGCATTCGTGAACATGTTCCAGATCATCCTGTCGCTGCTCGGCCGCGAATAGGCTCGGCTTTCTCCGAACAGAAAACCCCCGGCCAAACGGTCGGGGGTTTTTATTTGCCGGTTTCGCGAACGCTACTCGACGATCGAAAAGCGTTTCTTGTCGAACACCTTGAGGACCTGTTTGAGGTCCTGGCCCCGTTTGAGGATCTGGCCGGTCATGGACACGACCTTGTACTGGCCCTGCTTCTGCGCCTCCGCCGGGGTTTTGACGATCGTGTACATGGGCATCTCGCTGGCCCGCCGGAAGATCGAGAAGACCGCGCAATCCTTCAGCCCGTCAATGGCGTAGTCCTTCCATTCGCCCTGGGCGACAAAGCGTCCATAGACTTTCAGGATCTCGTCGAGTTCACGACGATGCCACATGACACTCTGAGGTGCGGATTTCCCGGGGCGCGAGCTTTCAAACACACAAATTCTCCTGACAGTTGAGTAGCACATACTAGCTTACAAACATTTTAGGCTCTGCCCAAAAGTCGCCTCATTCCCGGCACCATGCCGCCACAAGGGATCGCCAGTTTTTGCGCGTCGGCCGGTCGCAGACGGCTTCAGATCCTGGTTTTAGACAGCCCCCCCAGCCCCCCGGATCATGGAGCTAGCCTCCGGTCGACACCACTTCACTAAGCCTTGGAAACCTAAACCTGACTTCGGACTGGCCAAGCCGGATTTCGCGCGCTACGGCTAGGGTCCAGGAAGGTGAACATTGTCCATGCTTGAAGCCCGGCGGCTGATCAAGAATTTTGGCACCCATCGTGCGGTGGATGATATCTCGTTTACGCTCGAGCGTGGCGAGGTGTTGGGCTTTCTTGGTCCCAATGGTGCCGGAAAAACCACGACAATGCGTATGCTGGCAGGCTGTCTGGAGCCTGATTCCGGCTCCGCCCGGATCGCCAATTATGACTGTGTGGCCCAGCGGATTGAAGCCCAGTCGCGTCTTGGCTTCTTGCCAGAGGGCGCGCCCGCTTATCCTGCGATGACCCCTCGAGGTTTCGTCAAATTCGGACTTCGCGCCCGCGGGTTTGACACCGCGGCAGTCGCGCGGGCGACTGACCTTGCACTGGAACGTGTACGCCTGGGCGAGGCCTCTGACCAGCCGATCGGGACCCTGTCCAAGGGCTTCAAGCGCCGCGCGGCGCTCGCCGCCGCCATTGCCCATGACCCGGCCGTGCTGATCCTGGACGAGCCTACTGACGGGCTGGATCCCAATCAGAAAGATGGTGTGCGCACACTCATCCGGGACATGGCGCCGGAGAAGGCGATCATCATCTCGACGCACATTCTTGAGGAAGTGCCCGCCGTGTGCTCGCGGGCCATGGTCGTGGCGCAGGGCAAGATCCTGTTCGACGGTTCGCCCCATAGCCTGGCAGAACAGGGTCGGGACCACACGGTGGAAAGCGCGTTTCGAGATCTGACGCTCGATCGCCCGGACATCCGGGAGAGCGTCGTTTGATCCCTGCACTCCTGGCGGTCTATCGCCGTGAACTGACAAGCTATTTCCAGACGCCGCTGGCCTATGTCTTCCTCGCGGTGTTTGCCGTTTCGGCACCCGCTTTCACCTTCCACGTAGGCCGGTTCTTCGATACCAATCGCGCCGACCTGGCGCCGATGTTTGACTGGATGCCATGGCTGCTGGTGATCCTGATGCCGGCCCTGGCTATGCGCAGCTGGGCCGAGGAACGTGACCGCGGCACGCTGGAATTCCTCATGGCCCTGCCCATCCCCTTGTGGGCCTCGACCCTGGGCAAATTCCTTGCCGCGTGGAGCGTCGCGGCGGCGGCCCTGGTTCTGACCTGGCCGTTATGGATTGCCGTGAATTATCTCGGCTCCCCGGATAACGCCGCAATTGCGACGGGTTATATCGGTGCCCTTTTCCTGGCAGGTGGCTATCTGGCCGTTGGGCAGGCCTTGTCCGCGACGACATCAAACCAGGTCGTGGCCTTTGTCCTGGGCTGTGGCGCGGCCTTCCTGCTGACCATGGCGGGTTTGCCGCTGGTCCTGTCCGGCCTGGGAGAAGGTGCCCCGGCCTGGCTGACCGAGTTTATAGCCGGTCTTTCGGCGCTGGAGCATTACAACGGCTTCCGGTTCGGTGTGATTGCCTTGCCTGACCTGGTCTATTTCATCGGATTGATCGCGGCCTCGCTGTCCTGCGCCGGGGTTCTGGTGGCGGAACGTCGCGGGGGTGGACGATGAAACGCTCGCTCTATCTGCCCTTGATGATCCTTTCGATCATTGTCCTGTTCGTGGCTGGTAATCACTTCGCGGGCCACGCCCTGCGTGGTGCGCGTGTAGACCTGACCCAGAGCGGGCTGTACGGCCTTTCGCAGGGCAGCCGGGACATCATTGACCGGTTGGTCGAGCCGGTGGAGTGGCGCTTCTATTATTCTCGCTCCATCGCCGCCGACAGCCCGGCCATTCGCAGCTATGCCAGCCGCGTGCGCGAATTCCTGCGCGCCTATGAGCAGCGCAGTGGTGGGCGGATCCGCCTGGTCGAGATAGACCCGGCTCCGTTTTCCGCAGACGAGGATGCCGCGATCGCTGCCGGATTGACGGCCCTGCCAACGGAAACCGGGGAACAGATTTTCTTTGGTCTCGTGGCGCGCAATTCCATCGATGAAGCCGCGACCATCGCCTTGTTCGACCCGGCGAACGAGGCGCGGCTGGAATATGAGCTGTCGCGCACAATCGCCGATATCGAGCGGGTCTCTGCGCCGCGCCTGGCGATCCTGACCAGTCTGCCGATTTCTCCCGATGACGGCGCGCCCAACCGCTTTGTCAGCGAGCTCGCCAGTCGCTACGAGCTGGTCTGGGTCGAGCGCGGGTTTGACGCGATCCCGGACGCCTCCGCCCTGTTGGTGTTGCACCCATGGGACCTGTCCGAGGTCGAGCTTTATCTGGTCGACCAGTTTGCCGTGACCCGCGGTCGCCTCTTGGTGATGCTGGACCCGATGGCGCATATGGCCTTGCGCCCCGGCCCGGATGGCTTGCCACCGCTGGACGCTGACCGGGGGTCGGATCTGGGGCCGCTGATGGCGCATTGGGGAGTGCAATGGGATCGCGAGACCGTCTCCATGGACCGGACGCTGGGGCTGGACGTGCAGGTGCGCGAGGCGGATGGCCGCTCGCGGACCCTGCCCTATCCGCTCTGGTATGCCGTGCCCGGCAATCTGATGGACCGCGAGGACCTGGCGACCTCCAATCTGGATCTGGGCGTGAATTTCGGATCTCCCGGCGCCCTGTTTTTTGACGTCGAGAGCGGGTTCGCCGTAACGCCGCTGATCGAGACGTCACAGGAAGGGGCCTTGCTGGACGCGGACATCGCGGCCGGTTCGCCGTCTCCCGATCAGCTGCTGCGCGACTACGAAGCCGCGCCCCTGCCGATCACCATCGCGGCCCGCCTGGAGGGCGCCATTTCCTCGGCTTTCCCGGAAGGGCCGCCTGCGTCTGACCTGGTGTTCAATCCGGCCGATCACCGCGATATCTCCGATGCGGTGGGCGAGATCATTCTCGTCGCCGACGCGGACTGGTTGGACAATAACTATTATGTGCGATCTGACCCGGCCCTCGGCGACTATATCGTCGCCGACAACCTCAATCTCGCCCTGAACCTGATCGACAGCGCCGTCGGGGATCGCGCGCTCATCAGCCTGCGTTCGCGTACGCCTGCCAATCGCTCGATGACGCGGGTGGATCGTCTGCGGACCGAGGCCGAGACCGAATATTTCGCGCTCCAGTCGCAGCTGGAAACCGAGATCGAAGAGGCACAGGCCCGGCTGCAAAGCCTGACGCGATCGGGCTCTGCGTCAGCGCTGGCCAGCGATGCGGCGCGGGCCGGCCAGGCGGAAGCCCAGGCCCTGAGGCGGCAGATTTCCGAAACGCGTGAACGCCTGCGCGAGATCGAACGTGAATTCCGTCAGGATATCGATGCGCTGGATGCCAGCCTGCAATTCTGGACCATCGGTGTGCCGCCCGCCCTGGTTATCTTTGCGGGCATAGCCGGCGCCATTTTCCGTCGACGTCGGGGGCGCGCATGAGCCAGCGTCTCGATCAGCAGCGGCTGAAACATCTCGTCCTCACCGCGGCCAGTGCCGTGGTGATGCTGGCTGGCGCCGTCACGCTCTCGGTCATGGATGTACGCCAGGCGTGGACGCCGGACGTATCTGGTCCCGTGCTGACCGATTGGAGCGCCAATGTTCAGGCCGCGCGGGAAATCGAGATCGTCAACGCGCAGGAGCGATTTGTCATCACGCGTTCGCCCAGCGGCTGGACGATGCCCAGCCGCGACGGGTTTGCCGTGCGTCCGGAACGACTTGCGGCTCTGGATAACCTGTTGATGAGCCTGGAGTATGAGGGCGCACGGACCGCGGATCCGGGAAAGCATGACCGCCTCTCGCTGGCCGAGGAAGGTCAGGAAAACGGCGCCAATCGCGTGATCCTGCGCGATGCTGATGGCCAGGTCCTCGAGGACATCCTGCTCGGCGCGACGCGGGGCGATACGCTGTATCTGCGTTTCCCCGGAGAGGCGCGCACCTATGCTGCGCGTTTCGACGCCGACGTTGATACCGGCTTGCTCGCCCAGCCGGCGGATGAGTGGTTGGCACTGGATTTCCTGTCGCTGGGGCGCAATGAAATCGCCGCTGCCGAGATCCGGCCGGAAGCCGGACCGCAATACCGCCTGGTGCGTGCGGCCCAGAGCTCGCGCAATTTTTCGCTGCGTGAACCAACGGGCTGGCAACCGATCACGGCAGGCGCTGGCAACGGGCCGGCGACAGCGCTTGGCCGATTGCGTTTCCGCGATGTGCGCCGCGAAGAGCGCCTGACCGGTTCCGTGGTGGCGTTCCACACGGCCGAGACTTTTGACGGGTTGCGAGTGACGCTGGACATCATCGCCCAGGGCGAGACCCGCTGGGCCCGCATCCGCACCGAGGCGATCACTGATGACGCCGAAGCCGAGGCGGCACGAATAATAAATGCGAGCCAGGGTTGGGCATTTTTGTTGTCTGATCTCGCGGTCGACCGCATGATTCGTCCACTTGACCAGATTGCAAACCCCCGCGCCGCTGAAGCCGATGCGCCTTAATCAGATCACCATCCCGGTGAGCGATATCCCGCGCTCTAAATCCTTCTACATGCGGCTGGGATTTCGGCTTCTGGTCGATTCCCCGCACTACACGCGCTTTCTTGCCCCGGATGGTGATACGACCTTCTCGTTGCATCTGAGCGAGGACGACGTCGTACCCGGCGCGGTGATCTATCTGGAGAGCGACAAGGTCGACAAGGAAGTGGCGCGGCTGCAGGGGCGTGGATTCGAATTCGAGGCCCAGCCGGAGGATATGGGCTGGCTCTGGCGCGAGGCGGTTTTGCGCGATCCGGATGGTCACAAGATCAAGATCTATCATGCCGGCAAGAACCGGGTGGACCCGCCCTGGCGGGTGAAGGACTGACGGCACGCCCGTATCGACGCCTGCGCGGCCATGCGATAAGCATCCGCGATGACTGATCAACTCGACATTTTCCTGATTGTGGCGCCCGGGCTGGAAAACCTGCTGGCGGACGAGGCGCGCGAGAAGGGCTTTGCCGTTGGCAAGCTCGAGACGGGCGGGGTCAATCTGCGGGGCGACTGGCCCGAGGTCTGGCGCGCCAACCTGGAGCTGCGGGGAGCCACGCGGGTCCTCGTGCGGGTCGGTGTCTTCCATGCTGTGCACCTGGCCCAGCTGGACAAGCGCGCCCGACGGGTGCCCTGGGCCGAGCTGATCGATCGCAGGCGGACTGTTCGGGTCGATGCAACCTGTCGCAAGTCCAAGATATATCACGAGAAAGCCGCCACCCAGCGTGTCGAGACGGCGATCCGTGAAGAGGCGGGCGCGAGCGTAGAGACCGAGGCGGATATCCGCGTCATGGTCCGTATCGAACACGATCAGTGCACGATCAGCCTGGATACGTCCGGCGAGCTGTTGCACCGGCGTGGCCACAAGGCAGCGGTCAATCGCGCGCCCATGCGCGAGACGCTGGCGTCGCTATTCCTGCGTGATTGTGGCTATGCGGGCCAGGAGGCTGTTCTGGACCCGATGTGTGGCTCTGGCACCTTTGTCATCGAGGCCGCCGAGATTGCGCTGGGCCTGAATCCCGGCCGATCGCGTGACTTCGTTTTCCAGTATCTCAAGACCTTTGATGCGAAACGCTGGGCGAAGATGCGGGAAGAGGCTGACACGCATTCCAGCGATCTGCGCTTCTTCGGATCGGACCGCGATCCCGGCGCCATACGTATGAGCGGTGAAAATGCCGAGCGATCTGGCGTCGCGCCGCTGTGCGCATTTTCGCATGTTTCGGTGCGTGAGCTGCAACCGCCAGACTGCGATCCTGGCCTGATCATCATCAATCCGCCCTATGGCGGCCGGATTGGTGATCGAAAGAAGCTTAATGCGGTCTACAGCTCAATCGGACACGCCTTGAGAAGCCGGTTTTCCGGCTGGCGGGTCGGGATTGTGACCTCGTCCGCCCAGCTGGCCAAGGCCACGGGCCTGCCGCTGGGCAAGCCCGGCCCGGTCGTCGACCATGGCGGGACCAAAATCCGGCTCTACCAGACACCCGCGCTTCGCTAGGGCGTGTTTCGACACTCTGCGGGAATGCTGTTAAGCCTCTGATCCAGGAATGATCATGAGGGGAACGAGATCATGCAATCGATCAAATGGCTTGGGGCCGGCATCGCGCTGGCTGCTCTGGCCGCCTGCCAGCCGGCGAGCGAAACATCCGCTCCGGCCGAGGCTGGCCTGGCGTCCATGCAGGAGGCGTCGACCTTTACCGTCCTGGTGGGTGGAACGCCTATTGGCGCGCTGGAAATCGCGGCTGCAGACGATGGTTATGCCATCGATTACGAGTACCGCAACAACGGCCGCGGCCCGACCATGGTCGAAAGCGTGCGCCTAGACGAGAACGGCCTGCCACAGAGCTGGACCGTTGAAGGCGCGTCCACCTTCGGCAACCCGATTGATGAGAGTTTTGAATTCGTCGATGGCGAAGCGCGTTGGACGGACAATACCGGGTCTGACCAGGCGGTTCCCGCCGGTGACGCCTTTTACGTTCCCGAGAATGCCAGCCCCTACTGGCTGGCGATCGCGGCCCGCGCCCTGATCGAACAGGAAGACGGTCGCATGGCGGCGCTGCCGGGTGGCGAGCTCAGCCTGTCCGAGATCGAGGATCTCGAAGTGACCGGTGAGCATGGCGATCGCACGGTCACCAGTTATGCGCTCTCGGGAACGGGTCTCAACCCGACCTATTTCCTGATGCACGGAGACGCGTTCTTCGGCATCATGACGCCGGGTTTTGCCATTCTGGAAGCCGGGTATGAGGGCGAGGACGAGCGCCTCCGTGGCGTCGCTGCCGAGTATGGCGCGCGCCGGTTCGAGGAAATCCAGCAGCGCGTGGTGCACGATTATGACGCCCCGGTCCGCATCGCCAATGTACGGGTGTTTGACAGCCGTAACGAAACCCTGGGCGAGCCGGTCTCTGTTGTGGTGGTTGATAATCGCATCGACCGCATTGAGGCCGCTGATGCGCGCGGTGATGGCGAAGTTGTCATCGACGGTGCGGGTGGAACCCTGGTGCCCGGCTTGTTCGACATGCACGGGCATATGGGCGAGACGAGTGCTTTCCTGAATATCGCGGCCGGTGTCACCAGTGTCCGCGATATGGGCAATAACAATGATGTTCTCGACGGGCTGGAAGCGAATATCCAGTCCGGTCGTGTCGCGGGTCCGCGCCTGTTCCGGTCCGGCTTCATCGAGGGCCGCAGCCCGTTCAATTCCAATAACGGTATCCTGGTGTCCAGCGAGGAGGAGGCGGTTGCCGCCGTCCAGGCCTATGCCGAGCGCGGCTTCCACCAGGTCAAGATCTACAACTCCATGAACCCGGAGTGGATCCCGGCTGTCATCGCCGAGGCGCATGCCAACAATATGCGGGTTGCCGGTCATGTCCCGGCCTTCACCAATGCCGATGCCATGATTGCCGCAGGTTATGACGAGATGACCCATATCAACCAGATCGCGCTAGGCTGGGTGCTCGAGGAGGGCGAGGATACGCGGACGCTGTTGCGCCTGACCGCGCTGCGCCGCCTGCCGGGGCTGGATCTGTCCAGCGACCGTGTCCAGGCGACGCTGGACGCGATGGTTGAGCGCGGCGTGGCGATCGATCCCACCTATGCCATCCACGAGGCCCTGCTGCTGTCGCGCAACGGCACGCTGTCGCCCGGCGTGGTCGATTATGTCGACAACATGCCGGTCTCCAATCAGCGCGGTGCCCGCACCGCCTGGGCCGACATCGCCAATGACGAGGATGATGCCAATTATCGCGGCGCCTACGACCAGCTGACCGAGGTCCTGCGCATGATGCACGAGCGCGGCATCTTCATCGTTCCGGGCACCGATCTTGGCGGGTCCTTTACCCTGCACCGCGAGCTCGAGCTGTACCAGAATATCGGCATGACGCCGGCCGAGATCCTCGGCTGGGGCAGCTGGCAGATGGCCGACTATCTCGGCGCGGGGGATGATCTTGGTTCCATCGAGCCGGGCAAGATCGCTGATTTCTTCCTGATCCCGGGTGACCCGACGGAGGACTTCAAGGCCATCAAGACCATCACCATGGTCATGGCGGATGGCCGGGTATATTTCCCGACGGAAATCTACCCCGAATTCGGCATCCAGCCCTTTACCGAGCTGCCCAATATCATGGACGGCCGCTAAGGCCGCTGGCGGGGCCGACAGGCCCCGCCGCTCTTTCTGCTTGATCTTGTGGGGTGTGCAGCCATATCGCTTAGATACGCCCAGCCGGAGTTCTGCCCGTGACCGAAAAAACCGCTTCCTCGCCGTCCAATGCCCGCCTGCTGATTGATGCCGGCCCGATCGGCGTCTGGATTGTCGTCTATAATCTGTCACGCATGTGGTTCGCGGATGAGGCGATCTATATCGGTACCGGCGCCTATATGCTGGCTGCGACCATCGCGATGCTAGCCTCCGTGCGGATCGAAAAACGCGTTCCGCCCATGCTGGTGATGACCACGGTGATTGTGCTGGGCTTTGGCGCCATGGGGATCTGGCTGCAGGATCCGATCTTCATCTATGTGAAGCCGACCATCATCAATCTCTTCCTGTCCTGGCTGATCCTGGTGTCGATGGCCTTGCGGATGAATGTCTGGAAGATCTTCTTCCAGCATCTCTTCACCCTGCCGGACGAGGCCTGGACCGTGTTTTCGGTCCGCTGGGCGATCTGGTTCCAGTTCCTGGCCCTGCTCAACGAATTCCTGTGGCGTCACATTGGCGACGGCACGGTGTCCGAAAGCGCACGCTGGTTTGCGGACTTCACCATCACCGAGTCATTCTGGGCCAATTCCAAGCTGGCCATCCTGTTCCTGGGAATGGGCTTCATGCTCGCCCAGATGCCCTTGCTGATGAAGTATCAGGCCATGGCGGCCGAGGATGCCGAGGCGGACGCGGGCGGGAAAAAAGACGCCTAGGGCAACAATCCGTGTTCGGATGATTGACATTTTTGCGTTATATTCCCGCTCTATAAGCCCGATGGGACGAAGTGGAGTGGGACATGCCGAGTTCACAGCCTGATCCAAAGGACTTCAACCTGGCGGAATCGCCGGGCCATCTGCTTCATCGCGCGCAACAATTCGCCGCGGAGCGCTTCACCAAGGTCATGGCCGGCGCCAAGCTGACCCAGCGTCAGTTCGCGGTTCTGCACGCCACGGCCCAGCGCGAGGGCCTGACCCAGACCGAGCTGGTCAAGGCGACCGGCATTGACCGGTCAACACTGGCGGAGCTGGTTGCCCGCATGGTGCGTAACGGCATGCTGGAGCGGGAAAAGCTCGCGGGTGATGCGCGGGCGAATGCCATCCACCTGTCGACCCAGGGCCGCACACTGCTGGAAGTGGCGACGCTGGGGGCGATGGAGGCCGATGCGGCGATCCTCTCGGCCCTGCCCAAGAACAAGCGGGCGAGTTTCCTGGAAACCCTGCGACGCATCGCGCTGACGCTCGAAAAGGGTGAGGAAGAGGCCGAAAAGCTTCGCAAGAAGGAAAAAGAAAAGAAGAAGAAGGCCAAGAAGAAGGCCAAGGAAAAAGCCAAGGCCAAGGAAAAGGCGAAGCTCAAGGCGAAGAAGGCCAGGAAGGCCGAGAAGAAGGCCCGCAAACAGGAGGCGGCCGAGGGCTAGTTCAGACGGCCGCGCATGATAGTGAAGCGGACGAGAACAAACAGGGCTCCAACAATCCAGATCACCGTCGTGGCCTGCAAAAGAAGCTCAGATCCTGAAAGCACAGCTGCCAGCCCGGCCCCTAGGAAGAGTCCGAGCAGGACAAAGCCCGTTCGCTGCCAAGCGATAAAGCGGGTGTCCAGCACGGGGTTACCTCGCCAGCTGGGCCTGGCGGTCCAGCAGCGGATAGATCTGGTTGCGCAGGATGTTCACCGTGAGCGGCCCCTCGACTCGGGTGAGCACCTCACCCTCATTGGACAGCACCAGCGTATAGGGCAGTGCGACCTCGCCATAGGCGGCGGAAAACGCGCTTCGGTCTGCCCGCATCAAACCTGCATAGGGATTGCCGGTCTCGTCGAGGAAGGCGAGGGTTTCCTCCGGCGTGCTGTCGATGGCGACGCCATAGATCGTCACACCTTCGGCTTGCAGGGCCTGCAGGACCGGCATTTCATTGCGACATTCAATACAGGCCGTGGCGAACAGGTTGAGCAGGGATGCGCCACGCAGGCTGGCCATGTCGAAGCCGGGCTCTCCGTCGAGCGGTTCAGCCGCAAACACGACGAGCGGTTCGGTGGTCGGATTGGCCAGCTTGTATTGGTGCCATCCCACTGCACCGGCGAGGGCGACCAGCACGATCGCCGCCAGGATCTGGATTACTCGCATGGCCCTTCATCCCCTTCCAGCTCGCGCAGGCGGGCATCGGCCCCTGCACGTTCCAGAAGAGCGAAGACGATTAACGCGACAATGGCAAGGGCAGACGCCCCCCAGGCGCTCCAGACGTAAGTCGCATACCCGCCCATGGCGAAAAACTCACTCATGCGTCCTCCTCCCGCTCGCGGCGGCTGACAATCGCCCGGATGCGCTGCAGGCGCGTGCGCGAGCGCAGGCGGTAGAAGACCAGCCAGGCCGCCAGCAGCGTGTAGGCGCCCATCATCAGGAAGAGCGGCACCAGCTGGCTGCCATCAATCGTTGGCCCGTCAGCGCGGATGATCGATGCCGGCTGGTGCAGGCTGGACCACCATTCGACCGAGAATTTCACGATGACCAGGTTGATCACGCCAGCCATGGCCAGGATGGCAGACATGCGGGCGCCCAGGGCCCGGTCCTCGATGGCGGAACGCAGCGCGATATAGCCCAGATAGACCAGGAACATCACCAGCACAGAGGTCATGCGGGCATCCCAGTCCCACCAGGTGCCCCACATGGGTTGTCCCCAGACGGCTCCGGTGATCAGGGCCAGAAGGGTAAAGACGGCGCCGATCGGAGCCATGACCTCGGCCGCGGCGTCGGCCAGCGAATGGCGCCAGACAAAGAAGATAAAACTCGCACCCGCCATGCCGGCATAAAGCGCCGAGGCCATGTAGGCCGCAGGCACGTGCACATACATGATGCGGATCGTCTCGCCCTGCTGATAGTCCGGCGGGGAGGCGAAGAATGCGTAATAGATCCCGATGATAAAAAACAGCGCAGCGCCGACCCCACACACCGGGATGGCCCATTTCGCCAGGGCGTCAAATCGCTGGGGATTGGAAAAATAGGACAGCATGCTGTTCGCTTACTCAGTCTCCGGACATCCGACAAGCGCCGTACTGTCGCACATCCGATCTGCAAACTCGGGATGTGGGCGTGGTTCGCCAGCGAACAAGGGCTTGTAGTCCGCGATCAGATAGTCTGCGAAGGCCGCTTGCGGAACTATGAGCAGCACGGTTCCGGTGTTCGACGAAGTGCCCAGTTCGGTGTCGCTATACCAGAGCGCCAGTCCGCCCAAGCTGGCGTCCTGCGTAGATGGAAGGAGGGTAGTACGCGTCGGCCAGTGGTGATTTGTCTCCCAGAAGCCTGAGACCTCGTCTCCGCCATGAGACGGAATCTGGACCTGAGCATCCAGTTCTGCGTGGGTGAGGATGGCTCTCAAGGCGTGTTCGCGCTGGGCGGGTTCAAAGAGGTCGGCAAGTTGCACAACCGATCGCCGTTCAATGTCCCAGATAAAAGTTGTCACCCCGAACTGAAATTCCGATGTCTCGTCCCAGAGTAGATGGCCCCGCATCAGGGATAGGAGGGGTGTTTCATCTGACAGCGCGTCCCACACCACTTGCCAGTTCAGAGCCTCATCGCCACCGCGGGTGCGTCCTTCTTCGAATTCCTCGTCTGAGCAGATGCCGAGCGTTTCATAAACCTCCGGATACGAGGCAATGACCGGGTCGACCCTGACTGTGGCCCAATAGTTTTCGTAATCCGCATGGCATGAAGAAAAATCAGATGCGTCTTGCAGAAGGGTCAGGGATAAAGCGAGCAGACTGAACACGCGGCAACCTCGATTGCTTTGCCCGAATAGTAGGGGGTTTGCAGATTGAGAAAAGCCTATTCCCGAAGCGTCCAGCTCCAGCTGATGGGGTCATGGCCCTCGATATCCGAGATGGTCGCGGTCAGCGTGTTTCCTTCGCGGGCATAGGCGATGCGCTGAGGGAAGTCGTGCTCGGCGTTTGTGAAGGTGGCGCTCTGTGCGCCCTGCTCCGAAAGTTCGAAACAGACAGCCTCGCGACCGCCGGGCTGGGCGCAATAATGAGTCTGGTCGAAGGACTGGATGCGGATGAATTCGAACCCGCTGGCCCGGCCATCGCGCAGGGAGCGATTGGTGGCCAGCATCAGCCCGCCGCGCATATCGCCCCAGACCTCCTCGCTGATCCGGCCATTGGCTTCGCGGACCCAATGTCCCTCAAGCCATGAAAAATCAGGACTTCCAGTCGGCTGAACGGCGCTTGCAAACAGGGCGAGGCTGGCGACAACATTCATCGGAGGCTCCCGTGATCAATGTCGGCCAGCCTAGCGCGCCCCGCGACAGGCGGGAAGCCGGCATCAGGCGGGAAGATGCCCGGTCTTCACATAGATCAGACAGCCGTCTTCGCTGAAGGGTGTGTGTTCGGACAGGTGCGGATTGCGCAGCCAGGTACCCTTGGGATAGTCGCCGAGCTCGTCCTGGAAGGTGCCGTCCAGCACCAGGATTTCCTCGCCACCCCAGTGGCGGTGCCGGTTGAAACGCGTGCCCGGCTCCCATTTCACCAGCGCGACCCCTTCCGTGCCGGCATTGTGCAGGGGCAGGACGGACAGGCCATCGACCAGGCCGGGTGAGAAAACAGCCTTGCGGGTATCGATCGACTTGGGGGCCAGGTCCATGGGGTCGAACTGGCGGAGTTTCACAAAGATCGTCGCACCCTCTTTGGTGAAGGGGGTGTGCGAGGAGCCTGGCGGATTGCGTACGTAATGGCCCGCGGAATAGTCCCCGCTCTCATCGGAAAACACACCGTCCAGGACGAGATATTCCTCGCCCAGCTCATGGCCGTGCGGCTCGAAACTCGAATTCGGAGCAAAGCGGACGATGGTGGTGGCCCGGGCGACTTCATCGCCGATCCGGTCGAGCATCTGGCGCTCGACGCCGGAGGCCGGAGAGGCCACCCATTCGCGATCTTCCGGTCGCAGGACCACGCGCTCATTGAAGTTGGAATGTAGCTGCATGATTAAATCTACCTATCAAGTGATAGGTAATGTGGGGTGGCGCGCCTCAGGTTCAAGGGTGGCGGATAAAAAAGTGGTCGAGAGCGGTTCGGGGCTAGCCGAGGCGGGAGCGCATGGCCGCGGCGATCCCGAAGGGCATCAGGGCCATGGTGCCCAGCGAGACGGCGAGGGTCAGCAGAACCGTCGCCCAGGCGCGGTCATAATCACCGTCCAGCGCGGCGCGGCCCGCGCCGGCCGCGAAGACGAGAACCGGGATCATCATGGGAATGGCGATCAGCGAGATCAGCAAGCCCCCGCGCCGCACGCCGGCCGACAGGGCACTGGCAAATCCGGCGACCAGGGCCAGGGCCGGGATGGCGGCCGACAGGCCACAGAAGACCACCAGGACCTCGCCCGCATTCAGCCCGTACATCATGCCGCCCAGCGCTCCGATCAGAGGCAGCGCCCATAGCGTGGCGAGCGCCTGGCCCATGACCTTGGCAAAGGCGAGGGCAGGCAGGCTGATATTGGACAGGGCATAAAGTTCGAGCGTGCCATCGAAAAAATCATCGGCAAAGCTGCGTTCGCCAAACTGCAGCACCGCCAGCAGGGCGGAAATGCCCATGATGCCCGGACCGACGGAGATGAGGGTCTCGCTCTCGGCGCCAATGGCCAGCGGCCCCAGCGTGATACAGGCGAGGAAAAAGGCGGTTGGGCCAGCCGCACCACCGCCACCGGCCCAGGCCAGTCCGGCTTCGCGGCCGAGAATGCGCCAGAAGCCCGTCATAATCCGCCCCCCAGCTCCAGCCTCTGGGCGCCGGGCCAGTCGAGATCCTGGTGAGTGGCGGCAAGAACAATACCGCCGCGACCGCGATGCCAGGCGACAAGCTCGCCGAGACGTTCGCGCCCGGCGCGATCGAGCGGGCCGGCAGGCTCGTCCATCAGCCAGAACGGCCGGTTCATGACCGCGAGGCGGGCCATGGCACCCCGTCTTTGCTGGCCGCGCGAGAGACGGGCCGGGGGTCGATCGATCAGGTGTCCGATATCCAGCGCCTTTAGCACCGGCATGATGACCGAGCCCGGTTGTCCGGCCAGGCCTGCCCAGAAGCGCAGGGATTTGCGCAGGGTCTCGTTGGGTTTCAGCCCGTCGGTATGCCCCAGCCAGGCGATCAGCTCGGCTGGGTCGCCGTCCTCGCCCAGGGCGATTTCTCCACCGGCCTGCGGCAGGAAACCGGCCAGCGTGCGCAGGAGCGTCGTCTTGCCAGATCCATTGCGTCCGGTCAGGAAGAGCGCGTCGCCCGGATTGAGGGTGAATGAAATATCCTCGCGCAGCACGAACTCGCCCCGTTTGAGCGTCAGCTGGGAGACGCTCAGAGAATGGGCTTCAAGATCAGACAGATCCGGCATCGAGGCGGTTTCATTGGGCATTGATCGCATGTCGCCCAACTTGATGGCCAAGGTCAACGCGCAGTGTGTGCATTGCAGCGAAAGCACAGTGCGGCTAAAACGCGCGCAATCGGTCACGACCGGATCCGTCTTCCCGGCGGATGCGCCCGTCTTTCAAGGCCGCTGCGCATGCAGCGATGGCGCCGCCCAATCAGATAGTCGCCAACCACGTCCGTGGTCTGGCTTGATTTGGATATGAGGAACAGAAATGGCTTCTTTGGACAGTTTTTCCTGTAAACGCACCCTCACCGCGGCCGGTGAAACCTATACCTATTACGACCTGAAAGTGGCTGAAGCGAATGGCCTGACCGGCGTCTCGCGCCTGCCCGCTTCGCTCAAGGTCCTGCTTGAGAACCTTCTTCGCTTCGAGGACGGCAAGACCGTCACCAAGGCCGATATCGAAGCCATGGCCGAATGGCTGACGACCAAGAAATCCACCCACGAGATCGCTTATCGTCCGGCGCGCGTGGTCATGCAGGACTTCACCGGTGTACCGGCCGTGGTCGATCTGGCCGCCATGCGTGACGCCGCGACCAAGTTGGGCGCCGACCCGCAGCGCATCAACCCGCAGGTCCCCGTTGACCTGGTCATCGACCACTCCGTCATGGTCGACAATTTCGGTGGCGCGGACAGTTTCGCGAAAAACGTCGAGCGCGAGTACCAGCGCAATGGCGAGCGTTACAAATTCCTCAAATGGGGCGCCAAGGCGTTCGACAACTTCCGTGTTGTTCCGCCGGGCACGGGCATCATTCACCAGGTGAACCTGGAAAACCTGGCCCAGACCGTCTGGACCAAGGAAGAAAACGGCGAGACCATCGCCTATCCGGACACCTGTGTGGGCACCGACAGCCACACCACCATGATCAACGGCATGTCCGTTCTGGGCTGGGGTGTTGGTGGTATCGAGGCCGAGGCCGCGATGCTGGGCCAGCCGGTCTCCATGCTGATTCCGGAAGTCATCGGTTTCGAGCTGACCGGCAAGATGCCGGAAGGCGCGACCGCGACCGACCTCGTGCTCAAGATCGTTGAAATGCTCCGCGCGCGCGGCGTGGTTGGCAAATTCGTCGAATTCTATGGCGCTGGCCTGGACAACCTGTCTCTGGAAGACGAGGCGACCATCGCCAACATGGCACCGGAATACGGCGCGACCTGTGGCTTCTTCCCGACCGACAATGAAACTCTCGCCTTCCTCAAGGCGACCGGCCGTGACGACAAGCGTGTCGCCCTGGTCGAGGCCTACTCCAAGGCCCAGGGCATGTTCCGCCCGGACTATGAAGCCGATCCGGAATTCACCGACACCCTGCACCTGGACATGTCCACCATCGTTCCGGCCGTATCCGGTCCGAAGCGCCCGCAGGACTGGATCGCCCTGACGGATGCCGCGGAAGGCTTCACCAAGACGATGGATACCGAGTACGGCAAGGCTGACGAGCTCGGCAAGTCCGCTCCGGTCGAGGGTGAGGACTTCGCCTTCACCAATGGTGACGTTGCCATTGCGGCCATCACCTCCTGTACCAATACGTCCAACCCGTCCGTGCTGCTGGGTGCTGGCCTGCTGGCCCGCAATGCCCTGGCCAAGGGCCTGTCCACCAAGCCGTGGGTCAAGACCTCACTGGCGCCGGGCTCCCAGGTTGTCACCGACTATCTGGAAAAGGCCGGTCTGCAGGATGATCTGGATGCGCTGGGCTTCAACCTCGTCGGTTACGGCTGCACCACATGTATCGGTAACTCCGGTCCGCTGCCGCCGGCCATCTCCAAGGCGATCAACGACAACGATCTCGTTGCCACGTCCGTACTGTCCGGCAACCGCAACTTCGAAGGCCGTATCAGCCCGGACGTTCGCGCCAACTACCTGGCGTCCCCGCCGCTGGTCGTGGCCTATGCGATCGCCGGTACGATGACCAAGAACCTGACCACCGAGCCGCTGGGCCAGGACCAGGATGGCAATGACGTGTATCTGCGTGACATCTGGCCGACCTCTGCCGAGGTGGCCGAAGCTGTTCGCACCGCGATCACGCCGGAAATGTTCGCCGAGCGTTATGCGGACGTCTTCAAGGGCGATGACGCCTGGGGCGCCATCGATGTTGCCGGTGGTCTGACCTATGCCTGGGATCACACCTCCACCTACGTCCAGAACCCGCCGTACTTCGAAGGCATGACGATGGACCCGGAAGCTCCGGGCGATGTCATCAATGCCAAGATCATGGGTCTGTTCGGCGACTCGATCACCACCGACCACATCTCGCCGGCCGGTTCGATCAAGGCCGACAGCCCGGCCGGTCGTTACCTGCAGGAACGCCAGGTTCCGGTGCTGGAGTTCAACTCCTACGGTTCGCGTCGCGGCAATCACGAAGTGATGATGCGCGGCACCTTCGCCAACATCCGTATCAAGAACAAGATGCTGGACGGCGTCGAGGGCGGCTACACCCTCAAGGACGGCAAGCAGGTCGATATCTACGACGCCTGCATGGAATACCAGGCGGCCGGTACGCCGCTGGTTGTCTTCGGCGGCAAGGAGTACGGCACAGGGTCTTCGCGTGACTGGGCGGCCAAGGGTTCGCGCCTGCTGGGCGTCAAGGCGGTCATCGCCGAGAGCTTCGAGCGTATCCACCGCTCCAACCTGATCGGTATGGGTGTCCTGCCGCTGCAGTTCGAAGAGGGCCATTCCTGGGAAGGCCTCGGCATGAAGGGCGACGAGACCGTCACCATCAAGGGCGTCTCCGAGCTCGAACCGCGTGCCTCCATGACGGTCGAGGTCACCTTTGCTGACGGTTCGACCAAGACCGCTCCGGTCAAGGCCCGCATCGATACCGAGAACGAGCTGGAGTATTTCCGCAATGGCGGCATTCTCCACTATGTTCTGCGTAATCTGGCGCGCGGCTAACCTCGCGGAAATAAAGCTCCCGCCCGTGTCACGGCCAAGTGATTGGCCGACACGGGCGGTCGTGCTTATCTAGAGCACATGCGTTTGTTATCGCTCATACTTGCAATGCTCGCCCTTGCCGTCGTTTCAGCGCCGGCCAAGGCCGGGGATGATTGCGACAACCGGCCAGTCCTGGTCGAGCTGTTCACCAGCCAGGGCTGCGGTCTGTGCCCGGAAGCCAATCGCTATCTGGGTGAGCTGGACCAGCGCCACAATGTCTTTGTTCTCGCCTATGCGGTGTCCTATTGGGACATGTATGGCTGGACAGACACCTTTGCCCGCCCCGAATACGTGCATCGCCAGCGCGCCTACCTGCCGCGCCTGAATGTCCCGCGCCTGTATACGCCGCACTTCGTGGTGGATGGCGTGATCGACGCACCGGGCTGGGATCGTGACCAGGTCTCGGACGCGGTCACTGATCGTCTCAATGCCATGCCGGAAAGCCCGGATCTCTCTATCGAGGATGGTCCCTTCGGCTCTTATATCGTGCACCTGGATGGTGAGGCCCCGGAAGAGGCGCTGGATGTCTGGCTGGTCGCTTACAAGCCGGGCTGGGCCACGGTCGAGATCGGTGGTGGCGAGAATGCCGGAACCGAAATGCTCCACTACAACATGGTCAAGTCGATCAGCTATCTGGGTAGCTGGTCCGGCGGCGAAGTCGAGTTGATCGGCGAGAGTTTCCGCCACTACGGCACGGTCGCCATCGTGCAGGGCGCCAATGGTGGCCCGATCTACGCCTATGCCCATGCCGGCATGTCCGCCAGTGAAGGCGGCCGGACTTACTGATCCAATAGCGGATTACCGCGGTGCGCGCTTGGCCAGGATGCGCTGCAGTGTGCGGCGATGCATGTTCAGGCGGCGTGCGGTTTCAGAGACATTGTGGTCGCACAGCTCGAACACGCGCTGGATATGCTCCCAGCGTACGCGGTCTGCGGACATCGGGTTTTCCGGCGGTTCCGGCTTGTCATCGGGATGTGCGAGAAGCGCCTTGATGATGTCATCCGCATCGGCCGGCTTGGACAGGTAATCAACAGCACCGGCTTTCACGGCGGCGACTGCCGTGGCGATATTGCCGTAACCGGTCAGCATCACAACGCGGCAGTCCGGGCGCGAGGCGTGCAGGGATTTGACCACTTCCAGCCCGTCGCCATCCTGCAGACGCAGGTCACAAACGGCGAAAGCCGGTGGGTTGGCGCGCGCGACTTCCTTGGCCTCGTCCACGGACCCGACAGCGGACACGATGAAGCCACGACTGGTCATGGCGCGGCCAAGACGCGTGCGGAACGGGGCATCATCGTCCAGGATCAGAAGGCTCTTGTCCTCGGGCAATTCGTATTCGATGTCGCTCACAGTCAAACCTCGTTGAGTCTGTTCAATCTCTTACTAGCGGAGGATTGGTCCCGCCTCTACCTTCTCGCGCGGCCAGACAATCGTGACCAAAGCCCCGCCAGCCGCGCTGGAATTTTCGAAGCGGACGGTGCCGCCGGTCTTTTCGATCATCGTCTTGGCGATGAAAACACCCAATCCCAGTCCACCCTGCCCCGGTGTTCCCGACCGAGTCGTGACATAGGGCTCTCCGATCTTCGACAAGATTTCCAGGGTGAAACCCGGGCCGTCATCGAGAATGGTCACGGTCAGGTCCGTATCGCTCCAATGCCCTTCGACGGTCACACGTGCGGCTGCGAAGTCCACCGCATTCTCGATGAAATTGCCAATGCCATATAGCAATTCCGGGATGCGGCGCAGGACCGGTTCCGTGGCGTTTTCGGGGCCCTCGAGATGGACATCCACCATCGGACCCATGCCGCGCAGAGGTGCAGCCGCCTCTTCCAGAGCAGCCAGGAATTCGACCCGGTCATGGCGTTCGTCAGAGGCTGTTTTCTCGGCCGTCAGACGCTTCAAAATGTCGCGACACCTGCGCGCCTGGGTCACCAGGAGCTCGGCATCCTCGCGCAGGATTTCATCATCCTTGAGCTCACGCATCATTTCCTTCGCGGTGAGCTGAATGGTCGCCAGTGGTGTGCCCAGCTCGTGAGCCGCGGCGGCGGCCAGTGCGCCCAGGGCTGAAAGGCGCTGTTCGCGCGACAGGACGCTCTGGGTGGCCGCCAGGGCGGTGGCCATGGAACGCCCCTCCTGGCTGACGCGCCAGGAATAAACGGCGGTAAAGGCCACGGCGACGAAGATCGCAGCCCACAAGCCAATGATATACATGCCCGGAAGATGGAGTTCCTCGCCACCCAGCCAGGGGAGCGGCAGGCTCCACAGCCACATGGCGCCGGTGCCGGCCATGGCGGTTGCGGCGACCGGCAGCGACCAGCGCGGCGGCAGGGCCGCGACGGCAATGGTCACAGGCGCTGCCAGCATGACGACGAAGGGGTTCTGCAACCCCCCGGTCAGCATCAACAGGACACAGAGCTGCAGGACGTCGTAGGCCAGCTGGGCAAAAGCTTGCCAGTCCTGCGCAAATTGCTGCGGCTGCACGGCCAGGGTCAACCAGGTATTGATCCAGGCGCTCGTCAGGATGACACCAAGGCAAAACCCCAGAGGCAGCTCAAAGCCCAGGACAAAGTGGACCAGCAGCACGGTCAGGGTTTGCCCGATCACCGCCAGCCAGCGCAGCATCACCAGTGTGCGCAGTCGAAGTCGACCGAAGACCGGCGTCAGGTGGGCATCACCACCATAAGGATCCCAATCCGCATCACTCATAATCGATCCTGCACATTTCCGTCATACTTGATGGACATATCAGGTCGCCGCGCCTACTTTCGCACTTGCAGCAATCACAGTCATGTTTTGGCATAACATGCTTCGCCGAAACACGAACAGCTCAAGGACGATCAATGCAGTCTCTGTTGGAAGCTTTGCGTAAGGGCCTGGGCCGGATCGCTGGTGCGCTGGCGGGCAGCCGGGCCTGGGTCTGGGTTCTCCTGGCCGCTCCGATGGTAATGATGCTGACCTTCCTGACCCTGGCTGCTCGCGACAGTGGAAACACCGAGGTCGTCACGCGTCCAGCCGCGGTCCGCGTCAGCGGAGAGGCGGCGATCGGTGGCCCCTTCACCCTGGTGGACCACACGGGTGCGACGGTGACCGAGCAGACCTATCGCGGCAAGGCCATGCTGATCTATTTCGGCTATACCTATTGCCCCGATATCTGCCCGTATTCTCTGCAATTGCTGGCCATTGCGCTTGATCAATTGTCCGAAGCCGAGCGGGCACAATTCCAGCCCATTCTGATCACGGTGGATCCGGAACGGGATACACCCGAGGCGCTGGCCCAATATGTCAGCTCCAACGCCTTTCCGGACGGACTTGTCGGGCTGACCGGAACCCAGGAACAGGTCGCTGAAGCGGCCCAGGCCTATCGGGTGGCCTATCGGCGCGCAGGCGAAGGCGATGACTATTTGATGGACCATTCGTCCATCGTGTTTTTGATGAATTCAGAAGGACGTTTTGTGGATATCTTCAGCGACGGTTTTGACCCGCAAGTCGCGGCGCGTCGCCTGCAAGACTTCCTTGAGGAACAGGGCGCATAATCACGCACATCAAGATGCGGATGCGCTGCGGGAGGCTCAATGCTTTACAGTGTGTATGAAATGAACCGCCTGGCGATGACGCCCTGGCGGGCTGCCGCGAATGCGACACGCCGGATGATGCGCGCACCCTGGAATCCGATGGGTGACACGGTCGCCGGGCGCACCATGGCCGCGGCTGCCGAATTGTTTGAATCCGTGACGCGGCGCTATGGCAAGCCGGAATGGATGATCGACGCCACGCTCATCAATGGGCACACCGTGGCGATCGAGGAAGAGGTTGTCTGGTCGGATTCCTGGTGCGATCTGCTGCACTTCCGCCGTGACCCCCAGGCCCTGGTCGAGGCCCGTGGCAAGCGTGAGGATCGCAAGGTCCTGTTCGTCGCGCCCATGTCCGGCCACTACGCAACCCTGCTGCGCGGTACGGTCGAGACCTTCCTGCCTGATTGCGAGGTCTACATCACCGACTGGCAGGATGCCCGCATGGTGCCGGTCAGCGAGGGGCGTTTCGACCTTGATGATTTTGTGGCTTACATCCGCAAGATGATCGCTTTCCTGGGGCCGGAAGTGCACGTTGTTGCCGTCTGTCAGCCAGGCCCGCCGACCCTGTCTGCCATCGCCCTGATGGCCGAGGACAAGGATCCGAGCCGTCCCGCTTCCATGACATTCATGGGCTCACCGATTGATACGCGCAAATCACCGACCGCGCCGAATATCCTGGCCGAGGAGAAGCCGTTCGACTGGTTCGCCAAGAACCTGATCCACACGGTCCCTGCGCCCAATCCCGGTGCCCTGCGCCGTGTCTATCCGGGCTTCCTGCAGCTGGCCGGCTTCATGAACATGAATCTGGATCGCCATGTGGATGCCCACTGGAACTTCTTCAATCACCTGGTCGAGGGTGATGGCGACAGCGCCGAGAAGCACCGGGTGTTCTATGACGAATACCTGGCCGTGATGGACCTGTCGGAGGAATTCTACCTGCAGACCATCAGTGACGTTTTCCAGGAGCACAAGCTGGCACGCGGTATCCAGGAGCATCATGGTCGCCGTGTTGATGTCAGCGCCATCGAAGACATTGCCCTGCTCACCGTCGAAGGTGAGCGCGACGATATCTCGGGGATTGGCCAGACCCAGGCGGCACATGACCTGTGTTCCAACCTGCCGGACGAGCTGCAGCTGGACTGGGTCCAGCCGGAGGTCGGCCATTATGGCGTCTTCAATGGTCGCCGTTTCCGCGAACAGATTGCGCCGCGCATGCGTGATTTCTGGGACGAGAAGGGTGGCGCCGCGCTCAAGCGCCGCTGATCCCGGACTTTGCCCCAACAAAAAAGGCCCGCCGATTGGCGGGCCTTTCTGCGTCTGGTCGGATTATTGCGCGGGTTCAGCAGACACGCTGATGCCCAGTCGGTCGATATCCGGTTCGTCCTGTTCGACAATCATCATCATGTCGCCGACGGATGTCGGGCTGGTCGGACGCATGCCCACAGTCACCGATCCCCCGTTGTTGAGGAAGCTGGAAACGGCCGAGGTCAGTTCGCTCATCAGCGGAGCTGGCACGATCGGGCCGGCGCTGGCGGCGCCCAGCAGAACCAGGGCTGAGGCCTGGGCCCGGGCCTGTTCCGGTGCGATGCCCTGTTGAGTGGCCATGGCACCAAAGGCGCGATCCAGGATGGACTGGTCAGTGATGCGAACGGAGAACTCATTCACCTGCAGCGCAGCCATCGCTGCCATCGCAGCCTCTTCGCTGGCATCCTCGCCATTCTCGGCCGCGTCAGCGACCAGCTCGGCCATCAGGGCGCTGTATTCGTTATAGCCTTCAACGTCCTGGCTGAAATCGATGCGGAAGGCGTCCTCGACGACGTAATAATTGTCGCCCGAGGTGTAGGCACGGCCGCGCTCCGGCTCGTAGATCGTATTGCCAACAGCGTGCAGGTTCAGCTCGCTATAACCCAGCATCATCAGGCCCGCAGCGATTTGGGCGCCATTCTCGTGATCAGAGTCAGCGGAGAAGTGCAGGCGATCCATGACCACGCTGGAATGGACCTCGCCACGGCGCATTTCGTTCTCGGCGGTTACGGACGCCAGGCTGAGATCGATGCCGGCCGCCTGGAAGTCGAAATCGCTCAGGACGAATTCCGAGAACAAGGAGGCCGGATTGACCGTCGCGGCATTCATGTAGGACTGCATGAAGCTGGACATGTTGTCGTTCTCGATCGCCGCAAACCACTCGTCGGTGGTCTCGGTGCTCAGGCCCTCAATCCGGACTTCACCCAGAGCGATACGGACCGGGCCGTCATCGCCCTCATCGGTCTCGATCAGGAAATCGGTCATTTCGAACCGGGCCAGGGCCTCGGCATCGTCATGCTCGAGGATCATGGAGCCCAGGCTGACCGTGGTCGGGCCATCGTCGCTGTCGATCACCTGGAAACCGCTCATGGCGATGCGGTCGAACGGGTCTTCACCCAGTTCGAAGTCTTCGTCATCGCTCTCACCGGGATTGGCAAAGGCCTCGGCGATCATGGCTGCGAAATCTGCATCAGGGCCAGCGATCTCAAGGGAATCGAGTGAAAGCCCCTCGCCGTCATCACCCTGTGCAGACAGACCGCTCATGGAAAAGGCGTCGAACATCACCCGGCCGTCGCTGGCCAGACGCGGTGCGCTGAAACGCATTTCTTCGACAAGCAGTTCTCCGCCGTCGAAATCAACGTTGAAATCATCTTCGCCAGCCTTGGTCGGCTCGCTGTCATCTTCATCGATATGGAAGACCACATTGGTGAAGACATAGTCGCCACGGGTGAAGCGGCCGCTGTCAAACGAGATCTCGTCGGCCCGGGACTGGTCGAGCCCCATGGCCGCGATTGCGGCGTTCGCATCAGCTCGGCTGACACGGGTCTGCGCTTCGCCGACGGCTGAAACGGATACGGCCAGAACAAGAGCCGAAACGCTGGATGCTAAAAGGGTTCGCACTGTCATCTCCCTCAGAAGTCACGAATTCAGTAGGGGCATACTACGTGACGTAGAGGGGCGAGGGCCATCCCACGAACGGGGGGAACGTTACTCAGTTATTCCCGCCCAAGCCCGACAGGAAAGCGCCGATCAGGTCGCGGTCTTCCTCTTCCTCCGGATCGGCGGGGGTGGTGCTGGCGTCGACCGCGGCTTCGGCGTTCTGCAAGGTTGCCGTCAGCGCCTCAAGTGCCGTGCTGGTCGGCTCGGAGGCAAGACCGCTCCGGGGCGCATCGAGCATGTATCGATGGAACACTGTTGCGGGCGTGCTGCCGCCCGTCGCGCGATCTGTCGGTGTGTTGTCATCATTGCCGGTCCAAACCACGGTCACCAGGTCTTCGCTGAAACCGGCGAACCAGGCATCGCGGAAAGAGTTTGTCGTTCCCGTTTTGCCGCCGATATCCAGACCGTCAACGCGTGCACGTCGCCCCGTTCCCCATCCGGTAACTGCTGAGAACAGGTCCCGCATATTGGCATAGGTGCGCTGATCGAGCACGCGGTCGCCGGCAACCGGGCTGGCTTCATAGAGGATCTCTCCGTCCGAAGTCTCGATCATCAGGATGCCATGGGCCTCTGCTCTGCGACCGCCATTGGCGAAGGGGGCATAAGCCACGGCCATTTCCATCGGATTGACCTCATAGGCGCCCAGCGCGAGCGAGCGGTCGATGCGCAGATGGGTTTCGATACCCAGGCGTTCGGCCAGCCGCGCGATATGGCCGCGTCCGGTTTCCTCGGCGACCTGGACGGCGATGGAATTGGACGAGCGCGCGAAGGCCTCGCGCAATGTCATCTCACCACGGTACTCGTCATTGTAATTGGCGGGTTGCCAGTCTCCAACGCGAACCGGGGCATCCGCACGGATATCATCCGGTCTCAGTCCGGCCTCGAAGGCGCTGGCATAGACAAATGCCTTGAACGCAGATCCGGGCTGGCGCTGGGCGAGCAGGACGCGGTTATACTGGGAGCGTGTGTAATCGCGGCCACCGACCATGGCCCGTACAGCGCCATCATGGGCCAGCGAGATCAATGCGGCCTCGCTGGCGCCGCGCGCGGCGTCCTCATCGCCAAGCGTGCTTGCGACGGCGTATTCGGCCGCGCGCTGGGCGTCGACGTCCAACGTGGTTGTAATGCGCAGATCGAGCTCGAAATCGGGACCCACAATCTCGCGTACGCGTGGCGCCAGCCAGTCGACAAAATATTGTGCGCCCGGGCTGGACGCGCCGCGTGACACTCGGATCGGCGTGGCGGCGGCTTCATAGCGTTCGTCAGAGCTGATGCGGCCGGTCTGTTCCATCAGGTCCAGCACGACCGTGGCACGCGCGGCTGCGCGCTCGGCATCGCTGACCGGGCTGTAGCGCGAGGGCGCCTTGAGCAGGCCCGCCAGGAGAGCGGATTCACCCAGGTTGAGCTCGCTGACGGATTTGCCGAAATAGCGCCTCGACGCCGCCTCAACCCCCCAGGCGCCGCCACCGAAATAGACGCGGTTGAGGTAGAGCTCCAGGATCTCCTCCTTGCTGAACCGGCTTTCCAGCCAGAAGGCGAGCATCATTTCCTGCACCTTGCGGCGCATTGTTCGTTCCGGTGTGAGGAAGAGGTTCTTGGCCAGCTGCTGTGTCAGGGTAGAGCCGCCCTGGACCACGCGACCCGCGCGCAGATTGGCCCACAATGCACGCGCAGTGCCGCGAATATCGACACCGAAGTGATCGTAAAACCGTCGGTCCTCGACGGCCAGAACGGCATCCACCAGATAGGGCGGCAAGTCATCGATTTCGGCCACGCGGCCATGAGCAGAACCCCGGCGCGCAATCAGTCGACCATTCTGGTCGTAGAAGGCGATGGAGGGGGTGCGTTCGACCTCGGTCAGCCCGGACGTGTCCGGCAGATCACGTGCGATCGCGACCAGCCAGATGCCCAGCGCGACGGCGACGATGAGAGCCGCGGCCGCGCCGTATTTGAACAGCCGTCCGATCAGGCTTGGGGATTGGCGCGCCTTGCGGCGGCGAGCGGCAGCGCGGCGCTGGGCAGGCGAGCGGCGGCGTTCGCTGCTGGGGCGTCGCGATTGAACCGGCTTGCGTGCCATGGGATTTCCCGCTTGAGACCTGTAATTACATGCCGTGAACAGGGTTAATTCGGAATGAATCGAACCCTTAGCGCTTGCGCTTCTCCAGAAGCCCGGTCACCATGTTTTCAAACGGGGGCATCAAGATGACCATCAAGCGTTCTTTTCTGGTTCTTGCCGCGGCATTTGCAGCGGTGAGCCTGTCTGGCTGCATCGCGATTTACGAGGGCGAGGATGCGGTTTGTCCGCACGGCGATCCCAATCAGGGCAGCTGGCCCTATTGCGGTCCCGCGGAACCGGGCGGCATGGCCAGTGATGATGGTCCGCGCTACTAGGCGTTCGCTTCTGGTGGTGCAAACCTGATCAAGAGCGTACCCGGTGTGTCGGGTAGCGGCTTGCCGCTGCCCAACAGGTGGAGCTTGCCATTTGGCAATTGCGCCAGAACGATGTCACCGGCGCTGTCAGGCTCGGCCAGACAGTCCTCCAGGGTGTAGCTTTCCGTCAGTCGCGTGGCTCTGAACGTCCAGCCCTGCCACCAGTCTCGCGCGAGACCTTCATAGCCGCGACCCTTGCGGATCAGCGTGCGTCCCCGCGCCGTATAGACGATTGCGCGTGGGTCCTCGTCCGTCGCATTCCCGTCGGTCTTGCCGTCAAAGCCCGAGAGCTGGAACACGCGGCTGCGGCCCAGTTCCGGTGCGTATTCCACACAGACCAGGGCGTTGTAGGCATCATTGTGTGTTGCGGCGAGCAGGGCGGCGAAACGCGCCGGTTCCAGTCGCCAGTCGGCGGTTTCTGACAGGACTTCGCCGTAATAGACATCATGGCCATTCAGACGGGCCTGGCGCAGGCGTCTCCAGCCGATATCCGCAATGGTAACCGGAATGTCGTGGGCTTTGAGGGCGTCGGCAAGACCCAGGCTCCACGGGTTGGCTCCAACGATGAGCAGGCGTTCCGGTCCGTCCTGCGACAGGCCGAGGACCTTGGCCAGCGGCGCCACCGCAAACCCGCATCCAAACACGCTGATAAAGATCGTCATGAAGACCAGCGGGGCCAGGATGGCGGCGTCTTCCCGGCCCACGGCGGCCAGGGAGGCTGCGAGATGACCGGCAGCAGCAGCTGCCACCACACCGCGCGGCCCAACCACGCCGATGAACGTCGTCTCCTTGAGGTCGAGTCCGGATTTGAAGGTGGCAAGGGCAACCGAAAGCGGTCGCACAATCAGCATGAAGATGGCGATGAAGGCGAAGTGTTGGGGGCCCAGTGCGGCGAGGTCATCCGGGCTGAGGTCGGCTGCGAGAACGACAAACACGCTGGCGACCAAAATGGCGGCAATGCCTTCCTTGAAACGTCGCATTTCCTCGATCGAGGCGAGACGTGAATTGGCAACGACCAGTCCGAAGATGGCAACGGCGGCCAGCCCGGTTTCCGAGGCCAACTGTTCCGCGGCAGCAAAACAGACCAGCACGGCCGCCAACACCAGCGGTGCCTTCATCGGCTCGGGCACCAGTCCGCGGCGGAAGGATTGCGAGAGGCCAAGGCCGAAGGCGAACCCCATCAGCCCGCCGATCAGCGCGCCCATGGTCAGGAAGCCGGCTGCGGCGACCCAGTCATGCCCCAGCGCGGTCTGGCGGATGGCTTCGAACATGAAGACCGCACACAGTGCGCCAATCGGATCATTGACGATGCCTTCCCATTTGAGCACGGAGGCAATGCGTGGCGGCAGTTTGGCCTGGCGCAACAGGGGCAGAACCACTGTCGGACCTGTGGTCGTCAACAGGGCGCCGATCATGAAGGAGATGTCCCAGGCCAGCCCGGCCACATAGTGCAGCGCCACTGACGTCAGTGCCCAGCCCAGTGGGAAACCCAGGAAGACCATACGGCGCACGGGTGCAGAAGCATCCCTCAGCTCACGGAAGTTGAGCGTGATGCCGCCCTCGAACAGGATGACGGCCACGGCCAGCGCAATCATTGGGCGCAGGTATTGCTGGAAGCTGGCCTGCGGATCGAGAACAGGCGCACCCAGCGCCAATCCAGCGATGGGACCGAGTAACAGGCCGGCCCCCATCATCAGCACGATGGACGGCCAGCGCAGTCGCCAGGCCAGCCACTGGGCGATAATTCCTGAACCGGCGATGAGCGCGATAGTCAGCGTGAGGTCAGGCTGCATGTCTTTTAGTGATCTCGTCTGATGTCGCGTTTTGATGGGAGCACCGCCGCTGGGGCGATGCGTGATGTCGGGGAGGCCAAGATGGACCAGTTACCCTATGAAGCACAGACTGCACTTGTTTCCGCTATAGCCGCAACTCTGATCGGTGGATCTGTTTCCCTGTTGGGAACCTCCACGGTCGCAACCGCAGCGCGGCTGGCTGCGGAGTTCGCTATTCGACGCCGTTTTGCCATGGCTCTGGGCCTGGGCGCGCTGGGTGGCACGGGCGCCTGGTTTGGCGGCCTGTTCGACGGCGCAACCTCGCAGGTCGCGATGCTGCTGGGCTAGGCGGACGACGCCTCGTCATCGGGATCGGCGTGAACGAACTCGAAGCCGATCTCGCGACTGCCATAGGCCCCGTGCTCATAATGGTCGGACTGTTCCTTGAACCAGTCGACCAGGTGTTCTTCCAGCTGCACGAACAACTCTGTCAGGTCGGCCTCGCCGATCGGCAGGCCGAGGGAGAAGTGTCGCCCGCCCTCGATGCCGATATCCATGGCCGGACCGTTCTTGGAACAGGTCAGGACCAGGCGCAGCCAGTCGCCGGAGCGCGAGACTTTCACGGCCAGGCCAAAACTGATCGGGCCGAGCGGCAGGAAGCCGGTGCCGGAGACTGAAAACGCCCCGCTCTGATAGGGTTGTGGCGCCCAGGCGCCCTGCGGCGGGACCAGGAAAACGCATTTACCCGGTCCGCCGAGATATCGGCAAAAGCCGATCGCGACATTTTCCGCGACCGACCGGATCTGCGCATAATTGTCCAGCGAGAGGGTTCCATAGCGCGATGCCGCATCGGCCAGGTCATCAAATCGCGTTCTGTCACTCATTTGTCTCTCCCACCGGTTACAGCTGCACGCTAGTCTGCGCCGCACGTCTTGGGGAGAGAAAATGCGTCATATCTTGCTTAGCGCCCTGTCGGGCCTTGCTGTCATTGCCTGTTCCACCGAACCGGTGAGTGAACCGGCGTCAGAGCCGCATGTCTGGCAGACCCTTGATGGGGCGCCCACGCTTGTCATCGCGCATCGCGGCGCCAGCGGTGAGTTGCCCGAGCACACGCTCGAGGCCTATCAGCTGGCGATTGAGCAGGGCGCCGATATCATCGAGCCGGATCTTGTGATGACCCGGGACGGGGTTCTGGTGGCGCGTCATGACCGCTATCTTTCGACGACGACGAATGTGGTGGACAGGCCGGAATTTGCAGAGCGTCGCCGCTTGTCCGGCACGCGCGAGGACTGGTGGGTTGAAGATTTTACCCTCGCGGAATTGCGGACCCTGCGCGCGCGCCAGCCGCGAGCGGACCGGGACCAGACCTTCAACGACCAGTTTCTGATCCCGACATTTGAGAACGTGCTCGACCTGGCCGCCGCCGCAGGCGTTCGGACCGAGCCAGAGGTCAAGGCGCCGGGACATTTCGTGTCCATCGGCCTCGACCCCCTGCCGGAACTGGTGCGGATCCTGAGGGAGCGCGGGCTGGATGGCGCTGATGCGGCAACATCCGTCCAGTGCTTCGAACCGGCCTTCCTGGCGCGGCTCGACGCGGAGATCGATACACCTTTGCTGATGCTGGTGTTTCCCATGCAGGAGATCGATCCGGATGTAGGGCCACTCGTGCCAAGCGTAGCGCTGGCCGATATGGCGGGCTTTGCCGATGGCGTCGGCCCCAGCAAGGCCTTGCTGATCGATGCAGAGGGCGCCGATACCGGGTTCGTGGCGGAGGCGCATGCGCTGGGCCTGGCGGTTCATCCGTGGACATTCCGCGATGACCAGCCAGCGGATATCGATACGGACGCCGAACTGCGACGCATCTATGCGCTGGGCGTCGACGGCATCTTTACAGATTTTCCAGCGACCGCCGTTCGTGTGCGTGACGAGATGTAGGCACAAAAAAAGCGCGGCCCCGCGAGGGACCGCGCTTTCTTCAAACCGTGTGACCGGATTAGTCAGCCAGCTGCAGGTTTACAGCTTTCGGACCCTTGCCACGCTTGTCGGGCTCGGTTTCGAAAGTGACCTTCTGACCGTCTTCCAGACCCGGGAGACCGGAGGACTGAACAGCGGTGATGTGGACGAAGACGTCAGCGCCGCCCTCTTCCGGAGTGATAAAGCCAAAGCCTTTGCTCTGGTTGAAAAATTTGACCGTACCGTTGGCCATGATGGGAACCTTCCCTGAATGCAATGCGCCGCGTCCGGGCGTACTTGTCGTTTGCGCTGCAGCGTCCTGCTGCACAATACGGACGTAAAAGTCGGGGAAGGCTGAGTTATTCTCAATCAGATCCACACTCGAACGATCGGACCCGGTAGGCTATTCAGTATTCCGTCCGGCCCTTGGGCCGCCCGTGGGGACCAATGAGCACGCTTCCGTCTGGAACGCAAATGAAACTATTATGATTGTGCTATTGCACGCAGGAGTTCGCGTGTGATTTGCTGCCGCTGGATAGCGAGGATGTCCTCGATGTGTTTCCGGGGCCAGGCCGATATCGCTGATGTGATTGGGTCGCTCGATGAGACTGGAGCTGGGCCATGAGACGCCGTCGTATGCTTGAACGATCCCAGCGCGCGAGAGAGACGCGCGACCGCATGGGCGGGGGCGATTTCAACCCGGCCGGCATGATCCGCATCGCCGGTTTTGGCGCCGCCATTGTCGTCGCGGTGGCCGTCTATATCGGTTTCCACCGCGGCGGAGAGACGATCTATGACGGTCGTTGGGGCGTCATGGAGCGGCTGATCCGCCCCATCATTTTCGGTGCGAATGCGCTGGAACTGCTGGCCCTGGTGTTTGCGGGACTGATTGCCTGGCGTGTCTGGAAAAAGATGCAGGCTTAGAAATTATTGCTGTTGCGCACCTGGTTCATGGAGTCCGCAGCACGGCCATGTTTGTCGCCGGGTGTGCTTGCGGGGCCACCCTTCCCGAACTTGGCCATGATCACGACAAAAATCGCGATAAAAATCAGGCCACCACCAAAGAACATACCGATAAGCACTAGCGGATCCATATCGTCCTCCCAGCTTGTCTGTTGCGAGCCTAGAGGCAGGAAATACATCCGTCCATGAATTCCGCTCTAGCCAGGCCGAAAGCATGGGGTTATTGGCAAGCCTCCAATGTTTGGAAAATTTGTGCGCGAAAGGATTGAATGATGGATTTGAAGGTCGCGGTATTCGGTGCAACGGGCGCTGTCGGCAAGGAAATGCTCACAATCCTCGCGGAGCGTCTTTTCCCGGCCGAGGAGGTTTTTGCCCTGGCCAGCCGCAAGTCCATGGGCGTTGAACTGTCCTATGGCGACAGGACTCTTGTCTGCCAGAACGCGGAAACCTTCGATTTCTCGAAAGTTGATCTGGTGCTGATGTCAGCCGGTGGCGATCCGTCGCGCGAATGGTCGCCGAAAATCGCGGCTGCTGGCGCCATTGTCATCGATAATTCCTCGGCCTGGCGCATGGACCCGGATGTCCCGCTGGTCGTACCGGAAGTGAACCCGGAAGCGCTCGATGGTGTGTCCAGGAAGGGCATTATTGCCAATCCGAACTGTTCGACCATCCAGCTGATGGTGGCGCTCAAGCCGATCCATGACCGCGCGAAGATCAAGCGCGTGAACTGTGCGACCTACCAGTCGGTGTCCGGCGGTGGCCAGGCGGCCATGGACGAGCTGTGGACGCAGACCAAGGGCATCTACGTCAATGACGAGGTCGAACCGCAGGCCTTTACCAAGCAGATTGCCTTCAACGTCATCCCCCACATCGACACCTTCATGGAAGACGGCGCGACCAAGGAAGAGTGGAAGATGATGGTCGAGACCAAGAAAATTCTCGATCCGTCCATCAAGCTGTTCGCCACCTGCGCCCGCGTACCGGTCTTTGTCGGCCATTCCATCGCCGCCCATCTCGAGCTGGAAGAAGAGCTGTCGGCTGACGAGGCGCGTGAGCTGCTGCGTGTCAGCCCGGGCCTGATGGTCGTCGACAAGCGCGAGGACGAAGGCTACGTCACCCCGGTTGAAAGCGTGGGTGAGTTCGCGACGTTCGTGTCTCGCGTGCGCGAGGATCCGACCGTCGAGAACGGCCTGGCCCTGTGGGTCGTGTCGGACAATCTGCGCAAGGGCGCGGCCCTCAACGCAGTCCAGATCGCGGAAGGCCTCCTCAACCAGGGCCTGCTGAAAGCTTGATCGACTTCAGGCCGGATATCGCGCCTGCAATGCGCGAGGCTATTCTCGATCAGCTGCAGCAGATCGAGGCTCGGGAAGAGGTGCGCATTCTCTTCGCCATTGAAAGTGGCAGCCGGGCGTGGGGGTTCCCTTCGCCCGACAGTGATTACGACGCGCGTTTTGTCTATGTGCGCAAGCGTGACTGGTATCTGTCGCTGGAGCCCGGCCGCGATGTGATCGCGCTGCCCATCGAAGGCGATCTGGATATCAATGGATGGGATCTCAAGAAGGCTTTGAGCCTTCTCCTCAAGCCCAATCCCGTGTTGCTGGAGTGGCTGTCCAGCCCGATCCGCTATGTCTGGGATGAGCAGGCTTGCGCAAAACTGCTGGCGTTTGCCGAAGACGTCACCCACGGCCCGGCCTGCCTGCATCATTATCTCAATCTGGGGGAGGGCCTCTGGCGACGCCACATCGCTGCCAATAGCGAGGTCAATCTCAAGAAGTATTTCTACATCGTCCGCCCGGCGATGGCCCTGCGGTGGATCCGCAAAAACCCTGACACCATGCCGCCGATGAATTTCCAAGCCTTGCTGGCCGGTGTCGGGGTCGACAAAACCTTGACGGCCGAACTTGAAGCCCTGTTGATCGCCAAGCGCGAGGCAAAGGAAATCGGTCTGGCGCCCCGTGTTCCGGTTATCGACGAGTTTGTCGAGGCGGAGTTCGATTGGGCGCGTGAGGCTGGCAAGACACTCAAGGCGGACCGAAAGCCACTGCGCCCGCGCGCTGATGCGCTCTTCCGCGAACTCATCGAAATGCGGCCTTTGTAACAAGAAGTGGGTCGCGCTTTGGTGCGGCCCTTCCTATGTGTGGGGCTCAAGTCGAGGAACCCCATGACCGCCATCGAGTCGCACAATCAACGCACGGCGCTTGCCGCAGGCCTGTCCGCCTATCTGATCTGGGGCGTCATCCCGCTCTTCTTCCAGGTGCTGGACTTTGCCTCGGCAGCCGAGGTGGTCATGCACCGGGTGATCTGGGCCGTGCCTGCGCTCGGGATCATCCTGGCGGCGGCCGGCAAGCTGCGTGAAGCGACCACGGCCCTGCGCAATACACGCGTGCTGCTGACCCTGATCGCGACCTCCCTGATCATCTCCGTGAACTGGTTCGGCTTTACCTGGGCGGTGACCAATGGCCAGGTGCTGCAGGCCTCACTGGGCTATTACATCAATCCGTTGATGAGCGTGGCCGTCGGCGTTGTTGTCCTGCGAGAACCGCTGGGACCCTGGCGGGTTGCTGCGATCGTTCTGGCGACGCTGGGTGTGCTGAACCTGATCATCGCCGGCGGGGAAGTGCCCTGGGTGGCGCTGATGCTGGCCACCAGTTTCACGGCCTATGGTTATTTGCGCAAAACCGTTGCGGTGGACGGTCGGGTCGGCCTGTTCTGGGAAGCGGTGATCATGACCCCCTTCATGCTGGCCGGGCTGTACTGGCTCGCCACCACGGGGGAGATGCATTTCTTTGACGGCGCCTATGAAGCGGCCCTGCTGATCTCGGCGGGTGTCGTCACGGCCGTGCCGCTGATGTTCTACATCATCGGGGCGCGGGGCCTGCGCCTGTCGACCATGGGGATCATGCAATTCATTGCTCCGACTCTGCAATTTGTCATCGGCATGCTGGGCGGCGAACCTTTCACCACTGCACACATGGTCACGTTTGGCTTGATCTGGGCGGGCGTTGCGACCTTTACTTACAGCCAGTTGCGGCGCCAGGGCCGCGAGCCAGCCACGGACGCGAAATGACTGATTTTCCTGCCCCGACCCGCATCAAGACCAATGGTATCGAGCTTTCCGTGCACCTGGCCGGACCCGAGGACGGGCAGCCCTTGCTGCTGGCGCACGGCTGGCCGGAGCTGGCCTATTCCTGGAAGAACCAGATCGGGGTGCTGGCGGATGCCGGTTATCGCGTGATCGTGCCGGACCTGCGCGGCTTTGGTGGTTCGGACTGTCCGACCGACGAGGCGTCCTACACCATGGACACGCTGGTGGCGGATCTGACCGGCTTGCTCGATGCGCTGGGGCATGAGACGGCGGTCTTTGTCGGCCATGACTGGGGCGGGATCATCATCTGGCACGCTGCCATGCTGGCCAAGGCGCGTGTCGCCGGCGCGATCGGGGTCAACACGCCGCATCTGCCGCGTGGTTCGGAGCCGCCAACCAATGCCTTTCGCGAAATGGGCGGGGATGATCACTACATCCTGCGTTTCCAGGAGCCCGGTTACGCCGAACGGATTTTCACCGGCCGCGAAGATGATTTCTTTGCATTCATGATGGGTAAACCGCCTGCGGCCGACCGGCTGGAGGGGCTCTACCCGCACATCACCCATATCCCGAAAATGTTCGAGAGGTTCACCGGCCGCGACGAGGCTGACATCGTCGTTGGTCCCGAGGATCGCGCCTATTACGCCGAGGCCTATCGCCAATCCGGCTTTTATGGCGGGATCAATCTCTACCGGAATTTCGATGCCAATTGGGAGCGTATGGGTGGTGTCGATCACAGGCTCGCAATGCCGTGCCTGATGGTGTCCGCTGATGCCGATTTCATGCTGCCACCGAAACTGGCGGGTTGGATGCCAGCGCTCTGCAAGGACGTGGAATTCAACGTCATCGAAGGGTGTGGTCACTGGACGATGTGGGAGCATCCCGAGCAGTTGAACGCCATCATGCTGGACTGGTTGCAGCGCCGTTTTCCTGCCTAGGCGAATGCCTTCCCCACTCACCCAGTCAACCGTTAGTTGTGCAAAGTGGTAAGCAAACGCAACTAAGTGTTGATATCGTTGTCAATACGCCATAATTGTATCATTAGGGCGAACAGGTGGCGTATGAAGGCTGAATATTTAACAACGATCAATCAGATGGAACGCTTGGCGATTATCTCGGCTGAAGGGCCTGTGACGCCACGCGGCTTCTATGATGCCCATGAGGAGCTGCGCCGGCTTCCGGACTGGAGGCCCGACCTAGACTTTCTGGTGGTGCTGCAGCCGGGTGCTACTCTGGAGCTCGTGAATTTCAGCGACATCAGCCTACATTCGGACCTTTTTCGGTCCTGGAATGCGACCTATCGCAATGCCAAAAACCCCAAAACTGCGGTCGTGACGGCCTCAAACATTTTTACGGCTGCGTGCACGTTCTGGGCGGCTTTGCGCCGTGATGATTGGCGGGTAGACGTCTCCTTTCATCCCGATGAGCTCAGCGCGATGAGATGGATACAGACCCGGCGGGAAGAGCTGGCGCAGGTTGGGCTTGCTGCTGGCTGACACCAGTATCAATCTCAGACTCCACCAGATGAAATTGGGGTGTCGCGCCTAGAGGCAGGTATAGACCGCTTCAATCAGGCGCATGGGCCGCGGATCGCCGGCCAGGAAGTGCTGTTGGCGGTTCATGACATAGGCGCCGGACAGGCGATTGACCGGGTCGGCAAAGGCGCAGGACCCGCCCCAGCCGGAATGTCCCACCGTTTCCGCGACCGGACCGTAGAGCTGGGCCCGGGTATTGCGCATGACACCGGCCGCCCAGGATAAGTCGAAGGGCAGGACCTTGTCCTCACCCGCCACGCGTTCTTCGACCAGGGCTTCCAAAGTTGCATCCGAGATGAAACGATGCCCGTCGAGTTCGCCGCCCATGGCGTAAATGCTCATCAGGCGAGCCAGTGCCCCTGCGGTCGCGTGGGCGTTTGCCGCCGGGAACTCCGCCATACGCCACTCCCGGGCGCCACGCCGCCCCGGTGACGACCAGGCTTTGAGGAAGGCCAGCTCGCGTACTGGATTGACGTCGCCCAGATCGGGCATCTGGCGGGGCATGGCGTGTTCCGCCGTGCGGGCGTGTTCGCTTTCGGGCAGGCCGACATGAAAGTCGATGCCCTTGGGGCCGCAGATCTCTTCGCGAAGAATGGCACCGATCGAACGACCATCCGTGCGGCGGGCCAGGGCGTCTGCAATAAATCCGAAGGTGACCGGGTGATAGCCCGAGCCCTCGCCCAGCGGCCAGAGCGGGCGCTGACGGGCAAGCTTGTCCTCGATCAGGCCAGCATCGAACCAGTCGCCGGCATCCATGGGCTCGGAAATGCCGGACAGGCCGGCCTGATGCGACAGGGCCTGGGCCACGGTGACAGCAGATTTCCCGCCGCCCGCGAATTCCGGCCAATAATCCGCAACCGGTGCGTCATAATCCAGCAAGCCGCGATCCACGAGCTTGGCGATGACCAGGGCCGCGATGGCCTTGCCAGTGGAATAGACCGGGATCAGGGTCTGGTCGGTCCAGGCCGTGGACTTCTTGCGATCCGCCCAGCCTGCATGAATGTCGATGACGCGTTCACCACCGATACGCAGCGCAAAACCTGCACCGATCTCGTCATACTGGCGCCAGTTATCGGCAAAGACGTCGCGCACATGTTCAAATCCGGGCGCGACATGGCCGTGTACATCGGGAAGCGTGAGGGTTGTCATGATCCGTGGCTAACCTGTTCCGTGGGTCCGGATCAAGCCGCGAACGGCGATCAATCCAGCGGTCTGGCTGTCAGCCGGATATGCGGCTCTGAAACGTCGCTCCCGGCGGCCACAAGCGGCAGCTCTGGCGAACGCCACTCCCGGGCGCGGTGGATGACCGAAGCGGTGACCGAGACGGCATGCTCCAGCGCGTCCCGTACGGGCTGACGATTGACCAGGGCGGCGGCAAATGCGGCGGTGAGCAGATCGCCCGTGCCCCGGGGGACATCCATCTGGCGCTCATGCTGAACCAGCCAGGCCTGCTCCTGATCCACATACATCACTCCGATCTCGCCGTCGCAGGGGATCGAGCTGACCAGTGCCGGGCAGTCGAGCGAGCGGGCGGCCCTCAGCATGGACGCCGTGTCCGTCAGGCTGCGCCGTGTGATCCGGCCAAGCTCGAACACGTTGGGTGTGATCAGGTCCGCACGGGACACCAGCTGGTCGATAATTCCGGCCGCGATGGCGTTGGAGACATACAGGCCGTCGGGCGCATCCCCCATGATCGGGTCAACAATCACCAGCGGTGTGTTGGAGTAGGCGTGCAGACCATTGTGGTGACGCGGGCTCTTGCGGATGACATCAATCACCGACCCGGTGTCATAAATCTGGCCGACATCCGCAAAATACCCGGTCAGCACCACATCGGTCAGCGACAACATGCCATTGTCTGCCACACCCGATAGCATGCCCTGGAACATGTCCTGATCGACTTCACCGCCGCCGGGCTCACCCCAGCCCGGGTGCCGACCGTAAAGAACGGTGGGCACAAGCATTGTGTCCACGCCCGCTGTGTTGAGCACGAAGCGGGAATTGGCGCCGCCGACCATGGAGGCGGAAACATGAGAGGTCAGCAAAAGAGCCATCGGCATGAATTTTATGCTATATCGCTTCTCTCACATTCGGAATGCCCTTCATGAGAAGACTTATTCGTTCAGCACTTTTTGTGCCGGCCTCCAAACCCAGAGCCATCCAGAAAGCGGCCCATCTGGGCGCAGACATGCTCATCCTTGATCTGGAAGACGCTGTGGGTCCCGGTGAAAAGGAGGAGGCGCGTCAAGCTGCCGAGACGGCACTACAGATCTGGTCCGGTGCCGGCGCGGTGCGTGCAGTTCGGATCAACGCCCTGGAGACTGAGTGGGGTGCTGCAGATATTGCCGCCGTGGCGCGCGCCGATGCTGTCGTCCTGCCCAAGATCGAACAGGTGGGCGATCTGCACGAGGCCCGGTCGGCCCTCAACGCCCACGGTTCGTCCATCCCGATCTGGGCCATGATAGAGACACCGAAAAGTGTTCTGTCTGTCGCCTCGATCGCAGCGGCGACCGGTACAGGTCTGGCTGGCTTGATCGCCGGGACAAATGATCTCTGCAAGGATTTGCGTTGCAGGCCGGACCATGACCGCATGGCGTTGGTTCCGCACCTGGCCCAGGTTGTGTGCGCTGCGCGGGCGAACGGTCTGTATGCTCTTGATGGTGTCTATAACCACTTCCTCGACCCCAAGGGGTTTCGGGCCGAGGCGGAACAGGGTCATGTGCTGGGCTTTGACGGCAAGTCTCTGATCCATCCCAATCAGGTTGATCTCGCACATCTGTATTATGGTCCGTCGGCGGACGATCTGGAATTTGCGGCGCGCGTTGTTGCAGCGTTCGCGGCGCCTGAAAACGCGGGCAAAGGCGTGATTTCCCTTAATGGTGACATGATTGAGCGCCTGCATCTGGACGCTGCGCGGACGCTGTTGGCGATGGGTGGAGACAATGACGCCTAGATGGCGTTCGCAAAGAAGTTGCAGCCCCAAGGTTGAAAACCTACCCCGTTAACGGCTTTGATCGGGTGCAGAAGAAGGAAGAAGAATGACCGATTCGACGACCATTTGGCACAATCCACGTTGTTCCAAATCGCGCCAGACCCTGGCTCTTCTCGAGGCGCGGGGCGGTGAACTTCATGTGCGTGAATACATGGATGACATGCCCAGCATTGACGAGCTGAAGGATGTCATGACCAAGCTCGGCTTCACCTCGGCGCATGAATGGCTGCGCAAGAACGAGGCGGATTATCGCGAGCTGGGCCTCAAGGCGATCGAGGATGAGGAGGTCCTGCTGGATGCCATGACCAAATATCCGCGTCTGATCGAACGTCCGGTCGTAATCCACGGCGACAAGGCCATGATCGGCCGACCGCCCGAGCAGGTGCTGGAACTGTTCTAGCTCGCCGGCGTCAGTCGACCGGAATATCTGACAATCCGCCCCAGGCCGGGCAGGCGAAGCTCGACATCGAAGAGGTGTTTGCCGTCGGCTGAAGCCTCGTGTGCATCGACATGCGGGCGCATTAGGCGTGGCAGGGGAATTGACCAAAGTTGCACGCGCTCCAGTACAAACTGGATGCCGGCCTCATTGCCCTGCAACGAGAAGCGGAGCGTAAATGGCCCGAATTTCTCGAGCAGGCGTTTGCCTTGTGCCCATTGCCAGGTCGCGAACCGTTGGCCGTCATACCAGCGTTCCAGCCATTCCCCCTCGCGCTCTGCGGTAACCCGGACGCGGGTGGGAATTTGCCGACCTGACTTTGGAAGTCGCATCAAATCCGCGAGCAGGCGTGAGAAGGCGTTGTTCCCGCGTTGGATATCGGCTTCGCCGACGAGTTCGCAGACCGGGCTCGGTGCGTGGAGAAACCGTGTCGTGTCGGGCAAGGCGAGCCAGTCTTCCCCCAAAATCCGCTCATACAGATGGTGTGTCATGCACGTGATCCAGATGTTCATGAGGCGTGGCGTGCCTGGCCAGCAGGTTTTGGCACGCCCCCTCGATTTCCGGGAAGTTGAAGCGGAAACCAGCCGCTTGCAAGGCGTCGGGTCGTACACGTTGGCTGGCCAGGAAGAGATCTGCCATTTCACCCAGAACGGTTTTCAGCAGGATTGCGGGAATGGGCAAGAGCAGTCCGGTGCCGGCGATAGAGCGCATCACCTGGCGGTGACGGACCTGCGTCGGTGCCACAACATTGACAGGTCCATTCAACCGCGGCTGATCCAGCGCAAATTCTATGGCTCGCAGAGCATCAAGTTTGTGCACCCAGCTCATCCACTGTCGTCCGCAGCCGAATTGCGGCGTTACACCAAATCTGCGGCCAAGGGCGAATTTGGGGAAGGCGCTGCCATCGCGACCAAAGATCAGCCCGAAGCGCAGACAACACACGCGAACGCCCGCTGCGGCGGCCCGGTTGGCCTCGTTTTCCCAGACCCGGCAGAGATCTGCGGTGAATTCGCCCAAGGGCCGGCTGGCATGTTCCGGTAACGCCGTTTCACCACGATTGCCATAGGCGCCGACGGCGGACGCATTGACTAGAACTTGCGGCTTGTTGTGCAGGCGATGAACGAGCGCGATAACAGCGGCGGTTGGTGTCAGGCGGCTATCCAGCAATACTTGTTTGCGGCCGTCCCACCAGGGCATGTCGGCGACGTTGGCCCCAGCCAGATTGATGATGGCATCAATTTGCGTTTCCGCCGCAAGGCGTTGCAGATCGTCGACGACGCTTACATTCTTTCCGAACATGGCGGCCGCCTTGAGTGTGTCGCGGCTGAGTATGATCAGGTGGTCGCCACGCAGCTGCAGGCGGTGAACCAGGTCCTGACCCAGAAACCCTGTGGCGCCCGTGACAAGAACGGTTCTGCCGCTGGCCACGACGGGCCCTGGCGCGATGCGATCGCGCGCGCGACGATTGAGCGTGATCCAGGCCAAGGTATCGCGTATGCCCCAGATCAGCACGCCAGCGCCGGCGAGGCTGAAGAACAGGCTCCACAGTCCGCGATCAACCGGTGTCAGCGCGCCGGGCAATTGCGTCCACCCCCAGAGGATCGGGATCAGAAGTGCCAGGAATACTCCGTAATTGATGGCCAGGACCGTATGAAGAATGCGTTCCAGTGGCGGGAGTTTGCGCGTGCGATCTTCTTCCAGGAAATCGGCGAGGGTGATCAGGATTTCGCCCACCAGTACAATTCCGAGGGCGACAGCCCAGGGCCCGTGCGGCTCGATCCAGGCGAAGATCAGGAAGACGACGGCATAGATCAGTTCCCGGGCGGCGTGCAGACCGATTTCGGTTCGCGCAGAAACGCGCCCGGGTAATCCTTCTGACAACTCGTGATGCCAGAGGTTATCGAACCCTCCGAGCAGAATCTGAACGGTCAGAATCACGAAGACGGTGTCCAGAGCAGTCATTTCAACCCTCCTTTGGGTCTGTGCAGATCACCCGTTGGTCAAACACCCGTCCGAACCACGCATGGTCGCTAGTCAGGTGAAATTCAAAGCGGTGATCGTCGAGCGCGCGGTGAACGACGCGGATATGTCCCGGCGTCAGCCAGTCGGGCAGGCGCAACTGGCGACAGCCAAGGTCCAGGAGAAAGGCGTCACTGGTGAAGACCAGCGCACCACCCTCCACGCTCAAGAAAAGGCGCATCGCAACTAGGCGGGCGCATTCCAGGAGTCGATTGTCAGCGGCGATGCGTTTCGTGGAGCGTACGTGCTCGACTGTGCCGTCTGTGCGGATGTAATCGCGCATCCACGTCATGCCTGCGCGACCAGGCTTTAGCTGGATCCGCGCCTGAAGGTGGCCGCGGCTAGTGGGCAGCGGTCGCCCGATCAGGATGCACAGCCAGGCCATCAGGCGGCCGGCTGGGTTGGCGTGTAGCCATGCTTCCCCTTCATAGGTGCGGGGTGTTTCATTGGAGAACCGCTTCCGGATGGCCGGGTGCAGAGACTCCCGTTGCTGCGGTGTCAGCAGCGCCAGGGGCGACCGCCCGTGTGTCGCAATTCTGGAATTTCTGTCAAGACAGAAATAGGTTGCCAAAAAAACACCCATCTCACCCTCCTACAAACTTTGCGATGCGGGTTCCGAGCTTCATCAGCTTGATCAGGGTTCCCTGGGGAACGTCACGCATCTGGCCGTACCAATCGGTCAGATTGGTGACGAAGTCCTCCATGCGCTTGAGGCGTTCCGCGGCCACTTTCGGGGTTTCGGGGTCCTGTTCCGCATAGGCCGCGCACTCCTGAAGAATGGCGATCGTTGGATCGATTTCCCGCTTCTTGCGCGCGTCTGCGATGGCCATCAGCATGTCCCAGGGCTCGTGCGTCGCCACGAAATGATCACGGCGATCGCCGAGTTTGTGCTCGAGCGAAACCAGTCCAAAGGCTTGCAGCTCCTTCAGCGAGTTGGAGACGTTGGAGCGTGCAATTTGCAGAATGTCCGTGATCTCTTCGGCGTGCAGCGGTTCGTCGGCCAGATAAAGCAGGGCGTGGATCTGAGCGATGGACCTGTTCACACCCCAACGCGCGCCCATCTCACCCCAATGGACGACGAATTTTTGCATGGGCGCCGAGAGTTTCATTGTTTTATCCGCTATTTCTGTACAGACAGAAAACACCGGTATTTGATTGTGCGCAAGCGCCGGATTGTCGCATCTTCAGGCGCGCAGGGCGTCGTGAATAGTTTAAAATTGGCTTTTGAGGCACAAGTTTAGCCAAAATGGCCCGGTCGATTCTTGCGAGACTGCGGAAAGGCTGGTGCGCATGGCGTTGCAGTCCTCGGGTGACGGAGTGAGTGAAGCCGAAATCGCGCGTCGGTATATCCGCGAGCTGTCCGAGCGTCTAATTGCCGTTCCCGATGACCAAGTCCTCGATGCGGCCGTCAAGGCGATCAGCGAGATCTGTGGCGCCTCGCTTGTGCTTGTAAGCCGGGTCTTCGATACGCGCCAGCCGGTCTTTGCCTATGCCATTCATGACCGCATTGGCGGTGCTACCGCCTATCAATACCCGCTGCGCGGAACGCCGTGTGAGCAGGTCTTCAAAAATCGCCAGCCCTTTATCCGCACGACGGGTATCCAGGATGATTTCCCCGAGGATGCCGACCTGGAGGCCATGTCCCTGACCGCTTATGTCGGAATTCCTCTTGAGGATGCCGATAAATACTGCATGGGGCTGACAGCGGTACTCTGGCAGGAGGAACCGCAGCAACCCTATGCGACGGTAGAAATGCTCAAGGCCATCGAGCCGCGTCTCGTTGCGGGCGTTCAGCGCCTTGATGAGGAGAAGCGCAAGGCGCACGAGTTGGAGCTTCGCCTCGATGAATATGTCTCCCGGATGGATGTCGCGCTCGCTTTCTCCGAAATTGGTGTCTGGGACTACAATATCGATACCGGCGAGCTGGTTTGGGACGAGCGGATGTATGCGCTCTACGGGCGCAGCAGATCGGACGCCGCGCTGGCCTATGAAGCCTGGTTATCGACCCTTCATCCGGACGACAGGGTCGGCGCTGAAGCTGCGGTATCGGAAGCCATCGGCCGGAAGTCACGCTTTGACACGCAATTTCGCATTATCCTGCCCGATGGCGCGATGCGGTGGATCCGGGCGGCAGGTCGCGTCGTGGAGATTTCCACCGGTCACACAAAGATGATCGGGTGCAACTGGGATGTGACCCGTGATGTAGAGATGCAGACCCTGCTGGCCGCACAGAAAGACGCGGCAGAGGCTGCAAATGAGGCGAAGTCCCAATTCCTGGCCAATATGAGCCATGAAATTCGCACCCCGCTGAATGGCATTCTCGGCATGGCCCAACTGCTCCGGCGCACGCAGCTGGATGAACGTCAGGATTATTTCACTAAAACGATCATTTCGTCGGGCGATATCCTGCTGGCGCTGGTCAATGATGTGCTCGATCTTGCACGCATCGAATCCGGCGCGCTGACGCTGGACCGTGAGGTGTTCAGCCTGAGCGAAATCATCCAGTCAGTCTATGACACGCTGGCCGCGCCGGCTCGGGCGAAAGGCCTGCAATTGCTTGTCGAGGCGGATCTGGCTGAGGGTGATTATCGCTGGGGGGACGCCAAGCGGCTACGCCAGGTTCTACTGAATCTGATGGGCAATGCGGTCAAGTTCACGGACGTTGGCGAGGTCGTCTTGAGGGTCGAGCGACTGGAAGACGCGGTCATCCGTTTGGAGGTCGTCGACACAGGTCCCGGCATTGCCCAGGATCGCCAGGCAGGCCTGTTTGACCGCTTCACCCAGCTGGATTCCTCGAACACCCGTGTTCATGGTGGCGCCGGCCTGGGCCTGGCGATTTGTCGTGAACTGGTCACGCTGGCAGGCGGATTTATCGGTGTAAATAGCGCTTCGGGCGAAGGGGCGACATTCTGGATTGAGCTGAAATTGCCGCTTGCGAGCGCCCCCAATGCCGCCGACGGCGGCGCGACCGGAGCCAGCACATCGCGCGCTGCCACACATCTGCACGGGTCGAAGATCCTGATTGCCGAGGATGTGGAGCATAATCGAGACGTTCTTGTGGAAGCGCTCAAGGAACACGGATGCGATCTGGTGGCGGCTGCGGACGGGCGAGAAGCCCTGGCACGCTGGAGTGAGGGAGATTTCGATGCCTTGCTTGTGGACCTGCACATGCCGCGCCTGTCCGGGGATGACGTCATCCGCCAGGTTCGGGCGCAAACGGGCAGTGGCGAGCGTGTGCCGATTTTCGCGGTGACAGCCGATGCATCGCTGGCCACCCGCGATGAATTGTTGCAACTTGGCGCGGATGAGTATTTCACCAAGCCAGTGGATCTCGACTTGTTGATCGACCGGCTCAAACTGCACCTGCAATCCTCCACGCGAGTTTGACCCTTTGAGCCCGATTTCTGTTGCTGTTGTAGACGATGACCCGGTCGAACTGGTCCTGCTGACGGAGATCGCGGCAGAGGTTTCTCCCGAGACGGTCCTGACCGGTTTCAGCTCGGTTGAGGCTTTCGTTCAGGAGCAGGTCCAGCAATTCGCCCTGGTCCTGCTCGATCGCCGGATCCCGCCGTACCGGGACTATTCGGAAACCCTGCCCATGCTGGCCGACGCAGGATACGACAAGCGGGTCGCGCTGATGACCGCGCATGATCCGGGGCTGGAAATCGGTGATTACCCGTTCTCGATCACGGGGCCTGTCGATAAGCTCGACCTACTCAAGCCCGATGTCCTGAGGGCTGTGCTCACTGCGGCGCCGCTCCCATGCCGCTGGTGAGCTCGGACTTGATCGCATCTGCAATCCTGATGGCTTCATCGGCCCGGGCACTTCCCCGGCGCCAGGCAATCCCGATCTCGCGCCCGGCCACAGGTGGGTCGAAGGACTGGACGTTGAGTCCCATTCGCTCGACCAGGCCTGCATCCACCGCCATTTTCGGTAACAGCGTCGCGCCCATGCCCGAGCGCACCATCTGGACGAGGGTGTGAAGACTGGTGGCCGCGAAATCACTGCGCGCTTCGCCGGCGCTGCAGGCTGCCAGCGCATGGTCGCGCAGGCAGTGTCCATCCTCCAGCAGGAGGAGGGGCTCGCCTTTCAGATCGCTGGCTTTCAGCTTGTCCTTGCGAGCGAGCGGGTGATGCTGGTCGCTGGCAAACAGAAACTCGTCTGATGCGATCGCGTGGGAATCGATGCCGGGCGCTTCGAAGGGCAGGGCAACCAGGGCAGCATCCAGCCGTCGCACGCGCAGGCCTTCATAAAGCCGGGAGGTCAGGTCCTCGCGCAGGAACAGTTCAAGGTTCGGATAGGCTGCCCGCAGCGCCGGCAAAACGCGCGGCAGCAGGAAGGGTGCGATGGTCGGGATGACGCCCAGCTTGAAACTCCCCGTCAGGGGTTCGCCGGCCGCCTGGGCCGCCGTTACAAGGTCCTCGGCCTCGGTCATGACGATGCGTGCGCGCTCGAGGACAGCCGTTCCGGCGGGAGTCAGGACGGCGCCCCGTGCTCCGCGTTCCACAAGGACAGTACCCAGTATGCTCTCCAACTCCTTTACCGCCGCACTCAGCGTGGGCTGGGTGACGTGGCTGGCCTCGGCGGCACGTGAAAAGCTCCCGTGTTCAGCAAGAGCGATTAGAAACTGAAGTTGGCGCAGGGTCGGAAGAATCGTCATGTCATAGATATTCCCTATGACAAACCAAAAAACAATCCATTGGATTTGTATTCGATGCGCTGGCATAAGGCCGCCATCAAATGGAAATGAACCGCATCTGGTTCACTGAATTGCTGGAGAGAAGCATGCTGGGTATTGGCGAAAAACTGCCGGATTTTGAGATTGTCGGCGTAAAGCCGGGCTTCAACGCTCACGAGGAAAACGGTGAGTCTGCCTTCGAGCCGATCACGCAGGAAAGCTTTGAGGGCAAGTGGAAGGTCATCTTCTTCTACCCGAAGGACTTCACCTTCGTCTGCCCGACCGAGATCGTTGCTTTCGCAAATCTGGAAGGTGAATTTGCCGATCGCGACACGGTTGTCATGGGCGGTTCCTCCGACAATGAATTCTGTAAACTGGCCTGGCGCCGCGAGCACCCGGACCTGGACAAGCTGGGTATGTGGCAGTTCGCTGACACGACCGGCTCCCTGATCGACGCTCTGGGCGTTCGCTCTGAAGAAGGTGTGGCTTACCGTGCAACCTTCATCGTCGATCCGCACAATGTCATCCAGCACGTCTACGTCACCAACCTGAATGTTGGCCGCAACCCGGAAGACACGCTGCGCGTCCTCGACGCCCTGCAGACCGACGAGCTTTGCCCGTGTAACCGCCCGATGGGTGGTGAGACGCTCTAAGGTGTCCCTGGCCCGATCCAGTCCGCATGCTGGATCGGGACGTGCCCCGGGCCTGGCCTCCACCCCCCCCCAGCGAGGTCGGCCCGGGGTTTGATTCCCCGTATTATTGAAACTGATACGCATTCCGAACAGGAGAGAGAAATGGCGATTGATGAACTGAAAAACGCGCTACCGGCCTACGCCAAGGATCTCAAGCTGAACCTGTCTTCTCTGGCCCGCGAGACCGTGCTTGATGACGAGCAGAAATGGGGATCCTTCCTCGCCTCTGCCCATGCCATCGGTGAGCCCCAGACCCTCAAAGCCATCTCGGCCGAGGCTGAAGCTGTGCTGAGCCCGGAGGCGCTGACCGCCGCCAAGGCCGCCGCAGCCATCATGGGCATGAACAATGTCTACTACCGCTTTGTCCACCTGGCTTCGAACAAGGATTACGGCACGCTTCCGGCCAAGCTCCGCATGAATGTGATCGGCGCACCGGGGGTCGAGAAGACCAGCTTCGAGCTCTGGTCCATGGCTGTGTCCGCGATCAATGGCTGTGGCATGTGCATGGATGCGCACGAGGCCGAGCTGCGCAAGCACGGACTGACCACGACCCAGATCCAGGCCTCTGTCCGGATCGGTGCCGTCGTCAATGCGGTTGCCAGCGTTCTGCGCGCCGAAAGCGTGTGATCCGACGCCCCTGGATGACCGCGATCAGTGACTATGAATGATGGCGAGGCCTTGCGGTCTCGCCATTTTGTATTCACGCGCGCCTGTGGATAACTTTTTTCGCGTAACATGATGTTGTTTCGCGAAAAATGGAAACTTGTGCATATAATAATATTCCGTATAATGATCGAATGTCGATGATTGACAAGACATTCGACCCCTGGCCCAAACGCGCCCATCGGCATGGGCGGCCTGCGAGCGGTGCCCAGACCTGGTTTGGGCAGGATACCGGCTGGTCAGCCCAGCATTACTGCGACCTCAGCTGGGTTGCCGTGTTGCTGCCGGTCGGCGTCGGCGCGGTCCTGATTGGTCTCGCGGCCCTGGTATCCGCACCAGAGCTGGCGTCTGTCCTCGGCCTCGCCGCAGCCGGGTTCCTCATTTTCGGCCTGCGCCGCACCGTCATGCGCCTGATTGCAACCCTGCGCCGCGCCGATTGACGTAGACCCTCCACACTTTAGTGTGCCCCCAGCAATTTCATTCGAAGGGTGTGCCCCTTCGGGAAGGGGAAATGATGAGCTGGTGGTTCAAGATCAAACTGTGGCAGCGTGTGCTCGTAGGCCTGGTGCTCGGTATCGTGCTGGGGCTGGTTCTGTCCAATGTGATGGGCCAGGAGGCCGCGGCCAGCTGGATCAATAGCTATCTTCGTCCGCTTGGTTTGATGTTCATCCGACTGATCCGGATGTTGATTGTTCCGCTCATCTTCACGACGCTGGTTGCCGGTGTGATGTCGATGGGAGATCCGAAAAAACTGGGTTCGCTCGGCGTCAAAACCCTGCTCCTCTATTTCGGAACAACCTTTATTGCGAATATTATCGGCTTGAGTGTTGGCACGGTGCTGAGACCTGGCGAGGGAGTGAGTTTCGCAGGCGTGGAACCAGCGGCCGCCGCGGCCGCCTCCGAGCCCGAACCGATCATTGATCGCTTACTTGCTGTCATCCCTGAGAACCCGGTCGCAGCTCTGGCGGATGGTGACGTCCTCGCGATCATCTTCTTCTCGCTTTTCTTGGGCGTGGCAATCCTGGCCACCGGTAAAGCCGGCCGCCCCGTCGGAGACCTCTTTAACTCCGCCTCAGAGGTGGTCCTCAAGATCACTCACTGGGTGATGGAATTGGCGCCGTTCGGTGTGTTTGGACTTGTCGCCTATACCACCGCCAGCCAGGGCGTAGAAACACTGATGGCGATCCTTGGCTTGGTTGTAGCGGTCTATATCGGTTTGTTTATTCACGCCCTGGTGACGTACGGTTTCCTGGTTCGCGTTGTCTTGAATTTGCCATTGATCAGGTTCTTCCGCGGACTGACGGATCCGATTGCTGTCGCGTATTCGACGGCCTCATCGTCCGCGACTCTGCCGGTCACGATCGCGGCGGCATCCGATAATCTCGGATTGAAGAAGTCGGTGGCGGGCTCAGTCCTGCCCTTGGGCGCCACGATCAACATGGATGGTACAGCGCTTTATCTGGGTATCCTTGCCCTCTTCACCGCACAGGCGTTCGGATATGACCTGACCCTGACCCATTACTTCCTCATCGCGGTGACAGCCGCTGCCGCTTCAATCGGGGCCGCGGGCATACCGTCAGCATCACTCTTCTTGCTTGCGACGGTTCTGAACACGTTCGGAGTGTCTGCGGAACATCTGGCTCTGATCCTGGGTCTCATCTACCCCGTTGACCGCATCATGGACATGGCCCGCACGGCTGTGAACGTGACCGGCGATGCCGCTGTCGCAACCGCCGTTGCCAAGTGGGAAGGCGAGCTGGACGAAGAGACCTTCAAGAAGCCGGCGGTCGTCTAGGGGCGGCGCCGGATGACGCTGCCTTCGTCACGGGTACTGGAGTTGGTCATCGCAGTCAGCGTAGTGATCATCTCCCTCGCCTCGCTCTTTGTCGCGCTCTACCAGGGGCGCGTCATGGAGCAGACGATGCAGGCCAGCGTCATGCCGCTGATCCAGGCCGGCACCAGCAATTACGACGCCGAGAAAGAGGACTGGGTCCTCAAGCTTGAGGTCCGGAATACCGGGCTCGGACCAGCCCGCATCGATTATCTGCGGTTGATGCAGGGCGACCAGCCCATCGCGAGCCTGGGCCGCTGGCTTGCAGAATGCTGTGCCCCGGACGAGATGTCGGCCGAGCAACGCCTGGCCCACGTACAGAGCGTGTTCGGTGCACGGGAGATCGTGCTCGTCACCGAGTCCTTCAATGGTCGCTACCTTGCTCCCCAGGAAACGGCTTATGCCTATCAGTCGGATCGTTCCCACGCTGAAACCCAGCCCCGGGGCTACGCCCTGTGGGAAGCCCTGAACAGCGCCCGTTTCGATGTCGATATCGAGATCTGTTATTGCTCGGTTTTCGACCAGTGCTGGCGCGCCCGCTTCCCAGAGCAATCCCGCGAAGAGGTCGCGCAATGTATTGCGCCGGTTCGAGACTAATAGGCCGGCGCTGATCCAAGCCGCCCCGTCAGGCGTATTCCGACCAGAACACGTCTGGAGTCGGAATGTCGCTATTGTTTCGCCTTGTCGCCCTGGTGGGCGGTCTTATCCTCACCGCCTTGATCTGGTGGGCGATCGAGACCGGTAATTTCGGTGCAGCCGGAGACTGGCTGTTCAACCATCCCTGGGGGATCGTCACCCTGGTGGACCTGTATCTCGGCTTCGTCATGTTTGCCCTGGTCATCGGCCTTGTCGAACGAAGCTGGCCATCGCGCCTGTTCTGGATCCTGCCGATTTTCGTGCTCGGAAATGTCTGGAGTGCCCTGTGGCTGATCCTGCGCGCCGGTCGTGTGGTCGCGGCCCTGAGACAAGCCTCGAAGATTTGAGTCCAATTCGACCGATATTTATTCCGCATTAAGCACAAATACCGATTGCCGGGCCCTGATAGCACGGTGTTAACGGAATCAGGCTGGAATCAGAGCCTGTAACCGGGAGGATTGTCATGACCAAAATGGTCTCTGGCGTTAAAAATCTGACCAAGACGGCCCTGCTCTGGCTCACCCTGTGTGCCGTGGGCGCATCGATTTACGGCGGGCTGATCGCCAGCCAGACGGAACCGCGCACGCTCACGCTCGCCGAAGTCGAGACAGACCAGCCGGTCGCCCCCGTGACGGCATCGCTCGACTAGTTGTTGGATGTTCGCACGGTCGCTTGGACCGCTTGATTGACCTGCAACTCGAAGACATCCGGGCGGCCGTAATGGCCGCTGGCGTCGAAATCGAACTTGCCCCGGGCGATATCGGCGAGATCCAGCTCTGCCACGACGAGCGCGTCGCGGCCGAAGACCGGTTCACACAGGACGTCACCCAATGGTGAGATAATGCACGATCCGCCATTGATCAGCACGGTCGATGGGTCATCGCCCTGTACCGGGTGGTAGTCGTCGGGGCATTGCGACCGCGTGAAATACTGGTTGGCAGACAAGACGAAACACCGGCCCTCCAGTGCGATGGTCCGCATCAGCGATAACCAGCTCTCGCGATCGTCCACGGTGGGCGCACAATGGATGACCGGTTGCTGGGCGTAGAATGCCGAGCGCGCCAGCGGCATGAAATTCTCCCAGCAGATCAACGCGCTCATCGGACCGAACGGGGTGGGCGTCGCCTCCAGGGTGGAGCCATCGCCAAAGCCCCAGATCAGACGCTCCATGGCCGTCGGCATCAGCTTGCGACGCCGATTGGCGAGGCGACCGTCCGGCGCAAAGGTCAGCACCGAACAATACAGCGTACCGCCAGCGCGCTCGATCACCCCGGTCACCAGCCAGGCATTGGCGGCGCGGGCCATCTCTCCCATGCGCTCACAGGCCGGTCCGGGAACATCGATTGCACTGTCGAAATAGCGCGCGAACCAGTCCCGGCCGTCGGCGGTGCGCGAGCCCACCCGGGCCCCGAAATCATGCCCCTTGGGATAGCCGCCAACAAACGCCTCCGGAAACACGATCAGTCCGGCCGCCTCGTCCTGGGCACGCTGGACCCAGTCCTGCATGCGGTCGAGCGTGGCTTCCGTGTCGAACAATTGCGGCCCGGTCTGCACGATGGCGGCTTTCACGGTCTGGTTCATATCCGCGTATTCCTTGACTCTGCTGGACACTAGGGCTAAACGCCCGGCTTCATCACGCAAGCTCTGAAGCTTGTCTTACCTGCACATCTTCCCAAATGGGAGGGGGAGGCAGGCGAGAACTCCGCTCGGCGAAGGTTTCGCTCAGCGGAGCTGATTTGCTTTGGGTGATCGAAACTTGAGGAAGGCGAACGCATGTTCGACACGCTTACAGAACGATTAGGCAGCGTCTTTGACCAGCTGACCGGCCGCGGTGTCCTGAGTGAAAAGGATGTCGATGTCGCGCTGCGCGAAATCCGCGTGGCGCTGCTGGAAGCTGATGTCGCCCTGCCCGTCGTCAAGACCGCGGTCGCCCAGATCCGTGAGCGCGCTGTCGGCGAAGAGGTCATCCGTTCCATCAAGCCGGGTCAGCAGGTCATCAAGATCGTGCATGACGCGCTGGTCGACCTGCTGGGTGGCGAGGGTGAGCCGGAAGGCCTGCAGCTGGAAGGTGAACCGCCGGTCGCCATCCTGATGGCGGGGCTGCAGGGTTCGGGTAAGACAACTACCTCGGCCAAGCTCGCCAAGCGCCTCAAGGATATTCACAAGAAGAAGGTCCTGCTGGCCTCGCTCGACACCCGCCGTCCGGCGGCGATGGAACAGCTGCAGCAGCTGGCGAGCCAGGTCGATGTCGGCTTCCTGCCGATCGTGGAAGGCCAGCGCGCGGTCGATATTGCCAAGCGTGCCATGACCGCGGGCAAGCTGCAGGGTTATGACGTCGTCATCCTCGACACCGCCGGCCGGACCTCGATCGATGAAGACATGATGGCCGAGGCGCATGCGATCGCCGCCGCCACCACGCCGCATGAAACCCTGTTGGTCGCGGACTCGCTGACCGGCCAGGACGCGGTCGAGACGGCCAAGCGCTTCCATGAACGCCTGCCGCTGACGGGCCTGGTCCTGACGCGTATGGATGGTGATGGTCGGGGCGGTGCAGCGCTGTCCATGCGCCATGTAACCGGCCTGCCGATCAAGTTCCTCGGTGTTTCCGAAAAGCCGGACGGTCTGGATGCTTTCGATGCCAAGCGTGTCGCTGGCCGTATCCTCGGTCGTGGCGACATTGTCTCGCTGGTTGAAAAGGCCGCCCAGGATCTCGACCAGGAAAAAGCCGCCCGCATGGCCAAGAAAATGGCCAAGGGCAAGTTCGACCTCGAGGATCTGCGCGAGCAGTTCGGCCAGCTGAAAAAGCTCGGCGGTCTCGGATCGATCATGGGCATGCTGCCGGGCATGAACAAGGCGGCGATGGCCCAGGCCAATGCGGCCGGTATGGATGACAAGATGCTCTCCCGCCAGGAAGCCATCATCCTGTCCATGACCAAGCAGGAACGCGCCAAGCCGGAGATTCTCAAGGCCAGCCGCAAGAAGCGGATCGCGGCCGGTGCCGGTGTTGAGGTCGCGGACGTCAACAAGCTGATCAAGATGCACCGTCAGATGGCGGACATGATGAAAAAGGCCTCCAAGAAGGGTCGCGGCGGTCTCGCCGGCATGCTCGGCGGTGGAATGCCGGGCGGCATGCCTCCGGGCGCTGGCGGCATGAATCCGGCCGATCTTGGACAGGCGACTGAAGATCTGCTCGGCGGCAAGGCACCCGGCGGTGGCAATCAGCTGCCCGGTCTCGGCTCCGGCCAGGCGCCACAAGGATTACCCGGACTGGGGGGCGGCGCGCCGCAGCTCGGACCGGACGGACTTCCGATCGGATTTCCGAAGAAATAACGCGTAATTACAGACTACTAGAACCAAGGAATACCAAAATGGCTCTCAAAATTCGTCTCGCCCGTGGTGGCGCCAAGAAGCGTCCTTACTACCGCATTGTTGTGGCTGACAGCCGCATGCCGCGTGATGGTCGTTTCATCGAGAAGATCGGCACCTACAACCCGATGCTCCCGAAAGACGGCGAGCGTGTCACGCTGGACATGGAAAAGGTGAAGTCCTGGATCGCCAAGGGCGCCAAGCCGTCTGACCGTGTTGGCCGTTTCATCAGCCAGATCGACGCCGACGCGTGGTCCTGGGAAGCTGGCAACAACCCGAACAAGGGCAAGCCGGGCGTAAAGGCCCAGGAACGTCTCGCCGAGAAGGCCGAGAAGGAAGCCGAGCGCAAGGCTGCTGAAGAAGAAGCCAAGGCGGCTGCCGCTGAAGCTGAAGCCGCTGCTGCTGAAGCTCCGGCCGAAGAAGCTCCGGCTGAAGAAGCGTCTGAGTAATTCAGGCGCTTTTGAAGGGCTGCCCCATGGCCAAACCTGCCGATGATCTTGTCTTCGTCGCAGCCATTGCCGGTGCGCATGGCGTGCGGGGCGAATGCAAGGTGAAAAGCTTCACCGGCGAGCCGGAGGCAGCGTTTGGCTATGGGCCCTTCCTGGACGGGACCGGCAAGGTCCTGTTCACGCCCAAGCGCTGGCGTCTGGCCAAGGACGCCTTCGTTGTCGCCTTCAAGGAGCCGCTGACCCGCGAAGCGGCTCAGGCGGCTCGCGGTACCAAGCTCTTCGTTCCGCGTGAGGCTTTGCCCGCGCTGGACGAGGACGAATTCTACCATTCCGATCTGCTCGGATTGAAAGTCCAGTCCCTGGACGGCTCTCCCATGGGCCGGATCAAGGCGATCCATGATTTCGGCGGCGGTGACCTCCTGGAAATCGTCGATACGCCGGACCGCAAGGGTGCCTGGATGATCCCCTTCACGACCGAACAGGTCCCGCACGTCTCCATCGCTGACCGCATGGTCACCATCGCCCCGCTGGAAGAGGTTGAGGGCGACAAGGACCGGGATACACCCGCGGAAAACTGATACATCGGCATCTGGTCCCTGACTTGCGGCTCCTCTTGTGTTCGCAGAAGAAGAAAGGGGCTGCCATGATGCTCGCTGATATGATGCATTCCCGAGAGAACCGGATCGATCAAATCCGGCTGGGGGCGGCCCTCGCTGTGTTTGTCGGGCATTCCTGGCATATCGCCCTCGGGCCACAAGCCATTGTTCCGTTGGAGAATTTCATCGGTATCGGCTTTCACAAGCTCGCCGTTTTCGTCTTCTTTTTCCTCTCCGGCATGCTCATCAGTGAAAGCGCGCGGCGCAATCAGGAGCGCATGGACCGCTTCGCCTGGGCGCGTTTTCGCCGGCTCTTCCCCGCACTTTGCGTCAATGCGCTTTGCATTCCGCTATTGCTGATTGCGACGGGGGCATGGACGGCGCCGACCTTCGGCGCTGTGGCGGAGCACGCGGTGCGACTGGTGACATTGATGTCCGTCGAGTTCTCCCGACCCGACGTGTTTGCCGGCTTGCCGTTCGAGCATGCCATCAACGGCTCTGTCTGGTCGCTGCGACACGAAATCTTTGTTTACGGGATCATCGGCCTCGGAGCCGTGGTCGGCACATACCTCCGTCCCTTGCGGTATGTCGGTGTCATGCTGCTGTTTTCGGCATGGACCATTGCCGGTCTCTTCCTCGCCGATGTGGAGGCGGCGTCGAGCGGGATCGCTTTCGTCCTCGTTGAGGGGCGCTATCTCGCCTTCGCCTGCCTCCTGGGTGTGCTCGCCCACCGCTATGCGTCCGTGCTTCCCGTTGATGGACATGTGGCGGTGGGCGTCGCGCTTGGCCTTCTGGTGCCAACGATCGCCGCCCAGCTCTTCCTGCCGGACTGGGTCTACACCCTGTGCCTCATCGTTCTGATCTGCCAGCTGACACTGTTGGTTGCCTATGCGGGTTCGTGGAAAAAGACCGGCCTCAAAGGCGATATCAGCTACGGCGTCTACATCTATGCCTGGCCGCTGCAGCAGCTGACGGTGATGGCGTTCCAGTCCGTGTTTGGATTGCCGCCCAGTCCCTGGGTGTTGGCCGCGATTGCGCTGCCACCGGTCGTGCTGGCCGGGTACCTCTCCTGGATCCTGGTCGAGAAACCGGCCCTGAAATGGAAAATGCCGGGCTGGATGCCTGTGGGTTTCCTGGTGCGCCCGCGGGTTGCCGACGAGGTGCGGTGAACATTCCCAACGGCGCGCATCCCTGCTAAACCCGCGCGCCATGACTGATCAAGAGCCGCAAAATCCCTGGACCGCATCGGTTCTCACCCTCTTCCCGGACGCCTTTCCGGGACCGTTGGGTGTATCAATTATTCAGACAGCTGCGAATCATGGGCTCTGGGCGCTAGAAACTGTGGACATTCGGGATTTTTCCCGTCATAAGCACCGCTCCGTGGACGACACCCCGGCCGGCGGAGGCGCTGGTATGGTGCTCAGGCCGGATGTCGCAGCGGAAGCGATCGATGCGGTACAGTCTCGCTGGCAAGGTGAGAAACGGCCGTTGATCTATTTGACACCGCGGGGAAAGCCGCTCACCCAGGCCCGGGTTCGGGAATGGGCGGAGGGTCCGGGTGTTGTTGTGTTTTGTGGACGTTTCGAGGGCCTGGACGAACGGGTCATCGAGGCCCGCGAAATGGAAGAGGTCAGTGTTGGCGATGCCGTACTGGCCGGGGGCGAGGCGCCCGCGCAGCTTCTGATCGAAGCTTGTGTGAGACTGCTCCCCGGCGTGCTTGGCGACCCGGCATCGGCCGAGGATGAAAGTTTCGAGGGTGATCTCCTCGAATATCCTCACTACACCCGTCCGCGGGTTTGGGAGGACAAGGAGATCCCGGAAGTACTGCTCTCGGGGCACCATGGTCGGATCGAGACCTGGCGTCGGGAACAGTCGGAAGAGATTACGAAGGCGCGTCGGCCGGACCTGTATGAAAGGTTCAAGGGACGCAAGGAGAATGCACGATGAACATGATCGAGCAGCTGGAAAAAGAAGAAGCCGCCCGCGTCCTGGGTGACAAGGAACTGCCGAAGTTCGACGCTGGTGATACCCTGCGCGTACACGTCCGCATTAAAGAGGGCAGCCGCGAGCGTATCCAGGTCTTCGAAGGCGTTTGCATCGCAAAAAACGGCGGTGGCGTGAACGAGAGCTACACGGTTCGCAAGATCTCCTTCGGTGAAGGTGTCGAGCGTGTCTTCCCGGTTTATTCGCCGCTGATCGAGCAGATCGAAGTCAAGCGTCGCGGTAAAGTCCGTCGCGCCAAGCTCTATTATCTGCGTGACCGCCGCGGTAAGTCCGCACGTATCGCCGAGCGTACGACCGGTCACGACATCGAAAAGCGCGCTCCGAAGAAGAAGTAAGCGCCTTTCGCGTGACGCGATTACAAAAACCCGCTGGTTCATGCCGGCGGGTTTTTTGCGTTTGGCTTTACGCAAGGTGCGCAGGCTATCCGGGAAAGTCGTCTTGACGCGGCTGTCGACGCAAGCCTCAACTGGCTCCATGACCCAGTCCCTTTTTATCCTGACCGGCTCCGGCGTTTCAGCAGAGTCCGGGCTTGGAACCTTTCGCGATACGGACGGGCTGTGGGCGAAGTTTGACTGGCGTGAACTGGCGACGCCGGAAGCTTTTGCCAGCAAGCCCGAACAGGTCCACGCCTTCTATAATGCACGCCGGGCCGGACTGAAGGATGCCCGGCCCAATGCAGCTCATCATGCGCTTGCCGAGCTGGAAAGGGCCTGGCTTGCGCAGGGCGGGGATTTCCTTCTGGTGACACAGAATGTGGACGATCTGCATGAGCAGGCAGGATCTGAGCGCGTGGTGCATATGCACGGCGAATTGAAGAAGATGCGCTGCGAGGCGTGTGGCTATGTCCACGACGCGTTTGACGAGATCACGACGGACCTTCCCTGCCTCAATTGCCGCGAGGCTGGTGGTCTCAGGCCCCATATCGTCTGGTTCGGGGAAACGCCCATGGAGATGGAGCTGATCTATGACCAGCTGGAGGCGTGCGATCTCTTTGTCGCCATCGGAACCTCGGGCACAGTCTATCCTGCTGCCGGATTCAGCCAGGTTGCCAAGCAGAATGGTGCGCGGTGCCTGGAGATCAATCTGGAGGATACGGACACTTCGCCCTTGTTCGATGAGGTTCGAAAAGGCGTTGCTACACAGGCAGTTCCGGCCTGGGTGGCAGACATGGTGGGCTGAGTCCTTAATAGAGGGTTAATGCGTTTGCGCCTCGATGGCGTGCATATCCGCGTCCGAGAGTCCGAAATGGTGGCCGATTTCGTGTATCAGGACGTGCTGGATGAGATGATCGAGCCGCTCATCACCGCGCTCGACCCATTCCGCCAGAATAGGGAGCCGGTAGAGGAAAATCCGATCGGGAAATGGTTGCGCCCAGCTGATCGATTTCTGTCCGAGATCAATGCCCTGATAGAGACCGGACAGCTGATAGGGATTCTTGATCCCGAAATGGTCCAGCACCTCCTGCTCCGCGAAGTCGGAGATAAAAATGGTGATGTCCTGAGAGTTCTGCCGGAAAATATCAGGCAGATCGTCATAGGCGCGTTGTGCCATGACCTCGAAATCTTCGGCCGTGATGGAACGTGGGTCGGTGACTTGATGCGGGTACATAAGACAGAGATAGGAAGGCCGATCTCTGCTTCCAACCCCTGTCGGCGGGGTCGATGACGCCGCTTGAACCCGGTCCCGCCCCGATTTAGGGTGCAACCTAGAAATTCTGTGGGGGAAATATGCGTGTTTTTGGTGTTCTGGGGCTTGCGCTCGCCCTGGCGAGCGGAGCTGATGGTGTTGCGCAATCCGAGCGGACGCCACCCCCACTTCCGACTGAAGCAGAATTCGCTCCGGCGCCCGCCTTTGTGGAAAGTGCGGAGTTGATCGACCCGCGTCGGGCGCAATTCGAGCCTTTCGGTGGAACCCGCTATCTCCTGGTGGATGACCAGCATGACACCCGCACCGACACGCCGGTCCACTATCGTCGCCGGGCCATCTATGTCGAGAACGTCACCGGGGTTACCGAGGCCGCGAGCTTCGAAACCATGTTCAATCCGGCCTTCCAGACGATCCATTTCCATCATATCCGCGTCATCCGCGATGGTGAGATTGAGGATCGCGCCGACCGGACCTCCATCGAATTCGCGCGCATGGAAACCGAGCGCGATCGCCAGATCCTCAATGGTGAAGCGACGGTGCTGATCCGCCTGGATGACGTGCGCGTCGGTGATGTCGTCGACTACGCCTATACTATCACGGGAAACAATCCGACATTTGCGGGCCATGATTTCAAACAGTTCAATCTGAATTACGGCATCCCGATCGAAGCGCTGAAAGTCCGCACCATATGGAATCGGGATGATGTCGGTTTCTGGGATGTCTGGACCGGGCAGTCCGACGAGATCGAGGAGGTCGTGACGCAATACGAGCACGAATTCCGGCTCGATACCCAGGGGCGGGACTCTGTCGACTACGAGCGCGGGGCGCCAATCTGGGTCAATCAGTACCCAACCCTGCGGGTCAGCAGTTTCCGCGACTGGAACGAGGTGGCCTCCTGGGGGCGGCCGCTGTTCGAACTCGATGTCCCCGAGGAGGTCGTTGACCTGGCCGACCGTTTCCGGCGCGAACATGATCGACCGGAAGACCAGCTGGTCGCTGCGCTGCGCTTTGTGCAGGACGAGATCCGTTATCTGGCCTTGACCTATGGTCAGGGTGGCTATGAACCAGCGACCCCGTCCGAGACGCTTGAGTATCGCTATGGCGACTGCAAGGCGAAGACGGTGCTGTTTGTGCAGCTGGCCCGAGAGCTGGGATTTGAGGCCCATGCCGCCTTTGTCAGCTTGAGCTTTGGCCGCGGAATTGACGGCTTCTCGCCCAGTCCTGGTGCATTTGATCATGTCATCGTGCGCCTGACCCATGACGGTCGGTCGATCTGGGTCGACCCGACCCAGTCGCAACAGGGCGGTCGGCTCGATACGCTGATCCAGGCCGATTATGGCTGGGCCCTGCCGCTGGATGGCCGGACCGAGACGCTGGTGGATATGAGCCTTTCCAGTCCCCAGGGCACCGAACCGACGACGGTCGTGCACGAAGTCATCGATATTTCTGCGGGGCTCGGCGAGCCGGTCACCATGATGGTCGAGACGGTGTTTACCGGCATGGATGCGGACAGCATGCGCTATCAGGTGGCCAGTGTTGGTCGCTCGGGGCTGCAGCGCTCCTATCTGGATTTCTACAACCGCACCTTCGGCGAGGCCGAGCATGTGGAACGCGTCACGATCGAGGATGATCGCGATGCCAATCGTCTGGTGATCTCGGAAAATGTCTGGCTGGGGTCACCCTATGAGCCCGCGGCAGACGGGACGTATGAGTCCTTCGTTTTCTTCGCGCACTCGCTCAGTGGCATTGTCGATACGCAGAGCGATCGTCGACGCGATTATCCGCTTGCGGTCGCCCATCGCGCCCACGCACGCCATACGGTTGAAATGCGGCTGACCAACCAGGGGCTGGGCTGGAACCTGCCGGACGAGCGCACGGTGCTGGAGAATGACGCTTTCACCTTCACGATGCAGACCCGTTTCAGGGGTGATACCTATCGTCTCGAATTCGAGCGCGAGAGTGCGGCTCATACGGTCGAGCCAGGACCCGCGCTGGAAGCTCTGCGAGAGCACGAGGACATGTTGAACGCCCTGTATTACGGCGTGGAGATCCCGACACCCAACCCGAACTTCCTGACTGGAAAGCCGGGGAAATAGGGACGCCAACGCCCACCTTGTGTCGTGAACAAAGGTGGAACATAATGGGCGGATGACGAGCTCTTCGGTCGCATCCGCCAGTAATCCCGATATTGATGACGCCCAGGCGCTGGCGCGTGGCGCAGCGCGCCTGTTCTGGCAGCTTGGTTACAGCGCCATTCCCGAATTTATCCTGCCGGACGGGCGGCGCGCAGATCTGTTTTGCGTGGGCCGCAAGGGCGAGATCGCGATCCTGGAGATCAAATCCGGCGTCGCCGATTTTCGTGCGGACAATAAATGGACGGATTACTCCGAGTATTGCGACACCTTCTATTTCGCGGTCTCGCAGCGCTTCCCGCATGATCTCATTCCGCCGCAATGCGGTCTTGTCATTGCGGATGGTTTTGGAGGGGCCATTGTGCGGGAGAGCCCGCTGGACAAGCTGTCTGCCGCACGCCGCAAGGCGATCACCCTGAAATTCGCCCGGGCCGCGGCCGACAGGGTGATGCGCGCCGGCGAGGACTAGGCCCTCGCCAGGGCCTCTTCCAGCGCAAGATCAAACGCGGCAAGGCGAGGCTCGAAGCGCTGATTGACCAATCGGACAATATTGTCGGGCGCTTTTTCTGGTGAGCCTGCATCGACGGGTGGTGCGGGATCATACTCCAGTCCCAGCTGGATGGCCTGGGCAACGCCCTCGCCGGCAAGTTCCCGCACGATGGTCAGCGCAAAATCGATGCCCGCCGTCACGCCTCCGCCGGTGAACAGATTCCCGTCCTGAACAACCCGCGCCGCGACCGGCGTGGCTCCGACCCGTGTCAGGGCGTCGTGATAGCTCCAATGGGTGGTCGCCTTCTTGTTCTGCAGCAATCCTGCCGCGCCCAGAATGAACGCTCCTGTGCATACAGAAGTGATGTACTGGGCGTGGGCGGCCTGTGAGCGCAGGAAGTCGATCAATCGTCCATCCCGCATGGCATCATCAATACCAAATCCGCCGGGTACACAGATTAGATCGAGCTGTGGACAGTCGTCCAACGTGATCGATGGCATGATGAAAGGGCCACAATCGGTCGCAACGGGCTCAAGATCACGCGCCACAAGATGGACTTCGGCTGCGGGCAGGCGATGCAGCACCTGCAAGGGTCCGGTAAAGTCTAGCTGGGTCAGATTGTTGAATAGAATGAAACCAATGCGGAAGGGTGCAGTCATGTCGTGTCTCCAAGGTGGGGGGTACGAAATCGGTCCCGAAACCGAACCGGGCTGACACCCAGCTGGCGAGAGAAGGCCCGTTCCAGGCGCTGGCAGGATCCGAAACCGGAGCGATCGGCGATCAGCGTGATCGACCAGTCTGTCTCGACAAGTGCGCGGCGGGCGGCATCCAGGCGAATACGCTCGACCAGGCCGGCAGGGGAGAGGCCCAATTCCCCGCGACACAGTCGCGCCAATGTGCGTCGAGAGGTGTTTGCGTAGTCACTCATATCCTCCACCGTCCAACGTGAAGCGGGGGACTGACGAATGGCCTGCCCAAGCCTGGCCAACCGGCTGCCGGGTTCGGTTTGAAGATCCAGCTCGGTTGAGAATTGCGACTGGCCGCCCGAACGCATGCGTGGGACGACGAGGTGCCGCGCAATGGTCAGGGCGAGCGCCCGTCCATGATCCGCTTCCACCATCGCCAGCGCCAGGTCGATGCCTGCAGTGACCCCGGCTGATGTCCAGATATTGCCGCTCTGGATGTGGATCGCATCAGCATCGACCTCGATCGCCGGATACCGGGCTGCCAGCTCCTGGCTGTTCCACCAGTGCGTGGTGGCGCGGTGACCGTCGAGAATGCCGGCGGCGGCAAGAATGAAGCTGCCTGTACACACCGAGCCCGTTCGCATTCCGGCATCGCGGGAGCGCCTGACCCGGTCAGGCAAGGCACCGGACATCAAAGCCGTATCGATCTCTGGCAATTCGCCGCCAATTGCCAGCAGCGTGTGGACCTCGGGGAGCGTATCCTGCCAGCTCCCTTCAGCATGCACGCTCAGCCCTGCGGAGGAGTGCACAGGCCCGACGTACTCTGCGAGGACCCTGAGCTCATAGGCGTTGTGTCCAAGCGCCCGGTTGGCGCCGGCAAACACACTCATCGGTCCGGCAAGGTCGAGCAGCTGAAAGCCGGGATAAATCAGGAAGGCGAGGCTGTGAGGCTCTGTCATGTCGACAGGATAGCCAGGGGCGTGAGTGGCCGAAAGTGCACTACGTAGGCAAAATGGGCCAATATTGGCGGGTTGAGTGAGGGGCGGCCCGCTTCTTGACCGCCCCTCAATCTTGACCTGCCTGCTTCGTCCCTGGTCGATCTACGGGCAGATACCGGTCTCTGGCTGCATCAGCCCTGAACCGGGAGGGCAAGAGATATGGTGAGCCACATGCGTGGCACGACTGACAGATGGAAGCTTGCTGAGCCCGGGCTAATCAGGTCTTAACGCTGCGCCGAAAACACGAATTTTCATGGTGTGGATGGCTGCCAGCCTTGCCCCCACAAGGCTGGCAGACCCCGGTTCACTAGAAATCGTAGCCGATTTCCAGGCCCCAAACGCGTGGCGCGGTGATGCTGGAGAAAGAGGTGCCCAGCGTGTCGCGTGTAATGCCGTTGACGCCATTGACGTAGCGCTGGTCGAACGCGTTGTTGACGAAGGCGCTCAGCGACAATCCGGTGCTCACCGAGGACCAGTGAACACGGAAATCGGTCCGGTTCTGCGCTTCGCCTGTCGCAAAGGCCGGGAAGCCGCTACCCGCGGGCCGTTGAGCCACTGGAAGGTCTTGTCATCCTCGGTATAGCGTATGGCCAGCGCAATGTTCATCCGGGCTGTTTCCGAGTAGTAGCTGGCGCCGACCAGCCAATCGACGGATCTGCCACCGCCAGCCAGTCGGCAGTCCTGGTAGAAGGCCTTATTGTCTTCGACATTATTGATGTCGAAATACAGGTCGATGCGGTTGGTTCCGTCCTCATCCTCGCGATCGCCCGTCTCGAACTCGCGCCAGGCGGTCAGCGATAAGCTGGTGCATCAAGCGCTCGCGATCCGGGACTTTTGTGTCACACTTGTCGGACCCGCAAGGTGGCACCAGATTGCGTGCAGCGATAAGAGGTCAAGCGTGAACGAGCGTGCTCCAGTAGAAGCCGTGAACCTGCAACGGCGAGCTGCACCGCAACAGAAGCGGTCCCAGCAGCGCATTCGGCAGATCGTCGACGCGACCAAGCGCTTACTTGAACGCGGTGAGGCCGAAGCCATCACCACAAGCGCTGTGGCGGCGGAAGCGGGTGTGCCTGTCAGCTCGGTTTATCGCTATTTTCCCAATATCTATTCGATCCACCAGACCTTGTTGGAAGAGTTCAAAACCGCGACAGACGAGATTATTAGTGCCCGCCTGAATGATCCGGCAGACACCGACTGGCAGGTCAGTCTGACCGGCATGATTTCCGGCTTGCGTCAGCTGGTGGATGATAACCCCTCCTATGGCGCGGTCTTGCGCCTGACCCTGACCACGCATGAATTGCGCTCTGTGCGAGAGGCGTGGAATTTGCGCCTGGCGGAGCAACTGGCGGGTCGCTGGCGCGACGGCGCTGACGGGTTCTCCGGAGCCGACCCGGACCTGGTCGCGCGCATGACGGTGGAGATCTATTCGGCCGCCGAAGTCTTGATGTTCGAGAACCGCGAAAACGAGAAACAGACGGAGGCGATCTTCAACGAGACCCTCGTCGCCCTTTGGCGTTATCTCGGAAACTATCTGGATTAGACGTTCTGCCGTGCTTCGGCGCTGTCGGTGATCAGCCGAAGGGCTGATGATTGTCTCAGCCCTCGCAGCTGCCGGTCATTTCCGCGATCCAGCGCTCAACCAGTTCCAGACCTTCTGTATGGATCGTTGAGCGACCGAGTTCCGGCATCATTTCATCCGGTTCCACATTGTCGATTCGATAGACCAGGATCGAGTTTTCCGGTTCGCCGGGCACGATGTCATACGGTCGGTTTCCAGTGCCGCTGCCCGCCGCGATCGGCAGTTTGCAAACGCCCAGACTGGGGCCGAAAGGCGTGTCCGGTTCCAGGTACAGGCCGGACGTGTCAGCCGGCCCCACTTCACTGTGGCAGTGCGAGCAGTTCACATCCAGATACGCGCGCGCGAGATCATCACGACTCGCGTCTGCATCACCCCAGGCTGCATTTTGCGGCACCGTGCCCAGATCACCCGGCAGGCCTTGCAGGAAGCCTGTCTGTTCCAACCGGCTCAACTGGTTATGGACACCATCCGCATAGGCAAAATCGCGGTTGATATGGCGAGGCTTGGGGCCGATCGGGGAAATCTCGCGGGAATTGGAGTCCGGTGCGTGACAGCCGGCGCACTGGTTCGTGTTGGGCATGACATAGTTGAAGGCTTCTTCCGCCCCGTCATCGGTGACCAGGGTAAGCGGGATAATCGCCCCCACCCGGTGAAGTCGAGCCTCGGTCTGGTCGTCATTCCAGCGATAGGGAAGTGCGACCCAGCCGCTCTCCCGATGAACGAGAATCCGCGTCTCGATCAGCCGGACATTGTCCAGGTCCATGCGGCCATTGCTGAAGTCGGCCGACAGGTCGTCTGTCCGCGCGACGCGCTCGTCCAGGGCGTTCCCAGCGCGCGGATAGTAGAAGGTTTTGGTGATCACCGTGCCGACCGGGAAATCCAGCACATCGCCTTCGCGATAACTGGCCGTCTCTCCCTCCGGCATCCAGATCGTGCGAAGTTTGTGGGCATAATCCGTGAACAGGCCGGTGTTCATGTCATACGCAACAACGTCTTGTCCCAGCACGAGATCACCGGCCGATAAGCCGACCTGCCCCCAGTCCGACAGCAGCGGCGGATTGCCCTCTGCGATGTATTGCGCATCTGGCCGTTCGTCAGCACCACAGGCCGTGAGTGCCCAGGCCAGAGAAGCCGTGACGAGGAACTGGGAGAGGCGTGTCATTGCGAAATCCTAGTCGAGCCAGTTGAGGTGACTGGCGGGAAGCGGATCCAGCGTGCAGCGATAATTCTCGGTATCAACGGCCGGAGAGCTGAACCCATTGGGTGCGTCCGCATTCAGGACATCAACATCATCGCTGACACAGATGCGAAGTTCCGCAGGCATTTCACCGTCGACGAACTTGGCTTCGTCGATATAGCCGTCGAACAGGACATCGGGCAGGCGACCGGTCAGGCCAAACATCATCACCTTGAGCGCATTCAGGTCCAGGCCGTCAGGAGAGTTGCCGCCGCCGGAATAGGTGTTGTCATGGATCCAGATACCCTCTGGGAAGGCGTCAAAGTCAGACTGAACCGCGCTGTCGGCATAGCCTGTGGTGTGCAGGCTGGAGATGATGACGTTGGCCGTGTTGTTGTCCGAGACCCGGTTATTGAAAATCTCGACGTGATCATTGGAATTGATCAGGATGCCTGTACCGGCCGGGACGCTGGCGACCGGTGTGCCCGCATGGCCGAAATTCTCGGTGTTGTTTTCAAAGACGTCATTGTCATACACGCGCGTCTGATAGCCTGGCTGAGGCAGGTTGGGCATGTTGAAGACAAGAATCCCACCGGTATTGTTTGTGGCGGTATTGCCGTAGACATCGGCACCGATACAGTTCTCGATCTCGATGCCGGCGACATTGTATTCCGCGCGGGAGTTGCGAACCGTGACATTGCGCGACTGGCCCACATAGATCCCCGCATCCGAGGCACCGATGGCCACGGTATCCTCGACCAGGACATTCTCTGACTGGACCGGATAGATGCCGTACGCGCCGTTGTCGGTGGAATAGCCATTGGTCCATTCGACCCGGACGCCACGGATCACAACATTGGTGCCGCCATTGACCTTCAATGCATCCCCGGACGTGTCCTCGATCGCGAGGTTCTCCAGAGTGAAGTCGTTTGCGGTCACCAACAGGCCTTCCGCGCCAGCGAGCTGGCCCTGGAAGTTGAGGATGGTTTCGTCCATGCCGGCACCGCGAATGGTCACACCGTCGACGGTCAGCATGAGCGAGGAGGTGAAGTGATAGACCCCTGCCGGGATCTCGATGACGTCTCCGGGCTGGGCGTCGATCAACTGTTCAAGCAGGACGTCCTGATAACTTGCATCGGCTGATGACACATCGCGGGCGTCCTGGCCGGAATTGCCACAAGCCGCGAGTGCGAGCGCCATCGCGCCCGTGAGAAGAAATCGTTTCATGTCTGCGTGCTCCTCCCTAAGCGGCAGATATCTTGTCTTGCCTACAGGGTCACACAGACGAGCAGCCGGAACAATCAAAAAACAGAAAAATATTCCGTTTTTTGTGAGTGCGTAAAAATATCATCCAGGACAGTAGTTTAACGTCGATAGATTTACTCGGCCGAGGCCCGGGAAAGCTGAAGTGGCGCAGTGGGGGCGCAGAGAACGAGCTGGACCAGTTCCGCCTGGGTGCGCACTTCGGCCTTCTGGAACACTGCTCGAAGCTGAGTTCGCAATGTCTCCACGCTTCGTTGCGTCCGCTCAGCGATCACGGCCAGGCTGTCACCAGCGGCAATTCGAGCGGCCAGAAGCTCTTCCTGGGGCGACAGGCCATAGGTCGCAGCGATCTGTCGTGCGCGCACGGTCGTGATCGGATCACGGTCGGACATGCAGATCACGGCCGCTGGCCGCCGAGTGGTCCAGGCGAGGGCTCCGGCATGATCCGGTGTTTCCGGCCGGGAAATGGACAGGCTCCAGGGTTTCTCGCCATCAATCCCGTACAGTTTGAGCAGCCGGGGGTCAGGGTTTTCGCGGCCGTTCAGCAAGTTATGCAATGCGGTCTGGACGGCCTGGTTCTCCGCAGAGTCGCAGGCATAAAGCCGCTGGTCCCGGACGGCGAGAACGGTGCCGAGGTCCACAAGGCGTTGTCCCGCAGCGTTGGTCGACAAAACGCGCCCGGTCATGTCCAGGGTGATCAGTCCGAAGGGCAGGTGGTCCAGCAGGGCGCCACTGAGGCTGAGCTGGCTCTGGATTGTTGCCACTGTGGAGTAAGCAACCGCGGCTTGCTCGAGCGGCAGGTGCAGGCGTTGCATCATCTCCAGCGCCGTGGCGCGCTCCACCGCATCGTGCGCGTCAATATTGACCGCGAGCGCACCATGCACTCCGCCCATATCCAGCAGGGTGATGAGCGTTCCCGATACCGGGAAGTCGCCAAAGACATCGCCATCATCAAGCAGTGCCCGGCCATAGGATTTCGAGCCGGTTTCAAGCAGGCTCACCGCGGTTTTGGGGTATTGGGTCTGGATGGATTTCCAGCTTGCGCTCTTGTCGCGTGCCGCGCGCTCGAATTGCACGGTCCCGCCGCCCGTCGGGCGTTGCCAGTCATATGTTTCGATGGCGACCGAGGCACCATCACTCAGACAAAGACGCAGCTGTGTCACATCTCCCAGCACCGATGACAGGTCTCTGAGCGCGACGCGCCAACCGCCCTCCTGAAGGGCAGCGCCAGCCAAACTACTCAGCGTTCTGGAAAACAGGACTTCGCTATCTGTAAAGCGGGACAAAACGATATCTGCTCGGTCGAACATGACCGATTACTCCCCCCCTCGCAAAAAAACCAAACCACAACGCTGGGTCGCGGTGTTTTGCCCCTTGCTTTTGTGCGCCAAAAACAACTTTTAAAATCAGACATCGGTCATGAACAGACCGCGCATCTTGATGTCTTAGAATACTAAATTTTTGTCCACAGGCTACCCCAAATAGGTGAATCGAGTCGCTTTTTAGGCGAGGAGTTACCCAAACGTGCTATTGACTCAATGTATTAGCGGGATGCCTGGAGGGCCGCGAGCACGCTTGGAGCGTGATCTTCAAGCCACCCTTCCGGTTGTTGTGCAGCTTCCGTCACAGCTTGCGCGCGGACGCTGACAGGCAGCTCGTTCCAGATGGCCTCGACCATGGCCAGCCGCCAGCGCCGGAATTGCCATTGGCCGATCGGCATGCGCTGGTATGACCGGCCCAACGCGGTGGAGACTGAAAGCGGGCTGTCGCCGGCCATGAAACGCGCATAGGCCAGGCGGGCCCAGTTCTCGCCGTCGCGATCTTCAAGCTGCAATGCCCGTTCGAAAGCGTCGACGGCAAAGGCAGGGTCATAGTTTTCGACCCGCAAGGCCCGCTCCCCGACGGCCGCGTACCAGCCTGCAGATGCTCCGTCCGGCAGCCCGCCGGCCATGCGGACGCGGAAGGCTGTATCCGACATTTCCGACATAGATGCGGCGTCACCGCGCTCAATCGCGGCCAGGGCTGCCCACCCCGCAAAGCCGAGCAGGCCGAGGGCCAGGCCGCCCCGGCTGACCAGATTCAGGAGCAGGCGCGCATTCATGAAGCGGTTCTCCCCTTGACGGCTAGGCCGGCCCCTAAGCCCAGCAACCAGGACAGCCACCATGCGACCATCGGAATTTCCACTGCGTAGTCGACCATGCCATGCGCACCGACGAGCAGAACGATGCACAAGGTTGCGCGCATATAGGTCGTCCGGCGCCTGCGTCGTCCCAGGCCCAGGAAAATCGTCAGGACAATCGGCAGGATAACCAGGCCAAGCAGGACCGTACCAACGATACCCCCCTGCAGAAGCCACTGGAGATAGACATTGTGAGCCGCGCCCTGGGTCTGCAACAGATCGGCATTGTCCGGAGTGACGACAAGGTCGTTCACCCAGGCGAAGCTTCCCAGTCCATGGCCGAGCGCAGGCTCGAGTTCGACAGCAGACGCATAGGCCTGCAGCAGGACAATCCGCGTGTCATCTTCTGCGGCGATCGCGAGGCGATCCTGAAGCAGGTCGCCGGAGGTCAGGAAGAGCGCGCTGGCAATGATCGCTGTTACCGCACCGGCGGCACCAAGCTTGGCCAGTGACAGGGTCAACCGACCACGCAGCAAGCGCGACAGCAATTCCCATCCCGTGAGCAGCAGCAGTGCCGCGACCGTGACAAGCAAGCCTGCGCGTGAGGCCGTCAGGATAACATTGGCGAATGCGAAAAGGAGGAAGGTTGTCGGGAACAGGCCGCGCACGACGATGCGTTCGACGGTTTTCAGCGGGTGATCTGCGGGTGCTGACAGGATCCGGGTCAGTTCTGCCGCGCTCATCACCGCGATAATTCCGTAGAAGGTTGCGGCGGTGTTGGCGGAGAGGAAGGGAGCGGCCAGTCTCTCGGTATGATAAGGGCGGGCCCGCCCGAAGCTCAGATCTGGTTCAAGGGCGAAATCGAGAAAAGCGGCGATGGCCAGCGCTCCTCCTGCCCAGAGACTCCATTGCCAGAGCCGTTCGACCAGTCGGCCATTGTGTCCGGCGAGATAGCCGATGAGACACAGCGCGCCGCATGCGCCCAGAGCGGCATATTCATGGGCGCCCGAGGACAACCAGCCCTGGTAACGGGCAAGTCCGACGAAGGCGACATAGAAAAACGCCCCGATCAGCGGCAGCTGCATGGGGCGTTGTGGTGAAAAAATGACGGTGATCGCTGCGAGCAGAAATGCGACTGCCGAGAGCGCCAGGGCCGCTGCCGGAGTGTCTCCGCCATACAGGGGAATGGTTGCCAGGGGCACCGCCAATGGCGATGCCCACACAAGCGAAGCTGCAAGCGACGGAGCGCGACGCGACATGAGGACTCCCCCGGGTCCGATGTCTAGAAGAAACGTTCTGCAATCCGGATCGTATCACCGGGCTGTACGAGTGTGGAAGCGGAAAGGCGAACCTGTTCGAAATCCTCGTCGCCCACGCGCTTTATGAACACCACATTCTGGCGGGCGCGATAGGTGAAGCCGCCGGCTGTCGCGACAGCGTTCAGAACTGTGAGGCCATCGGTATAGGGATATTCGCCTGCCGTCTGGACTTCGCCCAGGATATAGTATGGGCGGTAGTTCAGGACCTGGACATTCACCCGCGGGTGATTGAGATAACCGTCCAGAAAGGCTGTTTCGATGGCGTCCTCGAATTGCGGGACGGTCAATCCCCCTGCCTGGACCTGACCGATCAAGGGCAGCGATACGGCACCGGTTCCATCGATCTGGAATTGGCCGGAAAGCGAGGGTTCATCAAAAACGGTCACGCTGATCTGGTCACCGGATCCCAGCACATAGACCGGCTGGCCGTCGGAGGCCTGTGCCAGCGCAGTGGGCGCGAAAATGGCTGCGGCCGCCAGGGCCAGCAAAGCGAAAACCTTCGATAAAAATGCGCGTGCCATCTTCCCCTCCCAATATTCGGAGTCAGCGTATAGCCAAGATTATCAGCCGCTTGCCTGAACCGGCAATGAATTTGTAGCGGCGGCCGAATTCTGTCTGCGTGCCTGTCTGGCCTCGACTGCGATGACCTGCATCCATGCCAGCACCATGGCCCCGCCAAAAATGATGTTGAAGGCATTGAGGACCGGGTTGAACGCCGCGAAAACGATGAAGCAGCAGGACAGCGCCGCGTAGGTCTTGCGGCCGAAAGCACTCAACCCGTTCGGCGCCAGGGCGATGGATGCGATCCAGCCTCCCGCCAGGATGACCCCGGGAATGCCGAGACGGATTGCCATGTCATAAATGGCGCTGTGGGTGCTGAGGAACAGGCGGGAATCTCCTCCTTCTGACACCAGCTGCCAGTCACCCAGGCCGAGCGCGTAGAATTGGTTGCGAATATATTCTGTCCCGAAACCGACCCCGATGCCGTTGGATTGAACCATGGCGTCCGCCGCATCTCGCCACATGATCGCGCGCACGGCGGCATTGCGATCAAGCGACCAGAGGTCTGCCGCAAAAATCGGCGCCAGTATCAGCATCAAAGCGATTGCGGCGGATACGCCGATCACGACCCAGTTTTCGCGCGGAGAGATCCGTAGCGCGAGCAGGGACAGGGCGAGAATTTGGTGCGAGGAGGAGGCCGCCATCAGCAGATAGACGAGGATCAGTCCTAGGTCCATCCAGAGCGACCGGCGTTCGCGGAACAGGAATATGATCAGCGTCAGCGTCGTCGCCATCGACTGGTTCTTGACGTCATACATCAGCCAGTAGAAGTCTTCGTCCCGCAAGTAGAGAATGCCTTGTTCGTAGAGGTAAAAGAAGACCGTCAAGGCAAGGGCGCGGCGCACGATAAGGTCTCGATATCGGGTAAAAAGGCCGACAAAAAGCGTGGTGGCCAGCGCCAGGGACGGGATCGCCAGCCAGTGCCGGATCGCTGCGGAATTGTCGTGATATCGTGTCCAGGCTTCCGGCATCATGCCGGCCAGGGACAGCAAGAGCACAAAGCCGCTATAGGCGATGAAAACCAGATAGATCCAGTTGGTATAGAGGCGTCGCATAAGCACGCTTCCGGCCAGGCAAAGGCCAAGGCAGGCGAGCAGAGGCAGTGTGCCGAGTGGACGCAGAAGGTCGAAGCTCTTGGCGTAGAAGAAGACCGGTATGGCCATCAGCGCGACAAGACCGAGCAGGCGGCGTGAATATCTGGGCTGCAGCGTCGTCATGACGTGGCCTTCGAGCGTTTGAGTGCGCGACGATATCCGGGAAACAGTACGGCGAGGTGGATCAGGGGCACCGCAGCCAGTCCGATAATGGCGCCGGCCAGACCGACATGCAGCAGGAGCGGATAGGCGGCGATGGCCAACACCCCGACGGCCACGACATATCCGAGGAAGATCGCGCGCGTCTGCTCCAGAATGCGCAAGCCGAACCGGTAGATCAGATTGATGTAGTAAAAGACGTAGATCAGCCCGTACCAGCGCAGGACGTCAGCATTCTGGGTGAACTCCTCGCCGAAGACCAAGCCCAGCCAGAATTCCGGGGCGATGAAGAAAATCGCGGCGACCGCAGAAACTGCAGCCGTGCCGACAACCAGATAGGTGTTGAGCATGTCGTGCAGACCGTCCAGACCCTTGTCGCGCAGCATTTTAATGCCCCGCGCGGGCAGGAAATTGTCCAGCGCGAAAAACGGGATGTGCAGAATGCCGAGGAGGGATTGCGCGGCCTTCAGGGCACCTGCATAGGCGGGTCCAAGCAGGGCGCCGGACAAGAGGGTAAAAATGTTCAACGCGATCCACTGAAGCACCGCCGTGCCCGCCATCCACTTACCGAATTCCCAATGTTGATCATTGATGGTGTCGAAGGCGCGACCGGGCGCATCGATACGTGGCAAATCAACCAGGGCGGCAAGACAGCTGAGACTGGCTGCCAGGGCCGTAATCCACAACGCCGTCGTCACCGAGATATTGCCGTCAGCAAAAACCAGAAACCCGATCAGGACGACCGGCTGGCCCAGATAGCGTACGGCATCGATCACCGTGCCGACGAACGGCTTCTCGACCGTGAAATACAGGCGCCGAAAGAAGTCCTGCCACTGGCATGACGCGACACAGGCCGAAAGCGCAGCAGCCATGGCGATGCCGGGGATTTGCTGGGCCGCCATGGCGGCGACCATCGTCACGAAGGTGATCAGGGTCGAGGCGCCGGAGAAGACCAGCTGCCGGGTCATGACAGCGCCCAGCAGGACAGAGCGCTCATCGGCCTCCGATCGAGCGCCATACGTCAGCAGGGGGGTGTTGATCAGTGCGTGCTGAAGGTTCTGGATGAAAACGGCGATAAGCCAGATCAGCGTGTAAACACCGAACCCTTCCAGGCCCAGCGCGCGCGCGATCAGAACACCGGTCAGGAAGTTCGAGCCCGACACCATGGCCTGGTCGACCAGGGACCAGTTCATGTCCCGGTATTGCCGGGCCAGGCCCCAGAGTCTTGTCAGCACAGTGATCGTGTCCTCACGGAGCGGTGATTACGGCGCGGTCGATCTGCGCCGTCGCCAGAGCCGTGCCGCCAGAAGAGTTTCCAGTCCGGCCAGAATGACGAATCTCGGGGCCAGGATCAAATACCTACGCCACAGGCGCTTGGGTTCCGAACAGAGGCGGTGCAGCCATTCCAGCATGGATTTCTGCATCCAGCCTGGCGCGCGCGTAACTTCTCCGGAATGAAAATCGAAGGCAGCGCCAACGCCGATCAGCGTGGCCGGAAGCTTGTCCCTATTGCGCGCCATCCAGAATTCCTGTTTCGGTGACGACAGGCCGACCCAGACGATGTCGGCGCCGGAAGCGACAATCCTGTCGATGGTTTCGCGTTCCTCGGCTGCGGTGGGTTTGCGGAAGGGCGGGCATTGCGTGCCCACAATCTTCACGCCGGGATACTTGGCTTCCATGCGGGATTTGAGGGTGTCGGCGACGCCCTCCTTGCCGCCATAGAAATAGTGTTTCATCCCGGTGGCCGCTGAGCGCGACATCATCAGGTCAAACAGGTCCGGACCACAGGTGCGGCGAACATCATATCCGCGCAGCCAGCCGACAAGGGCGAGTGGCGATCCGTCCGGCGTTACCATCGCAGCCTCCTTGTGCAAGGCCATGAACTCCGGATCATCCTGGGCATGCACAAGGCTTGGCGTGTCGCGGATACAGACAAAACGACCCAGCTTGTCCCCGGCCCACCCTTCAAGGGTTTGCGCGGTGCGGTCCAGCGTCGTGGCGGCGATGGAAATGCCGAGAATATTGAAGTTCGCACCGGTCGCATTGCGACCGCTGTTGTCCGTGCCGATCGTATTGTCGAGGTAGAAATCCGCCACGCCGAACCGCCCTAGTTCATTGAATTAACAGAGCGTAAAGTTCTAGCAGCGTGGCTGAATACGGTATTAACCCAATTGGGTGATTGTGTGGCAGTTAAGGCGAGATCGGGGCAGAGGTCCTAGCTTTGGATCAGACGGGGCCGCCCTTTACCGATACGCAATGCTGTCAGCGTATTTGTGATGTAGGCACCGGTATCTATGCCGATCCGGTAACGCTTGCGCGTTGGTTTCTTGTCGGCCGAATGACCGTGCACGACAAATCGTTCCAGGCGGCCATTGAAGCTGAGGAAGGGCTCTCGAATCCACAGCATCGTCTTGCTGGATTGTTCCGCCAGCGGCTGATCCGGATCGATCCCTGCATGAACGAACAGGTAGGGTTTGCGATCGGCCATCACCGGCAAATTCTCCAGAAAAGCGATATGGTGCTCCGGTATGGCAGCCTTCAGGGCCTGCTGGCACGCCTCCCAATCCTCGGCTCGCGTGCGTTTCCTGGGCGGGCTCACCCCATAGGAGGCGAGCGTTTCCACACCCCCATATTTGCCCCACTCGGGACCGATCGTGTGATCAGCCAGGAATGTCAGGAGTGTATGCTCGTGATTTCCTCGCAGACAGGTCAATTTTATGGTTTCGTCAGCTGATCCCGGCGCGAGCTTTTCAATGACTTCACAAGAGGATGGCCCCCGATCCACATAATCTCCCAGCAGGATGATTTCGGCGGTCTTGCCGGCCCTGTCCTTGTCGATTTTTGTCAGGAGCTTGTTCAGCAGATCCGCGCGCCCGTGTACGTCGCCAACCGCATAAATCAGCTGGTCGTGCGTGGGCATGTTCCGGGTTTTGGATTGCAACCCTCCAAAGCCGAACATCGAATTCTCCCCTCAGGTGTATAGCGTCATCGTGCCCTGCTTTTTGAAGATGACGCAAGTCTGAACGGGTGCGTCGAAAACTCGCCCAAATCCGGTCCAATTCCGAACCCGGTTCATAGTTAACGTCCCTTAACCCATTTGGGTGACGTGAAATGAACGCGTGATTGGTACTTTTTGTTAACTTTTATGGGGAGCACGGACGAGCGGGGGCTTTCAGTGCTGTTCAAGTGGGGCCGGGTTTTCCTTCGGTGCCACGCCATCCGGGGGAAGCATGAGCAAGAAATCGCACGGCAAGACAGCTCATCTGCGTCGATATCGCAGGGCCCTGTCCGCGTCCGCGGCCCTGGGTGCCGCGATGTTCTTCGCTGCTCCGGCCGTTGCAGGCGGAGTCAGGACAGTCGACTGGCTTGCAGACCGTATCAAGACCGTACTGGAACAATTGCCGCTCGACAGTGCTGAATGCGAGATCGAGGCAGCTGTCCAGCGTGTCCTCATCGAAGCGGATGTCGACGGTGAGACGGAATCGCGAGCTCTGGCCCAGGTCCAGGCCGATGGCGTCTGCGAGATGTCGGAAGAGTGCGGCATGGTGTTCTATGACGCCTTGACCAATGTGGATTTGCTGCAGCCGGATGATGTCGACGGCTATGAATTCGACAGTGATGTCGTCACCAGTTGCGAGGCGCCGGACCCATGCACCTGGGCGCCCGATTATGTCCCCGAGCCAGAACCGCAACCTGAACCCGAACCGGAGCCTGAGCCGCAAGCCGAGCCCGAGCCGGCTCCAGAGCCGGAGCCCGAGCCGCAGGTCGCGGTGATTCCTGAGCCTGTGCCTGAGCCTGTGCCGGAACCGGCCCCCGAGCCGGTTCTCGTCAGCGAGCTCCGCGGTGTCGTCGATTCCCTCGCAAGGGATGCAACCCAATGTGAATACGAGGCAGCCTTGCGCACTGCCCTGCGCGAATCCGGTGCCTCGGCACCGGAAGAGCGCCACGCGCTGACCGTGGTCCAGGCGACTGCCGCGCCGGTCGTCGCCATTCGGAACGCGCTGACGTATGTTCGGATTCATCAGCCACGGGGCGATGCTGGATACTCGCATGATACCGGACTCGGTGATGACGAGATCAATCTTTGCCGTCGCTGGCCGGATTATGAGTGGGGAGGGCGTCGTCCGCGGCCGCCGGTCCCGCCGTCCGGTGGTGGAAATTCGGACTATTGAGTCTCTCGGCGCCCCGCGCCTGAGACAGAGAGGTGAATGTCATGAAGTATGGTTTTGTTGCAGCCGCGCTTCCCGGCGCCTTGGTCGCAGTATCGCACTCGGAAGCCGCTTTCGCGCATGATCCGACCGAGGAAGGGAATTTCTTCCGGGCCCGAAATGCCAGCGTCATGGGGCGTTCCCGTCCCGAGTTCAAATCCGAGGGCGTCCAGACCGGAGCATGGATCTGGGATCCGGAGCTCACGGTCGGTGTCGACTTTAACGACAATGTCTTCGCCGCTCCGAGCGGTGAGGAATCCGACACGATCTGGGTCATCAATCCGACGCTCGATGTTGAGACAACCTGGTCCCGCCACGGCATTCAGGGGCATCTTCACGGCTTGAGCCGGGAGTTCAGTGACTTCTCCGATGAGAGCACCTGGACAATGGATATGGGCCTGTCCGGTCATGTGGACATTACGCGCAGCGTGCTGTTCGAAGCCGGTTTCGGCGCGGCGGAGCTGGTGGAGTCCCGGACCGCGGCCGGTGTCGCCGCGATCGCTGCCAAGCCGGTCGAGTATGATGCCAGCAACTGGTTCGTGGGTGGGCAGGCAGATTTTGGCCGCACGCGCTTGATCCTGCGCGCCGACAAGAGCGACTATGATTTTGACGACGCAGAGTTGATCGGTGGCGGATTTGCGGACCAGGATTTCCGCGATCGCGAGGAAACCATTTTCACCGCGCGCGGTGATTACGCGATCAGCCCGTTCACCTCGGTATTTGCGCGCTATCGCAAGAATGAGCGCGATTATGACCTGGCGCCGCCGGCTATCGCCAATAACCGCGATTCTGACGGCTACATGATCGATGTCGGTGCAGATTTCGACATCGGGGGGACAGCGCGTGGCGTCATCGGGATCGGCTATAACGAGCAGACCTATGATGATCCTGCCCAGGGCAAGCTGGACGGCTGGGGTCTGGACGGCCTGGTGGAGTGGTATCCGACACAGTTGACAACGGTCACCGTGCGGGCCGCCCGCTTCATCGAAGATGCTCCGTTCGAGGCTTCTGGCGGGTTTACCTCGGAAACGGTCGCGGCGCGCGTGGACCATGAATTGCTACGAAACCTGGTCCTGTCCGCCGAAATCGAGCGGTCAGAACATGATTTCCTCGGCATTGATCGTGTCGATGAGCGCTGGACCGCTTCGGCGGGAGCGACCTGGTTTGTTAACCGCAATGTCGGTGTCGAGGCATCGTTCACGCGGATGGAGCAGGAATCGGCCGGGGCCTTCCCTGGTCAGGACTTTGATCAAGACATTTTGGCGTTGAGGTTGGTTCTGCGGCCGTAGTTCATGCTGGCTTCATGCCAGCCATGTTCATCTAGGTGAACGATGAACGTCGCAGCGAGTATTGAGCAGTGTGATGGACAGGATGTACGCAGCAGCGGATGCACAAAACGAAGATCTGGTAGATTTTCTGGGCATCATCAACATCATCAAGCGCCGCATATGGACCCTTCTGGGTGTCACGGTGCTTGTCCTGGCAGCCGTGGTGGTTTTTACCGCGCGCTCGACACCGCTCTATACTGCGACGGCTCAGGTCGCGCTGGACGTACAGCAGGCTCAGGTCATCGATTTTGATGCCGTCATCTCCGGCAGTCCGCCAGACTCCGCAACGGTCGATACCGAGGTTGAGGTTCTGCGCAGTCGTTCGCTCGCCGGGGCGGTTGTCGACCGTATGGGCTTGATGGGGGTGAGCGAGTTCAACCCCCAGCTCCAGGAGCCGGGGTTGCTGGATCAGTTCCGCACGTCTGTAGTGCGTCTGGCCAATGCGCTGATGCCGACCCAGGCGGTGGGTGCGGCGGCAGATGCGACCCTTGACCCCGAAATCGCGCGGGATCGCGTCATCACTGAATTGCTCGCGGGTCTGCATGTCGAGCGTAGCGGGGTGTCTTACCTGATCGATGTCAGTGTGACCTCGGCCTCTCCGCGCCTGGCCCGTGAAATCGCGAATATCTATGTCGACCAGTATCTGATCGCCCAGCTCGAGGAGAAGTTCGCTGCGACCGAGCGGGCCAATGAATGGCTGAATGGGCGCGTGGAAACCTTGCGTGAGGATGTTCGCGTCAAGGAAGCTGCCGTGGCGGCGTTCCGCGAGGAGGCCGGGCTGCTTGACGCCCAGGGCGCCACCCTGACCGAGCAGCAGATCTCTGATGTCAATGCTCAACTGGTCATGCAGCGCGCGGCCCTGGCTGAGGCGCAGGCACGGTTGCGGACCGTGCAGCAGGAAGTCAATCGCGGTGCGAGCGCCGAGACCATTTCCGAGGCACTGCAATCCGAAGTTATTCGCGATCTGCGTATCCAGCACGCTGATGCCGTTCGGCGTCGGGGTGATCTGGGAACGCGCTATGGCCCGCGCCATCCGCAGATGCAAACGATCAACCAGGAAATCGAGGACCTGACACGTCAGATCGCGCTGGAAGTTGACCGGATTGTCGCCAGCTTGTCGAATGAAGTCGCCGTGGCACGGGGTCGGGTGAACTCGCTTGAGGGTAGTCTCGCGCGGCTGCGTGACGAGCTGGGGGACAACTATGCCTCAGTGGTGCGTTTGCAGGAACTGGAGCGTGAAGCCGAGGCCAGCCGTACCCTGTTCCAGTCGATCCTGGCCCGGTTCCAGCAAACCTCCGAGCAGGAGTCGCTGGCTCAATCCGACGCGCGTGTGATTTCCCAAGCCGAATTGCCGGCCTCGCCTAGCTCGCCGAACTTGCAGCTGAACCTGGCGCTGGGTGCAGCGATGGGTGTGGCGGCTGGCTTGGCGGTGATTTTCCTGATCGAGATGTTGACCAATGTCCTGTTTCTCGATCGTGACGTCGAGAACAAGCTGGGCCTGCCACACATCGCCTCTGTTCCAATGCTGCGGTTCAACGTCCTGTCGCCTCTGACGGTCGGTGCGCGGACACCGGGGCAATACCTGGTCAAGAAGCCGCTTTCCGGTTTTGCCGAGAGCATCCGCTCCATTCGGTCCACCATCACGCTGAGTGACGAGCCGGGCTCAAACAAGGTCGTCGCCATCACCTCCGCCGTTCCCGGGGAAGGCAAGACAACGACCTCGGTCTGTCTCGGCCGGATCTCCGCAATGGCGGGCAGCAAGACGCTGGTTATTGATTGCGATATCCGCCGCCGGCGCCTGTCGCATGCCCTCGCCGGGCGCGCCGGCCGGGGTTGGCTCGACAGCCTGATGGGCCGAGAGGATATCAAGAAGGCCATCCACAAGGACGCCAAGACAGAGCTGGAAATCCTGCCGGCCGGAAAATCCCGGACGACGACCAAGGACGTGTTTGGCACCCAGGCATTCGCCGATCTGATCGCCTGGGCAAAGACTGAATACGATCTGGTGGTCCTGGATTGCCCGCCAGTTCTGGCTGTGGCGGAGACCATGGTTATCGCCAGTCGTGCGGATGCTGTTGTGGTCAATGCCCTGTGGGGTGAGACGCGGGCGCCGGTCGTCAAGAATGCGATCGCCACATTGGGCAAGGCGCGCGCCAACATCCTGGGCGTGGTTCTGGCCAGTGTGAACCTGAAGAAACAATCGCGCTATGGCGACGCGAATTACGGCGCCTACTACCAGGCTTATCGCAAGTATTACACGGACTAACCGGCCGCTTCGGCCATCATTGCACCGGAGATGAAGGTGTTCGAAATACGAGGATCAGAGAGAGGGATGGACCGGTCGGAGACGATCTCCGGGCGCATGTCCTATGATCTCGACATTCCCGTATTCGGTGCCGGCGCAAGCCGGGAGGTCGGCTCGGATGTTGACCGGCGTCCAGCCAACAGCCTGATCAAGCGGATCTGCGACCTTGCCATCGCAGTTCCAGCCTTGCTGCTGCTGTCTCCGGTTCTGGCGCTGATTGCCGTGTGGATCTGGTGCAGTGACGGGGGTGCGCCGGTCTTCGTGCAATCGCGTCTGGGACATACCGGCAAGGCCTTCCGCTTCTACAAATTCCGCTCTATGCGCATTGATGCAGAAGCGCGGCTGCAACAGCTTCTGGCAGAGGATGCGACCGCTGCGCGTGAGTGGGCAGAAACGCGGAAATTGCGGGATGACCCGCGGATCACCAGGTTTGGCGAATTCATCAGAACCTGGAGCATTGATGAACTGCCGCAGCTGATCAATGTCATCCGTGGTGACATGTCGATTGTCGGGCCCCGCCCCATCGTTCATGCGCCGGGGACGGATCTGGATGACACCGCGCTCTATGGACGTGATATCGCCTATTACAAGATGGCCCGGCCGGGGCTGACCGGCTTGTGGCAGGTTTCAGGGCGGGCAGATACCGACTTCTCCGACCGTGTGGCTCTGGATATCGAGTATATTCGGCGCTGGTCAGCCCGGCTTGATATCCGGATTGCGATGAAAACCATTCCTGCCGTTCTCTTTCGTCGCGGCGCGCATTAACCAGTCTGGCAAGGCCTGGGCGTCGTTGGGCGGTGGCCCCTGACTGCTGCGGTTGTGCTACGAAACGCATTGTTTCGATTTTGCGAAAAAGTTAACGAAAACCCTTGGTTGTTCGGGCCTCTTTGTGTTTTTATCGCAAGATGAGGGGGCGTCCGTCTGTTTGCGGACGCATTCATTGGCGCTTAGCGCCATTGGGGAGGTTCCAGTGTCCAAGCAATCTCGTGCCACCGTTGGTCGTGCGCGCACACGTGCGCGCTCCGTATCCCGGCTGCTTCTGGGTTCATCCATGCACGCTATGGGGGTGGCGCTGGCCAGCTTCGGTGCGGCTGCGGTCATCGCGCCGGCCGCCCAGGCCCAGGCTGTCGGTGACACGATCACCAATCCGCTGACAGGGGCAACGGAAACGGTCCAGGCGGTGCTTGGCGACAATGTCGTCATGACGGATGCCTTCAACATCATCATCGTCGCCATGACCGTCGGCGATACGATTGTTGATCCCACGGCGACCTCCGACACCGCCGGTAGCGCCGCGACCTACACCGTGACCGCGATCAATACCAATGGCAGTGGCGACGTCATTTCTTTTGATGTGGAAGACTCGAATGGTGACCCCTTCACCTTCGCCTCTGTTACCTCTCGCAGTGGTGATGTGTCCGGTGCCTCTTCCGGCATTACCGGTGCGCCTGGCTCTCCGGCGGCATCGGTCAACCCGACCATTCCGGCGGGCAATACAAATGTCTATTCCGACCGCCAGCGCGGATCCAATGGTTCAGACGGCGATGACGCCTGGGGCGCACGCATCTGCATCATCAAGTGTTTCACCATCGGTGCGAACGGCGATCCGGGCGAGGATGGCGGCGATGGTCCGGATATCGTGCACACGCTTACGGCTGGCAATAACGGCGATATCGACTCGGTCAGCAATAATCTGCCGGGCATCAGCGTGGTCTCCATCGGTGGTGATGGTGGCCAGGGCGGCGATGCCTATGGATTCGGCTTCAAGGGCTATGAAGGCGGTGAAGGCGGTGAAGGTGGCCTTGTTGATCTGACAAGCTATGTCGATGTCACCACGTCCGGCATCAACTCTCACGGTATTTTCGCTATGAGCCGTGCGGGTCGCGGCGGTGATGGTGGTTCCGGCTTCATCTGGTCGGACGGTGGTTCCTCAGGCGAGGCGGCCGAGGGCGGCATTGTCAATGTCACCAATCATGGCGCGATCAGCACGACAGGTGATGGCGCTGTAGGCATCATGGCCATGTCGATGGGTGGCGCATCGGGCAATGCGGGCGACAGTTTCGGCATCGTTGGCGATGCCGACAGCGGCAGCACGGGCGGTAATGGCGCCGCGGTCACGGTCGACAATTACGGCTCCATCATCACGACCGGTGTCGGGGCTGATGGTATTTTCGCGCAGAGCCTGGGTGGGTCCGGCGGTAACTCCGGGTCCTCAGGTGGTATTGTCGCCTTTGGTGGTGGCGGTGGCGGTGCCGGTAATGGCGGCGAGGTCACGGTTACCAACCAGTCCGGCGCGACCATCACCACGCGCGGCGACGAATCCGTCGGTATCACCGCCCAGTCCATTGGCGGCGGTGGCGGCCGGAGCGGTGCATCCGGTGGTGTTGTGGCCCTGGGCTCAAGCTCAGGCGCCGGCGGCGATGGCGACACCGTTCGTGTTTACAATTACGGTTCAATCTCGACCGGTTTCGATACCCAGAGCAATCTCGGCATTACCGGTGATCGGGCGCACGGCATCCTGGCCCAGTCGATCGGTGGTGGCGGTGGGTCCGCGCGCGGCACGGGCGGTCTTGTGGCTGTTGGTGGTGGTGGTGGCTCCGGCGGTGCGGCCAGCAATGTATATGTTCACAATGACGGTCTGATCACGACGATGGGCGAGGGTGCGATGGGCATCCTCATACAGTCCATCGGCGGCGGTGGCGGTAATGGTTCCAGCTCCGGCGGTATTGCGGCGATTGGCGGCACGGGTGCGGGCGGTGGTTCTGCTGCAGGTGTCTATGTCACCGGTTCGGGCACAATTGCGACGACCGGCGTTGATGCCCATGGTGTCTTGGCGCAGGCCATCGGTGGTGGCGGCGGCAATGGCGGCACCAGCGGCGGTATCGTTGCCGTGGGCGGCAGCGGTGATGATGGCGGCGATGGCGGTATCGTGAATGTTGCCATGGGCAGCGTGCTTACCGAGGGCGACCGGTCCTTTGGCATTCTCGCCCAGTCGATTGGCGGTGGCGGCGGTAATGGCGCCGCAGGCGGTGGAATTGTCGGTATTGGTGGCTCCGGCACGGGCGGCGGCCTGGGTAACACGGTTACCGTGACCACGACGGGGCTGATCCAGACGCAGGGCTTTGGAGCGACCGGTATTGTCGCCCAGTCGATTGGTGGCGGCGGTGGTAATGGCGGTGCCGGCGGCGGTATTGTGGCTGTCGGCGGCGGCGGTGGTACGGGCAACCACTCCAATACCGTCACGGTGAATGCCAATGGCAATATCCTGACAACCGGAGAGAATTCCGGCGCGATCCTCGCCCAGTCCGTTGGCGGCGGCGGCGGTAATGGTGGCAGCGCTGTTTCTGGCGGCCTGTTTGCCAGTGTTGCCATCGGTGGCAATGGTGGCGCAGGCGGCGATGGTGGCAGGGTCTCTGTCAATACGGGTGCCGGCTCTGCAATCGAGACCCGTGAAAACGGATCGACAGGCATTTTTGGTCAGTCGGTTGGCGGTGGCGGCGGTAACGGCGGTTATTCCGTATCCGGGTCCATTGGTCTGTTCGGGTCTGTTTCCGTAGCCGTCGGTGGTGACGGTGCGACGGGTGGCGACGGCGGTGTCGTCAGCATGGATATCGACGGGTCGGTCCTGACATTTGGTGACAACGCGCACGCCATTCTCGCCCAGTCCGTGGGCGGCGGCGGCGGCAATGGGGGCCAGAGCTTTGCCGGGTCGATCAGTGCCGGGCTGGGCGCTTCGGCATCGGTATCCGTTGCTGTCGGCGGCGATGCGGGGTCGGGCGGTGACGGTGACTATGTCATTGTCTACACGTCCGACACGATCCAGACGAGCGGCAACAACTCCTCCGGTTTGCTGGCGCAATCTATCGGCGGCGGCGGTGGCAATGGCGGCTGGACCGGCACGGCGACGCTGGCCATTTCCGATGGCGCTGCCGTTGGTGTTGGTGTGTCCATGGGTGGTGCCGGCGGCGGCGGTGGCTACGGAAACTCGGTTTATGTCGAATCGACCAGCAATACGATCACGGTCGGGAATAACTCTCACGGCCTTGTCGCCCAGTCCATCGGTGGCGGCGGCGGTAATGGCGGCTTTTCCTTCTCCGGATCGCTGACTGCGGGTGGCGCAGCCGGTATCGGTGTTGATGTCGCCATGGGCGGTGATGGCGGCGCGGGCTCCTACTCGGATGCGGTGACGCTGCACAGTGATGGCATCATCCAGACCTCCGGTGACAATTCTCACGGTCTCTTTGCCCAGTCCGTCGGCGGCGGTGGCGGCAATGGCGGTTGGTCTGCGACCGGCAGTCTCTCCATCGGCGGCACGGCAGGTGTCGGTGTCGGTATTTCCCTGGGCGGCGATGGCGGCTCCGGCGGCACGGTGCTTGCCGACGTCCTGGTCACGTCCGACGGTGGTGTCTTTACCTTTGGCGACATTTCTCACGGCATCCTGGCCCAGTCGATCGGTGGCGGTGGCGGCAATGGCGGTTTCGCCTTCTCCGGCACGCTCGGTGTCGGCGGTACGGCGGGCGGTGCGGTCAATGTGGCGCTGGGTGGTGACGCTGGCGCCGGCGCGTATGCCAATGACGTAACCGTTCATGCGACGGATGTGGTCGAGACGACCGGTGACGGCTCTCACGGTATCGCAGCACAGTCCATCGGCGGCGGCGGCGGTAATGGCGGTTGGTCGGCGACCGGCAATATCACGGCCGGCGGTACGGGCGGTGTTGGCGTTGGCGTATCCATCGGTGGCGGTGGTGGCGCCGGGTCCTATTCCGGTGTCGTAACGGTCACCCAGACCGAGCACGTCATCACACAGGGCACCGAATCTCACGGTATCCTGGCGCAGTCCATCGGTGGCGGCGGCGGTAATGGCGGTTTTGCCATCGCAGCCGGTGCCGGTTTCGGCGGCACGGTCGGCGGTTCGGTCAATGTCGCCCTGGGCGGTTCTGGCGCCATTGGTGGCGATGCCAACCACGTTTACGTAACCGCTGAGGATGTCGGCACGAACGGCGACGGATCAGTTGGTGTCCTCGCGCAGTCCATCGGTGGCGGCGGCGGTAATGGCGGTTTCTCCATTGCAGCTGGCGTTGGCGGTGGCGGCACAGTAGGTGGCGCGGTGAATGTCAGCATTGGCGGTGGCGCCGGTGATGGCGGTGTCGCGCGCAATGTCACTGTTGTTGTCGAAGATGTTGTCACCATGGGTGATGACGCCATCGGCGTTCTGGCCCAGTCGCTCGGCGGCGGTGGCGGTAATGGCGGCTTCTCCATCGCTGCTGGCGCGGGTGCCGGCGGCACGGTCGGTGGCGGGCTTGGCGTTTCCATCGGCGGCGGCGCCGGTGATGGCGGTTCGGCGGGTGATGTCACGGTCACGACCGATGCGGTCACGACAATGGGTGACGGCTCTCACGGTATTTCCGCCCAATCGATCGGCGGTGGCGGCGGTAATGGCGGCATGTCCATTGCCGGTGGCCTCAGCTTTGGCCAGCAGGCCGCAAGCATCGGTGTCAGCATTGGTGGCGCCGGCGGTACCGGCGACACGCCGGGCGTCGTCCGCGTGACCAGCAATGAACAGGTCGCAACCATGGGCGATGACGCCCACGGCATCCTGGCGCAGTCCATCGGTGGCGGCGGTGGTGATGGCGGTTTGGCCATCTCCGGTTCCATCACGGCGGGCAGCTCCAACGCGATGGGTATCAATTTCGCCCTGGGTGGCGCTGGCGGTGGCGGTGCCAACGGCAATGACGTCTATGTCACGACTGAAGACGTTGTTTACACCGAGGGGGACCGGTCTCACGGTATCCTGGCCCAGTCTATCGGCGGCGGCGGCGGTAATGGTGGCATGTCCATCACCGGCTCGATCACCCTGGCGGGTTCCAATGGCGGTTCGATTGGTGTGTCCATCGGCGGCGGCGCAGGCGCGGCAAGCGATGCCGGTAATGTCACCACGCTGTCCAACGCTGCGGTCATGACGCTCGGTGACGAGTCGACGGGTATCTTTGCCCAGTCGATTGGTGGCGGCGGCGGTAATGGCGGCGCCTCGATCTCCGGTTCCATCAATGGCACCGGGTCCAACTCAATCGGTCTGGACCTGTCCTTTGGCGCCAGTGGCGCAATCGGCGGCAATGCTGGTTCAGTCTCGCTGACGTCAACAGATTGGGTCTCCACGAGCGGCGATCGCTCGCACGGCATGTTTGCTCAATCCGTCGGTGGCGGCGGTGGTGCGGGTGGTTTCTCCATCTCCGGCAATGTCAACGCATCGGGCTCCCGCTCGCTTGGCGGAGCGCTGGCACTGGGTGGTGATGGCGGCAATGGCGGCAATGCCGGTGCTGTAACGCTGTCTAATTCCGGCGATTTCGTCACGACGGGTGGTGATGCTGCCCATGCCATCTTTGCGCAATCGCTGGGAGGCGGCGGCGGCGATGCCGGATTTGCAGTCTCCGGATCAGCAACTTTTGCAGGCACGACCACCTCATTTGCTGTGCCCTACTCCATCGGCGGCAGCAGTTCTGATGGCGGTGACGGCTCAACCGTTGGCGTCACCAACAGCTCGCTTCTGGTAACCAGTGGCGATGCAGCGATGGGCATTCTGGCCCAGTCGATCGGCGGCGGCGGTGGCAATGGCGCCTTCTCGGCGACCGGCAGCCTGGGTGTCGGATCCAATGGTGTGGCCGCATCCTTCGGTATTGGTGGCCAGGACGGTGGTTCTGGCGGCGTCGCCGGTGCGGTGACGGTGAACAATACCGGTGAAATCCTGACGTCCGGCGATTCAGCGATAGCGCTCGCAGCGCAGTCGATCGGTGGCGGCGGCGGTAACGGCCATTTTGGTCTCAGTGTAGGCCTTGCCGCAGGCACCTCGTCCTTCCCGGCGATTGGTTTTGCCATGGGTGGTGATGGCGGTACCGGTGGTGCCGCATCGACTGTGAATGTCACCAATTCGGCGATCATCAATACCGGCGGCAACAGTGCCCACGGCATCTTCGCCCAGTCTGTCGGTGGCGGCGGTGGTAATGGCGGCTGGGCCGGCGCGGTGGCGCTGTCCGGTGGCACGAATGCCTATGCCGCATCTGTCGCCATGGGTGGCGATGGAGGCAGCGGCGGCACCTCGGCTGGCGTAACGGTTGGCAATACGGCCGGTATCGCAACGCTCGGTGACAATGCGCATGGTATCCTGGCGCAGTCCGTCGGCGGTGGTGGCGGTAATGGCGGCTTCTCCTTCGCCGCATCCGGTTCGGCCGGCTCGACCGCAGGATCGCTTGCCCTGAGCATGGGTGGTGATGCCGGCAGCGGAAACAATGCGGGCACGGTCGACGTCACCAACACGGCGACGATCACGACGACCGGTGTCAATGCGTCTGGCGTGGTCGCGCAGTCCGTTGGCGGCGGTGGCGGTAACGGCGGTTTCTCCGTCTCCGGTGCGATTTCCGTGGGCTCGACTGCGAACGCAGCGTCTGTCTCGCTTGGTGGCGATGGCGGTACGGGAGGTCTCGGAAACAACGTCACCGTGACCAATTCCGGCGCCATTGGCACCACCGCGAATGGCGGTGTTGGCATTCTGGCCCAGTCTGTTGGTGGCGGTGGCGGTGCTGGCGGCTTCTCGCTTTCCGGCTCCGCAGCGGTCGCCGGTTCCAGCAGCCCGCTTTCAGCCTCTGTCTCGCTGGGCGGCAATGGTGGCGATGGCGCAACCAGTGGCACGGTCACTGTAGCGAACTCCAATATCATCATGACCGAGGGCGACCAGGCCCAGGGCATTCTGGCCCAGTCCGTCGCGGGCGGCGGTGGTCGTGGCGGATGGTCGGGTTCGCTGGCCTTTGCTATCGGCAATTCGACCACGACGGCCTCTGTCAGCCTCGGCGGTGACGGCGGCAGCGGTAATGACGCGGGTGCGGTCTCGGTCACCAATTCGGCCATGATCTCGACCGTGGGCAATGACTCCACCGGTATCCAGGCTCAGTCTGTTGGCGGCGGCGGCGGTACGGGCGGCTTCTCCCTGTCCGGGTCCGGCGGTGGCGCAAGCCAGTCTGCCAATACGGCCAGCGTATCCATTGGTGGTACGGGTGGCGGCGCAGGTAATGCCGACGCTGTAACGATCGCGTCCACTGAAGCTGTGGTGACACAGGGCGACCGGTCGCACGGCCTCTTTGGTCAATCCGTCGGCGGCGGCGGTGGTAATGGCGGCTGGTCCGGCAATCTGGCTGCGGCCTATTCCGGCTCCACGAGCCGTTCGATCGGTGTCTCGCTGGGCGGATCCGGTGGCGGTGGCGGCGATGCCGGCAATGTCTCCGTATCGCAGCAGGTCGGCGTATCGACCCAGGGCGATGCCGCGCATGGTATTTTCGCACAGTCGCTGGGCGGCGGTGGTGGCAATGGCGGCTCCTCGGTCGCCGGTTCGCTGACGGGCGGTTCCGGCAGCACATCGCTGAATGTGTCGCTGGGTGGTTCCGGCGGAACGGCCGGTCAGGCCGGCACGGCCAGCATCACCTCGCAGGGAACTGTCACGACGGCCGGTGCGGGCTCTCACGGCCTGTTCGCCCAGTCCATCGGTGGCGGCGGCGGTAATGGCGGCTTCTCAGGAACGTTCTCAGGTGCGCTGACCTCGTCCCAGACGACCTCGCTCGGTGTCGCCATTGGCGGCAGCGGTGCGGGTGGCGGCGACGGCAACAGCGTCTCGATCTCCTCGACGACGGATATCGGCACCGTAGGCGACGCCTCCCACGGCATTTTCGCGCAGTCCATCGGCGGCGGCGGCGGTAATGGCGGCTCGACCTTCTCCGGTTCGTTCTCGCTGTCCAACTCCAACTCGCTCAACGTCTCCATCGGGGGCAGCGGCGGTATCGGTGGTTCTGGTGGTTCGGTCACGGTCAGCCAGTCCGGTGTGATCACGACCTCGGGCGCGGCCGCTTACGGAGTGTTCGCAGAATCCGTTGGCGGTGGCGGCGGACAAGGCGGCTATGCCGGCAATCTGTCCCTGACGGGCTCCAACTCCAACACGCTGGACCTGTCCATCGGTGGTGATGCCGGTGACGGCAGCACTGGAGGTGCGGTCTCTGTCACGGCGGACGGTGTTGTCCAGACGACGGGCGAGGCCTCGCACGCGATCTTCGCTCAGTCGATCGGTGGTGGCGGCGGCCAGGGCGGCATGGTTGGTGTCGATGAAGACACGTTCGGCGCCTTCCTGACCGGTTCTACTTCCGGCAGCGCGGGGACCAATTCCAACAGCCTCAACGTCTCTATCGGCGGCTCGGGCGGTGCTGGAAACTCCGGTGGCTCGGTGACCGTCAACACGGATGCGACCATCCTGACCCTCGGTGACCAGGCGGTTGGTGTGTACGCCCAGTCCATCGGTGGCGGCGGCGGTGATGGTGGTGTCGGCTTTGCCACGTCCGGTTCCTTCGGCAAGGGCAATAACGGCAATTACGCGATCGGCATTGGCGGATCTGGTGGTACGGGCAGTGTCGGCGGATCGGTCGACGTGACCAATACCGGCACGATCGTCACGCTGGGTGGCGCAGCACACGGTGTCTTCGCCCAGTCTGTCGGCGGCGGCGGTGGCCGTGGCGGTGATGCCGGCGGTTTCGTAACCTCCTACAATTCCACTGACGGCGCCGGAACGCGTGATACCCAGGTCTCAGTCTCCATGGGCGGATCTGGCGGCACCGGTGGCGATGGCGGTGCAGTGACCGTCGATAACCAGGGCTCAATCGGCGTCGGCGGCGAAATGTCGAACGGTATCTTCGCCCAGTCCGTCGGTGGCGGTGGTGGTGAAGGCGGGCTGGTGTCCCAGTCCGGCGAGCTGGTCAAAACCTGGCTTGGCTTCATCTCCAACGATGAAAACCGCGCAGCGTCGATCAATATCGGTGGTTCCGGTGGCGCAGCGGGTGATGGCGGCAATGTTGTCGTCACCAATAGCGGCGTGATCCTCGCGGATAATGCACGCAGCGGCTACGGCATCTTCGCCCAGTCCGTTGGTGGCGGCGGTGGTGTCGGCGGTTCCGGCCTGGCTGGCAATGTCGCGGTTGGTGGTGCTGGCGGTGCAGCCGGTGACGGTGGCAATGTCACCATCGACAATAGCGGTTCGGTGACCACTTACGGATCCAATGCACACGGTATCTTCGCCCAGTCCATCGGTGGTGGCGGCGGCGTTGGTGGTGCAACCGATTATGATGACAGCAATGACAGCCGGACGGCTCTTGGCGCTGCAATCCAGTCGGCGGCAGACCTGACCGAATTCTACCAGTTGCTCGACAGTTTCGAGAACCCGTCCCTGACGCTGAATATCGGTGGCCGGGGTGGCGCAGCCGGTGATGGTGGCGATATCAACATCACCAATTCCGGCTCGATCTACACCACCGGTGACGGTGCTCACGGCATCATGGCGCAGTCGATCGGCGGCGGTGGCGGTGTCGGTGGTGCCGGTTCTGTCGGTGCCTGGGGCGATGTGACGATTTCCGGTATCGGCGGCTCGGCCGGCGATGGCGGTGATATCAACATCACCCATGTCGGCGATATCACCACGGAAGGCTTCGGTGCCTACGGTATCTTTGCACAATCCATCGGTGGTGGTGGCGGCGCAGCCGGGGACTACTCCTTCGGCTTTGGCACCTACACGACCAATGTCGGCCTGAACCCGTTCTCTGGCGGCGATGGCGATGGCGGTGACATCACGATCCGTACCAACGGCAATATCAATATCCGTGGCTTTGGCGCGACGGGCATCTTTGCCCAGTCCGTTGGCGGCGGTGGTGGTCTGCTGGGTAATTTCGGCTCGCAGCTGGGATCCCTCGGCAGCTTCCTCGGTGCCGGTACGGCGGGTGAAGTGAACATCATCCACTCCGGTGATGTGATCGTTCCGGACGTCAATGCGGTGGCTGTGCTGCTGCAGTCGGATGCACGTGACGGCACGGATGACATGAGCATCACCCTGGATAGCCATATCCGCGGTGGTTCCCTGTTCGGCCTGGGCGTCTTCTTCGACGGCGGAGCGAATAACGTCCTCAACACGTCCGGTACCTTGTCTGCTGTGTCAGGCCAGGCGATCACTACGACGACCGGCAATGATACGGCGAACAATACGGGCTGGGTCGTCGGCAATATCGATATGGGTTCGGGGCTGAATGCCTTTAACAACCAGATCGGTTCAACCTATATGGCCTTCAGCACGATTGATCTGGGTGGCCCACAGCCGATGACGCCGCAAGAGCCGGTCACCCTGGTGACCAGTGACAAGGGCCTCGTTCAGGTTCAGGACACGGCAGCGGCCCCGGCGAGCACCGGTGGAGCTGTGAGCGTCCAGGTCCAGGATGCTGCTCCGGTCACGGCCCTTGAGGGCGGCAAGCCGACCTTCCAGGTTCAGGACACTGGCCTACCGGCACAGGTGGTCTCGACCGACATCATGACGGACGGCAAGGGCTCGGTTCCGGTTCAGGACCTCGAACTACCGGTTCAGGCCGGTCTGTCCGGCAAGGGCTCGGCTCCGGTGCAGGATCTCATCCCGATGGGTGCGTCTGCTGAAACCTTCGCAGTTCCGGTCCAGCGTGACCTCACGGCCAATATGCCGGCGATTTCCGGTGGCACCTTTACCAATGAGGGACGCTTCCTGATGGGTCTGGCGGCAACAACCCGCCCGATCGATCTGCGCGCCGGCGAGGAGTTCTACAATCTCGATGCCGATGGCGATCCGCTCTACAACATCTTCTATGGTGCTCGGGTGGTGAACCAGGTGGCGCTGAACGGTGACTATGTCCAGACGGCCGATGGCTATCTGAACTTCGATGTTGCCTTTGGCCCGTACGACTATGACCTGGTGACCATCACCGGCGACACCACGGTCGACGGCACCGGTGATGCGACCTTCATCTGGTTGTCAGACAATCGTGACCTGCCGCTGTTCACCTCGGAGAACGGTACGGCCACGGATAATGGTCTGGACATTACAGACACGCTCGCTGTTGATTTCGGCATCCGGGCTCAGGCTGGCGACATCCTGCTTACGATCGATACTGATTTTGGCGGTGTGGATGGCCTGAACCGCAATGAGAGCGCTCTGGGTGGTCACATGGACTCCAACCTGGACGTCGGCGGTGCGGAAGGCACGGGTCGTCTCCTGGCATGGCTCGGCAATCTGCAGGATCCGGATCTGTACAAGTACATCATGACGGAACTGAACCCGGAGCCGCATGTCGCGGTGCTCCAGGGCCTGACCAATACCAGCCTGTCCTTCTCTGACGATCTCATCAATTGCGGTACCCCGTCCTCGATGCGTTCAGATGATGAGTGCAACTGGTCACGCATGGATGTGGGTACCGCGGATCGCGATCGTTCCTTTGAGCGCTTCTCGACCCAGGCGGACACCTTCTCTGTCCGTGCCGGTTTCCAGCGTCCGATCAATGACACCTGGAATGCGGGTGCGGCGATCGGTTACGAGACGATCAACTTCCACGACATTGATGGTTCGCGTGCGGGCACCAATGGCGAGGGCGTGACGGTCGGTGCCACGGTCAATCGCGACTTCCAGGGTGGCGGTATCTTCGCGGCGACCCTGACCGGTGGCTGGATGAAGTATGAGACGGTTCGCATGATCAACGTCTTCGAGCCTCAGATTGCCGAAAGCGAGCCTGAGGCGGGTTATCTCGATCTGCGGGTCCGTTCGGGTCTTATGACGGAGTTCGACAACGGCTTCTATCTGTTGCCGCGTGCCGACCTCAGCTTCACCAACCTGATCCACAATGGTTTCAACGAGACCGGCGCGGATGGCATCGGCATGCGGTCCGGTGGCGATAGTGACTGGATGATCATCGGTAGCCCTGCCCTTGAAATGGGTTGGTCCCGTGAGTTCGAAGATGGTCGCGAATTCATCGCCAGCGCGACATTCGGTGGACGTTGGCATTCTGATGATTATCTCGGATTGCCGATGAGCTTTGTTGAGGCCCCGGCGGGCGTCATCCCGGCTCAGATCGAAACCCAGATCGATCAAGAAATGTACACGTTCGATGCTGGCTTCGAGTTCATCCAGGGTGACCGGATGAACCTCTCCTTCGGCTATCGCGGCGAATATGGTGAAACGACCGAGAACCACCAGGCGGGCTTCCAGCTCGGTATACGGTTCTAGGTCTCCGACCTGATCTGAAAAGAAGGGGCGGGAGATTGGATCTCCCGCCCCTTTTTTGTTTGTGTGCAGGTGAGTGCTCTCGATTAGTTCTCACTCGTGTTTTCAATCGCAAGCAGAGCCTCTGCCATGCGCCGATCGAGAACATACGGTGTGCGCCAGCCACAATTCCAGCCGCCCGGGTCCTGAGCCAGTCGCACGGCCAGCTCCGCCGCAGGTTCCCAGACCTCTGGTTCGCGCGGTGTGTAAATCTCGGCCATGATACAGGCGGCACCATCATGTCGCGGGTTCAAGGATGTCACGATATAGGAGGTCAAATCCTGGCTGGTATAGGCATGAACTGTCGCGACCGGGGTCCGATCCCGATAGACCCATGTTATCGGTCCTGAGAAGCCCGCACTGTAATCCGACCAGAAATTCTGAGGCGTCAGCTGCTCGCTTCTGCCGCCATTCTCATGGGAATAGATGACCGAAGCACCATGTTCCGCGATCAGAATGGTGATGCTCCAGCCGTCCCGGGGCGGACAGTCGATGCGCGTTAAGTGTGTGCCATCATCGTATTCAGTTCCCCGTTCAATGCGACGCCTTTCACAGGTGGATGGCGCGACTTCCACGGTTGTCGTGGGGGTGTCGGCGGTTGTGGTCAGTGCGCTGCCGATCAGCGCGGAGATCAGAATCATTGTCTCGTCCATCTGCCGGACTGATCCGGCGTAAAGGCCGCGTGTCGAGTGCCCTGTATCCAGGCTCCCGTGCGTCAGATCACCCCCTTGCCGCAGGGCAGCAAAGGGGGTGTGGTTGCTGATGTGGTTTTAGTTGCTCTCGATGCCCACAAGCGGTGTGAAATGCTCGGCGCTGAAGCTGTAGGCGGGCGAGGCAACGCCTTCCCGGCTGGAAGAGACGGTCAGCGAGTAGCCTGAACCGGAACATTCCCCTGGCGTTTCTGGCAGGGCGCGGTTGAACACCATCAGGGCCGTATAGTCATTCCCGGTCGTATCGATGACACCTTCGCTGCCCAGCGGCGTGACGTGAACCTGGTCACCGGTATGCGTGAGGCCGACAAGTTCCAGACTGGCATCGCTCTCGAGCGCGATGTTGTAGCGCCCGTCCATCGCCAGCTCGATATAGTTGGCGCCGGTCTGTTCCAGCCCGCCCTTGGTGGTCCAGCGGCCTTCCTCGCTCAGCGTGTGCTGCAGGCGAACCGAAGTATCGAAATGCGGGGCCAGATCATAATCACGGGCAAAGTTTTGGGCGCGCCACCGCAGGACCGCATCAAGAAGCGTCGTGTCGGCCGCTTCTAGCGCGGCGGACATGGTTTCGAACCCATCCATGTCGACGGTATTTTCCCAGAACCGAACGATCATGTTTTCCCCGTGCACGTCAGCAATGGACTGCAGTAGCGTCCACTGAGCGTAGTCATAGCCTTCCTCGTTGGTCGTCCAGCAGATTTCCGGTGCTTCATAATCGGTCGCGACGTAATCCGTGGCATCCTGGTCGGAGCCAACGGTGACGGTTTCAATCCAGGATGCAGTGGACTCATAGAGCCAGCCGAGTGCTTCTTCGGAATCATAGCCAAACTGGATTACATGGTTGAATTCATGCGTCGCCGTCGCGCGCATGAGGCTGAACGCTGACGCCTCCTTGCCGAGGCCTCGGAAATCGTTCTCGATCTGCAGGATCGCACGGGCCGCGGTGTTTTCGTGTGTGTTGGTATTGGGATTGTCGAACGTGACCTGAACCGGATAGGCCACGCCCAGCGCGCCATCGGCGTCCGCGATGAAAGCGCGATACATGCCATCATCATCACGGACCGGTTCCGCCCAACCCATGCGGTCGACCTGAATGCTGAGAACTTCCTGCAGGGTATCAGCGACCTGAACAGCATAGGCTTCCGACGACGCATCCACACCGTCGAGCGTGTAATGGACGATGAAATCATCTGTTGTGATGGTGCGGGTTTCGCCGCTCAGCGTGACAACACGGTCCAGCAGGTCCTGAAGCAATTGCACCACGGACGGATCGACATTGAGAATGTTGAGCTGGAACTCGCCGGAGCTGTCGCCGCTGCGATAACGCTCCATTGAAACCGTATAGGTGCCGGCCTCAGGTGCCGTGAAGGCAACCGCGGAATTGAGCGAACCGTCACCGCGGTCATCATTCAGGGCCACTGGATTGCCTTGCGGGTTCACCAGGCGGAGTACGGTGTCGAGATCACCGCTCACGGTTTCAGCGACCGCGTAGATCGTCTGGCCAGCATCGAGCTGGACCGGATAGCTGTGTGTCTGGTTTTCGCTGTCGATATAGCCGGTATGAGCCTCGAGCAGTTCACCCTCAATGGTCGAGAAATCGAACGGAACCGTTGCATGGGGGTCTGTCGCCACGGACAGGATGACATCGCCGGACCCCGTATTGTTGAATGTGCCGAGCTCGACCTCGACCTGCATGTCGGTGTCGGCCTGGAACACGATCTGGGAATTCAGCGACCCGTCCCCGCGATCATCATTCGTCGAGATGATCTCGCCATTTTGGGCGTAGAGCGTCAGCGTCGTGTCCAGCTCTTCGGTCAGGGCGTAGGTGGTCGCAACAAGGGTGTCCTCAGCGGCGAGCTCGACGGGTACACGGGAATTGGCGCCGCTTCCAAGGGTGAGCATCTGTTCGGAGATAATGGTGGCGTCGCCGGACAGGCCAAGTTCAACACCTTCAGTGACTTCCAGCTCGAAGGAACCTGTCGCGCCGCCATAACCGCTGACCACAGCCGTGAAATCACCCGTGGAGCGCGGCATGAAAATGATTTGGGACTGAAGGATGCCCGGCTGCATGTCGTCATTGTCTGCGAGCGGCTTTCCGTCCGGCCCCAACAAGCGGAGCATGGTGTCGTAATTCTCTTCCGATGTCGTCGTCAGCGTGACGAGCTGCCCCTCCTGCAACGGGATGGTGAATTCCAGATTGCCGCCTTCTTCGGTGATCGTGCCCGCGAGGTTTGCGTCCTCTGCAGGCTGCGCACAGGCGCTGCCGGCAATGAGGGCGAACATGGAGGTGAGAACTGTGTGACGCATGCGATTTTCCCCTGTGCTGCGGCCGGAGAAACCGGGCACCAACTCTGTCTCGTTTAGACGCTCGGGCCTTCGACAACAAGTCGTTAGAGGAAGAAACCAGATCCGTGTTGCCCGGCATGCATTACGGGCGTGCCGAACCCGCGAGCCTGACCGAGTTTCCAAATCCTCAACGCGCCGTTTCCGAAAAATTCAGCCTGTCTTGCTAGCGTTCGGATATGGCGATGACCTTGTCAGGAGACAAAGAGCTCCGGCCCATCGTCATTTGTGGATACAGAAAGTGTGGGGAGCCAAGAAATGGCGACTATCAATACCAATGCGGGTGCCATGGTGGCACTACAGAATCTCAATTCCACCAACCGTGACATTGAGCAGGTTCAATCTCGCATCAACACGGGTCTCGCGGTCGCATCCGCCAAGGACAATGGTGGTGTCTACGCTATCGCCCAGAAAATGCGTGCAGACGTAAGAGGTTACGAGGCTGTCGGCAATTCGCTCGACCTGGCCGCATCAACCGTCGACGTTGCACTGGCAGCGGGCGAGGCAGTCTCTGACATTCTTGTCGAGATGAAAGAGAAAGCCCTGGCTGCGTCCGACGCCTCGTTGGACAGCGCCTCGCGCACGGCCCTGAACGAGGACTTCAAGGCCCTGCGTGACCAGGTTGGCAAGATCGTATCGAATGCCTCCTTCAACGGCACCAACATGATCAACAACTCGGTGACCTCGATCTCGGCCCTGGCCAATGCATCTGGTTCCTCCACGATTTCAGTCCAGGACGAGAACCTCTCCCTGGGTGGCGGCGTTGTGACGCTGTCGGCGACGGCATCGTTTGAGTCTGCCGGTGCCGCGAGCACGATCGCCGGTACGATCTCGACCTCGATCAACAATCTGAACTCGTCCCTTGCGCGTCTCGGTACGGCGTCCAAGTCCCTGGGCATTCACAAGGACTTCGTCGGCAAGCTGTCGGACTCCCTGGAAAAGGGTATCGGCAATCTGGTCGATGCGGACCTGGCCAAGGAGAGCGCGCGCCTGCAGTCATTGCAGGTGAAGCAACAGCTGGGCGTTCAGGCCCTGTCGATTGCCAATAGTGCGCCGTCGACCATCCTGGGTTATTTCCGCTAAGGCCTTAGAGGAAAACCAGATGTGAGAAGGGCCTGAGCCGGCGACGGTTCAGGCCCTTTTCATATGGCATCAGGACCAGATTTCGCGATAGAGCGCGACCATGTCGGCCCGGCTGGGCTGGCGCGGATTGTTGGCTGGCGAACCGGACGCCTCGGCTTGTTCCGCCATTGTTTCCAGAATCTGGTGATATCTCCCCTCGTCCAGGCCGTATTCCGACATGGACGGGACGCAAAGGTCCGCATTCAGGGCGCTCAGGGCGTCAACCAGCTGATCACAGGCGCTTTGATCGCTGGCGTCCGCTTCGGCGATGCCCATAACGCGCGCGCAGTCTGCGTACCGCCCGGGGGCTCCGGAAATTGACCAGCGTGTGATGGCCGGCAGCAGCATGGCGTTTGAGAGACCGTGCGGGACATGGAAGAAGGCGCCGATGGGGCGGCTCATCCCGTGAACAAGCGCAACGGACGCATTGGAGAAGGCCATTCCGGCCAGCATCGCTCCGGTCATCATGGCCTCGCGCGCCGTGTGATTGTCCGGTTCGTGGAAGGCCGTCCGGATATGTTTTGCGATCAGTCGCATCGCACCCAGCGCCTGCTGGTCTGAAAAGGCATTGGCCTTGCGGCTGACATAGGCCTCGATCGCATGCGTCAGGGAGTCGATACCGGTATCGGCCGTTGTTCGGGGCGGCACGGTCAGGGTCAGCTCATAGTCGACAATTGCAGCGGCTGGCATCAGGCCAGGCCCCATGCACAGCATCTTCTCGTCGGTCGTTCCATCGGTGATGACCGTGACCCGCGTGACTTCCGAGCCGGTCCCGGCCGTCGTGGGGATGGCGATCACGGGCGGACCGCGCCGGCTGATGATGTGCGGCACCTTCAGGGCGCCCATCGGCTGGTTATAGGCCAGCCGTGCGCTCATCGCCTTGGCCGTGTCGATGGCGCTGCCGCCACCCAGCGCCACCAACCCATCATAGGCATCGTCGGAGAAGGCCTCGAGGCCGGCGTCGACACAAGCGATGGTCGGCTCCGGTACCGTGTCCAGGAATGCGCGGGAGGTGAGGTTGGCGGTGTGTAGAACGTCCTGCACACGCGCCAGATAGCCCAGCTCTTCCATCACCCGATCGGTGATGATGAGGACATTTCGACATCCCGCCCGCACCAGCGCGTCCGGCAGTTCAGCCAGCGCGCCGCCGCCCAGACGCAAATCCGGGGTCAGGTCGATGCGAGCGGGCGCCACGTATCAGCTCTCCATCACGAATTTCAGACCCGCATGCTCCTGCAGGCGGGTGATCAGGGCATCGCCCATCGCCGGGGCCGGGGTGTAGACACCTCCCGCAGTCTGCGCGCGGTCGACGTTCTGGACCAGGCAGAGCGCGGCTTCGGCAATCATCTTGGACGTGGAGCCATAGCCCGGGTCCTTGTCACCGCTGACACCCGCGGTCAGGCGGGTGCCATCCGATGTCACGCCAGTGAACATGGCGTCGTAAAAGCCCGTTTCCCGCTCTTCCTTGCTGGGGCCTTCGCCGGGCTTGGGCGGGTTTTCCGCCATCGACTTGTCGTTGGCGATCATGTTGGCGAATTGCTCACCCTGCTCACCCGGACCGGTCGAGAACATCTCGTCATAGACAAAGTCCTCGCCATAACGATGTCCCAGCAGGGCATTGGAGCGGTGGACATTCTTGGTGTTGATCGACGCCATGATGAAGGGTGCGGACCAGGTGTTCAGGTCGTCCTCGAAGATCACCTTGCTGCCAGAGGGCTGACGCGGACCGTCAAAACCGGGGACCAGGCTGAATGGATCGCGCAGGCGGTTGATTACCTCCGGTTCCTTGGCCGCGCGCGCCATGGTCTGGGCGAAGCTGGCGGCGGTTCCGCCGGAGAAAGTGCCCTTCATCTTGCGCACACGGCCCTTGATGCGGGCCAGCGGCGCGCCGGTCTGGTCGATGGCGTGGGATTGCAGAAAGTAGACGCCCAGGTCGAACGGGATCGAGTCGAAGCCGCAGGACAGTACAATCCGGGCACCGCTGTCTCGGGCCGGTGCATCATAGGCCGCTATGATGTCGTGCATCCAGGCCGGCTCGCCGCACAGGTCGACATAATCCGTGCCTGCGTCGACACAGGCCTTGACCAGCGCCTCGCCATACAGCTGGTAGGGGCCGACCGTGGTGATCACAGCAGCGGTCTGCTCGGCCATCGCCGCCAGCGAGGCGGGGTCGGAACTGTCAGCGGCGATCAGGGGCGTGTCGGCTGGCGCGCCGATCTCGTCACGGACCGAAGCCAGCTTGTCCAGCGAGCGTCCGGCCATTGCCCAGCGCACGGCGGACCCATATTCGGCCGCAAGATATTCCGCGACAAGGCGACCGGTGAATCCGGTGGCGCCGAAGATTACGACATCATAGGTGCGCTTGGTCATGTTCTGTCCTGACTTTTGGGAGGTGGGCGAAGCCCATCGGAGACAGCAAATTGGGGTCTTCGGAGCCACAAGTCGAGGCTTGATCGCGTTCGGCCTGCGACACAAAGCGGTCGACAGGCACCGGGCAGCCGCGCATAGTCTGTGCAAACGGTAAGCTTTCCAGAGACCATGACAGTAAAATTCTTGATTGCCCTTGCCCCGGTCGCGCTTGCGTCGGCGGCTTTCGCCCAGGACGACAACTCCGCTCTTGCTCCGCTGTTTGCGTGCCAGTCCATCACGGACGCATCCGAGCGACTGGCCTGCGCCGACGCCGCGATTTCAGGTCTGCGAACGGCGACAGAGAGCGGCGCAGTCGTGGTCGTCAATCGCCAGCAGATCGAGGCGGCGGAGCAGCAATCCTATGGTCGTGATGGCGGTGGCTTCAGCCTCGCCGATGTGCCGAGCATCTCCCTGCCCAGTCTGACATCGGAATCCGAGGATCTCGCCGATGCCTCGACCAGCACCAATGCCAATGTGGTGCGTGACGAGGAAGGCCAGATCAACCGCATTGAAAACCTGCCCGTGGCCAGTCTGCGCACCAATCGCCGCGGCCGCTTTGTCATCGAGCTGGAAAACGGCCAGGTCTGGGTGCAAACGGATTCCTCGCGTATCTGGATCCCGCCGAGTGTCCGCAACGGCCCGATGAGTGTGACGGTCGAAAACGCCGCGCTGGGCTCCCACCGCATGCAGATCATCGGCACCAACCGCTGGTTCCGCGCCCGCCGTGAGGACTAATTTCCCGCACCACTCTCGACAGTTGATGAGAGGCCTCTCATAGCTTGATCATGCCGTTTGGAAGCGTGTTGTGAGCCTCGTTCATGACGACCACAAAGCGTGTGATTCCATCCCCCTCGACGGGCGGGGACCGATGCAAAAGCACGTGATCAGACGATTGAGACCAGACCTTGCCTCTCAAAATCACGGGCATGCCTGTTGCTATGCGATTTGAGTGTGTGGGTTGTTCGCGGTCATGGCGGACGAATGCGTATTCTGTGCCGGGGCCCTTATAGGTGCAGATCAGGCGCGCTTTGACGACATCCTTGTGAAATCGTCGGCAGGCATCATCACGAACCGGTTCCACACGGACGAGAAGTCGCGATGCTTCCAGCAATTCCGCCATTGTGAAAGCGAGATCGCTTATATCGCTGACGAGCCAGTTCCGAACGTTAGTCGTCAGTCCGCGCCAATCATCGAGAATGTTGCGGACATGCGATTCCACATCGCTGGGCTTGGAACAAAAGCGAACGGGTTGGGCATGCTCAATATCCCACTGACGAAGGGCATGCGTGACCTGGCTTGGTATGTCGCGGTTCCAGATCACGCCCTCTACCCCGTCATTGCGCAGCAGGAAGATCTGCTCTCTCACCCCAGTCTCGAGCAGGGGTGTTGCAGGGGCAATGCGGCGGGTGAGCTGCATATCTATTCCGCGGCTTCGGTGCGCTGCCAGACCGGGAATGGGTCATTCATGTCCGGAACCTGGCTCGTTGAATAGGACTGGACCTCGGGTATCAAGGCGGCGTCCAACTTCGCTTTCAATGCCGCCCAATCAATTCCGGAACCGATGAAAACCAGTTCCTGTCTTCGGTCTCCGAAGGGCTCTTGCCAGTGGTTCGCGAGGTATTCCTCCACGCCTGCCCCTTGTGGCCAGTTCTCGCGAGGGACGCTGGCCCACCACGTTCCGATGGGTTCGACACTCGAGAGCGCGCCGGCAAGGGAGAATTCCGCGACCCAACCGGGGCGGGTCGCCAGCCAGAAATGCCCCTTGGCTCGAATGACGCCGGGCAAGGGGCCATTCAGAACAGCGTGCAGTCGCTCAGGATGAAATGGGCGCCGCGCTCGATAGACATAAGAGCTAACGCCATACTCTTCGGTTTCCGGTGTGTGGTCGGCATAGCCGTAAAGTTCCTTGGCCCACATCGGATGCTCGTGGGCTTTTTCGAAATCGAACAGACCCGTATTCAAAATGGCGCCGGTGGGCACTTGGGAATAATTGGTTTCGATTATGCGGACATCTGCATTGAGGCTGCGGATGATTTTGCGGGCTGCGTCCACCTGATCCGGTCGCGCATCATCGACCTTGTTGAGAATGATGATGTCCGCAAACTCGATCTGGTCTGTCAGCAAGTGTACCAGGGTCCGAGCATCCTCCTCGCCCAGCGACTCGCCGAGATCGTGAAGGAATTCATGGCTGGAAAAATCGCGCAGAAGGTTCACGGCATCAACAACGGTGACCATTGTATCGATGCGGGCAACATCCGAGAGGCTGTCGCCCTCTTCCGTGCGAAAATCAAACGTGGCCGCGACCGGAAGAGGTTCGGAAATGCCGGTTGATTCAATCAGCAAGTAGTCAAAGCGCTGCTCTTCCGCCAGGCGGCGCACCTCTGCCAGCAAATCATCCCTCAGTGTGCAGCAAATACAGCCATTGGACATCTCCACGAGCGTTTCATCTGTTCGGCTCAGCTCCGATCCGGCGCGAACCAGATCCGCGTCGATATTGACCTCGGACATGTCGTTCACAATCACTGCGACCCGCAATCCATCCCGATTGTTGAGGACGCGATTGAGCAATGTGGTTTTGCCAGCCCCCAGGAATCCGGACAGCACGGTTACGGGGAGGCGTGCATCAGCAGAAGAGGCCATCTGAACTATTCCTTCCATTTCGGATCTTTGGCGAGAGCGAAGTTCGATTACGTTATGATATAACGTCATTGTGAACAATACGCCGCTCGCTGTTCGGATGTGCTCAGATTCTCAGGCATAACAGGAGAAGCGGACGTGGAGGTGTTCCGGCGAGAGCGGGTCCGTTCCGTTTGATTAAGGAAAATCAACCGGTCAGAAATGTCTTCGTTCGCCTTGGCGCTAGAAGGATATCGACGCCACCTGGCTTCAAACAAGAATTTCCGCAACCGGGTTATAACTGAGGGGTCGAGCGGTCCACGCTCGGGAGACAATGAAAACGTTCAACAAGCTTCACCGTTCCGCCGTCAAAATGGCTGCAGCGAGCTCGCTGGTGCTGGCAGCGCTTACCGCGCCGGTATTCGCTCAAGAGGTCATGCAGGATGCTGTCGACGAGCAATATGTCTGGGATCTGACGCCGTTCTACACAACCTATGCTGATTGGGAGGCGGAACTCGAGCGGCTCCAGGGCGAGATTGACGGCCTCGCGGCGTTTGAAGGCCGCCTCGGTGACAATGCCGAGACCTTGCTGGCTGCCCTTGATGCGCAATCGGCCTTCTACAAGGAAGTTCTGCGTGTTTGGACCTATGCGTCAAATACGCGCTCGACCAATCTGGGTGACCCGAATGGCCAGGAGATGGTGGGTCGCGTGCAGGCCCTGTTCCAGTCTGCCAGCGCTGCACAAAGCTATATGGCACCGGAAATCGTCGCCCTGGGCGAGCGCCGCATCGAGCGTTTCATTGCGCAGGAGGATGGCCTCGACAAGCATGCGTTTGGTTTGCGCAATACGATCCGCCAGGGCGCGCACGTTCTGACGCCGGAAGCGGAACAGGTTCTTTCCCTGATGGGAACAGCCCTCTCAGCCTCACAAAACGCGCGCAACCTGTTGGCAAATGCAGAGATTGAATGGCCGACGATCACCCTCAGCGATGGAACGGAGGCTCACCTGACGCCCGCGGGCTATGGCCTTTATCGCGAGGCTCCAAACCGGGAAGATCGCGTCGCCGTCTTCGACGCATTCTGGGGGCGCTGGTCAGACTTCGAGAGCACGTTCGGCGCGACACTGAACGGCGAGGTCCAGGCGAATGTCGCGACGGCCCAGGCTCGCAATTACGACAATACGCTGCAGTACTTCCTGTCCGGCGACAACATCCCGGAAGACGTCTATCGCACGCTGGTCCAGGTCACGAATGACCGGATCGATGTCCTGCACCGCTACTTCCGCCTTCGCGCACGCATGCTCGAAATCGATGATCTGGGATATCACGATATCTATCCGGCGATGGTTGAAACGGATCTGAGCTTCCCGATCGATGAGACGCGCGAGCATGTTCTGGCGTCCATGGCGCCGCTCGGCTCGGATTATACCGAGAGCTTCGCGGAGGCTTCACTGGAACGCTGGATGCATGTCTATCCGCAGCCCGGCAAGGCATCCGGCGCCTATATGTCAGGCTCTGCCTATGATGTTCATCCGCTGATCCTGCTCAATCACCAGGACACCTATAACAGCGCCTCGACCTATGCCCACGAGTGGGGGCATGCGATGCACCAGGTGCTGACCAATGAGAATCAGCCATACGAACTCTCCGGCTTCTCCATTTTCACCACCGAGATCGCCGCGATCGCCCAGGAGTTGATGCTCCAGGAACACATGCTGGAACAGGCGCAATCCGAGGATGAACGCCTCTTCTACCTCGGTTATGCGCTGGAGCAGATGCGGGGCACGTATTTCCGCCAGGTCATGTTCTCTGAATTTGAACTGGCCATCCATGAAGCCGTCGAACGTGGTGAAGCGCTGACAGGCGCGCGCATGACTGAGATGTATGGCGAAATTCTTCGCCGGTATCACGGTCATGATGAGGGCGTGCTGGAGATCACAGAGCGCGAGATGATTGAGTGGGCCTATATCCCGCACTTCTATTTCAACTTCTATGTCTACCAGTATGCGACCTCTATTGCGGGTGCGGCCTATTTTGTGGACCAGATCGGCTCCGGCGGCGATGCAGCCCGTGACACCTATCTCGACTTCCTGAAGGCGGGCGGGTCCGATTATCCGGTGGAAATCCTGCGTGAAGCCGGGCTCGATATGACGACGGCGGATCCCTACAACGCCGTGATCGACCGCATGGACGCGGTTATGGACGAGATCGAGGCGATCCTCGACGCGCGCGAGCAATAGGTCCAATCACTTCAAGACGGGCGCTGTGGAGCAATCCATGGCGCCCGTTTTGTTTTCAGGAACGCTCATCCCGGCCCGACTGTGGTCCACGCCCGGCCCATAGCCAGCAGGCGATATTGGCGGCAGCGAGCGCCGTCAGGGCCAGGTAGAAGCCGGGTCGGGGTGCCTCGCTGGCCAGGCCGATGGGTGAGAAGACCAGGTAGAGCAGCACCACCAGCGATAACAGCGTGAAGGCGACGGGCCTCGCATGGCGCCAGGGCGTCATGTCGACCTGGTGATTGTCTTCAAGCTGCCAGGCCTGTTGGCGCGGGGCGATGCGGCCGGCCAGCAGCATGATGGCGACCTCGATGACAAACAGGATGGCGTAGATGTGCAGGAAGTGCAGCGTCACCCAGTCGGCGAGGGCGAACTGCAACAGGCCATAGGTGATGACGTGGAAGATGATCACGATTTTCGCGGCCATGGCCGGCGTGTGGCGCGCGAACAGCCCGACCAGGACAATCACGACAATGGGGATGTTGTAGAATCCGGTGAAGATCCGGATGACCTGCCACAGGCCTTCCGGCGCAAACCACAGCAGGGGCGCGACGCAGAAGGAAAACAGCGCAATGACCACGCTGGCGATCATCGCGATGCGCACGGTCTGTTGTTCACTCAGCGCGGTTTTGCGCATTGGCGCATAGATATCCAGCGTGAACATGGTCGCCGCGCTGTTGAGCAGCGAGTTGAACGAGGAAAACACGGCGCCGAACAGTACGGCCAGGAAAAAGCCCATCATCCAGACCGGGAAGACATCCCGGATCAGCGCCGGATAGGCCTGGTCGATACTGGCCAGACCCGGGCCGTAGAGGTGGAAGGCAATCACCCCCGGGATCATCATGAAAAACGGCACCAGGATCTTGAAGAAGCCGGACAGCAGGACGCCTTTCTGGCCCTCGGCCAGTGAGCGCGCGGCCAGGGTGCGCTGGATGACGTATTGGTTGGCGCACCAGTAGAACAGGTTGGCAAAGATCATCCCGGTGAAAATCGTCCCGAACGGGATGGGCGATTGTGCACCTCCGATCGCATTCAGCTTGTCGGGATGCTCGCGCAGCAGCGTGCGCAGACCGGAGAGCAGATCACCCTCACCCAGGGCGATCAGTCCCAGCACCGGGACCAGGGCGCCGACGATCAACAGGCCCATCCCGTTGAGCGTATCCGAGACGGCAACGGCCTTCAGCCCGCCGAACACGGCGTAGACGGCGCCGATACTGCCGATGACCAGGATGGTGACCACCAGGGCCTCGAACTGGCTGATGCCGAACAATTCGGGGATATCGAACAGGCGGATCACGGCGATGGAGCCGGAATAGAGGATGGAGGGAATGGTCACCAGGCCATAGCCGAGCATGAACAGGATGACCGACAGGCGCTGCACGTCCCGGTCAAAGCGACTGGCCAGGAATTCCGGCAGGGTCGTAAAGGCGCTGGCCAGGTATCGCGGCAGAAAGATCAGGGCCATGGCGATGGTCGCGAGGGCGGCGGTGACCTCCCACGCCATCGACGACATGTCGAAGCCATAGGCCGAGCCGTTCAGCCCGATCAATTGCTCGGCCGACAGATTGGTCAACAACAGCGAGCCGGCAATGAACAGGCCGCCGAGATGGCGACCGGCGAGAAAATACCCGTCGCGTGTACTGACGTCCTCGCGGGCCTGGCGGAATGACCACCACGCCACGAGCGCCATCACCACCGCACAACTGGCCAGTGCCAGCCCGATTTCGGTTATCGACACGACGTCCCCCTCTTCCGCGACCGACAGCTTATGTCGGTTCCGGGGGAAATTTGAAGGGCAGGTTGAAGGCAAACAACCGGATCACGGACACCGGCGTCGACGAACTGGCTCTTGGAGCAAAAGCAGGCCGTTGAAACAGCCTCAAGCGAGTAGCGTCTCAAAAACGGAAATGTCCCCAAATGAGTACAACTAAGGGTTGTGCGTCGCGGTTGTTCGAGTGCTTGCTTGGCATGACGTGGCGATAGGGCAGCGCAATCATTCGGCGGCGCCAGGCACCGCGTATTGAGGCGCCGGGCGTGCGAAGACACACAGCTCGGATTCCGCGACCGACAGCATTGCCTCAGGGGTTTCCATAAAGCGTCCGACCATCAACATGGCACATCCATCCCCACCCCATTGCTGGGTTGGACCATGCGCTTCCCCCCTCACGCTGACCACGCGGCTGTTCGCGAGGGTCTCGGCGGCGCGCAGCCCCCAGGCTGGAGGCGTCAGGGGATCGAACTCTCCCGCGACGATCAGGGTCGGCACTTCGGAAACCACCGGCGCAATGAACTCGGCGCCCAGCGGCGGCACATCCCAGGCGGCGCAAAGCTCTGGCCGGATCGCGGCGCTTTCATATCCGCCCAGTGCCGGCCCGGCTTGCGAACGCCGGCTCCGGTCACTGAAGGGCAAGGCCTCACGGCACCAGACCGACAGGCGCATGCCCCAGGCAAGATTGCTGGCCGCTCTCGGTCTGGACATCACACCGGCTATGCCTGGGTCGAGATTTGCAACGGCATCCATCCTGCCCGGAGCTGCGATGACATCGCGTCCCGAAGACAGGACAATCAGCGCGGCCAGGTCGGCCCCCGTCACAGGTTCGGCAAGACCTTCCATGCGGAACGGGGCACGTGTGGACGCTTCGATCCGATTGAAAAAGCGCGCTTCCAGGTCCGGATAGGCCGCCGCGCACGCCGGTTGCGCGGCACAATCTGTCGTGATCGCGCGCAGCGCAGCCTCGAAATTCACCGCACTTTCATCGTCATAAATGGCGTTGGGCGGCAAGGGTGAATCAAGCACCATGGCCCGCAGGCTCGCGCTGTGATCTCGCGCATATGACAGCGCCAGCCGGGTCCCGTACGACACCGCATAGAGATTCCAACTCTCAATCTCCAACACCTGGCGCAGATCCTCGAGATCGGCAACGCTGGCCGGGCTGTGGTAGTGCTCCACGCCTATTCCCGCTGCGGTGAGGCGGTCGCGGCACTGGCGCACGGCATCGGCGAGATCGCTGCCGGAACTCACCGCATCCCGATACTCTGGGCACATCAAGGCCGGCTGTGCACTGGCAGTTCCGCGCTGACCGAAAACGATGAAATCCCGGTCTTCCAGCCAGGGGTAGGCGCCCGGATAGGCCGCCGCCGGAAGTCCTGATGCGCCAGGTCCACCGGCGAGATAAAGGACCGGTTCGGCTCCGCGCCCCGAGCGATTGTGCACGACGGCAACAGGCAGTCTGATCTCCGGGGACCGCGGATCTGTGCGATCCTCCGCGACTACCAGCCAGCCGCGGGTCGAGGCGAAGGACGTTGGCACTTGAACCGGAAAATCCTCACCCGCCGCCACCGGCTCGAACCGGGGCAATGATCGCTGCGGTTCACTGGCAGGTTGGCACGCCGCCAAAAAGATCACGAGACACAAGGACCAGACGAACAGACGGCTCATATTCTCTCCTTGCGACTTGTCGAAAACGGCTGTGATACAGACGGGAAACGCACCGACAGGCTAGCTGATCGCCCCTGTAACTCAAGATTTCGAGCGCCGCAGGGTGCCACTCGCTAACAAAACAAGACGAAAGCTGTCACTGACTATCTGTGAGGGCAAATACTAGGATGGATGGTCGAACCGGGACACAACCATCAACGATGTCCACCAATCAGGCTGATCCCGCTCTCCGACTGCATGTGAATCGAAATTTCATAGCCAAGCAAAAAGCCAGGTTTTAGGATTCCCGTATTCCGGCAGAAGGCAATGACAGGCAGCACATGACAGCTAGCAATGGATCAGCGGCGATCACGGGCATCGGAATATTCCTGCCGGGCGCGCCCGTCAGATCGGACGAGCTGGATCAACGTCTCGGCATGCCGCGCGGCTGGCTTGAGGACAAATGCGGCGTTCAGACCCGCCATTATGCGACCGAAGCCGACAGCCAGGAAAGCATGGGCGTGGCAGCGGCCCGTGCGGCGCTTGCGGATGCGGGTATTGAACCGGATGATCTGGATCTTTTGATCTTTTGTGGTGCTGTCGGGCGACAGCCCGTGCCCGCAACCGCGCCACTGATCAAGCGGGAGCTTGGACTCTCCGCCCAGGCCTTCCCGGCCTATGACGTCAACGCGACCTGCCTGGGCACGCTGCTGGGCCTTGACCATGCCGCCATGGCGATCGCCACTGGTCGCGCCAGCACCGTGCTGGTGGTGGTCTCGGAAATGCCTTCGCAAGCCATTCCGTGGAAACAGGATCCCACAACCGCCGGGCTGTTCGGCGACGGGGCGGCAGCGCTCGTCGTCCAGGCCGGGCGGGCGGGCGATATGTGCCTGGGCCCCTTGCTGATGGAAACCCATGCCGACGGTTACGAATACTGCCAGGTCGGCTCTGGGGGTACGCGCTACAACCCGGTCACAGAGGCCGAGGCCTTCGAGGACAACGCCGTCTTCTCCATGGATGGCAGGGGTGTGTTCAAGCTCTCCTCGAGGACCTTCCCGCGTTTCTTCGAACAAGTGCTAGACAAGACCGGCTGGTCATTGGGAGAGGTCGATCTTGTCGTGCCCCACCAGGCCAGTCCGCACGCCATATCCCTGATGGTCAAGCGCTGTGGCATCCGCCCCGAACAGATCTTTGATGTCGCCAAGACCATGGGCAACCAGGTTGCAGCCTCTTTGCCCATCGCCCTGCACCAGGCGCGTCTGGCCGGGCGCATCCAGTCGGGCATGAAAATCCTGATGGCCGGCACATCGGCGGGTATCTCGCTGGGTGCCATGACCGTGACGACGTGATGATGCAGACGATCTGGGTCACCGGTGCGACCGGGTTTCTGGGCGGCCGGGTGGTCGAGGACTTGCTGGAGAGTGGCCATACGGTCATCGCCAGCGGTCGCCAGGCCCATGCCCTCGATCGGTTGCAGAAAAAGGGCGCCCGGACACTCGCCTTCGATCTTGCCGATCCGACCCCGCCTGACCTGCCGGCGGTGGACGCGGTTGTGCACTGCGCCGCGCTGTCCAGTCCCTGGGGCCGTTATGCAGACTTTCACCGTGCCAATGTCATTGGCACACGATCCGCGCTGAAGCTGGCCCGGCAGGCGGGCGCGCAACGCTTCGTCCACATCTCCACGCCCAGCGTCTATTTTCGTTTTCGCGACCAGTTGGACGTCCACGAAACACAGCCCCTGCCATCGCCGGTCAATGCCTATGCCGCCACCAAGGCCCGGGCCGAACAAGAGGTGCTGGCGCAGGAGGCGCTCGACCCGGTCATCCTGCGGCCGCGCGGGCTGTACGGGCGCGGCGACACTGCCCTGCTCCCACGCCTGATGGCGGCGGCCCGGGAACGTCCGCTGCCCCTGATGAACAAGGGTGAGACGGTCACCGATCTGACCCATGTCGACGATGTTGTTTCAGCGGTTCGCGCAGCGCTCGATCTCGCACCTGCCCCGACACAACGCCTGTTCAACATCTCGGGTGGGGAAGCCCTCAAGCTGAAATCCGTCACGGAAGAGGCGGGACGACGCGCCGGTGTCCCGGTCCGCTGGCGCCCGGTCCCCAGCTGGGCGGCGTTGACGTATGCACGCGGCCTGGAAACGATTGCTCGGATAAGTCCCGGTTACCCGGAACCGCGGATCACCGCCTATGGAGTCGGTCTGTTCGCCTACAGCCAGACGCTCGACATTTCCGCGGCGCGGGAGGTGCTGGGATGGACACCGAGGATCAACATTCAAGAGGGCCTGGGCCGCACCTTTTGCGAGGACACCGACGGATGATGCCCAGCTTCCCCGACAGCGCCACGGTGCGCGCTCCAGAGCGGTTGGTGCTTCGCGGTGGTCGCTGGACAAGCCTCGACCTGACCGTGCGTTACGGGCGTTTCGAACATCCCGAGGCGGGCACTTGCCTGATCGATACGGGTTACACCTCGCGGGTGACCCGGGGCCGGCGCTCCTTCGCCCTGCGCGTCTATAACGCACTGCTCAAGCCCGAACTGTCCGCCGATGCCCTGCCTGCAGCCTGCCCAAAGGTCGACACCATTCTGCTCAGCCACCTGCATGCCGACCATGTGTCCGGACTGCGTGATTATCCGAAGGCAAGGATCTATGCCCATGGCGGCAGTGTGGACCATTTCACCCGGGCCAGCTGGCTGCATCGCTCTACCCACGGGGTCTTCTCCGAACTGCTTCCCGATGACCTCGCAGACCGGTTGATCCGGTTCGAGGACCTGCCGATCGTCTCGGCCCCCTTGGGCCTGGGCCACGCCTACGACATCTTCGGTGATCAGAGCGTGCTGGCCGTGCCCCTGCCCGGGCACATGCTCGGACATATGGGCTTTTGCTGGCCGGTATCGGACGAGCCCATCCTCTATGCCGCCGACGCGCAATGGCTCCACCAGGCGACAGTCGAGGGCACCCTGCCACCACCACCCGCTCGTTGGATCCTGCATGACCCGCAGGCTGCGCTGGCCACCTCGGCCCGCATCGCCGGGTTCGCGCGCCAGGGCGGCCGGGTCATTTATTGCCACGATCCGGAGACCGTGTGATGGCGCGGACGTCCGCCAAAATCCTGCTGGAAACCGCCCGCACCTGGCTGCAAACCCGCTGGCGTGCATCGCGCCTGGTCACCCGCGAGGCCATCGAACAGCATCGGGAGCGACACGTCAGACGCTTCCTGGACGAGGTCGCGCCACGGGCCGAGGCCTTCCGCGACCTGGCCGGCAAGCCGCTGGAGGACTTCCCGCGCATGGACAAGGCCAGGCTGATGGCCGGATTTCATCGTTACAACCGCTTCGGGATCAGGGCCGAAGATGCCTGGGCCGCAATGGAGAACGGCAACACGCTGCATGGCTGCCATGTCGGCGCCAGCACAGGCACGAGCGGCAATCGCGGCCTCTACCTGGTCAACCCGATGGAGCGGGCACGCTGGCTGGGCGTGATGCTGGCCAAGACCGGTATCGATATCCTTCGCACCCGACAGCGTGTCGCCATCCTTCTGCCCACCAACAGCCAGCTCTATGAAACCGCCAATGAAAGCGGGCGGCTCCAGCTGGTCTTCTTTGATCTTAACGAGGGGGTTGCCGCTCACGCGGAGGCCCTGTCCAGCTTCGACCCGACCGTGCTGGTCGCCACGCCTCACGTGCTTAGCTTGCTGGCCGACATGGATATCGCGCTGAACCCCGAGGTGATCTTTTCCGGCGCGGAGGTTCTCGACCCCACGGATCGCAAGAAGATCGAAACCCGTTTCCAGCGCACCGTGCGCGAAATCTACATGGCGACCGAGGGCCTGTTCGCGGTCGCCTGTTCCCATGGCCGCCTGCATCTCACCGAGGATGTGATGGCGTTCGATTGGGACAGCCAGCCGGACCTGCCCGGCCTGCTTGCCCCGGTGATCACGGACTTCTCGCGCACATCCCAGATTATGGTGCGCTATCAGATGAATGACCTACTGCGCCTGTCCGACACACCCTGTCCCTGTGGATCAGCGCTGCAGGTGATCGACGAGATTGTCGGGCGGCGTGATGACATTTTCGATCTGCCGGGTACAGACGGCCGCACCTCGGTCACCCCGGATATCATCCGCAATGCGATCATTCGCACCAGCCCGCGCATCGAGGATTTCCGGGTCACCCAGAGCGGCGAGGCGGCGATCTATCTGACTCTGCCCGAAGCCTGTGCAGACCTGACGGGCGATGCGGCACAGGCGCTGAACACATTGTTCGCCCGGCTGGGGGCAAACGCCGACATCACCGCACATGCCGCCCCGCTGGTCAGCCCGCAGACCCGCAAGCTTCGCCGGGTTGTTCGCGAATGGCAGGGACCGGCATGAAGAAATCCGCCTGGTATCCCGTCGCTGCGACATGCGACCTGCGCGCCGGTCCCGTAAAGGCCCAGCTGTTCGGGACGCCGCTGGTCATCTGGCGAGGCGAGGACGGTTACGGCGCACTGGCCGACATCTGCCCGCACCGCGGGGCGCCGCTGTCGGAAGGGTGCGTGGACGAGGCCGCGATCGCCTGCCCCTATCATGGATGGCGCTTCGATGCAGACGGACAGTGCGTGGCGATGCCGGCCCTGGCTGATACACCACCCCGCATCCGCGCCCAGGCCTTTGCGACCGCGGAACATGACGGGCTGGTCTTCGTCCAGATGGAAGCCTCGAGGCACGACTTCGCACCGCCCCCGCCGCAACAGGACATTGCGTCTGCAACGCGCGAGGACGCAGTCACCATTCGGGCGTCTCTGGCCGACATGGCGGAGAATATACTGGATACGACCCATACTTCAGTCGTGCATGCCGGCTATCTGCGCCAGGCCGACCGGCGGCAGCTCGTCCAGCCCGAAGTGCGCTGCGGGGCGGACTGGATCGAGGTGATCTATCCGGAGAGCGCCACACCCAGCGGCCTGGTCTCCCGCCTGTTCGGGACGGAGTGTTACGAGATCACCGACCGGTTTCGCGCGCCCGGCATTGCCGAGGTGGAATACCGGCGCAACGGTCGGATCGAATTCGCCTCGCGCTTTTACCTGTCCCCTGCAGGCGAGAACGAAACCCGGATTTTTTCCAGGCTCTCCATTCGCGGAACATCGCTGCTGTCCCAGCTGAAAGTCTCCATCGTCCGGGCCATGCTGCGCCGGGTGGTGTCCGAGGACGAGGACATACTGGGCCTGGTGACCGACAATGTCGAACGCTTCGGACGCCGTCCCGGTCTCATCGCTCCGCAGGACTTCCTGCGTGCGGGCATCGACGCCATCCTGCGCGGTGAGGCGCCGGCGCGGCCCGACCACGTCCCGCAGATCTACGTGTGAGGCCGCGATGTCATTTGCCACGAGCCTGAACTTCACCTCGTCGAATGAGGATGGCCGCACCGAGCTGGCCGCGCTCGACCTGTCACCGGAGGACCGCGTGCTCTGCCTCACGGCCAGTGGCACCCGGCCGCTGGATCTCCTGTTGGGTGACCCCGCCGAAATCCTCGCCATCGACATCAACCCCGCCCAGAACCATCTGCTGAGGCTCAAAATCGCGACCTTCAAAACCCTGTCCGATGACGAATTATATGCCTATCTGGGGCTTGAGCAGACGCCAGACCGGCTGGCCCTGCATGCCCGGGTCGAAACCGCATTGTCAGAGGACACGCGCCGGTTCTGGAGCACGAGAACGGACCTTGTCCGCAAGGGCGTCTGGAATACCGGGCGCTGGGAACGGGTGCTGCGTTTCCTGGCGGGCATACTACGCCTGGTCCGGGGTCGCCGGCTCGATCAGCTTTTCGCGGCCCGGACCGTCGAGGAGCAGCATGAGATCTGGCTGGAGCATTTCGAGGATGCCTTCTGGAAATCGAGTATTCACCTGCTGTCCAGCCGCTTCTTCTGGACCCATGTCATCGGCGAGCCGGGCGGACAATTCCTGCCCGATCGCACAGAAACCACCCGCCGCCTGACCGTGGCCTTCCACAATGCCAGCAAACATTTTCTCTTCAGCCAGTCCGATTTCGCGACGCTGATCTTTCTCGGCCAGCACACATCCAGCAGCGCACTGCCTGTGCACCTGCAGCGCGCCAATCTCGCGCTCGTGCGCGACCGCCTGGATCGGATCCGGATCGCCGATATCGACCTCGCCGCTCTGGAGTCTGATCAGCACGGAAGCTTTTCGGCCTTTTCGCTGTCCGATTTCGGCTCCTACTGCACGTCTGAAGCGTATGCGGCGTGTTGGGCGGGTGTCCTGAGCACCGCCCGGCCCGGCTCGCGCTTTTGCGAACGCGTCTTCATGAACCCGCTCGCCCTGCCGACCCCGTTCGAACACCGGATATGCCTGGACGACTCCCTGTCAGACCAGCTCTCCACCCGCGACCGAGCGATCATCTATGACATCCGCGCCGGACGGCTGGATTGCAGCTAGATTCGAGCCTGGTGAGCGAGCTTTACACCAATCTTCTCCAGCAGTGATTGGTCTTACAGCGCCTTGCAGGACCGGCGCCATCAATCCGCAAGCTGTTGATCGATGAACTCCAGCATCAGCGTGCGCGCTGGCGACGGTGCATCGGGCTCGATCATTTCGTAGTAGAGCGACGCATGGGTCTCCTCGTTGAAGGCTTCGAACCGCACGAGGTCGCGCATGGAACTCGCTTCGACCAGGCTTTGGAAATGATCGGCATAGATGACGCTCTGACCTTCGGAGATCACCAGCATCGGCGTGTCCGACTGATCGAGATAGCTGGCCGGAGACGCGGCGGCATGGCCAGGTCGCGGACCGAAGACGCCAACGACATGGTCCTGTGCAGCCTGCGCCCCGAGACCGTCGTTGATCATGCGAAAATAATGTTCGACATCATAGGTTCCTGCGACCGGGATCGCGCCGCGAATGGCGTCCTCGGACAATCCTTCGGCAACCAGATACCGCTCATCGGTCGCAAGCAGAGCCGAAAGATGTCCGCCGGCGGAAAACCCGCTGACAAACAACGTCTCTCGATCAAGACCGTGCTCGGGCGCATGGGTCCACAGCCAGGCAAAGGCGCGTGCGACATCCTCGATATGGGCCGGATGCTGGACGCCGGTGTCGGGCAGGTTTTCCGACATCCATCGCCCCGGACTCAAGCGATATGACATGACCGCAACAGCAATGCCTTCGGCTGCCAGGGCTTGCGCCAGGCCCATTTCATCCGCTCTGCCGCCAGCCGCCCAGGCGCCACCGTGAATCCACAGCACCGTCGCCCGCGCTGCACCGTCTGCCGGGAGCGCGAGATTTAACGCGTGACGCTCCGGGTCGGCATCCGTTCCGTCGTAGTAAGCGATGTCATCCAAAACCCGGGCTGAAGGGGCTTCCGCGGTTTCTTGCAGGGCATGCGCCATAGGTGTTGCGGTCAGGGCAGCGGTGCCCAGCGCAAACACCAATATCAGGGATTTCATGGATCTTCCTTCTTTGACTGGCTCTGATCAGTAGCGATCAGACATGCACGAAAACACAATGCCGCGGGAAAACCTGGATTGAAGTTTTCATCAACCACGAACCTTTTCCAGTGACGCGCGATAACGTCCACCGGTCTTCACGCCACTCCGCTCCGCGCAACGAAGCACAGCAGGGGTCTGATTTGTGTGATTTTCGGTACTTAGGAAAGTAGTGGCGGAGAGAGAGGGATTCGAACCCTCGGAACGCTTGCGCGCTCAACGGTTTTCGAGACCGCCCCGTTCGACCACTCCGGCACCTCTCCGCAAAAACTCGCAGTCTGGAACCGGGGTCGAACCGGGCCGGGCTGGCCGGCGGCCTGCGAGGAGGCTGGCGTTTTGACGGACTGACCCGACAAAATCAAGGGGGGCACTGCCTTGCATCGCGTGATGGGCAAGCCTGCCTTGGCAATGGAAAGCGTGGGGGTCATGCATATTTCTATGCGGTGCGAGACCCCTGAGTGGTGATGTCCAGTCTGCTCGCCTGACAGGCGAGCCCTTGAAAGCTAAAAAATCGTCCTAGGATTATGTCCAAATGGTAAGTTGTTCGACAGCCAATAACCGGCTTGCTTACCGCACTTTTTGGATTGGGAGGGGTCATTGCGTACCTTGTTGAGTATGATTATCGCAACCGTTGCTCTGGCGGGTTGCGCAAGCACTGAAATGACGGCTGAAGAGCGCGCGGAGCGCCAGGAAGAGACGTCCGTCACACGAACTGATCGTGAGTGCACCGGCAGCCGTCTTTGCCGCTAAAACGCACGTGAAACTCCGATCCGGAGTTCGCTTGAGTTTGAATAGAGAGCGCCCCGGGCCATGGGTCCGGGGCGTCTTTTTATTCCAGCCCGCGGCGGGTGGTCAGATAGGTTGCGAAACTGCCCAGCCAGTGGCTGCCGGAATAGTGCTCGTCGGACACGGATGCGATCCCGGTTTCGGTATGCTCGACCGCGCTGGCCATCAGGGCGGCGCGGCGCGGGTCATCCCCGGGCAGCCCCGCAGCGATACCCTCGAGGGCCCAGGCCCGTGACAGGTTGAGACCGTCCAGGTGGACAAGCTTGCCGTCACTGGCATCAAAGACCACGCCGGGAACCAGCCAGCCCGTCGAGCCATCGGCGGGAATTTGCGGCAGGAATTCTGAAAGCCAGGCGGCGAAGTCATCCGGTGACAGCACGCGCCGCATGAGATCGGCTTCCATAAGGCAGGGCGACAGGAAATCCTCGCCCGAGGGTTCATAGGCCAGCGGGCAGTTGATGTCGGCGAGATGGAAGTCGCGCACCTTGTTGACGATCAGATCTTCCAGCGCTTCATCCCCGACCGTTCGCGCATAGTCGATCATCAGACCGAAGGCGAAAGCGGTCTGGGCATGGGTGCCCAGCCGGATCGGATAGGCCAGGTTGGGCAGCCAGTCCTTGATCTGGTCGACGATGGCCGTTTCCAGCGGCCGCAGCGTCTCGCGCCATTCCTGCTGCAGCGGTTGCTCGCTTTCTTCCAGTTCCACGACCAGCTGGAGAAACCAGGCCAGGCCGTAGGGGCGCTCGAACGAGCGGCGACCCGGCTGTGTGTAATAGGCGAGCTCTCCGGCGATATTGGTCTCTGTGAAGCTGCGGCCCAGGGCTGTTTCGATGGCCGGGCGCATCGGCGTGTCCGGATCGATGGCGAGAATGCGCGTTAACAGCCAGTGCCCGTGCACCGAGGAGTGCCAGTCAAAACAACCATAAAAGGCCGGATAGAGCTCTCGCGGCGGACGCGCGTCTTCATCGCCTTGAAGGACATGGCTGATCTTGTTGGGATATTCCTGATGGACGCAGCTCAGGGCAAGGACAGCGAAACGGTCTTCGACCACGTTTTCGCGTGGGGCGGGCCAGCTAAGGGCCTCTGCCGCTGGTGGCTCTGTTTCCGGACTGCACGCCGTCAGGCCTGCCAGGGTCAAAATCGAGATCCAAGTCCGCATGACGTTACCTCCTCGCGTGGAAATCTGGTTGCCGCGACGATAACGCGATGCGGGTTCGAGTAAACAAACTTCCACCTGATCGCCGTTCAGGCGCACCGCTTCGCTGTGCTTTGCGTTGACTCTCTCTCAGACCTGCGTATAACGCCCGCTCCTGCTCGTACGGCCAGTCCGTGCGGGCCGGTTTTTGTTGGTACAACGCTCTTGTGAAAACAGAGCGAAGAAAAAGGACCTGCGGAGCTGGATGGCCAGGGTGGCCGGCGGCGGACCGACGGGATCGGACAAAAGGATTTATGATCATGTTTGCAGTGATCAAAACAGGCGGCAAGCAATACCGTGTCGCCACCGGAGACGAGATCCGGGTTGAGAAACTTGAAGGCCAGGCTGGCGACACGCTCGACATGGGCGATGTTCTGATGCTGGGCGGCGAAGAAGGTGTCACCGTTGGTGCTCCGACGGTTGAGGGCGCGCAGGTTATCGGCGAAGTGCTGGTGACTGATCGCGACCGCAAGATCATCGTCTTCAAGAAGCGCCGTCGCCAGAACTACCGCCGCACCAAGGGCCACCGCCAGTGGGGCACCACGGTTCGCATCGCCGAGATCGTTGCACCGGGTTCCAAGGCCAAGACGAAGCTGAAAACCACGACGGCCGCGCCGGTTGTCGAGGACGCCAAGACGGAAGCGCCGAAAGCCAAGGCTGCTCCGAAGAAGGCTGAAGCCAAGAAAGCGGCGCCGAAGAAGGAAGCTGCTCCGAAAAAGGAAGCCGCTGCTCCGGCCGCCAATGATGATCTGACCCAGCTGACCGGCGTTGGCCCGGCCCTGGCGAAGAAACTGAACGAAGCGGGTGTCACGAGCTTTGCACAGATCGCAGCTTGGACCGACGCAGACATGGAAGCCCTCGGCGTAACGGCGAAAGCCGAGAAGGGTGACTGGATTGCCGCTGCCAAAGATCTGGCAGCGAAGTAGGAGGACTAGTCAATGGCTCACAAAAAAGCAGGCGGCTCATCCCGTAACGGACGCGACTCCGAAGGCCGGCGCCTTGGTGTCAAGAAATCCGGTGGTCAGCACGTGATCCCGGGGAACATCATCATTCGTCAGCGCGGCACCAAGGTAAATCCGGGCGCCAATGTTGGCATGGGTAAAGATCACACGCTCTTCGCACTGACCGAAGGTCGCGTGAAATTCCAGAAAAAGTCTGGCGGCAAATCCTACGTATCCGTAGAGCCGATTGCAGACGCAGCCGAATAGAACGGTTCATGAGATATCGGACCGTTCGCTTGAACAGCGGGGTCCGACGAGCGCAATAGCGCAAAAGGGGAGACGGGCCACCGTCTCCCCTTTTTGTTTCTCCCCGGGTGTTTGATGGAGACGGACATGGGTCCGCAGATAAGAACCGAGAGAACGTTGTTGCGTTTGCCCGAGCTGAGGGATGCCCCGGCCTTGTCGCGTTTTGCCGGAGATATCGATGTGGCCAAGATGACCAGCCGCATCCCCTCGCCCTATCCGCTGATCTCTGCCGAGATCTGGGTCTTGCAGACGCGCGCCGGATGGGCGCCGGGTCGCAATACGTCCTTGACGGTCGAGATGGACGGTGAGCTGGCAGGTGGCGGCGGCGTGTTCCGCCGTGCGCCGGACAGCGACTGGGAGATCGGTTACTGGATCGCAAAGCCCTTCTGGGGGCAGGGGCTGGGGACCGAGATCGGCCGGGCTCTCGTGGAATATGCGCGAACCGAACTGGGCGCAGGCCGCGTGGTCGCCGGACACTATGCCGACAACCCCGCTTCGGGGCGCATCCTGCAGAAGCTGGGCTTTGAATACACCGGAGAAGAGCCGCATCTCTTCTCCATGGCCCGCATGGGGCGCTATCCCTGCAAGAGCATGACGCTGGTCGGCGAAAAGCAAACGGCAGCGTAGTGAAAAGATGGCTTTTGAAGCGCTTCCGGCTATACAGGCCCAAAGCAAGGTAACAGCATGAAATTCCTCGATCAGGTCAAAGTCTTTGTGAAATCCGGGAACGGAGGAGCCGGTTGTGTCTCCTTCCGACGGGAGGCCTATGTCGAATACGGTGGTCCGGATGGCGGTGATGGCGGCAAGGGTGGCGATGTCTGGGTCGAGGCGGTTGAAGGTCTCAACACGCTGATCGACTATCGCTACCAGCAGCATTTCAAGGCTCAGGTCGGCACGCACGGGATGGGCCGCAACAAGACGGGTGCCGGTGGCGACGATGTTGTCCTGCAGGTGCCTGCGGGTACGCAGGTCCTGGACGAGGACAATGATGAGGTCCTGGCCGATCTGATCGAGGTGGGACAGCGCGTGATGCTGGCCAAGGGCGGTGATGGGGGCAAAGGCAATGCCCGTTTCAAGTCATCCACCAACCAGGCGCCCCGCAAATCGACCCCGGGCTGGCCAGGCGAGGAGCGCTGGCTCTGGCTGCGCCTCAAGCTAATCGCGGATGTCGGCCTGGTCGGACTGCCCAATGCCGGCAAGTCGACATTCCTGAGCGCGGTCAGCCGCGCCAATCCGAAAATTGCCGCATACCCGTTCACGACGCTCTATCCCAATCTCGGTGTAGTGGATCTGGGGCCGGGCTCGCGTTTTATTGTCGCCGACATTCCGGGCCTGATCGAGGGGGCCCACGAAGGCGCCGGTATCGGGGACCGTTTCCTGGGCCATATCGAGCGTTGTGCATCCCTGATCCACCTGATCGACGGCACCCAGGAAGACCCGGTTGCGGCGTATCATACGGTGCGCAAGGAATTGGTCGCCTATGGCGGCGGGCTTGAAAGCAAGGCCGAGATCATTGTGCTCAACAAGACTGATGCCATGACAGATGAGGACGCGTCCGAGCGTGCCCGGGCCCTCTCCGAGGCGATTGACCAGCCGGTTGTGCAAATGTCGGGTGTGTCCGGCTCCGGAGTGAAGCAGCTGTGTTCTGCCGCCTGGGATATGGTCAAGCTGGAGCGGGCCGATGAGGTCGCGGCGGCCACTGCCGCTGCTGCCGCCGCAGAAGCCGGCGATGATGAAGCGCCAGGCTGGGCGCCGTGACACGGGCTGCGTTCACTTCTGTCCGCAGCCTGGTCGTTAAAGTCGGATCCGCGCTGCTTCAGGAGGGACCGGCCGCTTTCCAGAGAATTGCCGACGACGTTGCGAGCCTGCATCGCCAGAGCGTCCGTACGACCATTGTTTCGTCAGGGGCCGTGGCGCTGGGGCGACCCAAGCTTGGATTGCCCGGGGGCGGGTTGACCCTCGAACAGAAACAGGCTGCGGCGGCGGCTGGCCAGACCCTGTTGGTGGATGCCTGGGCCCGAGCGTTCGAGCCCCATGGTCTGCACACGGCGCAGGCGCTGATCACGCTGGATGTGACAGAGGTGCGTCGACGCTGGCTCAACGCGCGATCCACCTTGAATACGCTGCTGGACCTGGGAGCGATCCCTGTGGTCAACGAGAATGATACCGTGGCGACCGAGGAGATCCGCTACGGCGACAATGACCGGCTGGCGGCCCGGGTTGCGCAACTGGTAGGCGCTGATCTCCTGGTTTTGCTGTCAGACATTGACGGGCTTTACACGGCTGATCCGCGGGAGGATCCCGAGGCGCGCAAGCTGACTGATATCCCTGAAATTACCGACGACATCCTGGCCATGGCCGGTGAGGGCAATACCGAGGCAGGTGTCGGCACGGGTGGCATGATCACCAAACTGGCCGCGGCCCAGATTGCGGCCCAGTCCGGCTGCGCCACCGCGATTACGCACGGCGCTCATGACACGCCGCTTCTGAAGCTCGCGGATGCCCGCCATGGCAGCTGGTTTTCTGCGCCGTCCGCGATGCGGATCGGGCGAACCTCCTGGCTGGCTGGTGCGATCGACCCGCAAGGCGAGGTCCGGGTGGATGCCGGTGCGGGCAAGGCCGTTCAGGACGGGAAATCACTGCTGCCGGTCGGGGTCATCGGGGTGTCAGGCCAATTTGAACGCGGTGATGCCGTTCTCATTGTTTCTGAACAGGGACAGGTCATCGGCCGCGGCATCTCGGCCTATGATGCCGAAGATGCCCGCTTGATCGGTGGGCAAAAGACTGATCGAATTGAGGAAATCCTTGGCTATAAACGGGCGGCGGCGCTCGTGCACGCCGATGATATCCTGCTCAGCTAGCGGAGTGGTTGCGTGACACTAGAAAGCCAGGCTCTGGATATGGCGCGGCGAGCCCAGGCCGCGCGCCAGGCGGTTGCCGGCCGGACGGCGGCGGAGCGGTCTGCTGCCTTGTCTGCCATCGCATCGGCGATCGACGCGGCCACACCGGACATCCTGACGGCCAATGCGCGTGATATGGAGGTGGCTCGCGAAACTGGCCGGCCAGGCGCGTTTCTGGATCGTTTGATGCTTAATGAGGCGCGGTTGAGCGCGATTGCCGCTGCTGTGAGGCAGATTGCCGCCCAGAACGACCCGCTTGGCGAGGTTGTTGAGCAGTGGGATGCGCCCAGCGGCGTGAATATCAGTCAGGTCCGCGTACCGATTGGCGTGCTGGGGGTAATCTTCGAAGCGCGGCCGAATGTAACAGCCGATGCCGCAGCGCTTGCAGTCCGGTCGGGCAATGCTGTCGTGCTGCGGTCGGGGTCGGACTCGCTGCAGTCCGCCCTGGCGCTGGTCCAGGCAATCCGGTCCGGATTGGAGCAAGCCGGTTTCCCGGCCGATCTCGTTCAGCACCCGGAGACCGCGGACCGCGCCTTCGTCGGCGCTATGCTGTCCGGCCTGGAGGGGCAACTCGATCTCGTCATCCCTCGGGGTGGAAAGGCGCTGGTTGCACGGGTCCAGGCCGAGGCCCGCATTCCGGTGCTGGGGCATCTGGACGGGATTTGTCACGCCTATCTGCATCCCAGCGCGGATCTGGACATGGCGCGCGCAATCATTCTCAACGCCAAGCTTCGTCGCACCGGTGTCTGCAATGCGCTGGAATGCCTGCTGGTGGACCGGGCTGCTCTCGATACGCACTGGCTGCCCATCGCTCGAGCACTGGCGGACGCAGGGTGTGAAATCCGTGCTGACGATACGTTGCGAACTGCGTTCCCGGACTCCGTACCGGCTCAGGACAGTGATTGGGGGCAGGAATTCCTGGACGCCATTCTCGCGGCCCGCACGGTTGATGGCTTGGAGGGCGCAATGAGCCATATCGCACGCTACGGCTCGGGCCATACGGATCTGGTTCTGGCGGGGGATGCCGGCGTTCAGGAGAGATTTCTCAACACTGTCGACAGCGCAGTAGTCATGGCCAATGCCTCGACCGGTTTCTCCGACGGTGGCGAGTTCGGTTTCGGAGCCGAGATCGGTATCGCGACGTCGCGCCTGCATGCGCGCGGACCTGTCGGTGCGCGTCAGCTCACAAGTTACAAATATGTGGTTCGCGGTCAGGGCGAGCTTCGTGGCTAGGCGGCGCTCTACACCCGTTCGCGGACGCCGCTCGGCACCTGGCAGGCGCGCGGTCAGCGCCCTGCAGGGTGAAGCGCTGTCACGGGGCATGACCGTGGGGGTTTTCGGCGGCAGCTTCGATCCGGTCCATGCCGGACATATGCATGTCGCCATAGCCGCGATGAGGCGGCTGGGCCTCGATCGGATCTGGTGGCTGGTATCGCCCCAGAATCCCATCAAGAACCGGCGAGCCGAGGCCTATGCTGAGCGCTTTGAGCAGGTCCGTACCCGCGTGTCGCTCCCCGGGATGGTTACCAGCGACATCGAGCTGCGCTGGCGGGTGCAGCATACGAAAGCGCTGTTGGATGAGCTGAAAAAGCGCCATCCGAACAATCACTTCGTCTGGTTGATGGGGGCTGATAATCTGCGCACGTTTCACCGCTGGTATCTCTGGAAGGAGATACTCCAAAGCGTCCCTGTCGCCGTGATCTCGCGTCCGCAGGACCCGGTGCGAGCGCGTCTGTCAATGGCTGCAAGTCTCTACCGCAATGCACGAATTCGTGAGAGCCAGGCGAAAATATTGCCTCTTAAACCGGCGCCGGCATGGACCTATCTGATTGAACCGTTACAATCGGAGTCCTCGAGCGCGATCCGCGCCAACCGCTAGATCTCGCTTTTTTCTCCGCAGCAGACTGGAAGTTTACATGACCGACCAAGTGATCGGCCGCAAACCCGCGCATGCCACGATCGAGTACTTTGACGATCAGCATCCGCCGCTCGGAGACTTCATGCGCGATGTGGTGGACGGGCTGTCTGCAACGCCGCGCTCTATCCCGCCGGTGTATTTCTATGACCAGGCCGGCTCGGCGCTGTTCGACCAGATCACCGCACTGCCAGAATATTACGTCACGCGGACGGAGCTGGACCTGTTGGAAAGTATTTCCGACGAGCTGTCGCTGCGGGCCGGTCCGGGAGCTGTCGTGATCGAGCCGGGATCGGGGTCCAGCGTCAAGATCCGCACATTGCTGGATGCGCTGGGCGATGCGGCGGCCTATGTGGGGCTCGATATCTCCAAACAGCATCTGGTTGAAGCGTGTGAGGCGTTGGCACAAGACTATCCCGATGTTGCCATCGGTGCGGTCTGTGCGAATTTCACGACAGGGCTCAAACTTGACCATCTTCCTCTGCCTGAAGGGCGGCGCCTGGTGTTTTTCCCGGGCTCGACGATCGGCAATTTCGAGCCTGCCGAGGCCCGCGCTGTTCTGGCCGGTTTCCGGACGGGCATGCGCAAGGGTGATGCGGTCCTGATCGGTGCTGACCGGGTCAAGGACGAGCAAATTCTCGTGGACGCCTATGATGATGCTGCAGGTGTGACGGCGGCTTTCAATCTCAACCTGCTCAAGCGGATCCGGGCCGAGTTGGGTGCCCAGCTGAACACCGATGACTTTGCGCACAAATCGATCTGGAACCGGGATCTAGAGCGTATCGAGATGCACCTGGTCGCCAAGCGAGACACCTCGATCGAGTTGAACGGCGAGCGATATGTGTTCGAGGCGGGCGACAGCCTGCACACAGAGAATTCTCACAAGTTCACACCAGAGAGTTTCGCGACTCTGGCGAAAGATGCCGGATATACGCTGGTCAAACACTGGTCTGACCCCGCTGAACTCTTCTCGCTCTACTGGCTCGAACCCAAGTGGGAAGCGTGATATAGTGGACTTTGTTGTATTGGTGGTCAGAAAGGACAACCGCCCTGTCTATGGAAACAATCCGCCAGGTTGAAGGTGAATCGGCTGCGGCCGTTCGCGTGACTGGCGATGAAGGACCCGTCGAAGAGCTCGAAACGCTCATTCTCGACAGTTTGGAAGACGACAAAGCCGAAGATATCGTATCGATCGACCTTCGTGGAAAATCGTCCGTCACCGACATCATGATCATCGCTTCGGGACGTTCAGCGCGCCATGTCAACGCGCTGGCGGAGCATCTCATGCGTGGCATCAAGGAAGCCGGTCGCAGCGATGCGCGTGTCGAGGGCCTGCAGTCCTGCGACTGGGTGCTGATCGATATTGGCGACATCGTTGTTCACCTCTTCCGTCCGGAAGTTCGCAGCTTCTACAATCTAGAGAAGATGTGGTCGGTCGAGCCTGACGAGACGGCGTCCTAGGTGAAGCTGACGATTGCGGCGCTGGGACGGCTCAAGGCTGGTCCCGAGCGCGAACTGGTGGTCGATTATCTCAGACGCGCCAGTCAGACCGGCCGCCCGCTTGGGCTGGGGCCGGCTGGCGAGGTCGAGATCGACAATCGCAGTCTGAAAACCAAATCCGCAGAGAGCCGGGCCTTGTCCCAGGCGCTTCCGGAGGGTGCGCGGATCATCCTGCTGGATGAGCGTGGCAAGACCCTGACCTCGCCACAGCTGGCGCGGCAGCTGGCGGCTTGGCGTGATGAAGGGGTACGGGAGACCGTGTTTTGTATCGGCGGCGCGGACGGACATGACCGGGATGCTCTCCCCAAACCGCATCTGACCCTCTCGTTAGGCAATTTGGTCTGGCCGCATATGCTTGTTCGGGTGATGATCGCCGAACAAATCTACCGGGCGGCCTCAATTCTGTCCGGATCCCCCTATCATCGTGATTGAGCGTTAACCCCGCCAAAGTTAGCTTGCCCTGATGGTCCCCTACCTGCTCGCTACCCTGCTGGCTTTCAGCCAGCCGCCAGACGCGACGCCGCCCGATGCGGCGGAGGCTGAACGGCTGGAGGCCGAGCAGGAGCAGAGCGCGGCGGAGGCCGCGATTGCGCGCCAGCAGGCTGAGGCGATCGGACGGGAAATCTCGGCGCTGCAACAGCAATTGGTGGAATTGGGGCGCCGGGTCGATGCCAGCGAGACGGCGGCCTTGCAGTCAGAGGGCGAACTGGATCGGCTCAATGCCGAGGAAGCGTCGATTCTGCAGCGTCTCAATGAAAACCGGGAAACGCTGATCGATGTTCTCGCAGCGATCCAGCGCATTGAATCGCAGACCCCGCCGGCCTTGATGGCCTCGCCCGATGATGCTGCCGAGGCCGCGCGCGCCGCAAGCTTGATGTCCGAGCTCGCTCCTGCGCTGCGAGAGCGGGCCGCACAATTGGCCCAGGAGCTGGACGCCTTGCGCGATGTTCGCGCCTCGATCGAAACCGAGCAGGTCAATCTGGCCCGCGCCGAAGATGCATTGACGGCGCAGCGGCTGGAGCTTCAGGTGATGATCGCCGAGCGGCGCGCTCTCGAGGCACGGCGGCGGGACGAGGCGGAGGAATTGCTCACCGTCTCAAGCCAGGCCGGGCAGCGGGCCGAGTCGATCCGATCACTTCTCGGTGAGATCTCCCGGATGTCGGCCGTGATTCCAAGCATCAGTCCGCGTCGTCGCCTGGGCGGTGATGATGTGCCGACACCTCGCCTGCGCCCGGTGCGGGGATTGACGGATGCCCAGGCTCCGCTTGTGCCCTTGCAGACATTACGTTTTGCAGACGCCCGGGGGCGCTTGCGACAGCCGGCTACGGGTGCCGTCGCTTTGGGTTTCGGTGATGTGACCGAAGATGGCACACGATCTGAAGGAATTTTCATTCGAACCCGGAATGGAGCACAGGTAGTGTCTCCTTTCGATGCTCAGGTTGAGTTCGCTGGACCGTTCAACACATACGGCGGTCTCTTGATACTGAATGTGGGTGATGACTACTATATTGTCCTGGCAGGGATGGCCGTAACCTATGCCAGCGCGGGGCAGAGTGTGCTGGCGGGTGAACCCGTTGGCGCCATGCCTCAAAACGGCCAAACGGCACCAGAATTGTATCTGGAGCTGAGAAGGAACGGAAATGCCATCGACCCGGGGCCCTGGCTCCGATCAACGCAATAGCCGTTTCAGGAGTTACGCGGAAAGGACGCGCTGACATATGCGGATCAATATCCTCGCTTCGGTTTCAGCCTTCGCTCTGGGAGCTTTCGCTCTCGCAGTTTCGGCAGAGGGCAGTCAGGAAGACCGGACGGAGACATTTCGCCAGCTCGAGCTTTTTGGCGATGTGCTGACGCGTATCGAAGCCGATTATGTGTCCGACACCGAGCAGGCGGCCCTGATCGAAGCCGCAATCGAGGGCATGCTGGACTCGCTGGATCCGCACTCCAGCTATCATAACCCCGAGAGCTACCAGGACCTTCAGGTCACCACCCGCGGTGAATACGGTGGCCTGGGCATGGAAGTCGTCAGCCGTGATGATTACATCACCGTCGTTTCTCCGATCAGCGATACCCCGGCCGAGCGCGCGGGCCTGCGGACCAATGACCGCATCATCGCCGTCGATGGCGAGGATATCCGCGGAGCGTCGGTCACCGATGCCGTGGAGCTGATGCGCGGTGCGGTGGGCGATCCGGTCACCATCACCATTTCCCGCGGCGATGATGTTCCGTTCGATGTCACCCTTGTTCGCGATACCATACCGCTGCGCACGGTCGTGTCTCGTATCGAGGAGGGCTTGCCCTATCTGCGCATCTCCGGCTTCAACGAACGCACGACCGAGATGCTGCTGGAACAACTGGTCGAGTTGGAACAGGAAAATGGCGGTCCTCTGCCAGGCCTGATCCTTGACCTGCGCTTCAATCCGGGCGGATTGCTCGACCAGGCCATTGGCGTCACCGACGCCTTCCTGGATGGTGGTGAAGTTGTTTCCACACGAACGCGCGACCCGCGCGATACCCAGCGCTATAATGCGCGCCCGGGCGACCGCCTGGATGGCGCGCCGCTGGTTATCCTGCTCAATGAGGGTTCTGCCAGTGCCGCGGAAATCGTGGCCGGCGCCCTGCAGGACCGGGAGCGCGCGCAGCTGGTCGGAATGACCAGTTTCGGCAAGGGCTCTGTCCAGACCATCATTCCGTTGCGGGGTGGCCGTGATGGCGCGCTTCGCTTGACCACTGGCCGCTATTACACGCCGGCCGGTCGCTCGATCCAGGCGACGGGCATTATTCCGGACATCCAGATCAGTTCCTTCACGATCGAAGTCGAGGAAGAGCTGGATATCTCAACCGAGGCGGATCTGAATGGTGCGCTGGAGAATGAGAGCGGCGCAGAGCGTGTCGAACAGGACGTTGCGGCCGTCGAGCATCCGCCGGAAGACTGGGATGAAACCGAAGACTATCAGCTGCATCGGGCGCGCGAAATCCTGCGGGCCTCCATGGAGCGCCAGCAGGCGGCTCTGCAATAGTGTGAACCCGGTCAAAACCGACACACAGCGTTAACGCTTTCTGCACGGGCGCACTCCAATCTGGAGCCGAGGATCTGTGCCTGCCTGTCAGGCCAGCCATCTGATGCCGAAGAGACGGATCATGACTGCTGCCGCTGCTGCCCTGCGCCACGCCGCTCCATTGCTGAATATTCGCGCGCCCATCTTTGCCGGATTGGGCGCCGCGGGATTGTTTGCCCTGGTCGTTCTGGTTGTTGCGATTTTTGGTGACGGCCAGTTTGACGCGCCGAGCTCGACCGGCCGCGTTGGACCCGTGCCGCAATCCAGCCTGGTTGCTGATAGTGCACAGGCCGAGGCGAACCAGAATCCCATCACTTTCACCTCACCGGACGCAGCAGACGAAGTCAGCCTGACCGGCGTCAATGAGGGATTTGAGACATCGCACGAACCGGTGTCCGGCTCGGACCCGGCAGAAGCAGAGGCGAACCATGCGGCGGCCAGCACGGCAGAGGCCGTCAATCCGGAGGCCTTGTCTCGCGCGCCGATCGCCGGTTTGACAGAACCAGGCCCGGGTGGACCGCTGCCGATTATCGGCGCCAATAACCAGCGGCCATCGCGGGCTTATGCCCGCCCATTTCATGGCGATCCCAATACGCCGATGATCGGGATCGTCGTCGGCGGTATGGGGGTGAATCCCAATGTCACCAACGCGGCGATCGAGAACCTTCCTCCAGAGGTCGCGCTGTCCTTCTCTCCCTATGTTGCCGATCTCCAGAACTGGATAGACCGTGCACGCGCCGCAGGCCACGAGGTGCTGATCGAAGCGCCCATGGAGCCGTTCGATTATCCCAACAGCGATACCGGTCCGTACACGCTGCTGGCGGATGGCCCAACCGAGGAGAATGAACGGCGCCTGATGTGGATCCTGAGCCGTACGACCGGCTATTTTGGCGTGGCGAACTATCAGGGCACGCGCTTTTCGACCTCCCGTCCCGCTGTGGAGTCCCTGATGCATTCGCTAGAGCGGCGTGGCGTGGCCTACCTGCATGATGGCGTTGGACGTCGCAGCCTGATTGATACGGTCGGTGCATCCACCAATGTCGAATATGCGATCGCCGACCGCATTCTGGACGAGGAGCTTAGCCCGACGATCATCGATCAACGCCTGTTGGCGCTGGAAGCCCTGGCGATCCAGAACGGTGCTGCGATGGGCAGTGGCTTTGCCTATCCGGTAACGGTTGAACAGGTCGAGGCATGGTCCCAGGGATTGGAGTTGCGCGGCTACCAGCTGGCGCCGCCATCCGCGATCATGTCCCGTCGCCGGCTCGAGGCACGCCTGGCCGCGGAGGCACAGGCCGGAACCGCCACCCATGACGAAGCGGCGCAACATCGCTGGATGGATGGCGCCGGTGAGGGTGACGAGCATGGCTCGGGCTATGATGATGACGGGCATTGATCGTGGCTGACGAGCCCTATCCCAATCATCGACCCAATGTTGGCATCGCCCTCTTCAATCCACAGGGCCAGGTCTGGATCGGCAAACGCGATGCCAGCGAGCCGCCTTGGCAATGGCAGTTGCCGCAAGGCGGAATTGACCCGGGCGAGTCCCCGGAAGCTGCGGGTTTGCGGGAGTTGTTCGAGGAGACCGGTGTCGGGGCGGACAAGGTGACGTATCTGGGCACCATCAAGGACTGGATCGCCTATGACTATCCGCCGGATGTGCGGGACGACCCGCGCTTTGCGCGCAAGCGACACCTCGGTCAGAAACAGCGCTGGTTTGCCTATCGTTTTGACGGGACAGTCTCGGATTTCAATCTCGAAGCCCATGGCGAAGTGGAATTCTGCGACTGGCGCTGGGGTGATCTGAGCGAATTGCCGGGCCTGATTATTCCCTGGAAAAGAGCCACTTATGAGAAGGTCGTCGCCGCTTTCGAGCGCTTCTCAACCGATCCAACACCCTCTGACTGACCCGCACAAATAGCGCGGGATTCGCCTGAAGAGCGAAACTGGCGCTATACTACCCCTCCCGAGGGACATCGGTTTAGGGGAGGGGATTGATGAAACGTCTGTTCATCGCTTCCGTTATTATTGGCGGATCACTGCTGACATCCAATCTGGCTATCGCCCAGGAAAGACGGCCGCTGCGGGCGTTGATGGAGCGTGCCGTTGGTCAGGTCGAGGTGAGAGCCGCACTTAACGACTCACAGGTCCAAGAGGCCCTGCGCACGCAGGTCCGCGGTATCGACACGCGCCAGCTGGAACAGGCCTCTGCGCGATATGCAGCGCGTGAAAACCCGATCGAGGTCGTGGACCTGGATCAGGATATCGCAGCACCGTCACGTGTTCTCAATGCCAGTCAGGTGGCCGCCTTGAGCGCACCCCAAAGGGGGCGCCGTGTCACCGCATCGCCGGACAATCTGGCACCCGCCGTGACGCGGGCGACGCTCGCCGCCAGGCCGGAAGCCCAGAACCGGCGAGGAACGATTAATGTTGATGCCATTCGACGCGCCGGCACAAGCAACCGTCCGGCCAATCCAGGCATGGATCTGAATGCACCGCCAATGCCGACCCTGGACGTCAACGGGTTCGGGGAAGCGGTACATGCTGCGCTTCGCAACTCGACAAATGGCTACACGCTGCGAATGCGGCGTGGCGGGCAGACCAATTACACACTCCAGTGGAACTGGGCCCAAAATCCGGGCGACGGGAATCGTGGATGGAATCCGGACCGCAGCATGCACATCGCCTCCATTTCCAAATTCCTGACAGCGGTGGCCCTGGTCGATCTCCTGGACCGTCGCAATATCGATTTCGACACAACCATCGCGCAATACCTGCCCGACTACTGGACATTAGGCCCCAATGTCGGGGGAATTACCTTTCAGGAGCTGATGAACCATACGTCTGGTTTCTCGACAGGCGGATCGGACTCCAGCTTTGCTTTCATGCGTCAACGCGTAGCGGCGGGTTTTCCGGCTAGCCAGTCCGGTGATTACGACTATGAGAACATGAATTTCGGTCTCATGCGGATCCTCATCGCGACGATCGGCGGTTACGTCGATGAAGACACGAATTTTGGGCCCTTGTTCAACAATATGATGTGGGATCTCGTCACCAAGATGGCCTATGTCGATTACATGGAAACACGGGTTTTCGCGCCGGCTGGCGTAACGGGCGCCTCGCTGGCCAGCGCCGCATCCACGGCGCACGGCTATACCCGGACGGGTGCCAATGGCCAGGACTGGGGCAATCTTTCCGACTGGGCCGGCGGTGCGGCATGGCATATGTCGGCAGATGATGTGCTTGATATTGCCAGCTGGTTCCGACGGTCAGGCGATTCCATCTCGCGGGCGCGGGCGACCGAGGCCTTGCAGGAAGGATATGGCGTGGACGGGTCCTGGAATACGGCGGTGGGCCGGATCTATCACAAGAATGGCAGCTGGCGCACCGGGGGCGATTGCGACTCGCGCCGGCAGGTGCAGTCCATCCTCTTCTTCCTGCCCGAGGATATGGAAGTTGTTGTCTTCGTGAACTCGCCGATCGGTGCAACCTGCCAGAGCCTGCGGGATGTGATCCGCACGGCCTATGTCAACAATATCGACATGCCTTGAAGTTGACCTCGAACCAGCAGAATTTGTGACGCGGTTACACCGGATCCCTGGATGATTGATCGCGTCACATCGCTGGACGAGTACCGAAGCAGCGCTCGTTATCTCAATGGGCCGCATGGCCGCATTGCCTGGTGGATGCGCGGCCAGGGACGCCCGCTTCTGCTGATCCACGGGTTTCCCACCTGCTCGTGGGACTGGTCGCGGATCTGGCCGGGGCTTGTTGAAAGCGGGTTTAATCCCATCGCCCTGGACATGCTGGGATTTGGTCTCTCCGATAAACCGGCGGGCCATCGCTATGATCTGATGCAGCAAACAGATCTGCATGCCCAGCTGATGCAGTCACTCGAACTGGGAGAGTGCGATATTCTCGCCCATGACTACGGTGTCTCGATCGCCCAGGAATTGCTCGCCCGGCAGAACCGGGGTCGACTGGGCTTCCAGATCAACTCTGTCACCTTCCTCAATGGCGGGCTCTTCCCTGATCAGCACCGTGCGCGCTTCATACAACGGCTTCTGAACAGCCCGCTGGGTCCGCTCCTCAGTCAATTATTGACGCGCGACCGGTTCGCCAAATCTTTCTCCGGCGTGTTCGGCGCGGAGACGCAGCCCGATGCCGCCGAGCTTGATGCGTTCTGGACATTGCTGTGTGAGCATGACGGCCATCGCATTGGCCATCTTCTGATCCGCTATATCGAGGATCGCAAACAACATGCGCGGCGTTGGTCCGAGGCGCTCACCGAGCTAGGCCCGGCGCGCCTGCGGCTGATCAACGGCTTGCAGGACCCGGTTTCCGGGGCGCATCTCGCCGAGGCCTATGAGCAACGCATTCCGGGTGCTGACATTGTTCGTCTGGCGGGAGCTGGACACTATCCGCAATGGGAAGCACCGGACGAGGTCCTGGCCGCGTTGCGCGTGTTTCTTGGGGCTGCCTGATCCCTTCGCCCGCTTCAGCCATCGGCTGAAGCGTTGTCCATCCAGTAATTCCAGAAGCTTGCCCCGGAAAGCTGACGTGCCCTGCATTTATGCAAGCTGCTCGTGAAACGTTATGCATAAACCATAATTTTATATTGCGCTGCAGCAATATAGAAGGCGCCGCTAGCGCAACGCGAGTTGCGCATCGTCAGGTCGCCTGCGGGAATCTGCAAACCATCAGAGGCATATCGGTTTGTCTGAACTGGATCGCGTTTACGCGAACACTTTCCGGCTGGCTGCGCTCGGCGCATTCCTGTTGGCCATTCATTCTGCCGCCTGGAGCGGGTTGATCATCGCCCAATTCCTCGGCGCGGAGCTGGGTGAGTTCATGGGTGTCAATGTGCATGCGGCCTATCTGACCCTGGGCCCTGCACCCTTGTTGCTGACGCTTTTGCTCACCATTCTGCGTTCGGTTCTGGTCGTCCAAGTCATCCGCAGGAGTCTTCAGGTCCTGCCTCTTCAGGCCCTGATCGTGATTGTGCACGCCTGCCTGTTTATCAATCTGGCCTTCGAGACGACTTATGATTTCGCCCTGGGCTATGTCGTGATCGGGTTGGAAGTCTGTCTGCTTTACCCGTTATGGATGATGCGCCGACCAATCAAACAGGCCTTTGCCGAATAGAAAAAGCCGCCCCGAATGGAGCGGCTTTTCTTTTGTGATCTGTTCGCCCGCCTAGGCGGCGAGAGCAGCCTGCATGGCTTCGAACTTGACCACCAGAGCTTCAGCGTGCTCGCGCTCTTCATCGGATTTGGCAGCGGAGATGTCCTCGCGGGCATCGGCCAGATCCTGAGCCAGCTTGTCGGCGTCGATCTCGGACAGCGGAATGGCTTCCTCTGCCAGGATGGTCAGGCCAGCCGGCGTCACTTCGGCGAAACCGCCGTGGATGAAGGTCTTCTCGGTCTCATTTCCGTTCATGACGGTGATCGCACCGGGGCGGATCACGGACATGAATGGGGCGTGCTCCGGCAGAACGCCGAAATCGCCCTCTTCGCCCGGAACGACAACCTGGTCGACGTCACCGGCAAACAGGCGGCGCTCCGGAGAGACGAGATCGAAATGGAGTTTGTCAGCCATCTTGGCTTCCTCCGCTCAAGGGAGACGGAGACTGCTTACGCAGCCTCTGCCGCCATTTTCTCTGCCTTCTTGATAGCGTCCTCGATCGTACCGACCATGTAGAACGCCTGCTCCGGCAGGTGATCGTATTCACCGTTACAGATGGCCTTGAAGCCCTTCACGGTGTCAGCAACCGGCACCTGGATGCCCGGGAAGCCGGTGAAGACTTCAGCCACGTCGAACGGCTGGGACAGGAAGCGCTCAACCTTACGCGCACGCGCAACGGTCAGCTTGTCTTCCTCGGACAGCTCGTCCATGCCCAGGATCGCGATAATGTCCTGGAGAGCCTTGTAGCGCTGCAGGATTTCCTGAACCTGACGCGCGGTGTTGTAGTGCTCTTCACCAACGATGCGCGGCTCGAGGATACGCGACGTAGAGTCGAGCGGGTCAACGGCCGGGTAGATACCCTTTTCCGAGATCGCACGGTTCAGAACGGTCGTGGCGTCGAGGTGGGCGAAGGTCGTGGCCGGAGCCGGGTCAGTCAGGTCATCCGCCGGAACGTAAACGGCTTGAACCGAGGTGATGGAACCCTTGGTCGTGGAGGTAATACGCTCCTGCAGGGCACCCATGTCGGTGGCCAGTGTCGGCTGGTAACCCACGGCAGACGGGATACGACCGAGCAGGGCCGAAACCTCGGAGCCCGCCTGGGTGAAGCGGAAGATGTTGTCGACGAAGAAGAGAACGTCCTTGCCCTCTTCATCACGGAAGTATTCCGCCTGTGCCAGACCGGACAGGGCCACACGTGCACGCGCTCCCGGCGGCTCGTTCATCTGGCCAAAGACCAGGGCGCAACGGGAACCTTCGGTATTGCCGTCGTTGTCTTTCGGGTCCTTGTTCACGCCGGACTCGATCATCTCCCAGTACAGGTCGTTACCCTCACGGGTACGCTCACCAACACCGGCGAAAACAGAGTAACCACCGAACAGCTTGGCGATGTTGTTGATCAGTTCCTGGATGAGAACCGTCTTGCCAACGCCGGCGCCGCCGAACAGGCCGATCTTACCGCCTTTTGCGTACGGGCAGAGCAGGTCAACGACCTTGATACCCGTCGGCAGGATTTCAGCTTCCGTTGCCTGCTCGTCGAAGGACGGGGCAGCGCGGTGGATCGGAGCTTTCTGGGTGTGGGCAACATCGCCCGCTTCGTCGATCGCTTCGCCGGTGACGTTCATGATGCGGCCGAGCGTGCCCGGACCAACCGGAACCATGATCGGCTCGCCGGTATCGGTTACTTCGGTGCCACGCTGGAGGCCTTCAGTGGCGTCCATGGCGATGGTGCGGACCGTGTTCTCACCGAGGTGCTGAGAGACCTCGAGAACAAGCTTCTTGCCATCATTGGTGGTTTCAAGGGCGTTGAGGATGTCCGGCAGACCGCCGTCGAATTCAACGTCCACAACAGCGCCGGTAATCTGGGCGACGCGGCCTTTAAGAGTGCTCATTTCGAATTCCTCTCGACTAGAGAGCCTCGGCGCCGGAGATGATTTCGGTCAACTCCGTGGTGATCTGCGCCTGACGTGTACGGTTGTAGATAATGTTCAGCTTGTCGATCAGCTCGCCAGCATTACGCGTTGCGTTATCCATGGCGGCCATTTTCGATCCCATTTCGCCGGCAACATTCTCAAGCAGGGACGAGAGAATGACGGTGTCGACATAACGCGGCAGCAGGACGTTGAGGATGCTCTCCTCGTCCGGCTCTGCGTCATAGACAGCACCTGCCAGGTCCGGACGCTCGACGCCTTCGTCGATGGCATCCTTGGCCGGGATCAATACTTTCGCGCGCGGCTTCTGGGAGATGACCGAGACGAATTCCGACGAGATCAGCTCGCAGGTATCGAATTCACCGGCCTCGAACATGTGGCGGATCTTGTCGCCGATCATGATCGCGGTGGAACCGGTGATGGTCTTCTCGCCAGACAGTTCGATCGAGTCGACAATGTAGGAGCCGAACAGACGCTTGAGTTGTTCAGCGCCCTTCTTGCCCACGCACATGATCTTGATCGACTTGCCGTCAGCCTTGAGCGCTTGCACGCGCTCGCGGGCTTTCTTGACGATATTGGTGTTGAAGCCGCCACACAGACCGCGATCCGCGGTCATGACGACGAGCAAACGCGTGTCGTCCGCGCCCGTGCCCACCAGGAGCGGCGAGGCTCCCGGAGTGCCGGACATGGTGGTCGAGAGATTGGCCATTACGCTGCCCATACGCTCGGCGTAGGGACGCGCAGACTCTGCCGCTTCCTGCGCACGGCGCAGTTTTGCGGCAGCGACCATCTGCATCGCCTTGGTGATCTTCTGCGTTGATTTAACGCTGTCGATCCGTGTTTTCAGGTCCTTAAGGCTCGCCATAAGGCTCTCCTAGCAGTCGTTCTGTCCAGTTACGCGACGAAGTTCTTCGTGAACGTGTCCAGAACGCCCTTCAGCTTGCCTTCGCTGTCGTCAGACAGCTTCTTCTCGGTGCGGATCGCGGTGAGAAGGTCAGCATGGTCAGCGTGCAGGTGACGCAGCAGGTCGCCTTCGTAACGCAGCACGTCGGAAACCGGCAGCTTGTCGAGATAGCCACGCGTACCCGCGTAGATCACACAAACCTGCTCTTCCATGGCCAGCGGCGAGAACTGCGGCTGCTTGAGCAGCTCGGTCAGGCGCTGACCGCGGTTCAGCAGCTGCTGGGTTGCGGCATCGAGGTCGGAACCGAACTGGGCAAAGGCCGCCATCTCGCGGTACTGGGCCAGCTCACCCTTCATGGAGCCTGCAACCTGCTTCATGGCCTTCGTCTGGGCGGAGGAACCAACGCGGGATACGGACAGACCGACGTTTACGGCCGGGCGAATGCCCTGGTAGAACAGGTCGGTTTCCAGGAAGATCTGACCGTCGGTGATGGAGATCACATTGGTCGGGATGTAGGCGGAAACGTCGTTGGCCTGGGTTTCGATGATCGGCAGGGCCGTCATGGAACCGGAACCATTGTCTTCGTTCAGCTTGGCTGCACGCTCGAGCAGGCGGGAGTGCAGGTAGAAGACGTCACCCGGATAGGCTTCGCGGCCCGGCGGGCGGCGCAGCAGCAGGGACATCTGGCGGTAAGCAACAGCCTGCTTGGACAGATCATCATAAACGATCAGGGCATGCATGCCGTTGTCACGGAAGTATTCACCCATCGCAGATGCGGTGAACGGCGCCAGGAACTGCATCGGGGCCGGGTCGGACGCCGTCGCAGCAACAACGATGGTGTAGTCCATCGCGCCGTTTTCCTCGAGCGTCTTCACGATCTGGGCGACCGTGGAACGCTTCTGACCAACCGCGACGTAAATACAGTAGAGCTTGGCGCTCTCGTCATCGCCCTGGTTGATGGCTTTCTGGTTCAGGATGGTGTCGATCGCGATCGCGGTCTTGCCGGTCTGACGGTCACCAATGATCAGCTCGCGCTGGCCACGGCCAACCGGGATCATGGCGTCGATGGCCTTGATGCCCGTTGCCATCGGCTCGTGTACGGATTTGCGCGGGATGATGCCCGGCGCTTTCACGTCAACACGGCGACGCTCGGCAACGTCCGTCAGCGGACCCTTGCCGTCGATCGGCTCACCGAGGCCGTCACAGACGCGACCCAGCAGGCCCTTGCCCACAGACGTATCGACGATGGAGCCGAGACGCTTGACGGTGTCGCCCTCTTTAATGCCACGGTCATCACCGAAGATAACGCAACCCACATTGTCGCGCTCCAGGTTCAGGGCCATGCCCTTGATGCCGCCCGGGAACTCAACGAGCTCACCAGCCTTAACCTCATCGAGGCCGTAGACGCGTGCAATACCGTCACCGACGGAAAGTACGCTACCGACGTCCGAAACCTGAGCTTCGGCACCGTAATTCTTGATCTGATCCTTGAGGATCGCAGAGATTTCTGCTGCCCGGATGTCCATGGACCTACGCCTCTTTCATCGCATTCTTCATCCCGTCCAGCTTGGTGCGGAGGGAGCTGTCGAACATGCGGGAACCGACCTTAACGATCAGTCCGCCGAGTAATTCAGGACGCACTTCAGTGCGAACTTCTACGTCGCGCCCGAGAGCGCTTTTCAGCGAAGCCTGGAGGGCTTCGGTCTGCTTCTTGGTCAGCGCAGCGGCGGTCGCCACATCAGCTGACAGAACGCCACGGTCCGCAGCGGCCAGTGCAGCGTAGGCCGAAGCCATCGCGCCCAGCTCGCCGGCGCGGCCATTGTCAGCCGCGACGCCGAATGCGTTCTTTGTCAATTCATGGAATTTGGCCTTGCCCGCCATAGCGGACAGCACGCCTGCCTTCTCTTCTGCAGAGTACAGGGGAGAGGCAAGAACCTCTGCCAATTCGGACGACTCGCCCAGGGCTGCACGGAAAGCTGACAGGTCAGCTTCGACCGCTTCCGCAGCGCCGGAGGTCTTGGCCAGCTCAAACAGCGCGGTCGCATAGCGGCCCGCAGCGTTTGCTGTATTGGCGTCTTCGCCGGTGTTCACCGTGACGTCGCTCTCTATCCGGATGAGTGCCTTGAAATCGTCTGATTGACGAAAGCACATCAATTTCAACAAGTTATCGAACCAAGCGTATTGTGTTGCACCGCACGCTCATTCGGTTCGGGCGTGCGATAGCACAGGCATGGTCACGCAGCAAGCCGAAGACTCCTACCGATTCAGCAGGTGTGATCTTGAGCACCGGCTAAATCGCGGCAAAACTCCGTGTGATGAAGGTCGATATAGGCATAATCGGTCTGGGGGCCATGGGCAGTGTTGCGGCGTGGTCATTGAGCTTGCGTGGCGCCACGGTTCTGGGCGTTGACCAGCATCCGCTCGGCCATGCGCTGGGCTCGTCGCACGGTAAGACGCGGATCATTCGGTCCGTGTATTCCGAAGGCAATATCTATGACGCGTTGGTGGACGAGGCTTATGCCGGTTGGGACCGTCTCGAACGGGAGTTCGGCCAGGCTTTCTTGCGCAAGACCGGCGGGCTGGACATTTCTGTAAGAGCCGATGGCGTTTTCCAGGAGGCCCTGGCGGCGGCTGAGGCGAGTGGCAAGCCGTTCGAGGTGCTGGAAGGCCAGGCCATTGAACAGCGCTTCCCGGCGCTTGACCTCAATGGGCGTGGACGAGCTGTCTATAACGCCGATGCGGGTTTGCTCGACAGCGATGCGGCTTCAGCCTGGATGCGATCAGACGCGGGGCCGACTTGCGCGGGGAAACGCCGGTCGCCGGTTGGCAGCGTGTCTCGGAGGGTTTCATCCTGAAGGCGGGTGATGAGGAGATTGCCTGCCGCAAGCTGATCATCGCCGCGGGCGCCTGGTGCGGCGCGCTGGTCCCCGCCCTGCAGCCGGTACTGGTGCCCGAGCGCCAGGTGATTGCGTGGTACCGGGCGGACGGGCCGTCCTATGACCGCCTGCCGATCTTCCAGCTGGAAACGCATACAGCCGAGCGGTTTTATGTCTTCCCGCCGCACCGGGGGCAGGGCCTGAAAGCCGGCCTCTACAATCACCGCCGCGAACGCGGCGCCGCACACATCGCTCCGCGCGGTGTAGATGAGGATGATCTGGCCTTGCTGGCGGCAGGCCTGTCCGATTGTCTGCCGGGCGTTGACCAGACACCGCTGGAAACAGCGGAGTGCCGTTTCACCCTCGCGCCCGGCGATCGCTTTATCATGGGATGCATGCCGGACGACAAAGATCTCGTCCTGCTTTCACCCTGTTCCGGACACGGCTACAAATTTGTACCTGCGATCGGGGAGATTGCTGCGGATCTGGCTCTGGAGAAAGATTCAGCCGTGGATCTTGCCCCATTCAGTGTCGAGCGGGTGCTTGGCTAGCCGGCCGGGAACAGGACCGGGCCCAGAACCACGCCAATCGCCGTAATGATCAGGATGGCCGCCAGATTGATACGCAGGCCCGATTTGATCATCTGGCCCTGTGTCACGGCTCCCGATGCATAGACAATCGCATTCGGAGCTGTCGCAACGGGCAGCATGAAGGCCGTGGACGCTGCAATTGCTACCGGCACCACAAGGTGCTCCGGTGGAATGCCGGCATTGACGGCCAGAACGCCCAGCACCGGCAGGAAGGCGGTCGTAGTGGCGACATTCGAGGTCAGCTCGGTCAGGAACACGACAACAGCGACCATGGCCAGCACCAGCAGCGGTGTCGGCCAGGCTTCAAGGAAGCCCATCTGATTGCCCAGCCAGGCGGCCAGTCCCGTTGCGGATAGCGCAGCGGCCAGCGACAGTCCGCCACCAAACAGGATGATCACATTCCAGGGCAGGCGGGAGACGCCTTGCCAGTCCATCAGGGCCTTGCCCTTACCCTTTTCGCCACCGGCCGGGATAAGGAAGGCGGCGAGGGCGCCCATCACGGCGATCTGGGTATTGCCAAGCTGGATACTGACCGGCAGGGACAGGCTTTCGCTGATCGAGGCCAGCAGCGGGTTCCAGCCGATCCCGCCCGGCAGCGAGCGTCCCATCCACAGGATGGCGACGGTACCAAACAGGGCAGCGACGCGGATTTCCGGCGCGGTCATCTTGCCAAGCTTGGCAAGTTCCGCATCCAGATGCTCGCGCGCAGCCGAACTGGATCCACCACCGCCAAGCTTGAAGACAAAGCGGGTGAGGATGAACCAGGCGGCTGGAATGACCAGGGCGACGGTGGGAATGCCGAACATCATCCACTGGGCGAAATCAATGGTACGGCCGAACTCGTTCTCCAGATAGCCGATACCGATCAGATTGGTCGGCGTACCGACCGGGGTCGCCATGCCGCCGATCGACGCTGCATAGGCCACGCCCAGCGCCAGTGCTGTCGCGAAGGCCGGAGAGGAGGTGCCCTCGTCCTGGACTTCCTGCGCCACCTTGAGGGCGATCGGGATCATCATCAGCGTGGTTGCTGTGTTGGAGATCCACATCGACAGGAGGGCTGAAGCAACCATGAAGCCGCCGACCAGACCCACCGGGCTGCTGCCGAAGGTTCGCACGACGTTGAGTGCGATACGTGAGTGGAGGTTCCACTTCTCGATGGCCAGGGCGACGATGAACCCGCCCAGCAACAACATGACGATGGGGCTGGCATAGGGCGCGGTCGCAGCGCCGGTGGAGGTGATGCCAAAGAGCGGGAAGAGGGCAATGGGGACAAGCGCGGTCGCAGCGATGGGCAGGGCCTCGGTCGCCCACCAGCAGGCCATCATCAGGCCCAGCGAGGCGAGCAGCCAGGCTTCAGCCGTCAGGCCTTCGGGGCGTGGCAGCAATTGCAGACCGATGGCCAGAGCCAGGCCCAGGAACAGACCAATGCGTTGCGCTGTACTTCCCACGAAGCGCCTCCCCGCGTTTCAGTGAGATGAAAGGGACGCGTGTATTACGCGTTCGGGTCCTCGGACGATCCGGCCCGCACAAAGCGGCGGTCGCAATAGGGACACTCGACAAAATCACCTTCGCCCATCTCCAGGAAAACCTTGGGATGGCCGAGGGCGCCGCCACCGCCATCACAGGCGATGCGGTGGTCTTCGGTCGCGATGATTTCGGACGGCGGAATGGAATTGGCGGCATCAGCCATGCGCAGGCCCTCATGGACAGGACGAAAATCGATGCCTAACTATGGCGCTTGACCCATCCTCGTCAATTCCGAGCCGACATGTCTGACACTTCCAGCCTGCCCGAATACGCCATCGAGGCGATTGATCTGAAAAAGACCTATGGCGGAACCCAGACGGCACCGCCCAAGGAGGCGCTCAAGGGCGTCGACCTGAAAGTCCGCCGCGGATCCATTTTCGGTCTGCTCGGTCCCAATGGTGCCGGCAAGTCCACATTCATCAATATCTTCGCGGGCCTGGTGAAGAAATCCTCGGGCACGGCAAAGACCTGGGGCATTGATATCGACAAGGACAGTCGCGCGGCTCGTGCGGCGATCGGCGTGGTTCCCCAGGAAATCAATATGGACGTGTTTTTCACGCCCTATGAGACGCTGGAGCTGATGGCGGGCTTTTATGGCGTGCCCAAGGGCGAGCGTCGCACCGAGGAATTGCTGGCGGCCGTGGGGCTGGAAGACAAGCGCAATGCCTATGTGCGCCAGTTGTCCGGTGGCATGAAGCGGCGACTGCTCGTCGCTAAGGCCATGGTGCATGCGCCGCCCGTCTTGGTGCTGGACGAGCCGACGGCCGGCGTGGATATCGAGCTGCGCCGTCAGCTCTGGGATTATGTGCGTGAACTGCACGCGCGGGGCACAACGATCGTCTTGACCACCCACTATCTGGAGGAGGCCCAGGAGCTCTGCGACGAAATCGCCATCGTCGATCAGGGCCAGGTCGTGGCCTGTGAACCCAAGGCGCAATTGCTCCAGCGCATGGACAGGAAGACGCTGGTCATTGAGCCCGTCGACGCCTTGTCCGCCGTGCCGGACGCGTTGGCAGGGTTTGATGCCGAGATCCGTGAGGACGGCGCCCTGGCCATCTCTTATCGTCGCGGCCAGGAATCTGTCGCCGAGATGATCGAGAAATTCCGTGCGTCCGGCGGGCGTATTGATGACCTTCGGACCGAAGAGCCGGATCTGGAAGATGTCTTCCTGGCGCTCACCTATAATCGTGAGGAGGCCTGATCAGGTCTGTGTGGCAAGCTCGGGCGAGAGTGCGTGGCTTATCCAGTCTGCTGTCGTCCAGAGAATGCTTGACGTGATGGCGAGCAGGATGATGATCCCGAACAGCCCGGCTTCCTGATCGGGTCCAGACACAAAAACCAGCAGCATCGCGATCAGCGCACAACTGACCGAGATCAGGCGGGCGGCGCTGCTGCCCAGCTTCAGGAACGCATTCATCTGAACTCCCTGCTGTCGGATCTCCGGCTTATGGCGGTTGTCTGCACGAGCTGACAATTCTTGTTCGGATGGCGCCAGCGTGCAATAGCAGTCCGCGCGGGAATATTGCCGGAAAAGTCCCGTCATGTGTGCCCGATTCTCGGCACAGTTTCTGTGCAATCTTCTGCTCGTCCGAGATGTATGATGAGCAAGGGAGGAAATCGCGATGGGTAGGACGTTCAAGAGATTCTTTTCACTCCTGGTGGCAGCACCGCTCTTTGTGTCATTGACCTGGTTTTTCGGCATTTACATGCAGCCCCAGGGATCGACCGGAGCCGGTTTCGCCGGGATTCTCATATTTATCTCCGCCATCGCCTCCATCATCGTCTACAGCTGGCTGATGCGACCCGGGCCCAAGGTCCGGTTCCGTAACCGCGGTGTCGAAGGCTTCGACAAGGACTGGGGGATAGGCCTGACCGGATTGTCCCAGAAACAGGGACGAAGACGCAGGGATGATGATGCCGATCCGGATGATCTCGGTGGTCGACGATCCAGCGGGGATGTGGACGATGCTGACGGTCTCGGCGAGGAAGGCCTTGTTGGCTGATCAGAGGCCGGACGGGGGGGCTGCATCAACAGCGGCCCCCGACGATTGCACCGACCTGCGGCATGCGTTATGGCTGGCGCCACACGCACCCATAGCTCAGCTGGATAGAGCGCTGCCCTCCGAAGGCAGAGGTCAGAGGTTCGAATCCTCTTGGGTGCGCCATTTTCTTTCATTGTTCCCGCTCCGCTCGACCCGAGCCTGTCGCCAACTTTGGTGTTGGGGTCGATGCTCGCATGGAACGCGCTCAAGGCTGCGGGGTTTGAACTTGATCTCCTGGGGTGCGCCACTCTTTCGGTCTCACGGCAGTTCGCTTCACTCACGCCTCCGACGGGGCGGGCTCGCCTCCCGCACTGACGGCTCAGCCCGCCAGGCACCATAATCCTGTACAGACACCGAACATCAGCTGCATGCCGAGGTCGAGCAAACCTGTGAGAATGAGCACGGGCGCGCCCACATAGATGAGCAATAGCAGCACGGCCATGACGGTGAGGCGCGGCGGTGCAATGCGGTGGCCCATCACGGTCTCGGGGCGGCGGCTGAACATGCATTGTGCTCCATGAGTTGGCGTGGATAGTGTGATCTGGACGTGATTCTGGTTAATCAATCGATGCGGATCTCTACCGATATCTCCCGTGCCCAGTGGGACAAGGCCCTGGCGAAGGTTCCGGCCTCGCTGCAGCAGGACTGGAGCTATGGGGATGCATTAGTGGCGGTCGGCGCCAGGATCGTTCGCGTTGCCATCCGGGATGATCAGGGACCGGTCGCGCTGGCCCAGTTCACCACGCGCAAGATCGGGCTGCTTGTCGATGTCGGCCTGTGTTCGCGGGGGCCTGTCTGGTTGCGCGAGGTCTCGGCACAGGAGCGCAAACAGGTGCACAAGGCACTCAAGTCTGCGCTTGGGCTCGGTTGGCCCCGCGTCACCCTGCAAACGCCGGATGACGAGGCCCGGTTGCCGGGGGCGCGGCGCGTGGTGTCGGGATACTCCACCGTCATGCTCGACCTCACGCGGCCGCTCGAGGATTTGCGGGCCGGTTTCGACGGCAAGTGGCGCAATCGCCTGGTCGCGGCGGAAAAATCGAACCTCAAAGTCCAGCAAAACGGCACCAAGCCCGCGCAATATATCTGGTTGCTGGAGACGGAGGAGGGGCAGCGCAAGGCCCGTGGCTATACCGCGACGCCAGCCTCGCTGGTGCCCGAATTTGTCCAGGCCAAGGGCGACCGCGACAGCCTGCTTATCCTGCGAGCAGATCTCGGCAAGCAAAAGGCGGCCGCCATGCTGTTTCTGGTCCATGGCTGCGCGGCGACCTATCATATCGGCTGGAACAGCGAGGATGGGCGCAAGCTGGGCGCGCATAATCTCCTGCTGTGGTCAGCGCTGGACACCCTCAAACAGCGTGGCGTGACCCGGCTGGACCTGGGCGGTGTTGAGACGGTGAAAAGCGCCGGCCTGGCCCGGTTCAAGCTCGGCACGGGTGGCGATTTGGTCACCTATGCCGGAACCTATTTCTAGGAGGCGGAATGCGGACCCTCGTGATCTTGATCGCTGGTGTTCTTGCAGCCTGCGCGCCCGTGACCGGCCCTGCGACGAATGTAGGCGTCGTGCTGACGATCCATGGCGACATCGCGGCGAGTAACCGCGCAGCGATGGATTCGCAGACGGAGCCCCTGTTCAACACGTTCGGCCTCGAGTTCGAGCGGGCTTATGCCGTCTCCGCCGCCCAGCTCGCCAGCCTCGACCAGCACGATATCCAGGTCGATTATCCGGCAGGTGGTGCGCAACGCGCGTTTCGTGGTCCGCTGTTGAGAGATGTGCTGGCCCTCGCCATGCCGCGTGGTGACAACGTGGTGGTGACGGCCCTGGACGGGTATCAGCGTGACATCAGCTTGCAGCGGATCGAGGCTCATGACGTGATCCTGGCGACCTCGATGGATGGCCAGCCCTTGCCCATGGGCGGTTTCGGTCCGGCCATGCTGGTCTGGCCGCGTGCAACGGATCGAGCCCTCGAGGGCATGTCAGACGATGACTGGCTCTGGGGCGTGATCGCGATCGAGATCACCACTTCGCCATAAACCTCAGCCGCGTTGCCATTGCTCGGAATAGCGGGTGGCCACTTCGACAATGACGACCGTTGAAGCGTGAGCGACTGCGCCCACCGTCCACCAGATCAGCGGCCACTTCATGGCAAAATAGCCCATGCCCCAGCTGATCCCGAGAAAGACAACAACGCCGATTGCGTAGCTGGCGAGATGGATCCACAGGGACAGGCGCAGCGCCGCCCGGGTCTTGCCATTGCGGGTTTGCACAATCTCGGCAGCCTGTTCCTCCGGGTCCAGCGCCAAGGTGGAGACGTCGACATCATAGGCCGCAGCCAGCGCCTTGAGAGTCTCCTGTGAAGCCTGGCCGCCACTCTCCAGTCGCTGGATCGTGCGCAAACCGACGCCGGCCAGCTCGGCGACATGCTCCTGGGACCATTGACGCTCTTCGCGCCAGCGCTTGATCTTGGCGGTATCGGGTTTGAACGGCATTTCGAACTCCTCAGTGCTCTCGCAATCGATGGATCATCAAAGAGCAGGTGCAGTTCAAATCCTCTACGCCAAATGGCCGCCACATGCACGCCACGGCCCCGCCAGCGGCGTGCAGGCGCGGGTTTTCGTCTATTCGGAGCGCGGGTTTTCGAGCACACGTCCATCCGCGACATGCATTTGCAGATTGCTCACGCGATTGCGTCGATCACGCCGTAATACAGGGCGAAAACGATCATCTCCGGGAATGGCAAACCGGTCATTGCCCAGGGGGTGAGGATGATCTCCTGGCCGCCATCGCGCTGATAGACAAGCTGTCCCTCAACCAGACGCGCCGAACGGATGCCATAGGTCCCGACATAGGCCGGCGCCGCTCCAGACCCCGTCTCAAACTCGCGTCTGGCGCGAGGTCTGCCCGCCCAATCCGCCTGAACTGTCACGAAAACGCACAAAAGGCTTTGAGCGTGCGGTCTGACTTCCTATGGTGCGCGCCAAGTGAAATTGTGTCCTGGGAGGGGACGAGTTCCATGTACGAAACAATTGTGGGCGGCATCGAGACGTTCAGTGACTTCCTTTGGGGAGGTAACTGGGGCGATCAGACGATCCTGCCGGTGGGCCCGATTACCATTCTTCTGCTTGGTACCGGTCTGTATCTCATGGTGGGTCTGCGCTTCATGCCGATCCGCCAACTTCCGCGCGCTTTCCGCTCGCTCTTCTCTGGCAAGCACGACAAGGAAGACGGTGCTATCTCCCCGTTCCAGGCGCTGGCGACAGCCCTGTCGGGACAGGTCGGCACGGGTAACCTCGCCGGTGTCGCCACCGCTATCACGCTGGGTGGTCCGGCGGCGATCTTCTGGATGTGGGTGACGGCGATGGTCGGCATGGCGTCGGCCTATTCGGAGTCCATGCTGGCGGTTCGCTATCGTGAACACCCGAAGGACGGCAAGTCCTCCGTCGCCGGTGGCCCGATGTACTACATCAAGAACGGCCTCGGAAAATGGTGGATGTGGCTGGCTGTCCTGTTCGCCGCGGGCACGCTCTTCTCGGCGCTGGCCACGGGTAACATGATTCAGTCCAACTCGCTGACCAACGGTATCGTCGGTGCGCTGGGCAATGCCGACATCCTCGACCCTGACAGCGTCACCTCCAAGATGATTGTCGGTGCTGTGATTGCCGGTCTCACCTTCATCGTCATCCTGGGCGGTATCAAGTCCATCGGTACGGTCGCGGGTCGCGTGGTTCCGCTGATGGCCATCACCTATGTCATCGTTGCGATTGTCACCCTGGTCATGAACGCCAATGAGATCCCGGCCGCCTTTGGCCTGATCTTCGGTGGCCTGTTCGAGCCGGCGGCAGCGGCGGGTGGTTTCCTCGGCGCATCCCTGTCGGCTGGTATCCGTTTCGGTGTTGAGCGTGGTCTCTTCTCCAACGAAGCCGGTCAGGGTTCTGCTCCGATCGCGCACGCGGCTGCAAGGACCAAGGACCCGGTCCAGCAGGGCAAGATCGCTATGGTCGGTACCTTCCTGGACACCATGGTCATCTGTACGATGACCGCGCTGGTAATCCTGACCGTCACCGGCGACTTCGTATACAACGAAGCTGGCGAGACGATCGGATATGCTTGGCTTTCGGGTCTCGAGGGCATCCAGGTGACCCAGGCCTCCTACCAAGCCGCCTTCCCGTTTGGTGACTGGTATATCGCCATCATCCTGGCCTTCTTCGCCTTCACCACCATTCTGGGTTGGTCCTATTATGGTGAGCGCGCGATCGCATTCCTGGGTGGCGAGGGCCTTGTCGTCCCATTCCGCCTGGTCTGGGTCGCGATGGTCTTCGTGGGCTCTTTCCAGCAGGTTGACGTGATCTGGCGTCTGGGCGGTATTGCCAATGCGGCAATGGCGGCGCCGAACCTGATCGCACTGATCTTCCTGTCCGGCATGGTCTTCAAGATCACCAAGGAGCACGATGCCAAGATTGTCGCTGGTGGTCTGGATGTCGACTATGACGCCAGCGCCCATGTCGATGACACCTCGGAGGCCGATGCCGAAGTCGAGGGTGGTGACGACGCTGACGGTGACAAGAAACCGGAATAATCTTGGACCGACATAATCTTGGAAACGAGATGCAGGAGAAGCCCCGCCGGAACCGGTGGGGCTTTTCTTTTGTGGCTAGCGTCGCGGCCTGATCATTCGCAGCACGACGAAGCCCAGCGCGATGCCGACCAGGTCGGCGACGAAATCTGTCCAGGAGGCCGTGCGGCCCACAAATTCCATGGATTGCACGTACTCGATCCCCAGCCCGTAAATGGCCAGCAGGCTTCCGGTGATCAGCCGGCTGATGGTAGGCCAGCTCAGACGGGTCAGCAGGGCAAGAGTGAAGAACGCCGCAATATGTTCCAGCTTGTCCGAGCCCAGCAGCGTCGGGGGCGTGGCAAAGCCGGGCTGCAGCGCGAGATCCGTGATCAGAACGATGGTGGTCAAAAACATGACACGCCCCGCCCATCGCAGTCTCATATCTGGACGCCGGGCCGAAGTATTCTTAGGTTCCGCTGACATTCTTCAGGACAGGCTTTCCATGACCCAGTTGCTCAATGATATCGACCGTCTGCTGACCCCGCGTACCGATTGGACCCGCGAGGAGGCTGCCGAAATCTATCGCGCACCGTTTAATGACCTCATCTTTGCTGCGCAATCCGTGCACAGAAAATGCCATCCGGCCAACCAGGTCCAGACCAGCCAGCTCTTGTCCATCAAGACCGGTGGCTGTGCCGAGGACTGTGGTTACTGCAACCAGTCAGCCCATTTCGATACCGGCCTGAAAGCCTCCAAACTGATGCCGGTCGACGAGGTCTTGGAAGCCGCACAGAAAGCCAAGGATGGTGGCGCCACCCGCTTCTGCATGGGCGCAGCCTGGCGGGAGCTGAAGGCCCGCGACGAGGACGCGATCTGCGACATGATCTCCGGCGTCAAGGCGATGGGCATGGAAACCTGTGTCACGCTGGGCATGCTGGAAGATGACCAGGCGAAAAAACTGCGTGAGGCCGGGCTGGATTATTACAATCACAACATCGACACCGCGCCGGAAGATTATGGCCGGGTGATCTCGACGCGCACCTACCAGGATCGCCTGGATACGCTGGAGCGCGTGCGTGGCGCCGGCATCCATGTTTGCACGGGCGGGATCATCGGCATGGGCGAGCCGGAAACGGCGCGCATCGGCCTGATTGCCGAGCTGGCCAATATGGACCCGCACCCGGAAAGCGTTCCGATCAACCACCTGGTGGCGGTCGAGAACACCCCGCTGGGGGACAGCAAGCCTCTGGACGCCATCGAGTTCGTTCGCACCATCGCCACGGCACGGATCATGATGCCGAAATCCATGGTCCGCCTGTCAGCAGGCCGCGAAGGCATGAGCCGCGAAACCCAGGCCCTGTGTTTCCTTGCCGGCGCCAATTCCATCTTCGTGGGCGAGGAACTCCTGACCACGCCGAACCCGGAAAAGCACGAGGATTTCGACCTGTTCAAGACGCTGGGCATCGAACCGATGACCATGCCGGCGGAATAAGGGCTATGCTCCGAGGTTATTGATTGAGCAGCGGGTAGTCGTTGATTGAATAATCAGCACAACTCGCTGTCTCATCAACGACCTGCATCTCCGAGACCATCACCGCGAAAACCTGATTTTGTATCCTCAGTACCACCTGCCCGCGGGGGTCGACCGGACAGGTTTCGACGTCAAACGGCTGCCCTTGTGCGCTGATGACTGAGAGGCCGAAGACCATGCGTTCGTCGGCATGGTTGCTGAGTTTAAACGTGGAGCTCTCGTCAACATCATCCAGCGTCAGGCTGATAAGGACCTCACCGTACTGGCCGAGTTGATGATCCGGCATTTCTGCGGATACCGTGAAGTCAGCCAAGCTGAAAACAGGCCGTCCGGTGTTCTCATGATGCGTGCTCTCATTGCGGCGGAGCGTGACCGCTTCATCCTTCGCCAGGAGCACCATCACTCCGTCCAGCAGGATTGGGGAGCGGCCTAGCGGATAGGGGGCGGCGACGCGCTGTCCATCAATCAACAGGGTGATTTCGCGAGGTTCGCGGCACGGATTGCGCTCGCACAGGTCGGCCGGGACGGGCTGCATCGAGTATGTCGAGGCAGAGACAAGCAGGCTGGCAACAAGCATGGCGGCGCTCTAAAAGGCTGTGAATGGGTTCTCAAGGAGACAACTTATGAGTGGATTGATCGGCGCAGACAAGGTTGTCGCAAAACTCTCCGGCTGGTCGGTTGTCGACGGCCGGGATGCGATCCGCAAGGTCTATGAATTTGCTGACTTCAACGCGGCCTGGGGCTTCATGAGCCGGGTGGCCGTCAAGGCGGAACAGATGGACCACCATCCCGAATGGTTCAATGTCTGGAACAAGGTCGATGTGACGCTGGCCACGCATGATGCCGGCGGCGTGACCGAGCTTGACCTGACCCTGGCCAGCTTCATGGACGAGATCGCCTAGGGCGCGCTAGTCGGAATGGATGATGATCATGCCCAGGAGGACGTCCGCGCCGTCCTGGCCCAGCGTCATGTTTGTCGCTTCCTGCAGCAGGGCCGCGATACGGTCGGCGTCAGGCACTTCCCCGAACGAGTAATAGGACCCGGCATATAGCGTCAGGGCCGACACGTATGCATTGCGCAGGCGGGGCATGTACCGCTCCACACGGCGGCGCAGGCGCGGGTCGTCGATCTCCAGCCCGGCCTCGATCTGCAACAGGCCGTGCGAGCGATAATTGGCCTGCACCGTCGCGGTCAGCGGTGGGAGCGGCATATAGGTCGAGGACGAGGTCAGATTGCGGTGGCGGCCATCGCTGTCAGAGGATGAACTGCCTTCTGCCGGCGGCGCAGCCCATGCAAGCGCAGGGGTTCCGGCCAGCACCAGGCTGGCGGCAACGAGACCGGTACGAACAATGTTTGACGCAAAACTGGACATGCCTGTGGTCTAGCAGACAGACGTAAAGGAAGCGTTCCTGCAGCCCGTCGAATGCGTGGCGCGGACCCGTTGGCGCCGTTATGGCTCTACTGGATGTGATTGACGATCAACTGGTCTTCCCGGTGGGTCAGGCGCTCGGCGTATTCGACCTCGTTGAGCTGGGTCATGGCGCACATCAGATACCATTCGCCATCCTTGGCCCGGACCGGCGTGTTGATTGAGCGCCAGAACTGGATCTGGCCGTCCAGCTCATTGGTCCAGACGACGTCGACAGAGCGCACCTTGCCGCTGAACACACCACAATTGAGGATGTCGCGGACGATGCGGTGCCCGTGCTCGAAGGCGTCCCGCTTGACCTCAAGGCCTTCTGTGACCCCGGCAAATTGCGGGTGGCTGCGAAAGCCATTGGACAGGGCGACATAGCGCACATTGTCAAAACTGGGCTGGATCACGCAGATGATCTGGGGGCTGACGCGCACGCTGGCGAACACGAAATCGATGACATCCCGGTGCGAGCGATCCGACATCAAGGCCCGGATACGGTTCTCAAGCCCCGGTTTCGGCTCGGTGCGTCCGGCTTCAAGACGAGACACATAGGCCTGGCTGATCTTGAGAAGATCGGCCAGCGCTTCCTGCTTCAGTCCCGTTCGCGCCCGGAAAGCCCGCAGCTCGTTACTCCAATTCATGTTGCGACCCCACACCTGCAACGAGAAGCCGAGCACCTTACTGGCCGAATATGTGTAGACAAGCGCGCGCCCGGGTCGGAGCTTTAATATCTTATGAAAACAGGAGGTTGCAAAAAAAGACCAAACAGATCTCAGGCTGGGGCGGCTGTGGGTCGAAGGTCGTGGATCCAGCTTTGGGCAGAGTGGCGCTGGACGTGATCGAGCATGGCGGGCTACAAGGCGGTTAGCGCTGGGCAACACAGAAAGCTAACCCATGTCCCCAATTGACGGTTTGATCATCTACATCATCGATCCCGCTCTGAGCATTCTGGTTTGGATTGTGATCATCGGCATCATCATGAGCTGGCTGATCAACTTCAATGTGATCAACACGCACAATCAATTGGTTTCAACGATTTATCGTGTGACCTATGCGGTGTCGGAACCGCTCTTGCGGCCGATCCGCTCCATTCTTCCTTCTCTGGGCGGACTGGATTTCTCGCCGATCGCGCTGATCCTGATCATTGGTTTCATTCAGGGTTATGTCCTGCGCGAGCTCATCCGTCTCTTCTGATCCGTGTTCGCAATCGGCAGCGGCCAGCTTGACGTATGTGTCCGCGTGACCCCGAAGTCCGCTGCGGACAACGTGGATGGCGTGTTCATCGGCGCTGACGGAAAGTCGTGCCTGGCCTTGCGTGTCCGGGCCCTGCCTGACAAGGGCAAGGCCAACAAGGCTGTGATCGCCCTGTTCGCGGATTGGGCGCGATGTGCAAAACGCGATATAGACGTGGTTCGGGGGGCAACAGCCCGCATCAAGACTCTTCGCGTGAGCGGTTCAGCCGACCAGCTGACCCGCATTCGGCAGCAATTGGAGGCGTTGACGCATGAGCGCTGAACTGATCGACGGCAAGGCCATTGGCGAGGCACTGGACCTGGAGGCCAAGGCCGCCGGTGAGGAGCTGGCGAAGAAGCTTGGGCGTCCGCCCTGTCTGGCGGTCGTGCTGATCGGCGAGGATCCGGCCAGCCAGGTCTATGTGCGCAACAAGGTTCGCCGAACCGAGGCCGCGGGGCTGCGTTCGGTCGAAGTGCGCAAACCAGCCGACATTACCCAGGACGAAGCCATCGAAATCGTGCGCGGTCTGAATGCCGACCCAGAGGTGGACGGTATTCTGGTGCAATTGCCGCTCCCGGATCACATGGACGCCAATGCCGTCATCGAGACCATCGACCCGGACAAGGATGTGGACGGTCTGACCGAGGCCAGTGCGGGTCGCCTGGTGCTTGGCAAGCCGGGGCTGCGCCCGTGCACGCCTGCGGGCTGTGTCTATCTGGCCGAACAGGCGCTGGGTGACTTGTCCGGCAAGTCTGTCGTCGTTGTCGGGCGCTCCATCCTGGTCGGCAAGCCGGCCGCCCTGCTCTTCCTTGAGAAGAATGCGACCGTGACCATCGCCCACTCGCGGACCAAGGACCTGCCGGCCCTGTGCCGGACGGCAGATATCCTGGTGCCAGCTGTTGGTCGTCCGGAGATGGTGCGCGGAGATTGGGTCAAGCCCGGTGCCTGCGTGCTGGACGTGGGGATCAACCGGATCGATGCGCCCGAACGGGGTGAGGGCAAGACCCGCCTCGTGGGAGATGCGGCGTTTGATGAGATTGTCGGTCATGCCGGCTGGATCACACCGGTGCCCGGCGGTATCGGTCCGATGACCATCGCGATGTTGTTGCAAAACACCGTACGGGCCGCCGCCCTGAGATTGGGTGTGTAAAACCGGCAATCCCGGATTGTGTTATTCGTAAACCGGGCGTAAACGGTTCGGTAACGCAACCCTCATATCATATGAGCGGAAGGGAGATAGTCGTGCCAAATCAGTCGCTTAAAGTCTTGCATGTTGAGGACGATTTCGCGGATGCAATGCTCGTACAGCATGCGGTATGCGAAGCGGGTGATTTTGACATCGCGTTCGAGGTCGCTGGCACGTTGAAAGACGCCAAGCGCAAGCTGGCCAAGGAAGCCTTCGACCTGGTCCTGCTTGATTTGCGTCTGCCTGACTCCGTTCATCCGATCGACACGCTGGAAACGACACGCGACTGTATCGGCGAAACCCCTTTGCTGGTGCTCTCCGGCTCCATGGCTGTGGACAAGATGCACCTGCCCGAAGATGTTGCCGGACTGGACAAGAATGAAAGTTTCCGCTCTTCCAAGGGCGAGGCGCCGATCCATCTGGCGCATCTGATCCGCGAAGCGGCAGAGGCCGCGGACATTCAGACCATCTAGCCTGAATTCTTCTATACAATCGGCACCACCTCTGGCATGCCAATCCAGCGATTGCATGCGGAGGAGAGCCATGAGTACAGCGCACGAAGTCGACTACAAGATTTGCGGTGAAGACATCCAGTTTGTTGAAATCGAGCTGGATCCGAACGAGAGCGTCATCGCCGAGGCCGGATCCATGATGTACAAGTCACCGAGCATCGACATGGATGCAATCTTCGGTGACGGCTCATCCAAACACAGCGGTTTCTGGGGCGCTGTTGCCGGTGCGGGTAAGCGCATCCTGACCGGCGAGAGCCTGTTCATGACGGTCTATACCCACCAGGGTCAGGGCAAGTCTCATGTGGCCTTTGCCGCACCTTTTCCGGGTACGATTATCCCGGTTCATCTGCCCGATGTCGGTGGCGAGCTGATCTGTCAGAAAGACAGTTTCCTGGCCGCTGCAAAGGGAGTTTCGGTCGGTATCGCCCTGCAAAAGCGCATCATGACCGGTCTGTTCGGGGGTGAGGGCTTCATCATGCAGCGCCTGGAAGGCGATGGCTGGTGTTTCGTCCACGCGGGCGGAACCTTGGTGGAGAAAGAGCTGGCGGCGGGCGAAGAGCTGCACGTCGATACGGGCTGTGTTGTTGCCTATACCAGCAGCGTCGACTTCGAGATCGAGCGTGCCGGCAATATCAAGTCCATGATCTTTGGTGGCGAGGGTGTGTTCTTCGCTCATCTGAAAGGCCCGGGCAAAGTCTGGCTGCAATCCATGCCGTTTTCCCGCCTCGCCGGGCGTATCCTGGCCAATGTTCCGGTCGCCGGGTCCGGTCAGGGTGAAGGGTCCGTTCTGGGGCCGCTCGGCAGCATCATGCGGGGAAGCTGATCACCTGCAATATTCATTGAATATGCTGTTGACAATCACTCGCATTAACACCAAATTCGGAGGGTCAAGGAAAACGGCCCTCCGTATGTATGTTTGCATCTGTAATGCTCTGAAAGACAGCCAGCTCAAGCAGGCGGCCCAGGACCCGGGTGTCAGCTCGGCGGCCTGTGTGTTCAAGCAGCTGGATGCACGCCCGCAATGCGGCCGCTGTCTGCCCGACGTCCGAGACATGATTTCCTCGACCCAGATCAGCGCGAACGATTCTCAAGTTAATCGTTGATTTGAAAGCGCTTATCAGGCGCAAACATTCCCCTTGGAAAACGCGGAAACTGGCCTAACTTCCAGCTGCAGACAGCAAGGAGAGAGGTCATGAAGGGCGATTCCAAGACGATTGAATATCTCAATGGCGCGTTGAAACTCGAACTGGCTGCGGTGAACCAGTACTTCCTGCACGCCCGCATGTTCAAGGACTGGGGTTTCGCCAACATCGCCGAAGTCGAATACGAAGAATCGATCGATGAGATGAAACACGCGGATCAGCTGATCGAACGTATCCTCTTCCTGGAAGGCCTGCCCAATCTCCAGGACCTAGCCAAGATCTATATCGGTGAGACCGTCAAGGAGTGTCTCGAGGCAGATCTGAAGGTCGAGCACCGGGCTCACCCCTTCTACAAGGAAGCCATCGCGCACTGCGAATCCGTGGGTGATTATGTCAGCCGTAAGCTGTTCAACGACATTCTTGAGTCCGAGGAAGAGCATATCGACTTCCTGGAAACCCAGCTGGGTCTGATCGAGAAAATCGGTGAAGAACGCTACATGCAATCCCAGATGAAGCCGGGCGAGCACTAAGTGTTCTTGTTATAATGTAACGGTCCGATTTGCTATTTCAGTCGCATTGGTGAATGCTCTGTCCCGGAGCCGGTCCCGACGTGACCGAGATCGGCGAAATTGGGGATACATGATGCGCGCACACATGTTTATCGGGCGCAGACGAGGTGTTGTCCTGGTCTGCGCTTCTGCTTTGACCTTGGCCGGGAGTGGCGGGATCTTGGCGCAAGAGGCGCCGATTTTCCAGCCTGGTGCACCGGGAGAACCCTCCCGTGAACTCACGCGAAACCAGTCACTCGAACTGGGCCAGAGCCGATATATCGAGGCGGATGCCCGTTTCATGCAGCACATGATTGTGCATCACGGTCAGGCCGTTGACATGGGCGCGCTTGTTGAAGGGCGGACGACGCATGAAGGCGTCCGTCTGATGGCCGAACGCATCGCTCTGACGCAGGAGTCCGAAATCGCGATGATGCGGACCTGGCTGACCCGCCGCGGCGAAAGCACCGAGATGCAGGGCGGCCACCACCATCACATGAATCATGAGATGGACCCGAACATGCCGCTGATGCCGGGCATGCTCTCGCCCGCGCAAATGGATGAGCTGGCTGCTTCGAGCGGCAGCGATTTCGACTATCTCTATCTCACCGGCATGATCCTGCACCATCAAGGCGCGATCGACATGGTCAACGAGCTGCTCGCTCAGCCGGGGGCCGGTGAGGATCCTGAATTGTCCGAATTTCTTTCAGCCGTAATCGCTGACCAATCAACTGAAATCCTGCGGATGCGTCACATGCTTTCGCAATTGGGTTAGGGGGAGACAATGACCCGTATCAAGACCGGAATTTCCATTCTCGCTCTGGCCATGCTGGCCGGGGCTTGCAGCCAGACCACCACCACGGAGCCGGCAGAGGTCGCCAGCAATCCGCCGCCGAGCCGGGAGGGTCTGGCGCCGGGTGTGTTTGATGCCGAGGAAGTCAGCTGGAATATCGAGCTGGTTCACGCCGAGCCGACACCGGAGGCTTTCGCCCCGGACAATGCGATGTGGGCACCAGCCGTTGAAATGGCAATTGTCCAGGCCATGCAGGCCGGCGAGGAGGTCGAACGCCCGCCGAGCCCGATCTCTTTCGCGAACACCGATCTCGCCTTCTCGGGCGATCGCGTGATCATGGGCAATTGGCATGGTTTCAATGTCTTTGAAACCCAGGCCGATGCGTCCGTCGAGCACGTCTTGTCCGTTGTATGCCCAGGTGGCCAGGGCGATGTCAGCGTTCATGGCAATCTGGTCTTCCGCTCCGTGGAAGATAATCGGGGCCGCCTTGACTGTGGCGCCGGCGGTGTTGCTGAACAAAGCAGCGCCGAGCGTTTCCGGGGTGTGCAGATCTTTGACATTTCCGATATGAGCAATCCGCGCCAGGTCGCCGCGGTTCAGACCTGTCGCGGGTCTCACACGCACACGGTTGTGCCGGATCTCAACGATCCAAGCGTAATCTATATCTATAACTCCGGAACGTCCTATGTTCGCCCGACGAGCGAGCTGGACATCTGTTCCGATGGCGAGCCGGATGAAAATCCGGATACGGCCCTCTATTCCATCGACGTGATCCGCGTTCCGCTTGCAGCGCCTGAAGAGGCCGCCATCGTCAATCGACCGCGTATTTTCGCGGACCGAGAAACCGGTGAAATTGCAGGTCTGTGGGCCGGCGGCCAACTGGAAGAGGATGCCCAGGAAACGTCCGTCACCAACCAGTGCCACGACATCAATGTCTATCCGGAGATGGGCCTCGCGGCCGGTGCCTGCAGCGGCAATGGCATCTTGCTCGACATTTCCGACCCGGAAAACCCTTCCCGCATCAGCGAGATGTCCGATCCGAACATGGCCTATTGGCATGCGGCGATCTTCAATAATGACGGCAACAAGATCCTCTTCACCGATGAGTGGGGCGGCGGTCTGGGCGCGCGTTGTCGTGCCGAGGACCCGGAGACCTGGGGCGCCAATGTCATCGCTGACATCACCGAAAATGGTCTTGAAGGCCGGGGCTATTTCAAAATCCCGAATACCCAGTCCGAATCAGAGAATTGCGTGGCGCACAATGGCTCGCTCGTCCCTGTTCCGGGCCGCGATATCCTGGTCCAGGGCTGGTATTCCGGCGGTATCTCGGTGATCGACTTCACCGACAGCAATAACCCGTACGAAATCGCCTTCTTCGATCGCGGTCCGCTCGACGCCGAGGAGCTTTATCTGGGCGGTAACTGGGCGGCCTACTGGCACAATGGCCTGGTCTATGCGCCGGAAATCGTCCGCGGTCTGGACATTTTCCGTCTACTGCCCAGCGAGCATCTCTCTGCAAACGAGATCGCCGCGGCAGAGCTGGTCCGCTTCCAGGAGTCCAATACCCAGACGCAGATGCGGTTCGAGTGGCCGGATGAACCGGTTGTCGCCCTGGCCTATGTCGACCAGCTGGCACGTTCCGGTGCTCTCAATGACGCCATGGCGATGACGGTCCGTGAGGCTGTAAAGGCCGGTGATGCAGGCGCTGATCTGATGAGCGCCCTGGAAGAGGCATCAGCGCATGCCGAAGATGCAGACGCGCGTCGCTTCCAGGCTCTGATCGGCTGGTTCCAGTAATACGCTGCCGTGCCAGACGTGTTGAACCCGGGCGGATCATTTCCGCCCGGGTTTTCTTTTCGCTCAACGCCAATAACCGTGAAAGAAATATGGTTTAAGCCGGGGGTATGGGGACGACCAGCGCAGACGATATGTTGAGGCACCGGATCAGCCTGCTGGCCATTGACCTGCAGACGATCAACAGCCTTGCCCGGGTGGCGCCCTTTGTGGAGACATGCCTTCCCGGGATCATCGAGGATTTCTATGCGCACATGCAGCGGTTTCCGGAAAGGCGCAAAATCTTCTCCGACCCCGACCGGGTGCGCGGCCTGAAACAACATCAACGCGCGCACTGGATCCGGCTCTTCAATGCAGAGCTGGATGTGGAGTATGTCGCGGAATCTGTCCTTATCGGCAAGGCGCATCATCGCGCCAAAGTGCCGCCCCATCTCTACATCGTCGGATACAATTTCTTCCACTCCGCCCTGCTGAAACGCATGGCGACGCGTTACCAGAACGATCCTCAACTACCGCTCATGTGCGAGGCCGTGACCAAGATCATCGGCCTCGACACGGATCTGGCATTTTCAGTCTATGTGCGCGAGCTGTGGCGGCATTCCATCGAGCCGACCCGCAAAGCGGCGGGTTGAGGCCTAGTCGAAATCAGCCGCGCTGTGGCGTTCATGCATTTGCGTGTCCTCATCGCCCCAGGCCTTGTTGACCCGGATGCCGCGCTTGACTGCAGGCCGCGCCGCGATGTCATCGGCCCAGCGTTTGACGTTCTTGTAGTCATCAACGGACAGGAATTCGGCAGCATTGTAGAGGAGCCCGCGCACCAGGGCGCCATACCAGGGCCAGATCGCCATGTCGGCGATGGTGTAGTCCTCGCCGGCGATGTATTTGCGGGTCGCGAGCGTGCGATCCAGCACGTCCAGCTGGCGCTTGACCTCCATCGCATAGCGATTGATCGGGTATTCAAACTTTTCCGGCGCATAGGCATAGAAGTGACCGAAGCCGCCACCCAGGAAGGGCGCAGATCCCATCTGCCAGAACAGCCAGTTCATGACCTCTGTCCGTTCCCGTCCCGACGCCGGAAGAAACTTCCCGAATTTCTCCGCCAGGTGCACCAGCATGGAGCCGGATTCAAAAATGTTGATCTCGGTGTCACCGCTGCGATCAACCAGGGCCGGGATCTTGGAGTTCGGATTGACGCCGACAAATCCGCTGGAGAACTGATCACCCTCGGTGATGCGGATCAGCCAGGCATCATATTCCGCTTCGGTGATGCCCAGTTCCAGCAATTCCTCTAACAGGATCGTCACCTTCACACCGTTCGGCGTGGCCAGCGAATAGAGCTGGAAAGGGTGCTCGCCAACCGGCAGGGCCTTGTCATGCGTGGCGCCCGCGATCGGTCGGTTGATATTGGCAAAATTGCCGCCGTTTTCCGTTTCCCAGGTCCAGACCTTGGGCGGTGTATAGGTAGTGTCGCTCATGACAGATCCCCGTTGCTTCGACGCAATACCTAGGAAGGCGTCGCGTGTGTTCAACTCTGTAGGCCGATTTGCCGTGGATCACGATGGCGTGTTGATGGACCTGCGCGGCGGCTTGGCTTACCACTTGGGGGTCGAATGAATGGGCTGGGATTATCAATGAGCACCAAGATCAGTGTTGACGACCTGGCTGGCGACTTGTTCAGCCTGAACATTCGCGGGCTGCGTTCGATCGCCATCCTGTGGGCCCGGCCCAGCGCGTATTTCGACGCGGCCGACGATGCGGAGTGGAAGGATATCTACACCCCTTCCGTCCGTCTCTGGTTGTCGCTGATTGCGCTGTCATCGCTTTTGCAGGTGATCTGGCTCAGCCCGACATCGCCCATCGTCATGGCTTATGCCGACGGGTTTCGCGAGGCGGGGCTGGTCCTGCCCGAAACCCTGACCTTTCCCGCGCTGGGTGAAGAAGCCGCTGTTCTGATTTTCACAGCATTTCCCATCGTACAGCTGCTTACATTCCTCTTTATCCTGCCGCTGTTTCGGGTGTGGGGGCGCGAGACCACGTTCAGTCTGAGAGTGCGCTACGGGTTCGCCACGATGATCCCGAGTGCCTCCCTGATGATGATCATCCTGCCCAGCATGGCCGGTTTGCCCTCCGGGTGGGCCTCGAGTTTCGGATGGGCGATCGGGCTGGTGGCGATGACAGTCGACACGATCACCGTTCATCGCAGTGGCGTCCACGAGACCGCCGGCACGTGGCGGTGGTTGCGAGCCCTGCTGATCGCCGCCATCGTGCTGGGGCTGAATGTCATCATGCACGCGATCACCCAGGTCGCTGGCATCATCTTCATCAGCGTCAAGTACGGATTGGCACCCGCATAAGGCTGTCAGCTTGTCCGGGGAGAGGAATGGTGCCGCTTGCGTGACTTGAACACGCGACCTACGCATTACGAATGCGTTGCTCTACCAGCTGAGCTAAAGCGGCTTACCACCCGTGTATCGCAATCGTTTCCGGTCGCGAGGCGGCGGAAACTACCCGCGAAAGCGGGACTTCGCAAGTCCTAGTTCAGCGTGAAAACCAGCGCTTGAAAGCGCTCACCCTCTGGCGGCTTACCGGATGTTCGCCGTCGAGTGTTTTCAGGCGGACCTGCCAGTATCCGGCATTGCGATCAGCGTTTTCGATCGCGTCGATGTTCGGCAGCAGGGCGCGGCTTATTCGGAAGAAGTCGCTGGGATCGAGAACCGCTTCGAGCTCATTCAGGGTGAAGTCGACAAAATAGCTCTCACCGGAATTGAGATGCGCCAGCACGCCTTTGTCCCGGGCCTGGAAACAGGCGATATCGCGGATCGGGACCGGGCGCAGGCGATGGCCAGTCGAGATCAGCAGGCGAGTCTTGTATCCATCACCCAGGCCGGCCTTGCGAACGGCCTGTTTCTGTTCTTCTGCCGAGGGCGCGCGCAGTCGGTCCAGCTTGTCGAAGGCAGCGGCCAGCTCCGTTTCGTCAACGGGTTTGAGCAGATAGGCGATGCCATTGGAGCGGAAGGCTTCGAGGGGGTATTCGTCGTGCGCCGTGCAAAAGATCGCCGGACAGGGAATGTCACAGATTTCGAACAGGTCGAAACACGTGCCGTCAGCCAGCCGGATGTCGAAAAATACCAGGTCCGGTATCGGGTTGTCGCGGAACCAGTCAGCGGCTTCGGCCACACCTTCAAGGACGGCAAGAATTTTGTGCTCGGGGCGCACGCCCTGAAGGCGTTTCATCAGGCGTTCGGCGGCCGGGTATTCGTCCTCGACGATAAGGATGTTCATGCGGTCGGCTCCGGCAGCCAGGGCAGGGTCACACTGAAAACCGTCTCTGTTTGGGTAATGGCGACAGTGCCAGCCCCGGCAAGTTTGAAACGGGAACCCAGATTGCTCAGTCCGATGCCGCTGGACTCCACGCTCAGCACGGGTCGAACAGGATTGGAGACGGTCATGCCCTCTGCCCCGGCCTTGATATCGAGGCCTAGCGGAGCGCTACGGGTGGCGACATTGTGCTTGAGCGCATTCTCAACCAGCGTCAGCAGACTCATCGGAATGAGCGCGCGGTCCCTGCACGCCTCGGGAATGTCGACAGAGACGGTGAACGTGCCCGGGCGGCGCTGGGCCTGTACGTCCAGAAAGGCCGATGCGGCCTTCCAGTCCTCCTCGAGGCTGACGCGTTCGCGGCCTTCGGTTTCCAGAACATAGCGATAGATGTCGGAGAGTGAGCGCACAAAGCTCTCCACGGCCTCGGGGCGTTCGACCGCGGTTTGGGCGAGGGCACCGAGACTGTTGAACAGAAAATGCAGGGCCAGCCGGTTTTTCAGTGCATCATAGCGAGCCTCGGCGGCGGCGCGACCGGCCGCTTCGCGAGCCAGGCGTTCATCCACATAGGCGGAGCGAAAGCCGAAACTCTCCGAAATACCTGAGATCGCGATAGGGATGAGGATGGCGGTGAATGTCTGGTCGATGACCAGGGACAGGTTGAAGCCGAAATTGTAGACGATCAGGCCAAAGAAGGCGGCATAGGCCGCCGAACCCAGCGCGCCATAGACAATCGAGCCGGCAAAGATAACCAGCTGGCGACGGGTGTCGTGGCTTCCGTAGGGCCATTGTTTCAGCCAGAAGGCGCGCCAGCTCTCATGCAGGGCGACGATCATCACCGCAAACCCGAACTCTGCGGCGACTTCTGTCCAGCCGGCGAGCGTCACCGCGATAAAATCGAGTTCCTCGCGGACTGCCTAGCGCGCTTTCGCGTACAGCGGTTCGCCAAGGCCGATCAGCATGACGACAATTATCGATACCCAGACCCGGTTCGGGATCCGCGAGAGCCGGTCGGTGATGGAAGGGCGGGGCCGCGTCAGTTCGGCCGTGTGGATGTGAGCACGCATGGGTGGATTAGACACCCCAATGGCGGGCCTGTCAGCTCCGCTCATCCCGTCATTTCGACCGCTTGTCCCGAAGTGTCAGAGCTGTGGTAGACGCGCGCACACCTGCTCCACCATCTCGGCGAAGCTGAGTTCGCCGGTGTTGCGGATGACCATGTCGGCGTGCGGCTTCTGCGGCTCAACATGCAGATCGTGCATGGGACGGACATGGGTTTCAAACTGGAAGCGGGCGAACTCTTCCGTGCGCGAGCGTTCGGCGACATCGCGGGTGATGCGCCGTTCCAGGCGGATCTCGTCCCCGGCCGACACATAGACTGAGAAGTCGAACTGGTTGCGCAGATGGGCATTGGCCAGGATGTGCATGCCTTCAACGATCAGGATTCGTCCGGGTGCGAAGGCCTCGGTTTCAGCGCGGCGGCGGTGCGTCGCGAAGTCATAGCGGGGCATGTGTACGGCAGAGCCCTTGCGCAGCTCGGCCAGGTGCTGGACCAACAGGTCGTGATCCTTGGCGGCTGGCTCATCGAAATTGAACTCCCGCTCGTCGAAGCCGGGAATATCGCCCGCATCGATGTAATAATCATCTTCCGCCAGGATGCAGGCGTTATGGGTGTGAAAATGCTCGGCCAGGGCGGTCGACAGGCGGGACTTGCCGGAGGCGGAACCACCGGTGACCGCGATCAGGAGACGGCTCATGCGGCGCGGCCCTCATCATCTCCCGACGGGGTCTCGTCACCCACCCCCGGGTCGTCCGGCTGGCGCGGGGCATCATAAAAGGCCGTGCCGGTGCCCGGCGTGACGCCGCCCGTGACCGGCTTGGGGCGCGGGGCCTCCAGCAGGGCGGTTTCGGGAACAGCATCAGCAGCGCCTTCATAACGTTCATGGCGCGGATGGATCAGGCGTGCCTCGTCGCCAAAGACATAGACCATGCGTTTCCAGTCGTCGGAGGTATAGGGGAAGGGCCGACCTTCCTCGTCCATATCCGTCCAGTCGGCCTCGACCGAGGCATTGGCGGCGCGGGTCATCCAGCGGCGGGCATCCTCGTCGCGATCCTGCAGGCGATAGAGCCGGGCCACCATGGCGCAGACCCGTGCGCTCGGTGTGGTCTCTTCCAGCAGCGGGATCAGGATGCGCTCGGCCGTGGTGCTTTCGCCCTCATCCAGCGCGATCTGCGCCTTGAGCAATCGGCTTTCGCGATGCTCCGGCGCCAGCTCGACCAGAGCCTTCAGGCGTTCCAGGCGTTTGGTTGGCGTGTCGGACTTGCGCAAATCCTTGTAGGAGCGGGCCAGGACCGGGTGGGGGGCGGCCTGCCAGGCCGCTTCCAGCACGTCGGACGCTTTCTTGTGCCGACGGCTCTGGGCCAGGAGCCGGGAGGCCAGTGTGGCTGCGGGGGCAAAACCCGGTGCCGCCCGGGTGGCCGCTTCTGCCAGATCGCGCGCGCGGTCCGGCTGCTCTTCTTCCAGGCTCATCGCGGCCGCAGTCATGATCACCGCCCGGCGGCGCTGGATCTGGTCCAGCGGCAATTGCTTGCGGCGTTCGCCTTCGTTCAGCGTATCGAGTGCCGCTTCCCAGCGTCCCTGGGCGATCTGACTGTCCAGCAGCGCCTCGAAGGCCCAGCGTGCGCCCTTGGCCTTGGCGAAGGCGTCCCTGGCATGTTCTTCGGTCGTCTGCTGGTCGCCGCGCTCATGCGCCAGCTGAGCCAGACCGCGATGAGCCACGACCTGGGTGCGCTTGTCTTCCAGCAGGGCTTCGTAGTGGGCTTCCGCGCCTTCCAGATTGCCGGCAGCCTCAGCGGCCCGCGCAGCCAGCAGGCGCGACAGGGCCGGGCGCTCCAGCAGGGCATCTGCGCGGGCGGCCTGGCGTACGGCGGCTTCGCCGTCCCCGGCTGCAGAAGCGATAAGGGCTTTTTCAAGCGCGTCGTAGCCTTGCTCGCGACGGCGGCGGGAGAGATAGGCCTTCATCTTGTCCGGCGAAGTCCAGGCCAGATAGATGCCCCACCACAGGACGAGAAACAGGAAGGCAAAGAGGATCAGCCCGCCCGCCGCGAGGACGAAGGGCAATTCCGCGCGCCAGCCGAGAAACTCGAAGCTTGCGGTGCCCGGGTTCAGGGCGAAGAAGGCGCCGGCAGCGGCGGCAAGAATGGCGGCGGTTACAGCCAGTATCAATCGGATCATGACGGGTCGGTCCCCAGTTCCGCAGCGGTTTCCGCCAGGGTCTGGCGGACAGCCTCCAGTCGGGCATCAGTTTCAAGCCGGGCGCGAGCGCCGAGCAGCCAGTCTCGCGAGGCATCCAGGGCATCGCCCTCGAGTTGTTCGGTCAGGGTGACCGCATCGGCAAGCGCGCGATCATTCAGGGCCGCCTCGGCCAGGGCCGTGACGGCCAGTGGGTCGCGATCTGCGCTGTCAGCATCCACACGCTGTATCTGCAGCAATCCCCAGAGGCGCTGACCACTGCCAGCCGCGGTGCGGATATCCTGTCCGGGATAGCCGCTGCTCAATTCGTCGAGCGTTGGCGCGCCAGCGCGGGAGTAATTCGCCAGCGCTGCGAGATCCGCATTGCCGCGCCACAAGCGGGCGATGGCGGCGCGTTCGGCTTCGAACGGACCACCGGTCGCGGCCGCATCGCGCAGGGCCGTCAGCGCGATGGCGCGCGCCGCCAGGATGCGCTCGGCCTCGGTGTCCACCTCTGGCTCGCGCTCGGCGGCGGCCAGGGCGCCATCGGCCGTTGTCTGTGCTGCGGCGACTGCCGAGCGAGCCTCAGCCAGTTCCGCTTCCAGTGCGCCAATGCGGTTGTTCAGGGCTTCGATCTGCGCGTCAGGGTTTGTGGTGCCCCGGGCATCATTCGCAGCTTCCAGCGCGGCGATGCGGTTGGCGAAATTGTCCACCAGGGACGGATCGATCGCCGCCTGTGTCGCCAGGTTTGCCTGGTCCATCACGCGTTGCGTGGTCTGGTCCAGTTGCGCCTGTCCGGCTTCCAGGGTCTCGAGGCGAGCGATGAGGCCGGACGGGTCGAAGGCGGCGACTTCACCATCTCCGGTCGGGACCGGACGGGCTTCCAGGGAGGTCAGACGAGTTTCGATGCCGGAGAGATCGGCCGTGTTGCCATCGCCTGTTGCCTGTGGGCGAGCTTCCAGTTCGCTGATGCGGTCGTCCAGCGAAGTGGTAACAGAGCGCGCAGCGGTGCGCGCCTCCGCGGCCGGATCTTCTGCTTCAATTGCGGAAAGACGGGTTTCCAGCCCGGTCATGGACTGGCTGATCGCGGCCCGCTCGCTGGCGCCGGGGTCTGTGCCCTCGCCCTGCCCCGGGAAAAACTGGACAGCCGCAAAGCCAAGCGCGCCACCGCTCAGGCTGGCGAGTGCGAATGTGATCAGACTGGCACCCAAGCGGGAAGCGGCCTGGGTATCAGGCGGCGTTTCCTCGGTGCTGTCGGCGGGCTCGAACTCTGCGTCGAGCGGTTCCGGATCGATACTGGAGTCGGACATGACGGACCGTGATTCGGGTTGAGACCCGATTACACTAGGACGCGTTGCTCAGGGATGCCAGATCCATGGGTTGTCGCAGTGTTTCCAGCAAATCCTCCTCCGTCGGGGAGGTGGCGTGGACGAGCGCAGCAAAACCGGAATTTTCCAGGGGTTTGAGCGCATTCTTCGACATGCCATAGGCCGTGACTGTTCCCAGCCAGTGGTGCAGGCCGAAGCGGCGTGCCAGGTCGAGGAAGGTCTTGGCGCCCCGGCCGGAATGCACCAGCACCTGGACCGGCGAACCGGAGACGATTGCCGCGATGGCCTCTTCACTCAGCGCATCTACGGGAACGGTGCCGTATCCGATCGCCTCGCGGGCTGTGAAACCGGCATCGCGCAGATCCGCCGAAAGATTGCCTGCAGCATGAATGCCGCGCACATGCAGAACAGAGCCCTTCTGGGGCTTGAGTTTGCGCTTGAGCAATTCGCCCAGCTTGCGCACATCGCCGCTGGCGGAGTGCACCTTGGTGAAGCCAATGTCGCGTGCCACGCGGGCGGTACTGTTGCCGACACAGTAGACGGGGATGTCGCGTTCCGGTCTGCGCGGACCCCAGGCCCTGACGCCATTGGCACTGGTAAAGGCCAGCGCCTGTACATCCGACAGGTCGACATCAATGGTGGCGCGGAAATTCACGTCCAGTACCGGACAGATGATCGGATCGATACCCATGGCTCGTAATCCGGCCGCGGTCTGTTCCGCGCCGGGCCAACCTCGGGTGACAATCACCGTCATGAGGCGAGAAACACCCTGGAGAGGTGCTCGCCTGCTGCTGATTTTACGATGGCCCCCAGTTCCCGACCAATCTGGTCAGCGTCTGACAACGACAATCCCGACATGTCCACGGATCTCGACTCACGCCACTTCATCTGGCCGTCAGGAGTCAAAACTTCCGCGGTGAAGTCCATTGATACGTTATTAACGTAGGCGGCAATCGGCGTCCGGCACGAGCCGTCGAGGGCGGCGAGAAAACCCCGTTCGGCTGCGATGGCGAGTGCTGTGGGGGCATGGTGCAGCGGTTCCAGCAAGGCGCGGGCATTCTTGTCCCCGCTGCGGATGGTGACGCCGACAGCGCCCTGGGCTGCAGCCGGCAGCATTGTGTCGGGATCAATCGGAGCAGCGTTGTCCAGCTGGTGACCCAGGCGATTGAGACCGGCCTTGGCCAGGAAGGTCGCGTGGACCTCGCCCGCGGCCAGCTTCGACAGGCGTGTGCCGACATTGCCGCGCAGGGGGATGACCTTGATATCCGGCCGCAGGTTCAGCAATTGCGATTGGCGACGCAGGCTGGCCGTACCGAAGACGCAACCTTCTGGAAGATCCTCCAGCCGGGTCTCGCCACCGGAGGAAATCAGCACATCGCGTGGATCCTCGCGTTCCAGAACGGCACCCAGCTCCAGACCCGCAGGCAGGGTCGTGGGGACATCCTTCATTGAGTGAACGGCAAAGGCCGCGCGGCCGTCCAGCTGGGCTTCGTCGATTTCCTTGGTGAACAGCCCCTTGCCGCCGGCCTCCAAAAGGGTCCGGTCCTGGATCTTGTCGCCGGTGGAAACGAGGCCGAGGATCGGAAAGGCCGCGTCCTTGTCCCTCTCCGCGACGCCATGGGCTTTGGCCAGCAAGGCCTGTACTTCCAGAGCCTGGGCGAGGGCGAGCGGGGATTTGCGGGTTGCGATTGGCAGAGGCGAGGACAGTGCAGACACGTTGCAGCTTTCCGGTCAGGAGGTTATCGAACAGATTATGGACTTATCCCCCACTTCAGCCCAAGCGCAAGCGCGCGAACTCACCGTGCTCGGCCTGGAATCCAGCTGTGACGAGACGGCAGCGGCTATCCTGCGTCGATCGGTCTCGGGCGAAACCGAGGTTCTTGCCGATCTGGTGCTGGGCCAGATGGAGGCGCATGCGCCTTATGGCGGTGTGGTGCCGGAGATCGCCGCGCGGGCGCATGCCGAAGCGATGGACGGTCTGGTCGCGGCCGCGCTGAAGGAAGCCGGCCTGACCCTGGACGAGATTGATGGCATCGCGGCGACGGCCGGACCGGGGCTGATCGGCGGCGTGATGGCCGCCCTGATGACGGCCAAGGGGCTGGCACTGGGATCCGGCAAACCGTTGATCGCGGTCAATCATCTTGAAGGCCACGCGCTGTCGCCGCGTCTCTCGGAAGACGTGGCGTTTCCCTATTTGCTGCTGCTGGTCTCCGGCGGGCATACGCAATTGCTGATCGCCGAGGGCATCGGAAAATACAGCCGTCTCGGCTCGACGCTGGACGATGCGGCGGGTGAAGCCTTCGACAAGACGGCCAAGGTCATGGGGCTGGGTTTTCCCGGCGGCCCCGCACTGGAGCGCTGTGCCGCCACGGGTGATGCCACGCGTTTCGCACTGCCCACACCGCTCAAGGGCAAGCCGGGCTGTGACTTTTCCTTTGCCGGTTTGAAAACTGCAGCGCGCCAGATCTGGGACGGGCTCGAAGCACCGTCTGAACAGGACAAGGCAGACCTCTCGGCCTGTGTGCAACAGGCCATTGCCCGATCACTGGCCAGTCGCTCGGCGCGGGCGATGGCCATGTTCCGGGAGCGGTTTCCCGACGAACAATCCCCGGCTTTCATCGTTGCCGGCGGCGTGGCGGCCAACAAGACGGTGCGCGCGACGTTGGACCAGGCGGCTGCAGATCATGGCTTTGAACTCAAGGCTCCGCCGATGCGCTGGTGCACGGATAATGCCGCCATGATTGCCCTGGCCGGGCTGGAACACCTGGCCGAGGGCGATATTGATGATTTGAGTGCGCCCGCACGCGCACGCTGGCCATTGGACGAAAGCTCGGCCAAGCTGGCACCCGTGATCGGATCCGGACGGAAAGGACCCAAGGCATGAGCAAGTATCAGTCCATTGGTGTAATCGGCGCCGGTGCCTGGGGCACGGCCCTGGCCCAGACCGCCGCCTCGGCAGGGCGATCCGTGACCCTCTGGTCTTTCGAGCAGGATGTCGCCGACGCGATCAATGACAAGCACGAAAACACAGTCTACCTGCCCGAGGTCGCTCTGGACCCGACGATCATGGCGACGACCGCCATGTCTGAACTGGACGCGTGTGATGCCATCCTGGCGGTGGCGCCGGCGCAGCACTTGCGCCGCGTCCTGGAGAGCTTCCTGCCCTATGCCCAGCCCGGAGTCCCCATCGCGCTTTGCGCCAAGGGGATCGAGCAATCCAGCCTGTCGATGATGACGGATGTACTCGCCGAGACCATTCCCGGCGCTGTTCCAGCCGTGCTCTCCGGTCCCAGTTTTGCCATCGACACGGCGAAGGGCCTGCCCACCGCGGTCACGCTTGCCTGTGCAGACGAGACGGTCGGAGCCGACTTGGTCGAGGCACTGGGAACGACCCGTTTTCGCCCCTATCTCGCCAATGACCTTGTCGGCGCGGAGATCGGTGGTGCGGTCAAGAATGTGCTGGCGATTGCCTGCGGTATTTCCGAGGGGCGTGGTCTGGGCAAATCAGCTCACGCCGCTCTCATTTCGCGTGGCTTTGCCGAGATGACACGTCTGGCGCTGGCGCTGGGAGCGCAGCGCGAAACGCTGTCCGGCCTGTGCGGCCTCGGGGATCTGGTACTGACCTGTTCCTCGCCGCAATCGCGCAACATGTCCTGCGGCCTGGCGCTGGGTCGTGGCGTGTCGCTTGACGATATCCTGTCCTCGCGCAAGGCCGTGACCGAGGGCGTCGCCAGCGCTCCGGCCGTGGTCGCCTTGGCAAAACGCCACGGTATCGAAATGCCGATCTGCGAGGCGGTTGAGACCATTCTCAAGGGCGATGTCAGCGTCGAGGAGGCGATCGAGACCTTGCTGGCCCGTCCCTTCACCCTGGAGACCGCCTGATGTTGTTCATTGTTCACACGCGTGACCGCGAAGGAGCGCTGGATCTGCGCATGGCCAATCGAGAGGCGCACCTGCAATGGCTGCGTGATGCGGGTGACAGCGTGAAAGCGGCCGGTCCCTGGCTGGACGGGTCCGACAAGCCTGCGGGGTCCCTGCTCATCGTGGACATGGCGGATCGCGCCGAGCTGGATGCCTGGCTGGCCAATGACCCCTATGCGCTCGCAGGTTTGTTCGAGGGCGTTGAGGCCGCGCCGTTCCGCTGGGTGATCAATCCGCCGGACGGAGTGCCGCTGTGAGTGCTGCGCCTGCGCCGGGAACGGTTCTCGGACGTCTCGACGCGCTGGAAGACGGCAAGGGCAAGGTCATGCATGGCGGGCCGGGCGGTACATTCGTTGTGCGCGCCGGGGAAGAGGCCTTTGCCTGGCGCAATCTCTGCCCCCATGCTGGTCTGCCGCTGGCCATGCCGGACGGGCGGGTGCTGGTTCACCAGGGGCAGAATATCGTCTGCCCCGTACACGGGGCGAGTTTCGATGTGAAATCCGGCGCCTGCACTGGCGGACCCGCGGCCGGCGATGAACTGACCGCCGTGCCCGTTGATGTCGTCAATGGCGAGATTATCGTGCGCTAGCCTATTCGGTCGCAGCAATGGCCTCGGCGATCGCATCCGCCTCGCTGGCCAGCGGCCCGGCGATGTCCGCGACATTGGTGACGGTGCAGAAGGATCCATCCCGCTCGCGATCATAGATCACCGCGTCGGTGGTGATATCGAAGGCATTTCCGGTGGCTCTGAAAAAGCTGGCCGAGGCCGCTTCAGTACGGGCGACAAGGGCCTGGTCCATTTCCACCAGGTTGAAGGCGTAATTGGCCTGGCGACCATCCAGATTATAGGAGATGTGCACGATAGCTGCGGGGCCGCGCTCGAGCAGGGCCTGGCCATCCAGCAGCTGGGAGGCGCGATCCGTCTCGTGAAAACAGGCCGTCGTCGTCGCAGGAGCTTCCGCGGTGTAGGGACCGGACGCTGCAACATCCTCGACCTCGGTCGGACGCACGGAATCCTCGGCGCCGGAACACGCTGCAAGCGCGAGCACAACAGGACTGACGAGCCAGATTTTCATTTCGGTTCACTCCGAATTTTCAGCTTGCGGACCTATAGCGGCTCGCGATTTGTGGGTGAAATGAATGTTTTGTGTCGGGGTTGGTGGCCGCGGCCCCGCGCGTGCTACTCCGCGGCCGCTTCCAGCTTGGTTTCGAAGAAGATGGACAGCTCGGCGATCAGGGCCTGTTTGGCGATGGAGACGATTTCCGCGCCTGCTTCCGGTGTCGCTTGGGATGGGTCAGAGGCGATACGGCCATCGGGGAAGGTTGCCCGGTAATCGGCTGCATCGGTGAAGCGGCCGTTCGGTGCGATTTTCGGGTCCATCTCTACCCGCTTGATGGCGTCGGGATAGGCGTATTGCGTCACCGAGACTTCCGAGGCGGTGGCGTGCGCCCCTTCGCCGACCGGGAAGAGCTTCTTGCAGGTCGCCATGACGCCCGGCAATTCCCACCAGTTCTGTTGTGCCAGCCGTAGCGGACAGGGCACGTCATCGAGCGAGTAGTTCGCGTAGTACTCGGCGAAGGCGGCATTGATCGTGGTGATGTTTCCGCCATGCCCGTTGAAGAAATAGATGCGGTCAAACCCATGCCGCGCCAGCGAGGCGATCCAGTCATTCATCGCTGCGATCATGGTCGACGGGCGCAATGTCATGGAGCCCGGGAAAGCCAGGTGGTGTTGAGCAATACCAACATTGAAGGTCGGGCCGACCAGGAAACCGGACTCTGCGCCGGCTTCGTGAGCAATGACTTCCGGACAAATCGCATCCGTTCCCACCAGGCCATTGGGGCCATGCTGTTCGGTTGAGCCGATCGGGATGATGATGCCCTTGCAGCGCTCCAGATAGGCTTCGACTTCCGGCCAGGTCGATGTGTTTAACAGCATGCGGATCTCCTCATCTGATGAGGAGCATGACGCCTATTCGCGGAAGTGCAAGTTCGAGCGATTGCGTACTTTCATGAGATAGGATTTCTGACTGGCGTCCTGACTCTCGACGGGTGCAGCCCTTTCCAGCATCCCGGCCAGGTCGCGCAGGGCGTTGGCACCGGCGGTCTTGCCAATCAGGTCGATCATCTTGTTGATCACCGAGTCGGGGTTGGCAATGTCGGCATGGATCCAGAAGGCCTGGGCGACCATTTCTTCGCCGGTGTTGCGAGAGACTTCGAAGCGTTCGCCGAGCATGGCGGCCAGCTGTTCGCGTTTATCCGACGGTACATCACCGGCTTCCAGCAGGTAGCCGGCCAGGACCACAGCAGCGGCTTCGCGCGGATCATCGAGGACATCGACAGCTTTTTTGCCGGTCTTGCTCTTGAAGCGCATCTTGCGAGGAAGATTCGCGGCCTCGCCGGCCAAGTCGGCAAGGTCCTGCGCACCGCGGGCTGCCGCATTGATGCGATAAATCCAGAAGCTTGCACCTGCGAGCAAACCGATTATCCCGAGAATAATATGCATGGTGCGTCCCCCCTTCGCGTGTCGAAGATGGCGCACTCTTAGCGTGCAATCAAGCGGGAAGGGCAGGAGGCCGGCGCTTAAGCGCGCCGACACTCCGCACGGTAGTGAAAGGCCGCTCCGAGCGCCAGAAGCGCCGAGAGCAGAAGTATGATTTGCATTGTTCAGCCTCCCCGGCCCCCCGGTACGAATCAGTATCGGGTCGGCCAGAGGATCGCGCTCAAGTCCAAACCAAAGGTAAAGCGCGTACAGGCCGTCACGGCTTCGTGACTGGTTCAATAGGTCTCACCTGGTGCAAGTATTCGCAAGGGAACAATTGGGGCGATCAATGAAAGCGAGATTTCTGCTGAGTGCGGCTGTGTTGATGCTTGCGGCATGCGGAGGGGCGCAAGAGCCCGCCGAGACAGCTCAGCACGACCCAGGGCAAGGCGAGCCCACGCGCTGGGATTCGATCATGGAAGCTGTGGAGGACGCCGAGCGTCCAGAGGAGGACCGTTTGCTGGACGCCAATCGCCATCCCGCGGAAGTTCTCGACTTTGCCGGTGTCGAGCGCGGCTGGGCTGTTGCCGATATTGTTCCGGGAAATGGCTATTACGCGCGAGTTTTGTCGACCGCAGTTGGCGATATGGGGCGGGTTTATTCCTACAATCCAAGCTGGGTTGCAGAGCGTTTCGGGAATGCGGATGAAGCGCTGGTCCGCATGGCCAATCGTCGTGCAAACATGACCCATCATGTCGGCGATCTGGAAGATTTCGGCACGAGTTTCGATCAGCCGCTCGACGCTGTCTTTATGGTGCTTTTCTATCATGACACCGGATATGACGTGACCGACCGGGCCGGGATGAACCAGGCCATTTTCAATGCGCTGGCACCGGGTGGTGTCTATGTCCTGATCGATCATCACGCAGTCGAGGGATCGGGTCTTGACGCCGTGGAAACCCTGCATCGCATCGATGCAGCGCTTGTGGTGGAAGAAGTGACCCGGGCCGGCTTTGTTCTGGAAAACGAGAGCGACATGCTCGCCAATGCGGATGACCCGCGTGATATCTCGGTCTTCGCGCCCGATATCCGGCGCAATACGGACCGGTTTGTCTATCTGTTCCGCAAGCCGGAATAGCACACACAAAAAAGGGCGGCCCGAGAGCCGCCCATTTCGTCTTGGGTGCGAGTAAGGACTAGGCTGCGTCGAGTGCCGCCTTGAAGGCGTCCAGCTCGGTATCCAGCTGGGACGCGTTTTCGCTGAGCGCTGACGATGCACCGGCGAACTCTTCGGCTGCGGTGCTGGCGCGCGAGGCGGCTTCGTTGACCTCGTCCATATTGCGCGTCACGTCGGACGTTGCGCCAGCGGCCTGCTCGGCCAGTTGAGCAATTTCCCGCGTGGCATTGTCCTGTTGCGTGAAGGCGTCGCGAACACTGCCGGATGCCGCGCGGATTTCGTCGATGATCTCGGAGATCCGGCCCAGGGCGCTGGCGGCACCGCCAGACGCGCCGCGCATGGCATCGATGCGGCCGGCAATATCATTGGACGCACGGGTGGTCTGTTCGGCCAACGCCTTGACCTCTGACGCCACAACGGCAAAGCCCTTGCCGGCTTCACCCGCGCGTGCAGCCTCGATCGTCGCGTTGAGGGCCAGAAGATTGGTCTGTTCGGCGACACCGGCGACCATCTCCATGATTTCCTCGATTTCACGCGCCGCAGACTGTAGTTCGTCGATCGACCGTCCCGCACCTTCAGCCTCGGAGACGGCACGCTCTGAAACTTCATCAGAATTCTGCAAGATGCGAGAGACCTCGGCGATGGATGCAGAGAGCTCCTGCGCTGCGGCGGCGACGGACTGGACATCGCTGTTTGTGCGCGAGGCTTGAGTCGAGGCAGACTCCGCGCCGGCCCGTGTTGCCCGGGCATCGCCGTTCAGCTGGTCCGCCAGTCCTGCGACCTGGGAAGACGCACCGGAAACGGATGTCACGACGACGCGCAGGGCCTGCTCGAAGTCTGCGGCGATCTTGGCAATGGCCGCGCGACGCTCTTCAGCTTCCGTTTGCAGATTGGTCTGAGCCGCTGCGGCATCATCCGCTGCATTCTGAGCCTGGCTGGCTTCGTTCATGCTTTCATCCGCATCGGTCAACGCCTTGGCGGTCTGATAGGTCATCCAGATCAGGGCGCCTGCCTGGCCGACGACGACAACGGCGTGAAACACGACCCGGCCGAAATCGGAACCATCGGGGAAGACGGCCCACGGGAGCGCAAAATTGAGTGAGAGGTGATGCACGGCCGTCACGGCGGATGCCGCGACGATGGCGCGCCAGTCGATCATGATCGCTGTGGCCGACAGACAGGCGAAGAAGACCATGTGCATATCCAGCTGCCAGGTCGCGCCGCTCATCATGTAGACCAACACGGCCGGGAAGGCGATGACCGCAGCCGCCGTGGTTGCGCGTGATGCTACCGTATTCGGTGCAGCCCGCCAGCTGAAAAAGGATACAGCGGCGACGAGGCCCAGCAGGATGGTGCCCGGGATGACGCGGTTAGGCGCCACGAAGAAGGCCAGCAGCGGATAGGCCACCGCCACACCGATAGAGATAAAAGTCAGTGCCTTTTGCGCCTGGGCACGCAGGGAGTCGAGACGGTTCATGATGCAGTTCCGATCAAGTCTGACGTTTGGGCGGCGGTGTATTCCGCGCCGATGAGGCAGCCGCCCAGCGCTTGCGGGTCCAGCAGGAGCCAGGCTCCCGCAGCGCGCAGTTCTTCAAGGTCGGCAGAGGAGGAAAATTCGATGATGCCGATATTGGGCAGGGCGCCGAAACGCACGAGATTCTGACCCGCTTCGGCGGACGCCAGCAGGACATCGCGTTCTCCCCATCCGGGTGGGAAAACGACAGCGACCTGGTCACCAGCCAGCGGTTCGACCAGGCCGAGCAGGGGGGTGCACACAACCGCCAGTCCGACCAGGACAAGCGGTGCAAAAGCTGAAAATGTGCGGGGTTTTGCGCTCAAATCGAATCTCGTTTTTGAATGAAATGATTTGAGCAAAACAAGGTTAATCAAGCCTTGCTGTAATGTTGTATTAGGTCGTTTGACTTGTATCCACGGCGACCTGTCTCGAGCAGATTTCGACTGACTAAGCCCAGGTGAAAGCCGCCTAAGGTTTTACTTGATCATCGCACAAGGTCCTGGGCCAACAGGCCATAGATCAGCGTATCGCGAACCCCGATATGGGTTTTCCAGGCCCCCCGTAGGCGACCCTCATACTGAAAGCCCAGCTTCTCCACCAGTTTGACTGAACCGGTATTCTCTGGGTCGATGTCAGCATAGAGGCGACGGATCTTTCGCGTGGAAAAGGCGTGTCGAACCAATGCCTTGCCCGCTTCCAGCGCATAGCCCTTGCCCTGCGTCTCAGGGCAGAGAATATAGCCGATCTCGGCCTGGCCGGACTTGCGGTCCATGAGGATGATCCAGCCCAGGGCCTTTGCCGTCTCGGCCTGTTCGGTGATGGCGAAACACTCGATATTCGCGCCGTGCACATTCCAGGTGATGTAGTCGCGCGCCTCGTCCAGCGTGTTGATCGGTGCGCTGGACCAGAAGCGCATGTTTCCATCATCGGTCAGCGCTGGCAGCAGGGCCTCGGCGTCATGGATCGACATGGGTCGAAGAACCAAACGCGCCGTCGTCAGAATGACAGGATCGGTCTTGGGCGTTCGGTCCTGCAGGAGATCATTGGTCAGCTCCAGCCGCGTTTCCTCGAAGCGTTCCTCGATACAGTCCTGCATGCGCTGGAAACACTCTCGCGAGAACCAGTCCGTCTCGTTGAAACAGATCTGCCGCGCCTGTTCCGACGGCCAGCAGGCATAGGACCAATAGGTCCCGTCGTCGGCCTGGTGCAGGATGGCGCCATGCGATCCACAAAGTTGATGGATCTGGCGCGTGCCATCTTCCCAGGCGAGGCGGAATTCCGCGTCACGGCCGGGCTTGAGTTTCCAGTGATAAAGAACGGCGGAGGTCATTCGCCCTTGGCAAGGCGCTGCTTGCGCAGCTCGCTGGCGCGGACCTTCTGGCTTTCCGAGCGCAATTGCCCGCAAGCGGCGAGGATGTCGCGACCCCGTGGAGTGCGGATCGGGCTGGCATAACCAGCGCGATTGACGACGTCCGCAAAGGCCTCGATCTGGTCCCAGTCGGAACACTCATACGGGCTGTCCGGCCACGGGTTGAATGGGATCAGATTGATCTTGGCGGGCACGCCCTTGAGCAGTTTCACCAGCTCGCGCGCCTCGGCCAGGCTGTCATTCACACCCTTGAGCATGACGTATTCGAAAGTCACGCGCTTGGAGTTGTTGAGGCCCGGATATTGGCGAATGGCATCCATCAGCTCGGCCAGCGGATATTTCTTGTTCAGCGGGACCAGTTCGTCGCGAAGATCATCATTGGTCGCGTGCAGCGAGATCGCCAGCATGGTGCCGGTGCGTTCGCCCAGCTCCTTGATCTTGGGCACGACGCCGGACGTCGAAACGGTCGTGCGGCGGCGGCCAATGCCCATGCCTTCGCCATCGGAAATGATATCGATGGAATCCGAGACATTATCCAGATTGTAGAGCGGCTCACCCATGCCCATGAAGACGATATTGGTGATCTTGCGGTTTTCGTTCGAGGTCGGCCATTCCTGCAGATCATCGCGCGCGATCATCACCTGGGCGGCGATTTCGGCGGCGGTCAGATTGCGTACCAGCGCCTGGGTGCCGGTGTGGCAGAAGGTGCAGTTGAGCGTACAGCCGACCTGGCTCGACACACACAGCGCGCCGGACTTGGCGACGTCGGGAATAAAGACGGTCTCGCATTCCACGCCCGGAGACAGTTCGATCAGGTATTTGCGTGTACCGTCGACAGAGACTTGGCGCTCGGTCAGCTTGGGCCGGGTCAGCGTGAACTCGGCCGCCATTTTGGCGCGCAGATCCTTGGAGATATTGGTCATATCGTCGAAGGACTGGGCGCCGTAGTGATAGATCCAGCGCCACAGCTGTTCCGCGCGCATCTTGGCCTTTTTCTCGTCCACACCGATCTGGATCGCCGCCTCGCGCAATTGCGCGCGCGTCATGCCGGCCAGCGAGGTGGGCAGTGCGGCCTCACCCTCATTGAGGCGAGGGGCGTTCGGGTTGGCGGCGGAAATGTTCAGCGCGTGGTTCATCGAGTGTCGTCTTCGGTTCTGCAGCAGGCCGGGGCGTCTATCACAGATTACGCCGGATTCCTAATCCTGGCGCGACGATCGGCAAATCACCGAGGCATGATCAGCACAGCGCATCCACGCGCTGCAGGGCTGCGGTTACACCTCGCAGGGAGAACTCATAGGCCGCGGAGACACCATCGCTCGTGGTCGCCTGGACGCGCATCACCGAGCCGCGGCGCATGGAGCGGATGACGCGGGGTTCGTCGTCGAGCTGGTCGAGGAAGCCTTCCTGGCCGTCGGTGAACATGGAATAGCGGCTGGAACCGATGCGCACTTCCGGCGGGCTGGTCGGGCGCAGGTCATAGCCGACCAGGATGTTCGGCTGTTCCGTCACTGCGCCGTTCTGCCAGCTGGAGACGATGAAATAGACCGAACCGTGTTCGTGATTGCGCGGCGCGCTGTCGGTCGGACGGCTGAGGGCATAGCAGACCAGGCCCTGATCGGTCTGGCGTGTGAAAACACGCCAGTCGGTATATTCGCCGCGAAATTGCGGATCGGCCTGGGCCAGGGCGGCCGGAGCGAAAGTGGTCAGGGAGAGAAGGGCGGCAGCAAGCAGACGGCGCATGGACGGCGACACTCCGGTTAAATGCAACAGACACGAAACAAGCGCATCGACATGGCCGTTTCAAGGCAGGGTTAATCGGAATTTACCGTCAGGAGATTGCCGGGAAGTTATCGGTGTGAACCGAATTTCTTCCAGCTGTCCGGTGATTTCAGTTCCGGCCCGCCGGGCATCAGCGGGCGTTCCGGATATCCGCCCATCGAGACCGTGCGATCATACAGCGTGACGGCGCAGGCCACCGAGACATTGACGCAGAACTTGGTCGGGATTTTCACGATGTGGGCACAGCGTTCCTGCATCTCTGCGGTCAGGGATCCACGCTCGCGTCCGAAGACATAGGCCGCGCATTTGGGGTGACGGAAGCTGGGCAGCTCCACGGCATCATCCGTCAATTCAATGCCGACCAGCTGGCAATTGGACGGCAACAGCATGTCATCCAGCCCGTCCCAGCCATAATAGGGCAGGTGGTCCATGGATTTGGACGTGTCTGCATCATTGATCTCACGCACCCGATGGTGGGCGTTGACGGAGAAAGCGAAGCTGGCGCCAAAGGCGTGGGCGGTGCGCAGGATGGCACCCAGATTCATCGGTTTGGAAATGCCTTCCGCGCCTACGGCAAAATATCCGCGCATGGAGAAACCCTAGTCGACCGCGACACGAATTTCGCCAGCGGTGTTGACGACCGCGCGTTTCATGCCGGGAGAGTTGAAAATATCGACGACCGTGCCGTCACGTCCCACGGCGATGATACCGCCCTCACCGCCCAGCTTGCCAACAGCATCTACAGTTGCGCGGGTGGCGTCGGTGACACTGGCACCGCCGAACTCGATACGGGCCGCCAGGTCCTTGGCAGCTGCCAGTCGCATGAAGAACTCGCCCTGGCCGGTACAGGAAATGGCGACCTGGTCGTCCGCCCAGGTGCCGGACCCGATAATCGGGCAATCGCCGACACGGCCTTCCAGCTTGTCCAGCGTGCCGCCCGTGGAGGTGGCCGCAGCCAGTCGCCCGCGGCTGTCCAGGGCGACGGCGCCGACTGTGCCGGTGGGGAATTCGCGATCATCCGGCTCGGCAGCGGGGACATAATAGTCATTGACGCTCTCGACGCGTTCAAAGGCGCCCAGGCTGGCGAAGTTTACCGCTCCATTGCCTGCCACCATGACATGCGGTGTCTTTTCCATGACGGCTCTGGCGACCCGGACGGGGCTGACAAAGCCGGTCAGCGTGGCGACGGACCCGGCAGCGCGGCTTTCGCCGTCCATGATGGCAGCATCCAGCTCATAGCTGCCGGCGGCGTTGGGGGAAGACCCCTTGCCGGCGACATACAGGCCGGAGGCCTCCAGATCCTCGACCATGGCAGTCACGACATCGATTGCCCGGCCACCGGAATGCAGCATGCTGCGACCGCGCTGCGCCAGGGCAGAAAGATGGGCACGCACATCCTTGTAGTCATGATCGCCGAGAACGCCGGCGCCGCCATGAATGGCCAGGGCTGTGGGAGAGGTCATGGTCAGGGCTCCTCAAACCGCGAGTGATTTGGCGCCTCTAACATTACGCGTGGGGAAAGCGAACCAAATTTTGCCTGCGACACTTCTCCCCTGCGCCCGGGTGTCGCATATACCCGCTGGGAAATTGTGGTTAAATGGTCGTGTCGAAACGCTTTGGGGACGGTCTTTCCTATCCCGGTGCCTTCCTCAAACGTAGAGATGCACAGACCTGACCTAGTTTTGCTCACGCTCACGAGCAAAACCGGCCATCCGGACAGGCGGTCCTCCCAGTCTGTCTGCCCTCTTCCCGACGCGCGCGGCCTGGACGCAGGTCGCGCGTTTTCTTTTCGCCGGTGACGCGTTATGTCCCTTGGACAAATTCAACGTCGAGGGGATGAATTCCGATGAAACTTGACTCTTCCATCGCCGCCATCGTGACCGGCGGTGCTTCCGGTCTGGGCGAAGGTACGGCACGCCGCCTGGCGGCCGAGGGCGCGAAAGTCGCCATTTTTGACATGAACGTCGAGCGCGGCGAACAGGTCGCCAGCGAAATCGGTGGTGTGTTCTGTCACGTCAATGTGGCCGATGAGGACAGCGTCAATGCCGGCTTTGAAAAGGCCCGCGCCGCTCACGGCCAGGAACGTGTCCTGGTCAATTGCGCCGGCATTGGTGCAGCGGAAAAGACCGCGCGCCGGTCCGGTTCCACCGGTGAGGTCTCTGCTCACGACATGGGCCGCTTCACCCGCGTCATCTCCATCAACCTGATCGGCTCTTTCATGTGTGCGGCCAAGTCCGCCGAAGGCATGATGGGCCTCGACCCGCTGGACGGTTCCGGCCGCGGTGTCATCATCCACACTGCGTCGGTCGCGGCGCAGGACGGTCAGATCGGCCAGGTCGCCTATTCTGCCTCGAAGGGCGGCATCTATGGCATGACCCTGCCGATGGCCCGCGATCTCGCCAAGGAAGGCATTCGTGTGAACACCATCCTTCCGGGCTTCTTTGAAACGCCGATCTATCAGCAGATGCCGCCGGAAGTGAAAGTGAACCTGGCCGCGCACCTGCAATTCCCGCAGCGTTTCGGTACGCCGGAAGAATATGCGGACCTGGTCAACTTCATGGTCTCCAGCGACTATATCAATGCCGAATGTGTCCGTCTGGACGCCGGCGCCCGCATGCCCCCGAAATAGGGCTCAGGCCAAACGACAAAGCAAAACGGCGGCCCGATGGGCCGCCGTTTCTGTTTGGGCTGAGGCTCAGCCTAGAAGCGGTGACGCACACTCAGGCGGGCGTTCAGCGGCTCGCCGGTGGTGATGTTGTCATTGCTGTGCGCGTCCGGGAAATACGTCTCGTCCGTCAGGTTCTCGACATTGAGCTGCAGCACGGTCTGATCCGTCAGGTCATAGAAGGCTGCGGCGTCGAAACGCGTGAAGGACGGAACCAGGACATTATTGTCCTCGCGTACGAAGAAGTCGCTCTGGTGAACCATGCCGATCGCCAGGCCGAGGCGGTCGGTGGCCTGATAGCGGTTCCACAGCGAGACCATGTGCTGTGGCGTCTGGCGGGTGGCATTGCCATCATTGCTGCCGCCGTCGACCTCGCCCTCGAGATAGCTGTAGCCCGCATTGATGGTCCAGCCATCCATGACCACGCCAACCAGCTGGATCTCGAAGCCTTCGGTGGTGCTTCCCGGAACGGTGATCACCTGTGACGCGTCATTGGGGTCAATCGAGGTGAACAGGCCGCGATCGAGGCTGAAGACAGCGGCCGTCAGGCTGAGGTCGGAGCGGATGTCCCATTTCAGGCCCACTTCGTGGTTCTCGAAGGATTGCGGACGCAGGCTTTCCGTCGTCGTGGAAAGCGTCAGGAACTGGTCACCTGCGCTGGGCAGGAAGGTTTCCGAATAGCTGGCATAGATGGAGACATGGTCCGCAGGCTTCCAGACAAATCCGAAACGCGGGGAAACTTCTTCGTCCGTACGCGCGCGGCGACCATCATCCGTCGCGGAGTTATTGTCCGCGATACGGTCGTAGACAGCGACATCGAACTGATCGAAGCGGGCGCCGACAACGAGTTTGAAATTGTCGGCGATGTCGATCTGGTCCTGGATATAGAAAGATACAAATTCGACGCTGGATTCACGATCGCGTACCGGTGTTGCGAACGAGAAGGCCGGGACAACAAGCGGGTTCGACATGTCGATGGTGATCTGGTCGTCATTACTGTCCACGAACAGATTGTCATTGCGCATGTTATGCGTCTGCTGATCACCGTATTCGGCGCCGATCAACAGGGTGTGGCCGAACATTCCGGTGTCGAATTCACCGATCAGATTGGCCTGGAGGATCAGGTTCTCGCGCTGGGTCGGGTCCTGATAGCCATCCAGGGTCACGGTCTGCGGCGTTGACGCGGCGTCAAAACCGGCCGGATAGATGTTCTGGTAGTGCTTGTCATAGTCCGCGTACTGAGCTGTCAGATTACCTCTAAGCATGTCATTGAAAGTGTGGTCGAAGCGGGCGCGCAGAATGTGCGCTTCCAGCGTCGTGTAATTCTCCTCGGGGTCCCCGAAGAAGGTGTCGGTATAACCCTGGACCGGGACGTCGGGCCCGCCTGTGACGGTGCCGGATGGCACGCCGCGGTCCACGACACGATCATCATTGAGATACTCGTAGAAGAAGACGGCAGACGTGTCCGCGCTCATCTCATAGCGGAAGGTCGGGTTGATGCCGTAGCGCGTACCTTCGTAGAAGTCGCGGTGATTGTTGAGCTCTTCAACAAAGGCATTGAGGCGCAGCGCGGCGTCGTCAGAGATCTCGATATTGGTGTCGCCAGCCAGCTCATAGGCGCCAAAGGTATCAATGCTGGTATTGAGGCTGGTGAAGCTCTCGCCGAGCTCTGGCTGTTTGGTCACGCGATTGATGACACCGCCACCGCCGCCGCGGCCGAACAACAGGGCATTGGAGCCGCGCAGAATCTCGACCTGCTCCAGGTTATACAGTGGCCGGAAATACTGAACATCGTCGCGAATACCGTTCAGGAAAAAGTCCGCCGTTGTCTGGTTGCCGCGGATATTGATCGCATCGCGGTGCGCTTCACCCTGGCTGATCGACAGGCCCGGCGTATAGCGCAGGATATCGCCGATATTGGTGAAGCCCTGTTCCTCGATCTGTGCGCTGGTGACAATCGAGAGGCTCTGCGGCACGTCGATGATCGGGGTTGGCGTCTTGACCGAGTCCAGCTGGTCCAGGGACAGGAAACGCCCCTGAACGGTGATCTGATCCTGGATGTCCTGAGCGTCGCCGGCGGCAGCCATGCTGGCGCTGACGAGCATGCTGGAGAGGATGAAACCCAATTTCTTGTACATAACGCGATCCTGTTAATGCGAGTAATTTTCAAAAGCGGGTTTATACCCCTGCGAATGGATTGCAAGAGCAGTTTTGCAGATGGGAACAAAATGTCGCGGTTTGTGGCTTTCAGGTCGCGATATGCCGTCAAAGAAAAAGGCCGGGAAGATCCCGGCCTGTTTTTGGTTTGGCAGCGGAAACTATTCCGCTTCGGGTCGAACGATCTCATCGCCCAGATTGGCCATCACATCGCGGGCGTCGAAGGCGCGCGGATGGTCCGGCTTATTGCCATTGCCCATCACGATCTCGGCGCTGGCTTCGAAACGGGTGATTTCACGCTCGTGGAAATCATCCCAGAACGGGTCATGCAGGCCTCGCCAGCCCCAGCGAGGATGGAAATAGGCATAGCGTACCGAGAAGGCACCATATCGCGGGTGCCGGCCCAGCGTGCGGGTTTCGGAATCCACAGCTCGCTCGACCAGTTCGAAATAGTCATAGCCCTGTTCGAGAGTCAGCTCTGCGCTGCGATAGAGTAGGTAAAGCTCCACGGTTTCGCGGTCGGTGAGCGAGTTGCCACCGAAGGACACGCGAAAGCGGTTTCCTTCAATCTGGTTCTCTTCATAGCCCCAGCGCGACCCGGTCGCTTCCTGATAGGGCGTCGGCATGGCTGCGCATGCGCTCAAACTGGTCACCAGGGCCAGCGACAGGAGAATACGTTGCATCTGAAACTCCACCAAAATCGTCCTCGCAGACGAATTATGACCGGATCACCGGCGGATGGAAGGGCCGAGGCGAGAAAACTCGCGCGCTATTCGTCGCAGACGTCTAGTTGAGGCGCAGCTCGATATCGGCGCGTGACCATTCGGCCGGGCCTACAAGGCCCCGGTGGGCGATCCGGACTGTGTTGATGACCGCGTGGATCTCTTGTCGCCAGAAATCCAGAAACCTCAGTAGCCGCGGATAGCGCGGGGCGAGGTCATTGGTTTGCCAGAGAAAGCTCTGGAGCAAGCTGGGATGGTCCGGCAGATAGTAGAGAATCTCGGCTGTGGTCAGCCGTTTTCCCTTCAGCTGGGATGCAAAATCCCGATCAATCTCCATCATCTTGGCCTCCTCTCGCTCAGCGTGGAGATCTCCAAGATTATGAGAAATAGTTGAACAGACTCTGACTGCCGCGTTTACCTTAGGTCCATTTCCAGAATGGCCGTCGCGGGGCGCTCCTGCTCGGGATCACTGCCATCCTCGGGGAAGAGCGGCCAGGCCGCGTTTGCGACCAGCCATGCCCGTCCATCTGCAAGATCCACCAGCGTCGGCTCCGTGCCCGGTGTCATGTCGACATGGTCACGCAAGAGGACCTCGACATTGTCGACGGCGGTACCGTCGGCATTGAGATCGATCGCCATCATCTGGTGGGGCCGGCTGCCATTGCGAACAGCCACCAACCGACCGTCCCGCGTGTTGAGCAAGCCGTCGATACCGATCAGTGAGACGTCATTGGGGCGGACCAGGCTGACGCTTCCATCGCCCAGGTCCACGCGCCAGATTCCCATCGCGTAATCGGCGACATACAGGGCTCCGCGTGCCAGTGCGACGCCCTGCAGGCTGACAAAACGCGGGTCTTCCGCCAGGACTTCAAGGTCCCCGGAGACACTGTTGAGCACGTAAACGCGTGGAGCGCGGCTGTCGGAGACGTAGACCATGCCGTCCCGCACCACGAAATCGGCCATCTGCTGCGCGCCATCAATTTCATAGCGACGGTAAAGCTCGCCCGTCATGAGGTCGAAGGCAAACAGGGCCGTGCCCTCTGCCTCGCCCTCCTCGAGCGGCGTCTGCGGCACGACGCCGGACGCGGCCCACACCATCCGGGTGCGGTCATCCACGGCAATGCCGAACACCGACCACAGCCCGTCCTCGCGATCGGCGAACACGATCGGCTCGTCCCGGGCGAAGGGTTCCAGCAGGATGATTTCGCGGCGTGCAACGGATGACAGGAAGAGACGGTCCGTCTCGATATCCATGGCCACGCCCTCGATCAGGGCATCGGGCATGTCGATGCGTGCGATGCGCTCCGCGCGCCCGACCGGCGCTGCATTGGCCTCAAGGGCGGCTTGCAGGGCGTCGAAGCGTGCACTGTCCGCCGCCCGCAGGAGCTCTTCGCCGGAGGAGGCGTCAAAGACCAGACCGGCCGCGACCATGCGATCAAGCGCATCAAAGGCGTCCTGGGCGTTTTCTGCGCGCCGCGCCACGATGAACAGGCCTCGCAGGATTGCCGGATGGCCGGGCTTGAGCGCAAGCGCGGCCTCGAGCGTGCGTTTGGCCGCTTCATGATCACCCTGGCCGATATAGCTGTTGGCCAGCCCGAACAATTCGCCCGCCACGCTTTGAGGCGTTGGCGTTTCGGATTCCTGTGCCATGGCTGGCAGGGTCAGGCCCAGACTGACCGCTAGGGCTAGAAGATGGTGTCGCACTGTAAAACTCCCCGGCAAACGCAACCCCGAATGCGTTCTGTCGGCCAGTTTAACAAAACTCCGCCTTGCCACCAAAGCTCCGGATCATGACGGAACTGTCATTGATCGATTGCAGGCAGGGCTAGCGCTTCAAAGACCCGTCGATGACATAGGCGAGAATCTCGGCGACTTGTTCCGGCTCGGTGCAGGTGGCCAGGGCCGCAGCATCCACTTCCTTCATCGGATGGGTCAGGCTGTCATCACGCAGGGTAATCAGCGGCGTGCCGATGGCTGCGGCATAGCCCGCGTCGAAGGCGGCATTCCACTGGCGGTATTTCTCGCCGAACCGAACCACGACGACATCCGCGCGATCGAGCAGTGTCCGCGTACGGATTGCATTGATCTTCGCACCCTTGTTATCGCGCCAGAAAGGCTTGTCTTCCTCGCCCAGGATGACCGCACCACAATCGTCACTGTCCTCGTGCACGGTGACCGGGCCGACAAAATCCACCGGCAGGTTCATGGCCTCCACGGCGCTGGCGATACGGTCGCGCCAGTCGGTGTGGATCTCGCCGGACAGATAGACGGTCCAGATTGCTTCGCTCATCGTGCTGTTCCCGTGCTCAGATGGATTTCGCCCTCGTCTTCGACGGGGCCGGTCATGATGATGTGATTGTCGTGCTCGCGCCATTCAATGTGCAGCTCGCCGCCATCGGCCATGATCGAGGCCTGCCGATCGGCCAGACCCCGACGGTGTGCCGCGACCAGGGTCGCACAGGCCGCCGTGCCACAGGCCAGCGTGATGCCGACACCGCGCTCCCAGACCCGCAGGCGAATATGCCGGCGATCATAGATCTGCGCGAAACTCGCATTGACCTTCTCCGGGAAGACCGGGTCCAGCTCGACTTCGGGGCCCAGCCGGTCGACCGGGAATGTCTCGACATCGCGGATAAAGAAGACGGCGTGCGGATTGCCCATATTCACGGCCCCCGGCCGGTCAATGACCAGTCCGGCAGACTCGAAGCTGACATCCATTTCCCGCGTGTCCATCTCGCGCGACAAGGGGATGTCCTGCCAGTCGAGGCGAGGCTCTCCCATGTCGACACTGACCTGCATCTGCCCGGCCCTGCTGGCGAATAACAGCCCCCCGGCTGTCGCCACCGCAACAGTCTCGGCTCCGCTTTCCTGCAGCAGTACCCAGCCGGCGGCACGTGTGCCATTGCCACAGGCGCCGACCTTGTCGCCATCGGCATTCCAGATGCGCATGAAGGCATCGCCCGTGTCGCTGTCTTCCAGCGCCAGCAATTGATCAAAGGCGTGCTGGCGCGCCCAGTGGCGCACGGTTTCCGCACCGATTTCCAGCAGGCCGGCCCGGCCCCGGACATCAAGGAGGATGAAGCGGTTGCCCGCGCCGTTCATTTTTCTCGCAATCATGTGCTTCGCATACCGCCGAGGCCGCTTTACGTCCAGCACCGGTCTGGTCTTAACTGCGTCGGGAACTTTTCTAGGGGAGCTCGAGATGTCGAGACGTATCGCGACTTGGTCAGCGGCGATCAGCGCGCTGGCGATAGCAGCCTGTAGCCCACCACAGCCAGGAGAGCAGGAAACAGTGGCAAGCGACACTGAAGCCGAAAACAATGGACGCCAGATCGTCCAGATCGATCCAAGCAATGATCCGCGGGTCTGGCTGGAAGAGGTCGAGGGCGAAGAGGCCATGGCCTGGGTCGAAGGCCAGAACGAGCGGACCTATGAGCGGCTGCAGGGCGATGCCCTCTATGAGACACTCTTCAACGAGGCGCTTTCGATCTATGAGAGTACGGACCGTATCCCCTATGGCTCCTTCTATGCGGGCTATGTCTGGAATTTCTGGCAGGACAGCGAGAACACGCACGGCCTGTGGCGCCGGACATCGCTGGAAAGCTATCTCAGCGACGATCCCGACTGGGATGTGATCCTGGATCTGGATGCCCTCTCGGAAGCCGAGGGTCGCAACTGGGTCTGGCGCGGGTCCAATTGCCTGACGCCGGATTATGACCGCTGTATCCTGACGCTGTCGGACGGCGGTTCCGATGCCGCGGTTCGCCGCGAATTCCTGATCTCCGAACGCGCCTTTGTCGAGGACGGTTTCATTACGCCGGAATCCAAGGGCGGTATCGACTGGATCGACGAGAACACGGTGATGATCGGTCTCGCCATCGGCGAGGAAGACAGCACGGACTCCGGTTATGCCAGTGTCGCCTATCGCTGGGAGCGGGGCACGCCGTATGAAAGCGCCACCGAGATCATTCGCGGCGATCGCACGGATGTCGCCATGTGGGGCTTCCGCATGGAAGACAGCGACGGTACCGCCTACATGATGATGAGCCAGGCCGTCACCTTCTATGACACGGTGTACTGGCATCTGCCTGATGGCGGCGAGCCGATGCAGATGCCTCTGCCGGCCAAGTCGTCCCTGCGAGCCCTTTACCAGGACCAGCTGGTCTTCACGGTCGAGGAAGACTGGACCCCGGTCGAGGGTGGCACGACTTACGCCCAGGGCTCGGTTCTGTCCTTCTCCATGTCGGAATTCGCGGCCAATGGTGAACTGCCCCAGGTTTTCACCGTCTACAGACCGCGTGAGCGCCAGTCCGTGGGCTCGATCCAGTCGACCCGCTCTGCCCTGCTCATGGCGATCGACGAGAATGTTGTCGGCGGAATCGAGGCGTTCAGCTTTGACGGCAGCGAGTGGACGTCCGAGTCGGTTCCGGTTCCGGAAAACCTGACCCTGTCGATCAGCTCTGCGGACAGCGGCGAGGATATCTTCTTCTTCAATGCCGAGGGCTTCCTGACGCCGGACACGCTCTACATGGGCAATGTCGCCGACATGACCGTTAACCCGATCAAGTCGATCCCGGAGCGTTTCAATGCCGAGGGCCTGATCGTGGAACAGCTGGAGTCCACGTCTGCGGACGGCACGCGCATCCCATACTTCGTGGTCCGCCATGAAGATACGGTGATGGATGGGTCCACGCCGACGCTGCTCTATGCCTATGGCGGTTTCGAGGTGTCCATTCGTCCAAGCTATTCCGGCTCGCGCGGGCGTTTGTGGCTGGAGCGCGGCGGCGCCTATGTGGTGGCCAATATCCGCGGTGGTGGCGAGTTTGGCCCGTCCTGGCACCAGGCCGGTCTGAAAATGGACCGCCAGCGCATTTATGACGACCTTATCTCGGTTGCCGAGGACATGCATACGCGGGGTCTCACCAGCCCGCGCCGCACGGCGGTCTATGGCGGATCCAATGGCGGCTTGCTGACCGGTGTCATGTATACCCAGCGTCCGGACCTGTGGAATGCCGTGGTCTCCGCGGTTCCGCTGCTGGACATGCTGCGTTTCCACACCCTGCTGGCCGGGGCGTCCTGGATGGGCGAATACGGCAATCCGGAAGACCCGGATGAGGGTGGTTTCCTGCGCTCGATCTCGCCCTACCACAATGTGGATGCGAACGGCGATTATCCGGAAATCTACATCTACACCTCGACCAAGGATGACCGCGTCCACCCGGGCCACGCCCGCAAGATGGCGCATCTTCTGGAAGAGCTCGGCCATGAGTATCTCTATTACGAGAACACAGAGGGCGGTCATGCCGCCGCAGCGGACCTCTCCGAGTATGCCCGCCGCGACGCCATGCTCTACACCTTCCTGATGCAGAACCTCATGGGTGACGACGAATAAGAGCGTCGACGCTCTGCAGAAAACCCCCGGCAGCGATGCCGGGGGTTTTTTATTGCCCCCTCATCGCCCCTTCGGGGCACTTCTCCCCTCGGGGGAGAAGGATGGTGATGTTGGGTTATCCCTCTCCCCATGGGGAGAGGTCGAGCGAAGCGAGGGTGAGGGGCGTGAGCGAAGCGAACAAGGAAAAACCCCGGGATTGCTCCCCGGGTTTCATCAAAGACTGGACAGCGAAAGCTTACTGGGCGCCGCTGTAGACGAACGCTTCATCGACCTGGATGTCCTCGGTCTGCTGACGCCAGAGGATGGAGGCGACTTTCCATTCACCCTCGATCTTGAACAGGGTGATGAAATTGACCCCGATCAGGAACACCTCGCCGGTGCGGCCATTGGTGCCTTCATAGGATGAGCGCGCCACGGCGATCTCGCCCCAAATATCGATATCTGTGCGGGTCGCGGTTTCATCAAAACCGTTCTCGACCAGCCATTCGCCCGAGCGTTCGATGTAACCTTCAACGCCGAACACCATCCCGCGCCCCTGGCCGTCCGGGCCGGCTCCAACAGCACCCATGGACGCGTTTTCCACGAACAGCGAACGCATGCGATCAAAGTCGCGCGCCTCACCGACCGGACCGGAGATGACGTCGTAGAGCGCGTCGATCGTGGCCTCGATGTCCGAGCGGTCATCGGCCATTGCCGGGGCAGCCACCAGGCTGGCCAGCGTCGCTGCAGCAACAGCGAGTGTCTTGAGTGTTTTCATCGGATCCCCTCCAGAAGATAGACCGACAGGCTCCACCATCTGACCGGAGATTGGCAAGTTACGGGTTTGACAGACGTGCAATGGGCGCCGTCAGATTGATCCGTCGCAGTTCGCGAATATGCCCGTCTAGCAACTCTCCCTCGACGATCTCCGTGCCAGACAGCGCAAAGATCCGTCCTAAGGTGAATACCGGCCGCGAATTTCCATACCAGTCAATGCAGGACACATCGCAATCATAGTCGGGGTGGACGTTTTCCGGATCGGAACTGAGGTTGCCCGCATAGAAGAAACCGTTGTCCGAGTTCAACTGCATGAAGCTGACGTCCGAATTGTCCTGATACCACCACCAGCGTGGTCTGGTTTCATCGCCTCGGCCGATTGTGGGAAGTCCCAGCAAGAGCGTTTCATCGTCCAGGCGGGTCAGGTTGAAGGCGTGCGAGCGCCCCTCGCTTTCAATGCGGTCCTTGAGAAAGCCCGTGTGCGTCACACGCACACCGTCGCGCGGATCAAGCTGGGCGAGTCGGAGTCCTCGTGTGTCCGAATACCCGGTAGCGAAAAACGTCTCGCCAAGAGTTTCGAGACGCGCGACGGAAAATTCCAACCGTGCAAGGCTGAGCTGAGCAGGCGCATCAACCGGAAAGGACATGGCCAAGCTGCCGCGGTTGTCTTCCCGTGCCGCCGGTGGCCGGTTCCGCCAGGTTTCGCGCGAGGCGATGACGGCATGATCAGCAGAGAAGCGAACGTGCGTGCCGTAGGGTCCGGGCAGGTTGGGCAGGTTGGTGAAGGCGTCCAGCGGGCTGTCTATGTTGCGCGCGCTGAAGTGCGATAATGGCAACGACATATAGAAGAGGCCGTTATTCCCGGTCGGTGTTGTGCATTGCCAGTCGAAGTGAGAGAGAACCGCATGAAGCCGGTCGTCGGAATGCGATATGGCGTATTGATCGTTCGGGAAGCCGCGTACGCGCACCGCAGATATTTCGCCGGATGAGACTTCAACCCGGTGAACGACGCTTTCCACCGCTTGCTGCCAGCCCCGCTGAACGGCACACCGTTCCGATGAGCTGTAATAGCGCGCCCGGTCCTCCTGCCACATCGGCGCTGACCAGACATACACATGGTCGGGGCTGACATAGAATTCGCGTGCATTCCCACCAACAAACGCTGTTGTTGAGCAGGTTGCCGCATCGTCCGTGCCCGCCGGTTTGATATCGCATCGGGTTACGGCATGGATCGCCGGTATCAACTCAACCTGTAGCGGGCGGTAGATGTCCTGGTAATCGAGCAGTCCTGGCCCATCGTCGACTGTGGTGAACGGGGTACGGCTGTCCAGCGGGGCGCGTCGCATATTGGGAAGCGGCACGGCGTCCAGATCATCGACGTAATCGAGATAGGTGGGTGTGTACATCACCAGCTGGTTGCCAATGATGCGTGTCGCATAGTTGTTGCTCGACCAGTAATCATCGGAGGTCAGCAGGAAGCGCGCATCGCGTGTGAACTGCCCGTCGGCATTCATGCTGAACACCGTGAATTCCGTCGCATCATCTTGATAGGAATAGGCGGTCACGAGAATGCGCCCATCGACGACCAGGATCTCATCATACCAGATTTGCCGGTCCGGATCGGTGTAGATATCGATCCGATCGATCAGCGCGAGTCCGGCCTGCCCATCTGGCCGTAAGCTCGCCGAGGTCAGTCGGCCATCGTGCAGGATGATCAGATAGTCGCCGAGTTGTTTGATAACGTCGCCTTCATCGACTTGGCCAACCTGTGAATTGGTGATCTGAACCGCGCTCAATGCCGCGACGGGAGATGCGATACGCGACCCGGTGACGACGATCGTGTCTGCTTCGTCGCACCCCTCTTTGTCTTCGTCGCAAATATCCGGTGACGTCTGTTTGCTTATATGGACGGCAGTGAACGAACCGTCCCAATCCAGGTCCTCGGTTTCCGCGGCTTCGTAGGTCGCGCGCAGCCATGCCTCGAATTCCCGATTGGACCCGAACTGTTCGAGTTGGGTGCTGGCGAGGTGCCCGTAAGCGGTGGGGGCGGTCGCGTTGTCCGCGACAGGCGCGCTGGCGCAGGCTGCAAGCACAGTAAGGACGGGCAGGCACAGGCTGGGTTTGGGTAACGACATGAATACACCTCTATGGTGTGGATCATGCGGCGTCCCCTTCAGGCTTTGCAAGGGGGGCTTCGTGTAACTTTAACTCGCCAGCTGTTGCAGCATGGTCTGGATGTTGACCAGCTTGTCGCGGGCGTCCGGGGCCTGGGCCTCCTTCAGGCCCATCTCCGACTTGATCTGGCGCAGGGCGCGGGCCTGGGCGTCATTGCGGCATTCCCCGACCGGAAGCGCCCCGGCTGTGGCCAGCTTGAGCAATCCTACTGCCTTGTCGAGAGCGGGTTGCGGGCCGGCTTCCACCGCGTTGAGGATCTTGGTGTCGTCGATGATCTTCATGCCCAGCTGGTCAATCATCTGCGCCAGATCCATCTTGTCCTCCTCGCAGAATTTGCTGCGCAGGATGCGGGTCTGCAGCGAGGTCATCAGCGACATGCGCTCGAGCGGGCGCCCCTCTCCGCGGACAAAATACTGATCGGTCTTGTTGGAGCCCAGCGCGGTGCGGACATAGCCGGCCAGCTTGCGCTTGTTGGCGTCGCCGACAATGTTCTCCTCCAGCCCAAGCAGGCGCTCGATCTCCTCGTTGGCGTCGTTGGAAAAGCGCAGTAATTCGTCGATCGTCTCGGGTTGAAGCAACCGGGCGGAGCGCGCAGTAAACGCCTTGCTCATCTGTTCCAGCGGCAGGTCCTGGCCGGCACAGGTGACCAGTTTCTGGGCCAGTTCACGCGCCAGCCGCACCTCTTCGCGCACGCTCTTGGGCCGCAGGCGCTTGGGGCGTTCCAGCTCCTTGAGCAATTGCTGGGCGATGGTCGAGCGGCATTCGTCCAACTCCCCGGTGGCAATACACTTGGCCATGCGCCGCGCGCCACTGGGTGCCAGACTCATCGCGTCGGCATGCGGGTCGCCATCATAGAGGCAGATCAGGCGTTCAACGGTTTCGCCGAGATCATTGCACTTGCCCAGCAGGGCATCGCGGCCAGCGTCGAAACCGATGACATCGGTCAGATAGCCGTCTACCTCGGCGCGGGCGAATTCGCGCGCCTTTTCGTCTTCCGGCAGGTGTTCGGACATGTCGAGCAGGGCGTCCAGCTTGTCGCCATAGCTGCGCTTGTCCTTGAGCGCGTCAGCCATGGCACCGCGCAGGGTATAGGCCCGGCTGTCGCTGGCGTGGATGTCTGCGGCGACCTCGGCAAACGGCTTGCCCTTGGGGTATTCCGGGATACGGCCGTCACGCTGGTCCTTGTAGATCCGTTTCAGGCCTTTCTGGACCAGGTCATTGAGTTGTTTAACGAAGGTCTGCACATCCGCATCGCTGTCCTGGGCGCTGGCTACGGCGATTTTCTGGACGGCGTGCTGGAGTTCGGTCCCGGAGGCTTCCAGCGTTTCCACCAGGTCGGGCCGGTGCAGCAATTCCATGGGGATGGCCTTGTTGCGCTCGAACCAGCCCGTTAGCGCCCGACGAATGGTGTCGCGGGCATGCGGTTTGGACAGATCATCCGGTGTCAGACACGGCAGGGAGGCCTTGGCATCATTCTCGGTTTCAATCTTGTAGCGGTCCTGGCCGCCTTCAAAAATTGCGACAGAGCGGAACTTGCGTTCGCCTTCGTCGAATTTCTCCTTGGTGACGCGAACGGAGCCGTCCTTGAAATCGCGCAACAGGCCATGCGCCTTGCGAATGGCATCATCGCGGTCCTTGAGCGCATCATGCAGCGCCCAGCCCGACTTGCGGTTCTTCTTCAGGAAGATCTCGAAATGAAGCTCTTTGCTCATGGTCCTGCCCCTTGCCCATTAACCATCGCAGATTTGGCTTAAGACAGGGTGAACCTGGGGTTTTGCGGCGTTTGACGCTTGGCGTGTAGCGCCGGACGCGTCTATGCTTTCAAGCGAAGACCACGACAGCTGCGCCACGGCGCGATCTGCGGAGACGGTATGGCTACCATCGCACTCGTTGATGACGACGAGAATATCATCACCTCGGTGTCCATCTTCCTGGAAGACCAGGGTTACAATGTCCGAACCTATAATGATGGCGCGTCTGCCCTGACGGCGCTGGCAGAAGATCCGCCGGACCTGGGCATTTTCGATATCAAGATGCCGCGGATGGACGGTCTGGAATTGCTGCGCCGACTGCGCCAGTCCTCCAACCTGCCGGTGATTTTCCTCACCTCCAAGGATGACGAGTTCGACGAGGCGCTGGGGCTCAATCTCGGTGCGGACGATTACATCGCCAAACCTTTCTCGCAGCGTCTGCTGGGTGAGCGGGTCAAGGCGGTACTGCGCCGGGCGCGCTCGTCCAACGAGCCGATCTCGCCGAACAACGCGCTCGAGCCGGGTGACAGCAAGCCGCTGGAGCGGGGCAAGCTGTTGCTCGACCCGAACCGTCATGCCTGTTCCTGGGAAGGCGAACCGGTCCGTCTCACCGTCACCGAATTCCTGATCCTGCAAGCCCTGGCCACGCGTCCGGGTTATGTCAAAAGCCGCGATAACCTGATGGATGCGGCCTATGATGACCAGGTCTATGTCGATGACCGGACGATCGACAGCCATATCAAGCGCATTCGCAAGAAATTCCGGGAAGTCGACAAGTCCTTCGACTCGATCGAGACCCTTTATGGCGTTGGATACCGATACAAAGAGGACTAGGCCCTCCGAGGCCCGGTTCAAGCGGATAGCTCGGCGCCTGGTCCAGTGGGTCCAGGGCGCGCGGCCCTCTGCATCCTCGCGCCTGGCGCAACTCATCCTGGTTGCCAATCTGATGGCGCTGGGCGTGCTGATTTTCGGCATGCTGGCGCTGACCGAAACCCGGCGGGGCCTGGTCAATGCCAAGCTGGACTCGCTGACGGCGCAGGGCGAGCTGATCGCCAATGTCCTGGCCGAAGGCGCTGCGGTCGGGATCCCGACGCCGGCGCTGAACAATGCCGATGCCCGAGCGCTTCTGCGTCAGCTCTATGTGCCGGAGGAATCCCGCGTTCTCCTGTTCGACAAATCCGGAGAGATGATCGCTGACAGCCACTTGCTGGCGGATGTCTTCGAGACCGAAATGCTGCCACCGCCGGACGGAGGCAGTCCGGATCTGGCTGCGGCTGCCCGCGACCTGCCGACCCGGATCCTGGACGGCTTTTCCTCTATCCTGTCCTCTCCGGAAGAGCGCGCCGCGCTGGACCGCAATCTGCAGGAAGAGGTGCGCCAGGTCATAAGCGGCGAGCGCATCGCCGGCGTTCGCCGGGAAGCCAATGGCAGCCGGGTCGTCTCTGTTTCCATCCCGATCCAGCCGGTGCGGGCCGTCATCGGCGTGGTCACGATGGAGTCCTATGACCTGGACAGTCTGATCGAGGCCGAACGCCGGGCCCTGCTGCCCTTCATGCTGATTGCCATTCTGGTGACAGCGACGACCTCGCTGGCGTTGACTGTCTTCATCGCTCGCCCCATCCGGCGCCTGGCACGGGCTGCCGATGAGGCACGCCGCGCGGGCGGACGCCGTGTACCCATGCCGGATCTGCGGTCGCGCAAGGACGAGATCGGAGAGCTTGGCGTGTCGCTCTCGGAAATGACCGAGGCGCTGTATGATCGCTTGGATGCGATCGAGCGTTTCGCTGCCGATGTTGCGCATGAGCTGAAAAACCCGCTGACCTCGATCCGCTCTGCCGCCGAGATCCTGCCGCGCGCCAAGGATGATGAGCGACGCGCGCGCCTGCTGGCCGTGATCGCAAATGATGTGAACCGGCTGGACCGGCTGATTACCGATATCTCGCGGGCGTCGCGCGTCGATGCCGAGTTGGCGCGCGAGGATGTGGAACCGTTTGATCTGTGTGGATTGCTGGCCGAGCTGGCCGACACCTATAACGAGGCCAATGACCGACAGGTGACGCTGAGTTTTGCCAATGAGGTCCGCAATGGCCGGGTCATGGGGCGTGAAGTGCCATTGGGGCAGGTTTTCCGCAATCTGATCGACAATGCGTTGACCTTCTCTCCCGAGGGCGGGCAGATCCGGATTGCTGCGCGGCGCGGGCATCGGCATGGCAAGTCCAGCCTGGTCCTGACGGTTGAGGATGACGGTCCCGGCATCCCCGAGGAAAATCTGGAAACCATCTTCGAGCGCTTCTACACGGAACGCCCAAAAGGTGCGGCATTTGGTTCGCATTCCGGGCTGGGCCTGGCGATCTCACGGCAGATCGTAAAAGCCCATGGCGGCCAGATTTACGCTGTAAATAGAACGAGTTCGACCGGAGATGTCGTCGGCGCGCGCTTTACTGTGGACCTGCCAGCCGCGCCTGATGTGTGACATTCCGCATGACAAGATTGCAAAAAGGCGCTTCCCCGGCGGGCCAATGCGCGTTTAGATGATTCCCATGATTGGACTTGTCATTGTCAGCCACGGCCGCTTGGCCGATGAACTGGTCGCCGCGACAGAGCATGTCGTTGGCCCCATGGACGCGCTTCTGGCCGTGTGTATCGGGCCGGATGATGACATGGAGCGCCGCCGTGGCGATATCCGCGACTCCATCGCGGATGCGGACCGGGGTGAAGGTGTGCTGGTGCTCACCGACATGTTCGGTGGTACGCCGTCGAACCTGGCCATCTCCCTGCTCGACCCGGGCAAGGTCGAGGTCATTGCCGGGGTGAACCTGCCAATGCTGATCAAGCTCGCTGAGGCGCGCTCGCGTACGGATCTGGACAGCCTGGCGCGCATGGGCGTGGATGCTGGAAAGCGCTATATCGCCATCGCCTCCTCCGTGCTTGAGGGAGCCGGCAAGTGAGTGTCATCGAACGCCGCGTCACCATCTGCAATGCGCGTGGCTTGCACGCCCGTGCAGCCGCAAAGTTTGTCGAGACCGCTCAGGGGTATGATGCCGTGGTGCATGTGACCCGGGAAGGCGAAACCGTGAATGCCGACTCGATCATGGAATTGCTGATGCTTGCGGCCAGCAAGGGGGCGGAGATCTCCATCGCCTCCGAAGGCGCCCAGGCTGAAGACGCGTCAGCCGCTCTGGTCGAGCTGGTCGAAGCCGGCTTCTACGAGTCCGAATAAGCCGCCCCGCGACTGCGGTTTGAGAAACAAAAAAGGGCTGCAGAACTAACTGCAGCCCTTTTTGTTCGAGCGGTCGATTCCGATCAATCGATCTGGCGATTTTCGATCTCGATATCCGGCGTACCCGGCGCGAAATCACCGTCCACGGCAGATGCGGTCATCGGATCATCTGCATCATCAAATACCGGATCATCAACCGGTGGCGGCAGGTCATCTGCGGCCATGCTTGGGGCGGTCTGGGCTTCCTGCGCGTCGACGGCCTCGGGGGCATCGGCCATTTCCGCGTCCACTGCGTCCGCCGCGGTCGCATTTGTCTCGGAGGTGGCGTCCTCGGTCACCACAAAGGCGAGGTCAGGCTCAGCTTGCGCTTCGTCGTCCGGCGTATCGGAGTCCGGCTTATCGGCGGTCGTGACGCTCTCTTCGGCAGACGGCATGGGCGGCGGCGGTGGCACAGGCATGGTGCTCTCGTCGTCCAGATCTATGGCCGCATCTGCCTGCGCGTCGGCTTCGGCTTGTTCGCTTTCGTTCAGGGCAGCTGCTGCGGCAACAGCTTCCAGGCTCGGCAGATCATCATCAATGGCGTCTGCCTCGACAGGATCAGTCGCTTCGACCTCGGTCGCAATCGCTTCGGAGGTCTCGACTGCTTCGGTCACGGTCTCTGCAGCGGGAGCCGGATCGGCGTCATCCGCACTTGCTTCTGCAGCGTCTTCGTTCAGAACTGCCGTTTCCAGGCTGTCTTCGTCCGAGGCTTCCGGGGCAGCTGTGACCAGGCTTTCATCACCAGATTCAGCTTCTACCTCATCCGTCGGGGTCTCGGTTTCTGCAACCGCTTCGGTCACCGCAGCAATCTCGGTCTCGACCGCATCGGCTTCTGCCGCAGCAGGCTCTGCTACGTCTTCTTCGGTCAGCGGTTCAGCTTCCGCAGCTTCTGCTTCCACAGCTTCTGCTTCCACAGCTTCTGCTTCCACAGTTTCTGCTTCCACAGTTTCTGCTTCCACAGTTTCTGCTTCCACAGTTTCTGCTTCCACAGTTTCTGCTTCCACAGTTTCTGTTTCGACGATGGCCGCGAGCTCGCTGTCGACCTCTGCTTCAGTCACGTCGGTTTCACTCGCAACCTCTGCGGCCGGTTCCGCAACAGCTTCGGCTTCCGGCTCTACGGCTTCGGGCGCGCGGGCCTCGGCTTCGGCCGTCACCGCACTTGCAACCACGCCAGCACCTGTGACCACTGCAGCGGTCGCCGTGATATCGGCAGAACGCACTTCTTCTTGCGGCGGGTGGCGCAGGACATGTTCGGCCAGTCGCTCGACACGTGAATTCAAACGACCGCTATCGCGAATGCGATTGACCAGGCCGCCGGCCAGATACAGAGCCAGGCCGCCAGCAAGGATGATCAGGCTGGTCTCGGCAGCGCCGAACATCGCACCAGCGATCAATGAGAAAGCCGCAAAGACCGGCATGTAGAGCAGGCGCCAGGAGCGTGAGGCAAAGGCCAGAATGGCCAGCAGAGCCGAGAGGGCGAACACGCTCAGCTCTGTCAGCTGATCCATGGCAATGAAGCCCAGACCGGCGATCGCATCGGCGATACCGGTTGGCAGCGCGGTTTCCAGGCGCCAGTCGGCCAGGCCCGGCACGCTGGCCAGGATTTCGTCATAGATGTTGAAGGCCGGAATGCCTGCCATCATGCCCGCATTGATTTCGCTCAGGAAAATATGAAGCGTGGGCCAGACCGCGACAGCGGCGGTCAGAACCATTGCGAGGATGGAGAGCCACCAGTTGAATGAGCGGGTGACGCCGGAGCGCGCCAGGATGGAGGTGGCATCCGGCGCCGCGCGCATCCACACGCCGCGAGAATGGTTGACGATCGCGACGGGTCGCGAGCGGCGGTTCGGGCCGGACTGGACGCGCAGGATGGTGGCGCTGTCCCCCGGCGCAAACGCGCTGGATTGTTCAATCAGTTTGACGTCGTGCTCCAGCCCGTCAGGATCCGTGACCCGGCCCGTGTTGGCATCTGACGCAGAAACTTGACCCGAGACTGTGAAAAAATCGATCCGGCGCGAGCCGTAGGATTGCCCCGCATGGGCGGTCGGCAGCAAAGACATAAGTACAGACACCTCACCTGTCGGAAGAACGCCACAACAGTGTGACGGCCCGATTGCATCCCCATCCCCCCGTATCATACAAGCTGGGGCATGCATTTTGAAACAGCTTAAGGGCCCTTTAACAAAATTTTCAAGTCAGTTAGGCGATTTCCGACTAATCTCTCTAACGCTTTGTTTTGGTGGGCGACCAGGTGGTCATGCGTTTTCTTACTTTGTTGATGGTGGTTTGTCTGGCGTCCTGCGCAAGCATCCCGGAGCTTCCGCAGATCCGTTCGGATGAACCGCGCGGCCCCTTCCGCCCGCGGGATATCTATCCAACGGCGCCCAATGTGGAGCGCCTGATCGGTCCCGAGGACTGTCGCGGCTCGACCCTGGCGGCGGTCAGGGCGGACCTGCCAAACTATCCCGCATCGGCCTACCGCAATGGTCGCCAGGGCTGGGTTGTGGTCCGGTTTCACGTCTATTCCGATGGCAGTGTGCACCGCGCCCGGGTCGCGCGTTCGGTTCCGGATGGCGTTTTTGACCGCGCCGCCATGTCCGCAGTGTCGGACTGGGAGTTCCGCCCTCTGGATGGTGCGGACATTCTGGAAAACTGCGTGGTGATGTTTGAATTCCGCGCTGGCGATGTTCGCATCCGCTAGCCGCGTTAACCATTCGATAATACTTTCCACAGGTTCGTGCAGCGTTGGTTGCAAGATTCAACGCTTTGAATCAAGGCATTGAGCCGACTCTGTTTTTTCCAACCGATTTCCACCGAAAGTCACGGTTTTTGCCCGGAAACGGTCTCCTGCGTACATAACTTATTTAGATTTTTGCCGGCGCCAGCATCGCTCCGTCTACGGCCCGTCGCTATCATGGCGATTCGTTGGGGGCTTTGATCACGGGCAAGCCCTTAAACAAGGGCGATAAAAAAATGACCGGACAGACATTCCAGATCGCGACGCTGCTCGTCACGTTTGGATCCATGGCCTTTGCATTGGTGGTTGGCGTATGGGCCTTTCGCAAGACGGCTGGATCACGCGCATCGCAGGCCATCTGGCGCCGCCGCACAGCGGAGCTGGAAGACAGGATCGCGCGCGCCGACAGCGTGTTCGGCGCCCATCCCGGCCTGGTCGTCGTCTGGGACGAGCCGCCGTTTGATGAAGCCGATACCGGTTGGGGGCAGCCCAAGATTTTCGGGTCTTCCGTAGCCCTGGCCTCGCTGCTGCGGTTTGCCGAGGCGACCGACGGTCCGGACCCCGCCGCCATCCTCATGGAAGGACTCGCAGACTATGAAGCGCGATCGTCGTCCGGCGAGGAAACGACCCTGCGCCGACGGTTTCAGGATCTGATGCAACAGGGGCGTCCGTTCTCGCTGACAATTATCGGTCCGAGTGGGCGTTTTCTGGAAGTTGATGGCCGAGCCGCGGGGACACAGCTCGTCGTTTGGCTGTCGGATTCCACAATCCGAGGCCTCGAGGAATCCGGCGCCCGTGGCCGTATCGAGGAAGCGCGCCGCGTTGTGTCCAAGGACCCGGTCGCGTTTCTGGACATGCTGGGGCGTGCGCCATTCCCCGCGTGGCGCATCAATGCATCCGGTCGCATCGAATGGGCCAATCCGATTTACATCAAGGCTGTCGACGGCGATGTGCTCGATGATGTCCTGCAAAACCAGACCTATCTGGATGCCGGCATGAAAGAGCAAACGACCAAGGCGATCGAGGCCAGCGCTCCGGTCAGCGAGACCCGTATCGTCGTGGTCAACGGCCGTCGTCGTGCGATGGAGTTCCTGATCTTCCCGGTGTCCGGTGGTGCCGCCGGTATCGCCATCGACCAGACAGCGTCTGAAGAAGCCAAGGCGGATCTCAAACGGTTCCGCCGCGCCCATGACGAGACACTCAACCATATGGCGGAAGCGGTGGTTGTCTTCGATCGCTCCAAGCGCATGAGCTTCCACAACACCGCCTTCACCAAGCTGTTCAAACTGGATGATGCCTGGCTGACGGAGCGCCCGGGCCATGCACAGATGCTGGACCGCATGCGCGAGAAGCGCTTGCTGCCCGAACAGGCCGATTATTCCGCGTGGAAGGCGGACGAGCTGGCGCGTTATGACGACAGCCCGAATGATGAAAGCCCGGATGAGCTTTGGCCACTCCCGGATGGTCGCACACTGCGTGTGGCCCGCCAGCGTCACCCGCTCGGCGGTGTCATGCTGATCTTCGAAGACAAGACCGACGAGCTCGCGCTCAAGGCGCGTTACAACACGCTTATCAATGTCCAGCGCGCGACGCTGGACAAGTTGCACGAGGCCGTTGCCGTCTTCGGTGCCGATGGTCGTCTTCAGCTCAACAACAATGCGTTCGAGGAGCTCTGGGGTTTCCGAGCGGGCGAACTGGAAGGCCAGCCCTTCTTCGATGATGTCGCCGAGACCTGCGCGGCCCTGTTTGCCGATGACCGCGTCTGGACCGATATCAAGGGGCGGGTCACAGATCCGAGCCCGCAGGCCCGCAAACAGGTGACGGGCGAGATGCGCCGTTCCGACGAACGTGTCCTGACCTATCTGACCCGGCCGCTGCCGGATGGCGCCACACTGATCTGCTGGGATGATGTGACCGACAGCCGCCGCATCGAGGAAGCCCTGCGCGAGCGCGCAGAGGCGCTTGAGGCGTCTGAACGTATCAAGACCGAATTCGTGGAGCATGTGAGTTATCAGCTGCGCACGCCGCTGACGACGATCGGTGGATATGCCGACATGCTGGCGCATGGGTTCGCAGGCGAGCTGACGGATCGGCAGAAAGAGCCGATGTCGGCCATCCAGTCGGCCTCGACCCATCTTGCCAAGTTGATCGATGACATTCTCGACGTTGCTGCCATTGATGCGGGCAAGCTTGAACTCGATCTTGGTGATGTGCCGATCGGTGAAGTCATCAGCGAGGCTGCGGAGCTGGTTGCGGCTCGCGCCGATCACGAATCCATCAAGCTGGACGTCAAGATCGACGAAGAAGCGGGATTGCTGCGCGCTGACCGCAATCGTCTCAAACAGGTCTCGATGAACCTGCTCTCCAATGCACTACGCCATGTGGACCCGGGCGGTCACGTTGAGATCGGCGCGCGCCGCGCGGACGACCAGATCACCTTGTGGGTCAAGGATGATGGCGAGGGTATCTCGCCGGAACAGCAGGCCAAGGTTTTTGAACGTTTTTCCCGTGGCGAACGGGGCGGCGCCGGGCTGGGCCTCGCCCTCGTAAAGGAAATCGCGCAGCTGCATGGCGGTTGGGTGGAACTTGTTTCCGAGCCGGGCAAGGGGACCGAGGTTTCTTGTCATCTGCCGCTCGAGCCGCGCGGCAAGGGTGTGCCGCCCGAGCTGGCCCTGATGGGATCAACGACGGCCAAACTGTCGGAAACCGTCTAGCGGGCGCAGGTTGTAAGTGTACAATCACTAGCTGCTTTTTAACTTGACGCTCTCCCATCCGCATCGTTTCTTGCGGATCAGTATTGGGGGACATCATGAGTTTCATTTCACGTTGCGCATCTGTTGCCGTTATGGCCGCCAGCCTGTCCGCACCGGCCTGGGCCGTGCAGGACGAGGAGATGCCAAGCTATCTCGTCATGGAGCCGAACGCCGAAGTGGTGTTCATCACCACCGGCGGTGCAGAGGTGCGTGCGGACTGGACGGCCGCTGCGAAATCCAATCTGCGCGGCTGGTTTGACACAGAGATCGCCGACCTGGGTTACGACACCATGCTGTTCGACGAATCTGCCGAACAGGACGCGGAACTCGAACAGCTTCTATTGCTCTATGAAGTGATGTCGGCCTCCATCGATCTCAGCATGCCGCACAAGGGTGGCGGCATGGGCAGCAACTATGATCTAACCCTCGGCGACAGTGTCAGCCTGCTCGCAGACGCACACGACACCGATTACGCGGTCTTTATCGACCACTACTCCCAGATCGAGAGTGGTGGCGTCTTCATGACCCAGGTCCTGGTCGGTGCTGCCACCGGCTATACGCCGCCCTCGCAGAATATTCGTCTGACGGCCGGCACGGTTGTCGACCTGGGTTCGGGCGATGTCATCGACCGGAATATTGTTTTCATGGGTGATCCGCGCGATCCCGACGAATCCAATGGCATTGTCCGTCGCATCATGAACGACCTGGTGCTGGAAGCCGGCGCCGCGGAATAATCATGTTCGCGCGTCCTGAACTTTTAATGCTGACAGCCTCGCTGGCTGTACTGGTCGGGTGTGCGACCACGGACCAGGGTACTCGCACGGTGGGAGAGCGCCCGCAGGAGCTCAACTCGACCGAGGCGAGCCTGTGGTATCGCATGGACGAGGCCGAGGAAAACCTGCGTAGTTCGGGGCGGGTCATCGATGATCCTGCCCTCACCGGTTATGTCGATGCACTGGTTTGCCGGATCGCGGGTGAGTTCTGCCCGGACGTGCGGGTCTATGTCGTCAATAATCCCGGCTTCAACGCCATGATGGCGCCCAACGGCATGATGGTGATCAATTCAGGCCTACTCTTGCGCGCTGAAAGCGAAGACGAGCTGGGCTTCGTGATTGGCCACGAGCTGGTTCACTACCTGGAAAACCATGCTCTGGAACAGCACGCCGCCGCCCGCAACGCGAATATCACTGCGGCTGTCGTCGGTAGTGTGCTCTCGATCGGTGTCGCGGCAGCGACGGGCGGTGTGCCGGGTCAGGGCTATTCCGGCAGTGGCGCATCCATCGCGACCGCTCTGGCTTATGGCGGTGCCTATGCCTATTCGCGCGAGCGGGAATCCGAAGCCGATCGCATGGGGTTGCAGCTGGCCAGCGCGGCGGGACTCGACCCCAAGGCGGGTCCGAAAATCTGGAATGACCTGCTCAACGAGCTGGAAGCTTCCGACGATAATCGTCGCGCGGCCCGTGCCAATCGTGGCGGCATGTTCCGCACACACCCGGTGATCCAGGCCCGGATCGAGGCATTGGAAGAGGAAGCGGCGAGCATGCAGGGCGAACCGGCGGATTCAACCGCCTTCCGTGCGGCCGTTGCGCCCTTCATCAATGACTGGCTGGATGCCGAGATCGCGTTGCGTGATTATGGTTCCACCCTGCAATTGATCGAACGCCGGATCGCGGCGGGGGGCCATGAAGGTGTCTTTCTGGCAGCCAAGGCCCGTGTTCTGGGCATGCGCAATGACGAAGGGGATTTCGACCGCGCGCTGGAAACCTATGAGGCTGCTGCCGCGTATGCGGATATGCCGGCCCAGGCCTATCGCGATCTTGGCGAGTTGAACCGCCGCGCGGGTCGCTCGGCAGAGGCCGCTGAAGCTTTTACGACCTATTTGCAGCGCGTGCCGGATGCGCGCGATGCGCTCCTGGTCGAACGTTATATCCAGATTTTGATGGGGGAAAGTGAATGAAACGTCTTGGTGTATTGATCGGGGCGAGTTTGCTTGCCTCGTGTGCTGTCGTGCCGACCACTGCGCCGGCCGGGCAGTTCGAGACCGAATCCCAGTTCAGCGTGAACCTGCCCAGCGACTGGTCGCGCTGGCCGTCGCAGATCAATCCGGCGACTAATGGCGAGTATCTGACCAAGGACGGCATGCTGCTGAACCGGTTGCACTTCATCACCGTGGCGGATGGCGGCACGATTGTGCGGACTTTCCGTGACAGCGAGGCACCGGTCTTCCAGGCGGATGCAAGCGAGTTCGAGCTCATTGAGCTGGTGACCCAGTCGCTTGAACAGGTGGGTTACAACTCGGTCGAGGCCGATGATATCCGCCCGGCTGTGATCGATGGCGAGGACGGCCTGCGCTTTTCAGTCACCGGCAATTGGGAGAATGGTCTCAATGTGCGCGGTGACGTCGCTGTCGTAACGCTGGATGACGAATTGAATGTCATCCTCTTCATGGCGCCGGCGATGCACTATTACGGTGAACTCCAGTCCGAGGTGGACACGATCATCTCGTCCATGGACCTGGCTGCCAACTAAACTCGGCAGTACAGCGTATAAAGAAGGCCCGGCACAGGTTTGCCGGGCCTTTTCTGTTTGATCGGGCCGGATCAGCCCTGGTGTTCGGGAATGCTAACGATCAGGCCGTCGAGCGCATCCGACACCTTGATCTGGCAGGACAGGCGGGAATTGTCCTCAACGCCTTCGGCAAAATCGAGCATGGAATCCTCCATGGCTTCGCGCGCGCCGGTCTTTTCGGTCCAGGCCGCGTCAACATAGACGTGACAGGTTGCACACGCGCACGCGCCGCCACAATCCGCATCAATTCCGGGGACCATGTTGCGCACAGCGCCTTCCATGACCGTCAGGCCGTTATCCACGTCGAGCGTATGCTCATTGCCGTTGTGTTCGATGTAAGTGATCTTCGCCATATCAAACTCCACTAGTCCCCCGGGAAATGAACAGCGTTCACGCCCGAGTCAAGACGGAGCATCACTGCTTGCCCGAATTCGCGGGCTCGGATAAGCGATTTACATGCCTTCGACACTCTCGATCCAGCTGGCAAATCTTGATGAGACACGCGCCTTTGGCAAACGCCTCGCAGCGTCCTTGCGCGTGGGTGACTGTGTCTTTCTGCTGGGCGATCTCGGCGCGGGAAAAACCTCCCTCGCGCGCGGTGTGATCGAGGCCCTGACGGGCGAGGCCGATGCGCCCAGCCCGACCTATACGATCGCCCAGACCTATGACACGCAGGCGGGCGAAGAGCTGATCCATGCAGATCTCTACCGGATCGAGGATGCGGCAGAAATCGACGAACTCGGCCTTGAAGAGGCCTTTGATTTCGCGATCACCTTGATTGAATGGCCGGACCGGCTCGGCGCGGCGGCGCCGCCGGACCGGCTGGAACTGGACATACGCCACGAAGAGGGCGATGACGCTGGAAAACGACACCTCCGCGTGACGGGGCGGGGCAAATGGGAGAGCAGAGTTGACGACCTCTGATCGCGCCAGTGCGCGCAACGCCTTTGTGGAAGCCGCGGGCTGGGCCGGCGCCCGGATCGAACCGCTCGCCGGGGATGCCAGCACACGAAGTTATTTCCGGGTCCGTGACGGTGATCGCCGGGCCATGCTGATGGATGCTCCGCCCGGGGCGGAAGCCCCGGCCTGTCCACCGGATGCCGGACCGGAAGAGCGCGCCGAGCTGGGCTATAACGCCGTCGCCCGCCTTGCCGGACCCAATCTTGTCGCCTTTGCCGGTCTGGCCCGGGCCCTCAAGGAGCGCGGGTTCTCGACCCCGGAAATCCATGCCAGCGATATCGACCAGGGCTTCCTGTTGATGGAAGATCTGGGGGATGATCTGTACGCGCGCATCATCCCGTCCGACTGGCATGAGGGCACGCTCTATTCCCATGCCGTTGATCTCCTGGCGGCGCTGTATCGCTGCAGCATGCCTGCTGAGGTGGGTGTGGACGGCCGGACCTGGCCGCTGCTGGACTATGATGCCGTGGCCATGCGCGCAGAGACCGATCTCTTCCTGGACTGGTTCATGGACCAGTATTCCGGGGTCACCCTGGACCAGCAGGCGCGCGATGACTGGAATGCGATCTGGGACAAGGCGTTTGCGCGTCTGGAGGCCTGTCCCAAGGGCATTGTCCTGCGCGACTTCCATGCGGAAAACCTGATCTACCTGCCCGAACGCGAAGGTGAGGCCTGCGTCGGCTTGCTGGACTTCCAGGACGCGGTGATGGGGCATCCGGCCTATGACCTGGTTTCATTGCTCGAAGACGCGCGTCGCAATGTGGATCGCAAGCTCTCTGTGCCACTCAAGGCTCGCTTTGTCGCCAAGGCCGGGATTGAGGACAGTGCCGGATTCGACGCCAGCTATGCCGTGCTTGGCGCCCAGCGCAATGCCAAGATCCTGGGCATTTTTGTTCGTCTGGCCAAGCGTGATGGCAAGGAGAAGTATCTCGAAATGTTGCCGCACGTCGCACGCCTGTTTGTCGGCGACCTCCAGCACCCGGCATTGATGGACTTGCTGATGTGGACCAAGACGCACGCCGATGCCGTGTTCAAGGAAGCCCACAAATGATCGAGATCCGCACCGGCATGGCCCTCGCAGCGGGTCTGGGAACACGGATGCGTCCGCTGACCAATGACCGGCCCAAGGCCCTGGTCGAGGTCGATGGGCGCACCTTGCTGGACTATGCGCTGGACCGGATGGCCCGGTCGGGTGTGCAGCGCGCGGTCGTCAATATCCATCATTTTGCCGAGCGCATGGAAGCGCACCTTGCTGCGCGCACGGGCGATCCCGAGATCATTATTTCCGACGAGCGTGATGAAGTGCTCGAAACCGGTGGCGGTGTGGTCAAGGCCCTGCCCCTCCTGGGCGAGGGGCCGGTCTTCATCACCAATATCGATGCCTTGTGGTTTGACCGGGGAGTGGCTGAGCTGGACCGCCTGCGGGCCGCCTGGGACCCGGACAGGATGGACGTGCTGTTGCTGCTGGCACCGCTGGAACAGACGCTGGGCTTTGACGGACCCGGAGATTTCTTCCTGGGCGAGGATGGCCGGGTGAGCTGGCGCGGCGACGCCGATCGCGCGCCCTATGCCTATGCCGGCACACAGATCCATAACTCCGCCATCATGGCTGGTCGGCCCGAGGCTCGTTTCTCGATGGTCGAGGTCTGGAAGGAGCTGGTGCCGGCGGGTCGCGTCCACGGCGTCGTCATGGACAGTTTCTGGATGCATGTCGGCGATCCCCGTGCCCGTGATGAGGCGGAGGCTCGAATTCGAGCTTGACGCCCCAGCTGTTCGATACGCCCTCTCCGCGGGTTTTCAATATCCCGCCCAGCACCGACTTCCTCTCGGCGGTCGTGGATACGCTGCGACAGGAGCTGGACGTCGAGGCAGATCCTGATGCGTTGACCCAGTGCCTGATCCTGGTGCCGACGCGCCGGGCGGCCAAGGCGCTGGGTGACGCGTTTGCACGCAGCGCCGGCAGCGGTGTCGCGCTGCTGCCGATGATCCGGCCGCTGGGGGATATCGATGTCGACGATCCGCCGTTCGAGCCGGGAGAGCTGGCGGGTATCGCACCGCCCGCGGTGTCGCGCACGCGACGCCTGTTCGAGCTCTCGCGTCTTATCCTGGCCAAGGAAACCTCACTCGGCCGACCGATCGGCACGGCGGGCGCGCTGGCGCTGGCCCGCACGCTGGCAGAACTGCTCGATGACCTGGCCGATGAAGCGGTGTCCTCGCTGGACCCGCTGCGATCGGCCATCTCCGAACACCTGCCGGAGGACCGGCGCGAAGCGATTGAATTCCTGTCCATCATTGAACAGATCTGGCCGCAACGCCTTGCCGAACTGGGCTTGTCGGACCCGTCTGCGCGCCGCTCGCTGGTGCTCAATGCGCTGGCGGACCGCTGGCTGCAGCATCCCCCGCAAACGCCGGTCCTGGTCCTGGGCTCAACCGGGTCGATCCCGGCCGTGCGCCGGTTGATGGGCGTGGTTGCACGTCTGCCCAAGGGCGCCGTGGTGCTGCCCGGTCTGGACTGGGACGCCGATGATCATGCGTGGAGCAAGCTGGATGACGGACATCCCCAATGGGCCATGCGCGACTTCCTGCAGGAAAACGAGATTGACCGCGCCGCGGTGCTGGCCTGGCCTGGGGTCAAGGAGGAGGCCGCGGTCCGCGCCCGTCGCCGCCTGGTTGCCGAGGCCTTGCGTCCGGCCGAAGTGACGGATGAATGGCTCGCCCGTGTGAGACATCTGCGCGAGGTCAATGGCGAGGCCTTTTTTGACCAGGCTCTGGATGGCCTGTCGCTGGTCGAGTGTCCCGATCCGCTGACCGAGGCGCGGCTGTGTGCGCTCCTGCTCCGCGAAGTGCTCGAGCAGGAGGGCAAGACCGCCATCCTGGTGACCCCGGATCGCGCGCTGGCCCGGCGGGTCAGTGTGGAAATGCAGCGCTTTGGTGTGCGCGTGGATGATTCCGGTGGCACGGCTCTGCCGCAGACCCTGGCCGGGGCCTTCCTAGATCGCATTCTCGATATAGTGAGCGACCCCGGCAGCGTGGTGGCCCAAACCGCTTTGTGGAGTTCGCCGCTCTATGTCATGGGCGGAGAGCGTGGCGAGGTGCATGTCCTGCTGCAGAAGTTCGAGGCCGATGCCCTGCGCGGGGTGCGGCCCGGTCCACGCCTCGACGACATGATCGCACGGCTCGACCGCGATCGCTCGGACCTGTTCCCGGACGACCGCGAGCGTATCCGTGACATCCTGCAGCGTCAGGCCGCGGCCCAGCTTGAGTTGCAGGGGGCAAGCAGGCTTCCGGTCGCCGACTGGGCGCGCCTCCATGCCGAGCTGGCCGAGGCACTGGCCGCGGACGCCCAGCAGGTCGGGGCCTTGCGTCTCTGGCGCAGCGAGGGCGGGGAGATGGCGGCCGGCGTGCTGTCGGACCTGTTGACCCAAGGTGAGGTGCTGCCCGAGCTGAGCTTGCAGGAATATGTTGGTGTGTTCCGCGAACTGGTGTCGGCCCAGCGTATTCCGCCGGCCACGGGGGTGCACCCGCGCCTGCAGATACTGGGGCCGATGGAAGCCCGTCTCGCCCGCGCCGATCGCGTTGTCCTTGCGGGACTGAATGAAGGGGTCTGGCCCACGGGAACGGGTGCTGATCCCTGGATGTCGCGCGGCATGCGCAACCAGGTCGGAATGGGCAGCGCCGAGAAACGCTATGGCCTGGCTGCGCATGACTTTACCCAGCTGGCCGCTGCCGGCGAGGTCTTCATGACCCGTTCCACGCGTACCGAAGGTGCGCCAACCGTGGCTTCCCGCTGGATCTGGCGCTTGCAGACACTGGTCCGCGGAGCGCTGGGGGAGCCTGGTGAGGCCCGGCTTGGCGGCGCGGATCATTACCGGCGCTGGGCCGGCGCGCTGGATCAGTGTGACCTGGCTCCGGCTCCGGCCAGCCCGCCTGCGCCCACACCGCCGGTGGAGGCCCGCCCGCGCGGCTTGTCGATCACCGAGATCCGAACCTGGGTTCGCGACCCCTATGCCATCTATGCCCGTCACGTGCTCGGGCTTCGCCCGCTGGACCCGCCGGACATGGCGCCGGGCCCGCGCGAGCGCGGGACGGCCCTGCATGCGGTTCTGGAACAGGCGATGGATGCATGGCGCGAGGGCCTGCCCGCGGACGCCGAAGCGCAACTGGTTGCGCTCGCCGAACAGGAATTGCGCGCGGCGGGCATCGAGGAGCAGGCGCTGGATGTCGAACTGAGACGGTTTGCCCGGGCCGCCGACTGGATCATCAAATGGGAAAGCCGGCGTCGGGACGAGGGGCACAGTATCGCTGCCATCGAGACGCGTGGCCGTATTGAGCTGGACGGTCCGGCCGGTCCCTGGGTATTGCGCGGACGCGCTGACCGTATTGATCGCCTCGCCGGGGGCGGTCTTGACGTCATCGACTACAAGTCCGGCAATCCGCCGACCGCTAAGATGGTCAATGCCGGCTTCGACCCGCAACTGCCGTTGACTGCAGCGATCATCGAGCAGGCGGGTGGCTTCGACGGGCTGGGCCAGGACAAGGTCGAGGCACTCAGCTATGTGAAGATCTCCGGCAATAGCGAAGCCGGGAAACATACACGGATCGACGGGCGCCTGCCGGCATCGGAACTGGCCGGGCAGGCGCTGGATGACCTGCGGGACTGGATTGCGCGCTTCGATGACGCGGCCGAGCCCTATCTCTCGCAGCCACGTCGGCAGTACCGCAATGATTATGGCGATTTCGACCATCTGGCCCGGCGCGGCGAATGGGCCATCGCCCCGGGCAATGAGGGGGGCGAGGACTGATGGCGGGGTTTGATCCGGTTATCGCCGCCTCCGCGAGTGAGGCCCAGCACCAGGCTGCCGATCCGGCGGTCACGGTTTTCGTGGAGGCCAATGCCGGCTCGGGCAAGACCCGTGTGCTGGTCGACCGCGTGGTCAACATACTGCTCACCGATACCCCGCCCGACCGCATCCTCTGCGTGACCTACACCAAGGCGGCCGCCTCGGAGATGAAGGACCGCCTGTTCGGTCGACTGGGCAAATGGTCCGTGCTGGATGATGACAACCTGAAAAAGGACTTGGCGGCCCTCGGGCAGACCGGGCTGGATAGCCGTCGCCTGGCATCGGCCCGTCGCCTGTTTGCCCGGGCCCTGGAAACGCCGGGCGGGCTGAAGATCCAGACCATCCATGCCTTTTGCGAAAACCTGTTGCGACGCTTCCCGCTGGAAGCCGGTGCCTTGCCCGGTTTCGAGACGCTCGACGATGCGGAAACACGCGAGCTGAGTGCGCGGGCGCAGGCTCGTGCGGCGCGGGCGCTGGATGATGCCGATCTCGACACCATCCTTGCCGCCGGCGGCGGCGATGCCTTTGCCGAGCTGGCGGACTGGGCACGCAGCCATCGCGACATCCTGCGCAACGCTGGGCAGCAGGGTGTGGAGACGGTCATCGAGAAGACCCGGGCCCGGTTGGGCGTGGCCGCGGGCGAGACGCTGGCTGACTGCGCACGGGCCGGCTGGGACGCCGCCCCGCACGAGCAGCTCGCTGAGGCGGCCAGCCTGCTGGAGACCAGTTCCACCAATGACCAGAAGCAGGCCGCCAAGCTGCGTCTGGCCCTGTCCGCGACCGACCCGCAAGCGGCCATCGAGGCCTATCTCACTGTTTTCCTGACCGGGAAGGGTGATCTGGCGGCCAATATCACCACAGCGACGATTGCGAAGGCGCATCCCTGGCTAGATCAGCTGTTTGGCAGCAACAAGCGTGGCTACGGGCCGGAAGCCGAGCGCGTGTTGGCGATCCGTGACCGGATGCGGGCCATGCGGCTGGCGATCGCCTCGGCATCGGCCACGCGTTTCATGGTTGGCTATCTCGGTGCCCTGGACGATGAGATGCGCCATCGCCGTGCGCTGGATTTTGATGACCTCATCCGGCTGGCGGGTGACCTGCTCAAGCCACAAAACGCCTTCTCGGGATGGGTCGGCTACAAGCTGGACGGCGTGCTCACCCACGCCCTGGTGGACGAGGCGCAGGATACCTCGCCCCAGCAATGGGACATGCTGCGCGGCCTGACCGCCGAATTCTTTGCCGGCGAGGGCGCCCGCAGCGAGGAGAGAACCCTTTTCGTCGTCGGTGACGAGAAGCAGTCCATCTATTCCTTCCAGGGCGCCGACCCCGAGATCTTTGTCAGCGAGGGCGACCGCATCGAGGCGCTGACGGCTGAAACCGGACAGAATTTCCGTCGGCCGGGACTGGACGTTTCCTTCCGCTCTGCGAAAGAGATTCTCAAAGCCGTCGACATGGCGTTCACAGCCCCGGACGCCGCCCCGGAGACCAAGTTCGCGGATGAGGGCGCCAGGCGGGCGTTTTCGAGATATCAAAGCCACCGCGCCGCGCGCACGGGCACGCCGGGTTGTGTCGAGATCTGGCCGGCCATTCCCAAGCCCGACATGGTGGAAGCAACCTCGATCTTCGATCCGGTCGACACGACGGCCAGTGGTTCCTCCCGCGATATCCTGGCTGGGCGGATCGCGGCTGAGATCCACGACCTGTTGCAACGCGGGGACGGGGTCTGGCAGGAAACGCCCGGTGGATTTGAACGCCGCGCCGCGCGGCCGGCCGATATCGCGGTCCTTGTTGCCAAGCGCACGGGCGGATTTGTCGAGGAGCTGATCCGTCGCCTCAAGCTGCTCGGCGTGCCGGTGGCCGGGGCGGACCGGATGCTCCTGAAGGAACAGACGGCGATCAAGGACCTGCTCGCGCTGGGGCGGTTTGCGATCAATCCCGATGACGATCTGGCACTCGCCGAAAGTCTCAAATCGCCCTTCTTCCAGGCCGCCGGTGACCCGGACAGCCAGCTCGGGGATGATGACCTCTTCGCCCTGTCCCGGGACCGGCGGAGTGACCGCCGGGGCTGGCTCTGGCGGGCCCTGATGCGCAGCGAGACGCCGCGGCTTGCCGAAGCCCGGGCGGTGTTGCTGGACTGGCGCAGCCGGGCCGACGGCATGGGTCTTTACGAACTTTATGCTGGCTTCCTCAACGCGCGCAGCGCCACGGGCGAAAGCCGCTGGGTGCGCCTGTTTGCCCGGTTGAGCGAGGAAGCGCGCGATGCCGTGGAGGAATTCCTCAACCGGGCCCTGGAATTCGACCAGAACGAGGGCGGCTCCCTGGCCAAGTTCATCGCCCGGATCGCGGCGGACGAGACCGCCATCAAGCGTGAACAGGACAGTGGCAATGACCAGGTCCAGATCATGACGGTGCACGCCTCCAAGGGTCTGGAGCGCCCGATCATCATCCTGCCCGATACCACCCGCTCCCCGCTGACGGCGCGGGGAACGCGCATATTCGCGGGCGAGGACGGTGAGATTTTCTGGTCCCGAAAGAAGGATCAGGATCCCGAACGTGTGCAGGCCCTGCGCGCGCTGCAGGACGATCTAAGGCTGGCAGAGCACAAACGCCTGCTCTATGTGGCGCTGACCCGGGCGCGGGACCGCCTGATCGTGTGTGGCTGGAAGCAGGGGCGCGGCGCGGACGGCGAGATCGCGCCGGACAGCTGGTACCAGCTGCTGCAGGAGCGCTGGCAGGGTGAGGGCTGGACAGAGTTCGAGCAAAACCCAGACGACACACAGCCGGCACGGCGCTACGGCCCGGCACCGGTGGCAGCAGCACGGTGTGCGGTGCAGGCTGTGGACGTGGTCGCGCTGCCCGACTGGTGCCGCACGGACGCGCCTGCGGAAGGCGCCGCGTTCTCTAGTGCGACACCGTCCTCCCTGTTGGCGGACGGCGAAGACGATCCGGAAATCTATTCCCCGCTGGGCGAAGACCGCTCCTATCGCTTCCGTCGCGGTGAGGTAATCCACAAATTGCTGGAGACCCTGCCCGACCTGCCGCGTCCGGCCTGGCGCGATGCGGCCGAACGATATGCCGGCGCTCAGTCAGACCTGGATGCGAAGACGCGCGACGTGCTGGTCGAGGAGACGCTGGGCATTCTCGACCATCCCGAATACGGCGCGCTGTTCGGCCCGGATAGCCAGGCCGAAGTGTCGCTGACCGGCATTGTCGAGGGGCAGATCGTACGCGGCCAGATCGACCGTCTTCTCGTGACCGATCACGATGTTCTGATCATCGATTACAAAACCAATCGGCCGCCGCCAAAAGCAGTGGAAGATGTGGCTCGGGTGTATCTGGGTCAGATGGCCTCTTACCGCAATCTGCTCAGGGAAATTTACGCTGGTAAAAGAGTGCGTTGTGCCTTGTTGTGGACAGATTCAGCTGACCTGATGGAGCTGCCGGATGGCTTGCTGGACACTGTCCTGCCGGGCAAGACGGCTTGACGAGCGGCGCGCGGGTCCTTACCTCACGCGCCATCGAAAGAGTCCCCAGCGACTCGTCCCGAACAAAGGAGTAAGCCCATGGCGACCAAAGCGGTCAGCGATGATTCCTTCGAAACCGACGTGCTCAATGCCAGCGGTCCGGTTCTCGTAGATTTCTGGGCAGAGTGGTGTGGCCCCTGCAAGCAGATCTCTCCGGCACTGGAAGAGATCGCTTCGGAGATGGCTGGTGAGATCACCATCGCCAAGGTAAATATTGACGATCACCCGATGACGCCGGGCAAATACGGCGTGCGCGGTATCCCGACGCTGATGATCTTCAAGGACGGCCAGGTGGCCTCCACCAAGATCGGCGCCATGGCCAAGGGCAAGATCACCGAATGGGTCAAGGAAACGCTCGCCTAAGCGCGATACGCTTCCAATTGATCAGGGCCGCTCGTTTGAGCGGCCCTTTTTCTTTGGGTGGTCAGCCTAGCCTGGCGTCTTGTGCGGCGGGCATCCGCCCAGGGCGAGCGCCTCGCCCGCCAGATAGAGCGATCCACCGATCAGGATACGGGGCGTCGGACTTTCCTTGACTGCGTCCTTCAAGGCGGGGATCAGCCCGCCGGCCGGTTCTGCGTGCAGTCCGACCTCCTTGCACAAATGCACCACATCATTGGCGTGCAGCGAGCCGCCACGACCGGCATTGAACTCCACCGCAATAAGCTTGCGGGCCAGACCGGCAAATTGTGAGGCCCAGGCGCGGACATCCTTGTTCGGCGAGAAGCCGGCAATGATTACCAGCGGGCGGTCCTCACGTTCATCCATGTCGGCAAAGGCATGGGCCAGCGCGATCGCGGCGGCTTCGTTATGTCCGCCATCCAGCCACAGCTCGGCCCTGGCCTTCTGCGCGATCTCGCCCAGAGGCCCGCCCGTGATCGCCTGCAGGCGTCCCGGCCAGCGGGCCTGTTCGATACCCTTGGCGACGGCTTCTTCCGGCCAGTCGAGCGCTGCGGCGCAGGCCGCAGCCGCGCCGGCGTTGAGCACCTGGTGTGGTCCCAGCAGACCGGGTGCCGGCAGATCCCAGACCCGGTTCTCGTCCTCATAGACCAGCCGCCCGTGTTGTGGATAGGCGCGGTAATCCTGGCCCCAGACCAGGGTCGGCGCACCGATCTTGCCGGCCTCATCCAGCAGGGCGTCGCGCGCTTCCGGCTTCTGGTCGCCGATGATCATCGGAACACCCGGCTTGGCGATGCCGGCCTTTTCCCGGGCAATCGTTTCCAGCTCGTCGCCGAGGAAATCCTGGTGGTCCAGACTGACCGGGGTGACGACAGTCAACTCCGGTTTGGTAATCACATTGGTCGCGTCGAACCGGCCACCCAGGCCCACTTCCAGGATCAGGCGGTCTGCCGGGTGCTCGCTGAACAGCAGGAAGGCGGCCGCGGTGGTGATCTCGAAAAAGGTGATCGGTTCGCCGAAATTGGCGGCCTCGGCGCGGGCAAAGGCCTCGATCAGGGCGCGATCATCGACCGGCTTGCTGTTGAGCAGGATGCGTTCATTGAAATTGACCAGGTGCGGCGAGGTGTAGATGTGGACCTTCTCGCCCTTGGCGCGGGCCATCTCGGCCAAAAAGGCACAGGTCGAACCCTTGCCGTTCGTACCGGCCACATGGATGGTCGGCGGCAGCTTGTCCTGTGGATTGCCGAGCGCCGTCAGCAGGCGCTGCAGGCGCCCGAGCGAGAGATCGATTTTCTTCGGGTGCAGTCGACCCAGGCGCTCAAGCGCGTCGTCAATCGCCTGACGGCGCGTGCTAATGGGAACCCCCGTCGCCGGACGCGGGGTCGGCGGGCACATGATCAGCAGCGGGCGGGGTCAGCGCGGCAGGCGCTGACGAACCGGGTCGTTTCAGCATCACGCGTAACATGCGCGACAGTGTACCCGGAATATCCCGGCGATGCACGACCTTGTCGACCATGCCCTTTTCCAGCAGGTATTCAGAGCGCTGGAAGCCTTCCGGCAGTTTCTCGCGAATGGTCTGCTCGATCACGCGCGGGCCGGCAAAGCCGATCAGGGCGCCCGGCTCGGCCAGGTGAACATCACCCAGCATGGCGTAGGAAGCGGTCACACCGCCGGTCGTCGGATCCGTCAGGACCACGACATAGGGCAGACGCTCTTCCTTGAGTATTTCAACGGCGATCGTCGTGCGCGGCATCTGCATCAGCGACAGCGCGCCTTCCTGCATGCGGGCACCACCGGCAGCGGTGAAGACGACCAGTGGGGCGCGGCGCTTGACGGATTCCTCGGCCGCGCGGATGAAGCTTTCACCCGCAGCCATGCCCAGCGATCCGCCCATGAAGGCGAAGTTCTGGACCAGGACGACAGTCTCGACACCGCCGATATCGCCCACGGCAATCGCCATCGCGTCATCACGGCCGGTCTTCTTGCGAGCACCGGCAATGCGGGAGGTGTAGGGCTTGTCGTCCTTGAATTTCAGCGGGTCCTTGGGGACTTCCGGCGTGTCGAGCTCGGTGTAGTCACCGTCAAAGGTGAACTGGAAACGCCAGGCCGGGCCGATGCGCATGTGGTGACCTGCCGGGGTCACGAACAGGCCGGCTTCCAGGTCCTTGTGGAAGACCATCTCGTCCGAAATCGGGCATTTGACCCACAAATTGTCGGGCGTATCCCGCTTGGAGAAGATTTTCGACATCCCCGGAGGGGTAAGCTTGGACAACCAGTTCATTTCCGCGTCCCGATCTTTCATCGGCCTTCACTCACCGTTTTGCGCCATGGGTTGCAGCAGAGAGGGATTTCACCAGCTCCACGGCAGCCTCGACACCACCTTCATTCATGGCGTCGACGATGGCGGATCCAACCACCACAGCATCGGCGCGCTCGGCAATAGCCTTCGCCTGTTCAGGCGTGCGTACACCAAACCCGACTGCAACGGGTAAACCGCTGGCAGCTCTGACACGTGCAACAGCATCCCCGACCTCGGTTGCAACACCGGATCCGGCGCCTGTCACGCCCGTCGTAGAAACGTAATAAACAAAACCGGCCGTGTTTTCGACCACTGTTCCCAGTCGATTATCGTCAGTGGTCGGTGTTGCCAGGCGGATGAGGGCGATGCCATGCGCGTTGAGCGCCGTGCGCAGCTCTTCATCCTCTTCCGGCGGAATGTCGACACAGATCAGCCCATCAACCCCGGCCTTCTCGGCACGGCGGGCGAAATTCTCAAAGCCCATATGGTGGATCGGGTTGGCATAACCCATCAGGACGATCGGCGTGGTGTCATTGGCCTTGCGGAACTCCGCGGCCTGGGCGAACACGCCCTGTAACGTCATGCCCGCTTCCAGCGCCCGCAGCGCCGCACCCTGGATGGACGCGCCATCGGCCATCGGATCGGTAAAGGGCATGCCCAGCTCGATCACATCCGCACCGGCATCCGGCAGCGCATTGAGCAGGGACTGGCTGTCACCATCCCCCGCCATCATGTAAGCGACGAAACCGGGACGCCCGTAGGCGTCCAGCTCGTTGAAACGTGTGGTGAGGCGGTTTGTCATTGTGAAGGCCTCATCTCGCAATTCGGTGGAACAACATAGGTGTATGAGATTGTAGTTGTCTCTTCAGATGGACTTCCACCCACAAGCAAAAGTGCCCAGCACGTGGGAGAGTTGCCCGATAGACGGGCGTTGAACCCGGTCTCATTCGCTTGCATAACGACCCACCCAGTATCCCGGACATGAGAAATCTGGCTTTTCAGGATGTCCGCCACTTCTGATGTCGGGACCCTTATCGCTTCGCCTAGCGGCGCAGACATGGCGCCTTGTCCAGAGGCTGAATGTGCGGATGTGCGACTTGCAACACGTTCAACGCCGGCAGGAATTGGGAGGTCTAGCACGCCTGAAAGAATGGTCTCGTCGGGCTCTTGAATAATCGCCATCGTGAGAAGAATGCTGGCAATCACAGGCTCACTCCCAGCATCTCAGCCACTTGCGGGACGTCCTTGTCGCCGCGGCCGCACATATTCATCAGGATGATACCCTCCGGGCCGAGCTCTTTGGCCAGGTCGCGGACGCGGGCGAGGGCGTGGGCGGGTTCCAGGGCCGGGATAATGCCTTCCAGCTTGGTGCAGAGCTGGAACATTTCCAGCGCCTCCGTGTCGGTCGCCGAGACGTATTCCGCGCGCTTGGCATCGTGCAGGAAGGCGTGTTCCGGGCCGATGCCGGGATAGTCCAGACCTGCCGATATGGAGTGGGCGTCAATGATCTGGCCGTCATCATCCTGCAAGAGATAGGTCTTGTTGCCGTGCAGGATGCCCGGCTTGCCGCCTTTCAGGCTGGCTGCGTGTTCACCGGTCTCGATACCGTGGCCCGCCGCTTCAACGCCGATCAGGCGCACATCTTCGTCATCGATGAACGGGTGGAAAAGGCCCATCGCATTGGAGCCCCCGCCGATGCAAGCCACGGCCGCGTCGGGAAGACGTCCCAGCCGGTCCATGATCTGGGCGCGCGCCTCGCGACCGATGATGGACTGGAAGTCGCGAACCATGGCCGGGTAGGGGTGCGGGCCCGCCACCGTGCCGATGACATAGAAGGTGTCGTGCACATTGGTGACCCAGTCGCGCAGCGCTTCGTTCATGGCGTCCTTCAGCGTGCCCGTGCCCGACGACACCGGCACCACCTCGGCGCCCAGCAATTTCATGCGGAAGACGTTTGGCGCCTGGCGCTCCACATCGGTGGCGCCCATGAAGACCGTACAAGGCAGGCCGAACCTTGCGGCGACCGTTGCGGTGGCCACACCGTGCTGGCCGGCACCGGTCTCGGCGATGATACGGGTCTTGCCCATGCGCTTGGCCAAGAGCACCTGGCCCAGGCAGTTATTGATCTTGTGGCTGCCGGTATGGTTCAGCTCGTCGCGCTTGAACCAGATTTTCGCACCACCGAATTCCTCGGTCAGGCGTTCGGCGAAATAGATCGGGCTGGGCTTGCCGACATAATCGCGCAGAAACTCTTCCATCTCGCGCTGGAAATTGACGTCACGCTTGGCGTCCTCATAGGCCGCCTCCAGCTCGAGGATGTTCGGCATCAGCGTTTCGGCGACGAAACGACCGCCGTAATCACCAAATCGGCCACGCGCATCCGGCCAGGCGGAAAGCGCATTCGGTCGGGGGTCGACAGAGGCGGTATCGCTCATGGCTTTCTCCTTCAGGCGGTTTCGCTCAGGGCCTTCGCAAAGGCGTGAATCAGTTCGGCATCCTTGACGCCGGGGGATTTTTCAATGCCGGACGAGACATCGACGCCCTGTGCGCCCGCAGCCTCGACGGCCTGGCAGACATTGGTGGGATCAAGCCCGCCGGACAAGAGCCAGGGCACCGATAAATACAGGTTTTTCAGCAGTGCATAGTCATAACCATGCCCCCAGCCGCCCGGACGGTCAGCGTCCGTGGGCGGTTTGGCATCAAACAACAGCATGTCGGCGACACCGTCATAGACCTTGGCGGCGTCCAGGTCGCTCGCCTCGGCCACGGGCAGGGCCTTGATAATGCCCTTGCTGGCATAGGCGCGGGCCTGTTCGACACGCTGCGGCGTTTCCGAGCCGTGCAGCTGGATCCAGTCGGGCCGCATGGCGTCGCGGATCTGCGCGAGCAGCTCATCAGCCGGATTGACGACGACCGCGACGGTCTCGGTGCCGTGTGCCAGGTGAGCCAGCTCTCCCGCACGCACCGGGTCCACATGACGCGGGCTGGGCGGGAAGATGACGTAACCGGTATAGCGCGCGCCTGCCTCACGTGCGGCGGCGACGTCGGGTCCGGTTTTCAGGCCGCAGAATTTGATGTCGATGGCAGGCATGTCCGGCTCGCATTGTGGTGTTGAGAGTGACTAGTAAGCGCCGCACGGCTTTCGGCAAGCCCCTGTTGGCGTATAGCTGCATTTCATCCTCCCCCTCGGGGAGGTGTCCCGAAGGGACGGAGGGGCAGGAGCGCGAAGCCCGGAGGTTTAATGCTCACTGGCGTTCGCACCCCCTTCGACCTCGCCTTCGCCTCTGGCGTCGGCGAGCCCACTTCCCCACGCATGGGGAAGATAAGCTGCTGGGCTACCCACCCGCCTCCGGAAACGCCTTGGGCGCCCGGTTGAGGCAGAACGCCATGGGCTGGAACAGCATCCATTGCACAAAGGCCTTGATCTTGGCCTCGTTCGCGCGCTCCGGATCAAATACCATGTAGTGCGCGTGGGTGTGCGGGCTTTCATGCTCGAAGGGCTGGGCGAGGGCGCCGGATGCGATCTGTTCGGCGAAATAGATCGGGGTGACCATGCAGGCCGCATCTCCCGCCGCAATGGCGGCGGAGATCTCCATCGTCTGGGTCTCCAGTTCCAGGTGCGGGCGCGTGGGCAGGAGGGCCGGGTCGATGCCCTGTTCCTCAAACCAGGCCTGCCACCAGGGCAGGGGGCCGAACAGGCGCAGCTTGAGCAGGTCTTCCGGTTTTTCCAGCGGTCCGAACCGCTGCAGGGCTGCTGTAGGAACCAGGGGTGCCGTGGTGTCGTCAAACAGTTTGCGCGCTTCCAGCCCCTCCCAATAGCCATAGCCGGAGCGCAGGGCGATGTCGGCTTCCCCGGCCTTGATATCGGTGATGTCGCGATTGGATTCGATGCGGACGGCCAGGTCGGGATTTTCCATCTGGAAGGTGCCGATGCGCGGGACCAGCCAGTTGTTGCAAAAGGTCGGGATGGCCGAGATGTGCAGGATGTGGTCCTGCTCGTCGCGTACGGTCTCGAAGGTTCGCTCCAGCAGGCGGAAGGCCTCGCTGGTGCCGCTGGCGAGACGGGCGCCGCGGGCGGTCAGCTCCACATGGCGCGGCTTGCGATCAAACACCGCAAAGCCCAGCCGGTCTTCCAGCTGTTTGATCTGATAACTCACAGCGGCCTGGGTCATGCCCAGGGCTTCACCTGTGCGCGTGAAATTACCCAGGCGGGCAGCGGTCTCGAAAACGCGAATGGAGTGGATGGGCGGCAGAGGCTTATTCATAAAAACAGCTTATGTCAGACCCTTGAGGTTTAGTTGGAATGAAGCGCAACATCAAGCGTAAGACATGTCTCAGTTGATGACGGAGACGAAAATGGCTTACGATTGGAAGTATGACACCAACGCACCAGAAGATGCCCAGATCTATTACGGCCGCGCCGGCTGGCTGACGCGCCTGTTCAATGCGGTCGAGGGCTTTTTCAGATTTCTGGGCAAGTCCGGAGACTATAATCGCAAGGTTTAGAGAGGGCTGGCGGGTGTCGCCGGTGTGGTCGATGCGTACACGCCCTGTGCGTAGGCCATCAGATCAAACGGAGCCGCTACCCCCTGGGCCTGGTTCGCGGCGCCTGCTTCCTGCTCTTCCCGAGCCGTCTCTCGCATTTCGGCCAGCTTCTGGTTGAGATCGCCGCTCAACATGCTCTCCGGACTGTTCGGGTCAGCCCCTCCTGTCCGCTGTGTGTTGAGCTCGGCCTGGGCCTTCATCATTTGCGCATCGGCGAGTGCCGCCACCTTGCGGTCCTGGGCCGACGGTTCTGCCGGAGCCAGGGCAGCAGCCTTGACGATGCGCATTTTCTCGATGGTCGCTTCCGGATCGCCGGCGATTTCGCTCGCATCAATCGGAACTTCTCCCCCTACGGCGTAGGAGCGGCCATCGGGACCCTTCTGGAATTCATAGCTGATGGCGCCGGCATATTGGCCGCCAACATTCTTGTGCGCCTGTTCGTGCGCACGCACCTCGGCGTCGCGCGCTTTCAGCTTGGCGACCTGGGCCTGTTCTTCCTTGGATAGAGGCTGGTTGAGGCCCCCGTTTTTCTGGGGGGCAGGCGCACTTGAAGAGGCCGATGCCTGGGGCATCGACGGCAAGCCGGATAACGCGCCAACACTGCTCATGCCGATATTATCGGCCGAGGCGCTTAATCAGATGTGAAAATCGGGGCTAGGACAGCTCCTTGACCGTATCGCGGGAGCCGTCGACGCGCTCGCGCAATTCCTTGCCGGTCTTGAAGAAGGGAACGTGTTTTTCCTTCACGGATACGCTTTCGCCGGTGCGCGGGTTGCGGCCGGTGCGGGCCGGGCGCTGGCGAACGGAAAAGGCACCAAATCCACGAAGCTCGACCCGGTCACCACGGGCGAGGGCATCGGTCACGCCATCGAGGATCGTATTGACCACACGCTCCACATCCCGGTGGTAGAGGTGGGGATTGGCTTCTGCCAGACGATCGATCAGCTCGGATTTGATCATGCCATGCCTCCGTGTTTGCTCGATAAAACTGCCTTGAGACAGAGGGCACGTCAACGCTTGATCAAAAAAAATCGGCCGAAGCAGTGCTCCGGCCGATCAATTTTTATTCGTTTGAACGTATGGGCTTAGCTTTTGTCTTCGCCGTCGTTCTCGCGCAGGGCAGCGCCCAGGATGTCACCCAGGGATGCACCGGCATCGGAAGAACCATACTGCTCAACCGCTTCACGCTCCTCGGAGATCTCCAGCGCCTTGATAGACAGGGAGATGCGGCGGGACGCCTTGTCGACATTGGTGACACGAGCGTCGACCTTGTCGCCTACAGCGAAGCGCTCCGGACGCTGTTCCGCACGATCGCGGGACAGGTCGGACTTGCGGATGAAGGCTTTCACAGCCGTGTCGTCGCCGAAGGTGACTTCGATGCCGCCGGACGTGATTTCCGTAACCGTACAGGTGACGGTGTCGTTGCGGTTGACGCCAGAGCTGTCCATCGGGTCGCCAGCAAGCTGCTTGATGCCCAGGGAGACACGCTCTTTCTCGACGTCAACGTCGAGAACCTTCGCGTCAACCATGTCGCCCTTCTTGAAGGCTTCCATGGCTTCTTCGCCAGACTGGTCCCAGGAGATGTCGGACAGGTGGACCATGCCGTCGATGTCGCCTTCCAAGCCAACGAAGAGACCGAACTCGGTGATGTTCTTGATCTCGCCCTGGATCGCGGAACCGGACGGGTGGTTCTCTGCGAACACTTCCCACGGATTGCGCTGGGTCTGCTTGACGCCCAGGGAGATGCGGCGCTTCTCGGCGTCGACATCGAGGACCATGACCTGAACTTCCTGAGAAGTGGACAGGATCTTGCCCGGGTGGACGTTTTTCTTGGTCCAGGACATTTCGGAAACGTGGACCAGGCCTTCAACGCCCTGTTCCAGCTCAACGAATGCACCGTACTCGGCGATGTTGGTGACACGACCTTCGAAGGTTGCGCCAACCGGGTATTTCGCAGCAACGCCATCCCACGGGTCAGACATCAGCTGTTTCATGCCGAGGGAGATACGCTGGGTGTCCTTGTTGATCTTGATGATCTGGACGGAAACCGTCTGACCAACTTCGACAACTTCGGACGGGTGGCCAACGCGGCTCCAGGACATGTCGGTGACGTGCAGCAGGCCGTCAATGCCGCCCAGGTCAACGAACGCACCGTAATCGGTGATGTTCTTGACGACGCCTTCGCGCGCTTCGCCTTCAGCCAGCTGGCCGACGAGTTCTGCACGCTGTTCGGCACGGCTCTCTTCGAGGACAGCGCGGCGGGAAACAACGATGTTTCCGCGCGGACGGTCCATCTTGAGGATGGCGAACGGCTGTTCCTGATTCATCAGCGGACCAACGTCGCGGACCGGACGGATATCGACCTGGGAACCCGGCAGGAACGCAGATGCGCCGCCGAGATCGACAGTGAAACCGCCTTTGACGCGACCGACGATCGCACCGTTGACCGGCTCTTTCTTGTCGAAGGACTTCTCGAGGCGGTCCCAGCTTTCTTCGCGGCGAGCCTTGTCGCGCGACAGGATGGCGTCACCGAGCGCGTTTTCGATGCGCTCAAGGTAGACTTCAACTTCGTCACCCACGGACGGGGCTTCGGATCCCGGACCGGTGAATTCGCGCAGCGGGACGCGGCCTTCGGTCTTCAGACCAACATCGACAACAACAACGTCGTTTTCGATTGCGGTCACGGTGCCTTTGACGACTTGGCCCTCGGCCAGATCGCGGCCGGCCAGGCTTGCCTCGAGCATCGCGGCAAAGTCATCAGTCGTCGGGGTGAGTGTTTCGGTAGACATTTAAAGGGTTGCTCCAGTACAGCGCGGTCAGGCTAAAAATTGGTGATGGCGCTGTCTTAGTGCTGATGAATCAGCGGGTTAGAGTTCAAACAAGAGTGGGCCGAACGCCACCCCTTGCTCCGGAAGAGAGCAATTGAGGTCTTGTCCGGTACTCGGCTGTGATCACGGAGTGCTCGGAAGTGTCACGCCTTTTGGCGCTTTTCCACAATCCTCACGGCTTCCGCGATGGCCGCGTCTATACTCAAGGATGACGTATCAAGCAAGGTTGCATCCTCTGCCTTGCGCATGGGGGCATCGGATCGCTGGGCATCGCGCGCGTCGCGTTCGAGCGTCTGGGCGAGCATTTGCTCGAAGGTGATCGGATCGCCCTTGGCGTTCAGCTCGGTCTGACGGCGCCGGGCCCGGGTCTCCGGATCGGCGGTGACGAAGAGCTTCACTTCGGCATCCGGACAAATCACGGTCCCGATATCGCGACCATCCAGGATGGCGCCGCCGGGTTGGGTGGCAAAGGCGCGTTGCAAGTCGAACAAGGCGTCGCGGACGGGTTGTTGCTTGGCCACCTGGGACGCGGCGACACCGACCTCGGCCGTGCGGATCCGGTCTTCGTCGATGGCCGTGACGTCAAGCGACGTTGCGGCTCGAACCGCGGCAGCTTCATCGGTCGGGTCCTCACCGGCGTCGAGCACCCGCAAGGCCGTTGCCCGATAAAGACTGCCGGTATCGAGATAGGGCAGGCCGAATGTCCGGGACAATGCGCGGGCTATCGTGCCCTTGCCCGCGGCTAGGGGGCCGTCGACAGCAATAATCATTCGCAGGGTTCCATCTTTGCGCCCAGGCCGAGCATGTGGTCGAGGAAGCCGGGATAACTCGTGCCGATCATGCTTGCATCATCAATTTTCACCGGTTCCGCAGAGATCAGGCCCAGGACCAGCGCGCTCATGGCAATCCGGTGGTCGTGATGGGTGATGACATGGCCACCGCCCGGCACCGTTCCACCCGTGCCGACCACGTCCAGCCCGTCATCGCGAATAATGGTCTCCACGCCATTGGCCGTCAGCAAATCGGATGTGCCCATCAGCCGGTCGCTTTCCTTGGCGCGCAGTTCGGCCAGCCCGTTCATGCGGGTTACGCCTTCTGCAGCAGCTGCCGCAACGCCGAGGATCGGGTATTCGTCAATCATGGACGGCGCCCGGTCTTCCGGGACGCTGACCCCTGTAAGGCTGGAATGACGGGCCCGGATATCGATGGTCTTTTCACCGGCCATGTCGCTGGCCGGGGTGATCTCAAGGTCTGCGCCCATCTCCTTGAGGGTCGTGTAGAGACCGGTGCGGGCGGGATTATCCATGACACCGCGAAGCGTGACCTCGGATCCCGGCGTAATCAGGGCCGCGACAACCGCGAAGGCGGCCGAGCTCGGGTCACCTGGTACGCGCACCGGAGTGGCCGTCAGGGTCTGTTCGCCGGGCAGGGATATGGTCCAGCCGCCGTCTGTCGTCTCGACCGAGATTTGCGCGCCGAACAGCTTGAGCATGGTCTCGGTGTGGTCGCGCGTCGGGGTCGGTTCGTGGATGACGGTGGTGCCCGCGGCACCAAGCCCTGCCAGCAACAAGGCGGATTTGACCTGAGCGGAGGCGACAGGCGGGGTGTAGCGAATGGCGTCCAGCGGAGCGCTCTCTACGGTTACGGGCAGTCGCCCCTCCGTCGTGGTGACGTCTGCGCCCATTTCCGACAAAGGGTCGGTCACGCGCCGCATCGGCCGGCCCGACAGGCTTTCATCGCCGACAAAGCGCGCTGTCGCGCCCGTCCCGGCCACGACACCCATCATGAGGCGTGCGCCGGTTCCGGAGTTTCCGAAATCGAGATCGGCGTTGGGTGATTCGAATTTTCCGCCCAGACCGGTTACCGACCAGCGATTATCGCCAAGATTTTGCACATCGGCGCCCAGAGCGGCGATGGCCTTGGCCGTATTGATCACATCCTCGCTTTCCAGCAGGCCTTCGATCTGGGTGTTACCGTTAGCAAGTCCGCCAAAAATAAGGGATCTATGCGAGATGGACTTGTCTCCGGGTGCGGCGAAATCGCCGCTCAGCGGGCCCGAGCGGGAGGCAGAAAAAGGGCCTTGCAGAGTGAAAGAATTTTGGGGCATCAAGAAAAACACAAGGATTGGGGTGACATCACGGTGATCAGGTTTTGACAGAGCGCGGTGATCGTGGCAACGGGACCCGCCGAAACGTATTGTGGTTATGAAGGGAAGTCATGGCCAAAGCAGATCTTGGAACCAAGCGCACCTGCCCTAGCTGCGCTGCCAAATTTTATGACCTGGGCCGCCAGCCTGCGCGGTGCCCGAAGTGTGAGCATGAGTTCGATCCGGAAGCTCTGGAGCCGAAACTGCCGGTAGCGGATGATCCGAAACCGGAAGAGGCCGAGGAGCAGAAGGGTAAGGAAGCCGACGAACAGGACGGTTTCGAGGACGAGGCTGACGATACGCCGGAAGTCGACGAAGCGGCCAACGAAGTGCCGGATTCCGATGATGACGACGATGAGGACGGTTCCGGCCTCAGCGATGACATCGGAGACGATTTCGAGTCCGAAGACGACCTCGAAGATGATGATGAGGACGACAACACCAAAGTCCTGATCGACGAGGAAGACGACGAGGATTTCGGCGACTTCAACATCGATAAAGAGGAAGATCTCTGATCTTCTGCAGTAAGGGGCGCTGCGGGCTCTTGATCCGGACCCAATCCGGGACTAGGTTCCGCGCCTCTTGGCCGCTGACCCCAATGCGGCCAACCCGAGTTTCGGGGCTATAGCTCAGTTGGGAGAGCGCTTGAATGGCATTCAAGAGGTCAGCGGTTCGATTCCGCTTAGCTCCACCATTATCGAAAACCCCGCTGTCACCAGCGGGGTTTTTTGTTGTTCAGTTGCCTTACAGCCGGTCCAGATACTGGGTGGCGCGTTGTTCCGCCTCGGTCAGCTGGGCTTCTTCCAGTTGGTCCTCGATGGCTGCAGCGCTTCCAGCCGCGTCGAGATCACCCAGCGTGGCTGCGGTATAGAGCAGGGCGAGGGCCTCGACGAGATCGATATCGCCGCCCTCGCCGTCAAGCATCGCCTGGGCCAGCGCGGCCATGGACAGCGGGTCGCCACCGTCCGAGCCTGCCTGCCAGTAGGTGCGGGCGGCGGTCGGGTCCGCTTCGCCTTCCATGCCTGTCATGGCGCCGATGCCGAGAATATAATTGGCGCCGGCCAGGCTGGTATCGGCCGCCAGGGCCGCGCGGGCGGCCGCGAGCGCCGCATCCGTATTCTCAATGGCTTCCGGTCCGAACATCAGGGCTTCGGCAAGTCGCAACTGGGCGAAGGCACCGACATCATTGCGTCCAGACAGCTGGCGGTAGATTGCCAGACCGGCCTCAGCCTCGCCCTCATAGTCGTAGACCAGTAAATCGGCCAGATCGATCCCGGCGCTGATATTGCGGGCCTGCCAGGCGAGCTCGAAAAAGGCGCGGGCTCGATCCAGCTCGGCATCCGTGCCGATGCCATCGCGATAGATCAGTCCCAGCACGTGATTGGCTTCTGCCGAGCCATCATTGGCAGCCTGCACGAGCCAGTAGCGTCCGATGGCGAAGTCGGGATCCCCGCTTTCGGGGAAGGTCATGGCGTAGCCATAGTTGAACGCGGCAGAGCTGTCGCCGGCTTCGGCGGCGAGCCTCAGATCATCGACATTATCCTGGGCAATCGCGGGCGAAGCCAGCAGGGCCGCTGAAACGGCCAGGGTAACAAGGCGCAGCATGAAGTCCTCCGGAAACTGTTTCCCCAGAGCATGCTGATCCAAGCTGAATGTGCGATGAGTGCCTAAGCGGCGTCCGTGGCCAGCTCACCCGAGAGGACGGCGAAAACCGCGTCCGTGTTGGGGGCCGCGCGCAGGCGCTGTCGGATATCTTCACGTCGCAGCAGGCGGGATACGCGCGCCAGCGCCTTGAGGTGCTCTGCACCGGCGTCTTCCGGCGCAATTAGCATGAAGATCAGGTCCGCCGGACGTCCGTCGATCGACTCAAAGTCGACCGGCGAACGCAGGCGGGCAAAAAAGCCCTGCACCCGTTCATTCCCACGAATGCGTGCATGAGGAATGGCGACGCCCTGCCCCACACCGGTCGAGCCGAGACGTTCGCGCTGAAGAACGGCGTCGAAAATCGTACGCGCGTTCAGCCCGGTGGTCTCTGCAGCCAACTCGGCGAGAGATTGTAGAACTTGCTTTCGGCTCGATGCCCCCAAATCAAGGATGACACCGTCGCCGGGAATGAGATCTGCTAACGCCATTGATAACTTCTAGTGTTTACGCGGTTTCTTTCCGCTCGGCTCGTGACGGGTCTACCCACCCGATGTTTCCATCAGGCCGTCGGTAGACGATGTTGACCCCCCCGTTTGCAGCATTCTTGAACAGCAGAAACGGCGAGTCTGCCGCGTCCAGTTCCAGAGATGCCATGCCCACAGTCATCGTGCGGACTTCACCGGGCTTTTCCGCGATCACTATCGGTTCCGGAGAACCGTTCGCTGCCGGCAGGCTGTCGTCTTCATCGTCGTCAGAGAAGCTGTCACGCATCCCCTTGAGAACAACGAAAGGAAGACTTTCGCCAGGTAGCTCGGACTTATTATCAGCGTGGTGGTTCTTCAGCTTGCGCTTGTAGCGGCGCAATCGCTTCTCCAGCTTGATCATGGTGTCGTCTGCCGCCTTGTAGGCGTCATCCGCTTCACCATGGGCCTGAAGCATTACGCCGGACGGCAGATGCAAGGAACAGTCGACCCGAAAACCGACCCCCTCGCGTGCGATGGCTACATAAGCCTCGCCCGGGCGATTGAAGTATTTAGAGACCCCGTCCTCGACACGTCCGAGAATTTGTTCCCGAAGTGCGTCGCTGACGTCGATGCCTTTGCTGACAACTTGTGTATGCATGCGCTCCTTCCCGCTGGCCATTCACCAGCACGTGAGGCGTTTCCGAACTGCTCCGCCCCTTGGAAAGCGGGCGAAACCTAGGCGCGGGCGGACCCAAGAGTCAATCTTGAAGTTCGTAACGAATCGCACAGACGCATGGGTGCGCTTCGTCCCGCGAGGCGCTCATTTGCAGCAGACCCTAACCGGCGCGCTTGAGAATGCGTCGGCGCTGGACCGAAGAGGGTATGTTGAGCGCCTCTCTGTATTTGGCCACAGTCCGGCGTGCAATTTCAATCCCTTCATCACGAAGAAAATCTACAAGCTTGTCGTCGGAAAGCACGTCCGCCAAGGTTTCCTGGCCGATCAGCGTCTTGATCCTGTGACGAACTGCCTCAGCAGAATGGGCTTCTCCGCCCCCGGCGGACGGGATGGCGGAGGTGAAGAAATACTTCAGCTCGAACATGCCGCGGGGTGTGGAAACAAACTTGTTGGACGTCACCCGGCTGACTGTGGACTCGTGCATGCCGATCGCATCAGCCACCGTCTTCAGGTTCAGCGGGCGCAGATAGGCCACGCCGTGAGCCAGGAACATGTCCTGTTGGCGGACGATCTCGCTGGCGACTTTCAGGATGGTGCGCGCGCGCTGATCCAGGCTTTTCACCAGCCAGGAGGCGTTCTGGCTGCACTCGGTAATGAAGCTCTTCTCGTTTTCTGTCCGCGCAGCAGTGTGGATCTCGTTATAATAGCGATTATTGACCAGGACGCGGGGCAGGGTTTCCGAGTTGAGCTCGACCTGCCAGCTGCCGTCGGGCGCCTGGCGGATGAAGACATCCGGCTCGACCGCGCGTGCGCTGTCATGTCCGAAAGCCATGCCTGGCTTGGGCGTCAGCTCGCGGATCTCGGAAATCATCTCGTCAAGGTCTTCATTGTCGACACCGCAAAGCGATTTGAGCGCGTCGTATTCATGCCGCGCCAAGCGCTCCAGATTGTCCAGCAACGTCGCCATGGCTGGATCGAGGCGATCCTTCTCGCGCAGTTGCAGGGCCAGGCATTCGCCCAGATCACGGGCCATGACCCCGGCCGGTTCAAAGCTCTGCGTCATTTCCAGCACGGCTTCAATGCGGGCCCGTTCGAGCCCGAGCCGAGCCGCGATCTCGGTCATGTCAGAGCGAAGATAGCCGTCTTCATCAGCCAGATCGATCAGATGCGCCCCGATCATGCGATCAATCGGGTCATGCGTGGCCGTCGCCAGCTGATCGTGCAGATGTTCGGCCAATGACATCTCGCGGGAGGAATTGGCTATGGCGTCATAGTCTTCGCTGATGGCGCCACCGCCTCTGCTTCCCCAGGTTCCACCCTGGCCCACAGCGTCGGCCGGCGTATTGGCGGCGACCCCTGACAGGTCGGCTTTGGAATCGTCGATGTGAAGCACGTCCGAATCAGCGTCGATCGATTCGCTCGCATCAGCGGACGGCGCGGACAATTCGAGCTCTCGCGGTTCGCCTTCACCCTCCTGACGGGTTGATTCGGCGCTCTCGGAGCTCTCGTCCCGTTCAAGCAGTGGATTGCGTTCCAGTTCGCCTTCTACGAACTCGGCAAGCTCCACATTTGATAGCTGTAGCAGCTTAATGGCTTGCTGGAGCTGTGGCGTCATCACCAGGGACTGGCCCTGGCGCATATCCAGCTTCTGCATTATTCCAGCCATGAAAACCTCTGTTTGGTACGTTTCCTGCAGAGGTTAATCAGGAAAAGCTTTCTCCGAGATAAACGCGCTTCACATCCGGGTTGGATCGGATCTCGTCGGGAGAGCCTTCGAACAGCACTTCACCATCATAAATAATGGTTGCGCGGTCAGTGATTTCCAGCGTTTCACGGACATTGTGGTCGGTGATCAAAATGCCGATTCCACGATCCTTGAGAAAGCGGATCAGGTCGCGAATATCCGCGATCGCCAGTGGGTCAATGCCGGCAAAGGGCTCGTCGAGCAGCATGAAAGACGGGCGCGTGGCCAGGGCCCGGGCGATCTCGACGCGGCGGCGTTCACCACCCGAAAGCGAGGGCGCGCGCGCGTGGCGAAGGTGCGAGATGCGCAATTCCTCGAGCAATTGCTCGACCAGGTCCATGCGCTTTTCCCGGTCCTTCTCGACGATCTCGGCGACAGCAAGGATGTTCTGCTCGACGCTCATACCGTGGAAGATGGATTTTTCCTGCGGCAGATAGCCGATGCCCAGGCGGGCGCGCTGGTACATGGGCAGGCGGGTGATGTCCTCGCCATCGAGCAGGATCTTGCCGTAATCGGCTTCGACCAGGCCCGTAATCATGTAGAAACAGGTGGTCTTGCCCGCGCCATTGGGGCCGAGCAGGCCGGCAACCTCGCCGCGCTGAAGGGTCAGGGAGACCCCTTTCACGACCGGACGTTTGGCGTAGGCCTTGCCAATTTTCTCGACCGTCAGGCCGGAGACGCGAGCGGGCGTCTCGGCGACGCGTTCTGTGGTCGTAGCATCCATGAGAACAGTATCCCGGCCCTAATTGCCGTCGGTTTCGGTGTCATCAGCAGGGACGAGCACGGCGCGGACGCGCTGGCCATCACCCTGTTCGCCAAAGCGGGAATTGCCGCTGACGAGATCCGTCTGGAAAAACGTGGTCGTGACGGTGTTGTCGCCCTGGGTAATGACGACGTCTCCGGTGAGCGTGATGGTTTCATCATCCAGATTGTACAGGCCGCGATCACCGCGCGCTGTTTGTTCCGGGGTTATGTAGAAGACGTTCTCCACGGCCTCGATACGGTCGATATCACCCCATCCACTGGAGCCATCCGCTGCGGTCCCGGTGTAATAGACATCAATGCGCGCCGCGCGCAGGGCGCTGTCGCCCTGCACCGCATTGACATTGCCCCGCCAGACGATGCGGTGCTCTGCATCAAGCACCTCGACGTGATCCGCCTCAATGTCCAGCGGCAGACTGGCATTACCGATCTGGGCGCTGGCAGGCGCACCGGCCAGCGCAAGGGCTGTCGTGGCGAGAGCAATCAAAACCAGGATGCGCATCAGTTTCCGTCTCCGTCCGTCGCGGTATCTGTGCGATCTTGTACGATACGCGCGCGCACGCGTCCCTCGAAAATCACACGATCGCCGCCATCATGTATTTCAAACCGGTCAGCCCGGATCTGCCCCATGGGGCCATTGCCATCGACCGGCTCTTCGCCAACCACACGTTCCTCGCGCAGATAGACCCGCGCATGATCGGTGGCGAAGCTGTAGCCTTCGGCCGTGTTCAGATTCACCTCGGTGTTGAGATCGATGATCCGGTTCGAGGGGTCATAGACGCCGGATTCGGCCAGAACGAGTGATTCCGCACCGCCTCCGGTCAGCAGGTCATACTCCAGCCGCGGCCGATCAAGATCGGTCAGCCCGATCGCGCTGTCGCTGCGCCGGATGGCAGAGTCTGCGGTGACCGTGTAAGGCGTCAGATTCTCGTCCCGGCCGGTAAAGCGCGGATTGAGCATGCGCACATCCGTGCTGACCGCCTCGGTGGATTCCGTCGAGCCGCCCTGTGAGCCAAAAAACATCTGAGCAATCACCAGCAGCGAGATCGCGATGGCGCCGCCTGCGAAGATCATCCGCAACAGGCTGACCAGCGCCGTACGGCGACGGGCCGCGTTCAGCGTCAATGCGCGTCGCGGTTCCCAGTTTCCGTGATGTGTCGGCTGCAGGGCTTCCAGACCCTGCGCGGCACTCGCAGTCATCACTCTAAGTCTTTCGAGTTGGCGCGTTCGTGGTTGCCGCCCACTAAGACCAGCCTTTGCTGGCTATTTCAAGGCGGCCTCCGTTACGAATGTGCGAAGATATCCGTTTCCGGCCAGCCCATCAGATCGAGTTCTGCGCGTGTGGGCAGGAAGTCGAAGCAGGATTTCGCCAACGCCATGCGGCCCTCGCGCTCCAGCATGGCGCTCAGTCGCTCGCGCAATTTGTGCAGGTGCTGCACATCCGAGGCGGCATATTCCAGCTGGGCAGGGGACAGCGTCTCTGCACCCCAGTCAGAGCTTTGCTGCTGCTTGTTCATGTCCGCGCCCACCAGTTCCCGGGTGACGTCCTTCAGGCCATGGCGATCCGTATAGGTCCGGATCAGTTTCGAAGCGATCTTGGTGCAGAAAACCGGGGCGAGTGTCACACCCAGATATTTGCGGATCATGGCCACGTCGAAACGCGCGAAGTGCAGGATTTTCTCAACTCCGGGATCCGCAAGCAGGGCCTTCAGATTGGGGCAGTTATAATGGCTGCGATCCATCTGCACGATGTGAGCATCGCCATCGCCGGAAGATATCTGCACAACGCACAGCTGGTCGCGCACCAGGGAGAGGCCCTGGGTTTCCGTATCAATGGCGATGAGCGAGCCCAGGTCGAGCCCGTCGGGCAGGTCGCCCTTGTGGTAGTGGATGGTCATCACATGATCCTTGTCTGCGCTGTCGTCCTAGCGCTCCGGAGATGAATGGGCAATGGCGCGTGCGGGTGCAGCGCGCAGCGCGAGGTCGCTCCCGCGCGGCGGCGGGATGAGTGAACGCGTGTTCGAGGTGCTTGTGAACCGGCTCCGCCGCCGGGGCGAGGCCTGGTGATGCGTTCACGATCAAAAGGCACGATTGTGTGACGTTTCGGAGAAAAACGAAAAAGTAATCGAACCGTTAATTATCAAAATGATCATATAAAAATAAATGAAAACAGGATATTAAATCCGTATCAAAGGCGCTCCGAAATACGCAGTATACGGACTTTACTTATCGAATTCTGGGTTGTAACAATAGTGTCATATTCAACGACACATGATCCCAACAAGGAGGGTGAAGCATGAAAAAGACAAACATGATGTTCGCCGCATCCCTCGCAGCAACCGTCGCTTTCGCACCGTTTGCTGCCGCCCAGAATTATTACCGTCCGGACGCATTCCTGCTCGAGGCCATGGGCCAGCGGGGCTGGACGGTATCCTGCCAGTTGACTCAGGCTGATGGGGACCGCGTGACTACGCGCGACCGCGGTCGTGGCCTGCACGACAATGCGCGTGTCCAGGTCAGTGATGTTCAGACCGGTACGTGTTCCTACGAAGTGCCCGAACGCGGCGCTCTGCGTCTCACCATGCGGATCGATCACACGCAGTTCGAGTGCCCCTTCACGGTGACCGAGGACGGTTTCTGCCGCGCCCAGCTGCGGCCGGGCACGTCCGGCAGCTTCCGGGTCGAGCGTCGCGCAGGTGACGTAGCAGGCACGGGCAGCTAGGCGCTGCACACCACTGCATAGACGGCCGGATCGCACGAGATCCCGAGCCGCGCAGGGCTGTCTTTCAGGGCCCTGCGCGGCTTTTTTGTGTGCGCGATACAGCGTCAGATCTTGCGCGCGCTGCAGAGGTATTAGAATATTACTAGCGCTGCGTTCATGCGACACGCATAAGTGGCGGACAGGGTCGCATTCCCCAAAAATGTGAGCCTGAATTGCCCAATACCCGTGATCTACGGATCGCAAAAAACACTGCATCCCGCTTTGGCCCCAAAACGAAGCGGGATGTTTTGTGTCTGGGCTCCGGCTGAGCGCGCGATCGCACCGCCGCCGGCAGCGCCACAAACACAGCTACAAACACAGCCAGAAACAAAAACAGCCGCACATCGGCGGCTTGTCGTTTCAATCTTTGAAAGGGAATGGTGCCCAGGAGAGGACTCGAACCTCCACGTCCATACGGACACTAGCACCTGAAGCTAGCGCGTCTACCAATTCCGCCACCTGGGCAGGTGTCAGGAGCGCGGTAGGTAAAGAAGCGGGCGGCGCGTGTCAACGCCTGTATGTGTCTTCGCCGGGGAGTTTTGCAGCGCTCACTTCATGGTCGATGCCGCAGGGCGGTGCGACAGGGCCTGTCCGGGTGTTCGGTGGTGCAGACAAGGGCCCGGTGCTGACCCCGACCGCGCTCGCGCGAGCACGTCCGCCGCCCGCGGCGCGTGCCGCCAATCCGATGTCCGCGAAGCCGGACTGAGGCGGAAATCGGGTGTGAGCTGAAGAATAGTGTGTCCGGGACCGCGCCGGGGCGCATCAACGCATGGACATCCGGGGTATTTTTTGGTCTACCCGGGGCCATACCACTCTTTGATGAGGATTCCCTCATGCTTCGCGATGAAATGATCACTGTTTTTGGCGGGTCCGGCTTCCTGGGTCGCCATGTTGTCCGGGCGCTTGCCAAGGCGGGTTACCGCGTGCGTGTCGCGACACGCCGGCCTCATCTGGCCCAGGACCTGCGGGTGATGGGTGTTGTTGGCCAGGTCCAGCTCGTCCAGGCCAATATCCGGGTTCCCAGTTCGGTCGAGCGCGCCGTTGACGGTGCCAGCGGTGTCATCAACCTTGTGGGCGTCTTGGCCGAAAGCGGTCGCCAATCCTTTTCCGGCCTGCATGCCATCGGCGCCAAGACGATCGCCGAAGCGAGTGCCGCAGCCGGTATCGACAAGCTGATCCAGGTGTCGGCGATCGGTGCCAGCGCCGAGAGCGAATCCAAGTATGCGCGCTCCAAGGCCGAAGGCGAAGCGAGCGTGCTCGCTGCGGTACCAAGTGCGACGATCCTGCGCCCGTCCATCATTTTTGGGACCGATGACGGCTTCTTCAACATGTTCGGATCCATCGCCCGCTTTGCGCCGGCCCTGCCTCTCTTCGGCGGTGGTCATTCACGCTTCCAGCCGGTCTTTGCCGGCGATGTGGCGTCTGCGGTGTTGGCCGCCTATGAGCGCGATGATGCGCGCGGCGAGACCTATGAGCTCGGCGGCCCGGCGACGTATTCCTACAAGGAGCTGATGGAGTTCACGCTCAAGGAGACCGCGCGTCCGCGTTTCCTGATCCCGCTGCCCTTTGCGATTGGCAAGGTCGTCGCGCTGATGTCCGAAATCGCCGCCATCCTGCCTTTCGTGCCCGGCCTGCTCACCCAGGACCAGTTGACCCAGCTGCGCTCGGACAATGTCATCGCCGAGGGCGCCAAGTCGCTCGCTGATCTCGACATCGAGCCGGAAACGATGGAGGCCATCGTGCCGGGTTATCTCGCGCGGTATCGACGATATGGCCAGTTCCACGAGAGTTCCGTCTGATCTCACAGTTCAGGCTGAAAGCAAAAAAGGCGACGGGTAACCGTCGCCTTTTTTGTTTATGGTGCAAGCGGTCTAGATCGCGAAGATCAGCAAAGCGCCGCCCAATGCAAAACGGTAGATGACGAACGGCATGAAGCCGACACGGTCGACCAGCTTCATCAACACCGCAATGGCGCCAAGGGCCGAGACAAAGGACAGTCCGGCGACCAGCAGTCCGGCGCCAAGGCCGGCAGCGGGGTTCGCCTCACTGGCCAGCTGGATCACCGAGATCAGGGCGAAGGCGGCAATCACCGGAACCGACATCAGCATGGAAAACCGCGCGCTCTCGGTACGGGTCAGGCCCAGCGCACGGGCAGCTGTCATGGTAACGCCGGACCGCGACGCGCCCGGGATCAGGGCGAACATCTGGGCGATGCCGATCAGGGTCGCATCCTTGAAGCTCATCTCCTCGGTGGTCTTCATCTGCGGCGCATAGCGGTCTGCAGCCCACAGGGGCAGGGCAAAGACCAGGGTACAAATGGCAATCACCATTGGTGAGCGCAGGGCATCGACCAGGTCGAGGACGAAGAGCGCGCCGGCCAGCAGGATTACCGGCGGTAGAGAGGCCGCGACCAGCAGGGCAAGGCGCCCGCCGGGCGTAATCCGGCCTTGCAGCAGCGCCAGCTTGCCCCTGGCGACCGATCCGATATCGCGCCAGAAATAAACAAACACAGCCAGCAGCGAGCCGGCATGGGCCATGACATCGACCAGCGGACCCTGGTCTTCGGCTCCGAGCACCTCCGGTACCAGGATCAAGTGAGCAGACGAGCTGATCGGGAGGAACTCGGTAATGCCCTGGACAAGGGCGAGAATGACAAAATGGATCAGGGTCATGGGCAACTCGTGGGCACGCGCGTGGCGATCCTGTTCTGTTTTGAAGGTGAAGGCCAGTCTGGTGTCAGGCGGGATCTGTGTCTTTGACAGTCAGGAGCAGGTGATGAGCAAACTGGTGCATTGACGCAACTTGGCTGGCAGACCTAAATCGGGTCCCAGGAGATCTGAATGCCCCACGATCATTCACATGCGGCTGGCCCCGGCCGTATTGCCCCAGAAGACGCCAGGAAAATCACCGGCGCGGCCACCTGGGCTTCGCTGGCAGTCGCCGCGGTGCTGGTGGTGTCCAAGGCTGTTGTCTGGTGGATGTCGGGATCGGTGGCGTTGCTGGCCTCGATGGCCGACAGCATGCTCGACCTCACAGCCTCGCTGACGGTGTTTTTCGCGGTGCGCTATGCCGCCGAGCCGGCGGACAAGGAGCACCGCTTTGGTCATGGCAAGGCGGAGGCGTTTGCCAGCATTCTCCAGGCCATGCTGGTGGCGGTGTCCGCCGCCTTGCTGGTGCGGGAGGGCATTGAGCACACCTGGCAACCGGTCGAGCTCCAGGCGAGCGGCTGGGCGCTGGGTGTCATGGTGCTTTCCATCGTTCTGACCCTGGCGCTGCTGGCGGTTCAGTCACGCGCGATCGACGAGACCGGATCGGTCGCGATCGAAGGCGACCGGGCGCACTACCTCTCGGACCTGGCAGCCAACCTGGCCGTTATCATCGGCATTGGCGGGTCCACGCTGGGTTTTGCCCGGTTGGACGGGATTGCAGCCCTGGCGGTTGCGGCCTGGCTGGGCTGGACGGCCTGGGAAGTGGCCAAGCGCGCGCTGGACCAGTTGATGGATCGGGAATTGCCGGATGAAGAACGCGCACGCATCCATGATCTCGCCGTGGGCCAGGATCCGCGCATTATCGATGTGCACGACCTTCGGACGCGGGCGTCCGGTCCGCTGGTCCATATCCAGTTTCACCTGGCGCTGCCGCCGGAGATGACGCTGGAAGACGCGCATGAAGTCATGGTGGTGTGCGAAAACCGCGTGCTGTCCGTTTATCCGGCTGCCGACATCCTTATCCATGCGGATCCGTACGGTGCGGCTGAACCGCATGGCGGGTCGTTTTTCCAGGGTGATGCAGAGGCCACTGACAATGACGCATAATTTTGCCGTCAAACGAGGTTAGACCCCCATTATGCGTCACCTCTTTTTCTGGCCCCTTGATCCCTTTTCCCGTCAGGTTCGCCTGGTCCTCGACGAAAAATCCGTGCGCTACAAGTCCACGCTCGTGGAGCCCTGGAAGCGACCGGAAGACCTGTTGACGCTCAATCCGGCCGGGATGACGCCGGTGCTGACCGATAATGCCGGCGGCCAGGACCGCGTGGTGATCGAGGCGCGGGCCATCTTGGAATATCTCGAGGAAACCACGCCCAGCCCCTGCCTCCTGCCTGGTGGCCCGGCAGACCGCGCCGAGGCGCGTCGCCTGGTGGAATGGTTCGACCGCAAGTTCGATGGCGAGGTAAACGCCTATCTCCTGCACGAAAAGCTGGAAAAGCCAGTGCAGGGGCTCGGCGCGCCGGACCCACAGTCCATGCGTGACGGTCGCGAGCATCTGAAGGGCCATATGGAACACATGGCCTGGCTGCTGGAGAGTCGGGATGGCCTGGCCGGTCCGCGCTATACGCTTGCCGATATCGCGGCCGCGGCGCACCTGTCCTGCCTTGACTATCTGGGGGAGGTGCCCTGGGACCAGTTCGAACCGGTCAAGCACTGGTATCAACGCGTCAAATGCCGCCCGGCCTTCCGCGGACTGCTGGAAGACAAACTGCCCGGCATCTCCCCGTCTGCGCACTATGCGGATCTGGATTTTTAGGGAATTGCATGGACCCGGCCCGCATTGCAGACCTTGCCACCGAGATCGGTTTCACCGCTGTGCGGGTGTGCCGTGCCGATGAGGCGTGGGCGGCGGCGGAGCGGTTATCGCAATTTGTAGCTCAGGATTATCACGGCACGATGGCGTGGATGGAGGAGACGCTGGAGCGTCGCCAACATCCCACCCATATGTGGCCAGACGCCAAATCTGCCGTGGTGTTCGGGCTGAATTACGGGCCGGATCACAACCCGCTGGAGGCGCTGGAGCGGCGCAGCGAAGCGGTGGTGTCGGTGTATGCCCAGAACAAGGACTATCACGACCTGATCAAGAAAAGGCTAAAGCGATTTGCCCGCGAATTCGTGGCGCAGACCGGGGCCGAGGTGAAAGTGTTTGTCGATACGGCGCCGCTGATGGAAAAACCGCTGGCCGCCAAGGCCGGGCTGGGTTGGCAGGGCAAGCACACAAACCTGGTCAGCCGCGAGCACGGCTCCTGGCTGTTCCTGGGCGTGATGCTGACCACGGCCGAGCTGGAGCCGGATGCACCGGAGACGGATCATTGCGGATCCTGTACGGCCTGCCTGGACATCTGTCCCACAGATGCATTTCCCGGGCCCTATCAGCTCGATGCCAGGCGGTGTATTTCCTATCTTACGATCGAGCATAAAGGGTCGATTCCAGTCGCGTTTCGCGAAGCGATGGGCAATCGGATCTATGGCTGCGATGACTGTCTGGCAGTCTGCCCGTGGAACAAGTTCGCGGCCGTCACCTCCGAACTGGCCTTCCACCCGCGTGAGGCGTTGAAAGGGCCGTTGCTGGCAGATCTGGTGGCGCTGGACGATCAGAGTTTCCGCGAAATGTTTACAGCGTCACCGGTCAAGCGGATCGGGCGCGAGCGATTTATGCGCAATGTTCTGATCGCAATAGGTAATTCCGGTGATCACAGCATGGTTCCCGCCGTGTGTGAGCGGCTCGATGATGAGGGCGAATGGGTCCGCGGGGCCGCGATCTGGGCGCTTTCGCGTCTGGATGGTACCGAATTTGAGCGCCAGAAAGCTGTTAGAATGAAAAAAGAGACGGCTGAATCGGTAGTCCTGGAATGGGATCTCGCCAAACCCTGATACTTCGTTGATGCCGCGTTAGACATTTCCAAAGTCCTTCTCGCTAGGGTCCAGTCAGATTGCGAGGCCGGGGGGCTCGCTGAACGGGCAAGTGATTTGGGCTTATGAGTGATACCAACGAGGCGTTTGGCGCCGGATCTCCGACTACACCGATTAGCGTGATGATCTGTGAGAACAGTGCAGTTCAGCTGCGCATTCTCTCGCAGGCAGTCCGGGATGCGGGCTATGAGGTCCAGACAGCCAAATCCGCGACCGAAGCGTTGGATGTCATGAAGCTTATGCCGGTGGATATCTTCCTGACCGGGATCGAGGTTGGCGAAGTCAACGGGCTGGAGGCCTGCTGGTCGCTGAAGGGCAATTCCGACACCGAGTCGACCTACACGATCGTGGTCACTGCATCGGGCGAGGAGCGCCGGCTCGAAGAGAGCCTGGATGCCGGCGCCGATGATTTCATTCGCAAGCCGGTGAACATGACCGAGCTGCGGGCGCGACTTCGTGCAGCGTCACGCCTTGTGCGCATGCAGAAGCAATTCCGCCATCTGGCCGAAACCGACAGCCTGACCGGTTCCGCCAATCGCCGTGCCTTCCTGCAATATCTCGAGATGGAAGTGACACGCTCCGAGCGCCATGGCGCGGAGACCTCTGTCATCATGGTCGATCTCGACCACTTCAAGAATATCAACGACACGTGTGGCCATGCCGCGGGTGACACGGTGCTGCGTGAAGTCGTCAAGGCGATGCAGTCCTGCCTGCGCCCGCGTGACATGCTGGGTCGGCTGGGCGGCGAAGAGTTCGCCATCCTGCTCAACGGCACCGATATCTCCGAGGCTTCGACGATTGCCGAGGAGGTCCGGTCTTCGATCGAGCAGCGCCTGATCGAATTGCCCAGTGGCGAGAAACTCTCGGTCACGGCCAGCTTCGGTGTGTCCAATGTTTGCCCGGCGCTGGGGCAGGATACGCCGGAAAGCGTGCTGCAGGCTGCCGACGACGCGCTCTATTACGCCAAGCAATGCGGCCGTAACCAGGTCATTGTCTGCGCAGCTGAGCCCGACGAGCAGCTGGCTGAAGCCTCCTGATCAATTGCCAGAAACGCGGCTCAATTGCCTGCATCGCGGCGACGGATCGCCTCCGCGATTTGCCCGCGGATGACATAGTTGTCGACCGCGTCCGGCTCGGCAGTGATGGCGATGGCAATATCTTGCATGGCAGTTTCTGGAGTGCCCAGATGAAGGCGCGCCTTGGCGCGTGTTGCACGCGCAGCGGCATTATCCGGATAGATCTCGATCAGGCGCGAGGCGGCAGTTTCTGCGGCTGCGTATTGTTGCAGGCCCAGATAGGCACGCGCATGGCCGAGCAGCGCTTCCGGAGACAGTTCAACCAGCGCGCGGGCGACACCAAAACTGCGTTCCGCGGACTCGAATTCTTCGAGTTCGAGCCAGGTCGCGCCGGCCTCGAGCCACATGCCCAGGCGTTCCTGCACCAGCAGGCCCGGACGCTCCAGCGACGCGATGTTCTCCAGCAGCGCAAGGCCAGCGCGCGGATCCCCTACCGCGATCAGGGCCAGGGCCTGGCAATGTTCGGCGGGCCAGCCGCCGCCATCATACTTCCATGAGAGTGCATCCTCATACGCTTCGAGCGGTTCGGTCTCGATCCGCTGCAGGCAGTCGGTATAGCGCTGATACTCATTCATCTGGGCAGAGCTCTGGGCCAGAGCCGACCCGCTTGCGACCAGCACCAGGGCAAGGGGAAAAACAAAACGCATTGAACACTCCAGGGGGATTTGCCATCAGGCTACGGTCGCCAGCCCTTCAGGTCCAGAACGCAATGGTGTAGGCCAGTCCGTCGCGAGGGCGGGCTTGTCCTGCGCGGCGAATTGGGATTCGAAAGTCGCAATGAACATTCTGCAGGTCATACCGCAACTGGATGCCGGGGGCGCAGAGCGCACCACGCTGGAAGTCGCCGAGGCGATTGTCCGGGCGGGTGGTCGTGCGCTGGTCGCCAGCCAGGGCGGACGTCTCGAAGATGAATTGAACGCCCTGGGCGGTGAGCTGTTCCGCCTGCCGATGGCGACCAAGAACCCTTTCGTGGCCTGGCAGAACGTGGCCGCTCTTGAAAAGGTCATCCGGGCGGAAGCCGTCGACATCGTCCATGCGCGGTCCCGGGCTCCGGCGCTGAGCGCCAAGGCGGCCTGTGATCGCACCGGTGCACATTATGTGACCACTTATCATGGCACCTACAAGGCCCGGTCGGGCGTGAAACGCTGGTATAATTCCTTCATGGCCAGGGGCGAGCGGGTCATCGCCAACTCGCAATTCATCCGGGACCATGTGCTCAATGAACACCGCATCGATGAAGACCGGATCCGCGTGATCCCGCGAGGCGTCGACCTGGCCCGTTTCGACGAGGCGGCCATTGAGCCGGCGCGGCTGGAGGCGCTGGCGGCTGCCTGGGGTGTCTCGGTCGACGATCCCGTCGTGCTGCTGCCCGGACGCCTGACCGCCTGGAAGGGCCAGCGCGAGGTCTTGCGGGCTTATGGGCGATTGCGCCGGGCGGGTACAGCCCTGCCGGTTCTGGTCCTGGCGGGAGATGCACAGGGGCGCGATGGATATGTCGCCGAGCTGCAGGCGATCATGGCCGAGTTTGGCCTTGCAGATCGCGTGAAACTGGTCGGGCATTGCTCTGACATGCCGGCCGCCCTGATGTTAAGCCGCCTTGTTTTGACGCCCTCCGTCGAGCCGGAGGCGTTTGGGCGCACGGCGGCAGAGGCGGGCGCCATGGGCAAGCTGGTGATCGCCGCCGATCATGGGGGTGCGCGCGAGGTCATCCTGCAGGGTGATACCGGCTGGCGCGTGACGCCGGGTGATGTCGACGAACTGGCTGACACCATTGAACAGGCGCTCAATCTCGACGAAACAACCTATTCCGGCATGAGCGATCGCGCTAGGATGCATGTGCGTCAGTCGTTTTCGACGGAACAATTGCAAGCTTCGACATTGCGTGTCTACGAAGAGGTCTTAAACTCTGCACGATGAGTGAACCGCAGCGTGATATTGTCTACGTCCTGCACTGGGGCGATCTGGCGAGCACTATTCGCATGTTGGCCCTCGCGCCGACGCTGCGAGAGGTGCACAAGCGCGACCGTATCGTGCTGCTGACCAAGCCGGATTTTGAGAGCTTTCTCAAGCACAGCCCCTATTTCAACGCCATCGAGATCGATGCCCTGCCGGATCAGCGCCCGCTCGTCTCCATGCGGGACAAGCGCATAAAGGCGGCTCATCCGGTGCGGGTGTATGACCTTGTCGGCAGCAATGACAGCCGCAAGCTGAAGAAGCTGTTCCGCTTTTCCAAGTGCGAATGGATCGAGGTCGTTGCCGACGCCAAGTCCGGACAGCACCCGGTCGATGATGTCGCCGGCAAGCTGAATGCGGCGCTGGGATATCAGCCGACCCGGTACCAGCTTGGCGAGGCGCCGCCTCCGGATGCGTCCTGGGTTGATTACCTGGCCAAGAAATCACGCATGCTGGAGCCGGAATATTTCGGTCTGTCCGGTCCCTATGCCCTCTTGTGCCCCTCGGGCGAAAATGTGAAAGCGCAGTTGCGCTGGCCCAAGGAGAAGTGGGCGGCACTGGCGCACGAGCTCATGCAGGTCGGCGTTACGCCGGCGCTGGTCGGTGGACCCGATACGCGAGAGGTCGGCCGCTATGTCAGTCATGTCACTCCGGGTGCGCGCGACATCACCGGCAAGGCCAAGCTGCCGCAGCTGGCGGGGCTGGCGCGTCGCACACGTTTCGTCTTTGCCGAGGATACACCGCTGATGCATGTGCTGGTGGCGGCGGGCGCGCCGACTCTGGCGCTCTATTGCAATGTCGAGGATCCTGCCTATATCGCCCCACGCGGTTCCGCTCCGGTGATCCTGATGCATGCGCCGACCCTGGCGCAGGTCTCCCCGGCGGAAGCGATGCAAGCCATGAAATTTGCCGGTGGCTTTGCCGATGCGCCTGAGGCGGCCTGACCGCGTCTCACACTTGCTTAATGTGTTCAATTCACCATAGTGCGCGCTTTCCCGCATGCTGACTGAGGATTTTTGGCCCTAGGGGGCTTGATCCGAAAGGCTTGCGGGAGGATTACTAGGCGACAGTTTGCCGGCCACAAGGGAGAAAAGGCCATAGCCCGTAGACCACACGTTGCGACACCGCCCAAGAAAGAAGGGCCACGCATCAACCGAGACATTCGTGTACCGCGAGTGCTTCTCATCGACGAGAACGGAGAAAAGCAGGGAATCATGCCGACCGATGCCGCGCTGGAAGCGGCCGAAGAGGTTGGTCTGGATCTGGTTGAAGTCTCACCAAACGCTGATCCGCCCGTCTGCAAGATCGTCGATTACGGCAAGCTGAAGTATCAGGAACAGAAGAAGAAGGCTGAGGCCAAGAAGAAGCAGAAGACCGTCGAGATCAAGGAGATCAAGATGCGTCCGAACATCGATGTGCATGACTATGGTGTGAAGACCAAGGCCATGACGCGTTTCTTCGAGGCCGGCGACAAGGTCAAGGTGACCCTGCGATTCCGGGGGCGTGAAATGGCGCACCAGAACCGCGGCATGGAAATCATGAACCGGGTCAAGGAAGACTTCGCCGAAACCGCCAAGGTCGAGTTCGAGCCGAAAATGGAAGGCCGTCTCATGGTCATGGTGATGGCGCCGCGCTAGTCGCGTCCCGCTGTTTCTAACGAACAGGGCTGCTTCGGCAGCCCTTTTTGTTTGCGCATTTGCCGGCCTTCTCCGCCTGTCGGGGAGGTTGCTCCCTTGCGCTCCCTTCATCACTCCCTCGTTTCGGCACCTGGAGGATCTGGCGCATGCAAAACCGCAAATCTGGTTTGCGCTAACATTTTTGCGTGAAGGGGCGCTTCGCTCTGTTGCGGTGCAATGAAATGGCGCTAGTCTGCAGGTTGTCTCAAAAAAGGTGCGCCCGATGAGCCAGACCGCTGTCCTTTTCGAAAATATCCACCCGGTCGCCGACAGGCCGTTGCTCGCGGGATCGCTGACCATTGAGCGTCATGGCGCCGCCCTGCCGGTTGATGATCTGCATTCTGCCCTGGGCAAGGCGACCATTGCCGGTATCCGTTCGCGTACCAAGATGAATGCCGACGCCTTTGCCGCGGCGCCACATCTGCTGGCACTGGGATGTTTCTGTATCGGCACCAACCAGGTGGATCTGGACGTCGCAGCCGGTCGCGGCATTCCGGTCTTCAATGGCCCGTTTGGCAATACCCGTTCCGTCGCCGAGCTCACCCTCGCCTCTGTCATCATGCTGATGCGCGGTGTTCCGCATCGGTCCGAGGCGGCCAAGCGCGGCGAGTGGCGCAAGAATGCCGAGCATTCCCATGAGGTGCGTGGCAAGAAGCTGGGCATTGTCGGCTATGGCAATATCGGGTCCCAGCTGTCCGTACTCGCATCCGGCCTGGGCATGCATGTCTATTTCTATGACGTCGAGCCCAAGCTGGCGCACGGCAATGCGCGCTCTGTCGGATCGCTGGATGAATTGCTCGAACTGGCCGATGTGGTCACCGTACACGTTCCCTCCACGCCACAAACCAAGGGCATGATGGGGGCCGAGCAATTCGCCCGCATGAAGGCCGGATCGCATTTCATCAACCAGGCGCGCGGCGATCTGGTTGATGTTGATGCGCTCGCAGCCGCACTTGAGAGTGGCCATATCCGCGGGACGGCCGTGGACGTCTTTCCCAAGGAACCGGCCTCCAAGGACGAGGCATTTGTTTCGCCGCTGCAGCAGTTTGAAAACGTCATCCTGACCCCCCATGTCGGTGGCTCAACGCTGGAGGCCCAGGCCGCGATCGGTGATGATGTGGCGTTGAAGCTGGCGCGTTTCCTGAGCCAGGGGACGACCAAGGGCGCCGTCAACGTGCCCGAGCTGGACCCCGGTGCGCTCAAGTCGGGCACCCGCCGCATCCTCAGCTTCCACCGCAACGCGCCGGGCTTCCTGTCCAGGTTCAATGACGCGGTCAGCGCATCCGGTGCCAATATCGCCGCGCAGCGCCTGCAGACGATGGGAGAGCTGGGTTATGCCACGGCGGATCTGGAAGGCGAACTGCCAGCCGGTTTTGTCGACCACATCGCCGCGCTTGACGGCTCAATCGCCACGCGCCTGATCGAAGGCTGAGGCTTTCAGGGCGCGCGAGAGCGCGTCCACAGTGCGCACATATTCCGCCCCGGAATGCTCGGCCGCGGCCAACACGACTTCGCGCTGGGCGATGACGCCAAAGCCGATGAAGCGGTCTGCCGCGCCACCTTCATAAGCCTCGAAGTCGGTCATTCCGTCACCGATCATGACCACCTGGTCGAACTGTCCGGCAATCAGCTTCAATACCTCGGTCTTGCCGCCATTGCGGGAGAGCGGGATATCCTCATCCAGTCCGGTCACCTGTTCGCCCTGATATCGAAAACGATTGGCGTGAATGAAGGCCGGACCGAAACCGAGATCGTCCAGAACCGGTTCCAGCAGATCCGTGAAGCCGCCGGAGATGGCGTGCAGCACATCGCCCTGGTCGCGCAATTGTTTCAGCAACGGCTTGATGCCCGGCGTGACCTGCCGGCGCAGTGTCTCCGCGATCTCCTCGACCAGCGGTCGCGTCAGCTCGGTGATCCCGATCCGGGTCAACAGGCTGTCCCGCAAGGCCAGCTGACCGGTCATGCCGGCCTGGGTCAGCCCGTGTAGCCGGGCCTCCGCGCCTTCCCGATCAGGATGTGATGTCAACGCATGCTGCACCGCCATGTCGAGAGACTCGACACGCAGCAGCGTGGAATCGACATCAAACGCGATAAGGCGGCTCAAGCAGGGCTCCTGTCGGTTGCCCGCCCACACAAGCCTGCTTCAGCGGTGCCTGCAAGCGAAACCTACTGCGGCGAATTTTCTATTCCATAGCGGGTGCGTGTGATGCGCTGGTACGGGCGCCAGCTGTCGCCGTGATCCTGGCTCATATCGACCTGGAAGACATGGCTGTCCGGGCCTTCAATGCGCGTGGTCAGCCGGAAGTGGAGCGAGGATCCGTCCGCGTTCTCAAAACTGGTGTCCGAGCGCAGATTGGTCAGCGACAGAACATTCGCCTCGGTCCAGCCGCCTTCATAGATGTCCATATTGCCCCAGGTATCGTCCATCGCGACCAGCCGGTAGATGTCGCGGTTCTGGTCATACTGGATGGTGGATTCCAGGCGGAAGACATTGATCGGGTGCTCGGCCGGATCCTCACGCAGGGCGAGCCCGCCCAGAAGGTAGCGGATGGAGACGAGTTCCTCGCCGGCCAGCTCCCAATTGCCATCGCCCTGCATCGTCTCGATCGCAGCGGTCCAGTTGCCGGAAAGGGCTGACAGGCGGGCCATCTCCGAGCGCGCCTCCGCGCCGGGAAATCCAGCATCCTGGAAGGCGACCAGGCTGGTCGCCAGGGAAAGCGTGAGAAGCATGATAAAACTCCGAATAAAATCATAGTTCTATTGTATGGCTCGCGTCCATTCGCCGACCAGATGCGTCCATCCCTTGCTGCCGGGAATTCATCCCTTGGCGTGGGCGGCACTGATAACCTGCTCCGGGAACTGACTCTCAATGCAGCTTCTCTGCGTTTAGCTGAGCGTGGTGGCTTGTGATTTGCCGCTTGTTGGATATAGTCCGCGCCTCTTGCGGTGAGGTGGCCGAGTGGTCGAAGGCGCACGCCTGGAACGCGTGTAGGCGGTGTCCCCGTCTCGTGGGTTCGAATCCCACCCTCACCGCCACTATTCTCTTAGTAGCCTGATTTCAAAAAATTTTGTTGTATTGCTGGCGAGTGCGGGCATGATGTTGTTACACAAGCTGTAACACATTGCGCTTTCGAGGCCTCTTACGTGAAGTCCGTTAAAGGTCATCTCTATCTCAGTATTCGAGGCGGAACATTTTACTTCCGTCGGCGTGTTCCCACTGACTGTCGTGATGCTTTTCCTCAGGGTGAGTTTTATACGGTCTCGCTTAAAACAACCTCCCTCCAGGAGGCGCGTAAACGGCTCGCGCGTCATGTCGTCCAATTCGATGAAATTGTAGAGCGGGCCCGCACATCGCCTCCTCCAGCTGGAAGTAGTGCAGACACGGCGAACCAAGGACCGAGCTACAGTCGCGAGGCAGTGAAGTTGAAGCTCCACAGCTGGCTATTGGAGCAGTTGAACGATGGCGATTGGGAAGTGCCGGACGCGACGGATCTGATGGGGTGGACGGAAACATCTGATCGATCCGATGAGGAGCTAGTAAACGCCGCGTTGGAGGCTCAAGTTGATCGGGCGGAGCGGGAGCTTCGAACGGGCGCATTCGGGCCCACGGTATTAGCGCATGCGAGCGTTCTATTGTCTTCCCTTGGGGCGCCTGAGTTCGCGGCGGATCATCGCTCCAAAGATTTTAGGTTTGCGGTGCGAGAAGTCGCGCTAACGCGCCTGGAATTGGCAAAGCAGCGTCATGCGTTGCTTGGCGGTAGCGGCAAGGTCGTCTTCAACACGTCACGTTTTGGCGACGAAGCCTTAGATCGTCTGCAGCGTGCGACTTCTATCACCCTGCGAGAAGCCGGAGAGGAGTATCTGAGGCGGAAATCTCCATCTCAAGCGGTATCGACACGCGAAAACTACGCTAGAAAATTTGAACTCTTCTATGACTGTCTCGGAGGTGACCTCCCGGTTGCAGACATCACGCGCAAGCAGCTCAGCGAAATGCGAGATTCCGTTCTCCGCCAACTCCCCGCCAGCTTTCGCCTGCGGTACCCCGATAAGTCTCCCGAGGAGGCCGTTGCGCTTGGCCGGAAAGACGGAGCGCCGACATTGGCGGCCAAGACCATAAACTCGCACATCGACCTTCTGGCGAGCTTCTTCGAGTTTTGTGTCGTCGAGGAGTATATTCCGCGAACACCTGCAAAAAAGCTTCAGATCGAGATTGGTGATGAAGATACATTGCAGGTGGCCAGTTTCAGCACGGAGCAGCTGACCGAGATTTTCAAGCAACCGGTATTTGAGGGCTGTTTGAACGATGATCGTGGTTACGCGACGCCTGGCCCTAATCGTCCTCGCCGACACCGATACTGGATTCCGATCATTGCCCTGTTCTCCGGAATGCGGTTGCGCGAAATCTGTCAACTCCGTGCCCGCGACGTACGGCGAGAGGACGGTGTCTATGTGTTCGACGTCACAGAGAAGGTGAAGACCAAGTCGAGCATCAGAATTGTTCCGGTGCATGCTCAACTGATCAAACTCGGTCTGGTCGATTACGCCGACTGCCTGCCTAACGATGGCTGGCTGTTTCCTGATCTCCCCAGAGGAGTCTCGGAAAATCCAGTCGACCCATTCTCAAAATGGTTTGCGCGCCTGCTCGACCATGCGTCGCTGTGCGACAAGGAATATCGATTTCACTCATTTCGACACACTTGGCGCACGGCGCTGCGGGATGCGGGCGTATCGGCTGAAGTCGTGAAGAGAATGGGCGGCTGGAAAGAGACCGAGGTGCAGGCGTCTTACGGTGAAAGTGCCCGTGCCAGCGTCTTGGCCGCTGAGATCAACAAGATCCGATTTGGCATAGATCTCGGTTGAGGGTCGACCTGATTTGCCGTCCTCGAAACTCACCGCATTGTACGCACACCCACAAGTGTGGGTGTCAATTAATCACAATAAATCAATGCCTTGACTCTTTCTTTGGGCCTCGGCACTCTCTCATTTAGCAGGGAGAGAAAAATGCTCAGATCTTCAATTCGGGTAGGCCAAGTTTGTCTTCAAAATTCGAAATCCTTCACGGACATGGATGAAGGTTTCGAGCCAACCTTTCCCAGACACGAGGTAGTAATCGTAACTGGGGTTCCGACTGATCGCGACGAGATGATCACGGTGTGTCCGCGCCAAGAGTGTGGCTGTCCGGATATTGGAAGGGCAGTGGGCATGTGGCCGGAAGAGGTTCGGCTTATTCAGCCCAACACCCCGTCTGAGTGCAACTGGTTGCAACGGTCGCCGAGAGAAATGAGTCGCCCTGGAAAAAATTTTAGCTGGAGGGGGTCCGATAAAAAGCCCGGTGAGGGAAGCGGGGCATGGATATTCGTGATGCGGTGCGACCTGTGACTATCGACGAGGCCGCTCATGTGAAGGAACTTCTCGCAGCCCTTCGGGTTTCGGCTCCAGAGATAGGGCCAGTTTTGCGCCCGAGGGTAGAGCTGAGAAAGTGGCGTAGCGGACGATTAAGTGTCTACAACGGCTTTACCCACGAGGAGCGCGTCGCTGGATGGCAGAGGTCGAAATGGCTCCAAGACAGTGGGGCCTTGCCCGCCCCCAGCGCTTGCGTGATCTGCGGTTCGAATAAGGACCTAGAATACCATTCCGAGACATATTTCGATCCAACGCTCGTCCAGGCGGTCTGTAAATCCTGCCATCGTCGAATCCATCTGCGGTTTCGTTTTCCGGACGCGTGGACGAGGTGGCTCGATTCTGGCTCGAAGCCCTCCTGGATAAAGGTGCTGGCGTCAGATCGCCGTGATTTGCGACATGGCTTTCGTCTCGGTGCGTGCAACTCTACCGCGAATTTGAGTGTACAATCCGACTGACCCCGCGATAGTGTCCTGAAATCTATGACGGACCTATCCCCGGGGGCGCGACCTGCATGTCTGACCAGCTTAAAGATCTCATCCTGTCCATTGTGCCGGAAGACGGTAGCACGATTGGCAATCAGGCTCTGCTTGCTCGGCTGCAAGATCATATCCCTGGATTAACTGAAAGCGCGTTTCAGGAAGCACGCGACGAGTTGGTTGATTCAGGCGCTCTGGCTCGAGGGCGCGGGCGTGGTGGATCGGTTCATCGGACCAATGTCGAAGCGTTTGACCTCGAATATCCGAAAGCTGATGAGGCGGCGGCTAAACCCAAGCGGAACAAGCCCCGCAGTAAACGCGTCAGTAAGACGAAGGATGAGCCAGCGCAGGTTACCGCCTATCGCCACAAGGATACCCGCTCGAATAACCCCGAGGTCGGGATGGTACATGCTGGCACCGACCCGGATGGCGACAGAATGGAGTGGCAATACGACCCGCATCTTGATCCCACGCTGAATTTCGACAGTGCAAGGGCCTCCATCGAGGCGCTGATCGATGGCGCTCTGGAAAGCGAAGATCAGGATCAGATGAAGGATGCCCTCCTGGAGCTTAAACGACTTCAGGCCCCTTACCTGAATTGGACGGGCAAGGCCGAAAAGACGAGCTTCGAGGTCGATACTGTCTCTCTCCATGTCCACGAACGCGTCGACCCCGCGACCATCCTGCGGGCGGTGAAGAAGAAGTTGGAGAAGGGTGACAGCTTCGCGGATGCCGCGCAGCTCGACCTCTTTGCTCCCGTTTTCGATCAAAAGCCGCTTCGTGAAGCACTGGATTTCTACCATCACGACAAGGGCTGGTCGAACCGACTGGTGACGGGTGACTCGCTCCTGGTGATGAATTCACTTCTGACCAAGGAGAGCATGGGCGGCAAGGTTCAGATGATCTATATCGACCCGCCCTATGGCATCAAATACGGGTCGAATTTTCAGCCATTCACGAACAAGCGCGACGTGAAGGACCGATCAGACGCCGACCTGACGCAAGAGCCCGAGATGATCAAGGCGTTCCGGGACACCTGGGAACTGGGCATCCATTCCTACCTCACCTATCTGCGCGACCGGCTTATGCTGGCGCGGGAATTGCTGACAGAGAGCGGGTCGGTGTTTGTGCAGATTTCGGATGAGAATGTGCATCATGTTCGTGAGTTGCTGGATGACATATTCGGTGCTGACTGTTTCTGCGCGGACATTGTGTACGTCAAAACGACGGGTCTGGGCACAAAAGGATTGGACGACAGATTTGACTATTTGATCTGGTATTGCCGAACTCCGGGAAAGGTGAAGTACAACCAACTCTACTTGGAGAAAGTCGTCGCGCCAGATGGCAAGGGACAGAGTTGGTTTGTTGAAGAAGTCGAAGGCAGAACCCGAGGGCTGAAAGCTGCTGAGAAGGCTGATTTGTCAACTCTGCCGGACCAAGCGAAGCTCTATCGACCAGGAGATATCTCGTCGCAGGGCAACCCGGAGTTTGACTATCCCGCATACGGTAAAACGTTCCGAAAAGAGTGGAAAACTACCGTCGCTGGCTTGGACAAGCTCGTAAAATCCGGCCGCATACATCAAACGACAAATTCGATCCGCTACAAGCGCTTCCTCAGCGATTTTCCCGCAGTTTCAATTAATTCGCTGTGGGATGACACTGCCACAGGCAACTTTACCGATCCTAAGGTGTATGTCGTGCAAACCGGCTCAAAGGCCCTAGAACGCTGCCTCCTGATGACCACTGATCCCGGCGATCTGGTGCTTGATCCCACCTGCGGCTCCGGCACTACCGCCTTTGTCGCCGAGAAATGGGGGCGGCGCTGGATCACCTGCGACACCTCTCGCGTGGCGATCACACTGGCCAAGCAGAGGCTGATGACCGCCAGTTTCGACTATTACGCGCTACGATATCCCCATGAGGGTCTGAAGGGCGGGTTCGATTATGAAACCGTGCCGCATATCACGCTGAAATCCATCGCCAACAACCCCGACATCGACACGATCTATGACGAGGATCACCCTAAGATCACGGCTGCGCTGGACGACCTGAACACCGCGCTCCAAGCCGCGCCTCCGCTGCCAATCAAACCCACCCAAGGCTATCGCAAGGGCAAAAAGGTCTCCTTCCGCGATGGCGACGTGCTGGAGGAATGGGAGGTGCCCTTTGACCTGCCCAAGGATTGGCCCGAGGCGGCCAAAGCCCCGTTTGAGGCGTTTCACACAGCACGCCAAGCCATGCAGCGCCGCATGGACCAGTCCATCGCCGATCACGCTGATCAGGAAACGCTCTACGACAAGCCCCGGATCGACAAGAAGAAGCTTCGTGTTACCGGCCCCTTCACCGTCGAGGCGGTCCCTGCGCCCACCGTCCTGTCGCTGGACGACAGCACGCCTTCAATCGAGGCGGATGAAAGCATAGCCAGGTCGGGCGAGACCTCGCGGCAATCCATGTGGCGGGATGAACTTTTGAGAACCGGCGTGCGTGGCAAGAGTGGTGCTATGCTCGAGTTCGCTGAGTTCGAGACATTGCCTGACCTCAAGAATATCCACGCTTCCGGTTCGCTCGCCAATACGGGCGAGCGCGTCGTCGTCAGCTTCGGTCCCGAGCACGCTGCGATGGAGCGGCGTCAGGTGGAGCTGGCTTTGCAGGAATCTGAGCGATTGCGTCCTGCACCAAAGTTTGTGCTGTTCTGTGCCTTCACCTTCGACCCCGAGGCCGCCAAGGACATTGACGAGGTGAAATGGCCTGGAGTGACACTGCTCAAAGCGCAGATGAATACCGACCTGCTGACCGAAGACCTGAAGAAGAAGCGTGCCTCGAACCAATCCTTCTGGCTGATGGGGCAGCCGGATGTGGAGTTGAGAAAACGCTCAGATGACAAGTGGGAGGTCGAGGTCAACGGCTTCGATTACTTCGACCCCAAGGCGGGGGACCTGGTCTCTGGCGGCAAGAAGCAGATCGCGATGTGGTCCATCGACACCGATTACGATGAACGTTCGATGCTCCCGCGTCAGGTCTTTTTCCCAATGGCGGATGCCAAGGGTGGCTGGAATCGATTGAAGAACACCGTGAGGTCAGAGCTGGACGAGGGTCTTCTGGAGCAGTTTCACGGAACGATATCGCTGCCCTTCGAGGCAGGCGACAACAAGAGGGTCGCGGTCAAAATCATCGATGATCGCGGGATTGAGTCACTCAAGATCCTTCCGCTTGAGGGCTGACGCATGTCTCTGATCATCAACACGCCCTATGTGTGCCCCCAGCAGCACTGGATTGAGAAGGCTGGAGGCACACTGGAAATCAAGCCAGAGCGGCGGCCTGCCAGCTATGAAATCTTCGACGCTCGCAACAACACAAAACGAACGGAGACGCTGGACCTGGTGAACACGATCCGTTCGCGAGTGGATGAATGGCGCGAGGCAGAATGGCCGGGGATTACAATCGTGACCCGGAAGCTCCTGGAGCACTGGCATGACAAGACGGCTCGCCAGTATCCGTTTTATTTTTGCCAGCTGGAGGCCATCGAAACTCTGATCTGGTGGGTTGAGGGCGCTGCGGAGTACAAGCAGGGTATAGCTATTCAGGGCGATGGTGGCGCCTGGGAACGCTTGTGCAACAAGATGGCCACCGGTTCCGGCAAGACTACGGTAATGGCAATGATCATTACCTGGCAGGTCTTGAACGCGATTACCTATCCCAAACGAAACAAGGACTTCAGCAAGGCGATCTTCATCGTAGCGCCGGGTCTGACGGTGAAAGAGAGACTGCAGGTGCTCCTGCCTACGGATGGGAGCTATTATGATGAGTTCAACATGTGCCCGTCCGAGAGCCTTCGACACAAGTTGAACGATGCCGAAGTTCTCATCGAGAACTGGCATAGCCTGATGCCGCTCAAAGATGTAGCTCGCTCAGTTGTGAAAAAGGGCAAGGAGTCCGACGAGGCGTATACGCGTCGTGTGATGGGTAAGTTGGCGCGGCACAAAGATATTGTCGTCATCAATGATGAAGCCCATCACGCCTATCGCAAGCCACCCGAACTCAAGATCAGCAAGAAGCAGGCTGAGGATCACGGAATCGACCTGGACGATGCAACGCGTTGGATTGAGGGGCTCGACCGCATTCACAAGACCCGGCGAATCCAACGCTGTTTCGATCTGTCCGCCACGCCCTTTGCGCCGACCGGCAAGAAGACAACCGATACCGCGCTTTTTGACTGGATCGTTTCGGACTTCGGTCTGAATGACGCGATTGAGGCGGGACTTGTCAAAACGCCACGCGTTGTTGTGCGTGATGACGCTTTGCCGGATGCGAAAACGCTCAAGTCCAAGCTGTATCATATCTATCGCGATCCTGCTGTGTCCGAGGACCTCAATCGCTCCAAGGCCGAGCCTCATGAAGCCCTGCCCAAGTTGGTACAGGATGCCTATGCTCTACTGGGGGCGGATTGGCGTGAAACGAGAAAGCAGTGGGAAGATGCCGGGCATCACTCTCCTCCTGTCATGCTCACGGTTTGTAACCGAACCGAGACGGCTGCGCGCATTGAATATTTCCTGAACAACGGGGATGCGCACTGGCCGGAAATGCAGGCGCCAGAGAAGACTCTCCGGGTCGACTCCAAGGTCTTGGAGAAAGCGGAGGTCGGCGAGAAGTCGAGCAGCGACAAGGGCTATGAAGCGCGCCTCAAAGCCATCGTTAAGGCCAGTGGTCTGCCGGGCACGCGAATGGAGCAGCTTTTTGCGATGAAGAAGGAAGAGCTGCTTCGTGAGATTGTCGATAATGTCGGAAAACGGGGCGGTGGCGGGCAGAGCCTTCAAAAGGTGATCTCTGTCGCAATGCTCTCTGAGGGCTGGGACGCCAAGAACGTCACTCACATTATGGGGCTTCGAGCCTTCACCTCGCAATTGCTCTGCGAGCAAGTCGTGGGGCGCGGCCTCCGGCGTGTTTCCTACGATACAGACGAGAATGGGCTGTTTGTGCCCGAGTATGTGAATGTCTTTGGTGTTCCGCTCTCTATATCGGAATCTGGAGACGCCGGTGAAGCGCCGCCTCCCCCAAAGCCCGCGACCCAGATCGAGGTTATTCCCAAGCGAGCGCCGCTTGAGATCCGCTGGCCGAACGTGCTGCGCGTCGAGAATATTGTGAAACAGAAGTTGTCCGTTGATTGGGCCTCACTACCTGTTCTGGAGCTTGATCCTGCATCCACCCCGATTTCCGCCGATCTCGCTCCGGCCCTGGGAGTTGCCACTGACCTAGGGAAGGTCACGGAAATTGCCCTCGAAAAAATTCCGGACGGATTTCGACTTCAGAGGTTGGTTTTCCAGGCTGCGAGGAAAGGCTTCGCGGAGCTTGAGCACAGCTTCAAGGGGTCGGAGGGGCTCCTTGTGGCGCAACTCGTCCGCATCGTTGAAGCATTTCTGAGTTCTGACAGGCTTAGCATCCCCTCCCTGTTTCATTCGGACCCGCTTCGCCGCCGCATACTGATTGCCTTGAATGTTGATTTGGTTGTCCAGCACTTGATGCGCCATCTGATTGAGGCCAACACAGAGAGCCTCACGCCAATCTTCGACGAAGACAATCCGATTGGCGCAACCGGGCAAATGCGGACCTGGTACACAACCAAACCCTGTTTTCCGACGACGAAATCCCACATCAGCCATTTGGTGGGGGATTCCACTTGGGAGGGCTATACCGCGAACATTCTTGAGAAGCGGGATGATGTCATCTCGTTTGCCAAGAACGACCATCTCGGCTTCCAGATTTACTATATGTGGAATGGCTCTCGGCGGAAATATGTTCCCGACTTCCTGGTTCGCTATGCGTCAGGAAAGACGCTGGCATTGGAGATCAAGGGTAAGGACAGTCCGCGAAACAAGGCCAAAAGAGCTGCCCTGGCTCACTGGGTAGACGCGGTAAATGCATCTGGTGGTTTCGGTGAATGGTGCTGGGATGTGGCTTTTGCGCCTGCGGAGGTTCAGGACATTGTGTCGAAGCATGCGTGATGATGGGGCGGGGGTTACCAGGCAGAGTAAGGAACTTTGACGCTATCAAGGTCGTTCCAGACGTCGCGCTTGGTAGGATCGAGTGCATTTAGCCTTGCGCGCGCCCAGCGAAGCCCCTCAGCGTTCGGCGCCGAACTTTCCAGTTTCTCGATGAATCGGTTGAGCCTTTCAACCTCCTCCCAATCCGCCGCCAGCGCACGAAAGTGTTCCCACCTCGCATCATCCAGCGCGGCGTCGCGCGCCGCATTACGCCGCCTTTCAGCTTCTTCCTCGTATCGCCGGTGCGCTTCGGCACGCTCCTCTTTTTCCCGTGCTATAATTGGCCCAGCTTCTATCACCTCGGCCACGATGGACGGGATGAGGGTGGCGAAGTATTTCTGACGGCTTTCGATCCACCGACGGTCATACCGCCCTGCATAGTGCGTCTTAATTACCGCCTGGACGAATCCCGACGGATAGAGGCCAGTTTGGTGGTCATGGGGGTAAGCGGTCCATGCCGATCTGGGTTCATGCCCGGCTGGCTTTGCGCGTTGCATCTTCTCTTTGAGAACAAGCTGTAGCGTCTGCCCGTTTGTCGTGACCTGAAACTCGCCAATACGTTTGACGCCGTCGATTTTGACCCCCGCTGCTTCCAACGCCGTGAACAGGGCGCTCGTCACGCGGAATCGATATTGGTCGCGCTCCGTGAGGTCTGCACGCGGCTCCGGCGCCCACCCCCTACGGTCCCGCGCGCGGCGCCTAGATCTATTCTGTTCTTCGCGGTGCTGTTCGATCCAAGGTTTGACGAGTCGGTGCATTCCGGACGGGAATTTGGGGAGTTCCTTGACAGTCTTGATGCGGTCCAGGATTTCTTTCTTGGCTACTGCCTCGTCAGCGGACGCTTTAGGAATGCGCGGCGTTGGTCGAATGATTGCTGTTTCCGGCTGCCCTTCCTGGCGCGCTGGCAATCGATATCGAATTACCTTCTTTCCCGCCTCCTTCTTCGCCCAGTAACCGCGCGGCGGACGCGGCACCCCTAGGCGCTCGCAGATTTTCGCGAGCCCGTTGCCTGTGATGCCGAAATCCTTGGCCAATGTTGTCATTGGCTTTGACCAGACCAGCTCATAGAGCTGTTGGCGCGTCAGAGTTTTGCCTTCCATCTTCCCCTCCAGTGCGCTGAAGGAGCTACATTAGGTTCTGAATAAAGAGAAGGATGAGCAGGCGGCGTTTTTCGGCTTTTCGTAACGCTTGGGCCAAAGCCGGACGAATAAGATCGACGGAAATTTCAATCTCGATCCGCTTGTATTTGATCTTTAGGGATGACATTGCGCGCTCCTTAAAAATCAGAAGAGCGCCTGAAACCCTGCTCGTCCGAAACGCACCGACCTGGCACTCGGTGCGTTGTGTAACGCGAATCAGAGCACGCGGTCGTCCCTGTCAGATTTTGTTCCTAAAAACGGTCGTTTTTGAGAGGTATTGCAACTGGTTGCAACGTCATGCTTTTTTGCAATAAAACTTTCTCAAAACTGTCTCTTGAAACATCGCGTCTCTTTTGCGATGGTTCGAGGGTTATTGAGAGAGGTGATCCATGGATGTCGGATATGCGCGCGTTTCCACCCGCGATCAGGATGCTGAGTTGCAACGGGTTGCACTTCTCGACGCCGGATCGGAGCGGATTTTTGAAGAGACGGCCTCGGGCGCTCAGCGCGAAAGGCCCGAGCTGAAGGCAGTCATCGATTATTTGAGGCCTGGAGACACCCTGGTCGTCTGGAAGCTGGACCGCTTGGCGCGATCTTTGAAGCAGCTCATCGAAACGGTCGAAGAGCTGGACCGCCGGGAGATCGGGTTTCGCAGCCTTACCGAAAGCATCGACACAACGACGCCGGGTGGGAAGCTGATCTTTCACATCTTTGGTGCATTGGCCGAGTTTGAACGCGCGATGATCAGAGAGCGCACCGTCGCTGGTCTTGAGGTAGCTCGCGCGCATGGACGGGTGGGGGGGCGACCTCCGGCTATCTCTGAAGAAGACCTTCGGGCCGCGAAAGCGATGTTGCTCGATGAGAAAATTACGATGAGCGAAGTAGCCCGCCGCTTGGGAGTATCGCCTGCGACCCTCTACAGATACCTGCCCGGTGGTCGTTCGAACGTCGCGCGGAAATGAGTCGAAATGCCTTTATGCGCAGGGTTTTCACCCCGCGTCTGGGCAGTCCTATGTAAAGATAAAGAATGGGGTGAAAATGGAAGGTGGCCGAAATTCAGCACTGGCCGAGTTGGAAGCGGACCTGGTCAATCTTTCCGCTATGGAGCTACGCGAAAAGTATAAGAAAGAAGCCAATTCTCACCGGTCGATGAAAGACAGGTGCCGTAAGAGCGAAAAGATGGCTGACGGACGAAATCGACTAAACGCAGTTTGGGGGGATTTTTCATCCTTTCTGCGGGACATGGGGCCATTGCCGACTCCTGAGCACACTTTAGATCGCATCGACCACTCAGACCCTGAATACGGGCCTGGCAAGGTGAAGTGGTCCACAAAGCTGGAGCAAACCCAGAACCGCAAGAACACCGTTACGGTGACCTTTCAGGGGCGGCAGATGTCTCTGAAGGAGTTCGCGGACGAAATTGAGGTCAGCTACAAAACTGTTCACGGCGCTGTGCAAGGCCGAGGTATTCCGCCCGATGAATACGCTCGCACGATCCGGTCGGCAAAGGACAAACTCGGTTCACGAGTGCCAGGGTTTCCAGCTCCTTTCGATCCGGAAAAATTCCTTCTCGACTTCACGCACTGGAAAAACACCAATGTTGTTCGGCCAGATCGAAAACGTGTCGCCAGTATTGAGGCCTATTACTTGATACGCGCTGTTGGTGGGATCTGGCGCTTCGAGCGACGCGCGTCAGAGGAGGGGTTGTGGGAGGCTGCAACAGAGGTTGAGTTGGCATCCCATCCTCTGCATGACCAGATTGAAAAAGTGCAGATTGCTCGCCGCATGGTCCCGCTGGTTTCCGAGGCGCTGGAGCGCATACTTCCCAGCTGGAGCGGTGAACCTAGTCGCCCTAAGGTCTCATACCTAGGTCGTTGGTTGACTGAGCCGAAGGACTGCTACTGAGCCGCGCGCTTGGCGGCTACTCATCTCGTCGTTTGTCCAGAACTCTGTGCAATTCGGCGGCGTCAAATTCGCCGCTATCCTCGCTATACTCAGCAGCGTCACGCAAAGGCATAACTTGTTCGAGTTCCCTGCCTTCACTTGCGAATTGATCTACTAAAAGGCTGGCGTGACCAAGGGCATTTACACTTACCTCTAATGTGTGTTCGTCAACTTCTCCCGAGAAGTTCTCGATGGGCCTTGCATACTCGTAGTCCAGCCAGGGATAATGGATGTTCATCACTCTATTTACGTCTGAGTTTGGCAGATAAGTGTCAAACTCGTACTCCGGATCGGCACCCGGATCGCCGAAGGCAAAGACGCTTTCGCGGAAATTGAGTGACTTATTTATCCACTCGGTCAATTTCAGAAACACAGGCGTGGTTGTTTCGCGGGTTGCGATTTCGCGGATCAGGGGCAGGTCAAGCGAAAGACGCAATCGACGGACCGAAGCTGGATCTTTCGAGATGGCATCGCGAAAATAGTGATCTGCGCCTTCGTCCAATACTTGATCGGGCGGGATTTCTATCGACCATCTGCCATCATCCTGTTCGAGCACGAGATTGCGCTCGACCCTCTGCCATACCGCCAGATCAGTTTCAGGGTTGTATAAGATGATGAAGACGGGCAGCGCATGATTGAGCCAATAATCAAGATGTCGTTGCTCCCCACGGAAAACGAAATTCTCTCCTCGTTTCTGAAAGTAGGACTTTCCTGACTTGATCTGCAGGGCGACGAGCTGACCAGTTGGGGCGTTGTCGACTTTCGGTTCGGCGTGGGCATCGACGCCGAAGTCGCTGATTTGTTGCTCGCGAAAAATCCATCCCATTGAGAGGAATCGTCGCTCAATGGCGTTCACCCCTAAGCGTTCAATTTCGTTCGTGTCTACCATACAGCGTGTATACTGGGCACAAATCAGTTAGGCCACCTTGTGGTTGGCTGAGCGAGACCTCCCCGATGAAGGACCGTTCGAAGGCAGTTGGTCCTCCTCAGCGCCGAAATCCAGAAGGCTTTGAGCTGCGAGTTCGCAGATTCTGATGATAATGCCATTGTGTAACACGCTATGTAACACATTGCTGGTATGGGGATTCATTAGGATGCTGAATTTATTGATCTAAATTAGTGGTGCCACAAATCCCACCCTCACCGCCACTCAGACCGACAGGTCTCGTCTCTTTCCATGAACTGGCAATTTATTCCCCAAGTTTCCGGGGCTTGCGAAGCCGTGTCTGGAACCGAGACCGTACGAACTCACTCCAATACCCCCGAAAACCCCGATAGTCTCAAACCGCTAGGTTAGTCGGTCCGAGTACTCCCCGCGGCTTCCCTGATCTCGCTGAAAAACAGGGATTTGACGCCATTGTTGTCCATGGCGAGCGTTTGTTGGGTCGATAGGTGTCTGTATTTGTTTTGAAAACGAGAAATTCCCTGTGAATCAAAACAGGGAATTCGAAAATTGGAACAGGGAAAATTCAAGCGCTATCAGGGAGGCGTTCGGCCTGATCAGGAATGCAGGATTGGCTTATGCCGCGAACCCAAAGAGGCGCTCTTGTTCTGTCCAGTCGAGTGGAATGTCCGAGCGTACGAAGACATTGCTTGAAAGATGCGCTGGCTGGGTGCCGGCCAGGATGGCGTCCATGATCTTCGGCGAGAGGAACGCCATCTGAAGGCGATCGCGAATGAAGCGTGATGACAGGTTCTCGCGCGCCGCGATTTCTTCCATGCGGATACCTGAATGGAGCTCCTCGAGCCATGCGAGCGCGCGTCCCAGGTTTTTCTGCAAGTTGGCATCGGGCGTTCGCGCCTGATCGGACAGGATGATTTTGGCTTCCACGCCGCGACGCCGATACGTGAAGGGCGCCGAAAAGGTTATCTGCGTTTCAGGAGTGTCAGATTTTACGTCGGGTATTGGCAGGACGGCGGTGATTGTAAGTGTTCCCGGTTCGACATTGAGCTTACGGATCGCCGCTAATCGGGTCTCTTCGTCGGCTATTGCGAGGGCTTCCAGATTTTTCGTCCGTGTCGAGATCTCGGACAATGGAGCGCCACCTTGTGCGACCAGGGTATTCAGATTTTTCGTCAGGTGGGCGGAAAGGCTCGCGGCCGCTGCATCTTCAAGCCGTTTCGCCGGGAGGCGCATCCCGTCGGTCGTGCCGTTTCCTGATTTGCGGATCAGATCGTGTGAGACGTAGTAGCGAAACCGGCGTTGGCCTCTGGATGTATGTGAGGGGGTGAGGCGATGATCTTCCCCGTCAAAAACCTTGCCGGCCAGCGGGCTCGTGATCTTGCCGGCCTTCGATGATTTGCGTTTCGCAGCACGGCGCGAGGCAGCATCAAGTTTGCTCTGAACGCGTTCAAAGAGCTCATCGTCGATGATGGCATCGTGTTGTCCCTCATGGACGATTTCCTTGTGTCTGATTTTCCCGATGTAGAGCGGGTTGCGAAGAAGGTTCTGGATACGGCCTCGCGAGAAGGGTTTTCCGCCTCGCATTTTCGGATCCGCGGCATCCCTGGTCTTCGTGCGCAGTCCTTCCTTTTCGGCGGCGAGTTCTACCAGGCGTAGGCACTGCAGTTCGTCATAGAGCTTGAATATCCGCCGGACGGTTTGAGCCTCTGCTGGAACCACATCAAGCGTTCGTCCGTTCGGCGCGTATCCGAGAGGAATATACCCGCCCATCCATAGCCCTTTGGCTTTTGATTGAGCCAGCTTGTCTCGGATGCGTTCCGCCGTCACTTCGCGCTCGAACTGAGCGAAGGAGAGCAGAACGTTGAGGGTCAAGCGCCCCATTGATGTTGAGGTGTTGAAGGACTGTGTTACCGAGACGAAAGAAGCTCCCGCCGCATCAAGACGCTCGATGAGCTTGGCGAAGTCTGGAAGCGAGCGGGTTAGCCGGTCGACCTTGTAAACCACAACCAGGTCGATCCGACCGGCATCAATATCTACGAGCAGCCTCTGAAGCGCTGGCCGATTAAGCGTGCCACCGGAAATGCCACCGTCATCATAGCGCTCGGGAAGCAGTTTCCAGCCTTCGTGACGTTGAGAGGCGACATAGGCTTCGCAGGCCTCGCGTTGTGCATCGAGTGAGTTGAAGTCTTGATCCAGCCCTTCCTCGGAGGACTTGCGGGTATAGATCGCGCAGCGTGTTTTGGTCTCGCTCATGACGCGCCCCTCCTGCTTGCCAGACCGAAGAAACGGGGACCTGACCAGCGTGTGCCGGTGATGGCTTGGGCGATGGCCGATAATGATCTGTAGGTTTGACCGCGCCAGGAGAAGCCCCTCTCCAGAACTTCAACCTCGTGGGTCGCGCCGTTCCACTCACGAATGAGCCGCCCGCCGGGCAGAAGGCTGGGCGCGCGTTCACGCGCTTCTCCTCGTGCAAGCTTGATGAGTTGAGCTTGCTTGCGCTTGGAGAAACCCCGCGCGCCGCGCAATTGGATCTCATGCGCGAGAATCCGGCGCATGAGAGGCGCGCTGAGGCGCTTGGGCGGCTGGCGGTCGAACAAATCTTTCCAGATTGGAAGGAGCTCTGCGTGGGGTTTGCCGGCCAGCTCTTTGACGGTGATCGTGGTCATTTTACGAGCCCTCCCGCGCAAGGCGGTAGCGGCTGTGTGTCGTGTCTTTGAGGGGCGGCAGTTTTTCGATGTCCACGCCGTCCTTTTTAAGGCCGGTCAATGCGGCGCGCGTCGTGTGTGGTAACCAGCCCAGGGTGGTCGCGATCTGATCGACGGTTACGCCCTTGGCCGATGCGAGGAGGTCAATCAGGCGCGCCTTCTTGGTGCCTGGGCGATATGTGGGTTTGTGAACGCGTCGCGGTGAAGAAGCGAGAACCTGATCTGTCGGTATCGTGGTGTTGGGCATGGGAGCCTCCCGTGTTTTCGGGGGTAGCTCGTCTACCCCCTTGCACTGAGGCGAGCCCGGGATCGATCGATGCGATCAGCGCCGGGCGTGACAGCATGCACGCTCGAGGTCGCGGAGAAGTCCAGTCGAATTGAGCATTGGCCTCATGTTTTTTCGATCCGGATGATCCGAAGTCGGGATTGGGCGGAGCCAGATCGGCGATGCCGGACAAGAAGAAAGCCGTCTTCATTCAGGTCTTGGATAACGTTTCTCATACACGCAATCTTCCACCCTAGTGCCTGTTGGAGCGGTTCATTCAGCTCGGCTTCGGGGTGAAACGGGTGCCTCTCGCGCCGTGTGCCGACGTCTTCGTTGATCGGTAGGGCGCTGAGCCACCCCAAGGCCCGGGCAATGTGCCTTCGGGTTTCTTCTCGATAGCTCTTGTTCTCATCGCGCGTTCGGTTCGCGGCCTGTCCTTGTATCGCGATGGTGAGCGCATCTTCGAGTGCGGCACAGATATGGGAAAAGTGTTCGGCGGAGGAGATAGGTGCATCGGTCATGGTCATAGCACCGCTCGGATTGGCCGTGCTGGTCCAGATCGAAAAGCATAAACGTCAGTGACGTCCCGCTGGGCGGTTGAGCATGCGTCGGCGGCCTGTGCTGGGGTTACGGTCCATGAACCCCTGACCTTGCCGCCCGCGGATCCATCCCAGAAATTGAGAGATGCTGTCGACTTGATCGTCAAACCGGCTGTCGGGAAATGCCGCCATTTCACGTCGAAGTGTCTCCCACCAGGGTGCATTCGTCGAGAAGCGGACCTGGTTGGAGTGGAGCAAGTCGAGCTGGGGAATGAGACGTTCCAGCTTTGTGTGGCGCGCGCGGACAAGCCGGTAGCCCAATTCGCCCTCCGATCGAAATTGTTGGACAAGCGCCGTGCCGTTCGAGCTGTCCTCGACGAGCACCTCCTCGGCGCGCCAGTGAGCTTTGAGGTGGCGCATCCGGGCCTTGAGGTCCGGATACTCCAGCCGAGCGCGCGTCAGGTCGAGCAGGTGCCACGCTTGATCGAAAAAGCCCCACGTCGTGCCAACGGAGAAGTCGCAATGCGGGCCGGTCTTGGCTGCTGTATCCCAGCTTTGAACAACGCGCTGACACTCCAGGCGATCTGGAATGGTTTCGGTGAGGCTGAGCTTGTCGATTGCGATGATCGCTCCGTCCGGCGGCACAGGGTTTTGTTGGTACTGTGCCGAGAAAGCTGCGGTCCCGATTTCATCACGCAAGACATCAAGTTGCTCGGCGGGCAATCGGTGCGGGTCAAGAGGCTCGCCGACCGACCGGTCCCAGCGCCGCCCCTGATAGAGGTCGAGTTTTTGTCGGGTCTCGGCGATGGCGGGTAGATTGAGGTGTGTGTATCGGCCGCTTTCAATGAGGGCCGCTGGTAAGTCGTCTTCGTGCAGACGCTGTTGGATCGAAATCAACGAGCCGCGCTTGCGGTCATTGAAGCGAGACAAGAGGGCATCGCGATAATAGCCACGGACTGTCTCGCGTCGCACATCCGATCCTGCGTCCTGGGCCTTCATGAGGTCGTCGATGATGATCAGGTCAGCGCCAAAGCCAGTAGTGGCACCGCCCAGTGTGACGGACTTTCGGATGCCGCCTGACGTCGTTCGCAATTCTGTATTTGTGCTGGAGCGGATTTTGAGGCCGGGAAAGAGCGAGTTGTACCATCCAGCAGTGATCACCCGCCGAAAGGCATCGGCGTGCTCGCGGGAAAGTTCATCACCATACGTCGCCACCATGATCTTGGCGGACGGATCGCGCCCCATGATCCAGGCGGGCAGGGCAACCGCGCCGGCGATGGATTTGAGATGGCGTGGTGGGATGGTCACCAGAAGGCGCCCACCGTCTTTGGCAGCCGATGATTGCAGCGCGTAACACATCGCCTCCAGATAAGGCGCATCGCTCGGCTGGGCACCGCCATGAAGTTCAGCAAACACGGATTTGACGAAGAAATAGAAGACCTCGCGGCGAAGGGCCGCTGCGGCGCGCGATACCGGGCTCATCAGCTCTCCTCATCCTCCAGCGTGAGATCTCCCGATTGGATGTCGGTCGACACGGACCACCCGGCGAGTTCCTTCAATATTGCCTGGTCATCAACTGGATCGAACGCAATCGCCTCGGTTTTGTCCTCGTCCGGGCTTAGAGCCTGTTGCATTTGTATCAGGCGGAGCAGGCGATCAACGGCGCGAAGGTCTCCTTCCAACGCGTCCTTGCGCAGCCGCAAAAGCAGGGCTTCGATCATCGTGATCTTTCGCGTATGGCCCCGCTCGCGGACAGTGATCTTGCCGTAGAGAGTTTCGTTGAGGATCGTTGTGAGGTTTTTACGTCCGCCAGGTCGACCGCGCGGATTTCCCGACTGGCCTTTCTTGAACTGGCCCTTCACAGGCGGGTTGGCATAGCCGACGGGTCGATGTGGATCGTGGCCAACGGAGGATGCCGAGGCGGCGTTTGCCGCCCCGGAACCGGTTTCAGACATGATCGTCCTCCTTCGTCGCCAGAGGATGAAGCGGACGCCGGTCGGCCCACGCCAGAATGTCGGCAATGAGTTCCATGTCTGAGGCCCGAGAGACAGTATCCGTGGAAGCTCCAACCGACGCCCGATGAAGTATGGATTGGAGTTGGTGCAGCCAGCCACGGCGGATAGCCTCCTCGCCATCTGGGTTGGCGGCGGTCTGATCGAGATGGATGATGTAGGCGTCGATCAGCGGGATGAATTCGCTGCCGCCTTCCGTACGCCACTCAATGGTTCGATGGACGAGCGCGTCCACCGCCGCTTCGATGTGGCTGTCGACATCGTCGCGAAGACGCTGATTCAACTCTTTAAGGGTTATCAATTCACTGGTCATTGGAAACTCCTTTGTGACCGTTGGGGAGGGATTGCTCGGAAATGAGCGGGGCAGAGGTGGGAGGCACGCGGCGCGCTCTGACGGCTTCAAAGCTCTCATCCGTGTCGTGAAGCGTGGCCGTGATCCCGAATGTTTCGCTCATGCGTTCAATGATCACGTCGACGTATTTGGGATCGAGTTCGATGAGAGTGGCGCTTCGTCCGCATTCTTGCGCGGCGACCATCGTTGTGCCGGACCCGCCGAAACAATCGAGGATGTGATCTCCTCGATTGGTGACGTCCTTGATGGCATCAGTCACCATTGCTGCGGGTTTGACTGTCGGGTGAAGCTTGAGAAGTTCTCCGCGCTCTTTCGTACCGGAGTTCATGCCCGCATATGGCCAGACGTTCGTTCGGTTGCGTCCGTGTTTGCCTAGCTCGACATTGTTGGTGTGAGAGGCTCCAGGTTTTTTGAAGACGCAGATGAGCTCGTGTTGGGACCGGTAAAGGCTGCCCATTCCACCGACGCCCTTGTCCCAGACTGCGAGGTTGATCAGTTCCAGCCCGGCATCCTCGCCTGCCAGGATGAGGGGCGAGATTGAGCGCCAGTCCATGCAAGAGAAGATGACGCCGCCGTGCTTGGTGTTTTCGGCGAGGCGGTCGTGCACGGATCGAAGAAAGCTCGCGAATTCTTCCAGGCTCATTTCACCGGAAGCCTGAACGAATTCATCGTGTCGGACTTTGCCCAACCCGCAGACATTCTTGTCAATTTTGACGTTGTAGGGCGCGTCCGTGAAGACTGCGTCGACGGGGCTCTCTCCAAGCAGCGCGTATGTTTCCGGTCTAGTGGCGTCGCCGCAAATCAGCGTGTGATCGCCGATCGTCCAGATATCCCCCACCTCGCTGACCGGGGTGGTCGGGGTCTCTGGTAACTGGCTGTCGCGCTCAGCCGGGGTTTCTTCGTCCAGCAAGACGTCTATCTCGCCCATCTCGAAACCGGTCAGTCCAAGGTCGATGTCCAGGCTCAACAATGCCTCGATCTCGAGCTTGAGAGCTCCGCGATCCCAGTTCGCATCTTCGCAAAGGCGGTTATCCGCGATCCTGAAAACGCGGATCTGCGCGTCCGTGAGGTGCTCGATCCGGATCGCAGGTGCTGAGCCAAGGCCGAGCTGTCTGGCCGCCATCACCCGTGCAACGCCCGCGACGATGTTGTTGCGAGAATCCACAAGGATCGGCGTGACAAAGCCGAACTCCTCGATCGACCGGGCGATCTTGTTGATCTGTTCCTTGGGGTGAGCCCTTAAAAGGCGGTCGGGCATGACCAGATCGCCAAGCCGGGCGTCGACAAGGCTTAGATGGTTCAATCCCGGAAGTTGGTTTTTATGCGTTTGATGGATACCCATAGGCGTCCTCCTTCATCACCCCGCCAGCCAATCCGGCGGGGCATCCCTTCGGCAGGGACACGTGATGAGTGTGGGGTCGCCTAAATGACCTTCATCAGCCGGCATCTCCATGCCGGTGCGAGCGGGGCACCTACGGGTCTCGTCCTGGGGCCTGTGAGGGCCTCTTGATGCGTCATTCCCAAATGCGCACCGGAAGCGGTCTCACTGCAGCCTTGAAATATCCATCGCTGTTTCAGCGACATCAGGGAAATAGGAAGGACAAAAGCGGGCCGCAAGGGACCCGCTTCAAAAATGTTGAGTGATCGATAGCTAATCTGCGTAGCCGCAGGCTTCTAGCGCTTGAGAGATCTTAGCGGCGTTTGGGGTGAGTGTGTAGGGGGCGCTAGCCTAGAGCTGGAATGGCATTGTGGCGAAGTTTCGGAGCGAAGGTTTTGGGACCGAGAGGTCGAATGTCGCCTACACCGGAGCTGGTTAGGCTCGCTCGGGCCGATGAGGCTTTGAGAGATGTATTTCCACACGTTTTAATTGTTCGCTTGGTTGCTGCACTGAAAAGGCTTGTTTCGGCAGTGGGTTGTGTATCTGATAGCTTGTGAATGCGAAAAGGGAATCGATGATCGTCGAAATAACCACCAAAGATCAGTTGTTCACCCATCTGGATACTCTGAAACGTAATACTTCAGCCGGTGTTGAGGCGTTGCAAAGTTTGTCCGGGGCGCCCTTGGCAGCATTAGCCAAAGTGAAGTTCGAACCAATAGGGACGCATCCCTTAGAGCGCCGCCCGCTAAACATCATTGAACAAGTCAATCAGACTTTCACCTACTGGGTGGCGCTCAAGGCGACTGAGCTGCTTTTGGATTGGCACCCGGATGCGAGTGGCTTCCGCTTAGCGCCGGGCGCTCATGCGCCAAGAGGCACACTCGATATCGAGAGCTTAGAGCCGGGGCTTGTTGGCGCGGAAACGTTCGCGGGGCCCCCAGCGAACAACCGGAAGCTCGCCGGAGATCTGGCAAAGCTGGCGGATCGCGAGGAAGTCTATCGCTATGTTTTCTTCACCGCGCCGAAATTTAACGAGACGAGGCGCAATCCCCAACTTGAGCGAGGTGGTGTGCAGGTGTGGAGCTTGGCACTGACCACCTAATCCTCAGCGCAAATTTCAAGCAAAGCCTTAGCGCCGGGAGAAGCTGGCCCTAGGCTTGCCGAAATTGCCTGCTCACTGCCGTATATGATCCAGCCGCGCGCACGTGCTTCGCTCTGTGAATCTTCTGAAAGCCAGTGGCGGACACTTCGGGTGATGACAATCTGCGGAGTGTCAGCGCTCTTATCATTCAGCAGTGCGGAGATGGCTGATTTCGCGGTCTGGTAGGAGGGTGGTGCCCTCTCGAAGGCTCCGAAGCCGAGCGAACGACTGTGATATGGTACCAATTTCAAAGTCGCGACTCGCTGTGAATGCGGCGATAGGCATCAGTCTTCGAGAGGCTGCGTTCGGCGGCTATTGCTTCAGCAAGCATCTTCGCCCACCAAGAATAGGCAGGTGATGCGGCGAAACGAGGGCTTAGAAGCAAAACGACGCCACGCGGCATCGAACTTTGCGAAGTTGAGTATACCTTAGAGTGGACGGAGAGTTCGAATGTTTTGTGCCTTCGCCAAAACTCGATCAGCCCGATCAAACCTGAATGAATTCCAGCTCGCCATACGCTGGCGCCAGAACACATGCGGTCAGTTGGCCGCCGAAGCAGGCGCCGGTGTCTATGCCGATCCGGCCCGGGCGGATGTTGGGCTCGTCGGCGGGCGTGTGGCCGTGAATGACGGTCAGGTTCTCGCTCCAGAGGCTTGTCGGGTCTTCCAGGAAGATCGGATCGCGGCTCCACAGAAATTCTTCGTGCGAATGATCGTCGAGTGATTTGCGCATGACAACTCCGGCGTGCACAAACAGAAGCCTGCGATCTTTGTCCAGGAGGTAGGGTTTGTCCCGCTGCATCAATTGCTCCAGCAACGCGCCGTGGGTCGATCGCATGACGGCGAATGCCTCGGTCAGCCAGTCGTCGGACATGCAGGGCTCATCGAGATAGGACGCGAGCGTTTCCGTGCCCCCATTGCGGAGCCAGAATGCCATTTCCCGGTTGTCGCCACGACCTGTTTCGCTCTCCCGGATAGCGTTCATGCACATGGCCTCGTGGTTTCCGGGCAGGATGGTGGTTGTTTCTGGCGGCAGGGAGAAGGCCAGGTCGAGCACTTCGCGGGAGGCGGGCCCGCGGTCGATCATGTCGCCAAGGAAGACAAGGTGGCGGTCCTGTCCTTGCCAGTTGGTCCGGTGGTGATGCTCGATAGCTGACAGCAGGGCTGTCAGCTTGGCGTGCTCACCGTGAATATCGCCGATCGCATAGTAGATCATCGGGGTTCCTTTTCGGTTCGGGGGATGTGCAGGTCGCAGGCAGTCGGGCGCCATCGCTCCTTCGAGCGATGGCGCATTCGTCGGTTCGGTTTTCAGGGTCAGGCCGAGCGGAGTTCCCGGCAGGCGTTCATGAGCTCGAGAGCTTGCAGGACATTGCGGGCGCGGCACTGTCGGCCGATACCATCGCGCAGCCCATGGCGGTATGCGTCGAGTGTCTCCACCAGTCCGGTGGATGCTTCAGGGGCCGTATGGGCCAGAACGATACCTTTGCCGGCACGGCGAAGTTCGTCTGCCACGTCATTGCGCAGCGCAGGGGACGGAACCTCATTGCGTGCGAGCAGGCAGCGCGACAGGTAGAACCGTCCGTCCACAAGCGCTTTCAGCTCGATCATGACGTCCGGAGTGCCTTCGCGGACGAAGACGCTGGATTGTCCGATCATCACTTTATCAAACATGCTGGCCAGGCAATTGCTGAAACTGCGGGCGAGGGTGCGCGCCGACGATACCTGGCGAACAGCGCGGTAATGCGGTGGCAGCTCAAACGGCAGTTCAGGTGCTGCGGGCGCATGTTGTTCCATGGCCGCCAGGGCGCGGTTCCAGAAAGCCCTTTCCGTGGGGGCTGCGGAGAGATCAGCAAGGAATGACGGGGTGTCTTCCGGCGCCTCGGCGTCGACGAGATCGATGATCTGCCGCAACAGGAGGCTTTCCTGTTCGGAGTGAACATATTGCGCAATGCGGCCAGAGCCGATTTGCCATGAAAGTTCGGCATGGCGCGACAGATCGCGCGGTGATGTGGGGCGAAGTTGCAAAAGCATCTGACGGCCGTGTTCGCTCTCGAGCGCCGCCGCCAGCAGCTTGTAGTGCTCCTCGGCCCAGACAGGCAGGGGAAAGTTTTCAAAGAGAGTTTTGGTGCCAGCGAGGCGTGGCAGTTCCGCGGTCAGCTCTGACCATGTTCCGCAGCGGGCAGCTGTCTGGATAGCGCTGGTCGGTGCGCCGCTGAAAACAAGCAGGGCGACGACGTGCAGGCGTCCGCGAGAGAGGCGAAGAAGGCTCTGATGTGGGAAGGGAAAGAAATGCGAAAGCGCTGAAGCGGCGGACGGGGCTATGGCTTTCAGGGTGTCGCCGATCCGTGGCGAGGGGGAGTTGTGGCTTTGGGGGTGAGAAGTGGCAGGCAGAGGGCGAGGGGTAGAATTCATGGCAGCTCCGCAAGACGCGTCTAAACGCAAAAAGTCCGCGACACTACCACCTTAGGGTGCTATTTGTCAATAAATACTCGCCTCGTCCGATCCATGTGTTGCAGAAAGTCACGCTGAATGAATTCGCAGATTTCGCGTTATGAGCTCGAACTGTTCGCCGAAAGTTGTGCGGGGCTGACGAACATAACCGATATGAAAGTGCGGTTGTTGCGACAGCGTGGATTTATATGCCGCAGCAAAGGCGCACAGGTCGAATTGATAGGCGATTGCGCAACAGACCGTGACCGAACTGATTTTGAGGTCATTCTTGAGCGTTGGAGTTCGTTCGAGGTGGGTGTTGCCGGGGTGGGCAGCCATAAATCCCGGAAGCTTCTGACCCAATTTGCTCGAGAAGTTTGGAGGCAAACAAAGACTATAAACGGATGGGCGGGTAGACCGTTTTCTGCAGACTTTTTTCGTACCGCATACGGCGCCAAGGTGGATGTGGCTCATCTCGACCTGGGAATTGCTCTGTTGGTGAAGGCGGTGCCTCTGATCGGGGTGACAACTTGGCAGAGCTGTGACGGGCACCATGGTTGGCAAAGGGGGGCGCCGAGTTTTGCCTCACCGAACAGGGCGTGGCTCGAGTGTTGGGATGCAAATCACGCCGCTTGGTTGTCTGCGGCCTTGGTTCATTTGGCGCGATCGCGATCTGTTTCGCTCACGATAAATGCTTCGCAGGCTTATTCGGAGCAGAAGGGGGAGGACGCCAAGGTTTTGGATGAGTCGGTCCCGTCTCAGGGCGAGTTGTTCTTTGAGGTCCCCAATGATGATGTCAATTCTACTACAACACAGGCCCTATTGAGAATCGACAGAGAAGGATCGCGCGTCTGGCTAGAAGTCGACGGGTCTGAAATTGGTCGTGAGATGCTCAATAGAGACTTGCTAATTCGACAACTCGCTGAACAGCTTCTCGAGCCCGACGTGATAGGTTTTTATCGCTCGATTAGGCCAAAGGATCTGGCTGGTCTTGGAAGCATTGAGCGCAATGGGATAGCGGAGGCCCTCAATTAGCGCGGGTATATAGTCTGCCGGGTCTGTGTGCCTGGCCGGTTTCCATTTCGCCCGTATCGCGGATTTCGAGTCTGTCCATCAGGCGTGTCGCTCTTGATACCTTCTTGGTTTCCGATCGCAGTTTCATCGCGAAGTTCCTGCGATCGACGGACGTTCCAAGGACCAGTTCGAACGCCCTGTGCAGCGTGCCGAGCGAGAACTTTTCCGGCAGCAGGCCGAAAATGTGTTGGTCGATATCGCGTTGAAGGGCGTGCAAGGCATCGTCGAGCACCTCGCGATGGTCGAATGCCATTTCGAAATTTTCGTCTTCGAGCAGGACCTCGACAGCCAGCCATTCAGCGTGCGCAGCATCGCTGCCGCCGATTGTTTCCGGGTGGTCTGACGCGGTCGTGCCTGCGAACGCACAACTGATAACCCTTCCACGCGGGTCTCGCCCGGGTTCCGAATAGACCCCGATCTGGCAGAGCTCCACGCCCCCGATGCCGGTTTCCTCTGCCAGCTCCCGGTGCGCACATTGTTCGACGGTTTCCGTTTCGAGCAGGAAGCCGCCCGGGAAGGCCCAGGCCCCTTTGAAAGGGTCGATGCCACGACGGATCAGAAGGACATGCAGCGCATCGTCGCGAATGGCGAAGAGTGCAATGTCCGTTGCGAGTGCCGGTCTGGGGAATTCATATTGATGCATCCGCACACCCCTTGCTGGAAAGCGATTCAATTTACACCATTAACTACAATGATATAGCGGAAACTTCTTCGCTCAATTCACTTTGTGTGTTTACAACACAAACATATCCTGTTAGAAATTGCAACACGCTGACATGGAGATCGTATGCCGCACGCCCACTACTCGATTGCGAATGATAACCCTCGGGTTGGTGATGCCCTCAAATGGGCCGCCAATGAGATGGCCGAACAGATCGCCCAGTTTGATCCGTGGCCTCACACCAATTTTCTTTCGCTCTCCAGTGGGCGCCAACATTATGTGGCCTACCTGATCGCCAACAAGGCCCAGGACAGCTCGATCCGGGCGGCGCTCAAGCCTGGTGCGTGGTCGGTGCTACGCTCGGACCCGCTGGGCATTCCATCCGCACGTCGTGCATTCGAGAAATTCAAGATGCCGATCTGGACCTCTCGTGAGTATGAGCTGGTTCAGGGCCTGGTCTTCGCCGACCGCATGAAGCACCTGTGCCTCCTCAAGCAGATCTGTCCGGCCAAGATCGGGCTTATGCACGAGTTGAGCGGCGATCTGCTTCATCGCCGTATGGCATTGATCCTCCGCTCTGACGCCGAGGCCCGTATTGTCGAGCGCATTCTTTGCCAAATTGCGCCGACTGAGCGCCCGCTGATGGCTCACAAGCTTCGTCAGGCCTCGGACCGCAAGGCATTCTGGAAGCTCTTCCGTTCGCATGTCCACTCGACCTATTTCCACCCGACTGCCCCCTTGCTCGAACTTCCTGAAGGCTACGAGCAGGTGAAGACGGCGAAGCAACTCAAATCCGTCGCACGTGAGTTCAAGAACTGTCTGCGTGGGTACCAGGAGGAGCTGATGACGGGAGAGCTCGCCATTGTGGTTCGTCGCTTGGAGCGCAAGGTCGTCCTGTCCATCAAGCCGCGGACGACCGGTCTGATGCATGTCGAGGAAATTAAGTATGTCGACAATGAGGAGGTAGAGCACGACGAGGTCCGCAAGATCCTGGCCGAGCTTGCCACCTGCGGCATCCAGGCGCCCCGCCTCGACAGCTTTCACAGTCACGTGCGTCTTGATCATGCGATCGATGTGGTCAGCCGGGATGACACCAAGGTCCGCTCCGTCCGTCGCCTGCGCAATGAGTACCGTCAGCTGGAGGAGCTGATCGACACGATCGAACTTCAGCGCAAGGGCGACGTGCCCAACCGTGCCCCCATTCGCCGTGATGATGATCCCGGATTGCTGTTTGCGGCCTAAGCCCAGCACCCAGCACCCGCTTCTCGATCTCAACTCACGGAACTTCGCATGACACAACTTTCCCAACTTCTTGGTTGTCCGGCCGCGACGGCGCTTCTCGGCCATGTGGGTGGCGACATCGCCGGCTCGACCTTCGAGCGCAATCCTGCTCGGGACGTCGATTTCGATTTGTTCCCGGAACCATCACATTTTACGGACGATACCGTTCTCACGATTGCCACGGCCGACGCCTTCGTGAGCGGGGCGCCGCTCGCTGACAAGCTGCGTGAGTACACGTCGAAATACCCCATGCGCGGCTATGGCAACAAGTTTCTGGCCTGGGCCTGGGGGCGCTGGGACACAGGGCTCAACAGCTTCGGGGTCGGAGCGGCCATGCGAATTCTGCCCTCGGCGTTGTGGCGCCTGAAGACTGTAGACTGGTCCAACGAGATTGCTCTTGATGCAGCAGTCACCCACACCCACGAGCACGCCATCAAGGCAGCTCTCGAGGCAGCCATTGCGGTCCGCCATGCGCTGACACTGCGGGGCGATGATCGCGTCATTCCGCCAGCTGATCTGTCACAAATCGATCAGGAGGTTCCCGAAGGGTTTCAGGCGGACGCCCTGTTGTGTGCGCGGCCGGCGATCCGGATCGGACTTGAGGCGGAGAGTTGGGAAGATGCGGTGCGCCAGGCGATCATGCTGCGGGCGGATGCTGACACCCAGGCGGCAATTGCCGGTGGTCTTGCAGCATTGAGGCACGGCCTGCCGGTCGAGCAGGCGGAGAAGGCGGTTCAGAAACTCCCAGAGGAATTTCTGACCGTGATCGGGAATTTCTCCACCGTCTGGAAAGCACGGCAGGCCTTGGCCTGACATTGTTGAAATCATTGAACATTCAACCTCAGTTCCGCTGGGGAACAAGAGAGCTGTGCCAAGGGGAATGACATGAACAATAGGAATTTGAATCAACTGCATCGCCTTGACCGCGCCCTTGGTTGTCTTGCCGGGCATCTCATTGGTGACAATCTCGGCGCCCAGTACGAATTCCGTTCTGCGCGGCAGGTATGTACCCAGCTCATCGATGATGGTCTGGAAATGCGTGATGGCGGGCACTGGGGTATCATCGCAGGACAGCCAACCGACGATGGAGAGCTCATGCTCGCGCTCCTCCGTTCCCTCGTTGAACACCGTCGCTATGACGCCAAGTCCGTGGCCTCGGCCTATGTGAGCTGGCTCGACAGCGGTCCCTTCGATTGCGGTTGCACGATTGGGGCTGCCATTACGTCATTGCGCCAATGGTTGACTGACGAAGGCGAAGGCCGTCCTCCGTTAGGGCTTGCAGGGAGCCAGGCAAACGGCGCCCTCATGCGGGTCGCGCCTATTGGCGTGTTCGCGAACGGCGATGTCGAGAAAGCGGTACGCTGGGCAGCGCAGGATGCTGCGCTCACCCATCCGAACCGCAACTGCGTGACCGTGAACTCCATCTATGCGGCAGGGATCGCGTGCGGCATCGCCGGCGGCGATGGTCGAGCGATGCTCTCAACCATGCACCAGGTTGCCCTGGCCGCCGAAAATGATGAAGTGCTCGCCTGGTTCGATCACACGGACATCAAGCCGCTGGAATTCGACGGGCCGCAACAGGGCTGGGTGAAGCTCGCTTTCATCAACGCACTCCATGTGCTCCGCGAGGAAATGAACTTTCGCGACGCCATGACCCACACGATTGCCCGTGGCGGTGACACGGATACCAATGCGGCCATCGCCGGTGGGTTGCTGGGGGCATGTCTCGGGATCCAGAATCTGCCGGACCAATGGGTAAGCGCGCTTGAGGCGTGCCGGCCGGATACCCGGTCGAACAGCCGTCATCCTCGCCCAGCCTGCTACTGGCCGGGTGAAATGTTCACGCTGGTTGGGCGCTGGTCCGAAGAGGGCATGGAGGCGGCCTTCTAGCGCCCTTCAGCCTCCACTCAAACAAGCTGAACCGACGCCTCGCTTCTGCGCAAGCGAATGATGTCGCTTGCCTGAAACACCCCTGAAACAACGACGGAGAACCAAATGAATGAACAGGATCTGGCGCTTGGCGTAATCCTGGTCCTCGCAGCTCTCTATTTGCTGCCGACCTTTATCGCGATGGGACGCTCCCATCACAACGCGGGTGCCATTGCGGCACTCAACATTCTCGCAGGGTGGACGGCCCTTGGATATCTGGCTGCGTTCGTCTGGTGTCTCACTTCCGTCAAGCCGAAATCCAACGATCCCCTCGACTTCTAGGAGCCCGCATGAACACGGAAAAAATTGACTCGTTTCTGGACCGCAACAGCAAGAAATGGATGGCAGGGCCGGAAGCCCGCTTCGATGTGCGTTGTTACGTGCTGTTCCTGAACATCATGTTCCTCGGGCTGCCGTTTCTCCTGTTCTCGAAGCAGTACTTCCACACTCACGTCTACAGTCGCCGGGGCTACAAGTCCGTGGACAAGGTGGGCGGAAAGGTCCGTTCGATCTGCAAGGCTGCAGACTTTGATCCGGGTAATCGGGAGCCGGTTTACGTGCTCCTCGATAATCCGGCGTTTATTGCTCGTGGACTGATCTTCTTTGAGGACGTCGTTGTCTACAAGCTGGCCCCGGGCAAGAAGATCATGGACCAGAGCCGTGACGATTGTGTCGGTGTGATCGAGTTGGAGAAATTCAACGATCCAACGGTCTCCAGGAAGCATATGGGTGCGGTCAATCTCAAGGTGGATGACGAAGTTATCGGTGCGTTCCTTGATGTTGAGCGGCCGGAATATTTCCAGAAAGCCATGACGGCCATCGCCCGTCACCGTGACTGATCCAGAACCCGGCGCGCCGGGCTGCCGAGCTTGGCGCGCACTTCGCCCCCTCAACTTCAGAGAATTGCCATGCCTGATACGCCATCGCTTTTGGAATTGATCGACGCCCGACTTTCGGCGCTCGCGCTTACGGATGAAGACTTCATATTCAAGACCGGTATGCGAGATCTCGCCAAGGGGCGGACCTGGCTCGAGCGTGCGCGGGAAGAGGGTATCTACTCGCAACCGGAAGAGCTCCTCCGCTGGCTTGGTGACGGCCTCGAACTGGATGCGACCGCCATCGCTGACGCGCACAAGGAAACCAGGCGGCGTGCGCATGAGGCATCATGGCAGGAATTCTGCCGCAATTTTCGCCCTCATGCTGTCCTGGTTACCGAGCGATCCATTCCGTCGCCGATACATGTCTGCGCCCTTGGTGGCTTTCACAGAAAGAAACTCGTGGAGTTTCCGGCGGACCTGCTGGCCGAACAATATTCGGCCTACGTCCGGAGCGAGATGCCCGAGAGCATCCCGACCTTCGGAAAGGTTGTCGGGTTCGTCCTCAATCATGCACCCGATCGGGCCGAGGAATACGATCTCGATGGCGCTCTCAAGCGTGAGTTGTCGAGTGCCCTGATGACTGGGCAGGCGTATTTCGGAACGCCTTTGTAGGTGTCGGAATGCAATCGCGTCTGTGCGACCGCGCCCCGGGGCCATCGAAACCGGGGCTCAGGAGCGCTTCCTGTGGCGATGTGCTGAGGCCGGGGCCTGATCGGTCAGGGAAGGCTGAAACTGCACAAAAGCCGGGGGCATGTCTTTTTTTGTCGCCCCCCGTTGATAGCGTGATGAAACACAAGCTAAGGATGTTATTCGGGGGTGGACATGAAACTTGAGAAGTCTGGATTTCGCTTTTTCGCTGGTGACTTGATGAAGTTCCAGTCATGCCGTCACGCCACGGCACTGGATCTTCGGTATCATGAAGGCGAGGCCCTCGTACCGGTCAAGGACAACGAGGAAATGAAGCTCGTTCAGGACCAGGGGCATGCGCACGAGGCCAGCTTTCTGGAAGAACTGAAAAAGAAGGGGCTCGAGGTCACGGACATCGAGCGGAAGTTCGCATCGCCCGAACTGGAGCATGAAGCCACGCTGGCAGCCATGCGAGCCGGGCCGGATGTAATCACCCAGGCCTCTCTCGGTTTTGGTGGTCGCTGGGGCGGATATGCGGACTTCCTCTATCGGGTGGATAAACCATCCGACCTTGGCAACTGGTCCTACGAGGTGGCAGACACCAAGCTCAGTCGCAAGGCCAAGCCCAGCCACATTCTGCAACTTTGCCTCTACTCCGACCTTCTGGCGCAGATGCAGGGCATTCGCCCTGAGAAAGCTCACGTTGAGCTCGGGTCAGGTGAAACCCTGACGGTCCGGGTCGACGATGTTGACGCCTACGCTCAACTGACGCGCGAGCGTTTCGAGCAATTCGTTGAAGAGCGTCCGGAAACCCGATCCGAACCCGTGCCTGCTTGTGGGATGTGTCGCTGGCGAGAACACTGCCAGCAGGAATGGGAAGCCCGTGACAGCCTGGTTCAGATCGCCGGTATTACGACAAGCCAGCGTCGCAAGCTGGAGGCGGATGGCATCGAGACGGTTGCAGCCCTTGCCGCGCTTGATCGCAAGATTCCCAAGCTGGCCCCGAAGACCCAGGAGAAGCTGGTTGCCCATGCCCGTTTGCAGAAGGCGCGCCGGGAGGGTGGCCCACCCAGTTTCGAACTGCTCCCCGACGAGGCAGGCAAAGGCTTCAATCTGCTGCCTCGCCCGAACCCGGGCGACCTCTTCTACGACATCGAGGGGGACCCGTTCTACGAGGGTGGGCTTGAATACCTTCATGGCGTCTGGCTGCATCAGGACGGTGATTGGGTGTTCAAGGATTTCTGGGCGCATGACCGGGAAGAGGAGGGGCGTTCACTTGATGCGCTGATGATCTTCTTCCGGGAGCATCTGGCCGCTCACCCGGGTGCACATATCTATCATTACGCCCCCTATGAAATCACCGCTCTTCGTCGCCTGACCAAGCAACACCGGCGACACGAGGCGCTGTTCGATCAGCTCCAGCGTGACCGGGTCTTTGTCGACCTTTACAGCGTTGTTCGTGGTGCGGTCCGTGTCTCCGAGGGCGGGTACTCGATCAAGAATCTTGAAGCCTTCTACATGGACAAGCGTGACGGCGATGTCGCCACGGCGGGTGCCAGCGTCGTGGCCTATGAGAACTGGCGGGAGCTTCGAGACAGCAACCCGACCGAGGCGGAGCGAATTCTGCAGGAAATTCGTGACTATAACGAGGTGGATTGCATCTCGACCCAGCAACTTCGTGACTGGTTGATCGGCAGTGTTCGTCCGTCCGGATTGCCCTGGCCGACTCTTAACCAGAACAAGGATGAAGAAGGGCCGGACCTGGAAAAGGCCGCCGAGGAAGAAGCCGAGGATGCGAAGATGGCCCAGCGGCTTGCGCCCTTGCGGGAAAGTCTGGGTGAGGAAGCCGGACAACTGGTCATCGACCTCACTGCTTTCCATCGGCGGGAAAACAAGCCTGCCTACTGGGCGATCTTCGATCGTATGGGAAAGGACAGCGATGAGCTTGTCGACGATCTCGAATGCCTGGCAGAGCTGGAGGCAATCGGTCCGATTGAACCGCAAAAACGGGGACCCAATCGTCGTCGGTATCGCTTTCCCGCTCAGGATACCAAGATCTCGAAAAGCACCAGCCCGAGCCTCAAGCCTGCCGAGGGAATTGTGGGGCTCTCGATCAAGGAGCTCGATCTCGATACCTGCGAGGTAGAGCTCCAGTTTCCGAAAAAGGCCGGCGATCCGCCCGATACGCTCGATCTGCTTCCTGCCGGTCCTGTGAGAGCCAAAGCCTTGGTGGATGGCGTGAAGGCGGCTAGTGACATGCTGCTGGATAATGACCCGGGCATCGAGGCGTTTCGGCGCTTCCTGGTGAGACAGGCACCGACATTCCGGGATCAACGCACCAGTATTCTGGCGGGTGATGGGGACCTTCCCGAGCAGATCGCCGATGCGATTGCCGCAATGCAGGGCTCCACCCTTGCCATTCAGGGCCCTCCGGGCACAGGCAAGACCTATGTCAGTGCCCTTGCGATTGCCCGGCTTGTCGCCGCTGGAAAACGGGTGGCCATATCTTCCAACTCGCACAAGGCGATCGAGAATCTTCTCGTCGCGACTGCCGAGCGCATGAGTGTCGAGAAAGTCCCGGGGCTGCTTGCACAGAAGGTCAAGGACCAGGCCCCGGTCCCGCCACATGAACGCATCCAGCAGGTCACAAGGAATGACGACCCGGAGATTGATGTCGCTGTGGTCGTTGGCGGCACTGCGTGGCACCATGCACTCCATGAGAGCAATGCTTTCGACTATATCTTCGTTGACGAAGCCGGGCAGGTTTCCGTCGCCAATCTGATGGCAATGAGCCGCTGTGCCGAGAACATTGTGCTGGTGGGAGACCCCATGCAGCTGCCGCAGCCGGTCCAGGGATCACATCCCGGCCAGAGCGGCATGTCCTGTCTTGAATATCTTCTGGGCGAGCATCGCACGGTGCCGGAAACGAACGGTGTATTCCTGCCAACCAGCAGGCGGATGGCCGACGGCGTATGCGGTTTTATCTCCAAGGCTGTCTATGAAAGCCGGTTGGGCAATGACGATGCGGCATCCTCCCAAAGGCTCTGGGATGCCGAGGGCGATGCTTGCGCCGGCGCGCACTTTGTTGCGGTGGAACACAGCGGCAATGCGCAGGTATGCGAGCAGGAAGTCGAAGCGATCCTAATGGAAATCGAGCGTCTTGTTGGCGGAAGGTTCGTTGACCGGGACGGCTCGGAACGCATTCTCTCGCTCGCCGATATACTTGTCGTTGCGCCATATAATGCGCAGGTCAACGCACTTCGATCAGGACTGCCGGAAGGTGTTCGTGTAGGGACGGTCGACAAGTTTCAGGGTCAGGAGGCGCCGGTCTGCCTCGTTTCAATGACGACGTCCAGCGCTGCCGAATTGCCCCGAAATATCGAGTTCCTGTTTTCATTGAACCGCATCAACGTTGCTGTCTCCAGGGCAAAGGTGCTCGCCAAGGTCTTCGCAAGTCCAAGGCTTTTGGAAGTCCCGTGCACGAATGTCGAGCAGATGAAGCTCGTGAATACGCTGTGTGAGTTGAAGCGCTGGATCGAGCGCTGAGCGTTTTGGGTGCCTTATCAAGGTGCCTTGAGTGGAAACGACAGATTGAGAGGTTTCAGTGTCTGAACAATCCGGTTTTGAGCATCTCAAATCCCGCCAACGCGCGGAGCGAAATGACTATTCGTCCGATTTCGGCTTGCGCATCCATCGGGCGATCAGCTGGCTGAGACCGGCTGAGGCTGCCCTTGAAGGCGGTGATCTCGATAATGCATTTGTTTGTTACTGGATCGCGTTCAACGCAGCATATGCGGGCGACCTCGAAACCGATGAGACACCGAGCTCCCGCGATGAGTTCCGGCGGTATTTCGCGTCACTCCTGAAGGCTGACAGCAAGCAGCGGATTTATGATGCGATATGGATGAAGTTTTCGGGGCCTGTTCGCATGCTGCTGGATAATCGCTTCACCTTCGCCCCGTTCTGGACAGCCCAAAGAGATGGTGATCCCGAGGCTTGGAAGCCTGCTTTCCAGCGCGCCGGTGACGTGGTTCGAACAGCGCTGTCCAAACAGGACACCCAGCGTGTGCTCGAAATTGTCTTCGACCGGCTCTATGTGCTGCGCAACCAGGTGATGCACGGAGGTGCCACCTGGAGCGGCCAGGTCAATCGCGATCAATTGCGCGATGCCGTGGCCATTCAGGCCACCATGGTTCCCCTCTTTATCCAGCTGATGATGGACGAGCCGGCGGATGACTGGGGCATGCCCTTCTATCCTGTGATGTCCGATTGATCCCGACTACCCCGACACCGCATTGAACGAGGTTTTCTCATGCTTGAATTGACACTTTTTCTCCTCGCCATTGGCGGGATCATTTTCGGTTTGTTCGCGGTCAAGATCGTCCCGCAAAGCGAAAAATATGTGATCGAGCGTCTCGGCCGGCTCCACAAGGTGCTTGGGCCGGGCGTCAACTTCATCTTTCCGATCCTCGATTCCGTTCGCTGGAAGGGCAAGATCCTCGAACGACAGGACCCTGAATATACCCAGGATGCGATTACGGGTGACAACGTGATCCTCAAGGTGACCACCGTCGTTTTCTACCGGATCACCGAGCCTGAGAAGAGCGTGTATCGCATCCAGAATCCGGCAGACGCCGTTCGCACCACCGTCACCGGCATTGTCCGAAGCCAGGTCGGCAAGCTGGACCTCGATGCTGTGCAGTCCAACCGCGCCGAATTGAACGAAAACATCCGTCAGGCGCTTGGCGAGGTTCTTGATGGATGGGGCATCGAAGTGACCCGGACCGAAGTCATTGATGTCGAGCTCGATGCCAAGACCCAGGAAGCCATGCTCAAACAGCTCAACGCCGAGCGCGAGCGCCGTGCTGCCGTAATGGCTGCGGAGGGCGAAAAGCGTTCGATCGAGCTGGAGGCAGAAGCGAAGTTGTATGCTGCTCAGAAAGAGGCCGAGGCGCGCCGCCTCACAGCCGATGCCGAAGCCTATGCCACCGAAACAGTTGCCAAGGCGATCGCAAAGAACGGGCTGTCCGCCGCACAATACCAGGTTGCTCTCAAGCAGGTCGAGGCCCTGACCGCTCTCGGAAATGGTGAGGGGCGTCAAACGCTTGTGCTTCCGGCCAGCCTCGCGGACAGTTTTGGCGACGCATTCAAGCTCTTCAAGTCACAGGGATAGACGCATGCTGGACATTCTATTCAACCCGCTATTCTGGCTGATGCTCTCCATTGGACTGGTTGTGCTCGAGATCTTCGCTCCGGGCTACGTCTTTGTCGGCCTTGCCGGTGGCGCAAGCGTCTGCACCTTCTCGACCTTCTTCTTTGGAAACGTGCTGCGCGACACCCCTGCTGGCGAGGGGATCGTCCTCGTTCTGTTCGCCGCGTTCGCGCTCCTGCACTGGTATGGCCTGCGCAAGCTGCTCGGTGTCAGACAGGGCCAGAGCAAGAAGTTCGATCACGACATCAATGAAGGTGACGGGTGAGGTGCTTTGGTGATGGCGCAGGAGAGTACACCGGCGTCTTCAGTGCATTTAGTGCCTCTTGGCTGGTAGTGAGGGCCGATTTAGTGCCCATCCTCCTTTGTTGGAGGGCCTGAAAACTCTCTTAATCCAATCGACGTCGAATCGGGTGAGCAAGGTGTCTATCTCGTTGGCTTGCAACCTATAATTCGCTACAACGGATTCGCATTCAATCATCCAGGGGCAAGTACTGCATGCTGATCGATAATCGCGGCGACAATCGAGTAATAAATCTGCTCAGCGACGCCGTGAGCGATGCGCAACAATTCCGAGGCCTCTCTGGCTCACTTTCTGTTTTCGGCCTTGAACCGCTTTGCCGGATTGTTGGTGGAACGCCGCGCGTCAACATCGCTCTGGATGCGAGCGCGATAAAAGAAGTCGCAGCGCTCGCGGGTGATGAAGCCGAGCGCGGAGCTCGGAACCGATTGGACTTGCAATTCGTCGCGGCCAGCGCGGCATCGAAATTCTCCACGAAATTCGAAATTCGTTCCGTCAAGTCATCATCTCTGCCACGCACCAATATCTTCATGCTGACCCGTGATGCCGACGGCCTGGCGATCTATGGTGATGCAGGAATGACGGCATCGGGCCTCGGGCTGGTTCCAACGACAAGAATGTCTTTCAGCACCGCCGAGGACGACCCGGAAGTCATCTCTCAGCTATCCGCCCAGTTTGACCGCGTCTGGCAGGATGAGCACGCGACAAGCGATGCGACTGCACAATTGCGAATGGGTTTGGAGTGGTTGGGTCAAGACCAATGCCCGCAAAACATCTATGCGCACGCCCTCAGTCATCTTTTCGATAGAGACGGTGTCGATTGGACGGATGAGTCCATTATTCGACCGAGAACAGGATTTGCCGAAACAGTCGTTTGGAACATGCTCTACAAGTTCCAGCGGGACGGCGTGTTGGGTGCAATCGACAAACTAGAGCGATTTAACGGCTGCATCATTGCTGACAGTGTTGGCCTCGGTAAGACCTTCGAAGCGCTGGCCGTCATTAAGTACTTCGAGCTGCGAAATGACCGCGTTCTCGTGCTTTGCCCGAAGCGGTTGCGCGACAACTGGACGGTCTACACAGTCAACGACAAGCGAAATCTCCTGGCCGATGACAGGTTTGGGTATGATGTTCTCAATCACACCGACCTCAGCCGCTACGAGGGAAAGTCTGGTGAGATCAATCTCGCAACTTTGAACTGGGGCAATTACGACCTCATCGTCATCGACGAGTCCCATAACTTCCGCAACGACATCACCAAGAATGAGGGGATCACGCGATACCAGCGCCTCATGCAGGAGGTCATAAAGTCCGGCGTCAAAACAAAGGTGCTGATGCTGTCCGCGACACCCGTGAATAACAAAATGACCGATCTGAAGAACCAGGTCGCGTTTATCACGGAGGGCAAAGATGCGGCTTTGTCCGAACACGGGCTCGCAAGCATCGCCAACACGACGAAACGTGCTGAGGCGCAGTTCAAACGCTGGCTGAAACTGCCTGAGGAAGAGCGAACCCAGGCCTCTCTTCTCGACAGTCTTGGGACAGATTATTTCCGTCTGCTCGACCTTCTGACCATCGCCCGATCACGCCGACACATTGAGCGGTACTATGACGCTAGCGAGATCGGCGAATTCCCTGAACGCCTGCCGCCGAAGAACGTCAAATCTGACATCGATAAGACCGGCGTTTTCCCGGCGCTTCGGGAGATCAACCTCGATATCAAGCGGCTCAATCTCGCGGCGTATGCACCCCTGACATACGTGCGGATGGATAAGCAGGAGGAGTACAGCAGGAAGTACGACCAGGACGTGCGGGGAGGCAAAGGAAGGCTTCGACAGGCTGACCGCGAGCAGAGCCTCGTCCACTTGATGCGCGTCAATCTACTCAAGCGGATGGAAAGCTCGATCTCGTCTTTCGCCATGACGGTCGAGAAGCTGCATGCGGGCGTGACAGGGCTCCTGGAGAAGATTGAAAACCACTCGGCGGAAGATATCGAGGAGATGTCCATCGAGGACATTGAGGTGGATGATCCGGCTTTTGATGGCTTCCTGATCGGCAAGAAGGTGAAAGTCCTAATCCAGGACCTCGATTTGCGCCGACTAACTCAGGAGCTGGCGGAGGATGCAGTCATCCTGGAGCGCATGCTCGAAGATGCCCGCTCAGTCGGGCCAGACCGGGATGCAAAGCTCGCCGATCTCCGGCGTCTGATTGAGGACAAGGTCAAAAACCCACTCAACGCCGACAATAAGAAGATTATCGTCTTCTCCGCCTTCGCGGATACAGCAGATTACCTCTACGATCAGCTTGCCAACTGGGCGCGCAGTGACCTCGGTCTGCATAGCGCCAAGATCACGGGCGCATCTGGTTCCAAGACCACGCTGAAGGGTGTTGGGACCGATCTGAACACGCTCTTGACCCACTTCTCCCCCGTGTCGAAGAAGCGGGACAAAGTCGATCCTGACGCCACAGAAGACATCGACCTCCTTATCGCGACGGATTGTATTTCCGAGGGCCAGAACCTTCAGGACTGCGATACTCTGGTGAATTACGACATCCACTGGAACCCTGTGCGGATCGTTCAGCGTTTCGGACGCGTCGACCGGCTGGGCTCGACCAATACCGCGATCCAGCTTGTCAATTTCTGGCCGAATATGGAGCTCGATGAATACATCAAGCTGGAGGATCGCGTTTCCGGCCGGATGATGCTGCTGGATATCTCAGCGACCGGCGAGGACAATGTGATCGCCTCGGACGCTTCCGAGATGAACGATCTCGATTATCGCCGGAAACAGATCGAACAACTCCACGACAATGTGGTGGATTTGGAGGACATGGACGGAAGCGTGTCCATCACAGATATGACGCTGAACGACTTCCGAATGGACCTGTCAGGTTTCAAGCAGGAGTGTCCGGGCGTGCTGGCCAAAATGGCCTATGGCATGCGTGCGGTTGTTGGCTCGAATGGTGAGGACATGCCGCCGGGCGCGATCTTCTGCCTGCTCGATGCGGAGCAGCGGATTGACGCCACGGACACCTATGCCCTGGCTCCCTACTATCTCGTCTATGTGTCGATGTCGGGTGATGTCGTCTTCCCTCACACCCAGGCCAAGAAGACGCTGGATGTGTTCAAGAAGCTGGCTGCCAACCGATCTGAGTTGGACGCCCAGGCTATTGAACAGTTTAATGCGCGCACACGGTCCGGAAAGGACATGTCGGCCTATCGCGACCTTCTGGATAAGGCGATAGAGAGCATCGTCGGAAAGGCGGAAGAGACCGGTGTGCAGAGCCTCTTTGCTCCAGGTGGAACCGCCTTGGGCGCAGATGGTGTGCGTGGCATCGATGATTTCGAGGTGGTCGGCTTCCTGATGATTGAGGGGGTGTCGGCATGATCGAGCAGCGGCTTTCTGACTTTGCCTTTCCAGACCGGACTCGGGTGTCGCGCGCCGTGTTCAAGAAACTCTTCCTTGAAAGCGGGGCGCTGGATGCCACCGACAAGAAGGCCTTGTCAGAGGATGTCGCCCGTATCCGTTGGGAATTTGCGATCAAACCTAGAAACTCCGGCGTGCCTGCATTCGAAGATGCGGATCGCAGCTGCCTGGAAATTGCGGTACTCGCCGTCGAGCTCAGTGATCGAAAGCGCGCGGATCGGATCGCCAGATTTGTCCATCGCGCAATCCCATATCCGGTGTGGCTCGTCCTGCAAGATGAGGCTGGAATGCACGTCTCCGGCGCGGGGAAGCGGATCAATCAGGCGGATAAATCGAAATGGGTCACCGCGGATGTCCAGGCGTCCGGGTGGATCGCATTTGAGCGTCCGAGTGAGCCGCAGACGGCCTTCCTCGAAGATTGCCGGTTTGACCGCCTGCCAGCCTCTAACCTGCAGGCGGTTTACGATGGCTTCCTCATGCGTCTCATGGTGGCGGGAGCGGCGGACCGGGTCGGTGAGTATAAGCGCCCAACGTCCAAGCCGGCCTTGGAGGTGTCAGAGACGTTGAGCGAGGTTCAAACCCTGGAGCGGGAGATTGAAGCGCTCTCCGCCCAGCTGAAAAAACAAACTCAAATGGGCAAGCGCGTTGCCCTTAATACTCAAATCAAAGCACGCAGAGACAAGATCGCGGCGTTAGACGCGGCATGGACGCAAGAGGGATAGAAATGGATCAGGTCACGCTCGAAGATGGACAGTCCAAAGACGTCATTGGCGAGAATGTTGAGGCGCTTAAAGCGCTCTTCCCGGATGCGTTCACAGAAGACGGCATCGATTTCGATGTCTTGCGTCAGCTGCTCGGTGATGAGGTCGCGGACGGCGAAGAAAAATACGGCCTGACCTGGCACGGCAAGAAAAAGGCACGCCAGATCGCACTGACTCCCTCAGCTGGCACACTGCGCCCCTGTCCGGAAGAAAGCGTCGATTGGGATACGACACAGAACCTCTTCATCGAAGGCGACAATCTGGAGGTTTTGAAGCTTCTTCAGCGTAGCTATGCGGGCAAGGTGAAGATGATCTACATCGACCCGCCGTATAATACTGGGAAAGAATTCATTTATCCGGACAGATTCCAGGAAAACTTGGACACCTACCTTCGATATACGGGGCAGAAAGATGAGGGCGGGCTAAAGCTTAGCTCCAACGCAGAGGCTTCAGGCCGGTATCATACCAACTGGCTGAACATGATTTATCCCCGTTTGCGTGTGGCGAGGTCGTTACTAGCCGACAACGGCGTAATTTTCGTCTCTATCGATGACCATGAGAAGGACAATCTTAAGAAGCTTTGCGACGAGATTTTCGGGCAAGAAAATTTTCTTTCAACAATAATTGTTCAATCAAATAAACGTGGTCAAACCTACAAAGACATTGCAAAATGCCATGAATATCTTTTGGTATATTATCGTTCGGAGAATTCAGGTCTTTCAGAGCTTGAAAAGGCCGAGGGGGCACTTCCGTACAAAGACGAATTCGGCGGCTATGATCTTTGGGAGTTGAGAAACCGAAATCCAAAGTTTGGCAAGCACAATCGCCCCAATCTTCACTTCCCAATATATGTTGATGCTGACTCGGTTGATGAGTCCGGTCTCGCAAAAATAAGTCTATCCCCAAGCGAGAGGTTTTCGGTCGAGGTATTTCCGAAAAATAGTGAGGGCTCCGATAGTTGCTGGCGTTGGGGTGCACCCAAGGTGCAGGCCGATGGGATTGATGCCCATCCAATCAATTTGTTCGCAAAACAGACAAGGCAAGGCTCGTGGAACATTTACGAGAAGTCTAGGAAAGCGACTACAAAAGCCAAGAGTATTTGGGCTGACAACTCAGTGATCAGCGAGCAAGGCACCGTCGAGGCGGGCCGCCTCGACATGAGCGGGGTGCTCGATTTCCCAAAACCGTTAGAGCTCATTAGGCGGTGCATTTTTCTCGCAACATCAGACGATGACCTAATTCTAGACTTCTTTGCGGGCTCCGGAACAACAGCGCATGCCGTGATGACGCAAAACATTCAGGATGGAATGAAGCGTCGCTGGATTTCAGTGCAACTTCCTGAGCCCACCTACGAAATTAAAGAGGGCAAAAAAGTAGCGAAGACCAGCAACAAGAAGGCTTTTGAGGCGGGACTAGAATCCATCGCTGACATTGGCAAAGAACGCATCAGGCGGGCAGCCCAAAAGCTCGGCGACGAGAACCGCGAATTGGACACCGACCTAGGCTTCAAAGTCTTCAAACTCGACAGTAGCAACATCGAGGCTTGGAACCCGGATCGCGGCGATCTCGATCAAACGCTCCTGGATCACCAGGAGCACCTGGTAGAGGGGCGCGACGAGCAGGATGTCCTCTACGAGCTGCTCCTAAAGCGCGGCGTTGACCTGACCGTGCCGATTGAAGAGCGCGATGCCAGCGGAAAAACGATCTACAGCATCGGCTATGGCGTCCTCTTTGCCTGCCTAGTAGACAAGATCGCCAAGACGGACATTGAGGGCGTGGCTCAAAGCATCATCGATTGGCATCGCGAACTCGCACCGGACACAGATACGCAGGTCGTCTTCCGCGACAGCGCGTTCGAAGACGACATCGCAAAATCGAATATGACCGCCATTCTGGAACAGAACGGCATTTCGCATGTGCGCAGCCTCTAGGTGATCCCGATGAAGCTGCATTTCGAAGACGATCTCGACTACCAGAAATCCGCCATTGACGCGGTCGTTGATCTGTTCGCCGGGCAGGAAGTGAACCGCACCGAGTTCACCGTGACCCAAAGATCAACCGAGAGCGACCAAGGCACGCTTGGCCTGGTTGAAAGCCAGCTGGGTATCGGCAACCGGCTCATGCTCCAGGATGAGGAGTTGCTGGAGAATTTGAAGGCGGTACAGCTCCGAAATGGTTTGCGCCTATCGGAGAGCCTGACGAGTGGTGACTTCACCGTTGAAATGGAGACCGGGACAGGAAAAACCTATGTCTATCTCCGGTCCATTTTCGAGCTGAACAAGAATTACGGCTTTTCGAAATTCGTCATCGTCGTGCCATCGGTCGCGATCAAGGAGGGGGTCTACAAAACGCTCCAGATCACTCGGGATCACTTCGAGAACCTCTATCCGATGGCGAAGGGGTATGAGTATTTCTTGTACGATTCCTCCAAGCCTGGCGCGGTGCGGAATTTCGCGACGAGTTCGAACATCCAGGTGATGATCACGACCGTCGGCGCGATCAACAAGAAAGACGTCAACAATCTCTACAAAGAGAACGAGAAGACGGGCGGGGAGAAGCCCATCGACCTCGTAAAGGCGACACATCCGATCATCATCGTGGACGAACCCCAGAGCGTGGACGGTGGCCTAAAAGGCGCCGGAAAAACCGCGCTCCAGGCGATGAACCCGCTGTGCACGCTGCGCTATTCAGCGACGCATGTCGACAAACACCACATGGTCTACCGCCTCGATGCCGTGGATGCTTATGAGCGCGGCCTGGTGAAGCAGATCGAGGTCGCCTCTCTGGAGATCGAGGGCGGGCATAACAAACCCTATGTGAAGCTGATCTCAACCCATAATCGGCAAGGTTCCATCTCGGCCAAAGTTGAGGTGGACAAGCGGCGGCTGGGCAAAGTTGATCGGGTTGTGGTGCCTGTCGATGACGGTGACGACCTGGAGCAAGTTACCGGCCGCGACATCTATCGCGATATGCAGATCGGAACGATCACGGTTGGCCCAGAGCAATCGCTCCAACTGCGAGGGCCGCAGGTGGACATCACCTTGAAGCCAGGCATGTCGCATGGCGGTGTCGATGGTGACGCCCAAAAGCGTCTGATGATCCAGCGCACGATCCGTGAGCATCTGGAGAAGGAAAAGCGATTCCAGGAGCTCAAGCGACCGATCAAAGTGCTCAGCCTCTTCTTCATCGACAGCGTCGAGTTCTATCGGGCTCACGACGAGGACGGTAATCCGGCGCCTGGCAAATATGCCAAGATGTTCGAGGAGGAATACCTCAAGCTGGCCAGGAGCGCTGAGTTCAACACGCTCTTCTCGTCCGTCGATCCGTCAGAGACCGTCAGCGAAATCCATGAGGGTTATTTCTCTATCGACAAGAAGGGCGGTTGGACGGAAACGGCCGAGAACAATCAAACCAACCGCGACAACGCCGAGCGCGCTTACAACCTCATCATGAAAGACAAGGAGAAGCTGCTGAGCTTTGAAACCAAGCTTCGCTTCATTTTCTCCCACTCCGCGCTTCGGGAAGGCTGGGACAACCCCAATGTCTTCCAGATTTGCACGCTTCGCGACATGAATACCGAGCGTCAGCGGCGCCAGACCATTGGCCGAGGTTTGCGTCTGGCGGTCGTGTCAGACGGCGCAAACAAAGGGCATCGCGTCCGCGGGAATGAGGTCAACACGCTGACCGTCGTCGCGACGGAGAGCTATGAGGACTTCGCCCGGAACCTTCAGACCGAGATCGAGCAGGATACGGGTATCCGTTTTGGCGTGGTCGAGACGCATTCATTCGCCAGCATCATCTACGAGACCGAAGACGGTAAAACGGAGATGTTGGGCGAAAAAACGTCCGAAGCGATGCTCGAACATCTCAAGGATAAGGGATATGTCGACGCGAAGGGGCGTGTGCAAGATGAGCTCCGGCAGGCGATCAAGGATGGCTCCCTGGAGCTGCCGGAGACGCTGGAAGTCCACCGCGATCCGATCACGGCCGTCCTCCGCAAACTCGCCGGCAAGCTGGATATCAAGAACGCGGATGAGCGCTGTGTGATCCCAACGCGCCAGGCGGTTTTGGAGAGCGAGGCGTTCAAGGAACTGTGGGAGCGCATCAAATTCAAAACGACCTACCGGGTCGATTTCGACAATGACAAGCTGATCACGGACGCGGCGAAAGCGGTGGAAGACAGCCCACCGATCACAAAAACCCGCGCTCGTTTCCGCAAGGCTGACATTGCTATTGGCAAGGGCGGTGTCGACGGAATCGAGAGCTCGAACTCGGGCTACACGACCATCAACGAGAACGACATTGAGCTTCCGGACATCATCACCGACCTCCAGGACAAAACCCAGCTCACCCGGGCGAGCATCGTCAAAATTCTGATCGGCAGCCGCCGCCTGGAAGACTTCAAACGCAACCCCCAGCAATTCATTGATCAGGCCGCCTCAGCTATACTGCAGACCAAACGCAAGGCTCTGGTGGATGGGGTGAAATACCAGCGGGTCGGCGATGGCCACTACTACGCCCAGGAGCTCTTCGAGATGGAGGAGCTGACAGGGTATATTAAGAACACCATTAAAGCTGAGAAGTCGGTCTACCAAGCAGTCGTCTACGACTCCGCCGGGGTCGAAAAGGGCTTCGTCAAGGACCTGGAGGGAAATGATGCCGTGAAGGTCTACGCCAAACTCCCCGGCTGGTTCAAAATCAACACACCGCTCGGCAGCTATAACCCTGACTGGGCGGTACTCGTCGAAGATGGCGGCACGGAACGCCTCTACTTTGTAGTGGAGACGAAAAGTACGACCGCCGAACTCGAACTACGCGGAGCGGAGTACGGCAAGATCAAGTGCGGCGAGAAACACTTCAAATCCATCGCCGTCCGCGAGCAACCAGCAGAATACATCGCCGCTACGTCGGTCGATGACCTCATGCGTCATGTTGGGGATTGAGTGCACTTAATTGCAGGCTGAGGAGGGTGGTGCGCAGGCTCTGTTTAGCATTGGTTGGTTGCACCGGCCTTGGGAGCGGCAAAAAATGAGTGAAACACAATTGGCACAGTTTGCTCTTGTTGTGGGTGAGCCTTGGATTTCAAAAATACTCGACGGTTCCAAGTCCTGGGAAATGAGGTCTCGGGGCACTGAGAAAAGGGGCTGGATAGGACTAATTAGAAAGGGGAGCGGCTTGATTGTCGGTCTCGCACATTTAGACGGGGTTGGCCCTCCCCTAACTCCCAGTGGGATGATTGAAGCATTCGAGAAGCATCGAATTCCAGAGCACTTGGTCAAATCTGGCGTGGTCGGTAAGTGGAATACGCCTTGGATGCTGTCATCGGCAAAGAAACTGCCTGTCCCTGTCGTTTACAAACACAAGTCGGGAGCAGTCACTTGGGTGAAGCTCGAACCACATGTTCGAGATGAGCTTTCGAAGCAATTGCCTTCAGTCGGCGAGCGAGTTCATGCTGCCGCTAACAAGAAAGTACGCGAAGCAAGGATCTCCTCTTTGCAAGCGCTAACACGGGCAGAGGACTTATCTAGACCGCGCCTCCACAGTCACGCGGCAGGGAAGTGGGTGAAGTCTCCCGCAATAGTTAAAGAAGCGGCGCTTTACGACAGTGAACTTGTTGCGACATTGGGCGAGATTGTTTTCGAAGCCGATCAAAGAGTTCCGGATTTTTTGCCGGTCACGGCGTTCTCGGATCGATTGCTGAAAGTCTTAAATAGGGGGCAATGCCTACTGCGCTTGGCAGATGGCTCCACTATCAAACTCGTTCTCCACGAAGACAAAATGAGATTGGTCGACGGCTCGTGGTGGGCGCGGATAGTTCCGCGACGCATAATTGAGCGTGAGATAAAACGTTTAAGGCACTCTGGATGCAGAGGGGTTCTTCTTAAAACAAATAGCTCCGGTGAACTGCTTTTGGCGCCAGGGCGGCATTTTGTCTAGCCTGCTAAAGTTGATTTGGTAACGGAAGTGGGCGGGGAAATCACTGATGACATTCATTTTGATTCCCACAGGTGTTGTGTGATGACTCGGGATGCTTGGAGCGACGAGGAAAATGATACTGTCGTGGCAGACTATTTCTCGATGTTGGCAGATGATCTCGCCGGACGTCAGTATGTTAAAGCCTCACACAACCGACGGCTGCAACCACTAATCAATCGGTCGCGTGGATCGATCGATTACAAGTATCAAAACATTAGTGCTGTCCTGCAGGCTGCGGGTGAAGCCTGGATTTCGGGATACAAACCTGCCTTTAATTACCAGATGTCTCTAGAAGACGCGGTGAAGCGGTGGCTGTCGCGAAATCCAGATTGGCTGCAACGGCTTCCAGCTTGGTATGCCGGGGCTGCCGCTGGGTTGATGATCCGAGAAGAGCCGGCCTGTTTAGCGCTGCAGTATGAAGCTGCACCGGACCAATCGCACGATTTGCCGAAAGAGATAATGGCGCAGGTCGACGCAATCGCGCGCAAATTTGATGTCGCCGCGCGCGATGAACGAAACCGCCGCCTTGGTATTGCAGGCGAGGAACACGTGTTGCGGCTTGAGAGGACTCTTTTACGTCAAGCTGGCCGCGATGATTTGGCGCGCAAGGTGCGTTGGGTGTCGCGTGAGGATGGTGATGGCGCCGGCTATGATATTGCCAGTTTTGACCAATACGGCACGTCGCGACTAATTGAGGTTAAGACGACTAACGGCTGGGCGCGAACACCATTTCATATCTCTTGCAATGAGCTGAATGTCGCCGAAGCTTGTCGGTCCGAATGGAAACTGGTGCGGGTTTGGAATTTTTCTCGCGCGCCTAGGGCCTTCGAAATGCATCCGCCGTTAGATGCAAATGTCGTGCTTTCACCCACGAATTTTCGGGCGAGTTTTCGTTAGGATCTTTGGTCGAAACTTCTTCTGCTCGAGTGCATTTTAAGCGCGACCGTAGATTCCGGCAGAAAGGTTTCCTTTGGGACTTGGTCCAGATTTCTATCGGTGGCTTCCGGTCGCGCAAGCGCGACAATTGGGCAAAAAAGCAGTGTGATTATTCAGGCCTCTGGACGCTCAGTTCTAATGCTGTCCACACTCTAGCTCCCCCGTTTTGTCCAGAACGCAGCAGTTTTCGCGACACAGCCATCAGGCATCTTTCGCTGACCCGAGATTTTGTATCCAAGGCTGATCATAAGGTTGCCAACCAAATACCCAGCTGATTGTGTGGCCTGGTTTTGTGCTCGATAGTCCACACCGAGAGCCGCATTCAGTTCACCATCTACGCCAGCGAGAGCGGGTAGCCCTTTTTCGGTAGCCTCAAGGCACATTTTCTTGCCTGTAGGTGACGTAATTATATCGATCATCTTGAGGGCCATGGGTGAATTAAGACGCATGCCGCCGTCTTCTGAGTATGGCAGGCCCAGAGACTCGATGACTGTTACTAGATAAGCCGCCTCCGGCGAACTGTTAGAACGAGCGTTTATCCAAAGATTTTCCCGTTCTTTGGCAGTCATGGCTTCCAGCATCTCGACCGTTAGTTTTCCGGGCAGTTTGTCGGTCATAAAGGGCTCCGCAGCGTCCGGCTGTGTTGTTGCAGCTTCTAACGCTCTAAACGCATTATCGACTATTTCAAGTTGTTGTAATGCCGCTCTTTACAGGATTTGATTGCCTCTATCGACCTCAGTGCAAGTGATATCGTTTAAGGTCTGAATGTTTGTGTATGAAAATGACTGGTCTCTGAGCGGTCTGCCGAGCAATTTTACAGACCATATGCTTGTTCCAGGGCAATCTTCGATAATGTACACAAACTTCGGGTCTCTGGGTTGCGGCCGCTTTTTAGGGCACCGCGGGTGAAGTGATGAACATCAACAGCCAAACCCGCATTTGGACTGCCAGTCCACCCAGAAAGTGAATAAAGCAAATCAACCACTTGAAGTTTTTGCGGCTTGTTGTAATCGTCGCGATATTCGAGTTTTCAACGCACAGTAATCTATCATGATTTTGGCGCTCAACTGAGCGTTTGCGGGTGTTTGGGGGGCAAATGAACAACGGCAACGAGACCCTCAACGGGATGGGGCGCTTCCTCGAGGCGCGGTTCGAATGGCTGTTGGCGCAATTTGTGGCGGAGGGGTCGTCATTTGCTGCCGGGATAGCAATGATCCTGATCTTGGCTGCCGTCCTCATCGTGGTGTGGCAACTGATTTTCGGTGTTGTGCCAACCTGGGTGGCGCTGACGCTTCGGTGCACCGCTATCCGGCAGGCCTTGAAGGGAGCAGATACCCCGGAAGACCATCGCGAGCTATTCGCGAAGGCCTATGCAGACACGATTGACCCTGCACTATCGGGTCAGGCTCCAACAAAGTTTGGTCAACGTATCGGTCAAGTCTTGCGTTGGACACATGTCGAACATTCGCTGCGACAGGCGTGGTCTGAACTAAAGGAGACATTTGTCGACGAGAGTGAGCCGGGCGTGATCAAAAACACGGCTCGGCCGCATGGATACATTCTGCGCGCGGTCGCAAATCCCGCTCGGCTCGGCTGGCTGTCCGGATTTTTTGTCAGTCTTGGCCTGTTCTTCACTTTCGTCGGTATCATCGCTGTCCTTGGTGTATCGGCGAGCGCGATTGACACAACTGCCAATACACCAGATTCCGAAAGTGATTTCGGGGCCATGCAGGGCGCGATCATTCAAATCGTATCGGGGGCTTCTTCCAAGTTTTATGCGTCCGTCGGCGGCATCATGGCCGCCATAATCCTGAAGTTTTCTTCGAGCGTTTTTTCGGCGTTGATCAAACAACGTGCTGAGCGCCTCGCTGACCTGCTGGAAAGCGGATTAGCCTTCATTCCGGAACAAAGACTGATTCAGCTTCAACTCGAGCAGCTGACGGAGCAGACGGTACAGCTGAAAAAGTTCAATACCGACCTCGCGGTGTCGATTGGCGATCGATTTGACCAGGCGATGGCACCTGTCACTGCCAGCCTCGGAGAAATCAAGGAGTCATTCGAAGAGCAAAGCCAACGGACGATGCAGGTCCTCGGCGAAGGGGTTGGCGACGCCATCAACAATATTGCCGGCGGCGAGATCCGCGCCTTGGGTAACGTCCTTGCGGAACTGAAGGGCGAGCTGTCAGGAATGTCCTCGAAGCTTTCCGAGGGAAGCGACATAGCGGCAAATCAGCTCAAAGATGCTGCGACGCAGCTTCGAAGCGTGAGCGAGGGTTTCCAGGAAAAGTTCAACGGATTTGCGGAGCAGCTCAATACGTTCTCCACCGCGCAGTCTGAACGAATGACCGAAGCTCTTGATCAACTCGCAGCAGCGAGCACGGATGCGTCCAAGCAAATCAACGATGGCGTCGAAGCAAGCGTAGGCAAGGTCGCCGGCAGCCTTGAGGGTGGTGCAGAAAAATTGAACGCCGCTGCGGAACAAAACGCCGCGATCATGGGCGAAATGAGCGGCAGACTTGAAAGCCTCACCGCCGAGATCGGCGTCAGCGCCAGAAAACAAATGGATGAGGCGCTCGGTGCCGCCGCCGAGGAAAGCCGAGAAGCGGCGAAGCGGGCCTCCACGCTCATGACTGAAGCGTACGAAGAGGCTTCGGAAAACTGGATTGAGGCGCTTTCGGAGAGCCTCGGTCGACTGGAGGCCCTGAAGGCTGGTTTCGACAAGGCCGTTTCGGCAGTGCGCACTCACTCGGATGCGATTTCCAAGGCCGCTGACGGGACGGCGACGTCCGCCAATGCTCTTGTGAGTTCCGCCCGTAGCCTGGAGGGGGTAGCCGGTCCCATTGCCGATGCAACATCGAAGTTGCATGGCGCTTCAAGCAGCGTGGAACGGGCGGTTTCCGAGCTTACCAGCCAGGCGAAATCATCAAGTGAGCTGATCGAGACCGTAGCCGAGGAGATGAATGAAACTTCGCAGGCAGCAACGGAGGCCTGGCAGGCTTATCAAGATCGTTTTGATGGTGTTGATGACGACCTCGAAAAAGTTCTGAATCAGATTTCTGCCGCTCTTGACCAGAACGCGGCACGCTTGACCGAGTATGTCACGCAGGTCGATGGGCAACTCGCGAAGGCGGTGACCAATCTATCCGGGGTGGTCCAGCCTCTTACGACACTTGCTGACGAGCTGGAGGCAGCTATTGGCAAGATTCAGTCGCAGTCGGTGGGCGATTGATCATGTCGGGATGGGACGAAGAAGAAGACGAAGAAAGCAGCTTCATCTCGATGACCGACATGATGGTCGGTCTGCTTCTGATCTTTATCATTTTGACGACCTATTTCGCTTTGCAAGCGCGAAACGTAATTGAGGCAGCGGATAAAGTAAGCAAGGTCGAGCAAGCTGCCGTTGTAGCCCGGGGCATACTGTTCAACCGCATTCAACAGGAACTCGAAGATGAGCGAGTTCAGTTCGATGCGGCGACAGGAACGATCCGATTCTCAGATGACGTTTTGCGGTTTTCTACAGGATCCGATGAGATCCCGCCGGCGTCATTTGACATCCTCGGACGCCTCGCAGACGCAATGGCATCGAGCGTCCCCTGCCTCGCACATGTCGACGAAATTGGCTGGCGCAACAGTGAACCGCCGGACTGTTCCTGGTTGGCTGAAACGTTCGAAAGTGACACCGAGCGCGCCACGATGGTCACCAATTTTGGACGCCACCTCGGGGAACTCACGGACTTTCGGCCGGAGTTGGGTGGTGATGAAGATCCCTCAATCTGGATTGATGCCGTGCATATTGAAGGGCACACGGACTGTGAGCCGTTCGGACGTCGCGAGCCTGATTTCGGTAACTGGCAACTCGGTGCCAGCCGCGCAAGCCGGACTCTGTTGTACTTGCTCAACCATAATGAATTGCTTGGGCATGTGTTTTCCAAGAATCCAGATGATCGCTCCCAAGCGATCGGAGCCCAGCGGGTCTTTGGTGTTGCATCCTACGCCGACCGGCGGCCGGCTCATTCCATTGGATCCGACGTTTACCCGGAGGACCCGAGGCGCTACGCCGACTGGCGAGAGCAATGCGCCCTTCAAGACGATGCACAGCTGGAGCTCAACCGCCGTATCGATATTCGTATCGTTATGGGGTGGACCGCGAGTGTAGATTGATGGGGGTGCGCGATTTCATCAGGAACGCGCGTAAGGCCAGAGCTGGTGGCAATATTCTACCCGATGTGGCGATGCGTGAAGCCGTGCGTGGGCTTGAACAGGCTATTGGCCAAGCAGGAAGCGAATCGCTAGAGCAACCGGACGAATTTGTATCGCGCATATCGAGCGCTTGGCGTGACCAGGGCGTCTCAATAGAATTTTCCAACCGGGATCTCCGGGGCATTGCCTACCATCTACATCATCGTGGAGAGAGGAACACCTTTTCGCTCGCGGACGATGCCGATTTGGTCAAACACTATCTGGATCTTGTTTCGGCCAAGCAATCGGTTTTACTGACCAGCCGTCTCACATGGCTTTTTCTGAGCTTCTTTGGCGATAACGCGGAGATTGATGCGCGTCTCGGGCAGATTCTTTCCGAGACAGCCGCGGGCCCGGCAGCACCTGAACAAACGAAACGACTGTTTGACGCCGGACTACTTGACGCGCGGTCCGGGCCGTCTCGGTTATCTCGGCTCATTGATGACAGCCGAGATGTTGAGGCTGTGCTTGAGGAGTTGATGTTCGATGCAAGTCTTGCGAATAGCGGATTTGAGGCGGCTGCGTTCAAGGAATTATGTACCGACACCGCTTCGCGATCTTCAGACCCCGCAGAGCTGACAAACCGTGTTCTCACGTGGGCGCGCGACGCCCTCGTGCCAGGCGAGATGCGTTTTCCTGAGCTGGCTGGCGTAACGGCTGATGCATTATTGCTGCCTTGGGATAATGCCAATGTGAACCCAAGCAAATTGACGGAAGCGTCGATAAAGCAATTCCTCATATCAGCCTTGGGGGACCCACGCTTCAGCACTTCATCTGCGCGTTGGAGCACCGTAAGCGAAGACGCAAAAATCGTACTGAAGCGCTGGATGAACAGAGCGGCGGTGACGCAGTTCTTCGACATTGTTGATGCCACCATGGACACTCCGGATTCCAAGCGCATGTGGCGATACCGGCGAGCGTTCTGGACATGCTATTTGAACGAGATTGAGGACGCTTGGGTTGTTTTTGGAACGACAGGCGCCTCCATGGCACGGCGTGCTGCTCATCAAGCGGAAGACAAGTCGCTATTGCAGTTTGGGACTTTCAACACCAGCGGTGCCGGATCTACCCACGCCGTCCTGATTTTGACGATCGGGCAACTCACGATCGCAGAGTGGAGCCACAATGGAAAATGCCGGATATGGTTGAGTTCCGGCGGCGCAGTTTCACCTTACCAGAGGTTCTATTCTGTCCTCTCTCTGCGCCACGCTGATTGGGAAACGAGCCACACGCAGAATGAGCGTTATGGCTGGCAACGGAAGATCGCTGATAAAATCAGTTACGAGACCGGCATCAAAAAATCTCAAAACCAATACCGGGTGTGAAATGCAATTAACCTACACCGTCAGTAAAACCGGCGTCATTCTTCGCCACAAGCCCGGCCTCCTGAGTAAAGAGAGAAAATTTGAGGATTGGTTTGGCAGCGCTGCCGGCGACCAGTCGTTTGCCCTCTCGAAGCTCCAGTCGTTCGTCGAGGACAGGCCAGCCGACGCCTCGATCGAAGGACTTGGAGTCAAGTTGTCGCACGCTCTCGTCTCGCAGCTGGACGAGCCTACAGCTCTGGCCTTGGGGTTGCCGTCCTCGACCCGGTTAGCGCTTCGCCTTCGCGCAAAGGACCAGATCAAGTCGCGGGATTTCAGGGTCCAAACCGCATGGGTCACTGCCGGAGGCCAACCCGTCCGAGCGGCCGTGGATGGTGCTTTCATTTCAAATGGTGGAAAGCGGTACAGATTACCGGCTCCGCTATTTGACCTCCTTGCAGCGGCCTCGGCATTGGCCGAGGAGGTCGGCGAGGAGGAAAGGCTGGCGGCGTATGGAAGGCTCGTGGAGCTGTATCGTACGCGTATCGCGCCTGACGACGTCGATATCGACAGCTATCTGGATGAGGTGACGGTGTATCACGCGGCGGCCTTCTCATTGCAGCTTGGTGTCCACGATCAAGCCTTCAATTTTGATCCGGTTCTCTTTGCGCGAGACGTGGCCTCGGCGGCAGAAGACGGTGAAACCGTCGACGAAGAAGCTGATGCCCTTCTGCCACCTGCCCACCAGGAACTTTTTGCGAAGAAGTGGTTTCGCTATTATCGGGAGGCACGATCCACATATCCGCTGAAAGACGGGTCGCTAATCGTTCTGGATCCGCAGCTGGCGAACGCCATGACAGCTGTGAGGAAGCTTCAGGACGCTGACGAGGCGACGCGGCGAGATTTCATTACCTCCCCAACAAGAGTTCTTTCGAGCATTCTTGGCGAAGACGCGGAAGGTGTTGTTGAGCGGCTCTTTATCGAAACAGATCAATTTTCCGAGCGCGTCACTGGCGTTGATGTTTGGCGTGCACCGGTCTTGCCTTGGGTTAAACCAACACCGAACTCCTGGATGCCGGAATCGTTTGGAATTCGAATTGGTGGAACTTATGTGACCCTGTCTCCCGAGGGCGCGATCGATGCGCAGAAAGCCATCGCGTCCGCTCAGGCTGACGGTCTGCCCAGCGTCCAAATTCGAGATGCAAATGGTGCAAAGGTCACCGTCCCCGTAACAGCTGGAGCGGTCGAGGCGGTTGCAGATATCGCAGACCTTGCTCGCGTGATCGTGGACAGCGAGGACAATCAGGCCGACGCCTCGAAAAGCCAAATAGATGAGCCCCCGGTACAACTCCAGGAAAAACGCTTTCTAACGGTTCATGAAAATCATGAGACTGTCGAATATGCAGCCCTTGTGGAGCTTCTGGACGAGGGTACGAGTCCGCCGTCGCCTCCAAACTTGAGCTCGATGACCTCGACGTTGAAGCCTCACCAGAAAGAAGGTGTAGGCTGGATGTGGTCAGCACTCCATGTCAGTCTTCCGGGTGTGTTGCTTGCTGACGATATGGGGCTCGGAAAAACGTTACAGGTGTTGGCCTTGATGCTCGCAGCATCAAGGCAACACAGAGAGCCATCGCTAATCGTGGCACCTACGGGATTGTTGGCGAATTGGCGTCGAGAGATATCTCTACATTTTGCCGATGACGCTTTTCCTGACGTTGTCGAGGCTTTTGGCCCAGGGCTGCGCGCATTGAAAAAATCCGGCGCGGCAGGGCATGATACCGCGACCGGTCAGGACCTGCTGGACAGCCAGCTCTGGTCCGACGCAGACATCGTCCTGACAACATACGAAACCATGCGCGACTATCACTTCAGTTTTGCCAAGACGAAGTTCGGTGTGATTGCATTCGATGAAATCCAGAAACTGAAGAACCCCGCAAGCCAGGTCTCTCGCGCGGCGCGATCGTTGAACAGTCGTCTCTCCATCGGGATGACCGGAACTCCGGTCGAAAACAAACTACAAGATTTGTGGTCCATCACCGATGTGTTGTGGCCGGGAAAGCTCGGCTCAAGCCGTGAATTTGAAACCACCTATCCAGGGCACGACGCGGAGAAACTCGAGGAATTGCGAGCCCGTCTGTTCGATCCTCGCGAAAACGGCGTTCAGTTTGCGATGCGGCGAATGAAGGCTGACCAGTTGGAGGGGCTTCCTCAGAAAATCGAACACGCCCGCGAAGTGCTCATGCCTGGGCTGCAGGCTGAGGAGTATCAGCGGTCAGTGGTGAGAGCGCGTGCCATGAAAGATGGAGCGAGCCCGTCGGACAGCATGCTGCGAATACTGCATGAGTTGAGAATGATCTCTCTCCATCCGGTCAAGCCGAATCCGGAGCAGGCAGACCTCGCTACGTACGCGGCTCAAAGTGCCCGATTGAACGAGACCTTCGAGATCCTCGAGAGGATTCAGGCAAAAGGAGAGAAAGCGCTCATTTTTCTTGAAAACCTTGAAATGCAGAGCTTTCTCGCAAGCGCGATACAAAAGCACTTCCAGCTCAAGGAGCGCCCGTTTCGGATCCATGGCGGCGTCAATGGCAGGGATCGGCAGAGTTATGTGAATGCCTTCCAGAGCCGTCCTGATGGCTTTGATGTGATGATCCTTTCACCGAAAGCGGGCGGAGTCGGTCTGACGCTGACTGCTGCAAACCATGTGATTCATCTGACACGTTGGTGGAATCCGGCCGTTGAGGACCAGAGCACAGACCGCGTGTTCCGGATCGGCCAGGAAAAAGACGTACACGTTTACTATCCGATGGCGGTTCATCCATCGTCCGCAATCAGGCCGAGCAGTTTTGATTTGCGCCTGCACGCTTTGTTGCAGAGAAAAAGAGCGCTTTCGTCTCAGATGCTTGCGCCCTCTGAAAACGCCGCGTCCGACGCAGCCGAACTTTTCGGAGGCATCGTCGAAGGGGCGCCAATCGAGGAAGTAAGGACCGGGGGCCTCGAAACACCCATCGATGAAGAAGCGCGATCAAACGGGGCTGGAGATGAAGTCGAGCAGCAGCCGTCGGCGAACGAGCGAGATCCCGGCTCGCATGCCTCACCAGCAATCGGATCGGCAGACGTTGATGAACCGTCGCGAGACTATGTTCCGGTGCAAGGGTATTACGAGGTGGCCGAGGGGGAGCACCCGGACCTCAAAAAGGCATTTGCATCGGTTGACGGGCAAGCAATCAAGTCGATCCTCATAGAAGATCCATACGCGCTCAACACAGACGTAAACCGCAGATGTACAAGCGAGTTCATCCTCGAGCTTTCGAAAAACTTTGGCCCCCCCAAGCGGGTGGACTTGGTGTTCGCGCCCCCTCGCGCAGTGGGTGGAAGCGATGTCGATACTGAGATGGACGCCCATCACAAGTTCAAGTCGCTGCTCACGGTTATGCATAGCCGCGCCAAGATATCTCTACCGCAAATCGGTTGGAGGACCCGCAGGCGAACCCAAGACATGGATTTCCATGATCGGTTCGTTCACTTCCAGGTCCTGGAGGGCTCCGAGCACACTCAACTCACCTACATGCTCTCCGGTGGGGTGGATCGCCTGATGCGACCCAATTTCCGGGTCAGGGTAATACTGATCCCAAGTGCGGCAGGTGCGGCGCTTGCAGCATAGGCGCGTCGCGTCATGTTCCGGACCAGAAAAAGGTCGACCAGTTTATTGACGCGCCTAGCGAACGGTCTTGGGGAAAGGACGAGCGTTGATGTGCCCGGGCAGAATTTGACGGGATGATGCACATACTGAAATATCTGCTCGGCGACATGGAAGGATGAATTCGTCTGTATTGGAGCCAGCATTGCAGATTGATGATGATCTGCACGAATTTTGGCCTGAACCCGGATGCTCAGGGAGCTGGAGAGTTCGACCAGCGCCTTATCCAACAACTAGTAGTCTGGATGTTCCAAAAGCGCGGTACCTGGTTCTCACCAAATGAGTCGGCTGTGAACTCTATGACCCGCTTAAATCGGTCGAGGTTCCAACCTCGAATTCGGAGCTTGTGCGCTCGTCGCGTTTGTTCTCCTTGGCTTGTGGCGCCCGATTGAAAACGACCTTTATGGTCGACTTCAAAACCCCGAAAAAAGAAACGCAAAGCGCTATCACTATGCCCACGATGTACGTATCAATTATCGACCTGAAGGCGACGACCAGCCAAGTGTAGAGGTGGTTGTCCGTATTGATCGAAGCATGTTCCGACCAGGACTGGTTCATTACCTCACGCCTGTCAGAGACCCCGCTCGCGACCTGATCCGCCAGGAATGCCAATTTCGCGACTATGACGGGTTCCCCGCTTGCGACGCGTACAGGTTCTACCTCGAAGAACCAGGTCGGCTTCATCGTTATTAGTGTGAGACAGGCAAGCGGTACGAAGAACACTAGGATGAGTGTTCTTGGGACCAGTTTGAATGGCTTAAAATACGCAGTCCAATATCGCACTATCCGCTTCACTTTTCCGGGCCACCGATAGGGGTCGATGCCTGGAATGCTGGGGTTGCCAGCTTCAGTGAACGCTTGGCGTATTTCGCCGAACTGCGGACGTCCAAGCCAGACCGATAGCAAAATCACCAAAGCCAAAGCCGCCCACCGGGCGGCACGCGCGGCGGACTCAGTCAAAACCCATGGCAGATAGGTCTCGATCCATTGTCCCACCTGCAAATGGAGGTCTTGGAATAACTCGATTACTTCCGGCATGCTCCCCCCAGAGTATAGCCAACCGTTCACATGCGGATTTGCTCTGTCCCGCTTTCATCCCCAACAGAGTCGAGGGGGAGAAAAGCCGACAAGCGTTCAAGCCGGCCACTACCACCCCAATCTGACACGAACCTTGTTGCTGCGCGGATCTCCGCTCAAACCCTCTGCCGGTTTGCTACCATGTCAGATGAGACTATTGAAAGCCATTGAGGGCCTTGACTTGTTTCAAGGGAGTGACTTGCGTCCAATTCCGGATCGCCTGTGGCTGGGGGCGTGGCATGTCGAGATAGCTATCGGAAGCTGCCATTCCTGCAGAATTGTCAGGTTCACCCGACATTTGGCGCATAATAGGCAGTATGCGAAGCCCGGTCGTTGGCTGCAGGGCTCGGTTGGCGCCGGTGATTGACTTCATGCGCCTTGCCGTGACGGTTGAGGTGCTGTTTCCATCCTGTTCCGGCGACATCGAGAACAATCCGTGAAAATTGTGCAGCTGAAGGAAAGTCCCCGAGACGAACCGGGACAGAGACATTTTCCCTCGCGCTTAAGCCCAATTGTCTCCAGCTGTTTCCGCCCACAACCCACTGACCTATGAAAACAACACGCTGCCCTTTATGCAGAGCGCCGGCGCGCCCTGACCCGGCTCAGGCCCGGGCAAAACCGGGCCCGGACGCGTCATTTATGCATTCGCCCGAGCAGCCTCTAGTTGCCATCGGCCTCCTCAGGGTCACGGTAGGTCATCAAGATTGCCATCAATAAGATGACATTTTCCCGCAACTCACCGGGCTCAGCGGGGACGAAAATTTCCGTCCGCATCAACCCGGTTTCAATGGCGCCGACGACAACATCATCGTGCCAGACCGTGTAACCCGAATGGGTTTCGGTGAGGATATGCCCGGCGTTCACGTCGCCCATGGAAAATCTAAGTACGGTGTCGCCGAACTGATACTCACCGGCTCGCTCGGTGCGACCGAAAAAGCGGCTAGATTTGAGTGCCATTTCAAATGAGCGGTCTATCGGTTGCTCATTTTGGGTAAAGTCACATCCGTAGACGATGTCGTCGCGGTCCCAGCCGATCCACCCCATTGTGCGGCGCGTTTCCTGGGCAATGCAGACGATGGTCAGCGGGTTGTCTTCATAGGTTCCAGTCTCCACACGGAGCTCAACGCGCGCCGTATTGCGACGCCTGCCGAAGAAACCGATAGACACGAAGCGGTTGCCGAGGAAACCGGAGTGCTCGCCGAGCTCCCAAGAGCGAAAGCGCCGGCGGAAATTCACCTGTTCGCCTCGCTCGCTAATAGGCGCCAGCTCTGCTGCGGCCTCCACCTCTGGCTCGGCGAGCTGCGCACTGGTAGCCTCCGGCGCGTCAGGACCGGCGTCCTGTGCCTCTGTGGTCGGCTCTTGCAGGAACAAAACCGCTGCGCTCGCAGCCATACTCAAAGAAAACATATCCCCCCCCCCCTCGGAATAACTAGAATCCTCGGTAACTAACGATAGTTACATATTGAAACCAGATGCGTGAATGTCCAGCGGTGCGCTCAGCTGGGCCGAGCATTCCGCCTCGTTTGTCTTGTGCCGGGAAAACGCAGTGCATGGTCTGACTGGGTGTCAACGCCTTCCTGCCGGTCGTCGCCCCGACCGGCATGAGCCGCGGGGCGATTGAGTTTCAGATTGGCTATTGCCTCACATTCCAGGATGCGTCCTGGGCGAACAGTTCGCTCCCGTCGGACGCATCGATCCACAGCTGGGCATTGCGATGCCGAATAAAATGGCCGGGGAAGTTGGCGGATTCGAAGGAAACCGTGCCATCGCCGGCCAAGCCAGGGCGGATGTAGAATGTTGCGTCGGCCGCGAACAGCTCAGTGCCGTCATTGGCGTTTATCCTGATGCGGTAACCGGCATGCCGCAGATAATGGTTGTCCTCACCGATGAACGCGATGCTGACGGCGTTTTCCGCGCCATTCAGGGCTGGAACGATCTGTAGTCTGGATTGCTCGTCAGCAAGCGGCGTTGAATTCTGGACCATGTCGGCGAGACCGGAAACGCGGCGCATGAACCAGCCAGGAAAGTTGACGGCCTCGAGGACCACCGGATCGACCGGGCTGGCCGGAGGTGTCGCTTCTCCTTGAGGGTTCCCCGAGCGATAGAGCTCGCGCCCATCGGGGGCTGTTATGGACACGCACAAAACAGGCGCGTCGAATTCTTCCTGCCCACCACAATTCCAGCCAGAGATGCTCAAGGCGGTGGCATTGTAATTGTAGATGTCGTCTTGCATCTCCCAGAAACCTAGAGCCTCACTCGCGCCGTCATGGGTATGAAGCGCGCAGATGATGAGGCCCTCTTCCTCGTAACTGGCCGCAAAAAAGTACTCACTCTGGGGTGTGTAGGGAAAGATGTGGAAGGGGCCGTACTTGCCGCAGTAGAAGGGGCGCGCATACCAGCCTCGATCTCCGCTTTCATCACGGGAGATGAGATACACCGCGTCCTCGAACGCGTTGCGAAGCCCGAGAACCTTGGTTGGGCCGGCGTCGTGAGCCCAGAACTCGGAAATCATGTTCGGATCATATTGTTCACAATCGGCCTCGCAATTTCTGCCGACGTCCAGCCCACTGACCGGGAAGGTGCGTCCGTCGGGATAGTGGATCCTCACCTGACCTTCGTCGACAGAGACCCCGCATTGCACGGTTCTGGCATTGATGGGTGCGATTGCCGCGAGGGCCGTTGCAGTGTCGTTACAGGCATCTTGCACCGTCGATGCAGGCTCGGCCCTGGGTTCTGCCTCCGCAGGGTTCAGCCAGCGTTCGACCGGAAGGTCTTCCAGGCTGGCGAACTCACCTTGAGGTTCAACCCAGTCCTGGGTCTGGGTCATGGTTTCGAAATCCAGCCGGCAGAAAAGGTACTGATCTGCGTGAGAATAGCCGATGCCGGCATAGCGGTCGTCGTCGGAGAAGCCGTAGACATGTTGCAGGCCATGTTCGCCGCAATTGATTGCGGATTGGCGCCAGCCTCCACTCATTGAGTTACGCCCGAACATAACGCCTGAAGTGCCGTCCAATGACGCTGTGACGATGATGTTGTCAGCGCGCCGACCCACCCAGAGCGTTCCGGCGTCGCGGGAGCCCGATGGTCGCCAAGGCTGAACCGCGGAGCCGATCACGGTTTCAGAGCCGTCATTCTGCACCAGATAGGTGGATTCACTGTCCATTCTGACACCACACACCGTGTATGGCGTGCCGGTGACCTCGATTTGCGCTGTGGCAGAGCAGTCGAATTGGGCGTTGCTCGTAACGCTCGGCTGGGCGATCAGCGCCAGACCGGCACCGACTAGAAGCTCCAACATGATTTTCCCCCGGAAACATGAAACTTATTCCAGTATTGCAGTGAATGGAATTCACACAAGGTGCTGAAAGCAGTGCATTTTTGTGTTTCGGGAAAGGGTGAAGCAGAGGGGCCTGGCCCGTCCGCTTCACGTGGTTTAAAACTTCGCCCGAGAGGCAGTGTCAGAGGAACTTGGGCTTGAGCGTAAGGTAGCGGTTTCGCCCCAGTCTCATACCACCATGATGTATGTCCCCTCCCGGGATGGTTTGAAACTTCTCAGTGCTTCGTTGGCAATGTCGCCGCTCGAGCCCTAACGCGCCTTCACCGCCTCAGACGGCAGGTTTTGCACCTCATCAAGTCCGCCACAGCAAAGCGGCACGCCGCGCCCGTGCGCCAGCAGACATGCGGCGCCTTGCCGCGCCTTGTTCGGTGAGCCGATCACCCGAGCGAACCGTAAATCTTGAGGAAGGCAATTTCTCCAAGGGGTACTGCTCGTGAATAGATCTGATCGCGAAATCCTAGCATCTCTCATGAACGCACAGGCCATTGAGCTTTCCGCTGCCGGTGCAGTCGCGCTTGCGAAAGGGCTCCGTCGCCGAGCCCGGCGCGTCGCTGACGATGTCCGCGCGTCGATGGAAACTTGGGGAGCGGCACCGCGGCCGGCTCTGGTTCGCGTAGCTCGCGATACCCGTCGCTAGTTGCCATAGCCGGTCATTTCCAGATAGCCGCCTCCGGCATGGCTGCCGGTCACTGAGACCGGGCCCTCCCAGTAAGAAAACAGGGTCTGCATCCAGCTATGCGAGTTCACGGCGGCGATTTCGACGTCGAGATGTCGTGCGGGCAGTTCGACCCTCCAGCGCACCGGAATTTGCCGGCCGGCGACCTCGGCTGTTTCCAATGCTGTCATCGACAGCGCGCCGTCCTCGAATGCCGTGGGCGTTCCGTCCGGTGTGATCCAGCTTGCGGCGGTGTAGACGCTCCCATCGCTCTGGCGCAGCTGGAAGCCCATGACTTTATCGCCGCTGTCGAGATGAAACGACACCCAGTCCCAACCGAGCTGAGTCTCTGATAGAGGCTGTGAGGAATATTCCCGATCGAGCCAGGCCTGACCGGTCACTTCAACCTCGCCCTCCGGCAAGTCCAGCGTTCCGGTCACCTGATAGAAGGGCTGGGAGTAGTAATAGCTGGCCTGGCCATCTGCCGACTTCACCGAGAAGCCGCTATCGCCTTGGAAGACCAGCGGTCCATTGGCATCCAGGGCGAATGCGTAGGCGAAATCCTCACCGCGCGCGCTCAAATCGAGCGCGGCCAGGGCGTCGGCATTGGCCTCCAACCGGTCCGGCGCGCTGCGCATCGACCATTCATCGATGAAGGCCTGGAAGGGGGTCGCCTCGACGCCTGCCACACCGAGCCCGCCGCGCGCCAGGCGTTCAGCATAATGGTGTGCGCTAGGGGTGGTGATGGCCGCGTGGCCCATCCAAAGCTGCGGCGTTTCCCAGCCTTGAGCGTCATGCGGCTCTAGAGCCGACCGGAACAGGGTCCATTGTGCGCCGTATTGCGTGCCGTCTGCGTCTTCGAGCACCGCGGTGAGATACCACCATTCGATACGGTAAGCGGGATGGGCGCCGTGATCCTCCGGGAAGCGAAAACGTGGATTTGGCCGCGGTGCCGCAAATCCGTCGACTTCCGTGCCCAAGCCCGCAAAGCCCTGGCCCGCGGCCGGAGCGGATTGAAGCGCTAGAAGTGCGATGAGAATGGCGGCGAGGCGACTCATGGCTCAACGTTCCTGCGCGAAGATCTGAAGGAATTCCCGTGGCGGGCGTTTGAGCAGGCTGCGGGCGGGCAGGAGCGCGGCGATAAAGGCCGCAAGAACGGCCAGCGCAGCGAGGATAAGCCAGTCAAACGGGAAAAGGTGCATTGGCAGGCGCCAGCCAAACGCTTCGACATTCACGACCGACAGCAGGATCCACGCCAGCAGCAGGCCGGTTGGCAATGCGATCAGCCAGGTCATCAGCGCAAGAATGCCGGCGCGAACAACTTCCAAACGGGCCAGGCTTGCCCGGCTCAGGCCGAGTGCCCAGACCGGCGCGAGCTGAGGCAGGCGCATCGAGGCCAGAGTTGCGAGGCTCGCGAACATGGCGAAGGCGGCAACAGAAAGCGTCAGCACGTTGAGCGCAGCCGTTACCGCGAAGGTGCGCTCGAAGACGGACAATGAAAACGCTTTGACTTGAGCTTGATCAACGACGCCATTGGTGGGCAGGTCGAACTCGGAACGGATCGCTTGCGCCAGGGCCGGCGCGTCCTCAGGTGGTACGCGAAGCCCGTATCGAAGGCGTGTGACGCGATCGCCATAGCGCGCAGTCAGGGTGTCGAGGCCGATGATCGCTTGCGCGTTTGGATTCCCATAGTCGGAGTAGACGCCGACGAGGATCAGCGGCGTACCCGACCCAAGCTGGACAGAGTCGCCCAGCTGTAGACCGAGGTTGCGCCAGGCCTGTTCGTTAACGAGTACCCCGTTACCCGCCTCGACGGCGTCCCAAGCCGCGTTCATAGCCACCAGCAAGGGCCAGTGACCGCGGTAGGTCGAATGGTCGACAACGCCGAAGACTTCGCCGCGCCGGCCGGCGATCTCGGTATCAGCACTCCAGATTGGCAGGATAGCGTCGGTGCGAGGCTCTAGCCATTCGAAGACGCGTTGTGATTGGGCGTCGTCACGGGTCGTCACATAAAGCTCGGCGGCCAGGCGTTGATCGAGCCAACCCTCGAAGGTCAACCGGAAGCTCGATACCATGGTCCCCACGCCGATATTCGTGGCCAAGGCCAGCATCAATGCCATCAAGGCCAGAGACAGGCCGGGTAGTTGTTGGCGGGTGTCGGCCAGGAACCACTCCGCGATCGGTCCGCGCGCGAAGCGTTGGCTGAGGCGCAAAGCGAGGGCGAGCGCTGTCGGAAGGAGCAGTGCAGCGCCAACGAGAAGGCAGGCGAGGAGCGCAAACCCCGCGAGAATGCCCGAGAAAACTTGTGGAATGCTCACCGCTGCGGCGAGCATTCCAAGCGCGGCTACAGCCTGATGAACGAACCGGCGAGCCGACGCCAACGCCCAAGCGCGGGGCTGTGCGGATGCAAGCAAGGGGAGGCGCGCTGCGCGCCGGATAGATAGCGCAGTTGCAGCAAGCGCACCGAGCACGGCGATCGCAAAACCGGAAAGCCACCATTCAGGTCGAATCGCGAGCTCGCCGGACACGCCTGCTCCGTAAAGGCCGCGCAGTGTTGCGGCGACGCCGGGCAAGAGCGCACTTGCAACGAAATAGCCCAGGATCACGCCGGTTGCGCCGGCAAGGAGCGCGAGAACAATCGCCTCAATGATCAATGCAATAACGATAGCCGAGACCGGCGTGCCCAGCGCGCGCAGGGTTCTCAGTGTGGCCCGACGCTGCTCGAACGCGAGTCCGATCGCGGCGTAGACGATGAAAAGTCCCACGGCGAAGGAGAGAAAGCCAAATGCGGTCAGGTTCAGGTGAAAACTACCGGTGAGCTGTGCGACTTCGCCGCCGCCAGAGCTGGTGCTGCGCTCCAGCTCTGGCACGAGCGTGTTGAGCGGTGTTGCTCCCGTTCGCGCAAGTGTGTCAACGAGGATGCGGTCCACCTGATCACCGCGATCCAGAAAGCGTGCAGCAACGGCGATATCCGTGATGATTTCGCCGCGCGGGACCGCGGCGCTGGCGCGAACAGGCGGCAAGTTGTTCGCCGCCGAGCTTAACAGTGCAGCGGTCTCTGGCGCGACGAGCAAAAGGCCTGGCGGCGTTAGAAATTCCAACCCGATCGCCTGATCGTTCGACACGGCGGCCGTATCGCCGCCAGGCGCACTTAGAGGCTCCACTCCGCGAAGCAGAAATCGCTCGCCGGCAGCCTCAAACTCTCCCTCGATGACGGGGGATGCCGCCCAACCGTCCCGGCGCAGGCGGGCCCAGGTCGAGGTTGAGATACCGCCGGTCGGCGATGTGAGCACGATTACGCTTCCGCCGCCGAGCGTTGCGCTGGCCTCATCGTAGCTGGCGCGCGCTTCGGCATTGATGGCCTGAACGCTTGTCCAAAGCGCCGTCGCGAGGCCGAGGCCCATGATGAGCGTCGCGAGCTGGCCCGGCTTGCGGCGCCAGTGCGAAAGCAGTGCCATGAGCGCCGTTCCCGTCACGAGAGCTGCCCTCCGGTGAGATGCGCGCGCCTGGAAAGGCGGTCCGCGGCACTCACCGAGTGCGTCGCCATCACGAGCGCCGTGCCAGCATCGGCGCACAGCTCGAGCATGAGATCGAGCACGTCGGCGCTGGTTGCCTCATCCAGATTGCCCGTCGGTTCATCTGCCAGCAGCAGTGCTGGCTTAGCTGCGAGCGCACGGCCGACGGCGACGCGTTGCTGCTGGCCTCCCGAGATTTGTTCAGGGTAGCGTGAAAGGAAATCCGTGAGTCCAAGCCGCGTGGCGAGCATGTCGACCCAGGCAGCATCGTATTTGCCGGCTAGGCGGGCCTGAAGCGCGAGGTTTCCGGCGACCCTCAGGGAAGGAACCAAGTTGAATTGCTGGAAGACGAGGCCGATCGCATCGCGTCGCCGCGCGGCGCGTCCGGTGTCATCAAGGGTTGTAATGGTTTCGCCGTTCAGCGCGATCTCGCCAGCGTCCGGCCTATCCAGAAGGCCGATTAGATGCAGGAGCGTGCTTTTCCCTGAGCCGGACTCCCCGGTGATCGCAAGGCTTTCTCCCTCCGCGAGGCTCAGGCTAACATTCTGAAAGATACGTTGCCGCGATGCGCCGCTTCCATATGATTTTTCAATCCTATCGACTTTGAGCAGCATGCGCCTTCCTCTTCAGATCATAACCTAGCATCGCGGGGCGGCTCTGACAGAGCGGTCCTGCTAACCATTTAGCGCTTTGGCTACCCGAAACCATCCCGCCGCCCTAGATGCTGCTCCAAGCGCGAACAGGAGAAGCGACATGTCATCGCTGAGCACAGTCGAGATGACCAATCTGGAGATCAAAACCGACATCGGGACGTACAAAACCGGCGATGTTGTGCCGTCGGCGCATATTCTTGATCTGTTTCTAGTCATCGACTCCCGGCTGGTGCTGATCGAGCAAGACGGTATGGACTACGTCTTTGACTACGATCCGCTGATCGCCGAGATCGATGCCTTGGCTCAGGACGGGCACTACGAAACGCAAGAACGGCTCATCACCCGGATTATTGGCGCGAGCGCCAAATATCAGGAGATCCAAGCCGTTGAGGTCTGCCTGAGAAAAACCCCGGTCCTGCGCGGGTCGGGGGATCTTGGTGTTCGCATCAAAGTGGACGCAGCAGCACTCAACGCGATGCGTTGATTGGATGGATGCAATCTGCGCGGACAAGCAACCCATTCAAGTATTTCAAAACTTCGCCCGAAATCATTCGACTCGCTGTGATGATGTAGATCCGCTTTCCCCCCCTCTCGCTGCGGAACGTGGAGGACCTGCTCCACGCGCGTGGCATATACAATATCCATGATAAAAATCCGGTATTGGTGGCGCCGTTTCGGTTCGATGTTCGCGGGCGAGATCCGCAGATAGCGGCCTCCAAGGATGCGGGGCTGGCCGAATGGCGTCAGCTCGCAGCCTGCGATGGGGTTAGTTCAGGGCTTTCCGCGACTAGCTAGCGTTAGTCTGACCCCACCTTTTTCTGCGCTCCCACTTCAGTTCGCGCCATGATTGAGTCCTCGCGTGCGCTGGACTTGCGCGCCTGCAAACCTATAACACATACGAATGCCCTGCATTCATATGTGTATACAAATGGCATAGGCGTTGGGAAAAGCCGGGCGCAAAGACCCGGAATTCCTTGTCGATAAAGGGGAGAGACTATGCGGAACCTTCTTATGGCGGCCAGTGCCGCCTGCGCGCTTGCTGGTGCGCCGGCCATGGCCCAAGACTTCGATCTAACTGGCGGTAATTTTTATATATTCGGTGATAGCCTGTCAGACACAGGCAATATTCTCGCGACACTCGGCTCGGGCGGCCCGCCGGTCTATTTCAATGGCCGCTTCTCCAATGGTCCGGTCTGGCATGAAGCCATAGCCGGCAGTCTGGCCCTATCGCCGCTCCTGGGCGGTATTGTTGGTGATCCGAGCAACGGCATTAATTTCGCCCATGGCGGTGCGCGCACCAGCGCCTTCGATATTGCGCCCGGCGTACCGCTGCCCGGTTCGCTGGAGCAGGCTCAGGCCTATGCGAGCCTGGTTAGTGCCGGCGCGATTACGGCGCCCTCTGCCAGTGATGTTTTCGGCGTCTGGATTGGCGGCAACAACTTCCTGTCTGGCCTGAGCACGGGCTCGCTGCCGGATATTCCGCAAGGCGTGGGTGAGGTCCAGGCGACGCTGACGACGCTGGCCGATGCCGGCGCGCAGCAATTCCTGCTCTTCAATCTGCCTCTTCTGGGCAATTCGGTTGATATGCCGGGGGAATTTGTCACTCCGGTCAATATCGCCTCAAGACAATTCAATGAGGGCTTGCGCGAGGTCGATCGCGCCGTCACCGCCTCGCATGGTGTTGACATTCTGTACATCAATATCGAAGCGCTGTTCGAGGATACGCGGCTTAATCCGTCCCTGTACGGTTTCACGGAAAGCGTGCTCGACTGTGTCAGCCAAGGGCTGTTGCTGCAGAACTGTCCAGATACCTGGTCGGATTATGACGGTATCCACCCGACCCGGGCCAGCCATGCCCTCATAACCAATTTCGTTTTCGCCAGCGTAACGAATTACAATGAAGGCGCAGCAGCGCTCGGTTCGGTGAGTGAAGCCTTTTATGAAACCGGCCTGGCCATCCGGACCTCAGTGCGCGATGGAGCCCGCGACTATCGCCATGCCGGCAGCGCTTATCTGATAGGCCGTACGCTTGATGGTAGTGTCGATCAACCCGGCCGCTCCACCGATTATAATGGTGAGCTTTATGGCATAGGCCTCAGCCAGAAAATCCATGACAGTGCTTTCTATGTCGGCGGCCAGGTCGGCTGGCTTGATGCGGCTTCCACCGGTCAGGGCTTGCTGTCCACGGCGAGCGAGATCGAGCAGATGTTCGCAGCACTTTATGGCGGTTTTGCTGGCGAGCGTGTTTATGTCGCGCTTGCGGCGGGTCAGGGTAATGGTCAGGTAGATACAAACCGCACCACCGCCTTTGCCCAGCGCAGTCAGGTGGAAAGTGAACGGGATCTGGATCTCACCTTCGCATCGCTTGAAGCGGGTTACGGGCTGGATCTGACTGGGCTTGATTTGACGCCCTTTATAGCCATCGCAACGGCTGATTATGAAATGGCGACAACGAGCGAGATCGGTCCGCTTTTCGCAGGCCATATCAATGCCACATCCTTCACTTCGACCACGGTCAGCTTCGGTGCACAACTTGATTGGGACGCGTCAGAGCGTGTCGGTTTCAATTTCAGCGCAGAGCGTGTGGAAGAAACCGAAGGCGACCGCACGGTCTCACTCCTGCTCAATGATGTCGATTTGTCGAGCGCTGCCATCTCGGTTGCCGATGAGAGCTGGACGGAAGTCTCCGCAGGCCTTGATGCCCAGCTGACTGAACGTCTCGGCCTGGCCGTCGAGGTTGGTGGTCAGTTCGGCGACAATACCGACAATTCATACGCTCAGCTCATGTTGCGCTGGCGCCGCTAGAGCGTTTTCGGGGCCTGTTAGACGAAAATGGGCGGGTCTCCAGAGACCGGGATTGAATCTATCTCAAGCCGCGAGCTGACGCCGTACTGGTGGAATGGCGTCAACTCGCGGCCTGCGTGGACCTCAAACTTGGACTTCGGAGACCCGTCCGTTTTCGTCTCCCGGTACCGCCACTCAGACCGGCAGGTCTCGTCTCTTTCCATGAACTGGCAATTTCTTCCCAAAGTTTCCGGGGCTTGCGAAGGCGTGTCTGGAACCGAGACCGTACGAACTCACTCCAATACCCCCGAAAACCCCGAAAGTCTCAAACCGCCAGGTTCGTCGGTCCGAGTACTGAAGATTTCCCTGATGGCGGCGGAAAAACGGCTGGTCGGGCAGTGCCCCGCCCGCGGCCCATTATCGCTTCTCAACGGATCGCAAGGGCGAACATCCCGCCGATCATCTGGCGGGCTATAGCGGGTTCATGCATGCCGATGGCTATGCCGGGTTCAACCGGCTCTACGACACCGGGCAGATCACCGAGGTGGCCTGCATGGCCCATATCCGGCGTAAGTTCGTGGATGTGCAAACGGCGTCCGGTTCGGCCATCGCCCAGGAGGCGGTTGAACGCATTGCTCGGCTTTATGCGATCGAAAAGGCGATCCGCGGTAAACCGCCGGACGAACGCGTCGCGGTACGCCAGGCCCGATCAAGACCCGTGTTCGAAGAGCTCGACGCCTGGCTGCAGACCCAGCTCACCCGGATATCCGGCAAGACGCCTCTTGCCGCAGCGATCCGCTATGCCCTCACGCGGATGAAGAAGCTGGAGCCCTGGCTCCACCACGGCATCACCGAGCTCGATAATAATACCGCCGAGCGCGCCATCCGACCCCTGGCGGTCGGACGAAAGAACTATCTCTTCGTCGGCTCACCCAGCGGCGGTAAGTCCGCGGCCATCGCCTACACCCTCATCGAGACCGCCAAGCTCAACGATGTCGATCCGCAGGCCTGGCTCACCGATGTCCTGGCCAACATCGCCGACACCAAGATCACCCGCCTTGAAGACCTCATGCCCTGGTCTTACGCTCAGCGAAACTGAGCGTAAGACAGGTGCGTCGCCCCTGGCAGGGCGGGATGGCCGGACGGTTACGCTCTTGCCGGTCATATCCTGGGTGCACATGCACCAATTTTACGCCAGCGATGGTGCATTTCCGTTGCTTGTTTCTGTCCCGGCGAACCGATTTTTCGAACGCTTCCTCTGGTCGGCGCCCGAGCAGTTCTGGACCGTGTTTATCTGTGGGGAAGCGAGCGCACTGATTGGCCTCGCTGCCCGCCATTCCAGCCTACGAACACGAAATCTTCTAAAGCCGCTAGGCGGTGCCAGACAGGGCTTTACCGTCACATCCTCCCGCGCGGCTCTATTACCTCGCATCGGCCGTCACTGCCTCGCCCGCGTCGTGAGAGCGTCAAATCGCCCGTCCGGCGATCTATCCGGAGCGTTTGTTCCTCAGGACCTAGCTCATAATTGCGGACAAACCGCCGGATCGCCGATAAATTCTCCTCAATTTCCTAGTATTGAATACCGGTGAGCCGGTAGCAATTATTGGGCTGACATCCCTGCGGTCGCATCCAGCCGTCACGGATACTTGTATCACCCGGTGGATGAGTGCCCCCGATATAGCGGATACGGATCTGGCGATTGCGGTCCTTGGCTTCGGTCAGCATATTGACGGCCGCGATTGTGTTCACCCCTCCGCCAACGGTCGGCGCAGAATAGAAGCGTTGAGTATTGGAGCAATAAACGGTCAAGCGCTGCTGGAAGAGTCGAACGCTGGCAACATCACAATCCGTCCAGTGAGTACCTTGCGCATGCGCGGGAAACTGAATCCCCAGAAACGCGAAAGCACACAGCGCGCTGGCTATCGCAAATTTGATCTCTTGTTTCATCTCCCACTCCATCCCGTCTAATACTGAAGACCTGTCAGACGGTAGCAATCATTGACCCCGCAGCCTTGCGGGCGTTCTTGTCCAGGACGGTTTGCGACCACATTGGCGCCCGCGGGCGCACTATGATCGGCATAACGAATTCGCACCTGCCGACCATCATTCTTGGCTTCAACCAACATATCGATCGCAGCGACGACGTTTACACCTCCGCCCGTTGTCGGCGCGGAATAATAGCGCTCTGTATTGCGACAATAGACGGTAAAGCGTTGTTGGAAGAGCCGGATCGCGCCGACCTCGCACTCGACCCACTCAGCGGGCTGCGCCTGTGCTGGCGCTGTTGCCGAAAGTCCCGCGATGCACGAAAGCAAGGTACCCAGCATACACTGCTTGAAAAGCTTCATTCCTCTCCCCCTATGACACTGCAGACGACCGGAGCGCACCGCATCTGGTTGCATTATCGCATTCGGCATCGGTATCCGATCAAGGTCAAGCGCAAAAAAGAAAGGACCGGCCCAAACCTGGACCGGCTCTTCAAATCTATCGCGCTCGCGCCGAGCGGGGATTAGTCGAACGATTTATTTCTTTTCTTCCGGCACGACGGTGCGGATATGAAGTTCGCGCAGATGGCGGTTTTCGGCATTGCCGGGGGCATTCATCATCAGATCGCGAGCCCGCTGGTCTTTCGGGAACATCACGACTTCGCGCAGGTTTTCCTGATTGCACAGCAGCATAACGATCCGGTCGACACCCGGAGCGATACCGGCGTGCGGCGGCGCGCCATAGCGGAAGGCATTGAGCATGCCGCCAAATTCTTCCTCCACCACATCGGCGGAATAACCGGCAAAGGCGAAGGCTTTCAGCATCACATCAGGACGGTGGTTCCGCACCGCGCCGGAGGACAGCTCAACACCGTTACCCGTTATTCGAGACCCGCTCCCGTTTAACACCACCATTATGCTGCGTTTATCGGCGCCCGTTTCAGGGCTTCAAGATCAGTCGAGCCGGTTGCAAAACAGGCGAGACGCAGCCCCTCGATCACCGTGTCGAAGTGCGTAATGACCTCTTCGACGCTCTGCGTTGAGCAGCGAAGCACCGCGCCAGCTTGACCGACAAGGTCAGCGCCCAGCCTTATCGCTTTTGCGGCATCCAGCCCGCTGCGAACGCCACCGGACCCAATCACCGGTGTGTCCGGGCATGTCCGGCGGGCTGATGTAATTGCCTCTGCTGTCGGAATGCCCCAGTCGCGATAGGTCTCCGCTAGCCGGCGCGTTGTCGGATCATCACTGAGCTCGCCCTCAACCGCGCTCCAGCTCGTCCCGCCGGCTCCCGCGACGTCGATTGCGGCGACGCCGAGATCCGCCAGCTGCCGGGCGACTGCCGCGGAGAGGCCAAAGCCGACTTCCTTTACGATCACGGGCACATCGAGCCCATTGCAAGCATGGCCGATCTTAGCGCGCAGCCCCGTCCAGTCGCGATCGCCGTTTTTCTGCAAAGCTTCCTGAAGCGGGTTCAGGTGCAAGATTAATGCGTTCGCATCGATCAACTCAACGGCGCGCTGAAGCTCTTCAATGCCGTAGCCTTTGTTCAGCTGCGCGGCGCCGATATTCGCGTATATCGGGATGGAGGGCGCGTGTTGCCGCAAGCGGCGATCCAACCCGTGACTATCACCCGTTTCCAGCGCAACACGTTGTGATCCGACGGCCAGCGCAATTCCCAAGATCTCCGCCGCTTCTGCAAGGATGACGTTGATCTCCTGGGCCCGCGCCGGTCCGCCGGTCATCGAGCTGATAAGAAGGGGGGCGCTCAGCTCGAATCCCAGGAAACGGGTTGTGAGGTCGATATCATCGAGATGCAGCTCCGGCAGGGCGCAATGCTCGAAACGGATGCGTTCGAAGCCGGTCGTAACATCATGGGCGTTGACGGTGCCAGACAGAACGGCGTCGACATGACGATCTTTGCGATGGACGATCTCATTCATGGTCGTGTCCCTCTGCGTATTCCAAGACAAGCATGTGCGGAACAGTGAGTGCCGCCAGCCCGACGAAAATGAGCCGATGCAAAGCCTCGTCCAGAGGTGTTTCGAAGGTGCGGAGGGCCAGAAAACCGCTCCCGACGAGTGCGAGCGCTCCAGCTGTGTAAGCGGCCACATACAGCGCGAGCCTGCTTGGCGTAACTGCCGTAGATAGCGATTTCACATGCTCCCAAAGGTGTCGCGGGCTGTGCAGGGTGCAGAAATAGACCAGGAAAAAGACGAGCGGCGGCAGGAGCAGGGCGACCAAGAGGGCAACTCCCATTTCAACGACGGGCCGCCATTCGATCGGCCGGGCGATGATGGAGAGCGTAATGCTGGCCAAAACCGCTGGGCCGGCGATGAGCTGTTGGGCAAGGACGAGCTGCGTGCCGCCCGGCCCAGCCAAAGCCCTATAGATCTCTGTAACAGCGGCGCCGTGAAGAAGTGTTGGCAAGGATAGAAGTGCCAAACCCGTCGCCAGGCGTGCGACAACAGCCTCCCGGTCAAACCAGTCACCCGCGAAGTGCCAGGCCGATATAAGCAAGAAGCCCGCAAGCGCGATCGCAGGTACAAGCAGCCAGATTGCGACGGTCAGCGCCGCGATCGCAATGTATGCGGCGTTAAAGGCGATGAAGCCAAGCGGCCCCGTCCATAGTTCGGCGCGCTGAGCAATCAGCGGATCAAGCGCGCCGTGCGGGAGGCCGAATAGCGATACGCCGATCAACAGCGCGATCAAAAGCGGGAGTGCCGGCAGATCTACGGAAGCGGCCACAAACACTCCGGCGAGAATAGCCGCGGTGGTGAACAGGAGCGTCTCGGGCGGAAGGCGCGTCATGCGGCCACCTCTCGAGCGCGAAGCGTTGCCCAAGCGGCTTTGAGAAACGGCACCGGGGGTAGGGCGGTTACAATGTTCATTTTGTCGCCGACCGTCGCCGCATCGCTCATGAAGCGTACGAAGGCGTCTGGGCTCAGACGCTTGGCCATCGCCATAAAAAAATCGGCCCCGCGTTCCGGATGCGCGCGTAGCGCGTGAAGAAAGATGCGGTCCATGAGTGCGCGAATTTTCGGTTCAGGCGGATGACCAATTCCGCCGTGACCTGACGCGATTGAGGCCGTGCACTTATCTGCCCAAGTCTGGATACGTTGGAATGCATAACCCGACGCCGGTCGAAGCGCGCCGCCTGGGAGGCCCGCGAATACATGTTGCGGACCAGCTGGTTGCGGTACCGAATTCGTCAATCCCATCGGCAACACGCCAGCCTCGGTACGTATGACCTCCGTCTCGCTACCGTGCAGCCGGCCGATCTCCGCGGTCAGCTGATCATTGAGGGCCTTCGGATCGATGCGGCGCTTGGCGAAGCGCGTGACTTCGATCAGGGAGCGGCCCGGTGCGAGAGGCAGGACATAGAGAAAGTTGAATCCGTCGGCATCGCTGGCCATCGCTTCCATCAATCCCGCAATTTCGGCGTCTTCCGGTCGCATGCGCGGGTGCGTGACCTCAGCACCGAGGAAGCATTGATAAAGCAGGGCGGGGCTGTCGGGCGGTAACGGACGCGTGTCGATGACCGCATTCGCGCTCAGCGCGCCTTGATCGGTCTCAATCCGATATTGGTTGGCGAGTTTGGAGACGCTCTGGGCGCGTGTTCCGGTTTCCAGGTGGACTCCAGCATGCCTTCCGATCTGCTCGCGTGCGTCGTCATAGAAATCCAGACTTCTGACATACTGGTAGCAAAGCCCCGCCCGCTCGTGGGTGGCCGATCCGCCAGATTGCGTTGAGAAGCGCCAGCGCGGCCAGGCGTGTGCAACCAGATGGGAATTGGCATGCGTCAGACCGGCCCAGAAACACCAGCTCCGGTCGTCGGTGTAAGTCTCGCGCGGCTCGAGAACGACCACGCTGTCCTCGACCGGGGAAGTCGCTAGGCGCCGGGCAAGCGACAGGCCGGCACAACCACCACCCAGGATCGCGATATCCGCATCGGGCCTAGCCATCTTCACCGCCTCGAAGAAGGGCGCGAAGCGATCCATGCAGGTTGGTTTCATGGCGAGAAGCGAGACGCTTTAGATGGTCTGTTGCGAAAAATGCACGCGTTGCTCCGAGTGCGATCGCAATCTTCTTTGGACCTGTGACGAAGGCCCGGCGGTCCCAGCTCCGATGGGCGCGCGCAGCGATATTATCGCCGATCGCGCCGTAGACACGGCTCGCGACGAGGATTGATAGGCGGGCCCGGGGTGGCAGGTGATGCAGGCCGGCTTCACCACTTGCGTAGTAGCGATCAGCAAGCCGCAAAATGCGTTTTGTCGCCGCTTGAAGCTTGATCTGCAAAACTGGTGACGGCGCTGCTATTGCGGACGCGGATGCATCGTCGACCCAAGGGCCGGGGAGATAGCGACGCCCCATGCGCGCATCCTCGCCGACATCACGTGCAATATTAGTCAATTGCATCGCGATGCCGAGATCGATTGCATGCGGTACGGCCACTGGCTTGTGAGTGTCGAGCACGGCACACATCATGAGGCCAACCGTACCGGCCACCCGATAGGCATAACGAACGAGCTCGGCTTGTGAGGTGAGCGCGACCTCTTTGAGATCTTGCTGTTGCCCGTCGATGAGGTGCAGAGCCGGCTCCAGTGGCATGCGCGTTTCAGACGCCAGCTTGATGAAATCCATGACGAGAGGATCGCTGGAATAACCCGCATTCAGTGCGAACCGGGTCGCATCCAGCGCGGCATTGGCGTCCTCGGGACCATTCGCCTCGTCCGCGATATCATCGAGGTGGCGGCAGAACGCATACAGCCGTGCGCCGCGCTCAGAATGGCGTTTGCCGAGGAGGTGGCTGGCGAAGTGAAAGGAGCGGCCGTGTGTCTTCAGCACCTGGCGTGCGGGAATGGCCGCTGAGGCCGGGATGGCAAGGTCTGCCGTCATTCTGCCGCCGCGGAGAAACGTTCGGCCGAAAGTCCAACTGCCGCCGGTAAGATGTGCTCGAGCACTTTGGCGGACGAAATCACCCCAGGTAATCCAGCACCCGGGTGCGCGCCCGCACCGACCAGATAAAGCCCCTCGGGACCTTCCGCCTTGTTATGGAAGCGGAACCAGGCCGACTGTGAGAAGATCGGCGCAATGGAGAAGCCTGCGCCTGCGGGTGAAAGGTAGTTCTGCTCGAAATCAACCGGTGTCATGTAGAAGTCTTCGCGGATCGAGGTCTTCAGGCCGGGCAAGATCGATTGGTCCAGCGCCTGGACGACACGCTCTTGAAGCCGCGGGGCTTCAACCTCCCAATCGATATCGGCATGGAGATTGGGAACCGGAACGAGGGCATAAAAACTGTCATGGCCCGGCGGCGCGAAACTTGGATCGGTCGCGGTTGGGCGGTGTAGGTATATCGAGAAATCGTCGGCCAGCGTCTTCTTGTAGAAGATGTCCGTGAGCAATGACCTATAGCGTGGGCCCAGCCAGATCGTGTGGTGGGCGATGTCCGAGTACTGCCGATCCGTTCCAAAGAACAGAACGAAGAGACCCATGGATTGCTTGTGATGGCGGGCCTTGAGCCGCGCCGAGGTTTTCACCGAGCTCGCAGGCAGCATCTTCGAGTAGAGGTGCACAGGATCGGCGTTCGAAATTATGGCGTCGGCGGCCAAGTGCTGTCCGTCCTCGGTGCGGACGCCAGTCACGCGGTCGTCTTCAACATCAATTCCGCTAACCGTCGTGTTGAGCCGGATCTGGATACCTTGCTCGCGCATCAGTCGTTCGAACGCATCAACCAGCGCGCCAGTTCCGCCCATAGCGAAGTGAACGCCGTGCGCTCGCTCGAGGAAGTGGATGAGCGCGTAAATGCTGGTCGTGTCGAACGGATTGCCACCGACCAAAAGCGGCTGGATCGAGAAGGCCTGACGGATCTTGTCATGTTTGATGTGTTTGGAGACGAGATCCCAAACCGATCGGTAGGCACCGAGCTGTAGGAGATTGGACACTTGGCCCATCATTGAGCCAAACTCGTGGAACGGGCGGTCTGAAAGCTGTTCAAAACCGACCTTGTATATCGAGTGCGAGGCCTCCAGAAGGCGGTCGTAACCATCCGCGTCTTCAGGGTTGAAGCGCGCGATTTCCCGCTTGGTATCCTCGGCTGTGCCGCCATAGTCGAAAGTGGTCCCGTCCATGTAGCGGAAGCGGTACCAGGGCGTCAGAAGGCGCAGGTCGGCATAGTCGGACAGGTTCTTACCGAAGAGCGAAAACAGTTCTTCGAACAAGAACGGCGCGGTCAGAACGGTCGGCCCGGCGTCATGCCGGTAGCCGCCGCGTTCAAAGACCTGAGCCCGGCCGCCCAGGCGTCGGCAGCGGTCGATCAAGGTCACATCGTAACCCTTAGCGCGCGCTCTGAGCGCTGCAGCGATCCCGCCGAATCCGCCACCGATGACAACCGCGCGGCTCATGCCGTCAGCTCCTTGCGCACGCCAGCGCGGTGCAACAGCATGTCAATGTAGCCGGAGACAATATCGGGGATGGTCGCGGGCAGGGATTGAGCAATTTCGGCCGCGCGATCGAGATGAGCCAATGCGCGATCGCGCACGGCGCGCTTGGGGTCGGCCGCGCCGGCGACTGACATGATCCTGACCGCGTTGACCTCACCGGCGATGGCATCTGCATCGGCATCGGCGATGTCGTCGAGCATTTGATAGCCGAGGGCGAAACTGTTGACCGCGCGCAGAGCGGTGCTGACCTGGTCACCCTCTCCGGCCAAGCGAAGAGCCAGCTCAAGCGGGAGGCTCAAAAGCGGCCCGGATTTGCCGGCCGCAATCGCTTCGTATTCGGGAAGAGAGAGGTCAGCGCGCTTCGCGCAATCGAGATCCTCGGATTGTCCGTGGATGGTGATCGCGACGCGGGTGTGCATGTGGGCGATCACCGGTGCGGCGGTTTCGCCGAGCGTCGCCAGCGCCGCGTACGCCGCCGACAACAAAAGATCTCCGGCACAGATTGCGACGTCAGGCCCGAACTTCGCCCATACCGCGGGCTGGCCGCGCCGTTCGGCATCCTGATCCTGGAGATCATCATGAATGAGCGACGCATTGTGAAGAAGTTCGCAAGCTGTCGCGATGGCAGTCGCATCGCGCTTTGGAAGGCCGAGTGCGAAACTCGCGTCGAGTCCAAGGCGAGCACGAACACGACTTCCGCCGGAGCGAAGATGGTATTCGACCGCGCTTTGAAGCACGCCGTCCGGGCTATCGCATAGCGCGAACATGCGGCGTTCAACATCTGCTAGAAGCGTTTGTGTTTGCGAGACCATCTCTTGAGCGCCGTGCTAGATTCAGTAAGACCTGGTGCGAAGACGAGGAGTACGCCGGGCGGATACCCCGCCCGGCGTACTAGCGTCCGTTTTCATCACACCTTGTGCTCGTCGCTCGTGGCTGCGGCCCAGATGACCACACCAAAAGCGATTTTGTTCACAAAGTCGGCCAAGTTGTAGACCAGGTTCAACGTACCGGCATCGCCGGCTCCGGTGTATCCCAGCACATAACCAAGCGGGTAGATCGCCCAGCCAACGGTCACGATCAATCGCAGGGCGGAGAATGCTTTTTTGCTCGCCGCAGTGCCGTTGGCCGCATTGATCTTGCTCGCCTCACCCGCAAAGATTTCGTAGATGATATAGAGCCAGCCAGCCATGCCAGCGATGAAGCCAACCCACACATTCAAAGCGCCGACTTCGCCTAGGTAGCCGCCCACCAGCATCACGATGGACGCAATCAGCAGCTTCCAGAACAACGCCGTCCTGACCAGCGCGATGGCGGCGAGGATCAGATAGAATTCGACGATCTGGAGCGGTACGGTGAGTAACCAGTCAACGTAGCGAAACACGGTCGGGCTATCGCCCGTATCCGCCCACACCCCGCGCATGTAGAAGTAATGCAGGGCAGCGATACCTGTTACCATGGCGGCGACGGTTAGCGAGGTTTTCCATTTGCCAACAGCGCGATCGCGCTCGACGTAGAAAAAGTAGGTCGCGGCTAGCATCGCAGCCGAAATAATCCAGAAAGATACGCCAACATAATCGGAAGGATCCAGCATGATCTTTCGCTCCTTTCTTCGAGCGCGGCAATTACCGCGCTAGCTTGATCAAATTCAGCCATCCACAAACGTCCCGTCATCTGAAACTGGGTTCCAAATCTGGGACTTTGCACTCAACCGAATAAGCACACGCTAGGATTTCCCCAACCTGCGCCCTACCCGCAGACATTAATGATTTAAAAGGTGCGTCAATGAGGGAGGCAAGCTTGCTGCAATGCGCAATCGGATTTCCATCATCAAATCAAGCACAAGTCCGGTAAAGAACTTGTGCTGCAGTGCAGCGTGGCGTGGGCGGATAGTCTAAGACTACATCGATTTGGCCGTTTGAATCGATCGCGGGCCGAGGCATATGTCGGTGTTGCTCGCGCAGCAAACTTGCCCGCAGCTTTGCGTTTGCAGAGGGCGGTGAGCGCGCTTGCCGACTAGCAGTTCGGCCCTACCTCGACGAGTGAGAGGTAGGGATCAAATCATGCCCGAGCGTATCCGGTCTACAAACGGCGTTGCCGTGCCACGCGGTCGGCTAAACCGGTTCGTGCGACTCGGCGCGACCGCAGCGGGTATCGGAGCCGAGGTGATTGGCAAGGGGCTGGGAGCGGTGGCCACCGGCAGGCCGGTTGATCTGCAGGGCATCGCCTTGAGCCCGGGCAATGCTCTGCGCTTGACCCGCGAACTTTCTCGCATGCGCGGCGCTGCAATGAAAGTCGGTCAGCTGATGTCAATGGATGCCGGTGATCTCCTGCCGCCTGAATTCGCCTCGGTTCTGGCCCAGCTGCGCTCGAGCGCGCATCCCATGCCACCACGCCAACTTCGCACAGTGCTCAACAAAGCCTGGGGAGAAGGCTGGTATGGTCGATTCAAGCGCTTTGACCTGCGCCCGCTCGCAGCCGCGTCGATCGGGCAAGTTCATCGTGCCATTACGCCGGATGGCCGAGACCTCGCTGTAAAGGTTCAGTTTCCGGGCGTCCGCGAAAGCATTGATAGCGATGTTGACAATGTGGGCACGCTTATCCGCTTGTCTGGCCTGATGCCATCAGGGTTCGAAGTCCGGCCCCTGCTTGAGGAAGCCAGGCGGCAGTTGCATGAGGAGGCAGACTACCTTGCTGAAGCCGATGCGCTCGCGGAGTTCAATGGCTTGCTGCAGACGGCACCGGAGTACCGCCTGCCAGCGTTGCATCGCGATCTGACAACACCGGATGTCTTGGCGATGGAGTATTTGTCATCCAGACCCTTGGAGGCCCTGGACGACGCGCCGCAGGCCTTGCGCGACCGGGTCGTCACGGAACTGTTCGCGCTTTCGTTCCGAGAATTGTTCGAGTTCAGACGAGTTCAATCCGATCCGAACCTCGCGAACTATCGCTTCGACCCGCAAGAGGAACGCCTCGTTCTCCTCGATTTTGGCGCGACCCGGACTGTCCCTCCTGATTTGGCGGAAGCCTATCGCGATTTACTACGGGCAGGGTCACAGAATGACATCGCGGGGTTGCGGGCAGCGTCTCAGCAGATTGGATATATCGGCCCGGGTACACCCGCGCAGCAGATCGACTTGTTGCTTCCGATCATGAACGCTGCTTTTGAGCCATTGCGGGCCAAGGACGGCTTCGACTTCGCGGCTTCCGACCTCGCAGTGCGCCTTCGCGATCAGGCGATGGCGCTTGGATTGGAGGCCGGGTACCGGGAGGTGCCGCCAATGGACGTCCTCTACCTTCACCGAAAGTTCGGCGGGTTGTATCTGCTGGCGCGCCGAATGAGAGCGCAGGTCGATATCCAGATGCTGGCGGCGCCTTATCTGCGTGCCGGATCATCAACCTGACCAGGTGCCTGATGCAGTGGAAAAATAGAGGTTTCAGTTTGCGACTGTTGTTCGTTGGTGAGTGCTTTCGGGAATTTGTAAATGCGGCCAAGGCCCTGAAATATTGTGAAGATATTGCTTTCGCCAATTCGCTTTTTGGGTTGTCGCAACAGGGCTCTATTTTAGTTGTGAGACGAAATCATGTGTGTTAACGAGGATTTCGGTTGAAAAATATAACCGGCGATGCCGGGTGTAGAGTGACGGGGGAAATCTTGTTGAAATTTGTGTTTGGTCTGGGCGCGAAAGCGGCCGGATGTTGGCGCTCGTTTGCCAGTTTCGATTGGATCAAGGGGGCGGTTTGTTACCTGCGCGGCGTAGCGCAGCCTTTGCTTGTCGCGATTTCGATGGCAGCCTGTTTCACACCGGCTGTTTTGGGGGCGCAGGCGGATCTCGCAAGTCCGACGACCGTGGATTTTGAAAACGAAACCTGGAGTGAGCTCGGAACGCCGCTCGCGCTGCCCTATGCGAATTCCGGATTTGTCTTCACCCTGCCGGGCGCGCTGGACGCGGCCAGCCTGATTGGCGATTCCGACGCAGGAGAATCAGGGTCGAACGGCATTCGTGTAAACAATGGCGCTTGCGCAGGATGCGACAGCCTGATTATCACCTATTCAGGCGGCAGTTTCGATTTCGACGGTTTTGACTATATCCGTTACTTTACGGATATTTCGCTGACGGTCGAAGGGTTCGAAGGGGGCGTCTCGACTGGAACGCAAATGTTCGGCCCGCTTACCGCTGACACAGCGATTTCTTTGAACGACGCTATTTTCGACACTGTCGATCGCGTGGTCATAAGCGCCACTTCGCCCCCCGGCGGCCGCTTCTTTTCCTTGAGTACGCTGGACAATTTCGCCTTCGCTCCGCCGCCTGCGCCTGAGATCTCTGTCGCGGAGACCGGGCTCGGACAGGGCGCGGTCGTGGATGGCGATTCTCTTCTGCAAGGTGTCCGCGAGGCCCGAACGCCGGTCAATCTCACTTTCACCATCACCAATAGCGGTACGGCCGATCTGACGCTTGGAACCCCGACGGCGCAATTCCCCTCGAATGTGGCGATTGATAACATCGTTATCGGTCCACTTTCCAACGCCGTGGTGCCCGGCGGCGGAACAGCTAGTTTCACCGTCCAATACGCGCCTTCCAGTGCCGGTCGGTTTGGCTTTGATCTCAGCATTCCCAATAATGACGCTGATGAGAGCCCCTATGACATCTCCGTTCAGGGTGAGGCGACCGGCGAGCCCGACATTTATCTGGTAGATCTCGCCGCCGTAGAGACCATTCTCGATGCCGGCGATACGGCTGAGCAGGGCCTCTGGCCGATCGGCGAAACGGTTGATCTGACGCTCATTGTCAGAAATCCGGGCAGTGATGATCTGACCATTTCGACGGCAAGCGCCTCGAACGCCTCAAATGTCCGTGTGGATGCGATCGGCGCGCCTTCCGGTACGGTTCTGGCTCCGAGCTCCGGCGAGGAAAGCTTCATCGTCCAATACACGCCGACAGCGGCCGGCCCCTTTTCCTTCGACCTGGCGATTCCAACCGATGTCGCCGGGAAAAACCCCTTCAATCTGACGGTTTCTGGAACCGGTTTTGGCGATCCGGAGATTTCTATCTCGTCTTCCGAAAGCGGAGATGTCGCTGCGGGCGGTGTAGACGCTCATGGTGAGGAGCCCGAAGCGGTCGAGAAGACCGTTACCTATACGATCACCAATTCGGGCACCGACACGCTTACTCTTGCAGGCACGGCCACGGTGAGCGATCTGTTGAACATCACCGGAGCGGTGACCGTTGGAAACTATAGCGCGTCCAGCCTTGATCCTGCGGGTGGCGAAGCGAGCTTTGACATCACCTACACGCCGACCAGTGCCGGCGCCTACGGTTTTACCCTTTCGGTGGAGAGCAATGATGCCGATGAGGGGAATTATTCCATCTTCGTCAATGGCGAGGCGACCGATATCACGCCCCCGAATGTGACTATTTCTTCGCAGGCGGTTGAGCCCGTTACCGGCGCTTTCAGTGTCACGATCACGTTCTCGGAGGAGGTAGCCGGTTTCACATTGGCAGATCTTGCGGTGAGCAATGGCGCTGCCTCTGACTTCGCCGGATCTGGCGCGGTCTATACCGCTCTGATCACACCGGCTGCCGATGGCGAGGTGACGATCGATATTGCGGCTGCGGCCGCCCAGGACGCTGCGGGTAATGACAATCTCGCCGCATCTCAGTTTTCCATCGGTTCCGACATCAGCGCGCCGGTTCTGACGATTACCCTGCCGGGTGATGAGGCTGAGGGGCCGTTTACTGCGACGTTTGACTTCAATGAGGCTGTGACTGGATTCGAACTGTCCGACATCACCGTTGGCAATGGTGCGGCGTCTGACTTCACCATTACGAATGCATCAAGCTACACGGCGGTTATTACGCCTGGAACTTTTGGCGAGGTTTCGGTCAGCGCAGGCGAAAACGCGGCGCAGGATGGCGCCGGCAATGGTAGCGTGGCGGCTTCGGCCTCACTTGATGCCGTTACGCCTGAGCTGGAAGTGGACATAAGGATCAATGATACGGTCGCGGACGTCACCGACATCTCTGGCCAGGCCCGTATTCGTAATCCGGGCAGTCTGGCAATTCCCTACAGAACCGAGATTGACGTTGATTGGCTGAGCGTTGATCCGGCCAGTGGGACTATACCGTCGCTGGGTGATCTGGATCTGACCATCTCTGTCCTTGAAGCTGCCGAAGATCTGGATCCGGGTGTGTATACCGGTACGGTGACGCTCTTTAACGAGACCACGGCTCAGGCTGCGGTCAAGGGGCCGAACGCTTCTGCTCGAGCAGCAGGCGACAATGTTATCGTCGAAATACCGCTCTCGATCACCATCGAAGAACGCTACGGCACGATCCAGCTGGTTTCGACCACGCCTGGTGGCCTTCAGCGCGATGCCAGCTTCGGCTTTGCGTCATCGACGGTGGCGGAGTTTGATGGTCTTAGCCTTTCTACCCAACAGGGTCAGGCGGCGTCTGAGGCGGTCGAGCTTCTCTTCGGCTCTTACGATGTGACGCAATCTGTTCCGGCGGGTTGGCGCATTGGCGCGATCACCTGTGTGGGCGATAATGATGGCGGTTCAGTGATCGATCTCGCCAACGGCCGCGTGGATATCGATCTCGATCCGAGTGAAGCGATTGTGTGTACGTTCGAAAACACACGCGACGAGGAAGCCGTTCGGCTTGCAACGATGCGGGCGATCAACAACTTCATGGTGCGCCGGGCTGACCGGATCCTGACCAGTGCGCCGGATCTGTCCAGCCGACTGCGCGATCGCGAGGCAACATCTCCGGGTCGCTTCTCCGCTGATATCACGATGGGTCGCGGGACGATGTCCCTGGGAACCAGTCTTGCGGGGCTGCGTCATCACGCCAAGGCCAATCAGCCGCAAATGCCGTCCCTGTCAGATGGTGACGAACGCGGCGAAAATGCCAGCAATCTGGATATCTGGTTCGCGGCAGAACGCAGCTATGTGAGCGATGAGCGCGACGGTGCTGAGACATCGAGCGATTTCACTATTGCTCAGATGGGTATGGACTGGTTGTTCGGCGACACGCTTGTTGGCGTGATGGTGCAGGGCGATTGGTCCGATGAGGTGACCGATGACATCGCCGAGGATGCCGGAGCGGTCCGCGGTGCGCGCGTGGCGGGGCAGGGCTGGATGGCCGGGCCTTACATTGTGCGCGAGGTGGGTGACGGTGTCCTGCTTGATGTGATGGCTTTGTGGGGGCAGTCGACCAATCAGGTGAACCCGCTGGGCTTGTATGAGGATGAGTTCGAGACCTCTCGCTATATGCTGCGCGCCAATCTGTCGGGCGAGTGGCAACTGGATAGCTGGCAAATCCGACCAGAGGCCTCGCTGGCTCACTTCTCCGAGACCCAGGACGCCTATGCCGACAGTCTGGGAATTGTCATTCCCGAGCAGACGGTTTCCATCGGTCGTTTCCAGGCCGGACCGACCATCGCCTATCGCTGGAATGGTCAGGATGGGGTCTGGGTCGAGCCCAGCCTGCGCCTTCGTGCGGTATGGGATTATGACGCCGCCGATCTGATGAATGAGAGCGGGATCCTGGTCAGCACGGGCGATTTGCGCGCTGATGCCGATCTGGGACTGAGCGCCCGTCTGCCCAACGGCGCCTATCTGGATGTCGAGACCGGCCTTGCCGGGCTGGGAGACAGCGACTTCTCCGCCAACAGCTTCCGTGTTGATGTTCGGTTGCCATTCTAGAAACGAGGCTCAAACCAAACCGATGCGGCCGGCACTCCAGTGTCGGCCGTTTCATTTGCGATCAGCGTTAGATGAAAATGCCGATTGATCCTGCCTTGAACTCGTCCATTCACGACAAGTACGCCCTAGTTTCCACTCACACTGAAAAGTCCGATATTCTCAAGCCTCGCTTTTCCGTGGTCCGGGTACTCCTCATGGCTTCGTTGATGGCGCCGGAAAAACAGGGGTGTAAGGTCGTTGTTGCCCGACGGGAAAGGTCCATGCTCGCTTCGTGAGCGAGTGTGCTTGCAGTGATTCCGGTTTCCGCCTAGCGTCGCGTGGCAGTGTCAGAGGAACTTCGGCTTGAGAGTGGAGCGCCAGTTTCCTAGCCTCCGCGTATACGTAACCCGTTCAAGTGTTTCAAAACATCGCCTGAGATCATTCGCCTTGCGGTAATGATGTATATCCGTTTCCCGCTTTCACTTCGGAACGTGGAAGACCTGCTGCACGGGCGTGGCATAGACATCAAGCACGAAACTGTTCGATTTTGGTGGAACCGGTTCGGCCCGATGATGGCGCGGGAGATCAAGAAGCGCCGGTCTCAACAGCTTCGCCAGGTAACCCAATGGCGATGGCACCTGGATGAGGTCTTCGTGAAGATCAATGGCCAAACCCACTATCTATGGCGTGCGATCGACCATGAAGGCGAGGTGCTGGAATCCTATGTCACTAAAACACCCGACAAGGCTTCAGCACTGAAATTCCTCAAGAAAGCGATGAACTGCTACGGCAGGCCTGAAGAGGTGGTGACTGACCGGCTGCGCTCGTACGGTGCCGCTATGCGCGAGATCGGAAATGCCGATCGACAGGTCACGGGCCGGCATGAGAATAATCGAGTGGAGAACTCGCACTTACCGTTCCGACGACGGGAGCATGCGATGGCGCGGTTCAGGCAAATGCGAAGTCTCCAAAAGTTCGCTGCCGCCCATGCCTCTGTCCACAACCACTTCAACCACGACCGATCCTCAGAACGCCGAGCCAGATTTAAAGACCTGCGCCAGACCGCCCTCCTCGAGTGGCGTAATTTGCTGGTGGCCTAGGCTCATGCGCCACTGGCTTTCCCAGACTTGTCCGCTTTAGTCTGACAGCACCCCTCACCACCTTCTTGACCGGGACGTTGCTTGCCACGGCTCTGCTGCATCTGTGTGGGGCAGGCATCGCATTGTCGATGCGTTCGATGATGGGCCGTTCTTTCGCAGTTCGGGGATAGCCGGGAACTTGGCGCATCGTCATCAGGTTTGCCCCTGAGCTTTCCGGTCTCGACAAACCCCGACTTTGCTATTTGAAGTCATTCCGATCTGGTCACACAACCAGATCAGCCGTCTGGTCTCGGCCCAAAACCATCCGAAATGTCTTCAAGGGTCGAGTCGGTGACCCCTGGATCACCGGAACGAGATGGTCCATGCATGAAAGCATCTGAGCAACTGTTACTAGGGACCAATGCCCCCCCCTGCGAAATCGGTCGATCACGGAGCGACAAACTGCCGGCTGCTCCTCGCAACATTAACCGCGACACCCGTGATTTCTGCTGGGTGGTAGAAACAGTTTTCTGATACGACGAATGTCAGCTCAATTTGTGGGTGGCGCGTGGCTGTCACGGTTTCGGATGGCGCGCGTCCTTGAGGGAAACCGCCCGGAGGAACGGAAACGAAATCCGGAACGCCGAACCCCGTATTCGTAATTCCAAGAGGCTGCCCAGGCTCGTACTCTTCGAGCATCAGCGTCTGCGAGATCTGATAAAACCGCCAGAAATCGTCCGCGAGCTTGGCCTGTGCGGGTATGACCTGGCCGTTTTCGTCATGAGTCCGCAAGGCGTAAACTCTGGGATAAATATTATCCTGGTTAATTGTCGTAATCAGATAGCCGTTATCGGTTGATATAATGGATCGAACCCCGAGGTCTGCTGTCAATTCCTGGCCCGCAAAGCGAGGACGCCGCGTATAATCAACTAGCTGCCTGCCTTCAAGCTGACGCGCGTACCAGCCATAGTGCAGGTCTTCATTGTATTCGCACGGGGTCGCTCCAAGAAGCCAGCGGGTCGCCTCACTGCGGCTTATCGGTTGGTCAGGTTCATTCGACCGACGCATTAATCGCATGCGCTGAGGCTGCTCATTGCGCGGTTCAATTCGTTGAAGCTGAGGCGCAGGTTCGCTTTGCGCATAGGCACTACTTAGACCTACTCCTGCGCCAATGATGAGAGCGCTTGAAGCGAGGTGACCGGCCAACAGATGAATCAGCTGCATCAAAAATCCCCTCTCTGCACCTGAATTTATTCTAAGAACATTGAGAGCCGTTAGGCAACCTCGTTCGGCGATGGTGAGCCTCAGAGATAACGCTTCTTGGCAGTTAGGCATCAACTACGCGTCGAGCCAACGATCCTTTGCGGTGGTGTTGTCAGACTAAACGAGGCGTTATCGAGTTTGGCTCCAATCTGTTCGGATGAGTAACCCAGTCAGCTACTTCAAAACGTCGCCTGAGATCATTCGCCTGGCGGTCATGATGTGCATCCGCTTTCCACTGTCTTTGCGGAATGTTGAAGACCTTCTCCATGAACGCGGCATGGACGTGACCCATGAAACGGTTCGGTTCTGGTGGAACCGGTTTGGTCCGATGATGGCGCGGGAGATCAAGAAGCGTCGATCTCAGCAGCTTCGCCAGGTTACGCAGTGGCGCTCGCACCTCGATGAGGTTTTCGTGCAGATCAACGGCCAAACCCATTATTTATGGCGGGCAATCGACCATGAAGGCGAGGTACTGGAATCCTCTGTCACCAAGACGCGTGACAAAGCTTCAGCGTTGAAGTTCCTCAAGAAAGCGATGAAGCAATATGGCCGCCCAAAGGAGGTCGTCACCGACCGATTGCGCTCGTACGGTGCCGCAATGCGCGAGATCGGAAACGCCGATCGCCAGATCACTGGCCGACATGAGAACAACCGCGCAGAAAACTCGCACTTACCGTTCCGACGACGTGAGCGAGCCATGGCTCGGTTTAGGCAAATGCGAAGTCTGCAGAAATTCGCTGCCGCACACGCCTCCGTCCACAATCACTTCAACCATGACCGATCCCTAGAACGTCGATCTAGATTCAAAGATCTCCGCCAAGCTGTTCTCAACGAGTGGCGTGAGCTTCTGGTGGCCTAGGCTCAAGCGCCGCTAGCTATTCGAGACTTGTCCGCTTTAGTCTGACAGCACCCTCCTGAATTCTCCAAATCAGAAAGCGGAGACCATCAGCCCCCTTGGGTTTGCACATCTCTGGCTCTGCCTGCGCAAACGTGCTTGGGTGGACGTCAGCGATCCGGATGAGGTTTCAGGTGCATCTAATTCACGACCCAGACACACCCGCAGCGGACGAAATCAGGTTTGAAGACTTTCTCAAGGTCGACATCCGCCTGGGCACGATTGTTGAGGCCGAGGCGTTTCCCAAGGCGCGTAATCCGGCATTCAAGCTGAGGATTGATTTTGGTCCCGGCATAGGCATCAAGCGCAGCGCCGCGCAGATCACGACACACTATTCGCCGGAGGGGCTTCCGGGCAGTCGGGTCATGGCGGTTGTGAATTTTCCACCGCGCCAGATCGGCCCGGTCAAGTCCGAAGTGCTGGTGCTGGGCTTCCCCGACGACAGCGGAGCCATCGTGCTGGCGCGCCCGGATCTCGACGCACCGGACGGAGCCCGTCTCGCCTAGTCGGGTTGATCTGCGCCGATCTCGCCGGTTTCAAGAATGGGCGAGGCGTCCAGATCCTCGGCATCCATCATTTCGGCAATGCGCTGGAGTGAGGCGATCAACATGCCCCGCTCCCAGTCCTGCAGTTTCCGAAATTCCCGCAGGAAACCCGACTGCAGCAATTCCGGTGCGGCAGTGGCCGCGCTCAAGCCCTCATCGGTCAAGCAGGCCAGGACAACACGTTTGTCCGCATCAGAGCGGTCCCGGCGCACAAAGCCCTGTTTGACAAGACGATCAAGGATTGTGGTGATGGTCGCCTGGCTCAGCGAGACCGCCCGGGCCAGAGCCGTGGGCGATAGCTGGCCTTCTCGCCGCAGCGTCTGCATGACAACCAATTGGGGTGCGGTCAGCCCGGTTTTCTTCATGAGCCGCTTTGATTGCAGATCGATGGCCCGGGTGATGCGGCGCAAGGCTATCAGGATGTCGTCATGATCTGTCATACCAGCTTGATCGACCAAGAACCGTGCTTTGGCAAGCCGCCCTCGAAGATCTCTCCGCTGATTCTTCGAGCTCGAAACAGATAAGCATTGAGTTCGATGGAAAACCGATCGCAACAATCGCTTTCAATGTGTTGCATAATCGACACTTGTCTGTAGTCCGCTGAAATTGTTGTGGGATCTGTGAGCCACCTCGCTTGGCTCGCGAAGTATTATATATTTTGACATCTAAGCGTATAGCGTTCGCGTGCGGTGTCTCCTAGTACTCCCGACAAGATGAATTCAGGGGTAGAGACCATTATGATCAAACAACGCGCACTCGCATCGACAATTCTCGCCACGGCCAGCCTTTCCGTACTCGGAGCCGGCTCTGCCATGGCGCAGGTCGAGCAGATTACCGTCACCGCGACCAAGACCGAGCAGTCTTCGCAAAGCATTCCGGTGGCCGTAAACGCGATGCCGGAAAGCACGCTCGAAGAGCTGCGCGTCGATGTCTTCACCGATTACCTGCAGCAATTGCCGGGCGTTACGGCCGGCGGTTCCGGGCCGGGTCAGAGCACGATCTATATCCGCGGCCTGGCATCGACGACCCCGAACCTGACGACGGCGGGTGTCGCCGGCCTCGCGCCGAACGTGGCCTTCTACCTGGACGAACAGCCGCTGGCACAGCCGGGGCGCAATCTTGACGTCTACGCCGCTGATCTGCAGCGGATCGAGGTTCTGCCGGGGCCGCAGGGAACACTGTTCGGGTCCAGTTCGCAGGCCGGCACGGTTCGCCTGATCACCAATCGTCCGGTGCTCGGCGAGTTCGAGGGTTCGGCCAATTTTGGCACGTCTTTTACCGAGAGCGGTGATATGAGCGCCAAGGTCGAGGGTGTGATCAATCTGCCTGTTTCGGACAATTTCGCGCTTCGTGGTGTTTTCTATTCCGACAATCAGGGTGGCTACATCGATAATGTCGCCGGTACGGTCAACGTATCCGAGTCCGCACGCTTCCGCGCCGCTGGCACGGTTCGCGCCAATGGCGTGGCCGTCAACGCCAACCGCGAAGGTTTCCAGGCGGGTTCCGACTTGTCGAATGTGACCTTCATCGACGCTGACAATACGGCGTTCCTTGAGGAAGATTTCAACGACACCACCTATAACGGCTTCCGGATCAGTGGCCTTTACGAGATTAACCCGGAATGGAGCTTGCTGGTCAGCCATACGCGTCAGCAGATGGAATCCGAGGGCGTCTTCTTCGAGGACCCGGATCTGGATGATCTGGAAATCCAGCGTTACGCCGACGATCATATCGATGACGAGTTCTCCAATACAGCCTGGACCCTCGAGGGTCGTCTGGGCATGCTCGACATCGTTTACACCGGTGCCTACACGGACCGTGAGACCACCCAGACGGTGGACTACACCGACTATCTCTTTGTGGGTCAGTATCTGCCCTATTATGTCTGTGATGGTTCCGTGACCTATCCGGGTGCGGGTGGGCCCTCCGGCACGTGTCAGGCTCCAAACCTGTTCGTTGACAGCCGCACGGGCACCACTGTCGAGACCCATGAATTCCGTTTCAACACGCCGCAGGACAATCGCTGGCGCGTGACAGCAGGTGTGTTCTATTCCAGCCTCGAGCTCACGGAACTCAACGACTTCACCTATCCCGGTTCCGAGTTTGCGATCGGCTTCAACAATGTCGCAGGCTGGGCACCGAACTATGCGCTGACGGACACTTCTGTGACAGGCGAGATCGGTAATGCTTCGCCCGGTTATTTCAGCGAGGCAGGGCCTTTCCCGACCGGGGTTATCTTCCGCAACGACATCTTGCGGACCGACGAACAAATGGGTTTCTTCGGAGAGCTTACGTTCGACGTCAGCGATCAGTTCGCCATCACCGTGGGCGCGCGCCACTATGATATCGAGGTTGATTTTGAAGGGTCTGCCAACGGCTCCTTCTTCAACTTCGGCCAGTCGTCGGATGCCCAGGCCTTCGGGACCAATATCTCGGCCCAGTTCGCGCCGAACAACACGGTTGGCGCGCCGGACACGGCAGCAACGGACGGCGTCATCATGAAGGTCACCGGCACCTGGACGCCGCAGGACAACATGCTGTTCTACGCGACCTATTCCGAGGGCTTCCGTCCCGGCCTCCTGAACCGTCCGGGCGGCGCGGCTGGCCCGAACGGCTACACGGTGCCCTACGCGCTCGATACCGATGATGTCCAGAATTACGAGTTCGGTTGGAAGACGGATCTGTTCGACAATACGCTGCGATTCAACGGTTCTGCATTTTTCGTCGAGATCGAGAATCTCCAGACGACGATCTTCGATCCGTCGATCACCAATCTCTTCTTCTCGGACAACGCGGCCAATGCCGAAATCCGGGGTGTTGAGGGCGATGTGACCTGGGCGCCGGAAGCCATGCCGGGCCTGACGGTCGCCGGCGCATTCTCGATCCTGGATACCGAGATCACCGAGGTGCTGACGCCGACCAATGATGTTGTCGCCGGCTCTGAACTCGCTTTTGCACCGGCCTTCCAGACCAATCTGCGTGCGCGATACGAATTTGATCTGGACAATGGGTGGCTGGCCCACGTGCAGCCCCAGCTGGTCCATTCCGCCAGCAGCGTCAGCGATGTCATCGAGATCAACAAGGTCGCCATTGACGGGTACACCATGGCGCATTTCTCCACGGGCGTATCCTCCGACACCTGGCGTGTGGAGCTGTTTGTCGACAACGTGACCAACGCGCGGGCGGAGATGAGCAATAACTTCGTCTTTGACCGCGAGCGCGTGACGATCGCGCGGCCGCGCACCTGGGGCGTGCGGGTCGGGGTCGATTTCTGATCCGGCGACTGCCACACTGAAATGCCTGAAAGGGAGCGCATTTTTCAATGCGCTTCCTTTCGCGTTTCTCGGGAGCTGTCATTGAGTGCTGTATCCAGCCCATCGGAAACACGGATAAAAGACGCCCAGAAAGCCATGATGGCGGGGCGCCTGGAGGAGGCTGCCGAGACACTCTCGGCAATCCTGTCCGAAACGCCCGGGCAGGTGGATGCGCTTTATGCGGCCAGTGTCTGTGCGCGTTATCGCAAGGATCATGCAGCCGCCGAGAATTATCTGAGCCGTCTGTTCGAGGCGGTCCCGGAATACGGTCGCGGATATCAGGAGCTGGGCTATCTCCGGCGTGATACGGGTGATTTGCCAGCGGCGCTCGCAGCTTTTCAACGCGCAACACGCTATAATCCATCGCTGATCGCCAGCTGGCAGGCTCAGTCAGAGCTCTTCGGTGCGAACCACCCCGAAGCCGCCGGTCACGCCGCCGCCCAGGCGCAGCGCCTGCAGGCCTTGCCTCGTGAAGTCGTGGCCGTGACCAATCTGATCGCTGAAGGAAAGATCCTGAAGGCCGAAGCCCTGTGCCGCAGCTTTCTCCAGCATCATCCCCGGCATGTCGAAGGCATGCGTCTTCTCGCCGATATCGGGGTGCAACTGGGCATCCTGGACGATGCAGAATTCCTGCTGGAGAGTGCGGCCGAGTTCGAGCCGGACAATATCCAGGTACGGCTCGATTACATCCAGGTCCTGCGCAAGCGCCAGAAATTCGAAAAGGCTCTAGAGCAGGCCCAGCGGCTGTATGACAGCGCGCCGGATAATGTGTTGTTCAAGTCTCACTTTGCGATCGAGAGCATGCAGACCGGTGCTTATGACCGCGCCCTGGCCTTGTTCGACGAAATCCTCGCCGACCATCCCGATGACCCGCTTGTGCTGACTTCGCGCGGACACGCGCTCAAGACCATGGGCCGTCATGAGGACGCGGTGGCCTCTTATCGCCAGGCTGTTGCGACCAAACCGGATCATGGCGATGCCTGGTACGGGCTCGCCAATCTGAAGACCTTCGCTTTCCGCCCCGATGAAACCGCTGCGATGGAGCGCGAGGAGGCCCGCGGGAATCTGGCGCTGACAGACCGCGTGCACCTGTGTTTTGCACTCGGCAAGGCGCATGAGGATGCCGGACGTTACGCGGAGGCCTTCGCGTTTTATGAGCGCGGCAATGCCCTGAAATGCGCGCAGACGCGCTACACGCCGGAGCATATGGACGCGGAGTTTGAAGCGCAGAGGCGACATTGCACGCGGGCTTTGATGGATGGACGGACGCAGGGGGGGCATGCGGCGCCGGATCCGATTTTCATCGTTGGCTTGCCACGGGCGGGCTCGACCCTGTTGGAACAGATTCTCGCCTCGCACAGCCAGGTCGATGGCACGCTGGAATTGCCAAACATCCTGTCTCTGGCGCATCGCCTGAGAGGGCGGAACAAGCTCAGTGACCGCGATCGCTACCCGCGCATCTTGGGCGAAATGATGCCGGCCGAGCGCGAAAAACTGGGCGCGGAATATATCGAAACGACCCGCATTCACCGCGCCGGCGCGCCTTTCTTTACAGACAAAATGCCGAACAATTTCCGGCATATCGGCCTGGTCAAGATGATCCTGCCGAATGCCAAGATTATCGATGCGCGCCGCGAGCCCATGGCGTGTTGTTTCTCGGGATTCAAGCAGCTGTTTGCCGAGGGGCAGGAGTTTACCTACGGCCTCGACGAAGTCGGGCGATACTACCGTGGATATGTTGATCTCATGCGGCACTGGGACGAGGTGCTGCCGGGTGAGATCCTACGGGTTCAGTATGAAGAGGTGGTCGCCGACCTGGAGGCCCAGGTCCGCCGCATCCTCGATTTTTGTGGTCTGCCCTTCGAGGCAGGCTGTGTTGATTTCCACAAGACCAATCGCGCCGTTCGCACGGCCAGCTCGGAACAGGTCCGCCAGCCGATCAATACGGCGGGACTGGAGCAGTGGCGCCATTTCGAGGCGCATCTCGATCCGCTCAAGGCGGCCCTCGGAGATGCGCTGACCGGATACAAGGATTGAGAATGCCGAAGCGTTTCTACAAGACGGATTACGAGACCGGTCAGGACAATATCTCGCTGATGGGACTGGATGTTCACAATCCGGTTTTCTTCATCGCGGCGGTGGCGGTGATCGGCTTCATCAGTGCCACATTGATCGTCCCGGAACAGGCGTCCGCCATACTTCTTGCCACTCGCGACTGGGTGCTTTCCACTTTCGACTGGCTGTTCGTGTCGAGCGTCAATCTGGTTTTCCTGTTTTGTCTGGTGGTGATTGTTTCTCCCATGGGGCGGCTGCGGATCGGCGGGCGCGATGCCAAGCCGGAATTTTCCACCCTGTCCTGGTTCGCCATGCTTTTTTCGGCCGGCATCGGCATTGGTTTGATGTTCTGGGGGGCCGCAGAGCCGCTGGCCTATTACACGAACTGGTTCGGGACCCCGCTCGGCGTGGAGCCGCTGACCGAGGAGGCACGTGACCTCTCGCTCAGCGCCACCATGTTTCACTGGGGTATCAACGCCTGGTCCATCTATGCCGTGATCGGGTTGGCACTGGCCTATTTCACTTTTTCCAAGGGGTTGCCGCTGACGGTTCGCTCAGCCTTCTACCCCTTGCTGGGCGATCGCATCTGGGGTTGGCCAGGGCATATCATTGACCTGCTTGCGGTTGTGGCCACGCTGTTTGGTCTGGCGACCAGCCTGGGCCTGGGGGCTCAACAAGTCGCGAGCGGGCTCGATTTCCTGCTTGGTATCGACGCAGGCTTGTCCGTGCAGATCATCATTATCGCTTTCATTACCTCCATCGCCATCATTTCGGTCGTTCGAGGCCTGGATGGCGGGGTGAAAGTCCTGTCCAACATCAACATGGTCATGGCGGCACTGTTCCTGCTCTTTGTCTTTATCGCCGGGCCGACGCTGTTGATCACCACCGGCTTTCTCGACAATACGCTGAACTATATCCGCGACTTCATTCCGCTTTCGAACTGGATCGGACGGGAGGATACAGAGTGGTTCCACGGTTGGACGGTGTTCTACTGGGCCTGGTGGATTTCCTGGTCGCCGTTTGTCGGCATGTTCATCGCCCGTATTTCCAAGGGCCGGTCGGTGCGGGAATTCCTGCTGGCAGTGATCTTTGTTCCCCTGATTGTCACGGTGTTGTGGTTCTCTACCTTCGGCGAGACTGCGCTGTATCAGGCGCAGGAGGGCATTGGCGCTTTGCCTGACGGGATCGACGACGTCTCGCTGGTGCTGTTCCACATGCTGGAAAACCTGCCCTGGCCACAGATCGCATCCGGCATGGCTGTTATCTTGATACTGGTCTTCTTCGTGACGTCTTCGGATAGCGGCTCTTTGGTGATCGACAGCATCACTGCCGGTGGCAAGCTTCACGCCCCGGTCCCGCAACGTATCTTCTGGGCCGTCATGGAGGGGCTCGTAGCTGCAATGTTGCTATATGGTGGCGGTGCCCAGGCCCTGCAGGCGCTACAGGCTGGGGCCATCTCGGCCGGACTGCCTTTCACCATCATCCTGCTGGTGTGTTGCGTGAGCCTGTGGAAGGGCCTGCGAGAGGACCACAAGGCGCTTGCCCGGCAGTTGCGCGAAGAAAAGGCCGAAGGCTAGCCTGCGGACATGATGACAAGCAGGGCCGGTGTGCCGGGCTGGTGAGATCAGGAAGGGGCGTCATGCAGCAGGTCAGATGGGGTATTCTCGGGGCTGGGAGAATTGCGCGGCAGTTCGCCCGCGATATTCGTCATGCGCCCAGCGCGCGGCTTCACTCGGTTGGTGCCCGAGAACATGCCCGGGCCCGGGCGTTTGCCGATGATTTCGGGATCGCGCGGGCCTGCGGGTCCTATGAGGAGCTGGTGTCCGACCCGGATGTCGATGCGATCTACGTCGCCACGCCTCACAATTTCCACCTCGACCATTCGCGTCTGGCGATCCGCGCGGGCAAGGCTGTGCTGTGCGAAAAGCCGCTGACGCCCAGCTCTCGAGACAGCGAGGCCCTGATCTCGGCCGCGGGTGAAGCGGATGTCTATCTGATGGAAGCGCTCTGGACCGCCTTCCTGCCGGCAATCCGCAAGGCGCGGAGCTGGATTGAGGAGGGGCGGATCGGAGACGTGCTCCAGGTCCGGGCCGATTTCGGCTTCCCGGCGCCCTATGATGCCGGCAACCGGCTGTGGAATCCCGACCTTGCCGGGGGGGCGATGCTGGACATCGGCTTCTATCCGGTTGCGTTCAATCGCTTGATGATCGAGCGCGGGCCGGAACAGGTGACGTCCGTGGTGCGCCACGCTCCGACCGGGGTGGATGCAGAGGTCAGCGCGATCCTGCAGACCGGTGATATCACGTCGATCCTGAGCTGTTCCTTCTGGTGTGACCTGGTCAATACAGGGCGCGTCCTGGGCAGCGAGGGATGGATTGAACTGCCCAGCTTTTGGCGCACCGGTACGGCACGCCTGTACCGGGGTGCGGAACAGGTGGAGCAGTTCGAGGACCGCCGGGCAGGCGAGGGGTTCGAGTTCGAAATCGAGGCCGCTTCGCAGGATATTCTCGCCGGCCGCAAGCAGTCCGCCATCGTCCCGCATGCTCTCAGCCTGGCCCTGCAGGATGATATGCACAAGATCCTGGCCGCCGCGTCCGACGCGGCGACGGCGTAGGCGCCGGCGGTTCTAGTCCAGCGCCCGCATGATGATGTTTTCAAGATATTCCTGGCGACCGGAAACCTGGCGGCCATCAATGCCCTGGTTTGCGGCAAGGTCAGCGGCATCGCCCAGGGATGTGCCCGGTGCCAGCAAGGTCTTGCCCAGCGCGCTGTCCCAGCCGGCATAGCGACGGGCGCGGTTGGCGCTGATCTCATCCTGCTCGAGCAGCGTCTCGGTGGCGAGCAGGGCCTTGGCGAGGGCATCCAGCCCCCCGATATGGCCGTGGAAGAGATCCGCCCCATCGATGGATTGCCGGCGCACCTTGGCATCGAAGTTGAAGCCACCGGTATCGAACCCGCCCGCGCGGATGAGTTCGTACATCGCCAGGGTGATGTCGCGGGTGTCCAGGTTGAACTGGTCCGTGTCCCAGCCATTCTGATAATTGCCGCTGTTGATGTCGATCGACCCCATGATGCCCAGCGCATTGGCGGTTGCCACCTCGTGCGCAAATGAATGTCCGGCGAGGGTGGCGTGATTGGGCTCGATATTCACGTGAACCTCCGACTCCAGGCCGTGGTTCTTGAGGAAGCCGAACACGGTCGCGGTGTCGAAATCATACTGGTGATACATCGGTTCATGCGGCTTGGGTTCGATCAGGATCTTGCCCTTGAAGCCGATGCGATGCTTGTGCTCGACGATCATGTTCAGGAAGCGCCCGAATTGGTCGAGCTCGGTTTTCAAATCGGTATTGAGCAGGGTGTCATAACCCTCGCGTCCACCCCACAGGACATAGTTCGCACCGCCGAGCCGGTGGGTCGCGTCCAGGCAGTCGCGAATCTGGCGCAGGGCACAGGCCGTCACCTCCGGGTCCGGGTTGGTCAATCCGCCTGCCGCATAGCGCGGATGGGAAAACAGGTTGGCCGTGCCCCAGAGCAGGCGGACGCCGGTCGCGGCCTGGCGATGTTCAAGGTCATCGACAGCCACAGCCAGGTTTCGCGCGAGGGCGTCCGGGGTGTCAGAGGGCTCGCACACATCGATATCGTGGAAGCAGTAGAACGGCGTGCCCAGCTTGCTGAAAAATTCGAAGGCCGCTGCACGGCGGGCGCGGGCGATCTCGGCGGGAGAGCTTCCGGCGTGCCAGGCGCGCGAGAACGGCCCGCCTCCGAATATGTCAAACCCGTCCCAACAGAATGTGTGCCAGAAGCAGACCGCCGGGCGCAGGTGCTCCTCCATGCGCTTGCCCAGCACGACCCGGTCCTTGTCATAGTGACGGAACGCCATCGGGTTGGTCGATTGCGGCCCCTCGTAACGGACGGGCTCAATACCCTCGAACCAGGTGCGGGTGTCTGCGGCAAGTCCATCAGCCATGTCATCAATCTCCGAAATGGGGGGTGAGGGCGTCGTACAGGTGTGTGAAACGGGACCGTTTGGGCGCCAGGGCTGCGATATCAGCCTCGGCAGGGTCGATCCGGTCGATCACTGGCGGCGGTGCGAGCACGCTGGCACTGTCACCGTCGCCAGCGGCGAGTCGGGCGAGGCGTGCCGCCCCGAACGCCGGACCGGTCTCTGCCCCTTCGCGATAGACGAGTGGGCGTTGCAGGGCGGCCGCCAGGACCCGACCCCAATGACGCGACTTGGCGCCGCCTCCGATCACCGAAAGACTCGTCACGGCAGCGCCGGATTCCACCAGCGCATCCAGCCCGTCGGCAAAGGCAAACGCAACGCCTTCCATGACAGCCTGACCGATGGCGCCCGCGTCGCTGTCATGATCGAGGTCGAACAGCACGCCGCGCGCGTGCGGATTGTTGTGGGGTGTCCGCTCACCCGAGAGATAGGGCAGGAAGATCTCGGTCCCGCCGAGGTGTCCCCGCTCCGAGACGTGCTGATCCAGCGCGGCGGCGCTGGCAACACCGGTGGCCTTCGCGGCCCAGTCCAGACAACTGGCGGCGCTGAGCATCACCGTCATCTGGTGCCAGCGATCGGGCAGTGCGTGACAGAAGGCGTGAACGGCGCGCGCGGGGTTCGGTCGGAACTGGTTTCCGGCCAGGAAAATGACCCCTGACGTGCCGAGTGAGATGAATGCGTCGCCCTCTTCCACGACACCGATCCCGCAGGCGCCGGCGGCATTGTCGCCGCCTCCCGCAGCGACGTTGACCTGGTCCATGCCCCAGGTCTGCGCGGTCCTCGCCAGCAGCGTTCCGGTGAACTGTGAGCCCTCGAACAATCGCGGCATGTACCCGGTGTCCAGACCACAGGCCTGCAGCGCGTCCTCAGACCAGGCTCGCTGTGAGACATCGAGCCAGGATGTGCCGGCGGCGTCGGACATGTCCGACGCCTTGTCACCGGTCATGCAGAGGCGAACATAATCCTTGGGCAGGAGAATGCTGGCGGCGCGCGCAAGAACGTCAGGTTCGTTCTCTCGCAGCCAGACAATCTTCGGTGCAGTGAAGCCGGGCATGACCAGATTGCCGGTGATCGTTTCGATCTCCGGCAGGGTTTCGACCAGGGTCCGGCACTGGGCTTCGCTGCGGCCATCATTCCACAGAATGGCGCGGCGAAGGGGCCGGTCGTCGGCATCAAGGACCGTCGCCCCGTGCATCTGCCCGGACAGACCGATGGCGCGCACGGCCCGGCGATGTTCTGCCGGCAGCGCGAGGACGGCCTGATTGGTCGCTGTCCACCAGTCGTCGGGAGATTGCTCGGACCACAACGGTCGCGGCCGGGATATGGAAAGCGGGGCACTGGACTGCGCGATGATCGCATTGCGTCCATCCACCAGCATGGCCTTCACGCTGGACGTGCCAATATCGATCCCCAGATACATTCGGGACCGTCCTCCCCTGTCGATAATGCCCTGTTCGGCACTTTATTGGGGGTATTGATAGCGCTATCATTCGTGCTGTGCAAATTGGACTGAACGGTGTGGAGGGGCGGATGCACGCCACAGGATGCCGGTGGAGATACCGGCGATGATATGCCTCGAGGCCCATGACTGGCGCATGGAGATCGATGCGCTCCTGGGTGCCGGCGTGGCGCATCTGAGCTATCAGGGGCAACCCGTGTGGCGGGATCGCGATCCCCGTGCCTCCGACTTTGCCCCGCTGCAGATGTCCTGTTTCCCGCTCGTGCCGTTCTCGAACCGGATCTTCGGTCGCCGCTTTGCCTTCGGTGGGCAGGACATCTGTCTGCCGCTCAACATGCCCGGTGAGCCAAACCCCATCCACGGGACGGGGTGGACGCACCCGTGGGATGTGGTCGAACTGAGCGAGGACGCTTGTTCGCTGGCGTTCAGGCATGAGCCCGGGGCATGGCCCTGGCGGTTCCATGCCGTTCAGGATGTCCGGCTGGGTCCCGACGGCATGGTGATGGAATTACGGCTGACCAATGAGTCCGCGGACATCATGCCGGCCGGGCTGGGATTTCATCCCTACTTTCATACCGGTGGGGGCTGCGAGCTGAAATTTGCCGCGAAACGTGTCTGGATGACGACCGCTAAGGCAGAGCAAAGCCAGGTCACTCCCGTGCCCGCCCGGTGGGATTTTCGCCAGTCCCGCCCGGTGGAGGGGCTGGTCGTGGATCATTGCTTCTCGGACTGGGATGGCACGGCGCTGATTTCCTGGCCAGGCACCGGGCTGGCCGTCGAGATGACATGCAGTCCCAACGCGCACCACGCGACGGTGTTCTCGCCCGCCGTGGACGATGGGGCCGGACCTGGTTTCTTCTGTCTCGAGCCGGTGACCCATGTCAGCAATGCCCTCAACTTCGCATCCCCCGCCGAGGCCGGGATCGAAGCCCTGGAGCCGGGCGCGACGATGTCCCTGGTGATGCAGTTGAAGGCGGTCAGCCCGGATCGGCAGGCCTGACGGTCAGACGGGCCGAGCTGAGCCGGGTCGAGTCGTGTCCGGTCGAGATCGTGAAAGTGCCCGGCTCGATTTCCCGTTCCATTGACAGGTTCCACAGCGACATGGCCCGCGGCGTGATTTCCAGCCGTACCGTGCGGGTCTCGCCGGCGGCCAGTTCGACACGCTCGAACGCGGCCAGTTCGAGTATCGGGCGGGTCACCACCGCAGCGTCATCGCGCAGGTAAAGCTGAACGATATCCGCCCCGGCCACGTCACCGGTATTGGTGATCTCCACGTCCGCAAAAGCACTGTCCCCGGCCGTGATCTCGGCGTCCACAAATCGTGGCTCGGAGATCTCGAACTGTGTGTAGGAGAGGCCGTATCCGAAGGGATAGAGGGGGGTGAGGTCATCGAAGAGATACCCCCGCCGCGCGGACGGCTTGTAATTGTAGAACTGCGGCAGCTGGCCCACGCTGCGCGGGATCGTCACAGGAAGGTGCCCGGATGGATTGACGGCTCCGAGCAGGACATCGGCCACGCCGTGTCCGGTTTCCTGGCCCAGATACCACCCCTCGAGCAGGGCGTCGGCCGTTTCGGCCAGCTCGGTCACGGCCAGCGGTCGACCGTTGAGCAGCACGACAATTACCGGGATATCAAGCTCGAACAAGGCGTTGGCCAGGTCCATCTGCTGACCGACCAGCTGCAGGTCTGCACGATCACCCATATGCGTGTCGGACCAGGCTTCGCGGGACAATTGCTCGTTTTCACCGAGCACGACGACAACGGCATCAGCGGTGCGTGCCGTCTCGATCGCCGCGGCGATCAGCTCGGCATTCACGGCGGGGTCGATCAGGTCGACGGGATCGGCGGCCCACTCCCGGCTCTCGGTCAGGCGAACGCCTTCGGAGTAAACGACTTCGAACCGCCCCTCTGCAGCCGCTTCGAGCCCTTCCAGTACGCTGACAACATGGCGGGGCTGGTCGGAGTAACCGCCGATTGGCGTGTCCACGGCGTGGGTTCCGATAACGGCGAGACGCCCCAGCCGGTCCGGGTCCAGTGGCAGCGTATCATTGCGGTTCTCCAGCAGTGTGATGGCCTGGCCGGCCACCCGTCGAGCCAGGGCCCGGCCCTGTGCATTGCCGGTTGCGGCCTCCGCAGCTTCCGCATCTGCGTACGGGGTTTCGAACGCTCCCGAAAGGAATTTGACGCGCAGGACCCTGCGGACCGCTTCATCGATCCGCGCCTCGTCCACCCGACCGTCTTCCACCAGCGCGGCCAGGTGCAGGAAGGCATCGCCGTGCGGCAGTTCGACATCCACGCCGGCATCAAGTGACCGCTCGGCCGCTTCCTCGATGGTCTCGTACATCCGGTGCCTAGTCAGCGTCTCGCGGATGGCGAAATAATCAGAGACGACAAGGCCGTCATAGCCCCACTCAGCGCGCAGGACATCGTCGAGGAGCCAGGTGTTCACATGGCTCGGGACGCCATCAATCTCGTTATAGGAAGCCATGATTTGCTGGACAGGCAGTTCCTCAACGAGGCGCTCGAACGGCGGGAAGAAAATCGTCCGCAGCTCTCGCTCGGAAACCATCGCCGGCCCGATATTGACGCCATTCTCCGGCTGGCCGTGGCCGGTCATGTGCTTGAGCGTCGCAAACACGCGCCCCTCGCCCAGTGGCAGATCCTCGCCCTGATATCCGCGTACGGCTGCGATCCCGATCTCGCTGACGAGATACGGGTCCTCGCCATACGTCTCCTCGATCCGTCCCCAGCGCGGATCCCTGGCTACGTCGACAACCGGTGAAAGCGTCGTCTGGACACCGCGAATGCGCATCTCGGACGCGGTGAGCGTGAATACATCCTCGATCAGATCGCGATCCCAGGTCGAGGCGAGGGCGATGGCCTGCGGGAAACTTGTCGCGTCCGGCGCGGCATACCCGTGCAGCGACTCCTCGTGGAAGAGCAGCGGGATGCCGAGCCGGGTCTGTTCGATGGCCCAGCGCTGGGCCGCGTTCACATAAGCTACGGTTTCACGAGCGTCCCGATTGACCGCGCCGGCATTGGCGCCGGCCGCATCGGTACCGACGGTTACACCCTGGCGATCCGACGGCCTGGAAATCTGGCCCAGCCCGTGTGGGAAACTGCGGGAGGCAGCTTCCGCCGAGAAGGCTCCGGTTTCATCCTGGATCGCCCCCTTGTTCTGCCAGATGCCGATCAGCTGGGCGATTTTCTCGTCCAGCGTCATTCGGCCGAGCAGGTCCTCGACACGTTCGTCCACACTCAGGCTCGCATCGCGATAGGCGGGACCGTTGCCCGGGTTTGCAGCTGTGGTCATCGGTGTTTCCGCCTCCGGGGCGTCTGCTGAGGGTGAGCAGGCGATGAGGGCCAGTGCGGAAGCCAGCACGGTCACGCCGGTAAGAGCCGGTCGCAGGAGGGTGGTCGTATCCATGTCGGTAAACCTTCTCTTGGCTCGGGGTCAGCCTTCCATCTCTTCGAGTTCGCGGCCGCGGGTCTCGCGCACCATGAACACGACAAAGGCGATCGAGATGGCAGCGAAGACGGCATAGAAGCCGTAGGCGCCGGCCAGTCCGATCGAGGCCAGCATGATCGGGAAGGTCATGGTGATGGCGAAGTTCGACGTCCACTGGAACAGGCCGGAAACTGCCAGTCCCGAACCGCGGATCTGGTTGGGGAACATCTCACCCAGCATGACCCACATGACCGGTCCCCAGGAGAAGTTGAAGAACATCACATAGACATTGGCTGCGACGAGGGCGAGCAGGCCCATATTGTCGGACAGGTTCAACGTTCCGTCTTCCACCAGTTGTCCGCTGGAGAACGCATAGGCGGCCAGGGCCAGTGTGACGGTCATGCCAACGGAGCCGATGACCAGCAGCGGTTTGCGACCCACCCGGTCAATCAGCAGCAGGGCGATGATCACCGCGCCGATGCTCAGTCCGCCGGACAGGACATTGGTCAGCAGCGCATCACTCTCGGTGAAGCCGGCAGCCTGCCAGAGTACGGCGCCGTAATAGAAGATCACGTTGATACCCACCAGCTGCTGGAAGGTCGCCAGCCCGATGCCCACCCAGACGATCGGACGGATACGCTTGGCGGCGGGGTCGATGAGGTCGGTCAGTCGCGGCTGGTGATCATCGGCCAGGCTTTGACGGATTTCCGCGGTCTTGGCCTGGGCGCTCTCGGTGCCGAACAGGCGGGTCAGCACTTCTTGGGCGGCTTTCTCCTTGCCCTTGAGGACCAGGAAGCGCGGGCTTTCCGGGATCAGGAAGAGACAGCCCAGGAAGAGGATTGCCGGGACGAGTTCAACCCAGAACATCCACCGCCAGGCCTGGAAGCCCAGCCAGAATTCCTCGGTCGAGGCGCCTGCGGCACCAGCCAGCGAGTAATTGGACAGGAAGGAACAGAACAGGCCGGAAATAATGGCAACCTGCTGGATCGTGGTCAGCCGGCCACGCAAGTGGGCCGGTGCGATTTCGGAAATATAGGCAGGGGCCATGACACTGGCCGCGCCGACCGCGAGGCCGCCGAGAATGCGATAGAAGACGAATTCGGCTGAACCGCCCGCAATGCCTGAGCCCCAGGCACTGACGATGAAGAACACGGCAGAAACCAGCAACAGGGCCCGGCGTCCGAAAATATCCGCCATCCGGCCGGCGATCAGCGCACCCGCAGCACAACCCAGCAGCATCGAGGCCACGTTGAAGCCCGTGCCGACGGATTGGGAATTGAAGGCCTGTTGCAGGCCATCGACGGTGCCATTGATGACCCCGCTGTCATAGCCGAACAGGAAGCCCCCGATCGTTGCGACAATCGAGATGCCCAGAATGTACCCAAGATTGCTGGGCGACGTTTCCGCCGCGTTTTGTTCGTCCATGATGTTCTCCCCGAGATTAGCTTTTGATAGCGCTAACTTGCTGCGACCATCGCGCGCCAACTGTGTGGCGTCAATAGACATCGAGGTGAACGACCCGCGATGACAAGGCGGGTTTCGCGGTCGAGGGGATGTGGGCAAGCGGGTCTGACCGGTGGGCGGTGCGGCCCGGCGCGGCGCTAGTCCGGTGTGGCGGCGACGCTCACGTTCAGGGCGCGTCCGCAAGAGATTGAACCGCTTGCCCCATCGTGAGGTCGATCCAAGTTCGTCTGAAATTGCCCATCGCCCACTTGGCGAACACTCAGATTTGTTCGGCCATTGCGCCAGCTGCTCGTTCGACAGCATCGCGAATTGGGTTGTCCGCAAGATGCGCATACCGCTCCGTTGTCGTTATGGACGCATGTCCAAGCACTCTAAAAAACGGGGACACGCACCTAAAAAACGGGGACACGCACCGATTTTCCGCTTGGATACGTCCAGCGGGGCCACGATCTCGCGGGAGTATGACCACGCCGACCGTCTGGGCAGTGTCCTGGCCATGGTTTCAGAGAGCGGCGCTGTCATGGCGAACTGTGTGGGTGCGGAATTGCGACCCCGCCTTCGCGATCACGGGTTCTGCCCGAATTGACAATCATCGTCGATTGGGTGATCAATTGACAACGTTATCAATTGAAGTTCGGGCTTGCGTATCAAGTCGACAGAACTGACGGGGGAGAGCATGCAATTATCAACCTTCGATCTGGTGATCGTCTTTGGCTATGCCATCGCACTGATCGCCATCGCGACCCTGGTCAGCCGCGAGAAGGCCGGCCATCAAAAGGACTCCTCCGATTTTTTCCTGGCCGGCAAGGCTCTGCCTTGGTGGGCCGTCGGTGCCTCGCTGATTGCCGCGAATATCTCGGCCGAACAGATCATCGGCATGTCCGGCTCGGGCTATGTCGTCGGGCTGGCAATTGCGACTTATGAATGGCTGGCGGCTGTGACGTTGATCGTGGTTGGCAAGTTCTTCCTGCCGGTCTTCCTGAAGAACGAGATCTACACGATGCCGCAGTTCCTGGAGCGGCGTTATGATGGCCGGGTCAAGACGGTGATGTCGATCTTCTGGCTCGCGCTCTACACGTTTGTGAACCTGACGGCGATTCTCTGGCTGGGCGCGACAGCGATCAATGCCCTGACGGGTTTTGACATCACCTTCGCGCTGATCGTCCTGGCAGGCTTTGCGGTGGCCTATTCCATTTATGGCGGCCTGAAAGCGGTGGCCCTGACAGATATCATCCAGGTCGCCATGCTGGTCGGCGGCGGGTGCCTGATCACCTGGATTGCCCTTAATGAAGTCAGCGACGGTGCGGGGGTCATCGCCGGAATGGGCGTGCTGATCGACGAGGCGCCCGGCAAGTTCGACATGATCCTGGACAGCGATCATCCGGAATACATGAACCTGCCCGGCATTGGCGTATTGATGATCGGCATGTGGGTGATGCACTTCTCCTATTGGGGTTTTAACCAGTACATCATCCAGCGTGCGCTGGGGGCCAAGTCGGTGGATGAGGCCCAGCGCGGCATCGTCTTCGCCGCCTTCCTGAAACTCTTCATGCCGCTGATCATCGTGATCCCGGGCATTGCCGCTTTCGTGCTGGCCCAGGACGCCACGAGCGGGATCGAGGTGGGGCGGCCGGATGCCGCTTATCCGGCCTTGATGGCACTGACACCGGTGGGTATTCGAGGCCTGATCTTCGCGGCGCTGATTGCTGCCATCGTCTCGTCGCTGGGATCGATGATGAATTCCATCTCCACCATCTTCACGCTGGATATCTACAAACCGATGCGCGACTCTGCGAGCGAGGGGCATCTGGTGACGGTGGGGCGTCTGGTTTCCATCTGCGCGGTGATCATCGCCGTCGCTGTGGCGCAGCCCCTGCTGGGCAATTTCCCGCAGGCCTTCCAGTTTATCCAGGAATTCACCGGCTTCTTCACGCCAGGCATTGTAGCGCTGTTCGTGCTCGGTGTGTTCTGGAAATCGGCTACGGCCAATGGCGCCCTGGCCGCAGCAATCGGATCCTTCGGTCTCTCGGTGCTCGGCAAGCTTTATCTGGACTGGATGCCTTTCCTCGACCGCGTCGGCTGGATCTTCCTGGCCTGCCTGGGGATCATGTTCGCCATGGCCATGATCGAGCGCAAGGACCAGGGCGAGAAAGCCGTGTCCATCGATGGTGTCTCCTTCTCCACCTCCAGCCTATACAATCTCGGTGCACTGGTCGTGGTGGTGACGCTTGGCCTGCTCTACTGGGCGTTCTGGTAGGCGGATGGCTCGGCTGGTCGTCATCATGGGCGTTTCCGGAAGTGGAAAATCGACCCTGGCCGGCGCTCTGGCCGAGCAAACCGGATGGCCATACCTGGAGGCGGATGATTTTCATCCGCCGGAGAATGTCCGCAAGATGACGGAGGGGCAGGCGCTGACCGATGCTGACCGCGAGGACTGGATCCGGGCCATGCGGCGCGCGATCAAAGCCCGGTCGGATCACACCGTGATTGCGACTTGTTCGGCTCTGAACAAGACCGTGCGCGGCTGGCTGGTGGATGGTCTGGACCGTGATGTGTCCTGGTGTTGGCTCAAGCTGGACGAAAAGACCGCCCGGGAGCGTGTTCAGTCCAGGGGCGGGCACTATATGCCGACAGCGCTTGTGCGCAGCCAGTTCGAGGCGCTCGACCCGCCCGCAGCGGCCTGGCAAATCGATGCCACCTTGCCGCTCGCTCACACACTCAACACTATGAAAACCCGGCTCCTGGCGCCTGCCGCCCGCTGAGCTGAGGGACAAAAAACAACAAGGGGAAATTGATGTTCAAAATTGACGACGTTGTCAAAAGGGGCGTGCGCGCTGTCACGATCTCGGCGTCTCTGCTGGCGCTGGCCGCTTGTCAGGATGATGCCGTTTCACAGAGCACGCGGGACGAAACGGCAGTGACCCGTGCCCAGACCCAATTCTCCCAGCGCGTTGAGGGTTTGCTTGCCGAGATGACCCTGGAGGAGAAGCTCGGTCAGCTGCATCAGGCCGCCGGTGGTCGTAGTCGCAATCTCAACTCCCGCTTGACCCCCGAGGAGCTGGACCGGGTGCGGGCAGGCGCCGTCGGCTCCTATCTTCACGTGGCGGGCGCTCAACCGTTGGCGGAATTACAGCGTGTCGCCGTTGAGGAAAGCCGTCTGGGCATCCCCCTCCTGTTTGCCATGGATGTGGTTCACGGTTACCGCACCATATTCCCGGTGCCGATTGCCATGGCATCGACCTGGGACGAGGCAGATTGGCAGCGTGCGGCCCGGATTTCCGCCGAAGAGGCGTCCGCAGCCGGTCTGCACTGGACCTTCGCCCCCATGATCGACATTGGTCGCGATCCGCGTTGGGGCCGGATTGTCGAAGGCGCGGGGTCCGATCCTTACCTTGGGTCGCGCATGGCCGTGGCCCAGGTGCAGGGCTATCAGGGAGAGAGCCTCGCGGCTGGCGATACCTTGCTGGCGACCGCCAAGCATTTCGGGGCCTATGGGGTGCCGACCGGTGGTCGCGATTACGGGACGGCCGAGATCGGCGAGCGCAGTCTGTACGAAGCCTATCTGCCGCCATTTTACGCGGCGACGCGTGCCGGTGCAGGCTCGATGATGACCGCCTTCAATGACATTGACGGTGTGCCCTCCACCTCGAACGAAGCGCTGATCGACGGAACATTGCGAGCCCGTTGGGCGTTTGACGGGCTGATTGTCAGCGACTGGAACGCAATTGCTGAGCTGATGAATCACGGCGTCGCCGAGACCCGTGCGGCTGCAGGCGCGCTGGCCCTGCAGGCGGGTGTCGATATGGACATGACCAGTGGCATTTTCGTGGAGGAATTGCGCCAGGCGATCGATGCAGATCCGGCCCTCGAAGCAGACCTGGACCTGGCGGTGGGACGCATCCTTACAGCCAAGGAACGCCTCGGCTTGTTTGATGATCCGATGGTCTATCACCAGGTTCAGCGTGAACAGGCCGAGCTGCTGGCCGCGGATCACCGCGAGGCGGCGCGGGCCATCGCTGCCCGCAGTGTTGTCCTGCTGAAGAATGAGAACGCGGCCTTGCCGCTGGAGTTGTCCGAAGGGCGTGTGGCTGTCATCGGCGCCCTGGCTGCCGATGCATCGACGCAGCTGGGCTCCTGGCGGGCACAAGGTCGTCCGGAAGATGTGGTCAGCCTGCTTGACGGGCTGCGCGAAGGGGCGCCCGAGGGGGTTGAGATTGTCTACGCAGCGGGTGCCGATCCGCTCAGCGATGATCTCTCAGGTCTCGAAGAAGCTGTCGCCCTGGCCCGCTCTGCCGATCGTGTTGTGCTGGTGGTGGGCGAGAATTTCGACATGTCAGGCGAGGCCCGCAGTCGATCCGATCTTTTCCTTCCTGACAGTCAGCGCGCGCTGGCCTCAGCCATTCTGGACACAGGTCAGCCCGTTTCAGTGGTTCTGGTTACGGGGCGCCCCCTAGCTATTCCCGATATCGCGGCGCGCGCGGATGCGGTATTGAACGCGTGGATGCTGGGCGTTGAGGCCGGGCCTGCCCTCGCTGATATCATCTACGGCGAAACGTCCCCGGCGGGTCGACTTCCCGTGAGTTTCCCGCGCTCCACCGGAGCGGCGCCTTTCACCTATTCCGAATATCCCGGTGGCCGTCCGGCAGATCCTGATCTGGCGCGTGACACCAATCGGTACATGGATCAGCCGATCACGCCGCTTTATGGCTTTGGCCATGGCCTTTCCTATTCGACCTTCGATTATGGAGCGCTCAGCGGCGTCGTCGACCAGGGTGAGATCCGTCTTGCGGTTGACGTCACCAATTCGGGCGATCGCGCTGCTGACGAGGTGGTGCAGCTCTACATGCGTGACCCGGTCGCATCGGTTGCCCGCCCGCGTATCGAGCTGCGGGGCTTCAGGCGGATTTCACTGGAGCCGGGTGCGAGCACGACGGTGCATTTCACGTTGAGCCCGGCGCAGGCTGCAGTTTTCCAATCGCCCGGCGTCTGGCAGGTCGAGCCCGGGCAGCTGGTTTTCCATGTTGGCGGGAGCTCGCTGGACCTGGCCTCTTCGGTCGAGGTCACCATCGAGGACGGGTTCATTTCCGACGTGCCCGCAGCAGCGATTGCAACACGCGGGGAGACGGAGTGATGCAAACCCGACGAGAAACGCTGGCCGCGCTCGGAGCCATCGCGACTGCCGGACTGGGTGGATGTGCCGGGCGCGGGCTGCCGGACTCGGTCGAGCTTCACAAGGCCGGCGCTCAGGCGCTGTTCGATGATCGCTGGACGCTGGAGCATTTGGCGGACGGTTTCATCTGGAGTGAAGGCCCCACTTGGGACAGGCAGCGGCAATGTCTCTATTTCACCGATGTCCCGGCAAACCGGGCCTATCGCTGGTCCGACGCGGCGGGGCTGGAGGTATTTCTGGAGCCGTCCGGTGTCGAGGCGTCCGCGACGACCGGCATGCGCGAGGCGGGAGCGAATGGCCTCTGGTTTGGCACGGATGGCTGGCTCTATCTCTGCAATCATGGTGAGCGAGCCGTGCAACGCCTGCGTTTGGACACTCTCGAGAGAGAGACCCTCGTGCGGGATCATTCCGGCCAGCGTTTCAACAGCCCCAATGATCTTGTTCGGGCCGCCGATGGGTCGATCTATTTCACGGATCCGCCCTATGGGCTGGAAGGGTTGGACGCTTCGCCGCTCAAGGAGATGGCCGTCAATGGCGTCTATCGATTGAGCCCGGATGGAGAGTGCGAGCGTTTGTTCGATCATCTCACCTTCCCGAATGGTATCGCGCTGTCTCCAGACGAGGACTGGCTCTATATCGCCCAGTCTGACCCGAACGCTCCGCACATCTACCGGGCGCCGATGCGGGACGGGCAGCCGACAGGACCACTCGCGCTTTGGTATGACGCGTCGCACTTCCTCGCGGCCGGCGATCCGGGGCTGCCGGACGGTATGTGTGTCAGTGAAGACGGGCTGGTCTTCGCAACGGGGCCGGGGGGCGTTCTAGTCCTGTCTCCAGGCGGAGAATTGCTCGCGCGTATTCGCACGGGTCGAGCAACCGCGAATTGCGCCTTTGGCGGCGCCAATGGAGACTGGCTCTACATCACTGCTCACGATCGATTGTTGCGTTTGCGCTCCAACACCCGGGGTTTGCAATGGCGGAGCTAGGCGTGGAGTCATTTTCAGATTTGCGCCCATTGTTTGCCACCCTGGCAGCGATCCCGCTGCTGTTATGGCTGGTTCTGAAATGGAAAATCCCGGCCTTCACCGCCCTGATAGGTGTCAGTCTCATTGCGGCGCTGGCCGCGGGTATGAGTGCGGAGACAGCATACGCAACGATCACCGCCGGTATGGGCGGTACGCTCGGCTTCATTGCGGTGATTGTCGGGCTGGGCAGCCTGTTCGGGGCATTGCTCGAGGCAGGAGGCGGCCTGCCCAAACTGGCGCGGCTCCTGATCGGGCAGCGCCGCGGTTTTGGTGGCCAGGTTATGGCCGGACTTATCGGACTGGTCGTTGCCATCCCGGTTTTCTTTGACGTCGCGCTGATCGTTCTGGCGCCCGTTGTCGTGGCGCTCGCCAGGCAAGCCGGCCGGCCGGTTCTGGCCTTCGGTCTGCCTCTGCTGGCAGGTCTGGCGATTGCCCATGCCTTTATCCCTCCGACACCCGGGCCAGTCGCCGTCGCCGAGATTCTCGGCGCGGACCTGGCCTGGGTGATGCTGGCCGGGTTGGCGGCAGGTGTTCCGGCTTTGCTCGTCGCCGGTCCGGTGTTTGCGACTGTGCTGGAACGCACGGGGCACTTGCCGGAGGCCAGGCTTGACCAGATCGAGACCGAGGCCGTACCCGACGACGGCGTGAGTGGACACATGGTTCTGGCACTCATCCTGTTGCCGCTGGTCCTGATCCTGGCGCAAGCCCTGCTCGCCCTTACGGGTGCAAGCGGAGCTCTGGCCGGGGCCCTGGCCGTTGTCGGGCATCCGTTTGCCGCCCTGATGATTGGCTGTGCAGCTGCCGGGATGGTGGTCGCAGGCAAGTCACAGTCCATCCGTGATCGCGTCCGTCTGGGCATCGCTGAAGCCTTTGCTCCGGCCGGCGCCGTCATTCTGGTGACGGGCGCAGGCGGGGCGTTCAAGCAGGTGCTGGTTGATACGGGGGCAGGCGGGCAACTGGCCGGACTGGTTCTCGGCTTTGGCCTGACGCCCATAGTGCTGGGCTATGTGCTGGCTGTGATCATCCGTGTTGCCCAAGGCAGTGCCACGGTGGCGATGATCACGGCGGCGGGCATGACAGCGCCGCTCCTGGCGGGGCAGGATATGACAGGGTTCGCCCAGGCGCTGGTGGTCATCGCCATTGCAGCAGGGGCGTCGGCCTTGTCCCATGTCAATGATAGCGGTTTCTGGCTGGTCAATCGCATCTTCGGACTGAGCGAAGCGGCGACGCTGAAGACGTGGACTGTCTCGACCACCCTGCTCAGCATCACCGGATTGATCACCTGTCTGGCTCTGGGCGTGTTTGCCTGATCCCTAGCGTGTGTCACCGCATGTCTGGGCGGCATCGGTATCTGAGGCGAGCCCGATATCTCCGAGACCGATTTCGCCATCAGCCTCGTTCGAACGCAGGATGAAAGCGGCTTCGGTGTTGGTGAGGTCGACGCCTGCTTGCGTGAAACAGCTCAGGCTGACGCGATATTCCTGCCACGGGCCCTGGGTGATGCGCACGGGGACGAAATGGCTGCATTCCTCGCCAGAGTGACAAGACATGCCAACCTCGACCCAGGTATCGCGGCTGTTGAAGCCTCGAGCGCGGAAAGAGATTTCCATAGCGCCATTGGCTTCCCGCGAGAGGTCTTGCGGCTCCGGCGTGGACAGGCGCACACCCGTACCAGCCTCCCGCCAGATGAAGTGAAGAGAATCCTCCTGAGCCGTGCGATCGGTGCGTGCAAGGGTCAGGGTCTCGGTCTCAAATCGGTCCTCAGGCGCGTCCGACCACTGTCCGGCGACACCGGTCTGAACAGACCAGGGCGCCACCGACTGGCCAAGCCGGTAGAAGGCGCCGCTGGGGGCGAGATCTTCCGCTGACAGGCCGGACACCTCAGACAGTGAAGCAACGTCCTCGATATCGCCGTAACTCAGCCCGTATCCATACGCGAAAAGCGGGGCATAGTCGGCATCACCTCGATTGACCGGTGCGCTGACGGCACTCGCTGGCCATGAGAAGGACAGGCGACCCGTGAAGTCGTAGTCGGGCTCAGTCCTGAAGAGCATGTCGGCGATGCCACCGCCTTCCGTCCCGGGAAGCCATGCGGCGATGAAGGCGTCGGAGTCATTGATCTCCGGGTTTGTCCAGAGCGGGCGTCCGGACAGGAAAACACTGACGACCGGCGTGCCTTGGCTGGCCAGGAGTTCCAGTCGCTCGGTATCGAAGCCATTGGGTACGAAGTCGAGATGCTCGCGATCTCCCTGGAATTCGGCATAGGGGTTCTCGCCATAGACGGCGATGACGGCATCGGCATCGTGCGTTTCATCCCCTTCCGGATCGAAGATCACGCGTCCGCCTGCGGCCTCCACGACCTCGCGGATGCCATCAAGAATGGTCTGGCCGGCCGGGAATTCCTCATTGGGATAGTCGCCGCCCTGCCAGGACAATGTCCATCCGCCAGACGCCTTGCCGATATGGTCAGCGCCGTCACCCACCACCAGCACGGTCAGACCCGGGTCGAGTGGCAGGAGATTGTCCTGGTTCTTTAGGAGGACAAGCGATTCCCGCACGGCCTGGCGCGCAACGGCGCGATGTTCGTCTGCGGCCAGAACACTTGTATCATTGGCCAAGGGACGCTGGCTGGGTGCGACCTGTTCAAACAGGCCAGACTGGATTTTCACACGCAGGATACGTCGGACGGCATCGTCCAGCCTGTCCATGGAAATGCGGCCGGCCCGGACATGCTCCAGGGTCGAGTCATACAGCTCCCGCCAGCTGTCCGGTGCCATGTACATGTCGACACCCGCATTGAAGCTTTCGGGGCAGTCTGTCGCCGTACACCCAGCGACCAGGCCGTGACCATTCCAGTCTCCGACCACAAAGCCGGTAAAGCCCATGCGGTCCTTCAACACATCATTCAACAGCGAGTGGTTGCCGTGCATACGTACGCCATTCCAGCCTGAGAAAGACGCCATAACGGTCTGAACGCCAGCCGGGATTGCGGTGTAATACCCCTGGGCGTGAATGTCCCGAAGCTCGGCCTCGCTGATCTGGGCGTCGCCCTGGTCGCGACCATCAACCGTGCCCCCGTCGGCGAGGAAGTGTTTGGCGCTGGAAATTACCCGGCCTGTCGCCATGAATTCATCCGTGCCCGGACGGCCCTGCAGACCCCATACGATGCGTTCTCCATAGGCGCGAACGATGTCCGGATCTTCCGAGAAGCCTTCATACGTCCGACCCCAACGGTCATCGCGTGGCACAGCGAGCGTCGGCGCAAAGGTCCAGTCGTGACCGGATACGGACAATTCGCGAGCCGTGATGCGGTAGATCTCTTCAATCAGATCAGGATTATTGGCCGCCCCCAGGCCGATATTGTGCGGGAAGACGACGGCACCGCGCAGGTTGGCATGCCCGTGTACGGCGTCGATGCCCCAGATCATCGGGATGGCAATCTCAACACCCTCCGGGTCGATAGACGCGTTGAAATAGGCGTCCGCAGCCGCCAACCAGGATTCGGCGTCCGCATACGGGCGTGGGCCGGGTGCAGAATTGCCGCCGCTGAGGACCGAACCCAGGCGGTAATCCCGAACTTCCTCGGCGGTGACGGAACCGCTGTCTGCCTGGATCGTCTGGCCGACCTTCTGCTCGACCGTCATCAGCGCGAGGATTTCGTCGATACGCGCTTCGATCTCGGGGTCCAGGGGCAGCGGGGCAATCGCTGGCCAGTTGTCCGGATTGGCCGTTGCAGCCTCGGGGAGGTCGACAAAAACCGGTTCGGTCGTCGCGGATTCCTGGGTCGCCTGCTCACTCTGAGAGGAGGGTTGGCAACCTGCCAGTCCCAGCGCAGCTGAAAGGGCCAGCAAAGAGACAGCGGTTGTGGGCGGACGATGAAACGGCATGAGTGGCTCCCCTGTTTGAGGTTAGATGATCGCATTTAGACAACGTTGTCAATCTTGTGATCAAGGTGACCTGCAGGCGGTTCTGGATTAGTCGTTTTCGGCTTGTGAGGCGTCAAGATAAGCGGATATGGCGAAGAGTGGCGCGTTCCAGTTGATGGCCACTTCATTCAGCGCATAAGCGTCAACATGGTCGGCCCAGCAGGTCTGGGGCGCACACTGACCGTCCATCTCCCTTGCGATCGGGTCGGTCATAATGCGGTAATTCGGACCGCCGGACAGGGCACCTGGCGGGGCTTCGGGAAATTCGGGGTCGGCGCCATTCGCCCAGAACCGGTGATGGGGAAAGCGCATCGGTCGTGCGCCATAGCCAGCGATATAGCTCTGGTCGAGCGGGTTGCGTCCCAGCAGGTAATCCATCGCGTGGACGACACCGTCGCGGAAGCCGCGGTCCGGATCGATATCATGTGCCGCTGCGAGGACCAGCGCCCGGTTGAGCAGGTTGGCGCTGGAGCCCCAGGTTATCTCAGATGGAGTCAGTGGATAGTGATAGCCGGTGGCCGCCATTTCTTCGTCATAATGGGCGGCGGTTGCCACGATCAGCTCCTCGGCCTGATTGCGCAGCTGATTGTCTGGAGCGGCCAGCGAGAGCGAGAGTTCGGGCAGTATTTCGGTGTTGGCCCAGAAGATCGCGCGACGGGTCTCCATTTGCCCTCGATAACGCAGTGCGGATTGGCGGTATTCCGCCTCACCCGTGGACAGGTAGAGCTCGACCGCAGCCCAGTAAAACTCATCTGCAACGATCAGGTCACCATAGGCGCCTCCGCCGTCGAACGTATTGTATGCCAACAGGTCCGGGTGCCGCTCGGCGGCCAGGAAAGCGCGACGGGCTGCGGCCAGGCAGCGTGCGGCGAACGCCTCGTCCAGGGCGCGCCAGAGACGGGCGCACTGGGCGGCTGACGCTGCCAGGTTGAGCGTGGCTGCTGTCGTCGGCGGGATCAGGTATCGGGTTTCTTCGGCATCCTCTGGCAAGAGGGGGAGCGGCAGCCAAGACCGTTCGTGAAGCTTGTGATGGGCCAGGCCCGAGCCGTCTATCTGGGCCGGATGTGACTGTTCCGCGCCCGGTTCGCGGGCATCGATCCAGACTGCGGCCCCGTCGGGGACCTGCATGGCCAGCATGAATTCCAGTTGCCAGCGGGCCTCAAGCAGGATCTCGCTGATCCCGTCCTGGCTCTCGGGCAAGGCGACCCGCGCACCATCCCAGCCGAGCTCGTCAAGTTGTCCGCGCGCGTTGAAGCGCTCGTAGACGTGTTGCAGCGTCCAGACCGAAATGCCGCCATTGACGACGTATTGGCCATAATCGCCGGCATCCGCCCAGCCGCCGGTTGTATCCAGCTCATAAGCGCAGCCGGGCCATTGGCTTCCTGTCATGTCCCTCCCGCTGAAGCAGGTGACGCGACTGTCGAAGAAACCGCCTTCGCGGGCCCACGCCTCTCCTGCGGTAAAGGCCGGGTCGAGGTGCGTTCCAAGCCTATTAAGATAGAAATAGCGCAAACTGTCTTCCGCCAGTTCCGCATAGGGTCGCTCTCCGATCGAGAATGACCGCGAACGCACGCCACAGGCTTCGATGGTGAAGCCGTCCCCGGTCGCCGTGACAGAGCCAAGGTCGATGCGGTGAAGTGCTTCGCCAGCGGTGTGGTCAAAGCCGAACGGATCGCTCATGCCTGCGGCCAGGGCCTGGCCATCCGCGCCCACGATACGCCAGCCCACGGCCGTCTCGGTATTGGTCCGCAAAATGGCGAGCTTGGGGCCAGTTGCTTCGAAACCGGTCTGGTTCATGACAATCGGGGGGAAGTCTTCTGCGAGCGCACAGTCTGGTGTGGCTTGCAGAACTCCGAGCAGGCTGGCGGCTAGAACGAGCATGGGGCTACTACTACACGGTCTCTGACAGTAAATCAGGTTCGGCGGCGCAATGTTGCGCGATAAATTCCTCATGACGGGGCATGTGATCTGCTGATGCCCGGATCACTGACAATATTTGCTCAAGGCGGGCATCGACTTCCATGTCACCGAGGCTGCTCACCAGCGGGTGGTGACCCTCCGGTACAACACCTTGCCCGTCCATCACGGCGAGCCAGCTGGTCTCATTGAACAGCTCGTCCTTCTCCCGGTAGACGCGGCCATTCGTACGGTAGAGCTCCAGCTTGCGCGCGAGGTGATCGGTCATCGGAAGATTTCGGCACCGACGCCAGAACTCGCTGTCGTCCCGCTCGGTCTGACGATAGTGCAACACCAGGAAGTCACGCACATACTCATACTCTTGCAACGTCAGGCGATTGTATTCCTCGATGTCTGCCGGATTGAAACTCTGGTCGGGGAAGAGCGTCATCAGGCGCGCGATACCACTCTGGATCAGATGGATGCTGGTCGACTCCAGAGGTTCCATGAACCCGGCCGCCAGACCAATGGCCAGCACATTCCGGTTCCAGAATTTGCGACGGTGGCCGGTGACAAAGCGCAGCTGGATCGGGTCGCGCAACGCCCGGCCTTCCAGATTATCCAGCAGGATCGCGGCGGCCTCATCATCGCTCATATGATCCGAGCAATAGACATGTCCGTTTCCGGTGCGGTGTTGCAGCGGGATATGCCATTGCCAGCCCGCGGGACGAGCGGTCGAGCGCGTGAACGGGTCGGGTGCACGGACTCGCTCCGAAGGCACGGCCAGGGCCCGATTGCACGGGAGCCAGTCGCTCCAGTCCTCGTAACCCGTCTCCAGGGCCTGTTCGATCAAAAGGCCGCGGAAACCGGAACAATCGATGAAAAAGTCGGCGGAATACTCTCGACCGTCCTGCAGGCTGACCGAGGCGAGGTGACCATTCTCCGGGTGCAGGGATGTGTGTTCGACACGACCCTCGATCCGCTCGACCCCGCGCGCCTCGGCATAGTCACGCAAGTATTTCGCATAGAGTCCGGCATCGAACTGGAAGGCGTAGGCAATATGGCCAAGCGGCGAATTCTTGGCATTGGGCACCGGACGCAGAAAGCGTCCCTCGCGCGCCGCGAGTACCTGTAAGCAGAATTCCGGCAGCTCGACTTCGTAACCACGCTGCCGCGCATTGAGCCAGAAGTGATGAAACATCACTCCGTCCATGTCACTGCCATACGAGCCGAACGGGTGGAGGTAGGAATGTCCCTGCCGACGCCAGCCCTCAAACTCGATACCCAGTTTGAAAGTGGCCTGGGTGGCCTTGATGAACGCGTTCTCATCGATGCCCAGCATCCGGTTGAACAGCAGGATCTGCGGGATGGTGGCCTCACCGACACCCACCGTACCGATCTGTTCGGACTCGATGAGCGCAATCTTGAGATCATGATCCGCGAAAATCTTGGACATGGCCGCAGCGGTCATCCAGCCGGCCGTGCCTCCACCGACGATCGTAACGGAACGGATCGGCTTGACGGTCATGCATGCTCTCCTTGGATACTGGCCTTCTTGAGCATATGCGCGATGAAGGCGTCGTGTGGCGGCATTTTGCTCGCCGCCAGGGTATAGGTTTCCCGCATGTCTTTCAGCGTCGTGGTCAGTTCGGCGCTGGCAAGACTGTCCGCAACGGGGGAGTAGGCCTTGGGCTCGATGCCCTGTCCCACCATCACGGCGAGCCAGCTTGTCAGAGTGAAAAGATCGCCCTTGTGGGCGAAGAAGCGGCCATTTCCGCGGAACAGGTCCAGCGTCTCGGCGAGGCTTTCGGGAATATCCATCGTTCGAACGTGGTTCCAGAACGGCGAGTCGTCACGACGCGTCGCGTGATAGTGCAGGATCAGGAAGTCCCGAATATAGTCGAAGGCGTCTGCCATGATCGTATTGTAGCGCTTGGTTTCCAGCGGGCTCATGCCATTCCTCGGGAACAGTGCCAGGAGCTTGCTCACGCCTTCCTGGATCAGGTGGATGGAGGTTGATTCAAGCGGCTCCAGGAAACCCGATGACAATCCGATTGCAACGCAGTTTTTCTCCCAGAAACGTGTGCGCCGGCCGGGGGTGAAGCGAAGCCGGTTGGGTTCGGCCAGGACGTTCCCGTCTATGTTCCGGGTCAATACGTCCAGCGCACGATCATCATCTGTATGAGCAGAGGAGTAGACGTAACCATTGCCAACACGATGCTGGAGCGGGATCCGCCATTGCCAGCCGGCTTCCCGCGCCGTGGCGCGCGTGAAGGGTGGCGTTGTCTCGCCTCTGGCTGTTGGCAGGGCGATGGCACGATCACAGGGAAGCCAGTGTCTCCAATCCTCGTACGTGACGCCCAGTTCATCACCGATCAACAGGCCGCGAAAACCTGTGCAGTCGACAAACAGATCCGCTTCCAGACGGGAGCCGTCATCAAGCGTCAGGGCCAGAATCGCTCCGCTCTGACCATCACGCTCAACTCCGGATATACGCCCTTCCCGGCGGACCACGCCGCGTCTCTCAGCGAAACTGCGAAGCAAACGGGCATAGAGGCCGGCGTCGAAATGATAGGCGTGTCGCATCTGGGAGACGGGAGATTGCGGATCGCTGGCCGGCAGCATGAACTTGCCGGCGCGGGCCGCCATGCAACACATCGAATACGTCTCCAGCGCATGGGCGTCACCGTTCAGCCGTGCGCGGTTCCAGAAATGGTGGAAATCCTCGCCCTGCAGCGCGAACCCGTAATCGCCAAAGGGATGCAGATAACTTTCGCCAATCGCACCCCAGTTCACAAACTCGATGCCAAGTTTGAAACTGCCCTTGGTGGCGGCGATGAAATCCGGCTCCGAGATACCCAGCATGCGGTTGAAATCCGCGATCCCGGGGATGCTGGCTTCACCGACGCCCACCGTGCCGATGGCATCGGATTCGACGAGTTCCACGCTGACCCCGGCCGGCAGGATAAACTTGCTCAAAGCTGCCGCGGTCATCCAGCCGGCGGTGCCACCGCCTGCGATCAGGACCTTGGAGACTGGACGTGCGCTCATGCGGTTTCCTCCGCGCGGCCAAGGGCCTTGTCGATGGCCTCGAGATAGACGGCGAAGGGCGGAAACTCGCCACTCACGGTATTCACCTTCCGGAGCAGTTGTCCGAGCTCCAGTTTCAGGCGGCTGTCGTCGAGACGGTGTGACAGCGGGTCGTGGTGTCGAGGAATATGACCCAGCGCCAGGGCATGGGAAATCCAGTCGCTCTCCGTGATCAGGCTGGTGTCGAGCGAGCGGACATAGCCTCTGTGTTGGAACATTTGCAATCGCTCCGACGCGCGCGGGTTCTCAACATCCAAATAGAGCGAGACCAGGGCGTCTACTTCTTTCATCTCCTCGATCCAGATCCTGTTGTATTCGAGGGTCTCTGCGGTGTCGCACGCAGCATCGGGCATGAGCTCGATCAGCAAATCCAGTTCAAACAGGAGGCGTTCCACGGCAAGGCCTGGCAGGCACGGTCCAGCATGCGCTGCCTGGCCGATGCTGACCCTGTTTCCGGTCCACGGGGGCAGGATTGCGGTGGTTGGTGAAGCTGGAGCTATGCGCTGTTCAAGCGTTTCTCCACGCAAGGGGATCGACACGTGCAACTCGCCGGCCCCGCACGTCCATACCGAACAGGGCTGGACGATACCGGTTTCGGCGCGCTCGAATCCCGGTGTGATCTCGCGGGCATCGATAATCAGGTCTGCGTCGACGTCCAGGCCCGAATGGATGGGGTGAGCTTGCCGAGCCTGTGCCAGCCGATCGAAGAGAGCGGCCGGATGCACATGCAGCCCGGATTCATGCTGAAGTGCCCCGATCCGGTTGCGCCGGTCGGGTGGCGCAAATCGGTTTTCCTGCATGGCACGGTAGGCCGGCGAGAAGGCTGCGTACGGTACGGTCAGCCCTCCGTGTCGTGCGCGAAGCCAATGATGATGAAATCCAGTGCCTGCCCAGTCGAGACCGCAGGGGCCAAACGGCCGCCAACGCGTCTGGCCCTCTTTGCTCAACCGGGCGCCCAGGGTCGGAAGTGAGCCCGGAAGACCCAGCAGGTCGCGCAGACTCAACCCCGCATGTTCGAGCTTTTGCAGGGCCTGCGGGGTGAGCAAACTATGCGCCGCTGAAAGAGCTGGAGTATTCGATTCCGAATAGCTCGCAACCTCCAGACCGGTGCGCTGGGTCAGCACAAACTCGGCAAGCGCCGCTTCAATTCCCGAGCCCAGGATCGCTAGGCGTCTGATAGGTCGGGTCATGGTGTATGGCTCACGGTTTCGAGCATTTCAGCCAGTCGGTGGTCGTGTCCAGGCATGCTGGCCATTGCGGCTGTGATGTCCTGGTCAAGCGCCTCGAATTGACTGGCCAGGTCCGCAAGGTCGAGCGGTGCCGCCGACGGGTCCGGCTGGCCCGGCACCAGGCCCTGACCAAGATAGACAGCGAGCCAGCTGGGTTCGAGAAACAGACCCTGTTGGTAGCGCGCGACCCGCCCCCGCGCCGAGAACAGGTCGATCTTTTCCTGAAGCGATGCGGGGATTTCCATGGTGCGAACATAGTTCCAGAACTCTGAATCCTGTCGCCTGGTCACATGGTAGTGCAGGATCAGGAAGTCGCGAACCCGTTCGAATTCGCGCGCCATGATCGTGTTGTACTCGTCGCGCTCACGGGACATGTCAGAGGTGACGGGCAGGAGTTCGATGAAATTGGTGATCGCCAGCTGGGTAAGATGGATGCTGGTCGATTCCAGCGGTTCCAGGAAGCCGCTGGCCAGGCCGACCGAGATGCAGTTCTTGGCCCAGAACTGCTTGCGTCGACCAGTCGTGAAGCGGAGCGGGCGCGGCTCGGCGATGAGCTCGCCCTCAATGTTCGCGCGCAGGATGCTTTCGGCTTCGTCCTCATCCATGAACCCGCTGGCATAGACGTGACCATTGCCCATGCGGTGTTGCAGCGGGATCCGCCATTGCCAGCCCGCCGCGTGCGCTGTTGCTCGCGTATAGGGGGGCGTCGGATGGATGGCGGTGGACGGGACGGCGATTGCACGATCACACGGCAACCAGTGGGACCAGTCCTCATATCCCGCTCCCAGTGCCTGCTCGATCAGCACGCCTCGAAAGCCGGTACAATCTATGAAGAAATCGCCCTCGATCAGTGCGCCATTGTCGAGCAGGATCGAGTGTATCTCGCCGTTTTCAGGATTTGGAGTGACAACGTTGACATTCCCTTCGGTGCGGACCACGCCGCGCCGTTCGGAGATTTGACGCAGGAAGGGTGCGTAACGGTTTGCGTCGAATTGGTATGCATAACCATAACTGGATGTAATCGAACGGTAATCACTTCCTGGAACGTCGAATTTTCCGGCCTGGCACATGCGCACCGGCAATGAATATTTGCCAATCTCACCGGCCCCGGCGCCCGCATTCAATTTGCGCCAGGCTTGGTGGAATTTCACCCCCTGAATGGCGTGTCCGAACGTGCCAAACGGGTGAATATAGCGTTCGCCGATATCGCCCCAGTTCACGAATTCGATGCCGAGTTTCATGGTTGCGGATGTGGCCTGGACGAACTCGGCTTCCTGGATGCCGATGGTGTCGTTGAAATGGCGTAGATGGGGCAGCGTGGCTTCGCCCACACCGATGATACCGATCTGCTCCGACTCGACGAGATCAATTGAAAAACCGTGTCTGGGCAGCATTGCCGACAGGGCTGCAGCAGCCATCCAACCCGCTGTCCCTCCACCAACGATGACGATGCGACGCTTCGCCTTCATGGCCGATTTTTCTCCCCCGTACCGCCCTGAAAATCACGCATGGTTTGCTTGTTCTGGGCACTAAACTTTCAACTTCTTCGAATTGCTATTGTTGACAGGTCGAAGTGTTTAGTTGATGGTGACAGCAATTGACAACGCTGTCAATCGAAGGCGGCGTGCTTCAATGAGGGGAGAACTTCGATGAAATTCAACGGTGTATCCGGAAAATCGAAACCGGATTTCAGAACAAAGGCGTGGGCGGGTGCTTCCGTCCTGGCTTTGGCAATGGCGATGGGCGCACCCGCTGCGCTGGCCCAGGATGCAGATGAAGAGGCGCAGGCGAGTGACTCCGAAGTCATCGTCGTGCGGGGGATCCGGTCCAGCCTGCGTACTGCGCAGGAAATTCGACGCAACTCGGACGTCCTGGTGGACGCCGTCACGGCAGAGGATATCGGTGCCCTGCCGGATCGCTCCGTGTCGGAAGCCCTTCAGCGCGTACCGGGCATCAACATCACCCGGTTCGACGGTGAGAACGACCCGGACCACTTTTCGGTGGAAGGGTCAGGCGCGATTATTCGCGGCTTGAATTTCGCGCGCAGTGAGTTGAACGGGCGCGATGTTTTCTCTGCCGATAACGGGCAGCAAATCGGCTTCAATGACGTCTCACCCGAAATGCTGGGTTCCGTTGAGGTCTTCAAGAACCAGTCCGCCGACATGATCGAGGGCGGTCTTGCCGGTACGGTGAACCTCAATACGCGCCTGCCATTTGACGAGAACGGCCGACTGCTCGCATTCACGCTTGAAGGCAATTACACCGATTTTGCTGGAGAGTTGACGCCGACCGCGTCCGGTATCTATGCCGATAGCTGGGAGATGTCCGACGGATCCGAGTTTGGTTTCCTGATCGGCGCCTCGCATTCCATTCTCCAATCCCGCGCAGATGGTACGCTGGTGGCTGAGTGGCTGGACCGTGATCCAAACGATGGCGATGAGCTTTATGTGCCGTCAGGCGCCGGTGTGCGGACGCAATTGTTTGATCGCACCCGGGACACGATCTCCGCTGCAGCCCAGTGGAGCAGCGCCGACGGTAGCCTTGAGGCGACCGCCCAGTTCTTCCGGGCATCTTATGAAAACGCCTGGAGCGAACGTGCGGTCGAGCCGAGCATCGACAGCGGGCCGACCATTATCCCGGCGGCCGGTACCAGCTTTGAATTCGGTGATGACGGTCTGTTCGAAAGCGGTGTGATCTCCGAGAGTGTGGGCTGGCGTTCGAATGACCCGACCCATCCGCTCAATGGTGTGCGTCAGCTGGCGCTGACCCGAGGCAAGGTTGACGAGTCCGTCACGACGGACTGGGGTTTCAATCTCAGCTGGGCGCCGACCGACCGTTTCCGGACGAGCTTTGATCTTCAGTTCGTGGATTCAGAGGTTGATATCGCGGATGTCACCATCCATGCGGCCTTCTTCTCGGATATTGAACTGGACATGGGCGGCGAAGTCCCAAGTGTGATCTACCGTGCGCCAAGCGATGGTTCTGATCCATATTTCAGTGATCTTGGGAACTACTACATCCGGTCTGCGATGGATCATCTCTCCGATAACGAGGGTGAGGCGGTCTCCTTCCGCGGTGACGCGGAGTACGACTTCGAAGGGGATAGCTGGCTGCAATCGGTACGCTTTGGCGCCCGCCGTTCCCAACGGGACCAGATCGTGCGTAGCTCGACCTATAACTGGGGCAACATCTCTGCGACCTGGAATTCGCCGTTCGCACTGGACAATCCAGCCATCCCGGCCGGAGCGTTTGAGCTTCATGACTTCAATGATTACCAGCGCGGCATGGTGACCGGGCTAGAGGGCGGCGTTCCCTTCTATACCGGAGTGCTCGGGGAAAACTATGACCTCGCGGTCTCTGAAATCATGGCCCTGCGTGACGCTGCGGGTAATGGCGGCTGGGTGCCGCTGGCCCAGCGAGGTGGTGTCGTGTCGGGCACGCCGTTCCTGCCGTCAGAAATCACTGACGTCAGCCAGGACACAACCGCTTTCTACGGCCGCCTGGACTTCTCCAATGAAGCATTCGCGTCCGGCATGACCATCAGTGGTAATGTTGGCCTGCGCTATGTGGAAACGGAGACGACATCGCTGGGGGCGCTCTCATTCCCGGATGCGTCGCTCTATTTCGGGGCTCAAACTCCGGATGACTTCTGTGCGGCAATCATCGGCACGCCGCCCGGATTGTGTCTCGAGACGTCTGCGGTTCGAAATGCGTTCGCCCAGTGGGCTGACGGCACGAATACCGAGGTGTCTGACAGCTACAGCTATGACAACTGGTTGCCCAGCCTGAACGTGCTGTTTGGTGTCTCCGACGAGTTCCAGATCCGCTTTGGCGCTTCGCGGGCCATGCGTCGTCCGGACTTTGGCCTGATGAAGAGCAATCTCGTGATCGCTCGGGGTGATGACGACCCGGTGACAGGGGCCTGGCTGGGGCCGCAAGTCTCGACGGGCAATGTCCAGCTCGACCCGATCCTGGCCGATCAGTTCGACCTGGCCTTCGAGTGGTATTTCGCGGAAGTCGGTTCGCTGACCTTCTCGCTCTTCCACAAGAGCCTGGACAACTACATCGTCCCGGCTGTGATCCAGCGCGATATCGAGAATAACGGTCAGACCTTCACGGTCGATATCGACGGTGTGGGCAATGCCTCTGAAAGCGGAGAAATCCAGGGTTTCGAGGTGGCCTATCAGCAGACGTTCGATCACTTGCCGGGCATCTGGTCCGGTCTCGGCGTCCAAGCGAACTACACGTATATCGACGCCCAGGGTGTACCGAATATCGGTCCCAAGAACGACGAACCCAATGGTCGCGGCGGCGCACCAAACTTCGACGTCTCCCAGCTTGGCCTGCCGCTCATGTCGGACCATACGTTCAACATGGTGGGCTTCATGGAGACCGACAGCTGGAGTGCGCGCCTCGCCTATAACTGGCGCTCCGACTACACGCTGACGGTGCGCGATGTGATCTATCCGTTCACTCCGATCGTGCACGAGTCCACCGGACAGCTGGATGGTTCGTTCTTCTACAATCTGACGGACAGCATCACGGTAGGCGTCCAAGGCGTGAACCTGCTGGACGAGGTCTCTGAGACCAGCTCGGTCATCAATGAGCAACTGATCACCGCGCCGCGTAGCTTCTTCCGCAATGACAGGCGTTTCGCCTTCATCGTGCGCGGCCGGTTCTAGGCCTGTACACCCTCTCTCTAGGGTAACTGGCGGCGGGTTCTTGTAGCCCGCCGCCTTTTCTATTCGGGGCCGACAACGGTGGACAATCTGTGGATGATCCACTCAACATGCGGTGAGAAAAACTGATTCTGAAACGGGGCAGGTGTGCGAACCTATTTGGGATACGGCGTCGGCGATTTCGGCCTGAACATCTATTGGAACGCGCTCTCGCTGATCCTGGTCTTCTGGTATGCGGAAGTCGTGGGTTTGCCACCCGACCAGGCGGGCCTGATCTATTTCATCGGCACGATGTGGGATGCCGTCTCTGACGTGGCCGTTGCCAATTGGGCCCAGCGAACGCGTACACGCTGGGGCACGTACAGGCCCTATCTTCTTGGGGGCGGGGCCGTGCTCGGCACCTGTTTTGTGCTGCTGTTCTGGATCCCGCCACTGCAGGGGCTGGCGCTATTCCTGTTCATGGTGGCGACCCACATGCTGTTCCGCCTCAGCTACACGCTGGTGGCCGTTCCGTATTCCGCTCTCGCGTCCCGACTGAGCTATGACAGCGGCGAGAGAACCCTGCTTTCTGGAACGCGGATGGGATTTGCCTTTCTCGGCCTGTTCGTGATCTCGGGCGGATGGTTTCCGGTGGTGCGTTTCTTCGGGGATGGTTCGGATACGGCCCCGGGCGGGTTCCTGGTTGCGGCCTTGATCGGCGGGGTTCTGGCCACAGCCGCCCTGACACTGTGTTTCTTCTCGACCCGGGAAGAGCCGCTGGGCAAGGACGATAGCAGCGATTTTTCAATCGCGGGTTTCGTCAGGGCGATCCTGTCCAACGCTGCCTTGAGAGTGTTGCTCGGAGCGATTTTCCTGCAATCGGCAGCCGGGGCGACCTTCCAGATCACGCTTGCCTTTTATATCGAGGCGCACAGCCACATGTTTGCGGCCAAGGAAACGGTGCTGACAGTCTATGCGATCGCTATCCTGCTCTCGGTGCCGGTCTGGACGATGGCGGTCCATCGATATGGGAAGAAACGCGCCTGGCTTGCCGCATGCTGGATCGTGATCAGTGGCGGGGTCTGGCTGGCGCTGACTCAGCCCATCCTGGTCGCCGGCGTACCCTTGCAGATCCTGCTCTATGGCATTGGCTTTGGCGGGTTTGGCGTGCTCGTCTGGGCTCTGGTGCCGGATACGGTTGAATATGGCCAATGGCAGAGTGGCAAGCGCAATGAAGGCGCTGTGTTCGGCTCGGTGCTGTTGGTACAGAAATCCGCTGGTGGCCTGATGGGCCTGGCGGTGGGAATGGTATTGACCTGGATCGGGTATGATACGGGACTGGAACAGCAAACGGCTGAAACAGCTGGGCGTTTACAGCTTTACATCTTCGCCGCTCCAGCCATTCTGCTGTTTCTCTCCTCACTGGTTTTGTCGCAATTGCCACTCAATCGAACACTGCATGCGGAAATCGTCGACCGCATCAGGAATAGTTAGATCCGGAGGTCCCGCACATGGCTCGCATGGTGGATGTTGCCGAAAAGGCAGGCGTGTCGATCAAGACTGTTTCACGAGTCTTGAATAATGAGCCGCACGTGAGGGAGGATCTTCGCGAGCGTGTGCGCAAGGCGGCGGAAGAGGTCGGCTATGTACCGTCGACGTCTGCGCGTCAGTTGCGCGGGCGCCGCAGCTATTCCATCCACATGATTTCCCACTCGCACCGGTCCAGCTATGTCAACGCGGTCCAGTTCGGTGCCGTCCAGGCCTGTCAGGAAAAGGGGTATCACCTGATGATTTCCCTCGTCGAGAATATTGCCGATCTGGACTGGGGGCAGCTGCACGCGAAGTTTGCGAAACTGATGGAGGCGAGCCGGCCGGACGGGCTTCTCCTGGTGCCGCCGCTTTCCAATGATGACCGGCTGGCGGAGGTGCTCAGCGAGTTCGATGTGCGCATCGCTCGGGTGGGGCCGCATGATCTGAGCGGTTCAATCCGCACGGTGATGATTGATGAGCGTGCCGCAGCTCGCGACCTCACCAACTATCTGATCGATCACGGGCACAGATCCATCGCCTTCCAGCGCGGCAAGGAAGATCAGAACGCCACCCAGGAACGGTTCAAGGGGTATCGAGAAGCCCTTGAGGCCGCGGGTCTGCCGTTCCGGCCGGAGCTCGTGCTTCCCGGATCCTTTGAATTTGCCTCCGGCCTGAAGGCCGGGGATGAGTTGTTGCGGCGGAAAGAGCGACCCAGTGCCGTGTTCGCCGCCAATGATGATATGGCGGCCGGCATTATCATGGCAGCACACCGGCTGGGCGTATCGGTTCCGGACGAATTGTCTGTCGTCGGCTTCGATGACTCTGAGATCGCAGACAAAACCTGGCCGGCGCTGACAACGGTGCGCCAGCCCCTGTTGGAATACGGCGCCGTCGCGGTCTCCAGACTGATTGATTCGATGGGCGAAGATGATGTCTCCGGTGCCATCGAGTGCCTGGACTATCGCCTTATCGAACGGGAATCCGTCGCCCGGATCTGACCGGCGCTCTGCGCTGCGGAGACCGCTTACTCGGCGGCGACAGCCTTCACTGCGACCTGGGTCGGGCGTTCCTTGCCCAGCCCGTAGAGTGCGACTTCCAGGCTGGAGACGCCGTGCACCAGCGTGTTTGGCGCGATGCTTTGCTTGCCCGTCCAGGCGATGTCCGGGAAGCGCTCCAGGATTTTCCTGAACGCGGTCTGCAATTGCATGAGCGCGATCTTCTGGCCGAGGCATTTGTGTGGGCCATGCCCGAAGGCGACATGCCGGTCGAAATTCTCACGGTCCAGGTCGAACATATCCGGATTGGCAAACACATCCGGATCGCGATTGGCCGCCGGGTACCAGAGGATGACTTTCTCGTCCTTGGCGATGCGCTGGCCGTTCAGCTCGGTCTCCTCCAGGGCCGTACGGCGCATGTGCTGGACCGGCGAGATCATGCGGATCGCCTCGTGGGACATGCGCGGGATGAGATCCGGCTCGGCCAGAACCCGGGCGCGTTGTTCCGGGAATTGCGTCAACAGGCGGATGGTGCCGGAGAGCGAGTTTCGTGTCGTGTCATTGCCCGCGAAGATGATCAGCAGCCAGGACCCGTCCAGGTATTCCTGCGGCAAGGGCTTGCCGGCCATGCGCGTATTGGCGATCGCGGTCATCAGGTCCTGGCGCGGATTTTCCCGTCGGTCGGCCATGACGTGCTCGCCATAGTCGAACATCTGGTTGACGTAGTGGAAGAATTTGAGCGGGAACCAGGGCCGACGCGTCAACAGTGGCCAGGGGCTGACGAAATACTGGTTGGCCAGCTCGAGATAATGCATCCACTTGATGATCTTGGGGCGGTCCGCCTCGTCCACACCCAACATCTCGCACAGGGTGAACAGCGGCAATTCCTGTGAGAACAGGCTGACAAAGTCGACCACGGGACCCTGCCGCTCCATGTCATCGAGCAGCTGGTCCACTTTCGCCTCGACCCGCTGGGACAGCTCGGCGACGAAGCGGGGAATGAAATAGTCCTTCTGCTGGATCCGCATCTCCATGTGGTGCGGCTGGTCCAGATTGATGATCGAGTTGAAGGCGGCGGGAATGAGTTTCTTCGGTTTCCACTCGCGGCGCGGCATGACGAACATGTTGATGCTGCCGCGCTCGGAGGAGAACACATCAGAGGCCAGTTCTACGGTCTTGATGTCTTCGTAGCGTGTGACCGACCAGAAGCCCGCACGCTTGGCGTCGGCCTTTGACCACATGACCGGCGCGGTCTCGCGCATCTGTTTGAAAAAGTCGTGTGGATGCCCGGACGTCCAGGCGTTCGGATCCCACAACTCGAAGCCGGACAGGCTGGGATAGATCGCTTCATGGGTGGGAGCGAGTTGGGCCCGGTCTTCAAGGATGACATCACTGACCAGCTGCATGGCCGCCTCCGACTAGTTAATGAACGCCGTTCACTTAACCAAGGTGGAGCCGTTGGCCCGGTCTGACAATAGCCAATACGTGTCGGACCGGAAATTTATTGAGCGGGGCTCGCGTCCGAGCCGATCAGGATGAGCTCTGTTTGACGTCCGTCGAGGAAGCGAACTGTTTCACCATCGAAGAAGGCGTCTTCCTCGGTCCGGAAATCGACGATCTGGCCACCCCATTCCGGAACCGCGCCAAACGTTGTGAGTTCGATCGACCAGGCGGTGTCTGCGTACAGCGGGTATTCACTGCGCGGGTCGCCGTTCTGGTTGTCCCAGAAACCGATGGCGGTGCCCGCACCATGGCCATGCAGCCCGATCGGGTGGCTGTAGATCGAGGGATTGATACCCTCGGCGATGGCCTGGGTGCGGGCCCGGGTCAGGATTTCATTGCCGGTCAGACCGACCTGCATGTTTTCGCGCAGGATATCCTGCACCCGGTTCGATGCTGCCAGGCCGTCGACCAGCCCCTGCGGTGCGGCTGTTTCTCCCTCCCGCAATACATAGGCGAGGTGCTGGGTGTCGGTGTTGAGCCGGAGATAGGTGATACCGAAATCGGTCCACAGCAGATCGCCGGGCTCGATCACGGTGTCGCCGTACAGCATGCCGTCATGACCAGCACGCTGGATGCCGACCGACGGGTGGAACCAGGGCCGGATTCCCAGGCGTGACAACTCCTCGCGATACCACCAGACCACATCATCGGCGGTCGTCACGCCCGGCTCGATGACCGCCGTGGAAAAGGCGCGCGACATGATCCAGTGCGCGGTGCGAACGATGTCCGGATAAAGCGCCATCTCGCGCGGTGTTCGGGTCTCCAGCCACCGGACGGCCAGGGTTTCACCGGAGGTGATGCGGTCGTGGAGACGTTCCGGCAGGGCGGCCATCATCAGCCGGTACTGGCTCAGCGTCATGCCATCGCCAAAGGCGGACAGGTCAGAATAGTTGATGGCAATGCTGGCCGGGTCGCGTTCGGCGATGATGTCTGCGACCGCCTGCCATTGATCCGGCTCATCGGCCGGGTCCCAGGACGGTTCGAACAGACCAGCCAGGCCATAGCGCGAGACGGTGAGCCGTTCGATCGGCTGGCCCTCACCCGGGTCAAAGAAAATCAGGATGGTGCGGCGACGCGCGGCCATGCTGCGGGCGTCCAGCATGCTCTCGATGACCGGTTCCTCGAAATATTCGCGCGCCATCAACAACCACATCGACACGCCGCTTTCGCGCATGATCTCGGGAATCACCGTTTCCAGGCGGTCGGCAATGACCGTGTCGATGACGTCCGCGCGGTCGCGCAGCGGCAGGATGTCCGGTGCCGCAGGGTGCAGGGCCTCGCTTTCGGTGGGCTGGGCCACCGTGAGCGGTGTCAGAACGGCAAACAGGGACAGCACTGTCCCGGCGAAAGCGGCGGCCAGAGCGCCTGGTTTCATTGTCAACATGCTGTTTGCTTAGCCCAGCGTGTCGGGTGTGTCGATGCAGACCAGTTGCAGGGCTTCGCTCTTGACGGGCGCGTTTCTTGATTGATCTGGAGTATGCAAACAGCACACAATCCCCGGCGGTTGGACGGGAAAATGAACATGCAGAACTTCCTGCAGGGGCGCGCGCGCGGATTCTATCGGCGGGACCACCAGAAACCGGACGGGCGGACGTTGTCGCTGTATGGCTACGAGCCGCATGAGGGCGTTGCGGGCCCCGAGTTCGAGGATGCGGTTTCGGCGCGGTCGGAAATGCGGTTTCACCCGCTGCGACAGGAGTGGACCCTGTTCGCGCCGCACCGCCAGGCGCGGACGTTCAAGCCTTCCAAGGCGGCCAATCCGCTGGCGCCGGCCCGTCCTGGGGCACCGGTCACCGAGATCCCGTTCGCTGATTTTGAACTGGCCGTTTTCGGCAATCGTTTTCCCAGTCTCCATCCCGAGGCGCCGCAACCGCCCGACGCGCCGTGGGTGAGCCGACCGGCAATCGGCGACGCAGAGGTCATTGTCTTTGCGCCGCAGGATGACGGAAGTCTGGCGACCCTGGACCAGGCGCGGCGTGTGCTGTTGGTCGAGGCGATCATCGACCGTTATCAGCAGCATTTCGACACGGGAGCGGCCTATGTCCTGCCGTTCGAAAACCGTGGCGAGGCCGTGGGCGTGACGCTGCATCATCCGCATGGCCAGATCTATGCGTTCCCGGAGGTGCCGGGGCCGCAGGCGCGCGCCGAGGCCGGGTTCGCCGGCGGGTATGATCTGGAGGCGGACCGGGTGAGCTGGGGTGAGGCCTTCACCGTCGCGGACGCGGGCGGACTGACGGCGCACTGTCCGCCCTGGTCCCGCTTTCCCTATGAGGTCTGGATTACCCCGCGATCACGCACGGCAGGTCCCTGGCTGTTCTCGGCGGAAGAGGTCGAGGGACTGGCCAGCCTGCTCGGAGATGTCGTGGCGCGTTACGACCGGCTCTTCGGCGAGCCGATGCCCTATATGATGAGTTTTCATGCCGCGCCCGCCGAGACCTGCGGCAGATACCAGTTCTCCGTCCAGTTCTACCCGCTGATGCGATCGGCGGGGCGTCTGAAGTACCTGGCCGGTGTCGAACAGGCGACGGGCGTCTTCACAGTCGATGTTGATCCCGAGGCCGCTGCGGCCGCCTTGAGAGAGGTCGTCTGATGGCGAAGAGCTGGACACCCGGGCGCGTCAATCTGATTGGCGAATGGGTCGATTTCAACGGTGGCTGGGTCCTGCCTGCGGCGCTGCCCCTTGGTGTGGCGATCGACGTTACCCAGATCGGCGGCACGCGCGATATTGTTGGATCCGCCCAGTTCGAGGGGCTGGCCGAAGCCGAGCTGGATGCCCGGGCGAGCGGTCACTGGGCCGATTATGTGTTTGGCGCCTTGCAGTACGCGCGCCGCAAAGGCTGGCTGACGGGCGGGGCACGGGCCGAGCTGTCCAGCGATATACCTGCAGGCGCGGGCGTTTCATCCTCTGCTGCCGTGACCCTCGGCGTATTGCGTGCGCTGGCGCCGGCAGACACGGACGCCACTGACCTGGCGGTCCTGGCCCGCGAGATCGAGAACCGCTTTATCGGCGTGCCGTGCGGTATCATGGACCAGATGGCCGTCGCCCATACTCGTCCGGGCGAAGCCCTGGCGCTGGATACCCGCACCCTGTCCTTCCACACGATTGACCTGCCCTCCGGGTGGCGGTTCGCAGTTCTGCACTCCGGTGTACAGCGCGAACTGGCCGACGGGCGCTACAAGACACGGCGAACGGCGTGTCTGGAGGCTGCGGACCAGCTGGAGCAGGAATGGCTGTGTGATGCCTCCGACCTGTCCGCGCTTGGCCCGGAGCACCAGGCCATTGCCCGGCACGTCACCAGCGAGAACCGGCGTGCGATTGAAGCGATCCGGGCCCTCGAGGCGGGAGAGGCCGAGATATTCGGGCGTCTGATGACCGCCTCGCACATCTCGTTGCGCGATGATTTCGACGTCTCCACCCCCGAAATTGATCGCCTGGTGGCGGACTTTCTGGCGCATGGGGCATCGGGCGCACGCATCACCGGGGCCGGCTTTGGCGGCTGCATCGTGGTGCTCAAGCCGGCAGGCGTCGGGCAGGACTGGTTCCAGCCCGTGCTGGACAAACACCCGGCGGCCCGCCTGCTTTGCGAGATAGGGAGTTGAACATGAAGATCCTGGTGCTGGGTGGGGCGGGCTATATCGGCTCCCATGTCTGCAAGGCGATTGCCGCCCGGGGCGATAACCCCGTCGTCTTTGACAACCTGTCCGCCGGGCACCGGGATTTCGTGCGCTGGGGACCGCTGGTTGAAGGCGATATCCGTGATGGTGACGCGCTGGACCACGCCTTTGCCACCCACCAACCGGATGCCGTGATGCATTTTGCCGCCTCCATCGAGGTCGGTATTGGCGAGCGCGAACCCCTGGCCTTCTGGGACAACAATCTTGCCGGTTCGCTCAGCGTCTTCGCCGCCATGCAGCGCCATGGTTGCGAGGTGATTGTCTTCTCATCGACCTGCGCCGTCTATGGCCAGCCGGAGATTGTCCCCATAACCGAGGCCGAGAGCCGCAAGCCTGGCAATGTGTACGGCCGCACCAAGCTCGCCGTGGAAACGGCGCTGGAAGACCTCAGTCGAACCGGGGGCCTGCGGTATGCGGCACTGCGCTATTTCAATGCTGCGGGAGCCAGCCCGAGCGCTGAAATCGGCGAGAAACACGACCCTGAAACCCATCTCATTCCAAACGCGCTGAAGGCTGCGGCCGGTTTGCTGCCGGAATTCACCTTGTTTGGAGATGATTATCCGACAGCTGACGGGACCTGTGTGCGTGATTTCATCCATGTCGAGGATCTGGCGATCGGACATCTCGCCGCTGTGGACCGGCTGGTTTCCGGCGCGGGGAGTTTCGCCTGTAACCTGGGCACGGGTGAGGGCATTTCCGTCAAGCAGGTGATTGATGCCGTCGAGAAGGTGACGGGTCTTCCCGTGCCGCTGAAACTACATCCCCGACGTGAAGGGGATGCGGCCATCCTCTCGTCCAATACGCAGCGCGCCAGGGACCTGCTGGCTTTCAATCCGGAACGTTCCGACATCGAAACGATCGTCGCCGATGCCTGGCGTTTCCATCGAAAGGACTGGTCCCTGTGAGCGCGCGCATCCTCGGCGATACGTTGTCCTTGATCATTGATCAGGGTGAGGACGGGCTTGCCCTCCTGACCTGGTTTGGTCCGCAGGTCGACGAGGAGATGGCCGCTGCGCCGGTCTTCCAGCGCCTGCCTGCCAGTCCGGATATTGCGGTGGGACCGACTCTGCTGCCCGAACACGGGCGCGGTTTTCATGGCATCAGCCAGGTGGAAGGTCATTGCACGGCGACGCAGCGCCGGATTCGCCTGGGTCAGCCCGAACTGATTGAAAAGGACGGGCAGATCCTTCTGACCGCCGAGGATGTGGCCCTCGGCCTGACGGTCCGTACGCGGCTATATTTTGATGGCGATGTCCTCGTTCAGGAGAGCTCGGTCAGTAATACGGGGGCGCACACCCTGTCCCTGCAACGCGCTGCGAGCCTGCTGCTTCCGGCGCCGGACTGGGCGAGCGAGGTGCGCACACATGCCGGGGCCTGGGGGCGCGAGGGGAGCGCGGTCACGCATGACTGGAAGGCGGGGCGGATCGAACAATCGGGGCGCAGCGGGCGTCCCGGATTTGATGGCGGGCCCACGCTCAGCCTGACCGAGACGAATGCCGGTGTTGCGCACGGGCGCTGGCTGACCGTGCATCTGGCCTGGAGCGGTCCGTTCCGGCTGGCTGCAGAACGGGCGACGGATGGAAGCGGGCAGGTACTCGCCGAACGCCTGTTCCTGCCCGGAGAGGTCTGTCTGCGCAGCGGCGAGACGCTGGACCTGCCGGCCGCGCTGATGACCCGGTCCGGCGCCGGGTCGAACGGGATCAGTAGGCACCTGCACGCGCGCGAGAGACAACAGGGCCGGTCGCTGCGGCGGCCGGTACATTTCAACACCTGGGAAGCGCGCTATTTCAGTGTCGCAGAAGCCGATTGCATCGCCCTGGCCAAGGGGGCTGCAGCGCTTGGAGCCGAGCGTTTCGTGCTGGATGATGGCTGGTTCAAGGGGCGGCGCAATGACCAGACCAGCCTTGGTGACTGGACTGTCGATGCGGACCTCTTTCCCAACGGGCTGACCCCGCTGATCAATGCCGTGCATGCCGAGGGCATGGAGTTTGGCCTGTGGTTGGAACCGGAAATGGTCAGCCCGGACAGTGATCTTTATCGCGCGCATCCCGATTGGGTGCTGGGTTGGCCGGAGACGGATCTGGCAACCGGGCGCAACCAGCTGGTGCTGGACCTGGCGCTGGAACCGGTTCGCGAGCACCTGTTCACGGTGATCTCGGACCTGCTGGATCGCTATGCCATCTCCTATCTTAAATGGGACTGTAATCGTGACCTTTATCCGGCGACCCGGGACGGCGTCGTGTGCGCCGGCGCCCAGACCGAGGGGCTCTACAGGCTGCTGGACCGCTTGCGCGCGCGCTATCCGGTCGAGATCGAGAGTTGCGCAAGTGGTGGCGGGCGAATTGATGCCGGGATCGCGGCACGAACGGACCGGTTCTGGACGAGTGATGCGACGGATGCCATCGACCGGCTGAAAATACAGCGGGCCGCCGGTCTGGTCATGCCGCACGAACGCCTGGGCGCCCATGTGGGACCCAGCCCGAACCCGATGACCGGGCGGCAGGTATCCATGTCCTTCCGGGTGCTGGCCGCCCTGTTCGGACATTTCGGTATCGAAGCGGATCCCGAGAAGGTGTCGGAGGATGACAGGCGCGTGCTCACGCGCGGAATCGAGATCTACAAACAACACCGCGACTGGATGCATGGGGGGGAGCTGCTGAACCTGTCCGAACCGGACACGGACCCGGATGTCCAGCTGGTCCGCTCGGACGATGGCCGTCAGGCCCTGCTGCGGGTTATGCGGATCGGGACGCCGATGCGCCCGCTGCAATCCCGGTTGCGTCTGGCCGGGCTGGACCCGGCGGCTCGATATAGCCTGAGCGAAATCGCGCTGGAAGGCACACCGATCCACTGGCCGGTGGGGGAGTTCTCCGGCGCAGGTTTGATGAATGAGGGTCTCAATCTTGATCCGGGGCGAGCGCTGACCGGGCGGTTGATACACATTGAAAGGACAGGCTGATGCGTCTGGGTGTTTGTTATTATCCTGAACACTGGCCGGAAAGCCGGTGGGCCGAGGATGCGCGACAGATGGCCGGGCTGGGCCTCTCGCTTATCCGCATCGGCGAGTTTGCCTGGTCGCGCTTCGAGCCGGAACCGGGCCAATATGACTGGGCCTGGTTTGACCGCGCGATCGACACGCTGGCCGCGGCCGGCCTGAAGGTCATTCTGGGGACGCCCACGGCGACACCGCCGAAATGGCTCGTGGACCGCGATCCGGACATGTTTGCGGTGGATGCCCAGGGCCAGACCCGCGGTTTCGGCTCGCGTCGCCATTATTGCTTTTCCAGCGAAACCTATCGCGCCGAGTGTCGCCGCATCGTCACAGCCATGGCTGAACGCTATGGCGAGCACCCCGCCGTGGCGATGTGGCAGACCGATAATGAGTACGGCTGTCATGACACGATCGAGAGCTATTCCGGGAATGCGCGCCAGGCCTTCCGGCACTGGCTCGCACGACGTTATGGCGACATTTCTGCGCTCAATGCCGCCTGGGGAACGGTGTTCTGGAGCCAGGAATACAGGTCCTTCGACGAGGTCGATCCACCGGTAGGGACGGTCACGGAGCCCAACCCGTCGCACGTGGTGGATTTCCAGCGCTTCAGTTCCGACCAGGTGCGCAGTTTCAACGCCGAACAGGTCGAGATCCTGCGGCGGCTGAGCCCCGGACGCGAGATAACCCACAACTTCATGGGCGGGTTTACGGCCTTTGACCACCACGCGGTGGGTGCGGACATCGATGTAGCGACCTGGGACAGCTACCCGCTGGGCTTCCTCGACATCTCGCCCTTCTCCGACGCCGAGAAACGGCGTTATTTGCGCCAGGGTCATCCCGACTTCCAGGCGTTTCACCATGATCTCTATCGCGGCTGTTCGCGCAAATGGGGCGTGATGGAGCAGCAGCCGGGGCCCGTGAACTGGGCGCCCAATAACCCTGCGCCGCTGGACGGCATGGTCCGCCTGTGGAGCCTCGAGGCGCTCGCTCATGGCGCGGACCTGGTCAGCTGGTTCCGCTGGCGGCAATGTCCGTTTGCCCAGGAGCAGATGCATGCCGGGCTGTTGCGTGTCGATGCGGAACCGGCGCCCGCCTTTGCCGAGGCCGCCGAAGTGGCGCGGGATGTGGCACTGATTTCCGACGAGACAACTCGCCAGGCGCCGGTCGCACTGGTCTGGTCCTATGACGGGCAGTGGATCCATCAGGCGCAGCCGCAGGGGCAGGGGCTCGACCTGCTGCGTCAGGCGTTCGAGACCTATACGGTCCTGCGTCGCCTGGGGCTGGATGTGGATATTGTGTCTCCACAGAGCGAGCTTGCCGGCTACGCGCTCGTTGTGCTGCCGGGCTTGCCGCATGTTGAGCCCGCTCTGCTGGATCAGCTGAAATCCGGTTCCGGGCAGGTTCTGATGCTGTGTCGCAGCGGGTCGAAGACAGAGAGTTTCCAGGTGCCAGCCAATCTGGCCCCGGGGCCATTGCAGGATCTGATGGCGTTGAAGGTGACCCGGGTTGAGAGCCTGCGTGCGGGGATCAAAGAGCGTGTTGACCTGGACGGTCAGGCACATGGCGTGCAGCGCTGGCGCGAAGCCGTCGAGACGGCCTTGCCGGTCCGTGCGTGTTATGCCGACGGTGCGCCATTCTGGATCCGGGACAGCCGCTTCTCCTACCTGGCCGGATGGCCGGAGGGCGAGTTGCTTGCCGCCGTCCTGGCCGAGCTTTGCCGGGAGGCTGGTCTCACCATCATGCCGGTGCACGAGGATGTGCGCCTGCGTTCGCTCGGCGGGTTGCGCTTTGCTTTCAACTATGGCCCGGAGCCGGTCAGCCTGCAGGGTACGGCGCCCGCAGGCGCGGAGTATGTGCTCGGCGGTAGCGAGCTTGCGCCTGCAGGCGTAGCGGCCTGGCGCATCTAGCGCGGCAGGCCGACAAACTCCTCGCGATTGCCCAGCACGACCCGGTTGAAGATCAGCGCTATACTGATCGAGCAGACCAGGGTGATCAGCATCAGGTGGATGTAGTGCAGCGGCGTCCAGGCGAAGGTGAAGATGGCATAGAGTGCCGTTCCTGACAGAACGCCCGTCATCGCGGCGCCGGCACCGACATTGCGGAAGACCAGGCCGACGATGAAGGCCGACAGGATGGGCATGGACAACAGGCCGAACAATTGCTGGACCAGGTTGATAATGCTTTCCGCGCTCTGATAGACCGGCACGAGCGCGATGGAACTGCCGACAAACACCAGCGTGATGATCATGTTCATCCGGCCGACATTGGGTGTGGAGTCGAAATAGGTCTCGTGGATATCCAGCACGTAGAGCGTGGTTGAGGAGTTCAGCACCGAGTTGAAGCTCGTCAGCACCGCGGCCGCGATCATGGCGGCAAACGCGCCGGACAGCCAGGGCGGCAGGACGGCAGCAACGATCTGGCCATAGGCCGCATCACCCACATCACCGAACAGCTTGAAGGCGACGATGCCAGGGATGACGACGATCGCCGGTACGATGAGCAGGCGAATGCCCGCCGCTGCGATGACGCCTTTCTGGGCTTCCTTCAGGCTCTTGGCCGCCATGGCGCGCTGGGTGATGGTCTGGTTGGTGCTCCAGTAGAAGATCTGGATGAAGATCATGCCTGTCAGCAGGGTGTGCCACGGGATCGGCGAGTCATTGTCGCCGATCAGGGTGAGGCGTTCGGCGGGAATGCCGGACAGGTCGAAATCGATCGCCTTGAGGGCCAGCACCACGACCAGAACCGCAACGCCGAGCACGCCGACACCGGAAATGGCGTCGGAGACGGCGACGGCACGCAGGCCGCCGAAAATGGCATAGGCCGAACCGATCAGCGCGAGCGGAATGGCAAAGGCGAGGATCGGCCAGTCAACGCCGAACATGGATTTCAGGAATAGCGAGCCCGTATAGAGCATGACCGGCAGGAAGACGATGATATTGCCGGCCAGGAACAGGAAGGCGATCAGGGCCCGGATGTTCTTGTCGTTATAGCGTTGTCCCAGCAGCTCGGTCGTCGTCCGGCAATTATTCTTGTAGTAGATGGGCAGGAAGACAAAGGCGAGAATGACCAGGCCGGCAACGGCGGCAAGCTCCCACCAGGCCAGCAGCAGCATCTGGTTGCCATTCATCCCGACCAGCTGGTCGGTCGACAGGTTCGTCAGCGTGATCGAGCCGGCGACCAGGATCCAGCCGAGGCTCCGGCCGGCGAGAAAATATTCGCTTTCATCGTCGGCTCCTGCGGTCTTTTTCATGGCGGAAACGCGCCACCAGGTCAGGCCCCCGATGGCCAGCGTCAACACCAGGAAAATGCCGATCTGCAACGGATTCAGCGCAAGATTGTTCGTCATGATGATCTCCCCGGTCGACACGGTGGAGAAATTTGCGCGCAGACACAAGAGACTAGCGAGAGGGTGCGGTGCAATCGTTTCCGGCTTGCCAAATGTCCATCGTTGTCATAATGGCATGCCAACGGCGAAAGCCACGGTTTCGAGATGGGGAAAGTGATGTCCAATCCGTATAATCGCAAACTTGCTCTGGCGGGCATCGACCCTGCTGTCATTGGTGAAGCCGGCATGGCCGTCCGCATCGAAGCGATGCTGGGCGAAGGTCTGCACGGGCTGGCCTTCAGCCCCTATGTCGATGGCCAGGACAATATGTGTGACGTGTCGCCGGAACAGATCCGGGCGCGGATGGCGATGCTAGCGCCCCACACCGACTGGGTGCGCACCTTCTCCTGCACGCGCGGCAACGAGGCCGCTCCCGTCATTGCCAGCGAACTCGGCCTCAAATCCATGGTGGGTGTGTGGATTGATGATGATGTCGAGCGCAATGAAATGGAGTTGGCCAAGGGTATCGAGTTGGCCCAGCAAGGACATGCGGGCATACTGGCGATCGGTAATGAAGTTTTGCTTCGCGAGGAGCTGACGGAAGATCAGCTGATTGCCTACATCGAGCGCGCCAAGGCCGAGGTCGATGTCCCCGTTGGATATGTAGACGCCTATTTCCTGTTCGAAAATCACCCGCGCGTGGCCGCGGCGTGTGACGTGTTGCTGGTCAATTGTTATCCGTTCTGGGAAGGCTACCCGATCGAGCACGCTCACATCTACATGCGCGAGATGTATCGGCGGGCCCAGCGGGTTGCCGAGGGCAAGAAGGTCATCATCGCCGAGACCGGTTGGCCGAATATCGGTACACGCGACCGCGGTGCCGTCCCGTCCCGTATCAATGCCATGAAATACTTCATCGATGCGGTGGAGTGGACCCGAAAGGAGAACATCGACCTGTTCTATTTCGCGGGATTTGATGAAGCCTGGAAGGTTGCCAAGGAAGGCGATGTAGGCGCCTATTGGGGGCTCTGGGACAAGGACGGCAAGCCGAAATACTGCAGTATGTGATGTTTGGGATTTTTTCTTCCGACCGGCGCCGGTTCGCGCCCTCGCACGCCAATGCGATCTGCTATTCCGGCTACCGGGAGGGACAAAGTCCGCCTTCTGGTGTTTTCCCGAGCTATGAACAGGTCCGAGAGGATCTGCTGATCCTTGTTCGCCACTGGCGCTATCTGCGGGTCTATGACTGCACGCAGCACGCCGAGACGGTGCTCAAGGTCATCCGTGACGAGGCTCTGCCGCTTCAGGTGATGCTCGGCATGGGGCTGGGTGCGGAGGTCAGCAATCCGAACTGCCCTTGGGGCGGGGTCTATGATGACGCGGTGCTCGCGGCCAACCGACGCGCCAATGACGAGGAGCTGGCTCGTATGGCCGCTCTCTCACGTCGCTACCGCAAGGAAGTCATGGCTGTCTCGATCGGAAATGAGGCCAGTGTGGACTGGAATGACCACATGGTCCCTGTCGAAAGGCTGATCGAATTTGCCAAGCAGCTGGGGCGGAAGGCCCGGCACCCGGTCACATTCTGCGAGAACTACGTGCCCTGGACAGACAAGCTGCGTCCTCTCGCGGCGCATCTCGACGTGCTTGGCGTACACACTTATCCGGTCTGGGAATACAAGGGCATCGAAGAGGCGCTCGCCTATACCCAGGAAAACTATTACGCGGTAAAAGGGCGTTATCCCGACAAGCCGGTGGTGATCACCGAGGCGGGATGGACGACGCGCTCCAATGGTCGCGGGATCGATCCGGGCAATGCCAGCGAGGACTTGCAGCGCCTGTATTACGAACAGCTGATGAGCTGGACCAAGGCCGAGGGTATCCTGACCTTTGTCTTTGAGGCCTTTGATGAACCCTGGAAGGGGTCCCCGGATCCGGATGAACCGGAGAAGCACTGGGGCCTGTTCAGACTTGATCGCCGTCCCAAGCGGGTGATGGCCGAGCGGTTCGGCAAGCGCGGCTAGCGCCGATCAGCAAGAGGGCTGGGCACCCGTATCGCGGGGCGCCCAGCCGTTAGCTTGCCAGCTTCAGGCTTTATTCGGCAGCTGGAGCAACACGATCAATGAAGATCGGACCAAACTGGATGGTCTGGCGGCCGTAACCAAGGTTGGCACCGAACACCACATCATCAGCGTCGAAATCAGCCTGCGCGACACCGCGTACGGTGTAGTACTGGCCCTCGCTCGTGGGACGAATATTCTCGCTGAAAATATTGTCATAGGGCTCGCTGGTGCGAACAATTTGCAGGTCCAGATTGCCGGTTTCCTGTCCGCGGATCGGATCTTCGGCGCGGATCCAGACGCGCAGCACGACTTCATCGCCGGCCCGGATGTCATTGATAATCGGAACCGTTACCCGAGACCGCCAGGCTTCATTGATCCGGCGGCGCATGGTGACTTCCAGCGCCGCACCGCCCGGCGCGGTGGGTGACTCAACGATCCGGCGGCGCATGTTTCCGCCTTCCGTGTCCCAGCGGACTGAGAAACGGTCATTCAGCGGGTCACTGACCATGGCCATGCTCGGACCAGAAAAGGCAAATCCGGCCTCGAGCGTGAACGCGATCATGATCGCAGCGACAGCGGCAAGGCCTGTTCGAGTTTTCATCATAGCAAATTTCCTCCCGGTACTCACGACCTCAATGACGAAATGACAACGTTAGTAATTTTGTTGTTAGTTGTCTCGAATTCGTTATGTTTGATCAAGTGCAAATAGACCTGAAAGTGAATTTGGGAACGGCCAGCCGAGATCGGGGATGCCCAGCTGGCGACATTCCTCAACGAGATAAAATCAGTCGAAAAAATGGCTCAAATGCCGGTATTTATTCGCTTATCGGCGTCGTTCGGGGCTGTTTTTTTATTGATGATCCGGTGAAGAGATGCTCAGAGCGGGGCGCGTTGCGCAAAGGGACTGTTCGCGCTAACAAAACTAACAGGGGGCGGCAATTGGCTTGCCGTCGCGACGGTCGAGGACGAGCAAAAGCGCGCCAGGTACCGTCGTTTCCAGGGGAGAGAAATGGCACTTTCAATGATCGATCTCGTAATCGTCCTCGGCTACGCCGTGGGGCTGATTGCAATCGCCACACTGGTCAGCCGGGAGAAGGCTGGGCACACCAAGGATTCCACCGACTACTTCCTGGCCGGCAAGGCATTGCCCTGGTGGGCGGTCGGCGCCTCCTTGATCGCAGCGAACATATCTGCCGAGCAGATTATCGGGCAGTCCGGACAGGGCTATGTCGTCGGCCTCGCGATCGCCGCCTATGAATGGCAGGCCGCAATCGTCTTGCTGGTCGTCGCGAAGTACTTCCTGCCGATTTTCCTGGAACGCAATGTCTATACGATGCCGCAATTCCTGGATCAGCGGTTCGGCGGCGGCGTCAAATCCATCATGGCCGTGTTCTGGATTGCGCTTTACACCGCCGTGAACCTGACAAGTGTGCTCTGGCTGGGCGGGTTGGCGATCAACGCCGTCACCGGATTGGCCGTTCTGCCGGGCATGATCGCGCTTGCGGCCTTCGCAGTGCTTTATTCCCTGTATGGCGGCCTCAAGGCTGTCGCTCTGACGGATATCATCCAGGTCGTCATCTTGATCGTTGGCGGTGTGCTCATCACCTGGATCGCCCTGGATCTGGTGGGGGCAGGTGCTGGCGCGCTCGCAGGCTTCCAGACCCTGCTGAGCGGTATTCCGGGTCATTTCAACATGATCCTCAGCCCCGAGCATCCCAACTATTCCGACCTGCCGGGCATCTGGACCTTGCTCGGCGGTCTGTGGGTCCTGCACTTCTCATACTGGGGTTTCAACCAGTACATCATCCAGCGCGCACTGGGCTCCAAGAGCCTGGCGGAAGCCCGCAAGGGTCTTGCCTTCGCGGCAAGCCTGAAACTGCTCATCCCGGTGATCGTGGTTGTCCCGGGAATCGCAGCGCTTCACCTGGCGCAGAATGGCATGCTTAATCAGTCCGCTCTGGACGCCCGCCCGGACAGTACCTACGGCGTGCTGATGACGCTGGTTCCGACCGGCATTCGGGGGCTCGTCTTTGCAGCACTGATCGCCGCGGTGGTGTCGTCCCTGGCTTCGATGATGAACTCCATCTCGACGATCTTCACGATGGATCTCTATCGCTCGATGCGTCCCAAGAAATCCGAACACCACTATGTGACGGTCGGTCGTGTGACGGCTTTTGCTGCAATGGCGATCGCGCTTGTTCTCGCCCAGCCCTTCCTGGGCGGTATGGAAAGCGCGTTCCAGACGATCCAGGAATACACCGGGTTCGTCGCGCCGGGTGTCGTGGCCGTCTTCCTGCTGGGATTTTTCTGGAAGCGGACCAATACGATGGGCGCGTTCGCACTGCTCATCAGCTCGGTCGTGCTGTCATTCCTGTTCTGGCTGATGGCCAATCCGGTCGCCCTTGGCGGCGCGGGCGGGCAATTGCTGGGCACGATCGGCCTCGAGGCTCTCGATCTGCCGTTTGTCGTGCGGATCTGGCTTGTCTTCCTCGCCTGCCTGTTGATCGGCATGTTCGTATCGGTCGTCACCGGCAAACCCAAGGAAGGTCGCCCAGTGGACCTGTCCGGCATCAAGTTCGCGACGCAGCCGGTCTTCAATATGGCCAGCCTGGCGATCATCGCGACCCTCATCACGATCTATGTCCTGTTCTGGTAACACTGAACGCGAATGATCGAACAGTATCTGCGCCCGGTTCAGCCGGGCGCAGTTTTGTTTGGGGCTCTGATACGCTCACGCGCGGGCCTTGAGGCCGGTCTTACTGGATCTGTTTGCTCAGATACTGGTCGTGATCCTCGAACTGTTCGAGGCATTTGTGCATGGCGCGACGGATTTCGGCCATTCTCCGATCGAGCATTTCGTCGGACAGGTGATCGATGACCGGATGGTAGCGCTTCGGATGCAGATTCTGTCCCTGGAAGACGGCAAACCAGCTGTGCTCTCCAAACAGCTCGTTATCGTGTCGATAGAGCCGCCCGTTCTCCAGGTAGATGCCGATGCGTTGGCGCAGGGTTTCGGGAATATCCATGTTGCGGATGTAGTTCCAGAACGGGCTGTCGGTACGCTGCGTGGCGCAGTAGTGCAGGATAATGAAGTCTCGCACCTGTTCGAATTCGGCCAATGTGCGCTCGTTGTAGTATTCGATGTCGCGCTCGTTGAAATGCTTGTCCGGGAAATTCGTCATCAGGCGCGCGATTGCGGTCTGGATCAGGTGGATCGACGTCGATTCCAGCGGCTCGAGGAAGCCACCGGCGAGCCCCAGTGCCACGACATTCTTATTCCAGGGCTTTTTGCGAATGCCGGTCTTGAAGCGCAGGAAGCGCGGCTCCGAGATCGGCGCGCCGTCCAGCCCGGATTGCAGTTTGGCGCAGGCTTCATCGTCGCTGATGTATTCGCTGCAGTAGACATGGCCATTGCCAAGGCGGTTTTGTAACGGGATGCGCCATTGCCATCCGGATTCGTGTGCGGTTGCACGCGTAAACGGCGTATTGGGCCCTGCGAGCTCGCAGGTCTGGGCGACAGCCCGGTCGACCGGCAGGTAATGAGACCAGTCGTCATATCCGGACTTCAGGGTCTGCTCGGTGAGCAGGCCGCGGAAGCCGGTACAGTCGATGAAGAGGTCACCGGACACTTCTTCCCCCGATTCAAGCTTCACACTGTCGATGAAACCGTCTTCAGGACGCTGCTTGACCTCTACGACCTTGCCCTCGATGCGTTGTACGCCGCGTGACTCCGCGACCTCTCGCATATACTTGCCGTAGAGGCTGGCATCGAACTGGTAGGCGTACTCGATCGTGGCGAGGGGCGAGCCCTGAACATTCGGGTTCGGGTGAGCAAACTTGTTCACCTTGGACGCCAGGACCTGGAGATTGTAGTCCTCGATGGGATGAGCGTCGGCCTTGCGCGAATGGCGAAGCCAGAAATGGTGAAAATGGATCCCCTCCATGTTCACGCCATAGGGGCTGAACGGGTGGAAATACCGGTCGCCGATCTGCCCCCAGTTCACAAATTCGATACCCAGTTTGAACGTGGCATTGGTGCGGCGCAGATATTCCTTTTCATCAAGCCCGACGAGCTTGTTGAAATAGCGGATATGCGGAATGGTCGCCTCGCCGACCCCGACCGTGCCGATCTCTTCGGATTCAATCAGCCGGATCCGGATTTTGGGATTGCGGAGCAAGATGGAGAAGGCTGCGGCTGCCATCCAGCCGGCCGTTCCGCCGCCGACAATCACGATTTCCCTGATGTTCTCGTCTCGCATTTCTCTTCCCCAATTTCCTAGGCGCTGGCCCCTGACCACGCATACTTTTCCAAGAAGGCCCGATGCGTTGGCATCTGGGTGACGGCGTTGGTCATCGCTGTTGTCATGGACTGCAGACTTCTGGCAATTCCCGCACGGTCGACGGTGCCCACGATCGGGTCAACGGATTTCGGCACGATATTCTGACCCAGCAGGACGGCGACCCAGCTGGGTTTGGAAAACAGTTCGTCTTCATAGCGGAAGACACGACCCGCCTCTCGGAACAGCTCGATCCGCTGGGTCAGGGAGTCGGGCACATCCATCGTGCGCGTATGGTTCCAGAAGGGGCTGTCGTCCCGCTCGGTGGCCTTGTAGTGCAGGATGATAAAGTCCCGTACCTGCTCAAACTTTTTCACGAGCTGGCGGTTATATTCGTCACGAACACTGGCCGGCAGGTCTGCCGACGGATACAGCGCGATGAACTTGCTGATACCTTCCTGGATCAGGAAGAGCGATGTTGATTCCAGGGGTTCCAGGAAGCCACCTGACAGCCCGATGGCGACGCAATTCTTCTCCCACAGCCGGGCGCGATGTCCGGTCCGGAAGCGGATCTTGCGAGGCGATCCGATTGCAGGTCCGTCGAGGTCCATGAGCAGGCTGTCGATCGCCGCATCATCGCTCATCAGGTTGCTGGAATAGATATGGCCATTCCCAGTCCGGTGCTGGGTCGGGATCCGCCACTGCCAGCCGGCCTCCTTGGCCGTCGAGATGGTGTAGGGGAGGATATCGCCCGACAGCTCACAGACGACGGCCTGCGCGGTATCGCACGGCAGCCAGTGGGACCAGTCCTTGAACGGCACGTCCAGCGCCTTGTCGATAAGCAGGCCCCGAAAGCCGGTGCAATCGAAGAACAACTCGCCTGGTATGGCTGAGCCATGTTCCAGTTCGATCTGTTGGATAAACCCAGTTTCCGGATCCTGGCGCACCTCGGTCACCTTGCCCTCGATCCGGCGCACACCGCGTTGCTCCGCATAATTGCGCAAGAAAAGCGCGTATTTGGTCGCATCGAAGTGATAGGCGTATCTCAGTTGTGAGAGCACGGAGCGCGGATTGGGGTCCGGCATTGCGAACTTGCCGGCCTTGGCAGCAACAGCGCTCAGGCTGAAGTCCTCGATCGTGCTGGACGGGTTCTGCTCGAGATGGCGCAGCCAGAACTGATGGAAATCAATCCCGTTCATGTCGGCCCCGTGAGGGCCGAACGGGTGGAGATAGTCCTCGCCGAGCCGCCCCCAGTTCACGAACTTGATGCCCAGCTTGAACGTCCCGTTCGTCGCCTTGAGGAATTCGGCCTCAGGGATGCCGAGCATGGCGTTGAAATTGATGATGTCCGGGATCGTCGCCTCACCGACGCCAATCGTGCCGATCTGCTCCGATTCAACCAGCGAAATCCGCACCGCGTGGGCTGGCAGCATGCTCGACAAGGCAGCTGCAGTCATCCAGCCTGCCGAGCCGCCGCCGACGATAACGATCTGCTTGATGGTCTCGGGCGCTGTCTCAGGCATAATTCTGTTTCTCGAGATATTGCTTCAGCTTGCCCACATACAAGTGATGCGGTGGCATCTTGGTGACAAGTTGCTGGACGGAATTTCGGATCTGGCCAAGTTCGGACTGCGATCGTGTGTCGCTGACACCGTCGACCTGGCGGTCATGCTGGTGCGGCCTTCGCCCCATTCCCCAATGTGCGATGGTCCAGTCTTCCTCGTTAAACGGTTCCAGATCAAAGCTGGTCAGGAGACCCCGGTTGGAGAACTGAGCAAGCTTGCGATCCAGTTTCCCGCTTTTCGTCTGTTGGCGTGCGGCCCGCCAGTATTCTGTCTCCGGCGCGCTATCTGTTGTCATAAGGGCACCGTGGAAGATTGCGACATGTTCCACATCATCCCGGAAGCGCCGGTTGAATTCGCGGCGTTCGATACCAGGATCGGCGTGGGCCGGGATCAGCTCCAGGAGCCGCTCGATATCACGCTGCAGCATCATCATCGGCGCCGGGGTCAGCGGTTCGAAGACGCTGGCCGCGTGTCCGATCGCGACGCAATTTCCAACCCATGCCTCCACCAGATGTCCCAGCGCGGCGGTGTGCGCCGCCGCCTCATCCGAGGCGATCCCGGCTTCACTGACACGCAGCGTGTGTCGTGCGTTCTGCAGATGTGTCGTCGCCTTCCAGCCGGTCTCATCGGCATCGATTGTGCGACAGGGCGGGCCCAGGGCGTCGCTCGGGGTCTTGGACAGGCTGAAGCCGATACTGCGAGCGGTGCGGAATGTGCCTCCGGCTGCTTCAATGGGATATCGCGACAGGCCGCTCGCATCCACGACCAGGTCCGCTTCAAGGGCTTCGCCGGTGTCCAGGTGAACGACGGAGCGGGTAGCACTTTCATGGATGATCGAGCGGATCTCTGCGTTGATACGCCGGGCGCTGGTCTCTCCGATCTTGCGGTCGAGCAGGGCCACCCACTCGTCGGCGTCGAACTGATAGCCGTACTCGGCGCTGGCCAGAACCGATCTCGGATCGGCCGGAGGATGGGCGAACTTGCCGGCAAGCGCCGCCTGGGCGGAGATGAGCAGAGGTTCCAGCCCCGCGTTTTCACGTGTCAGATAGTGGCGCAGCGGAATGCCGCTGGGCGTCGGCAGCGGCGCGTGGTGGCACTGCATCCACGACCGACCGTCCAGCCACTGTCGAAAATGGGTGCCGAACGAGAATGATGTCGCGCTCCGCAGCATGAGCGTCGGCTCATCGAGCCCGAGCCGGAGCAGAAAGTTGTAAGAGCCCGGATCGGTCGCTCCACCATACAGGTGGTCCTCATGCCGGGCGTTGATGCCGCCAACCTGGACAATGTGGTACTCGCTGCCCAGGCTCAGCGACAGACTGAGTGTAGCGAGGCTGCCGGCCAGGCCGCCGCCGCAGATGATGATGGTTTTGCTCCGGGTGGTCATGGGGTCGCGTATCAGCCTCTGCTTCACATCTTGCCGGCGCTGACGAGCGGGGAGCCGGAGGCGGCGCCATGCCGGCGCAGGAAGTCCACTTGCGTCGGTGTCGTCTCAACTTCACGGACAGTGTCGAGACGAATTTGCTCAAGTCGGGCATCAATATCAGCGATCGAATAGCGGTCGACACGTGGGTCGTGGCCCTCTGGAATGAGGTTCTGGCCGTGCATGACGGCGACCCAGCTGGGTGGCAGGAAAACGCCGAACTCGTATTGCAGGACGTAGCCGCGCGCGTTCCACGCCGACAATTTTTCCTGCAGGCTGTCGGGTAGCTCCATGGCCTGGAAATAGCGCCACATCTCACTGTCATCGCGTTGGGTGGCCACATAGTGCAATAGCAGGAAGTCCCGAACGCGCTCGAAGTTCAGGCCCATGCGCGCATTGTATTCGTCGATGTCCAGCGGATTGACGCCATCGCGCGGGAACAATTCGATCAGCGTCGTGATGCCTTCCTGGATCAGGTGTATCGACGTCGACTCAAGGGGCTCGAGGAAGCCTGCCGATAAACCGATCGACACCACATTGCGGTTCCAGAACTTCTTGCGTCGACCTGTCTTGAAGAAAAGCTGCTTGGGCTCCGCCAGAGCCGGGCCATCCAGCGTGCTCATTAACTGGTGTGTCGCCTCATCGTCGGAGATGAACTCGTTCCAGTAGACATGGCCATTGCCGGTGCGGTGCTGGAGTGGAATTCGCCATTGCCAGCCTGCAGTGCGTGCGGTTGCCCGGGTGTAAGGGCGCGGCTCACCGCGTGACTCGCACGGCACGGCGACGGCCCGGTTACAAGGCAGCCAGTGGCTCCAGTCATCATAACCTGTCTTCAGTTCCTGTTCGATCAACAGGCCGCGAAACCCCGAGCAATCGACGAAGAGGTCCGCTTCGATGACGTGCCCGTCCTCGAGCTTGATGGAGCTGATATTGCCGCTCTCTCCATCGATGCCGACTTCAACGGCGCGGCCCTCGACCCGGCGGACACCGTTCGCCTCGCTGAACGACCGGAGAAACTTGGCATAGAGGCCGGCGTCGAACTGGTAGGCATAGCCAAAATTGGAGCCGATCTCATTGAGGTCGCCTTCCGGTATGCGGAAGCGGCCCTGTTCGGCGGCCAGGATGGGATAGGAGTAATCGCTGAGCCGGTGCGTGCCTCCGGCTTTGCGCAGCTTCAGCCAGAATTGATGGAAGTCCAGTTCATCGATCGGGACACCATAATCACCGAAGGGGTGAATATAGTGGTCACCCTTCCGGCCCCAATCGCAAAATTCAATACCGAGCTTGAAGGTTGCCTCGGTCGATTTCATGAACGTGGCTTCGTCGATACCGAGGGCCTGATTGAAAAACCGGATATGTGGCAATGTTGCCTCACCGACACCTACGGTGCCAATCTGATCCGATTCAACCAGAGATATATCAAGATTTAAGTCTTTGAATTTGTGAGACAATGCGGCCGCTGTCATCCAGCCGGCAGTTCCTCCACCCAAAATGCAAATTCGTGAAATCACGCTCACGGTCGGCCCTCGATGGCTTGTTTTATCCGCCCAATATGGATTGCCTATTGCAAAAAGCAAACTAGATATGACAACGTTGGTAATTATATAAAGGGTTGGCTGAAGGGATTCAGTCTGCGGACATATTTTAGGGGAGAATGCACGTGACAAGGGCAAACAAAACCGGCCGCTGGCGGCTTACCAAATATGCGCTGATGGGTACCAGCGCGCTAATAACAGCTATGGGGACCCAGGCCGCATACGCTCAGGACGCTGAGACGGATGAAGACACCGAAGTGATCACCGTAACGGGTGTTCGAGCTGCTCTGCAGACCGCTCGTAACACCAAGCGTGAAGCAGACACTTTCGTGGACTCCATCACAGCCACTGACGTTTCGCAGCTGCCGGATCTCTCCGTCGCCGAGGCGCTAGCTCGCGTACCGGGTGTCGTGACCCAGCGCTTCGAGCTTGGCGGCAGCGACGGCGACTTCCCCTCTCCGGAAGGCTCCGGCAACATTGTCCGTGGTCTCCAGTACGTTCGGTCCGAATTCAACGGCCGTGACGCGTTCTCCGCCAATGGTGGTCGTGCTCTGGAATGGGCCAGCATCCCGCCGGAGCTGATCGGTGCGGTTGAGGTCTTCAAGAACCAGACGGCCAGCATGATCGAAGGCGGTATCGCTGGTACTGTAAACCTGCGTACGCTCGAGCCGTTCGATCGCAATGATCGCATCGCCGTCGTAGTCGCGGATACAATCTATACCGACCAGGCTGAAGAGTGGAGCCCGGGTCTCAGCGTTATTCTCGGTGATCGCTGGGAAACCGACGCTGGTGAATTTGGCCTGCTGGGTTCTTTCTCGACGTCTGAACTCCAGTCCTCCATCAACGGCTTCCAGTACGGTCCGCTGCTCGCGGTTCCGAATCCGGACGCGCCGGGTACCACCATGGCGCTGCCGGGTGGCTGGCAGGCGCGGGATGCCGAGATCGGTCGTAACCGTGACAGCTTCTACGTAGCAGGTCAGTGGCGTTCCAACGATGGCGACATGGAGCTGACGCTTAAGGCGACTCGCGTTGAAAACACGATCGAGACCAATGAACGTACGATCGAGTTCTTCACCGACGCGGAATCCTGGGCGGCCTGGTCCATCCTGGAGGACTCCAGCTCGCGAAATATCATTCCGTTCACGTCTGCGGGCATTCCGCGTTGTAGTGGTGCGGGCGAAGCTGCCAATGGCGGTATCGGCATCTGTGAAAACCTGATCCCGATCGATGGCGGCCTGATGGAATCCGGCGTGGTCTCCAACAACCTCCGTGACTGGTTGGGTCAGACTGGCAACCTTCAGACACCCCTGCAGTCGCTGGCTATTACCCAGACCAATGAGTCCGTGACGCAAGACTTCAGCGCCAACTTCCAGTGGCGTGTGAATGATCGTCTCTTCGTCGAAATCGATGGTCACTACACCGAAGCGGAAGCGACACTGGAGCGTCTGTGGGCCGGTGGTAATCACTTCGCCGACTATCGTTTCGATTTCTCCGATGCCGAAAATCCGGAAATCGAACTGTTCCTGTCGGATTCGGTTCGTCTGGCTGACTGGGGCGGAACTTTCCGTGGTGATGATCCGGGCGTCCTGGGTGATCTCGCTGATCCGCGCTACGCCTTCCTGCTCTATGCCGCTGATCAGTTTGAAGACAACACAGGTGACCTCTACGCCCTGCGCGGCGATGCCCTGTACGAGTTCGACGGCGACGGCTGGTTCGACTCTGTTGAATTCGGCGCACGCTTCTCGCAGCGTGAGCAGACCAACCGCAATGCCGGCCTGAACTGGGGTGGTATCGCTCCGCCGTGGGCTGGTGGTTACCTGCCTTACGCGAACCGCGTCGACTCCGATGCTTACGACGTTGCAGACTTCTCTGGCTTCCAGGGCGGTGGCGTGTTCCTCGGTGACATCACCTCGATCGTCTTCCCGAGCCGCATGCAGATGGAAGACTATGAAGCATTCGTGAACTCGCTGGCCAATGAGCCGCTGATCGCTTCCGGCCCGAACGGTGACGGAAACCTGCAGGTCGGCGACTGGGTGCCGCTGCGCCAGAACGGCGTGGTCGATTATGTCAACCGCGGCAGCGAAGGCTCTGTGCGGGAGGAGACCACCAACCTCTTCGCCCAGGTAAACTACGGCCAGGAATTCTCCAACGGCCAGTCTGTCAGCGGTAACTTTGGTCTGCGTTATGTTCGCACCGAGACCACCGGCGGCGGCATCGCCTCCTTTGCGGAAATGGCCGAGGACAATCCGGCTGACCCGCTTCAGCCGCGTGACTTCCTGCCGGAAACCGCTGCGTTCCTCGATCAGGCCAACACGGCGAACTCGATCGACGCCAGCTACGAGTACGTACTGCCGTCCTTCAATCTGCGTTGGGACCTGAATGATGAGATGCTGGTGCGTTTCGCGTTCAGCGAAGCCATCGCTCCGGCTGATATCGCGGCCCTGAACTCGAACCAGGCGACCATCGCCGAGCTCGGCTTCGTGGTTGATGACACGGCAACGCCGCCGGTCATCTCCGACATCGTTCTGGGCGCTTTGCGTGTCTATGGCGGTAATCCGGACCTGAACCCGGTTGAGTCCACCAATATCGACCTCTCCTACGAGTGGTATTTTGGTGACGATGGCCTGTTCTCCGCATCCCTGTTCCACAAGGATCTGAGCAACATCATCGTATACGGTGACGAGACCATCGATGCGGTCACGCTGGATGGTTACACGGTTCCGGTCATCTACTCCGGTAACCTGAACCTCAACGACGGTACGGTTGAAGGTCTGGAGCTGTCCTACCAGCAGTTCTTCACCCAGTGGCCGGGACTGTGGGGGAATCTGGGTGTCCAGGCGAACCTGACCCTGCTCGACTCCGAAACGACGGCGCTTCCGTCCGTTCGTGACACCGAGGGTGATGGCGTAGAGGGCTTCCTCTCTGTCTATCGCTGGGAAGTCAATGACCTGCTGGGTCTGTCTGACACGTCCTACAACCTGATCGGTATCTACCAGGATGATCGCTTCGAGGTTCGCGTCGCCTACAACTGGCGTTCCGCTTACTACAGCTCGTACCGCGACTTCGTCACGGGTAACCCGATCCTCCAGGATGACATCGGCTTCCTCGATGCTTCATTCCGCTGGGACGTCACGGACAATCTGCAGTTCCGTGTACAGGCCGCGAACCTGCTTGATACGCAGGCGACGGCTCGCCAGGAGGTCGATGCTGCGGGTCAGACATATGCCCGTTCAGTGTTCGACAATGATCGTCGCTTCGAATTTGGTCTGAGCTACACATTCTAAATCGAATGCTGACGAACAGACACTGAAGCTTAAGGAGGGGGCAGGCGTAACAGCCTGCCCCCTTTCTCTTGTTGATCGGGGTAGTTGACCTGGTCGTGCCGAAGTTTCTGTTTTTAAATGAAAATTGGTTGGCTCCCAGTTTCCTGCATCGCCTCGATCGACCGATCGTGTGCATGACAGGGCGGCGGGGAAGCCCCCGGTGATCAACCGTGATTGATGACAAAGGCGGCGCTGACACAGCGTCCGGCTATCAGCCGCCATGGAGACCTGCAGATGACTTTTAACCTCGACCTGTCGACCCGCTTGCCGCTGGTTTCAGCGTTCGCATTGACGCTCTCAGCGTGTCAGCCCGCGGCCGACAACGTTCCGGCTGATACGAGCGATGCAACCCCGCCAGCGCCTGTCCAGGAAAGTTCGGCCATTACCGTGTCCAATGGCACGGACAGTGTGGTCATAGACCCGGCCAACTGGCCGGAGGGACGCTCCGGTGTCGAGCGCGACCCGGAAATCGAGGCGTTCATCGCTGATCTGGTCTCGCGCATGACCGTCGAGGAGAAGGTCGGCCAGGTCATTCAGGCGGATATCTCGGAAGTGACGCCTCAGCTGGCTGCTGAATACAATCTCGGCTCGGTGCTGAATGGCGGCAATTCCGGCCCCGGCGACGACAATTTTGCTCCGCCGGCTGCATGGCTTGAACTCGCAGATGAATACTATTTCGCGTCGACGGATACGTCGGACGGTGGACTGGGTATCCCGATTATCTGGGGAACCGATGCCGTGCATGGACACTCCAATATCGTCGGCGCCACGCTCTTCCCGCACAATATTGGCCTCGGCGCGGCCAATGATGCTGATCTGATCCGGCGTATCGGCGAAATTACCGCGCTGGAAATCCGTGCCACGGGACAGGACTGGACCTTCGCGCCGACTCTCGCCGTCGTCCAGAATGATACCTGGGGCCGGACCTATGAAGGCTATTCCGAGCGCCCGGAAATCGTTGCCAATCTGAGTGGACCGATGGTGGAAGGCCTGCAGGGCGCCCCGGACAGTGACGATCTGCTTGGCGCTGACCATATCGTCGCGACCGCGAAGCACTGGGTCGGAGATGGCGGCACGGTTCGCGGTCTGGACCAGGGCGATAACCGTTCGACGGAAGCTGAAATGCGCGACATCCATGCCGCAGGCTACATGCCGGCGATCGCCTCCGGGGTGCAGACGGTGATGGCGTCGTTCAACTCCTGGCATGGCGTGAAAATGCACGGCAATGGCGCGATGTTGACTGATGTCCTGGTGGACCGCATGGGCTTTGACGGCTTTGTCGTTGGCGACTGGGAGGGACATGGTCAGATCGCCGGATGCGAGAATGAAAACTGTCCCGAGGCCCTGCTCGCAGGCGTGGACATGTACATGGCTCCGGCAAGCTGGCAGGAGCTTTATGGCAACCTGCTGGCCCAGGTCGAGGATGGCACAATCCCGATGGAGCGGCTTGACGAGGCGGTGACCCGGATCCTCCGCGTGAAGGCGCGCGCGGGTCTGTTCGATGGCGTTGCGCCGTCTGCGCGGACGCATGCTGGTGATTTCGACCTGATCGGTAGCGACGCACACCGTGCAGTAGCCCGCGAAGCCGTGCGGGGCTCGCTGGTATTGCTTAAGAATGAAGGTGGGCTGCTGCCGCTCGACCCGGGCAGCAATATCCTGCTCGCTGGAGATGGCGCCGACAATATTCGCAAGCAATCCGGTGGCTGGACCATCAACTGGCAAGGTGATGGTCACACCAATGAACAATTCCCGGGCGGCCAGTCCATCCTTGACGGGTTCCAGGACGTGTTCTCGGCCGCTGGTGGCAATGTGACCCTGAGCGAAGATGGCAGCTATAGCGACCGTCCCGATGTTGCGGTCGTGGTCTTCGGCGAAGAACCGTACGCGGAATTTGTCGGTGACCAGGACTATGTCAACTTCCCGGACGAGTCCGGTCTGGACTTGCTGCGACAATTCCAGGCGGAAGGCATCCCGACTGTCGCGGTGTTCCTGTCCGGTCGTCCGCTGTGGATGAACCGCGAGCTCAACGCCTCCGACGCTTTTGTCGCTGCATGGCTGCCGGGCTCTGAAGGTGGCGGCATCGCTGATGTGCTCGTCGCAGATGCAGACGGAGATGCGCGTCATGATTTCACAGGCCGGCTGTCCTATTCCTGGCCGCAACGCGCAGACCAGACCGTGCTCAACCCTCATGATGAGGGCTATGACCCGCTGTTCGCGTTTGGTTATGGGCTCTCTTACGCTGAGCCGGGCGAGAGCCTGGGCGCGCTGAGCGAAGAGGATGGACTTCCGGATGCGGCGTCCGGTGACAGCGTCGCGCTGATGCAAAGTGGCCGCCCTGCGGGAAGTTTGCAGCTGGTCCTCGTGGATGGTGGCGAGACGCTTGCGGTGTCGGGGCCCGACGCGGTCAGCGCCGCCGGCAATGTCAGCCTCACCCTGGATGATCGCGATGTCCAGGATGACAGCCGCAGGATCAACTGGGCCGGAGCCGCATCTGTCCGGGTTGAAGGCGCTGTAGGCCCGTTCGAGGGCGATCAGCTCCTGCAGATCTCCTACCAGGTGACAAGTCGCGGTGACGGCCGGGCATACCTTGCAATGGCTTGCGGCGAAGCGTGTGAAGGTGCGCTGGATGTGACAGCCGGCATCCGACTGGCAGAGGGCAAGGGATGGCGCGAGGCGCAGATCCCCATGCGCTGTTTTGCCGATGCAGGGGTCGACCTGGCCGGTGTTGACGCGCCGCTGTTGATCACCGGATCCGAGGGTCTTGAGTTGTGGATCGATGATGTCTCTGTCGGTGGTGAGGCCAGCGAGAGCGCGGCGTGTGAACTCTAGGGCGTTGTCCTTGACCCGGTCCGGGCCCCAATCGTCCGCTGAGCGGGCGGCCGGGGCCCGTTACCGCGTCGCCCCGGGGCTGGATGGGACGAAAAGTGGTGTGATGTTGCAACGCCAGATCGTTGTGTGAGTGGGGGCTGTGCTTTATTGGACCTTCTGTACGGGTGGCCGAGCCGTCCGTTCACAGATGAGTAGGGAGAGATCCGTGTAACATGGCGAACATTTTCGACGTCGCGAAAAAAGCCGGTGTATCGGTGAAGACCGTATCTCGCGTGATGAATCACGCCCCGCGCGTACGCGAGTCGACGCGCGAGCGTGTCGTTGCTGCCATGAAGGAGCTCAATTACAGCCCGAGCCATGCGGCGCGGGAATTGCGCTCAAGGCGCTCCCGGTCCATCGGCATGTTGTTCGGCGCGACCGAAAGCGGCTTCCAGGCGCGTTTTCACCATGCCGCACTGCGAGCATGTGACGCTGCCGGATATTTCCTGGCCGGAGGATTTTTCGACGAAACCGCGAAGGACTGGGACCGACAGCTGAGCGCGTTCCTGGCGCGCACGCGGGTTCAGAACATGATCCTGATCCCTCCGATCTGTGGATCAACCGTCCTGCACAAGACCCTTATGGACCGGGGCGTGTCCTCTGTTCTTATCTCGCCGACCCAGCATTCGCCGAGCGCGCCCTCTATCTGTATCGATGACCGCCGCGCGGCACGCGAGATTACAGAGCACCTCATCGCACTGGGTCATCGCAAAATCGGCCACCTTTCCGGTGCTCCCGACCATATTTCTTCGGAATTGCGTATTGGCGGGTATGAGGATGCGATGCAGGCGATTGCCGCCAAGGAGGGGCGTTCTGACTGGGATTGTTCCGAATGGATCAAGCGTGGCTTCTTCGCCTTCGAGCGCGCGGTGGAAGCAGCAGAGGAAATGTTGTCATCCCCAGATCGGCCGACGGCAATTTTCGCTGCAAACGATGAAATGGCGTCAGCAGTCTATTTCGTGGCGAGCAAGCTGGGCTTGCGGATCCCGGAAGACCTGTCGGTCGTAGGATTCGATGACGTGCCGATCGCCCAGACCATCTGGCCGACCCTGACGACGGTTGCCCAGCCTTACGACGAAATGACCCGTGCGGCCGTTGAAAAGCTGACCGAAGCCGATGGTCATGAGACATCGTCCGGAGCGCTGGATGTGCTGACGCTGGGCTATGAAATCAAGCTCCGGCACTCCACAGCCCCGCCTGCATCCTGACCGGGTCGGCTCTGAAAAACTGTCTGCCGATCGGCCCGGATCGCTATGACAAGGTTGGACATTTTTGTTGACAAGGCGGCCCCTGCCGGTAGCGTGTTCGATGGCTTAAACGATTGTCGGGGTGACGAATCTTATGCAGGTCGAAAACGGACTCTATTCGGCGTCGGTCGCGGCAGCAGCACTGTGTCTGATCAGCGCTGACGCGTGGGCGTCGTGCACGCTCGACGCCGATGTCAGCGCCATGTCGTCAGGATGGCGTCTGGCCTGGTCTGACGAATTCAATGCCGACGAACTCGATGCGTCCAAATGGAACCGGGAAACCGATTGTTGGGGCGGCGGCAATGATGAGCGCCAATGTTACACTGACTCCCCGCGAAATTCCCGCCTCGAGGATGGGTGTCTTGTCATCGAGGCCCATCTTGAGGAATCCACGGGCCCGGCCTGGCCCGCGCGTCTGCACGAGGGCCTGACGGAAGAGCAGAGGGCTGAAATCCGGACCCAACCGGTCACGTCCGCGCGCCTGAACACGCAAGGCAAGGCCGATTGGCGCTATGGGCGCATCGAAGTGCGCGCAAGATTGCCAGAGGGGCAGGGCAGCTGGCCGGCGTTCTGGATGCTGCCGAGCGATGAATATTATGGTGGATGGGCGCTCTCCGGCGAGATCGATATCCTGGAAACCGTCAATCTCGGCGAACCCTGCCCGACATGTCCGGGCGGGAACGAGAACCACGTCCTGGGGACTCTGCACTTTGGCGGCGCCTGGCCGCACAATACCTATCGCAATCGCGAGGCCTACTTGCCCGTCACCGAACGCGGCAACCAGCAATTCCACGTCTTCGCGGCGGAATGGACCGAAGGCCGCGTGGAATGGTTCCTCGATGGTGAGAGCTATGGTTTCCTCACCGAGGCTGACTGGCACTCTGACTCCGAGCGGGCAGACGGTCGGCCATTTGCGCCGTTCGACCAGGAGTTCTACCTCATTTTGAATCTGGCAATCGGCGGACATCTCGCCGAGAGCCGCAATCCGGGTGGGGTGGATTACGAGGCCCTCCCGCGCTCCATCCTGATTGACTGGGTACGCGTATTCGATTGTCCAGCGGATATTGAAACGGCGATTTCCTGCCGTTCCAGCGCTGAAACGGACCAATAGGCCAAAGGATCAAGACAGTGACCGAGAGCACCGCGACGACGCGTCCCGAGGACCGTATTTCGATTTTCCATCGCCTGATCTACGGATCCGGTGCCTTTGCCAACAACCTGCTGGCGGGCTCGATCGGTGCGATGATGGTCGTGCTCAATATCGGTCTGGGCATGGATCCGGTCCTGGTTGGACTTCTGGGCGGTTTGCCTCGTTTCTTCGACGCCATTACCGACCCGATTGTGGGCTATATCTCGGATCGGACACGCACGAAGTGGGGCCGGCGCCGGCCCTTCATCTTCTTCGGTGCGATCGCGGCTGCTATATCCTTCGCCATGCTCTGGCAATTCCCGGCCGGCCAGAGCGAGATGTTCTATTTCTGGTACTTCCTGATCGGGTCTTTCATCTTCTTCCTTGCCTACACGCTGTTCGCGACGCCGTGGGTGGCGCTGGGCTATGAGCTGACGCCGGATTACGACCAGCGCAATCTGCTGATGGGAACCCAGAACTTCATCGCGCAGATGGCGTATTTCATTCCGCCCTGGCTCGTGCTCTGGGCGCAGAATGACATGTTCGACAACATGGTTCAGGGCACGGCGGTCATTGCCTGGGTGCTTGCGGGCCTGGTGGCGTTCTTCGGTATTCTACCGGCCATTTTCCTGCGTGAGCGCATGGCGGAAGTGGCGGCCAAAGAGCTCGACCAGACCAAGGATGAACGCCAGGGCATCATCGGCAATGTCTGGGACTTCATGAAGGGCTTCGGCACGGCCCTGTCCTTCGTGCCCTTCTTGAAACTGTGCGCCGCGACATTCCTTGTCTTCAACGGTTTCATCATGATCGCGGCCTTCCAGTTCTATGTGGTGGCCTATTATGTCTTTGCCGGCGACCTCGAGGCGGGCGCTGCACACAATGGCGCAGTGGATTCTCTTCGCATCTTGTTCTCCTTCGTGGCCGTGGCTGCGGTGGCCTGGTTTGCCACACGGATTGGTAAGCGGAAAATGTTCGGGATTGCGATCGGTCTCGCGGCCCTCGGCTATGGCATGAAATGGTTCCTCTACAATCCGGAAGCGCCCTGGCTGTTGTATTTTGCCGCGCCGCTGATGGCGTTCGGCCTGGGTGGTCTTTTCACCCTGATGCCGTCAATGGTGGCCGATGTCGTCGACATGGACGAGGTGCGCTCGCACCAGCGTCGTGAGGGCATGTTCGCCTCGATATTCTGGTGGGTGGTCAAGCTTGGCCAGGGCATGGCAACGGCCATGGGTGGTTTCCTGCTGGCCGGTACCGGATTTGACCAGGCGCTGGGTGGCGATCAGGCAGAATCCACCTTGTTCTGGTTGCGTGTGTGGGACGTCACGATTCCGGTCGTCTTTTACCTGGTGGCGATCTGGCTGGTAACCACACTGGATATCAGCCGCGAAAAGGCTGCCGAGGTGCGCAAGATACTCGAGGCACGCCGGGGCACGACCGCCGCCGCAGACTCCACAAGCAACAACTAAAATGTAAGGCCCCGCCATTTGGCGAAGAGACAGAGTACGCAGGGAAATCAGTCATGGATTTGGCGAACGAATACAACTCGTCGGAAATGGCGATTGAGGATCGCATCCGCAATATGCTGGCGGAGATGACGCTCGAGGAGAAGGCTGGCCAACTCAACCAGGTCCAGTGGAATGGCTGGGAAGCGTTTGATGCCCTTGCCGACGATGTACGGGCCGGTCGGGTCGGCTCGGTGATCAATCTCGTTGATCGTGCAGCGGTGGATGCGCTGCAAACCATCGCGCGTGAGGAAAGCCGTCACGGCATTCCGCTCCTGATCGGTCGTGATGTCATTCACGGTTTCCACACCGTCATGCCGCTTCCGCTCGCCCAGGCCGCCAGCTGGAACCCTGATCTCGTTCGCGATTGTGCCCGGATTTCCGCGCAAGAAGCTGCTGTAACAGGCGTCAACTGGACATTCGCTCCCATGATCGACGTAAGTCGCGATCCGCGATGGGGAAGAGTTGCCGAAAGTTTTGGCGAAGACCCGTATCTGACCAGCGTCATGGGCGCCGCGATGATCGACGGTTACCAGACCTCCGATCCGGCGGCTGCGGACACGCTCCTGGCCTGTGCCAAACACTTCGCTGGCTATGGCGCGTCAGAGGGTGGACGAGACTACAACTCCACCAACATCCCTCCCAACGAGATGCGCAATGTGCATCTGCCGCCGTTCAAGGCGGCCGTCGAGGCCGGCGCTGCCACTTTCATGACGTCCTTTGGTGATATCGACGGTGTTCCTGCCAGTGGCAATGAATGGCTGTTGACCGACGTTCTTCGCGAGGAGTGGTCGTTCGACGGCATGGTCGTCAGTGACTGGGAATCCATCACGCAGCTGTGCACCCACGGCATGTGTGAAGATGAAGTCGACGCGGCTCTTGTCGCGGCTGAAGCTGGCGTGGACATGGACATGGTGAGCGGCGTCTACAGCGCTCATCTGCCACACTTGTGCGAATCCGGTGAAATCTCGATGGATCGCATCGACCAACTGGTCGGCAATATCCTGCGCACCAAGATTCGGGCCGGTCTCATTGACGGTGACCGGCTGGATCAGCAATCCGAGGAGCCGGCACGCCTGACGGCGCTCGTCGTGGCGCGCCAGGCCGCGACCGAGAGCTGCGTGCTTCTGCGCAACGAGAAGGACACGCTGCCGCTTGCCAGTGACCAGATTTCCAGCCTTGCAGTGATCGGTCCCATGGCCAACGAGCCGGCCGAGCAGATGGGCACGTGGGTTTTCGATGGCAAGTCGGAACGCAGTGTCACGCCGCTTGATGCGATCACGAGCGTGCTGGAGGGACAGGCCGAAGTTGATTTCGAACCGGGCCTGGAGACAACGCGCAGCCACGACAAGACACTTTTCACGCGTGCGGTTGAAGCGGCTGCATCATGTGATGTGGCTGTCCTCTTTATCGGTGAAGAGGCGATCCTCTCTGGCGAGGCGCATTGTCGTGCCGATATCACCCTGCCGGGCGCCCAGACCGATCTTGTCCGCGCCATTCGCCAGACCGGAAAACCGGTCATCGGCGTGATCATGGCGGGGCGGCCGCTGGCACTGGGCGATGTCATCGAAGAGTTCGATGCCCTCGTTTACGCCTGGCACGGCGGTTCGATGTCCGGTCCGGCCCTGGCCGACCTCCTGTTCGGTCGCGCGGTGCCCAGCGGCAAGCTTCCGGTGACGTTCCCGAAGGTCTCCGGACAGGTTCCGATCTATTACGGGCACAAGAATACCGGCCGTCCGCCGGAGGCCGACAAGGTGATCCATATCGACGATATCGAGAAAGGTGCTCCGCAGACGTCCCTGGGCATGACGAGCTTTCTGCTAGATGCGGGCTATGAGCCGCTTTTCCCCTTCGGTTTCGGTCTGAGCTATACGCAGTTTGCCTACAGCGACCTGCATATCGACCGCCACGAAATGACGGAGAAAGAGATGGCCATCGTCACCGCGACCGTAACCAATACCGGTACGCGTACGGCCAGCGAGATCACCCAGCTCTACATCCGTGACCGTGTGGCTCGGATTACCCGGCCGGTGCGGGAGCTCAAGGCGTTCCGGCGGCAGGAGCTGGCCCCAGGCGAGAGTGTACAGGTCGAGTTCCAGCTCAGTGTGAATGAACTCGCCTATTATCATCGCGATGGAAGCTTCCAGGCCGAACCGGGTGATTTCGATATCTGGGTGGGAGGCGATTCCCGCGCGGACCTGCACACGTCCTTACGCCTGTTGAAGGCCTGAGCAGAACGGAACTCAGTCCCGGTTCAGGAGCGGCAGGATCTCGACGCTGTCGCCAGGCGCAATGGCGTCGGCGTGGATGGGGCGACGGATCAAGCATGTCGCACGCACCAGGGCAGACAGGGCTGAGGAATCCTGATTGTTCAGCGGCTGCACCCGTCCATCGCCATTGATCTGGCCTCGCAGATACGTCTCCCGGTGATCATTGCCGGGGAGGTCCACCGCACAGATCGCGTGGGAAAAAACGGGTGGCTTGGTCTGTCCATTCAACCGAGCCAGGGCCGGGAGCAGGAGTAGACGCGCCACGACGAGTGCGGAGACCGGGTTGCCCGGCAGCCCCAGCACCGGTGTTCCCGACAGCGTGCCGAACCAGGTCGGCTTGCCCGGCTTCAGGGCGATTTTTTCGAACGCCAGTACGCCGCCATCTTCCGCGAAGACGTGACGAAGATGATCATGATCGCCGACTGAAGCCCCCCCGATGGTGACCACAAGGTCCAGGCCGGCGGCATCGGCAAAGCGTTCGCGAACACTCTGTGGCGTGTCGCGTGCAATGCCCAGATACACGGGTTCGCAATCGGCCGCTTCGATGAGAGCGGACAGCCCCTTGGACACGGAATTGATGATCTGGTCTGGCCCGGTAGATTCGCCGGGCTCCACCAGCTCGTCTCCGGTGGACACGATGCCGATCCGGGGCTGTCGGTGTACGGTCAGCTCGACCTGTCCTGCGCCGACCGCCAGTGCGATCATGTCCGGGTTCACCCGGACGCCGGCCGGGACCAGCGTATCGCCTTGGAAGAAATCAATGCCGGCATGGCGGATATTCGCCCCGGGTATCGGTTCGGCGTGCAGGACGAGGCTGTCCCCGTCGCGTTCCGCATTTTCCTGGATCACTACCTGGTCGGCGCCCGCCGGTATAGGTGCGCCTGTGGAGATCCTGATTGCACTGCCGGGTTCCAGGTCTGGTCGGAAACCATGACCGGCGGCGGATTCGCCTTGCAGACCGAAGCGGTTATCCGGCGTCGCCAGGTCGGCGGAGCGAACGGCGTATCCATCCATGGCCGACGCATCAAAGGGCGGTTGGGTGCGCGCGGCCATCAAGGGCGCAGCCAGCACGCGGCCCAGGGCGTGTGTGTAATCAAGCGTGTGTGTCGCTGTGGGGGAAAGGGCGTTGAGTATCCGGTCTCTGGCCACGTCCACCGGAATCATTCGCTTGCCTCGTCACGGGTGAAATCGCCGGATTTTCCGCCGGTTTTCTCGACCAGTTGCAGCTCCGAGATGGTCATCGACTTGTCCAGCGCCTTGGCCATGTCATAGAGGGTCAGCGCGGCGACGGAGGCGGCGGTCAGCGCTTCCATCTCAACGCCTGTCTTGCCGTCGGTGCGGACCTCTGCGCGGATTTCGAAGGCGGTTTCACCGGTCACCGGTTCGATGCTCACCCGCGCCTTGGTCAGGGGCAGGGGGTGGCAAAGGGGGATCAGGTCCGCGGTTCGCTTGGCGGCCATGATGCCGGCCAGTTCGGCTGTTTGCAGGGCATCACCCTTGGGTCCCTGACCTTCCCGGATCGCGGTGAAGGCGCAGGGCGCCATGGTGATCCGGGCGCGCGCAACGGCAGTCCTGCGGTTCACAGTCTTGTCGCCGACATCCACCATGCGGATGCGGCCATCACTGTCCTGGTGAGTCAGTCCGGATGAGGAAGACATGATCAGCGCTCCGTCAGGCGAGGGATAAGTTCGACCAGATTGCAGGGTCTGTGTGAGCGGTCAAACTCGTCGCGGAGTACGTGGTTCCAGGCATCCTTGCAGCCGCCCATCGAACCTGGAATGGCAAACAGATAGGTCCCAGCCGCGATGCCGGCAGTGGCGCGGGACTGGATGGTGGATACGCCGACGGACTTGAAGCTGATCGCATGGAAGACCGCGCTGAACCCGTCCATCTCCTTTTCATAGAGCGGCTTGAAGGCTTCCGGTGTGACATCGCGCCCCGTCAGGCCGGTCCCCCCGGTGGCGATGATCGCGTGGATTTCCGGGTCCGCAATCCAGCTGCGCAACTGGCTCTGGATGTTGCTGATCTGGTCCGGGACAATGGCGTGCGCGATGACAGCGTGTCCCTCTGCAGCGATCTGCTCGCGCAGCCAGGGCCCCGTCCGGTCGCTGTGGGTATCGCGCGTATCTGATACGGTCATGACGGCAAAGCCGACCGTGTCCGGTATTTGGGTCATGCAGACATGTCCTCTTCCTCTTGCAGCCATCGGGCGGCAGCCCTGTCATCCTCGGCCCTGGTTTCGACCCAGCGTTCGCCCTGGGCGTCGAATTCCTTCTTCCAGAACGGGGCCTGGGTTTTCAGGGTATCGATCATGAAGCTGACCGCTTCAAGTGCTGCGCGCCGGTGAGGTGCCGTGGCCCCGACAAAAACGATTTCCTCGCCCACCTCCATGCGTCCGATCCGATGCAGGATCACTGACTGTCGCAGATCCCAGCGCTTGCAGGCGTGAGTGGCAATACGGGTCAAGGCTTTCTCGGTGACGCCGGGATAGTGTTCCAGCTCCAGTGCGGTCAGGCCGTTTCCGCCCCGGACCTGGCCGGAGAAGCTGGCCACGGCCCCGCAATCGCTGTCCGCGCCGCTCATCTTGTTGAGCAAAGCACCCGCGTCGAAACGCTCTGCCTGGACCCGGATCAGCATCACGGTCTCAACCTCCCGAGAAGGGCGGGCAGAACGCGATGACATCGCCGGAGCTCAGCGCGTGCTCGCGCGAGACGATTTCATCATTCACGATCAGGCGGGTCGAAGGGTGGGCCAGCGCATCAGCCTGGTCATCCCGTGCGATAAGCCAGGCGATCAGTTCAGCCGCAGTGCCGGCGGGGGCATCAATGACCTCCTCGGCCGTCCCCATGCGTTCACGCAGGGCCGCAAAATATCTGACGGTGATCGACATGTTTTGCCTCCTGTGATCGCCATTATGCGCGAACCGGGCGCGCGGACACATCCCGATCTTTCACATGTATGTGCTTTGGAGCTCAATGCCATGGTCTGGTCCAGCGACCATGGCGGCCGTTACCGCTCGGTTTGAAGGCGCTCGAAATCTTCAGGCGTGTTGATATTGCGCAATCGCTCGCGCCGGGATGGGGAGGGCTCCAGCCACTCGATCTGCATCGGCGTCACCAGTTTGCGGATGGACCAGACATCCTTGCGGTCGGGGCGAGGGCAATGGGCGGGCAGGTAAACCGGCAGGGGGTGTTCGCACCAGGCGCGTGCGTGGTCCGGAGCGGGCCGGGTCAGCGCCACGAGATCCTCGACCGCGACCAGCGGCATGTCGACGGCCAGGGCGAGCAAGCCCGGCGCATCGCCAGGCAGTCGTTCCAGTGCATCCAGCAGGGCGTGGGCGGGGCCAGCATCGCGATGCGAATCCGCGAATCCATTGGGCAGGTCCGGGCGGCCGCTGACCCAGATGCTTGTGCATCCCGCCTCCGCGAGAATGGTCTGCGCTCGAGCAAGCAGGCTCTGCCCGTTCCAGACAAGACCAGCCTTGTCCTGGCCCATGCGCAAGGATCCACCACCGGCAAGCACGACACCAATAATGCCCGATCCGCTCATTCGCGAAATCTCCCAGAGGGTTGGGGCCGGACCATGTGCGACCCAGGCCTAGCGCTTGTTTACGCTGATCAGGTCGGTCGCGCGACCCAATTTCGCGCATCCTCAGCCGGCTGGCCCGCCGGCTTGCCGCTCATCGAGCGGCGAGCATCGGGGCCGGAGCCTGGGCATTCATGCGGTGATATTTCCACGCATCGGTGACAATGTCCGTGATTGAGGATCGGAATGTCTTGAAACCCAGCATGTGGCAGGCGTAACCGGTATTCGCGTAGAGCTCTGCCGGATCACCGGCCCGGCGTGCATGTACAGAATGGGGTACTGGCCGCCCAACGACCTCTGCCACAGCCTTCAGGACCTCCAGTACGGACACGCCATGTCCGGTGCCCAGATTGCAGGCGAAGCTTTCATCACGTCCCAGCAGGCGATCCAGCGCCCGCAAGTGTCCGCGTGCCAGGTCGCTGACATGGATGAAATCGCGCACACAGCTTCCGTCTGGGGTGTCGTAATCCGTGCCGAAGAGTTTGAGGGGGGCGCCGGTTCCGTCAGCAGCCTGCAGCGCCAGCGGGATCAGATGGGTTTCCGGGTCATGGGCCTCGCCCAGATCTCCGTCCGGGCTGGCTCCAGCGGCATTGAAGTAGCGCAGGGCGGCAAAATTGATGTCACCAGCGCGCGCCGCGTCCTCCAGCGCCTGTTCGATCGCCAGCTTGGTACGTCCATAGGTATTGATAGGACGCCGCGGATGGGTCTCGCTGAGCGGAAGTCGTTCCGGGGTCCCGTATACGGCACAGGTCGATGAGAAGACGAGATTGCGGCAGCCATGCGTCTTCATGGCCGAAAGCACGCTGAGAGAGCCCGCAACATTATTGTTCCAGAACTCGATGGGATTTTGCTCGCCCAGTCCGACTTCGATCGATGCCGCGAAGTGCATGACCGCATCGGGTTTGAATGTGCGAAACGCCGCATCCAGGGCTGCCTGCTCCCGGATATCCGCCTTGAGAAGAGGCCCCCAACGCACGAATGCCTCGTGGCCGGAAGACAGGTTGTCAATGACGATCGGGATGTCACCGCGCAAGGCCAGCGCCTTGGCGACGTGCGAGCCGATATAGCCGGCTCCGCCGAGTACAAGCACCTTTCGCGTCATTCAGATCTCCTTTGTGTTTCAGGAGGTCTCGCTGCAAGGGTATGGCCGCGGCAGCGAACAGCGCCAGAATCGCAGCTATTCCTTGGGCTTTCGGCGACGGTCGGTGCGGTGTCGCCTCCAGCGCGATGCAAACTGCGGTTTTTGATGCCGCAATGTGCGCCATGCTGTCTTGCAGGCTGCAATACGAATTGCCTAAGCATCTGAAAAATATATCTATATGAGAATTATTGCCTTTCTGGGATACTGTGTGTGGAGGTTCCCATTCATAGTTTTTCCCAGAATTTTGGAACAGTTCAGCGTCAATCCCTCTCCCCCGGAATGCAGCGCGCGCTGCATCTGCTCGGGCTGGCCCAGGACGAGCTGGAGCGAGAGGTCGCGGAAATCTGTGAAGCGAATCCGCTCATTGCGGAGCAGCCGCTCTGGCTTCGCCGGCGGACGGCTGGCGCACAGGATTTCGACCGGATTGCTCACATACCGGTGCCGCGGCATCTCGGTGATCATCTCAAGCAACAATTACGCGTGCAGGGGCTGGAACATGAGACCCGGGACCTGGCCCACACGATCATCGACAGCCTGGATGAGCGGGGTTTTCTCGACAGGTCTGACTGGCATGAAATTGATCGTGCCCATCCGGCGGCAGAGGATGTTTTGCGTCGGGTCCAGGATCTGGAGCCTGCAGGCGTGGGCGCGCGATGCCTGGCCGAGTGTTTCTGGCTGCAGCTTGAGCCCACGCAGCGATCCCTGCCGCCCTGGCGCGGTTTGCTGGATAATCTGGAGGAGATGCCGAAGCTGGCAAGCGCTGAGCTCGCACGGCGTTGCGATGTCGGTCAGGGCGAGTTGTGCTCAATGATCGGGCAATTGCGTCGACTGGACCCCACGCCGGGCCTCCAATTTGACCCCGCTACGCCGATCGAGATTACGCCGGACCTCGTCCTGACGGAGGGGCCGGACGGGGAACACCGCGTCGAGCTGGCCAAGCGGACAGGTGCGCGCCTGGTTCTGGACGGCATGTATCGGTCCTGGAAAAACGAACCCGCCTATGATGCGGCTGCCCGGCAGTTTCTGGCCCGTGCGGAGGGAGAAGTTGTCTGGTTGCGACAGGCGCTGCGGCAGAGGGGGCAAACCCTGCTCGATGTGGCCCGGCTGGTTGTCCGGCGGCAATACCGCTTCGTCATCGAAGGGGATGCACACCTCTGTGCGCTGACCATGCGTGAAGTGGCGGCCGAACTGAAGGTGCACGAGTCCACGGTCAGCCGCGCCGTGGCGCACAAGCATATCCTGACGCCGCGTGGCGTGCTGGCCTTGCGGCAGTTTTTCTCATTGGCCGTCGCCAGCGCGCAGCAGACCGAAACTGCACGCTCTTCGCGCGCCGTCCGGGCGCAGATCGCCGAACTGATCCGCAGCGAGGACCGACCCGGCGGCAAGTCCGATGCTGTGCTGGCCAGCGAGCTGGCGGACATGGGCATCGTGATTGCGCGCAGATCGGTCGCCAAATACCGCGAGCAGCTGGGGTTGAGCAGCGCCCGCGAACGCAGTCGGTGGGCCGACTATCAACGCTGACCCTGTAAGATCAGCCTGTTTTTTCGGCCCATTGTTCGCGCTTGCGATAAATCGTCGAGGGCGCGATCTCCAGCTTCTTGGCCGCCTCGGTGATATTGTCGTGACACAGGGCGATCGCGTGCTCGATGGTGCGTTTTTCGACCATCCAGAGCGGTTCGATACCGGATCCTGCAGGCGCTGCGGGTGAGGTCGGCGCGTAGGAGGCGGGCGCTGTTGCCGCGGCATCAAAACCTTGGGGTTCGACAGGCTGGAGAGGTGGGCTTGCCGGGGCGAAGCCCTGGTTGAGCGAGAGGTCAGAGGCTTCGATGGTCGCGGTCTCGGCCAGCACGACGCAGCGGCGGACCAGGTTTTCCAGTTCCCGTACATTGCCGGGCCAGTGATGATTGAGCAGGGTTTGGCGGGCCTCGTCGGAGAATTCCAGCGTGCTGCGCTGCTCATCCTCGCCAAACCGCGCGAGAAACGCCTCGGCAAGGGCGAGGATGTCGCCGCCGCGATCGCGCAGCGGGGGCAGTTCGACCGGGATGACGTTCAGACGGAAATACAGGTCTTCGCGCAATCGGCCCGCCCGTACGGCACCCCAGGGGTCTCGATTGGTTGCCGCGACAATCCTGATATCGGTCTGACGCACGCGACTGTCGCCAACACGGGCATAGGATCCGGTTTGCAGGAAGCGCAACAGCTTGGGCTGGAGGTCGATGGGCATTTCACCGATTTCGTCGAGGAAGAGCGTGCCGCCATTGGCGAGTTCGGCTGCACCGGCCCGGTCACTTGTCGCACCGGTGAAGGCGCCTTTGACATGGCCGAAGAGCTCGCTCTCGATGAGGTCCTTGGGGATCGCCCCGCAGTTTACGGCAATGAAAGCCCGGCCGGCCCGGGCACTGGAGGAGTGGACCGCCCGCGCGGCCAATTCCTTGCCGGTGCCGGTTTCCCCGGTAATGAACACGCCCGCATTGGACGGCGCAGCGGATTCCAGTACCCGGTAAACGGCCTGCATGGGCAGGGAGGATCCGATGAATTCTGCAAACTGGGTCTTGGGTTTGCTCTGTTCGAGTGCCTTGACCACCCGTTCCAGCTTGGCTTTTTCGACCGCATTCTTGACGGTTGTGACTAGCCGATCGGCACCGAATGGTTTGACCAGGAAGTCAGTTGCGCCCTCGCGCATGGCATCGATCGCGATATTGATGGAGCCATTGGCCGTGATGACCACGATCGGGGTTGTGATCCCGCTCGTGCGCCAGGCCTTGAGCATGTCCATGCCGTTGGCATCGGGAAGGTTGAGGTCGAGCAGGATACAGTCTGGGCGGCCCGCGCCCATGGCGCGCTCGCCGGCTGCGCCGTCTTCGGCGATCTCGATCGCTGCCGCGTCACTCTTCAGCTGCGCTTCATAGGTTCGCGCCAGGGACGGGCTGTCTTCAATGATCAGGATCCGGCCAATGCTCATCCACTCTCTCCACTGCTCGGGTTGAGGTGTTTCTTGGTTGCTTCGCGGAAGCTGTCCGCCGCCCGCATCAAGTCAGCGTGCAGGCTGTCCAGTGTGCCGTCACGCTGGTCCATGCTTGAGGCGTGTTCCAGCCGCGCCGCAGCACATGACAGGGCTTCGGCGCCGACATTGCTGGCACCGCCCTTGATCGCATGGGCTTCGTGGCGAAGCTTGGACAGGTCGTGCGCGTGCAGATGCTCGGTCAAGGTCGAGAGGCGCGTGCCCAGCTCGTCCATGAAGATGCGCAGGACAAAGGCGTATCCGGCCCGGTCATTGTCCCAGCGTTCCTCGATACAGCTTTCATCAATGACCGGATGCGCACCCACATCCACCCGCGGCAGCCATTTACCCAATTCACGCGACAATTCCTTCAGGCGGATCGGCTTGGTCAGGAAACCGTTCATTCCGGCCGCCTGGGTCTGTTCCTTGTTCTCGGGCAGGGCGTGCGCGGTCAGGGCGATAATGGGAACCTGGTTGCCCGATTGCCGGATCAGTCTCGACGCTTCCAATCCGTCCATGATCGGCATGCCGACATCCATGATCACCAGATCAAACTCGCCGCTTTCCACGGCCTGCACGGCCGCTGCACCGTCGGGCACGATCACGGGTTCTATGCCGATGCGCGCCAGCATGTTGGCCACAACCAACGCATTGGTATTGCTGTCCTCGGCGAGGAGCACCCGACCCTGCAGATGCTCTGACTGCCTGTCGGATTTGGCCTTGGTCAGCACTTCCGGTTCGGCATCAGTCGCCGGCAGGGTGACCGTGAAGGTACTTCCAACACCGACTTCGCTGACAGCGTCGATCGTTCCGCCCATCAGCTGCACCAGTTCGCTGGTGATGGCGAGACCAAGGCCAACACCATCGGTAACCGAGCTGGGATTGCCGCCCTGCTGAAAGCGCGAGAAGAGCTGGGGCAGGATGCCCTGGTCAAAACCCGCGCCCGTATCGATAACCTCGAACGACATCGAGGCCCCCTGTGGCGAGGCGCCAAGCGAAGCCTTGACTTTAACCGAGCCGGTTTTGGTGAACTTGATCGCATTGCCGACCAGGTTGAACAGGATCTGGCGTACACGGCCGGCATCGCCGTTGAGGCGCAGAGTGTCAGGGAGGCGGTCAACGTCCAATTTGATGCCCTTGTCCGCCGCCGAGTTGGAAAAGATTTCGCGCACCTGGTCGAGGATTTCGTTCGGCGTGTAAGGTTCTTCGTTGAGATCGACCCGACCGGATTCGATGTGGCTGATGTCCAGCACATCATCAATCAGGGTCAGCAAGCTTTCCGCGGAGCGCTCTGCCAGCCTCACCATGCGGGCGGCTTCCGGGGTCAATTCGGACTGCTGAATCAACCCGAGCGGTCCGATCACGCCATTCAGCGGTGTGCGCATCTCATGGCTCATATTGGCCAGGAATTCCGTCTTCGCCGTATTGGCTTGTTCAGCTTCGGTTTTTGCTGCGCGCAGTTCAGCCTCGGCACGGGCGCGAACGGACACGTCGCGCACCACGCCATGTACGAGCACGCGGTCTTCCGCTTCAAAGGCCCGGGCATTGACCTCGGTAGGGATCTCAACGCCAGACTTGTGCACGAAGCGAATATCCACTCGAGCTTCGCCATCCTCCTGCACCTTGGCGATGGTGGTCTTGGCGGCACTGTGGTCCTCGGCCGGTTGAAGGCTCGATAATTTCATGCCGATCAGCTCGCTCTTCTTCCATCCCACCAACTGCTCCGCGGTCGCATTCACATCAATGATCTCGCCATCGAGCGAGTAGATGAAAATTGCATCGCCGGAGCGCTCGAACAGGTCGCGATAGCGTTGGCGGGACTGTTTCAGCTCCGCTTCCGCGGACAGGCGCTCGGTGATATCGCGCATATAGGCTGTGAAATAGGTCTGCTCGGTCAGGTGGACGGGCGTGATGGCCAGTTCCACCATCAGTTGGCGCCCATCCTTGTGCAGAGCCGGGACTTCGATGCGCTTGCCCAGGACAGCATGTTCCCCGGATTGCAGGTATTTTTCCAAGCCGGCGTGGTGAGCGTTGCGCAATTGCTCAGGCACGAGAAGCTCGGCCATGGGCTGGCCGAGCACCGCGTCACGGTCATGGCCAAATGTGCGTTCGGCAGACTCGTTGAATTCGACAATCAAGCCATTGGAATCGATAATGATGATGCAGTCGAGCGCGGCCTGGACAAGTGCCGCCCGAAGCGCAGCATTGGCGTCGTCGGCGCTGCGATCATGTGATCCCATGTCGCGACTCCCGAGTGGTTGCTGCTTGGATGTCGTCTTGGCGTTGCTCATCACAGATCTCCTTCTCGCAGTACGGTGAGCTGCAAGTGGAAGGCCGCGATTGTGGCAGAGGAAAATCGTTTTTAATCAAACTGATGAGCGCCAGTTTCCGAAAATGCGGTATCGCATTCTGCAACACCTTTGCAGAATGCAATACTATTTGTTTTCGTTTTGCAACTCTTTTCCGGTCTTGAACCGGTCAGTAAGCGCCCCGTGCCGTGATCACCGCGAGCGGTGTGCGGGCCAGGATCGAGATGTCGGTCAGCAAGGACCGCGTATTGAGATAGTCAACATCCATTTCCACCATCTGCTGAAAGGGAATGTCCGCACGACCGCTGACCTGCCAGATACCGGTGATACCCGGCTTGCCTCCGAGACGTTTCAGGTCCTGGGGCGAATACTTGTCGACTTCGCGCTGCAGGGCGGGACGCGGGCCGACCAGTGACATTTCTCCCCGCCAGACATTGAAGAGCTGCGGTAGTTCATCGATCGAGTATTTGCGGATCCAGCGCCCGATCCGGGTGACACGCGGGTCTTGCTTGAGCTTGAACGTCACACCGTCATCGCGGTCATTGTTTTCCATCAACTGCGCGAGGCGGGCTTCGGCGTCGACGAACATTGACCGGAATTTCAGCATTTCGAATACTTCGCCGTCTTCGCCGACGCGTTGTTGACGAAAGAGGACCGGGCCACGGCTTTCCATGCGTATTGCGATAGCGGTCAGCAACAGGAGCGGCGACAGGCCCGCGATGGCCAACGCACTTGCGGACAGGTCGAGCATGCGTTTCAGGCCCTGGCTGATCGACCGGCTGCGCTGCGCCTTGCGACGTTTCCAGCCATGACCAATGGCCCGGGCAACGAACGTCACATTGCCGAGCAGGTAGCGTTTCCACATGCGGCGCGGCTCCTGTATCAGTCGATAGACCCATTCCAGGCGGGATTTACGCATCCAGGCCGGCGCCCGGCGTGAGGCGCCGGAGACGAAGTCGAACAGTCCACCCACGCCGGCCAGCAGCGGGGCGTCGATACGTGTGGCGACACGTGCAAGCCAGGTATCCTGAACCGGCACGCCCATCGCAACAAAGACGGCGTCGGGCTTGGTGCGATTGATCTGGTCAAGAATCATGTTCTCGTCCTGCGGACCGAAATACCCGTGCTGGGTTCCCGCGATTTGCAGGCCTGGACATTGCGCGACTGCCGCGCGTGCCGTGGCATCGGCGATGCCCGGCCGGCCTCCCAGCAGGAAGATGGACTTGTTGGTCCGGGCGAAGGCCTGGCAGAGTTTGGGGAAGAGGTCAGTGCCATTGAGATCGTGCTCGAGCGCGTCGCCGCCGAGAATGCTTGCCATCTCGATGCCGATACCATCCGGCAGGATCGCGGTGCAGGATTCCAGGGCCTGGCGGTATTGCCAGTCGCCGGCTGCGACGTTCGCACAATGCGCGTTCAGGAACGCGATCCGCGTTTTGAGCCGCTGCTCCACCCGTTCCACCAGCGTGTCGACGACATCGCTTGGGGACATTGAGAGGAGGTCCAGCCCCAGCACATTGGCGGTTGGCCCGGCACGGTATCCCTGGGTCGTGAACGCCGCAGACGTGTTTGGCTTGAACTCAGCAACCGATGCCAACCCGCCAATCGGTCCGTCCAGAGGCATATCAACCATGAAACTACTCCATCATTGTTTGCCTGGAGTGGTTCAAACTCGGCGCCAAATGGCTGGATATCCATCTAATAAATTGAATTAAATAGGGTAATTCGATTTGTCGGGCGCCTGATTGCGCGTGGGCATTCCCAATTCGCGAGAGCAGGTGCCGTGATTTGCCAAACCGTCATCGCGATTTGCGAGGCCGAGGCACGACCCGGTTTCCTAGGGGCGGCCTAAGTATATGAAATAGCGAGAGAAGAACAAAAGAACCGAAAGTGGTTCCGGATTTGAAACCCCAGGATCAACGAAAGGAAGCTTTCATGATCCAACGGGTTCTCAACATCGTCCAAAGTCACACGCTTCTGAGGAATGTGGGCTGGCTTGCTTCAGCAGAGATGCTGTCTCGTATGAGCCGCCTGGTTGCAGCTGTCGCACTGGCGCGCATGCTGACCCCGATCGAGTTCGGGGCTGCCGCTGTGGCGATCACCGTGTTCGAGCTTGTCCGGGTGTTCAATCAGAACGGTGTTGGTGCCGCAGTCGTCGCGGCTCCCGGAAACCAGCTGGCCGCCTTGATGCGTACCGCGCACCTGGCGGGATGGCTCACCTGTCTGGCACTGGTCGTGACCCAGTGTGTCGTCGCCTATTTTGTCGCCCTATCGACGGGGTCCGCTGAAATCGGCTGGATGATCGTCAGTCTGGCCGGTGTCTATCTCTTCATGCCGATGGGGGTGCCGCACGGTTGGATGCTGCAGCGTGAACAACGCATGTCGCGCCTTGCGGGTGTAAATGCGGCCCAGGTCTCGACCGACAATCTGTTGACGGCGGCGTTGGCACTGGCCGGGTTCGGCCCCTGGGCGATCGTTCTCCCTAAATTGCTGACAGCGCCGATCTGGTTGGTCGGCGTGATGTGGGGCCGCCCGTGGCGCCCGGACCGCAGCGTCGGCTTTGCCTCACCTCGCAAGCTGTTCGCCTTCGCTGCGCCTGTGCTGGGGGCGGAAATGCTCAACGCCACACGGCTGCACGTGGACAAGCTGATTATTGGCGCGGTGTGCGGGCTGGAGTTGTTGGGTGTCTATTACTTCGCTTTCAACGCTGGCCTGGGTCTGTCATCGGCCTTGTCCGTCGCGTTCAACGGCGCGCTGTACCCCAATCTGTGCGAAGCGGTGCGCAAGACCGGCTCGGCGGTCGGTGCATTCCGGCGCGGATTGGCAACAGTGGCCGCGCCCCTGGCAGGCCTCTTCATCCTGCAGGCCGCACTGGTCCCGATCTATGTCCCGATCGTGTTCGGTGAGGACTGGAGTTTTGCGGTGCCGCTCATCGCTGTGCTTTGCCTGAGCGGTCCGGCAAAGCTGCTGACCGATGGATGTGCGCTGATGCTGCGCGCGTCTGGCCAGCCTCGCTTTGAGTTTCTGGCCGTGTTCGCATCAACGGCCACCTGCCTCGGCGCCATTCTGATGGGCGCGCAGGTCGGTCTCCTGTCCGCTGCCATCGGCCTGTCCATCGCTGCCACGCTGATCGCGCTGGCGCTCTTCCCCACTGTCCTGACCCTGTGTGCAGACCGTACCTCCCTCTGTTTCCAAAGGAGCCAAGCTCATGACTAGTCCGCCGACTTTCTCGATCGTAATGCCCGTATTCAATGCCAGCGCCACGCTTATGAAATCGGTGCTCTCGGTACAGGCACAAACGTTCCGGAACTGGGAATTGATCTTGGTCGATGACGGGTCCACGGATGATACGCTGAACGTGGCCCTGGAGCTCGAAGCCCGGGATGAACGTATTCGCGTCACCACCCAGGAGAATGCCGGACCCGCCGCCGCCCGCAATACCGGGATCAAGATGGCGCGGGGGCGCCTGGTGGCCTTTCTCGATGCCGATGATCGCTGGCATCGGGACCGGCTGGACGCATGCCTTGCCCATTTCAGCCGAAATCCCCAGGTCGGTGTCGTCTTCAGCCGGGTGGCGTTCCTGGACCAGAATGGCGAACCCGCCCGTCAGCCCTCGCCGCACCATCCGGTGCTGGACGCCCAACACCTGCTCTCGGAAAACCCGGTTTGCACCACCTCGAACATCGTCGCCCGCGCCAGCTTGATCAATGAGATCGGCGGGTTCAAACGCAAGATGGCCTATATCGAGGACCAGGACTTTCTGTTCCGCGCCGCCAGCAAGACCAGCTTCACCCTGGAAGGGCTGGACCGTGTGCTGCTGGACTATCAGATGACGGATTGTTCCAGGTCATCGGATTTGGCGCGCACCGCGCGCAGCTGGCGCATCTTCATGGCCGGTGCGCGGGCGATCGCGCCCCAGCTTGTTGATCCGATCTGGCGACCCCTGCTGGCCGATTTTCACCGCAATCAGGCCCGGCGAGCACTGCGAAGCGGATTGCCGGCCACCGCACTGAATCTGATTTCCCGTGCGTGCGCGGCCGACCCGATGATCCTCATTCGCATGCCGCGCCGGATTGGACTGACCCTGCTGGCGTCGATCGCGATGTTCCTGCCCATTCCGCACATCAAGGAGTATGTCCGATGACCCGTCCCGAGATCTCTGTTGTCATGCCTGTCTACAATGTTGAAGACTATGTCGAAGCCGCGGTTGAAAGTGTGCTCTCCCAGACGTTCGAAAACCTGGAACTGCTGATCATTGATGATGGCGGTTCGGATGGTTCAATCGATTTGTGCCGGGCTTTAGGCGATTCGCGTGTGCGGATTATCAGCCAGAAAAACCGCGGCCTGGCCGGCGCGCGAAATACCGGCATCCGGTATGCGCGCGGTGAAATCATCGCCTTTCTCGACTCCGACGATCTCTGGCATCCCCAGAAACTGTCCCGGCATCTGGCCCATCTGCGCCAGAACCCCGAGGTGGGCGTCAGCTATTCCGGCGCCAAGTTGATTGATGAGCGCGGTATCGCCATCGGTATCGCCCAGCAACCCAAGCTCAAGGGCGTGGAATCTCGCGACATCTTCCAGCGCAACCCGGTCAGCAATGGCTCGACTCCGGTCATCCGCCGCGCGGTCTTTGACGAGATTGCGCGTCCGTCTCCGCTTCACATGGGGGAAGACGAGTGGTTCGACGAGCATCTGCGCCAATCCGAGGATATCGATTGCTGGTTGCGGATCGCCCTGCAGACGCGGTGGAAATTCGAGGGTATTCCCGGCGCGCTGACCGGGTATCGCGTCAATACAGGCGGCTTGTCAGCCAATATCTCAAAGCAGTTCGAGAGCTGGGTGTATGTGCGCGACAAGGTGGCGAAGATCGCACCGGAGTTTGCCAAGCGCTGGGCCGGGCCGGCAGAGGCTTTTCAATTGCGCTATCTCGCCCGCCGGGCCGTACGCATGAGGGACCACGAGATGGCGTTTGATCTCACCCTGCGTGCGTTCTCCAAGGCGCCGGTCAGCCTGATGAAAGAGCCGGTGAAGACCCTCACCACCCTTGCTGCGGCGGTCGCCCTGAAACTGGTCCCCAAGGGCGCCTATGATCGTCTTGAGGCTCTGGCCATGCCGGGGGTCCCGCGGGCCGAGGGGGGCTAGCCTGTCGCCCGGCCACAACTGGCCAGACCGTGTAAAGGGCGTCCGAAGCGGACGCCCTTTTGCTTTGGCAAGAGCCATAGCTGGGTGATGTAAGACGTTAAACCACCGCATGTGGCGGGGCAATCGTGTTCAAGAGGGTGACGTTGGTCCTAGATCACCGACTGGTAGATCTTCAGGTGGGCGTCGGCAATGGAGGCCCAGTTGTACTGGTACTCGACCTTCAGGGCACCCTTGCGGCCGAGATCTGCTGCGTAGGTGGGGCGCTCAAGCAGCGTGTTGACGGCTTGTGCAATCGGCGTGGGCGCGGGGTTGACGATCAGCCCGTCCTGGCCGGCTTCAATGACCGATTGCATGGCCGGAATGTCGGCCGCAATGACCGGCTTGTCGAAGGACCAGGCCTCCAGATACACAACGCCCAGGCTTTCCTCGGTCGAGGGAACGCACAACATGGTGCAGGCCGCCAGGGCCGACTTCTTGTCGGCGTCACTCAACGGCCCTGCAATGACGACACGTGGGTCGTCGACGGCGTCAAAACGTTTGCGTGCCGTGTCCGTGATCGGCCCTGCGAAGACGAGGCGAGCGTCGGGGTGCCTGGCCCAGATCGAGGGCGCGGCATCCAGCAGCGCTGCATAGCCCTTGTAGTCCGCTGTACGACCCAGGAAGAGAATATAGGGATGATCGCCGAGGCCGTGCCGGGCGCGGAATTCCTGCGGTTTTGGCACATCGCTGGCAAACAGCGGCGCCATCGGACAAACGTGCACGCGCGAGGACGCAGCGCCCTGGCTGATCAGCCACTCGCGTTCGTATTCAGTCATCGCGATCAGTGCATCGGCCTGTTTGTACAGGGCCCGGAACTGGGCGGATGACCAGGCAGTGCCGTCGGGGCGCGTCGTGTGCGCCAGCGGCGTCCACACAAACGGTCGGCCCATCGACTGCATGGCCTGCGCACCCGGGGTGAAACCGTTGTAGATCGCATGCAGGACTGTCGCCTCGCCGGCGATATCGCGCAGGCTTGCGAGAGCCATAGAGCGCGCGAGACGGCCATAGGCGCCGCGGGCCAGGCGAGAACGGGGTGCAGCCGACGCGAGGGCACGGGCCACGCCCCGCCAGGCGGGTTTGGGGGCCAGCGTATGGACGAGCATGTCGTCATCTCGAACACAGCCCGCTTCTGCATAGGCAAACGCGAGATCCGTGGCATACGCTTCCTCCGAGCAGCAACGCGCCACTTCGACGGGCACTTGCAGTGACAATTCCTGGGCCAGACGACGGGAATGCAGCTCTGCCCCGCCGACGCCGGGCCAGTAACGCGGAACGAAAAGAAGCGGACGGATGGACGGGCTCATGACTTGACCTTCTCAGCAAGAATGGCAGCGCGTTCTTCGGCCGCACGGCGCATGGCAATGCCCATGACTACCAGACCCGGCCAGAACAGATAGGTGAGGATTTCCAGATTTTCGCCAATCGTGAACATGGTCATCAGCAAGGTGATGGCGAAGGCGGCCCGGCCGATGCGGCTGGACAGCGCCAGAAGGGCAAATTCGATGAGGCTCCATACCAGCGGTATCAAGAGCGCGAACGCGCCGACAATACCCTTCACGAAGAGCAAGCCATACCAGGTGTGATGGCTGCCGATCGGCATGTGCTGAACGAGATGAGGGCCCTGTTCGACAACGCCGTGACCCCAGACCGGGGCTTCGTTCCACCACCTGTCGACAGCGATACGACCCAGTGCTTCGCGGACCCTGTTGGAATTGGCGCGCATGCCGCGAACACCTTCATAGGCCGCGCCCAGCTGGGCCAGCAGGACCGGTGAGAACAGCGCGGCGAAAAAGGCGGGCACAGCCGCACACAGCCACAGGACGCTGCGGCGCAATTGCGAGACGCCGAACGCCGTTGGCCAGACGACCAGGGCGCACGCCAGTCCGAGGCGGGATTTGGACAGGATGATGATGGCCAGGGCGGCAATCACACCGGTGATGCGCCAGAAATTGCGCCGGTCTTCCAGGGCGAGGATCAGGTAGAGATTGCCGATCATGCCTGCAGCGGGCGACCAGGGTGTAAAGAAGCGCCAGCGCGGCAGGCCATCGAGCGGATCGATCGAATAGAGCTGCACCGAAAAGAACTCAGGCCCCGGGCCACCGATGGCCTTGAGCGGCGAGACGAACAGGACCTCCGGCAAGCCCACCATCGGGGCGAGCATCAGGACAGGCGTCAGCAGCAAGGTGAACAAGGCGGTGATCCCTGCGGCCCTGAGAACGGTTTCGAACCGGATGTCCAGACAGGCGCCGGCCAGCGTGAACATTGCGAACAGGGCCCAGCCCTTGGCCCAGCCAATGGACGACTTGATCGTCTGGCCGGTTGATAACCCATAGCTCCAGTGGCCGGCCCACAGGGCGATCAGCATCACGGCCATACCGGCCGTCCAGATCCAGACGCCGACCGGTATTGCCGGTGGTTCGGGACGTACCGTGTCCGGTGTACGCACATATTTGCGGATGATCACAATCGCGGTGAGGCACACGCCCAGCACCGGTCCCAGCACGTAGAGACCGCCGACGAAATAGATCGGCCAGGTCGCTATGAGTGCTGCTGAGACTATATAATCTTCCACAGCGCGCGGATGAGCGGCAGACGCAACCACAGCAGCAATACTCCCATGCAGTAGAGGAAAAATCCGCCCAGCGCGGCGAAGGCCGCGATACGCTTGGACGGTGAGGTCGGGACGTCCGGCAGAACCGGATCTTCCAGCAGCTGAACCAGCGGATAAGACGCAAAGACGTCGGAGCGCGAGGTGTCCATCCGGGCCAGGGCAGAGGCGAAGACGGTTTCGGCGACCTGGTGATCGCGCAGCAGCGCATCAAGACGGGCAGCTACCGGTGCCAGGGTCTCGATCCGCGCCTGGTTGCGCAGCATGCGATCGCGCAGGGAGTGCGCCTCCGCACGGGCGCCTTCCGCCTCGGCAGTCATGTCGACCACTTGGCGCAGCAGTTGGGCGCGCTCGTCATCGAGATTGATTTCGGCCAGACGCAGCGCGCCATAACCGGCAACGCCCAGCAGGGCTTCCCCTCGGGCCGCCATCGCCTGGACCAGCCCGGCATGACGTTCGCGTTCAGCCCGCATTTCCGGATGATTGCGGCCATACATGCGCTGATAGCTGGCGATCTGCATGGCGCTGGCCGCCTGTTGTTCGCGCAGAGATTCAAAGACCGCATCACCGCGCAGGATCAGCACGCGGGCGGCGACCTCGGCGGGCAGGTCGATCAGCTCTCCCAGCAGCGCTGCGCGGTTCGTCAGCGCCCGGGCCTGATCGATAACCTCGGCGAGGCGACGCTCCAGCTCGTCGGTGTCGGTGACCATGGACTGGTATTGTTCGATGGAGATCAGGCCGGTTTCAGCCTGGTAGTCGATGACCGCCTGGCGGGCGGCTGCGACATTGTTTTCATAACCTTCCAGGCTGGCCCGATAAGCTGTATCGCGGGCGTCGAGCTCTTCCTGGCGCAGGGCGTCCAGATTGGCCTGGAACGCTTCCAGCAGGGCCAGGGCGGAATTGTGCACTCGTTCAGGATCCGTATCGGTGAGGCGGACATAGATCAGCGGGGTCTGGTCCACCAGGCTGACCCGGGCGTTGGCAAATTCGGTCGAAGGAACGCCGATCAGGTCGGCGGCAGAACCTCGGACCCGGTCCGATTGCAGCAGGCGCTTGTAGTTCTCGGTCGGGCTCAGGGACGGGTTGGAGAAAGCGGAGGACGTCGCCGAGGTTGCCTGGCCCAGTTCCGTCAGGTTCACGCTGGCACCAGCACCGGATCCGGGAAGGATCAGCGTGAAGCCACTGCCATAGGATTTTGGCGTCGTGGTGTAGTAGGTCGCTGCGATGCCGCCGAAGAAGATGGCGCCCACAAGGATGACCAGGACATAACGGAGCCAGCGTCTGGCTCCACCGAAGCCCACGAGGAAGCGGCCATAGAAGGAGTGGCGTGCGACCTCGAAATCCGCCTGGCGACCAGAGGTTGGAGGGCTGTCTTGTGGCGGGGGCTCCGGTGGATTCTGGTGAGTGGTATCGGTCATTGCGACGCTCCACTCAGGATGGTCAGGTTGATGGCCGGGGTCAGGACGCCGCTGAAAGCGCCGATGACATCGCGGACATTGGTGACATGAGAGTCGTAACAGGCGATCGCGTCATAGGGCAGCAGGATCGGGTTGAACGCATCGCGGTCGGCGCGGCGCACGAGGCCCTCGATCGAGCGTGCGATCACTTCACTCTCACCCGTGATCGGGTTGCGGGAGATCAGCACAGCCCAGCGATCGGCATTCGTGGCCTGGGTGCCGCCAACGCAATTCGCGGTGACCAGGGCCTGCAGGAAGCGCGTCCCATAGGGCAGGCTGGTGGTTTCCCGCCCGATGGCGGATGCGGAATTTGACGAGGCGGGTGTGGTCAGGTTGGACATGTAGACCCGGATGCCCGGCATGGTGATCCGGCTCGGGCGGGCCAGGGCCTCCTGGAAACAACCGCGCGAGGGCACATGGATCTGGTCGCCGGCAGCCAGCAGTGGGTCGATCACACGCTGACCATTGAACGCGCCGGACATGTCATAGATCTGGCGCTGCCCGTCTCGGACCAGGACGACGTGGCGCACGTCTGCATCCGGACGCAAGCCGGCGGCGGCCGACAAGGCTGAAATCAGTGTGCGGCCGGAAGAAATATCGCCTTGCGCATCGACCCGGGTGCCCTGCACGGACTCCGCGCGACGATCATTGAGGAACTGATCGCCGGGCTGCCAGACGGCACCGGACACATAGACCTGGACCGGTGCCCACTGGGCGACATCCAGATCAAGTTGCATGAAACCGGCGCGATAGATGCCGGCTTCGATGAACATTTCTGCGACGAGTGCTTCGACAACCTCGACCGAGAAGCCCGCAGCCGGGATCGGGGCCAAATGCGGGATGGTCAGGGATCCGTCCGCGGCGATGATATAGGTACCTTCGAACAGTTCACCTGCGGGCAGGGTCAGGCGCAGCATGTCGCCGGGAGAAAGCGGTGGCACGTCCAGCACAGCGCTGGCGGCGTAGCTCAGGCCCTGGACGGTCGACATGGGCAGGTCGGCATCTGCGCACCGTGCCAGGTCGCCATAGCGACCCTGGCCGCTCAGCGGAACTTCGCGAGCATGGGTCATAGGACGTCTGGCCGTGGTGTAGGCCTCGGTCGTCAGGTCCACGGTGTTGCGGGGCTGTTCAAACGCCGTGGCACAGGCTGACAGGGCGAGGACAAGCGGGAGGGCGCGCAGAGCTTTCATGATCAGACCCTGCCTTCCGCGCGGTTCGACAGGGCAGCGGCGATATGGGCAGCCAGCTCCAGTGCGGTTTCGGGGCAATTGCATTCGATGGTCTTGACCGTCCGGTCTCCATCATTGCGCGCCTCGACGAGCACGCTGCGCGGGTTCGGGCGTTCAAAAACCAGATTGAGATAATCAAACAGGGCCCGATCAAAGGCACGGATCTGGTTGGGCGAGGATAATTTGAAGTCTTTACGCATCTTGGTCTCCTTGCCCCTAGCTCCGCAAGCTTGAGGCCACCCCGGGAGAACATATTAATTACGTAAAAACAGAGACTTAGAATTCTCTTTCGTTCCCGCTCTCGCAGGATGCATGTTGCAATTTGCAATTTGCAAAAGGGCTCATTCGCAAGATGCGTCACCCTGGAATAGGTATCTATAAGGTGAGAAGAAAACCTAATTAAAAACAGATATTTAAAAATCTCTCTCTGATGCGAGAAAACGGCCCCTGGCTTGAAGTGACGGGTATGTGCAACCCAGGGAGCATCCGATGCAGCAAATCACCATCAACTTACCCACAGCGACCGTGATGAAGGTGGCGGTGATCGTTTTTCTGGCCCTGTGGGTGGGCAATGCGCTTGCCCTGGCCCTGCATCACGGGCTCGACATCGACGATGGCTGGGGGCTGGTGACGCTGCTGCACTTCGACCGCGAGCAGAACCTGCCCACCCTGTTTTCTGTTCAGCTCATCCTGGGGTCCAGTGCGCTCGCCTGCGCACGCGGGATGGCAACCACGCCGGAGACGGTCAAGCGCTCGGGCTGGTGTCTCGTCGCGCTCATTTTGCTTCTGCTCGCGGTTGACGAATTCGCCTCGATCCATGAGCGCGTGGATTCTGCCATTCGGTATTATCTGGGCGAGGACAACCTGCCCTATGTGGTCTGGCCTATCCCGTATGTAGCGGGCGTGCTGATTGTCGGTTCGGTGCTGGGGCGCTGGTTCTTTGCCCTGCCGCGATCATTGGCGCTGGGGTTTGCGCTGGCCGGGGTGATCTATTTGTCCGGTGCGGTGGGGATCGAATTGATCGCCGGTACCTATATCGCTGAAATCGACCCGGACCATCTGGGGGTGAGCGATCTCAAGCGGGACCTGTTCGCCACCGTCGAGGAATCTCTGGAAATGATTGGCTTGCTGTTGCTGTTCCGCCTGATGGCAGGTGCCGACAGCTGACGGTTTTGATCGGTCCTGGCGCGGCTATGGATCCTTAACAGGATGCGCGCGGACGGATGGAATGCGGATCTCTTCTACCAGGTCCTGCACGTCCTGCGGAGGCGCCTGCGTTGCCAGTGACACGCCGACGGAGACCGCGAAGCTGACCAGCATTCCGACCGTGCCAAAACCTTCCGGCGAAATGCCGAGTATCCATTGGTCCGGCGTTCCCATCGGAATCGCTGGCAATAGACCCAGAACACCCAGCAATCCGGCGAGAGCCGAAGCGCCGGCTGCATAGAGCAGGGGTGGCGTCGATATTTGTCCCGTTCGTGTGCCCAGGAACAGGATTGCCGAGGCAATCGCCAGGACCAGGGCCAGCAGGCCGAGGACGATGGAGGAGAACCCGATCTTGAAGTGGATGATATAGACGCCGGTGATCAGCAAGCCGGTGGTCATGCCGGCGATCGCGCCTTCCTTGTTCATGCGTTTCCAGAAAATGCCCAGGAAGATCGCCGGGAAGAAGCTGGCTGCGGCCAGACCGAACGCGAATGCCACAACCGCTGCGACAAATCCGGGTGGGTAGATGCCGGCCAGGATTGCGATCAGTACTGCGCCGACAGCGGCAGAACGGGCGATCAGCAATTCCCGGGTCTCGCTCATGTCGGGCATGAGGACCTTCTTGCACAGATCATGGGACACCGCAGAGGAAATCACCATCAACAGGCCCGCGGCCGTTGATAAGGCAGCGGCGAGCCCGCCGGCGACCACCAGGCCGATCACCCAGGCGGGTAGCCCCCCGATTTCCGGATTGGCGAGAACGAAAATATCCCGGTCCAGGGTGGTGACTTCATTGGTGTCCGGGTCGGCGCGATACTGGATCCGTCCGTCGCCATTCAGGTCTGTGAAACCGAGCAAACCGGTGTCTTCCCAGTTGTAGAACCAGCCGGGTGTCGAGCCCTCGGGCAGTTCGCTGGCAGAGATCTCCCCATTCGCGGCAGCTTGCGAATAGGTGCTCTCATTGACGGTGTCGATGAAGTTGGAGCGCGCGAAGACGGCGACGGCTGGCGCGGTCGTGTAGAGGACGGCGATGAAGACCAGCGCCCAGCCGGCGGATTTGCGCGCGTCAGACGCCTTGGGCACGGTGAAAAAGCGGATGATGACATGGGGCAGGCCTGCCGTGCCCACCATCAAGGCCAGGGCGATGGCAAACACGTCGATCTTGGACTTCAACCCTTCCGTATAGGGCTGGAAGCCCAGCTCCACGAGCGTGCGGTCGAGATTGAGCAATAGCGGTGTGCCGTCCTCTGCATTGCCGATGAAACCCAGCTGGGGGATCGGTGTGCCGGTGATCTGTAAAGACAGAAAAATGGCCGGGACCATGAAGGCGAAAATCAACACGCAATACTGGGCGACCTGGGTGTAGGTGATGCCTTTCATCCCGCCGAGCACGGCATAGAACAGCACGATAATCGCACCGACCACGACACCGATCTCGATCGGTACATGGAGGAAGTTGGAGAAGGCGATGCCAACACCGCGCATTTGCCCGGCGATATAAGTGAAGGAGATAAACAGCGCGCAGATGACGGCAACAATCCGGGCGGCCTGGCTGTAATAGCGATCGCCGACGAAGTCCGGAACGGTGAACTTGCCGAACTTGCGCAGGTAGGGCGCAAGAAGCAGGGCGAGAAGGACATAACCGCCGGTCCAGCCCATCAGATAGACAGAGCCGTCATAGCCGGAGAAGGCGATGATGCCGGCCATCGACAGGAAGGACGCCGCACTCATCCAGTCTGCGGCCGTGGCCATGCCGTTGAACACCGGCGGTACATCATGCCCGGCCACATAGAATTCATCGGTGGAGCCTGCGCGGGCCCAGATGGCAATGCCGATGTAGAGGCCGAATGTCGCGATCACGAAGAAAGCGGTCCAGAGCAGGGTGGAATCCATGATCGCCTCCTAGTCGTTGTCGTCGCTCATGCCGTACTTCTTCTCGATCTGGTGCATGCGGAAGGAGTAGATGAAGATCAGGGCGACAAAAACAAAGATCGCGCCTTGTTGCGCGAACCAGAATCCCAGCGGCGCGCCGCCAATCGAGAATTGATCCAGCCAGTCTCGCGCCAGAATTCCCGCGCCGAATGAGACGGCAAACCAGATGGCCAGGAGTATGCCCATCAAGGTCAGGTTTTCGCGCCAATAGGCTCGGGTGACGTCCTCACCTACATCATGATCTTCGGCGCGGTGGGGCGTGTGATTGTCCATGGGATCCGTTTTGTTTGAGCGCCCTTGTCGGGCGACCGCAATCGCGGGTCCCACCGGAACGACACTATGGCACAGCGCCATTGCGCTTGAGGCGGTGAGTTTGAAGTAACTCACCGTGGAGATGCAAGTCCTTGCAGCAAAAACCGCCTCTAACGTGGTCGGCCGGGCTTCGCGTATTCATGCGGGGCCGGCATGCAGGCGATGAAGGTTCAACGAATTGTCATGAGAAAGGGGCTTGCAATCCTCCTGATCATGAAATGTAATAACATCACATCTTGACGGCGCGGCCCCATTTCAGCCCTGAGTGCTGCAGGGGCTGGCTCTGCCAAGACGCCGAAATGTTAGGCGGCCACCTCCATGGTTGCCTACATACCGCCTGCTTGCCACGAGCTTGCCCGAGCTACTTGTTCCCTTCTGCAAAGGTGGGTTCGGGGCGAGCAGGATCGGTATTCCTTCCGCGATTATCCCGACATCCGTACTGCGTTGACCAAAGCGATTTCAGGCTGACCTGGGCTGCCCCCGTCCGGTTCAGTCAGGGTGACAGATGACTCGACCGGGAAGGGAATCGCTTTAGCACCAAGGCATGGGAAAGCTCTACTTTACATATAGCGCCATGAATGCTGGCAAGTCCGCCATCCTGCTCCAGGCGGCTCACAACTATGGTGAGCAGGGCATGAAAGTCATGCTGTGGACGTCTGAGCATAATGAAGGCGTGAGCGGAACGGATATCGGCGAGATTGAATCGCGCATCGGCCTCAACGCGCCCGCTCACATTTACCGTCAGGCGACGGACATGTTCGCGCAGATATCGACCTTCCGTGAAACCCAGGGGCTGGACGCGGTGTTCGTGGATGAAGCGCAATTCCTGACGCGCGAACAGGTGTGGCAGCTGGCAAAGGTCGGTGATGAGCTGGGCATTCCGGTGTTGTGTTATGGCTTGCGCACCGACTTCCAGGGCAAGTTGTTTGAAGGCGCGGCTGAACTGCTGGCGATCGCTGATGATCTGCGCGAGGCCAGGACGATTTGTCATTGCGGTCGCAAGGCAACCATGAATTTGCGCTTCGACGCGTCAGGTGACGCGGTGACCGAAGGGGTGCAGGTCGGTGTGACCAAGGCCAACTATATCTCCCTTTGTCGCAAGCACTGGCTTGAGCGCATGCAGGGCGGACCGTCGGCGGACCCAGTGAACGCTGACTCTGCGGCGCGCTCTGATTAGGCCGAGCTGGCTGAATAATCATCCCCTTCCGACCTCAAACCGACCCCTGTCGGGAACAAACATGCAAGTTGCGGCTATCGTCAGGCTTCAGGGCATGGCAGAAAGCTGCCCTGAATATTTAGGTATCTGGCGGTCCCCGAAGAGGTTGCAGCCGAATGAGTGAAAATCTGATCGCCGGTTTTGGCGCTGTCACCCTTTTGATCATTGCGTTCGTTTTTTCGACCAATAAGAGAAAAATCCGTCTTCGGACGGTGTTGAGTGCTCTGGCCCTGCAAGCCGCTATCGGTGGATTTGTGCTTTACCTGCCGGCTGGACGGGGAGTCCTGTCGACACTGTCTGAAGGCGTGACCCAGCTGCTCGCCTTTTCCACATCCGGCATCGAGATGGTGTTCGGGCCGCTGGTCGGTGAGTCCGTGGGCTTCAGTTTTGCGCTGAACGTCCTGCCGGTCGTGATCTTCTTCTCGGCGCTGATGTCCGTGCTCTACCACATCGGTGTGATGCAGTGGATCGTGCGCATTGTAGGCCTGTTTCTCAACATCCTGCTCGGCACCGGGCGGGTGGAGTCGCTCAACGCGGCAGCCAATATCTTTGTTGGCCAGACCGAGGCGCCGCTCGTTATCCGCCCCTATCTCACCGGCATTACCAAGCCACAGCTGTTCGCGATCATGACCTCCGGTCTGGCGTCCGTGGCCGGTACGGTCCTCGCGGCGTATGCGCAGATCGGTATCAGTGTTGAATATCTGCTCGCCGCCAGCTTCATGGCCGCGCCGGGTGGTCTGCTGATGGCCAGCATCATCATGCCCGCAGATGACGGCAAGGATGAGGCCCAGGATATCGTGGAAACGAAGCCGGAGCAGGAACGCCATGCCAATGTGGTGATGGCTGCGGCCGTTGGCGCCAAGGATGGTCTGCACCTGGCGCTGAATATCGGCGCGATGTTGATTGCCTTTGTATCCCTGATTGCTCTGGTCAATGGCCTGATTGCGATGATTGCCGGCATGTTCGGTGTTGAGGGTGTGACCATTCAGAGCCTGCTCGGCATGCTGTTCGCACCGCTGATGATGGCGCTCAGCATTCCCGCTGCAGAGGCCCAGGCCGCCGGTGCCATCGTCGGCGAGAAGCTCGTGATCAACGAATTCGTGGCCTATCTCACCCTGTCCGGCATGCTGGAAGACTTCTCTCCGCGCAGTCAGGCTATCCTGACCATTGCGCTGTGTGGTTTCGCCAATCTCAGCTCCGTCGGTATCCTGCTGGGTGGTCTGGGCAGCCTGATCCCCGAGCGGATGGGGCAGATCGCCAAATTCGGCTTCCGGGCCGTGCTGGCGGGTTCGCTGTCCAACCTGATGAGTGCCGCCATCGCCGGAATGCTCTTCGCGGGTTAGCGCCATGCAGCGGTCGGTCATCATTGATTGCGATCCGGGTGTTGATGACTGTATCGCCTTGCTGGCCACGCTGGGCGCGCCGGAGCAGATCGACCTGCGGGCGATCTGTGTCGTCGCCGGAAATGTGCCGGTAGACACCTGTGCCCGCAATGCCCGGGGCGTCCTGGCTCTGGCCGGGCGCGAAGACATTCCCGTCTATTCCGGTTGTGATCGTCCCATGCAGGTCGACCCGGTGTTTGCAGAGCATATTCACGGTGCCTCCGGGCTTGGCGATGCTAAGCTTCCCGAGAGCACCGTCACACCACCGACGCTGGGGGCGGTGGACTATCTCTGCGAGACTCTGGGCCAGGCTGAGCCTGCCTCCATAACCCTGGTGATCACGGGTCCGATGACCAATTTCGCCACGGCGTTGCAGCGCGATCCGAACATCGTCGAGGCCGTGCGCGAGGTGGTGATCATGGGCGGCGCTTCGGTGGAAGGCGGCAACATCACGCCGCATGCCGAGTTCAATATCTTTGCCGATCCGGATGCTGCCGCGATCGTTCTGGCCAGTGGCTGTCCCACCGTTCTGATCGGGCTGGATGCCACGCTGCAGATCCGTTGCACGCCGCCGCGTATGTCGGAGCTGGAAGCGTCATCTCATCCGGCCTGTCATGCCGCCGCCGAGATGATCGCCCACGTCAACCGGATCTATGGTGAGGTGTATGGCGCCGAAGGGGCTGCCCTGCATGACCCCTGCACGGTCGGCTATCTACTGGCGCCGGAGCTGTACGATCTCGTTTCGGTCAGTGCGAGGGTGGACTGTTCCGACGGCGAGCGTCGGGGTCAGACGGTGATAACCCCCGCACAATCCTCCGGTTTGCAATGGGTCACCGGATTGCGGGATGGTCCGCTCTTTGACCTGTTGGTGCGGCACATGGAGCGCGTTTGATGACCGGGACGATCACCGTTGTGGGATCTGTTAACCTGGACCTTGTTGTCCGCTGTGATCACTTGCCGCTGGCGGGAGAAACCGTGCTGGGCGATGGTTTCGCCAAGCATCCCGGCGGCAAGGGGGCCAATCAGGCTCTCGCTGCGCGACGGTTGGGGGCCGAGGTCCAGTTGATCGCTTGTGTCGGTCAGGACGAGGAAGCCAGCCAGGCGCTGTCGCTGTTGCGGGCTGATGGTGTGGACCTGGGGCGATGCCGTGCGATTGCCGAGGCACCGACGGGTGTCGCCATGATCGCCGTTGCTCCCGATGGCGATAACCAGATTGTCGTGGCGTCTGGTGCCAACGCGCATCTGGGTCTTGATGACTTGCCGGCGCGCATCTCGGGAGCGCTGATCGGGCAGCTGGAAACACCTGTCGAGGTGCTGGCCGAGGCGGTGGCCCGTTGTGACGGTCTGACCTGCCTCAATCTGGCGCCGGCCGCTGATCTGCCGGATGATGTGTTGCGCCGGGCTGATCTTTGCATCGTCAACGAGGCCGAGGGTGCCTTTTATGGCCTGGAGCGTCTTAAAGCCACGGGTGGGCTGACGGCGTTGACTCTGGGCGCCCGCGGTGCCGTCCTGTTCAAGGACGGGGTTGAAATCGCTCGCGCCGCGCCGCCGCCCGTTGAAGCGCATGATGCGACTGGTGCGGGTGATACATTTGTCGCGGCGCTCACCCTGGCCTTGCTGGAGGGGCGTCCTGAACAGGGCGCGCTCGAATTCGCCTGCGCCGCCGGCGCCGTCTCGACGTTGAAAGCCGGGGCCCAGCCCGCACTGCCCGATCGGGCTGCGGTCGAGGCGCGTTTGACCCGCTAGGACGTCCGCCTCGCGCGCCCTGTCGAGGCCGGTTGAAATCGCGTGGCCGATCCGGTCCGATAATCATGACGGAATTCTCAGTCAGGACAGTCAGGCCAATGAGCGAAGACATTTATCTAGAAAGCCGTGGCGCCGTGGCCGAGCTGGTGCTCAACCGGCCGGCCAAGCGCAATGCGATCACCAGCGCCATGTGGCTGGATATTCCAAGGCTGCTGCAGTCCGCGGCGGAAGATCCCGAGGTGAAATTGCTGATCGTGCGCGGCGCTGGAGGCAGTTTTGCGGCCGGGGCTGACATCGCCGAGTTTGAAGCCGTCTACGCAACGCGTGAGCGGGCCGAGGCCTACACCCGCTCGATCGGCATGGCCCTGGATAGCCTGGCGGCTTTCCCCAAGCCCACCCTCGCCCGCATCGAGGGGGCGTGTGTTGGAGGGGGTTGCGGTGTGGCGCTGTCCTGCGATCTGAGATTTGCGGCAACGGGCAGCCGGTTTGCGATCACCCCAGCAAAACTTGGCCTGACCTATACGCTCAACGACACCAAGCGCCTGATCGATGCCGTCGGTGTCTCCTTTGCCAAGGATATCCTGTATTCCGGACGCATGCTGGATGCCGAGGAGGCCTTCAGGATCGGGCTCATCAACCGGTTGGTTGATCCTGAAACCTTGCCGCAGGCAGTCGAGGAATATGCGCAAGGGCTGTCGGCGACATCGGCCTATTCGGCGCGGACATCCAAGAAGATCATCTCGATGATCCGTGCCGGTGTGGATGCTGATACGGATGAGACACGCCAGATGTTCCTGGATGCATTCCAGGGGGAGGATTTCCAGGAGGGCTATCGGGCCTTTCTAGACAAGCGCTCGCCCCGATTTCCGGGACAATCCTGATGACCCATCCCGCACCACTTGAAGGCATTCGCGTTGTCGAGCTGGCGCGTATTCTGGCAGGGCCCTGGATCGGTCAGACGCTGGCCGATCTCGGCGCCGAGGTGATCAAGGTCGAAAGTCCGGCCGGGGACGACACTCGCAGCTGGGGGCCGCCCTGGGTCGAGGAAGAGGATGGATCGCGATCTGCGGCCTATTTCCATGCCTGCAATCGGGGCAAGCAGTCCGTGGCGATTGATTTCGCACAGCGAGAGGGCCTCGACACCCTGCTGGAGCTGATCGCGTCTGCGGACATTCTCATCGAGAATTTCAAGGTCGGGGGGCTGGAGAAATACGGGCTGGATTACGCCAGCCTGTCCCGGCGGTTTCCACGGCTCATCTATTGTTCCGTGACCGGGTTTGGCCAGACGGGGCCCTGTGCGCATCGGGCGGGATATGACGTCATGATCCAGGCCATGAGCGGCATCATGGATCTGACCGGATCTGCCGACGGGCCGCCCCAGAAGATGGGCGTAGCCTTCGCAGATATCTTCACCGGTCTGTATGGCGTTATCGGCGTGCAGGCCGCGCTGGCACAACGCGAGAAGACCGGGCTGGGCCAGCATATCGACATGGCCCTGTTTGACTCGATGGTCGGGGTGCTGGGCAATCAGGCGATGAATTTCCTGACCACGGGTGAAACGCCCCGGCGCATGGGCAATGCCCACCCCAATATCGTTCCCTACCAGGATTTCCCGGCCTCGGACGGGCATTTGATCATCGCCTGTGGCAATGACCGGCAGTTTGAACGCCTGGCGCGGCTGCTTGACCTGGGTGCAGACCTGGTGGCCGAAAACCGATGTAATGCCGACCGGGTTGCGAACCGCACGGTGCTGGTTGCCCGGATTTCGGAAAAAACCGCATTGCGAAGCCGGGCCGACCTGCTCACGGCGCTGGAGGCCGAGGGCATTCCCGCGGGCCCCATCAACACAGTTGCCGAAGCGATCCGGAGCGGACAGGCCGTTGCACGTGGTCTCGTGAACGAGACAGGCGGTGTGCCCGGATTGCGCTCGCCGATCCGTCTCGAGCGCTGGGACACGGGTCAAACAGGCCGCGCCCCCGGTAAGTCGGGCAAAGGTCCGGCGGATTGAGGCTGATCCCTGCGCAAGCCTCTCAGGGCAAGGCCGCCGCTACAGATCCTGCCAGTGATGTCGAGTGACGTTCAGCTGCGCGCGAGCGATGTCTTCCACCGGTCGGCTCGTGGTGTACCGGTGGGACGGTGCGCGCTTGGCAATTCTTGCAAAAATTGACAAATATAGTTCGTAGAAAACGAGCTGGATTAATAATAGCAACGAATATACAGTTCCAAAAAAATGCGAATGGGGAGAAAAATGACACAGCGACTGATCCGCAAAGCGGCGCTTCTCGGCGGTGTGGCCGGCCTTCTGATGGCCTGTCAGCCAGCGGTGGATGGGGCTCAAACCGAGATGGTTCCCGCGGCAGCCGGCGCGGGCGAGCTGGCGTCTCCTGTGTCGGTGGCCGAGCGGCAACCGCGTGATGAGATCATCTATTTTGTCATGCCTGACCGGTTCGAGAACGCAGATGCGAGCAATGATCTCGGCGGCCTTGAGGGCGGCCGTCTCGATCACGGCTATGATCCGACAGATACCGGCTTTTACCACGGGGGCGACATCGCAGGGCTGACGGCGCGTCTGGACTATATCCAGGGTCTGGGTGCGACTGCGATCTGGCTCACGCCGATTTTCCAGAACCGCGCTGTACAAGGCGAGGGGGAGTGGGCCTCGTCTGCCTATCACGGCTATTGGATCACGGACTTCCTGCGCCCCGATGCGCATCTGGGCGAGCGTGAGGAGTTTCGCGCCTTCGTCGAGGCGGCGCATGTGCGCGGCATGCGGGTCTATATGGACATCATCACCAATCACACGGCCGATGTGATCGCCTATCGCGAGTGTCATGACCCGAGCTCTGAGCTCTACATCAATCCCGTAGGGCAATGCCCCTATCGTCGGCGCGCCGACTACCCGTTCACGACGGTGGGCGGTCCCGATGGCGAGTCGATCAATGAGGGCTTTCTGGGCGATGACCCGGTGCACCTGACCGCCGAGAATTTCGCCAATCTGACGCGTCCGGATTTCGCCTACACGCCCTATATCCCCCAAGGCGTTGATGGTGAGCGCAATCCGCCCTGGCTCAACGACATGACGCTGTATCACAATCGTGGCGAGAGCTTCTGGTTCGGTGAGAGCGAGCTCTATGGCGACTTTGCCGGCCTTGATGATCTCAACACCGAGCACCCCACTGTCGTGCGGGGCATGATCGATATCTACAAGTCCTGGATCACCGATTTCCGCATTGATGGCTATCGCATTGATACCGCCAAGCATGTGCGGCCGGAATTCTGGGCTGAGTTCACGCCGGAAATCATGGCTCATGCCCAGGCCGAGGGCATCGAGCATTTCCACGTCTTCGGAGAGGTCTACGAATATGACCCGGGACAATTGGCTCGCTATATCACCCAGGCCCGCCTGCCGGCTTTCCTGGATTTCGCTTTCCAGGGCACTGCCCAGGGCTTTGTCACGGGCGCGGAGCCGGGCATGCGTTTCCAGGAGCTGTTCCGCATCGACCACGTCTATCCGGGTGGTGAGGACACGGCGGCGATCTTGCCGACTTTCCTCGGCAATCACGACATGGGGCGCATGTCGAGTTTCATCCGCAATGCGAACCCGGACATTTCCGACGCGGACCTGCTGGACCGGCTGATCCTGGCGCACGGGTTGATGATGTTCTCGCGCGGTGTGCCGACGATCTATTATGGCGATGAACAGGGTTTCATCTCCGACGGCAATGATCGCGCGGCCCGGGAAAACATGTTCCCGAGCGTGGTCGAGAGTTACAACGACAATGATCTGGTCGGCACGGACGCCACGACGGCTGACAATAATTTCGACACCAGCCACCCGCTCTACCAGGCCATCGCGCAAATGGCGGCGATCCGCCAGGATAATCAGGTGATCCGTCGGGGACGCTTGCTGACGCGCTATGCGGGCAATGAAGAGAGCGTGCTTGTCATCTCGCGTATCGACGAGGCCAGCGGCGATGAGGTGGTGATCGCCTTTAATGCCGAAGACGAGGCTCGCCAGCTCAATGTTGAGGTGGATGGTCGCAATACAAGCTGGGAAGCCCTGTGGGGCGAGTGCGCTGGACAGTCTGCCGCCGTCGGCACGGTGGCACTGGACATTCCGGCGCGGGGGTTCGTGGTGTGTCGCGCGCAGCGCTAACGCCAAAACCTCCACGATCTCGCGATCTGGAGTGAGAGGCATGCGGAAGGCCGGTTAAACCGGGATTTATTCTTGAGCAGGGGTTAGGGGCCTCCCGCACACGGGTTGCTGTCTGTCATGTCCGAAATGACCCCGCAGGGTCGACAGAAACGTCCCGCACATCCATGCCCGAAAAGACTGAGCTCTCGCCTCCCACGACATGGATCACGGGAGAGTATGCCTGAGGTTTGAGGGGTGGGGATAAGTGTGGCGCTTCCCGGCCTCCCCCGCTTGCGGGGGAGGTGGGGGACAGAATGTTCCGAAGGAAACACCAACAGCGCTCACCCTCAGCCCGGCCGCTCTGCGAGCGCCCGGACAGCTCCCCCGCTTGCGGAGGAGCCATGAGCACCGGTGATGCGCCTGAGCAAGCCCGGGAAGAGGCAAGCTGGGCTGCAGGCCGCGATCCCAATCACCGTCACCCCGATGAAGATCGGGACCCAGTTCGAAGGGTGTGGTGTTTCAGGAACAGGCGCTTTCTGGAGCGGAACCCAGCCTTGCGAACTGGGTCCCTGCCTTCGCAGGGATGACTCGGATAAATGCGGCCCGAAGGGACTCACTTAAACTCGCGCCTCACGACGCCCTGCCTCGCCCATCAAGGGCGAGGGTGCGCGATGGCGAGGGTTATGTTGACGGCTTTGGCTTTCCGGGCACGAGGAACAGGGCCAGGGTGGCGATCAGCCAGGACGCTGCGGCAATGAAGAAGGTCAGGATGGCCTGACCGCCGAGGAAATTGGTCAGGATCGGGCCCATCACGCCGGCCACGATCATCTGTGGCAGCACGATGAAGAAATTGAAGATCCCCATATAGATGCCCATCTTTTTCGCCGGCAGGGCGTCAGACAGGATGGCGTAGGGCATGGTCAGGATCGAGCCCCAGGCCATGCCGATGCCGATCATCGGGATAAGCAGCATGCTTGGGTCAGAAATAAAGTAGAGTGAGGCGTAGGACGCGGCGCCGACGCTCAGGCTGAAGCCGTGCGCAAAGCGCCTGTTGATGCGCGCCGAGATCAGCACCAGTGCGATCGCCCAGACAGCGGAAACGCCGTTATAGGTGCTGAACAGCGTACCCACCCAGTTGGCGCCCTGGTTGTAAGCCTCGGAGGTCGGGGCCGAGCTGCCATACTGGTGCGCTGTGATCGCCGGTGTTGTGTAGACCCACATGATGAACAGTGAGAACCAGGAGAAGAACTGGACCACCGCCAGGCGCTGCATGACCTTCGGCATGGAGACCAGGTCGGTCATGATGTGGCTGACGATATTGTCCGTCTTCTCGCGCATCTTGGAAAAGGCGTGGAGCAGGAAAGCCAGGCCGATGCCGCCTGCGGTCACCGTCAGCACGTAGAGCTCCGGCGCCATGTCAAAGCGGTAGATGGCAAAACTGCCCAGCGCGAACACCATCAACAGGCTGACGGCGTTGGCGATGAAGTAGCTCGCAGATTTTTCCTGTGGTTCCGCGGTTTCGCTGCGCCCGGCGTCCTTGCTCTCTTCCTTGTCGAAGCTGGCCAGTTGCTCGGGTGAGTATTCGCGGGTCGACAGGATGGTCCAGCCCACCGCGATGAACATCGCAATACCGCCGATGTAGAAGGAGTACTTCACCGAATCCGGAATGACGCCCTCTGCGGCCGTCGTGGCGACGCCAAACCATTCGGTCAGGATGTTGGGCATGGCCGAGGCGAGGGCGGCGCCTGCGCCGATCAGGATGGTCTGGGTGGCAAAGCCTTGCGTGCGCTGACGCGAGGGCAGCATGTCACCGACAAAGGCCCGGAAAGGTTCCATCGAGACATTGATCGAGGCATCGAGGACCCAGAGCATGACAACGCCCGCCCACAGATAGGGCGAGTGCGGCATGATGAAGAGGGAGAGTGTCGACAGGACTGCGCCGGCGAGGAAATAGGGGCGTCGTCGCCCCAGTGGTCCCCAGGTCCGGTCGGAGAAATGTCCGATCAGCGGCTGTACCAGAAGCCCGGTCACGGGGCCTGCGAGCCAGTAAATGGCGAGGTTCGAGACATCTGCGCCGAGTGTCTGGAAGATGCGGCTGACATTGGCGCCCTGCAGAGCAAAGGCCATCTGGATTCCGAAGAATCCGAAAGACATGTTGAAGATCTGCCAGAAGCCCAAAAGCGGCTTTTGCATTCTCCCCTCCCCATTTTCATAATTTTGCGAATATTGCGCGATCCTTGCGGGCTTGTCGAGGGAATAGAGCAATCTCTCGATTGTGTTTTTTTTACTGGGAATAATGGGCAGGTTTCCACCCTCTGAGGTGGGGTTGGGTGCGCGCGCGGTGGCGTGTACATCTGCAAAAATTTGCAAGAAATGGGAAATTGCTGTTCTCTGAAGGTTCATTTGAGGCAGTGCTTGCATTTCCCGCCTTGGGGTTTAGGACTGCAAAAGCTGCAAAAAATACTAGAGGGCTATGAAACCGTGACGAAAAAGACTACTCGTCTGGAGGATCTCGCCAAGCGTGCGGGGGTCTCGGTCTCCACGGCCTCGCGGGCGTTGAATGACAGTCCCTCAGTCAACATGCGCACCAAGCAGGCCATCTGGAAGCTGGCGCGAGAGCTGGATTACCCGTTCCGGCGCCATATGCCGGCCGGGCCCATCGGGGCCAAGGCGACCATCTCCATCGTGGTGCCCAAGCCCCAGGACCGGGACGCGCGGCTGTCCGACCCGTTTTTCTTCGAGTTGCTGGCGGGCGTCGGTGATGCAGCGCGCGAGCGCGATTGTGACATTCACATCTCTCATGTCACGCCGGGCAATTATGACGACCTGGTCGTCTCGATGACGACGCACCGTGCGGACGGCGTTATCTTTGTGGGTCAGAGCACCCTGCATAACGCGTTCAACCGTTTGGCCGAAACCGAGGGTCGTTTTGTCGTCTGGGGTGCTGAACTGCCCGAGCAGCGGTATTGCTGTGTCGGATCAGACAATGTGTCCGGTGGTCGCCGCGCGGCTGCGCACCTGGCGCGGCTCGGGCGCAAGCGGATTGCCTTCCTCGGCCAGTCCGAGGCGCCTGAAGTCATGCAGCGTTTTCGCGGTTATCGCGAGGCGATGGAAGAGGCGGGGCTGGATGTCAGCGACGAGCTGGTGATCCCGTCACATTTTGATATCGAATCTGCGGAGGCCTCGATCGAGGCTGTGGTGAAGAATGGCGTCGAGATCGACGGCATTGTCGCTGCCAGCGACGTGATCGCCTTTGGTGCCATCCGCGGTCTGCAGCTCGCAGGGTATTCCGTGCCCGATGATGTTTCCGTCATCGGCTATGACAATATTTCCTTTGCCCGCTATTCCAATCCGGCGCTGACGACGATCGACCAGGACATGACGGCTGCAGGCCGGTTGATCCTGTCCAAACTGCTCGATTTCCGCGGGCCCCAGGCGCGCCGTTCCGAGCGGTTGTCGACAGACCTGATTGTGCGGGCCAGCTGCGGCGCCTAGCTGCGCGCCGCAATCAGGCCGGCATAGGCGGGCAGGGTGTCGGTCGCAGCGCCACGCAGATTGACGCTTTCAATCGTGGTCCAGCCCGCGGGCAATTGCCATTCCACGGTTTCATCGCTCAGATTGAAAGCGCAGAGCAGGGCGTCATTTCCGGTGCCTCGCTGGAAGATCGCCAGGTTTTCATTGGTCTCGCCAAAGAAGCGCATGCCTCCTTCGCGGAGCGTGCGGTTTTCCCGGCGCAGGGCCAGGATGCGTCGGGCAACGGCGAGCGTTGATGTCTCGTCCGCATTCTGCAGGTCCACGGCCAGGTCAAGGTGGCGGTCATCCACCGGCAGCCAGGGGTCTCCGGATGTGAAGCCGGCGTGTTGCTGATCATGTTGCCAGGGCATCGGCGTGCGCGCGCCGTCTCGTCCCAGGGTTTCCGGCCAATTGGTAATGGCCTCCGGGTCCTGCAGGCGGTCAAAGGGCACGTGCGCCTGCGGCAGTCCCAGTTCTTCGCCCTGGTAGATGAAGACATTGCCCCGCAGGCTGTTCAGCAAGAGCAACGACAGGCGGGCAAAGGACCGTTGATGGTCCTCGCTGGCCCAGCGGGAAATCGCCCGTGGTGCATCATGATTGGAAAAGGTCCAGGACGGCCAGCCGGTCTGATCGTCTTCGGGCCAGAGCTTGGTGGCCTGGCGGATCAGGTCCACATTCAGCGCGTCTGCATAGAGGTAAAGGAAGCCGTAAGCGCTATGCAGTCGCCCCGGTGGCGCGGTGTACTGCTTCATCTCTTCCTGGCCGCGTTCGCCGCCGACTTCGGCGACGAGGAAGCGATTGCTGTAGGTGTCGGCCTGTTGCCGCATGCGTTCGAGGAAGTCGATGATCGCCGGGTGTGACTGGTTATAGAAGTGATGCTGGAAATCGAAGGGGCGGGTCTTCTTGGTGCTGGCATCCCGGACCGGCGGATTATCGCGCATGTTCAGGTCGTGCATCATGAAGTTCACAGCATCCAGGCGGATGCCGTCGACCCCGCGGTCCAGCCAGAATTTCTGCGTGGCCAGGATGGCGTCCTGTACGGCTGGATTGTGAACATTCAGATCGGGTTGTTGCGGCAGGAAGTTGTGCAGATAGTACTGCCCCCTGCGAGCATCCCAGGTCCATGCCGGGCCGCCAAACACCGACTGCCAGTTGGTGGGCGGGGAGCCGTCTGCCTTGGCGTCCGCCCAGACGAACCAGTCCGCCTTGTCATTATCGCGCGACAGCCGGCTTTCCTGGAACCACTCATGTTGGTCCGAGGCGTGTGAATAGACCTGGTCGATGATCACTTTCAGGCCAAGCGCGTGGGCGCGCGCCAGTAGGGCATCAAAATCGTCCAGCGTTCCGAAAATCGGGTCGACATCACAAAAGTCCGAGACGTCATAGCCGAAGTCCGCCATCGGGGACTTGTAGAAGGGCGAGATCCAGATGGCATCCACACCCAGGTCTGCAATGTGTTCGAGATTTGCGGTAATGCCCGGCAGGTCGCCAATGCCATCCCCATTGGAATCGGCATAGCTGCGCGGATAGATCTGATAGATCGTCGCGCCTTTCCACCACTCCGCATGCGGTGATGGTTCGGCGGATGATCTGACAAGCATCTCCATCGCAGTGTTCTCCCCAATCCTTTTCAACGCCCTCGTATTGTTGGGCGATTTTGTTTTTTCGTCACACGTTATCGCAATCATTGACCCGACGTGTTTTGCAAAAATTGCAGAAAATTGCAAAACAAGTCAACGGGCCGGTGTGATCATAAAGTCATTATATATAGACAATCATGGGGTGTTACAATTTCGCTACAGTTTTTCGGTGTGCAAAAATTTCATACTTTTGAGGCTTGCGGGAATTTAATCTTTTCACTAATTTGCAGACTAGCTACCCAGCCATCTGTGTAAAAATGGCGGGTGTGAGGGAGGAATTTCATGCGCAAGATCATCAAATCTCGCCGCGGTATGCTTATGGCAACGGCGGCATCTTCTATGGTCCTTGGCCTGGCGGCCGCCGGTGCGGCGACGGCTCAGGACGAGGGTGAGGACGACGCCGAGGTCATCACGGTTACGGGTTTCCGTTCCGCGATTGAATCCGCCATCGATACCAAGCGGGAATCAACGTCGATCGTTGAAGCCATTTCCGCCGAGGACATCGGCAAGCTGCCGGATAACTCCATTGCAGAATCCCTGGCGCGCCTGCCGGGTCTGGCTGCGCAGCGCCTTCGCGGCCGCGCGCAGGTCATCTCCGTCCGCGGCCTCGGTCCGGACTTCACCACCGCTTTGCTGAACGGCCGCGAACAGGTGACCGCCGGTGACAACCGCGGTGTCGAGTTCGACCAGTACCCGTCTGAACTGCTGAGCTCTGTGCTTGTCTACAAGACGCCGGAAGCCAGCCTGACGTCTGCGGGCCTGGCCGGTACCGCTGATCTGCGCACCATCCGTCCGCTGGATCAGGATGAGCGTACAATCTCTCTGTCCGCGCGTTACGAGTGGAATGAGTACGGTGCCCTGAATGCGGGCTCCGCAGAAAATGGTCACCGCCTGACCGGTTTCTATGTGGACCAGTTCGCGGATGACACAGTCGGTCTGGCCCTGGGTGTCGCGATCCAGTCGTCCCCGACGCAAGCCGAGCGCTGGAACGCCTGGGGTTATCCGTCCACCGGTGGTGGCGAACTCGTAATCGGTGGCGCCAAGCCTTACGTCTCCTCCAACGAGCTGGAGCGTACGGGTGTTGTCGGTACCCTGGAATTCCGCCCGAATGACCGTCATCACACCACGATCGACGCGTTCTATTCGCACTTCGAGGATAACGGCATCCTGCGCGGTATTGAGCTGCCGCTCGCCTGGTCTGCCGCGTCCCTGCAGCCGGGCTACACGATCACCGACGGTCTGGTCACCCAGGGTGTCTTCGACGGTGTGATCGGCGTGATGCGTAACGACATCCGTACGCGCGAAGCCGACGTCTACTCTTTCGGCATCAACCACGAATTCTTCCTGAATGATCAGTGGGGCCTCGAGTTTGACCTGAGCTATTCCGCGGTTGATCGTCTCGACACGGACCTGGAATCCTATGCCGGTGTCGCCAACACCCAGGGTTATGGTACGCCGGACACGCTGGGCTTCATGTATGAAGATCAGGGCTTTGTTTTCTCGCCGTCTGTCGACTACGCCGATCCGAGCATTGTCCGTCTGACCAGCCCGCAGGGTTGGGGTTCTGACCCGACCGGTGTTCACACCGGTGGCCAGGTTGGTTTCCGCAAGCTGCCGCAGACCGAAGACGAGCTGATGGCCTTCCGCTTCAGCGCCGAGCGTGACTTCCAGGACTCCTGGATCAGCTCCGTTGAGTTCGGCATCTCCTACTCTGATCGCGAAAAGAACAAGGACTCCGTCGAGCACTTCCTGTTCCTGAGCGATCCGGCAGCAACCGAGCTGGAAATCCCGAACAATCTGCTGCTCGCGCCGACGGCTCTCGATTTCCTCGGTATTCCGGGCATGGTGTCCTACGATCCGAACGCGCTGATCGCAGCCGGTCTCTATGACCTGGTTGAACTGCGCGTCGGGGATGTGACGGCGAAGGCCTGGAGCGTCAATGAGGCGGTCACCACGGCTTACGTCCAGGCCAATGTCGACACCGAGATGCACGGCGTTCCGGTTCGCGGTAACTTCGGTATCCAGGTGGTAAGCACGGACCAGTCGTCCAGCGGTGCGGTCAGCATCGGTGACGTTGAGCTGGGTGCTTACTCCGGTGGCGATGAGTACACCGAGGTTCTGCCGAGCGCGAACTTCTCCTTCGAGGTCGCCGACAACACCTTCATCCGTCTGGGTGCTGCGCGTACGCTGATGCGTGCCCGCATGGACCAGATGCGTGCGTCCCAGCAGGGCGGCGTCAACACGACGGTCTGTGCTGCAGGTGGTACGGTTGGCTATGATCTGGAAACGGGTCGCGTCTGCCTGGCGACCGGCGGTGGTAACCCGGCGCTGCGTCCGTACATGGCGAATTCCTTCGACATCTCCTTCGAGCGTTACTTCGCTGATGGTGCGGGTTATGTGGCACTGGCCGCGTTCCACAAGGACATCGACCAGTGGGTTGATGGTTCCACGACCTTCGCGGTTGATTGGGGTGCAGCGGGTGTAACCGCTCTGGATAACGTTTATGGCGCAGGCTATGCCGCATCCAACCCGGAAGCCGTGACCGGTACCGCGTCCGGCCCGACCAATTCCGACGGTGGCTGGCTGCAGGGTATCGAATTCTCCACGCACATTCCGGGCGATGTTCTCGCTCCGGCGCTGGAAGGCTTCGGCGTGCTGGCAAGCTTCTCGTACACGGACAGTGAAATCGAACCGCAGCCGGGCAATATCCAGCCGATCGCGGGTCTGTCCGAGCGTGTGGGCAACATCACTGTCTACTATGAAAACGGTGGTTTCGAGGCTCGCATCTCCAACCGCTGGCGTTCCGACTTCCTCGGTGAAGTCACCGGCTTCGGCGCAGGCCGCGAATTCCGTGACGTCTTCGGCGAGTCCGTTGTCGACGCCCAGATCGGTTACGAGTTCGGCCCGGGCCGCCTGGATGGCGTTCGCGTCTACCTCCAGGGTAACAACCTGACCGACGAAGCGTTCGTCACCGGTAACTCCGATGATGAGCGTCTGGTCCAGGACCACCAGCGTTATGGTGCGTCCTACCTCGCTGGCGTCAGCTGGCGCTACTAGGGAACCTGTCTCTCCTGAGTAGGCATGACTACCCCCGCTGGCTCCGGCCAGCGGGGGTTTTCTTTTCTTGAAGGGCTTGTCGGTATCCGGTTAAGCGCCAATAATCATTATGTGTTTAGGAGGTTGTCGGGATGGCGGACGAGCGGCTTGATGTCGTAATTCTTGGAGGTGGAACTGCGGGCTGGATGGCCGCTGCCGCCCTGTCGAAATATTACGGCAATCTCGCGCGGATCCGTCTCGTGGAATCCGACCGCATCGGCACTGTGGGCGTCGGCGAGGCGACCATTCCCCAGATCAAGATCCTCAACGAGGCGCTGGGCATCGACGAGAATGAATTCCTCGCCGAGACCGGTGGATCCTTCAAGCTGGGCATCGAGTTCATCAACTGGCGCAAGCGCGGCGAGGCCTATCTGCACAGTTTCGGCCAGATCGGTTATCCGCTGGCGCAGGTGCCCTTCCAGCATCACTGGTTTCGTCACAAGGCCGGCGGCGGCACTGCCGCGCTCTGGGATCACTGCCTGAATGCGGTCGTGGCCAAGCAAAACAAGTTCGGCCAGATGCAGCGTGTCGGCTCATCACCCCTGCCGGGGATTGTCTATGCCTACCATTTTGATGCGTCGCGCTATGCGCTCTTCCTGCGTCGCTATGCCGAGGCGCGCGGCGTCGAGCGGATCGAGGGAGAGGTCACCGGCTATGATCTCGATGGTGGCAGCGGGGATGTGACCGCGCTGACGCTGGAGGGCGGGCCGTCCATTGCAGGCGATCTTTTCATCGATTGTTCCGGATTTCGTGCCCTGCTGATCGGCGATGCCGTCGGCACGGATTATCAGGACTGGACCCACTGGCTGCCCTGCGACCGGGCCATGCCGGTTCCCAGCTCCAATTCTGGCGCCCCGCTGCGGCCCTATACCCAGTCCATCGCCCATGATGCAGGTTGGCAGTGGCGCATTCCCCTGCAGCACCGCACCGGCAATGGGCATGTCTATTCCAGTGCGTTCATCGATGACCAGACGGCGATGGATACCCTGCTCGCCAATATCGAGGGGGAGGCGCTCGCTGAGCCGCGAATGCTGAAATTCACGACCGGGCGTCGCGAGGTGTTCTGGAACCGCAATGTCGTTGCCATCGGGCTGTCGAGCGGGTTCCTGGAGCCGCTGGAATCGACCTCGATCCATCTGATCCAGTCTGCTGTGAGCCGGTTGGTCGACATCTTCCCGCGCAAGCACATCCATGACGCGGATCGCGATGAATACAATCGACAGATGACGCTTGAGTTCGAGCGGGTCCGCGATTTCATCATCCTGCACTATCACGCCAATGAGCGCGAGGATTCAGAGTTCTGGCGCGCCTGCCGGGCAATGGATGTGCCCGATACGCTGAAAGCCAAGATGGAGTTCTTCAAGGCCAGTGGGCGACTCTATACCCGCGAGGAGGACCTGTTCGACGATGTGAACTGGTTGCAGGTGCTGGTCGGCCAGGGGGTGTTGCCGGAGGGTTATCATCCATTGGCGGACACGCTCCAGCCGGCGCAGCTCGAGGAGTTCCTGGCCAATGTGAGATCCATCATCGGCCAGGCCGCAGCCACTTTGCCCAGTCACGAGGACTATATTCGCCGGCACTGTGCCGCCAGGGCGACGTCCTAGGCTTCAGCCTTGCAGAAGCGGTCAATATAGGCCTGGTGGGTGGGGACCGGCCCAAGCGCGTCTCTCATGACCCGCCGCAGACCTGACAGATGGCGTTTAGCTTCGACCGAGGTGCGGAAGTCCAGCAAGGGGTCCCAGCCCTCTGGCACGATGTCCTGGCCCAGCATCACAGCGAGCCAGTTTGGATTAAGGAAAAGCTCCGGGCCCTCCGAAATGATGCGCCCCGATTGCCGGAAGTGCTCGATCTTGTAGGTCAGCGTGTCCGGGATCTCCATCGCCGAGACGTAGCGCCACAGCTCGGCGTCATCGCGCGTCGTCGCCGTGTAATGCAGGATGATGAAATCGCGGATGCGTTCATATTCCTCGACGGTCAGGCGATTGAATTCACGCGCGGCCAGTGTGGTGTCACCGCTTGTCGGGAACAGCGCCAGGAAGCGCGTAATGCCGGACTGGATAAGATGCAGGCTGGTGGACTCCAGGGGTTCCATGAAGCCAGCGGACAGGCCGATGGCGACGACATTGCGGTTCCAGAATTTCCGGCGGCGACCGGTCACAAAGCGCAGTTGGCGCGGGCCAGCCAGGGGCTCACCATCCAGATTGTCGAGCAAGGTCTGCGTGGCTGTCTCCGGGTCGGTGAACTGGCTGGAATAGACATACCCATTGCCCGTGCGGTGTTGCAGCGGGATGCGCCATTGCCAGCCCGCCTCACGCGCTGTCGAGCGAGTATAGGGGGTAAAATCTCCGGCGGACGTGCATGGCAAGGCGACGGCGCGGTCGCAGGGCAGCCAGTGGGTCCAGTCCTCGTAACCGGTGTTCAGCGCCTGCTCGATCAGAAGGCCGAAAAACCCGGTGCAATCGATGAAGAACTCGCCATCCACCCGACGGCCATCTTCCAGCTTGATGGCCTGGACATCGCCGCTCTCGGCGTCCTGTTCGACCTCGACCGCCTTGCCCTCGGTACGCTTGACGCCCCGGCCCTCGGCATAGCGGCGCAGGAACTGGCCATAGGCGATGGTGTCGAAATGATAGGCGTAGTCAAAGGTCGACTGGACAAGGCGCTTGTCCGGGGAAGGCGGTGAAAAACCGCCGGCGCGAGCGATCTGCCAGGCCATGGAGTATTCGTCGAACGGGGTCTCGTCGCCATCGGCGCGCGCCTTCAGCCACCAATGGTGCAAGCTGACCCGGTCGAAATCGGCGCCATGTGTACCAAACGGGTGGAAATAGCTGTGCCCCTTGCGCGACCAGTCGACGAACTCGATGCCCAGCTTGAAGGAGCCGCTCGTTTCCCTGACGAACTGGTTCTCGTCGATCCCGAGGCTCTGGTTGAACAGCTTGATCGGCGGAATGGTGGCCTCGCCCACGCCGACCACGCCGATCGCTTCACTCTCCACCAGCTCGACCTGGCAATTGCCCTGGGTCGCATTGATGATCGCGGCCGCCGTCATCCATCCAGCCGATCCGCCGCCGACAATGACGAGTTTTTGAAGTGGCGCCGGGGTCATCCTGTTCGCTCGGCATCGCTCAGGGGCTTCACGCGAAGCCACATGAGTGCAGACAGGGCCAGCGATCCGGCGGCGATGACGAACAGCATGGACTTGTCCTCGATGCTGTTGAGATAGCGCCCAACGCCCATGGATACAGCCAGTTGTGGCAACACGACCGAAAGGTTGAAGATGCCCATGAACAGGCCCATCCGCGCCTGGTTGATGCGTTGGGACAGGATCGCGAAGGGCAGGGACACCATGGCGGCCCAGCCAATTCCCACCACGGCCATCATCCCATAAAGGGCAAAGGGCGAGGTGCCTGCCAGGTAAATCGCGGCATAGCCGGCGGCCATGAAGCCGAGGCACAGGGCCTGCACGCGAACGCGGGGCAATTTGCGCGAGAGCGGGTTGAGCACGAAAGCTGGCAGTAGCGCGCCGACCAGGTTCAGGACCAGGAAGGAGAGGTTGGTTGTGCCCGCCCACAGCGTTTCGTCCCCGTCAGGCAGCACATGTTCAAGATACGGGTAGTAGAACACGAACATGGACTGGACGCCGATCCAGGAAAACGAGTGCGCTGCCATGATTTTCTGGAATTCGGTCATGTCCTCGCGCCCGGCGCCTGGCTTGGGCTTTTTCAGGAACAGCACCCAGCCCATCAGTGCGGCGGTGGCGATCGCCGCGAGGATCTCCGGGAGGTAGCCCTCTCGCTCGATCCCGGCCAGACGCGTTCCAAACGCATAGATATCAAATGCAAATACTGCCCACAGGGGCAGGGTGGCGACGACCACGCGGCCAAGGTCAAACCCGCCCTGGCTGCTGGCGTCGGCGTCATCGGTCAGGGTCCGCGGCTCGCGCATGAACAGCACGGGTACAACGGTGAACAGCAGGACCAGGCCAACCGAGAAATAGATCAGGAATTCATTGCCTGCGATCCGGCCCAGCGCGTAGGCGACGACACCAAACGTACCGGAAACCGTTTGCATCCAGGTATAGCCCCGGGTTCGCGCCTCGCCTTCCGGGGTCAGGTCGGAAATGATGGCGCGGGTCGGGTTGAAGCCTACATTGATGGACAGGTCCAGCGTCAGCGCAACAACCAGGGCGACGATCACCAGGTCCATCAGGCCGAGCGCTTGCGAGATCAGGCCGATATTGGGCAGGGCCAGCAAGGACAAGGCGGACAGGACGCCGCCGATCAGGATGAAGGGGCGTCGACGTCCGCCCCAGAACCAGGCCTTGTCCGAGATCATGCCGATAATGACCTGGCCCAGAATGCCGGCGATGGGGCCAGCGGCCCAGACAAAGCCGATTTCCTCGAGATTGAGGTCGTACTTGTTTCGCATGAGTGCGCTGAGCGCAGCAATCTGGACGGCGAGGCCAAAGCCCATGCCGGTCGCGGGCAGCGTCATAAGTGCATAGAACGACTTGCTCAGCCGCTTTTGCATCTCAAGCATGGTGGTTCTCCCCTCCCATTGTGTCTTTTGACACATTTATGCAAAAACAATGGCAGAATGAATCCTGTGCGTCACGGTTTTTCGCTGTATTGTTTGCAAAAATCGGCAGATCGTGCATTGGAAGAATCCGCAAACAAGCGCGATCCGTGGCGAGGGAGAGCCTGATGTCCGACACGAATTGGTGGCGGGGCGCCGTCATCTACCAGATTTATCCGCGATCCTATCTCGACACGACCGGCAATGGCGTTGGTGATCTCAGGGGCATTCACGACAAGCTCGACTACATCGCCGATCTCGGTGTGGACGGGATCTGGATCTCGCCCTTCTTCACCTCGCCGATGGCGGATTTCGGTTACGATGTCTCTGATTATCGGGATGTCGACCCGTTGTTCGGAACGCTGGCGGATTTTGATGCCGTGATCGAAAAGGCGCATCGCCTGGGTATCAAGGTGCTCATCGATCAGATTTATTCGCATACCTCCGACCAGCATGCCTGGTTCGAGGAAAGTCGTCGCGACGCAAGCAGTGACAAGGCGGACTGGTATGTCTGGGCCGATGCGCAGCCGGATGGTTCGCCGCCCAATAACTGGCAGAGTTTCTTCTTTGGTCCGGCCTGGACCTGGGATGCGCGGCGCGGCCAGTACTACATGCACAACTTCCTGCCCCAGCAACCGGATCTGAATCTGTGGAATCCCGAGGTTCGCGCCGAGATCTGTGACACGCTGCGCTTCTGGCTGGATCGCGGCGTTGATGGTGTGCGCCTGGATGCGATTTCGCACTGTCTGCACGATCCGCAGATGCGCGATAATCCGGCGCGGGAAAATCCCGATGCCAAGAAGCCGGGCGACATGCAGAGCATGGTGCACACAGTCGGCCTGCCCGATACGGCAGAGTTCATGCGCGAGTTGCGCGCCGTGCTGGACGAATATCCGGGACGATTTGCGGTGGGGGAGATCGGGGGCGAGGATCCACTGGCCCAGGCGGTCACCTATGCCGACCCCGAGCGCTCCCTGCAGACGGCCTATAACTTCTCCTTCCTGTTCAAGGGGCCGTTGACGCCGGCGCTCATCCGCGAGGCGATCGAGGATCAGCTGGCGCGACATCCAAACGGTTGGCCGACCCAGGTGTTTTCCAATCATGACGCCGTGCGGGCGCCGACACGCTGGGGCGGGGCGGATGCGTCGCCGTCCTACGCGCAAATGCTCAATGCGCTGCTGCTCAGCCTCTATGGCTCGGTCTGTCTCTACCAGGGCGAGGAGCTGGGTCTGTGCCAGGCGGATGTGCCCTATGAGCGCTTGGTCGATCCCGAGGCGATCAAGAACTGGCCGCACACGCTGGGCCGTGACGGCGCGCGCACGCCCATGCCGTGGACGCGTGAGGCGCCTTGGGCTGGCTTCGCCGGGCTCGAGCCCTGGTTGCCGGTGGATGCGCGTCATGTCGATCTGTCTGTCGAGGCCCAGGCGGGCATCGATGGTTCGACGCTGGAGGTCACCCGGGCGCTGCTGAAAAACCGCAAGACGTCCGCCGCCCTGCAAACCGGTGAAATCCGCTTTGTTGATGCCGGTGAGAATGTCCTGTGTTTCGAGCGCGTGTCCGGTGGGGAGCGCGTGATGTGCGTGTTCAATCTCGGCGACACGGAGAGTGAAGTTGAATTGCCGGGGCGCTGGTACGCAATGAGCGATATTACCCTTCCAGGGGTTTGCGACGGGAGCCGGTTGCGATTGCGGGGTCATGGTTTCTGGCTGGGCCTCCCGGCCTGATCCCGGAAGATTTCATTTGCCGCTTCCCGGCTTGCGATGCATGATTGCAAAAATTCGCAAAATCAAGGGAGGGGTTTATGCGCGCAACCCTGTTCGCATCGACGGCAATTCTTGCATTGGTGCTGGCGTCCTGCTCAGAGGAGCCGACGGCACAGACTGTCGAGCCGGTCTCGCAAAACACCGAAAATGAGGTCGCGGAAACTGTCGCGCCTGACCTGGCGCGCATGCGGGCGGAGATCAATGCCGATGGCTCCATTCGTGTCATGTTCCGCGGGGATGCCGAGCGCTCCACGGATCCGGCTGATTACCGGTTGAGCGATGGCGAGGGCAATGTCCTGCCGATCTCAACCGTGCTCCCGACGGACGCTTCCGGCGCCCTGATCTTCTCCAGTGAAACGCTTGATCCGGCGCGGGTCTATTTTGTCGAGGAAGTGGCGCTGGAGCTGCGCGCCCGGGCGCGTTTCGACGGCTGGTTCCGCTCGCTCTATTCCGACAAGCCGCTCGGCGCGAATATCGCTGCGGACGGTTCGGTGACCGACTTCCGTATCTTTGCCCCGCGCGCTGACCGGATCCGCCTCTATCTCTATGAGGGCCCGGACGATGGGCCGGAGCAGGCTACGTCCGCCGTCTGGATGCAGCGCGACGTGAACGGCGTCTTCGAGGCCCAGTTCGAGGGCGATCTGCACGGTGTCTACTATGACTTCACGGTGCATGGGCCGAACGATCCGGGCAACCAGTTCTACGCGACCGAGCCGGTTCACATCTCCGACCCCTATGCCCGGGTGAATGTCGACGGGTTCGGCAAGAGCCGCGTCTGGCGCGCCACCATCCCGGCGACACCGCTGGCCAATGGCCGTCCGCCCATGCAGGACGTCGTCTCCTATGAAGTGCACGTCCAGGACTTCACTGATCTCCTGCCCGTGGCCGACGAGCTGGGCAGCTCCATCCCGGCCTTTGCCACCCCGGGCCTGACCAATTCGCGTGGCGAGCCGATCGGCTTTGATCACCTGGTCAATCTGGGTATCAACACGGTGCATCTGCTGCCGATGCAGGAATTCATTCACTATCCCACCGAGGAGTGGGCAGCCGGGCATGGCGATGTGCCGATCCTGCAGGAGCTGGGTATTGCGCACGAGGATTATCAGTGGGGCTATCGCACCACGCATGCCTTCGCCATCGAGAGCCGTTATCGCCAGACCGGGACGGACTGGGGTGCCCAGCGCGACCAGTTCCGCGATCTCGTCCAGGCCTTCCATGACCGCGGTATCGCCGTGATCATCGACATTGTGCCCAACCACACCGGCGAGAGCATGGAGGATCGCGATACACCGCTGAACTTCTCCGGCCTCGACCGTTTCTATTACTACCGGCTGAACGAGGATGGCGTGCATATCGGTACGTTCGGCAACGAGGTGAAGACCGAGGACCGCCCAATGGTCCAGCGCTGGCTGATCGACCAGTGTCGCCAGCTCATCGAGGAGTTCGGCATTGACGGGTTCCGCATCGACCTCGCGGGCCAGATCGATGAACAGACGCTCTATGCCCTGCGCCGCGAACTGGGTGATGATGTCATCATCTATGGCGAGCCGTGGATCGATGTGAACGACCCCTGGATCCGCGAAATGCCGGACTGGGACTGGTACAAGGAAGATGCGCCCATCACCTTCTTCCAGGACGAGGCGCGCAATGCCTTTGTCGGTTCGCCTTTCGTGCTGGAAAACCCGGCGACGGATCTGGGGTGGTCAGGCGGCAATGCCGAGCTGCGCGACCGTGTCATGATGGCGATCGCCAATACCTTCTCCGACGAGCCGGTCTCGCCCAATCAGGGCCTCAACTACATGGATATCCATGACAACTGGACGCTGGCGGACCGGTTTGCGCTCAATGACTGGGATGGCCGCAACGGCGTCAATGAGCCGCACTACCGCATCGCGGCCGGCCTGCTGTTTACCTCGCTGGGTCCGGTGGTCATCCATGGCGGATCCGAATTCATGCGTTCCAAGGGCATCGCGCCGATCCACGAACAACATGTCGAGACCGATTATCGCAATATCCATCTCAAGGGGCGTGAGGACACGTTCAATGTCCGCACGCCCAACCAGTTCGTCTGGGAGAATGTCGGGGCGACAGCTGACGAGGCGCCGGCCGATTATGCAGGCATGCTGGCCTGGTGGCGCGGCCTGATCCATTTCCGTCTGTCCGAGGAAGGGCAGGTCTTCCGGATCGCCGAGCATCGTGACGGGCATGTCCGCTGGTTCACGCCGGAGGACGGGCATCTGCTTGCCTATACGATGGGTGACAGTGTTCTGGTGGCGGCCAATGTCGGCAGCGGTGACGCCGAAATCCCGGTCGATCTGCCTGAGGGCAACTGGGTTCGCATCGCCGATGGCGCAGTCATCGACGCGGAAAATGGTGTGGGCGGCGCGCTGGATGGCGGCCGTGAAACCCTGGTAACGCCAGCTGGAACACTGCAGATCTGGGTGCGGCGCGACTAGCGCTGCGCCTATTGCCCGGTGCCCAGCAGAAAGATCAGCACCTCGTCAATCCTGGCCTGCCAGGCGGCTTCATTGTGGTCTGCTCCGTCATAGACCCGCGAGACAAACTGGCTGTCCTCGCTGAAGCCAAGCCGGATCATCACCGGGTCTACGGCTTGCTGATAGGGCGGATAGAGTGAATCCAGGTTGATGGTGCCGTGATCCATCCAGATTCGGTGGCGCTGGGGGTCGAAGGCGGCCGCCTCCAGATAGCTGATCCAGTGCGGGGTCAGCATGTGCTGCCAGCGCGAGGCTTCCTCTCCGGCAAGCGTCCCCGAAACACGGATCGGCCAGTGCGTGGAGAGCGCTGCGACCTGTCCGACCTCTTCGGGATAGCGGGCCAGCGTATACAGCGAAATCAGCCCGCCCATGCTGGATCCCATTACGCTGGTCGATGTGGCGACCGGACGCGTGCGATAGGTCTGGTCGATATAGGGTTTCAATTCCCGGATCAGAAAATCGGTATAGCCATCTGCGAGCGCGGTGGCGTCGGGCGTTTCAAAGACGAGGGCGCGCTCTTCGGCCGGCAGATTGTCGACGATGGCTTGCGGGGCATAGTCCTGGCGCCGTTGGGGCGAATTCCAGATCCCGACGACGATCGCCGGTTCAATGGCTCCGGTGGCGATCAGCCGATCCATGGCCGCGTCCACCTCCCAGGCCTCGCCCCCATAGCTATACCCCGGCTCGAACAGGTTCTGACCGTCCTGGGCATAGATCACGGGATAGCGCTGGTCGCTTTCATCATAGCCCGGTGGCAGATAGATCGACAGATTGCGATCCAGCACGTGCTCGGCCGGGAAGCTCTCGAATTCGACGATACGGCTCGGTGACATGATGGCGGCCTCGCTAGCAGGATCCAGCGCGCAGCAATCCGGTTGAGAGCAAGCCGGGACAAGTCCGGTGAGGGCGATCACAAGCCAGCGCATCCCTAGTCCTCCAGGGCGCGGAAGCGGATGGCAGCACCGCCGCCGGGGGCCAGTGGCAGGTCCAGCGTGTCTGTGTGGCTCACCTGCTGACGCTCGATGATGATCGCATAGGGATTGCTCTCCCAGTCGGCGTTTTCGCCATCGCGATAGATCTGGGCCTCGTAGCTGCGACCGGCCTCGAGGAAATCGAGCGGCACGCTGATCTGGCGCGCTTCTTCATCCGTGGCAGCGCCGAGATACCAGTCCTGGCCGCCACGTTCCTGGCGCGCAAAGACGATCAGTTCGCCGGGGGCGCCCTGCAGAGCGATGGACTCCTCCCAGTCTGTCGGGACGTCGCGGATGAACTGGAAGGCGTCCGGCCGGGCCCGGTAGTTCTCCGGCAGGTCGGCGGCCATCTGGATGGGGCTGTAGAGCACTACATACAGGGCCAGCTGGCGTGCCAGTGTGGTTTCCACCCGGGATGCACTGTCCTCGCGCGGGATCAGGTCGAAAATGCCGGGCGTGAAGTCCATCGGGCCGGAGAGCATGCGCGTGAAGGCCAGCATGGATGTGTGTTCCGGCGGGTTCGGGGGCTGTCCCCAGGCATTGTATTCCTGACCGCGGGCCCCTTCGCGAGAGATCGCGTTGGGATAGGTGCGGCGAATGCCGGTATCCTTGACCGGCTCGTGCGCATTGATCGAGATCTGGTGGCGTGCGGCATTCCGGATCACGCTCAGATGGTGGTTCACGGCATATTGTCCGTAATGCCATTCATAACGCGGCGTGCCGTCTTCGTCATACCGCACAAGATCGCCGGCATCGGCGACATAGCCCGTTTTGACCTGGGCAATGCCCAGGCGGTTGTACAGCGCGAAACCGGCATCCATCTGGTTTTCGTAATTGGTCAGATCGCCGGAGGTCTCGTGGTGGCCGACCAGTCGAACGCCGCGGTCACGGGCATAGGCGGCCAGCGCCTCGATGTCGAAATCGGGATAGGCCTCGGTAAAGGAGAAGGTTTCCTCGCGATTGAACCAGTCGCCATCCCAGCCGAGATTCCAGCCCTCGACCAGCACGCCTGAGAAGCCGTTCTCGGCGGCAAAATCGATCATCTCGCGCGTGTTTTCATTGGTGGCCCCGTGGATCGGACCCGAGCCCCAGGATTGCGTGTTGATATGCATACCCCACCAGATGCCGACATATTTGCCGGGCTCCACCCAGCTGACATCGCCCAGCACATTGGGTTCGTTGAGATTGAGGATGATATCCGAATTGATCAGGCCCACCGCCTCATCGGCGATCTGGATGGTGCGCCAGGGTGTGCTGAATTCAGCGCCCGCATGCACGGCAATCCCGTCTGATCCGGGCGCCAGCTTGATGTCCAGAATGCCGCCGCGGGCCTGGTCGAGGTAAAAGCCGGAATAGTCGTGAAGCGCCGCCTCGTGGATGGCGACCCAGGGGCCCTCCTCGGGCAGGCGCACCGTGAAGGGCGAATGTGCACGATCCACCTCGCTCAGCGGGGTCTCCTGGTAGAGATATTCATACCGGTTCCACCCGGCGGCGGGGATCCACCAGGCGGTGGAGTTTTCGGGCAGGTTGATACGGGTTATTTCGTCGACAATGGCGTGCGGCGCCTCGCCGATCACCTCGTAACGAAAGCCGACCCCGCTATCGAAGACGCGAATGCGCAGGTCAAAGCCAAGCTCGGGATTGTTCTCCCGGCGAAAGCTTGCGACCAGCTCGTTGTGGTGGTCACGCACAATGTGTCGCTCGCCCCACGGCTGTTCCCAGGTCGTGTCCGAGCGACTCGAGCTCACCTCCGAAAGGGTCAACTCCCTCTCGAGAGGCTGCGCTGCAATAAATCGAAAACCAAGTCGTGATGGGCGAACGACTTCTGCCTCGTCAAACATGACTGAATAGCGGGGCATGCCGTTTTCGCTCCAGACCGAAAAGCTGATCCGTCCGTCGGGTGAACGGACCTCTGCGCGCTGATCATCTTCAATTTGGGCTGATACAGATGCGTTCGAGCATGCCATGACCAGCAAGGCGGCGAGCAGCGGTGCAAGGGTCTCTGGGCGGAGTAGGCGGGTCATGGTGGCGCTCTCGGTCGTTATGCAAAAGAATGCAAAATAGAGCGCAATATTGAGATTTCAGCAAGCGGAAACGACGCGCATGCGGGCGCCGGTGCTAGCCGCCGGTCTCTGCCATAGAGCGTGCGACGGCGGCCTGGCCTTGCTCGCTGACGTCGAAGTCATGGCGCTCCGGCTTGTTGGCCATGGCCATGTCGAGGCGCTCATCCAGTGCCGTTCGGCCGCCAGTACGCAAGGCGTCACGCAGATCGACAGAGTTCTCCTTGCCCAGGCACATGTAGAGCTTGCCGGTACAGGTCACGCGGACACGGTTGCAGGTGTCGCAGAAATTGTGGCTCAGGGGGGAGATGAAGCCCAGGCGTCCGCCGGTTTCCGCGACCTGGGCATAACGGGAGGGGCCGCCGGTATCGAGCGCGATGTCGCGCAGGGTGAAGCGTTCTTCCAGGCGGGCGCGTACGGTCTTCAGTGACAGGAACTGGCTGTTGCGTTGTACGCCGATCTCGCCCACCGGCATGACCTCGATCAGGCTCATGTCCAGGCCGCGGCCATGCGCCCAGACCATGAGATCCTCGATCTGGTGTTCATTCTCGCCCTGCAGCGCGACGGCGTTGATCTTGATCTGCAGCCCGGCCTTCTGGGCGGCATCGATCCCCTTGAGCACGTCGCCCAGGCGACCATTCCGGGTCAGGCGCTGAAACATCACCTCGTCCAGCGTGTCTAAGGAGACATTGATCCGCCGCACTCCGGCGTCGGCCAGCCGAGTGGCATATCGCGCCAATTGCGTGCCATTGGTGGTCAGGCAGATCTCGCGCAGCCCGTGGCTTCCCAGCCGCTGGCCGAGAGCTTCGATCAGGGACAGCACGTCCCGGCGCACGAGCGGCTCGCCGCCAGTGATCCGGATTTTGCTGACACCGCGCGCGATAAAGCTGTCGCAGATTGCGGTCAGCTCCTCATAGGAGAGCAGGTCCTGCTTGGGCAGAAAGGTCGGTTGCTCTTCCATGCAATACTGGCAGCGCAGATCACATCGATCCGTGACCGACAGGCGCAGGTAAGTGATCCGGCGACCAAAGGCGTCGATCAGGGGAGGCTGGGTCACGGGGTGGGTATTGCTGTCCAAGTGTCTGCCGCCGGTGTTCTACCCCTGCTACTTAGGACAAGGGCGAGGAGAAAGCGAACCCGCTCGCTGCATGCTCGCCAGCTTGTGATCTGACCGTGAGGCGTTCTGAGGCGCTGTCGGCACGCCCGGGCTAGCCAAGCCCGCACGGATGCGGCAACACATCAGCAATGCCGATCTTGTTCGCAGCGCTCTTCCTGGTCACCGCAACGATCTCCGCATCCGTTGGGTTTGGCGGAGGCTCGACCTATACAGCCCTGCTCGCTGTCGGCGAGGTCGACTATCGGTTGATTCCGTTGATCTCTTTGAGTTGCAATATCGCGGTCGTGGCCGGCAGCTGTCTGCGCTATGGCCGCGCGGGCCTGTTGCCTGTCAAACGTCTCTTGCCGGCCCTCGCCCTGTCCATCCCGTTTGCCTGGCTGGGCGGCCGCGTGTCGCTTTCGGAGGAGAGTTTTACTGTGGTGCTGGCGATCGCCTTGCTGGGGTCGGCACTGGTTCTGCTGATCCGGCCACCGCAACTGGATGCGGGCATGGCGCGGCATCGGTGGCCGCTGCTGCTGGCGGGCGGATCCACGGGATTGCTCGCAGGCCTGGTCGGGATCGGCGGCGGGATTTTCCTCGCTCCCTTGCTCTACATGATGCGGTGGGGCGGGGAACGCGAGATCGCCGCGGCGTCCAGCCTGTTCATCCTGCTCAACTCGATCGCCGGCCTGGTGGGGCAGGTCAGCAAGACAGGCGGCGGCATCGCGGATGCATCGGGCTATCTGGTTGTTCTGCTCCCGGCGGTGATCGTCGGCGGATGGCTTGGAAACAGGCTGGGGATCCAGCTGCTGCCGCCCGCTCGTATCCGCCAGCTGACGGGGATATTGATCCTGGTTGTGGCCGTGAGATTGATGGTCCGGATCTTTGCCTGATGCCGGTGGCGTCCGGGGCGCAGATGCGCCAGTCGCGCTGCCCTTCGCCTTTCTTTGACCATACTCCGCAGCAGTATTCCCGCACGGCGTGATTGCGAGGGACAGCGTTATGCGTGGTTGGATGGGCCTTCCGACCCTGTTGGGGCTGGCGAGCTTTGTGAGTGTATGTGTCGGTGGCTGTGACGGTCGTGCGCCAGCCGTTTGGTCGGATACCATCACCGTGCCGCGCGCTGCCTATGAAGAGCTTATCTCGGCTGATCGGGTTGATTTTGTGGCCCTCGATCTGGCGACTGGCCGCAAGCTGGTGCTGGAGGGCTCGCAAATCTATGAGCGTCACGCACCATGGTCGACCTTCAAGATTCCCAATACGCTGATCGCCCTGCAAGAGGGCGCCTGTCTGCAGCCGGACGAGAGTCTGGCCTGGGACGAGGCGCGCTGGCCGGCGGCTGATTTCTGGCCGGATGCCTGGCGCGATGCCCACGACCTGGACAGCGCCTTCCGCAATTCTGTGGTCTGGTATTACCGGCAACTCGCCCAGTGTGTCGGGGGCGAAACCTATCAGCAGACCCTCGCGGACTGGCGATATGGCAATGCGGCACTGGACGCCGATGATGATGCATTCTGGCTGGGGCGGGACTTGCAGATATCCCCCTGGGAACAGGTGCGCTTCCTGCAGCAGTTACAGCTGGGTGAGGTTGATATCAGCGACCCGCATCTGCAGCGCCTGCACACGATCAGCCTCGACCCGGCGGATCCCGCCGCGCGTCTGCATGGCAAGACGGGCGCAGGGGCGCTCGATGGCGAGGGCTGGGAAGGCTGGTATGTCGGCTACATCCAGCGAGAGGCCGAACCGGGTGTCGTCTTCGCACTTTACGCCCGGGCGCAAGACTATCGCGATATTCGCAGCTTCCGCCGGGATTTCGCGATCGCCTTGCTTTCGGACGCAGGTTACTTGCCCAACTAGGCGGCTTCCGTGCCGAGCGAGCGGGCTTCATTCGCAGCTGGCGAAAATCCCACCATGAACTCGGTCAGAGCCGGACGGTATTTGCGGCCAATGCGGACCTTGGAGCCATTGTTCAGCTCCACCGCATAGACACCGTGTTTGTCGCTGAGCGTCTTGGTCAGTGCACGCGTGTTGATGATACCGGACCGGTGGATGCGCAGGAACACGGACGGGTCCAGCGAGGCCTCCAGCTCGCGCATCGAAATGCGGTGCAGCAACTGCCGGTGCTGCAGGTGGAAATAGACATAGCCGCGCGCGGCTTCGATCCAGATGATTTCGGATTGCGGCACACGAATGATTTCGTTGCGCTGCTTGATCCAGAAATCCTTGAACGGGGTGCTGCTGCTTCCCGGTCCACGGGATTGTCGAAGGGCCTCGATGGTTTCGGTCATGACCTCGATGCGTGAAGCAGCTTCGCGTTCACGCAATTGGGTGTCCAGCCGGCGCACGGTTTCCTCCAGACGGATCGGATTGACCGGTCGGAGAACAAAATCCGCAGCCCCCATGTCATAAGCGGGTGCAGCCATCTCCGGCAGATTGCTGCACAAGACGATGAGAGGGCGAACCCCTTTTTCGTGCAGCTCCCGCGTGATGCGCTCGAATTCGAAGCCATCGGCGTCGAGAAAGAGTGCATCAGGATTGTGCTCCAGGCAGGCTTCTATCAGGGCCCGACCGGATCTGTGGCATTCGACTGACCGAACGTTTGGAAAACTGGTCAGCAAGTCTCGCAAATGTTGCGCTTGCGATATACTCGGTTCGTAAGCAATTACTCGCATTATGGCGTCCTCAATCATGCTCGGCACCGCGTTCCGGTACCAAGCTCAACGACATCCATTCCGAGAGATCCCCACCTCACAGAACTTGGGTCTACTCACCCTCCGGAACGCGTTTAGGCTTCGATCTTCATAGCCATTGGTCGATCCTCCCAAGCATTGAGGGCGCCTGAATGGTCGCTCGCGCAGTCTTTGGTTGTCAACGCCAGAAGCGGCCACGCTTTCGCTATCTTGATGAAATGTTGTACAGAAAACTGGCCCGAATTCGCGTCATGCGAGTCGTTCGTGACTCAAATTCGACCATTGGTCGATCAACGCGATCTCTAAAGCCGGAAAAAGAGGCTGTTCGGGAACGCATACCGCGATCTGCGTATCACAATCTTCTTCTTGGAGATGAGAAGTCGTCTTGTGACGTGGTTCCGGAGTTCGTCACATTACGGTTTCGTTGTGCTCGGCCCATGCGGCCTCTTCCCCTCAGCGCGGGGGCGGGATCGGTCGAGTTCAACACATTGATCCCCTCTGGCGTCGACAATCTGAGCCTTTGTCAAAAGGGCGAGACTGCTACCGAGGGGTAATTATGAAGTTCAAAGAAAAAAATGGCCTGCTGGCTTCGACCATGCTGGCTGGCCTTACCGCGCTGAGCCTGGGTACGACTCCGGCAATTGCGCAAGACGTTGAGCAAGTCGATCCCGACGCTCAACAGGGAGAGACTGCACCGCAGGAGCGGATCACGGTTACGGGTTCGCGTATTCGCCGCGACGCGTTCTCTTCCGCTCAGCCGTTGCAGGTCGTAGACGCTGACAGTGCTGTTGCACTGGGTTCCGTCGATGCTGCAGCCATCATCGCTCAGTCCACGACGCTGAGTGGTGAGCAGATTGGCGGCGCCATCAACACGGCGTCTGGACAGTCCAACGCGACTGAAATTCCGCCGGATGGTGGTGTTGGTTCCCAGAATGTGGGTCTGCGTGGCCTCGATGCCGAGCGCACCCTGGTCCTGATGAACGGCCGCCGTATCGCGCCGGCTGGTGTCGGTGGCGCGCCGACCCGCCCAGACCTGGGCCTCATCCCGTCCTCGCTGATCGAGCGTGTCGAGATCCTGACGGGCGGTGCCTCGTCGATCTATGGTGCTGACGCTGTTGCCGGTGTCGTGAACATCATCACCAAAACGGATACGGAAGGTCTGGAAATCGACCTCTTCCGTTCCTTCCCGGAAATCGGTGGTGGCGCTGAGTCCCGCGTATCACTGGTCATGGGCCAGTCTTCGGACAATGGCTTCATCAACTTCGCAGCCGAGTATTTCGAGCGTACGGCGACGCGCTTCACCGACATGCCGGGCCCGCATTGTGATGTTGATATTCGCGATATCTTCGATGGCAATGGCGACCTCGTGAACCGTCAGACGCTCTGCGTCAGCTTCTTCCCGGACAATGCTGTCTCGACCTCAAACAATGGCGAGCTGTGGTTCTATCAGCCGGGTGAATCCGACACCTTCACCGACCTTAATGGCAATGACGTCACCATCGACGACTGGGTCTTCCGCACCGGAGGCATCTGGGCCGATGATCAGGTCGGATCTGTCTTTGACCGCTTCCTGTGGGCTGTTGATTCCGCACCGGGTTACACCGCACCGCAGGAATTCGGTGAGTTCAACGACAATGACGAGCGTCTGAACGCTGACTTCCGCCAGGCTGTGCGTACCTTCTCCTTCGTGACCACAGGTGAAATGGACCTGGAAATCACGGACGACTTTGAGCCGACCTTCTTCTTCGAGCAATTCTACTCCAATCGTCAGACCCGTTCGCGGGCCATGGGCGAGCAGGCACTGCCGGAACTGCCAGGCTTTATCCCGGAGCTGAACGCTGCGGGTGACGACTGGGTTCGTGACGGTAGCGGCAATGCTATCCTTGTCGACAACCCGTTGAACCCGTTCCCGGAAGACGCTGAAGGCATCTTCATCATGGACGAAGACTTCACGCAGGTCCGTGAAGCCGAAGTCGAGCAGATCCGTTTTGTTGGCGGCCTGCGGGGTGATTTCAACAGCATCTTCGGTCTGGGTTCCAACTGGGCCTATGAAGGTTATGGTTCCTATGACCGCTCGCTGGGTTATCTGGCGCAGGAAGTCCTGTTCTCCCCGAACATCGTTCTGGGTTCTCAATACGTCTTCCTCGATAATGACGGCACGCTGTCTTGTGGCATTCCGCAAGGCCTCCCGGGCGGTTTCTCCAACCAGGGCGGCGCTACGGTTAACTTCAACATGTGGCCGGATGCGACGGTCGACCGGTGTCAGCCGATCGATTGGTTTGCGCCGAGCGTTCTTGAAGATGGTGCCTTTGCAACCGAGAATGAGCGTGACTTCGTGACCGCTCTGCGGACCAACCGGACCACGGTTGAGCAGGTGATCTTCGGTGGTTTCGTTTCTGGTGATCTCTGGGAGATGCCGGGCGGTGTTGTTGGCACGGCGTTCGGTATGGAATACCGCATCGACAAGATCGACAGCTCCAACGACGTCACCGTAACGCGTGGCCTGCAGGCGTCTGAAACGCTGCAGTCTGAAAGCAATGCCGCCGGTGAGACCTGGCAGCGTGATATCTTCGGTGAAATCAGCCTGCCGCTGATCTCGGATGTACCGCTGATCCAGGACCTGACCCTGGACCTGTCGGCACGTCACACCGAAGAGAAGAACTTCGGTGGTGAAACGACCTATGGTGTTCGCACCTTCTGGCAGGTCAATGACTGGTTCGCGCTGCGCGGTTCCTACAACACGGCCTTCCGTGCACCGAACCTGCGGGAGCAGTTCCTGGCCGACAATGCGTCCGGTACAACGCCGTCCGGTGGTGACCCGTGTCGTGTTCCGGCGCTGGCGCGTGTCGACACCAATAATGACGGTGTGTTCGAGTATGACGCGGCGCAAGACACGCGTGATCCGAACCTGTTGGCCCAGTGTTTCGCATCCGGCACCGATCCGACCGCACTGGCTCTGGCCAGCACGAGCTCCGTCTCGGTTCCGGTCCTGACGTCTGGTAATGTCGAGCTGATGCCCGAAACGGCTGAAACCGTCACGGCCGGCTTCGTCATCCAGCCGGATACGAACTGGAACGCAGCGTTCGATTACCTGTTCGACGATTTCTCCGCATCTGTGACCTATTGGGGTGTTCAGATCGAAGACACTGTCGAGGAGCTGTCTGCCGGCTCCGTGATCGCGGGCTGTTTTAACGGTCAAACACCGACGCTGACCAGCGCGCTGTGTGATCGTATCGAACGTCTGAATACGGGTAATCCGGCCAATAACGGTCTGGCGTCCGTCACCATCGACTTCGTCAACCGTGGCATCATCGAGACCGACGGTCTTGATGTGAACCTGCGTTTCGGTCGTGATTTCAACGTCTTTGATCGTGACTTCTACGTTCAGCTGGCGTCCAACAACTCCTACGTCTTCTCTTACAAAGAGCAGGCACAGGCGGGTGATCCGTTCGACCAGGATGTTGGCGAGGACTTCCGTCCGCGTTGGACCTCTGACCACAACATCAGCGTCCTGACGGGCGACTGGGCGTTCAACTGGCAGATGCGTTACACCTCTGGTGTCGGCACGCGTGACCGTAACTACGTGAACTTCCCGAACGGGTTCACGGGCGGTTCTGCCTGGTGTGAATGGACCAATCCGAACGACCGTGCCAATCCGCTGGACGGTTGTACGGTTCGGGTTCTCGAGCACATCGACGAGTACTGGCAGCACAATACGTCCGTCACCTACGAGCGTGACACATGGCGTATGACTGTTGGTGTGTCCAACGTGTTCGACGAGCGCGTTCGCATCGACAGCTCTTCCGGCATTCGTAACCGGAACGGTTATGTCGTCGGTGGTCGTTACGACACCGCAGGCCGTCGCGCGTTCATCAGCTTGAACAAGCGCTTCTAAGCAAAACGGACCCGGGTGGAATTGCCCTCCACCCGGGTCTGTATTCGAACACGGTATTTCACGATCTTACCCCGTTCGAAGCATGGAACCCGCCAGTCTCTGGCGGGTTTCTTGTTATTTGACGGGCAGGACGGTGGTGTTCTTGATCGCTTCCATCGCGAAGGCGGCGCTGACATCCGATAGCGGCGCGATGGAGATCAGGCGTTTATAGACCTCGTCGTAATCCTTGACGTCGGGCACGACGATCTTGAGCAAATAGTCGATATCCCCGCCCATGCGGTAGAATTCCACGACCTCGGGCATGCGTGCCACGCCGTCGGCAAAGCGGCGCAGCCATTCCGCATCGTGCTGGCTGGTGCGGACCGAAATGAAAAGTGTCGCGTTCAGGCCGAGCTTGTCCGGGTCGAGCAGGGCGACACGCTTGCGGATATAGCCCTGCTCCGTCAGGCGTTTGATGCGGCGCGTGGTTGGCGTCGCGCTCAGGCCGATGGCATCTGCGATGTCCTGGACGGTGCGATCGGAATCGGTTTGCAGTAACTCAAGAATGCCGCGGTCGTAGTGATCAAAATCCATCTGTCGCCTCATGGTGGTGAGTATCGCCAAGATAGCGGTTCTATGTGGCTGAAGATAGCAAAAATCCCTACCGCATGAGTGATACGCTCCCGCCTGGACAAATTCAGGCGAGATCATGGACGGTCAAATTTCGGAAATCACGGCTTGGAAAGCGGTTCGCGATGGCATGATCGGAACCGATATCCGCCTTTCCACACCCTATGGCGAACGCCCCCTGGTCTATGCAGACTACACGGCGTCCGGCCGTGCCCTGCAGCAGGTCGAGGATGTGATTGGCGAGCTGCATGCGCTGTATGCCAATCCTCACACCGAAGACAGCGAAACAGGACGCGTGTCCGGGCGGTGCCTGCGCGAGGCGGAGGCCATTATTCGCCGGTGTATCAATGCTGATCCGTCTGATGCGGTGATCACATGCGGGTCGGGCGCGACCGGCGCGATCCACAAGCTCCAGGAAATTCTCGGCCTGGCCCTGCCGCCCGCCAGTGCGGACCGGATCCGCGAAATTGAGATTGCCGAGCGCCCGGTCGTCTTCATCGGACCGTATGAGCACCATTCCAACGAGTTGAGCTGGCGTGAAAGCCTGGCGGAGGTGGTCTCCATTCCCCTGGGCACCTGCGGCGGTATTGATCTGGCCGCTCTCGAGCAGGCCCTGCATGACCCCGCCTATGAGGGCCGGATGAAAATTGGAGCGTTTTCGGCGGCTTCCAATGTCACCGGGCTCAAGACAGATCTGGTGCCGCTCGCCAAACTGCTGCATGCGCACGGGGCGATCCTGTGTGTGGATGCCGCGGCCAGCGCGCCCTATGCGCGCATCGACATGCACCCCTATGGCGAGACGGGTGGCCATATCGACGCGGTCTATTTCTCGCCGCACAAATTCCTCGGTGGTCCCGGGGCGTGCGGTGTCCTGGCGTTCAACACGGCGCTCTATCGGCGCGACTTGCCGCCGACACAGAGTGCCGGCGGCACAGTCCGCTATGTCTGGAAAGACGGGCATGACTTTATCGATGACATCGAGGCGCGTGAGCGCGCCGGCACGCCCGGCGTTCCGCAAATCGCGCGCGCCGCACTTGCCATGCAGCTGCAGGCAGAGATCGGCTTCGATCTGATCGAACAACGTGAGCAGGCGGCCTTGCGCCAGGCGTTTGAGACGTGGCGCGGCAATCGGGGGGTCGAGATCCTCGGTCCGGAATGCCCGACCCGCCGACTGGGCATTGTGTCTTTCAATATTCTTGGTCGCCAGGGAGAGATTGTGCATCCGCGTCTGGTCACGGTCCTGCTGAACGACCTGTTCGGCATCCAGTCGCGTGCCGGGTGTTCCTGCGCCGGTCCCTACGGGCACGATTTGCTGGGCATTGGCGACGAAGACACCCAGCGCATTCGCGCGCAGGTGCTGGCCGGCGAGGCGGGGGCCCGCCCGGGCTGGTGCCGGGTCAGCCTGCACTGGGCCATGAGCGAAGACGAAATCCGTTATCTGATCGACGCGGTCGATTTCCTTGGCAAGCACGGCTGGAAATTCATCGATCAGTATGATTTCGAGCCGAGCAGCGGTCAGTGGGAGCACAGGAGCCGCCCGGCAGCCCGCCAATCGGTTCTGCCAAGCTCCATCCTGGCGCCGTCAGCCCCAGGCGAGCCGGCTCCGCGCCAGGACGTTCGCACGCTGATGCGCGACGCCATGTCCATTGCCCAGAGTGCAGCGCTCTAGCTTTTGTTCCGATTAATCCCCGCTGAACCCGATGCTCAGGTCCGGGTCAGCGTGGCGGCGTTATTCCTGTCTTTGAAAGTGAGCGCTGTTGCTCGCATGCGTAGGAGGCTTGGATGATGATTGGAACGGCACAAACTGGATTGGGATTTCTGGCGGCTGCAGCCGTGGCGCTGACCTTGGTTGGAACCAGTGAGGCCCAGGCCCAAAACTGTCAGATCGAGGTTCGCGAAATGCCTGTTGGCACTTCAGTTCGTGTTCGTACGACTGCTGCCCGTGCCGGATATTACAGCTTCTCACTGCGCGAGAATGTTCCGGATAGCGAAGTTCTGATCGACGCGACAGGCCCATATAACCTCGCGCAAGGCCAAGACCGGATCCTGATGACCTTTCTGCGACACCAGTCCATGATCCGTGGCAATTTCATGCATGACAGAAACATACCTGGCCGCCCCCATGGTCACCTGATCGGCTACGCCGGGGAATTGCGCGTGTACGATCGTCGAGGACGAGAAATCTGCCGGACGGATGAGGTCGGTCTTTTCAACGGACGTGGTGTCCCCTTTGCAAACGCCCAGACATCGACCCACGAACCGGTGCGATCACCCGCGCGCTCACCCCGCCAGGCGCGCCGTCCGCTGATGCGTTTCTAGCGCGCATACGGATAGGGGAAACCTGAAACAGGCCCGGCTGCGACAGCCGGGCCTGTTCTGTTTCGGGTGGTGTCCATGTCGTGTTCAGCTAGCTGGCCAGGCTGTGAATGATCGTCTCAGCGTCTGCTCATCCGGTGTTCTCTATCTCTGGATATGCCTTCGATGCATCAGGCGTCAGGCACACAAGTAATGGAGTTAGTTTATGAATATGCGTTTTGTCGTCGCTAGTGCCCTTGCAGCCATTTCCGTACTCGGTGCAGCCGATGCAGCCGAAGCCCAATCGCGAAACCGGGTCACTGTTCAGCAGGATGGCTATCAGAATGAGATCGCCGGCCGCCAGGGTGGCTATAGCCAACGTATGGTGATCCGCCAGCGCGGTGGCCGCCAGCATGTCACCGTGATCCAGGATGGTGCACGGAACGGCACGACTGTCGGGCAGCGCGGGTACTACAATCAGACTCATGTCGACCAGTATGGCCGCGATAATGATGCAGTCATCGGTCAGGATGGTCGTAACAATTTCGGATATTCCCGTCAGACCGGTCGTCGCAACATCGTCGGTATCTCCCAGATGGGTCGCAACAATACGGCGATCACCGATCAGTTCGGCTCGGATAACGGCGCCGGTATCATTCAGGTTGGCGACGGTCACAACGCGTCTATCCGCCAGACGGGCAGAGGCAATGTCACGCTGATCATCCAGGGTGATCACTAGAAGCAGTTGGGTGGGCCGATGCCGTCGGTGTCGGCCTGGAACCCTGTGTCCAGAACAGCCGGTGTTTGCGCACCGGCTTTTTCTGTCTCGTCATCGCCGGAACTTCAACACGCCCGCATCGTGCAGATGATCATCGATCATTGTGCGCTGATGCCGGTCCAGCGGGGTCAGGCGTGGATAAACGGGGTGTTCGCGATCATTGGCCCAGGCCTGGTCCCAATGGTCGGTGCCATTGATGAAGGCGCGCAGCATGTCCTCGCCGCCGGTCTCGAAAGCCCCGATCAGGCAAGTATCGACATAGGATTGCGGGACCGGGTGATCTGCATCGGCTGTTTCGTGCTCTGTATTGACGACGATCCAGAACCGGCCGTCCGGCACGTCGGCGGTGCCAAGGCTTGAGCGCGCGACCGGCGTCCACACATAACCGCGCTCGCGGTGGCGCATCTCCGGATTGATGTCGACGGGCACCAGCACCGCGTCCAGGATGGAGTGAGCGTCTTCGACGAGGCCCAGATAGGTCGCAGCCTCATCCCAATACCGCACCGACCAGGCCCGCCGCCAGCCCGGCAGCGCCACCTTCAGCGCCGGACCGGTCATGCCGGAATAGGTCTCGCGGCTATGACGGCTGAGGATGCTGCCATAACCAATCATATAGTCGGTGATGCTCATGGGCACTCCAAACGCAATCGGGGCGCGGATTGCTCCGCGCCCCGAAGGTGGGTTGTCAGACTGATGAAGTCTAGCCTTCGGCTTCGGTGACCTCGGCGACTTCGCCATTGACCGCACCGTTCAGCGCGTTCTCCAGCGAGGCCGGATCGCCGGCCTTGAGCCCGATCTCCGACAGCATGGCGTCCAGCAGCGGGGCCTGGGCGCGATAGCGCAGGGCCGAGCTGACGACCTGGTCGGCCAGGCCGCCTTCGCCACCTGTAGCGCCGTTGACCGGGCCGCCATTGGCGCCACCACCCAGACCATCGACGTGCAGGATCTTGATGCCATCGATATTCTCGATCGGCTTCACGCTCTGCGCGATGATCTCCGGCAGGCTTTCCATCAGCTGCAGCTTGACCTGCATGGCGATCTGCTCCGGCGACAGGATGTTGGCCGCCTCATTGACCGCGCGCTGGCCTTCCGCCTCGACCGCGTAGACACGCTCCTGGGCTTCTGCACGCATCTTCTCGGCCTCGGCATCACCTTCCGCAGCGATGCGGATTTTCTCGGCGTCGGCATTGGCCGCGATACGGACAGCTTCAGCACGGTCGGTTGCAGCCTGCTTTTCAGCCTCGGCGGCAACGGTGACGGCAATGGCTTCCATCTCGGCAGCCTTGGCGGCGTCGATCAGCTCGATGCGCTTGTCACGCTCGGCGACCTCGGCCTGACGGGCCGTGATGACTTCCTCGGCGGCCTTGGCAGCCAGGGCGCGAGCCTTGTCGGCCTCGGCTTCAGCCTCGGACTTGTCGCGGGATTTCTCGGCCACGACGATGTCGCGTTCCTGTTCGGCCAGCTGAACCTGTTTGGCCTTTTCGACCGCGGCGGATTCCAGCGTCTGCTCTTTCAGGATTTCCTGCTCGCGGACTTCCTTGTCCATGGCGATCTGACGCTCGGCGACGATCTTGTTGGACTCAATGTCCGCCTCGCGAGTGCGCTGGCTGGCGGTAATCTTGGCGATTTCCGCTTCACGTTCACGCATCGCCTGTTCCGCTGCAATCTGAGCGGCCTGTTCGGCAGAGCGGGTCTGGACCTCGCGCTGTTGTTCAAGGCGGGCATATTCCTGGTCACGCGAGATCTGCAGGCTTTCCTGCTCGGCTTCCAGGTTCTTGCGACGGATCAGGACTTCGGTTTCCTGCTCGATATCGTTGCGCTTCTTGCGGCGCTCCTCGATCTCCTGGGTCAGCTTGGTCAGACCTTCGGCGTCAAACGCGTTGTCCGGGTTGAAGTAGTCCTTGTTGGTCTGGTCGAGACCCGTCAGTGAGACGGATTCCAGCTCGAGACCGTTTTTCAGGATATCCTCGGACACGGCGGCCTGCACCTTCTGGACAAAGCTCACACGTTGTTCGTGCAATTCCTCCATGGCCATTTCCGCAGCCACAGCACGCAGGGCGTCAACGAACTTGCCTTCGACCAGGGCTTTCAGCGCTTCCGGGTCCATGGTGCGCTTGCCCAAGGTCTGGGCCGCGTTGGCAATGGACTCGGTCGTCGGCTGAACGCGGACAAAGAACTCGGCCTGCACGTCGACCCGCATGCGGTCCTTGGTAATCAGGGCCTGTTCATTGGCGCGCAGGACTTCCAGGCGCAGCGTATTCATATTGACCGGAATGGTCTCGTGCAGCACCGGCATGATCAATGCGCCGCCATTCATGATCACCTTCTGACCGCCGAAACCGGTCCGGACAAAGGAAATCTCTTTTGAGGCTCGCTTATACAATCCGGCCACGAAGCCGAAGATCGCGAAGAAGGCTACAAAGCCTACGGCCGTGTACAAGACGAGTGTCATCATATCTGGCATGTACGTCCCTCCATACTACCAACAGGGTTATCGTTAGGCGTCACGACTTGCGTGACAGGATTTCGTGGGTATTGCGGATCACGCGATAGACGCTGCCGTTTTGCGCGACGACGATGACTTCCTCGCCGGCGCTGAAACTCTCGCCATCCTCATCAGGCTCCACGAGCACCCAATGGGTCAGGCCATGCAGGTCTTTCAACTTGGCTTCAGCGGGCATGCCGCGTTCAGCCTTGCCGCGGATGACGGTAGCGACCTTGCCGATAAAGCGTTCGGTTGAAACCGCTTCCGTCTCCTCCTTGGGCATCACTGCACCGAAGGCCTTGCCGCCATATCGCATGGACGGAATGGCGATCAGGATCGCAGGAATGCTGGCCATCCAGCCCGGCGGGATAAGACCGGTTGCGCCATAAACAGCGCTCTGGATCGTCACACCGGCCAGACCAAACACCGCCAGGAAGACGATGATCAGGATCAGGGCCGGAGCCTTACCGAAGCTCAGCCAGCTCATCAGATAGGTAAGCGGGCCAACGCTCTCGAGACCGCTGACGTCCAGATCGACATCAGCATCGATATCCGCATCCAGGTCCGGCAGGTCGAGGTCCGGGAGGATCCCGTCGAGCAGCCCGGAGAGGGCAGCGCCGAACACCATGCTCAGGCCTTCAAGCGCTGCGATAATGGTCAGAATGACCAGGGCGATGATAAAGGGGCTCGCCTGGGCGCTCCCCAGAATGTCCATCATTTTGCGTTCTCATCCGTTTGACCGGCTTTCAAAGCGGCCAGTCGTTCCTTGATCCGGTTCTCTCGGCTCATCTTTTCCAGTTCTGCCAGCTTGGCGGCGTCACCGCGTGAGCTGCCACCCGAGCCCGGCAGGCCGGAGCTTTCGCGCATCACCCGGTCAAAGGCGCGTTCGGCCTTGGAGACCTTGCGCTCTGTGCCGGAGGAGGCGACCGGTTCGCCCGCCTCGTTGAGGCTGGACTGTTCGGCACGGCTTTCCTTGAAAGCGGCGAGTTCCTCGTCCATTTCGCGGCGACGGGCCTGCAGGGCCTCGACGTAGCTTTCCAGCTCTGCCTCATCGGCGTCTGCATCGCTGACGGCCGCTTCCAGCACCGGGATCTGGCTTTCCAGGTCCATCTGGCGGGAAATGGCTGCCTCGGCGAGGTCGTCACGACCTTCCTTGACCGCCATCTCGATCTGGTCACCCAGGCTCTCGTGTTTGGCGTTGGCGTCCATGAGGCGGCGAGAGGCGAGGTGTTTGTTCGCCAGCACCTTGCCGAGCTCGTCACGGACCTCGTCAATGGCGCCCTCGACTTCGCGAATGGCCTCTTTCATGACCAGTTCCGGACTGGCGTTCTCGACCGCATCAACGATCGAATTTACCCCGCCGGAAACCAGGCGTTTCACCCGGGATACAAGCTGTTCTGCCATCTAAGTCTCTCCCTCTTGCGACTTCGAGAGCCGGATCAGTTCCGACAACTCGAGGATGGGTTGCAGGCGGTCCTGGACGAGGTGTCCGTCATAGGTTCGCCCCTGTTTTGTCAGGCCCAGATCGAGGATCTCCTCGATCAGGGCAAAGGTCTGTTCGGCGACATCGGCCTCGAGCGTTGCAAGGTCGCCTGCCGGGTCATCTGTCTTCGCCGGGCCCTGCTGGAGGTTTGCAACCAGTTCGGGCAGGCGCTCATAGAGCTTGCCAAGGAAGTCCGATCGCATGCGGCAATCGCGTTGCCGGTTGATCACCTCTCTGTGGGCCGGTTGAAAGCGTCGAGAGACCTGTTCTACCCGGCTGGCATAGTCCGTTGCGCCTTCGACATCGCGTCGCGCATCGGCGAGCAGGGCGCGTAGTTTCTCACTCGGCGTCGTCGCGCCTTCCGCCTTGTATTGCGCAAGAAAGGCGGCGTCGGCGTCTGTTATCCGTACACTCAGTGGAATGCGTCTCGGCATGACCAAATCCTCTATTCGCACGTAGTATGCAAATGTATGCATATGTGTTCATAGTGGGATTGTAAATGCCCCCGTCCCACGCCCAAGTCGTAGGTTAACGGCGTAGGCTGATGCGCCTGGACCTTCAATCGGAAATTGTCTCCGGAATAAAAATAGGCGGCAGCTCCGTCGAGCCGCCGCCTGATCTTTCATTGTCCGGGCTGTTTACTGCGCCGGATAATAGGTTGGGGAACCTGGGCCGACCGGGAGGTCGAAACCGAAGGCCCAGACGAAGAAGAACACACTCCACGTCAGGATGAAGAAGATGGAGTAGGGCAGCATCATCGCGATCATGGTGCCGACGCCCAGATCCTTCTTGTAGCGTGTCGCCCAGGCCAGGATGAGGCCGAAATAGCTCATCATCGGCGTGATGATATTCGTCGTGGAATCGCCGATCCGGTAGGCGGCCTGGATCACCTCGGGCGAATAGCCGATCAGCATCAGCATGGGCACGAAGATGGGAGCGGTCACCGCCCACTGTGCCGAGGCTGAGCCCAGCGACAGGTTGATCACTGCACACATCAGGATGAAGAGGAAGAAGAGCAGCGGTCCGGTCATGCCGGTGCTCTGCAGGAAGTTGGCGCCCGAGACCGCACTGATCGCGCCGATATTGGTCCAGCCGAAGAAGGACACAAACTGCGCGGCGAAGAACACCAATACGATGTAGAGACCCAGCGAGGACAGGCCGGTGGCCATCCCGTCGATGATATCGCGGTCATTTTTCATCGTGCCTGCCCCGCGGCCATAGGCGAAGCCGGTGGCGACGAAGAAGATCAGGATCCAGACGACAAAACCGCGGAAGAAGGGCGAGTTGAAACGGTCACCCGTATCCGGATTGCGTAGGATGCCCCATTCCGGGATCAGCGTGAGCGCCATCAGACCAAGCACACCAAGGAGCGCGAGGAAGGCGTAGAAGAGCCCTTTCTTCTCTTCGCCGGAGAGCTTTTCCATCATGCGCTTGTCCAGCACGGAGTCGTCCGCCTGTTCGGGGTTGTAGGGCCCAAGCTTGGGTTCGACGATGAAGATAGAAACCAGCGAGCCTACAGTGGTGATCAGGAAGGTCGAGACGACCATGAAATACCAGTTCGCGGTCGGCAGAACGATATAGTCCGGGTCGATCAGGCGCGCAGCTTCCTGGGTGATGCCAGCCAGCAGCGGGTCGATCGTGCCGATCAGGATATTGGCGCTGTAGCCGCCGGAGACGCCGGCAAAGGCGGCAGCCATGCCGGCCAGCGGGTGTCGTCCGAGCGCGTAGAAGATTGCGCCCGCCAGCGGGATCAGGACGACGTATCCGACTTCCGATGCGGTGTTGGAGACGATGCCGGCGAAGACGATGGCTACCGTCACGACGTGCCGCGGTGCGCCCAGCACCATGCCACGAACAGCTGCGGACAGCATGCCGGACTTCTCGGCGACGCCGACGCCCAGCATGGCCACTAGCACGACGCCCAGCGGAGCGAAGCCGGTGAAATTCGTCGTCAAACTGGTCCAGATCCGCCGGAAACCGTCTGCATTCAGGAGGCTGACGGCACGGATCATGCCGTCATCGGCGACGCCTCGGGCACCAGCTGGACGGGGGTCTTCTACCGCCAGGCCAAGCCAGCCGAACAGGCCGGACAGCAGGATGATACCCAGTGCCAGAATGGCAAAAAGCGTCACCGGGTGGGGCAAGAGATTGCCCAGGAATTCAACACCATCAAGAAAACGCGTGAACGCGTTCTTCTTGGGGGCAGGGCTCTGGCTTTCAGCCATGTTCAGGCTCCTGTTTGCATGACGCGGAGGGGCAGCAAGACAAACACGGTCATGGCCGAGCGGGCCGCCTGTGCGGTCTCGGCCAGTCGGGTGCTGGTTTTGCGGATCTCCCCCCGTTTTTCCTCGTCGCGGATTTGACCGGTTTTAATCCGCCGGGGCAAGCCTTGTGCTGTCGAGCATCGATAACAAGTCCGCAATGAAAAGGGCCCGGCAGATAGTTCTGCCAGGCCCCTGATCATGCCGTCAGTCCGGATTACCAGATCGAGACGCGCTCTTCCGGCGGCAGGTAGAGATCATGCTCGGCGGTGATGCCGAACGCCTCGTACCAGCCATCCTGGTTCCGCAGGGCGCCATTGATGCGGTACTGGGCCGGAGAGTGCGGACCCCGACGCAGCTGCTGAATCAGCGCCTGTTCGGTGTAGAGGTTCCGCCAGACCTGGGCCCAGGCCATGTAGAAGCGCTGATTGCCGGTGTATCCATCGAGGACCGGAGCTTCACCGCCATGATCTTCCAGGTAGAGCTGGTAAGCGCGGAAGGCCATGGAGAGGCCGCCAACGTCACCGATATTCTCACCCAGGGACAGGCGACCGTTCACGAACTCGCCCTCGATCGGGGAGAACTCGCTGTACTGGGCAGCCAGGCGATCGGTCATGCCATCGAAATTGGCGCGGCTTTCCGCCGTCCACCAGTCACGCAGCACGCCGTCACCATCGGAACGGGAACCCTGGTCGTCAAAACCATGGCCCATTTCGTGTCCGATCACGGCACCAATGCCGCCGAAATTCACAGCCGGGTCAGCATACGGGTCGAAGAACGGACCCTGCAGGATGGCTGCCGGGAAGACGATCTCATTGGCCGTGGACGAGTAGTAGGCGTTCACGGTCTGCGGAGACATGCCCCATTCCCAGTCGCGGATCGGGCCACGCAGGCGTTCGCGGCTGTCGGCACGGAACCAGGCTGCGATACGCTCGGCATTGCCGAACAGGTCGTCAGAGCGGATCTCGATGCTGGAATAATCCGGCCACTGGTCCGGATAACCGATCTTCGGTGTGAAGTTCTCGAACTTGTAGATCGCGCCTTCGCGGGTCTCCTCGTCCATCCAGTCCAGCGTTTCCAGACGCTCGCGGAGGGCACGGCCCAGATAGTCCACGAGGACTTCCATCTGTTCCTTGTACTCCGGCGGGAAGAAACGCTCGACATAGATCTGGCCGAGCGCCATGCCTGCAGAACCGTTCACATACTGAATGGCACGAGCTTCCAGGTCACGCGGCTGTTCGACACCGGACAGCGTACGGCTGAAGAAGTCGAAAGAGCGCTCGTAGAATTCCGGCGTCAGGCGACCGCTGTTGGAATTGACATAGCGATAGGTCAGCCAATCCTGCCAGGTTTCGACAGGAACTTCGCCAAACAGGGTGGCGAGGGACTGGATTGCCGTGTCCTGGCGGATGACAACTTCGGTCTGGTCCGCAAAGTCGAGCGCATCCATGAAGGTTGCCCAGTTGAAGCCCGGCGCGCTGGCAGCCAGCTCGTCGGTCGTCATCAGGTTATAGGTGCGCGTGCGGTCACGGCTGTCCTGGCGGGTCCAGTGAACCTGGGCAAACTGGGTTTCCAGATCCAGGATGCGCTGGGCGCGTTCGGCACCGTTGTCGATACCGATAAAGCCAAACACGTCGGTGATGTAGGCAACGTAGGCGTCACGGAAACCCTGATAGCGCTCGGTGTCTTCCAGGTAGTAGTCACGGGTCGGCAGGCCCAGACCGGACTGGCCGACGGAGACGATGTAACGGTTCGGGTTGCCCTGGTCGCGGCCAACGCCGGCGCCAAAGATGGACGCGGTTCCCGGCTGTCCCATCAGGTTGGCAATGTCGTCATGCGTGCTGGCGGCTGCAATGGTGTCGATCATCGGGCGGACCGGATCGAAACCGCGGGCGGTCAGCGTGTCCTGGTCCATGAAAGAGGTGTACAGATCACCGATCTGCTGCTGCGGCGTGCCAGCAGCTGCATTTGCGGCGCGGGCCTCGGAGATGATGCCGTCAATACGCTCTTCCGAGAGCAGGAAGAGTTCGGTGAAAGACCCGAAGCGCGAGAAGCCCTGGGGCAGCTCGCTCTGGTCCAGCCAGCCGCCGTTGACGTAGCGGTTGAAGTCGTCGCCCGGGTGGACGCTGTCATCAACATGCTCGTATTCGATACCCCAGCTGCCCAGGCGCGGATCACCGGCAGACGGATCACCAACGCTGGTGGTGTGCGCGACTTCGCTGCCGGAAGCAGCGGAATTGTCGGCGGTGTCGGTGGTTTCAGTTGCCGGTGTGCATGCGGCGAGCAATGTCAGGCTTGCACTTGCCATAAGTAGTTGTCGCAAATTGGCCTCCCCCAATTGGAACTATGAATATGTCAGCGCGCTGTAACTTAGTGCTTTGCGACCGGCGTGCAACTTACGCATCCGTGAGGATTGCAGAGACGAAAAAGCCCGGCGGTGAAAACCGCCGGGCTCCTGTTTCAAGTGTTGTCGTCTCTACCAGACCGTGACGCGTTCTTCCGGCGGCAGGTACAGCTCGTGATCTTCGGTGATACCGAATGCCTCATACCAAGCGTCCTGGTTGCGGACCGTACCGTTCACGCGATACTGGGCCGGAGAGTGCGGCCCGACACGCAGTTGCTGGACGAGCGCTTGTTCAGTGTAAAGATTGCGCCAAACCTGCGCCCAAGCCATGAAGAAACGCTGGTCTCCGGTGAAACCATCGAGAACCGGTGCTTCTTCCCCCTGGTCCTGCAAATAGAGCTGATAAGCCCGATATGCGAGGTCGACGCCTCCGACATCGGCGAGGTTTTCTCCGAGTGACAGGCGCCCGTTCACGAATTCACCTTCAACTGGGGAAAATTCGCCATATTGCTCGACAAGACCTTCAGTGCGTGAGTCAAAAGCCGCGCGGCTCTGTTCCGTCCACCAGTCGCGCAACATGCCCGTGCCGTCCGAGCGGCTGCCCTGATCGTCAAAGCCATGCCCCATCTCGTGTCCGATCACTGCGCCGATTCCACCGAAGTTGACCGCGGGGTCTGCAAACGGGTCGAAGAACGGCCCTTGCAAGATCGCTGCAGGGAAGACGATTTCATTGGACGTTGGTGCATAATAGGCGTTCACCGTCTGCGGTGACATGAACCATTCCCAATCACGGACAGGACCGCGCAAGCGGGCGCGGGTGTCTGCACGTGCCCAGGCTGAGATGCGCTGGGCATTGCCGAACAGATCGTCGGACGCGATTTCGATCGAGGAATAATCCGGCCATACGTCCGGATACCCGATCTTTGTGATGAAGCTCTCGTATTTGACAATGGCTTCCGCCCGGGTCTCATCATCCATCCATTCCAGCGTTTCCAGACTCTCGCCAATGGCACGACTGACATACTCGACGAGCGTATCCATTTGCTGCTTGTATTCAGGCGGGAAATATCGCTCGACGTAAATTTGGCCAAGGGTCATGCCCATGGATCCGTTCACGTACTGGACCCCACGCGATTCAAGCGGTCGCGGCTGATCCGTTCCTGAAAGCGTGCGGCTGTAGAAGTCAAACGAGCGCTCGTAGAATGATGGCGAGAGCACATTGCGATTGCTGGCCACATACCGAAAGCTAAGCCAGTCCTGCCATGTGGATACCGGGATCTCCGAAAAAAGAACCGCCAGCGATTCGATTGCTGTATTCTGACGAAGGACGATCTCGGTCTGGTCCGCATACTCCAGCGCTTCGAGATAGCGGGTCCAATTGAAACCGGGCGCTGTTGTTGCAAGATCAGCGGTCGCGGTCAGATTATATGTGCGCGTGCGATCACGGCTTTCTTCATTGGTCCAGTGCACCTGGGCGATGGCCGTTTCCAAGTCCAGCACGGCTTGTGCCCGCTCTTGGCCCTGGTCCATGCCGATCAGGCCGAATACATCTCCTATGTATTCCAGATATCCATCCCGGATACCTTGATAACGTTCACTGTCTTCAAGATAGTAATCGCGTGACGGAAGTCCCAGCCCGCCCTGGCTGATGTAGACGATGTAGCGTTGCGGATTGCCTTGGTCCTGGAAGGAACTGGTCCCGAAAATCGTCGATGCGCCGGGTTGACCCATGAGAGTTGCGATATCGTCATGCGAGCTCGCTGAGGCGATCTGGCTGAGCATCGGGCGAACCGGATCGAAACCCAGCTCTTCGCGACGTTCCTGATCCATGAAGGACGAGTAGAGATCACCGATTTGCTGTTGCGGTGTTCCAGGGGCGCCATTCTGTTCCGACGCTTCCTGGATGATGCCATTGATCCGCTCTTCAGACAGCAGGAAGAGTTCGGTGAATGAGCCGAAACGCGAGAAACCCGGCGGCATTTCTGTGCTGTCCAGCCAACCGCCGTTGACGTAGCGATTAAAGTCATCGCCCGGGTGAACGCTGTCATCGATGTATTGCGTTTCGATGCCCCAATCACCAAGACGAGGTTCATTGGCGCTGGTTTCGCTGGAGACTGCGTGGTGTGCGGCGTCCTGGCTTGCTGTTGTGTCGTTGGCAGGCGTTTCAGCTGCTGGTGTGCATGCTGCGAGCAAAAGAAGGCTCGCGCCTGAAAGTAGAAGTGTACGCACGGTCGCGTCTCCCCCAAAAATAAGAAAGTTGCGTCCCCTTCACAGCCAAACTAGCCGTTTCGTTGGCGTGTGCAACTTACGCATCCGTGAGGTTTGAAAAACGAAAAACCCGGCAGCGAGCGCTGCCGGGTTTTTTTACTCTTGCGAGCTGCTTACCAGATCTTCACACGCTCTTCCGGCGGCAGGTAGAGGGCGTGATCTTCGGTGATGTTGAAGGCCTCATACCACTCGTCCAGGTTCCGGACGACGCCATTGGTGCGGTATTGCGACGGGCTGTGCGGGTCGGTCGACAGACGCGAGATCAGATTGTCCTCGCGATACAGGCGACGCCAGACCTGGGCCCAGGCCAGGAAGAAACGCTGATCGCCGGTGAAGCCGTCGATCACCGGTGCTTCGCCATCGTGATGCTCGTTCACATAGTTGCGATAGGCCGTGTAGGCCATCTGCAGACCGCCAAGGTCGCCGATGTTTTCACCCATGGTGAAAGTGCCATTCACGAACATGCCCTCGATCGGCGAGTAACCGTCATACTGAGCGCCGAGACGACCGGCACGTTCCTCGAAACGCGCATTCGTCTCTTCCGACCACCAGTCATTGACCGAACCGTCATAGTCGAAGCGGCGACCCTGATCGTCGAAACCGTGGCCAATCTCGTGACCGATCACCGCGCCGATGGCGCCGTAATTGATCGCCGCGTCGGCATTGGGATCAAAGAACGGAGCCTGCAGGATGCCGGCCGGGAAGGTGATCTGGTTCATCAGCGGGTTGTAGGAGGCGTTTACCGTCTGTGGCGGATACGGCCACTGGGTGCGGTCAACCGGGCCCATCAGGTCTTCGACCTGGTCATTCCAGTTGAACTCGGCCAGGCGGATCATGTTGCCGAACAGGTCGTCTGTACGAACCTCCAGAGCGCTGTAGTCTCGCCAGTTATCCGGATAACCGATACGCGGTTCAAAGGTGGACAGCTTGCGCAGCGCATTGGCCCGCGTTTCGTCATCCATCCATTCCAGATTGTTCAGGCGGCCCTCGAAGGCCGTCGTCAGATTGGACACCAGCTCTTCCATGTCCGTCTTGGATGACGGCGGGAAGTGACGTTCCACATAGACCTGGCCAACCACTTCGCCCAGCTGTCCACCGACCAGGTTGACGCCGCGCAGGTCGCGCGGGCGCTGGTCCGGCGTGCCGTTCAGCGTGCGGCCGAAGAAGTCGAAGCTCGCTTCGTCAAAGGCCAGCGGCAGGCGTGCCGTATTATTGTTGATCGTGTGGAAGATCATATAGTCCTGCCACAACTCGATCGGCGTCTCCGTCAGGATGGTGGCGGCGCCTTCAATTGCACTGGGTTGCGCAACCAGGAAGGTCGGGACTTCTGCCAGACCCATGCTGGCCATGCCGGCGGACAGGTTGAGCGCCGGCGCCAGTGCGTCCATCTGCTCCAGGGTCATCGGGTTATAGATGCGCTGGATGTCGCGGCTTTCCGCCTGGGTCCAGTGAACGCCGGCGATGCGGGTTTCCAGCTCCATGATGGCCGCCGCTTTTTCAGCGCCACCTTCAATGCCAGCGAGGTCGAAAATCGTCTCGATGTACGCGACATAGGCTTCGCGGTAACGACCGAAGGCCTCGTTCTCCTCGTCGAGATAATAGTCGCGATCGGGCAGACCCAGTCCGCCCTGGCCGAGGAAGACCGTGTAACGGGTCGGATCAGCGAGGTCCGGGATGATGCCAAAGCCGTAAGGCGCCGGGTGGTGCAGGCTTGCAAACATCGCGGCGATGTCATCACGGGAGCTCGCCCCGCGGATTTCCGCGAAGAACGGCTCAAGCGGTTCCGTGCCACGCGCGTTCAGCGTGTCGGTGTCCATCCAGCTGGCATACAGATCGCCGACCTGCTGCTGCGGGGAGCCGGCTTCGGCATTGGCGCTGGCCAGTTCCAGGATGATTTCCTGCACCTGCTGCTCGGCCTCGATGGCGAGCGCGGTGAACATGCCGTAATTGGAGCGGTCTTCCGGAATGGTGGTGTTGTCGAGCCAGGTGCCGTTCGCATAACGGAAGAAATCGTCACCCGGATGGTAATTGGCGTCCATGCCATCGACGTCGAAACCCCAGGTGCCGATATCGGCCATGGCGGTGGTTTCGGTTGCTGCGGTTTCGCCACTATTGGTGGATGTGACCGTCGCCGGATCGCAAGCGGCCAGCAGCACAAGTGCTGAACAGCCCAGCAGAAGCTTTTTCATGAGTGTTCCCCTCTAAAGAAAATCCCCTGCGCCGGCCCGGCGCAGGGGATTAGTATGTTACTCGGCCGGTGAGTGGTCGAGATGACCCGGTAGTTCACCGTGAGCAAAGTCCGTGTCTTCGTAATCGCTGCCCAGAGACGGTTGCTTCTTGCCGGTCCACATGCCGCGGAAGAAGCGCGCGATATCGACGCCGATGCCATACAGGGCAGGGACGAAGAACAGCGTCAGGAAGAGCGCGAAGACAACCGCGAAGCCGAGGGCCACGACCATGGGCTTCAGGAACTGAGCCTGGGTCGATTGTTCCGCCATCATCGGGAAAATGCCGAGGAAGGTGGTGACCGAGGTCAGCAGGATCGGACGGAAGCGTTGCACGCCGGCGTCGACCAGCGCCTGGAAGGCACCGACACCATTAGCCCGCAAACGGTTCACGAAATCGATCAGGACGAGGTTGTCATTGATCACGACGCCCGCGGCTGCGCCTACACCGAAGTAGGAGAAGAGCGCGATCGGGATGTCATAGATGAAATGCCCGAAAATGGCGCCCGTCAGGGCAAACGGAATGGCGATCATGATCAGGATCGGCTGGAAATAGGACCGGAAGGCGATCGCCAGCAGCAGATACATGGACGCCAGCGCGAGCAACAGGAGGTTCATGACTTCCTGCATGAATTCACGCTCACCCTCGGCCTGGCCAATCTCGTCACGAGAGACATGCGGGAAGCGGGTGTCAAAGCTCGGCCAGAATTCTGCCGACAGGCTCTCTTCCACGGCACCCCGTGCAATCGGGTCGGACAGTTCCGCCGTGACCGTGACCGTCCGCATGCCATTGCGGCGACGGATACGGTTCAGGCCCGGAGCGAACTCCACGTCTGCGACGGCCGACAAGGGAACCTCGCGGCCATCAGCTGTCCGGATGCGCAGATCGCGCAGCGTGTCCAGCGAACGACGGCTGTCCTGGTCGAGGCGGATCATCACCCGGACGTCCTGGCCATCTCGTGGCAGACGTTGGGCTTCCTCGCCATAGAAGGCCTGGCGAACCTGACGCGTGACATCTGACAGGGTCAGGCCAAGGGCCTGGGCATCAGGACGCATCGTGAACTGCAATTCCTGGGTCGAGGTCTGCATGGAGTCGACGATGTCATAGAGCGTGTCATAGCTGCGCAACTGTTCCTTCAAGGCATCGGCTGCTTCACGCAATTCGCCGAGATCTTGTCCGGACAGGGCAAAGCTGACCGAGTTGCCACCTTCATTGATGGTGGAGTCGAAGCGAACTTCTTCCGCGTCCGGAACCGGTCCCATCATTTCACGGATGGTCTGGGCCACGTCTACCGTTGGCAGTGCGCCCGGGCGTTCTTCCGGCTCGGCCAGAGTGATCCAGGCATTGATGCGACCGTCAGTGGCGACCGTCGAACGGCTCTCGATCATGTCCACATTGCCTGGGTACTCTGAGCGATAGTACTGCAGTGCCTCATCCTGGGCCGCATCGAGCTGACTGCGAACCTGCTCCGTCCGGCTCCACGGCGTACCTTCAGCGAGCTGAATGGTCACCTGGATCGTCTCGTTCTCGATCTGCGGCATGAAGACCGAACCAACACGGTTGGTGCTCATCAGCGTGATGGAGACAAAGAAGATGCCGGTGAAGGCGATGACCGTCGCATAACGGTTACGGATCGAGAGCTTGGCGAGCGGGCGATAAATACCGCGCGCGACTGCCACCAGGGTATAGGCAATGCCACGCTGGAGAGCGATCAGCGGCCCGAAAATGCCCTTGTTGGACTGGGGCTTCAGATGGCTCAGGTGGGCCGGCAGGATCAGCAGCGACTCGATCAGCGAGAAGGTCAGCGCTGCAATAACAACCAGCGAGATCTGCTTGGTGAACTGCACGGTCGGACCGGTGATCAGCATCCAGGGCGAGAACATCATGATCGTCGTGATGACGGCGAAGATGACGGGTTTGGCGACCATCTGCGTGCCGACAACGGCAGCCGTCAGGCCCCTTTCCCCGCGTTCGACCCTGTCATGGATGTTTTCCCCGACCACGATCGCGTCATCCACGACGATACCGATGACCAGCAGGAAGGCGAACAGCGACAGCATGTTCAGCGAGACATCCAGCATTGGCAGCAACAGGAAGGCGCCACCAAAGGCGGTGAAGATGCCGACGGTGACCCAGAAGGCGACGTCAGGACGCAGGAACAGGAAGAGGACGATCAGAACCAGGCCGCCACCGATGAGGGCGGAATTCATGATCGTGTCCATGCGTGCTTCATACATCTCGGAATTGTCCCACCACAGGGACAGGGAGACGCCGTCAGGCAGTTCGGAACGCTTGCGCTCAAGATATTCCTGGACGCCATTGGAGATGTCCACAACGTCGACATTGGGGGTAGTCTGGACATAGACCACGACCATGTTTTCGCCATTGTAGGTCGAGGCCAGATTGGCATCGACAAAGCCGTCATTGACCCGGGCGACGTCGCGGACACGCAGGGTGCCACCATCGCTGGTTTGGCGGATGATGATGTCCTCGAACTCGGCCTGGGTATCTGCCAGTTGACGCGAGGTCAGGCTGAGATCACCCAGCTCGGTGCGGACGCTACCGGCCGAGGCATTGAGGGAGCTCGAGCGGATCGCGCGAGACACTTCATCAAAGCTCAGGCCGTAGCGCTGCAGGCTTTGTTCGGACAGTTCGATGGACACCTCTTCATTGAGGCGGCCCATAATGCCGACAATGGAGACACCCGGGACCTGATTGGCGACTTCGTCGCGGATTTCGTCGGAGATCTGCTGCAGATCACGGCGGTCAATATCGCCGTGCACCGCGAAGCCGATCAGCCAGTCCGAAGCGCGCCACTGGTTCACAAACGGACGGAAAGACGATTGCGGCAGGTTGTTCACCGAGTCGACGTTCAGCTTGATCTCGTCGATGAAGGCGGGGATGTCCACCGAGGGCTTGCCCTCGATATTGATGAAGCCACTGCCTTCGACGGCGGTCGAGGTGATCGTGTCGACGCCGTCAATATCGATCAGCGCTTCCTCGATGCGGACGATGATCTGTTCCTCGACCTCCTGCGGCGAGGCGCCCGGCCACGCGACCGAGACCGTCGCGCCGTTGATGGCAACGCTGGGGAACACTTCGCGGTTGAGCTGGAAGTATCCGAAAATTCCGCCGAGCAGGGCGACGATCATCAGGAGGTTCGCGGCGACAGTGTTTGCAGCGAACCAGCCGATGATGCCCTTGGGGGCGTCCTGGTGAGTTTCATTCGGGTCGGTCATGGCCTTGTCCTTCAGATATCTTCGCTGGATTAACCCGCGCTGGAGACGGGTTCGCCGTCATTGCCAGCATCGGATTCGGCCAGGCCTTCTTCCGCATTTTCGGTGTTGGTTTCGATCGTCGCAGAGTAGGCGGCGATGACTTCGCCACTGTCGTCGAGCGACTGGATGCGCATGCCTTCATTGGCACCGCGAACCGGAGAGATGACGACCATTTCGCCACCGCGAACCCCGGAGGAAACGATCAGGTTCTCGACGTTTGACGTCACGACATCGACGGTCCGGACTGACAGGCGACCACCCGGCTCGGCGACATAGATCGTGTTCTCGCCACGCAGGGCTGCACGCGGCAGGACGTAGACGTTTTCGACTTCGCGACCCTCGATCTCGGCCGTCAGGAACAGGCCGACAGCGAGCGGTGAGCCACCTTCGGCAGCAGTGCCATACGGGTCTTCGACTTCAGCGATGGCGTAGAGAACACGCGTCTGGGAGTCGATGGCGCTGTCCGTACGCGTGATTTCCGCATTCCAGGAGCGTTCCTGGCCAGCAACAACGGCGGACAGGGTCACCGGGATGCCTGCGCCTTCCTCAGCGGCATTGAACGCCACCGGAATGCCCAGCAAACCGAGGTCATAATCGGTCAGGGGCAGGCGGATCTGGACGCGGTCAGTGGAGAAGACTTCACCCAGCGGCGTGCCGGCGCTGACAAACTGGCCGAGGTCGGCATTCTTGGTGCGGACGCGGCCGGCGAACGGTGCCGAGACGCGGGTGCGCTGCAGGTCCAGACGAGCGTCCTGGAGCGTAGCGCGTGCGGCGGCCAGCTGGGCGCGGGCTTCGGCCAGCTGCGGTTCGCGCAGGGTCAGGGAAGAGGCTTCACCTTCGCCGAGTTCTTCCCACTCGGAGCGGGCCAGGTCGGATTCAGCCTGTTCGCGGGCCAGGGCCTGTTCGGCCTGGGCCACCTGGGCTTCCGCACGGGTTACGGCGAGGCGGTAGTCGGCATCCTCGATGCGAACCAGTGTTTCACCGGCTTCGAAGAAACCGCCTTCAATGAAGTCCGGGTTCACATAGGTAATGCGACCGGGAACCTGCGGTACCAGATTGATCTGGGTGCGCGGGCGCGCTTCGCCCTGGGAAACGACGGTCAGCGAGACCGTGTCCATCTGGGCTTCTGATACGAAGACCGCTACCGGGCGCGGTGCCGCGTTGGCGCGTTCCGGCTGGGGAGCGGTGGCGTTGAGCATGAAAACGATGCCGATGATGGCGACAACAACAACACCGATGATGATAAAGCGTCCGATGAAAGCCATGATTATTCTCCAGAATGCGCAGCCGGGTCTGCGGACGCGGCCGCGGAGAAATCGCCGGCGATGGCGAGATAAAGGTCTACACGATTGGCCGCACGAGCGCGGCGGGCTGAAATGTACTGGCTCTCGGCACTGATGCGCCGGGAGTAAGCGTTGAGCAGGTCAAAGATCGTCGCGACGCCACGTGCATATTGCTGGGTCACGAGGTCCTCGGCCTCGGCGGCCTCCTCGAAGGCTCTACCTAGGCTGTCAACGCGCGCCGCCAAGATGGTGTCGGCGTAGATTGCGTTTTCGGTCTCCTGCCAGGCCGCAAGCACGGTCTGGACATAGGCGGCGACCTGCAGTTCCGCAGTGGCGATGGCCTGGTCGCGCTGGGCGCGCAGCTGTCCGCTACGGAAGATCGGAGCGGTCAGGGAGCTCGTCAGGCTGGAAACCAGCCCGTCAAAATCAAAGACCTCGTCCAGATCAGCGCCGGATGTTCCGGTCGATGCAGACAGCGACAGGCTGGGATAAAGCGCAGCGCGTGCGGCGTCGACCCGCAGCCCGGCCGCCTCAAGACGGCGCTCGGCCGCCAGAACGTCGGGACGACGGCTCAGCATGTCCTGCGGAGAACCGATGCCGGAAAGCTCGCTGATGGTCGGGAAGCTCTCGCCGCGCTCGATGCGCGCGGACGGGTAGCGTCCAAGCAGGGTTTCGAGGCTGCGCGCGGATGCGGCTTCGGCGCGGCGACGCGACGCCAGGGCTGCCTCGGAAGAGGCCAGGGCGCTGCGGGCCGTGCGGACATCAGAACTGCGAACCAGGCCGCGTGTGAAACGGCGCTCGGTAATCGACAGCGTCAGCTGGAAGGTTTCCAGATCACGTTGAGCGAGCTCTGTTTGTTGGCGGGCCTCAATAAGGTCCAGCCAGGCCTTGGCGACCAGGCCTGCGACCGAAAGCTGTGAGCCGCGCAGGTCCTGCGCGGCAGCTTCCGCATCAAGCGAGGCGGCATTGGCGGAATTGCGAACGCGACCCCACAGGTCGACCTCCCAGCTGGACGACAGTCCCAGCGAATAGGAGTCGGTGGAGGGGCCGTTATTGACTTCGGTCCGCGTATTGCCAAGCGATCCGTCGAGGGTCGGCAGGCGATTGGCGCCGGAAATGCGGGCGCTGGCCAGGGCTGATTCATAGCGAGCCAGCGACTGGGCCAGGCTGGGATTGCCAGCGAAAGCCTCGTCGACCAGGGCGACAAGGCGGTCATTTTCGAATGACGCAACCCAGTCCACCGTCGGTGCTGTGGAGAGGTTATCCGGCGCTGAGCTCCAGCTGTTCGGCGCGTCCGGCAGGACGTCCTGTGGTTCAAAGGCCGGCACACTGGCGCAGGACGCTGCCGTCAACGCTGTGGCCAGTATGAGAAAGTTTTTACGCATGCGTGTGCCCCGCACATTCTTACTTCGACTTTGAGCGCATCCTATGAGTGGGATAGCGAAAGTCAACATAAATTTATCGAAAAACACTAAATGCCTATCGAATGACATGAAAAGCCTCTCGTTTTTCGAGATGTGAAATTTCTGTAAGCATCTTCTTGCCTATACAAAGGGATGCATCTCGGCCGCTTCTCAGATGCAATCTGTCGCAGAAATGTTTCCAAAAGCGCGCAAACATAAGTATCGACATCACCAGTTCTTCTGATCGTGGAGCACGCATTGAGTTCTCGACAGTTTCGCAACCAGCCTTTCATCCGGATCCGGCGACGTGACACGGCCGCCGTGGCTTCGCTTGGTGGTACGGTTGTGGCGCTGCTTTGGCTCTTTGGGGAGCTGGCCTTCGTGCAGGCCTTTGTGGCGATCGCGACCATCGCGGCATTGTCGGTCATTTATTATTTGACGGTGAGCACCTCACTCAATCCGGCTAGCCTCGTTGCGGAAGCGGAGGCGGCGGACGAGGATCCGGCGCCTGCTCCGGTCCAGGCTGAGAGTAGCCTGACGGCACATGCCCTGTTGTCCAGCCTGCCTGTTCCCGTCCTGCTCATTGCCAATAGCGGCAAGGTGGAAGACGCCAACCCGGCGGCGCGTGAATTTCTGGGTCTTGGCAATGAGGCGGGGCACTTGTCGTCGGTATTGCGACAGCCCCAGGTCCTGGAAGCGGTCAGCCAGGCCTTGCGCGGTGAGGCGGTCGACCCGGTCGAGTACTCGAACATGGCGCCGGTTGAGAGCCATGTCCGTGCGTTCATCGCCCCCCTGGGCGGTGCCGGTGGCGCAGGGACCGAACGCCGCGCCATGCTGGTTCTGACCGATGAGACCTCGATCAAGCGCGCAGACCGCATGCGGGCGGACTTCCTTGCCAATGCCAGCCACGAATTGCGCACGCCGCTCGCGTCGCTGGCGGGTTTCATCGAGACGCTCATGGGCCACGCCAAGGATGACCCCGAGGCACGTGACCGTTTCCTGGCGATCATGTTCGACCAGACCGAACGGATGCAGCGCTTGATCAATGATCTCTTGTCGCTCTCTCGCGTCGAAATGGATGAACACGTTCCTCCGGTGACCACCCTTGATCCACATGTCATCGTTGAGGATGTGGTGAGTTTCCTGCGCCCGCAGATCAATAAAAAGGGGATCGACGTCAAGCAGGAGTTGGACGGAGAGGCGCTGGCCATTGGTGATCGTGACCAAATCACTGAAGTAGTCCAGAACCTGGTTGAGAACGCGATCAAATACGCCGGTGCAGATGCCTGTATCTGCGTATCTGTTTCAGGGCCTGTCGGCCGCGACGAAGCCGAACGTCCGGCGCTGATCCTGGGAGATACTGCCAGTAGGCTGACCCTGGCTGCACCGGCGCAGGAAGTGGATGCCGAGTATGTAACCATCCGTGTGCAGGATACCGGCAAGGGAATTGAGCGCCGCGACCTGCCACGCCTGTCGGAGCGCTTTTTCCGCGTTGATGGTCAAAAGAGCGGTCCCAAGGAGGGCACGGGGCTGGGGCTTGCGATCGTCAAGCATATCGTCAACCGCCACCGCGGCGGCTTTACGGTCGAGAGTGCTCCGGGCATTGGCTCGGTCTTTTCCATCTTCCTGCCGGCGTCCCCGCATGTCTCTGATGAGGCTGATGTGCAAGCGGATTAGGTTAATTTCGACTATTTCCGCAGAGTGTCACAAAACAGTCGTTCAAGTGTCATAAATCGGCGCATCAATCGCTCTAATACACGCTCCTCATTAAGTCTGGCCCTCTGGGCTGCGGATCAGTGTGTCGAGAAACAAACCGCCCGCCGTTCAACGCGGAGGGACAGGAGACAAGATGAACCAGACACAAAATTCGCACATCGTGTCCGCCTATGGCGCAGAACTCGAACAACTGGTCGATGATCTGCTGCGCATGGGTGGCCTCGTTGAAACGCAGCTCTCGGTGACCTTGCAGGCCTTTATCCGCCGTGACCTGTCTGTTCTTCCCGAGGTTCGCGTGCGAGAAGCCAAGGTCAATCAGCTCAATGACGATATCGACAAGCGGGTGATCCGCCTGTTTGCGCTGCGTCAGCCGGTAGCGACCGATCTGCGCGTCACCATCTCGTCCATGAAAATCGCCAGCGATCTGGAACGCATGGGTGATCTGGCCAAGAATATCGCTTTCCGGGCTGAAGACATGAAGGACTTCCCGCCGATGTCCGTTTTGGGGCAGCTGGAGCGCCTGGGTGCGATCGTGGCTAAACAGCTGCACGATGGTCTGGAGTCTCTCGCGCGCCAGGACGCGGCGACGGCTATCCGCGTCTGGCGGACCGATGATGAGGTCGACGAGCATTATAACGCGGTGACGCGCGAGGTGCTGATCTCGATGACGCAAAGCCCTCAATATGTTGAGCCGGGCGTGCCGGTTCTGTTCGTGTCCAAGAATTTGGAACGCCTTGGTGATCACGTGACCAATATCGCCGAGTCCGTTCATTTCATGGCAACTGGCGAGCCGCTCGAAGACAGCGACGCGCTGAAAGCCTGATCCAGGGAGTGATCTGATGAAACCCCATGTGCTGGTCGTTGAGGATGAAGATGCCCTCGCAACACTGCTGCAGTACAATCTGGAGAAAGAGGGTTACCAGGTCACCGTTGCCGGCGATGGCGAAGAAGCGCTGATCCTCGCCGAGGAGGACACCCCGGACCTGGTTCTGGTTGACTGGATGCTGCCCAAAGTCTCGGGCATCGAAGTCTGTCGACGGCTGCGCGGCCGCCAGGAAACAGCCAATGTGCCGATCATTATGTTGACAGCACGTGGCGAGGAAACGGATCGCGTTCGCGGTCTGGACACCGGTGCTGACGACTACATTGTCAAACCTTTCTCGATGACAGAATTGTTTGCGCGCATCCGCGCTGTCCTGCGGCGTATCCGCCCGGGCCTGGCCGAGGATGTCGTCCGTCAGGGTGATATCGCCATGGACCGGGTTGCGCACCGGGTGAAGCGGGCCGATCGCGAAATCCACCTCGGCCCGACCGAATTCCGCCTGCTCGACTATCTCATGCAACATCCGGGGCGCGTCTTCTCACGAGAGCAATTGCTTGATGCGGTCTGGGGCTCTGACGTCTATGTCGAGGCGCGCACGGTAGACGTCCATGTTGGTCGCCTTCGCAAGGCTCTGAACAAGAAGGATGAGCGCGATCCTATCCGGACCGTGCGTTCGGCAGGTTACTCCTTCGATCCCTCCGGGAAGTGATTAGGCCTTGAACGGAACAGATACTGTTCTCGTTTGACGATTAATCCGCGGTTCAGTCGCGCTTATGTCTTCTGCGAACACTCAAGGAGGCAAAAATGCGCTGGGCTGGTTTGATCATTTCCGCTGGAATTCTCGCCGCGATCGCCGTTTCGATGGTCGCGGCTCCGAGCGGATCCTCGCTGTACATCTGATAGGGGCAAGACCGCGCTCTGGCTGCTGACGCGCCAGGATATGCCGGTTGTCCTGACTAGCGCGGCGCCTCCCGACCAGGATGGCGCCGTTTTCATATCCGCGCGCGTAAAATCACACCCCAATAGAAAAAGCGGCCACCCCGGGGGAGAGGTGGCCGCTATTCTGCCGGACGGGGGGTGAGAGGGGATGTCCGGCTAGAAATTGTAACGGCGTGTAGCCGCAATCGCGTCCAGGGCTGCAGCAGCGTCGGAATTGCGACGGCGGCGCTTCTGGCTCGGCTGGTACGCCATGTTGGCGTGGGCTTCACAATAGGTACTGTCGCCGGTTGTCTTGCGCCCGCAGAAGCGGAAGTTGGACGAAGCCGGGTCGCCGATCGGCCATTTGCACATGCTGTCACGCAGGGTCAGGACAGTGGCAAACTCGCCAGACGGCAGTACGGCAGGCTCCACCGGTGCCTGCGGCGTTGCAGGTGGCGCTGAGGGGGAGGGGCGTGCCGGGGTGCGCGCAACAGGCGGGGTGGAAGCCGTGGTTGTACGCGGCCGAGAGGGTTTCACAGTGCGACGTGCCGGACGAGACGGCGTTGCACGGCCTGACAGGCCCAGGCGATGGACCTTGCCAATCACCGCATTTCGGGTCACACCGCCAAGCTGTTTAGCAATCTGACTCGCGCTCAGGCCTTCCGACCAGAGTTTTTTGAGTTGTTCTACGCGTTCGTCCGTCCAAGCCATCGCCCTAGATCTCCCGGTGGGGTGCGCTCTTTACCTTGATGGGGGTAAAAGGCGCATATCTCAATTCATGTTTAATTACACTAGATATTGTATCCAAGACGCCGACTGCCACAAGATGGGGCGGTGTCCTTGCCTGTGGAAAGATCTCTTGTCAGGCCAATCGTTAACGGTGATGGTTACCGAGACCTTAAGGGTAATTCGATATGAGTAACTCAAGCTTAAGACCTGTGACCGCGCCGCGGCAATTTGGAGCTGTAAACTGGCTAGGCCTTTGGACTCTTTACAAAAAAGAGGTCCGACGCTTCATGAAAGTCGTGTTTCAGACCGTGATGGCCCCGGTCGCCACCACCCTGTTGTTCATGACGGTTTTCGTGGTGGCAATCGGGTCAAGCCGACCTGCGATTAATGGTGTGGATTTCCCCGTCTTCCTCGCTCCGGGTTTGATCCTGATGGGCGTGCTCAATAATGCGTTTGCCAACTCCTCCTCGTCGCTCCTGGTGTCCAAGGTCCAGGGCAATACGGTCGACTTCCTGATGCCGCCGCTTTCGGCGCTGGAATTGTTCATTGCCTTTGTGGGAGGTGCCATCACCAGAGGTCTTGTTGTCGGCCTGGCGACAGCCCTTACCATGTTGCCCTTCGTCAATATCGTACCCGTCAATTTCTGGGCCGTTTTCTATTTCGGCATCGGCGCAGCCATGATGCTGGCCATGGTCGGGGTGATTGGCGGCATCTGGGCCGAGAAGTTTGATCACCTTGCCGTGGTGAACAATTTTTTCATCATGCCCGCGACCTTCCTGTCAGGGACATTCTACTCGGTGACCATGCTGCCCGACGCAGTCCGCTCGATCAGCTATTTCAATCCGTTCTTCTATATGATTGACGGCTTTCGCTACGGATTTACCGGACAGGCAGACGGCTCGCTGGTGATCGGCGTTGCGGTGGTCGCGGCGATCAATCTTGCTTTGGCGGTGAGCTGCTATGCGGTGCTGCGTGCAGGCTGGCGCTTGAAGAGCTGATCTTCCCGGCCTAGACCGGAAGAAACGGCGCCCAGTCGGGGGCGCTGATAAACAGATTATAGGGGAGTTTCGCTCATGCCAGCGCCGATGATGGACACGTATGCGCCGCCGGATCTGAATTTTGAACGCGGTGAAGGTGTTCGCCTGATCACCGACAAGGGTGACAAATACCTGGATTTCATTTCCGGTATTGCCGTGAATTGCCTGGGTCATGCGCACCCCAAGGCGGTCGCAGCGCTCACCGAGCAGGCTGGCAAGCTGTGGCATCTCTCCAACATGTTCCGCGTCCCGGCCGGTGTCGAACTGGCCAAGAAGCTGACGGACGCAACCTTCGCTGACCGCGTATTCTTCACGAACTCCGGTGCGGAAGCCATGGAATGTGCGCTCAAGACGGCGCGCCGCTATCACTTCGTGAACGGCAATCCGCAGCGCTACCGCATCATCACCTTCACCGGCGCATTCCACGGCCGCACCTATGGCGCGATCAATGCCGGCGGGAACCCGAAATATCTCGAGGGCTTCGGCCCGGCGATGGAAGGTTTCGACCAGGTCGAGTTCGGTGATCATGAGGCCCTGAAAGCTGCCATCACCGAGGAAACCGCGGCGATCTGTATCGAGCCGGTCCAGGGTGAAGGCGGTGTGCGTGCCGTTCCGGAAGCGTGCCTTCGGGGCATTCGTGAACTGGCAGACGAGCACGGCATCCTGGTCATCTATGATGAGGTCCAGTCTGGCGCAGGCCGGACCGGCAAGCTGTTTGCCCACCAGTGGGTTGAAGGCGCTGAGCCGGACATCATGGCGTCCGCCAAGGGCATTGGTGGCGGTTTCCCGATGGGTGCCTGCCTGGCCACGGAAGCCGCGGCTGAAGGCATGGTCGTCGGCACGCACGGCTCCACCTATGGCGGTGGTCCGCTGGCCATGGCTGTTGGCAATGTCGTCTTTGACGAGCTGACGGCTGACGGGTTCATGGACCAGGTCAATGACGTGGCCAACTTCCTGCGCCAGCAGCTGCACGGTCTTCTCGACCGCCACGCTGACAAGGTTGAGGAAGTTCGGGGCAAGGGCCTGTTGATCGGCATCAAGCTGAAAGCGGGATACGATCCCAAGAAACTTGCAGGTCTGTGTCGCGATCGCCATCTGTTGGTCGGCGCGGCCGGAGACAATGTCTCCCGCATGGCTCCGCCGCTTGTGATCACCCAGGACGATGCCAGTGAAGCCGTTGCCATCATGGACGAGGCACTCGGCCAGCTGGAAGCCAGCTAGACAGAAGACGCATTCATGACAGACGCCCCCCACGATCCGCTTGGCGAACACGATGATATCGTCGCCGGTTTTCAGGTTGAAAACCGAGCGGTGCGGGGGCGTGTGTCGCGTCTGGGCGAGACGCTCAATCTCATCCTTTCAGCGCATGATTATCCCGAGCCTGTCGCTCGCATGCTCGGCGAGGCCGTGCTGCTGGCCGGCCTGGTCGGCAATGCGCTGAAATTTGACGGCCGCCTGATCGTCCAGGCCCAGGGCGATGGTCCGCTTGCCTTCATTGTCGCGGAATATGTCGCCTCACAGGGCGTACGGGGTTATGCCAAGCTCGATCGCGAAGCCTATGACAAGGCCGTCGCGGCCAAGCCCGAGGATGAGAGCTGGGTCAAATGCCTGCTCGGCGAGGGCCGGTTGGCGCTGACCATTGATCATGGCCCGAACATGGAGCCGTATCAGGGCGTTGTGCCACTGGAAGGCGACAGCCTGGTGGACGCCGCGGAAACCTATTTCCGCCAGTCCGAGCAATTACCGACCCGGATCCGTGTGGCGGTGGGCGAGCATTGGGACGAGGCCGGAACCCGGACCTGGCGTGGCGGCGGCATGATGCTGCAGGCCTTCGCCAGTGACGAGACCCGCGGCGAGGTTGCTGATGACTGGGACCATTGCCGGGCCCTGTTCGAGACCATCGAGGACGCGGAATTGCTGGACCCGGATCTCTCAGCCGGCACGCTGCTCTATCGCCTGTTCAACGAGGACGGTGTCCGCCTGTTCGAACCCATGGCCCTGCCCCGTCGGTGTGGCTGTGACCGCCAGCACCTGATGACCATCCTGCAGCGCTTCTCCCAGGACGACCGCGACCACATGCTGGTCGACGGCAAGATCGTGATGACCTGCGAATACTGCAACAAGGACTGGGACTTCACGCCGGAAGAGCTTGGCGGCTGATCAGTACCGCCAGAAGCGTGGGCTCAGAAAAACCAGGACAGCGAGGACTTCCAGGCGGCCGATCAGCATATTGGCGGTCAGGACCCATTTCGCCGTGTCCGGCAGGCCGGCGAACGTGCCTGACGGGCCGATCATTTCACCCAGGCCCGGGCCGACATTGGCGAGGCTGGTGGCGGCGCCGGAGAGAGCCGTCGTCGTGTCCAGGCCGATCAGCGAGAGCAGTACGGCGCTGACCGCATAAACCGCGAAAAACACGAAGAAGAAACCGAAGACCGAGTGCAGGGCGCTGTCCGGCACGCTGCGGCCGTTATAGCGGATCGGGATGATGGCGTTCGGACGCAGCAGGTTTTCCATATAGCGGCGCATGGCCGAGCCCGCGATCTGGTAGCGGAAGATCTTGACGCTGCAGGTTGTCGAACCGGCACAGCCGCCGATGAACATGAAGACAAAAAAGGCCGCCTGGGCCGAGCCGCCCCAGGCATCGTAATCGGCTGTCGCGTATCCGGTCCCGGTAATGATGGAAACCACGTTGAAGCTTGCAACGCGCAACGCCGAACCATCGCCATGCGCATCCGTGCTGGCAAGGAAGAGCGTGAAGCCCAGTGTCGCCACCAGCACGATGATGAAAAAGCCGCGGACCTGGGCGTCCTTCCACAAGGCGCCCGGCTTGCCACGCAGCGCCAGCAGGAAAATCCCGAAGGGCAGGGCGGCGAGCAACATGAAGGTCAGCGCGACGAGGTCCGAGCCACCCTGGGTAAAGGCGCCAAGACTATCGTCAGATGTCGAATAACCGCCCGTCGCGACCGTGGTCATGGCGTGGGCGATGGATTCCAGCCAGCTCATGCCCGTCAACCCATAGGCTATGGCACAGGCGACGGTCAGAGCCAGATAGATCAGCGAAATGGCCGAGGCGATTTCCTGCGCCCGGGGCAAGACCTTGTCGGAGGCGTCGGAGCTTTCCATGCGGAAGAGCTGCATGCCGCCAATGCCCAGCATGGGCCAGAACGCCATGGCGGTCACGATAATGCCGATGCCGCCAATCCATTGCAGGATCGCACGCCAGATGAGGATCCCGTCGGGGCGCTCATCCAGTCCGATCATGATCGTCGAGCCGGTCGTCGTCAGGCCGGATACCGCTTCGAAGATCGCATCCGTCCAGTTCAACCCCTCGTCAGAGAGGTGCATGGGCAGCGCGGCGGCCAGGCACAGGGCGATCCAGGCGCCAACCGTCAGTACAAATGCCGCTCGGGGCGTGAGGCTTTTCACCTCTGACCGCATGGCCAGCATCACGGCACCGCCCGTGAAGGTGGTCAGAATACCGGACAGGAAAAACGCGTCGGCCGTGGCGGTGTTATTGTCGGCCAGGTCCAGAATGCCGGGAATGAACATGGTCAGTCCCAGAACGGCGACCATGGCGCCGATGGCATAGAAGACGGGGCGGAGGGAGCCGGTCACGAGCGCGGCGACCTAGTGGATCCGGGCGACGTCATCAGGGCGGTCCAGCGAGAAGCTGGGAATGATGGCTGCGAAGCTCTCGCCATCTGCGATCACCATTTCATAACTGCCCTGCATGAAGCCCGAAGGCGTGGAGAGCGGCGCACCGCTGGTATAGCGAAAACGCTGGCCCGGTTCGATGACAGGCTGTTCGCCGACAACTCCGGGGCCCTGAACATGTTCCTGGCGGCCCATGGCATCGGTGATCACCCATTTGCGCGACATCAGCTGTACCGGGCGTTGGCCGTGGTTCTCGATTTCGATCGTATAGGACCAGACGAAACGTCCGGCCTCGGGCTCGGATTCGTCCTCCATATAGTCCGGCTCCACGCGGATAAGGATGTCCCGCGTGGTGGATTCATAACCCTGAAACTCTTCGTCGCTCATTCCTGCAGCGTTCATTGCGGTGAACGTCCCCACCAATTTCGCCTGCATATTCCTCCCGGAGCGGTTTCGGCTCAAGTCCCACGGTCAGCATAGCTGGACAGCAGCGATGGGATGGTGAACATGAAGCACCAACTGACTCGAAGCTTCACAATGTCTTCTCACGGAATTTTATCGGACCTACAGCTGGCTGATCTCGTCGACCAGGGCGTGGTCATCCCGCAGGAACCTCTTGCCGACGGCCAGGTGCAACCGGCCAGTCTGGATCTGCGTCTCGGGCGGACGGCCTATCGCTTGCGCGCGAGTTTCCTGCCGGGGGCCGGGCGTACAATCAAGTCGCGCCTCACCTCCGACCTGGTGATGCACACGATCGACCTGGAGCAGGGTGCCGTGCTGGAGACGGGGTGCGTCTATCTCGTGCAATTGCTCGAGGGATTGAAACTGCCCGCCGATATGACCGCCGCGATGAATCCCAAGAGTTCAACCGGTCGTATCGATGTTTTCACGCGTGTGATCACCGATGGTGGCGAAGCGTTTGACCAGGCGCCTGCAGGTTATGAAGGACCGTTGTTCGCGGAAGTCTCGCCGCGAACCTTTTCCATCCTTGCGCGGACAGGTGACCGGCTTGGCCAGGTACGGTTCCGCAGGGGTGGACATCACCCAACGCAAGAACAGACCGTCAGTGTTGATCTCGAAGGATTTGACAATGGCGTGGTCGGCTATCGTGCGCGGCGTCATTCCGGCCTGGTCGACCTGGCCGGTATCGGGGTGCACCCGCGTGAGCGTTTCTGGGAGCCGGTGACGGCGCCGGACGGCCAGCTCGTGCTCGATCCGGATGAATTCTACATCCTGGCGTCCCGGGAATCGGTCACCATCCCGATGAACGAGGCGGCGGAAATGGCGCCGATTGCCCCGGAAATCGGGGAATTTCGTGCGCATTATGCCGGTTTCTTTGATCCGGGCTTCGGTGTCAGCGAGGCCGGTGGAAAAGGGTCGCGCGCGGTGCTGGAAGTGCGCGGGCGGGATGTGCCTTTCATTCTGGAACACGGTCAACCCATCGCCCGCCTGGTGCATGAACCGATGCTGGAAGCGCCTGCCATCGCTTACGGACAGGTGGCATCCAACTATCAGGCCCAGGGCCTCAAGCTGTCGAAATTCTTCCGCTAGGCGCGCGGGCGCCTGCGCTCATATTCTATGAATTTGCGAGGCTCTTCAGGAATTCCCGAACAATGTGTGTTTCGATCACGCCAAGAAAAGCAATACGGCGTGTGTATGGGGATCGAAGTCAGCTCACTCGAAATCCGAGGTGTGCCATTGGTGAAGCTTACCGGAGAGGTCGCGCGAACCGATTTGGGGGCCTCGCTGATCGTGATGGAGAAATTTGTTCGCAGCGGTGAGCTGCGTGCCATCATCGTCGATGCCCGAGAGGGTGAATTGCTGGAGCGCAAGGCGCTGGGGCTGGAAATGTGGGAGGACGCATTGTCTGCCCTGCCATCCGGGTTTCCGGTCGCTTATCTCGCACCGCCGGGGTTCCAGGAACACCGCAGCGAAGGTGTCGCCGAAACCGCCCGCGAATGGTCCAGCAATCTCAAGATAGCTGACGCCATGGATGACGCGACCGGTTGGGTGAGCGCCCAACTTGCCAAGAGGGCGCTCATCACCGGTTGGTCCTAGCGCTATTTGCCGCCCGGATTATATCCGAGCTGGATCTCGGAGATCATCAAAGTGGTCGAGGCCTGGCCTGAACCATACGTTCCCACATAGATGTCATAGGTGCCGTTGGTTCCGGAGGTGAAGCTGAGGCCAGCGTCAGTGCCCAGCGCATCATCGGAACAGAACCAGCGGCCATCCGGCGCGTTGATTGCCAGCGTCGTATCCGCAGACCCCTCCGTATAGATGTGCACATCGCCATAGCCGTTATAGGTCATCTGCACGGAGGGTGCGCTGGTGACATATCCGCGGCAATCAGAGGAGATATTCTCCGAGGCGCGCAGCGGGCCACCGGCGGTAAGCGGGATGCGGTACGGGTCCGGCAGGAAGCCACCATTCAGGTTGAACGTCGCGTAAACCGCCGGTCGTGAAATATCGACGCGACCACTGCGCGGCGGCGGCACATTCGCTGTCTCCCGGGTATGTTCCCGCAGTTCGGAGATGAACAGGGTCGCCGGAACGCCGGTGCCCTGGGAATAGGTGCCGACCCAGATGTCATAGCGGCCGGATGGTGGATTGGACCAGTACAGAAGCGGGTTCAGCGGCTCGTCGCCGCCATCATCATCGCAATACCAGTTGCCATTCGGACCATTGACCACGAGCGTCGTGTCACGGTCGGCATCGACATTGATGAAGAGGTCCTGGCCGCCGGCCGTGTAATAGAGCGAGTAGTCCGGCGCATTGGCGATGTAGCCGCGACAATCCCGGAAGCGGTCTTGTGCGCGGATGGCGCCGCCAGCGGTCAGATTGCGAATGTGCGGGTCGGGCAGGAAGCCGGCGCGCAGTGTGACAGACCCGAAACTGGGCGGCAGACTGAAGTTCTGGGCCTGGCTCGCAGACGTCGCCATGACCAGAACCGCGGCACTTGAAGCCAATGTGAGTAAGACAGATTTCCGCATGATTTCCCCCTGATGTCGCAGAAAGCTAATACGCCTCAGACAATAAACGAGCCTAGCGCAGCTGGTTCTGTCTTGCGAGGAAAAATAGACTAGCGAGGGTTGCGGTCCAGATTAATGCCCATGTGTGCGGCAAGACTGGCCAGCATGAACAGCACCAGCACAGCAGCGGCGATGGCGACAGGCGTCCAGGCAATCATGCGCGGCCCCTTCTCCGGTCGGGCCGGGCGGCCACTCTGCCAGCGCGCGAGCAGGAAGATGCCAACGCCCAGCGCGAGCAGGATCAATGTCGGCGTCAATCCGAGATACATCAGTCTTCGTCCACCAGGCCATGTTCCGTCTTGTCCCAGAAATAGGGGTTGAAGGCGAGTTGCCACAAGGCTCGAAGTGCAGATGCGGTCAGCAGCGGCCAGTAGAGCGGCATGCTGATCAGGTCCGTCATGCGGGCGTTCCAGCCCATTCTGCGCATGCCGAGCCAGGCTGTGGCGGCAGCGGCGGCATAGCCGAACAGGGTGAACAGGTAAAAGGGCCAGAGGGCGAGCAGGGTTTCCGTTCGAACGACAGCAAGCCAGAGCGAGTAGAGGCTGAAAGGCAGGTGCAGCAATGCGGCGATGATGGCGGTGCCGAGCGTCAGGCTCAGCCCCATCCAGTGCGGTTTGCGAGCGGTGTTGTCCGGGTGTCTCGAATGCACTGCGAAGGTCTGGATATAGCCTTTGATCCATCGTGTGCGCTGAAGGAACCAGGGCCGGAGGCGAAAGGGCGCTTCTTCCAGGGTGATGGCGGGAATTAGGCCGCAGCGATAGCCGGCACGGTGCAGGCGAAAGCCCAGATCCGCATCTTCGGTTACATTGTGCGCATCCCAGGCGCCGACCCGGCGCAGGGCGTCTGTCCGAAAGAAATTGCTGGTCCCGCCCAGCGGCAAGGGCCAGCCCAGACGGACGTAGAGTGGCAGCATCACGCGGAAATGGGCTGCATACTCCAGTGCAAACTGCCGGGTCAGCCAGTTCTGGTTCCGGTTATACCAGTTCAGCGGAGCCTGGACGCAGGCAAGGTCAGGTCCTCCCGCTTCAAAAGCGTCGGCCGCTGCGAGCAATTGCAGCGGATCAGGGCGGTCCTCGGCGTCATAGACGCCAACGAGGTCGCCGCGCGCATGTCGCAGGGCATAATTCAGGGCGCGGGGCTTGGTCTGTGGTTCGCCGGGCGGAGTGGTCAGCACCTGTGCAGCCAGCGGCCCCTGATAGGCGCGCGCCACCGAGATCGTTTCGCGATCTCCTTCCTCCAGTGCGAGCAGGAATTCGACCCGGTCGCGGGGGTATTGCAGTTTCTCCAGTCGAGCCAGCAGGTCCGGCAGGATGCGCGCTTCGTCATAGGCCGCGATGATGATGCTGATGAAGGGGCGTCGAGCGTCGCTCGCGTGTCTCGAAGCCGGTCGGTCGGGGTCGGAGGTGAGCAGTGCCATCCCTCTCAGCGTGATTGAGGCAGCAAAGAAAAGGCTTGCGCTGCCCAGCAGGACAAGCCGCAGGCCCGGCACCCATTCAAGCCATGCGGCCAGAATGACAAAAGGAATGGCGATCAAGACGACAAGTTGCGTGCGGGTCAGACCACTGCGGGCGCTGCGTGAGGGACGCAGGCGACCAAATTGCTGGCTCGCCTCGCGCGCCCACAACCGGTCGCGGAGCGATTTTCCGGGTTTGGGGTGGTCCTCGTCGTGCGCTGGGTCCCGATCAGCCATGCATGCTCCCCCGTTGGAGGAGTTATTGCATCAATGCAACCATAGAGCGAGTCTTATTCGGTTCCGGTTTCGCGGCAGCGGTCGGTTTGATCGCCGTCGGCACCGAAATGCCAGTAAATGCCGCCTTCCTCGACAGTCGTCTCGCTGAGCGCGCTGTGCCGGGACGCGGGGGCGCTGACGCCACGCCGCAGGATACAGCTCATATCGTCGATAATGGGCGTGCGTTCCATGTAATCGGAATGTCCCAATCGCGCGCGCCGCAGCAGATAGCGCGTGGCAAATCCGAAAAACGTTCGCGGGTCATGTCGATGGTGTGCGGCAGCATTCGCGATGACCCGACTTCAAAGGCAAAAACCGGGGGATGGGTGTTTCTGGAGAAGAAGCCGATCCGCGATTTGATATCCCGGTCCTCGCGGTCGCGAGAGGGGAAGAGGTTGCGCAGGAGTTGCGAGCTGGCAACGGCCACATCGCTGCCCGAAGTGTAAAGCGTCACGCTTTCCATGTTGTCCGCTGCGGGAGAGACCCACTCCACGAACAGGTTGCGGTCCAGATCGCCGGAGGCAAAGAAGACATGGTTCAGGTTGAAGCCCGGATCTTCAAGCACAAGCCGGTTCAAGGCCTGGGCAAAGACGCGTGTGCCCATTGAGTGGGCGATCACATTGATGTCCGCGTTCGGGACCGAATCCCTGACCAGCCGCAGGAAATCAACCAGCCCGTCCACGCTGAGACCGGCATCATCCATGTCGGACAGATAGTGCATGACACTGCCATTGGCTGGCCAGGAATAGAAGAAGACCGGGCCCGGGAAATCCAGGTCATACTTGATCTGGGCGGCGCGGAAGGCAGCATCGCGGAAGCGGATATTGAAACCATGGATGAAGACGATGACCTGGATGTTGAATTCTCCATCCATCTGGCCGACAGCATCGGCCAGCATGTCGGAGGCCAGGGCCGAGAACTCGTTTTCGTCCAGGGCTTCATAATTCCACACCGAAAACAGGCGACGACGCTGACGGTCCGTGACCCGTATGGCATCGCGCGGGACGGCATTGATACGGTCACCGCGCTGGCGACTGTCCGGCACGGTGACCGTCAGCAGGCCGAGATGGCAGTAGCGGGTACCGACCGCAACGCGGCCGGGCTCACAGGTCGGGTCGAGCCGCACAGTGAAGGCTTCCTGGTGATCAAGACGCTCGCCGAAATCGGTCTGGGCTTCCCGGTTGGTGCCATAGAGCAGGGTGATACAGGTATATCCGCTGCCGGAGGCCGCATCGCCTTCGTCATCCGTCATATCGCCAAAAGGCGAGTCCGTTGTCTCACCTGCATCGAGAATATCCTCCAGCGAAGCGTCGCCCACAGGTTCCGGCTCGGGTTCCGGCGGTGGCGGTGCCGGCGGAGGCGGGGGTGGAGGCGGAGGGGCTACGGCCTGGCACGCCCCCAGGCTGGCGCTGAATGCGATGATCAGGATGAGTGCAAGATGGCGCATCCGCGTCCCCCAACGACTGGCACCGGGCCGGAGCGTTGCGCGGGAAGAGAATGATCCGCAAGAATTACGCTTTCGGATTGAAAACCTGGGCGAGCGTGGGGGCCTGCAATGGTTCGTCCGAGAAGAAATAGGCGGCTGCTGCGGCCGTTGGATATCCGGCCGGGAGCTCCCTGGATTTTCCCGCTGCCATGGCAAGCTTGTGAGCGAAACCACCAATGCCCGGATTATGACCGACGACCAGGATGCGATCCTGACGTGAAAATCCGTCGAGAACAGCGCGTTCCAGCATTTCCGTACTGGCGTGATAGAGCGCCATCGGATCGTCCAGGACCGGATTGCCCAAGGCGGGTATCAGCCGGTCATAAGTCTGGCGGGTTCGCCAGGCCGGGGAGACCAGTGCGAGATCAACTTCCAGCCCGGCAGCGGCGAGCACCTCGCCGGCGCGCACACTGTCATCTCGTCCGCGCTGGGTCAGGCCACGCTGGAAATCATCTTCCGCTTCAAGCCGGTCGACAGCCTTGGCGTGACGCATCAGAATCAACAGCTTGGACATGGCGGCCTTTCTTAAAACTCGCAAATCTCGTGGCGTCCCCCTTGTAATCGGCGCGGGAGAGGCGCACCTAGGTCTACGCTGATTTTTACCCCTCGCAAACGCAAGGAGAGCATGATGGGTCTCTTGTTAGGCGATACCGCCCCCAATTTCGACATCGCCACCAATGAAGGCGATATCAATTTCCACGAATGGATTGGTGACAACTGGGTGATCTTTTTCTCCCACCCGGCCGATTACACCCCGGTGTGCACGACCGAGCTGGGCTATACGGCCAAGCTGAAAGATGAATTTGCCAAGCGCAATGCCAAGGCCATCGCCCTGTCTGTCGACAGCGTTGAAGACCATAATGGCTGGATCAAGGATATCGAGGAAACGCAGAATGTTTCCATGAACTTCCCGATCATCGCCGATGTCGACCGCACGGTCGCCGGCCTGTACCAGATGATCCACCCGAACGCCGATCCGAAAGTCACCGTTCGCTCGGTTTATGTCATCGATCCGAACAAGAAGATCCGCGCGACCTTCACCTATCCGCCGAGCGCCGGCCGCAATTTCGATGAAGTGCTGCGCCTGCTCGACAGCCTTCAGCTGACCGATGAGTACAAGGTGGCGACGCCGGTCAACTGGACCGATGGTGATGATGTCATCGTGGTTCCGTCGATCTCCGACGCGGAAGCCGATACGCTTTTCCCGGCCGGCTACAACAAGATCAAGCCGTATCTGCGGGTGACGAAACAGCCCAACAAGGTCTCCGAGTCAGCAGAATAATTGTTTCAAAACAATGTCTTGAGAAAGGGGTCGTGCAAGCGGCCCCTTTTGTTTTGAGCTAACATGTAAAGCGAGCTTGACGTAAAGTGTATTTTACACCATCTTGTAAAGCACGCTTTACTCAATAGGAGAATGGACACATGACATTTCGCGACTGGTTCAATGATCTGGAAGCTGCGGGCGAGCCGCCGACGCTGGTTTCCATCCTGGTTTTTGCCGCCGTATTCCTGCCGGCGATCTTTCTGGTCGGTCTGGCCGGGCCCGTGCTCGAGCAGGTGCGCTATGTGGTGGGTGAGCTGAGTTCGGAAATGAAAGCGGCCGCGTTGACGGTGTTCATCCTGGGCACGATGGCGCTGGTGCGCATCTTCAGCCTGGTCTTTCGTCGTCAGCGATGAGCGAGCAATCCCGCGCGCAATCGGTCAGTCGGCGCTATTTCTGGCGGACCCTGGTTGCAATCATGGCGTTCACGGCAGCGGTTGTGGCGATCGACAAGCTGCTCGATCCCTCTCGCAATGACTGGTCCGCGCTTGCCGCCTGGCCGCTGGTTCTGCTGACCTGCCTGCCACTCTTCGTCTACGGCTATGAAGTCGTGCGCTATGTGCGAAATATCGATGAGATGCTGGCGCGCATGCAGGTCCGGGCTGCCGCCGTCGCCGCCTTGGTCCTGTTGCTGGCAGGGGCAGTTCTGGGCGTTGCTGAAGTGTACGGGCTTATGGAGCCGCTCAACATGACGATGCTCCTGCCCATTGCCGCCGTCGCGCACTCGATTGCGTCCCTGGTTCAACAGGCGCAAGTGCGATGAAGAACCGCTTGCGTGAACTACGGGCACAGCAGGGGTGGTCGCAGCAAGCACTTGCCGACCATCTCGACGTCTCGCGCCAGACGGTCAACGCCCTGGAAACCGGCAAGTATGACCCCTCCCTGCCACTGGCCTTCAAGATCGGACGCGTATTCAAGCTGAAGATCGAGGAGATTTTCGACGACGAGGTCGAAGCATGAGCGCGGGGAGGTGAGATGGGGAAACACCTCCCCGCGTGAGACCGGCCCTTGGGTTCGGGGGGAAGGAACCGGCTCGGGGTACATGCGTCGCGGACCGGCGCTTCTTCCGGCCCGACATTCATTCAACGCTGAGCTCCGGCGTTTCCGTCGCCGGAAACTGAGCTTTTTCTAACGTTCGCCGGGCCAGTAGAATTCGCTGGCCTGCACATCGCGCTTGAGGCGTTTCAACAGCCCGTCCCGAGGATGGATGTAGAGCTGGCCCTTGCGCGGGCCCGATGCCCAGCGATAGCGCTGGGGCCACAGCCAGTTGTCATCCTTGCCCAGGGTCGGGCGGGCGACAAAGTCGTAGACATGCTCGAGTATGTGCATCTGAACAGCATTGCCGGGTGATACATTTTCCCGCAGTTCCGAATAGACCTTGTTCCAGGGGCGTCCGACCTGTTTGCCGAGATAACGTTTGAGGGGCGCCAGGTTCTCATTGAGATATTTGGTCTGCGTGCCATTCGTAACGCGCTGACGGCGAATGCCGATGCGAGACGGCTGGTTCTCTCCATCCTGCTTGATCTTCATGCGGTTCAGCTTGCGGGTGCGCCATCCACAGCGGGGACGTTCCACGATGACCTTGTTCATGTCCTTGCGCATTGTCGCCTCCTGCGGTGGCGGGCAGGGCCGCAGCCCTACCCTTTCACACAAACCACCTGTTTGAGCGTGTGGACGATGTCCACCAGCTCGGACTGGGCCGCCATCACCGCGTCGATGTCCTTGTAGGCCATCGGCGTTTCATCGATGACGCCGGCATCTTTCCGGCACTCCACACCCTCCGTCGCCTTGCGGTGATCAGAGAGGGTGAAGGTCTGCTTGGCTGCCGCCCGCGACATCACCCGGCCTGCGCCGTGCGAACAGGAGCAGAAGCTCTCGGCCACGCCCTTGCCGCGCACGATGTAGGAGCGTGCACCCATGGAGCCCGGAATGATGCCGAGCTCGCCCTCGCGCGCTGATACAGCCCCCTTCCGGGTCAGCCAGACATCGGCGCCGAAATGATGTTCCTGCTCCACATAATTGTGGTGACAGTTCACCGCCGCCTTGTCCGTCTTGAACCGGCCGAGTGTCTTGCGAAGCGCCATCAGCGTCCGCTCCATCATCGCTTCGCGGTTCTCGCGGGCATAATCCTGGGCCCAGCCGACCGCCTCGACATAGTCGTCGAACAACTCCTCGCCCTCCACGAAGAAGGCGAGGTCCTTGTCGGGCACGTGGAAGTCGAGAACACGCCGGGCCAGCTCCTCCCGCGCACGGGAGATGAAGTATTGTCCGATCATGTTCCCGGTTCCGCGAGAGCCGGAGTGCAGCATTACCCAGACACGGTCCTCTTCATCCAGGCAAAGCTCGATGAAGTGGTTGCCGCCACCCAGGGTGCCCAGCTGGCCATCCACCTTGTGAGTTCCGATCTTGCGATGTTTCGCCTTGATCAGATCCAGACGCTCCATCAGGCCGGACGCCTTGAGGCGGGTGCCGGTCGAGCTGGGCGCAATGCGGTGGTCGCCGCCCTTGCCGTTTCCGACAGGGATGGCGGCCTCGATGGCGTCGCGGGTTTTCCTGAGATTGTCCGGTAGGTTCCGGGCCTCGAGACTGGTGCGAATGGCCATCATTCCACAACCGATATCCACCCCGACGGCAGCCGGGATGATCGCGCCCTTGGTCGGGATCACCGATCCAACCGTCGCACCACGCCCGAAATGAACGTCCGGCATGGCAGCGACATGGCGGTGGATGAAGGGCAGGCCGGCGACATTGCGCAATTGTTCAATTGCGCTGTCATCCACCGGCACGCCCTTGGTCCAGGCCTTGATATGTCCACACGATGTTTCAATCGCTTCGTATTGCGTCGACATGACACTTTCCCCTCGACGAGGGGCCTTTCTGGTTTTGGCGGTAAAGCGAGGCGAATATGGGAGGGGCCGTGTTGGGGGCACGACCCCTCCCTTCCTTGTTCCGTCGCCCTGGGTGTGGGGGGAGTGGCGATCGGAACGAAAAAACCCTCCTCAAGCTGCGCTTGGGAGGGCGGGTCACAGGGGACTGTGGGGGAACAGTCTACCGTGTGAGCGCGGTACCCTCCGCGTGCGCGAACTCATTCAGCCAGGTCGGCTGAATAAAGAGGCGATATGTCGTCTGCACTACGCGCATCTTTGTCTCGAGTTCAGCGCCCACGCGGGGCGTTCGGTTAATAGGAAACCTGCTTATGAATGAGCATATTCAAGGCGGCAAGTATAAAATTTGACCTGTGGCATCGAAAATCGCGTCTGTGGCGAATTTAACACATGGTGGCGTTATCACAGGTGAATTGGGGGCTGAAAGTGTGTTGCAGGTGCAACGTTGGGGTGGATGTAAGGCGGTGGATATGCTCGGGCAAACGGGAGCAGTCACCGCTGCGCAAGCTCTCCATATTCTCTACCGTTGGCGAGAGGTGAGTGCTCGAATTAGACTCTTCAACTATTTCGGATGGTTTGGAGTGCTGACACTCCAATTCCACCCAGTTTTCTCGGCGATTTCCTCTTCATAAGAGCAAGACGCGACAACTGAGTAGCCGGCGGATCGCAACTCGACGATTAGTCGGCTTAGATCATCAAGGAATTCATGTGCATCCACCTTTTGGGTGTCAGGCACGATCTGATCTACGGGGTCGACTTCAGCCGTGTATGGATAGAACACAAAACCACCATGCTCAGCTAGTTTATCCTCAGAGAAGTCTTCATTTTTCATGATGCTGGCGGACAAATAGGTGCTTCTCATTTCAAAGTGATCGTGCTCAACGCCAAAAATTGATGCTGCACGGCTTTGCACGACATCCAGCGCATCCTCGCTCAAGATGTACAAACGACAAAACAAGCTGGAGGATTTCATTTTTCACTCATGGGATAAACCGGACAGGCACATATATCGTCATTCGTCGCGAGAGTTCCACCGATAACTCCCACGCCCCCCACGCTTGACGCTTTGCCCCATCCCCTCTACCTCGCGATGTTTTCCGCAATGCAACAATAGAAAGACCGATCTCATGTCCACCGATCTTGCCCAAAACGCTAAAGCCTGGCCGTTTGAACAAGCGCGCCTGCTGAAAAAGCGGCTGGACAAGCTGGGTCGAAAATCCGGGCCGGTCGTGTTCGAGACCGGCTATGGGCCGTCGGGCCTTCCGCACATGGGGACGTTTGGCGAGGTGGTACGTACCTCCATGGTTCGCCGGGCGTTTGAAGAGCTGACGGGCGGGGCCTATGAGACGCATCTGATCTGTGTCTCGGACGATATGGATGGCATGCGCAAGGTGCCGGACAATCTGCCCCAGCAGGAGATGCTGTCGGAATACCTGCAGATGCCGCTGACCGTGGTGCCGGACCCGTACGGCACGCATGAGAGTTTCGGCCATCACATGAATGCGCGGCTGCGCGCCTTCCTCGACAGTTTCGGCTTCTCCTATGAGTTCAAGTCGGCAACCGAGCTTTACAAATCCGGTGCCTTTGACGCGATGCTGCTCAAGGCGGCGGAGAAGTATGAGGACATCATGAAAGTGATGTTGCCGACGCTGGGTGAGGAGCGCCAGGCGACCTATTCGCCCTTCCTGCCGATCCATCCGGAAACCGGTCACGTGCTCTATGTGCCGATGAAGTCTGTCGACGCCAAGGCGGGCACGATCACCTTTGACGATGAGACAGGCCAGGAATTCACCGTTCCGGTCACCGGCGGGAATGTGAAGCTGCAGTGGAAGCCGGATTTCGGCATGCGCTGGGCGGCGCTGGGCGTTGATTTCGAGATGTTCGGCAAGGACCACCAGGCCAATGCGCCGATCTATTCGCGCATCTCCCGCATCCTGGGTGCCGAGCCGCCGACGCAGTTCGTCTACGAGCTGTTCCTGGATGAGAAGGGCGAGAAGATCTCCAAGTCCAAGGGCAATGGCCTGTCGGTCGAGGAATGGCTGAAATACGCCCCGCAGGAGAGCCTGAGCTACTATAATTTCGTCAAGCCGCGCCAGGCCAAGAAACTCTATTTCGACGTCATCCCGCGCGCCGTGGACGAATACATGCAGCATCTGGCGGCCTATGCCGGCCAGGATGAAGCCAAGCAGCTGGAAAACCCGTCCTGGCACATCCATGGCGGCAATCCGCCTGCGGAAGCCTCGCCGATCAATTTCGCCCTGATGCTGAACCTGGCCTCTGCCGCCAGTGCCCACAACACCGATGTGATGTGGGGCTTCATCGGTCGTTATGTCGACGGTGCCACGCCGCAGACCCACCCGCTGCTCGATCAGCTGGCCGGTTTTGCTGTTCAGTATTTCCAGGACTTTGTCGAACCGACCAAGACCTTCCGGGCGCCGACGGACATGGAACGGGCCGCGATGGAAGACCTGCTGTCGCGTTTCAAGGCACTTGATGCCGATGAGCGCGATGCCGAAGTGATCCAGACCGAAGTCTTCTCGGCCGGGAAATCACAGGAATTTGATAATCTTCGGGACTGGTTCAAAGCCCTCTACGAAGTACTTCTCGGGCAATCGCAGGGCCCGCGTTTCGGATCTTTCGCAGCAATCTACGGGATTTCGGAAACTATCTCGCTTATTGAGAAGGGCCTGGCTGGGGAATTGGCAGACGCCAACTGATCCTCAGCTCGGAGTGTGACGTAGTATCGGAGGTGCCGGGATGACCCGGCGTGTCCTCTTGATGCACAAGAGTGTGGGGCTGGTGTGCGCAAATTTCTGAACACCCGACTGGCAACTGCCATGGCGGGTAGCCTGCTTCTTATGACTGGCGCTCACGCCCAGACCGCAACGCCGGCCAGCGAGCCCGGCGTTGAAATCTATCTGCCTACGGCCTTTGCCGAATTCCTGCCGCAGAACGCCAACGACCTGGTGCGACGTCTGCCGGGATTCCAGGTCGATGAAGGCGATGATGTGCGCGGCCTGTCCGGTGCCCAGGGCAATGTGCTGATCAATGGTCGCCGCCCACCGACCCGCTCCGGATCCATCGGCACCCGTCTGAGTACTCTGCGTGTCGAAGATGTCGAGCGCCTGGAACTCATCGAGGCCGGTGCCCGCGACATCGACATGCAGGGTTATCCGCTGCTCTTGAACATCGTCCTGCGCGACCAGACCGACCGGCGCATCAATGGTCGCATGGAGATCGAGCCGCGCGAGGATGGCGGCGATGAAGTGCAGCTGGCCTTTGGTGGCTCAATGACCGGTGGCGGCATCGATCTCGAAGGCAATTTCGAGCTCTATGACGAAGCGCTGATCGCCTATGAGGACGTGCGCTCGTCGACAGCAGATGCGCCGACCGCGCGACTGTCCACCGACCGCAATACAACGATGTCGCGCCGCGATGCGCAGGGCTCTGCGACCCTCCCCCTGTCAGGCGGGCGCAGTCTCGTGCTGTCCGGAGCGTATGACAGCTATGCCAATTCCCAGCGCCCGACAGCCGAGGAAGTCGCCTCCGGCGCTGCGCTGCAGGAGACTAATGAATTCGAGAATGCGGACACCAGTTTCGGTCTCGAATACACCGCCCCTTTCCGGGGCAATATGGACCTGCATGCCATGCTCACCCGGACAGATGGCGAGCAGGAAAGCTCGGCCAGTCTGACCGAGATGGGGACGGTCAATCGTTCGACATCGGGCGAGGAGACGTCCGAGACGGCCACCCGCGCAACGCTGCGCTGGCGCTTGGGCGAGACCTGGGCCATCGAGGCCGGTGGGACCTGGGCGCTCAATACGCTGGATGGTTCATCCGCCGCTAGCATTGACGGCGTCGTGCAGGACATCGACGGCTCGACTGCGTCGGTCGAGGAGACACGCGCTGCGGCGCTGGCTGTGGCCAGCTGGACGCCGCGCGCCGACCTGACCGCCAATTTCGGCGGTCGTGTGGAACAATTCTCGCTGAATTCCTCCAATGCGCCGGGCGAACTGACCCTGACGGATGTCATTCCGCGGGCAGACATGACCTGGACGCTGGACAATGGCTGGGTGCTGCGCGTGTCGGGCGAGCGGGAGGTTGGCCAGCTGGACCTGGACCTCTTCCTGGCCGAGACCAATCTGGATAATGCGTTGAACACCGCCGGTGCGGCCACGCTGGAGCCGGAACGGGCCTGGGTGTACCGGGTGGAGCTGGAGCGCCGCTTCGGCGAGCGCAATCTGCTGCGTGTGTTGGGCGAACGCCGTGAAGTCGACAATCCGATCTCCCGTGTCCTGACCCTTGATGGTGATGTGACCCCGGCCAATATCGGCCCGGAAACCATTGATACGCTGGAAGGCGTGTTCGAGATGGATTTCGGTCAGTTCGGCATTCCGGGACTGTTCGTCGACGGTATCGCGGTGTTGCGTGATTCCGAGCGTATCGATCCGCTGCAGGGATTTGTACGCCAGACCTCCGGCCTTGCCGAATACACGGTCGAGATCGGCGTGCGCCAGGAGTTTGCCGGTGGCAAGTTCATCCTGGGCATGGAGCTGGAGCAGGACGCGCCGTCGACGCATTACTGGCTGACCCAGATCCGGCGTGAGGATCGCGGGCTCGAGGCGCGGGTCAATGGCGAATGGCGTCATTCCGACACCTGGCGGACCGGCTTCTGGACGCGCCTGCCCGAGAGCATTCGCGAAGAGCGTCAGATCTTCGACGGGGTGCGCACTCCCGGTGACGATCCCGTGCTTGAGAATATCATCGAGCGGGAAAATGGGGCCTTTGTCTCGCTGTGGACCGAGTTCGAGGTGCGCGAGGAGGTCTTCCTGCGCCTGAATGTCCGCACGGGTCGTGACCGTGAGGCCACGACGCTGGTCAATGCGATCGATGGAAGCCCGCTGGATAGTGCCAGCGTGGATGTCGACAACGTGCCCAGCTTCAATCTCCGCCTGCGCTGGAATCGCTAGGAAATCTCTCAAGTAAAAAATAGTTGACACAGGGTCGGTAATTTCTTACATCTGTGAATGTAAAAAATATAAGACACCTTGTGGAGAGTTTTTGACATGAGCTTTTATGAGCGTATTAATACGGCCGGCCTCGTGACCAGCCTGATCGTTCTGGCCTGGTACGGTCTGCAGGTGGTTCCGCAGATGGGCACGACGCCGGTTTCCGAGATTGCCTATACGGGCCCGATGATTATCGCCGTTGTTGTCGGTGTGATCCTGTCCGTGATCACGGCGGTGCTCGTCAGCATTGGCTCCGCCATCTGGTTGACCGTCAAGGAAGGCAAGGATGCGGTGGATGCCGAGTTCGGCAATGAAGACGAGCGCGACAAGCATTTCGGCCGCTTGGGTGATGCCGTTGGCGGACATGTCCTGTCGGTGGCGGTGATCCTGGCGCTGGCCCTGATCTGGATGGAATTCGAGACGTTCTGGGTTGCCAACGGCCTGTTCGTGGGCGCCTGGCTGAGCGCGGCAATTGGCACTGTGGTCAAGCTGTTTGCCTATCGCGGGGCGTTCGGATGAGCAAGCCGACCAAGATCACGAACGAGATCCGCCGCCTGCGCTTTGATGCCGATGAGATGACCCAGGCCGAGTTGGCCAAGCGCATCGGCGTCACCCGTCAGACCGCGCTGGCGATCGAGCAGGGGCGCTATTCGCCCTCGCTGGAGGTCGCCTTCAAGATTGCCAATGTCTTCAACGTGCCGCTGGAGCAGGTGTTTCAATATCCCCAGGGCGATGACTGACTTTCATCGGTACATCGATTTGCAGCGGGATGCGCATGACCGGCAGTGGATGCCGGTGTCCGGCAAACTGGAAGCGCAGATCACGCAACAGGACGGCCAGGACAATCGCCATTTCCATCATCGCGAAACGGGCGCCGATGCACACACGTGGGCCGATGCCAAAGGGCAGATAGGCAAAGCGGTTGATGGTCTCGCCCGCTTCACCCAGGAAGCGTTGCGGGCGGAATTCATCCGCTTCCGGCCAGAGATCGCGATGGCGATGTAACAGCCAGGTCGAGACCAGCACGTCGGTCTTCGCCGGTATCGGGACGCCGCCCACGACATCATCATTGATCGAGGACCGGGCCAGGACCGGGGCCGAGGGGTAGAGGCGCAGGCTCTCCTTGATCACCGCCATGGTCCTGGGCAAGGCGTCCATCCAGGTTTCCGGTGTGCCACGATCCAGCTCTGCCGTGTCCAGTTCCTGTTCAACCTGCGCGAGGACCTCGGGCGACTGGGATAGCAGATACAGTGTCCAGGTCAGCGTGCGCGCGGTGGTTTCACGACCTGCCGCCAAAAAGGTCAGCAGGTTGACGACGACGGCGGTGTCGTCCAGGCCCGCACTCAGCAACAGATCCAGAAAGTCCGCCGGCCGCCCGGCCTGTTCGGGCAGGGGCTGACTACGGCGCAGCGCGGCAAGTTCGCCCACCTGTTCACGCAAATCCCGGATCACCCGGATGGACGCGCCGTGACCGATGCGAGGGACCCAGCCCGGCATGTGCAGCAGGTCGAAGAGGTGGGGAATGCCGCTGATCTCGATCAGATCGCAAATCCCCTTGGTAAAGCGGGCCTTGTCCAGGGCTTCATCGCCGGAGAACAGGGTTTCAATCAGCACGTCCAGGGTCAGGTTGACCATGGCGTCGGTGGCGGAGATGACCCGTCCTTCTACCGCCAAAAACGAATCCCGCGCCGCCTCGCAAACCTTCAGGATCTGTGGCGCGAAAGCATTGACCTTGCGCGGTGTGAAGACAGGAGAAGACCGCCTTGCGGGCCGTTTTCCGGATCTCGCCCTTGGCGGTCAGCAGACCGTCGCGCAGGAGGGGGCGCAGGACGGCCTGGCGCATCGGGTTCATGCGATAGTTCGCGACATTGCCGATGAAGCAGTGCTGGATCGCGTCCGGGTCATTGATGATCAGGGAGGAGCGGCCGAGAAAACGGAAGGGCGCCACGTTCAGATGGAAATGGTGCTCACCCCACACCTCCAGCGGATTGCGGCTCATGGCCCGGAAATAGGTCCAGTCATCACCCGGTATCAGGCAACCGGCTCCGCTGTAGCGGGCCAGGGGCGGCATGGGCGGTTTGAAGACCGTGTTCATGAGCGATTAGACTTTCAATGCTCGTCTATCGCGCGAATTAGTTTGACGCGATGGCGCGAAAAGTCGCGGTCTGGCCTTAACGCCTCGCTCGCTTTGGACTAGCGTTTGACCATGCGAAGCTTGATTGCCCTTTTGATGATGTGCCTCGTCACCCTGCCTGCCAAGGCAGACATGGCGGAAGCGCGGCAGGCCTATACGGAAGGCCGCTGGCAGGAGGCTGCCCGGCTGGCCCAGCTGGCGGGTGGGGCCGACGGATACGCCTACGCAGCCGGTGCCTTGCTCGCCCAGCTGATGGTCGAACCCGGCCATCCCGAGCGGCCGGAGCTTGCGCGGCGCGCGGCCCGTCTCGCAGAGTATGCCTATCGCCTCGATGAGGAGCATCCCGACGCCCGTCTGCGCCTTGCTGGAGCGCTGGGATATCGAGGCCGTTTCATGAACGGCATGCGCGCCTATGTCGGGCGCATTCCCCAAAGGGGGCGCCGCCTGCTGGAGAGCCTGGTCGAGGAAAACCCCAATGACCCCTGGGCTGTCGGGATGCTGGGGGCCTGGCATCTCGAGGTCGCGCGGCGCGGTGGCGATCGCGGCATGAGCGTGCTCGATGCGTCGATAGATGCCGGTATTGGCTTTTATACCAATGCGATCGCCCTTGATCCGCACAATCCGGCACCGCGCTATTTCTTCGCGCTCGCGCTTCTGGCCCTGGACGACCCGGCCTATTACGACATGGCACGCCAGCAATTGGCGCTGTGCCTGCAGATACCGGCCCGTGACGCCTTTGAAGCGGCAGTGCAGGCCGATGCGGCGCAATTGTCAGAACTGATCGGTGATCGTGACGCGGCGACGCTGTGGGCTGACGCGCGCATGCGTTACTGACTGACCCACATGATCCGCGACATCCAGCGGATATCCTGAAGCGTGACGATCCGCTCGTCCGGCTTGCCATCAAGCGGGGCGAGGCGCAGCTCCTGGGCGTTCCGGCCGAGAAATGTCCAGGCGCTGATCCGGCCATTATTGCGTTCCAGGACAACGCGATCCCCGGGCTGGATATCACTTTGCGGACTGACCACCAGCGTATCGCCGGAACGATAGACAGGGGCGAGGTCCTGATTGCCCAGCGTCAGGGAATAGGCATCGCTCAGCATCAGTCCCGGGAAGGGGTTCAGGTGCCAGTTATCGCCGCGAGGCAGGCCGCCGCTCGAAAAGCAAGCCGCGCCAGCACGGTCCTGCATTTCCAGGCGTGGCAGAACGGACCGGCCGTTTCGATCCAGCACCAGTGCGGCGAAACTCTCGAAGTCCAGATTTGCTGCACTGAGTGCCTTGGTCAGACTCTCCGTTGACGGCCAGCGGGGTTTGCTACCGTTTGCGGAGACGCGTTTGGACGGGTTGAACGTGGTCGCATCCAGCCCGGCGCGCCGGGCGAGTCCTGAGGGGCTGGTTTGTGCGTGAGCGGCGAGTAGATCGATCCCCCGCCAGATCTGGGCGTGAGTGAACATTTGGCAGTCCTTGGTTGCACAACGCTATAGGAAAACATGTACAGGCGCGAGTCAGGCTTGCGCCAGACAAGGAGCGGGGCTAGGCCTGCCGCCATGACGGACAAGATTGCATATCGACTCGCAACTCCCGAGCGCTGGGCCGAGGTCATGGCGGCTGGTGTTTTCGAAGGTGACCCCCACGACATCGCTGATGGATTCATCCATCTCTCGGCCGCTGCCCAGGTCGAGGGGACCTTGCTCAAGCACTATAACCAGCATGAACGCCTGGTCCTGGCCGAGATTGTTCTGGAACAGCTGGGCGACAGCGTGAAGTGGGAAGTCTCGCGCGGCGGCGAGCTGTTCCCGCACGTCTACGGGACGATCCCGGCCAGCGCCGTCAAGGGCGTGCGCCTGATCGGTCGCAATGAAGAGGGCGGCTGGATCATGCCGAACGACCTGGGGGGCAGCCGTTGATCCACGATATTGCCACCCGCCTGTTGCATGCCTTCGACCCGGAAGAAGCGCACCGCCTGTCCATCATGGGATTGAAATACGGCTTTGGTCCGCGCCAGTTGCGTCAGGATGACCAGGTTCTGGCGACCGAGCTTGCGGGGCTGAAACTGTCCAACCCGCTGGGGCTTGCCGCGGGTTATGACAAGAATGGCGATGTGCCCGACGCCTTGCTGGCCATGGGCTTTGGTTTTGTTGAGCTGGGCGCGGTGACCCCGCGTGGCCAGGACGGCAAGCCCAAGCCCCGTATCTTCCGTTTGCCCGAGGACGAAGCGGTCATCAATCGCATGGGCTTTCCCAATCTGGGGCTCGAGAATTTTGCGCGGAACCTGCGTGCCCGCGCGCAACGCGGTGGTATTGTCGGGGTCAATCTGGGTGCCAATCTGGACAGCGAGGACCGGGTTGCCGATTACGTGACCTGTCTGGACGCGCTGAAGGATGATGCCCAGTTCTTCACCGTCAATATTTCCTCGCCCAATACGCCGGGGCTGCGCGATATGCAGTCCAAGCAGACTTTGGTCGAGCTGATCTCCCGCGTGGTCGAAGTGCGAGGCAAGGCGCCGCTCTTCCTCAAGATCGCACCGGATATCGCCGATGAGGAAGTGGCCGATATCATCGATGTGGTGACCACCTACAAGATGGACGGGCTGATCGTGTCCAACACGACGCTCGCCCGCCCGGACACACTGCGCAGCGAGCTGGCCGAGGAAATGGGCGGCCTGTCGGGCCCGCCGGTTTTCGAACGATCCACCGAACTGGTCCGGGCATTCCGCAATGCGGCGGGACCGGACCTCAACATTATCGGTGTCGGAGGTGTCCGTGACGCTGATACGGCCTATGCCAAGATTCGCGCCGGGGCCAATGCGATCCAGCTCTACACGGCACTGGTCTATGAAGGCCCCAGCCTGATCGGCCGGATCAAGACCGGCCTGGCCGAGCGGCTTTATTCAGACGGTTTTGCCTCTGTTTCAGAAGCGGTCGGCGCAGAGTAGAGGCGGCGTTCAAGTGCCGGGTAGGCCGCCGCCAGCGTAGCTCCGCGGGCGACATAGAAAATCAGGAATGCCGCCCAGACCCCATGGTTTCCATAAGCCGGAGCCAGGAGGAAATCTGCTGCGAGATAGACGGCAACGGCGGCCAGTCCGGCATTGCGCAGGATCTTCCCGCTGGTCGTGCCGATGAAGACGCCGTCCATCAGCCAGGCGCCTGCGCCCAGGAACGGAATGATGGCGCACCAGGGAAGATAGGTGATCGCGGCTTGGCGCGCGGCTTCATCCTCGATCACCAGTCCCAGTGCGGCTTCGCCGAACAGGAAGGTCAGCACCGCAAAAATGGCGCCGCACGCCAGCATCGGCTCGCCGGTCATCCGGATTGCGCGCCGCAGGGCATCCCTGGACTTGCGTCCGAATGCTCGGCCCGCCTCGGTTTCGGCAACGAAGGCGAAAGCGTCCAGGACGAAGGCCCACAGGGTGATGACCTGTAACAGGACGTGATTGCCGGCGAGCGCGGATGTGCCCTGTCGGGCACCGGCATTGGCGAACCATGTAAAGCCGATGACCAGCGACCAGGTGCGGATCATCAGGTTGACGTTGACGTGGAACATCTCACGCAGGGCGTGAGCGTCGAGCAGCTGGTCCCGGTCGAGAACCTGCTCGGCCCAGCCTTTTTGCTGGCGAATGGCATGCAGGGCAAAGCCGATGGCTACGATGGCTGCCATCCATTCTGCGATGGCCGTGGCCGCGCCCACCCCGCCGGGCCCCATGCCCAGGCCGAGCACAAACCAGAAATCCAGTACGATATTCGTGCCGGAGAACACGGCGTAGATGGCCAGGGTCGCCTGATTGCGGCCCAGTCCGATCAGCCAGCCGGAAATGGCGAAACCTGCAAGCGCTGCCGGGGCACCCCAGGCGCGCGCCAGAAGATAGGCGGCGCCCTTGTCTTCAACCGTTTCCGTGCCCTGCAGGATAGCAAAACCTGCCCAGGAAATCGGGTGCCGGAATACCCAGACCAACAGGCCCAGAATGATGGCGACCAGTGTCGCGCGCAACAGGATGCGCTGGACCTCGGCAAGCCGACCGGCGCCGTCGGCCTGTGCCGTCATCCCGGTGGTTCCCATGCGCAGGAAATAGAAACTCCAGTAGAAGACGGAGAAGATCGCACCGCCCAGGGCCACGCCGCCCAGATCCGATCCGTCGCCGGACAGGCCGAGCACGAACGTGTCGATTACACCGGCCAGCGGCACGGTGGCATTGGCGAAAATGAGGGGCCAGGCCCGTGCGAGCACGGCCTTGCGGGTGAGGGGCTGTTCCATGTCCGGCAGCTAGCCGGGAGCGGCCCTGTATATCAAGCGTTTAATCTGTGGAGCAGACGCCGTCGCGGCAGGTTTGACGCGGTCGGTAGGGGGCGAGGAAACGATAGATGACGTCGAGCGGTTTGCGGATGATCCACGGGCGCAACACGGTCGCCAGCATGTGCCAGCGTGGCAGGCGTTCCCAGATCGCGATGAAGGCATCCACGCCTGTGGCGATTGTATTGTCCGGCAGCCGGACATGCATCGCGGCAAGGGCCGCGTCACGGTCGATATCCTCTGCCAGGTCCGGCGCATTACAGTCGCTCAGGATGATCTTTTCCGGCCCGAACTTGGCATAGTGCCGCATTTCCCGCCGACAGAGCGGGCAGAGGGCGTCGTAATAGGCGATGACTGGGCCGTCGGTTTTCATACCTCCAACCTAGGGCGCGGATTGACCGACGGGAAGTGACACGCCGCCGCACCTCAGGCCGGGCTGTTCTCGCCCTTCGGAGTGATCAGGAAATGTCCGTGCAGGGTTGCAACCGGAGCGCCCCGGCGTCCCTGCCAGGCCTCGACCCGGACATTGGCAACGCGGCGCCCGCTGCGGGCGACCTGGGCGCGCGCAAAAACATCGGCCGCGCGGGCGGGGCGTAGATAGTCGATCGCGATATCAATCGGTTTGGGCAGACGGTCGAGCGGCTGTGAAACGATCAGCGACCCGGTGGCAACGATCTCAAGGAAGGCGCCGACAGCGCCGCCGTGCAGGGCGGGGATGAGCGGGTTTCCGACCAGATCGTCCCGGAACGGCAGACAGCCTGTCAGCTCGTCTCCGCGATGATCGAACTCCACCCCCAGACCAAAGACATAGGGGGCGTCGAGCAGCGTCTTGATCAGGGTCTCGCTCATGCCAGATCCCCTTCGCGCAGGGCCCGCTGGGCGCGTTCCTGCGCCGCCTTGGACGCATTGGTGATCATGAAGGCGGCCTGGGCGAGTGCGACCGGTTCATCGGTATTGCCATCATGAGCGGTGGCGCGCACGAAGCAGACCAGACCGCGCGAGCGCAGGCTGACGGCCTCCGCGATGATGTCCTGGCCGGGTTCCGCCGGGCGCATGTAGTCGATGCGCAGGTCCAGCGTTGCCGGCGTGTCTTCCCCGCCAAACCCCGTGAACGCGGCAAGACCGCAGACATGATCCAGCAGGGCGGTCACCGCGCCGCCGTGTATGACACCGGTCTCCGGGTCACCGACCAGGTCTTCACGATAGGGCAGGCGCATGCGCGCATCGCCCTCACCGACACTGTCCACCTTGAAACCCAGGGCGACGGCGTGCGGCGATCCATCCACCAGCAGGCTGGCAAGGTCATTGAGGAATTTCTGGCGTTCTGGGGTCATGATGTGAAAAGGGGCTCCGAGTGGAGCCCCAAATTCAAGCAATCCGGTTGGCGGATCAAGTTGCTAGTCGCGGCGCATGGCCCCGAGCACGCGCATGAACAGCCAGATCGGTACGACCAGGACCGCGCCGAGCAACAGATACTCGACCGCATGTCCGGCACTGTTCACGATCGCGCTGACCACGCTGGCCCAGCTCTCGACCAGCGTGCCGAAGAAATCGACCCACAGGCGCCGCGGGTCGACATTGAAAGCCGCCAGCAACAGGCCCACCAGGACACACAGGAAGAGAAGGCGCAGAAGGTCATTCGGCGTGAAGCGGAACAATCGCTGCAGGAAGCCGCCATCATCCGTTTGCGAGGATGCCGGGCTGGTATCGCGTTCAGTACTCATGCGCTCACTCTATCCTCAAATTGGGCACAAAGAGGGCGATGTCAGCCCTCACGGCTCACATTGACCTGGTGCGGGTACGGGATGGAGATGCCGCCCTTGTCGAAGGCTTCCTTGACATTCTTCATCGCGTCGAAATGCACACCCCAGTAATCACCGGAATTACACCAGACACGGGTCACGATATCCACGGAAGATCCGCCATGCGCCATGACCGCCGTGAACACGGCCGGGTCCTTGTGAACACGTTCGTCCGCGCCCAGCGTGTCCTGGATGATCTTCATCGCCTTGTCGATGTCATCGGAATAATCGATCGAGAAGGTGAAATCGACGCGGCGCGTGTCATTGGCGGAATAGTTGGTGATAACGTCACCCCAGGCCGCGCCGTTGGGGACGATGACCTTCTTGTTGTCGCCGGTCGCCAGCTCGGTGGTGAAGAGAGTGATGTCTTTAACAGATCCGGCCTGGCCCGCGACTTCAACAAAATCGCCCAGCTTGTAGGGGCGGAAGAGGATAATCATGACACCGGCCGCCAGGTTGGAGAGGGTTCCCTGCAGGGCCAGACCAATGGCCAGGGTTGCGGCACCCAGGGCTGCAACAAGACTGGTCGTTTCGACGCCGAAACGGTTGAGCACGGCGATGACGACGATCGCCATGATGCCGTAATAGGCGAGGGATGCGAAGAAACCGCCCAGCGTATCATCTATCCTGTCGCTCTTGACGGCAGCGTTGCGCACCGTCTTGCGGACCCCACCCGCCACCATCATGCCGATGATGAGGATGATGGCCGCAAGGGCCAGGCTGGTACCGGCATCGATACCGCGCTCCACGAGAGAGGAAATATTGTCACTGGACATGAATTCTTGCGGGTCCATCGGGGGCTCCATTTTGATTGGATGGCGGAACTAGCACTCTACAATCTCCGGGGGAAACAAAAATATATAACTCGCTCGTGCGGCTAGCAGGCTGATTCCCGGACGATGATGATTTTTTGCCAGATCTTGGCGGACATGTTCGAAGTCAACGTCTCGATATCATTGACGGCGGCGATGACCACCGGGTCGCGTGAACTCTGGGCGTAAAGGGCAGCGATTTTTCCAGCCAGGCTGAGAAGCTCGGCGCAATAATCCAGATAGCGCGAAAGTTCGAAGTCCGACATTTCCCGCGTCGGAGACGACGCCGTACGCGGTCCCAGCTTGAGCACGGCGGTTGGATCCTTGGTCAACTGGTGCATGTCGATGATGTGCGCGATGGAGCGCAATTCATGCAGGTCATCAAGGGCGAGGCTTCGTTTCAGCCGTTCCTCGATCCGCGACAGTGTAAAGATGGCAACGGCCGCCAGGATGACGATATTCAGTCCCGCTTCCACGCCTTCGAAGATATTGAAGATATCAAAGCCATCACCATCGACACCGATGGCCGAGAACAGCCAGTATCCCATATAGGCCAGAGATATCACCGCACCGATAATGGCCGCCGCCGTACCCATGCGCAAAAGGATATAGGGCCGGGCCAGACGTTCGGAACGACGGCGGTCGCGCTTGCCGAGGTCGATGACTTCGGTGACGACATTATTCAGGCTGGCATCGGGAAAGCGTTCCCGCACCCGGTCCGCGAGGCGTTCCAGCGTCTCGATAATATGAGCCGAATTCAGCGACTTGAATGGCACGATTTCCCCCTGTCGACGGGAGAATGCCTCGACCGCTGTTTGATGTCACCCGTTAACTCGCGGTAGAGGCGACGACTGCGCTGGAGCTGGCTGCTGTAATCGCGGCCACCATGGCGGCCTGGGCGGCGAGGATGGCGGCCAGGTCGGATGCTGCACCCACCGGACTGCTGTCGCCCATCTGCATCTGGGCGAGGCGCATGGCGATCTTCGGAGCGGCGGTCCCGGAGACGCGTGGACGCATCTCCTTCAGGGTCTCGAAACTGCGGACCAGGGCGTCCGCCATGCCGGAGCCGTCACCTTGCGCTGCCAGGACAGCGATGCCGGTCTTGCCAACACCGTGGCGCAGCGCAGAGCGACCGCGAACCGCCAGGTTCAGGCTGGTCCAGGCCGCAGCAATATCGCCATAATCGGCATCCAGCAGCGCAACCTCATAGGCGGCCGCATCTGCATGTGACTTGGGAATGCCAGCCGAGCGCAGGGCCTCGCGGGTCCGGTCCAGCCGGATCGCACACTCGTCCGGGGTCTCTCCCAGCGCGGTGAACGCACCGGCCAGGATTTCCTCGCGCATGGGTTCGCGCCGCCACCAGGGGGCCGCGATGGCATCGAGATTATCGTAGAAATGGTCGGCCTGATGGGCATGGCCGCCTGCGGCGACCAGCGCCAGTGCGGCACAGGAGCCGCCTTGTGAGAGATGGCGGCTGCCGCGCGCCTTGCGGCGGTCCTTCAGGGCCTTGCGCACATCAAAGAAATGCTTGGCGCTGCGCCCTGCGGTGACGAGGGCAGCGGCGAAGACCAGGCGCATGGAGCGGGCCGGAGAGCGCCAGGCGCCCAGCCCCTCATTGAGCTGGTCGCGGGTCCCGAACACCTTCTCGATCAGCGTTTCGATATCCTGTTCGGAATTCAGGGAAGAGAGTGCAGCGAAGCGCGCATACATGCGATCACTCTTGGGCGCGCGCGCCAGATAGGCCTCATCCAGCGATTTGAAGCGCTCGATTACCGCATGTTCCATTGAATATCCCTCGCACTGTCCCGAAGCGTGCATAGTGTCGCATCGCCGTTTTCACGGGCAGAGGGACAGTTTTTTTGATCGTCCCCCCACGCCGGATTTGCGGATCGGGATTGCCCGCGCCGTCAGGAAGACTAAGGATGAGGTATGGTCTCATCCGAGCTTCCCGCACCTATTCTGGACTGGTTTACCCGTCGTGGCTGGCAGCCGCGCACGCACCAGCTTGCCATGCTGGACCGGGCGCGCGCCGGACAGCATGCCCTGCTGATCGCGCCGACGGGCGGGGGCAAGACCCTGGGCGGTTTTCTGCCCAGCCTGGTGGAACTGCATGACAGTCTGGGCGAGGACGCCGGCAATCCGCGTCGCAAACACGCCCTGCACACGCTGTACATATCGCCGCTCAAGGCGCTGTCGGTGGATGTGGCGCGCAATCTCATCGAGCCCGTTGAGGAAATGGGACTGGGATTGCGTATCGAAACCCGGACCGGCGATACGTCAGCATCCAAACGCCAGCGACAGCGCGCCCATCCGCCTGACATCCTGTTGACCACACCGGAACAATTGGCGCTGTTCTGTGCGACCCCCAACGCGCGGGCTTTTCTGGGCGATGTGAAACGGATCATCATCGACGAGATCCATGCGCTGGCCCCGCAGAAACGCGGAGATCTGCTCAGCCTGGGACTGGCGGCGCTGACGCAATGGGCTCCGAACGCCCAGCGGGTCGGCCTGTCCGCAACCGTCGCGGACGAGCAGGGGTTGGCCCGCTGGCTCGTCCCGCAGATGGACCGCGAGAACGGCTGTTTCGCCGCCATCGTACGGGGTGCGGCCGGCGCTCGACCGGATGTTGATATTCTCGATCCGCAGGACCGCATTCCCTGGGCCGGTCATTCCGGCCGTCATGCCCTCGGCGATGTCTACGCCCGCATACGCGAGGCCAATATGACGCTGGTTTTCGTCAATACTCGGTCCCAGGCCGAGATGACCTTCCAGGAGCTGTGGCATCTCAATTCCGAGAACCTGCCGATCGCCCTTCACCATGGCTCCCTGGCGCCCGAACAACGCCGCAAGGTGGAAGCCGCGATGGCGCGCGGTGCGCTCAAGGCTGTGGTGTGTACCTCGACACTGGACCTTGGAATTGACTGGGGAGATGTCGACCTGGTCATCCAGATGGGCGCGCCCAAAGGGTCTTCGCGGCTGATCCAGCGTCTTGGCCGCGCCAACCACCGACTGGATGAGCCCTCACGCGCCGTGCTTGCCCCGACCAACCGGTTTGAACATCTCGAATGCCAGGCGGCCCGCGATGCGGTCGCCGCCAATGCGCTGGACGGTGAACCACTGGCCGCCGGTGCGCTCGATGTGCTGGCCCAGCACTTGATGGGGCGAGCCTGCGGCGAGGCTGTCGATACGGCTCATCTCTTTGATGAAGTGCGTCTTGCGGCACCCTATGCCGAACTTGAGCGCGATACGTTTGACCAGGTCTTCGAATTCGCGGCGACAGGTGGCTACGCGCTGCAATCCTATGACCGGTTTCGCCGCATGGTTCAGGCCAAGGATGGGTTGTGGCGTGCGCGGACCCCGCAAATTGCCCAGCGGCACAGGATGAATGTCGGCACGATCGTCGAGGCGCCAATGCTGGATGTCGTGGTCTCCTCTCGCGGGCGCGGCGGCCGTAAGCTCGGGCAGATCGAGGAATGGTTCGTGGAGCAATTGGTGCCCGGCGACACCTTCCTGTTCGCGGGTCAAGTCCTGAAATTTGAAGGGCTGGAGGAAATGGCGGCGCGGGTGACGCGAAGCTCTGATCCAGAGCCCAAAATCCCCTCTTACCAGGGCGGGAAATTTCCGCTTTCGACCTATCTGGCCGAGCGGGTCAGGGACATGGTGCAGGATCCGGACAATTGGAGCCAATTGCCGGGTCAGGTCCAGGAATGGCTGCAGATCCAGCAGCAGAAGTCCGAACTGCCGCGGGCCGATGGCTTGCTGGTCGAGACCTTTCCGCGCAACGGGAAATTCTATCTCGTGTGTTACCCCTTCGAGGGACGCCTGGCGCACCAGACGCTGGGCATGTTGCTGACGCGGCGGCTGGAGCGGATGCGGATGCGGCCCATGGGCTTCGTTGCCAATGAATATGCGCTTTCGGTCTGGGGGCTGCGGGATATGTCCGCGCTCGACCTGGAGGCGTTGTTCTCCGAGGATATGATGGGCGACGACCTGGATGCCTGGCTGGCCGAAAGTGATCTGATGAAGCGGACCTTTCGCAATTGCGCCGTTATCGCCGGGCTGATCGAGCGGCGTTTTCCGGGCCAGGAGAAAACCGGACGCCAGGTCACCTTCTCGACCGACCTGATCTATAACGTCCTGCGCGAGCATGAGCCCAACCATGTGTTGATGCAGGCGGCGTGGAATGATGCAGCGGCGGGCCTGCTCGACATCCGTCGTCTCGGCAAGGCACTCGAGCGCGTCCAGGGACGTATCCGGCACGTCGGGCTGGACCGGATCTCTCCACTCGCGGTACCGGTCATGCTGGAGGTCGGCAAGGAGCCGGTTCATGGCGAGGCGCAGGAGAGCATCCTGGAGGATGCGTCCGAGGACCTGATTGCAGAGGCGATGGCCTGATGAGTGGAGAGAACAGTATCCAGGACGTCGACAAATCCGCACAGCAATTATCATTCGAACTGGCGGGGCACCGGCTGTTCGCCCACTGCTCTGGCGCGCTCTATCTGCCGGATTTTGACACTCTGGTCGTCTCGGATCTGCATTTTGAGAAAGGCTCGGCCTATGCACGGTCCGGCCAGATGCTGCCGCCCTATGATACGCGCGAGACCTTGCGGCGGCTGGCCGCGGTGATCGCACATTTCGACCCGACCTGTGTTATCGCGCTGGGCGACAGTTTTCATGATCTCGATGCCGCCGGGCGCATGGCGAGCGCAGACCGCGAAGCCTTGAGAGGCCTGGTGTCTCAGCGCGAGCGCTGGATCTGGATCGAGGGCAATCATGATCCAGAGCCGCCAGAGGACCTGGGTGGGGAGGTGTTGCATACACTTGAGCTGGGGCGGCTGATCCTGCGCCACGAACCGGCCCAGGGTGAGGCTGTCGGCGAGATTTGCGGTCATCTGCACCCCTGCGCCAAGGTGCGCGGGCAGGGGCGCTCAGTGCGTCGTTTCGCTTTCGCAACGAACGGCAAGCGCCTGATAATGCCGGCATTTGGTGCCTATACGGGAGGGCTGAACGTCTGTGATCCGGCGATTGTGGAGGTGTTTGGAGCCGTCCCCAGCGTGCTCGTGCTCGGCCGGGAACGGGTCCATGCCATCGCGGCGCGCCAGCTGGTTCCCGACCGTCAGCGAGCCAGGACGAGATAACCCAGGCTGATGGCCAGATGGGCCAGGACAACCCCCGTCGTCAGGACCAGTCGGAGGCGGCCATACCAGACCGGCAGGTCCCGGCGTTCAACACTGCGCCGGTCCCAGATCAGCAATGCACCAAAGCACAGCGCCAGGAGACTCCAGGCGATCACGGGTTGGCCGGACCAGTGGATGAATACCGCCAGCAGGGCGACGAGGCTGGGGGCGATGGACGGGCCCAGCGCGCGCAGTCCCGGCGTGGCGTTGGACGCGATGCTCTCGCCCCAGCGAACACCGCCCAGAAAGGTGGCGATCAGGCCGGAATAGATTGTAAACAGCCACATCTCGGTGGCAGGTGAGCGCCCCTGGCTGGTGCTGATGACAAGCATCAGCACCGCCCCCCAGAAAGGGATAAGACCGGCCAGCCCCAGGATCAGGGCAGCGTTGGGAATGGGAGTGAAATCGCGAGCCATACCCGCGATCTAGGGCGCGGTCCCGCAAGGGCAATCAGCGTCGACCAAACAGGGCAGCTGCGGCATAGCCAGCCAGCATGGCCAGGGCCACGCAGAACAGCCCATAGATGATCGGTGCGCCGTGCGCGAACTCATAGACGACGCGCTCAATGCCGGCTTTTTCAACGCGCATGCTGGTGGAGCGGCGGGCGATCGGGCGGCCCTCGCGGAACAGGTAGACTTCCGCTGTGTAATTGCCCACCGGCGTTCGTGGCGGCAGCGCCAGCGTGGCTCGGAAGAGCCCGCCATCCAGCACCTCGACACCGCGCGGTGCTGCGGTATAGAGCGCGTTTCTGGCACCCGCCCGTTCAACAGCCGCAAAATAGGGTTCGAGATCCATGGTGGCTTGCGTCGCGGATTCGTCGAGCAATTGGGCCAGCCCGATGCGGTTTCGCACCAGCGCGTCCCGGGAGGCGATTTCCTCGATCGGCCGGGAGCTGGCGATGGAATAATAGGCGGGTACAGCGTCAAATTCCTGTGCCTGGGCGTTGACCCAGATCCCGAAGGAGCGCTGCTTTTGCATTACCCGCAAATCCTGGTCGGGCCCGCGAAGCACGACAACGATCTCGTCCTGTATGGTGAGGCCGCGTGTGGCGCCGTAGAGAATGAGCTCGGTCCCCGCGAAATCTTCCCGGATTTCAACTGTTTCATGGGTCAGGGCCGCCATGATCTGCGGCGCTTCCTGGGGGACGGCCTGTTGGGTCAGGAGGCTTGCGAGCAGTGCGATAATCATCAGTGGCCAACCTCCCCGCCGCGCGGCAGGACAACGAACATGTCTGCCGGTGTGATCACCAGATCCCAACCCAGTTTGAGGCAAACGGCCAGCACCATGAAGGCCAGCAGGGCGCGCAATTCCTCGCCCTTCACATGGCGTCCGGCACGGGCCCCGAACTGGGCCCCAACGACGCCGCCCACGGTCAGCAGCATTGCCAGGACCACGTCGACGGTCTGGTTCTGGGCCGCTTGCAGGAAGGTCGTTAGCGCCGTCACGAACAGGATCTGGAACAGTGAGGTGCCGACCACCACACTGGTCGGCATGCGCAGGATGTAGATCATCGCCGGCACCATGACGAAGCCGCCGCCGACCCCCATGATGGCCGCCAGTGTTCCGACGAAGAAACCGATCGCGATGGGTGGAATAACAGAGATGTAGAGACCGGAGCGCGGGAAGCGCATCTTGAACGGCAGGGCATCGATCCATCCGCGTTTGCGGTGGCCGGTTCGACCGCCTTCGCGGCGCTGTTCGGGATGTCGGCGCCGCATGATGGCGCGCACGCTCTCGATCAGCATCAGCCCGCCAATAATGCCCAGAAAGCTGACATAACTCAGCGAGATAATGAGATCGATCTGGCCCAGTCCTCGCAGGAAGGAGAAGAGCTGTACCCCGAAGATCGAGCCGGCCGAGCCGCCGATCAGCAGCAAAAGGCCCATTTTCGGGTCGAGGGTTTTTCGTCGCCAGTGGGCCAGGGCGCCGGAGGCAGACGAGGCGACGATCTGGTTGGCTTCGGTCGATACGGCGACGGCGGGTGGGATGCCGATGAACATCAGCAGGGGCGTCATCAGGAAACCTCCACCCACACCGAACATGCCGGACAGGAAACCCACGCCGGCTCCAAGTCCAAGCAGAAGGAAGATGTTTACGGAAATCTCGGCGATGGGCAGATAGATCTGCACCGCGGCCTCTAGTTCGCTACAGCCCGGGACAGGCGTTCCAGCAGAACGTCGTCCACATGGCCAGTCCGCGGCAGACCCTGATCGGCTTCAAAGGCCATGATCGCCTCGCGTGTGCGCTCGCCGATGGCGCCGTCAATCGGGCCGGGGCGATAACCCAGCACAGACAGGAAGCCCTGCGCGCGTTCAATATCGGCGGCACTGGCGACCGGGGTGCGATCCCAGGCCTGGCCTTGATAGATGCCATTGGCCTGCGCATCGATCGGGCGAGGCTGGAAGTTCGCCACGACCTGGCGTGCCTGGGTGAGGGCTTCGGGTTCCAGCAATTCTTCCAACGCGATCGCACGTTCGCGCGCAGTCGGATCGGATGAATTGGCGGAGATCATGTACCAAGCATAGGCATCTGCGAGGCTCAAGGGAACTCCCTGGCCGCTTTCGAACAGGAGTGCCAGGTTGAACTGGGAGTCGGACAGGCCCAGCAGGGCTGCCTCCTGGAACCAGCGGGCCGCCGTCTCGAACTCGCGAGGTGCGCCGGAACCGTAGTAATACATCACTGCCAGATTATGCATCGCCCGGCGATGGCCGGCATTGGCCGCGCGCTCGGTCCAGCGACGCGCCGCTTCCAGATCAATGTCCACGCCCTCGCCGGTTTCCAGCAGTTTTGCGTAGCGATACTGGGCCGCAGGTACGCCCTGTTCTGCAGCGCGGCGCAGCAGAATGGCAGCAGAGGCCACATCCCCGGCTTCCAGCTGGCGCATGCCGAGCTGATAGCGGGCAATCGGATTGCCGTCGGCTGCGGCGCTCTCAAGTGTCGTGGGTCCAGCGTCGCTGGATGCGGGCCCCGCAGCAGTGCTGGCCCGGTTTTCAGCTTCTGCGGCGGGCCGTGTCGGAGCTGCCGGCTCCCGGTCTGCCACGCGATCCGCAGACGGCGTGATTGCGCCGGAACTGTCAGCGACCTGATTGCGTGGTGGTGTTGCCGGGACAGGTTCGGATTGAGCGGTCTCGGTCGGAGCGTCTTCGCTTGCTGCCGATTGCGGCGCAGCCGTCAGGCCAGCTTCGACCTGGGCGATGAAGGCGTTGTCCGAGCGCGTTTCCGCGATCGAGCGCTCGCCCTCTCCCTGGGTTGCGCCCAGGATCAAAATCGCACCGGCTCCGCCCAGTGCGATCAGCGCCATCACCGGGATGGCGATCAGGGTCGCACGGCTGAATTTAAGCGGCCGGTTCTCGCGCTCGTACGGCGTATAGGCGGTTGCCCGGGTGGTCTCGCGAGCAGCGGCCAGGAAATCGGCATCCGCCGTTGCGCCGACCTTGGGGGTCGGGCGCGGCTGGATCGGAGCCGCCTTGGACTGGGGCTGCAGGATGGCCGCTTCAACATCGGCAACTGTTTGCGGCACAGGGGCTGCTGGCGCTTTTTGCTGCGCGCGCTCCTCTGCCAGTCGGCGTCGCTTCTGGCGGCGCGTTTCACCTTTTGGCGCTGCGGGCGCCGCCGGGCTTGCCGGCCGGGCCGCTGGCGTCTGGGGTTCGCGCAGGACCGGAGCATTGGGCACAAAAGGTTCATCCGTCAGGAAGGGGTCGGTCTTGCCGGCCTCGAAACTGCTGACGGGAACCTCTGCCTGGGGCGGTGGACCAAGAGGCGCATCAAAATCAAACGGATCGGCGTCGTCAGAGCGTGTCACTACCGGCTCGTTGCGAACGGGCTCGGCGGCAGCAGGCGCGGTGTCCTCGGCCGGCTCGGTTTCCGGTGCAGAGTCGCGGTTCTCGATGGCTTCCAGCCGGTCTGCCAGAGCCGTCATGGCGCGCTGAACCGGGGTCAGGGTCTCCTCGGTCTCGCTGCGCACAGCGGTGAGCTTGTCCTGAACGCCCTGCAGCGCATCCTCGATGCGCGAGGCCGTGCGTTCCTCGGACTGGCGCAGACGGTCTTCCAGCTCGGCTTCGCGGTCCGGGCGTCCACTCTCGATACGCTCAAGCGCATCGGCCATGCGGTCGGTGACAGTTTCCACGGCCTTGCTCGAGCGCTCCTCGGAGCGCTGGATCCGGTCGGCCAGGGACCGGCCGAGGCGCGTGACCTCTTCGGCCATGCGGCGCATGGATTCCTTGTTTTCCTGACGCACCTCGTCAATGCGGTGATTGAGCGTCTCTTCAGCGCGCCGGTCCTGCCGGGCATCCTCGGCGCGTCGTTCGCTTTCTGTCAGGCGTTGATCAATCGCCTGGGCGAGGCGGCTGATCTCGTCGCCCAGACGCGCCATGCTGTCAGCCTGGCGGCGATCGGCGTCCTCAACGCGACCTGTTGTCGATCCGACCTGGTCGCGCAGGTCCGTAACGATGCGGGCTACATCATCCTGGAGGCGCTCGAAACGGCGTTCCAGCTCGACATTGTCGTTGGTATTGCGGGTTTCCAGCGCGCGCAGGCGTTCATCAAGGCGTGCGAAAGAGGTTTCCAGCGTCCGCGCGGTATCGTTCGTCCGGCGCTCTGAATTCTCGATGCGTTGCGCAAACTCGTTGAGATTGTCAGCCCGCGATTCCAGCTTGTCGACGCGCTTGTTGGTGTCGTCGATCAGCTCGCGCGCGGCAATGCCGCCTGTCTGTTCCTGTTCGTGCAGGCGCGCGGACACGTCATTCTCGTGCTCGTACAGGCGGCGGGCCAGCTTCATCACCGTCGCGTGGATCGCCTTGGTGTCCTTGCCGCCGGTCTCGGCAATCTTGCCTTCGAGCTGGCGCAACCGCTCGGCGATCTCACCCTGGCTGCGGTTGACCGTATCAATACTCTTGTCGGTCTCGTCGAGCTTGGCGCCCTGGCGCTGGGCAACCTTGGCGACATTCGTCGCCAGCTGGGTGATCGCCTTGTCGAGCTCTGACAGGGTTGAGCTGGAGGCCTGTTCGGTTTTTTCGATGCGCTCGGAGAGGCGATTGATCATCGCCCGCAATAGGCGGTCATCATCATTGGCGACGTCGCCATCAAAGCCCGGAAAAGCTTCCAGCGCGTCGTCCCACTGGGCTGCGCCCGGGTCATTGTCATCGAGGATGACACTGTTCAGCCACTCTCCGAGAGTCTTGCCCTGTTTGCGCGCAGCCGTCTTCGCCCGCGCCCTTGCACGCGGGTCGATTCCTTTCACGCTCCAGGGACCCCCAGATGACATTCGAATCGCTTTCCTGTCGCCCAGCCAAACGGTATCGGCCGGTTAATATTGTGTAAACCAAGCGCGGTGGCACTAGATCTGGTGTTTCCACACGAAAATCAGGGAATCGCGAGGCGCTCCCCAAAATCCTGAGTCTAGACAGGGAGATGACTCGGTTAATGCGCCGTAAAACCTGTGGATAAATGGGTGTTATTGAGCCGCTGCAAAGAAGCGTGGCGAGATGTTCCGCAGCCGTTCCACCAGGGCGCCGGTTTCGCGTCGCGGCGTCTCGGATGTGGCCGAGGGAAGGGCGCAGGCCAGGTCGAACAACAGCCAGGCTGTTTCGATGTCATTCTGGCTGACCGCATAGCGCCCGGCATGCCAGTACAGGAGTGGGACGGCCGGATCGATCTCTGCCGCCGCTGCGAACGCTTCCAGGACTTCACTCGCGCTGTAGGTCTCGCTGAGCCGGGCCGAGGCCTGGGCTGTCATCAGATTGGCTGCAGCACCGGCATAATCGCGACGTCCGATGTAACTGCGCAGCGCTTCAATAAGCGCGGCCGGATCGCTGGCGCGATTGGCGATGGCATTGGCGACTTCCTGGAATTGCGTATTGCCCAGTCCCGCAATGATGACGCGGGTCATCGCTGAACACAGCTCGCCGGACGTGTTGGGCAGGCACTCGCCTTCGTGCTGCGTGCCCTGCATCAGGGTCAGGTAGGCGCCGGGCAAATCACCCGCCTGCATCAGGGATTGTGACGCATAGATGAAGTTCTCTGTCGTCGGCGTGACTTCCGGGCGATGTGCTGCCCCAAGACCCCGGGAGACGAGGCGGGCAATGGTGTCGTTGGTCAGGGCGTATTCGCCTGCGCTTGCCGCTGTGTGCGTTGCGGGCCAGGGGAAGTCGGCAAGCGTGCCCCGGCTTTCCGTCAACGTCCAGGTTTCGCGGCGTCCATTTGGGCTGGACGGGCTGAAGACCAGGAAGGAGAAACTGTCCGGCAGCTGGCCCATATTTCCGACCGCATCCACGGCGTCCGGATGAATGGGCAGGGTGTGACGCATCCAGCGCGAAAGCTGGTCGTAATAGGTATTGTCACCGCGGCGCCCGGGCGTGGTCGCAAAGATGGCACTTCCATCCGGCGTGCGGCGCACTTCTATTGTGCCGTCTTCAGCTTCCTGGCGGACCAGCTCCACGGCCGCGGCTCGTATGCCTGTTGCCGCCTCAATCCAGAAGCGTTCGAAACTGACACCTCCCGGACCGGCGATTTCCTCCAGTTCGCCACCGCGCGTGAAGCGGGTGAAGACATCCATCTGGCGGTGTGCGCTTGCGGCGATCGGTTCGCTGCTGACCGTTTCGGCATGAAGTGTAAGGACGCGATCTGTCGCAAAGTCATAGATCTGGTCGCTGTCAGCCTGCCGGTCACGGACAAAGCCGTCGCCGAAATCCAGGCGCCGCGTCTCCGTGCTGATCAACTCGCCGGACAGCGTCCGCCGTTCAACGCTCCAGAGTGTTTCCGTGACGATGTTTCCGCGATTGCCGCGGGCCTCTAGATACGCGTCGCGAAAGGTGTGGGCACCGGTATGCGGGCGTTCGACCGGATTGATGTCCGGTGTCGTCAGCTGGATCTCGGCCTGGGGGGCGAGGATGGAGAATGGGTCGGCCGGATCCTGTTGTGCGGATGCGGTCGAGACACTGCCCATAAACAGGGCGGAAAGAGACAGAAGACGCGTGAGATCAAGCATGCGCGGATACTGCCGCGACAAGCACGGCGAGAAAAGGGCGAAGCGTGCGGAAAGGTAAATTTGAACCTGCGTCACAAATTTGACGTTGACGTTCGCGTAATCATGTGAACATTGTTCATTCATGGTCAAACCTGTCCCGCCCGATACTGAATTCACCATTCGCGAGCTCTCCAAGGAGTTCGACGTTACCCCGCGTACGCTGCGCTTTTATGAGCAAAAGGGCATGATCACGCCCATGCGCCGGGGCGCATCCCGCGTCTATTCCGCAATGGACCGCGCGCGGGTCGAGCTTATCCTGCGCGGCAAGCGCGTCGGCTTTGCGCTGGACGAGATCAAGGAAATGCTGGATCTGCGCTTTATCGACAGCCGCGATCCGCAAGTCCTGGAAGCCGCGATCGCCCGTTTCGAAAGCCGTATCAACGTGCTCGAGCAGCAGCGTGAAGATGTCGAGCGCGCGCTCGAGGAGATGCATGCGGGCCTGGACTGGCTGAACGCGCGTCGCCACGAGAACGAGCCATCCGAAGAAATCAAACGTCGCGCCCGGGCCTTCGAAGCCCTGGCCTCCGCCCGCCTGGAAGACTGGACGGGCATGCCCCCGAGTTCCTCTTAGAGTTTCATCCTTTTACGGGGCGAAGACCCCGCACTGACTGATTGTTGGAGATAAATCATGGCTGCTTATCGCGCCCCTGTACGTGACCAGATGTTCGTCCTGAACGACGTTCTTGATGTGAGCCAGTATTCCCACCTTCCAGGCTTCGCAGATGCGGATGCCGAGACGATGGGTGCCATCCTCGAAGAGGGCGCGAAATTCTGTGAAGGCGTTCTGGCGCCGATCTCCAAGGTCGGGGATGTCGAGGGCTGTACGCGTGACGAGGACGGAAACGTCAAGACGCCGACCGGCTGGAAAGAGGCTTTCCAGCAAATGTCGGAAGCGGGCTGGACGGCGCTGTCCTCGGATCCGGAATATGGTGGCCAGGGCCTGCCGCACGTTCTCAACCTCGCCTTCAACGAGATGGTCTCCTCCTCCAACATGGCGTTCGGCATGTATCCGGGTCTGACCCTGGGTGCGGCTGCGGCCCTGCACACAGGCGGCACGGACGAGCAGAAGGCGCTCTACCTGCCCAAGATGATCTCCTGTCAGTGGGGCGGCACGATGAACCTGACCGAACCGCATTGCGGAACGGATCTGGGCATGCTGCGCACCAAGGCGGTCCCGCAGGCGGACGGTTCCTACAAGATCACCGGCCAGAAGATCTGGATCTCCTCCGGTGAGCACGACATGGCCGAGAACATCGTCCACCTCGTCCTGGCCCGTATCGAGGGCGCTCCGGAAGGTGTGAAGGGCATTTCCCTGTTCGTGGTTCCGAAGTTCATTCCTGATGCTGACGGCAATCCCGGCGAGCGCAACAACGCCAAGTGCGGCGGCCTGGAACACAAGATGGGCATTCACGGCAATGCCACCTGTGTCATGGACTATGACGAGGCGACCGGCTGGCTCGTGGGTGAGGAAAACAAGGGCCTCAAAATCATGTTTATCATGATGAACGAGGCGCGACTGGGCGTGGGCCTGCAGGGCTATGCCCTGGCCGAGGCCGCGTATCAGCAGTCGCTCGATTTCGCCAAGGACCGCATCCAGGGCCGCTCCCTGACCGGACCGAAAAATCCGAACGGTCCCGCCGATCCGATCATCGTGCACCCGGATGTGCGTCGCATGCTGATGGACCAGAAATCATTCGTTGAAGCCTCGCGCTGTTTCGCGTTCTGGACCGCTCTGCACGGCGATCTGGAAGAGAAGTCCGATGACGCCACGGCACGCGAGAAGGGCGGTGACTACATGGCGCTGCTGACCCCGATCGTGAAGTCCTATCTGACCGGCAAGGGCTATGACATGGTCTCCAACGGTCTGCAGATCCATGGTGGGTCCGGCTTCACCGAGGAATGGGGTGCGTCCCAGCTGCTGCGTGATGCCCGCATCACCCTGATTTATGAAGGCACCAATGGCGTCCAGGCGCTCGACCTGGTGGGCCGCAAGCTGGCGATGAACGGCATGCGCCCGATCACGACCTTCATGGGTGAGCTCGATGCCTTCATCGCCGAGGGCGGTGACGAGACAACCCAGCCCTTCATCGATGCGCTGGCGGAATGTCGCGACAAGCTGAAACAGGGCACGGACTGGTTGATGAACAATGCGCTGGAGAATTTCGATCATGCCGGCGCGGGCAGCCACGACTATCTCAACCTCTTCGGCCTGACCTGCCTGACCTATATGTGGGCGAAAATGGCCAAGGTTTCCGCGGCCAAGGTCGCCGCGGGCGATAGCGATCCTATCTATGCCAACAAGCTGGTCACCGGGCGCTACTTCATCGAGCGCTGGGTACCGGAAGCCGCCATGCATCTCGCCAAGGTCGAAGCCGGCGCAGACAGCATGATGGAACTGCAAGCGGAGGCGTTTTAACGCCGAACCCGTTTCGCCGGAGACCGTCCCGACAAAGAGGATGGCTCCGGCTCCTGACGGTTGATCAGGCCCGACCGGGCCACAAGGGGAGGATTTTCAGGTGTTTCAGGACCCACTCAACGTACCAAAGCCGGCCTTTCTCGAGCGCGAGGATGTGCGCATGTTCGAGGATACGGTGCGCGCCTTCATGGCCAAGGAATGTGTTCCCAATGCTGAACGCTGGGAAGAGCAGGGCATGGTCGATCGCGAGATCTGGACCAAGGCCGGTGAAGCCGGGCTGCTCTGCCCGTCCGTGCCGGAGGAATATGGCGGCGCCGGTGGTGACTGGGGCCATGAATACGTCTTCCATACGGCCGGTGCCGAGGTGGGCGCGAGCGGCTGGGGCGTCGGTCTGCACAACACGATCATCGCGCCCTACATCACCGAATTCGGTTCGGACGAGCAGAAGAAGTCGATCCTGCCGCGCATGATTTCCGGTGAGTTGATCGGCGCTATCGCCATGTCGGAGCCGGGCACGGGTTCGGACCTGCAGAGCGTCAAGACGACGGCGGTCAAGGATGGCAATGGCTATCGCATCAACGGCCAGAAGACTTTCATCACCAATGGCGGCTCCGCCAATTTCATCATCGTGGTCTGCAAGACCGACCCGACCAAGGGGTTTGACGGCGTCTCGCTGATGCTGGTCGAGACCGAGAAGGTCGAGGGTTTCAAACGCGGTCGTTTGCTCGACAAGGTCGGCATGAAGGCCCAGGACACGGCCGAGCTTTTCTTCGAGGATGTCTGGGTGCCGGCCGATGCGCTGCTGGGTCCGGAAGAGGGCCAGGGCTTCATCCAGCTGATGAAGAAACTGCCCCAGGAACGCCTGCAGATCGCTGTCCAAGGCGTCGGCGCCATGAAACGCGCCCTGCACGAGACCATCACCTATACCAAGGAACGCCAGGCCTTTGGCCGCCCGATCCTGCATTTCCAGAACAGCCAGTTCAAACTCGCCGAGTGCAAGACCAAGGCGACGCTGGCCGAGGTGTTTGTGCACCATTGTTCAGAACGTCTGATGAAGGGCGAGCTCGACGCGGCCACGGCCTCGATGGCGAAATACTGGGTGTCCGACGCTCAAAACGAAGTGATCGACGAGTGCGTTCAGCTGCACGGCGGCTATGGCTATATGAAGGAATACCCCATCGCCAAGATGTGGACCGACAGCCGTGTCCAGCGGATCTATGGCGGTACCAACGAGATCATGAAACTCCTGATCGGAAGGACGCTTTAGCCCATGCACACCCCCACGCACTTCAAGATGGAGAATGAGACCGGGATGCGGGCGCTGATGCGCTCGTATGATTTTGCCATTCTCCTGGTGCCGGGGGAGCCGGACCTGGCGGCGACGCACATCCCGCTGAAACTGGCCGATGAACGCCAGGCCCTGGTCGGGCATGTGGCGCGGGCTAACCCGGTCACCAAGGCCATCCAGGACGGCAAGCAGGCGATCGCGATCTTCTCCGGACCGCACGCCTATGTCTCGCCGACCTGGTATTCCGATCCCAATGACAATGTTCCCACCTGGAACTACATCGCCGTGCATGCCCACGGAAAACTGGTCGGCCTGGAAGGCGAGGACGCCGAACGGGCGCTCTCCTCCCAGATCGCCGATTTCGAGGAGCAGTGGCGGATCACCAATCTGGAAGAAAGAAAACGCGCCATGCTCGAGGCCGCGATCCAGCCCTTCGAGCTGGAGATCGAACGCCTCGAAGGCAAGGCCAAACTCTCACAGAACAAACCCGTGGCAGAGCGTCTTCGTCTGGCTGAAGCGCTCAATGAACGCGGGGAAAGCGCCATCGCCTACCACATGGTTGAGGGGGACGGGTGATGTGGGCTGACGTCTCTTATCCTCCCCACCGGGGAGGTGTCGGCGCAGCCGACGGAGGGGCCGGAGCGCGCAGCGCGGAGGGCAGCTCGCTCGCTTTCGCTCGCGACCCCTTCGACCTCGCCTTCGCCAAGGCTGCGGCGAGCCCACTTCCCCGGGGGGGAAGATTGGGCGAACCCGATCGCCCGAAATATGTGGCGATGAAGAGGGCGCGTGCCTTGCGCAGGAACATGACCCGGGCCGAGGTGATCCTCTGGCAATATCTGCGTCGCAAGCAGATGCTTGGACTGCCGATCCGCCGCCAACACCCCATCGGCCCCTATATCGCTGACTTTGCCTGTCGTCCGCTCAAGCTGGTGATCGAGGTGGACGGCGATACCCATACGGACGCGGCATATGACGCCCGCCGGACTGAATTCATGCAACGCCAGGGCTGGCAGGTCCTGCGTGTTTTCAATGTGGATGTGTTTGAGAACCTGAATGGAGTGCTGGAGCTGATCGGCTCAAGACTGGCCGAGCTGCAGCGCTTTCACGAGATAACCTGCGACCCGATCCCGGGTCGCCAAGAATAACGTCGATAAAGATTAAAACCCGCGAAGCGGAAAGGACTGAAAATGACTGAAGCCTATATCTACGATGCCACGCGCACGCCGCGCGGCAAGAAGAAGGGCGGAGCGCTGAACGAGATCACGGCGCTTCAGCTTGCGACCCAGCAGCTCGAGGCGATCCGCGATCGCAATAATCTCGACACGGCGCTGGTTGATGACGTCATCATGGGTGTCGTCTCCCCGGTCGGCGAACAGGGTTCCAATATTGCCCGCTCTGCCGTCATGAACGCGAAATACGCCGAGACCACCGCGGGCTTCCAGCTCAACCGTTTCTGTGCCTCCGGCCTGGAAGCGGTCAATGTTGCAGCCGCCAAGGTCATGTCCGGCGAGGCGGACTTCGCCATTGGTGGTGGTGTCGAGGCCATGTCGCGCGTCCCGATGGGGTCCGACGGTGGTGCGATGATGTCCGATCCGGAGATCGGCTTTGACCACTATATCGTCCCGCAGGGCGTTTCTGCCGACCTGATCGCGACCAAGCACGGTTTCTCCCGTGATGATGTCGATGCCTATGCCGTGGAAAGCCAAAAGCGTGCAGCGCGCGCCTGGGAAGAAGGTCGTTTCAAGAAGACGATCGTTCCGGTCAAGGACCAGCTGGGCCTGACCATTCTCGATCATGACGAGCACATGCGTCCGGGCACCGACATGCAGGGGCTGGGTTCGCTGAAGTCTGCCTTCAAGGACCTGTCCGACTTCGTTGGTTTCGAACATGTTGCCACGCAGCGTTACCCGGAAGTTGAATATCTCAACTGGGTCCACACGGGCGGTAACTCCTCCGGTATCGTTGACGGATCCTCCATGGTGCTGATCGGCTCCAAGGAAGCGGGCGAGAAGGCTGGCCTAAAGCCGCGTGCGCGCATCAAGGCCATGGCCTCTGTCGGTTCCGAGCCGACCATCATGCTGACGGGCCCGGTTCCGGTCACCGCGAAGGTGCTCAAGAAAGCCGGTATGGATGCCAGCGATGTGGATCTGTGGGAGCTGAACGAGGCATTCGCAGCCGTCGTCCTGCGCCTGATGCAGGCCTATGAGATCGACCACGACATCATGAATGTGAACGGTGGCGCCATCGCCATGGGTCACCCGCTGGGCGCAACCGGTGCGATGATCCTGGGCACGGTCCTGGACGAGCTGGAACGCTCCGACAAGGAAACCGCATTGACCACGCTTTGTGTCGGCGGCGGCATGGGCACGGCAACCATTATCGAGCGGGTTTAAGAATGTTGCGTGTTGGCCTTCTATCCGGCGTTTGCGCGCTCGCAGCTTGTGATTCCGCAGGAGAGGCATCCAATGATGTGCCAATGCCTCCGATCGTGAACGCAAGCTGGATCGCAGGCATGCCGGAAGGTGTCGACACCACGCAGCTTCATTCCGACTATACAGCGGCCGATTTTCCCGACATGGATTTTGACGGGGAATGTGGTCGAGCATTTCACATCGTCGAACGCGACGAGCCTTTGGCCTACTGGATCCGGTGCGACTTCGTGCCAGGCGGCTCCGATCTCTTTCTTTATGAAATGGATCAGGGACAGGTCACTCAGGCTTTCGCCATTTCGTCGATGCGACCTATCGAGGGATAATCCCAATGAAAAACTTCACACTTGAAATCGACGGCGACGGCATTGCCCTCGTCACATTCGACAGCCCCGGCAAGTCGATGAATGTTATCTCTGCGGACGTCATGGACGATTTCGTGGAACTGACCGAGAAGGTCAAAACCGACGACGCCATCAAGGGCGTGGTCCTGACCTCCGGCAAGTCGGCCTTCTGTGCCGGTGCGGACCTGTCCGAGCTGGGCGGTGGATCGTCTGACATGGCCAAGCTGCCGGAAGACGAGATGAAGGCGAAACTGTTCGAGCAGTGTTATCGCCTGAACAAGACGCTGCGCGAGCTGGAAACCTGCGGCAAGCCGATTGCAGCCGCGATCAACGGCCTGGCCCTGGGCGGTGGTTTCGAGATCACCATGGCCTGCCATTACCGCGTCATGCCAAACGACAATCCCAAGGCCAAGGTCGGCCTGCCGGAAGCCATGGTCGGCGTGCTGCCGGGCGGTGGTGGCACCCAGCGTCTGCCGCGCCTGGTCGGTGTCATGAATGCCGCGCCGATCCTGCTTCAGGGCAAGCAGCATGATGGTCCGTCCGCACAGGCCCTGGGCATTGCCCACGCCACCGTGCCGATGGCCGAGCTGGTTTCCAAGGCGAAGGAACTCGTCAAGGAAGACCCGATGAATGCGACCCAGCCGTGGGATGGCGACAAGTTCAAATTCCCGGGCGGTGGTCCCTACCATCCTGCCGGTGCCCAGGTCTTCGGTGCCGCTTCTCCGATGCTGCGCAAGAACACCTATGGCAACTACCCGGCCCAGCGTTACATCCTGTCCTGTGTCTATGAAGGCGCCCAGGTCTCCATCGACCAGGGTCTGCGCATCGAGAGCCGCTATTTCACCAAGCTGCTGCTGCGCTCGGAAAGCCGCAACATGATCCGCTCCATCTTCCTGTCCAAGCAGGCGCTGGAGAAGGGTGGACGTCGTCCGGCCAGCCAGGAAAAGGCTGACGTCAAGAAAGTCGCCATCATCGGTGCCGGCTTCATGGGCGCTGGCATTGCCACGGTCACGGCCCAGGCCGGTATCGAGGTCGTGCTGATCGACGCCAACCAGGAAGGCGCCGACAAAGGCAAGAAGCATGTCACCGATCACTTCGCCAAGGGTGTGAAGCGCGGCAAGCTCTCCCAGGAAAAGGCCGACAAGATGGGTGCCCTGGTCACGGCGACCACGGATTATTCCCTGCTGTCCGATGTCGACCTGGTCATCGAGGCCGTGTTCGAGAATTCCGAGCTGAAGGCCAAGATCACCCAGATGTCCGAAGAGGTCATCCCGGAGAACGCGGTCTTTGCGTCCAACACCTCCTCCATTCCGATCACGGATCTGGCCAAGGCGTCCAAGCGCGAGGACCAGTTCATCGGCATCCACTTCTTCTCGCCGGTCGAGAAGATGATGCTGGTCGAGATCATCATGGGCGACAATACGGGTGATTTCGCCCTGTCGCGCGCGATCGACTATGTCACCAAGATCAAGAAGACGCCGATCGTCGTTTCCGACACGCGCGGCTTCTATGCCAACCGTTGTGTCATGCGCTTTATCGGCGAAGGCATGAACATGCTGGCCGAGGGTGTCAGCCCGGTCCTGATCGAGAATGCGACCAAGATGGCCGGCATGCCGGTTGGTCCGCTCTCCCTGCAGGACGAGGTTGCGCTGGATCTGGGTGTGAAGCTGATCAAGCAGACCAAGTCGGATCTGGGCGAGAACTACAAGCCGTCCCCGACCGAGCCGATCCTGTTCAAGATGGTCGAGGAATACGAGCGTTTCGGACGCAAGAATTCCAAGGGCTTCTATGACTATCCGGCCGAAAAGGGCCAGCCCAAGCGCCTCTGGCCGGAGCTGGAACAATTCGCTCCGGATGGCAAATACCTGGAAGACCAGCCGTCCACCGACGAGATCAAGGACCGTATCCTCTTCACCCAGGCCATCGAAGCGGCCCGCTGCATGGAAGAGGAGATCGTCATCGATCCGCGTGAGGCCGATGTCGGCTCCATCCTGGGCTGGGGCTTTGCGCCTTATACCGGTGGTGCGCTGTCCTACATCGACACCTATGGCGCAGCCGCTTTCGTCAAGCGTGCCGACGAGCTGAAAGCCGCCTATGGCGACCAGTTCGAAGTGCCGGCCCTGCTGCGTGAAATGGCCGAGAAGGGCGAGACCTTCTACGGGCGGTTCGCGCCGGCCGAGGCTGTCGCGGCGGAATAATCCGACCTAACATCTGAAAAGAGCCGGCCCGGAGCGATCCGGGCCGGTTTTTTGTGGCCGAAGTTACGCGTTCGCCTCTGGGGGGAGCCGGTTCATCCCCGTGACATATCGTTTTCGTTAGATGCAGATCTTGCGGCTTGGGCAAGAGCCACCATGTGTTGAAACAGCAAGCCTGGATGCGGGGGCATTATGCGTGAAACAAGATTGAAGTGGGCCTTGGTGGCCAGCCTGGTTCTGACCGTCAGTCTGGCCGGTTGCAGTGCGATGGGTGGCTCGTTCGGTCGCTGGCAGGATGTGCCCAGGACCGATATTCCCCAATCCTCTACCCTGTTTGATGCGCGTTTTGAAAGCGCCGGCCAGTCCGCCCTGGACGCGATTGCGGATCATCGCACCGAACATGGGTTTCCCGCGATCACAGCGGCTGTCGCCATCCGTGGCGAGCTAGTCTGGTCGGGCGCTGCCGGCTGGCGGGATCTGGAAAGCCGTTTGCCCGCCGACAATGAGACAGTCCTGAGAGTAGGTTCAACATCCAAGGCGATCACCGCCACTGTTCTGGCCCGCATGATCGATGCCGGTGAGATCACGCTGGAAACGCCCCTGGGCGAGATCGCGCAATGGCCCAACGCGGCCTGGAATGCACTGACACCTCGGCAATTGACATCGCATACCGCCGGTTTCGCAGAGTATGAGAATAATACCGACCGCGCGGGACAATACGTCACGCTGTGCGGTTGTCGCCACTACGAAAGCGTGCGCGAGAGCCTGGGCATATTCGACGATGCCAACATGCTGTACGCGCCGGGCACACAATTCGCCTATTCCAGCTTTGATGTGAACCTGATGGGCGCCGCGCTCGCCGAGGTGAACAGTACGAGTTTCCTTCAAGCCATCGAAGAGCACGTCCTGACGCCGCTGGACCTGTCCAGCACGGGCGGCGATGCGGATGGTGTTGTGCGGCCCACGCGCGCGACTTTTTACGAGATCGATGGCGAGCGGGCGCGTGAATGGCGTCCCTTTGATCTGTCACAGCGTTGGCCGGGCGGTGGCCTGGTCTCCACCTCCGAGGAGCTGGTCGTGATCGGAAGCGCCTGGATGAATGATGATTTCATCTCGCCGGAGACACGCGCCGCGATGTGGGAACCGCAGACCCTCGCGGATGGCACGGCAAACGCGCAGAGTTATGCGCATGGCTGGCGCTATAACGCAGACGTCCGGCATCCTGCTGATCCGGAGCGGACCACCGATATCGCCCACCATGGTGGTGTGACCAAGGGAGCGATGAGCTGGCTGATTGTCTATCCCGAGTACGACATGTCTGTTGCGGTCAATATCAACACACGGGCAGAGACCTTTCAGGTCTTCGCCGCTGTCGAAGACGAGATTGCGGCCGCGTTTTTGAACGCGTTGGAGGCACAGCCCTGACGGCTTCATCGAGCGCGCCCTAGGCGGGGCTGGCTAGCCGGGTCGATCATGGGAGGCGCGCGCTGACTTTCCCACTGTATGTGCGGTAGCGCTCCGCTAGCATGTGCCGCGGGTCGGGTGAGGCCTGTGTGTGTCAGGTCCGGGGGGCATTTCGTGCGTAAACTTCGATGGCTGCAAGTCCTGCCGATTGTCAGCTATGCCTGGCTCGTGGCCACTGTGTTGATCGCCGGCGCCCTGCATCCCGGCTATGATCATGCCAGCCAGTTCATGAGCGAGCTGGGGGCGCAGCAGGCGCCCAATGCGTGGGCGGTCAATTATCTCGGTTTTCTGCCGACAGAGCTTTTTTTCCTGGCCTTTATCGGGCTCGCTCTGACCCGGGTGGGTCGCAATGGCTGGCTGCGGGCGGGATTGCTGGCGCTCTCGCTCTACGCCGTCGGACTGTTCATCGCAGCCTTCTTCCCCTGTGACAGCGGGTGCCGGCCGGACGATCCAAGCGCCACGCATCTCGTTCACATCGCCAGTGGTCTCGGGGCCTATCTGTTCGGCATTCTCGGCCTGTTTCTGCTCGCGGCTGGCCGGTGGCGTAGCCAGGATCGTGCGCTCGCCCTGAGTGGTTTTGCAGTCGGCCTGTTCGCGCTGTTCTGCTTTGTCCAGCTGACCCCGGACAATCCTGTGGTCGGCCTCTATCAGCGGGCGCTGGAGACGGGGCTTTACCTCTGGTGCATCGTCTTCGCCTTTCAGCTTGGCCGAGGCGAGGCCTGACGGCGGCAATCCACACGAGTAGTGGGCCAGCTTGCCGTCGGTTGCGGTGTCGAGCTGCGAGACGTCGAGGGCCAAAAAATATCAGCCCGGCCGCTTGACGCGACAGCAATAAATTCCCTAAGTGCGCGCGATAAATACCAGGTGGCGCTACACCTGTTTCGCGAAACCGGATTTCGGTGCGAAAAAATTGTGTTTTCCACAAAAAGCGCTCTTTTATCCACAGAACCCGCTTGCTTATCCACGCAACCCACAGGCCGTCGCGTTGACCGGCCGGGCTCTCCCGACTTAACGTTTGATTGTCGACGGGGCGGAAAGCCAAACCTGCAAGGGGAAAGCGGACCAAGCCGACGATGGATCGAAAGCCGGAGCGCGTTAGTGAAGCGGCATGAAGATCCGGACCGGGACCTTCGGGAAACGGACCAGCGGCAAGGTCGAGAGATCAGGCCGGTCGGTCAGGAAACCGCGCAAGCGGGGACGTAGCCGGCAAAGATCCGGACCCTTCGGGAAAAGGATCAGATCCGGGGTCAAACCCGGATTGGCCAAGGGCGGAAACACGCAAGTGGGACAGCCGGAGGCACCGGTGCCGGACCTTCGGGAAAGGGGCCAACGGTGAGGTCGAAAGATCAGGCCGGTCGGGGACAAAGCCGCGCAAGCGGGGAAAGAACCGGCGAAGATCCAGATCCCCTGGGAGATGGATCAGGCACGGGGTCAAAGCCGGGCCAGCCCGAGGCGGAAACACGCAAGTGGGGAAGCCGGAGGCAGCGGTGTCGGACCACCAGGGACGACATCGTGGGTTCGGGGTCAAAGCCGGACCCGGTGAGGCGGCCTCTCCCTTCGGGGAGGACCGTCCTGACCGAACCTCCGACCTCGGAGGACGCTCCCAAGCTCACCTGCTTCGGGGCACGTGCAAGGAAGGCGCGACTATAGCGCGACGACCAAGCAACGCGGCCGCCCGCCTCTTACTCCTCTCGGGGACTAAGGACGGGCGGTTGGTGTTTTTGCAAACCGCTTACCCGCACGCGATTGCGCTCCCCATTCTGCCTGTTCCGAGAGCCATCCCCTTGATGAGCCGCATCGATCTGGACGATAGTGGTGACGGACCTGTTGTTACAGGCGAGGGAGTTGTGCATGTCCGTCCAGTTGGTGTTCAGCCTGGCCGCGCTCTTGGGCGCTCAGGCAGTGGTACAGGACCAGGCTGATCAGCCCTGGTCGGATCAACCGGCCACCCCTGTCAGCTGGGTCAGTTTCACACCGGACGAGACCATCGCTGTGTTCGGACAGCATGACGAGAACTGGGACCAGCACCGGGTCATGATGTCGGTTCGGTCGTCGCAAGGCTGGCAGGGCGCGCGTCCGGTCGAGATTGACGGGGCGCCCTGGCCCACGCAGATGCGCGCCATGCGGTTTTCACCGGACGGTCGCGGTGCGGTGTTCTCCTCGGCACCGCTGCCCGGCGAAACCCGGGACGACTGGGATCTGTGGTATGTGCACTGGCATAACGGACGCTTCGTGGCGGCTCGCCGGCTTGAAAACCCGGTGAATTCAGGCGCCCATGACGTCCACGCCTCGATCGCCGCCAATGGCACGATCTATTTCGCGTCCCGCCGACGCGGCGGCGCCGGAGAATCCGATCTGTATCGCGCCATCCCCGACCTGGCGGCAGGCTGGCGTGTGGAACGATTGCGTGCCTTGTCCAGCGCTTACTCCGAGGCTGATATCTATGTCGCGCCAGACGAAGCTTATGTGATCTTTGCCCGCACCGACGCACCGGATGGTCAGGGCGGGGATGATCTTTACATCAGCCAGGCCAGCGATGCGGGCTGGTCAGAGCCGATACCCCTGGGCGAGGATGTCAATTCGCCGGGATATGAGTACGGGGCCTGGGTCAACGCGGCTGGAGACCGTCTGTGGTTCACCGGATTTCGTGACGGGGTTTACCAGCAAATTCAGATTGCGCTGCCCGAGGAATAAGCCTGATTCCGGGGCCTGGATTTTACCGGCTTTCCCTCTGTGGGCGAAATCAACATCTGGTAACTTAACAAAACCATCTGTCTAGCGCCATGATTCCAAACGCAGACTCGATTTTGCATGCGGATATTCGGGATTCGAATGAATTATGACATGCAACCGGCGTGGTCTCGCACAAAATGCCCGCGTCTTAGCGAGGGAAAACGCCGACGCATGATGCAGGCCGGCCTTGAAATACTGCGCGACCCGCTCCGGGTCTTCACATGTCTGTGCTGGGCCTTCGCGGTCAGCCTGACGCTGTTGCTCGGCTGGATGGCGGTCGCCTCTGTGCAGCAGGTGCGCTCTGACGGGGTCTATGTGGAAGGCCTGCAGCGACAGGCTGCAAAGGCGCAGTTCATCAGCCAGCGCCTGCAGGACGCCAGTCGCTAGACCCGGCGTCATGGCTCGCGCAACGGCGTGTCCATACCGAACGCGTCATCACCTCTTCCGCGCGGATAGCGCTTTTCGGGCTGGCAAGCGTGCCAAGTCGTGCTTAGCTGCGCTCGGATTGAGCCCGGGGAGGTGATGTTGAGCGACAGCAAGCTGGCCGATGAAGACTATATCATCGGGACCAATGACCTTGAGGTGAAACGACTGGGGTTGCAGCACACGCTGTGGCGCGAGTCGGCTCTGGGTGCCTGGCGCCGGGCGGGTATCCGACCGGGCATGCGTGTGCTCGATCTGGGATGCGGTCCGGGTTATGCCAGTTTCGACCTGGCCGAGCTGGTCGGGCCAGAGGGTGAGGTGGTTGGTGTCGACCAGTCGGAATTTTTCCTCAAGGCGCTTGAGCATGGGGCGAGAATTCGGGGTCTCGACAACATCCGCACAGTGCACGCGGCAATCGATGCGTTTGACTGGCCGGACGCAGAGTTCGACGCGGTCTGGACGCGTTGGGTGCTGTGTTTTCTGCCGGACCCGAAATCCGCGCTCGATGGAATTGTGCGGTCACTGCGGCCCGGTGGAGTTTTTGTGGCGCAGGAATATGTCGACTATCGCAGCTTCCGGCTGGAGCCGAGCGAGCCGGTATTCGACATCTTCGTAGACGCAGTGGACGCCAGCTGGAGACATTTCGAGGCCGATCCGAATGTGGCGCGTCGTTTTCCCGCCTGGTTTGCCGAGCTCGGCCTGGAGGTCGATGAACTGACACCCGTGCATTATGCGGCGCGTCCGGCCGATCCGATTTTCCGTTGGCCGATTTCCTGGCTCGAGGAGGCGCCGTCGCGACTGGTCGAGCTGGGTTTCCTGTCGCAGGACGATGCGAATGAGTTCAACGCCTTCATCGAACGCCGCAAGGCTGATCCGGCAACCTTGCTGATGACACCCTGCGTACTGACCAGCCGCGCCCGCAAGCCCGGCTAGAACGACCAGATATCCATGGCCAGGGCCGATCGGCTCCACGAGGCATGCAGGCAACGCCCGGGCTGGCCTCCTGCGGCCATCGCGACCAGCAATGGACGGAAATGCTCCGGCGTCGGGTGGTTGCGTTGCGCGAAGGGCGCCTGCCGCCATGCGGTTGCAGCCGCCAGGTCATTGCGCTCGAGCGCGGGGATCATTGCGTCCCTGAACGCGGTCGCAAACGCAGCGGGCGGCGCGTCTTCAACTGTGTCCAGACTGTCGGCGAGGGAATGGGTCAGAGCGCCCGATGCAATGATCTGGATATTGCGGTCGACCAGCGGACGAAGCGCCTCACCCAGCTTGACACTGTCCGCATCGCTTTGGCGGGGTAGGGAGATTTGCAGCACGGGAATGTCCGCCGTCGGACGGATCAGGGCCATCGGGATCCAGCTGCCATGGTCAAGCCCGCGCCGCTCATTGAGACGGATGGTCAGCCCGCCTGCGGCCAGCTCCTTCGAGAGTGCGAGGGCCAGCTCCGGTGCGCCCGGCGCGGGATATTGCACCTGTTCAAGCGCAGGGCCGAACCCGCGAAAGTCATGGATCGTTTCCGGTGCAGCGCTGGATGTAATCTGCAGATCTCCCGCTTGCCAGTGCGCAGAGATGACCAGATAGGCATCGGGTGCGGCCTGCGTGCCCAGGGCCTGCATGGCGTGATGCGCCGGGGTGTCGCGAAGCAACACATCCGGCGCACCATGGGAGATGAAGAGCGGGCGCGGCATCAGGCCTGCAATTCCCGCGGGATGAAGGGCAGTTCCGGTGCGCGCAGCGCAAATGCACCTGGGCCGACCAGCGCCTGGACCAGGGTCGTCACCGCCAGGAAGAGCGGGAATTCCCAGCCGCCGCCTTCAGCGCTGAACACCCAGCCATTGCCCAGGTGGACAAAGGTCGCGCCCAGGGCAATCGGTACCAGGGCCAGGGCAATAACGCGGGTATAGGTACCGGCGATCAGCAGCAGGCCGCCGCCGATCTCACCCGCCATGACGAGGTAGGCAAACACGCCGGGCAGTCCCAGGCTTTCGAAAAAGCCGACCGTTCCGGCCGGGGTGAAGACGAGGAGCTTGAGCAGGCCGTGGGCCAGGAACAGGACACCGAGGCTGACGCGCAGCAGTGCCACTCCGTATTGGGATTGTTGGTCAGACATGTGTCTCTCCAGTGATCTGATTGCGATGCGAGAGAGATAGCGTTTTGACGTGTTGGCGATAATTGACTATTTTCGAGCAATACAATTTCTCTGGGGGAATAAATGGACCGTATTGATGCCCTGCGCCTGTTCTCGTCCGTGGCAGAGCTGGGATCCTTTACCCAGGCGGCGGAGCGCGAAGGTGTGACGCCGGGCGCGGCGTCCAAGCAGATCACCGCCCTGGAGACGCGTTTGCAGGCGCGCCTGTTTGAACGCACGACGCGGTCAGTGCGCTTGACCGAAGCGGGGGCGGCTCTGCTGGAACGGGTCCGCCCCTGGCTTGATGAATATGACGCCCTGGAAGAGGGCGTGGCCTGCGCTACACAAGCTCCGGCCGGGCTGTTACGCGTTTCGGCGCCGGTTGATTTTACCCCGCGCAAGCTGATCCGACCCATCGCGGACTTCATGAATAAATGGCCCGGCGTGGAGGTCCGCCTGTCGATGGGCGATCGCATGGTCGACCTCGTCAATGAAGGGTTCGACGTGGCGATCCGCATCGGCAACTTGCCGGACAGCGCCTTGATCGCGCGTCAGCTGGCGCCCGCGGAAATGGTCCTGGTCGCGTCGCCGGACTATCTGAGCGCGGCCGGTGCACCGGCGACACCGGACGAGCTGGCCAAGCACGCCGTAATCATCGACCGCAACAAGCCCGCCGCCCATCAGGTCGTGCTCAGCCGGGGCGATGAGCGCGCGGAAGTGCGCATCAACGGGCGTTTGTCACTGAATGGCGCGATCGCAGCCGTGGAGGCGGCAGCGACCGGGCTGGGTATTGTCGGAACCCCTGCCTGGGCCGCGGAACAGGCCCTTGCAGAGGGGCGGGTTGTCCGGCTGCTGGATGACTGGGAGCTGGAGCATCGCGATCTCTGGGCGGTCTTCCCGTCCTCGCGTTACCTGGCACACCGCGTGCGCTTGTTCGTCGACCACCTCAAGGCTCATTTCGCGGACGGCATCTGACCCGTACAGGCTGTGATCATCGCAGGTTCATGTGTTAGGCTGTTTTTAGGCATCGATCTCGATGGAGGGGGAAATGAGACAGTTTCTGGTTCTGGCGGCCGTATGTGCGGGCCTGGGTGCATGTACCACCACGGGGGGTGATGGCGCAGCCGGTGGCCTGGCTCTTTCGGCGTTCGATTATGCGTCATCCGATGCGACCCGACAGGCGGGCACGCGTTTTGGTTATGAACTGGCCGGCGATGATGGCTGGCAGGGAGATCTGGCCTTCGAAGAAGAGAGTGGAGTCCTCTCGGTTGTCTTCTCGATGACGGATGGAACCGAGGCCGAGCTGCGGGTGGGCATGCCCTATCTGGAAGACGGTGTGCGTCGTTATCACGGTTCGACGGTGGATGGCCGCGATGTCTTTGTCGAGCTGCAGGCCGGACCTTGCGAGCAGGGCGGTGACACGCTGACACATTTTGCCATGGTCGAGATTGGCAGCCATCAGTTCGAAGGCTGTGGCCTGGAGCGCGCAGAGATTGACCGCTGGTCGAACTATCTGATGGCCTTCATGCCGGCGATCGATACTTGCCTGGGCGAGCTCGGCGCGCGGGCTCAGCATGTCTCGCTGGCCTATTCGCAGCCGGGTGGAAATACCGGTGTGCGCCTGGTGGATCAGGACGGGGCGACGTGGGAATGCACCACGCGTGACGACGATAGCGCGATCAATTCGATCCGCCAGCTGAATGCGGCCGATGTCCTGCTGGGCGAAGGCGATCCGGTGTTCGTTCGCTCCCAGATGCCCGATTTCGGCGATGCCTGTTATGTCTATGAGAACGTGCGTCTTGCGGACGGTTCTCTGGTCGGCGCGCTGGGCTATGACACGTGTGACAGTGTTCCGATGGCCAGTCTGGGAAATTCTTAACCCGGTTTTAAACGGATAGGCACAGGCAGGGCGTATGAGACTTTTATCGCTTCTGCCCTGCCTGTTCCTGCTCACCTCCGCGGCCCATGCGGAGCTGACCGATCTGCGTGCCCGCACCACAGGCCTGGACGGCCAGATCTGGATCGGCTTCGACACCCAGCCCTCTTCACTGTACCTGGAAGAGACCGCCCATGGTGTGCGCCTGGTGGTCGAAGGTGTGGATGTCCGCGCTCGCGTCGTTTCGCCTGCCCACACGGATCTGGTGCGTGCCGTGACGCTGACACCGCAAGCCGGCCTTGCCCATATCGATCTGGACGCGTCCCGCGACTGGGCCGGTGTGAGTGCAGAAATGCGCCAGGGCGGCGTACTGGTTTCGATCCAGCTGGGGGCCACCGGATTGCCAGCCGACGGCGCGGACACAGCACAGGTCAGGCTCGAGCACACCGCGGCAACGCATCCAGCGCAGGATGCCGCGTCGCCGATGGAGGACGGGGCCCAGATCACGACCGCATCTGTGTCCAGGCAAGGCACTGAACCCGCGACGGAGACCCGGCCGGTTGTGGCGGACGCAGCGCCGGCTCCAGCGCCATCGCCAACGCCGCCTTCCCCGTCCTCCGGGGTCGCTGCTCCGACCCCACAGCCCAGCGTGTCGTCCGAGGATGAGTGCGAACGTCTTGCGCGTGCCGTTGCTGAAGATCCTTGGAATGAGCGCCTTCGGGTTCCACATGCTGCTTGCCTTGCCGACCAGGGACAGACCCGCGAAGCCACGGGCATCTATCGCCAGATCCTGGCCTTCGAGCCAGAGAATTATGCGGCGGCCGTCGCGCTCGCAGATCTTGAAGAAGCGGCGGGAAACCGTGACGCGGCGCTGCGCCTGTATCAGCAGGCGGCAAGCCATGCGCGCTCTGACGCCCAGGCTGCCGCGGCCTTGCAGCGAGCCCGCGCCCTGGAAGGCGGCCAGTAATGACGGCGAGCCATCATCGGGGTCGTGTGCTGATTGTTGCGGGTTCGGACAGCGGCGGTGGCGCCGGCATCCAGGCCGATATCAAGGCCGTGTCAGCGCTTGGCGGATATGCAGCAACCGCGGTGACGGCGATCACCGTCCAGAACACGCTGGGCGTCACCGGCATCCACGCCGTGCCCCAGACCATTATCGCGGAGCAGATGCGTGCTGTGCTGAGCGATATCGGCGCAGATGTCATCAAGACCGGCATGCTCGCCAGTCGCGAGACCATAGAGACGGTGGTTGGCGTCCTGGAGGAGCTGGCGCGGGATATCCCGCTGGTCGTGGATCCGGTCATGATCGCGACGTCGGGGGATGCGCTGGTGGATGAGGGAACCGAGACCGTGATCCGTGATCAGCTTGTGCCCCGGGCACGACTGGTGACGCCTAATAGCGACGAGGCCCAGCGTCTGACCGGGATCGAGATTACGGACCTGCATACCCAGATCGAGGCGGCGAAGGCGCTGCGCGAAATGGGGGCCCAGGCCGCCCTGGTCAAAGGCGGGCATGTTGATGGCGCCAGCGTGCGTGATGTCCTGGTGTCCCAGCGGGGACTGGAGGTCATGGAGCGTCCGCGGATCGACACGCCGCACACCCATGGCACGGGCTGCACGCTCGCTTCGGCGATCGCGTCGCTGCTGGCCCAGGGGCATTCCCTGCCAGAGGCCGCTGAAAAGGCCGGCGATTATCTGCACGAAGCGATCAAGCGAGCGCCGGGTTTCGGTGCCGGGCACGGTCCTGTGGATCACATGTGGGTGGTCCGCGACTAGCGCTTCCGCGCGATCCAGACACCGGCCAGGATGATCGCCAGCGCCAGCAGGGCAGTCCAGCCGATGCTCTCACCGATGATGAAGCCGGTTATCACGGCTGCGACCGGGGTCAGATAGTTGACGATGGCCAGGAAACCCGGTCCTGCGGTGCGCGCGATTTGCATCAGCATGACCGAGGCGATGGCCGTTGGTGCTAGGGCGAGCCAAATCACCGAGAGCCAGGCCATCGGGGGCACATCTTGCACCTGCGTCAGCTCCCACAGGCCGAAGGGCAGGGCGAGAAGGGCCGCTGTGATCAGCATGCCGGCGCCGGACACTGACGGTGAGGTTTCCGGAAGCATGCGGGCCATGACGGCGTTGATGCCGTAACACACTGCGGCCCCGACGACCGCGATCTGGGCGATGAAGGAACTGTCGAATATGCCTTGCAGCGCGCTGGGGCCCATCAGCACGATCACGCCGCCAAATCCCACCAGGAAACCGATCAGTTTCTGGGCGTTCATGCGTTCGCCTGGAACAAACACATGCGCCAGGCCCAGCGTCGCCAATGGCATGGTTGCGACCAGTATGCCCGTCAGCGCGCTGTCCAGGCTGAGCTGGCCCCAGGCGATCAGGAAGAAGGGCAGTGTATTGCCGAAAAAGCCCAGCCCGGTGAACCACAGCCAGCGTTTATCGGTCAGCGGCGGCATGCGCCGCCCGCGGAAAATCGCCCAGCCCAGCAGGATCATGGCGGCCAGGGACAGGCGCACGAATATCAGGGCCATGGGCGGCAGGAAGTCGACCGTATAGCCAATGAAGGCGAAGGCAGACCCCCACAGGACGGTGAGAATGCCCAGCGCAATCCAGTTCTGGAGCGTCGGGTGAGCCGGGGTTTGTGTCATGATGCAGCCACTCCGGCGGTCGCTGTATTGGGGATGCGCCGGGGCGCGGGGGCCGGAGCTATGAATATTTGACGTGTCTGTATCATGGAGTTTGCTCTTGCCCGTAACGTGGCGGGGCGTCAACGTGATGACTGACTCGTCTCTATCCTGCCCAACGGAGTTCTGCCCGTGTCCGAGATCACGCACGCCCCCGCCCAAAGCAGATACCAAAAACCCGTCCTGAAGCCGGCCGATCCGCGCTTTTCGTGTGGCCCGGTCAAGAAACACCCGGGCTGGAGCTGGGAAAGCCTTATTGATGCGCCGCTGTCGCGGACGCACCGGACCGGGGCTGCCGTTGCGCGCATCAAGGAAGCGATCGATCGCACGCACGCCCTGCTGGAACTGCCCGAGGATTATCACGTTGCCATCATTCCGGGCTCGGATACCGGGGCGATGGAAGCGGCGATGTGGTCTTTGCTGGGTGTGCGTGGTGTGGACGTGTTCGGTTGGGATGTGTTCGGTAATCGCTGGATCCTCGATGCGCGGGACGAGCTGAAGCTGGAGGATTTGCGGATCTTCCAGGAAAAGGCCGGCACGCTGCCGGACCTGTCACAGTATGACGGCAAGCGCGACGCGATTTTCACCCTCAACGGCACGGCGGCCGGCGTGTGGATTCCGGGCTATGACTGGATCGATGATGACCGCGAAGGCCTGACCATCTGCGACGCGACGTCCGGCGCTTTTGCAGTGGACATCGACTGGCCCAAGATCGATGTGCTGACTTTCTCCTGGCAGAAATGCCTGGGTGGCGAGGCCCAGCACGGCATGCTGATCATGGGGCCGCGGGCGATCGAGCGCCTGAACAGCTACAAACCGTCCTGGCCGATCCCGGGCTTGTTCGCGCTGCACAAGGGCGATCAGGCCAATATGAAAGTCTATGAGGGCTCCACCCTGAACACCCCGTCCCTGATGGCGGTTGAGGATTATGTGGCCGCCTGTAAATGGGCCTCCAAGATTGGAGGGCTGCCTGCCCTGGTCGAGCGCTCGCGTGAGAATTTTGCAGCCCTGGATGCCTGGGTCCAGGAGAGCGAATGGGCAGAATATCTGTGTGATGTTCCCGCGCATCGCTCCCAGGTCTCGGTGACGCTGAAATTCAAGGATCCGCGCGTTCTGGCGCTGGATGTCGAGGCGCAATGGGCCTTCTCCAAGAAGATCGTCTCCCTGCTCGAGCGAGAGAACGCCGGGCTGGACATCATCATGCACCGTGACAGCGTGCCGGGCATCCGCATCTGGTGCGGTCCGACCATCGAGCGTGATGATTTGGCCGCACTTGGACCCTGGCTTGACTGGGGCTATGGCGAAGCGCTGGACGCGCTTTGAGCAACAGGCTAGGTGTGGGCGCAAGTTATGCCGCTTACGCGAGTTCCAAGGGGGATCACATGACGCGTTTGATGACCGCCGCTGCCGCAGCAGCACTCCTGACGGGCATGGCCCATGCTGAAGACGAGGGCATCGAGTTTCGCTTTGGCGTGACCGCTCACGATCTGGCTGACCATGTCGAGGACGGCCCGAACATCACCCTGGAAATGCTGTTTGAAAGCCCGGACTTCCTGGAGCCGATCTGGGCGCCGCGTCCATTCGTCTACGGGTCTTTCAACACCAACAGCCTGACCAATTTCGGCGCGGTTGGCCTGGCCTGGGACTGGGATCTCGGTGGCAATTGGGACATCGAATACACGTTTGGCCTGTCCTATAATGACGGCGTCAAGGATATCGACGAGAATTCACCGCCCGGTGATCCGGAACGTATTCGCCTGGCCACGACACGCGCGCTGATGGGCAATCACATCCTGTTCTACAATGGTCTGGGCCTGGATTATGACTTGTCGGACAACTGGTCCGTCGGTGCCTATTACGAACATATCTCGCACGGCCAGATCCTGGCCTCCGGCCGCAACCAGGCCCTGGACAATGCCGGTATTCGCCTGAGCTATCGTTTCGGTCGCTAGCGCACTAATGAAGCGGATTGTTGTGAGCGTTGGCTGGGTGCTGATTGGCGCGCTGGTTCTGGGCTATGTGGTCGTTAGTTTTCGGGGGAATGACCTCGAAACGTGCGGCGACCCGCTCACCGCGACAGTCGTTGAAGTCAACGTCACTCTGGACGTCAACAGTCAAAACGCTCGCGCGCTTTCCCATGCGAATGTCGAGCTCTCATCCGGAGATCGACGCGCCTTGCAGCCGACGGGTGTCAACCTCGGCGTGGGGGATGAAATCGCCGTTCAAAGGATGTGTGAGGCCGGGACTGCACGAGTGCGCGCCTATCGATTTGACCGTATCCTGCCTTGAAGCGGCAGTGTCGCTCGGATGAATGGCTTGTCGGTCGTTGATGAGATGCGACCACCAGTCGGCCCGCACATGGTGTGTCGCGGTCCAGACCAGCCGCGACACCATCATTCCCCGCGTGCCGTTGCCGCTTCAGCGGCGCGCGGATCATTCTCCTGACGCACATAGATTCCGGTAAACCAGACGGCCCACGCGCCGTTAGAACCCTGTTGTTCGAAATGCTGGCGGACCGAGCCATCGGCCTGCGGCGTCCAGCTGCCACGGAAGGGCGCGCGCACGCCATTGGCCGGGTAGAAAATCTCACCTGTCAGGGCCATTGAGCCGGTCTCGTCCAGCCCGCCGGTATAGTCGATCACCGCACCGGCCGAGACCCAGACCTGGCGCCAAGCCTGCGCGAACGGATCATAATAATTCATGCTGTCGCCGGTGGACCCCGAGGCGCCGGACCAGTCTTCCAGGATGAGGCAACCGCCATTCACCTTGGTGATGATGTTCTGGCCCTGATACGGCCCGTCATCGGGAGCATAGACATTCCACTCGCCCACCCAGAAGTCGAAATCGTCATGGACGTCGGATGTGCAGGCTGGCGGCGGGGTTTGCGCGCTGGCGGCGGATCCGGCCAGCACAGCGGCACAGATGGTGATGGAAAAGCGCAACATATTTGTCTCTCTTGCCTCCGAGCGGAGCAAATACTGCGGCGCATAGCAGATGCGTGCAAATAGAACTGGCCCCGCTCACGCCTTCGTGACAGATATGCGTCCCGCATGCAGGACTGGAGATCGACATGGCCAATGTGACTGTTGTGGGCGCCCAATGGGGCGATGAAGGCAAGGGCAAGCTGGTGGACTGGCTGTCCCATCGCGCCGATGTCGTCGCGCGGTTCCAGGGTGGTCATAATGCCGGTCATACGCTGGTCGTGGGCGAGAAGGTCTACAAGCTCTCCCTGCTGCCTTCCGGCGTCGTGCGCGGAAAACTCTCGGTTATTGGCAATGGGGTGGTCGTTGACCCCTGGGCGTTCGTGTCCGAAGTCGAGCGTATCCGTGAGCAGGGTGTCGATATCACGCCGGACGTCGTGAAGATCTCTGAAACCGCCGCACTCATCCTGCCAATCCACCGCGAGCTCGATGCCATGCGCGAGAACCGTGATGATGGCGAGGCCATCGGGACGACACGCCGGGGCATTGGCCCGGCCTATGAGGACAAGGTCGGTCGCCGCGCGGTTCGCGTGGTTGATCTGGCGGACGAGGAGGCGTTGCGCGCCCGTGTCGCCGATATTCTCTTCCACCATAATTCCCTGCGCCGGGGCATGGGCCAGCCGGAATATGATGCCGACAAGCTGGTGGCTGAAATCCTCGAGATCGCACCGAAAATCCTGCCCTATTCCGCACCGGTCTGGCGCGACCTGCAGGCGGCCATCAAGGACGACAAGAAAATCCTGTTTGAAGGCGCCCAGGGCGCCCTGCTCGATGTCGACCACGGCACCTATCCCTTTGTGACCTCCTCGAACACGCATTCCGGCCAGGCCGCTGCGGGCACGGGACTGGGACCGAAGGATGTCGGTTACGTGCTTGGTATCGCCAAGGCCTATATGACCCGCGTGGGCGAAGGCCCGTTCCCGACCGAGCTGCACGACGAAATCGGTCAGCGCATCGGCGAGCAGGGCCATGAGTTCGGCGTGGTCACAGGCCGCAAGCGCCGTTGTGGCTGGTTTGATGCCGTCATCACCCGTCAGACCCTGGCCCAGGGCGGTGTCACCGGCGTCGCGCTGACCAAGCTGGACGTGCTGGACGGGTTCGACGAGATCAAGGTCTGCGTGGCCTATGAACTCGACGGCGAGCGTCTTGACTACCTGCCGGCCGGCAAGGAAGCCCAGGCCAATGTCAAACCGGTCTATGAGACCCTGCAGGGCTGGACCGGCTCCACCGCCGGTGCGCGGTCCTGGGCCCAGCTGCCCGCCGAAGCGGTCAAATATGTCCGCCGCCTGGAAGAACTGATCGAATGTCCGATCGCCCTGGTCTCGACCTCGCCGGAACGCGAGGACGTCATCCTGATGCAGGACCCGTTCAGGGGGTAGGTGCGGGCGGGCGAGCCGTGCGCTCCAACCCGTAAAATTCGCATCAAACTTGGCCGCGCAATTTGAGCCTCGCTTAAAACGCCACTGGCACGCTCTTCCTCACGAAACTGAGGGAGAGCCCCATGGCCCTGGTCCGAATGCGTACCCTGATGGCGATTGTCGCCAGCCTGTCTGCCCACCTGGTCTTTGCCAGTACGGCCTTTGCCGATGATTGTTCGCGTTTCGCCGAGCACCGCGACAGCTATCTGTATCGCAGCAGTGCGGGCATGGAGCAGGCGCTGGTCCAGATGGCGCAGCAACGCGGTGTGCCGATCGAGGCGGCGGCCTTTTACTGGGGCGGCGATCTGATGCGGGCGGATGACCCGGCCAGCCTGCGTTCGCTCTCGCTTCTGACCCTGGCCAGTTATGGATGGCGCAATAACACCGAACGCGCTGAAACGGCGATGGCGCGGATCTTTCTAGAACGCAACCACGCCTTTGCCGGTCTTCTGGTCGGATTGATGTTGTCTGATGACCAGGGCGAGGCCGACCTCTATCAGGCGCGCGCCTATCTCGCCGACGCCTCGCGGGCCGGCAACCGGGATGCCGACGCCTTCCTGGCCCTGTTTGATCGCTGCCACCGGCGGGCAATGGCCTTTAACTGACCCGGCTTTACAGCAGGGGGATTGTGGGAACGCCGATCTCGTTTGAGGTCGGCGTTTTCTTGCATCAGGATGGAAGCGTTCGGGCGGTCTTACTGTTGTTTCATCATCCAAACAGGTGCTGCGAAGCATCCTTTGGGTATGACGGCCGCGAAGTGAGTTTGAAAATGCCGATCCGCCAGAAAACCCTTTTTGAAATCGACGGGCTGTGTGTTCGTCTCAGCCATTACGGTGCCAATGAATCCATGCCCGCTCACGGGCATGAATATCACCAGGTGTCCTGGTTGTTGGCGGGCGAAATCGCCGAGTGCATTTCCCGCTGCGACCGCGAGGTCCTGCAGCCTGCGCGCGGGGTCAAGCCCGCCGGCTGCATGCACGCCAATGTCTATGGCCAACAGGGCTCCCTGATCCTGTCCGCTAATCTTGATTGTGATGCCGTGCGCCAATTCCTGCCGGGCAATACGCTGGATTGGGGATGGGGTGAGAGCGAGGATGGCAACGCCAATGTCCACGCCCTGATGAATGTCATCGCTACGGGGGGGGAGCTGGCACGTGATGCTGTCGCTGATCTTCTGGCCAGCAGTGGACGCATCTCCCATACCGGTCACCGGGAGGTTCCCGCCTGGCTGACCCGGGTCCGCGAACAATTGCGTGATGATGAATTTGCCCCGGATCTGGAAAGCCTTGCCGCAGGCGCCGGTGTGCACCGTGTCCATCTCTCTCGCAGCTTCGTTCGGCATTTCGGCGTTCCTCCCAGTGTCTATCGTGCGCGCAGCCGGGCGGCACAGGGCTTGAGCCGTTTGGTCAATGGTGAGGAGCCGGCACTCGCCGCGCTCGATGCCGGGTTTGCCGACCAGTCCCACTTCTCGCGCTGGGTCAAGAAGATGACCGGCCTGCCGCCCAAACGCCTGCAGCGTTTGATGGCCGCCTGATCGGACTGCCTTCTGCAGTCCGGCGTTACATGCGTACAAGAACGGGTCTCCCGACCTCGCTAGGGTCGTCGCACAAAGTTTGAAGGAGAATCCCCATGGCTAAATTTGCGCTTCTGGCCGCTGCGGCGACTATCGGGCTGAGCGCGACAGCCCTTGCTGAAACCCCGCAGGGCGCTGCGGCCCTGCTCGATGCCCACCTGGATCGCATGCCGGATATCGGCCCGGGCCTGGCGGTGGTCGTGGTCGACGCCAATGATATCTTGCTGGACCGTCGGACCGGGACACGACGCGTAAGCACCGGCGCCCCGATCGAAGCCGATACACCGATCTATATCGCCTCCCAGACCAAGGCCTATATGGGCCTGGTTGCGGCCCGCCTGCACGAGGAGGGCGTGTTGAGCCTGGACTCGCGGCTGACCGATCACTGGCCTGATCTGCAATTCCCGGACGGGGTGGACCCGTCCGCTTTTACCTTGCGCGACTTGCTGTCTCACGAGGTCGCCATTTCCAATGACATGATCACCATGCTGGAAGCCTATGTGACGACGGTCGACCCGGTAGACTATCCCGCACTGATCGCGGAGTTCTCGGAAGCGCGTGAGCCGGGCTTTGAATACGACAATCTGGGGTACAACATCTATGGCGCCATCCTGGAAACCGCGACTGGAAAGTCCTGGCAGGACTGGATGGACGATGCGCTGTTCGATCCGATGGGCTGGGATCAGACCTCGGCGCGGACGTCGGATTTCTCGCTGGACGAGCTGGCCTGGAGCCACATCTGGACGGGCGAGGACGGCGGCTGGTACGAGGTGCGCCCCAAGACCGATGGCATGATGCAGTCAGCCGGTGGCCTGGTGACATCGACGGCCGACATGGCGGAATTCCTGCAATTGCAATTGCGCGGCGAAGGACCAGCCGGGTCCGGTATCACTGCATCCATGATGGACATGGCGCAGACATCTTATGCCGAGACCGGCGAGGAAGACGGTCGCAATCCCTACGAGCTGTCCTGTTCGGGCTATACGCTGGGCTGGTCGCTGTGCGAGTTCGCTGGATATGACATCCATATCCATGGCGGCGGCTATACCGGAAATCGCACGATGATGGCGTTTGCGCCGGAACTGGGCGTGGGCATTGCCGGTTTCTCCAATTCCGACAATCAGACTGGCTGGGCTGTCAGCCGCGCCGTGATCAACATGTTCTTCATGTATCTCGTCGAGGACGAAGACTCGGATCGCATGTCCGAACTGCGGGTCAATCACTATCCCGAGCGTGTTGCGCGCGTTCTGGAGATCCGGAACGAGCGCGAGGCCGAGGCCCGTGCGGACGAAAGCTGGGGTGATTGGAGCTGGCAGCCAAACGCGTCCGAGCTTGCCCAATATGCAGGCGAGTGGGACGGCGGAAACCAGTATCTGCAAATCCGGCTGGTGCTCGAAGGCGAGGCCCTGCAGGCCCAATGGGGTGATGCCCGCATGAGCCTGGAACCGGCCCGCGAAGACCTGTTTGCCGGACAATCCCACCCATTCGATTCGCTGGAAGCCTTTGCCTTCAACCGTGACGCGGACGGTCAGCTGGTCTCGTTCAGCTGGGGTGGTCAGACCTATACACGACGTCGCTGACGCTCTGCAGCCCACCCTGTGCCGTACTGGGGCTGGGGAGCCCTCCGCCGGGATCGCCCCCGGTCGGTTCCGGCGGAGATCAAATTCACTGCACGAGGCGCCAGGCTTTCTAGTCTGGCGCCTCATGTCTTGGAGGGGACACACGATGCGTGCACTGATGATGACGGTTGTTGCGGCAGCCCTGTTGTCGGCCTGTGGTGCGCCATCCGGCAATGACGGGGAAAGCGAAGCGGAATTCCTGGCCCGCGCCGCAGAGATCCATGACCGGATTTTGACGCTGGATACTCATGTGGATACGGGACCGGGTTTCGGGACGCCCGCACGGGATCCGGGCGGCCCCACGGATGCCCAGGTCGACCTGCCGAAAATGCGCGAGGGCGGGCTCGATGCGGCTTTCTTCATCGTCTATGTCCGCGAGGGCGCGTTGAGCGCAGAGGGTTATGCCGAAGCCCATGCGGAAGCCGAGAACAAGTATGAAGGCATCCGTTTGATGCTGGAGAACCATCCTGACCAGGTCTCGCTTGCCGTGACGGCGGACGAGGTCGAGCAGATCGCCGCAACCGGACGCCGGGTCGCGCTGATCGGAATGGAAAATGCCTTTCCGCTGGGGCCGTCGATTACCGATATTCCCATGTGGGCTGAGCGCGGCGTGCGCTACATGTCGATCACCCATTTCGGCAATAAACAGTTCGGCACCTCGTCCAATCCGAACCTGACCGTCGGTGATGATCCGGTCGATCGTGGTTTGACCGATCTTGGCCGCGCACTGGTCGCCGAGCTCAATGATTACGGCATCCTGATTGATGTCTCCCATATGGGTAAGGAGACCGGTCTGGAAGCCATCCGCATGTCCCGTGCACCCGTGATGGGCTCCCACTCCGGTGTCCAGGGTGTCTACGCTCATCCGCGCAATTTTGATGACGAACAGCTTCGGGCCATTCGCGATAATGGCGACGTCGCCCAGATGGTGGCCTTTCGCGGCTATGTCCAGGCGATGGATGAGGGGCTCGCCGAAGCCCGCAATGCACTGATGGTCGAGATGGGACTGGATACGCCGGAGGGGCGGGCCAATGCATCGGCCGAAACCTTCACCGAGGCCCGGGCGCACATGGCTGTGCTACAGAGCCAATATCCGGACGTGACCCTCTCGGACTTTGTCGATCATATCGACCACGCGGTCGCCGTGGCCGGTATCGATCATGTCGGCATTGCGTCGGACTTTGATGGCGGCGGCGGCGTTGGCGGTTGGGATGACGCCACCACCACGCCGGCTGTGACAGCGGAATTGCTGCGTCGCGGATATTCCGTGGAGGATATCGCCAAGATCTGGGGGCTGAATGTGTTGCGCGTGATGCGGGCCGTGGAAGCGGCTGCCATTCACTAGAAGCCGGTTATTCCTTGCTGGCAGGCGGCCGTCGGGCGATCAGACGACGGCCTCTTGCAGGCCGTCGAATTCGCTGCGTAGCGCGCGGACCTGGGCCAGCCACCGGGCGGCCCGCCGCGCGCGTCGCGACGCGTGCAGCAAGGCGATGCTGACCCCGATCCAGGAGCCGCGTAGCCCGCCCGCGACCTTGCGGACAAGCCAGATGATCGAAGCCAGCAGGCGCGAGGCCAGTTCGAAGGCCCGGGCGCGCAGTTTCAGCAGGCGGGCATCCTTGCGCAGAGCCTCGCCATCTTCGTTGAGCGCGATAACCCGATAGTCGAAATCGCCGTCGCGCACGTTGACCATAGCGCCAAAGGGACCGCGGACCTCCCGCTGCAGGAAATGTTCAAGTCCGCGCTTGCAGATGAATATCGCGTCGCGCGCCGCGTTCAGTGCCTCGGCGCTGAAGGCAAAGACAACCCGGACCACTTTGCGGGCGACGTCCAGCAGCGCCCGAAAACCCCGCTTGATCAGACGCCAGACCCAGCCGATCGCGCGTTTCACCCCGTCCCACAGACGGGATCTGAACTTGCCGGCCTCGGCTTCCATCGCCCGGGAAAAATCTTCGGACCAGTCGCTGCGCTCGGCCAGCTCGCGGCTGACATCGCGATCATGCGCGGCATTGGCGAGGACCAGCTGAACACCTTGCAGGATCTCGGGATAGTAGCGTTCGAATTGTTCAGCCATGTCCTGGTGGGAAATCCGGTCGCGACCCGTACCAAAAATGCGAACCAGCCCGTCTTGCAGGGCGCGGGCCCGCTCATCCTCTTCCTGCTCGGGGAGTTCCTTGAGTTCGGCCAGGAAGGTCTTGATTGCCCGGCGCAGCGTGGAGAAGGCGTCGTCGTCGGATGCTGTGGATTTGCCACGCAGCGTGACATCGCGATCCAGCATCCACATTTCAACATTGAGAACGCGGCCGATGAAGCTCTTGAGCAGATAAGTCCCGCCGGGGTTTTCCGGATCCAGCTGCACGCGCCCTGTCGCCAACGGGTAGGCCGTGCTGCGGCTGAGCCGTTGCGACAGGCTGTCGAAATCCAGTACCAGCTCAATCAGCGCGTCATCGCTTTCCTGACCGGTACCCGCTCCCAGCGTGCCCAGCGCGTAGCGCAGCAGGTTCAGCGGATCGACCAGTTCGCGGCGGACGCTGGCGACGACCTGGTCCGGCGTGGGGGCGTGTATGGTATCCAGTGGCAAGGCTTCCACGGCGGCCAGGGGGGCCTCGCCCAGCGAGGTCCGGGCCAGGCCCAGCGCGTCGAGACGGAGCAGGACCGCCCTCAGCCGCGCCGCTTCAGAATCCGGCCCAGAGCGGATCCGCGCATGGCGACCCAGCTCCGATTTTGCGCCCTCAAAACAATACAGGGCCTGTAGGGCATCCCAGGTTTGCGGCCCGCACCAGCCATCGCTGGCAATGCCAGCCTCGGACTGGAACATCTCGATCGCGGACTTGAAGGCCGGGTGTTGCGCCAAGTCTGACGGGGTCTGCCCATGCCGTGCCCAGAGCTGGGCCCGGCTCTCGCGCGCCAGATATCCAAGCTTGCCCAGCCGGTCGAGAATCGTCCGGAAGAAATTGATCTGCCCCGGATCGGCGCGGCTGGTCTCGAACTCTGCCCGCGCCAGCGGAAGTGCCGGCGCAATGCGGCGGGAATCGGGACTGTCGAGCGCACGCTCCAGCTCCCAGATGCGCTGTTCCGGATCATCGCTTGCATGGCTCGGATCCAGCGCGGGGTAAGCCTGGGGCATGTCTGGTCCTGGCGAACGGGGAGGGCGGGCCATGGGCGAGGGGCGCTCCTGCGGGTGCGCCTAGTCGTCGCTGCCCCAGTTGAGCAGGTCCTTGAACAGATTGATGATCGCCGCACGACTCTGGATACCGCTTTCCACTGCTGCACGATGGGCATCGGCGAGATCTGCCGGGGCCCCGGTAGCGCAAAAAAACACGGCATCGCCATCCAGATCGAGGCGCGAGAGATAGGCCAGGTGGACCTCTGAATCGTCCGCATCGAGCCGGGTCAGCACATTGTCAAAGGCAGCGTCCTCGCCACCGATGGCGGCAATGACGGCGGTCGCTTCGCCGGTATAGGTGCGAACCTCGACCTCCGACAAATCCTTGATCTTGGAGCGGACTTCCTTCAGCGCATTTTTGAGAACAGACATCAGATCCCCTTTTTGGTTAGATTGAAACTTATCAACACGCTTGGGTTGTTTCCACAAAAATCCGTCCCGACTTGCCAAAAAAAGCGATCAGCTTCACTCATGTCGTTGAAAGTTTTCAGAGGTAGCCGATGAGCATCGCCCTTGTACTGACACTCGCCCTGGCCGGCAGCGGCACGGCGCTGACCCATCCCCAGCCGGGGGACGAGAGCGCCACCGCACAATTCCTCGCCAATGAAGCGGTGATGGTGACGGCGGGGGAGACAAAAATCCTGTTCGACCCGCTCTTTACCCATTCCTATGGCTATCCGCTGGTCGCGCCGGAAACCAAGGCGCGCCTGATGGCGGGCGAGGGCGAGTTTGCCGGTGTCGACGCCGTCCTTGTCAGCCATGTGCATGGCGATCATTTCGACGCGCCGGAGATGAATGCCTATCTGGCCGCGCGCCCTGAGGTAATCCTGGTCGCGCCGCACCAGGCCCGGCTGGACATGCAGGCGGATGCGGGCTGGCAGCCGGACTTTGCCGAGCGGATGCGTATCCTGCCGTTTGTCGCCCAGCCGCAGGACCTGGTCATCGCGGCCGATGGAGACAGCGCGGCGATCTCGATCGAGGCAGTCCACATCCCGCATGCCGGCGGGCCCGGCCGGGCGCATATCCAGAACATGGTCTACCGCGTGACGCTGAACGGCGAGGCGACGGTGATGCATCTGGGCGATGCGACGCCGGATCCGGCGGCCTATGCCCCGCACGCCGGACACTTCCAGGAGGAGACCACCCACAACGCCTTTCCGCCCTACTGGCTCATTGAGCGCTGGGGCGGCGATACGGTTCGCGAGACGCTCAATGCCGACCATGTCACCGGCATCCACGTGCCGATCAATACGCCCATCTCCGTACGCGCCAGTCGTGAGGACTTTTTCACCGAGGCCGGTGAAACGCGGGACGTGCACGGGCATGAGTGAGGCGACCTTGCCAAATCACCGGGGCGCGTCCATTTTCCTCACCAGTTGAGTTCCGAGGGGTGCCCCGCATGCGGGTGCTGAGAAAGACCCTTAGGACCGGATCCGGGTCATGCCGGCGTCGGGACGGAGCAGGAAATGAGCGACCAGACCACCGCGCACACAAAAGCCCGCTTAAGGGCAGCGATCAGCGAGTTTGACGGCAAGGCGATGAGCCTGTTGTGCGAGGCGAAGGTCCAGCTGCGTGATGCGCCCGGTTTCTGGGACGCCCTCCATGACCTCACCGATGATACCGAGCCGCTGATCCAGGCCGGCTCGACCTGGCTGGTCCAGCAGAGCCTGAAGTGCGGCGACCGAACCCTCGCGAATATCGCCACCGCGATCACACCGCGCCTCAGCAAGCTGACCCATTGGGGCGCGATCCTGCACGTCCTGCAGACCCTCGACGTCTATGACCGTCCGCTGCCCGAAGGACCGGCGCTGGCGCGGTTTGCGCAATCCCACATCATCCACGCGCGCCCCTTTGTACGCGCCTGGGCGGTCAACGCGCTGTGCGTACTGGCCATCCACCATCCCGAATTCCGCGCGGCGGCTGAAACCGCCCGCAATGAAGCCCTCAATGACACCGCCGCCTCGGTGCGGGCCCGCGCGCGCAAGGCGCCGGGTCATGCCCCAGCCACGGCCTGAGACAGGAGACACCCCATGAACAAGCCAACTGACCAAGCCTCCTTCGAGACGCCGGAAGTAACTACCGGGCCGCTGCCAGGTTCGCGGCGTGTCTATACCTCGCCCAGTACGGCGCCCGGGCTGAAAGTCCCGCATCGCGAGATCGATCTGCACCCGACGGCCAACGAGCCGCCGGTGCGGGTCTATGACACGTCGGGTCCTTACTCCGATCCCAACGCCACCATCAATGTCGAGACCGGCCTGCCGCGGCATCGCCTGGACTGGTACAAGGATCGCCAGGTGGAACAGTATGAAGGCCGCCCGCTTTCGCCGCTGGATAATGGCGGGGCGACCGGCAAATACCTGGCCCGCGAATTCCCGACCCAGCACCAGCCCCTCAAGGGCACGGACGGCCAGCCGCTGACGCAATATGAATTTGCCCGCGCCGGGATCATCACGCCGGAAATGGTCTATGTCGCCGAGCGCGAAAATCTGGGCCGCAAACAGGCGGTTGAGGGCGCGAAGGAGCGCATGGCCGATGGTGAGAGCTTTGGCGCCTCCATCCCTGAACACGTGACGCCGGAATTTGTCCGCGATGAGATCGCCCGCGGCCGCGCCATCATCCCGGCCAATATCAACCACCCGGAACTCGAGCCGATGATTATCGGCCGCAACTTCCTGACCAAGATCAACGCCAATATCGGCAACAGCGCCGTGGCTTCCTCGGTCGAGGAAGAGGTGGAGAAAATGGTCTGGGCCATCCGCTGGGGTGGCGATACGGTGATGGACCTGTCCACTGGCAAGAATATTCACAACACGCGTGAATGGATCCTGCGTAACTCTCCGGTGCCGATCGGTACCGTGCCAATCTACCAGGCGCTGGAAAAGGTCAATGGCATTGCCGAGGACCTGA